>LNFM01000219.1_pt1 | contig 835655 bp, 797 predicted proteins | sample 596031 | NCBI WGS metagenome assembly LNFM01 (sample SAMN04254537, study PRJNA301005) | activated carbon metagenome | isolation source: dual media filters at the Ann Arbor, Michigan drinking water treatment plant | place: USA: Ann Arbor
CGCTACAATTGGCACCGGCCTCACGGCGGGATAAAGTCTCAAACACCGATCAGCAGACTCGGTCTAACCGGGAACAACCTGTTGAGGCTCCACAGCTAGTCCTTCTGGCGTCGGCAGATCAGCCGCCGAACCGGTAGTTGACGCCGATCCGGCTGATGACGACCTGATCCTGCATTTCCATGCGATACGGCACGCCCAGGTTTCCAACACCATTACCGTCGCCGATAAAGGTAGCGTCGTCCTTCTCAAAGCGCATGTAGAGCACTTCGCTCTTCAGGCTCCAGTTCGGCGCAAACGCCCACTCGGTTCCGACGCCGGCCGTCCAGCCAAAGCGAGTTCTGTCCGAGTTCAGGATTCCGATGGCGGGGGGGACGTTGTCATTGAAGAAAGTCGCCGACCTCTTGAAGTTCGCGAACGCAAAACCGCCGGTCGCATACAGCAACAGGTTGTCGACCACGACGCCCGTACGCACGCGCGCAGTGCCGAACCAATCCAGTTTGCTCGATACCGTGACCGAGTCGGTCAGAGGGGTTGCGGCGGTCTGGTCGCCGTCCTGATTGAAGAAAGAGGCGCGAAGGCCGGTCCAGCTCCAATCGGCCTCGACGCCGAACACGGTGCAACCGGTCTGATAATTGTAACCGGCCTGCACGCCGCCGTTCACACCGCTCCTTGTAGCGACGTCCGTGCCGCTCGCCAGATCGTCATCGATACTTCCGCCCAAGCGGTCGCGGTCGTTGAATTTGTGATCATAGTAACCGTAGCCAACGTTGGCGCCGGCGTACCAGCCGCCGAAACTGGCACAGCGGGGGACCGCTACGGGGCCCGCCTTGTAAGCAGGGCGCATATCCGCGGCGATGGCCCCGCCGGCGGCGAATGTCGCGAACACGGTCGCGAGAAGCAATTTCTTCATTTTGTTGGCTCCTTTAAAAAAGTACCCGTCTAAACGATGGGAACAATTTACTATGGAACCCGGGAACCGGCTGTAGCGGAGGGGCCACAGAAGTTCCGAAAAGTTCCGGGCGGGAACCTACGCCCCGAGAAGGTCGACAAGGGTCTTACCGAGCCGCGCCGGCGACGGCGAAACTTTGATTCCGGCGGCTTCCATCGCCGCGGTCTTGGATCCGGCGTCGCCTTTGCCGCCGGAGATGATGGCGCCGGCATGGCCCATGCGGCGGCCGGGAGGGGCCGTGACCCCCGCGATGAAGCCGACCATCGGCTTGCCGCGGCCGCGCCTGGCCTCATCCCTGATGAACTGGGCGGCGTCCTCCTCGGCCGAACCGCCGATTTCGCCGATCATGACGATCGAGGTGGTGGCGGGGTCGGCCAGGAACATTTCCAGCATGTCGATGAATTCGGTGCCCTTGACCGGATCGCCGCCGATGCCGACCGCTGTGGTCTGCCCGAGGCCTTCCTGGGTGGTCTGGAATACGGCTTCATAGGTCAGCGTGCCCGAGCGCGAGACGATGCCGACAATGCCGGGCTTGAAGATGCTGGCCGGCATGATGCCGATTTTGCATTCGCCGGCGGTCATCACGCCCGGGCAATTCGGCCCGATCAGCCGCGACTTCGATCCCGACAGCGAGCGCTTCACGCGCACCATGTCGAGCACCGGAATGCCTTCGGTGATGCAGACGATCAGCGGAATTTCCGCGTCGATGGCTTCGCAGATCGCGTCGGCCGCGCCCGGCGGCGGCACATAGATCACGCTGGCATCGGCGCCGGTTTTTTCCCGTGCTTCGGCCACGGTGTCGAACACCGGCAGGCCGAGATGGAGCGCACCGCCTTTGCCGGGCGAGGTGCCGCCGACCATTTTGGTGCCGTATGCGATTGCGGCTTCGGAATGAAACGTGCCGTTCTTGCCGGTAAACCCCTGGCAAATGACTTTCGTGTTCTTGTCGATCAGGATGGACATGTTTCGGGTTGCTTTCGCAGGCGGCGGGTCAAGGGGATCAGTGAATGCGGCGGTAAACGCCGGTGAGCACGTCGGCCCAGCCTTCCGCGTCGGGCGAGAACTGGATCTTCATGGTGTAGCTGTCGTCGTCGATGACTTCGTAGACATGGCGGGCATTGCCGCGCAGCGAGCCGCGCACCAGGATCAGGCTCTTGCCGGTCCAGCCGCCGGAGGCCGGCGACGGCGGGTAGTAGCCGAGCGAGTCGTGCCAGAACAGTTTGTAGAGCCGGTCTTCGCGGTCGTAGGTGAAGACGCCATGGGTGGCGAAGCTTTCCTTGCCGTCGCGGGTCTGGCGGGTGTCCTGAATGAGATAGAGGCCGTTGAGATCGATACGGGCCGTGACGCGCGACGTGGCGGGGCCTCCGGCGTTCCAGCGCGACGGGTATACCATCTCCTCGCCGGTCCACTCGCCCGCGAACGCTGCGAGCCTGCGATGCTCCTCGAGCGGCGTCGGTGCGGCGAGATGGTCCTGGGCCATCGGATCAGGCTCCCTTTACGGCCTTGACGATTTTCTGCGCGGCGTCGTCGAGGTTGTCGCCGGTCAGCACGTTAAGGCCGGAATCGCTGATGATTTTCTTGCCGGCTTCGACATTGGTGCCTTCCAGCCGCACCACCAGCGGCACCTTGAGGCCGACTTCCTTCACCGCGGCCACCACGCCTTCGGCGATGATGTCGCACTTCATGATGCCGCCGAAGATGTTGATCAGGATGCCCTTCACGTTGGGATCGGCGGTGATGATCTTGAACGCCGCGGTGACCTTGTTCTTGTCGGCGCCACCCCCGACATCGAGGAAGTTCGCCGGCGCCGAGCCGTACAGCTTGATGATGTCCATGGTCGCCATCGCCAGGCCAGCGCCGTTGACCATGCAGCCGATGGTGCCGTCCAGCGTGATATAGTTGAGGTCGTATTTCGACGCCTCGATTTCCTTGGCGTCTTCCTCGGTCTCGTCGCGCAGGGCCACCACTTCGGGATGGCGGTACAGCGCGTTGTCGTCGAACGACACTTTGGCGTCGAGCACGCGCAGATCGCCCTGTTTGGTAATGACCAGCGGGTTGACTTCGAGCATCGCCATATCCTTGGCGGTGAACGCGGTATAGAGCTGCGTTACCAGCTTCTCCGCCTGCTTGGCGAGACCGCCGGACAGGCCCAGTGCTTTGGCGACGGTGCGGCCGTGGTGGGCCATGATGCCGGTGGCCGGGTCGACCGAAAAGGTCACGATCTTCTCCGGCGTCTTGTGCGCGACTTCCTCGATATTGACGCCACCTTCGGTGGAAACCACGAACGCCACCCGGGAAGTTTCGCGGTCGACAAGGATCGACAGGTAAAACTCCTTGTCGATCTCGGAGCCTTCCTCGATGTAGAGCCGGTTGACCTGCTTGCCGGCCGGCCCGGTCTGCTCGGTGACCAGCGTCGCGCCCAGCATCTGCTTGACGAATTGATTGACGTCGGCCGCCGATTTGGTGACGCGGACGCCGCCCTTGTCGCCGGCGGAGGCTTCCTTGAACCTGCCCTTGCCGCGGCCGCCAGCATGGATCTGGCTTTTCACCACCCAGACCGGACCGCCGAGTTCATCGGTGGCGAGGTCGGCGTCGGACGCCTTGAGAATGGCGACGCCGCGCGGCACCTTGACGCCGAACTCCCGCAGCAACACCTTGGCCTGGTATTCATGGATATTCATCTGGACGTTCCCCGAGCCCTCGTGCGGTGAAGTTGGAATTCATCCGCTCTTGCCGTCTGGCATACCATATATCACCGCTGCGAATCCCGACCGGTTCGGAGTTCGATCGCGCCTGTGCTGCTCTTATGCGGCGTCCGCATGGAACGCCGGAAGAAAAAGGCTGCGCCGGAATCCAAACGCGATCAGCGGCCGAGCAGATCCGGCGCGATCTTCTTGCAGGCATCGACCAGACCCTGCACCGCACCGACCGATTTGTCGAAGGCTTCGCGGTCCTTGCCGGCCAATTCGATCTCGACAATACGCTCGACACCCTTCGATCCGATGACAACGGGCACGCCGACATACATGTCCTTCACGCCGTATTCGCCGTTGAGGTAGGCGGCGCAGGGCAGCACGCGCTTCTTGTCCTTCAGGTAGCTCTCGGCCATCGCGATTGCGGACGCCGCCGGGGCATAGAACGCCGAGCCGGTCTTCAGCAGGTTGACGATCTCGGCGCCGCCGTTGCGGGTGCGGTCGACGATCTCGTCGATCCGCGCCTGCGAGGTCCAGCCCATCTTGACCAGATCGGGCAAGGGAATGCCGGCCACCGTGGAATATTTCACCAGCGGCACCATGGTATCGCCATGGCCGCCGAGCACGAAGGCGGTGACGTCCTCGACCGAGACGTTGAACTCGTCGGCCAGGAAATAGCGGAAGCGCGAGGAATCCAGCACGCCCGCCATGCCCACGACCTTCTTGTGCGGCATGCCCGAGGCCTTCTGCAGCGCCCACACCATGGCGTCGAGCGGATTGGTGATGCAGATGACGAAGGCCTCCGGGGCATATTTCTTGATGCCGGCGCCGACCTGCTCCATCACCTTGAGATTGATGCTGAGGAGATCGTCGCGGCTCATGCCGGGCTTGCGCGGCACGCCGGCGGTGACGATGCAGACCTTGGCGTTGTCGAGCGCCTCGTAGGAATTGGCGCCGGTGAAATGCGCATCGAAGCCGTCGACTGGCGAAGATTGCGCGATGTCCAGCGACTTGCCCTGCGGCACGCCCTCGGCGATGTCGAACATCACGACGTCGCCGAGCTCCTTCAGGCCGATGAGATGAGCCAATGTTCCGCCGATCTGACCGGAGCCGATCAAAGCAATCTTGTCGCGCGCCATGGGAAATCTGTCCTGTGAAGGTCGAGGAGGAAGGGTAAAGCAAGCCGAATGGCTGGTTATCCCTTTCGAGGGACCCGTTCAAGTCGCGCCATGGCAATTATGGGCCATGCCTTGGTTTCGTTCGGGGACGCTGGTCATTCCGGGCCGCGGGTGCCTCGTAGACGCGAACCGGCCGTCACGGCACGCCCTCAGGTTTCCACCAATCCCGTGCTCGACCCGCTTGCCGCGGAATCCTTGTGGCCGTGGGGCAGCGCCAGATAGGACTGCGAACTCATTTCAACCAGACGCGACGACGTCCGCTTGAACTCGTTGGCCTCATGGCCTTCGGTCGCGGCATACAGCGACAGCGGATCGGCCGCGGCCGAGGCCATCAGCTTCACCGCGTTGTCATAGAGGGTGTCGATCAGCGTGATGAAGCGCTTGGCGGCGTTGCGATCGGCGTAGTCCATCACAGGAATGCGGTCGATCATGATGGTGTGATAGTCGTGCGCGAGCCGCAGGTAGTCGGACGCCGCCTGCGGCTTCTCGCAGAGATCTGCGAAGGAAAATCGCGCCACGCCATGCGCCGAACACGGTACATGCAGGATGCGCCCCTTGATCGAGATATCGCGCGGCCGGCAGGGTGCATTGCCGGTCATCCTGACCCAGGCCTTGTCGAGGGCATCAGCTGCGGCATGATCCGCCGGCACCAGCCACATTGTCACGCCCGCGAGCTTTTCCAGCCGGAAGTCGGTGCGGGCGTCGAGCCGCAGCACGTGCATCCGCGCGGCGATCTGCGCGATGAAGGGCAGGAACAGCGCGCGGTTGAGGCCGCCCTGGTAGAGATCGTCGGGCGCGACGTTGGAGGTTGCCACTACCACGGTGCCGAGTTCGAACAGTCTTGAGAACAGACGGCCCAGGATCATCGCATCGGCGATGTCGGTGACGTGAAATTCGTCGAAGCACAAAAGCCAGGCCTCGTCGAAGATCGACGCCGCGGTGAGCCCGATCACATCGCCGTCGGCGATCTCGCCGCGCGCAATATTCTGGCGGTAGCCGTAGATCCGCTCATGCACCTCGGCCATGAATTCGTGGAAATGGGCACGGCGCTTGTGCTTGACCGGGCTCTGCTGAAAGAACAGATCCATCAGCATGGTCTTGCCGCGCCCGACCTCGCCGTGGACGTAAAGCCCGCGCGGCGGCGCCTCGTCCTTGTCGGCGAACAGCCGGCCCAGCAGACCCTGCTTGCGCAGCGGCTTGTAGCCGGTCAGCCTCGCCTCGAGGTCCGCGAACGCATCGGCGGCCTGCGCCTGGGCGGCGTCGGCCTCGATCGCGCCGGAGGACACGAGGCTCTGATATTGGCTGCGGAACGAGTCGTCGGACGGAGACAGCATGGCCCCTTACGGCCTAGCCCGAGGAAAATTGCAAGGTGGGAAATGGTGTGAGGGGTATGCGCTTTCTTCTCCCTCTTCCCGTTCTTACGGGGAAAGGGCTGGGGTGAGGGGCTCTCTCAACCAGTACGACTCGCCGATAGTCCCCTCACCCGAATTTCTTGCTTCGCGTGAAATCCGACCTCTCCCCGCTTGCGGGGAGAGGTCGGAACTCACGCGCTCAGCGCGTAGGAATCCTCGACCACATAGGGTCCGCCGCCGGTGGAAGCGCGCGAGGAGAACAGCACGAAGCGGGACGCCGTAAACACGCGCGTGGGGAAATAGCCGCGCACCGACAGATAATCGGCGACGTCCTGGTTGGAGGCGTCGCGCAGCCGCGCCAGCGTCACATGCGGAGTGAATTTGCGGCCTTCGGGACCGAGCCCGAGGCGTTGCATCAGGCGTTCCAACTCGGCCTGCAGTTCGATCAGGGGCCGGCTCGGCACCACCGAGGCCACCACCGCGCGCGGCTTTTTCCCGCCAAAACTCGACAGGCCCTGCAGCGCCACTTCGAACGGCTTGCGGTTGATCCGAAACAGCAGCGAGGCGATTTCGTTCGCGGCGACGCCATCGATATCGCCGATGAAGCGCAACGTGACGTGATAATTTTCGGGGTCGATCCAGCGTGCGCCCGGAAGGCCGCCACGCAAATTGGAAAGCGTCTGGCCGATCTCGGCCGGGATTTCCAGTCCAGTGAACAAACGCGGCATCGTAAGACTCCCGATGCTGAGGCGTGATCCCGAAATGTGGACACCGGTTTTCGGGAACGATCACGCCCTGTAACAAAGACCCGGCAACGAATCACCGATCGTTCTTTTCTAACTTAGATATGTGACTCTGCGAAGCATCCGGCGCGAGGGTCGGAAAAACTCCTGTGCTTAAGGCGATCGCGGCCTGCTTTTCAACTGCGTTGGGCCGTTACCTTACCCAGAAATGCTTCCACCGTCGGCAGGATGTTCTTGACGATGACGTCGATCCCCTCCGCGGTCGGATGCAAGCCATCGGCCTGATTGAACCTGGCCTCCGCCGCCACGCCCTCCAGGAAAAACGGATACAGCGGCACCCCGAACGAGGCCGCAAGGTCAGGATAGATCGCGTTGAAACGGGCGGCATAATCGCTGCCGTAGTTCGGCGGCGCGACCATCCCGCACAGAAGAACGGCAATTCCGCGCGCCTTCAGCCGCGTCAGGATGTCCGTCAGCGCCGATCGGGTGACCTTGGGATCCACTCCGCGCAGCGCATCATTGGCGCCGAGCTCGAGAATCACCGCCTCGGTTCCCTTCGGCACCGACCAGTCGAGCCGGTCGCGGCCGCCGGAAGTGGTATCGCCGGACACCCCGGCATTGATGATGTCAACTTCCATCCCCTTGGACTGCAAGGCCTTTTGCAATCGCGCCGGGAACGCCGCGGTACCCGACAGGCCGAAGCCTGCACTCAGGGAATCCCCCAAGACGACCATCTTCACCGGCCTGGCCTCCCGGACAGACGTCGCCTGGGCACAGGCCATTGCGGGCGCCAGCAGGGTCAGGCTCAACACGAGCATGTGCGCGAACATCCGCCATGCCCCCTCGACCTCGCCTGCGGAAGTGCCATATGAGCGGACCATGGACAGTCTCATCAAACCCTCATCATTGGCCGGCCTCGAGCCGGACACCATTGCCATCTCGAACGTCAATCTCTCGCTCGGCGCGGGCGCGGCGCGCGTTCACATCCTCAAGGACATCAGCCTGCGAGTCGCTCCAGGTGAAGCGATCGGCCTGATCGGCCCCTCCGGTTCGGGAAAATCCACCCTGCTGATGGTGATGGCGGGATTGGAGCGTCCTGACAGCGGTGAGGTGGTGGTCGGCGGCACCCCGTTCAATGCCCTCGACGAGGACGCGCTGGCGCGATTTCGCGGCCGCCAGGTCGGCATCGTGTTCCAGTCGTTCCATCTGATTCCGACCATGACGGCGCTGGAAAATGTCGCAGTGCCGCTGGAACTCGCCGGCAGCCGCGACGCGTCCCGGCGCGCGGCGCAGGAACTGACATCGGTCGGCCTCGGCGACCGCCTGCATCATTATCCCACCCAATTGTCCGGCGGCGAACAGCAGCGCGTCGCCCTCGCCCGCGCGCTGGCGCCAGATCCGGCGATCCTGGTGGCGGACGAGCCGACCGGAAATCTCGATGAGGCCACCGGCAAGCAGATCGTCGATCTCCTGTTCACCAAGCATGCCGAGCGTGGCATGACGCTGGTGCTGGTCACCCACGACACCTCGCTGGCGCAGCGCTGCGACCGCGTGGTGCGCCTGCGCTCCGGCCGGATCGACACCCAGCCGGCGGATCGCGAAGCCGCTTCATGAGCCTTGCCAGCAGCCTCGCCGCCGTGCCCGCCTCGCGCAGCCACGCCACATCGCTCGCCCTGCGTTACGCCCTGCGCGAACTGCGCAGCGGCCTGCGCGGCTTTTATGTGTTCATCGCCTGCATCGCGCTCGGCGTGATGGCGATTGCCGGGGTCGGCTCGGTCGCGGCGAGCCTCGGCGAGGGGCTGGCGCGCGAGGGCCGTACCCTGCTGGGCGGCGACGTCGCCTTCTCGCTGATCCAGCGCGAAGCCAGGCCCGGGGAAGTCGCGTTTCTGCGGTCGCGCGGGGAAGTATCGCTGGCGGCGACGCTGCGCGGCATGGCGCGCAGCGACGACGGCCGCCTTGCCCTGGTCGAACTCAAGGCGGTGGACCGCGCCTACCCGTTGCTCGGTGAGCTGACGCTCAAGCCAAAGATGCCGGTGGCGGATTTGCTGGCCGAGCGGCAAGATTCGTTGGGCAGCGCGTTTGGCGCCGCCGCCGACTCGATCCTGCTGGCGCGGCTCGATCTCAAAATAGGCGACCGCCTCACCGTGGGCAATGCGACTTTCCAGATTCGCAGCGTGGTCGTCGCCGAACCTGACAAGCTGGCCGGCGGCGTCGGGTTGGGCCCGCGATTCCTGATCAGCGAAGCAGGGCTGCGCGCCACCGGCTTGCTGCAACCGGGCAGCCTGGTGCGCTGGATCTACCGGGTCAGACTGCCCGATAGCGCCGCCAACGATCGCGCCGCCAACGCGCTCGTCAGCGATGCACGAAATACCCTGCCGGAGGCAGGCTGGGAGATTCGCAGCCGCGGCAACGCCTCGCCGCAGCTGGAACGCACCATCAACCGGTTCACCCAATTCCTGACGCTGGTCGGCCTCGCTGCCCTGCTGGTCGGCGGCGTCGGCGTCGCCAACGCTGTCAAGAGCCACATCGATCGCCGCCGCGACGTCATCGCCGCCTTCAAGGCGCTGGGCGCCACCGGGCGCGACGTCTTCACCATCTACCTGACCCAGGTGGTCTTGCTCGCCACCGTCGGCTCGGTGATCGGCCTTGTCGCCGGCGGCGCGTTGCCCTTCGCCATTGTCGGGGTGTTTGGCAAGCTGTTGCCGCTTCCGGTGGTACCGGCGCTGCATCTCGACGAGCTGGCGCTGTCGTTCATCTACGGCCTCTTGACCGCACTCGCCTTCGGATTGTGGCCGCTCGGCCGGGTGCATGACGTCCCCGTGGCGGCGCTGTTTCGCGAGGCGGTCAGCAGCGAATGGCATCGTCCGCGCTGGGGATATCTGGCGCTGATGGCCGTCGTCATCGGACTGCTGATCGCGGTGGCGATCGGGCTTGCCTATGACAAGCGGGTCGCCGCGGTGTTCGTGGCCTCCTCGATCGTGGTGTTCGCGCTGCTGCGCGGCATCGCCGCCGGACTGATGGCGCTGGCGCGGCGCTTGCCGCGCACCCGCATCACGATGCTGCGGCTGGCGATCGCCAACATCTACCGGCCCGGCGCGTTGACGCCCTCGGTGGTCATGTCGCTCGGCCTCGGGTTGGCGGTGCTGGTCACCATTACCCAGATCGACGGCAATCTGCGACGACAATTCCTGGCGGCGTTGCCGGACCGCGCGCCGTCGTTCTATTTCATCGATATTCCCACCGGCGAGGCCGAACGTTTCGACGCGTTCCTGAAGCAGACCGCGCCGCAATCGACGGTCGAGGACGTGCCGATGCTGCGCGGCCGCATTGTCGGCGCCCGCGGCGTCAAGGCGGAAGAACTCAACCCTTCGTCCGACATCGAATGGGTGCTGCAGAGCGACCGCGGCCTGACCTATACCGGGGAAATCCCCAAGGGGTCGAAGGTGGTCGAGGGGCAGTGGTGGAGCGCCGATTATGACGGAAAGCCGCTGGTTTCGATCGAGAAGAAAATCGCCGACGGGCTGCGGCTCAAGATCGGCGACGAGATCGTCGTCAACGTGCTCGGCCGCGATATCCCGGCCACCATCGGCAATATGCGCACTGTGGATTGGCAAGGCCTCGGCATCAATTTCGCATTGGTGTTCTCGCCCAACACCTTCAAGGGCGCGCCGCATACCCATATCGCGACCCTGACCGAGGCCCACCCGGACTCGGCCGGCGATGCCCGGATCATCAAATCGGTGGCCGACGCCTTCCCGATGGTGACCAGCGTCCGGGTCCGCGAGGCGCTGGAAACCATTGGAACGGTGGTAACCAACCTGGTGCTGGCGATCCGTGGCGCCAGCACGGTGACGCTGATATCGGCTATTCTGGTGCTGGGCGGAGCGCTCGCCGCCGGCCATCGCCACCGGGTCTACGATGCGGTCATTCTCAAGACCCTGGGCGCCACAAGGGCGCGGCTGCTCGGCGCCTACGCGCTGGAATATCTGATGATCGGCTTTGCCACCGCCGTTTTCGGGGTGATCGCGGGGTCCATCGCGGCGTGGCTGATCGTGACCCGGCTGATGACCCTGAGCTTCATCTGGCAGGCCGGCAGCGCGGCGGGCGTGGTCGCGGCGGCGCTGATCGTGACCGTGGGCCTCGGGCTCGCCGGCACGCTGCTGGCCCTGAACCAGAAGCCCGCCACCGTGCTGAGGAACTTATGACAAATTGAAGCAGGTGGCGCGTTCAGGGTTAACGCGGATGCGGCCCGCCGGCCGGTTGCCGGGGTATCAGGGATTGTCACCCCGCCGGCATCGGGGCCTGATAACATGCCGCAGAGCGACATTCAGCCGCGCATGGAAGCTTGCGATGAATGTGTTAGTTTCCCACATACCACTCGGGTCGGATGCCGCCTTGATGACGCAAGCTCGATGTCAGTCAATCGCGGTATCTGAGATAGTTTCTAGCTGGCGTCGCAAACCCTTGCGCTCCGCCGGGCCAACAACGGGAATTCGACCATGTCGGACCTAGACCGCAACTACGCTTCTCCCTTCGGCCGGGCCGCCGGGCGCACAGACGCTGCGACCGTCGACGCCGGTCTGCGCTCCTACATGCTGCGCATCTACAACTACATGACGATCGGCCTGGCCATCACCGGCCTCGCCGCGCTCGGCGTCTATATGGCGGCGGTGACCACCGATCAGGCCGGCGCCGCGGCCAAGTTCGGCAATGCCTATCTGACCCAGTTCGGCTACGCGATGTATGTGAGCCCGCTGAAGTGGCTGTTCATCCTGGCGCCGCTCGCCATGGTGTTCGCGATCTCGTTCGGGATCAACCGGCTCAAACCGGCGACGGCACAGTTGCTGTTCTGGGCCTTCGCGGCGCTCATGGGCATCTCCCTGTCGTCGATCTTCCTGGTGTATACGCACACCTCGATCGTGCGGGTGTTCTTCATCACCTCCGCCGCCTTTGGCGCGCTGAGCCTCTACGGCTACACCACCAAGCGTGACATGACCGGCATGGGCTCGTTCCTGATCATGGGCCTGTTCGGCGTCATCATCGCGAGCCTGGTGAACATCTTCCTCGCCAGCTCGATGCTGCAGTTCATCGTGTCGGTGGTCGGCGTGCTGGTGTTCGCGGGCCTCACCGCCTGGGATACCCAGCGGCTGAAGAACGACTACATCTACGGCTACGCCTCGGAGGGCGGTGAAGTGGCCGAGCGCGCGGCGATTACCGGCGCACTGTCGCTCTACCTGAACTTCATCAACCTGTTCACGCTGTTGCTGCAGCTGCTCGGTCAGCGCGAGTAATCCACCGCGGCAAGCGGAACGAATTCGAGCCCCGGCCTCGCGGCCGGGGCTTTTCCTTGAGAAGATAGTCCTCTTCTTGGCCATGACGAAGAGAAGTTGATCCATCACCGTCGGCTGCTATCTTCGACCCATGCACGCTCTCGACATCAGGCCCTCCATCGCGGCCGACCTGCCCGCCATCACCGAGATTTACGAACACGCGGTCCGTGACGGCACGGCGACCTTTGAACTGGATCCGCCCGATCTCGCCGAAATGAGCCGGCGCTTCGGCGTGCTGATGGAAGGCGGATTTCCCTATCTCACCGCCGCCCTCGAAGGCCGCGTGGTCGGATATGCCTATGCAGGCGCCTACCGGCCACGGCCGGCCTACCGCTTCACCGTGGAGAATTCGGTCTATCTTCGGCCGGCGATCCACCGGCGCGGAGTCGGACTGAAATTGCTGCAACGGCTGGTCGCCGAATGCGAATCCCGCGGCTATCGCCAGATGATCGCGGTGATCGGCGACTCCGCCAACGCCGGGTCGATCGGCGTGCATCGCAAATGCGGATTTCAGATGATCGGGACCCATCCCGATGTCGGCTTCAAATTCGGACGCTGGCTCGACACCGTGATGATGCAGCGCGCGCTGGGGGACGGCGGCAGGACACTTCCGGTTGAATAGCGCCTACACCACCGCCAGCTTACGGTCGATCACCAGCAGCACACGATCGAGTTCCTGGCCGCGGCGCAGGATCAACCCGCTCGCCGATATCACACTGTAGATTCCCTGCTTGCGAGCAAGACGCGGATCCTTCTCGATGCGATAGATCGGGACCTCGGAAGCGCGGCGGAACACCGAGAACACCGCGCGCTCCCTCAGAAAGTCGATGGCGTAGTCGCGCCACTCGCCGTCGGCAACCATGCGGCCGTACAGATTCAGGATGCGATTGAGTTCGATGCGATTGAACGTCACAAGGCCCGGCACCGGACTAGCAGCGGCATTGCGCGCCGCTGCGCGGGCGTCGCTTGGATCGACTTCCTCCGACATTGAACCCATTGGCCGCCTCCTTGTCATCTCCCCTGAATGATCGCGCCAACCGGGCGCGGCCGCAAGAGGCCCCCGCGGTCGAAATAGCCTGCGAGCGAGGGACCGCGCGCTCAAAACGCCGTCACGGGATCGTTAGCGTAATCATAATACGGCCCAACTTCCGCCCAGCAGCCGCCCTGCTGGGTTGCAATAAACAATCACTGCGTTGGCCCGGTCCTTTCGGTTCCGGATTCCTCAGCCCCCAGCCCCCCGGGGCCGTCGGGATCGGGCCTGTTCGCAGGATAGTTTATCCCCATCCTGGGCCAACGAAAGTTGGTCCTTTTTCTTTTTGGGGTTGGTGCTTCCGCGGTTCGTATTCCGGGAATGCGTCAATTGAGTCGCCGAGGCACGGCGTGATAACGCACCGCGCCAGACCGCAATCCGGGAGTTGCTCGATCCGCTGGTCCGCGCGAACGGCGCATATCCGGCAGACGACCGCGGCGAATTCAGTGCAGTGACGTGTAGGCCGCGCCCAACATCGCGCCGGGCTTGTCGCGATTGCCGCCTTGGACAAAGACCACCGCGGCGTCGATGCCTTCCCGAGAGATATCTGCCAACGGCAAAGTCCAGCTCCCGGACGAGCCGTTCCAGTCCCCGACCTTGAGCAGGTCACGCACCACATTGTGGTAGGTGACTTTCTGGCCGCGATTCTCGCCCTTGCCGATGGCAATCGGCACCGACTTGGTGACCGAACAGATCCAGATCTCGCCAAGTGATTCGCCAAGGGAGGCGGCGGGCCCCCTCATCGAGGCTGCGACCGAAATGATCACATGCTTGCCGGTGAGCGAAATCGATACCGGCACCGACATCACGCCGTCGGCCTTCGTGGTCTCGCCGATCGCACTGTCGATCTTGGCACGGTCGCTGCCGATCACCTGCGCCGATCCATTGACGATGACCTGTGGCGTGTAGACGTTACGATCGCCCCGCGTATGCGAATAGGCCTTCTGACGCGCGCTGAACCGCGAATCCGCCAGCGTGTCCTTCCAGCCGAGATAGTCCCAGTAGTCGATCGGCATGCTCAGCGCGATCACGTCGGGATCCTTCGCCAGTTCGCCTATGATCCTGTCGGCCGGGGGACATGACGAACATCCCTGCGAGGTGAACAGCTCGACCACCGCGCGTGGCTCGGCATGGGCCGGACCGACGATCGCAACGATCGCGCAGACTCCAAGCGTGCCCGACCATCGCGAAAAGCAGTTATAGGCCATCAACACTGTCATATTAAGAAACCACGGGCGTCCGCTTCGAAACCGTTAAGATCCGCGGCTTAAACGCGCGAAGGCGGCTCTTCATAGGCCGCCTTCCCATCACTCGCCACTCACTTCGCGGTGAGGCATGGTCCCGATCAGGCGGCCAGCTTGCGCAGCACATAGTGCAGGATGCCGCCGTTGCGATAATATTCGAGCTCGTCGAGGGTATCGATCCGGCACAGCAGCGAAACGCGCTGCAGCGAACCATCGCCGGAGACGATTTCCGCCGTCAGTTTCTGGCGCGGCTTCAGGTCGCCCTGCAAGCCGCGGATCGTGACCGTCTCGTCGCCCTTGATGCCGATCGAGCTCCAGGACGCGCCATCCTCGAAGGTCAGTGGCAGCACGCCCATGCCGACCAGATTGGAGCGGTGGATGCGCTCGAAGCTCTCGCAGATCACGGCGCGGACGCCGAGCAGCCGCGTTCCCTTCGCAGCCCAGTCGCGTGACGAACCGTTGCCGTATTCGGCGCCGGCGAAAACCACCAGCGGCACTTTCTCCGCCTGGTACTTCATCGCGGCGTCGTAGATCGACATCTGCTCGCCGCCGGGCCAGTGCCTGGTCAGGCCGCCTTCGGGAATATTGCCGTCCGCGCCCCTCAGCATGAAATTCTTGATGCGGATGTTGGCGAAGGTGCCGCGCATCATGACTTCATGGTTGCCGCGCCGCGTGCCGTATTGATTGAAGTCGGCCGGACGCACCTGGTGCTCGGACAGATATCTGCCGGCTGGCGACGTCAGCTTGATGGCACCGGCCGGCGAGATGTGGTCGGTGGTGATCTTGTCGCCGAACATCGCCAGGATCCGGGCGTCGACGACGTCGACGATCGGTTCCGGCTCCTTCTTCATGCCTTCGAAATAGGGCGGGTTCTGCACGTAGGTCGAGCTCATGTTCCAGCGATAGGTCTCGCTCTCGACGGTCTTGATCTTGCGCCAGTTGGCGTCGCCCTTGAACACATCGGCGTACCGCTTCTTGAAAATCGCCGCGGTCACGTACTTCTTCATGAAGGCGTTGATCTCCTTCGTCGTCGGCCAGATGTCCCGGAGATAAACCGGCTTGCCGTCCTTGCCGTTGCCGATCGGCTCGACCGAGAGATCCTTGCTCACGGTTCCCGCCAGCGCATAGGCGACGACCAGCGGGGGTGAGGCCAGGTAGTTGGCCTGCACGTCCGGGCTGACCCGGCCCTCGAAATTGCGGTTACCCGACAGCACGGCGGCGGCGATGATGCCGTTGTCGTTGATCGATTTGGATATCTCTTCCGGTAGCGGGCCGGAATTGCCGATGCAGGTCGTGCAGCCGAAGCCGACCAGGTTGAAGCCGACCTTGTCGAGATCGAGCTGCAGTCCGGAATTGGAAAGATACTCCGCGACCACCTGGCTGCCCGGCGCCAGTGAGGTCTTGACCCAGGGTTTTGCGCTGAGCCCCCTGGCGGCGGCGTTGCGCGCCAGCAGGCCGGCGCCGATCAGCACGCTCGGATTGGAGGTGTTGGTGCATGAGGTGATCGCCGCGATCACCACGTCGCCATGGCCGAGATCGAAATTGCGATTCTCCACCGCATAGCGCTGCAACGCGTTGGCCGCCTTCTTGTATTCGCTGGTCATCGCCACGGCGAAGCCTGCGGCGACCGCGGGCAGTGCGACGCGGCCTTCCGGGCGCTTCGGTCCGGCCATCGACGGCACCACGTCGGCGAGATCGAGCGTCAGGGTTTCGGTAAACACCGGATCCGGCGATTTGGCGGTGCGGAACATGCCCTGCGCCTTGGCATAGGCGGCCACCAGTGCGACCCGCGCCGCCGCACGGCCCGAGGTCTTGAGGTAATCGATGGTCGCGGCATCGACCGGGAAGAAACCGCAGGTCGCGCCATATTCCGGCGCCATGTTGCCGATGGTCGCCTTGTCGGCGACCGAAAGATGATCGAGACCGGGGCCGAAGAACTCGACGAACTTTCCGACCACGCCCTGCTTGCGCAGCATCTGCGTCACGGTCAGCACCAGGTCGGTGGCGGTGACGCCTTCCTTCAGCGAGCCCTTGAGCTTGAAGCCGATCACTTCCGGCAGCAGCATCGACTGCGGCTGGCCGAGCATCGCGGCTTCCGCCTCGATGCCGCCGACGCCCCAGCCGAGCACGGCAAGGCCGTTGACCATGGTGGTGTGCGAATCGGTGCCGACCAGGGTGTCGGGATAGGCGACCTCGAAGGTGCCTTTCTTCCTGCCGACCGTCATCTTCTCCTTGCGGGTCCAGACCGTCTGGGCGAGATATTCAAGATTGACCTGATGGCAGATGCCAGTGCCCGGCGGCACCACCGAGAAGTTCGAAAACGCCTTCTGGCCCCATTTCAGGAATTCGTAGCGTTCCTGGTTCTGCTTGTATTCCTCGACCACGTTCTTGCCGAACGCCTTGTTGTCGCCGAAGAAGTTCACGATCACGCTGTGGTCGATGACGAGGTCGACCGGCACCAGCGGATTGATCTTCCCGGCGTCGCCGCCGAGCGCCTGCATGGCGTTGCGCATCGCCGCGAGATCGACCACGGCCGGCACCCCGGTGAAATCCTGCATCAGCACCCGCGCCGGGCGGAACGAGATTTCATGCTCGAGCTTGCGCTTCTTCAGCCACTTCGCAAAAGCGAGGATATCCGCCTTCTTGACGGAGCGGTCGTCTTCATGCCGCAGCAGGTTTTCCAGCAGCACCTTCATGGAATAGGGAAGCCTGGAGATTCCCTTCAAACCGTTTTTCTCCGCGGCGGGTAGGCTGTAATAGACGTAGGTCTTGCCACCAACCTTGAGGGTCTTTTGGCATTTGAAGCTGTCGAGCGAGGTCATGTGTGGCAATCCCAATTGTCAGTCATACCCGCAAGGGTATTTAGGCACCGCTGGAGAGGCTTGGCCGGATGGCTTGCAGCTGCGGATTGTGTGCTGCATCAAGTTCCGGCTTATAGAATCTTTCTAGCAGCACCGCCACACCGGCAAGCGGGCCGCGGCTTTGCGGTACCCACAAATTCTGATGCGGTACCGATCGTTTCCAAGGGGCTGTGAAGGGGCAAAATGCGGCTCTCGGGAAGCGGCGTCAGATGCGTCCGGGGCGGCCGGGAGGTGTTCTCGGGCCTCGACTTCGCGGCATCCGCAGGCGAGGCGCTGGCCGTCACCGGTCCCAACGGCTCCGGCAAGACCTCGCTGCTGCGCTTGATCGCGGGCGTGCTGACCTCGGCGGGCGGATCGATCGGCCTTGAGGGCGGTGAGCAGGAATTGACCCTGGCGGAGCAGGCCCACTATCTCGGCCACCGCGACGCGCTCAAACCGGCCCTCAGCGTGGCTGAAAACCTCCTGTTCTGGCAAGAATTCCTGGGCGGCGAGGCCTGCGACATCGCGGAAAGCCTGACGGCGGTGGGCCTCGATCATGCCACGCATCTGCCGGCGGCATTTCTGTCGGCCGGGCAGCGGCGGCGGCTCTCGATCGCCCGTCTGCTCGCCGCGCGGCGGCCGATCTGGCTGCTCGACGAGCCGACCAATGCGCTCGACACATCAGGGCAGGCGCTGTTCGCCGCCCTGATGACCGATCATCTGGCGCGCGGCGGCCTCATCATCGCCGCAACCCATGCACCCCTGGGAATTGCAGCGCGCGAACTGCGAATCGGGATTTCAGAATGACCGCGCTGGCCGCGCTGATCCGGCGGGACATCAAGATCGCGCTGCGGGTCGGCGGCGGCGCGTTGATCGGGGTCCTGTTCTTCCTCACCGTGGTGGTGCTGATGCCGTTCGCGGTCGGGCCGGATCTCGCATTGCTGACGCGGCTCGGCCCCGCGATCCTCTGGCTCGGCGCGCTGCTGGCCAGCCTGCTCACCCTCGACCGGCTGTTCATGGCCGACCATGAGGATGGCTCGCTCGACCTGATCGTGATGAGCCGCACACCGCTGGAACTGACCTGTGCGGCGAAAGCGCTGGCGCACTGGCTGGCCGCGGGATTGCCGCTCATCCTCGCCACGCCGGTGCTCGGCCTGTTGTTGAACCTCGATGCGACAGCGACCTCGGCGGTCGCCCTGACCCTGCTCGCAGGCACGCCGGCGCTGACCTTTACCGGCATGATTGGAGCGGCGCTGGCGGTGACGCTGCATCGCGGCGGATTGTTGCTGGCCGTCCTCGTGCTGCCGCTGTCGATCCCGGTGCTGATTTTCGGCGTGGCCGCCTCCCAGGCCGCGATATCGGGACCGCTGTCGTTCGGAACGCCGTTTTCGATCCTGTGCGCGCTATCCCTGGTCAGCCTCGTGATCGGACCGTTCGCGGCCGCCGCGAGCCTGCGGCACGGACTGGATTGAGCTCCAGCTTGATGCCGATCAACTCTCGCTGAGACAAGATGAAACAAGGGAAGTCAGATTGCCTGCCGCGGCCGCTGCGACTATCAGGGATGCCATGACGCTGATCGATCTCGCCAACCCGACCCGATTCCTCACCCTGACCGCGCGGATTCTGCCATGGCTGGCGGCCGCCACCGCGATCCTGCTGCTGGTCGGCCTCTATCAGGCGGCGATGGCGCCCGACGACTACCAGCAGGGCTCGACCGTCAAGATCATGTTCGTCCACGTGCCGAACGCCTGGCTTGCGATGTTCGTCTGGGGCGTGATGAGCCTCGCCGCATTGGGCACGCTGGTGTGGCGGCATCCGCTGGCGGACGTCGCCGCCAAGGCCGCAGCGCCGATCGGGGCGGCCTTCACCTTTCTGGCGCTGGTCACCGGCTCGTTGTGGGGGCGGCCGATGTGGGGCACCTACTGGGAATGGGACGCGCGGCTGACCTCGGTGCTGATAATGTTTCTGATGTATCTCGGCCTGATCGCGCTGTGGCGCGCGGTGGAAGACCCCTCGCGCGCGGCGCGCGCCGCCGCCATCCTGACGCTGGTCGGCGCGCTCAATCTGCCGATCATCAAATTCTCGGTGGACTGGTGGAATACGCTGCATCAGCCGGCATCGGTGCTGCGGATGGGCGGCCCTTCGCTCGACCGCGCCTTCCTGATTCCGCTCTTGGTGATGGCGGTGGCGTTTTCGCTGTTGTTCGTCACGCTGCATCTGGCGGCGATGCGCAACGAGATCCTGCGCCGCCGGGTGCGCCGCTTGCAGATGATGCAAGCCGGCCGGCGTTCGGCGTGACCGCGATGACGCTCGGTCCCCACGCTTCCTTCGTCGTGACATCCTACGCGCTGGCGACGGCCGTGGTGCTGATCCTGATCGCCTGGATCGCGATCGATTATCGCCGACAGAAGGCGCGGCTGCGCGAGCTCGAAGCCAGCGGCGTGGTCAGGCGTTCCGGCCGCGGCGGGGCGGACATCTGATGGGCGAGCCTCCGATCTCCCTCGCGCCGCCGCGCAGCCGGCGCTGGCTGGTGGCGCTGCCGCTGCTCGGATTCATGGCGCTGGCCGGCCTGTTCCTGCTGCGGCTGTATGGCGGCGATCCCTCGAAAATCCCCTCCGCCCTGATCGGCCGCCCGGCGCCGCAAACCGCGCTGCCGCCGCTGCCGGGGCTGGTCGAAAACGGCGTCCAGGTCCCCGGGCTCGATCCGGCGGTGTTCAAGGGCAAGGTCAGCGTCGTCAATGTCTGGGCATCGTGGTGCGTGCCGTGCCACGACGAGGCGCCGCTGTTGACCGAGCTCGGCAAGGACAAGCGGCTGCAGCTCGTCGGCATCAACTACAAGGACGCGCCCGATAACGCCCGGCGCTTCCTCGGCCGCTACGGCAATCCGTTCGGCTTCGTCGGCGTCGACGGCAACGGCCGCGCCTCGATCGAATGGGGCGTCTACGGCGTGCCGGAGACTTTCGTGGTCGGCCGCGAAGGCACGATTCTCTACAAGCTGGTCGGCCCGGTGACGAAGGCGAATTTCGAGACCGTGCTCAAGGCCGAGATCGACAAGGCGCTGAGGGCCGGAAGTTAACCCTTCGACGTCATTTGCGGACTTGCTTCCTTCGGTCACGCCCGGGAAAGACGAAGACAAATAAATTTCGGCCTTTATCTGCCGTTCATTTGGCGGCCATGTCGCCGCCACGAATTCGCAGCTAGCTTGTTGGCGTTGCTTAAACCATCCTTGAACCACCTTTGGAGGGAAACCCAAATGCGTCATTTCACGCTTGCTTCTCTTGCTGCCACCGCGCTCACCCTTGGCTTGCTGACGGCCATGCCTGTCATGGCCCAGGCCCCGCAGCCCGCCACGCCGCCTGCCGCCAAGTCCGACAGTAAAATGGCGCCCGCGCCGAAGGCCCCGGCCACCGAATCGAAGATGGCGCCGGCTCCCAAGGTCGACCTGCTCGACATCAATTCGGCGACCGCCGAACAGCTCGACGCGCTTCCGGGTGTCGGCAAGGCCTATTCGGCTGCCATCATCAAGGGCCGTCCCTACAAGGGCAAGGACGAGCTGATGAGCAAGAAGATCCTGCCCGAGAAAACCTATGACGGCATCAAGGACAAGATCATCGCCAAGCAGAAGAGCTGATCTTTCCTCACCTCACCCGCTTGCGGGGAGAGGTCGACGCGCTCGCAGAGCGCGGCGGGCGAGGGGGGTACGGCCCTCGCCCCATCGACCGGATCTTGAAAAAGCCCTCTCCCCGCAAGCGCGGGGCGAGGAGAATAACTCACCCCTTCGTCACATCACCCGCTTCGGCCTCGCTCGCCTCCAGCGAGACGGGCTCCAGACGATAACGCTTGACGAGCGGCATCTGCGTCAGCGCAAACAGCATCGTCAGCGGCACCATGCCGAAAACCTTGAAGGCGACCCAGAAATCCGTGCTCTGTGTCCGCCAGATGATCTCGTTGAGCACCGCCATGGCGAAAAACCAGAACGCCCAACGCAGCGTCAGGACGCGCCAGCCCTGCTTCGTGAGATTGAACATCTGGTCGAACATGATGGCGATGAAGGAGCGGCCGAACAACAGCCCGCCGCCGAGGATCGCCGCGAACAGCGTGTAGACGATCGTCGGCTTCATCTTGATGAAGGTCTCGTCCTGCAGCAGCAACGTCAGGGCGCCGAACACGACGACGACCACGGCGGTCACGATCGCCATCATGGGAACGTGCCGGGTCACCACATAGGACGCGATCATCGCCACGATCACCGCCACCATGAACGCGCCGGTGGCGATGAACAGGTTGAACCTGCCATTGGCGAAGAAGAAAATCAGCAGTGGCCCGAGTTCGGTCGCGAGCTTGAACAGCGGATGCGGCGCGGCTTTGTCCATGGTGTGACCTATGTTGCTGTCACGCCCGCCTGCGCGTGGCATGACCAGAAAAAACTAGGACTCGATCCCCGCGATCGCCTGCGCAAAGTCCCGTGCGGTAAACGGCGCGAGATCGTCGATGCCCTCGCCGACGCCGATGAAATGCACCGGCAGTTTGTGCTTCTCGGCCAGCGCCACCAGGATGCCGCCGCGCGCGGTGCCGTCGAGTTTCGTCATCACGAGACCCGTCACGCCTGCGGTACGATGAAACGCCTCGACCTGCGACAGCGCATTTTGTCCCACCGTGGCGTCCAGCACCAGCAGCACCGCATGTGGCGCCGAGGCGTCGACCTTCTTGATGACGCGAACGACCTTTTCGAGTTCGTTCATCAACTCGGCCTTGTTCTGCAGCCGTCCGGCGGTGTCGATCAGCAGCACGTCGAGCTTGCCCTCGCGCGCCGCGGTCAGCGCGTTGAAAGCCAGGCTCGCGGAATCCGAGCCCTGCGCGCCCGCGATGACCGGGGATCTAGTGCGCTCGCCCCAGATCTTCAACTGCTCGATGGCCGCGGCGCGGAACGTGTCGCCGGCCGCCAACATCACCTTGCGGCCCTCGGTGCTCAATTTGGAGGCAAGCTTGCCGATGGTGGTGGTCTTGCCGGAACCGTTGACCCCGACCACCAGAATGACGAACGGCGCTTGCGTCCCGTCGATGACAAGCGGCTTTGCGACCGCCGCGAGCACTTTCTCGACCTCGGTCGCGACCACCGCTTTCACGTCATCCGCCGAGATCGCCTTGTCGTAACGGCCATGGCCGACCGCCGCCGAAATGCGCGCCGCCACCTCGGTTCCGAGATCGGCGCGCAGCAGCACGTCCTCGATGTCCTCGAGCATGGCGCGGTCGAGCTTGCGTTTTGTCACCAGATCGGCGACCGCGGTTCCGAGCGAGCTCGAGGTGCGCTTCAGGCCGCTGGACAGCCGCCGCCACCAGCTCAGTTTTGTCGTTTCCGGAGTGTCGTTCATGCTGACGGTGTGTTAGCGGTTTCGCGCCATGAGCGAAAGTCTCGACCGAGGAATCCAGGTTCCCGAATTGACCGCGGACGAGATCCAGGCCCGCGTGCTCCATCGCGACGGGCTGATGCTGGTGATCGACAAGCCGGCGGGTCTTCCGGTGCATCGCGGTCCCAAGGGCGGCGCCAACCTGGAATCCTCGTTCGAGAGCTTGCGCTTCGGCCTGCCGCGGCCGCCGGTGCTGGCCCACCGGCTCGACCGCGACACCTCCGGCTGTCTCGTGCTGGGACGCCATCGCAAGGCCACGGCCTCGCTCGGCCTGCTGTTCAAGCATGGCAAGATCTCGAAGACCTATTGGGCGGTGGTCGAGGGCGGCCCCGCCGAAGATGAAGGCACCATCGACATGCCGCTCGGCCGCCTCAACGCGGAGCGCGGTTGGTGGCAGAAGCCCGACCCCGAGGGGCAAGAGGCCGTCACCAACTGGAAAGTGCTGGGGCGGGGCGGCGGCCTCAGTTGGCTCGCGCTCGAACCGGTTACCGGCCGCACCCATCAATTGCGGGTCCACTCCGCAGCATCGGGCTGGCCGATCGTCGGCGACAACATCTACGGCAGCGGCCCGCGTTTCGGCGAGCCGACCCTGCATCTGCATTCCCGCGAGATCGTGATTCCGATTTCGAAGAACAAGGAGCCGGTGCGCGTGGTCGCGCCAGCGCCGAAGCATTTGCACGAGCGGCTTCGCGCGTGCGGCTGGAATGGGGAGTAACGGCGTGTGGAGAAGAGGCATCGTGCTGCCACAGCCGTGGCGTACTGGGTCGCCCGATCGAGTCGGGCGATGAGTAAGGGCGATGACGTTTAGCGCCTCACACTGTCAACCGTGCGCCGTCATGTCCGGTGATCACTAGCGTCTGCACCGCGCCGGGGGCTTTACCCGCAATCGCCACTGGCAGGAAATGCTCGGTGCGGCCCTGCGTCGGGCTCTCGATCAGCACCTGGCGCGTGGCGCCGGTCTCCGACGGCAGCCGCTTCTGCAACGCAGCCTCGCCGGCCGCCCGCAGCCGCTTCGCGCGCTGCCTGATCGCGCTGCCGTTGACCTGCGGCATCCGCGCCGCCGGCGTGCCCGGCCGCGGCGAATACGGAAACACGTGCAGGAAGGTGAGGCCGCATTCCTCCACCAGATCCTGCGAACGCCCGAACATCTCCTCGGACTCGGTCGGAAAGCCCGCGATGATATCGGCGCCGAGTGCGATGTCCGGCCGCAGCCGCCGCACCTGCGCGCAAAACGCGATCGCATCGTTGCGGGAATGCCGCCGCTTCATCCGCTTCAGGATCAGATCGTCGCCCGACTGCAGCGACAGATGCAGATGAGGCATCAGCCGATCATCGTCCGCGATAGCGTCGAGCAGGTCGCGATCGACCTCGACCTGGTCGATCGACGAAATCCGCAACCGCTTCAGTTCCGGCACGTGCCGCAGGATTTGTTTGGTCAGTTGGCCGAGTCTTGGCGCGCCCGGCAGGTCGGCGCCATAGCTGGTGAGATCGACCCCGGTCAGCACGATCTCAGCATGACCGCGTTCGGTCAGTGCGCGGACCTGGTCGACCACCGCGCCCATTGGGACCGAGCGCGAATTGCCGCGACCGAAAGGAATGATGCAGAAGGTGCAGCGGTGGTCGCAGCCGTTCTGGACCTGGACGAACACCCGCAGCAGGCCCTTTGCAAAACCTTGCAGCAGATGCGGCGCCATCTCGCGCACCGCCATGATATCGGCAACCGCGATCTTTTCGCTCGCATCGGCGCCGAACGACGGCGTCGCGTCGAACGCCATGCGCGTATCACGCCACGCCTCGCCTCGCATCTTGTCGTCATTGCCGACGACGCGGTCGACCTCGGCCATATCGGCGAACATCGCCGCCTGCGTCTGCGCCGCGCAGCCGGTCACGACTATGCGCGCCTCCGGTCGTTCGCGCTTCAGCCGCCGGATCGATTGCCGCGCCTGGGCGACGGCCTCATTGGTCACCGCACAGCTGTTTATGACGATGGTGTCGGTAAGCCCGGCACGCCCGGCCTCGCGCGCGATCACTTCGGATTCGAAGGCGTTGAGACGGCAGCCGAAGGTGACGATGTCGACGCCCATGGTCAGGCGACGCTGGCGAATAAAGCGGGATCGAACCGGCCCTCATATTCAAACGTCGCCGTCCCCGTCATCAGCACGTGGTCGTCGCCCTCGCGCCATTCGATCGCAAGCTCGCCGCCCGGCAGGGTGATCTGCACGATGCGGTTGGAGCGCTTCAGGCGCGCCGCGGCCACCGCGGCGGCGCAGGCCGCCGAGCCGCAGGCTTTGGTCAGTCCCGCGCCGCGCTCCCAGGTGCGGATCGTGATGTGATCGCGATCGACGATATGAGCCAGCGTGATGTTGGCGCGCTCGGGAAAGATCGGATGGTTCTCCAAGAGCGGTCCGAAGCGGGCGAGATCGTAGGCATTCACGTCGTCGACCCAGAAGATCGCATGAGGATTGCCCATGCTGACTACCGAGGGCGTGTGCAGCACCGGCGCGTCGATTGGGCCGATCTGCAGCTCGATCGAGCGGGTGTCGCGAAACTCTTCCGCCAGCGGAATGTCCTTCCAGCCGAATTTCGGCGGACCCATGTCGACGGTGTAGAGATCTGGCGACGGGCCCTGCCAGCAATTCAGCAGGCCGGCCCTGGTTTCGAAGGTGACCGCGGTTTGCCCCGTCTTCTCGAACAGCCGGCGCACCACGCAACGCATGCCGTTGCCGCAGGCGCCGGATTCGGAGCCGTCATTGTTGTAGATCCGGATGAAGGCCTCGGTGCCCGCCAGTCGCGGGGGTTGCAGCACCATCAACTGATCGTAATGCACGCCCGCCGGCGAGGCGACGGCGCGCGCGTCCTCCGGCGTGATGGCGGCAGGGGCATCGCGCAGATCGACCACGACAATCTCGTTACCGATGCCGTTCATCTTGGCGAATGCGTGATTGGCCAGCGCGCTCATCGAACTTCCCGAATTATGCCTGCCTTATATGGCGAATGGAGGCGAATTGGCCAGTGCGGCAAATCTGTGTCGGACGCCCGCGCCCGGCGGCGGCCGCGCATGACACATATCTGTCATGGGACGAAATCGGGCCGCACGTGCTACCATTCCAGTGTCGTGCGTTTTGCCGGTCTGGACCGGGACAAGGCCGCGCAACAAAATTCTGCACGGACGATGGGGACCATCCGAATGAAGTTCAGGAACTCTTTTCGCATTGGGCTGATCCCGGTGGCGGCGTTAGCCTGGGGCAGCATCGCGCTGGCGCAAGCGCCGACGCCAGCGGCAAGCCCGTCGGCTGCACCGGCGCCTCCCGCGGCGAGCAGCCCCGCAACGCCGGCGCCTGCCCCGTCAGCCGCACCCGCCCCGGCGCCGACCGGGGCCCCTGCTCCGGCGGCCAGCCCTTCGGCGCCTCCCGCAACGCCGCCGGCGGCCGCGCAAACCCCCGCCCCGGCGCCGGTTCAGACCGCCGACCCCTTCGGCGAAGAGATCACGCTGGAACCCAAGAAGGTCGTCATCATCAAGGGCACCGCCAACTGGGATTCGGCGTTCGACACGCTGATCGAGGCGTTCAAGGCGCTGACCACGCTGCTGGACAAGCAGGGCATCAAGGCGTCGGGCAATTCGATGATCGTTTATACCTCGACCGACGATACCGGCTTCACCTTCCTGGCCGAAATTCCGGTCGAGCAGGATCCGAAGAATCTGACCAAGGACATGAGCATCGGCAGATCGCCCGACGGCAAGGCGTTGAAATTCGTCCACCGCGGTTCCTACGACAATATGGACAACACCTATGAGGCGATCACCAACCACCTCGACGAGAAGAAGCTGGAGGCCAAGGACACCTTCATCGAGGAATACATCACCGACCCCCTGAAGACCGCCGAGGACACGCTCGTCATCAACGTCTACGTGCCGTTGAAGTGAGCGTGATGAAGCATCTCAGGCCCGTGCCCGCCGCGGTTGCCGCGATGACGTTGCTTGCCGCGCCCACGCTGGCGCAGACCCCGCCTCCGGCCATTGCGGTCACCGGCGAGGCGACCGTCTCGGTACCGCCCGATCTGGCGCTGATCGATGGCGGCGTCACGTCCGAGGCGAAAACCGCGCGCGAGGCGTCGGATGCCAACAACGCCGCGATGGGCAAGGTGCTGCTGGCGCTGAAGGGCGCCGGCATCGAGGAGAAGGATGTGCAGACCTCGCGGCTGTCGCTGCAGCCGCAATACGCGCCGAACCGTTCGGGCCCCTCCCCCGTCGTCGGCTACCGCGCCAGCAATCGGGTGACCATCCGGGTGCGCGACGTCGGCAAGGTCGCCGGCGTGATCGATACGCTGGTGGGCGCGGGCGCCAACGAGATCGGCGGCATTAATTTCATGGTGTCGCAGTCCTCCAAACTGCTCGACGAGGCCCGTGAAAAAGCCGTCGCCGACGCCCGTCGCAAGGCCGACATCTATGCCAGAGCCGCCGGCGTCACGCTCGGCGCGCCGCTCAGCATCTCGGAGGAGGGCCATGCGCCGCCGACGCCCTATCGCAAGATGTCGGCCGGCCTAGTGGCGGCAGCGCCAGTGGCGCAGGGCGAGGAGACGCTTTCGGTCACGGTCAGCGTGTCGTGGGCGATCAAGCCGAAAGAGTGAGACGTCTCGCGTCGCTCGCTTGACCGGGACGACGAGCTTTCTAGACTTCGAACACCTGCCCCGGTTTCAGCGCGACAAAACGCTCGCGCGGAAGCTCCGCTTCATCGAGTGCCGCATGCAGCGCGGCGACCGGCGCGTCAATTGCTTCGTCGGTGAGCTGGAAGGTGCCATGGTGATGCGCCAGCGCCTGCTCGGCGCCGCAATCGGCCAGCGCCTTGACGGCGTCGGCCGGGTTCATGTGCTGGTCCTTCATGAACCAGCGCGGCTCATAGGCGCCGATCGGCAGGACCGCCAGCCGCAGCGGGCCATGCTTCTCGGCAACCTTTCGGAAATGCGTACCCTCGCCATAGCCGGAATCGCAAACGATATAGATCTTGCCCGCCGGCGTTTCCAGCACGAAGCTGGCCCACAGCGCCTTGTTGCGGTCGAACAGGCCGCGCGCGGTCCAGTGCCGGGTCGGCACCAGCGTCACCGCGATACCGCCGCCGAGTTCGACGCGGTCGTGCCAGTCGAATGCCTCGGCCTTGATCGCGTCATCGGCGCTACGCATCGTGGCATCGTTGCCGAGCGGCGTGATCACGCGGGGAGCAAACTTCGCCGCGAGTTTCGACAGCGTCGCGAGGTCGAGATGATCGTAATGGCCATGCGACACCAGCGCGATATCGATCGGCGGCAGCGCGTCGAACGCAATGCCGGGATCATTGCGCCGCTTCGGCCCCGCAAAACTCACGGGCGAGACCCGTGCCGACCACACCGGATCGACCAGGATGTTCAGCCCTGATGCCTGGATCAGCCAGCTGGCATGACCGACAAAGGACAACCGAACCTTGCCGCCATCGACCCGCGGCGGCGGGGTGTCGGCATAAGGGCTGGGTGCCCATTCCGGCCATGCCGCGCGCTGCCGGTCGCCGCCGAACTGCCAGCGCAGCACTTCGGCAAGCGATTTCGGCGGCACCCCGTCGGGATCGAAGAATTGCGTCCCGTCGAAATGGTCGGAGACGGGGCCGTCGTAGATTTTCATGGTTGGAATCCAGATCGACGGCGCGCCGACAGCCGCGGCTGCGCCGCCCAGAGCGGTGAGAACTCGGCGGCGGGTAAGCTTCATGGGACCGATTGGCCCCAAAATGCGAATATCGGCAAGGGGGTGACCGATCTCCCGCGTTCACGAAAACGCCATTCTGCCCCGGCTATTCTTGACTTTCCGGGCTTGGGGGGGTTTAACCGCCGCAATTCTCGGAAAGACCTTCTTTTCGACCCGCCGCCCGGCCCTTGAGGCCGGAGGTCAACGCCCGACAGCGCGATGCGCCCTCGGGCGCAAAAGTGTTTGGTTCGGTGTCATCACCTGCCTTGTGCGCAATTGCGCACTGGGGCGGGTGATCCAGTATCCCAGAGCAGTTCGGTTGAGCCGAGAAGCTGCGGCGTACTGGATACCCCGCCTTCGCGGGGTATGACGACGGTGAGATGCGGTGCCTGTTGCAGGCATGACGAAGGATAGATGGACGTGTTCGACAATCTGTCGGAAAAATTGGGTGGTATTCTCGATCGGCTGACCCGGCGCGGGTCGCTGACGGAGGCCGACGTCGATGCCGCGATGCGCGAGGTGCGCCGCGCGCTGCTCGAGGCCGACGTCTCGCTCGACGTGGTCCGGAGTTTCACCGACAAAGTCCGCGAGCAGGCGATCGGCGCCACCGTGGTCAAGTCGGTCACCCCAGGCCAGATGGTGGTGAAGATCGTCCATGACGAGTTGATCGCCACGCTCGGCTCGGACGGCCAGACCATCGACCTCAATGCCGTGCCGCCGGTCGCCATCATGATGGTCGGCCTGCAGGGCTCCGGCAAGACCACCACCACCGCCAAGCTGGCCCGCCGCCTGACCCAGCGCGACAAGCGCAAGGTGCTGATGGCTTCGCTCGACATCTACCGCCCGGCGGCGATGGAGCAGCTCGCGGTGCTCGGGCGCGATCTCGACATCCAGACCCTGCCGATCGTGGCCGGCCAGAAGCCGGCGCAGATTGCCAAACGCGCGCTGGAAGCCGCCAAGCTCGGCGGTTACGACGTGGTGCTGCTCGACACCGCCGGCCGCACCACGCTCGACGAAGCGATGATGACGGAGGCGGCCGAGATCAAAACCGCCGCCAACCCGCATGAGGTGCTGCTGGTCGCGGACTCGCTGACCGGCCAGGACGCGGTCAACCTGGCGCGTTCTTTCGACGAGCGCGTCGGCCTCACCGGCATCGTGCTGACGCGGGTCGACGGTGACGGCCGCGGCGGCGCCGCGCTGTCGATGCGCGCGGTCACGGGCAAGCCCATCAAGCTGATCGGCACCGGCGAAAAAACCGACGCGCTGGAGGATTTCCACCCTGACCGAATCGCCGGCCGCATTCTCGGCATGGGCGACGTGGTGTCGCTGGTCGAGAAGGCCGCCGCCAACATCGACGCGGAAAAAGCCGCGCGCACCGCCGAGCGGATGCGCAAGGGCCAGTTCGACCTCTCCGACATGCGCGAGCAATTGCTGCAGATGGCGAATATGGGCGGCATCTCAGGGCTGATGGGCATGATGCCGGGCATCGCCAAGATGAAGAACCAGATCGCCAATGCCGGGATCGACGACAAGATCCTGAAGCGTCAGGTCGCGGTGATCGATTCGATGACCCGGCAGGAACGCAAGAACCCCGACATCCTGAAAGCCAGCCGCAAGAAGCGCATTGCCGCCGGCGCCGGCCTCAAGGTGGAAGAAGTCAACAAGCTCCTGAAGATGCACCGGAACATGGCCGACATGATGAAGGCCATGGGACAGGGCAAGCGCGGGCCGATGGCCGGAATCGCGCAGGCGATGGGTCTTGGCGGCGCAGGCGGCATGCCTTCGCCGGAGCAGATGAAGGCGCTCGCGGAAAAAATGCCTGGTGGTGCCGGCCCGGGCGGCATGCCCGCGTTGCCCAAGGACCTGCCCGCGGGCCTGCGCTCCGGCCTGCCCAATTTGCCCGGGCTGACGGGCTTGAGCGGCAAGCCGAACTTGCCGGGCCTCGGCGGCTTTCCCGGATTCGGGAAGAAGAAATGACCTCGTTCGTCATTGCGAGCCAACGGGTCGGCGCAGAGCGCCGCCCGATGACAGGCTCCTCGCAATGACGGGAATTATCACCGTTCAAATCTGCTAAATTTCGAACTCAACAGGAGAACTCAATGTCAGTCGTTATCCGCCTCGCCCGCGCAGGCACCAAGAAGCGCCCGGTCTATCACGTCGTCGTCGCCGACTCGCGCTTCCCGCGCGATGGCCGCTTCATCGAGCGTCTCGGCCATTTCAATCCGCTGCTGCCGAAGGACAACGAGGCGCGGCTGAAGCTCGATATGGACAAGGTCAAGGGCTGGCTCGCCAAGGGCGCGCAGCCGTCGGACCGCGTATCGCGCTTCCTCGATGCGGCCGGCGTGGTCAAGCGCGCCGCGCGCAACAACCCCGAGAAGGCGCTGCCGCGCAAGGAACGCAAGGCCAATGCCGAAGCCGCCGCCACGGCCTCCGCTGCCGCCGCGTCAGCCGCCAAGGCCGCCGCAGCGGCCGCGGCCAAGAAGTAAACGCAACGGCGCGTGGCGATGCCGGCACACATCTGCATCGCCCGCATCGGCGCCCCGCATGGCGTGCGCGGCGCGGTAAAGCTATGGACGTTTACCGAAGACCCGCTGGCGGTGCAGCGCTACGGACCGCTCCTGACCAAAGACGGCGCGCGGTCGTTCGAAGTCGCGACCGCCCGCGAGGTCAAAGGCCATCTGGTGGCGACGCTGAAGGGCATCGCCACCCGCGAGGAGGCCGAACGGCTCAACGGCATCGAGCTCTACATCGCGCGCGAAAAACTGCCTGATACCGACGAGCATGAGTACTACCACGCCGACCTGATCGGGCTTGCCGCGGTCACGGCCGCGGGTGAGCCGCTCGGGCGCGTCGCCGCGATCCACAATTTCGGCGCCGGGGACATTATCGAAATCGCCCCGCCGCACGGCGCGACCATGCTGTTGCCGTTCACCCATGCCGTGGTGCCCACGGTGGACCTCGCCAACGGGCGCGTGACAATCGAATTGCCCGATGAACTGGTCGCGGGCGCGCCTGAAGATGATAGATCTGCGCCATGATCTGGCGAGCGACCGTGCTGACGCTGTTTCCGGACATGTTCCCGGGTCCGCTCGGCTTCAGCCTGGCCGGCAAGGCGCTGGCATCCGGGCTGTGGGCGCTGGAGGCGCGTGACATCCGGGCCTCGGCCACCGACCGCCACCGCAGCGTCGATGACACCCCGGCCGGCGGCGGCCCCGGCATGGTGCTGCGCGCCGACGTGCTGGCGGATGCCATCGACGCCGCCGATATCGCGCCGGATCGGCCCAAGCTGCTGATGAGCCCGCGTGGTCGGCCATTGACCCAGTCGCAGGTCGTGGGACTCGCCGCCGGCCCGGGGCCGCTGATCGTCTGCGGCCGGTTCGAGGGCATCGACCAGCGGGTGATCGAGGCCCGCCGGCTCGAGGAGGTTTCGATCGGCGATTACGTGCTGTCGGGCGGCGAAATCGCCGCCCTGGCGCTGATCGACGCCTGCGTCCGGCTGCTGCCCGGGGTGATGGGCAAGTTGGCCTCGGGCGCGGACGAGAGTTTTTCGGATTTCCTACTTGAATACCCTCAATTTACCCGCCCGCAGGAGTTCGAGGGCCGCCCGATCCCGGAAGTGCTGACTTCCGGCGACCACGCCAGGGTGGCTGCCTGGCGGCAGGCTGAAGCCGAAGCCCTGACGAGGTCGCGCCGGCCCGATCTTTGGGCCGCCCGGCAAGCCTCGGCAAAGATCGGCCAAAAACGCCCAAAAGACACGACGGACGGGTGACAAGGCCCGGCCTTTGCCGTATAGGAGCGCCAAATCCGCGCAATGGCAGGATAGATGGACGTTCGCGCAGCCCGCGCCTTGCTGGCTGGGGCGCGCCGATGGAGATTTTCAAGATGAACCTCATTCAAGAGCTCGAAAAAGAGCAGTTCGACAAATTGTCCGCCAGCAAGGTCATTCCGGAATTCGGACCGGGGGACACCGTGATCGTCAACGTCAAGGTGGTCGAGGGCGACCGCTCGCGCGTGCAGGCCTATGAGGGCGTCTGCATCGGCCGCTCCGGCGGCGGGCTGAATGAGAGCTTCACGGTTCGCAAGATTTCCTATGGCGAGGGCGTGGAACGCGTCTTCCCCGTGATGTCGCCGATGATCGACTCGATCACCGTGGTGCGCCGCGGCAAGGTGCGCCGCGCCAAGCTGTATTACCTGCGCAGCCTGCGCGGCAAGTCGGCCCGCATCGTCGAGAAGAAGACGGACCGCCCCGAAAAGGTTGCCGCCGCCAAGTAATCTCGAGTAATTTTCCCTTATGGGATGTGACGAAAAGCGCGGGCTTCCCCCGCGCTTTTTGTTGCGGCATGCCCATCTCAGCCGTCCGCCGCTTGATCGCTTCATTGTCGCGATAGCGGGCGCTGTGCTAGAAAACCAAAATGGTTCCAGATCAGACCATCACCGCCTGCCGGTTCGCCGCACGGATCGTGATCGACGACCGCAGCCGCCTGCCTGGCCGCTTCTTCGGACGGTTCGCGACCTCGGCGACATCGGGACGTTGAAGGCGCGCTCCGACGCCGCGCCGATGTTCGTTGAGGTGTGCGTGCTTCCCTTGTTCCCGCAAAATCATTGATAGGGCTGACGCTCATGTCCAAACCGACCACGCTGTACGACAAGATCTGGGAAGACCATCTGGTTCACGAGGCCGATGACGGCACCTGCCTGCTCTATATCGACCGCCACTTGGTCCACGAGGTGACCTCGCCGCAGGCTTTTGAGGGGTTGCGCACCGCCGGCCGTAAGGTTCATGCGCCCGAGAAAACGCTGGCCGTGGTGGATCACAACATCCCCACCACCGACCGCTCCAAGCCCAATCCGGACCCGGAGAGCATCGAGCAGATGCGGGTGATGGCGGAGAACGCACGCGAATTCGGCATCACCTACTACAACGAGCACGACAAGCGTCAGGGCATCGTCCACGTCATCGGCCCCGAGCAGGGTTTTACGCTGCCCGGCACCACCATCGTCTGCGGCGACAGCCACACCTCGACGCACGGCGCGTTCGGCGCGCTGGCGCACGGCATCGGCACGTCCGAGGTCGAGCATGTGCTGGCGACGCAAACCCTGATCCAGAAGAAAGCCAAGAACATGCGCGCCGTCGTCGACGGCAAATTGCCCGACGGCGTCACCGGCAAGGACATCATCCTGGCCATCATCGGCGAGATCGGCACCGCCGGCGGCACCGGCTATGTGCGGGCCGCATGACGGTCTGCAACATGTCGATCGAGGGCGGCGCCCGCGCCGGCCTGATTGCGCCGGATGAAAAGGCGTTCGAATATCTCAAGGGCCGTCCGATGTCGCCGAAGGGCGAAGCCTGGGACGCCGCGATGCGCTACTGGGAAACGCTGCGCAGCGACGAGGGCGCGCATTTCGATCACGAGATCCGGCTGGATGCGGCAAAGCTGCCGCCGATCGTGACCTGGGGCACCTCGCCCGAGGACGTGGTGTCGATCTCAGGCTTCGTGCCGGATCCCGACCAGATCGCCGACGAAGCCAAGCGGCTCTCGAAGCATCGCGCGCTGAACTACATGGGCCTGAAAGCGGGCACCAAGATCACCGACATCAAGCTCGACCGCATCTTCATCGGCTCCTGCACCAACGGCCGGATCGAGGATTTGCGCGCGGCGGCCAAGGTGGTCGAAGGCAAGACCGTGAATGCCAATCTCAGCGCGATGATCGTGCCGGGCTCCGGCATCGTGAAGGAGCAGGCGGAAGCCGAGGGCCTCGACAAGATCTTCATCAAGGCCGGCTTCGAATGGCGCGAGCCGGGTTGCTCGATGTGCCTCGCCATGAACCCCGACAAGCTCTCACCCGAGGAGCGCTGCGCCTCGACCTCGAACCGCAATTTCGAGGGCCGTCAGGGCTTCAAGGGCCGCACCCATCTGGTGTCGCCGGCGATGGCGGCGGCCGCCGCGATCGCCGGGCATTTCGTCGACATCAGGGACTGGCGGTAGTCCCCTTCACTCAACCCCGAGGCTTTCCGGAAGGAAGTCATTAAACAGTTGGGAGCAGACTGGCCGGCCTAGCAAGGGCAAGGCGTTTCGCAAGGAGCGGGCCGTGGCCGACAAGCCTGAATTCGTCGATATCATCAGCGAGGCGACGCGCCAGGTGCGGCGGCGCATCGTGCGGCGGGTCGTGGAGCCCGAGGTCAAGCAAGAATCGCGTCTCGGCCACCGGTCGAACGGGATGCAGCAATGGCGGATACAGACGTTTACGCCGTGGAAGCTCAAGCCCTGGAACTGGAAGGACTGGGATTGAGCGCGGACCATCAGCGACGATCACTGCAGAATTCAGGCGCCCAAGCGGGCGCCTGAATCATTTCAGCCCTGGCTTGGCTCTCACCAGTAGATCGGCGCGCGAGGACGCCACCGGTATCCCATGTGGTGGTGCCACGGCCGATGGCGGCAGATCATGCGCGGACCGTAATAGGTCGGGACCACCCGGCAGACCCGGCGCGGGTAGTGCGGGTAATAATGACGCCGCGGATAGTAGATCGGCGCGTAGCCGTAGTGGCGCGGGCGGAAATGGTGACGATGGTGAAAGTGGACCCGGCGCGGCGCGAAATGGTGATGCCGGACAAATCCCGGCGCGGCATAGCGATAGCCGCCGCCGCGATGGAAAGCCGGGCCGGCGCGATAACCGCCGCCGCGGAATACGGCGCCGCCACCGCGGAACCCACCCCCGTGAAAGCCGCCGCCATGACCGCCGCGGTGCCCGCCTCTGACTTCAGTCCTCAGTCCGTCGGACGCGTATTTCGCGGCCGGCGCGGCGCCGGGACTGATCAGCGACAAAGCCTCGGCGCGCTGGCTCGTCACCACCGTCATCGCCAGCATTGCGGCTGCCGCTAGACCGAAGCTGCGGATAACACTCCCGCGCCTTGAATTTGGAACCTTCAACATGCGTGAAACCTCCCCGAAAAGGTTGACGAAGGCGAAGCCAGACTCCACCTCTCGGCACGTTCATTTGCGATCGCTCCCGGCATTAAACTAAGGTCGGCGATGTGAACGCTCCCTGAACGGCGCGCGATCTCAAATTCGCTTGCGGCCGCAAGCCCGCCTCCGACAGGGCAGGAGTTCGACATGACCGTGTATGTGATCGCGCAACTGAAGATGACGAACCGTGCAGCGTATGATCGCTATCAGGCTCGCTTCTTCGACGTGTTCAAGAAATTCAGCGGACGGCTGCTTTCGGCGGATGAGCACCCATTGGTGCTGGAAGGCGAGTGGGACGGCGACAAGCTGGTGCTGATGTCGTTTCCCGACGAGGCCGCTTACCGTGCATGGGCGGGCTCGCCGGAGTATCTGGAGATTTCAAAAGACCGCAAAGCCGGCGCGCAGGGCACGGTGCTGCTGGCGAAACGGTTTGCGCCGGGCGCCTGACGGATGGGCGGTTACCAGTAACGCGGCCCAAACCCGAACCCGATCCCGATCGGGAATGCCGGCGGCGCATAATAGGGATACGGCCGATAGTAGTACGGGTAAGGCCGGTAATATGCCGGCCGCGCGTAATAGTAAGGCCGGTAATATGGCCGGTAGCCGTAACCGTAATACGGGCGGTAGACATGCCGGTGGTACGGGCGATAGCCGTAGTACCGCCGATGGTAACGATGCGCGCTGAAGTCAGTCGCCCTCTGGGAGTCGGCCGTTTGCGTGGTTGCTTTTGGCGATGCCGCCACCGCTGACGCTGTCGCCACCGGGCCGCCAACGGCCAAGGCTGTGGTCACGATGGCTGCTGCGATCCATGTCTTCATGGCATTCCTCCGTCAATTTCCGTACCTGCTCCACGCGCAACGGCATCAGTGGTTTCCCGGGCGAGCGTTGCGGCGCGGCATCTTAGCAAGAAATCGACGCGCCGCTAACAGGCGTCGCTCACGCCCGCCGGACAACAGCGCGTGAGGTTAATGTTACCCGCGGCACCGCGCGACCTAACCGCGCCGCCAATAGCAGTTCATGCGCGGCGTGATCACGGTGCCGCTCGGCCGGAATTCCTGCACATAGCTCACGGAGCAGTCGCGCACCGCACTGGGCCCAGGATTGTAGCGAGGGTAGACGTCCGGTCGCCACTCCTCACGCGGATAGACCGGCACGCGCCTGATCGCGCGGCGTCGCTGGGCCGAAGTATCGGCCGGCACCGCCTGCGCGACCCCGGTCCCCGAAGCCGCGGTCTGCGCCTGCGCGGCCGCCTCGGGCAGCAAGAGCCCGACCAAGGCCGCCAACAATGCCGCCGTCACCATCCGCATCATTACGTCCACCACGTCCGCCGAAGCCTGTTGGTCACTGCAACGTCTCCGATTGCCGCACCGAGGTCAACTCGGTCGGGCCACAAACCGGTAGGCACGCCGGGGGAACCCGCGTTAAACAGGCGCGATGTGGAAAACGACAAAAGCGCCGTCGCTGGCCGAGATGGAAGCCATGGCGCACGAGATTTTCGAGCGCCTGCCGAAAGGCTTTCGTGCCCTGTGCGAGGGCGTGATCCTGCGCGTCGACGATTTCCCGACCGACGAGGTGCTGGCGGAAATGCAGGCGGAAAGCGAATTCGACCTGCTCGGCCTGTTTCAGGGCGTCGGATTGCCGTTCCGCAGCAATGACGACATCGCCCGCCTGCCCAACATGGTCTGGCTCTACCGCCGGCCGATCCTCGACTACTGGGCCGAGCACGAGGAGACGCTGGGCCATATCGTCCGCCACGTGCTGATTCACGAGATAGGCCACCATTTCGGGCTCTCGGATGACGACATGGAGGCGATCGAGGCGCAGGCCGATTAGGGCGCTTTGTACGGCGATTTTCGCTTTTATGACGGTCGCATTCGCGATAAACATCCGGGAAGCTGACCCCCTGGCCGAGAAGTGCAAACGATGAACAAGTTCACCACGCTGGAAGGCGTCGCGGCACCGCTGAAGATCATCAATGTCGACACCGACATGGTGATCCCGAAGCAGTACCTGAAGACCATCAAGCGCACCGGCCTCGGCAAGGGGCTGTTCTCGGAACAGCGCTACAAGGATGACGGCAGCGAGAACCCGGATTTCATCCTCAACAAGCCCGCCTATCGCCACGCCAAGATCCTGGTCGCGGGCGATAATTTCGGCTGCGGTTCGAGCCGCGAGCACGCGCCCTGGGCGCTGCTGGATTTCGGCATCCGCTGCGTGATCTCGACTTCGTTCGGTGACATCTTCTACAACAACTGTTTCAAGAACGGCATCCTGCCGATCCGCGTCACCCAGGAAGACCTCGACAAATTGTTCGACGATGCCGAACGCGGCGCCAATGCAACGCTGACGGTCGATCTCGGCAAGCAGGAAATCCGCGGCCCGGACGGCGGCACGGTGAAGTTCGAGATCGATCCGTTCCGCAAGCACTGCCTGATGAACGGCCTCGACGACATCGGCCTCACCATGGAGAAGAAGGCCTCGATCGACGCCTACGAGGCAAAGGCGAAGACCGCGCGCGCCTGGGCCTGATCTCGCCAGCGAGCCCATTCGCTCGAAAGCGCCTGCGGAAGGTGATGCATGCGGCCCGAAATCGTCACCTTCTGGCATGGTCCGCTCGATCGACTGCGCCGGACCTGCCTCGGCTCGCAGGTCGCCGCCGGCCATAACGTCACGGTCTACAGTTTCGAGCCGCTGGCGGGCTTGCCCGAGGGCGTCCGCAATGCCGGGGCGGAAGCGATCCTGCCGCACGCCTTCTCCGAAAAGCTTCGCCCGCCGCAACCGGACGGTTCCTGGCGCGACTGGACCACGCTGCAGTTCTCGGATTTTTTCCGGATGCGGCTGATGGCGCAACGCGCCGGACTATGGCTCGACGCCGATGTGCTGCTGCTCAGGCCGGTCGAGATCGATCCCGGCAAACCATTCTTCGCGTGGGAACGCCCGCGCCAGCTCGGCAACTCGGTGCTTTATCTGCCGCCGGACGACCCCATCGTCGCGGCGTTCGAAGCGCTGATACAGCAGGACGAGCTCACGCCGGACTGGCTGGCGCTGCGACATCGCCTGATCTTCAGCTGGCGCAAGCTGCGCGGCAAGTCGAACCGGCTCTCCGACATTCGCGTCGCGATCTTCGGGCCGGCGGCACTCACCGCACTGGCCGCGCGCGGCGGCGAACTCGGTTACGCCTTGCCGAAGAAATCGTTCTACGCCGTTCATGCCGACCCAAAAATGTTCTTCGATCCTTCCGATTTCGCGAGCTTGATCTCCGACCCCGAGATAGCCGGGCTGCACATTTCGCCGAAGGGGCGCGGCAACCAGCCGCCGCAGCCCGGCAGCCTCTATGCGTGGGCGGCGGAGCGGTTTGGCCGGCCTTTACCCTCCGGCCGACTTGTTTGATCTACCGCAACGACCCGTCCTGCCGTTTGCACTCATATTGATCAAATACTGCCGTCAGCGGAGGGTCCCATGAGCGCCCAAGACAAGTCCACCGACAAGCCGTTTCCCGTCGTCCAGTTCCTGGTCGATACCTTCGGCAACTGGCTCAACCACCGCCGCGAACTCAGCGAGATCCGACAGCTGGACCGAAGCGATTTCGACCGCATCGCCAGCGACTTGCGGGTGTCTCCGGTCGAGCTCGATACGCTGGTCCGGCAGGGGCCGCATGCCGCGGACGAGTTGCCGAGGCTGCTCAAGGCCCTCGGCATCGACGAAGCCGATCTGGCGCGCACCCAAACCCTGGTGCTGCGGGACATGGAGCGCGTCTGCGCCATGTGCGCCAGCAAGCGGCAATGCGACCGCGATCTCGCCGCCGGCACGTCGGCGGAGCATTATGAGGGTTATTGCCTCAACGCGCCCACCATCGACAGCCTGGATCAACCGGTGAAACAATAAGGTCGGCGCCTCAAATCGGTGGATCAAATGAGAATGTCGCGCACGGTCTGGATACGCGTGGTGCTGGCCGTCGCGATCGCGCTGGCGGCACTGTTCTTCATCCGCTTGCACAATGCCGGCGGCGCGTCCTCCGACAGCGCGACGGCGGGATATCGGCTGGCCACCGCCTGGTGCAAGGACTGTCACTCGATCGAGCCGGCGACCGCGGGCGCCATCACCGGCCCACCGGATTTCACCGGGATCGCCAACCGGCACTCGACCACCGCGCTGTCGCTGAGAGTGTTCCTGCAAACCAGCCACCCCACCATGCCGAACCTCATCCTGAAGCCCGATGAGACCGACAGCCTGGTGAATTACATCCTGAGCCTGAAGCGCAATTAGTTAGACTAGTGCCCGGACGCGGCGCAGCGCCTGCCGCAGGCTTTTGCACAAATCGCGAAAACAACCCCATGCAAAGTAGAATGCCTCGACTCGCAGCACTCGTGCTGCGCTGCGTCCGGGCAGAAGAAACATGGTCCGTCGTCGCGCCCCCAGCCTGATCCCGTCCCGCTAGGGCCCATTTTCCTCACGGTGAGGGGTCGCCTCGGGATACAGAAGAAGCCCGGACTACGGCGGCGCCGTCGCCGCGATCGCGTCGGCGATCGCGATCGTGCGCCTGGCCATATCGGCGTGCAGCCGCTCCACCATCTGGCCGTCGAGTGAAATCGCGCCGCGTGCCGCGTTCTCCGGCCGTTCGAACGCTGCGATGATCTCGCGGGCGCGCGCGACTTCCTCCGCCGGCGGCGTGAAGATCGCGTTGCAGGCCTCGATCTGGCCGGGATGGATCAGCGTCTTGCCGTCGAAGCCGAGATCGCGGGCCTGCGTGCATTCCTGGCCAAAACCGTCGACATTGCTGAAATCGCTGTAGGGTCCATCGAGAATTTCGAGGCCGTGCAGGCGGGCGGCGAGGATGCAATGCGTGATCATCGGGATCATCGCCGCGCGGCCCGGCCGCATCCGGATCCGCGTCTCGCGCGAAATATCGTTTGGCCCGAACACGAAGCCGGCGAGCCGCACGTCGCGCGAGGCGGCGGCGAGTTCTTCGGCGTGCAGCACCGCGCGCGCGGTCTCGATCATCGCCCAGACCCGGATCGATACATCGGCGTCGATATCGCTGAGGCGATCGGCGACGGTCCCGAGATCCCCGACGCTGGAAATCTTCGGCACCAGAATGCCGTCGGGCCGCGCCCTGCCGGCCATGACGACGTCATCGATCCACCACGGCGAATCCAGAGCGTTGATGCGGATCAGCACTTCGCGCCTGCCGAAGCCGCCCTTGGCGATCGCCTGCGCGATCTGCTCGCGCGCCATCGCCTTGGCGTCGGGCGCCACCGAATCCTCGAGGTCGAGGATGATGCCGTCGGCGGGGAGATTGCGGGCCTTTTCCAGCGCCCGCGCGTTCGATCCCGGCATGAACAGCAGGCTGCGGCGCGGACGGATCATGGCCGGTTTCCCTTCAACTCCCGTATCCCTCGCGATAACATTTCGATGGGTCGTCCGAAAGGCTTGTTCCGGCTTGCACCATATGGTTAGCAACTGGCATGTCATTCCCTAAACATCTGCTGGAGGGCTACCGGACCTTCACCTCGCAGCGGCTGCCGACCGAACAGACGCGCTATCGCGAACTGTCCGAGCGGGGCCAGTCGCCCGCGGTGATGGTGATCGGCTGCTGCGATTCCCGGGTATCGCCCGAAGTGATCTTCGACGCCGGCCCCGGCGAATTGTTCGTGGTGCGCAACGTCGCCAACCTGGTGCCGGTGTACCAGCCCGACGGCGGCGCCCATGGCGTCTCGGCGGCGCTGGAATATGCGGTCAACGTGCTCCGCATCAAGCATATCGTGGTGCTCGGCCATGCTCAATGCGGCGGCATTCGCGCCTTCATCGACGATATCGAGCCGCTGTCGCCGGGCGATTTCATCGGACGGTGGATGGCGATGTTCATCAAGCCGGGCGAGGTCGTCGCGCAGCGCGAGCAGGAAACGATGCAGGAATTCATCATCCGCATCGAGAAGGCCGCGATCCATCGCAGCCTGGAGAACCTGATGACGTTTCCGTTCGTGCGGACGCTGGTGGAAAAAGGCGGGCTGCACCTGCACGGCGCCTATTTCGGCGTCGCCGAGGGCTCGCTGTTCCTGCTCGATCAGGCAACGAAGGAATTTCGCAGCGTCGGGGATGCAGGCGAATGAAATGGCAAACAGGTTGCCCCACTCCACCCCTCCCCTCGCTATTTGTTGCCCCAGCGGTCGGACAGCGCCAGCACCAGAGTTGAAATCACGAACACCAGATGCACGGCGACCAGCCAACCCAGCTTCTGGGCATCGAAGGCGGCGTCGATGTTCATGAATGCTTTGAGGACTTGAATCGCCGAGATCGCGACGATGGAAGCCAGCAGCTTCTGCTTCAGGGCGGCGAAATCCACCTTGGTCATCCATTCCGGCCAGTTGGGATGGCGGCGTGGGTCTATTCGCGATACGAAATTCTCGTAGCCGGAAAACACCACGATCAGGATCAGATTTCCGGTCAGCGTTACGTCGATCAGGGACAACGCGCCCAGAATGATGTCAGCCTCCTTGGCGGAAGGCGCGTTCAGGATGAACTCGAACAGTAGCAGAGCGAACTTGTACAGCAGCACCGCAAGCGTGATGACGAGGCCAAGATAGAACGGCGCCATCAGCCAGCGGCTGTTGAAGAGTACGCTTTCGAGCAGGCCGACGGCGCGATTGGCCGAAGGGTTCGGAGGATAGGGGACCGGCTGTTCCGTCATTGCAACTCCCGACCCGCAATCCCCCTGCCGACGCAGCCCCTTTACGCCGCCTTCTTCTTGGCGTTGATCAGCTTGCGGTTGATCAGGCATTCGGCGATCTGCACCGCGTTCAGCGCGGCACCCTTGCGCAGATTGTCCGACACGCACCACAGCACCAGGCCGTTTTCCACCGTCGGATCGGTGCGGATTCGGCTGATATAGGTGGCGTCCTCGCCGGCGGCTTCATAGGGGGTGACGTAGCCGCCCGGCTCGTGTTTATCGATCACGAGGCAGCCCGGCGCGTTGCGCAGGATGTCGCGCGCCTCATCGGCAGAGATCGGATTTTCGAACTCGATCGTGACGGCTTCGGAATGGCCGACGAACACCGGCACCCGCACGCAGGTCGCCGTGAGCTTGATTTTGGGATCAAGAATCTTCTTGGTCTCCATCATCATCTTCCATTCTTCCTTGGTGTAACCGTCCTCCATGAACACGTCGATTTCGGGAATCACGTTGAAGGCGATGCGCTTGGGAAATTTCTTGTTGATCAACTCGCTGTTGGTGTAGACCGCCTTGGTCTGCGAAAACAGTTCGTCCATGGCGTCCTTGCCGGCGCCCGACACCGATTGATAGGTCGAGACCACGACCCGCTTGATCACGGCCTTGTCGTGCAGCGGCTTCAGCGCGACCACGAGCTGCGCGGTCGAGCAGTTCGGGTTGGCGATGATGTTCTTCTTGACGAAGCCGGCGACCGCGTCCGCATTGACCTCGGGCACGATCAGCGGCACGTCCGGATCCATCCGCCATGCCGACGAATTGTCGATCACCACCGCGCCGGCGGCGCCGATCTTCGGTGACCATTCCTTCGACACCGCGCCGCCCGCCGACATCAGGCAGATATCGACGTCGCTGAAATCGAAATGCTCGAGCGCTTTGCATTTCAGGGTGCGGTCGCCATAGGACACTTCGACGCCCATGCTGCGGCGCGAGGCCAGCGCCACCACCTCGTCAGCCGGGAATTTGCGTTCGTCCAGGATGTTGAGCATTTCCCGCCCGACATTGCCGGTTGCTCCGACCAGCGCGACTTTGTAACCCATCGTTCACTCTCCGACGAAAATGCTCACCCGCCGCCCGAAGCGGAAAGGGAAGAGGCAGCGCTTCTATGCGAGAAACGCCCTTAAGACAACGTTAGACCCGAGACCCCTTCCGGTGCCCGGTCTTGCCCCGGCGCCCGATGCGATCGTTTGGCTTTCCCTGCCAACACCCACTATCCGAGCAGGATACATCCAGCGCTGAGCAGCCTTGCAGATGAATGCTGCGGCATGCTGGCGCGTCTGATTGCCTATGTAGGAGCGCTAGCGCTGCTTGCCATCGCCGGCGTCCATCGGGGGGCGATTGCCCGAGATTGCCGACGCCGCGCCGGCGGAGGGGCGTGGACTGGCGCCAGCGCCCGGCATTTCCCGTCGATTCATCAGTTAGAACAGAATCTTATGAGGTCTTCCGACCTTCCGAAGGGGGCTGCAAGGATGTCTTGCGCTGAGCCCTCCCAGGGTCTCGCCGAATGCGCGACAGCTGCGCCGCCGCCCGCCTTATCGGTCGATGGTTGACCGTTCCGCGAACCCGCTTCGGTGCGGCACGCTGTGGGCGCGCGTTCGCCAAGGCGTTGGTTTTTATGAAACTTTTTAACCCGCTCCTGCATTATTGTGACGTGGTGTGGCGCAATTGACCTAGCGTCGATGTCACCGCTGCGGTTAAGATGGCTGCAAATCGGATATGGCGGTCCGGCCGCCCGTGAGGACCTGATGACCCTGAAATTCCCTGCTGCGACCAAGGTTGCGGCGTTGCTGGCCGCCGCAGCGGTTGTCGCGATCAGCTTTGATGTCACTTCGGCGGGCGCACAGACGAGATACGACCGCGATGGCCGGCCCTACTACGGCAGCCAGGGCCCGAACCGGTCCTACCAGCAGGGACCGCGCACGCGCGTCTACGTCACCACGCGCTCCTGGCTCGACGCCGGCACCGAAGTGTTGCCGGGCGACCGCAAGTTTCAGGACTACGCATTCCCGCCGGCGCTGGGATACCCGTCATTCGCCCGCGAGAACCTGAATCGCCCGATCGATCGTCAGCCGCTGAACCCGCCGTCCGACATGGGCGGCTATCCGACCCGGTTCCCGCTGTATTGATTGCGAGATCGTAAAGTGGGCAGAGGCGCGCGCTTGCGCCCTGCCCCCCATTTCAAGCTTTGAAGGACGCTTCGAGTTGACGGTGGGCACGCGCATGCGCTTTGCCCACCTTGTGGATTCGCTGTTTTTACGCGTGCAACGCCTGCAGCTCTTGCAAGATCGCCTCACCCATCTGCGTCGTATTCACCGCGGTGGTACCCTCCGACCTGATGTCGGCGGTACGCAGACCCTTTGCCAGCACAGCCGCAATGGCAGCGTCGAGCTTGTCGGCCAGTCCGTCCATGTCGAACGAATAGCGCAGCGCCATCCCGAATGAGGCGATCATCGCGATCGGGTTGGCGGCGCCGGTGCCGGCGATATCCGGCGCCGAGCCGTGCACAGGTTCGAACAGCGCGCGGCGCTTTTTGGTCTTGACGTCGATTTCGCCGAGCGAAGCCGACGGCAGCATGCCGAGCGACCCCGTCAGCATCGCCGCGATGTCCGAGAGCATGTCGCCGAACAGATTGTCGGTGACGATGACGTCGAACTGCTTCGGCCATTTCACCAGATTCATGCCGCCGGAATCGGCCAGCTGATGCTCGAGCTGCACGTCCTTGTACTCGCGCGCATGCACCTGGGTGACCACCTCGTTCCAGAGTACGCCCGACTTCATGACGTTGCGCTTTTCCATCGAGGTCAGCTTGTTGCGACGTTTTCGCGCGAGATCGAAAGCGACCCGGGCGATGCGCTCGATCTCATAGGTGTCGTAGACCTGGGTGTCGATGGCGCGCTTCTGGCCGTTGCCGAGATCGGTGATGGTTTTCGGCTCGCCGAAATAGACCCCGCCGGTAAGTTCGCGCACGATCATGATGTCGAGGCCCTCGACCACCTCGCGCTTCAGGCTGGAGGCATCCGCCAGCGCCGGATAACACACCGCGGGGCGCAGATTGGCGAACAGCGCGAGCTCCTTGCGCAGCCGCAGCAGGCCGGCCTCCGGGCGCGCGTCATAGGGGACGCTGTCCCATTTCGGGCCGCCGACCGCGCCGAAGATCACGGCATCGGCGGCCATCGCCTGCGCCATGGTGGCATCGGTGATGCTCTGCCGGCTCGCGTCATAGGCCGAGCCGCCGACCAGCCCCTGCTCGGTCGCGAAATGCGCGATGCCCTGCGCGTTGAGCCAATCAATCAGGCGTTTCACTTCCGCCATCACTTCGGGGCCGATTCCGTCGCCGGGCAGCAGCAGCAGTTTATGCGTGGCCATGGTTCGTTACCTCATCCAACTCGTCATGCCCGGCCTTGTGCCGGGCATCCACGTCTTCCTTGTCTGGTGAAAACAGGACGTGGATGGCCGGGACAAGCCGGACAAGCCCGGCCATGACGAAGACTGTGATTACCGCGCGAGTGCTAATGCGCCCGGGGCGGATTGGCAAGGCGGCCTGCTTGAGCGACAATTCGCCTTGCGAGCAAGCCCGCCCCAAGACGGACCCCATGACCCCAGCCATCCTGTTTGCCTTCGCGTCCGCGGCCTGCCTCGGCGCGGGCGTGGTCACGGCGCAATTCGGGCTGCGCAGCGTCGAGCCGTTCTCGGGGGCTGCGATCAGCGTTCCCGCCTTCACGCTGCTGTTCCTGCTGCTGTCGCCGCTCATTCTTGCCGATCAACCCGTGGTCTGGCGCGGCGTGCCGATCTTCGCGACCATCGGCCTGGTTTTCCCGGCGCTGCTGACCCTGCTGACCTTTGCGTCCAACCGCGCGCTCGGGCCGGTCGTCACCTCTACGCTCGGCAATCTTGCGCCGCTGTTCGCGGTGGCGCTGGCCGTCCTGCTGCTCCATGAACCGCTGCGGGAATTGCAGTTCGCGGGCCTGCTGCTCGCCGTGGCCGGCGCCGTGATCGTCACCGTGACGCGCCCCCGCGACTTCGGGAGCTGGCGGACCTGGGCGCTCCTGCTGCCGCTTGGCGGCGCGGTGCTGCGCGGCGTCATCCCGCCCGTGGTGAAACTCGGGCTCGAGGTCTGGCCCAGCCCGCTGTGGGCCTGCCTAATCGGCTACATCATGTCGTCGCTGGTCGTGCTGGTGGTTCAGCGCCTGCGCAAGGGAAGCTTCGTCGCCGCGGCGCCGTGGTCGGGTCGCCTCTGGTTCGCCCTAACAGGCATTCTCAACGGACTGAGCGCGCTGACCCTGTTTGCCGCGCTGCGCCACGGACCGATCACGCTGGTCGCGCCGCTGGTCGCGGTCTACCCGCTGGTGACGGTGCTGCTGAGCGCCATCCTGCTGCGTCAGGTGCGGATCACCGCGCGGATCGCCGCCGGAACCGCGCTGACGGTGGCGGGCGTCGCTCTGGTGCTGATCGGTTGAGGAAATTGGCACGGGCTGCTTAAGCGGTTGCGCGATTGGCAAATCACCATTGCCGGGCGCGCGCCTGTGCAACCGCCGCCTGGCCTGCCAGAATGCCTGCTAGCCGGAGTAGTTCCCTTGCTCGCCCACATCCCCTCGGCCCCGGCGCATCCCGCGCGGCTGATTCTGATCCTGTCGCTGGCGCCCACGGTCGGCATCGGCATCGGGCGTTTCGCCTATGCTCTGGTGCTGCCGGACATGCGCGACGCGCTGGTCTGGTCCTATTCGGCAGCGGGCTTCATGAACACCATCAACGCCGCCGGCTATCTTGTCGGCGCGCTGCTGGCGTCGCGCGCCATCCGGCGTTTCGGGCTCGCCGCGACGGTGCGCTGGGGAACGCTGGCCTGCGTCGTCTCGCTGGCGTTGTGCGCCGTCTCCGGCAACTTTGTCGTTCTGAGCCTTGCCCGGTTGCTGGCTGGTCTTGGCGCCGCCGCCGGCTTCATCGGCGGCGGCGCATTGGCGGCAACGATCGCGCAATCGCAGCCTGGACGCGCCAACTTCCTGCTCAGCCTGTTCTACGCCGGACCCGGGATCGGCATCCTCGCATCCGGCCTGGTCGCGCCGTTCGTGCTGCAGGCGCTCGGACCGGGATCATGGTGGATGGTGTGGTGGGCGATGACGTTGCTCGCGGTCGCCATGACCGTTCCGCTGCTGTTCGCGCCGATTGAGACCAGTGCGGATATCGCCGACGCGGCGCCGGGCCAATTCGCGATTCGGCCGGTGCTGTTCTATCTCGCCGGCTACTTCCTGTTCGGCGCCGGTTACATCGCCTACATGACCTTCATGATCGCCTATGTGCGCGACGCCGGCGGCGGCGCCGCGGCGCAGAGCGCGTTCTGGAGCCTGATCGGCCTCAGCGCCTTCGTGACGCCGTGGGTGTGGCGACGCGTGCTGGCGCTCGACCGCGGCGGGCTCTCGACCACCATCATTCTCGGCGTCAACGCCATCGGCGCAGCCTTGCCGATCTTCGGACATTCGCCGCTGCTGCTGGCGACATCGGCGCTGGTGTTCGGCGTCGCCTTCTTTGCCGTGGTGGGATCGACCACCGCCTTCGTGCGCCTCAACTACCCGCCGGCGGCCTGGCCGACCGCGATCGCGGCGATGACCATCGCCTTCGGCATCGGCCAGATCATCGGGCCGATCGTGGTCGGCGCCGTCACCGACGCGTTTGGAAGCCTGTCCTATGCGCTCAACGTCTCGGCGGCGATGCTGGCGGTGGGTGCGATCGCAGCGGCGCTCCAGGGAAGATTGGGGAAGAGTCCCTCATCCTGATGCACGGCGTCCTGGCCGCGTCTCGAACGGTTCGAGACCGCGCGCCAGCGCGCCGCCTCACCACACCGAGACTTAAATCCCGCTGAATGAATTATATCCCTGATCTTCCCAGAAGCCGCCCTTGTAGTCGTTGGTGACTTCCATCGAGATTACGTATTTCGGGTTCTTGAAGCCGAGTTTGGTCGGCACCCGGATCTTCATCGGATACCCATAGGCGCGCGGCAGGATTTCGTCGCCGAATTTGAACGTCATCTGGGTCTGCGGATGCAGCGCGCTGGCCATGTCGAGCGGCGAGTTATACCCATCGACGTCGGCGCACTGGAACCAGCAGTATTTGGCGCGGGTATCGGCGCCGACCAGTTTGAGGAAATCGCGCAACGGCGTGCCGGTCCAGCTTCCGACCGCGCTCCAGCCCTCGACGCAGATATGGCGCGTCACCTGCTTGACCTGGGGCAGCTGGTACAGCTCCTCCAGCGTCCATGACTTCTTGTTGTCGACGAGCCCGCGCACCTCGAGCTTCCACTCCTTGCCGTCGATGGTGGGGGCGTCGTCGAGCGCATAATACGCGTTGAACGGGAACGGTTTAGTAATGGCGCTTTCCGGATAGGTCGGCGCCAGCGCATTGGGATTGAAAATGGCGGCCTGCACGCCGTCGTTAAATTTCGAAATCTGCGTCAGCATCTGCTCCGCAGAAAAACTGTCGGTCACGTCGCAGCCGGTCAGCAGCGTCAGTGCGCCGAGGCTGGCGCCGCCGGCGATGAAGCGGCGGCGCGCCAGGTCCGGCATCACTTTGGTGGCGTCCCTGACCAGCAACTGCTTGTCGACGCCGGGGATCAGGAGCGAGCGAAGTCGGCCCATGGTGTATCCTCCTCGATGATTCTCAGCGTCCGATGATCATGGCACGCAGGCTTTTCGGCACCAGCACCGCCAGCGCGACATGAACGATCAGGAAGGCGACGATCGCCGCCATGCAAAAGAAGTGGACGTAACGCGCGGCTTCATAGCCGCCGAACAGCGCCGTCAGATACTGCAGTTGCACCGGCTTCCAGATCGCGAGACCCGACAGCACGACCAGGATGCCGACCGCGATGATCCCGGCATAGAGCAGCTTCTGCACGTAATTGTATCTGGTGAGATCCGCGTGCGACAGCCGGCCGGTCAGCGCCGCCTTGGCATCGGACAGAACGCCCTCCGGCGTGATCGGCAGCAGCTTTTTGCGGAAGCGGCCGGTGGCGAGGCCAAGCGAGAGATAGACGAGGCCATTGATCATCAGCAGCCACATCGCCGCGAAGTGCCAGAGCAGCGCGCCGCCCAGCCACCCGCCCAGCGTGATGGTTTTCGAAAACTTGAAATCGAACAGCGGCGAGGCGTTGTAGATCTGCCATCCCGACATGATCATCAGGATCATCGCCACCGCGTTGATCCAGTGCACGGTGCGGACCCAGGCCGGCTGGATGACTTTTGCCGGCGTGGCGGTCGCGGCGGGCGGGTCGTCGACGGCGAGGCTGGACATGGGAATTCCCTGGCTGTTCCGCGCTATGGGCAGTCCGATGCACGCTTATACGCCGGAACCCGCCGCTTCGTTACTGCCAAACCGGCTATCAGATTGATGCCTGAAGCCTATGACGGTCACAAAAAAGCGAGCCGGGCTGCCCCGGCTCGCTTGGTCCGCATCCTGTGGGGACTAGGTCAGGATACGAAAGGTATTACGACGCCGGCATCAGGACGGTGTCGACCACGTGGATCACGCCGTTGGACTGATTGACGTTCGGGATCGTGACGGTCGAGGAGCCGCCCTTGGCGTCGACGATCATCACCTTGTCGCCCGACTTCTTGACGGTCAGCTCGCCGCCTTCGACGGTCTTGAGCTTCTTGCCGTCGGTCAGGCTGGCGGCGTCGAGCTTCCCGGCCACCACATGGTAGGTCAGGATCTTGGTCAGGGTTGCTTTGCTCTCGGGCTTCACCAGGGTGTCGACGGTGCCGGCCGGCAGCTTGCCGAAGGCGGCGTTGGTCGGTGCGAATACCGTGAACGGGCCCTTGCTCGAAAGGGTATCGACCAGAGCAGCGGCCTTCACCGCGGCTACCAGCGTGGTGTGGTCCTTGGAGTTGACGGCGTTCTCGATGATGTTCTTCGAGGGGAACATCGCGGCGCCACCGACCATGACGGTCTTCTCGCCGGACATTTCGCTTTTCATCATTTTGTCTTGCGCGCTGACAGGCGCAACGACGGCGGCGGTCAGAGCCAGGGCGCCGAAGGCGGCGGAGAAAAGTGCGATACGCTTGGACATGGAAAGGTCTCCCGATGATTGTGCTGACCGGCGGTTCGCCGGCGATGAAGGGGCAACAACGACGCTCGCCCGGTTGGTCAGACTGCGTCGCCGTTGGTCCCAGTTACGGGAGGCGTTGGGGCCGGTTTCGACCAATAACTTATCGTGATGCGTGAAACTATTTCGGCGCCGTCCGTACATGGCGGATTTGCGCCGCTGCGCCCCTCTCCCGCCCGCCGAGGTGGTTGGGGCGGTGCTCTCACGGGGCACCCCCACCCGCCGCGCTTCGCGCGACGACCTCCCGCGCAAGCGGGAGAGGTATAGAGCGCCGCGACGACGAAGCGCTAATCGCGGTTATTCGGCGTTTGCATAAAACCGCGATTGTGCGTCGGGCTGATCAGGATCTCGTTGATGCAGACACGGGGCGGCATGCTGGCGACGAAGGCGATGGTGCGGCCGCAATCTTCGGGCTGCAGCATCTTCGCCTGCTCGGCTTCGCTCGGCACCACCGGCCGCAGCTTCAGGATCGGGGTCGCGACCTCGCCGGGCGACAGGCAGCATGCCCGCAGGCCATTGACGCATTCGTCCATGTTGAACGAGTGGGTCAGCGCCAGCACCGCATGTTTGGTCGTGGTGTAGGCCGGGCCCGGCATTTTCGAGACGTGACGGCCGGCCCAGGAGGCGACATTGATGATGCAGCCGTCCTTCTGCTTGCGCATCGCGGGCAACACCGCGCGCATGCAATACAGCACGCCGTTGAGATTGATCTCGACCAGCTTGTTCCAGCCGTCCAGCTCCATGTCGGCCCAGGAGCGCTTCGGCACGTTGATGCCGGCGCTGTTGACCAGGAGATCGATGCGGCCATATTTGGCGAGAATCTGATCCGCAACCTTGGTCACGTCATCGGAATGGCTGACATCGAGCGCGATCGCCTCGGCCGTGCCGCCGCTCTTGGTGATCTTCGCCACCACCGCATCCAGCGCGTCCTGGCGGCGCCCCGAAACCACCACCATCCAGCCGTCCGCGGCGAGCGCTTCCGCACCGGCTTCGCCGATGCCGCTGCCGCCGCCGGTCACCCAGGCTACGCGTTTCCCGTTATTTGACATGCAAACCGTCTCCGTTGCTTTGTGAAGGGCGCTTTTGCTATTGAACTGTGATTGCCGCGGCCTGGGCCGCGTCCGCCCCTCCCGCAATGTTGCATGAACGCGCCGCAGAAAACCATCATGAACGCCAACCTGTTTTCCCGCCTGTTCGACGGCCTCGACGATCCCTCGCGCCTCGCGATCGAGACGAGCGATGGTCAGCGCATCAGCTATGGCGAACTCATGGCCCGTGCGGGACAGATGGCGAATGTACTGGTGTCCAGTGGCGTCAGGCCCGGCGACCGCGTTGCAGCGCAAACCGAAAAGTCGGTACCGGGTCTGGTGCTCTATCTCGCCACCGTTCGGGCCGGCGCGGTCTACCTGCCGCTCAACACCGCCTATACGCTGAACGAACTTGAATATTTCATCGCCGACGCCGAGCCGTCGCTGGTGGTGTGCGACCCCTCGAAGGCGGAAGGCATCGGCGCGATCGCGGCAAAGGTCGGCGCCGGGGTCGAGACGCTCGACGCCGATGGCCAGGGATCGCTGACGCAAGCCGCCGCCGTGGCGAAACCGGAATTCGAAACCGTCGCCCGCGCCGGCGACGATCTCGCCGCGATCCTCTACACCTCGGGCACCACGGGACGCTCCAAGGGGGCGATGCTGACACACGACAATCTGGCGTCGAATTCGCTCGCGCTGGTCGATTACTGGCGCTTCACCGACCAGGACGTGCTGATCCACGCACTGCCGATCTATCACACCCACGGTCTGTTCGTGGCGAGCAATGTCACGCTGTTCGCGCGCGCCGCGATGATCTTTCTGCCGAAATTCGATCCGGATCTCATCATCAGGCTGATGGCACGCGCTACCGTGCTGATGGGGGTGCCGACGTTCTACACCCGGCTGTTGCAAAGCCCTGCGCTGACCAGGGAGTCGACCAGACATATGCGACTGTTCGTTTCGGGCTCGGCGCCGCTGCTCGCCGATACCCATCGCGAATGGGCCGACCGCACCGGCCATGCCGTGCTGGAGCGCTACGGCATGACCGAAACCAACATGAACACCTCGAATCCCTATGACGGCGAGCGGGTGCCCGGCGCGGTCGGCCATGCGCTGCCCGGCGTTTCCGTGCGCGTCACCGATCCCGACACCGGCAAGACGCTGGGGCCGGAAACCATCGGCATGATCGAGGTCAAGGGCCCCAACGTCTTCAAGGGCTACTGGCGGATGCCGGAAAAGACCAAGGTGGAGTTTCGCGAAGACGGCTTCTTCATCACCGGAGATCTCGGCAAGATCGACGCCAACGGCTATGTCCACATTCTCGGCCGCGGCAAGGATCTGGTGATCTCCGGCGGCTTCAATGTCTACCCGAAGGAAATCGAAAGCGAGATCGACGCCATGCCGGGCGTGATCGAATCCGCCGTGATCGGCGTGCCGCACGCCGATTTCGGTGAGGGCGTCACCGCGGTGGTGGTGTGCGGCAGGGACGCCGGGGTCGACGAAGCGTCCGTGCTGAAGGCGCTCGACGGCAGGCTGGCGAAATTCAAGATGCCGAAACGGGTGATCGTGGTCGAGGAACTGCCGCGCAACGCCATGGGCAAGGTTCAGAAGAATATTCTGCGCGATACCTATGCGAAGCTTTACGCGAAATGATCCATAACGCCTCATGGTGAGGGGCGCGCCTTCGCGCGTCTCGAACCATCTGGCACATCGGCTGTTTCCATCCTTCGAGCGCTGCGCCAAGGAGCGCGGCTCCTTAAGGATGAGGTCCGCGCATACGGCGTGAGCTTGGAGCCGATTACAGCAGGCTGATCAAAAACCGGCTGCCTACAATCAACAAATAGCAGCCGAACGCCATCTCCAGCGTGCGTTTCGACATCGAATGCGCGGCTCTTACGCCGAGCGGCGCGGTCAACAGGCCGGTCGGGATCACCAGCACGGCGCCGATCAGCGAGACGTACCCGATCGCAAACGGCAGTTGCAGCGCGACGACATCGGGATAGCGCATGGCGGCCGGCCAGCCGGCATAGACATAGCCGATCGCGCCGGGGATCGAGATCAGCACCGCCAGCGCCGACGACGTCGCGACCGCCTGATGGATCTGCCGGCCGTAAAAAGTCATCAGCAGGTTCAGGAACAATCCGCCGCCTACGCCCATCAAGGTGGAGAGAAGCCCGACGAAAAACCCGTAGAGCTTCATCAGCGGTCCGGCCGGGAAGTCAGCGACGAACTTCCAGCTGTCGCGCCCCAGCAGCAGGCGTGCCGCGGCTGAATACGCCACCATCACGAACACGACCTTGAACAGGCGCTCCGGCGCGTAACGCGCGGTGATGCCGCCGGCGATCACGCCGATCACGACCGGCAACCACCACGCCCGGAGGATTTTCATGTCGACCGCGCCCCTGAGATAATGGGCGCGAAAGGAGCTGATCGAGGTCGGAATGATGATGGCAAGCGAAGTTCCGATGCATAGCGGCATCCGGACCTCAAGCGGGACGCCGGCCAGCCGAAAGCATTCGTAGAACACCGGCACCAGGATGGCGCCGCCGCCGATTCCGAACAGGCCCGCCAGGAAGCCCGACAGCGCCCCCACCGCCACCAGCAGCAGCGCCAACTGGGCAAGCTCCGAGACATCAAGTCCAGCGGCGGCCATCTCCGGTTCCTTCGCATCATAGCCGAGCCACGCGCGCGGTGAGTTCATGAATCGAGCTTCAGGTATACCAGCCAGCAGCGTCCGCAGACCTTGTCAACTCCCGCTTCCGCAAGGCTCATCCATAGGTATGAACCACGGTTCGGATTTGGCGATTTTCATCGTTGCGCTCACTGTTTCGACTTCGTAAATAGGCTTTATCTCTTGCGATCCACAAAGGACCCTGCGCGGGTCCGCCAACTGTCAAAGCCGCCGATGACCGCCAGGATCGAACGACCGCTTTCGCCGCATCTGCAGATCTACCGCTGGACCCTGACGATGGCGCTGTCCATCGTTCACCGCTTGACCGGCATCGCGCTCTATTTTGGCACGCTGCTGCTGGCGTGGTGGCTGATCGCGGCGGCCTCCGGTCCGGGCGCCTACGCCAATGTGCAGGCCTTTACCGGCAGCATCATCGGAAAGCTGATCGTGTTTGGCTACACGTGGGCGCTGATGCACCATCTGCTCTCCGGACTCAGGCACCTGGTATGGGACCTCGGCTACGGCTTCAAGGCGACCGAGCGTGAGGCGCTGACCTGGGGCGCGCTGATCGGCGGCGTTTCGCTGACCGTGCTGGTGTGGATCGCGGCCTATGCGATCGGAGGCGGACGATGAGCGTTGAAGAATCCCACGGCTCGCCGCGCAAGGCCCGCTCGATGCGCACGCCGCTCGCCCGTGTCCGCAGCCTCGGCGCCTCGCATTCCGGCACCTCCGACTTCTGGCGCCAGCGCATCACCGCGGTGGCGATGGCGCTGCTGATCGTGCCTGTGATCGTCGTGGTGCTGATGCTGCTCGGCCGCAACCAGGCCGGCGCCGCGCAGATTCTCGGCTCGCTGCCGATCGCGATCATCCTGCTGCTGTTCATCATCGCCAGCGCCTGGCACATGAAAATCGGCATGCAGGTGGTGATCGAGGATTATATCCATAACGAGAAGCTGAAGCTCGCCAGCGTGATGGCCAACAACTTCTTCTCGATCGCGGTGGCGCTGGCTTCGATCTACGCCATCCTCAAACTGTCGTCTGGAGTTTAGCCCATGGCCGGAGGCGGAAATGGCAAGAAAAACGACAAGCGCAACGGCGCCGACGGCGCTGCAACATTTGCCACCAACGGCCACGCCTATCCGATCGAAGACCACACCTACGACGTCGTGGTGGTAGGCGCCGGCGGCGCCGGCCTGCGCGCCGTAGTCGGCTGCAGCGAGGCGGGCCTGCGCACCGCCTGCATCACCAAGGTATTTCCGACCCGCTCGCACACGGTCGCCGCCCAGGGCGGCATTTCGGCGGCCCTCGGCAACATGCACGAGGACAACTGGCGTTGGCATATGTACGACACCGTCAAGGGGTCGGACTGGCTGGGGGATCAGGACGCCATCGAATACATGGTGCGCAACGCGCCCGAGGCCGTCTACGAACTCGAACACTGGGGCGTGCCGTTCTCGCGCACCGAGGACGGCAAGATCTATCAGCGGCCATTCGGCGGCATGACCCTGGACTACGGCAAGGGCCAGGCCCAGCGCACCTGCGCCGCCGCTGACCGCACCGGTCACGCCATGCTGCATACCATGTATGGCCAGGCGCTGCGCCATTCGGCGGAGTTCTATATCGAGTTCTTCGCCATCGACCTGATCATGGACGACCAGGGCGTCTGCCGCGGCGTGATCGCGCTGAAACTCGACGACGGCACGCTGCACCGGTTTCGCGCCCAGACCACCATTCTGGCGACCGGCGGCTATGGCCGCGCCTATGCCTCCTGCACCTCGGCGCATACCTGCACCGGCGACGGCGGCGCCATGGCGCTACGCGCCGGGCTTCCGCTGCAGGACATGGAGTTCGTCCAATTCCACCCTACCGGGATCTACGGTTCCGGCTGCCTCGTCACCGAGGGCGCGCGCGGCGAAGGCGGCTACCTTGTCAATTCCGAGGGCGAGCGGTTCATGGAGCGCTATGCGCCGTCGGCCAAGGACCTCGCCTCGCGCGACGTGGTCTCTCGCGCCATGACCATCGAGATCCGCGAAGGCCGCGGCGTCGGCAAGAAGAAGGACCACATCTACCTGCACCTCGATCATCTCGATCCGGCAGTCCTGCAGGAGCGCCTGCCGGGCATTTCCGAATCGGCCAAGATCTTCGCCAATGTCGACGTCACCCGCGAGCCGATCCCGATCACGCCGACGGTGCACTACAATATGGGCGGCATTCCCACCAATTATCACGGCGAAGTGCTGACCAAGAAGGACGGCGACGACAATGCGATCGTACCCGGCCTGATGGCGCTCGGCGAAGCCGCCTGCGTCTCGGTGCATGGCGCCAACCGGCTCGGCTCCAATTCGCTGATCGATCTCGTGGTGTTTGGCCGCGCCGCGGCGCTGCGCTGCGCCGAAAAGCTGACCCCGAACGGCAGCCAGCCGGAATTGCCGGCAGGTTCCGCCGACAAGGCGCTCGGCCGGCTCGATCATTACCGCTACGCCTCCGGCGGCACGCCGACCGCGAAGCTGCGCGAGGGCATGCAGAATGTGATGCAGAACAATTGCGCGGTATTTCGCACCGGCGACATCCTGACCGAAGGCCAGAACCTGATCCACAAGGTCCATGGCGGCATCGGCGACATCTCGACATCAGACCGTTCGCTGACCTGGAATTCCGACCTGGTGGAGACGATGGAGTTCGACAATCTGATCGTCCAGGCGGTGGTGACGATGGATTCAGCGGCCAACCGCGCCGAGAGCCGCGGCGCCCATGCCCGCGAGGATTTTCCGGACCGCGACGACAAGAACTGGATGAAGCATACCCTGGCCTGGATCGACGACGGCGGCAAAACGTCCATCGATTATCGCCCGGTGCACGACTACACGATGACGAACGACGTTCAGTACATCCCGCCGAAGGCGCGGGTGTACTGAACGAGGCTTGTCATGCGCGGGCCCGACCCGTGCATCCATCTTTCTTCACGAGAAGATGGACTGCCGGTCAAGCCCGGCAATGACACGGAGAAACCGCAGAGGCAGCACAGCATGGTTGAATTCGCGCTTCCGAAAAATTCAAGGATCACCGGCGGCAAGGCCTGGCCGAAGCCCTCGGGCGCGACCGAGACGCGGGAATTCAAGGTCTATCGCTGGAATCCGGACGACGGCAAGAACCCCGGCATCGACACCTATCATGTCGACATCAATGATTGCGGCCCGATGGTGCTCGACGGCCTGATCTGGATCAAGAACCACATCGACCCGACGCTGACCTTCCGCCGTTCCTGCCGCGAAGGCGTCTGCGGCTCCTGCGCCATGAACATCGACGGCCAGAACACGCTGGCCTGCACCAAATCGATGCACGACGTGAAGGAGGGCGCGGTCAAGATCAATCCGCTGCCGCACCAGCCCGTCATCAAGGACCTGGTGCCGGACCTGACCAACTTCTACGCGCAATACGCCTCGATCGAACCGTGGCTGAAGACCACCACGCCGACGCCGCAGAAGGAATGGCGGCAAAGCCACGAGGACCGCGAAAAGCTCGACGGCCTCTACGAATGCATTCTGTGCGCCTGCTGCTCGACCTCGTGCCCGAGCTACTGGTGGAACAGCGACCGCTTCCTGGGGCCCGCAGCACTTCTGCAGGCGACGCGCTGGGTCAAGGACTCGCGGGACGAGGCCACCGGCGAGCGGCTCGACGACCTTGAGGATCCGTTCCGGCTCTATCGCTGCCACACCATCATGAACTGCGCCAAGGCCTGCCCGAAGGGACTAAACCCCTCCGAGGCGATCGCCGAACTCAAGCTGAAAATGGTGGAGCGGCAGATCTAGCGGCTTGCTGGCTTCGGATCCGGTTGCTCCTCGGAACCGGACGGGAACCTTCTGATTTCCTTCCCGTTATCGGCCATGTCCACACCTCCTGCGACCGCGAAGCCTGTGAACAAATCGGAATTCGTCGAGGTTGCCGCCGAAAGCGGCGATTACGTCGAGCCGCCGCCGCCGGAACTGCTGGAGCCCGATCCGGATCTGTCGCCTGAAGAAGCCGAGCAGGCCCGCAAGGACTATCTGCTGACGCGGTTCTGGATCAGCGCCAAGGGATTCTGGAGCAAGGGCGGCGACCGGCTGGCATGGATATTTTCGATCGGGCTCCTGCTCCTGATCATCACCAATGTCGGTTTTCAGTATGGCATCAATGTCTGGAACCGGGCGATCTTCGACGCCATCGAGAAGCGCGATTCGGCCAGCGTGCTGTATCTGACCGGGGTGTTTTTCCCCCTGGCGATCGGCAGCGTCCTGCTCGGCGTGATCCAGGTCTTCACGCGCATGGGGATCCAGCGCCGCTGGCGCGCCTGGCTGACCAATTCGGTGCTGTCGCGCTGGCTGAGCAACGGCCGCTACTACCAGCTCAATCTCGTCAGCGGCGACCACAAGAACCCCGAACATCGCATTGCCGAGGATCTGCGGGTCGCCACCGATGCGCCGGTGGATTTCGCCGCCGGCGTGACTGCGGCGTTCCTGTCCGCGACCACCTTCATCGTGGTGCTGTGGACCATCGGCGGCGCGCTGACCGTGACGGTGGCGGGTTCGGTCATCACCATTCCCGGCTTCCTCGTCATTGCCGCGGTACTCTATGCCGCGATCGCTTCGGGTTCGATCATGACGATCGGACGCAGCTTCGTGCAGGTCTCCGAGGACAAGAATCAGGCCGAGGCCGAGTTCCGCTACACGCTCATCCGCGTCCGCGAGAATGGCGAAAGCATCGCGCTATTGGGCGGCGAGGAGGAAGAACGCGACGGCATCGACAAGAACTTCAGCAAGGTGCTGCGGCAATGGGCGCGACTTGCCGGCCAGCACATGCGAACCACGCTGGTATCGCACAGCTCCAGCCTGATCGCGCCGGTGGTGCCGCTGTTGCTGTGCGCGCCGAAATTTCTCGACGGCAGCATGACGCTCGGGCAGGTGATGCAGGCGGCCTCCGCCTTCACCATCGTGCAGAGCGCGTTCGGCTGGCTGGTCGACAATTATCCGCGGCTGGCCGACTGGAACGCGTGCGCGCGCCGCATTGCTTCGCTGATGATGTCGCTCGACGGACTCGAGCGCGCCGAGCGCGGCGACGGCATCGGCCGCATCCAGCGCGGCGAAACCGGCGGCGAGGCCATGCTCAGCCTGAAAAACCTTTCGGTGACGCTCGACGATGGCACCGCAGTGGTCGGCGAGGCCGAAGTGGTGATCGAGCCGGGCGAGCGATTGCTGGTGGCCGGCGAATCCGGCACCGGCAAGAGCACATTGGTGCGGGCGATCGCCGGGCTGTGGCCATGGGGGGGCGGCAGCATCAATTTCCATCCCGACCGGCGGCTGTTCATGCTGCCGCAGCGGCCCTATGTGCCCTCGGGCACGCTGCGCCGCGCGGTGGCCTATCCCGGGGCCGCCGAGGACTGGACGCTGGAAGCGATCGGCGCTGCCCTGGACAAGGTCGGCCTCGGCCATCTCAAGGACAAGATCGAACAAGACGCGCCGTGGGACCAGACGCTGTCCGGTGGCGAGAAGCAGCGGCTGGCCTTTGCGCGGCTTTTTCTGCACAACCCCGACATCATCGTGCTGGACGAGGCGACCTCGGCGCTCGACGAGAAGAGCCAGGACAAGATGATGGAGCTGATGAACGCGGAGCTGCCGAACGCCACTGTGGTCAGCGTCGGCCATCGCGCCGAGCTGGAGGCCTTCCACAGCCGCAAGATCGTGCTGGAGCGCCGCAAGGGTGGCGCCAAGCTGGTCAGCGACATCGAACTCATTCCTCGCAAGGGCAAACGCCGCCTGCTCGGCCGCTTCCTGCGCCATCGCAAGCCGGCACCCGAACCAAAGCAGGCGGCGTGAAATACCGGCCGTCGTCCTGCGGAAGCGCGGGGCCCATGGCGCAACCGAATGACGGCGTTCGGCACACGTCCGGGAAACCGGCACCCTATCCCGGCGGCGTGCCGTTCAGGCCCAGCACTTGCCCTGCGAGATAGAGCGATCCCGTGATCAGGATGCGCGGCGGCACCTCATAGGCCAGCCGCGCCAGCGAACGCAGGGCGGCCTCGACGCCGCCGAGGGTTTCCACGCGCATGCCCAGCGCGCGGGCGGCGTCGGCCAGCCGGTCCGGCGACATCGCGTTGTCGATATCCGGTATCCGCACGGCGACGATGTGGCGGGTGAGGCCGGCGAAATTGGCGAGAAACCCTTCGGCATCCTTGTTGGCCATCATGCCGACGATCACCACCAGCGGACGCGATACACGCTCCTCGAGATCGCCCAGCGCGGCGGCAATGACGCGGCCGCCCTCCGCATTGTGTCCGCCGTCGAGCCAGATCTCGCAACCCGGCGGGGCCTGGTCCACCAGCGCGCCCGACGCCAGCCGCTGCATCCGGGCTGGCCATTCGGCGCTGACGATGCCGGCCTCGAACGCCGCATTGTCGACCTTCAGGGTATCCAGCGCGCGCAGCGTGGCAATGGCGAGCCCGGCATTGTCGAACTGATGCCGGCCGAACAGCTTCGGCGCCGCCAGATCCATCAATCCGCGTTCGTCCTGATAGACCAGCCGTCCGCGCTCGACGCCGGCATGCCATTCCTGCCCGGCCGCATGCAGCGGCGCGTGCATCCGTTTGGCCTGCGCCTCGATGACGGCGTAGGCCTCGGGGGATTGCTCGGCGCAAATCACCGGCGCGTTGCGCTTGATGATGCCCGCCTTTTCGCGGGCGATCGTGGTCAGGGTCGGGCCGAGAAACTCGGTATGGTCCATGCCGATCGGCGCGATCACGGCTGCCAAGGGCGACTCGATAACATTGGTGGCATCGAGCCGCCCGCCGAGACCGACTTCCAGCAGCACCACGTCGGCCGGATGCTGCGCGAACAGGCAAAACGCCGCCGCGGTCTCGATCTCGAAAAGGGTAATGGGAGCACCGGCATTGGCCCGCTCGCAATGTTCCAGCGCCGCGCGCAGCTCTTCATCGCCGACCAGCGCGCCGCCGCCGGCCCGCCCCAGACGGAAGCATTCGTTGATCCGCACCAGCGAGGGCGAGGTATAGGCGTGAACCCGCAGTTGGGCTGCTTCCAGAATCGCCCGCAGATAGGCGATCGTCGAACCCTTGCCGTTGGTGCCGGCAACGTGGATCACCGGCGGCAACTCGCGTTCCGGATGTTCGAGCCGCTGCAGCAGAAGCTGCATCCGCTGCAGACTCAAATCGATCCGATCGGGATGCAGCGCGGACAGCCGCGCGATCAATTCGCCGAGCGGCTGATCTCGTTTGGCCGCGGATGCGTTCACGCGGGGGGTGCTGCCGGCGCCACATCCTCGGCCGGGTCGATCTCGGCCGGGTCGATGACCGGAGTGGCGGGCTTGGGGGCGGTTTCCACCGCCGGCGATTTCGTCAGCAACCGACACAGCCGCGCCAGCGTCGCACGCAATTCGTGACGATGCACCACCATGTCGACCATGCCGTGGTCTTTCAGGTATTCCGCGCGCTGAAATCCTTCCGGCAATTTCTCCCGGATGGTCTGCTCGATCACGCGGGCGCCGGCAAAGCCGATCAGCGCACCTGGCTCGGCGATCTGCACGTCACCCAGCATGGCATAGGAGGCGGTGACGCCGCCGGTGGTCGGGTTGGTCAGCACCACGATATAGGGCTGCCTCGCTTCGCGCAGCATCTGCACACCCACCGTCGTGCGCGGCATCTGCATGAGCGACAAAATGCCCTCCTGCATGCGGGCGCCGCCGGAGGCCGCGAACACGATGAACGGCGACCGCTTTTCGACCGCGAGCTCGAGCCCGCGTACGATCGCTTCGCCGGCGGCCATGCCGAGCGAACCGCCCATGAAATCGAAATCCTGTACCGCGATCACGACGCCGGCGCCTTCGAGCTTGCCGTAGCCGACCTTGATGGCATCGTTGAGGCCGGTCCGGGCGCGCGCATCCTTGATGCGGTCGGCATATTTGCGCTCGTCGCGGAATTTCAGGGGATCGGCGGTCACCTCGGGCAGCGCCACGTCGAACCAGGTCTGGTTGTCGAAGATCGATTTCAGCCGCGCCACCGCGCCCATGCGCATGTGGTAGTTCGAGCCGGGAATCACGAACTGGTTGGCCTCGACGTCCTTGTAGAACACCAACTGCCCCGAATCGGGGCACTTGATCCACAGATTCTCCGGCGTTTCGCGGCGCAGGATGTTGCGGATCTTCGGCCGGACGACGTTGGTGAGCCAATTCATGCTTCGCTCCGAAATGCGGTCAAACACGCATCGATTGGAATATATGGCGGTGGGCTATGCCCCGGCAAGCCGCCGCCAACAGTCTATCTCCACCGCCATTGTGGCTTATTCCGCGGCCTGTTTGGCTCCCCGCACCCCTTGCGCCAGCGAGGCCACCAGATCGGCGACCGCGCCGACGGTGTTGACGGTGGCGTGGTCTGCGGCATCGAGGCTGGCGGCCAAGGCATCGACCAGCGCCGTGCCGACAACCGCGCCATCGGAATTCTCCGCAATCTCGCGGGCAGCCTCCGCGGTCCGGATGCCGAAGCCGACGCAGACCGGCAATCGGGTATGCCGCTTGATGCGGGCGACCGCTTCGCCGACCGCGGCGGTATTGGCGCTGGCGCTGCCGGTGATGCCGGTGATCGAGACGTAATAGACAAAGCCCGAAGTGTTGGCGAGCACCGCGGGCAGCCGCTTGTCGTCGGTGGTCGGCGTCGCCAGCCGGATGAAGTTGATCCCTGCCTTCATCGCCGGCAGGCACAATTCGGCGTCTTCCTCCGGCGGCAGATCGACGATGATCAACCCGTCGACCCCGGCGGATTTCGCATCGACGAGAAACCTGTCGACGCCGTAGATGTAAATCGGATTGTAGTAGCCCATCAGCACCAGCGGTGTTGCGTTGTCGCCCTGGCGAAACGCGCGCACCATCGCCAGCGTCTTCGCCAAGGTCATGCCGGCCTTCAGCGCGCGCAGTCCTGCCGCCTGGATCGCCGGGCCATCCGCCATCGGATCCGTGAAGGGCATGCCGATCTCGATGATGTCGGCGCCGGCCTTCGGCAGCGCCTCGACGATGGCGAGCGAGGTCGCAGGATCAGGATCGCCGGCCATCAGGAACGTGACAAAGGCCGAGCGGCCCTGCTTCTTCAGTTCGGCGAAGCGTGCGTCGATGCGGGTGGTCATGATGCGGCGACTGAAATGCTGAGACCTGCGCACGCGCGCGCGGTCGTTAGCGTGTCCAAAACAATCTGGCGCTGTGTGAGCGACTCTTGTGCAACAAATCCAGTCGATCCCCTCTCCCGCTTGCGGGGTAGGGTTAGGGTGGGGGCTCTATCGACAAACTCCATGCGAGCGATACTCACTTCTTCCCCCGCAAGATCTCCGCCACCTGCGGAATGTCCTTGTCGCCGCGGCCGGAGAGGTTGACCACCATCAGATGATCCTTCGGCCGCTTCGGCGCGAGTTCCATGACCTTGGCGATGGCATGCGCCGTTTCCAGCGCGGGGATGATGCCCTCCTGCCGCGACAGCAGCTCGAACGCGGCCAGCGCCTCGTCATCGGTGGCGCTGAGATAGGTGACCCGCTTGGTCTCGTACAGCCAGGAATGCTCCGGGCCGATGCCGGGATAATCCAGCCCCGCCGAAATCGAATGCGCGTCCTGGATCTGGCCGTCGTCGTCCATCAGCAGATAGGTGCGGTTGCCGTGCAGCACGCCCGCCCTTCCGCCCGCGATCGAGGCCGCGTGCAGCTGCGTCAGCCCGTGGCCGGCGGCTTCGACGCCGAATATCTCCACGCCGGGATCATCGAGAAACGGATGAAACAGTCCGATCGCATTGGAGCCACCGCCAATGCAGGCGACGAGCGAATCCGGCAGCCGGCCTTCGGCCTCCTGCATCTGGGAACGGGTCTCGACCCCGATGATCGACTGAAAGTCGCGCACCATCATCGGATAGGGATGCGGGCCCGCGACGGTGCCGATGCAATAAAACGTATCATGCACATTGGTGACCCAGTCGCGCAGCGCCTCGTTCATCGCGTCCTTCAGCGTGCGCGTGCCCGACTGTACCGGCACGACCCTGGCGCCTAGCATTTCCATCCGGAACACATTGGGCGCCTGACGCGCGACGTCGACCGCACCCATATAGACGATGCATTCCAGCCCGAACCGCGCGCACAGGGTGGCGGTGGCAACGCCGTGCTGGCCGGCGCCGGTCTCGGCGATGATGCGCTTCTTGCCCATCCGCCGCGCCACCATGATCTGGCCGAGCACATTGTTGACCTTGTGCGAGCCGGTGTGGTTGAGCTCCTCTCGCTTGAAGTATATCTTGGCGCCGCCGAGATGCTCGGTCAGGCGCTCGGCGAAATACAGCGGCGAGGGCCGGCCGACATAGTGCGTGAGGTAGCCGTTCATTTCGGCCTGGAATGCCGGATCGGCCTTGGCGGCGGTGTAGGCCTTCTCCAGTTCGAGGATCAGCGGCATCAGCGTTTCCGCGACGAAGCGACCGCCGAAAACGCCGAAATGCCCGCGATCGTCCGGGCCGCTGCGGAAGGAATTGGGGAGATTTGGATTCATCGAACCATCAACTCTTCGGTGGCGCGCGCAGCGCGGATAAAGGCACGGATCATATCGGGATCCTTGATGCCGGGCGTGCGCTCGACGCCTGAGGAAACATCGACGCCGCCGGCGCGGGTGACGCGAACGGCTTCCGCGACATTTTGGGCGTTGAGCCCGCCTGAAACCATGTAAGGCAGCTTGAGATCCAGTTTCGCCAGCACATGCCAGTCGAATACCGCGCCGAGGCCACCGGGACGCGTGGCGTCCTTGGGCGCACGGGCATCGAACAGGATGCGATCAGCGACCGTGGCATAGCCCGGCAGCGGCGCGAGGTCCGCCGGGGTTTCCACCGCCATCGCCTTCATGACCGGCAATCCGAAGGCCTGCTTGATGTCGCGCAGCCGCGCCACGGTTTCCCCGCCGTGAACCTGCAGAATGTCGGGCTGCAGCGCCTCGACGATATTGGCGAGCGTCGCATCGTCGGCGTCGACCGTGAGCGCCACCTTTGTCGCGCGGCCGTTTGCCCATTTGCCGAGATCGCCCGCGGTCTTCAGGCTGACGTGCCGGGGCGACGGCGGAAAGAACACGAATCCGACCATGTCGGCGCCGGCCTGAAGCGCGGCGTCGAGGCTCTCGCGCGTGGACAGGCCGCAGATTTTGACGATCAGGGACATGGTTTCAAAGCAAATCGGGTTTCAAAGCAGGGGTACGGGCGGCCAGCGCAGGTCTGGGCCGAAAGCTGACCGGGCGGGTTCTACAACGTCGCGCCCTGCTTGTCTCGCCCGATGGACCCATAGCCGCCGCCCTGCGTCAGCGCGGGAAGGCGCTGCAGATCGCCGCGCGAGGCCGCCTGGCCGGTGCGCAGATCGGCGAGCTGGGAGCGCGCCGCCCGGGCATCGGCTTCGTGCCGGCGCGCGGCGCGCCGCCAGTGACGCTGCCGGAACCAGGTCGCCGAGCCACCTGCCACCACGCCAATGATCGCCACCGCGATGATGACCACGAACAGCGGCAGCGTCACCCCGACCGCTGGATAGGTGGAATTAAACGGATCGAACGACACCGTCACCAGATGGCGGTTGGCGACCGCAAAGATCACCAGGAACAGGCCCAGCGGAATCAGCACCAGAGCGGAAAAGAATCTTCGCATGTCCATCACTCGCGTTGACGGGGGTCGGCTTGTGGTTCCCGCCAATGGCAGCCGACTGACGGCCAAGACGCGCGAAACGCCTACGCGCCGGCGTCGGGAGCTGCGCTGTCGCGGTTCAGCCGTTCGCGCATTTCCTTGCCCGTCTTGAAAAACGGAACGCTCTTCTGATCGACCGGCACATGCGCGCCGGTGCGTGGATTGCGGCCGGCACGGGCGGGGCGATGCTTCACCGAGAACGCGCCGAAACCGCGCAGTTCGACCCGGTCGCCCCGCGCCAGCGCGGCCACGATCTCGTCGAGGATCGCGTTCACAATATTCTCGACATCCCGCTGGTAGAGATGCGGGTTGTGCTCGGCGATACGCTGAACAAGTTCGGATTTGATCATCGAGACTGGTACCCGGGAGCGCGCGGATACGCATTTCCGTGAAAATGCCTTGAACTGTCAAGACGCTAAATCAAATTTGCGCAGCGCGAAAGGCGTGACAAACGGCCGGATTCAGGACTGCGGCGCCACCCGCAATGCGGGAAGACAGGCGGACACCGGACATATGCCGATCAATTTCCCCCCGCCGGTTGCCACAATGCCAGCATTCCATCGAGACCCAGGCGATCGACGGCCTGGGCCAGGCCGGCGCGTTCGACCTGGCGCGCGATCACGCTCAATCCAAGCGCGTCCAGCGTGAGGGAAGCCGCCGTTCGCAGAAAGGTCAGGTCACCGAGGCGCGGCGACAGTTTGAAATCGCGCACCGGCAGATCGCGCTTGACGTTTTTCGCGGCGACCAGCCACGCAATGGCGGTCTTCTCGTCGCCGAGCTGATCGACCAGCTTGAGTTCGAGCGCTTGGCGGCCGGTGAACACCCGCCCGTCCGCGACTTTTTCCAGCAAGGCGTCGTCCAAGCCGCGCCTTGCCTGCACGAGGCCTCGAAACCAGGCGTAGGAATCCTTCACCAGCGAATCCAGCGCAGCCCGCGCTTCCGGGCTGGTCGGCTCGAACCCGTTGGGTGCTGCTTTCAGCGGTGAAGACTTCACTTCCTCGACCTTGACGCCGACGGTCTTCATCAGCTCGGTGAAATTCGGGTACTGGAACAAGACGCCGATCGAGCCGACCAGCGAGCTCTGCTGGGCCACGATGTGATCGGCGGCGATCGCGGTAATGTAGCCGCCCGACGCTGCCAGGCCCTCGACCACGACCACCACCGGCTTCTTTGCCTTCAGGCGCGTCAGCGCGTCGTAAAGCTGCTCGGAGCCAGCCGTGGTGCCCCCGGGTGAATTGATGTGCACGACGACGGCCGCGGCGCGGGATTTTTCCAGCCGCTCGAGCGCCTCGACGCGATCATTGTCGCTGCGGATCAGGCCATCGATGTGAACCCGCGCGATCGAGCCCGACGCCGTGAACGTGCCGCGTCCGGCCGGAGTCGCCACCACGGCGATTGTGACGATGGCCGCGATCACGACCAAGGCGGCGACGACTCGCCAGAACGTCAGCTTGCGGCGGATCCGGCGGCGATCGACGATCACGTCTGAATCAAGCGACATCGAGGATTCTCCCAGGCGGCGGTCGTGGAGGGGCTGCACGGTATTCTCCGCACAGCCCTAACATATCGGGCCTCAGTTACATCAATTGCGGCGCAATATGAAGAAAACAAGGCCCTTCTGCCGTCTCCCGTTGCGGCAGAAGGTGGCGGCGTGCCTTCCCAACGGAAAGGGCCCCGGTCGAAAACCGGGGCCCCATCGGAACGAGCAAACGGAACTTACTTGTCGGTGCGCTGCTTCAGCGCGGTGCCGAGAATGTCGCCCAGCGTCGCCCCCGAATCGGAGGAGCCGTACTGTGCGATGGCTTCCTTCTCTTCGGCGACTTCCAGCGCCTTGATCGAGACCTGCACCTTACGCGCCTTCTTGTCGAACTGGATCACCCGCGCATCGACCTTTTCGCCGACGGCGAAACGCTCGGCGCGCTGATCGGAACGCTCGCGCGCCAGCTCGGACCGCTTGATGAAGGTGGTGAAGTCGGTGCCGGCGATCTTGACCTCGATGCCGCTTTCCTTCACTTCGAGCACTTCGCAGGTCACCACCGCGCCCTTCTTGACGTCGCCCGGCTCGGCGAAGGGATCGCCTTCGAGCTGCTTGACGCCGAGCGAGATGCGCTCCTTCTCGACATCGACATCGAGCACGATGGCCTTGACCATGTCGCCCTTCTTGAAATTGTCGATCACCTGCTCGCCCGGGAGCTTCCAGTCGAGGTCGGACAGATGCACCATGCCGTCGACGTCGCCTTCGAGGCCCAGGAACAGGCCGAATTCGGTCTTGTTCTTGACTTCGCCTTCGACCGTGGCGCCGACCGGGAACTTCTCGACGAACACTTCCCAGGGATTGCGCATGGTCTGCTTGAGGCCGAGCGAGATGCGGCGCTTGACCGAATCGACCTCGAGAACCTGCACTTCGACTTCCTGCGAGGTCGATACGATCTTGCCGGGGTGCATGTTCTTCTTGGTCCACGACATTTCCGAGACGTGGATCAGGCCTTCGATGCCCGGTTCCAGTTCGACGAACGCGCCGTAGTCGGTGATGTTGGTGACGCGGCCGGTGAAGCGCGCATTGAGCGGATACTTCGCCTCGATGCCCTGCCACGGATCGTCCAGCAATTGCTTCATGCCGAGCGAAATGCGGTGGGTCTCGTGGTTGATCTTGATGATCTTGACCTTGACGGTCTGGCCGATGGTCAGCACTTCGGTCGGGTGATTGACCCGGCGCCAGGCGATATCGGTGACGTGCAGCAGGCCGTCGATGCCGCCGAGGTCGACGAACGCACCGTAATCGGTGATGTTCTTGACGACGCCGTCAATGACCTGGCCCTCTTCGAGGTTCTGCACCAGTTCCTGGCGCTGTTCGGCGCGGGTCTCTTCGAGAACCGTGCGGCGCGACACCACGATGTTGCCGCGGCGGCGATCCATCTTGAGAATCTGGAACGGCTGCGAATTGTTCATCAGCGGCGCGACGTCGCGGATCGGGCGGATATCGACCTGCGAGCGCGGCAGGAAGGCGACAGCACCATCGAGGTCGACGGTGAAGCCGCCCTTGACCTGGTTGAAGATGACGCCGTGGACCTTTTCGTTGTTGTTGAAGGCCTTCTCGAGCTTGCCCCAGCTTTCCTCGCGGCGCGCCTTGTCGCGCGACAGCACGGCTTCGCCGAGCGCATTGAGTTCGCTTTCCTTGCCGGGTCCTGCGAATTCGCGCAGCGCCACGCGGCCTTCGGTCTTCAGGCCGACGTCGATGACGGCCATGTCCTTCTCGATCGCAACGACGATGCCCTTGATGACGGAGCTTTCCTGCAGATTGCCGCCGGCAAAGGATTCATCGAGCATCGCGGCGAAATCGTCGCGGGAAGGATTATAGGAAGTAGCAGTCGAAGCCATGTGTTCTCCAGATGCGGGTATCGCCGGCCATTCGGGTTCAGGGGCGTATCGGGCGTGAAGTGGTAGAGGTCCGCAAACCCTAACGACCGCCTCGCAAATAATCGCGAGAGCGGGCCGGCAGCATGCCTGCACGTTCGATACGTTGATTTATCCGGAACCTGAACGAGGCAACCGACCTCGGATCGATGTTCAAGACCTGGAGCGGGCTTTCCTCCAATAACGGCAGCGGTTTAGTTTGAAAGCGCTCAAACCCGCTGCCGGCCCGCTCGGACGGCCTCGACAATGTCGATGGCGGCCCGGATGCCGCCTTCTATATCCAAATGCGAGTTATCGAGCAAGTAAGCATCCGCGGCCGCTTTCAGCGGCGCGGTGGCGCGGTTCTGGTCGCGTTCGTCGCGCCGGAGGATATCCGCCAGCACTTCGGCCTCGTCGGCAGGCTCGCCTCGCGCCCGTGCTTCCAGGGTTCGGCGCCGGGCCCGGACCCTGGGGTCGGCGATGACAAAAATCTTCACGTCGGCGTGGGGGCAGATCACGGTACCGATATCGCGGCCATCGAGCACCGCGCCCGGCGGATCGGCCGCGAACTGGCGCTGAAAATTGACCAATGCCTCCCGCACCCTGGGGATGGCTGAGACCACCGACGCCGCCTCGCCCACCAATTGGGTCTTGAGCGCCGGATTGCCGAACTTTTCGGGGTCGAGTTCCATCGCGGCGGCGACCGCGAGGTTCTCGTCGGTGAGGTCGGCGCCAGCGTCCAGCAGCGCCTTGGCCACCGCACGGTAGATCACGCCGGTATCGAGGTGACGATAGTGGTAGTGATGGGCGAGCCGCTTGCCGAGCGTGCCCTTGCCGGATGCTGCCGGTCCGTCGATGGCGATGATCATGCTGGCCTATGTCTTGGCTGGTTGCGGGCCACGGGCCCGCCGCAGCGGCCGTTCCTCGGTGAAGATGTTGCGCGACGCGAATTCGGCCGGGCTGGCGAAAGTCAGGTATTCCCGCATGGCGTCCGACGGCGATTCCGTCGTAAACCAAGGCTTGGTCAATCGACGCGCCGGATCGGCGGCCCAGTGCGGTACGCGGCCGAGCCTGCGCTGCTTGGCCAAATATTCGGCGATCGCGCCGACAAGCGCATCAAGTCTGACGTCACCGGTCAAGTTTGGCTCTCGCTCGATCGACGCGTAGCGATCCTGGTCAGTTTTCGCCAGGTCGAACGCGTCAACGAATTCAGCGAGGACGGCATCTCGTGGCAAGCCGGTCTGAATGCGCTCAACAGCCTCAGCGAGGGTATTTGGGCGCATCGATCCCTCCGTCACGGTTCATGTTACTCAATAGAAACCGTTGCTTCTCAGAAGAAGCGGCACTTACCGGAAAATATCTTCCGAGCAACGCTATTGCTTCCTCTACCGTGGCGATGCCGACAACCTGCATCAGATTGAGAATATCCAACCTCTCGGTTTCTCCGCGGAGCGGGTCCAAAATTCGCGCAGCCTTTAACTTGAGCGCGAGCAAGTATTCTGCTGAAGGAACCGAAACCGCAAGTCCTGGCGAAGTGCCGTCTCTCGGAAACGTCCCAAACTCCAAATGGTCGATCGCATGATCCGCGAGCGAACTGAGATGGAATGCGACACCGTCGTTGAACCAGTTGTCCTGCCAGCAGTTTTTTTCGGCGATTTCGTGCACGACCGCCGCCAGCCAATCGGGCAGCGGATGTTCGAGTTGGGACACGTCGACGTCCTCTGTGGCAAAACGGAAATTGCTCGCCAGCATCAGCGCGGAGCCGCCGTAAACCGCGATCTGCAGCTTCGTTCCGGCCTTTACCGCCGCGCGACCGATCTGGTCGAAGGCGTCCAGCAGCGCGTCCCGGTCGAAGGCTGCAGCCATCACGCGCCTCTCATGAAAACTCCGCCCCAAGCCCGCGCATCATCGGGATGAAATCCGGAAATGAAGTGGCAATGAAGGCGGTGTCGTCGACTTTAACCGGCTTGTCGGAGGCCAGCCCCATCACCAATGCCGACATTGCGATGCGATGGTCCATGTGGGTAGCGACCAGTCCACCGCCCGGCACATGGCCCTTGCCTTCGACAATCAAGTCGTCGCCCGAAATCTCCACCTGGACGCCGTTGACACGCAGCATGGCGGCGGTGGCTTGCAACCGGTCGGATTCCTTGACCCGCAATTCCTGCAGGCCGCGCATGATGGTGGTGCCTTCGGCAAAGGCGGCCGCCACCGCCAGCACCAGATATTCGTCGATCATCGAGGGCGCGCGTTCCGGCGGCACCTCGACGCCACGCAGTTTGGAGGCGCGGACCCGGAACTGCGCCATCGGCTCCCCCGCATCGCCGCGAACCTGGCTTTCCTCGATCGACGCGCCCATTTCGCGCAGCGTCGTGAACAGCCCGGTACGCAGCGGATTGGTCATGACATCCGACAGAACCAGGTCGGAACCTTCGACAATCAGGGCCGCCACGATCGGGAAGGCCGCCGACGACGGATCGGCCGGCACCACGACACTGGCGCCGTGCAATTCGGGTTGTCCTGTTAGCGCGATCCTGCGTCCGTGGGCGCCTTCCCTGGCCGAGACGATGTGCGCCCCGAAATGTTTCAACATCAGTTCGGTATGATCGCGGCTGGCCTCGGTTTCGACCACCGTGGTGACGCCGGGGGCGGCGAGCCCCGCCAGCAGCACGGCGGACTTGATCTGGGCAGAGGCGACCGGCGTGCGGTACGTGAGGGGCACGGGATCGTGCGCGCCCTGCAGCGTCAGCGGCAGCCGGCCACCTTCACCGCTGGCGACCACCCGCGCACCCATCAATTCCAGGGGCTCCAGCACCCGCCGCATCGGCCGCGAGCGCAGCGACGCGTCGCCCTCGAAGATCGCCGTGATCGGGCAGCCGGCCACGGCCCCCATCACCAGCCGGCAGCCGGTGCCGGAATTGCCGAAATCAAGCGGGGCTTGAGGCTGCGCGAAGCCGGCCACGCCGACGCCGCGCACGACCCACGCGAACGGGCCGATTCGCTCGACTTTCGCGCCCAGCGTCCGCATGGCCTTCGCGGTATTGAGCACGTCTTCGCCCTCGAGCAGACCCGAAACCCGGGTTTCGCCGACCGCCAGCGCGCCCAAAATCAGGGCCCGGTGCGAAATCGACTTGTCGCCTGGAACGCGGACGTTCCCGGCAAGGGGTCCGCTGGCGCGGGCTGCGAGCGGGCTCGATTGGTCAGAATGGGTCAAGATTGTGTCCTCTACGCCGGCGGCAGGTATCACATGGGCAGCGCTGCGTCACGCCGCGGTCGAAATGCGCGCAGAGCGCTATTGACAGGGGCGCGGCAACTAGCCAAGTGAAGCACCGTTTTTCGACAGATTCCCAGGACTCCCCACGTGGCCAAATCCGATCTCGGAACCAAACGCATTTGCCCGACGACGGGTAAGAAATTTTACGACCTCAACAAGAATCCGGTGATTTCACCCTATACCGGGGAGGTCGTGCCGATTGCGCCAATCCCGCCGCCCCGGACCCGCGCCGACGCGGCCGCGCGCGCCGCGGCTGCCGCCTCCGCCGCGTCCGCCGCGGAAGCGCCGGAGCCCGCAGAGGCCGAAGAATTGGTGCCGCTCGAGGAAGCCGATGCGGAGGAAAATACCGGCAAGGTCAAGGCCGTCGTTCCGGAGTCGGAGGACGACATCGAGATCGACGAGACCATCGAAGACGACGACGATGACGATTCCACCTTCATCGCCGACGAGGAAGAAGGCGATGAGGACGTCACCGACATCATCGGCGACGTCGGCAGCGACGAAGAGACTTGAGATCGACCCTGAACTGTGTTCAGGGTTTTTCCCCGCGAGCAGCCCAAGGTGCGCGGGATATCTAAGGGGCCATAGCTCAGCTGGGAGAGCGCTTGCATGGCATGCAAGAGGTCGGCGGTTCGATCCCGCCTGGCTCCACCACGCTTCGCCCTTCAGGCTACGCGTGGCGCAGCCACGCAAGAGCCGGAAGGCGAAGCGTGGTGCCCGGCGTAGCCCTCTTGGCGAAGACGGGCTGGTGAGATTTCCCCGTACCGCCTACCATGGAGCCCCGCCTACGTGTGAGCGCCGATGTGGTACGTCTACATCATCCGCAGCATCCATCATCCCAAACAGGAATACGTCGGCGCGACTGCCGATCTGAAGCGACGGCTACCAGAGCATAATACCGGCAGGTCCGCGCACACCGCCAAATTTAAACCCTGGCGATTGGTCTGGTACTGCGCCTTCCCGAACAAGCAGAAAGCGCTAGAATTCGAGAAATACCTCAAATCCCATTCCGGCCGGGCGTTTGCGAAGAAGCGCCTCTGCGGCACAGCCGTATAGTTGTAGCCGCAAGCTTCGGCTGAAAACCCACCCTGCACAAACGGCCGGAGAGGACCCCCGCCACCCCCCAACGCGGCAGTCAGCTCATCCCGCAGGGCGATCAGTTCATCCTTCATCGCCAATAGCTCAGTGACCGAGCAGTTCTAGGCAGCGAGGATGGCCTCGGGCACCGTCCTGGCCTTTTCCTTGCGGGCATGCCCCGGGATGTCAGCGCGATCAGGACCTGCCGCTCGTCCTCGGTGTGCGGGTACGCCTGACCAGTCCCGCCACCTCCAGCCGCTTGAGCAGCGGGGTCAGCGTGCCGGAATCCAGCAACAGCCGTTCGCCGATGTCCTTGACCGGCACGCCGTCGCGCTCCCACAGCACCAGCATGACGAGGTATTGCGGATAGGTCAGCCCGAGCCGGTCGAGCAGCGGCTTGTACGCCCGGTTGAACGCGTGCGCGGCGGACCGTCCGCCGTTCCGGCGTTCGACATGCATCCCGGTGCGGGAAGGCATTCCCATGCGCATTTGCGTGCCGGCGTCCCTGATGCTTAATGGCCGCAACGTTCCCGCAAACCTCGCATAAACGGCCAAGAAGCACCTATGACGACTGAAACGGCTCCCGGCGCCATGACCGGACTGCGCGTGATCGATTTGACGCGCGTGCTTGGTGGCCCCTATTGCACCCAGATACTCGCCGACCACGGCGCCGACGTGATCAAGGTCGAGCCGCCCGCCGGCGACGAGGTGCGTGACTGGGGCCCTCCCTTCCACGGCGAGGACGCGGCCTATTTCGTCGGCATCAACCGTAACAAGCGCTCGATCGGGCTCGACCTCGCTTCCGAGGGCGGCCGCGCCGTGCTGATGAAGATGCTGGAAGGCGCCGACGTCCTGATCGAGAATTTCAAGCCGGGCACGCTCGACAAATGGGGCATCGGCAACGATACGCTGCGTGGCAGATTTCCGAAGCTGGTGCACTGCCGGATTTCCGGCTTCGGCGCCGACGGCCCGCGCGGCGGCAATCCCGGCTACGACGCCATCATCCAGGCCATGACCGGCATGATCGCCGCGACCGGTTCGCCGCAAAGCGGGCCGATGCGGATCGGCGTCCCCCTGGTCGACATCACCACCGGGCTTTACGCCGCGATCGGCATCCTGATGGCGCTGTCGGAGCGCCAGAAATCCGGCGTCGGGCAGTTCCTCGAAACCACGCTTTACGAAACCGGCCTTGCCATCATGCATCCGCATGCCGCGAATTACTTCATGCACGGCAAGCCGCCGAGCCTCACCGGCAACGAGCATCCCAATCTGGTGCCCTACGCGATTTTCCCGACCCGAACCGACAATATCTTCATCGGCGTCGGCAATGACGGTACCTTTCGCAAGCTGGCCAGGGAGATCGGCAAACCCGAGCTCGGCACCGATCCGCGCTTCGCCCGCAACAAGGACCGCATCGTCAACCGCGATGCGCTGCGCGCCGAACTCGCCGCCGTGTTCAGCCAGCACGACGCCGGGCCGCTGTGCGATCGCCTGCTCGCCGCCGGACTGCCGGCAGGCCCGGTGCAGTCGATCGACCAGGCGCTCACCAGCGCCCATACCGTGCATCGCGGCGACGTCATCGAAAAGGACTGGTACAAGGGCGTTGCCTCGCCGATTCGACTGGCGCGCAGCAAGCCGAGCCTGCGCCGCGTGCCGCCGAAATTCAGCCAGCATACCGCCGAGGTGCTCGGCGACTTCGGGTATTCGAAGAGCGAGATCGATGCCCTGGTCGCTGAGGGCGCGGTCTGCGGCAGCGAACGGAAGCGCTGAGGCCGCTGCCCCGAATGCCGCGCAACGAAGCTGCACCGCGTCCGGGGCACGCGATCGTTGCGCCCTATTTTCCGGCTTCCCCTGACCGCGGCTTCCCCAATACCCTGCTTTCGCATATACGGTCATTTGCACGTCATCCAGCGCTGTTATCGCGCCAAACGAAGATGATGATCCAACCGGGAGGATTCTGATGATGCTACGACATTTTGGCCTTGCCACGACGCTGGCGGCCACGCTGGTGCTTGCAACCCCCGCTTACGCGGTGATCGAGCTGCAGTGGTGGCACGCCATGACCGGCGCCAACAACGACGTCGTCAACAAGCTCGCGGCGGATTTCAACGCCAGCCAATCCGACTACAAGGTCATGCCGTCCTTCAAGGGCGGCTATGCCGACACCATGAACGCCGGCATCGCCGCGTTCCGCGCCGGCAACGCGCCGCACATCATGCAGGTGTTCGAAGTCGGCACCGCGACCATGATGAGCGCCACCGGCGCCATCAAGCCGGTCTATCAGCTGATGAAGGACGCAGGCGAACCGTTCGATCCCAAGGCCTACCTGCCAACCATCACGGGTTACTACTCAACCTCCAAGGGCGACATGCTGTCGTTTCCCTTCAACTCGTCGTCGACGGTGATGTGGATCAACAAGGATGAGCTGAAGAAGGCCGGCGTAGCCGAGATCCCGAAAACCTGGCCCGAAGTGTTCGCTGCCGCCAAGAAGCTGAAAGCGGCCGGTCACGAGACCTGCGGCTTTTCCAATGCGTGGGCGTCATGGGTCCATATCGAGCAATTCTCCGCCTGGCACAACGTGCCGATCGGCAGCAAGGCGAACGGGCTCGACGGCTTCGACACCGAGCTCAAGTTCAACTCGCCGCTGCACGTCAAGCACCTGCAAAACCTGGTCGACCTGCAGAAGGACAAGACTTACGACTATGCCGGCCGCGCCAACGCCGGCGAGGCGCGCTTTGGCTCGGGCGAATGCGCGATCTTCCTGACTTCCTCGGGTTATTATGGCACCGCCAAAGGCACCGCCAAGTTCGACTTCACCTCGGCGCCGATGCCTTATTACCCCGATGTTGCCGGCGCCCCGCAGAACTCGATCATCGGCGGCGCATCACTTTGGGTGATGGGCGGCAAGAAGCCCGAAGAGTACAAGGGTGTCGCGAAATTCTTCGCCTTCCTGTCCGACACCGACCGGCAGGCCAAGCTGCACCAGGAATCCGGCTACCTGCCGATCACCAAGGCGGCCTATGAAAAGACCAAGGCCGACGGCTTCTACGACAAGAATCCCATCCTGCAGACGCCGCTCAAGGCACTGACCAACAAGGAGCCGACCGAGAATTCGCGTGGCCTGCGCTTTGGCAACATGGTGCAGATGCGCGAACTCTGGTCCGAGGAGATCGAGGCGGCACTGGCGGGCAAGAAGACCGCGCAGGAAGCGCTCGATGCGGCCGTATCCCGCGGCAATGCCATGTTGCGGACGTTCGAGAAGACGGCAAAATAGGCCATTCTATCGGCTCCCCTTCCGCATCGGAGGGGAGCCGGCATGGCACACGAAACGCCACGCCTCTTACAAGCCTCTTTTGATCAGGAGAATTTCTGGATGAGCAAGTCGCCCTGAATGGAAAAGTCCGCGGTCTTCAACAGCAGCAGGTTGCTTCCTTACGCGCTGCTCGCGCCGCAGCTCATCATCACATTCGTATTCTTCTACTGGCCAGCCAGCCAGGCGGTCCTGCAATCCTTCAAGCGGGAGGATGCCTTCGGCCTTGTTTCCGAATTCGTCGGCCTGGAAAACTACCATGCGCTGTTTGCGCAGCCCGAATATTACAGGGCGATGCTGACGACGCTGGTGTTCTCGACCCTGGTTGCGGGTTTGTCGCTCTTGATCGCGCTGCTGTTCGCAACCCAGGCCGACAAGAACCTCAAGGCCGCGCCGGCCTACAAGACCTTTATGATCTGGCCCTACGCAGTGGCGCCGGCGGTGGCCGGCGTGCTGTGGTTCTTCATCTTCCACCCATCCCTCGGCACCCTGGCGCGGCCGCTACGCGGGCTGGGGCTCGACTGGAATCCGCTATTGAACGGCAACCACGCCATGACCCTCGTGGTGATGTCCGCGGTGTGGAAGCAGATCGCCTATAATTTCCTGTTCTTCCTCGCCGGACTGCAGTCGATCCCCAAAAGCGTGATCGAGGCCGGCGCGATTGACGGCGCCGGTCCGATGCGGCGGTTCTGGACCATTGTGTTCCCGCTGCTGTCGCCGACCACCTTCTTTCTGCTGGTGGTGAACGTCGTCTACGTGTTCTTCGATACCTTCGGCATCATCGACGCGGTGACCGGCGGCGGCCCGGCCGGCGCGACCACCACCATGGTCTACAAGGTCTATGCCGACGGCCGGCTTGGAGGCAACCTCGGCGGCTCGGCGGCTCAATCGGTGGTGCTGATGGTCATCGTCATCGCGCTGACCGCGGTCCAATTCAAGTACGTCGAGCGCAAGGTGCAGTACTGATGGTCGAGCATCGCCCGTGGAACGACATCATCGCCTACGCCATCCTCACCCTCGGCGTGTTCATTGTCGCGTTTCCGGTCTATGTCGCGATGATCGCCTCGACCCATGACGCGGCGACCGTGGTCGGAGGCCGGATGCCGCTGTCGCCGGGCGGCCACGCACTTGAAAACTACTACCGCGCCATCTTCGTCGGAGGCTCCCGCACCGCCCCCGAGCCGGTCGGCCAGCTGCTGCTCAACTCGTTCATTTCCGCGATCGGCATCGCGGTGGGCAAGATCTGCATTTCAATCCTGTCCGCCTATGCCGTGGTGTATTTCCGTTTTCCGTTCCGCAAGACCGCGTTCTGGATCATTTTCGTCACACTGATGCTGCCGGTCGAGGTCCGCATCTATCCGACCTACAAGGTCGTGGCCGACCTGCGCATGCTCGACACCTATGCCGGGCTGATCCTGCCGTTGATCGCCTCGGCGACCGGCACGCTGCTGTTTCGTCAGTTCTTCATGACGGTGCCGGACGAGTTGCTGGAAGCGTCGCGCATCGACGGCGCCGGACCGTTCCGGTTTTTCAAGGATACGCTGTTGCCGCTGTCGATCACGACGATCTCCGCCTTGTTCGTGATCCAGTTCATCTATGGCTGGAATCAGTATTTGTGGCCGTTGCTGATCACCACGCAGGATTCGATGCAGACCATCGTCACCGGTATCAAGAAGATGCTTGTGACGACGGATGAACTGGCCGAATGGCAGCTGGCGATGGCGACTGCGGTCCTCGCCATGCTGCCGCCTGTGGCGGTGGTGATATTCATGCAACGGCTGTTCGTGCGCGGCCTGGTCGAGACCGAGAAGTAGGACCGAGATGGCCAACGTAGTTCTCCGCGATGTCCGCAAAACCTACACCGGTGGATTCGAGGCCATCAAGGGTATCGACTTCGAGGTCGGCGACGGCCAGTTCTGCGTGCTGGTCGGGCCCTCCGGCTGTGGCAAGTCCACGCTGCTGCGCATGGTCGCGGGCCTCGAGACCATCACGTCGGGCGACATCGACATCGGCGGACGCATCGTCAACCAGATCGAGCCGGCCGACCGCGACATCGCCATGGTGTTCCAGAACTACGCGCTCTATCCGCATATGACCGTCTACAACAACATGGCCTACGGCCTGCGCAACCGGCGCATGCCGGAGCCCGAGATCGACACAAGGGTGCAGGAGGCCGCCCGCATTCTCGAACTCAGCACCATGCTCGATCGCAAGCCGAGGCAGCTCTCAGGTGGCCAGCGCCAGCGCGTCGCGATGGGCCGCGCCATCGTGCGGCAGCCGAAGGTGTTCCTGTTCGACGAGCCGCTGTCGAACCTCGACGCCAAGCTGCGCATCGCCATGCGCGTCGAGATTCGCAAACTGCAGAGGCGATTGAACACCACCTCGATCTACGTCACCCACGACCAGCTCGAAGCAATGACGCTGGCCGACATTCTTGTGGTGATGAACAGCGGCCGGGTCGAGCAGATCGGCAATCCCCTCGACATCTATCAGAAGCCCGCCACCACCTTCGTCGCTTCCTTCATTGGCGCGCCGCCGATGAATCTGATGCCGCTTCGGGCAGACGAAATCAGATCGCAATTCGCCGGCGATAGCCGCGCCGCCGGCGAATCCGGTATTCTGGGAATCCGCCCGGAGGATTTCGTGATTTCGGCCGAAACCATCGCCGGCGGTATCGCGCTCGACCTCACCGTGGAGGCGATCGAGCGGGTCGGGGCCGAGACCTTCGTCTACGGCACCCGTCAGCACGAAATTCAGGGCGTCGCCGCCAATCCCGGCGAGTTGCCGCCTGGCGAGGTGATCGTGCGGATCCCCGGCGCGGTCGCGCCCGCCATCGGCGAGCGAATCAAGGCAGTGGCCCCCCGCGAGAACCTGCATCTGTTCAGCGCCGACGGCCGCCAGCGGATCGAGCTGTAGCGGCATTCCCCGATGTGCAATCGCACAGCTGAGGGCCGCGCCAGGCGAGAAACCCGCCGATGTGGCGCGGGGAAGACCATCTGAAGGGCCACGTGTCACGGTTCCCCAAGAGCTTGAACGCTCGCCAAATCATGCCCATATTGCTGTTGACCGGACGGCAATCCGCCGGCCGGCCAAAAAATGGGGCGCCGCAAGGGCCCCTCAAAGTCGCTTCGAGAGGACTTTGTGATGTCTCGTGTTCCTTCGTTGTCCAGTCCGTTTCTGCTTGGGTTTGACGAAATCGAGCGTGCGCTCGATCGCGTCGTCAAGGGCGCCGACGGCTATCCTCCCTACAACATCGAGCGCTGCGACCGCAGCAATGGGGCGCCCGAACGCTTGCGCATCACGCTCGCGGTCGCTGGCTTTACCCGCGATCAACTCGATGTAACCATTGAAGAAAACCAGCTGGTGATCCGCGGCCGGCAGCACGACGACAAAGCCCGGCAATACATCCATCGCGGCATCGCCGCGCGCCACTTCCAGCGCACCTTCGTGCTGGCGGAGGGCATGCAGGTCCTGGGTGCGGATTTGAAGAATGGGCTGTTGTCGATCGACCTGGCCAGACCGGAACCTGAAAAGGTCGTTAAGACAATTGCTATCAATGAGCACGAATAATGGAACGAGTAGCGGACTCGACCGCTTAGTCTGACAGAGGAGTCGAGACCATGACTGATGCTGGTGTTGTGTTTGAACCCGAAGCCGTCTCCACCGAGACGCTGGCCGCCCTCGGCGAGGGCCATATCGCCTATGTGAAGCAGATCCGCTCCGAGGACGTACCCGGACTGTTTCCGCAGGCGCCGAAGATTGCGCCGGGCCTGAAGCTGTTCGCGCTGCATGCCGCCGACGGCACGCCGATCATGCTGACCGACAGCCGCGAAGCGGCGATCGCGAACGCATGGAGCAACGAACTGCAGGCCGTGAGCGTTCACTGACGGAACGCTCAGAACGGAACGCTCAGAGGCGTCACCGACGCCATCTGGCTGCGGGTCTTGAAGTTTACCGTGAATTGGCAATGCGCGGGCGTCCGTCTTCGATTTGATCGGGACGCGGTCGCGTATTTCATTTTTGTTTCCTGTCGCGGGCGGCCGCGGGGGCACGATGGGTCGGCTGCGCCGTTTCCGGTCAGGCCTATCAGGCGACCGCAGAAAGCTGGGGAGTGCCAGGCAAGCTCGTACCGGAAGCCGGCGGCAACTCGCGAAGGCCAGGCTCTTTGCCTTCAAATTTCCATGCCACGGCCAGCGCTGCCGTTGCTCCGGTTGGACGCGCGAACACGTACCCCTGGACCATATCGCAGCCGAAGGTCCGCAGGATCTCGACCTCCTCGGGCTTCTCCGCCCCTTCGGCGACGATCGTCATGCCGAGACCGCGGCCAAGCGCAATGATGCCTTCGAGCAGCTTGCGGGCGCGCGCAGCCTCGGTGATGCCGTCGACGAAAAGCCTGTCGATCTTGAGTTTGTCGAACGGCAATTGCGTCAGATAGCCGAGCGAGGAATAGTCGGTGCCGAAGTCGTCCAGGGCCAGCGTCACGCCGAGTTCTTTCAACGCCACGAGCACTTTCCGGAATCGCGCTTCGGTGTGATCGGCCAGCATGCTCTCAGTGAGTTCGAGGCACAGCAGATGCGGCGGCAGCCCGATTTCATCCAGGATCCGCGCCACATCGGCGGTGATATCGGTATTCCATATCTGGGCGGCGGACACGTTGACGGACACCGCGCGTGCCGGCTCGCCGGCGTCGAGCCATGCCTTCGCCTGCTGCGCCGCCTCGCGCATGATCCAGAGGCCGAGATCGCAGATCAGCTGAGAACTCTCGGCGATCGGGATGAATTCGGACGGCGGAACGTTGCCGAAGGCTGGATGAGTCCAGCGCATCAGCGCCTCGAAGCCGGTAACCCGGTCGGTGGCGAGATCGACCTGGGGCTGATAGTGCACGAAGAGGCCGCTGTTGTCGTCGACGGCCCGGCGCAGGTCGCGGGCCAGCGCGATCTTGTGCTGCACGGCTTCGCTCATGCCCGTTTCGAAGAAGCTGAAGCGGCCGCGGCCTTCTTCCTTGGCGCGATACAGCGCGAGATCGGCGTTGCGCTGCAGATCGCTCACATTCGAGCCGTGTTGCGGGATCAAGGCGATGCCGATGCTGGTTCCGATATTGGCCTCGCCGCGATCGAGCAGGATCGAACCGGCGACCGCCGCGATCACGGCGCCAGCCAATTCTCTGACTTCGGCGATGTCGCGGTATTCCGGCATGATGATGGCGAATTCGTCGCCGCCGAGGCGACAGAGAAAATGGCTGCTATCGACCACGCGCGAGATCAAATAGGAGACCTTGGTCAGCAACTCGTCGCCCGCCGCGTGGCCGAGCGAGTCGTTGACCTCCTTGAACCGGTCGAGATCGAGCAGCAGCAACGCCGCCTGCGCGCCGGTCCGGCCACAACGGGTGAGCGAATCGTTGAGCTCGCGCTGAAACAAGGCCCGATTCGCCAGGCCCGTGAGCGGATCGTAATAGGCGAGCTTCTCGAGTTGCTCCTCGGCAACCTTGCGCGCGGTAATGTCCTGAATGGTGCCAAGGAAGCCGATCGTGCGGCCTGCATCATCGGTCATCACCTGGCTGGTGACGACTACGTCGCAGATCGAGCCGTCGCCGCGCCTGACCTTGACGTCGACGTCCCTGACCGACCCGGTGCGCATGACATCCGATTGCGTTTCGATCACGCGCCGCGCGCCGTCTCCAATATAGACAGACATCACAGTTTCGCGGCTGACGTTGAAGCGCGCCGGGTCATAGCCGAGAAGCCGATATACTTCGGGCGACCACCACAGCTCGGCGTCGCCCAGCCGATAGCTCCAGTCCCCCATCTTGCCCAGGCGCTGGGCGCCGGCAAGCTGGTCGGAGCGTTGGCGGAGCGTCTCTTCCTGCTCCAGCAATCTGCGATTCTGATTCGTGAGTTCATCATTCTGCCGAACGATGCTGCTTTGAAGACGCCCGATATCGCCCAAGGTCTTGTCGAGCGCGTAGAGCGGCAAGATGCGGAAGGCGAAATAGGCGAGCAGCCCCAGGCAGGCGCTTATCAAAGCCGTGAAGCCGATCCGCTGCAGCAACAGATCGACAGGCACTTCGAGTTCCAGCTGGGCTATCACCTCGTTTCCAACGACGATCGGTGCGCGCTGAACCATGGTGAATCTGGCCGATATTGCACCGCGCGCGGACACGATCTTGCCGTTGGCGCTCACAATCCGTCGCTGGATGTTACGCGTGGCGTCGCTATCGTTGGTTCCTATCGTCTCGGCAAGGCGTTCGGAATGGAACTGCCAGAGGTTGGGATGCTGAAAGATATAGCGCGCCACCTGCGTCGCGCTGAGGCGTGCCTTTTGTTGGGCATCCGCCACTTCGTAATGATAGGTGATCAGCGCGTAACCGAGCGGCAGCGCCAGTGCGACGAGCGCCGCCACGACAATGGCGCTCGATTGCACCATCTTGCGCAACAGGGCGCGGTCGCTGGATATCTTTTTCTGAAGACTTTCAATCACGGTTGCACCGGCAGGCTGCCATTTTCCCGCAGAACCTTCTGTCCCTCGGACGAACCTAGAAACGCGCGGAAGCGATCGAGCGCAGGCGTGGCCCGGGACGAAACGACGAGGTAGATATCCTTGCCGTGGGGGTATGCCCCGTTTTCCAGATTCTGAAGCGTGGGCATGACGCCATCGACGGACACCCAATGGAGTTGGCGGTTTTCAGTTTGTAGCTGAGCGAGGGTCATGCCGGTCAGCGAGCCGGCCAGCTGCTCGGCGACCGTGGCATTGTCCTGATCAGTCGCTGCGACGGGAACTTCCGCGCGCTGGCGCAGCTTCTCCAGGGAGGCGGCCAGTTTCGGGAATAATCTGACGAGAAGCAGCGAATCGCTATCGCTTTTCGGCCGCAGGACGGGACGCACCGGCTTGCCGTCGGCCCACACCGCGGTCGCAGACCCAAACAGATCGGCGACGTCGACACTCCTGACGTCGCCGGGATTTGGATGCGAACTCGCGAGGCCGAAGGGCGTGCGCGCGATCACCGAGGCTTTTAGCGCCTGATCGTCGGCAGCGCCGAGCGGGCGGCCCGAGATGGAAAAGTCGATGGCGCCGGCGGCGACCGCGGCGATCCCTCCGGAGCTGCCGAGCCCGGCGACCACCTCGATCCTGGTGCCGGGTTCGATTTTCGTGAACGCCACGCCGAGGCGTCGCAACGTTTCCACCGTCGAGCCGGTGCCTCCGGTGCGCAGCAATTCGGCGTTCGAGTCCTCTGCGCTGGCCAGCCACAGCGCAAAGCCCGTCACGATCACTATGCAAGCATTCTGCATTCGAGACTTGATCATTCTGTCCCCGCAACATTCTGTCGCCTACAAGATGGTATCGTGCGCTCTACATCTCCTTAATGCCCCCGGGAGGCCGTTCGCGTTCCACCTCCGTAGAAACGCGCAGCTGCGCTACGGCAAGCGCCACGGCGTCTCAATCGAAAAACTGCTTGATTGGGGGTTTCCAGAGCTTGACGCGCCGCGACGGGCCGAAACCTGACAGCCACGGCATTGCCGGAGTTAGCGTAGCGTTAGCCACGAAACGGATTGACAAGGTGAGTGAGCCCGACGTGCGCCGGGATTTCGCCCGGCGGCGGGATCGTGACGCGCCGATCCATGAAACCCGCGACTACGCCGCACTCGCCGGCGGCAGCGCCAGCACCGAATAGATCGCCTGCGCATCGCGCGAGGCGCGCAGCTTCTTGGCGACGTCCTGGTCGCGCAAGAGTCGTGCGATTCGCGCCAGCGCCTTGAGGTGATCGGCGCCGGCGCCTTCCGGCGCCAGCAGCAGGAACACCAGATCGACCGGCTGGCCGTCCATCGATTCGAAATCGATCGGGCGTTCGAGGCGTGCGAACAGTCCGAACAGCTTTTCCAGCTTGGGAAGCTTGCCGTGCGGGATGGCGACACCGTAACCGACGGCGGTGGTTCCGAGCTTCTCGCGCTGCAGCAAGACCTCGAACACCGAGCGCTCGTTTTGCCCGGTCAGGCTGGCCGCCCGCGCCGCCAGTTCCTGCAGCGCCTGCTTCTTGCTGTTGACCTTCAACGCCGGGAGGATCGCCTCGGGTGCGACCAGATCGGTAATCGTCATGGGGCGTTCCGAGGTGAATTAGACCGTCACTGGCCAGATAGGGTTCAGAGGGACGACGTCAAGAAGTTGAGGGGTAGCAGGCCTACACCCGATGCCCGTCGGGCTTCTACGCGCCTTCTCCTACTCCAACGCAAGACCGGTGCCAACACCTGCGGTCGTTGTCCCCCGGTCTCCTGCCCCTGAAGGCGGCGGACCATAGGGAGGCGGCCTGGGGGCGTCAATGCCGGTTCTGGCCTAGCCCTCCGACGGAAGCACCGGAGGATCGATCCAGCCGACATTACCGTCCGGCCGCCGGTAGATGATGTTCACCCGTCCGCTGGAGCCGTGCTGGAACACCAGGCAGGCTGCGCCGGTGAGGTCCAGCTCCATCACCGCCTGGCTGACCGAAAACCGCTTCAGCGACGTGGTCGCCTCGGCGATGATGACCGGGCTGTAGCCGGTTTCGTCGTGCTCGTCGTCGCCCGCCGGCGCTTCTATCACGTAACTCGGAACGTCGAGGGTCGGGGCCGTCAATTCAACCATCGCCACCGCTTCGGCATGCGACTTGCGCGCCGAGCGGTCCTTGAGCCGGCTCTTGTAGCGGCGCAGCCGCTTTTCGATCATCAGCAGCGCCTGGTCGGCGCTGGAATAGGCGTCGGCGGCGTTGGAATCGGCTTCGAGCGTGATCCCCGAATCCAGATGCAACGAGCAGTCGGTGCGGAAGCCAAAACCATCCTTGCTCAGCGTGATGTGACCGGAATAGTTGCCGTCGAAGTACTTGCGCAGCACTTCATCGGTGCGCTCGCTGACGCGCCCTCGAAGAGCGTCACCGACGTTGATGCTTTTTCCCGAGATCCGGAGAGTCATTTGATGCCTCAATTGGTCTGGACGGAACCGACAATATTACGATTTGGCGGGGACGCAATCAGGCCGGAGCGGTGTCCCGGGACCGGTCGGGAGATGTGGCAGGCGCCGAAAGGGCATTCCCGAGCATGCTCTGCTTGTCGCGGCGGCGTTGTACCGAGGAAGGAATTCGCATCGCCTCGCGGTACTTCGCAACGGTGCGACGGGCAATATCAATCCCGGAAGCACGCAATAGTTCCACGATGGTGTCGTCGGACAGGATCACGGCCGGATCCTCCGCATCGATCAGCCGCTTGATATGGTGCCGGACGGCCTCCGCCGAATGGGCCTCGCCGCCGTCGGCCGATGCGATCGAGGCGGTGAAGAAGTATTTCAGTTCAAAACTGCCGCGGTTGGTCGCCATGTATTTGTTGGCGGTGACCCGCGACACTGTCGATTCATGCATCTGGATCGCGTCCGCCACCGCCTTCAGATTGAGCGGCCGCAGATGCGCAACGCCGTGGGTAAAGAAGCCATCCTGCTGGCGCACGATCTCGGTCGCCACCTTTAAGATGGTTCGGGCGCGCTGATCCAGCGCGCGCACCAGCCAGGTCGCGTTCTGCAGGCAATCGCTGAAATAGGACTTGTCGCCTTCCTTGCGGATGTTCTTCGACAATTCGGTGTAATAGATCTGGTTGACCAGCACGCGCGGCAGGGTGTCGCTGTTGAGTTCGACATGCCAGCCGCCATCGGCGCCGGGCCGTACATACACATCCGGCACCATGGTCTGGGTCCGGGCCGAGCCGAATTTCAGACCGGGTTTCGGGTTGAGCCGGCGAATTTCACCGATCATGTCGGTGATATCCTCATCGTCAACGCCGCAAAGCTTGCGTAGCGTAACGATATCGCGCCTGGCCAGCAGATCGAGATGCTCGACCAGCGCCCGCATTGCCGGGTCGTAGCGGTTGAGTTCGCGCAGCTGGATGGCCAGGCATTCGCTGAGAGAGCGCGCGCAGACGCCGGGAGGATCGAACTTCTGCAGCACCGCAAGCACCGCTTCGACGTCGGCCGGAGAAGCTCCCAGCCGCTCGGCGGCCTGCCCCAGATCCGGCGGCAGATAGCCGGCCTCGTCGACCATATCGATCAAATACTGCCCGATCATGCGCTGCGCCGGAGCCGTAAAGGCCACCGCCAGTTGTTCGGCGAGATGGCCGCCGAGCGTCACCTCGGCGGCGACGAAGGCTTCGAGATTGTAGCTGTCGTCATTGGAGGCGCCGCCGCCCCATTCGGTATAGGCGGTCGGCGCCGCGTCCTGCGCGTTGCGGGCGGCGGCCTCGGACGGCTCTTCGGTAAACACGTTGTCGAGCGGGGTATCGAGGGTCTGCTCGATCTCGGCGCGGCTGCCGAGGTCGCGATTCATCCATTCTTCCTGGGCCGGCTCAAAAGCCTCGCCGGAAGCACCAGCGGCCAGTTCGGAGCGCTCGCCGGCGCCCTCGTCGCCATAGCTCGGACCCCGCTCCTCATGATCGGAATAGTCGCCCGGGTCGGCGGCGGGCTCGCCCGCGACCGGCGGCTCGGTACCGTCGCTGGCGCGCTCCAGCAGGGGATTGCGCTCCAGTTCCTCTTCCACGAAGGCCGAAAGGTCCAGGTTGGACAGCTGCAGCAGCTTGATCGCCTGCATCAGCTGCGGCGTCATCACCAACGACTGGGACTGGCGGAACTCTAATCTCTGCGACAGCGCCATGGCGGCAAGAACCGATCCCGATAAAGTTGGTCCGATTCTTGCTTAAACTACTCGAACAGCGATGTACACGGCTTGACGGAGAGGAAAAAGGGACTGGAGGCCAAATCCATCTCACGGTTAAGCGCAAGACTAGCTAGTCTAGAGCCGGAATTCCTCACCCAGGTAAAGCCGCCGCACATCCGGATTGTTGACGATTTCTTCCGGATTGCCCTCGGTCAGGATCTCGCCGGCATAGACGATATAGGCGCGGTCGGTCAGTCCCAGCGTTTCCCGCACATTATGGTCGGTGATCAGGACACCGATGCCGCGATTGGTGAGATGGCGGACCAGGTCCTGAATGTCACCCACCGCAATCGGATCGATGCCGGCAAATGGTTCGTCGAGCAGCATGTAGTTCGGTCGTGTCGCCAGCGCGCGTGCGATCTCGACGCGGCGCCGTTCGCCACCGGACAGCGCAATCGACGGGGTTTTGCGCAATCGGGTGATGTTGAATTCGTCGAGCAGGGCGTCGAGTTCGGCCTCGCGCTTCTTCTTCGAGGGCTCCACGACCTCCAGCACCGCGCGGATATTCTGCTCCACGGTGAGGCCGCGGAAGATCGACGCTTCCTGCGGCAGGTATCCGATTCCGAGCCGGGCGCGCTGGTACATCGGTAGCTTGGTGACGTCGTGGCCGTCGAGTTCGATGGCGCCGCGGTCGACCGGAATGAGGCCCGTGATCATGTAGAATACCGTGGTCTTGCCGGCGCCGTTCGGGCCCAGCAGACCCACCGCCTCGCCGCGGCGGACATAGATGCTGACGCCGCGCACGACCTGCCGGGTGCCGAAGCTCTTTTCCACGCTATGCACAGCCAGATAGCCTGCCCGCCTGGTCAGTCGCGGTGCGGTCGCGCCATTGACCTTGCTCCGGGGCGGCCGCGGCCTTTCCGCTGCCGCAGCGGGCGCGCTCGGTCTCGGCAACCCGACGTCGTCGGCAATGGCTTCGCGGGCCATCGGCGGCGCATCGCGCACCGGACTCGTCAGCATGTCGCCGATGCTGTCGCCGAGCGCGGTGATGTCCTCACGCGAGCGCGCAAATCCGGACGGACCGCGCTTCGCCGGGCGTCGACGGAACATGCCGAGTAAATCCACCATCCCCCGCTTCGCTCGCGCCTTTCACGGTGTCCGCGGCGCGCGCCGCTCACCAAATCGATTCGCCCCGGCAACATGAATGAACGGGTCTCCCTTGCCCAGCGAAACACCCTCGACCTCAGCCACGGATCGCGCCGGTGGCGCATGATCCGCAAAGTGTGGCGCGGCTTGGCGCAAAGATCATGCGATCGGTAGATACAGGCTTGCCCGGCGCGCTTCAACCTCGCCTCCGGCACCTATCTTACAAGTGATTGTGTTATTTTGGTTTATTTGAGCTACCAGGCGCCGGCGTCGCAGACGGCATTCCGGGAACCGCGGGAGCGCCGCCGCCGCCGGACGATATGAACAGGCCCTGGACCCGACCGCTGTCGGATTCCACCCGCGACACCCCGGTCGCCATGTCGACCATCAGCCGGTCGCCGCGCAGCACGTTCTTGCCCTGGGTCAGGACGATGCCGCCGAGCATGGTGATCATGTTGGCCCGGGTGTCGAACACCGCGGTCTCCCCGGTCACCACCTGGTCCTTCTGGGTCACCACCACATTGCCTTTGGCCTCGAGCCGTCGGATCGACGAGCTGCCGCCCGGACCGGGACTCGCGGCCTGCATCGGCGCCGATTTTGTCGCCTTCGCATTGGCGCCCTTGGCGTTGGCGGCGGGTGCTGCGGCCGGCGTCGATGTGGAATCGTAGAACACCACCAGCGTCTTCGACGTCATTGTGGTGTCGCCCTGGATCACCTTCACATTGCCGGCAAAGGTCGCCTCCTTCTTCTTGTCGCGCATCTCCAGCGAGGCGGCCTCGATCTGGATCGGTTGATCGCGGTTCTGGGAAAAGCCCTGCATGGCGTTGGGCACGCCCTGCACCGCGCTTTGCGCGAGGGCTTCGCCGGCAGCGAGCAGCGCCAGCGCGCCGGCGAGCGTGCACGCATGATGCGCGAGCCGCCTGGTCGAAGTGCTGCGCCGGGAAAACATCATCATCGAGATCATTTCGGGTTGGCGGATTTGCCGGACACCGATCGTGTACGGGCGGGTTGAGCGGCCGGTTCAGGCGCGTCGGATGCGGCGGGGTCGGGCGGGCTGTCCATCACCAGATTCATCACGACATTGCCTTCGAACCGCACGACCTCGCCGCCGCCGGTAATCCTGAGCCGGTCGGCGCTCAGCGTTCCGTTGAGCAGTTTGACGTCGACATGTTCTTCCGACGTCACCGTGCTCTTGCCGATATCGACCAGCGCCTGCGACAGCCGGGCTTCATAGCCGGTGGAGGATTGCAGGAAGATATCCTTGCGCAGGTCCAGGAGCTGCGCCTTGGAATCGAACAGCCCGCTACGGGCATCGAGCGTGATGTGGGTGGTGCGGTCTTCCATCAAAACCTTGGCGCGCAGCGTCCTGAGATCGACACGATCGGGATCGGTCAGGTCCTGGGTGGCGGTTTTGGCCCAGACCTCGTAAGGCCGCTGATCCGGCGTGTAGCCGGACATATGGGGCGACTCCATCGTGATCTTGGTGCCTGACACGACCAGGCTTCCGATGTCGACCGGCAGCTTCGGCAGCAGCATGCGGAACGGATTATAGACCGAGACAAACACGATCGCGGTCATCGCCAGGACCACGGCGACCGGCACCGCGACGCGCAGCACCCGCACCATCCGGCTGTGGCGCGCCGCGATCGCGAAGCGCGCGTCCATTCCGGCTTGATAGGGTGGGTTCTGAACTGAATTCACCGCTGCTCCGAAGCGTTGGGATCAAAGATCATCCTACCCTAGATCGCCGGAAGTTGCAGCCCGACACTCGCTGCCAGTGTGACCGAAACGGGGCGGACAGCCGCGGCATAGCGCCGTTCCCCGGTGCTCTCAGGAATGTGCAAAAATGTCCTCGGCGGCCCAGCCCTGCAGGTCGAGCCTCGCCCGCGAAGGGAGGAACCCGAAACAGGCCTGGGCGAGTTCCGCACGTCCTTCACGCGCGAGCATGCCGTCGAGGCGTTCGCGCAGGCCATGCAAATGCAGCACGTCGGAGGCGGCATAGGACAGCTGCGCCTCGCTCAGGGTCTGCGCGCCCCAGTCGCTCGACTGCTGCTGCTTCGACAGATCGATGTTGAGCACCTCGCGCACCAGATCCTTCAGGCCGTGGCGGTCGGTGTAGGTGCGGCAGAGCCGCGAGGCGATCTTGGTGCAGTACACCGGCTGCGGCATCACGCCGAAGGCATGGTAGAGCGCGGCGAGATCGAAGCGGGCGAAGTGGAAGATCTTCGTCACCTTCGGATCGGCCAGCAGCGCCTTCAGGTTCGGCGCGTCGGCGTGATCTTTGGGGATCTGCACAACATCGGCGCTGCCGTCGCCGTTCGACAGCTGCACCACGCAGAGCCGGTCGCGATGCGGATGCAGCCCCATGGTTTCGGTATCGATCGCCACCGAATCGGTATAGCGGGACAAATCGGGCAGATCGCCGCGATGCAGGCGGATGGTCATGGTTGTCCTGTCTCAGGGGCCTCGTCGAATCGACCCCTCAATCTACCGCTCAAACCGACGCGTGGCGAGCGGTGGCCGCGTCATGGGGGCTTAGTGTTGCTCGCGGCGAACCGCCGCCAGCACAGCACGGCGCCACGAGGTGAAAATGGCCGCCGTATCACACCGCTCGGCGAACCGTTAGCGTCCTGCGCGCCGACGTTCGGCAGTACCCGCCGCCGTGCTCCGGAAGTGGGGCGGCAGCCGGACGGAACCGCGACTAGTCTAGCGGCGTCCTTCGGCGGATCTGTCCATCGCCCTGCGCTCGCCGCCAAAAAAGGGCGGCGCGGGCGTCAGCGGAGGCCCGAGACCGGAAACGGTCATGATCCGCATCTCGGGGAGCCCATGGATGCCCGTGGACCTGTTCGTTCTATCGCGCATGTATAGAATTGACGGGGCGAGGCACGCCAAGAGGATAAGCGCGCCACCCATGGACATCACGATCACAAGCAGGGTGACGTCCAGCGGGAAAAAACCACCGCTGCCTTTGGCGGATGTGGTGACCAGCTCCGAGGCAGGCGGATCGGGCTGATTGATTTCTGGTTTGTTTTCGGGTGTCTCGAAGCTGCTCGAAGCGATCTCGGGGCCGCTGCCGTCGGCCTCAGCTCTCGGCAGATCGCTCCATCGCGATTCGAATGTCGATGGCCTGTATATCTCTCTGGTCCCCTGTTCGACAATGATCGGTTGCGGCAGCGCTGGTTTGCCCAGCGGAACCGGCGCCGCCCGCGAATCCATCAGTCTGGCCTGCGCGTTCGCGGCGGCTTTGGAAAGCGCGCGCGGTTCGGGCGCGGTCGCCTTGGCGCGTCGGGACGATCGCGCGTTGGCGGCGTCGGCAGATCCGGACCCCGCCCCTTTGAGGTACCAGCATCTCTGGCCCGTATCGGTTTCGAGGCGGTAGTACCAGCGCGCGCCCTGCGCCGAGCGGCTGGTCGGCGCGGCGATGCAATTGCGCGTCGGGGGCGCCGGTTGCGCAGTTTTTGGATTTAACCGTTCCGTGAGCTGGTTGAGCGCGCTCCACGGAGACAATTCCCGCGTGGCGTTTCCAACGATCGCTCTGCCGCCGCTCACATACCAGCATTTTCGCCCATTCGCGCGATCAATCCGGTATTTCCAGCGGTCGCCATCGGCCGTGACGCCGCCTGGTCTCGCAAGACACTCAGCTGCGGCGCGCGCGTGCGTCGGAAACACCGTGGACTGCAGAATGGTCGCCAGAACGGCAACGAAGACCGCTGACAGAAATCTTGTGATTCGGCAGAACATTCTTCATCTCCTGGCATTCGGACTCTGGCAGATCAGCTGTCGAATGGCCGCGACGGACGTCACCGCGGAAGCTGCACGAAGCTGACTAAGCCCTACCAAAACCTCAGGAATACGCGCCGGGTAACCGCACTTAACCTTAAGGCGCGCGCCGCGGGAAGAGGCAAAAAGTGCTGATTTCTCTGGGTTTTTCGGTTCCATCTTCAAGGTGGCTCGCCCGCGGAAATGCAAGAACACCAATGAAATTGCGGGTTTCCGCGCCCTCGCGCACAACGCGCCTGACGGTGGCCGGACGATTAAGGTTACGACCGATAAGTTGGGTTCCCGACAGAAGACGGCCGTGCGGCGTCAGGAGCGAGGCCGCGTCGAGAAGACCCATCGGGGCCAGTGCGGGTGAAGCCGGCTGATGGGCCAAGGCAAGCAAGCCGCCCGCACCTAGAGCATAATGAAGTGGAGTTGGGTCGCTTCGTCCCGCGGGTACGAGGTGCTGACGATCCCGTGTCCCGTACCGGCACGGCGTCCCTTTGGCGGTGCTCGCCAAGGCCTGAACAAAAAATCGCGAAAACAACCCCATGCAAAGATAGAGAGGACCCCCAGCCTCGATCCGATGCGCCGCGCCGAGCAGGCGTTGTTGATACCGCTGGTGCGAGACGCTTCGGAATGAAGCCGGATCATGGGCATGGGCAATGGTGCCCAGGAAAGGACTGGGTCGCCACCATCGAAAATTTGCTGGCGTTTTGAACCGTCCGGTCAAGCATTTGTGTACCGGTATCGTGTACCGTTTTTCAAGGCTGTTACGTTCGTCTCGTTTAGGAATCCAAATCATGAGCTTCCAAACCGACCTGCGGGAAGGGGCTCTTCGACTGCTCGGCAATGTTGCCGTAGTGACAGAACCTGTCGGCCCGGAACGGGACATCAAACTGACGTTCGGTCGCTATGAGCGTTGGATTTATGAGGGCGGGGCGAACGTACTAGGCCCCTCTACGGACAAGCGATTTGAGATTTACGATTTTGATGATCTCGACCACCTCAAGACGTCGGTGCTTGCCTTTCCGGCTTCTTTGTCCGCACGGCGTGACTGCCCCAATGACCGGTTCTGATTTCATTCATGATGAGCAAGAAACACCATAGGCCGCCTCGTCCTCGCATCATCGACAGAATACTACTGGCGAGGTCCGCTGGTCGGCATTTAGATGGGATATGGATCGGAACCTGGCGGGGTACGCCCGAGGATTTGGCGCCCATCGAACGTGCGGTGCTGCTTGTGAAGCAGCATAGTCCCTTGAACTACGCACGTATCATCCGCGACCTTGAACGAGTTTGGGTGTGCCTGCTGCCGCACGGCCTTGGCGAATACAAGCCGTCACTCAAGGCCTGTCTCCTCGATGAGCGATACGTGGCAGACCCGACAACGAGTATCGAGCAGATCGCATGCACGATTGTACACGAAGCCACGCACGCAAGGCTCGAACGATACGGGATTGGATACAAGGAGGAGCTGCGAGCGAGAATCGAGGCGATCTGCTTCCGACGAGAGTTGGCCTTTGCCGCTCGCTTACCCGACAGCGCCGAATTACAGCAGGGCATTGCACGATGCTTGGAGTGGTATCAGGCCAATCCAGATCAGTTTAGCGATTCCCACTTTCAAGAGGGTCACACGGCGGGTGGAATTGAAGCGCTGCGCTATCTGGGGACCCCTGACTGGCTCATCCGAGCCATATTGGTGCCTCTGCCATTAATCAGCCGGGCGAGGAAATTGCTCCGCTTCGCCTGGCGGTGAACCGGCCCGGCCGAGAAGCCGGTCGCTTGGTCTCCCTCAACATGCGCCCAATCGCTGTCGGCGCATATGGCTTTCCGCTCCGGCTGATGTACCCCGCCTTCGCCAGCTCGGTGGCGATCTCCCTTAACGATCGACGGCCTGCGTTGGGCGACTTGCGCCGTAGTTTGCGCGCCAAGGCAATCATCTCGCCCCCATGCTCAGCCGCATCAATCTCGGCATAGCTTTTCCGGGCCCTCCACCTTCACTACGGCGGCTCGCTTCCGATCCCGCGCGGCCTTCAGCTTGCTGATCAGTCGCGCCTTCTCCAGCTGGGCGAACACACTGGCGATCTGACGCATGGCGATCTTGAACGGATCGCTCGTCTCTGTGAGATTGTCGCCGGAACTGGTGAGGACGCGAATACCGCGCTCGATCAGTGCGATTATGCCCGCCTCCTGAACGATCACGGCTTGAGCAGAGAAGGTATTGATCTGGGCGTGCTGCTCGATGCGGTTGCACCAAATCGATAGACAGATCAAACGCTGGCTGTCAGATCGCAAGGGCCACGCTTTCGGTGGGGCTTTTTGGCGTCAGTCATTGTCAAGGCGGGACCAAGTGAGCTCAGCGTTACGACATCACTCGGCGAGCGATGTGTTGTGCCTGCTTGGGAAAAGCCGGAGACCTGCCCGAATCGCAGTGCCCACGATTTGTATGAAACCGAACCGTGTTGCTCCAGACCTTTGCAACCCCAAGCCTCCCAAACCTTGCCGGGTTCTTGCGCGACAGCACACCCCATTCGCGGGGCGGTGCCTCGCGCGGCACGATCAGCAGCAAAGCGCTTGATGTTGCCGCGGGCCGCCCTGCATTCAACAAAATCATGGGCATGGGCAATGGTGCCCAGGAAAGGACTCGAACCTTCACGGCCGTTAAGCCACTGGCACCTGAAGCCAGCGCGTCTACCAATTCCGCCACCTGGGCCCGGGCCGGTTAGTACGGACCGGTCGCGCGCTTGTCAAATCGCTGCAAGGCCGGGCAAATGCGCTGTACAGCACCGGCCGGTTGGCGTATCGCGAAACGGCTTAATCCCCTGCGATCTCTCGACTTTGACCCCGAGGAAACCGACCCTATGGCATCGAATCTGGACACGCTGGTCACGGTTTTCGGAGGATCCGGCTTTCTCGGCCGGAGCGTGGTCCGGGCGCTGGCCAAGCGCGACTACCGCATCCGCGTCGCGGTGCGGCGGCCGGAGCTGGCCGGGCACCTGCAGCCGCTCGGCAGGGTCGGCCAGATCCACAGCGTGCAGGCCAATCTGCGTTACCCGGCCTCGGTCGCGGCCGCGATGCGCGATTCGCACGTCGCCATCAACCTGGTCGGCATCCTGGCCGAGGGCGGCCCCCAGACCTTCGACGCGGTGCAGGCGCGCGGCGCCGGCGCCATCGCCGCCGCGGCGAACGCGGCTGGGGCGCGGGTGGTGCATGTCTCCGCCATCGGCGCCGACGAGAATTCCCTGGCCGGCTACGCCCGCGCCAAGGCCGCGGGCGAAAAGGCGGTGCTATCGGCCGTCCCATCGGCGACCATCCTGCGGCCCTCCGTGGTGTTCGGCCCCGAGGACCAGTTCACCAACCGCTTCGCCGCGCTCGCCACCGTTTCGCCGGTGCTGCCGCTGATCGGCGGCGGCGTGACGAAACTGCAGCCGGTCTATGTCGGCGACGTCGCGACCGCGGTCGCCGATGCCGTCGACGGCAAGACCAGGCCCGGCGCCACCTACGAACTCGGCGGCCCGGAAGTGCTGACCATGCGCGAGGTGATCGAACTCATTCTCGCCACCATCGAGCGCCGGCGCATGCTGGCGTCGCTGCCGTTCGGGCTCGCCAAATTGCAGGCGCTGGTGCTGCAGTTCGCGCCGGGGCCGCTGAAACTGACCCCGGACCAGGTGGCGCTGCTGCGCTACGATAATGTGGTGTCGGAGACGGCGAAGGCCGCCGGCCTGACGTTGCAAGGACTGGGAATCGTGCCGGATTCGCTGGAAGCCATCGCGCCGCAGTATCTCTGGCGCTTCCGCAGGACCGGGCAGTTCGCGCACAAGGGGAAGTGAGTAGCGATTGGTCGGGTGGGCAAAGCTTGCGCCGTAGCTCGACTAGCGAAGGCGGGAGCGTGCCCGCCCGAAGTTTCTACCGTCCCATCGCCAACGCCATGAGCCCGAGCGTGCCGACGATGACGCGCCACCACGCGAACAATGTAAAACCGTGGCGGGTGACGTAGCCGAGGAACGCCTTGACCACGATCATCGCGGTGACGAACGACACCACGAAGCCGATCGCGACCAGGCCGGCGTGATCCAGCGTCATCTCGCCGCGGCTCTTGTAGAGGTCGTAGACGAAGGCGCCGAGCATGGTCGGGATCGCGAGGAAGAAGGAGAACTCCGCCGCCGCGCGCTTGTCGGCCCCGAGCAGCATGGCGCCGACGATGGTGGCGCCGGAGCGCGACACGCCGGGGATCATCGAAATGCACTGCGCGAAGCCGATCCAGAGATACATCGGCAGCGGAAAGGTGGTGGCGTCGTGTTCGCGCGGCTTGAGATCGAGCTGATCGACCCACAGCAGGACGGCGCCGCCGACGATCAGCGAAAAACATACCACCCACGGATTGAACAGGAATGCCTTGATGTAGCCGCCGGTGGCGGCCCCGATCACGGCCGCGGGCAGGAACGCCACCAGCACTCCGATCACAAACCGGCGCGCATGCGGGTCCGAGAATATGCCGAGCGCGATCTTCGACAGCTTGAGAAAATAAAGTGCGACGATGGCGAGAATCGCGCCGAGCTGAATCAGGATCGCAAAGCTTTTCCAGAACGGGCCTTCGCCGAGATCGAAGAAGCGCTCCGCCAGCAGCAGGTGGCCGGTCGAGGACACCGGGATGAACTCCGTGACGCCCTCGACGATTCCGAGAATCACCGCCCTTAGTGCATCAGACATCATGGGATGGTTCCGTTGTGATCGGAATAAGCCGAAAAGCGGGTTCTTCTCGCTTATTCGCTGTTCTGCCGCAATCGCAAATAACGTGAAAACACGGGTTGCCTCAATCGTGTGCTTAGGTAGTTTGGCGCCGGCGCCGCGCTCGACGGATTCGGAGCGCCGCGAAAAAATCAAGGCTTGCATGTACACGCTGTTTCACCATCCGTTCTGTCCGCAGTCGCGATTCATTCGCCTCGCTTTGGGCGAATACGGCCTCGATCTGCGGCTGGTGGAAGAGCGCGTCTGGGAGCGGCGCGAGGCGTTTCTGGCGCTGAACCCCGCGGCCACCACGCCGGTGCTGATCGCCGAGCGCCTGCCTTCGATTCCCGGCGCCGGAATCATCGCCGAGTATCTCGACGAGACTCACGGCGGCGGGCTGGATGAACGCCGGCTGTTGCCGACGTCACCGGGCGAACGGATCGAAGTGCGCCGTCTGATGGGCTGGTTCAACGACAAGTTTTTCGAGGAAGCCTCCAATCCCCTGGTCACCGAGCGCATCTACAAGCGCTTCATGGACGAGCAGGACGGCGGCGGCGCGCCGGCGGCGGATGTGATCCGCGCGGCGAAAGCCAATGTGCGCTATCATCTGGCCTATATCGGCTGGCTGGCGAAGACGCGGAACTATCTCGCCGGCGACCGGCTGACCTATGCGGACCTCGCCGCCGCGGCGCATCTTTCGGCGATCGATTATCTTGGTGACGTGCCATGGATCGAGGACGACGCGGCAAAGGCGTGGTACGCGCGGGTGAAATCCAGGCCCTCGTTCCGCCCGCTGCTGAGCGAATGGCTGGCCGGCGTGCCGGCGTCGCGGACCTATGTGGATCTGGATTTCTGACGTTGTTCGTCATGCCCGCGCTTGACGCGGGCATCCACGTCTTCCCTTTGTGTCGAGCGAAGACGTGGATGGCCGGGACAAGCCCGGCCATGACGGGAAATTGGCGTTAGGTTCGATGAGCGCGCCAAATCCAAACACCGAAGCACTGCGGATCGCCCTCACCCGTGAAGCCCGCGCGCTCGGCTTCGACTGCGCCGGCGTCACCGGACCGGATTCGATCGCGCCAGCTGGCAAGCATTTCCGCGACTTTATCGATGACGGCTGGCATGGCGACATGGACTGGCTGGCCGACCGCCCCGAACGCCGCGCCGACCCGCGCGGGCTGTGGGCTGACGTTCGTTCGGTGATCATGCTCGGCGTCAATTACGGGCCCGACCAGAATCCGCTTGCGATCCTGGAGCACCGCACGCGCGGCGCGATCTCGGTCTATGCGCAGGGCGACGACTATCACGATCTGATCAAGAAGCGGCTGAAGGCGCTGGCGCGCTGGCTGGTCGCGGCCCACGGCGGCGAGGTCAAGGTGTTCGTCGACACCGCCGCGGTGATGGAAAAGCCGCTGGCGCAGGCGGCGGGCCTCGGCTGGCAGGGCAAGCACACCAACCTCGTGTCGCGCGAATTCGGCTCCTGGCTGTTCCTCGGCGCGATTTTCACCACGCTGGAGCTGCCGCGCGACGAGCCCGACGTCGACCATTGCGGCTCATGCCGGGCCTGCCTCGACATCTGCCCGACATCGGCGTTTCCGGCGCCCTACAAGCTCGATGCCAGGCGCTGCATTTCCTATCTCACCATCGAGAACAAGGGTCCGATCCCGCACGGGTTTCGCAAGGCGATCGGCAACCGGATCTATGGCTGCGACGATTGCCTCGCGGTCTGTCCCTGGAACAAGTTCGCGCAGGCCGGGCGCGAGACCAAACTCGCGGCGCGCGCGGATCTGCGGGCGCCTGCGCTGGCCGAGCTGGCGCGGCTCGACGACACCGCGTTTCGGGCGCGATTCACCAGATCGCCCGTCAAACGAATCGGGCGCGACCGTTTTGTGCGCAATGTGCTGATCGCGATCGGCAACTCCAAGGATGCGGCCCTGGCTGTCGAGGCCGAGCGCCTGCTCGAGGACGCCAGCCCGCTGGTGCGGGGAGCCGCGGCGTGGGCGCTGTCGCAGTTGATGGGGCGGGAGTCGTTCGGAATGATGGCGGCGCGGGCGATGGTCACGGAAACAGATGAGTCGGTGCGAGCGGAATGGCGGCACGCCTAATCCCCACTCGTCATGCCCCGCGAAGGCGGGGCATCCAGTGCTCCGAGGCTTCTCGGTTCGATTGCTGACGTCTCCGGAATACTGTCATCGCCTGCCTTCGCGGGCGATGACAGTCGGGGTTGATTTCGTTTCCAAAACTCCGTCATGGTCCCGCGCCATGACAAATCAACCCTTTTTCACCAAAGACGGCGACGCCTTCGTTCCCACCGCAGTCGCCAACGGGCCGTGGGATCCCAACTCGCTGCACGGCCGGGTCATCATCGGCCTGCTCGCCTTCGCGATAGAGCAGCGTCATGGCTCCGACGACTTCGTGCCGGCGCGCCTGACGGTCGACATGTTCCGGCTGCCGAACATGGCGCCGATCGAGGTCATGACCAAACTGGTTCGCGACGGCATGCGCATCAAGGTGGTCGAAGCCGAATTCTTCTCCGGCGGCGTCAGCATGGCGCGCGCCTCCTGCCAGATGCTGCGGAGAACCGAAAACGCGCCGGGCCATGTCTGGTCGCCGCCGAACTGGGACGTGCCCAGACCCGCGGACATTGCGGCGCCGACCGATCCCAGGCTCGGCATGAACGGCAAATGGACCACCCGCCCGATCGTGGGCGCGATGGGCTCGCCCGGCCCGCGGCGGCTGTGGATGAGCGAGGTGCGCGAGCTCGTCGAGGGCGTGCCGATGACGCCGTTCGTCCATGTCGCGACGGGGGCCGATTTCGCCAGCCCCTTTGCCAATGCCGGCGATCAGGGCCTCGGCTACATCAACAGCGACGTGACGCTGTATCTGCACCGGCTGCCGGTGACGCGATGGGTCGGTTTCGAGGTGGTGAACCACCACGCCACCGATGGCGTCGCGATTGGCGAATGCTGGCTCTACGACGAGCAGGGCCCGATCGGGACGTCGACGGTCGCCGCATTGGCGCAGAAGAAGCCGATGGCGAAACCGCCGCCGCCGTAGCTCAGTCGTCACGCCCCGCGAAGGCGGGGCGTCCAGTATTCCAGAGCCGTTCGAGATTGATCGATAGGCCGCGGCGTACTGGATCGTCCGCCTTCGCGGACGATGACAGTCACATCATGTCGACGCTGCGGTGAACATCACGCGGAATCTTATCAAACCAGATGCCGCGCCATCTCCGGCCGCGCCTTCAGCGCCGCGCCATGCTTGGCAGCAATCCTGGAGATCCGCTCCGGCGCGAAATTCATGTCGACCAAGCCGGTCACGGCGTTGGCGACCTCGTGGTACTCGGCGATCCTGCCGTCGCGCAGCGTCATGATCGCAACGCCCTCGAACATCGCGCGCGCCCCCTTGGCCTCCGGCAGCAATGAACGGTAGCTGAAGGTGTAGCGCGCATAGAGCGTGCGGCCGTCGCTGACCGGCGCATGCATGTCCCAGCGGAAATCCGTCGCGGTGCGATAGAACCAGTCGTCGATCATCTCGGCGATTCCGGCGCGGCCCTTGAACGCGCCGTAGAACACATCGTGGTAGACGCCGTCCTCGGTGAACAGTTCGGCGAACGCCTTGCCGTCATGCGCTTCGACGGCGTCGCAGAATGATCTGAGCATCGCTGATGTGTTCATGGCGTTTCTCCCGAATGAAGCCTAACCGATCTCCGCCACCGCCGCGATCATGCGCGCGATGTCCTGCGGGCGCGACAGGCGGTGATCGCCGTCCTGGACCATGGTCAGCACGACGTCGTCGGCCGGCAACCGGTGCGCCAGCGCGAAGGCGTGCTGCCACGGCACATCCGGATCCTGCGCGCCCTGCAGGATGCGAACCGGGCAGCCGATGTCGATGGCGCTGCCGAGCACGAGATGGTTGCGACCTTCCTCGATCAGCGCGCGGGTGATCGGATAGGGCTCGCCGTATTGGGACGGTCGCATCCAGACGCCTTTGCTCTCGATCTCGTGTTTCACCTCGGCGGGAAACCCATTCCACATCAGCTGCTCGGTAAAGTCAGGCGCCGGCGCGATCAGCACCAGCCCGGCCAGCGACGCGCGGCTTCCCGGCCGCTTTGCCAGTTCGCGCGCCAGCAACAGCGCCATCCAGCCGCCCATCGAGGAGCCTATCACGACCTGCCGGCCGAGGCAGAACCGCTCGAATACCGCGACGCTCTCCTCCAGCCAGCGGCCGATGGTACCGTCGATGAATGCGCCGCCGGATTCGCCATGGCCGGAATAGTCGAACCGGACACTGGCGCGCCCCCGTTCCGCGGCCCATGCGTCCAGCGCCAGTGCCTTGGTGCCCTTCATGTCCGAGTTGAAGCCGCCCAGCCAGAACAGCCCGGGGGCGGCGCCTTCGCGGGCCCGCACCGCGATTCGGCGCCGGCCGTCGCCCTCACCGACCTCGATGAAATCAGGTTCCTGATCGGATGCCGTCGAATTGGTCATGAAATCGTAACCTCGCTGGCCGCTGTTTGGGTGAGCCGGCGGAATCCGTCAATAACGGAGGCCAAACCGGAAGCGTGCCGCGCGCGGCGCTTGCGGAACAGATCGGCGCCCTCTATCTCGGCCGGGGCGACCAAATCCCTCGCATTTGACGGTTTTTGCAATTGCCGATGCAAGTTCGCTTGCCCGCCGGGTCTTATTCCTTCAAACTATCGTCGTCGTTCACAACCATGGAGAGCTACCCATTCGCCGTCCCAACAGAGCCCCGCCCGCCGCCACCAAAGACGGGCCGCGCACCAATGATGAAATCCGCAATGCACAGGTCCAGCTGATCGACCAGAACGGCCTGAATCATGGCACCGTCGAAACCGTCGCGGCCGTGAAGATGGCGCTTGAAGCCGGCATGGACCTCGTCGAGATTTCGCCCAACACCAATCCTCCCGTTTGCAAGATCATGGATTACGGGAAGTTCAAATACTCCGCCCAGAAGAAGGCCGCCGAGGCCCGCAAGAAGCAGAAGATCGTCGAGATCAAGGAGATCAAGCTCCGCCCGATGATCGACGATCATGACTACGACGTGAAGATGCGGGCGATGCAGCGGTTCTTCGAGGAAGGCGACAAGGTCAAGATTACCCTGCGCTACCGCGGCCGCGAAATGGCGCATCAGGAAATCGGCACCAAGCTGCTGGACAAGGTCAAGGCCGACGTCGCCGAATACGCCAAGGTCGAGCAGGACGCGCGTTTCGAGGGACGTCAGGTCGTGATGGTTCTGGCGCCGCGCTGATCCGCGAAACAGCCGCCGGCGAAGATTAAGCCGGCCAGCAACGGCCCGTCAGACCATCTGGCGGGCCGGTTTTTGCGCGGATCGCTAACTCCGGATCGCCTGCCAGACACCGCTGCAGCGATCGCCGGTAATGAAGCCGCTCCAGCGGCCGGCACCCGAATTGCCGGCGAGCCGGCCGCGGCCGTCCGCCCATGATGCGCCGACCGTGATCCTGACCGTGACGCTGCCGCTGCGGCTGACGCCGCCGGTGACCTTGCCGCCGCCGGCCGAAGAGACGCGCATGCCGGATACCTGGAACGGCACGGTGTTGGTGGCATGGCAGTTGCCGGCTCGCGGCGCAAACGTCACGTTCCAGGTACCGTCAAAGGCTCCTGGCCTGGCAACCCTGGCCGCGGCATCGACGCTATCCGGCGCGGCGACGGCGGCCAGCGCGGCAGCGGCCAATAACGACCGGATGGCCCTCGAAATCCTGAAATCGACAAAAAGGGCTGTCTGCCCGGCTGCGATCGTCATGTTCTTCCTGTCGGCATGGTCCTGTTGGCGGCAACGACGATAGGCTGGACGTGTAGCGACGATGTGTCGGAGGTCCCGGTTCCACGGTTCATCGTTGCCAATCTCGCTGGGCTCTGCCATAAGCCCAACCTTCATCGCCCGGCTGATCAAGGGCTGCCGTGTCGATGTCCGTGCAGGCTGTTTCATTTCAGGAATAACCAAGCACTTTCAACGCTCTAACGAGCATTTTAGCCGCGAAAGCGCCCCTTTGGGCGCGTCTTTCATGCGGCCACAGGAGAGCCAAATGCCCAAGCTGAAGACCAAGTCAGGCGCTAAAAAGCGCTTCAAGGTGACTGCCACCGGCAAAGTGATGGCCGCCCAGCGCGGCAAGCGCCACAACATGATCAAGCGGACCAAGAAGCAGATTCGTCAGCTCCGCGGCACCCGCGTGCTGTTCAAGACCGACGGCGACAACATCAAGAAGTATTTCTTGCCGAACGCCTGATCGCTAGAGGCCGTTCACGCCATCCATCACAGCCGAGCCGCGCTCGCGCGGCGATCCGTCACCCATTTCCACATGAAGGAGACCCGTCATGTCTCGCGTCAAACGCGGTGTGACCTCTCACGCCAAGCACAAGAAAGTCTACAAGCTCGCCAAGGGTTTTCGCGGCCGCCGCAAGAACACCATCCGCACCGCCAAGGCCGCGGTCGAGAAGGCCGCGCAATACGCCTTCCGCGACCGCAAGCGCAAGAAGCGCACCTTCCGCGCGCTGTGGATCCAGCGCCTCAATGCCGCGGTGCGTCCGCTCGGCATGACCTACAGCGTGTTCATCAACGGCCTCGCCAAATCGGGCATCACGGTGGACCGCAAGGTGCTGTCCGATCTCGCCATCCACGAGCCGGCCGCGTTCCAGGCGATCGCCGAAAAGGCCAAGGCCGCGCTGGCGGCGTAAGCTTCGCAATCGCTGCGGCGTCCTGCAACTCCGGTGTCATGCCCCGCGAAGGCGGGGCATCCAGTAACCACCGAACGGCAATCTTGACCCCGGGGGTTACTGGATCATCCGCCTTCGCGGATGATGACGATCTCGTTTGCCGGACTGTCGCTTGCTCCCAACAGGTGACCGTCGCCATGTCCGACCTCATGACGCTTGAACAAACCATCCTCGCCGACATCGCCGCTGCCGGCGACGAAGCCGCCCTCGAAGCGGTGCGCGTCGCGGCCCTCGGCAAGAAGGGCTCGATCTCGGCGCTGCTGTCGACGCTCGGCAAGATGTCGCCGGACGAGCGCAAGACCCGGGGTGCGGCGATCAATCTCGCCAAGGACGCCGTCACGCAGGCGCTGGCCGCGCGCCGCGACGTCCTTAAATCCGCAGCGCTCGACGCCCGGCTGACATCGGAAACCATCGACGTCACGCTGCCCGTGCGGGAGACCCCCGCCGAGCAGGGCCGGATTCATCCGCTCAGCCAGGTGATGGACGAACTCACGGCGATCTTCGCCGACATGGGATTCGCCATCGCCGAAGGCCCCGACATCGAGACCGACGATTACAACTTCACCAAACTGAATTTCCCCGAGGGGCATCCGGCCCGCGAGATGCACGACACGTTCTTCTTCAATCCGAAGGAAGACGGCTCGCGCATGCTGCTGCGCACCCACACCTCGCCGGTGCAGGTGCGCACCATGCTGACCCAGAAGCCGCCGATCCGCATCGTCTGTCCGGGCCGCACCTACCGCATCGATTCCGACGCCACCCACACGCCGCAGTTTCACCAGGTCGAGGGCCTCGTCATCGACAAGGGCTCGCATCTCGGCCACCTCAAATGGATCCTGCACGAGTTCTGCAAGGCGTTCTTCGAGGTCGCCGAGCCGTCGCTCGAGGTCGATATCCAGTGTCGCCGCGACAAGGGCGAGATCCGCTTCGGCGAGGGCGAGGACTGGCTCGAGATTCTCGGCTGCGGCATGGTGCATCCCAACGTGCTGCGCGCCTGCGGCATCGATCCCGACGTCTACCAGGGCTTCGCCTGGGGGATGGGCATCGACCGCATCGCGATGCTGAAATACGGCATGTCCGACCTGCGGCAGCTGTTCGACGGCGACGCGCGCTGGCTCAGCCATTACGGCTTCAAGCCGCTCGACGTCCCGACGCTGGCCGGGGGATTGAGTACGTGAGTCTCACCGAGACCGCCGTTGCCGTGAGAGCCCCCACCCTGACCCTCCCCCGCAAGCGGGAGAGGGGACAAGAGAAGCAGTCATCATGAAGTTCTCCCTGTCCTGGCTGAAGGAACATCTGGACACCGACGAGCCCCTGGACAAGCTCGCCGACAAGCTCACCATGATCGGGCTCGAGGTCGAGAGCATCGAGGACAAGGCCAGGGCGCTGGCGCCGTTCACCATCGCGCGGGTGATTTCCGCCGAGCAGCATCCCAACGCCGACCGGCTTCGCGTCTGCTTGGTCGATACCGGCGGCGGCGCAGCACCTGTGCAGGTGGTGTGCGGCGCGCCGAATGCGCGCGCCGGCCTCGTCAGCGTGTTCTCGGCGCCCGGAACCTTCATTCCCGGCAAGAACATCACGCTCGGCATCGGCACCATCCGCGGCGTCGAGAGCCGCGGCATGCTGTGCTCTGCCGCCGAGTTGCAGATCTCCGACGATCACGACGGCATCATGGAGCTGCCGGCCGACGCGCCGATTGGCGCGGCTTACGCGCAATGGGCCGGGATCGGCGATCCCGTGCTGGAAATCAACCTGACGCCGAACCGGCAGGACTGCACCGGCGTGCATGGCATCGCCCGCGATCTCTCCGCCGCCGACATGGGCAAGTTCAAGGACCCCGGCATCAAGCCGATCAAGGGCGAATTCCCCTGCCCGGTCAAGGTGACGGTCGAGGACGCCGCGCTGTGTCCGGGCTTTGCCTTGCGGCTGGTGCGCGGCGTCAAGAACGGCCCGTCGCCGGAATGGCTGCAGCAACGCCTGACCTCGATCGGCCTGCGGCCGATCAATGCGCTGGTCGATATCACCAACTTCATGACCTACGACCGCGCCCGTCCCTTGCATGTGTTCGACGCCGCGAAGGTGAAGGGCAATCTCGTGGTGCGCCGCGCCCGCGACGGCGAAACCCTGCTCGCGCTCGACGGCCGCATCTACGGGCTCGATAGCGGCATCTGCGTCATCGCCGACGACCACGGCGTCGAATCGCTGGCCGGCATCATGGGCGGCGAGGCCTCCGGCTGCGACGAGAACACCACCGACGTGCTGATCGAATCGGCGCTGTGGAACGAGATCAACATCGCCCAGACCGGCCGCAAGCTCGGCATCAATTCGGATGCGCGCTATCGCTTCGAGCGCGGCGTCGATCCAGCCTTCATGGTGCCGGGGCTGGAGATGGCCACAAGGCTGGTGATGGAGTTGTGCGGCGGCACGCCGTCGGAGAAGGTGGTGGTCGGTAGGACCTTCGGCGAAGACAAGATCATCGATTTTCCGCTCAGCGAGATCAAGCGGCTGGCGGCGATCGAGGTGCCGCTCGGGGAAGTGAGACGCATTCTCGGCCATCTCGGCTTCATGGTGGCCGGCAGCGGCGCGGTGGTGAAAATCGCGGTGCCGTCGTGGCGCTCCGACGTGCACGGCAAGGCCGACATCGTCGAGGAAATCGTGCGCATCGTCGGCGTCGACCAGGTGCCGATGACGCCGTTCGATCGCGGCGACGCGCCGCGCAAGCCGATCCTCAGCGCGATCCAGCTGCGCACCCGCCGCGCCAAGCGCGGGCTGGCTGCGCGCGGCATGGTCGAGGCGGTGACCTGGTCGTTCATCGCAAAGCCTTCCGCCGAACTGTTCGGCGGCGGACAGCCCGAACTCGCGCTGGCCAATCCGATCGCGTCCGACCAGTCCGACATGCGGCCGAGCCTGCTGCCGGGCCTGATCGCAGCGGCGCAAGCCAACTCCAACCGCGGGTTTCCAGACGTGGCGCTGTTCGAGGTCGGACAGGTGTTCAAGGGCGACAGGCCGGAAGATCAGCTGGTCGCGGCGTCAGGCGTTCGCCACGGCTTCGCATCGGCAACGGGTATGGGTCGGCACTGGTCCGGCTCGGCGACCGCGGATGCGCTCGACGCCAAGGCCGATGCGTTCGCGGTGCTGGCCGCGGCCGGCGCGCCGATGCAGGCGCTGCAGGTGGTGCCCGGCGGCGCCGGCTGGCTGCATCCGGGGCGTTCCGGCACCATCCAGATCGGTCCGCAAAACGTGCTGGGCTATTTCGGCGAGCTGCATCCGCGCGTGCTGGAGCAGCTTGGCGCCGACGGCCCGATGCTCGCGTTCGAGGTGATCCTCGATCGCATCCCGGCCGCCAAGCAGAAACCGACCCGCGCGAGGCCCGTGCTCGAGCTGTCGGCGTTTCAGCCGGTGTCGCGCGATTTTGCCTTCATCGTCGATCGCGGCATCAAGGCCGGCGACATCGTGCGCGCGGCGCAGGGCGTCGACAGGAAGCTGATCACGGAAGTTACCGTGTTCGACGTCTACGAGGGCAAGGGCATAGACGACGGCAAGAAGTCGATCGCGATCGCGGTGACGATCCAGCCGCGCGAAAAGACCCTGACCGATCAGGAGATCGACGCGGTAGCCGCGAAGATCGTGGCTGAAGTAACGAAGAAGACCGGCGGCAGCCTGCGCGGATGAGCACGGCGCAAGAGCGCCTCTGCCCACCCTACAGTTCTTCCATCACCAGATCGCAATACGCATAGCCGTCGCGCTCGACGCGCTCGCCGGTCATCACCGCAATCCGCCGTGAAAAAATCGGTCCCGCCACCACGCACGTATGGAACTCGCCGTTCTCGCCGCAGGGATCGACGCCATCAGGCAGATCGGCCAGCAACGCTGAATCGAATTTGCGCCCCGCGAACTCCGCCGGCAAATATTTCAGATCCACCGTGGCGAGATACGCCTCCAGCCCGCTTGCGATCATTGCATGCGCGAGCGACAGGGTCGGCCGCTGCCACAGCGGAAACACCGGCGTAATCCCGGTGCCCGCCAACTTCTGTTCACGATAGCAGCGGATATCGGCGAGGTAGAGATCGCCGAAGATGATGTGGGTGATGCCGTCCTGCACCGCTTGCGCGACGGCCTCGCCCATCCGCGCTTCGTAAGTCTCGTTCGGGCAAGGGTACGGGATCGGCACGATGCGCGGCGGCAGACCGGCGGCGTCGAGTTGCGCCAGCAGAACTTCCCGGCGCACGCCATGGATCGACACCCGCTCAAACGTCGCGGTCACCGTGGTCAATGCGCCGACCACATCGAATTCACCCGATCGCCTGATTTCATGCAGCGCGAACGCGCTGTCCTTGCCGCTCGACCACGAGATCAGCGCCTTCGGTTTTGATGGCTTCAATTGCTCGGCGCTCCCGGAGATTTGGTACGACGCCGCGGCTGCTGCGCTGGCGCCGGCTCATCCTTCAGCGCGCCGATCCGGCGCAGCGCCGCTTCCGCCGCGCGCTCGCCGCTTTCCCAGGCGCCGTCGACGGTGCCCCACAGGGTTTCGTGGGTCGCCTCGCCCGCCAGGAACATGCCGCCGAACGGTTCGGTCAGGATTTTTCGCAGGCCCTGCGCGCCGGGTGGCGCCGATGACATCGCGCCCAGCGTGAAAGGTGCTGCGTTCCAGCGCGTCGCGCTCGACTTCCGGACGGCGCCCGCGACGTCGCTGCCGAACAGCTTGCCCAGCCACTCCACCGCGAAGGCCACCATCGCCGGCTCGCCCTGCGCGGAGAGATCGCGGCCGAACGAACCCGCGACATCGATCGAGCAGAGCGAGGATCCCGCGATATTCGCCAACAGCAGCGCCGTCCGGGTCGAGTTGCTCTGCTCAATGACGATGTCGTCGCGCGCGAGCCCGAGCGGGTTGCCCTCGAGTTGCAGCACGATGCGATCGAGGCTGCCGAGACTCAGTCTTGCGGCGGCGTCGAGCTGGCGCTTCGGAATGTCGGGCGTGAACCTGATGCCGCCGGCGGCCAGCACGTTGCTCGACACCGTGACGATGGCGGCGCGCGCGGCGATCCTGCCCGCAGGCGTCTCCACCGTGACGTCGCGGTTGCTCCAGCTGACGCGGCTGGCCGGCGTCGACAGCGAAAGCGGAACCTGCTCGCCGAGCCTGGCGAGCAGCGTGCCCATGCCCTGCCGGCAGGCCAGCGCGGCATTGCGGTCCTGCGCGCGGGCCTTGTCGATCGCGGAGATGTCTTTCAGATCCTTGCCTGCGAAATTCGCGCCGAGCACGAACTCCGCCGTCCCCGTCCAGACGCCAAGGTCCTTCGGCAGCACGGACGCGCAAGCGACATCGGCCTTGCCGCGGGAAGCCTCGTCGATGGCGCGGTTGGCGCGCACCAGGGCCGCGAGGAACTCCTCGGTTTCTCCGGCCCGCGCGTTGCGGCGGCCGATGCGGATTTTCTGGCTGATCGGCGCGGCGACGACGTCGAGCCCTGCGGCGCGCGCGAGCTTGACCATCGGGTTGGTCTCGGGATTGTACATCCACCGCGCGCCGCGATCGAACGGCACGCCGAATGTCGCGCTATCGGTGAGGCAGCGGCCGCCGATCTGACCCGATGCCTCCACCACGATGACCCTGCGGTTCGCGGCCATGACGCGGCGCGCCGCCGAGATGCCGGCAGCCCCGGCGCCGATCACGACGATATCGGCTTCGCGCGGCAGCGGCGCACCCCAGGCGCGGGCGCCGAAGGCGGGCGCCGCCGCAAGTCCTGCGGACGCCGACAGGAAATCCCGGCGCGTCATTGTCATGTCATGGTTTCCGGAACTTTTAGAAGGGAGAGAACATCCGGCGAACTTGCCGCATCCGACAGCGGGCGGCAACCGTCATGGTGAATCAATCATGATTGGCCGGCCCGTTGCATGAACCAAATTGCAACGGCTTTCGACCATCATCAGTGAACACAGAAACGGTCGGAAAGGCCGTCGGGGGGAACTATCATGGGTGTCGTGCTCGATACCGTCGGCAAGTGGATCGCAGGATACCTCCAGAAGGAGGTGCCGGGCTATGAGCCGTTCACGCCCAGCGATCCGGACCATTTGCGCGGCATCATGCAGCCCGGAGACGTCATGCTGGTCGAGGGCAACAACCGGGTTTCCGGCATCATCAAATACCTGACGCAGTCCACCTGGTCGCATGCCGCACTTTTTGTCGGCTCGATCGACGGCGCGGCCGAAGCCGATGGCGAGCCGCACGTCCTGATCGAGGCCAATATCGGCGAGGGCGTGACCTCGGCGCCGCTGTCGAAATATTTTCCCTATCACACGAGGCTGTGCCGCCCGGTCGGCCTTAGTTACGAAGACCGCACCACGGTGTGCCGCTACGCCATCAACCGGATCGGCTTCGGCTACGACACCAAGAACATCCTCGATCTGATGCGCTTTCTGATTCCGCTGCCGATCCCGCAGCGCTGGCGGCGGCGGATGATCGCGTTCGGTTCCGGCGATCCCACCAAAATCATCTGCTCGGCGCTGATCGCGCAGGCGTTCGACGCCGTGCGCTATCCGATCCTGCCGAAGATCACGCGGGCGGGCAGCAGGCAGGCGCGGCGCGAGATCCTGCACATCCGCGATTCGTCGCTGTACATGCCGCGGGATTTCGACATCTCGCCCTATTTCGAAGTCGTCAAACCCACCATCGTGCAGGGGTTCGACTACACCGCCCTGCACTGGGCCGACAAGCAGAAGCCGCTCGCGGAGGTAGCGGGCGAATTCGGCATCTTTCCAGAGCCTGTCGAGGCGCCGCCGCTCGTTCCTGAAGAGATTAACCAGAAAACGCCGCTTCCGGCCGCGCGTGCGGCATTGACGCCGGTTGCCGGCGAAGCGGTACTGGTCGAGCGCGTTGTCGTCGCCGAGCACTACATGGTCGTCGAATACGTCCCGGAACGCCGCATCCGTCCGCGCGATCGGGTGCCGGAACCGGTTGCATAGCAGCCGTCTTACTTCGACGCCGAAGGCGGCGCGATCGAGAGCGGCGGATTGCCGGCCGGACCCTCGCCGCTCGATCCATGGTCTTTCGCCGAATACCAATCGCGTCCCACCAGGTTATGAATATTGCCATGGTCGGGAAGGCGGACGCTGCTCGATGAGCCGAACGCCTGGTCAGCGTTACGCTGCACCACCTGATCCAGAATGAACATCGAGCCTACGGCGAGAATGACCGCCGATATTGCCGAGACGAGAAAAACGCGCATGGCAGTTTTCTCCGCAGTTCATTTGGTGGCTTCAAGCTACGCCCCGGGGCTTTGCACAAATTGATCTGCATCAAGCCTGACCGACCTGATGCTCGCCGACGCATCAGCGATTGAAGCTGCAAGATCTCGAGGCGGATGCGGGGCTTGACGTGGGTCAAGTCTCGGTTGTCGACCTGGGACCATATTTTACATGCTTTCGCCGTTAACAAGAGGGGATGGCTATGACGCGCTTCTTGATGACCGCGCTTGCGGTTGCGGCACTTACGACTGCGAGCTGGGCGCAAACGCCCGCGCCCGCCGAGCACGATTCTCATCACCCAGCCGGCAGCCCAAAATCCGAGCCGGCTCCGGCGAATCCGGCACTGTCTGCCGGCCAGCCGGGCATGAACGCGCCACAAGGCGGAATGGGCGGGATGCCGATGATGGACATGATGAAGGGCATGATGAGCAACATGCCCATGATGAAGATGATGAATATGATGGAATCGATGCAGGTGACGAATATGATGGGCCCCGGCATGGGCGGCATGGCCACCATCGATCGCGTCGAGGGCCGAATCGCTTTTCTGCGCGCAGAACTCAAGATCACCGATGCTCAAGCAGGCGCGTGGAACGTCTTTGCGGACGCGCTGCGCGCAAATGCAAGGAAGCTCGGCGAGGTTCGTGGATCGATAATGGGCCAGCCGGGCGCGCAGCAGCCGGCTCCGACAATGGCGGACCGTCTCGACCAGCAGGAGCAATGGCTTCTCGCGCGGCTCGAGGGCACCCGGGCCATGAAGTCTGCTTTCGCCAAACTGAACGAGACGCTGTCGGATGATCAAAGGAAGACCGCTGGCGATCTCCTCGCCCCGCACCTGGGTATGGGAATGATGGCGATGATGGGTGCGCAAATGCAGCCGGGCCAGATGCAACCCGGACAGATGGGACCAGGGCGAATGCAGCCCGGGCAAATGGGACCGGGGATGATGCAGCCAGGTCAGATGCAACCACCCGGCAAAGGAAACAAATAGGCGCGCGGCACATCCTGAATAACAGGAGCTATCGATGTCGGTGCAGGATCATTCGCATGATGAAGGCGAAAGGCGACACAGCTTTCTGAACTCGCGCGCGGGAATGGTCTTCATCGGATTTGCCCTCATCGCGGGCACACTGCTGTTCACCGAACACCGGGCCCATGTCCTCGGCGCTCTCCTCTGGCTGCCGCTGCTCGCTTGCCCCTTGATGCATGTGTTCATGCATCACAGGCGTGGCGGTCAAGGAGGCCACGGTCAGCAAGGCGATGGAGGGAGAGCGCCATGAACGAGACATCCGCTTATGGCCTGTGGGGCCTCGTACTCGTCAACTCGGTTGTATTCATCCTGTTCGCCTACAGCTTCTTCAAGCCGCAGACGACCCGAGACTGGCGATCGTTCGGCGCGTTCAGCGGATTTCTGGTCGCGTTGTTTGCGGAAATGTACGGATTTCCTCTTACGATCTATTTCCTGTCCGGATGGCTGCAAAGCAATTTTCCTGACGTCGACTGGCTGTCCCACGACGCTGGCCATCTGCTCGAGATCATGTTCGGCTGGAAGACCAATCCGCATGCCGGGCCCTTCCATGTTCTCAGCTTCGTGTTTATCATCGCCGGATTCATGCTGATTTCCGCGGCCTGGAAGACCCTCTACGAGGCCCAGCAACACGGCAGCCTGGCGACCACGGGGACTTACAGCTACGTGCGCCATCCGCAATACGACGGCTTCATTCTCGTCATGTTCGGCTTTCTTCTGCAGTGGCCAACACTTCTCACGCTCGCGATGTTTCCGGTACTCGTCGTCATGTACGTCAAGCTGGCGAAGAGCGAGGAGCGCGAAGCGCTCGTATCCTTCGGCGAAGAGTACCGCCGATACACGGCGGATGTGCCGGGATTCATCCCGCACGTCTCGCGCCTGCTCGGCGGCCCCGCGCCGAAAAAATACGGCAATGGCTGACGTGATGCAGAGCGCCAATCCCGTGTCGAAGCGCGAAGAACAAGGTGAGCGGGGAAACGCGAGGCGCTAACCAGGATTGGACAGGCTGACCACGAGGGACACGTCCTCGTGCCATGCATTGCCGATTTCGTTGCCGAAACCATCATCGCTCGATGCAGCCGGCTGTCCTCAACCCGATCCCGCCGGTGTCTTGCAACTCAACTGCCGGCAACGGGTTTGTCGATTCGCTTTGACCATGACCGGTAGTAAGCCACTCCCGTCATGATAGCGAGCCCGGCTCCCCCAACCAGCAATTGGGCAACGTACCCGTCAGAGGCTGTTTCCAGAACAACATGAGCAATGAACGAGAGAAAGACCCCGACGCAGAACACCTCAAGCGACTGTTGACCGCACTTGATTAGCGGTTCGAGGATCGGACGCCGAAGGCCAGGCCAATCGACTGGAATCAATCGAACAGCCAGTAAAATGAGACACGCAAGGTGCACCACCCGATAGGGAGCAAGATTGGTCTTGTCGTTTGGATTAAACGCCTCGAACAGACCTGCAGGGACGATCCATTGAAGTTCAGTGATTTGGCCAGCCAGCGTCATCGCGAGTGCAAACAGCAGATAAACTACACTCAGCAAAAGCGCGAAGCGGGAGCGCACCAAAAAAGCGAGCTTGCTCGCCCCACCTAACACCAGCCAGGCGCCCAGCACGAAGACCAGCTGCCACGTGAAAGGATTAAAATACCAGACGCCGGACGGATACGACGAAAAATTCCATCCATACTGGCGTGCCGCAAGATAGAGCAGCGCGGACCCGAGCATGACCCAATTCTTGTGTCTCAACATAAACCACAGGACGGGTGGAAACACGGCCATCAAGACAATGTAAAGCGGAAGCACATCGAGGTTCAGCGGCTTCAATTTCAGGAGCAGTCCCTGGGTCATGGTCTCGACCGGGTAGTCCATCAGACCGGCCACATTGAACTGATCCATGAGGTGGGGAATGTCGAAATTGTGCGCCAGGAAGTGAACGGCGGTAATGTAGAAAACAAAAAGCAGAACATGAGCGACATAGAGTTGCCACACCCGCCTGAAAAGCCGCGTGGCTCCTATAAGGAACCCCCGCTTCAGCATCACGCTCCCAAACACCAAGGTCGCGGTATAACCCGAAATGAACACGAACAAATCCGCCCCATCGCTGAAGCCGTAGTTTCTCGTCGTCAGCCAAGTGAGTGCCGTGTTGGGGATATGGCCAAGGAAAATGGCCCAGTTCGCCAACCCTCGAAACAGATCGAGACGCAAGTCCCGTGGTGATGGCGGAAGAGCAACGCTGACGGTCATTATCCGGATTCGATTCGTCCTATTGTGCGAGACTGCCGGCAGCCCCTGATATTTCGGCCTATCACGGGTCGTGTGAACAGAAGATCTATCTACCAGAGCCGCCCCAAACAGTTCGAAACTCCTTATCAGCTACAATTTTGATCCACGTCAAACGATCGATTCGCGCTTTGCTCCTGAATGACAATACCCACTGACAGACGGAGACCGACGATGATGGCGCGAACGACAATTGCAGTAGCAGTCGCACTCCAGTTCCTGGCGACTCCAGTGATGGCGCAGGGAACCGCTGGCAATGATTCGAATGCGCATCACTACCAAGGCGGACCCCAAACCGGGGTGCCTCACGTGACGAAGCATCCCAAGACTTCACCTGCCAACGCCAAGGCCAAGACCCGCACCGGGTCGGGGGGCCACCACTACAGCGGCGGTCCGAAGACCGAGTCACATCACATGGGCGAAAAGAAATAACGTCCTCATGGGTCGGCTTACCCTCTTCATCCGGAGTTGTTGGTGCGCCCCGGACGGCCCACCATTTCTTCGATCATCAGCTCTCGCGAACTTCCCCTCACTTCGTTGAGACCATCCCTTTCCTGTTTCTTGTCGGGTTCAGCCTGCTTCTTCAGATCCGACAAAGCGCATAAAGGGCTGTCGGCCAGCCACTCCGAAAAGGATAACTTCGTATTTCTGGGGCACTCCGCCTTCCATACCCGGCGACCCCACGGGCATCCCTGGAACCGCCAAGCCAGCGGCACGAGGCCGCTCCTCCAGCAATTTCCGCAGGGCTGGCGCGGGCACATGCCCCTCGATGACGTAGCCCCCAACCTCGGCCGTATGACAGGCAGCAAGGTCCTGCGGTACGCCAAGCCGTTTCCGTATGACTTCCAGGTCAGCGACCTCCTCGACTCTGACGGCGAAACCTGCGGCCTCGAGATGTCGCACCCAGCCTGCGCAGCATCCGCAATTCGGATCCTTGTGTACGAGAATGCTTGCACTCTGGCCGACGGCCGAAGACGCCGACACGACCAATGCCGCCGCCGCCAATCGAAGTACGCTTCGTCGCGTCAGTCCGCGCGAACGACCGATCGATGGACTATTCATGGCCTGGGATCTCCAATCTTCGCTACAACATTCTGGTTCAACGATGGCCCCTTATGAGGCCACACGGGTTCGGGTGCGTCAGCACCAGCTGGCCTCGTCGCCCGCGGGCGCGCGCAACAATTCCTGAATGTTGGCTTCGATGATCCGGAAGCCGATATTGCCGTAGAATTTCTGCCGTCCCTGGTTCAAGACGAAGCTCGGACTGCCCTCGATGCGCATCTTGTCGGCGTCCTGGTAGTCGGATGCCAGGGCCGCATAGGCGGTTCCATCGTGAATACGTTTTTCGACCGCGGCGATATCGACGCCCAACGCCTCGGCCAGTTCGCATTGAACATCCCAACGTGCAATGTCGCGGCAATCGCGAAAAAAGGCACGACGGAATGTCCACAGCACCTCGTCGAAGATCGGCGCCGCTGATCCGTCCTGGCCGTCGCCTTCCAGTTCGTGCTGCCATTGCCGGACTGCCGTCATGAACAGATGGGCGCTGGTCGAGGTCGGCGGTCGGGTCTTCAGCCAGATGTCCGGATGAAGCTCGATATGCGGGAACTGCAGCGCCACGCCGCGCAAATGCGCGTTGAACCCGGCATACTCACCCTTGTCCCGCCATGTCGTGGGAATCTTGAGCGGCGTATTGCCGAAGACGGAGCAAAACCGCTGGTCCAGCCGGACCGCGTCGCCGAACTTGTCCCTGACCGCATCGAGACGCGCCTGCGCGACATAGGCCCAGATGCATAATACATCCGAGAAGTAGGAAACCTTGACGACGCTCATTCGATCGGTCCCTCACACCACCACGAACTGGCCCATCATCCCGGCATCCTCGTGCTCGAGGATATGGCAGTGATACATGTAGGGACGATGCGGATCGGCAAAGTCGGAAAATTCCGTGATGACGCGGACAGTCGAACCGGGATCGACCAGCACGGTGTCCTTGAGACCCCGCTCATGCGGCAGCGGCGATTGGCCGTCGCGATCGAGTGTTCGGAACTGGACGCCGTGAATATGAAACGGATGAGCCAGTGGCGTCGTGTTCCTGATCTGCCAGATTTCAATGCTGCCCAGCGCAACCCGCTCGTCGACACGGTCCAAGTCCATGGCGCGGCCGTTGATTCCCATCGCACCCCCCATCCCGGCGCCACCCATCATTCCCCCCATGCCCATCATCGGCATATCCAGCGAGAAGGTGCGGGTACGCGCCGCTTGCGCCGCGGCCCAGTTCGGGACGTGAATCAGCCGCTCGGGAAGCGACAGTTCGGCGGTCTCCAGTTTTGTCGCGCGCAACTCGATGATCGGGAACGTCTCGGCATTGCCCGCCATGCCGCCCATCATCAGGCCGCGCCCCATCCCCCCAGCCGCGACACGGTCGGGATAACTCATCAATCGCACCGATTGATCGCTGCCCATGTCCACGAGGATCTCGATCCGCTCGCCCGGACTCAGCCGAACGCGACGCTGGCGTGCCGGCTGCTCCAGCAAGCCTCCGTCGGAGCCGATGACGACCAGTTCCGCGCCATCGTCGCGGCCTAGTGTGTAGATACGGGAATTCGAGCCATTGAGGATACGCAGGCGCGTGCGTTGCCGGCGCAGAACCACGTGGGGGTCAGCCGTGCCGTTCACCAGCACGACGCTGCCCTTGTAGCCCATCATGACGTCGTGCATCGTGAGGTCATAGTCGAAGCTTCCATCGGCGCCGAACCGGCGGTCCTGGATGATGAGTGGAATATCGTCGACGCCATAGTCCGAAGGCAGACCGAGCGATCTACTCGGCTCGTCCTCGATCAGGAACAGGCCGGCAAGTCCGCGCAGCACCTGCTCGCCGGTTTGCTCCATCAGGTGCGAATGATACCAGCACAGCGACGCCCGTTGTTTGATGGCGAAAGAGGTTTCCCAGACGCTGCCGGGCTCGACGACCTGATGCGGGCCGCCGTCACTCGCCGCTGGCAGGTGCAAGCCATGCCAGTGCAATGTGGTCGGCTCGGCCAGGGTGTTCTTGACGCGCATCGTGACGCGATCGCCTTCGCGGCAGCGAATCGTGGGACCGAGATACGCCCCGTTGATTCCAAGCGTGGGCGTCGAGATCCCCGGCAGGAATTCGGACTTCCCGGCGGCCACGCTCAGGTCGTAGATCTTTCCATCATCTTGGGACACCCCTTCGAGCAGCGGTGGCACCCTGAGCGGGTTGACAAAGCGTCGGGCGGCAGCACCTGGACGCGACGTCAGAAGCGCGGCGCCCGCCGCCGTCGCTCCCAACAAGACATCTCGACGGGAAATCATGTAACCGGACCTCAATGAGGACGATGGCATAGTCAGCCTCCAATTCCGTCGTTTCCCGTTGAGCTAGATCAATCGGCCGTCGAACGGGCGGCTTCGGATGACGAATGCGATCACTTGACGACGATCGTCCCGGTCATTCCCGCCTCGCGGTGACCCGGGATCAGACAGGCATACTCGAACTCGCCGGCCTTGGTGAATTTCCAGATGATCTCGCCCGTCTTCTTCGGTGCGAGCTCTCTCCCGTTCGGTTCCTCATGCTCCATATCGGGGTGCTTTTTCATCTCTTCGGCATGTTTGAGATTGTCCGCGGTGCTGGCCAGGACGAATTCGTGTTCAAGTTCACCGTTGTTTCGCAGTACGAATTTGATCTGCTCGCCCTTCTTGACCTCCAGCCGTGCGGGGACGAACAGCATTTTCCCATCCCGCTCGCCCATCGTCACCTGGACGATTTTTGACGGCTTCTTCGGATCGCCCGGCTCCCCCGCCGAGAATGACTGGCCGTGGCCGTGCTTGTGCCCGGCCGGTCCTTCGCCCGCCCAGGCATTTGCTGAAAGCAGCGTTGCAGCGGCAAGTGCTACTCCGCTCCTGGTCCAATTCATCATCTCTCAACTCCCTTCGTTTGATGTCTGGTTCTCACCAGCCGTCGTGCGGTTTCATTCTAGTCGAATTTCGCCTGAATGGTTTTGCCATCGGGACCCGTCAGCTGCACCACCCCTTTGGATTGGCTTGGCAGCGCGGCCGGCGCACTGCCGGAAAGGCGCGTGCCATCGACGGGCGCCAGCACGACCCGATGGGATTTTCCGCCGGCGACGAGGATCGCGGTTCCCTTGAATCCTGCTGTCGCAACGGGTTTTTCGTTGGCATCGCTGATAAACACGTCGACGACGTCGGCTTTCACGACCATTTCAGCATGGTATGGTCCCGCGTCGGCGAGACGCCCGCCATGCGGTCCCTTGGCATCGTGAGCCGATGCTGAAGCGGACCAGGCGATCAGGGCTCCGATCAAGAGATATTTAGCGTACATTCTGAGTCTCCGTTGCTGTGGTTAGAAGGCTTCGGCAGTCCCGTGAGCGGGATCCATGGCGGTGGGAGTATCCCGCCGCAATCGTTCGAGAGGTTTTTTTCCGTACCTCAGGAACAGAACGGGCGTGAGCAGCATATCGAGCAGCGTCGCGCTGATGAGGCCACCGAATATCGTGACGGCCACGGGATGCAGGATTTCCTTGCCGGGCGTTGCCGCGTCGATCAGGAGTGGAACCAGGGCGACGCCTGCCGCCAGCGCCGTCATCAGCACCGGGGTAAGCCGCTCAAGGCTGCCACGGAGCACCAGATCGCGCCCGAACGGCATGCCCTCCTGCAGCGCCAGGTTGATGTAGTGGCTGATTTTCAGGATGCCATTGCGAGCGGCGATACCGGTCAACGTGATGAAACCGATCATGGACGCGACGGAGAGCGGTTGACCCGTCAACCAGAGCGCTATCACCGCCCCGATCAGGGCGAGCGGCACATTGCCCATCACGATCAGGGCAAGCACCACCGAGCGATAGCGGTTGTAGAGAATGGCGAACACCAGCGACAGCGACAGCAGCGATAGAATCCCGATGGTCCGGCTCGCCTCTTCCTGCGCCTGGAAGGTGCCTTCGAGGCGCGTATAGAATCCTTCCGGCAGCTTTGTCGACGCGACCACTTCCCTGATCGATTCGACGATCCTCGCCATATCGGCGGTGCCGTTGGTATTGGCAAGTACAACCAAGCGGCGCCGCCCATTCTCGCGCAGGATCTGGTTCGGACCCTCGGTCTCCTTGATGTCGGCAAGCTGCCTCGCCGGAATCCATCCTGCCGGGGTTTCAATGAGAAGGTCGCCCAGCCTTTGCGTGGTCCGAAGCCTGTCCGGCAGCCGCATCGTGACATCGAACCTGCGGTAACCATCGACGACGCGCGACACCACGCGCCCGTTCGAGAGCCGGCTGAGCTGCTCGACGACGGTTGCGGGCTGCACGCCATAGAGCGCGGCGCGCCCGTAGTCGACACGGATTTCCAGCTGGGGGATCAGGACCTGCTTTTCAACCTGAAGATCGGCAAGCCCGGGGATGCCCGCCATCCGCGTTCGCATCATTTCTGCGGCGGCGCGCAGCGCATCCAGATCATCGCCGAATATCTTCAGTACAACCTCGGCGCGGACCCCGGACAGCAAATGATCGAGCCGATGAGAGATCGGCTGGCCCACATTGATCGAGGCCGGGAGAACGGCAAGCCTCGAGCGAATGTCCGCGATCACATCCACCTTGGTACGCGATGATTTGGCGAGGTCGACGTCGATTTCCGAGGAATGCACGCCTTCGGCGTGTTCATCCAGTTCGGCGCGCCCCGTCCGTCGCCCGACCGTCTTGACTTCGGGCACCTCCATGATGAGACGCTCGGCAATCAGGCCGACGCGATCGGATTCAGAGAGCGAGATGCCCGGATTGAAAAGCATGCTGATGGTGAGGGTGCCTTCGTTGAAGGGCGGCAGGAAAGACCGCGGGAGAAAAAACGCGGCGGACGCCGCCATGGTAACGGCGAGGAGGATCATGGTCATCAACGTGCGCTGGTGACGAAAGGCGCGTTCGAGCAGCGCAGCGTTGCCGCGCTTGAGCAGGCGCACCAGCGCGCTGTCGCCGTGATCGAGGCGTTTCAGGTGCGGCAGCATGTAGTAGGCCATCACCGGCGTCAGCGTGACCGAGACCGCGAGGCTGGCGAGGATCGAGATGATGTAGGCCTGGCCCAGCGGGGCGAACAGACGGCCCTCGATTCCCGACAGCGCGAACAGCGGCACGAACACCAGGACGATGATCGCCGTCGCATAGACGATGCCGGACCTGACCTCCTGCGAGGCCGATACGATCACGTCGAACGCTGATCGGGGATGTTCCAGCGCGCGATTCTCGCGCAGGCGCCTGAAGATGTTTTCGACGTCGACCACGGCGTCGTCGACCAGCTCGCCCAGCGCGATGGCGAGACCGCCCAGCGTCATGGTGTTGATGGACAACCCGGCGAAATAGAAGATCGTGGCCGTGGCCAGGACTGAGACCGGGATCGCGGTCAGCGAAATTATCGTGGTTCGCCAGTTCAGAAGAAATGCGAACAGAATGACGGCGACGACGAGGCCGGCTTCCATGAGGACCCGTTCGACGTTCCGGATCGACGTCTCGATGAAGTCGGCCTGGCGGAAGAGTATCTGGTCGGCCGTGATGCCCTGCGGAAGCGACGCCGTGATCTCCTTCAGGGCCCGCTCGATCTCGCGGGTCAGCCCGATCGTATCGACGTTGGGCTGCTTCTCGACCGAGACGACGACGGCCGGCTTGCCCATGAAACCGGCTTCGCCGCGCTTCACCTTGGGCGCGAACTCGACCGTCGCGACCTGGCGCAGGAACACCGGCCCGCCGTTCACCTGCGCCACCACGATGCTGCGAAGATCGTCCAGATTGGTGGTTCGTCCGATATTCCGTATCAGGTATTCGCGCGAATGCTGGTCGGTGAAGCCGCCGCCGGTGTTGACGCCGAACTGGGTGAGCGCCAGCTCGACCTGCTCGTAGGTGACGCCGAGGCTGCGCAGCGCCGGCGGATTCGGCGCGACGCGATACTGGCGGACCTCGCCCCCGATGGGGATGACCTGAGCGACGCCCGGAATCGAGAGCAGGCGCGGGCGCAGGACGAAGTCGGCCGCTTCGCGGACTTCCATCGCGGACGCCTTGTCGCTCGTCATCGCGACCAGCACGATCTGTCCCATGATCGAGTTGATCGGCCCCATCTGGGGGACCACGTTCGGCGGCAGCTGCGCTCTGACCAGGGAGAGCCGTTCGGCGATCTGCTGCCGGTTGCGATAGATGTCTGTCCCCCAGTCGAACTCGACATAGACGATCGAGAGCCCTACTCCGGAAACGGAACGCACCCGCGTCACGCCGGGCACGCCGTTCATCTGGGTTTCGATGGGAAAACTGACGAGCTGCTCGACTTCCGGGGGCGCAAATCCCTCCGATTCGGTCATGATGGTGACGGTCGGCTTGTTGAGATCGGGAAAAACGTCGACCGGAAGCCGGCTGGCGCTGAAGATGCCGAGCAGCACGAGAATAGCCGAGGCCGCCAGCACCATCAGGCGATTGCGCAGCGACTGTGTGACGAGAAAGCGAAACATCGATCGTTCTCCTCAGCGGACCTGGCCAAGCAACTCGGCGCCCTGGACGACGAGACGCTTGCCTGCGTCAAGCCCCGTGGCAATGAAGACGCGATCGCCGTCGAGCGGTTCGACCCGCACCGGTCGCGGCGCAAAACGCTCCGCCGCGACATGCTCGTAGACGACATCCTGCCCGTTGGCATTGCGCACCAGCGCGGCCCGGGGAATCGCGTAGCCGGTCTTTTCCTCCTCCGTGGTGGCGAGCACGGTGACGAACTGGCCGGCGCGGAGCCCTGCAACGTCGCCCTGCACCGCGAATTGCACCGGGATCGATTGATTGCGGCCGGCGAACCCGGCGCCGCGGAAGGCGAGCGGATAGGTCCGCTCGTTGTTAAGCCGGGCCACCGCGCTATGGACTCCGGAAAGCGAATCGAAGCTGAGCGCCTCCACCCAGAGGCGGGCCGGGTCCACGATGTGGAAGATGACGGCGTTGGATTGGGCCATCTGCCCAGCGACGACGGTGCCTTCGGCAACGATGCCGTCCACCGGCGCGATCAGCTCTTCCGGTTCGCGGCGCGACTTGTCGAGCGAGCCGCGTCTGTCCTTCAGGCCTTGCAGTTCCGTCCTTGTGTCCTCCAGCTGGGTGCGTGCAATGGCTCCGCTCGGCACCAGGGTTTCGTACCGCGCCAGCCGGCGCTCCACGATGGAAATCTGCTGGTCGAGTTCGCCTTGCCGCTGACGCATATCGGAGGCGTCGATCGCCTGCAGCGGCGGCGTCACATAGGCGAGAACATCGCCTTTCCTGACCTGTGCGCCCAGTCGCGGAAAGCCGTTCGGCGGAGGCGAGAGGCGTCCCCCGACCGACGATTGAACAAATCCGCTGGCGTTCGGATCGGGAATGATGCGGCCCGGCAATTCGAGCGCGCTCCGATGCGCGGCCGATTCGACTCGAACGGTGCGGATGCCGAGAATTCGCTGGATGCTCTTGGGCACGAACACGCCGCCGTCGGGCAACCGCTGCGCCAAGTCGCGCACTGCCGGATCCGAATTTGCCGGCGCACCATGGTCATCACCCTCATGGGCGCGCGCCGCGCCGCTGAACATCGCGAGCATTCCGACGAGGATCAGGGTCATCACGGGCCGGCGCCGTCGCCACAGCAGCGTCATGACAACAATTCCCGCCGCGAAGCCGCCGAGTCCCGCCATCAGCGCCGTCGAAAGGTAGCGGGACGATAGTTCCCGAATTCCAGCAATGTCCGGCATGGCGGTGATTCCGGGTTTTGCGCCGGGATCGGCCGGCGGGACGGTGAGCGTCGCGGACAGCACATCGTCGACACCGTCCTTGGTGACCGTGAAGATCAGGTCATAGGACCCCGGATTGTTGGACCAGGGAGCGCTGAGCCGGTAAGGCCCGTTCGCCGTGGCGCGCGCGCGGGCCGGGCCTGCCGGGGTCTCGACTTCGATCGCGGCGCCCTCGACTGTTTCGTTGGTCGCGAACCGGTCGAGATAGACGACGAGGTCCCCGCCACGGGCTATCGCAACCAGCTCATAGAGTTCCGAGGTTGCTTCCGCGCGAGGGGCGAGATTCGAGATGGGTGCCGGAGGTGGCTCGCCATGATCGTGACCGTCATGAGCCATCAGCGAGCCGCTTCCGGAAAAGGAAGCAAGGACTGCCGCGCAGAGCACAGCACGAAACAAAGCAAACATGAGAAATCCCTCACCTGAAAGAAGCTTCATCGCGCGGGGCAGCATCGCGGCGATGTCGTTACTCAGGCCAGGGATCGAGGCGGTTTGCGCAGACCTCGGGGGTCCACTCCGGGAATGGAATTGACGCGGGCAAGGCCGATGCGAGGTGAGCTGGCCTTGGGAGGAAGGTGGGGCGAAACCACCACCAGCGCGGCTGCGCAGCAACCGCTGCATCCGCAGCAGCCCATCACGCAGGCATCGGAGCCGGGGTCGGAAGGAGGCGCGCCCGGCGCGTTTTGGACAGTGACCTCGACCTCGGTGGCAGGTTCGGCGCGCGCGGCCCGATCCGCGGGCGCGGTCTCGTCGGAGGCAATCGAATGTGCGCTGCCGGCCGCGGGGCCATGCACCTGGAGACCAAGCCCTTGAAGATGATGCCCTTCAGGCGCGTGCACATGACCGACATGGGCCTCAGCTGCAACCGACGCGAATTGAACGGCGATCAGCAGGATCGCCGCTCCAAATATCCGCAAACGTTTGCCAGTCGAAGTCATGAGTCGCTACTACCATATGATCCGCGTCCGGGGAATAACGGATGAAAATGCGGTAAATGCATGGTTTTACCCTTGATCACCGATTCGATCGCCCGATCACGGCCATCAGTTCCGCTATCTTCTCGCGCTGATCCGTCTTGTTGCCGCTGCTGATGGCGTGTTCGACGCAATGTGACACGTGATCCTTCAGGACTTCTTCCTCGACGCGCCGCAACGCGGCCCGCACCGCCGATATCTGGGTGACGATGTCGATGCAGTAGCGGTCCTCGTCGACCATCTTGGTCAGGCCGCGAACCTGCCCTTCGATCCGGCTCAGCCGCCTTTGACAGGATGTCTTGATGTCCCCTCGCATTGGGCCTATATACCCCTACCGGGTATAGGTTGCAAGAGCCCTTTTGGAGAGCGCGATGACCGACGCCAAAAACGCGAATACGGGCGATGCCGCAACGGGTTCCGGCTGCGGCTGTTCGTCCGGGGCCGCTGCGGCCCCGGCAACGGAGAAGACCGGGTGTTGCGGCGGCGGTCACGATCATGACGACCACGCCCATGACCGGCACCACGCCGCTGGCGGCGCCGCCGTGCGCGACCCCGTCTGCGGCATGACGGTCGATCCCGCGACAGCCCAGCATCGGTTCGATGACAGGGGTGAAACCCACTATTTCTGCTCGGCCGGCTGCCGCACCAAATTTGCCGCCGATCCCAAAGCCTATCTCGACGGCAACCAGCCCAAGGCCGACGCGCCGGAAGGCACGATCTACACTTGCCCGATGCATCCGCAGATCCGCCAGCTCGGTCCCGGGAGCTGCCCGATCTGCGGCATGGCGCTGGAGCCCGAGTTGGCGAGCCTCGATGCGCCGCCCAATCCCGAGCTGGCCGACATGACGCGGCGGTTCTGGATCGGCCTCGTCCTCTCGATTCCGCCGGTGGTCCTCGAGATGGGCGGTCATCTGGTCGGGGGGCATGGCTGGGTCGATCCGACGCTGTCGAACTGGATCCAGCTGGTTTTCGCCACGCCGGTGGTGCTGTGGGCGGGCTGGCCATTTTTCGTACGCGGCTGGCAATCGCTGCAGACGCGCAATCTCAACATGTTCACGCTGATCGCGATGGGGACTGGCGTCGCCCAAATCTACAGCGTCGTCGGCACCATCGCGCCCGGTATCTTCCCCGCAACCTTTCGCGGGCATGGCGGCGCGGTCGCGGTCTACTTCGAAGCCGCGGCGGTGATCACGGTGCTGGTCCTGCTTGGCCAGGTACTCGAGCTGCGCGCCCGCGAAGCCACCTCCGGCGCGATCAAGGCGCTGCTCGAACTGGCGCCGAAGACCGCCCGCCGGATCGGCGATGACGGCGCTGACCATGAGGTCGCGATCGACAGCCTGCAGGTCGGCGATCATCTGCGCGTCCGACCCGGAGAGAAGGTGCCGGTGGACGGCGTCATTCTCGAAGGCCGCTCCGCGCTCGACGAGTCGCTGGTGACCGGCGAATCGATGCCCGTCACCAAGGAAGTCGGCGGCAAGGTGATCGCGGGCACGCTCAACCAGTCCGGTGGTTTCGTGATGCGCGCCGACAAGGTCGGGCGCGACACGCTGTTGTCCCAGATCGTCAAGATGGTCGCCGAGGCGCAGCGCTCGCGCGCGCCGATCCAGCGGCTGGCCGATCAGGTTTCCGGCTGGTTCGTGCCGGTCGTGATCGCCGTGGCGCTGATCGCCTTCGGCGCCTGGGCCTGGTTCGGGCCGGAGCCGCGGATGGCATTCGGCCTGGTCGCCGCCGTCAGCGTGCTGATCATCGCCTGCCCCTGCGCGCTCGGTCTTGCCACGCCGATGTCGATCATGGTCGGGGTCGGGCGTGGCGCGCAGGCCGGCGTGCTGATCAAGAATGCCGAATCGCTGGAGCGCATGGAGAAGGTCGACACGTTGGTGGTCGACAAGACCGGCACGCTGACCGAGGGCAAGCCGAAGGTGGTCGCGATGGTGGCTGCTCCCGGATTCGAGGTGACCGACATTCTGCGGCTGGCGGCCAGCGTCGAGCGCGCCAGCGAGCACCCGCTAGCGGATGCGATCGTGCGGTCCGCCAAGGAACAGAATCTCGATTTCGGCAAGGTGGAGGAGTTCGACTCGCCGACCGGCAAGGGCGCCACCGGCAAGGTCGACGGCAAGGCCGTAGCTTTGGGCAATGCCAACTTCCTGGCATCGCTCGGCGTCGAAACGCAGTCGCTGCACGAGCAGGGCGAACGCCTGCGCAGCGACGGCGCCACCGTGATCAATATCGCGGTCGACGGCCGGCTTGCCGGACTGTTTGCGATCGCCGACCCGGTCAAGCCCTCGACGCCGGACGCCTTGAGGGCGCTGGCGGCGGAAGGCATCAAGGTCATCATGCTGACCGGCGACAACCGGACCACGGCCAACGCCGTGGCGCGGAAACTCGGGATTGCCGATGTCGAGGCCGAGGTGCTACCCGACCAGAAGAGCGCCATCGTCGCCAAGCTGCAGAAGCAGGGGCGGATCGTCGCCATGGCGGGCGACGGCGTCAACGACGCCCCCGCGCTCGCCGCCGCCGAAGTCGGCATCGCGATGGGCACCGGTACCGACGTCGCGATGGAAAGCGCCGGCATCACGCTGCTGGGGGGCGATCTCGGCGGCATCGTTCGCGCCCGCCGGCTCTCGCAGGCGACCATGAGCAATATCCGCCAAAACCTGTTCTTCGCCTTCGTCTACAACGCCGCGGGCATTCCGATCGCCGCGGGCGTGCTGTATCCGACGTTCGGCCTGCTGCTCTCGCCGATCATCGCCGCTGCGGCGATGGCACTGTCGTCGGTGAGCGTGGTCGGCAATGCCTTGCGGTTGCGCGTGACACGGTTGTGATCTAGCCAAAGACCGTTGGAGATTTGATTTCGGGGTCTGCGGAGCAACGCTATGGCAAATTTCACTCCGTTATCGGCGGCGATCGGCGGCGCGCTGATCGGCCTTTCCGCGGTCCTGCTGATGCTGTTGACCGGCCGGATCGCCGGCATCAGCGGCATGTTCGCTGGCCTGCTGTACCCTGGCAGTACCGACAAGGGCTGGCGCGGTGCCTTCGTCGCCGGGCTGGTTCTGGCGCCGTTGCTCGGAGGCTGGATCGGTTATGGGATGCCGACGCCGCAATTGCCGGCCAGCTGGACCGTCATCATCGCCGCCGGCCTGCTGGTCGGGTTCGGGACCCGCATGGGCGACGGCTGCACCTCCGGTCACGGCATCTGTGGCATCGCCCGGCTGTCAGGCCGCTCCATCGCGGCGACCCTTATCTTCATGCTGACCGGGATCGCGACCGTTGCGCTCACCCGTCACGTGTTCGGAGGCTGAGCATGCTGATGATCGCATCGCTGTTGTGCGGCCTGGTGTTCGGCGCCGGCCTGCTGATCTCGCAGATGGTGCAGCCGGCAAAGGTTCTGGCATTTCTCGATATCTTCGGCGCTTGGGATCCGAGCCTTGCCGTCGTGATGGCCACGGCGCTCGCGGTGTCCATGCCGGGATTCATGCTGGCGAAGGGCCATTCGCGGCCGCTGCTTGCTGCCCAGAGTTCCTGGCCGACCAAAAACGACATCGACCCGTCGCTCATCGTGGGATCGACGCTGTTCGGGATCGGTTGGGGTCTCGTCGGATTTTGCCCGGGCCCGGCTCTGGAAAGCCTCGCGACGCTGTCGCCTGATGTCATCGTGTTTGTGGCGGCGATGGCCACGGGCATGATTCTGCACGACTTCTGGCAAAGGTTTCGGCCCGCGACACGGCGGGACGAGGCGATGGCCCAACGCCCCGGCTAGCCTCATCACTGTTCTGCGGTTTCGCCAGGCGGCGCCTGCCGTTTGGTGTCCCGAAGCGCGATGTAGATCGCCGGAATGACGAGGACCGTGAGCAGCGTCGATGACGCCAGCCCGAACAGCAGCGAAATCGCCAGCCCTTGAAAGATCGGATCGAGCAGGATCGTCGCAGCGCCGATCATGGCGGCCAGCGCGGTGAGCAGGATCGGCTTGAAGCGCACGGCGCCGGCTTCCAGCACGATGTCGCGCATCGACCTGTTTTCGCCTGCGCTGTGGCGGATAAAGTCGACCAGCAGGATCGAGTTGCGGACGATGATGCCGGCCAGCGCGATGAACCCGATCATGGAAGTCGCGGTGAACGGCGCGCCCAGCAGCCAGTGGCCGATCAGGATGCCGATCAGCGTCAATGGAATCGGCGTCAGGATCACCAGCGGCAGGCGGAAGCTGCGGAACTGGGCCACGACCAGCACATAAATCCCGAGGATTGCGGCGCCGAACGCGGCGCCCATGTCGCGGAACGTGACATAAGTGATCTCCCATTCGCCGTCCCACAGCAGCGTCGGACGGGACTCGTCGGACGGTTGGCCATGCAGGCCGATCACGGGCTTCTGCAGCTTGCCCCAATCATGCGCCTCGATGCGGTCGGCGACCGCCAGCATGCCGTAGAGCGGCGCCTCGAAACGGCCCGCCAGTTCGGCCATCACCATGTCGGCGAAACGGCCGTCGCGCCGGAAGATCTGCGGCGAGCCTTCCTCGACCGTCGCTTTCACCAGCTGCCCCAGCTCGACGACGGTCTTGCTGCCCGGAAGCGTGTTGGCCGGCACCGGCGTCGAGGCAAGCGCCTCGGTCCAGGCGAGGTCGCGCTTCGGCAGCCGGACCGCGATCTCGATCGGGTTGCGGTCCTCGCCGCGGTGCGAATATCCCACGGAGACGCCGCCGAACAGCGTCTGGATGGTATCGTAGACGTCGCGTTGTTCGACACCGAAGAATTCGAGCCGGTCCTGGTCAATCGACAGCCGCAGCCGCGGCCGCTTCTGCCCGATCGAATCATCGATATCGACGATGAACGGCACTTCGGCGAAGATCTTCTTCAGCTCCCCCGTCACTGCCCGGCGGGTGGCCGCGTCGGGCCCATAGATCTCGGCCAGCAGCGTTGCCAGCACCGGCGGACCCGGCGGCACTTCGACAACCTTGATGCTTGTGCCATCGGGGGCGCTGACGGCCTTAAGACGCTGCCGCAGGTCGAGCGCGATGTCATGGCTCGCCCGCTTGCGGTCGGAGCGCGCGGCAAGATTAACCTGCAGTTCGCCCAGTTCCGGCCGCTCGCGCAGATAATAATGCCGGACCAGGCCGTTGAAATTGAACGGCGCCGGCGTCCCGGCATAGGACTGCACCGAAGTGATCTCGGGCAGGCCGCGGGCGACATCCGCGGCGGCGAACAGCGTCCGCTCGGTGTCCTCGAGGCTGGCGCCCTCCGGCAGGTCGATGACCACAGCGATCTCGGACTTGTTGTCGAACGGCAGCAGTTTGACCGTCACGGACTTGGTGGCGAACAAAGTCATCGACAGCAGGGTCGCGATCCCGACGCCGATCAGGAATATCCAGGCCGAACGCTTGCTGGCGACAACAGGGGTTGCGAGGCGACGATAAAGACGGCCGAGCGCGCCTTCGTCGTGCGCGGCATGCGCCGCCCCCGCGGCGTCCTCCTTCGGCGCCAGCCGCAGCATCAGCCAGGGCGCCACCACCATCGCCACGAAGAACGAGAACAGCATCGCCGCGGAGGCGTTGGCGGGGATCGGCGCCATATACGGGCCCATCAGCCCCGACACGAACAGCATCGGCAGCAGCGCGGCAACCACGGTCAGGGTCGCAACCACGGTCGGATTGCCGACCTCGGCGACCGCCTCGATGGTGGCCTGCAGCCGGGGCCGGCCGTCCCGCATCGCCCAGTGGCGGGCGATGTTCTCGACCACCACGATGGCGTCATCGACCAGGATGCCGATCGAGAAGATCAGGGCGAACAGGCTGACGCGGTTGATGGTGTAGCCCATCAGGTTCGCGGCAAACATCGTCAGCAGGATGGTGGTGGGAATCACGACCAGCGTCACCAGCGCCTCGCGCCAGCCGATTGCGATCGCGATCAGGAGGACGATCGAGATCGTCGCGAGACCGAGATGAAACAGCAGTTCGTTGGCCTTTTCGTTCGCCGTCTCGCCATAGTCCCTGACGACGGTGACCGCGACGTCGTCGGGGATGAGGCGCGATTTCAGCCCGGCAAGGCGGTGCGCGATCTCCTCGGAAACCACCACCGCGTTGGCGCCCGCGCGCTTGGCGAGCGCGAGGCTGACCGCGGGAACGCGCTCCCACTTGCCGTTGCCGTCACGGGCGTCGTTCCAGACCCGGCGCTCGATCGCGTTGGGACCGATGACAACACTGGCCACGTCCTTGACGTAAACCGGGCGTCCGTCCCGCGTCGAGATCAGCAGGAGGCCGATGTCGGGAATGCCGGCCAGGGTCTGGCCGGCCGACACGCTGCGGACCGTGCCGGCATCGCGGACCTGTCCCGCCATGAACGACCGATTGGCGTCCTTCACCTTGGCGACGAGCTGCTGCAGCGTCACGCCGAACAGCGACAGCTTTTCCGGATCGGGCTCGACCCGGATCTGCTGGGCGCCGCCGCCGGAAATATAGGTCAGGCCGATGCTGTCGACCTTCATCAGTTCCGAGCGCAGCTTGTCCGCGAGTTCGTAGAGGTCCTTGTCCGTCCACCGCTCGGCGGCATCCGGCTTCGGCGAAAGCGTCAGTACGGTCACGGCGACGTCGTTGATGCCGCGGCCGACGATCAGCGGTTCGGGAATCCCGACCGGGATGCGGTCGAGATTGGCGCGGATTTTTTCATGAACGCGAAGTATGGCGTCCTCGGACTTGGTTCCGACCAGGAAGCGCGCGGTGACCATGACGCGGTCGTCTTCGGTCTGGCTGTAAACGTGCTCGACGCCGTCGATGCCCTTGACGATCGACTCGAGCGGCTTGGTGACGAGTTCGACCGCATCCGGGCCGCGCAATCCATCGGCATTGACGCGGATGTCGACCATCGGAACGCTGATCTGGGGTTCTTCCTCGCGCGGAATGACCACCACGGCGATCAGGCCGACGACCAGCGAGGCCAGCAGAAACAGCGGCGTCAGCGGGGAATTGATGGTCGCCTGCGTGAGCCGGCCCGAAAGTCCGAGGTTCACGGCTGCACCAGCTGGTCGCCGGGGCGAACCCCGGACAGGATTTCAAGACCGTTCGGCATGTCCGGGCTTGGCAGATTGCGCCCGCGCTGCACCGGCGCGCTGATGGTGCGATCCGCCTGGCGAATCTGGACGTAGTCGATGCCATAGCGTGTGGTGACGTAGCTCGACGGAATCACGAACGCCTTCCGCTCGCCGCCGGATATCCAGACCCGCAGCCGGTCGCCGACGAAATACTCTCCGAGGTTTTCGACCGCGGCGTCCGCGATCACGCGGCCGTCCTCGATCTGCGGATAGACCAGGTCGATCACACCGGATTTCGGGCTCTGGTCGCCGAACTCGGCGCCGTCGACTCGGATCTTGTCGCCGGCCTTGAGGAAGCGGGCATGCCGCTCCGGCACGCGCAGTCTCAGTTTGAAATCCTGTTGCGCGATCATCGCGACGGGATCGCCGGGCAACACGACCGAACCAACGGCCACCAGTTTCTTCAGCACCCGTCCGCCGGCGGGCGCCAGCACCTGGCCTTCGTTGAACTGCTGCTGGACCACCGCGCGTTCGGCGGTCTTCGCCCGCAGGCCGTTATCCGCCACGTTGAGCGCGGTGCGAGCCTCATCGAGTCTGACGCGCGGAAGCGTGCCGCGCTCCACCAGGCCCTCGATCCGGGTAAAATCGGTCTGCGCCTGGCTCGCCTGCGCCTGCAGGGCGTCGATCTGCGCATCCAGCGACTTCATCTGCAGGGCGAGCTTGTCGTCGCCGATCGTGGCGATGGCCTGGCCGCTCGTCACCGGATCACCCTCGCGGACATTGAGCTGAACGACGGTGCCGCCGATGCGGCCACGGGCCGGCACCACGCTGATGCTCTCGACCGTTGCGAACACCGCCTTCTCGTCGGCTACCGGCCGCAGGACGACGGTCAGGTCTTGCGCGCCGGCAACACTGGTACCGAACACCGCTGCCGCGGCCATGCTCATGGCTGTCAATCTGCTACGCATCGTAATCGCCTTTTTGCCAATCGGCGGCTCTCCGAGGATTTCATTGAATTTCGCGGCAACGACGTTGACCTACCTCAAGGCGTCGCCGGGACGCGGCTATAGCTTGGCCTTGGTTTTTCCGGCCTTCGGCGCGCAATAGACCTGGTAGAGCGTCTTCAGGACCTCATGCGCGGGGTCGCTGGCGATCGAATAGTAGATCGTCTGGGCATCGCGCCGCGCCGCCACCAGGCCATCCTTGCGGAGCAGCGCAAGATGCTGGGACACCGTGGAATCACGAAGACTGAGGAATTCCGCGAGATCGCCCACCGAGCGCTCGCCGTCGATCAGCTGGCAGATGATCAGCAGCCGATGCCGGTTGGAAAGCGCCTTCAAGAGGTCGCTGGCCCGATCGGCGGCGGATTCCATGATCGCACTATCTATTTTCATACTTGCGTATATACGAGAATTCGAATATATAGTCAAGCGACGCGGCCAACGAACCGGGGAAAACCGGCGCCGCCGCCCACAGGGGAATGCAGCAACGGAGGCGACCATGTCGGAAGTTGTCGTTATCGGAGCGGGTCTCAGCGGAACGCTGATGGCCTATGAACTTTTGCCGCAGCTCGGGAAGGGCGACCGCCTGACCGTGGTTTCCCAGGGTCCGGTCTATCACTTCGTCCCGTCCAATCCCTGGGTCGCGATCGGCTGGCGCAAGCGCGGTGATATCGAGATCGACCTTGTCGAGATCATGAAGCGCAAGGGCGTGCGGCTGCTGACGCAGGGCGCCCAGCGCGTGCACCCCGCGGACAACCGCGTCGAACTCGCGGACGGCGCCTCGATCGATTACGACTACCTGGTGGTCGCTACCGGGCCGGAGCTCGCATTCGACGAGATCCCCGGGCTCGGGCCGGACGGCCACACCCAATCGATCTGCCACGTCGACCACGCCGCGCACGCCCAGAAGGCGTTCGAAAAGTTTGCCGCCAATCCGGGGCCGGTGGTGATCGGCGCCGTGCAGGGCGCCTCCTGCTTCGGCCCGGCCTATGAATTCCTGTTCATTCTGGAAACCGAGCTGCGCCGCCGCAAGTTGCGCGATCGCGTGCCCATGACCTTCGTCACCTCGGAGCCCTATATCGGCCATCTCGGTCTTGATGGGGTCGGCGACACCAAGGGCCTGCTCGAAAGCGAAATGCGCGAGAAGCACGTCAAATGGATCACCAACGCCCGGGTGAAGGGCGTCGAGCAGGGCAAGATGACGGTCGAGGAGATTGCGGACGACGGTTCGGTGCGCAGGACGCACGAACTGCCGTTCGCCTATTCGATGATGCTGCCGGCCTTTCGCGGCGTCGGAGCTATCAGAGGCATCGAGAAACTGACCAATCCCCGCGGTTTTGTCATTGTCGACAAGCATCAGCGCAATCCCGAGTATCCCAACATCTTCGCGATCGGAGTCTGTGTGGCAATCGCGCCAGTCGGAGCCACGCCAGTTCCGGTCGGGGTGCCGAAGACCGGGTTCATGATCGAGTCGATGGTCACTGCCACAGCGATGAATATCGGCGCCCTGTTGAAGGGCCAGACGCCGGTGGCGCAGCCGACGTGGAATGCGATCTGCCTCGCGGATTTCGGTGACTCCGGCGTCGCCTTCCTGGCGCAGCCGCAAATCCCTCCCCGCAACGTCAACTGGTCCTCCAAGGGCGAGTGGGTTCATCTCGCCAAGGTCGCCTTTGAAAAATACTTCCTGCGCAAGATCCGGCGCGGCGAGAGCGAGCCGTTCTACGAACGCTTCCTGCTCGACAAGCTCAACATCGCCAAGATCAAGGAGGTCAAGACCGGGACATGAGTGCAATTCACCAGATCGTCTGCGGGCATTGCGGCAAGATCAACCGGCTGCCCGCCGAGCGGGCGGCAACGAATGCCCGCTGCGGATCCTGTCATCAGCCGATTTTTGGCGGCCATCCCATCGAAGTGGACGAGCAGGCGTTCGACCGCCATGTCGCGCACAGCGATATCCCCGTGCTGGTCGACGTCTGGGCGCCATGGTGCGGTCCCTGCCGCGCCATGGCGCCGATGTTCGAACGCGCGGCGCAGCAGCTCGAACCCGGGGTTCGGCTATTGAAGCTGAACTCGGACAAGGCGCCCTCCGTCTCCGCCCGCCTCGGCATCAGCGGCATCCCAACTCTCCTGCTGATGCGTGGCGGAAGGGAGATCGCGCGAACCTCCGGCGCGATGGATACCAGGAACATCGTGGCATGGACGACGGCCGGGCTTGCCCCGGTCCTGATCACTTCAAACCCGACCAAGAGGAATACGTCATGAATATCGATAAGGCGGTGCTCGCTTTCGCTGGATGTGTGGTGCTCCTCAGCCTCGCGCTGGGCTGGCTGGTCAATCCCTACTGGTTCCTGCTGACCGCCTTTGCCGGGTTGAACATGCTGCAGGCAGCCTTTACCGGCTTCTGTCCCGTGGCGATGGTCTTCAAGAAGCTTGGCCTGCGCGGCGGCAACGCATTTTCGTAATTGCCGTCGCCCCTGCCGCTCCGAGATATCTCAGGCTGCCGCTGCGGAACGCCCGCCCGGCAGTCCGGCCCGCGCGAGCCCGCCATAGAGCGTCTCGCCGGGCATTTCCGAACGCAGGATCGAGCGCACCGCGATCAGCCTGTCGATATCGATGCCGGTGGCAAATCCCTTGCTCTCGCAGAGAAATGCCAGGTCCTCGAACACCACATTGCCGGTGGCGCCGGGCGCGAACGGGCAACCACCGAGGCCCCCGAGCGAGCCGTCGAGAATGCGCGCGCCGGCGTCGAGGGCTGCCGAGGCATTCGCAATGCCCATGCCCCTGGTGTCGTGCAGGTGAACGCAAACCGGCTTTGTGCCGCACAGTTTCACGGCGGCCCTGGTCAGTTCGCCGACCTGTTTTGGGCCGGCATAGCCGACGGTGTCGGCGATGGCGACGAAATCGACGCCGGCCTCCAGACATTTTTCGACCAGCTTCAGCACTTCCGCAGGGTCCACCGGACCGGTGATGGAACAGCCCAGCGCCATCGAAATCGCGGCATTGACCAGCGGCCTGTGCGCGCTGGCGTCGCGCAGTTCGCAGAGCCGCCTGACGTTGGCGATGGCGGAATCGCGCGAGCGGTTGGCGTTGGCCTGACTGTGTTCCTCGGTGGCCGAGACCACCGTTGCGACTTCACCGACGCCTGAGGCCAGCGCCTCGTTGACACCGCGCTCGTTCAGCGCCAGCGCCACGCCATGCGCGCCCGGCAGCGACGCAATGGTCGCCACGATATCGCGGACGTCGGCGAATTGCGGAAAGGTGCGGGCGGGCAGGAACGAGCCGACTTCGAAATGCCGCACCCCCGCGCCGTACTCGTCGCGGATCCAGCGCTGCTTTGCCGCGGTCGAGGGAAAGGTCTTCACCAGTTGCAGGCCGTCACGCAGCCCAACTTCGCGCAAGCTTACGCGGTTGTCCGGATAGACGTCTTGAATGCGGGTCATGCGAGCCTCACTGCGGGTTTGACGGTTGAAGAAATCTGCGGACCTTCAAGCTCGGCCCGGACGGCCGACGTGTCGGCGCCGAGCACGGGTACTTTCAGGCCCTCGCCGATGCCCGCTCCGTTCCACTCGATCGGCAGCGCGGGAACGCGGAACGCTCGGCCGTTGGCGTCGATGTTGTTGACGAGGCCGCCGGGCCGTAACACGTGCGGATCATCGAACAGATCCTCGGGGCGGTTGATCGGCGAGAAGCAGATGTTGAGGCGGTCGAGCGTCGCGGAGAGCTCCGCTGCATTCCATTGCCTGATTACCTCGGCGGCACGCGGAATGATTCGCGATCGCGCCAGGATCCGTTCGGTCGTGGTGCGCAAAGTCGGATCGTCCAGAAAGTCCTGCAGGCCGAACTCGCGGCAGAAGCTCTGCCAGTGACCCTCGGTGACGACGCCGATGAAGATGCGCTCGCCGCCGGCGGTCTCGAAGATGTCGTAGATCGGCCAGGCATGCTCGCGCTCCGGCATCGAGCGCGGTTTGTTGCCGGTCATCTCATACTCGACCATGTGCTGCGCCACCAGGAACAGGCAGTTCTCGAACAGGCCGATGCGGATGTCGGCGCCGCCCTTGCGGCCGCCGCGCTTCTGAAAGAGGGCGGCGAGGACCGCGATCGCGCCGAACATGCCGCCCATGATGTCGTTGGCGGAAGAGCCGACCCGCTGCGGCTTCTCGCGGGTCCCCGTCATCGCGGCCAGCCCCGACATCATCTGCACGACCTCGTCGAGCGCCGGGCGGTGCTCGTAGGGACCCGACAGGAAACCCTTGTGCCCGGCGACGATCAGCTCGGGATATTTCTGGCGCAGCGCCCCGGCGCCGAGACCCTGCTTCTCTAGTTGCCCGTCTCGAAAATTCTCCAGAAAAACGTCGGCGGAGGCGAGCAGCCGGTGCATCGTTTCGCGGTCATCGGCCTTCGCAAAATCCAGCACCACGCTGCGCTTGCCACGGTTGAACAGCGGGAAGAACGAGGTTCCCATGCCGCCGAGGCTGCGGGTCTTGTCGCCGCCCGGCGGCTCGATCTTGATGACATCGGCGCCGAGCTGCGCCAGGATCATGCCGCAGGTCGGCCCCATCACCATGTGGGTCATTTCGATGACCCTCACGCCCTCCAGCGGCAATCCCATCCCGGTCATCATTCCCTCCGCTCGTTCGGCCGCCGGCCGTGCGTCAGATTAGGCGCCCGGCGCCCTCTGAAATCGCGTTTCGACGAATGCAGTATTCACCCTCCTTGAGCCGGGGTCCACCGCGGTTCCGCCAACCTGTGTCGGCTCTTGCCGAACCGGACTTGCATGTCTACCTCTCGCGGGGGCTTTTTCGGGAAGAGGACTGGACCGCCATGCTGGACGCCGCCGTCAAGGCGCTTTCGCAGATATTGTCGCCGCCGATGCGCTCGATCCTGTGGCGCTCGATCGGCCTCGCGCTGGTGCTGATCACGCTGCTGGCGTTCGGCCTGCAGCGGCTGTTGAGCTGGTTCGCGAGCTCGGGCGAAGTCTGGCTCGACGGGATGCTCGGACCCGGCTTCGACACCTCGATCAATGTGCTGGCCTGGATCGTGTCGATCCTCGCCGGTCTCGGCGTTGTGTTCGGCGCGGTGTTCCTGATGCCCGTGATCACCTCGCTGGTGGCGAGCGTGTTCGTCGACGAGGTCGCCGACCATGTCGAACTCGAACACTATCCGGCGGAGCGCCCCGGCACCGCGCTGCCGTTCGGTCTCGCCATCACCGAAGGCATCAAGACCGCGCTGCTGACGCTGCTGGTCTATCTGGTCGCGCTGCCCTTCGTGTTGGTGGCCGGCGCCGGCTTCATCGCGTTTTTCATCGCCACCGCGTGGCTTCTGGGCCGCGAATATTTCGAACTGGCGGCGATGCGGTTTCGCACCCCGGCGGAAGCCAAAGCGATGCGCAAGGCGAACGGGGGCGCCGTCTTCACCGCGGGACTGTTCATCGCGGCGTTCGTGTCGATCCCGATCGTCAATCTGGCGACGCCGTTATTCGCGATGGCCTTCATGGTTCACATGCACAAGCGCCTGAGCGGACCGCGGCCGGAGCTGATCGAGCCGGCGCGCAAGACAAGAGTGCCGGTGGCGTAAAGCCGGATGGCGACGGCGTTCCGGTTCGAGGCGATTTACCCTTTCTTCCTGGAAGGGGCGCATTCGCGCGCCTTCGTTATTGCGAGCGCAGCGAAGCAATCGTTCTTCCTTTGCTGGGCAAGATGGATTGCTTCGCTGCGCTCGTAATGATGGTTCTGGTTCGCCTACGCCGACTTCTCTGGCCATCTGCATAAATCGTTGATCAGGCAGACCTCGCAGCGTGGCTTGCGCGCAAGGCAGGTGTAGCGGCCGTGCAGGATCAGCCAGTGGTGCGCGTGCAGCATGAACTCCGACGGGATCACCTTCTCGAGGCCCAGCTCGACCTCCAGCGGCGTGATGCCGGGCGCCAGGCCGGTGCGGTTGCCAACGCGAAACACGTGGGTATCGACCGCCATGGTGTGTTCGCCATAGGCCATGTTGAGCACCACGTTGGCGGTCTTGCGGCCGGCGCCCGGCAGCGTTTCGATCTCGGCGCGGGTTCGCGGTACGACGCCCGCGAATTCGGCAATCAGTTTTCGCGACAGCGCGATAATGTTCTTCGCCTTGTTGCGGTAAAGCCCGATGGTCTTGATGTAATCGCGTACTTTGTCTTCGCCCAGCGCGAGCATCTTTTCCGGCGTGTCGGCCACCGCAAACAGCGCGCGGGTCGCCTTGTTGACGCCGGCGTCGGTCGCCTGCGCCGACAACACCACAGCAACCAGAAGAGTGTAGGGGTTGAGATGTTCGAGCTCGCCCTTCGGCTCGGGATTGGCGTTGCGAAAGCGGCTGAAGGCTTCGTGCACCTCGGCGGCCGCCCAGGGTTTTGTCTTCGTGGGCCTCGTCCTCGAAGGCCTGGGGCTGGCGGGCCTCTTCGCCCCGCGCGCAGGCTTCGATTTCACTGCCGCTTTTTTGACCGGTTTTGCAGCCGCGAGCTTGGATTTGGCCTGGGGACCGCGGGTGATTTTCGCCATGATCCTGATATACTGAGCCGCGATGACCGCAGGCAACGACTTTGATCCGCAGCCGGAATTGTTTGCAGCGCTGCTGACGCCGCACCGATCGCTGAACCGCACCGGTTTTGTGGCGCTGATGCTCTTTCTCAGCGTGGTCAGTTTTGTCACCGGGCTGGCGTTTCTGTTGATGGGCGCGTGGCCGGTGTTGGGCTTCTTCGGCCTCGATATGCTGGTGATCTGGTGGGCATTCCGGATCAATTTCCGTCGCGCCCGCGCCACCGAGGAGATCCGGATGACGCCGTCCGAACTGCGGGTGCGCCGGGTCAGCCATCGCGGCCATGTAGTCGAATGGGTGCTCAATCCCCTGTGGGTGCAGCTCGATCAGAAAGCGGATGCGGAATTCGGTATCGAAAAACTCTATCTGGTCTCGCGCGGACGTCGCGTTTCCATCGCAAGCTTTCTGGGACCTGACGAAAAAGCCAGCTTTGCCAAAGCCTTGTTGGCGGCGCTGCAGGCCGCCAAACGCGGGCCGACCTACAATCCGGTGTCATGAGACGCTGTCGGGAATCGGGTGGTTGGCGCCCCTCGCCCAGCCTACATCAAGATCATGATGAACCTCGCCATGAATGAGCACCGCCTCGCCAAACCGGGCCCCCAGAACGCCGCGCTGCGCGACTATGATTCGGTGCGCCGCGCCATCGCCTTCATCTCCGAGCACTGGCGCGCGCAGCCGACCATCGAAGCCATGGCGGATGCGGCCGGCGTGACGCCGGACGAGCTGCACCATCTGTTTCGCCGCTGGGCCGGCCTCACGCCAAAGGCCTTCATGCAGGCCTTGACGCTCGATCACGCCAAGGGCCTGTTGCGCGATTCCGCCAGCGTGCTCGATGCAGCGCTCGACTCCGGTCTGTCAGGCCCGGGACGGCTGCACGATCTGTTCGTCACCCACGAGGCGATGTCGCCGGGCGAGTGGAAGAACGGCGGCGCAGACATGACACTGGCCTACGGCTTTCATCCTTCCCCGTTCGGCACCGCGATCGTGATCGCCAGCGGCCGCGGCCTCGCGGGACTTGCCTTCGCCGATCCCGGCGAGGAGCCGGCCGCGCTTGCCGACATGCAGCGGCGCTGGCCGCGCGCGACCTATGTCGAAGACCGCGCCGGCACATCGGCGCTGGCACAGCGCGTCTTCGACAGGGACATGTGGCGCGCCGACCGGCCGCTGCGCGTGGTGCTGATCGGCACCGATTTCGAGGTCCGGGTCTGGGAGACGCTGCTGAAAATCCCGATGGGCCGCGCGGTCAGCTATTCCGACATCGCGACCAACATCGAGCGCCCGAAGGCGTCGCGCGCGGTCGGCGCCGCCGTTGGCCGGAATCCGATCTCGTTCGTGGTGCCGTGCCACCGCGCCCTCGGCAAGAGCGGCGCGCTGACCGGCTATCACTGGGGCATCACCCGCAAGCAGGCGATGCTGGGCTGGGAAGCGGGACAGGTGGGGGTGCATTAGCCGGGCGCTCTTGGCCGCAGCAATGGACGACCGGGTCCGGCAGGCCTAATTGCCGGTTCCCCGGGACCCGCGGAGGGGCGATTGACGACGGCAAATCGATCGCTCACAACCACCTTGGTAAGCAGCAAAAGGTGGATCCATGCAGAAGCGTCGTCCTGTCATGCTGGCTATCCTGGATGGCTGGGGCTGGCGCGAAGATCCGGCTGACAATGCCGTTCGCCAGGCTGCAACACCTAATTTCGATCGCCTGTGGACCACCGGACCGCACGCCTTCCTGAAGACGTCGGGACTCGATGTCGGCCTTCCCGGAGGTCAGATGGGCAATTCCGAGGTCGGACACTTCAACATCGGCGCGGGCCGGGTGGTGATGCAGGATCTGCCGCGGATCAACGACGCGATTGCCTCCGGCAGCATTGCAAGCGCCGAAGCGCTCCGCAACCTGATCCAGACGCTGAAACGGAGCGGCGGAATCTGTCATCTCATCGGCCTGGTTTCCCCGGGCGGGGTGCATTCGCATCAGGACCAGGCGGCGGCCCTGGCCGTCATTCTCGCCGATAACGGCGTGCCCGCGGTCGTACACGCCCTCACCGATGGACGCGATACGCCGCCGAAATCGGCGGCCGATGATTTGAAGCGGCTGCGGGCCGCACTGCCGCCGTCGGTGCCGGTGGCCACGGTGATCGGGCGATACTACGCGATGGACCGCGACAAGCGCTGGGATCGCGTCGCCAAAGCCTACAATGCCATCGTCGAGGCCGAAGGCCCGCGATTTCCCGACGCACTGTCGGCGATCGACGACGCCTATGCGCACGGACACACCGACGAGTTCGTCGAACCGTCGGTGATCGGCGACTATGCCGGCATCAAGGATGGCGACGGCGTGCTTTGCTTCAACTTTCGCGCCGATCGCGTGCGCGAGATTCTTGGCGCGATGCTCGACCCGTCGTTTGCCGGTTTCCCGCGCAAGCGCGCGGTCCGCTTCGCCGCCGCGGTTGGCCTGACGCAATACAGCGAGGGTCTGGACCAGTTGATGCAGACGGTATTTCCGCCGCAGACCTATCCGAACATTCTGGGGGAAGTCACGGCTGCCGCGAACCGTACGCAATTACGCATGGCGGAAACCGAGAAGTATCCCCACGTCACCTATTTTCTCAATGGCGGACGGGAGGAGCCCTTTGCGGGCGAGGATCGCATCATGGTGCCGTCGCCCAAGGTCGCGACCTACGACCTGCAGCCGGAAATGTCGGCGCCCGAGTTGACGGCGAAGGCGGTCGGGGCAATCCAATCGGGCAAGTACGACCTGATCGTCCTGAACTATGCCAATCCCGACATGGTGGGCCACTCCGGAAATCTGGCGGCCGCGATCAAGGCCGTGGAAACGGTCGATCACGGGCTCGGCCAAATCGCGGATGCGATCGAAAAATCCGGCGGCGCGCTGCTGGTTACGGCCGACCACGGCAACTGCGAAATGATGCGCGATCCCGTCACCGGCGGTCCGCACACGGCCCACACAACCAATCCGGTGCCGCTAATGCTCGTGGGCGGCGGCGACGTATCGCTGTCGGATGGCCGGCTGTCGGACCTTGCGCCGACACTGCTCGACCTGATGGAATTACCGCAGCCGGTCGAGATGACCGGCAAATCGTTGCGGCGGCCAAAGAGCTAGTCTGCCTCTTCCGCTCAGAAGTCGCCAAGCCCGAGCACGTCGGCCATCGAATACAGCCCGGGCTGCCTGCCGCGCGCCCACATCGCCGCCTTCAGCGCGCCTTGCGCGAACATCATGCGGTCCTCGGCGTGATGCGACAACGTGATGCGTTCCATGGCGCCGGCGAAGATCACGCTGTGATCGCCGGTGACGGTGCCGCCGCGCAGCGATGCAAAGCCGATATCGCCCGGCCGGCGCGCGCCGGTGATGCCGTCGCGCCCGCGCGCCGAGTGGGTGCCGAGATCGACGCCGCGGCCGGCGGCGGCGGCCTCGCCGAGCATCAAGGCCGTGCCTGACGGCGCGTCGACCTTGGCCTTGTGATGCATTTCGAGAATTTCGATGTCGAAGCCTTCGTCAAGCGATTGCGCCACCCGCCTCACCAGCGCCGCCAGCAGGTTGACGCCGAGGCTCATATTGCCGGACTTCACCACGATGGCCCGTCCGGTGACGCTCTTGATCACGGCGTCGTCGGAGGCCGAGAGACCCGTGGTGCCGATGATGTGGACCAGGCCGCGCTCGGCCGCGATCGCCACATTGGCGATGGTGGCGCCCGGCACGGTGAAATCCAGAATGCCGTCGGCATGGGCCGATAGCGACCACAGGTCGGCTGAAAGCATCACGCCATTTTCGGGCAGGCCGGCGAGCACACCGGCATCCTTGCCCAGCAGTTCCGACCCGGGCGCTTCCAGCGCCCCGGCGAGCACGGCGCCCGGCGTTTCCGAAATAACGCGCGTCAGCGCGCGGCCCATCCGGCCGCCGGCCCCTGCAACGATCAAACGCATGTCGGCCATGGATGAACCTCAATCATCCCTTGCCCTATAGCTGGCGCGGGCTGTTCGGGCAACAAATCAGCTTCACGATTGGGGCTGTGGTCCATCGTAGCCTTCGATAATGACGACGTCGCCTTCCGAATGCGGGCTGCGCAGCGCCACCAGATGGGTGTACTCCGGCGAATTGTAGCAGGCGAGCGCGGTCTCATAATCCCTGAATTCGAGCACCACGTTGCGCGACCGCGAGGCGCCTTCCCGGGTCTCGAACCTGCCGCCGCGCACCAGGAATTTGGCGCCGAATTTTGCAAACACCGCGCCGTTCTGTGCGACGTAGTCCTTGTAGCCGTCCATGTTGTGAACATCGATGCGCGCGATCCAGTAGCCCTTTGGCATCTGCGGTTCTCTCCCTTGTTGTGGTTCAGCCCAACGCCTGCTCGATCTCGGCCTGGATGGCCTCGGCCGCTTCCCTGGGATCGGCGGCTTCCATCACGGGCCGTCCGACCACCAGATAATCCGCGCCGGCGGCGATGGCCCGGGTCGGCGTCATGATGCGTTTCTGGTCGCCGGCCGCGGCGCCCGCGGGCCGGATGCCCGGGGTTACCAAATTCAGCTGATGACCCACCACCTTGCGCAAGTGAGCCGCCTCTTCCGGCGAGCATACCAAGCCGTCGACGCCGAGCACCTGGGCCTGCTGGGCCCGGGCCTCGACCAGATCGGATACGCCGAGGCGATAGCCCGCGGCATGAAGGTCGCCGTCGTCATAGGACGTCAGCACGGTGACCGCGAGAATTTTCAGGCCCGAACCGCTGCGCGCCTCGACCGCCGCCTTCATGGTCTGCGGATAGGCGTGCACGGTGAGGAAGGTCGCGCCCAGCCCGGCGATGCTCTCGACGCCGCGCGCCACGGTGTTGCCGATGTCGTGCAGCTTGAGATCGATGAACACCTTCTTGCCCCGGTCCGCGAGCTGGCGGACCAGCGGCAGTCCGCCGGCATAAGCGAGCTGATAACCGATCTTGTAGAACGTCACGCTGTCGCCGAGCCTGGCAATCATCGCCTCCGCGGCGCCGACGCCGGGCAGATCCAGCGCGACGATCAGGCGATCGCGGGGGACGATCTCGGAAGGTTGCATGTCACCTCACATCATGCGCTGGGAAATGTCGATCAGCTGCCGCACCAGCGCGCCCAGCGCCTCGATATCGGCCGGATGCTTCAACCTGTCCGCATCATCATAGGCCTCGGCGGCGAACGACAGCGCCAGCTGGTCGGGAATGACCGGCGCGTGGCAGGCGGTCAGGATCAGCCGCAGCGCCGCCAGGCCGCGCGTTCCGCCGAGCCGGCTTTCGGAGGCGGCGGCGATCGCAAACGCCCGCTCGCGAAACACCTGGCCGCGGGTTTCGTGACTGTCCTGAACCCGGCTCACCCAGTCGATGGTATTTTTGAGGAGCGGCGACACCGATGAATTGTATTCCGGCGAAACCAGCAGAACGCCGTGGTGCGCCGACATCATGCGCTTCAGATTGACTGCGTGTTTCGGCACGCCGGATTTCGTCTGCAGGTCGCCGTCATAGATCGGTAACGGGAAATCGGCGAGCGAGATGCGGGTGACTTCGGCGCCGGCCAGCGCGAATTCGTGGGCCGCGGCCGCCGCCAGCCTTGCATTGTGCGAGCCTGATCGAAGCGAACCGGGGATGACGAGGATTTTCAGCGCGGCCATGAACCCATCGCAAAAAAGGGCGAACCGGCGCGCGGGAGCGCGACGAGCATCTTCGTAGAAAAATGCTCTTAACCGATATTCTGCGCGTATTCTATTCGCAAAACCCGGCTTCCACGTCTTGCGGAAGGCGCGAAGGTTCAACCCTTGCGGTACACCCAGACCCGGGCCGGCGGGATATTCATCCAGATCCGCTCGGAGGCTTCCGTGGAAACACCCGGTAGCGATTTCGGTATCGGCGGCGTCACCGAATAGGTGAACTGCACGAAAGGCGCGCCCGGCGCCAGCGCCGCGAAGGCATCGCGGATCAGTTTCAGGCGCATCAGCATCGGCTTCGTCACCAGCGGCAGGCCCGAGACGACCGCCGACGCCGGGACCTTGAGTACATCCCAGAGCGAGTCGCGCAGCGCATAGGCGTCACCCTGGACGACCCTGGCCTGCGGATAGCGGTCGCGCAGCAGCGCGCAGAAGCCCGGATTGTATTCGACCAGCACGAGGCGCTTCTGGTCGACCCCATGCTCGATCAGCGCATTGGTGATCGCCCCGGTTCCCGGCCCCAATTCGACGACCGGCGCCGAGGAATGGACATCGACATACTGCGCCATGGTGCGGGCAAGGATCTTGCCCGAGGGCATCACCGCGCCCATGTGCAGCGGCTTCTCGATCCATGAACGGAGAAAGCGAACCTCATCGTCGAGACGAGGCTTCTTCAACGCACGCACAGACGATTGCAATGGCATGTCGCTACCGGGCGGGACCGCGTTATTGGCGGCGGTGTCAGAAAATAGTCATAAAGACGTATAGGTAGCGGCCGGTATGGTCAAGCCGAAGAGTCGCTACAGGCTGGCGCGATTGCCGAAGAAGTCCTTGACCTTAGTGAAGAAACCCGCTGCCTCCGGCTGGGTCGCACCGGAAGACAGCTTTTCGAACTCGGCCAGCAGCTCCTGCTGCTTCTTGGTGAGGTTTTGAGGCGTTTCGACCACGACCTGGACATACATGTCGCCCATCTGGCGCGAACGCAGCACCGGCATGCCCTTCGAGGCGATACGAAAGCGTCGGCCGGATTGCGTACCGGAGGGCACTTTCACCTTGGTCTTGCCCTTGTCGATGGTCGGCACCTCGAATTCGCCGCCCAACGCCGCCGCCACCATCGAGATCGGCACGCGGCAGTGCAGATCGGCGCCATCGCGCTGGAAAAATTCATGGGTGGCCAGCGACAGGAAAATGTAGAGGTCCCCCGGCGGCCCGCCGCGGACGCCGGCCTCGCCTTCACCGGCCAGCCGGATGCGGGTGCCGTCTTCCACGCCTTGCGGGATGTTGACCGACAGATTCCGGTCGCGCGTCACCCGGCCCGACCCGGTGCAGGACGGACAGGGATCCTCGATCATCTGGCCGCGTCCCTGACAACCGGGACAGGTTCGCTCCAGCGTGAAGAAGCCCTGCGCCTGCCGCACCCGCCCTGCTCCGCCGCACATCGAGCACGCTTTCGGCTTGGTGCCGGCCTTGGCGCCGATGCCCGAACAGGATTCGCAGGTCACCGAGACCGGAATTTCGATCTGGGCGGTCTTGCCGAGGAACGCCTCCTCCAGCGTGATTTCCATGTTGTAGCGCAGGTCCTGGCCGCGCTCGCGCCCGCCGCGACCGCGCTGCCCGGCCATGCCGAACAGGTCTTCGAAAATGTCGGAGAAGGAGGAGGCAAAGCCGGCGCCGAAGCCGGGACCGCCGCCGCCCTGGCCCTGCTCGAACGCCGCATGGCCGAACCGATCATAGGCGGCGCGCTTGTCGCCGTCCTTCAGGACCTCATAGGCTTCGTTGATTTCCTTGAAGCGGATTTCGCTGGAAGCATCGCCCGGATTCTTGTCCGGATGCCATTTCATCGCCAGCTTGCGGAATGCCGCCTTGAGCTTGGACTCGTCCGCGTTCCGCTCGACTTCAAGGGTTTCGTAGTAACAGCGCTTGGTCGACATCCGTCAGATCCGCCCGAAGTTCGTTCTCGTGTCCGAAGCCAGCACCGTCGGAGGATGCAGCCTCCGGCTTAACGAAAAATGACCCTCATCCCTGGAGACGCAACCTTCGCGCTCGTCGGAATGAGGGTCATGGTGTGCCCGCCGTCAAGCAGATTTTTTGTTGTTCTTGTCGTCGTCGACCTCGGTGAATTCCGCGTCGACCACGTCGTCCTTCGCGGCATCCTTGGCCGCATCGCTTTCGGCCTGCTGCTTGTACATCGCCTCGCCGAGCTTCATCGAAGCCTGCGCCAGCGTGTTGGTCTTGGCCGTGATGGCCTCGGCGTCGTCGCCCTTCAGCGCTTCCTTCAGATCGCTGACGGCGTCCTCGATGGCGCGGCGCTCGCTCTCCTCGACCTTGGAGCCGTGCTCGGCCAAGGCCTTCTCGGTGGAATGTACCAGCGCGTCGGCGTGGTTCTTGGCGTCGACCGCGGCACGCCGCTTCTTGTCCTCGGCGGCGTTGGCCTCGGCGTCCTTGACCATCTTCTGGATGTCGGCTTCGGACAGACCGCCGGATGCTTGGATCCTGATCTGCTGCTCCTTGCCGGTCGCCTTGTCCTTGGCCGAAACATTGACGATGCCGTTGGCGTCGATGTCGAAGGTAACCTCGATCTGCGGCATGCCGCGCGGCGACGGCGGAATTCCCATCAGGTCGAACTGGCCCAGCACCTTGTTGTCCGACGCCATTTCGCGCTCGCCCTGGAAGACGCGGATGGTGACGGCGTTCTGGTTGTCCTCGGCGGTCGAGAACACCTGGCTCTTCTTGGTCGGGATCGTGGTGTTGCGGTCGATGATGCGGGTGAACACGCCGCCCACGTCCTTGACGTCGCCCTGCAGCACGCCGGCCTGGATCGCGGCGCCGATGGCGACGACTTCGTCAGGGTTGACGCCCTTGTGCGGCTCCTTGCCGAACAACTGCTTCACCACTTCCTGGACCTTCGGCATGCGCGTCATGCCGCCGACCAGCACCACTTCGCCGATTTCGCCGGCGGTGAGGCCGGCATCCTTCAGCGCCTTGCGGCAGGGCTCAATGGTTTTCTGCACTAGATCGTCGACCAGCGCCTCGAACTTGGCGCGCGTCAGTTTCATCGTCAGATGCTTCGGACCGGACGCATCGGCGGTGATGAACGGCAGGTTGATTTCGGTCTGGGTGGTCGACGACAATTCGATCTTGGCCTTTTCGGCGGCCTCTTTCAGGCGCTGCAGGGCAAGCTTGTCGCTGCGCAGGTTGATTCCCTGCTCCTTCTGGAATTCGTCGGCCAGATAGCTGACCAGCCGCATGTCGAAATCTTCGCCGCCCAAGAATGTGTCGCCGTTGGTCGACTTCACCTCGAACACGCCGTCGCCGATCTCGAGCACCGACACGTCGAAGGTGCCGCCGCCGAGGTCGTATACGGCGATGGTGCCGGACTTGGTCTTGTCGAGGCCGTAGGCGAGCGCCGCCGCGGTCGGCTCATTGATGATGCGCAGCACTTCGAGGCCGGCGATCTTGCCGGCGTCCTTGGTGGCCTGACGTTGCGCGTCGTTGAAATAGGCGGGAACGGTGATGACCGCCTGCTCGACCTTCTGGCCGAGATGGGCCTCGGCGGTCTCCTTCATCTTCTGCAGAATGAAAGCCGAGACCTGCGAGGGCGAATAGGTCTTGCCGTCGGCTTCGACCCAGGCGTCGCCGTTGGATGCCTTGACGATCTTGTAGGGAACGAGCTTCTTGTCCTTCTCGACCATCGGATCGTCGTAGCGGCGGCCGACCAGGCGCTTGACCGCGAAGAAGGTACGCTCGGGATTGGTCACCGCCTGGCGCTTGGCGGGCTGTCCGACGAGGCGCTCGCCATCATCGCTGAAAGCGACGATCGACGGGGTGGTCCGCATGCCCTCGGCGTTCTCGATGACTTTCGCTGTCTTGCCATCCATTACGGCGACGCACGAATTCGTGGTGCCGAGATCGATCCCAATGACCTTTCCCATGGTCCTCATATCCTTCTTTTTGCGGCAGGTTGGCTGGGCCCTGACGGCGCACCAATCCAAACCCCCAGACGATCAAATACTCGCGATATTGCGACGGTGAGCCTCATATAGGAGGGGGGGTGGGGCCTGCAAGGACCGGACGCAACCTTAGCCCGTGAAAAGACTGGCCTTTGGAAGATGGTGTCCCGTCGGGAGCAGGCCGCCGGGGCGGGTGGCACAGCCGGAGCAGCGGACAGGTCGCGAAGGCCGGCGCGGAAAAGCGCGATCCTGGCCGCCGGCCGGGATCGGAACGGCGGCGCTCCCTATTACCGCAACGCCAAAACCGCTAAACGCGGGTATCACCATGACTGGCCCCGGCAAACGGCCGCACCGGCCGACCATGGAACGGCCTCAATGCGAACCCAGTAGACTTTCATGATGCGCATCCGACTGATCTTCACGCTTGCCCTGCTGGTTTCGGCCATAAGCCCCGCGCTGGCCGCGGACCCGGTTTTTCCGCCGGGCACGAGGGTCGGTATCACGCCGCTGGTCGGCCTCTCCCGCGCCAAGACCTTCGTCGGATTCGAGACCGAGGATCAGGGCGTCAAGGTGCTGGTGGCGGAGCTTCCGGCCGATGCCTACAGCGAGGTGATGAACGCCTTCAAGAACAATCCGGCGGGCGCCGGCGGGATCAAGCCGGAGAGCATCGAGACCGCGGCCGGCCTTGCCTATTACACCATCGAAACCGGCAAGGATGGCGCGACCACGGTGCGGCGCTACTCGATGATCCTGCCAGGCGGCACCTTCTCGGGCTATATCGCCGTGCAGGTTCCGGAAAATGCCTCCAAAATCTATACCGACGACGCCATCCGGCAGATGTTCGCCTCGGCGGTGGTCCGCAAGGAGGTTCCGGTCGAGGAGCAGCTCGCCCAGATGCCCTTCAAGATCGGCGAATTGAGCGGTTTCAAGAACGTCCGTACGCTGGCCGTGGGCGGCGCCATCGTTCTCGCCGACGGCGACGAGGCCTCTGGTTTCGAGGCGGCCCCCTTCATGGTGGTCGGCATTGTCGGAGCCACGCCGACCCAGCCCGAGGACCGCGGCCGTTTTGCCCAGCAGGCCGCGACCACGATTCCCGGCGTGCGCGAGGCCAGGATCACGATGTCGGAGCCGCTGCGCATCGACGGCACGCCCGGCTATGAAACCCGCATCGATGCGGTAAGCGGCAAGGACAATACCCCGGTCACCGTGGTGCAGTGGCTGCGATTCGGCGGCCAGAGCTCGTTGCGCATCATCGGCAGCGCGCCGCGCGAGCAATGGACCAAGGCATTTCCGCGCTTCCGCGCCGTGCGCGACGGCATCCAGCCCCGCTAGGTGTCAGCGCACGCTGCTGAGGATATCGATGCCGTTGATGGTTTCCACCAATCGGTAATCGCGGAGCCGGCTGGAAATTTCGGGATGCGCTCGCAGCCATGCGCTTGCCTCGCCGGTCAGATTATCCAGCAGCACCACGCTCGGCCTGATCCGATGGATGTCTTCGATCAGCATCGCACGTTCGCGCGCGGCATGGCCATCCAGCGCCCGATCGGCCTGCGGTCCGACCAAGCCGTGTTGCCGCATGTGCTTTAGATAGGCTTGCACCCACAGCCCCTGCTGTCGTGAAACCCAGGTGCCGTCGAGCGCGCGGACCAGCGGGTGCCCGAGCCCCGGCTCTGCGGTGATCGCCAGAATGGCTGGATTTGGCCCAAGCCGCGCTACCGCGGCATGAAGCGGCCGCGCGTCGAAGGCGACATCGAACCACAGCATGGATCGCGCGAACAGGATCGCAAACAGCGCGACCGCCCCGGCACGAAATACGCGATCGAACGCACTGCGGGGGCGCGTCGACACCACCGCATGGCCGAGCGCGAACAGCACCAGCGCGACCATCGGATACGAATGGTAGGGCCATCCCTTCCGCTGCAACATGAATACAGCCGCAAAGCCGAGCGAGGTCGCAAGCAGCAGTTGCGTCGCATCGATTCTGTCGCGCCGCTTCAGCACGATCGTCGCCAGGGCCGCGGCGCCCCAGATCGGCAGGGCAGGTTTTTCCAGCAGCCCCTGGAATGAGACGCCGACCGGAAGATAGACATCGCGGACCACGGGCCCGATCACGGTGAAGAACTCAGGAAAGAACGCGACAACGCCTGCGCCGTAGAGCAGGACGACTGCTGCCGCAACCAGGTTTTCCGGTGCAAACACCGCCTTCCACGATCGCGTGTAAAGGGCGTGACAGCCGACTGCACACAGTATCGCGATGGCGAAATGCGGCTTGAAGGAAACCGCGAAACCGGCTCCGCAACCCGCGATGGCCGCCATCCGGCCCGACGGGACCTCGCCCTTCATGCGCACGGCGAGCACGGCGAGCAGCGGCAACAGTTCCACGATGGCGATGTGCTCGCGCTGGCCGAAGGACTGCATCGGCAGGATCGCGAGTATGGCGAACGCAAGTGGCGCCAACAGCCAGCTGTTGGCGCCGTCAAGAACCGACGAGTCCTTCAGCGTTCGCGCAACGATCGCAAGCGAGACGAATATCCCGGCAAACATCAGGCTGTCGGTCACGATTTCCGCCGGCAACCCGAGGGCGCGCGCGATGACGATTCCCGGCAGGTAGACCAGGACCGCCATCGGTGGATTGGTCTCGAACACATCGACATACAGGCGCTGACCGCCGAGAACCCGTTCGCCGACGGTCAGCAGCCAGCTCACATCGGTGTTCGCAGCCAGGAGGTTTCGCAGTACGATGGCCGCTGCCGACAGGATGACGATCGAAATCCAGGCCAGCAGCGCGGGTGCGGCCACCGGGCTGATCTGCCGGGGCGTCAAGCGCGGCCCCGCCTCGGTATGCATGGTCATGATGGCGTCCGGCGAAAGTCCAGACTGACGCTAGGAGACCGGCGTTAAAAAGCTGTTGCTCGCGACGCAACCAGAGCCCGGATCGCACGGGATTCGCGCCGGCACGGCCGCCCTGAATCTGCTTTACGCTCGCTTTGCGACCTGATTTGCTGGCGCCAGTCTTCACAGGGAGATGCACCATGTTGGACCGGCGGCAGATCGTCATGGGCCTGGGCGCGACCGTGATCGCGACCGCCCTTTCCGAGAAATTGTGGGCGGCGGCCTCGATCAAGCCCGACGGGGCCTCGGCGCTGCTGGTGATCGATGTCCAGAACTGCTTCCTGCCGGGCGGCAGCCTCGCCGTCAAAGACGGCGATCAGGTCGTTCCCGTGATCAATCGCATCGCCAAAGGTTTTTCCAATGTCGTGTTGACGCAGGATTGGCACACGGCAGGCCACATCTCGTTCGCGACCAGCCACGGCGGCAAGAAGCCCTTCGAAACCGTCGAACTCAAATACGGCAAACAGGTGCTGTGGCCCGATCACTGCGTGCAGGGCACCGAGGGCGCCGCGCTTTCAAGGGACCTTGCCATTCCGCACGCAGGGCTGGTCATCCGCAAGGGATTCAACAAGGATGTCGACAGCTACTCCGCCTTCACCGAGGCCGATGGCAAAACCACGACCGGGCTCGCCGCTTACCTGAAGGCGCGCAAGGTGAAGCGCCTGTTCCTGGCCGGATTGGCGACCGATTTCTGCGTGGCGTGGAGCGCGCTGGACGCGCGCAAGGCCGGATTCGAAACTTACGTTATCGAAGACGCCTGCCGCGGGATCGACACCCAGGGCTCGCTGGCAAAGGCCTGGGCAGATATGGCCAAGGCAGGCGTCAAGCGCATTCAGTCCAGCGATATCGCGGTTTAAGAGCGGAATGTCGGATATCGTAGCGCCGGTTGCGTTCGAGATGGTCCGCCGTCCGCCGTCGCAACGAACCGCCGGGCTGATCTCGGGAATCACCGGTTACCGCGAGACGGCGCGCGGCCGATTCTCTCAGCGCGAGGCCGCCCCGCTGGCGGTCCCGCTGATCATCAGCTTCGGCACCCCGTTCAGAATCGGGCTCGGGCGCGATCCCGATGCGGCCGACCGCCAACGCAGTTTCGCCGCGGGACTGTATGCCGGCGCCGTCCACATCGAGTCCGACGGCGGCGCCGACTGCGTGCAGGTGGATTTCACGCCGCACGGGGCCTATCGCTTTTTCGGCGGCGCGGTCGTCGACCTCGCCGCGCGCATGATCGAGATCGGTGACGTGCTCGGCCACGAAGGCGCACAGCTGCGCGAGCGCCTCGGCGCTACGAATGGCTGGCAGCGCCGCTTCGATATCGTCGAGGATTTTATCGCTGATCGCGCCAACCATCTGCCGTCTCCCGAAATCGAATTCGCCTATCGCCTGATGGCACGCAGCGGCGGCGATATCCGGATCGCCGTCCTGGCCAAGGAGATCGGCTGGAGCCGCAAGCACCTCGTCGATCGCTTTCGATCCGAATTCGGTCTCGCGCCCAAACCGCTGGCGCGCATGATGCGCTTTCACCGGGCTTGCCGGCTGGCGCGGACCGGGACCTCGTCCGGCTGGGCCGGGATCGCGGCGGACAGCGGTTTCGCGGATCAGGCTCATCTGGTCCGAGAATTCGTTTCCCTCGCCGGCGAGCCGCCGACGGCCTGGGCGCGACGGCTGGCGCAGGCCGACAGCCGGCTGACACGCCCGGTCGCGGAAGGGTAACAAATCTTCAAGCGGAGGACGTCAGGCTTGCCGCATAATCGCGCGGACAGCCAATCCAGCAGGAGGTCTCCGTGAACGACATCAGCGACACCGATGCACCGCGTCTCTATCCCACAATTCGCTGTAACGACGCCGAGGCGATGATCCAGTGGTTGAAGGACGTCATTGGCTTCACCGAACGCGTCGTTTACCGTAACGACGGCGTGGTGCACCATGCCGAGCTTGCTTACGGGTCCTCGATCCTGATGCTGGGCCAGAGCCGCGACGACGAATACGGCCGGCTGGTCGGCGACATCCGTGGCCGACGCACCGATTCGCTCTATGTCGCCGTTGCTGATCCGGACGCCCTGCATGCCAAGGCCAAAGCGGCCGGCGCCAGGATCGAAATGGAGCTGCACAACGCCGACTATGGCAGCCGCGATTTCGCCTGCCGCGATCCCGAAGGCAATCTCTGGAGTTTTGGCACCTACTGGCCGAAGGTGGGCGAGAAGCCGCTGGCGGGATAGATCGCGTCGGCCTGAGCCATCAGGGTGCCCTATGGTTCGAGACGGCGCTGAAGAAGCGCCTCCTCACCATGAGGGAGACAAATACCGGACCTCATCCTGAGGAGCATCGCCAACGGGTCGCGCAAATGCGCGCCCGTTGGCAATGCGTCTCGAAGGATAAAGCCAGGCAACGTCCGTTAGTTATGCTTGCTCGGAAGGCGTTTGCGCCGCCTTCGCGCCGCCCTTGGACACCGCGACCAGCGCCGGCCGCAGCACGCGCTCGCCGATCATGTAGCCGGCTTGCACGACCTGCACCACGGTGCCGGCCGGCACCGACGCATCGGGGACCTCGTACATCGCCTGCTGGAAATTCGGATCGAACTTCTCGCCCGCCGGATCGAATTTCTTGACGCCGTTTTTCTCCAGCGTGTTGAGCAGCGAGCGCTCGGTAAGCTCGACGCCCTCGATCAGCGACTTCAGGCCGGGATCGGCGTTGGCCTTGGCCTCGGCCGGAACCGCATCCAGCGCGCGCTGCAGATTGTCGGCGATATCGAGCACGTCGCGGGCAAAGCCGGTGATGCCATAGGCCCGCGCGTCGGCCACTTCCTTCGCGGTGCGCTTGCGCAGGTTTTCCATTTCCGCCAGCGTGCGCAGCATCTTGTCGCGGGTTTCGGCGAGCTCTCTGGTCAGGGCTTCAGCGGACCCCTCCTCGGGATCGTCGGGCATGATGTATGGCTTCGACACCACGGGCTCGCCGGCCTTCGCTGCATCCGCCAGGTTGTCCTTGTGCCCGTTACCGTTGGAATCGGTCATCACGTTGCCTTCTCAAAATCGTCTTCGGGGATGGGTTGGGGATTGCTGGGCCGGATATCGTGCTTTGGGCGCCAAAAATCAAGCGCGGTATGGCGTTTTCGAGCCAGGCAAATCCTGGTTCGCATGAAGAAAACGCATCCAGAACAATCGTTTGGGCCGGATCAGCCGCCCAGCATCCGGCTGACGATGCGCGCGGCATAGTCCACCGTCGGGATCACCCGGGCGTAGTTCAGCCGCGTCGGCCCGATCACGCCGAGCACGCCGACGATGTGCCCCGCCGCATCGCTGTAGGGCGCGATGATGGTCGACGAACCCGACAGCGAAAACAGCTTGTTCTCCGAGCCGATGAAAATCCGCACGCCTTCGGCGCGCTCGGCGCGGCCCAGGAGATCGATCACGCCGCGCTTGGTCTCGAGATCATCGAACAGCGATTTCACCCGCTCCAGATCTTCCAGCGCGTGCAGGTCTTCCAAGAGATTGGCGTGGCCGCGCACGATCAGCTGGCGGTCGTCGCTGGTCCCGCCCGACCAGCTCGCGATTCCGGCCGATATCACCTTCTGCGTCAGCTGATCGAGTTCGGTTCGGCTTTGCGTCAACGCGGTTTCCAGCTCGAGCCGCGCTTCTGCCAGCGTCCGCCCCCTGATCCGGGCATTGAGAAAATTGGTGGCTTCCGTCAGCGCCGAGGAGGGGACGCCCGGCGGCAGCGTCAGCACGCGGTTCTCGACCTGGCCGTCCTCGCCGACCAGCACCACCAGCGCCCGCTCCGGCTCCAGCCGCACGAATTCGATGTGCTTCAGCCGTGAATTGGATTTGGCGGTCAGCACCACGGCCGCGGCGCGGGTCAGGCCGGACAGCCGGGTCAGCGCCTCGCCCAGCGCCGCCTCGACCGATTGCGCCTTGCCGACGGAGGCGAGCTGGTTCTGGATCGATTCGCGCTCCGGCTCGGTGAGATCCCCGACCTGCATCAGGGCGTCGACGAAAAACCGCAGACCGAGTTCGGTCGGCAGCCGGCCGGCCGAGGTATGCGGCGCGTAGATCAGGCCGAGCTGCTCGAGATCCGACATCACGTTGCGCACCGACGCCGGCGACAGCGGCATCGCGATCAGGCGCGAAATGTTGCGGGAACCGACGGGTTCGCCGGTCGCGAGGTAACTCTCGACGATTTGACGAAAAATGTCCCGGGAACGCTCGTTCAGCTGGGCAAGCCCGGCATGCGGAGCGATCAGGCCGATCGGATCATGGTGGGCCACGGAATACTCCCTTCGCACAGCCCAATCTGTCTATCACAGGCGCCGGTGACAAGGAGGTATTAGTCCCGTGGATGAGCCACGGGCGCCTAAGGGCCTTGCCGCTGCCGCTTCCCCCTCCTACAAGCACCGCGAGCCTGTGTTTACTGGATTTTTCGAAAGGATTTCGCATGCGGCCAAGCCGCCGAGCGCCGGATGAACTGCGCGCCGTGTCGCTGGAACGCGGCGTGGTCAAATACGCCGAGGGTTCCTGCATGGTCAAATTCGGCGACACCCATGTGCTGGTGACGGCCACATTGGAAGAACGGCTGCCGCCGTGGCTGAAGGGTCAGGGCCGCGGCTGGGTCACCGCGGAATACGGCATGCTGCCGCGCGCCACGCTGGAACGCACCCGCCGCGAAGCGTCCGCCGGCAAGCAGAACGGCCGCACCGTGGAAATCCAGCGCCTGATCGGCCGCAGCTTACGCGCCACCGTCGACCTCGAAGCGCTCGGCGAGCGCCAGATCACGGTGGATTGCGACGTCATCCAGGCCGATGGCGGCACCCGCACCGCCTCGATCACCGGCGCCTGGGTGGCGCTGGCTGACTGCATCTCCTGGATGAAGACCCGCAACATGATCAAGACCAACCCGCTGCGCGACAATGTGGCGGCGATCTCCTGCGGCATCTATGGCGGCACCCCGGTGCTCGACCTCGATTACGCCGAGGATTCCGAGGCCGACACCGACGCCAACTTTGTGATGACCGGCGACGGCCGCATCATCGAGGTGCAGGGCACCGCGGAAAAAACCCCGTTCTCGCAGGACGAGTTCCTGGCGCTAATGGCGCTGGCGCGCAAGGGCGTGGCGCGGCTGGTGGACCTGCAGAAAATGGCCGTGGCGTGATTCCGGATCGCGGTCCGGCTGGCGTAGACTGAAACCATGCACCGTCGAATCACCGGCAAGCTCGTGATCGCGACCCACAATCCCGGCAAGCTCGCCGAGATGCGCGAACTGCTGGCGCCGCACGGCGTCGAGGCGATCGCGGCCGGCGAGCTCGGCCTCGGCGAACCCGACGAGACCGGCGATACCTTTCGCGCCAACGCGATGATCAAGGCGATCGCCGCCGCGAAAGCCACGCAGCTGCCGGCCTTCGCCGACGATTCGGGCCTCGTGGTCGATGCGCTCGACGGCGCGCCCGGCATTCTCTCGGCGCGCTGGGCCGGACCTTCGAAGGATTTTGCCGCGGCGATGGCGCGGATCGAGCGCCTGCTGCAGGAGCGCGGCGCCACGACTCCGGAGCAGCGCAAGGCGCATTTCGTTTCGGCGCTGTGCGTGGCCTGGCCCGACGACCATCTGGAAGAGGTCGAGGCGGGTGCGCAGGGCACGCTGGTATGGCCGCCGCGTGGCACCGCCGGGTTCGGCTACGATCCCGCGTTCCAGCCGGATGGTTTCACCCGCACCTTCGGCGAGATGACCAGCCTCGAAAAGCACGGCCTGCCGCCGCTCGGCCTCGGCCTGTCGCACCGCGCCCGCGCCTTCGTCAAACTCGCGGAGATCTGCCTTGACTAGCCCCCATCCTGACCTTCCACCGCAAGCCGGAGAGGGAAAAGGAAAAGCGTTCGGCGTCTACGTGCACTGGCCGTTCTGCCTGTCGAAGTGCCCCTATTGCGATTTCAACAGCCATGTCCGGCATGCGCCTGTTGACGAGGAGCGGTTTGCCAAGGCATTTGCCCGCGAGATCGAAACCACCGCGGCGCGAGCGCCAGGCCGCGAGGTTTCCTCGATCTTTCTCGGCGGCGGCACGCCGTCGCTGATGCAGCCGAAAACCGTCGGTGCGATTCTGGATGCGATCGCAAGGCACTGGCGCGTCGCGCCGGACGCCGAAGTTTCGTTGGAGGCCAATCCGACCAGCGTCGAGGCGACGCGGTTTCGCGGCTACCGCTCAGCCGGCGTCAACCGCGTGTCGCTCGGCGTGCAGGCGCTGGATGACGCCTCGCTGAAAGCACTGGGGCGGCTGCACACCGCGCGCGAGGCGCTCGACGCGGTCGCCATTGCCCGCACCGCGTTCGACCGCTATTCGTTCGACCTGATCTATGCCCGCCCGGACCAGACGCCGCAGATGTGGGCGGATGAACTAAAACTCGCGATCGCGGAAGCCGCCGAGCACCTGTCGCTCTATCAGCTGACCATCGAAGAGGGCACACCGTTCTTCGGCCTGCACGCCGCCGGCAAGCTCAAGACCCCGGATGAAGCGGTGGCGCGCGCGCTCTATGACGTGACGCAGGAAGTCTGCGCCCGGCATGGCCTGCCGTCCTATGAGATTTCCAATCACGCCCGGCCGGGCGCGGAATGCAAACATAATCTGGTGTACTGGCGCGGCGAGGAATATGCCGGCATCGGTCCCGGCGCCCATGGCCGGCTCGACGTCGACGGCACGAGGCACGCCATCGCCACCGAAAAGCGCCCCGAGGCGTGGCTGATGCGAGTCGAGGCCAATGGCCATGGCGTCGTGGTCGACGATCGCCTCAACAGCGAAGAGCGCGCCGATGAATTCCTGCTGATGGGCCTGCGGCTCGCGGAAGGCATCGACCCCGAGCGCTATGCGGTCCTGTCGGGCCGCACGCTCGATCCCGGCCGCATCGCGATCCTGCGCGAACAAGGCGCCATCACCGTCGACGCCAACGGCCGGCTGCGGGTGACGAAGGACGGATTTCCGGTGCTCGATGCCGTGGTGGCGGATCTCGCGGCGTAGAGCATGATCCCGAAAGTGGGAACCGGCTTTCGGAAAAGATCATGCTCCAAGAAAAGCGCTACGCCCCGAAGCTCTTCGGCGAGCCGGCGACCGGCGTGCTGCCGCCGGATCCCACCTTCATCACGGCCAAGCCGCGCTCGTTGGTGCCGTCGGCGCGGAATCTGAAGAGCCCATCGATGCCGGCAAAGCCCGACGGATTGGTCAGGACCTCGGGCGAGAACCTCTGCGGCCCTTGCGTTCGCGCCAGCGCCGCGACCAGCGCCACCGCATCATAGGCCAGTGTCGCGGTACGCACCGGATCGGCGCCGAACTTGGCGCGGTAGCGGCCGGAGAAACTGCGGAAGCCGGAAGGATCCGGCGCGGCATAGAGCCCGCCCTGCAGCGCCGGGCTCGCGAATACCCGCGGGTTGTCCCACAGGCCGGTGCCGAGCAGCTGGATGTTTTTCAGGTTCGCACCCGCCGCGGTCAACGCGTCGGCCACCTGCACCACCGAGTCGCCGTCATCGGCGATGAACAGCGCGTCGGCGGAACCCAGCGCCTGCGCCACCGTGCGCGCCGCGCCGGCGCGGTCGGCGCCGTATTTTTCGAACGCGACGATGCGCGCGTTCCTGCGGCCGACCGCCTGCTTGAACGCGGCCTCCACCACGTTGCCATAGGGATTGTCGGGCATTACCGCCGCGAAGGATTTTTTCCCGGCGCTGGCGGCGTATTCGACGATCCGGTTGACGTCGGATTCGGGGAGGAAGCTGAGCAGATAGACGCCGCGGCCGGCCACGCTGGAATCGGTCGAGAACGCGATGACGGAGACGCCGCGGGCGCGGGTCAGTTGCGCCGTCGACGGCACCGACGCCGCGAACAGCGGACCCAGGATGATCTCCGCGCCTTCGTCGAGCGCCTGCTGGGTTCCCTGGCTCGCGCCCTGCGGGGTACCGGCGTCATCCTTGATCAGCAGCTGGACGTTGGGATTCTGGAATTCGGCCAGCGCCATCTCCGCGGCGTTCTTCATCGACAATGCGGCCACGCCGGCATTGCCGGACGCCGACAACGGCAGCAGCAAGCCGACCTTGACCCCGCCGGTGCCGACCGCCTGCGGCTGCTGCGGCGGCCCCGCCTCGGGCCCCGAACTGAACGGATTCGAACCCATGCCGGCGCAGGCCCCGAGCAGCGGCGTGCCCAGAATCAGGCCGAGCGCCGTCCGCCGGGTCGCCCCCGACGACAACTTGGAAGCCCAGAATCTGGGTTCGAACGGCCCCACCATTGTATCTCTTCTCTTGACCGGCCACGTCCGGCCGGTGCTTCGACCTCCCAAGGATCAGGGGGGTGGATTCAGGCATATTGTCGGCGAATGGGTAAACAAATCAAACGGATTGTGGTGGCGTCAGCGCCGCGTCCTCGCATACTGATCCGATTGAAATTCAACCAGATCCGTATCTCATCGATTTGCGTGCGGATGATCTTTTCGGAAAACCGGTTCCCCCTTTTCCGGATCATGCTCTAGATTGGCATTATGCGCCCAAAACCCGCGTCCATAAATACGTCAGACAGCCTGCCCGTTCCCTCGGGCCGCACATTTTCGTTGAGCGGGCACATCCTGACCGCGCCGAAAGCGGTTCCCGGCCTGCATCTGGTGGCCACCCCGATCGGCAATCTCGGCGACATTACGCTGCGCGCGCTGGAAACGCTGGCCGGCGTCGACATCATCGCCTGCGAAGATACCCGCATGACCCGGCGGCTGACCGAGCGCTACGGGATCGCGGCATTGCTGAAACCCTATCACGAGCATAACGCCGCGCTGGCGCGTCCAAAAATCCTGGAGAAGCTGGCGCAGGGCGCCTCGATCGCGCTGGTCTCGGATGCCGGTACGCCCTTGATCTCCGATCCCGGCTTCAAGCTGGTGCGCGAGGTCTGCGCCGCCGGCCACCAGGTGATCGCGCTGCCGGGCCCGTCCTCGGTGCTGGCGGCGCTGTGCGTGGCGGCCCTGCCCACCGACCGGTTTTTCTTCGAGGGATTTCTGCCGTCGCGCGCAACCGCGCGCCGCGCGCGGCTTGCGGAACTGTCGCGGATCGACGCCACGCTGGTGATGTTCGAATCCGGCAACCGTGTGCAGGACACGCTGGCCGATCTCGCCGGCATCATGGGGTCGCGCGATGCCGCGATCTGCCGCGAAATGACCAAACTGCACGAAGAAATCCAGCGCGCGCCGGTCGCAGAACTCGCAAGCGCAGCGGACACGCTGGAAACCCGCGGCGAGTTCGTGCTGGTGATCGGCCCGCCAGCGGCCCGCGCGCAGGTAATGACCGAAGATGCGCTGGACGATCTGTTGCGAAGTTCCCTGCAACGCGACAGCGTCAAGGATGCGGTAGCACATGCGGTCGAACTGTCCGGCCGGCCGCGCCGCGAAATCTATGCCCGCGCGCTCGAACTCGCCAGGGAGACCGACCAGCAGGTGAAGGGCGACCATGGCGAAGACTGACGATGCCTCACCGCCCGACAAACTTTCAAGGATCGCCTCACCGGCGCGCGTCGCGGCGTTTCGCGCCGGGCTGTCGGCGGAAACGCGCGCCGCCGCTTATCTGATGGCGAAGGGCTATCGCATCCTGGCAAAACGGTTTCGCACGCCTTATGGCGAGATCGACCTCGTGGCGCGCAAGCGCCAGTTGATAGCGTTCATCGAGGTCAAGGCGCGCGCCAGCCTGGACGACGCCGCCTATGCGGTGACGCCGCGCCAGCAGGCGCGCATCATCGCCGCCGCGCAGGCCTGGCTGATGGCGCATCCCGCGCATGCGGAATTCGAGCTGCGTTTCGACGCCGTGCTGATTGCGCCGCGGCGCTTGCCGCGCCATGTGTTGGCGGCCTTCGACGCCAGCACCTGACGTTTCCCGACCCATACCCTGCATCCCACCAACCCGCGGACCCCTCATGAAATTGAACGTCGCTGTCCAGATGGACCCCATCGCGCGCATCAACATCCGCGGCGATTCGACCTTTGCGCTGCTGCTGGAGGCGCAGAAGCGCGGCCACGCGCTGTCCTATTACACCCCGGACGCGCTGTCGCTGCGCGGCGAGGAACTGGTGGCGCCGGTGCAGGCGCTCGAAGTGCGCGACGAGGCCGGCAATCATTTCACCCTCGGCGAGCCGAAGCGCGAGCCGCTCGCCGCCTTCGACGTGGTGCTGCTGCGGCAGGACCCGCCGTTCGACCTCGCCTACATCACCTCGACGCATTTCCTCGAACGGATTCACCCGAAAACGCTGGTGGTGAACGATCCCGCCAGCGTGCGCAACGCGCCGGAAAAAGTGTTCGTGATGGATTTTCCACAACTTATGCCGCCGACGCTGATCTCGCGCGACCTCGACGAGATCAACGCGTTCCGCACCGAGCACGGCGCCGTGGTGATGAAGCCGCTGCACGGCCATGGCGGGGCCGCGGTATTTCGGGTCATGCCGCAGGACATGAATTTCGGTTCGCTGTTCGACATGTTCTCGGTGACCTTTCGGGAGCCTTGGGTGATCCAGCGCTTCCTTGCTGAGGTCAAGCATGGCGACAAGCGCATCATCCTGGTCGACGGCGAATTCGCCGGCGCCGTCAACCGCGTGCCCGCGGCCGACGATTTGCGCTCCAACATGGTGCGCGGGGGTGCGGCGCAAGCCACCGACCTCACCCCGCGCGAGCGCGAGATCTGCGCCACGCTGGGCCCCCGCTTGCGCGAGCGCGGGCTGCTGTTCGTCGGCATCGACGTCATCGACGGCTTTCTCACCGAGATCAACGTGACCTCGCCGACCGGCATTCGCGCCATCGCGCGACTGGGCGGGCCGGATGTGGCGGCGAAGATCTGGGACGTGATCGAGCAGAAGCGGGGGTAGCTAGCGCTGTTGCGCGCCCGCCGATCGGCCTACGTTGCGGCGAGACGAATCACGCCGACCGCGAGGAGTGGCCGCATGGCTGACCAGGACAATCCGCAGCAGCCGCCTGCCAGTCTCGTTTACGAGGACACCGGCGCCGCGGCCCCGCTGGTCTATTTCGACATCGTCGGGGCCTATGGCATCATGCACGGCACCGTCGAGATCGAGCTCGCGACCCGCATTCTCGTCCCAACCCCGAACGGCGCCACCGCCGTCAAATTCCTGTCCTCGGCGAGGTTGCGCTGCAGTCCGACCGCCGCTGCCCATCTACGCAATGCGCTCGATGCCGCGCTTAAGATGCTGGAGCAGCCGCAGCCCGATCCGGTGGCCGCCTCCAAGATGAACTGACGGTGCGGCAGATCGGAATCGCGCGGCCGGCGCATTTCGTTGCGCGACTTCCAAAGGCCTATTTCGCTTGTCAGTTTTTCCAGGCGGGTGCAACTTGAGCGGACGTCCGTTTCATCAAGCGGACGGATCAGTACGGGCTGCAACACATCGTTTCCATAAAAACAACGGAAGAAAAACGCATGACACAGGATGTTTCGCGACGGTCCCTGCTCACGCTCGGCGCCGGCCTCGGCGCAACGGCCATGCTCGGCGGCAGCGCCCTGGCGAAGGCGCCGAAGCTCGGCACCCAGGCGCCCTATTTCCACCGCTTCAATTTCGGCGATGCCGAAGTCACCGTGGTCTCCGACGGCCCGCTGCCGCTCGGCGATCCCGGCGGCGCCTTCCTCGGCGTGCCGAAGGAAGAGATCAAGAAGATGCTGACCGACAATTTCCTGTCGCCGGACAATGTGGTGCTCGAACAGAATTCGCCTGTTGTCAACATGGGCGACAGACTGGTGCTGTTCGACACTGGCATGGGCACCTCAAAGGCGTTCGGCCCGACCACCGGCCGCCTGCAGAAGAGCATGGCCGAAGCCGGCATCAAGCCGGCTGACATCGACGCGGTGGTGTGCTCGCACGCCCATATCGACCATATCGGCGGCATCGTCGGCGCCGACGACAAGCCGCTGTTTCCCAATGCGCAGGTCTACATCGCCCAGAGCGACTACGATTTCTGGACCGACGAAGGCAAGCTGGGCGGCCCCCTGAAGGACTTCGTGATCCACGCCCGCAAGAACCTGCTGCCGGTGAAGGACCGGCTGGTATTCATCAAGGACGGCCAGGAGTTCCTGCCCGGGATTCAGGCGGTGGCGGCGCCCGGGCATACCGTCGGCCACACCGTGTTCATGGTGACGTCGAAAGGCAAATCGTTCTGCTTCCTCGGCGACCTCACCCACCACCAGGTTCTGCTGCTGGAAAAGCCGCGGATGGAATTCGCCTACGACACCGACCCGAAGGCGGCGGTGGCGACGCGGGTCAAGCTGCTGGACATGCTGGCGGCCAACAAGACCCCTGTGATGTCCTATCACTTCGCGTGGCCCGGCTATGGCCATGTGGTGAAGGCCGGCGACGGTTTCCGCTACATCGCCGAGCCGATGAACATGCAGCTGTAAGAAAGTTGCGGGGTGCGGGGGTGGGCCAATGGCCGACCCCCGTGGCATAGCGAAAGAAGACCCGCGCATGATCGGAACAGCGGCCACACTCATCGCACTGTTGCTGACGGCCGAATCCGGCTCCGAGACGGTCGAGATCAGGGATCGCGGCGTCGTCGATCTCGCGACCTTCGAATGCCGCGACACGCCGCGCAGCACACTGATCCAGCGCGCCTGTTACAATTCCGCGCAGGCGAGCATGATCGTCAGCATCAAGGGCGCCTATTATCAGTATTGCAATTTGCCGGTCGCCACGTTCGACGGCCTGTTGGCGGCGCCGTCGATGGGGCAGTTTTTCAAGCACAGGATCGAGTGCGCGGGGTCCAATGGCCGATATGACTGCCGGAGCCGGCGAGCGCCCAGCTACTGACGGCTCGAGCTTCTCGAAGGGTCTGAGGGCGTGAGGCGCCTGGCGAAGTGCGGCATTCCGGACACAGCGCCCCACCAATGTTCCCTCAATGTTCTTGCTCTCACCCCCGGGTTCCGCTACCCTCTTGGCCGGAGAAGAGGGGCGGCATGGTCCAGCGGGTTTCCACCGTAGCCTTTGAGGGGATCGAGGCGCGCGGGGTCGACGTGCAGGTGCAGGTCGCACCTGGACTGCCGGCGTTCGCCATCGTCGGGCTGCCCGACAAGGCGGTGTCCGAGGCGCGCGAGCGAGTCCGGTCGGCGCTGATCGCCTCAGGCCTGGCGCTGCCGGCACGCCGAATCACCGTGAATCTCGCGCCCGCCGACGTGCCGAAGGAAGGCAGCCACTATGATCTGCCGATCGCGCTCGGCCTGATGGCGGCGATCGGGGCCATTCCGCCGGACGCTTTGAGCGGCTTCACGGTGCTCGGCGAGTTGGGGCTCGACGGATCGATCGCCCCTGTCGCCGGCGTGTTGCCCGCGGCGATCGGCGCCAATTCGCGCGACGAAGGGTTGATCTGTCCCGCCGCCTGCGGCGCCGAAGCGGCCTGGGCGAGCCCGGACATCCAGATCGTGGCGGCGAGTTCGCTGATCCAGATCGCCAACCATTTTAAGGGCACGCAGGTGCTGTCGCGGCCCCAGCCCAGGGTGCATGAGGCCGAGGTGAACCGGCTCGACCTGCGCGACATCAAGGGCCAGGAGAGCGCCAAGCGCGCGCTCGAGATCGCTGCGGCAGGCGGCCATCATTTGTTGATGATCGGCTCGCCCGGCGCCGGCAAGTCGATGCTGGCGCAGCGTCTGCCCTCGATCCTGCCGCCGCTGTCGCCTTCCGATGATCGCGGCATTAGGTAGCAAACTCACCTTAGCATATCTGGCGGCAATCCTGCCTGCCTAGCTAGACTCCTCCCCACATTTTGGAGGGGTGAGCATGAACGAATTCGTTTTGAACGGGCTGGTGAAGCGCCGAGCGCAGTTGGCGGGCGATATCGAAAACACCCATGAAGCCCTGCGAAAGATGGTCCTAGACCTCGAAAGCCTGGACGCGACTATCGTGCAGTTCGACCCGGATTTTCAGGTCGAAACCATCAAGCCGAAGGCGTTCCGGCCGCCGAAGGATTGGAGCAACCGGGGCCAGATGTCCCGGATCATTCTCAGCGTTCTACGGCAGGCCGCAGAACCGCTCACCACGCGCGATATCGCCCTACAGCTTTTGATCGAGCGGGCGCTGGACAAGAGCGACCAGCGGCTTCTCAGGCTTATGACAAAGCGGGTTGGGGTGTCCCTGCGGGGCCAGCGGGCAAACGGCCTAGTCCGGTGCGACCAGGGGCCGGGGCAGTACATGCTTTGGGAGATTGATCGGTAGGACTCCTATTTAAGGAGCTCGGTACCTTTGGCGGAAATCAGTTCAAAGATTGATATCAGGCTGTTTATTGCGAGTCTGTCTTTCCTCAAAATGGCAACGGTGTATTCGCCGAGAGGTCGATCAATCTGCATTGCGACATCTTGATAAAAAGGTTCAAGCGTTTCCGCCGACGACCCGGCTATAATCTCCAGTAACCTCATCCAAAAATCGAGTTTTTCCGGTGTGTCGGGGACAAATGGGCGCTCCAGAATGGCGCCAGCATACGCAAGAGCAAAAATCTCATTACACCGAGCTTCGCCCACCGTCCTAGCGTCTGACGGGTTAATTGGCAAAAACGGTTGAAACCGCGCGATAACAATCGCCTGTAGAGCCGCTATCTTAGGCTTTTCGGTATTGTGCCCATCCTCGATGCGCCAACCCTTGTATGCTTCATTGAGAAGAAAATATCCTCGAACCATTGGTAAGAGGCGAGCTTCTCGAAAAACTACGGTTTTAGCGGGGATGACCCCGTCAGCCTGCAATCCGTGGCCAATATCTCTTAGGAGTTTGACACGCTCGCTAATACGCTCAGGAAGCCACCTTCCTGAGCCAGACAGGTTTTGCACGCTTGAGTACTCCCCGAAAGGGGCGCTAATTATCCGCGAACTAACGCGGCCAGCCCCGCAAAGAGCGCAACTCTTACTTTATTGAAGCTTGCGCGCAACTCCTCAGCGGTAACTTGAGGGTGGTCATTGGTTTCCTTGCGCGACTCAACTGCATCCACCCCGGGCCCTAGAATCGGGACATACTTGACTAGGTCAAGTCCTCCATTTGCGGTGGTCGTAGACATTGTTTCTCTCCAAGAACCGCGCGAATCCGCGCCGAGGCGGCGCAGGCTGCCCTCCTAGCGATTCGAGAAATACAATAGAGAGTAAGTGTTTATTATCAAGATATTTATTGACAGGAATCCGAACTAGGGATATAGGCGCCGCTTCAAAAGAATCATCATTTAATCAAAGACTTAGACGGGTCCAATTGGAGGTTTTCCAATTCGAAGACCTCAACCCGAAGATTAAATTTTCTTCGGGATAGCCCGTTATCCCCATAATATTGCGGTTTTCCTCTGCCAGTACCCCTTCCATTGACGCGAAACTGGGTGCGTGAGAGCGGCGCTGGTGGTCATCAGATACTGCTCACCATTGCTGACGCGGCGGTTGTTTTCCCGCCACGCCATTTCGCTCGCATAGGCCGACAGATACGGCCCGGCGACGTGGTGATGAATGCCGATTTCAGCGCGGCGCAGGCGGGAGAAAAACGACTCCGCTTGGTTGGTGTTGGCTTCCTCGGTCGAATAGGCCTCAGAGTGGTTGATGCGCTTCGTCAGGAAGCGAGCGTGTAGCGCGTCCCAATGCCCGGCCTCGTCCGCGTAGACGATGCTGCCGGGCGCAACGGTGCGGGCAATCGTCACGACCGAAGCATCCTCAGACTTGAACACGAAAGGCAGCGTGCGACCGCCGCGCTCGCGCATGATGACCACGACGCGGCGCTTGCCGGTCTGGTGTTCTGCAAGGCGGCGGTCAACGCGCTTGGCCTTGTTGTTGGCCGGGCGGACGTGGCCGCCGAAATAGGCGCCGTCCACTTCGACCTCACCGGAGACGGTCGCGCCATTGGCTTCCGAGGCGAGGGCTTCGCGGAGTTTATGCGCCAGGACGAAGGCCGTCTTGTACTGGCAATCCAGATCGCGGCTCAGCTGCAGGGCGCTATGGCCCTTCGCGCCGTTGACGAAAATGGCGATGGCCAAAAGGTAGTCGCGGACCGGCAGCTTGCGGCTGGCGAAAATGGTGCCGCTGGTAACGCTGAATTGGTGGTTGCAGGCTTTGCACTTGAACAGCTTGCGGGTCGCGTAGGCGTAGACGGCGACGCAGCCACAGCGGGGGCAAACAGGCTCGCCGTCAGTGGCGGCCCAACGAACCAGCTTGAAGGTCTGGTAGGCTTCCTCGTCCGACAAACGGGCGACCTTCGCTAAACTTAGCGACCTCGCCTTTGCCGTGAGAAGGAAGTGCTGCGACATAAGACCAACGTTTTCCGTTGACCTCAGTGATAAGTGATGAAAGCAATGAGGTCAACATAAATCGTTGACCTTGACGAAAATACTTTACGTCACTACCTTGCTCAAATGAGTCCGGAACAGTGTCGAGCCGCGAGAGCATGGCTAGGTTTGCCTCAAGACGCGCTTGCAAAAAGCGCGAACGTTGGCGTTTCGACGGTTCGGGACTTTGAGGCAGGCAGGCGGGAGCCGACGCGAAACAATCTAGCGGCAATGCAAGCTGCACTGGAAAAAGCTGGCGTTTCATTTGTCGAAGATGAAAAGGAGCGCGGGATCAGAGTCTCGCGCTCGACAGGAATCGGTGAGTCTGATAGAAAATGAAAGTGGACCGGTTGGGGATTGGACCCAAGCCCGCGCAGGTGGAAATCCGGCGAACGGCACCAGCCCCGGCCCCCGCAGAAGCTACCAGTCACGCTCGTAACGCGACCGGCGGCCTCTTTGGTTCTTCGACAGCTTTATGTTGTCATGTACCACCTACCTTTCGATGCCGCCCTCGCGAGGCGGACCCACACTTACTGCGTTAGAGAGCGATCTACCGGGGCCTTGCGGCCCCGGATTTCGTTGTCCGTTATTTCTTCTGCCAAGTCGCATATTCCTCGGCAATCGCGTCCTGCTCCTCCGCAGTGGGAGCAGGCGGATCGTAAGGTTCCTCGACCGTTTGCTTTGGCTTTTTCACATTCGGATACCAAGCCACCAAGCCAAACTGCCCGTTAGGCAGCTTGTGAAAGAGCGCGGTATTCTTCGCGAGCGAATTGCGAAGCGACTTTTGGGCGATGTCGTCATTCTTCGTATCGAACTCGTAACCGCCCGCCGTGAGCGCGTCGAATATCTCGCGGTTGGTAGCCGCGCCCAGGTTCTGCGCTCGCCGCATTTCCAAGATCGTGCGCACCGAGCCGGCAAGCGGCTGCCCATAGAACTGATCCGACCGAATCTGGGTCGGGACTGACGAACCGGTATTCTCCAGTGCGTATGCCGGGGGGCGTTTTACGGCCCCGCAAAGGGTGTTCACCGTCTCTTTCTTCTTTCGAAGTGCGGCCTCGTCCGCAGTGATTTCGGCGGCAAGGTCGCTAATGACTTGATCGACAGTCTTGCTCATGGCGTCATCTTCCAAGTAATCGACTTCACCCGTATACAGGGTGTCGGTTTCGCCTGCAACCAGAATTTCACCAGAGGACATCTTGTCCAACTCCTTTGATATCGTCCAAATTTACCGTTATCTGTCAGACCTTTACGCGCCAATGGCAACCGCTGGCGGCTGCTGATAAGACTCTTGTGAATCAAAGTTGCCGCCCAATGAGGGCGGCATGGCGCTGCTGATTCGGGGTTTGGTGAGTTTGCTACCTAATGCCGGATGATCGCTTCTGTCGCGGGCGAAATCCGCGACGGCGCGCTGACCGCGCGGCGGCCGTTTCGCAGCCCGCATCATTCCGCCAGCATGGCGGCGCTGACCGGCGGCGGCATGCGCGCCAGGCCCGGCGAGATCTCGCTGGCGCATCAGGGCGTGCTGTTCCTCGACGAATTGCCGGAGTTCGACGCCCGCGTGCTGGATTCGCTGCGCCAGCCCCTGGAGAACGGCGAGGTGGCGGTGTCGCGTGCCAATCACCGCGTCACCTATCCGGCGCGCTTCATGCTGATCGCGGCGATGAACCCGTGCCGCTGCGGCCACGCCTATGAGCCCGGTTTTTCCTGCAAGCGTGGGCGCGTCGACCGCTGCACCTCCGACTACCAGGCGCGCATCTCCGGCCCGCTGATGGATCGCATCGACCTGCGCATCGAGGTGCCGGCGGTCACCGCCGCCGACCTGATCCTGCCGCCGCCGGCGGAAGGCTCGGCCGAAGTCGCCGCCCGCGTTGCCGCCGCGCGCGACATTCAACTCGCGCGCTACGCCGCCGCCGGCATGCCGCGGGTCCGCACCAATGCGGAAGCGCCGGCCTCGGTGCTGGAGCAGATCGCGCAGCCGGACGCGCAGGGCACAAAACTGCTGCGCGACGCGTCCGAGACCATGCGGCTGTCGGCGCGCGGCTATCACCGCGTGCTGCGCGTCGCCCGCACGCTGGCCGATCTCGACGGCGCGGAGAAAATCGGCCGGCTGCATCTGGCCGAGGCGCTGTCCTATCGGGCACTGGCGGAGGATCTGCGCAGTGCGGCGTGACTGCGCTCCGCCCGTCAACCCCACGGTAACGAGTTTTCTTTACACTCCGCCAACCATAAGCCATCGCGGTTCCCGGGCTTATCGGCGAGCGAGTGCGTATCATGTTGCGTTTGAAGATCCTGGCCTCGGCCGTTCCGCTGCTGGCGGCCGCCGTATTCGCGCGCGGCGACATCCTGCCCGGCGCGCGGCCCTGCATCGCGATCGGCGAGGGTTCGGTCCAGATCGCCGCGATGCCCTGGCAGGCGCAGTCTCACGTGAGTTTCACCCGCGATCCGGCGCTCGCCACCGTGCGGGTCCAGCTCACGGACAATGCCGCGGCCGCCGATTTTGCCGTGCTCGACGATGTCGACGGCACCGAAGCCAGTGGCTGCGAAGTCACCGCGGCGACCCGATTCGTGGCGATCTCCGCCATTGCCTCGGCATCCGGGCCCGTGATTCATCTGTCGCCGCACGGCCCGGCCGATTACCGGATTTTTGTCAGTTCCAAGCGTTTTTCCGCGCGCGATGCCGCCGCCCTCATCGTCGGCGCCCATGGCCCGCCGCGCCGCCTCGCCGCCGCCCTCTGAACTCCCCTTAATGTCCCGTAAACCACGTTCCGATCGGACGGCGCGAAGCCATCCGGCCTCAAGCACTTCGCAAGGTCGCCGCGCCATCGTCGGCGCCGCGACGGCAACTCAACGACAGGGTCACGGCATGAAGCGGCGGATTTTCCGGATCAAGCTAGGCATGCGCCGCTTCGCCCGGCGCCACCCATGGCTCATCCTCGCTGTCCGCTCCTCCATGATCTTCTCGGCCGCGTTCGGCGGCGCGTATGGCTTCATCTCCGGCAGCCGGTCCGAGGGGTCCGGTTACGATCCCCACGCCTTTGCGATCGGCGCCAGCTTCCTGTTCGCGCTCGCCTGCGTGGCGCTCGCCACCCTCAGCTTCCGGCTGCGCTGGGTGCGGCATAAAATGCGCAAGCTGGCGCTGCACAACGAAGCGCTGGCCGACCGCAACTGGGAACTGCAGGAGGCCGAGCAACGCGCCCGCAGCCTGTTCGAAGCGCAGGGCGACCTGATCGTGCTGCGCGATGGCGACGGCTGCATCACCTTCGTCAACGACGCCTATTGCGAACTCGCCGAAGCGCCGCGCGAAAGACTGATCGGCAGCCGGTCTGAACTCAACGTCCTGGAACAAGGCGACACCGCGATCGAGGCCAACGGCACCCGGATTCACGACCAGAAGGTCGCGACCGCGCTGGGTCCGCGCTGGATCGCCTGGCGCGAAGGCCTGGTCCGCAGCGATGCCGGCGCGCCATCGGAGATGCAGAGCGTCGGCCGCGACGTCACCGACCGCACCGAGACCGAGCGCGCGCTCGGCGAGGCCCGCGATCACGCCGACGCCGCCAACCGCGCCAAGTCGCGCTTTCTCGCGATGGCCTCCCATGAGATCCGCACGCCGCTGAACGGCATCATCGGGATGAGCGGGCTGCTGCTGGATACGCCGCTGACGCCGGAACAGACGACCTATGCGAAGGCCGTAAAGACCTCGGGCGACGCGCTGTTGTCGCTGATCGAGGAACTGCTGGACTATTCCAAGATCGAGGCCGGCAAGATTGATCTCGAACACCGCCCGTTCGTGCTTTCCGCGTTGATCGAGGACATCACCGAATTGCTGGCGCCGCGGGCGCAGGCGCGAAAGCTCGAGATCGCCGCCTATGTCGACGAGCGGCTGCCGATGCAAGTGGTGGGTGATGCCGCGCGGCTGCGCCAGGTGCTGCTCAACCTCGCCGGCAACGCGATCAAATTCACCTCGACCGGCGGCGTGGCGCTGATCGTCGAGCCCGGCATCTGGCCCAACGAAATCAGTTTCCTGGTTCGCGACACCGGGATCGGCATCGCGCCGGAGGCGAGGGAGCGCATCTTCCGTGAGTTCGAGCAGGCCGACGACCGCATCGCGCGGAGCTACGGCGGCACCGGGCTCGGCCTGAGCATTTCCGAGCGCATCGTCAAGCGCATGGGCGGCCGCATCACGCTGCAGAGCCAGCCCGGCATCGGCTCGACCTTCGAGGTGTCGGTACCGCTCGCCGCCTCCGAAACCCATGGCGGCCAGCCGACGGCATTTGCCGCGCCGGATCTGACCGACCAATCGATCATGCTGGTGACGCCGCAGAGCATCGAGGCTTCGCTGATCGCGCGGCGGCTGCAGCGCTGGGGCGGCCAGACCTGCATGGTGTCCGATACCGCGGTGGCGCAGGCGCTGCTGCCGGAGCGGAGCTGGCACGCCGTGTTGCTCGACCATGCGCTCGGCGCCAGCGACGTCGCGGCGCTGGGCGAGACCGCCCGCTGCCATGCGACACAGCGCATCGTGTTGTTCACGCCGGCGACGCGGCATGAACTGCAATCCTCGGCCGGCTCACCCTTCACCGGCTATCTCATAAAGCCGCTGCGCGCCGCCTCGCTGGCGGCCCGCCTGACCATGGCGCCGGAAGTGCCGGCGCCCGACCTTGCCGGCGATGCCCTGATCGATACGCCGGACAATGCCGAGGCGCCCGCGACAGCTTCGGCAAGCGGACTTTCGATCCTGGTCGCGGAGGACAACGAGATCAATGCGCTGTTGATGCGTTCGCTGCTGACGCGATTGGGCCATCATGCCGTCATCACCACCAATGGCGAAGAAGCTCTGGAATCCTGGCTGGCGGCGAGGTCCGCCGGCGCGCCCTATGATCTCGTGCTGATGGATATCCAGATGCCGCAACTCGACGGCATCGAAACCACGCGGCGGATCCGCGCACGCGAGGCCGGCCAGCCCGGCCGCCAGACCCCGATCCTCGCACTGACCGCCAATACGCTGGTAGAAGACCGCTACGCCTGCTTCGAGGCTGGCATGGACGGCTTTCTGATCAAACCTGTCGATCGCGAAAAGCTCGCCGAAGCGCTGGCGGGCCTGGCCGCTTCGCGGCATCTAGCGGCTTGAGCGCGGTCACCAGCCGGCAATAGCAGCGTCACATGGCTGTTGCGATGCGCATGGTTGCTGATCCCTCGAAGACCGCGCCGATTCGGCAGCGGCCGCGAGGAAAACCATGCAGAACGGCGAATTGGCGGGATCAACGCAGCGCCTGATCCGGATGCTGCGGCCGGAGACGATCGCAGCCACCGCGCAGGCGGCGACCACCTGGTTCAAGCCGCTTCCGGTCCCGCTGGGGCGGCTCGGCGCGCTCGAGGTGCGGCTGGCGCAGGACAAGCGCGACGTCAGGCGCGCGCAGAAGCTGCGCTACCGCGTGTTCTACCGGGATGGCACCGCCATCGCCGATGCCGCCACCCTGCTGGCCCGCCGCGACAAGGACGCGTTCGACCGGATCTGCGATCATCTGATGGTGATCGATCATGCCGCCCGGCCGTCGATGCGCGGCAGGCAGCCGGTGGTCGGCACCTACCGCCTGCTGCGCCAGGAGGTGGCGGAAACGAACGGAGGCTTCTACACCGAGAACGAGTTCGACATTGCGAGCCTGATCGATCGCCACGCCGGTTTGCGCTTTCTCGAACTCGGGCGATCCTGCGTGCTGGCACGCTATCGCAACAAGCGCACCGTCGAGCTGCTGTGGCACGGCATCTGGAGCTATGTCCGCCAGCACCGGCTCGACGTCATGATCGGCTGCGCCAGTTTCGAGGGCACCGATCCCGGGCGGCTGGCCCTGCCGTTGTCGTTCCTGCATCACTACGCGCGGGCCCCGGAAGCCTGGCGCGCCAGCGCGCATCCTTCTCGCCGGGTCGAGATGAACCGGATGGCCAAGCAGGCCATCAATCCGAAGGCGGCGCTTCACGAGCTGCCGCCCCTGATCAAGGGATATCTGCGGTTGGGGGCGTTGATCGGCGATGGCGCCGTGATCGATCATCAGTTCGGCACCACCGACGTGCTGATAGTGATGCCGGTAGCGGCGATCAGCGCCCGCTATATCGAGCATTTCGGCGTCGATGCGTCGCGGCATGCGGCCTAGCGGGTATTCCGCAAAAGTGGGCACCGGTCTTTGCGCATAGAATACGCGCAGACAGGACTAGAGCCGTCGCAGCGCCACGGATTCGACGACGTGATCGGCGCCCTTTTTCAGGATCAGCGTCGCCCGTGGCCGGGTCGGCAGGATGTTGTCTTCGAGGTTGGCGAGGTTGGTGCGCTCCCAGATCGCCAGCGCGGTGGCGGTGGCTTCCTCGTCGGACAGCAGCGCATAGCGGTGGAAGTACGATCGCGGGTCGGTAAACGCGGTGTCGCGCAGCGCCAGAAAGCGCCGGACGTACCAGTCACGCAACACCGGTTCGTCGGCGTCGATATAGACCGAGAAATCGAAGAAATCCGAAACCACCGCAACCGCCTTGCCGTCGCGCGGCAGCCGTCCGGTCTGCAGGACATTGACGCCCTCGACGATCAGGATATCCGGGCGGTCGATCTCGATCCATCGGTTCGGGATGATGTCGTAGGTCAGATGCGAATATACCGGCGCCCGCACCGGTCGCCGCCCCGCCTTGATGTCGCTGAGGAAAGCCAGCAGCGTCGGCAGGTCGTAGCTCTCCGGAAAGCCCTTTTTCTGCATCAGGCCTTGGCGTTCCAGCACCGCATTGGGGAACAGAAAGCCGTCGGTGGTCACCAGATCGACCCTGGGCCGCGGCGACCAGCGCGCCAGCAGCGCCTGCAGCACGCGCGCGGTGGTGGATTTGCCGACCGCCACCGATCCGGCGACTCCGATGATGTAGGGCACCTTCCGATCGCGGATGCCCAGGAATTGCCGCTGCGCCTGGTAGAGCCGGTGGGTGGCATCGACATAGATCGATAGCAACCGCGACAGCGGCAGGAAGATGTCCTCGACCTCCTTCATGTCGAGACGGTCATGCATCGAACGCAGCCGCTCGAACTCACCCGGCTCCAGCGTCATCGGCGTGTCGTCGCGCAGGCGCGCCCACTGCTCCCGCGTAAATATCCGGTATGGATTGTATTGTTGATCCGGTGCCCGAATGTCCATCAAGCCCCCCTCTGGCGTTAGCTCTTAAGTGTCGCGCCTGCGCGCGGCCTTCTCTTCCAGTCCGGACGTGCCGGTGCGCTGCGACAGCGTGGCCTCGACCTCTTCGAAGGTCACGCCGCGCGATTTCAGAAGCACCAGCAGGTGGAACAGCAGGTCCGCACTCTCGTTGATGAGGTTACCGCGATCGTTCTCGACCGCCGCGATGACGGTCTCCACCGCTTCCTCGCCGAGCTTCTTGGCGCAGTACTCGGACCCCCTGTCCAGCAGCCTGCGGGTGTAGGACGCCTCTCCTCCCGACGCCGCGCGGGCATCGATGGTAGCGGCCAGATCGTGGATGGTGAAACGCGGCATCAACTCGAACTCACTACGCGCCACCGGCAGGAGCGCATCATCCGGCGGGATGTAGCACTTCTGTCACAAAGAGTCGTCAGGGATCGAGCCGCACCGGCAGGCCGGCGCGCACCATGTGGTCCTTGGCCTGGCGTATGGTGAATTCCCCGAAGTGAAATATCGACGCCGCCAGCACCGCGGTCGCATGGCCCTGTTTGATGCCGTCGACCAGGTGATCGAGATTGCCGACACCGCCGGAAGCTATCACCGGAACCCGGATGCTGTCTGCCACGGCCTGGGTCAGCGGCAGGTCAAAACCCTGCCTGGTACCGTCCCGATCCATCGACGTCAGCAAGATCTCGCCGGCGCCGAGCGCCACCACTTCCTGGGCGTATTCGATGGCATCGATCCCGGTTGAATTGCGTCCGCCGTGGGTGAAGATTTCCCAGCGCTCGCCGCCGCCGCGCTTGACCCGCTTGGCGTCGATCGCCACCACGATGCACTGATCGCCGAATTTTTCCGCGGCTTCCTTGACGAATTCGCGTCGGCTGACGGCGGCGCTGTTGATCGACACCTTGTCGGCGCCGGAGCGCAACAGCATCTTGATATCCTCGACGGTGCGCACCCCGCCACCCACGGTCAGCGGCATGAAGCAGGCTTCCGCGGTGCGCCGGACCACCTCCATCATGGTGCCACGGTTTTCATGCGTGGCGGTGATGTCGAGAAAGCAAAGCTCGTCGGCGCCGGCGGCGTCATAGGCGATCGCCGCCTCGACGGGGTCGCCGGCGTCGCGCAAATCGACGAAGTTGACGCCCTTGACCACGCGCCCGTCCTTGACGTCGAGGCAGGGAATCACGCGCACCTTGAACATTGAAGTCTCTCTAATGTTTGAGCGTGACCTTTCCGGATCACGCGTTAGGCCGCGGCGCGAGCGCTGCGGATCAGCGCCAGTGCGGCCGCGGCGTCGAGCCTGCCGTCATAGAGCGCTCGGCCCGCGATCGCTCCGGCCAGTTTCGCGGCGCGCGGCGCCAGCAACGCCTTGACGTCTTCAATCGACGCAAAGCCGCCCGAGGCGATGACGGGGATGGAGATACGTCCGGCAAGCTCGATGGTGGCGTCGAGATTGAGGCCCTTCAGCAGGCCGTCGCGCGCGATGTCGGTGAAGATGATCGCGGCGACGCCGGCATCCTCGAAACGCCGCGCGATTTCGAGCGCGGTGACCTGCGAGGTCTCGGCCCAGCCCTCGACTGCGACCTTGCCGTCGCGCGCGTCGAGCCCCACCGCCACGCGGCCGGGAAACTTTTTCGCGGCGCCCTTCACCAGTTCGGGATCGCGCACCGCCGCGGTACCGATGATCACGCGGGTAACGCCCTTGCCGAGCCAGGCTTCGACGGTGGCGAGATCGCGAATCCCGCCGCCGAGCTGCACCGGGATGGTGACGGCCTCGAGCATCGTCTCGACGGCCGCCGCGTTCATCGGCCTGCCGGCAAACGCCCCGTCGAGATCGACCACGTGGAGATATTCGAAACCCTGCGCGGCGAAGCTCTGCGCCTGCGCCGCGGGTTCGAGGTTGAACACCGTGGCGCGCGCCATGTCGCCCTGCTCGAGGCGCACGCACTGGCCGTTCTTCAGGTCGATGGCGGGAAAGAGAATCACGGCTTCCACTTCAGAAAGTTCGAAATCAGGGCCAGCCCGAAACGCTGGCTCTTCTCCGGATGGAACTGGGTGCCGATGGCGGTGTCCCTGCCGACCATCGCCGTGACCGGACCGCCGTAGTCGGCGCGCGCCAGCACTTCCGCCTCGTGGGTGGCATTGAGGTGATAGGAGTGCACGAAATAGGCGTGGCGGCCGTTCGGGCCCAGCGGCAGGCGCTCGAGGACAGGATGCTCGCGCACCATGTCCAGCGTGTTCCAGCCCATGTGCGGAATCTTCAGATTCTCCTCGCGCGGCGAAATCTTTTCGACGTCGCCCGCGATCCAGTTGAACCCGTCGGTGGTGACGTGTTCCTTGCCGCGGGTCGCCATCAGCTGCATGCCGACGCAAATGCCGAAAAACGGCCGCGCCTTGCTACGCACCGCTTCGGTCATCGCCTCGATCATGCCATCGAGCGCGTCCAGCCCGCGGCGGCAATCGGCGAAGGCGCCGACCCCAGGCAGCACGATGCGATCGGCGCGATAGACGGTCTCGGGATCACGGGTCACCACGATCTTTTCCGGTACAGTCATCCCCCGCGCCGCGCGCTCGAACGCTTTCGCCGCCGAGTGCAGGTTGCCGGAGCCGTAGTCGATAATGGCAACGCTCACCGCGCGCCTCCCGGTTCCGGAAACGATCCGATGATCTCGCCGGACGGCAACGGCGGCGGCCGCGAAAACGGCTGGCCCGGAATATCCCGGGTCGGCGGCGGCCCGCCGCGATCGACCGCCAGCTGATCGTTGACAAGCGTGCGCTGCTTGGCGGTCCAGCGATCGAAGAATCGCCGCTCGGCGGATTCCCAGTCCTCGGCCACCACGATGTCGACCTGACGCCAGTTGCGCCGCGACAGGGTCCAGCGCCGCAGGCTCGCGGCTTCAAATCCCATCAGCAGCGCCAGCAGGATGTCGACGAGAAAGATCGCGTTACCGCCGGCGCCGAGCGCCGCCATTCCGATACCGACCGCGACCATCACGACAATCCAGCCGATCAGCGCCAGCCATAGCCCATGCCAGACCAGCCAGATCGGGCCCAAAAGGGCGGCCCAGAAATGAAAGCCATCGCGAACGAAGGCGAACCTGTCGGCCGCCCGAATGCCCGCATCGTTCATTACTGGCGCATGAACCGTGTAAACCGGCATCGCATCTCTCCGCCGAGAACGAGAAAATCAGCCGCCGAGCTGACCCTTGGTGGACGGCACTTCGCCCGCGGCGCGCGGGTCGATCGCGACGGCCGCACGCAACGCCCTCGCTAGACCCTTGAAGCAGGATTCGGCGATATGATGGCTGTTCTCGCCATATAGGGTCTCGACGTGCAAAGTCACGCCGGCATTGATCGCAAAGGCGTTGAACCATTCGCGGACCAATTCGGTGTCGAATGCGCCGATCTTGTCGCGCGGAAAAGCCACCTTGAACACCAGCACCGGCCGGCCGGAAATGTCGATCACCACCCGCGACAACGTCTCGTCCATCGGCATATGGACACCGGCGTAGCGGGTGATGCCGGCCATGGTGCCGAGCGCCTGCTTCACGGCCTGGCCGATCGCGATGCCGACATCCTCCGTCGTGTGATGGTCATCGATGTGGAGGTCGCCGACGGCCTTTACAGTCAGGTCGATGCGCGCATGCCGGGCCAGCAGATCGAGCATATGATCGAAAAAACCGACGCCGGTCGCGACGCTGGACACGCCGGATCCGTCCAGGTTCACCGTCACCTCGATATCGGTCTCTTTGGTCTTGCGCTTGATGGTCGCCGTGCGCATGAAAACTGCTTTCCCTGAGGCTTTCGGCCGAAAACGCGGCCCTTTTAACAGGCTGGTGCCGCCTTCGCTACTGCGGGATGGCCCGTCAAGGGCCAACTTGGGGCTATGGTGACCGGAAACCGGCGCCAATTGTAACCTTGCGCGCCAATCCCTAGATTTGGCCCGACACAAGGAATTCCATGCAATCATCTGAGCCCCAGTCGCCGGTCTGGCACGGCACCACGATCCTGACGGTCCGCAAGGGCGGCAAGGTGGTGATCGGCGGCGACGGCCAGGTCTCGATCGGCCAGACCATCATCAAGGGCAACGCCAAAAAAGTCCGCAAACTCGGCAAGGGCGACGTGATCGGCGGATTTGCCGGCGCCACCGCCGACGCCTTCACGCTGTTCGAGCGGCTGGAAAGCAAGCTCGAGCAGTATCCGGGACAGTTGACCCGCGCGGCGGTCGAGCTGGCCAAGGACTGGCGCACCGATCGCTATCTGCGGCGGCTGGAGGCGATGATGATCGTCGCCGACAAGGATGTCTCGCTGGTCTTGACCGGCACAGGCGACGTGCTGGAGCCGGAAACCGGCGTCATGGCGATCGGGTCCGGCGGCAATTACGCCCTGGCGGCCGCCCGGGCTCTGGTCGATTCCGACCAGGATGCCGAGACCATCGTGCGCCGCTCGCTCGATATCGCCGCCGACATTTGCGTCTATACCAACCGCAACGTGACCCTTGAGACCCTTTAAGGAGCGCGGACGTCATGGCGCCGCGTTACGTCTTCCGCCCGATGAAGACAGCCGATCTGCCGCTGGTTCGACGCTGGCTGGCAGAACCGCATGTGGTGCAGTGGTGGGACGACGCGCACGAACAGTTCGAATTGGTCAGCGGCGACCTCTCGGTCGAGGCCATGGACCAGTTCATCGTGGCGACGGACGATCGTCCCTTTGGATACATCCAGTGCTATGATCTCGAAGCCTGGCCGGACAGCGGATTAGGCGACCATCCCAAAGGCAGCCGCGGCATCGACCAGTTCATCGGAGAACCGGACATGGTGGATCGCGGCCACGGCTCGGCGTTTATCCGCACCTTCATTGATCGGCTGCTGGCCGCCGGCGCACCGCGCGTCATCACCGATCCCGACCCCGCCAATGCCCGAGCGATACGGGCCTATGAAAAAGCCGGATTTCGCCGAGACCGTTTGGTCGACACGTCAGACGGCACGGCGTTGCTGATGGTTCGCAACCCTTGACGCTTGCTCGCGAGCAATTGCGATGGCGGCGGCCGCGGCCGCCGCCTCTGGTTCGTACGCGTATTGCTTCACATTCACACTGCATATGATCCGCCGAGGCGATCCAGCCGAGGCTGGCCGGACCCCTGTTCATCTGATGCGGCTTGTGCCGGCCATGTTTTGAACCTAGCTAGGGCTCATGACCGACTTCTCTCCCCGTGAAATCGTTTCCGAACTCGACCGCTTCATCGTCGGCCAGGCCGATGCCAAGCGGGCGGTCTCCATCGCGCTGCGCAACCGGTGGCGGCGGCTGCAGCTCACCGGCTTGTTGCGCGAGGAAGTGCTGCCGAAGAATATTCTGATGATCGGGCCGACCGGCGTCGGCAAGACCGAGATCGCGCGGCGGCTGGCGAAATTGGCCGGCGCGCCGTTCATCAAGGTCGAAGCCACCAAATTCACCGAGGTCGGCTATGTCGGCCGGGACGTCGAGCAGATCATCCGCGACCTGGTCGAGGTCGCGATCGCGCAGATCCGCGAGCGCAAACGCAAGGACGTTCAGGCCCGCGCTCAACTCGCCGCCGAGGACCGCGTGCTCGATGCCCTGGTGGGCCCCGGCTCCGGCCCGGCGACGCGGGATTCGTTTCGCAGGAAACTGCGCGCCGGCGAACTCAACGACAAGGAAATCGAGATCGAGACGCAATCCTCCGGCGGCGCGCCGATGTTCGAAATTCCCGGGATGCCCGGGGCGCAGCTTGGCGCGATCTCGATCGGCGACATCTTCGGCAAGATGGGCGGGCGGACCAAGACCCGACGCCTGACGGTTGCGGATTCCCACGAGCTTCTGGTCAACGAGGAATCCGACAAGCTGCTGGATAACGATCAGCTGGTGCAGGAAGCGATCCATGCGGTCGAGAACAACGGCATCGTGTTTCTCGACGAGATCGACAAGATCTGCGTGCGCGACGGCCGTACCGGCGGCGACGTCTCGCGCGAAGGCGTGCAGCGCGACCTGCTGCCGCTGATCGAAGGCACCACGGTTTCGACCAAGCACGGCGCCGTCAAGACCGACCATGTCCTTTTCATCGCGTCGGGCGCGTTTCACATCGCAAAACCGTCGGACCTGCTGCCGGAATTGCAGGGGCGGCTGCCGATCCGCGTCGAGCTGGAAGCGTTGACCCGCGACGACATGCGCCGCATCCTGACCGAACCGGAGGCGTCACTGATCAAGCAATATGTCGCGCTGCTGCAGACCGAAGGGGTCACGCTCGATATCACGCCCGACGCCATAGACGCGCTCGCGGACGTCGCGGTCGCGGTCAACTCCACGGTCGAGAATATCGGCGCGCGGCGATTGCAGACCGTGATGGAGCGCGTACTCGACGAGATTTCCTTCGCCGCGCCCGACCGCCATGGCGAGACCATCCAGATCGACGCCGCCTATGTGCAGAAGCATGTCGGCGACCTCGCCAAGAACGCGGATCTGAGCCGGTTTATTCTGTGAGGATCTATCGATAGTCCCTGCGGCTTGAGCCGCCGGGGTGTCGAATGAAACTGCGTTGGCGGGAAAGTCCCTGGCGGCTGATGCTTGCCGTCAATGACGCGGTGCCGATCGGCGTCCTGTTCTACAAGCTGAAGCGCGAGCCGTACTTCCCCTGCATTCATCTGTTGGTCGACTACCATTTCGGCTTCACCAAGCGCGCGCTGATCGGCGCCGTGGTTTGCATTCGCGATCGGCCTGCTGCTGATCCCGGCGCGCTCGATCTGGTTCATCGTGCTCGCCGCCGCGGCGTCGATGATCCTCATTCTGATCCATCACATTCATCTCCTGATGTATGTGCCGGGGATCGCCGCCGCTCCCCGAGGCGGATTTCATCCGGTATCTGCAGCGCCGCATGGCCGATCCATCAGGACCAGCCTGCTGAGCTTCAGCTTCATCTGGTATCAATCTCAGTCGCAGGAGATCGGCGATACCTGGGGGCGCATGCCGTCTAACCCGCTGGGCGCACCGGTGTTCGCGCTGTTGATCTGGCTGCATGCCCCGCTCTGGAAGTATTCTTCCGGACTGGTCCGGTCGCTCTCGGATCAGTTCCAGCGACGAATCGTCATCGCCGCGGTCTCGGCGGCAAGTGCCGGCTATCTGGTGATGTTCGCGATCGTGTTCGATTATTCACGCTGGATTTCGAACTGGGCCGTTTGAATGTTCCTGATCCTGCATGCGATCAAGGCCCTGCCTGCCTCGCGCCAGGTGCCGCCGATTTCGAGCGACGATCGAACAACTATCCTGCTCGGCTGGATTGTGACGCTGCTCCCGCGCGTCGGGATCGTGCGACCGTTCTGATCGGTTCACATCCTTGCCCGCCGTACCCGAACATATAGCGCGCCCTCGCCGCCATGGCCGATATGCGCTTCCTCGAAGCCGACCACCAGCGAACGAAATTCCGGCAGGCTCAGCCATTGCGGCACCTGACGGCGCAGCACCCCGCGTTCGGATTCGGCGCCTGTCTTGCCTTTGCCGGTGATGACGAGAACGAAAGTCTGGCCCTCGCTATGGGCGCGCTGCAGGAAACCGAACAGCACGCGATGGGCGCGGGTCTGGGTCATGCCGTGCAAGTCGAGCCGGGCATCGATCTCCTTCCGGCCGCGCGACAGCTGCGAACGCTCGCGGCGTCCGAGCGGCGCCAGCGGCGGAGCAGCCGGCGGCGAGGCCGGTCTTGGCGCTCGCGCAAGCTTGGCGGGCGGAAGCTGCTTGGGCGGGCTTGCGGATCTGGCGATGGCCGGCGTTACCGCCTCCGGTGACGCAGCATGCGCCTTGGCGACGCGCGCCCTCTTGCGCAGCGGCTTTGTGTGTTTGGCAACACTTTCCCACAGCGCGCGCTCTTCCTCGCTCAGGCTGCGCCGGCGACGCGGCGACGCGGACAATTCCGGGATCGGGGTCGAGGACGGACGCTTCATCGGCCGCGATGATGAAGGTGGCGATCATGACGGGGGCGATGTCGGCGCGCGTCCCGGCTCGGGGCGATGGTCGGCCGCGCTTCCGGCAACGGGACCGGCTTGGCCACCGCCACCGTCGCCGCGGGAGCTATGGCTGCGGGAGGCTGCATCGCCGTGGGCGCGTCATTCTTCGCGGGCTCTTTGACGGTGGCGTTGGGGCTGGCAGCGGCAGAAGCTTCGGTCGGCTTCTGATCCTTGGATTGGTCCTTGGATTGGTCCTTGGATTGATCCTTCAGAGGATCGACCTGCGGAAACAGCCTGGCGATTTTGGCCGAGGGCCGATCGTCCGGCACCGGCATCTTACGGCCTCTCGCCACCGGATCGAGGCTGTTCGGGATCAAAATGACGAAGCGTGCGTTGTGCCGGAACCGGCCGGACACCCGTCCAGCCTCGGCGCCGGCGCCGAGATAGAGATCGGCGCGCGCGGGACCGACGATCGCCGATCCCGTATCCTGTGCGATCATCAGCCGGCGGAACGGCGTCTTCGACCGTTCCGACTCGATCGGCAGCTCGCCCTCGATGAAGAACGGTGTGCCGTAGACATGCAGCGCCTTGTCGACGGCGATCGAGCGGCCCGGGGTCAGCGGCACGCCCTGCGCGCCGGACGGTTCATCCTTGTCGGAGAGGTTCACTTCACGAAAGAACACGTACGAGCGGTTCTGCCGCCGCAATTCGTTGGCGCCGTCGGGATTCTGCTCCATCCAATCCCGGATCTTCTGCATCGACATCTGATCTTTAGGGATGATGTTGCGTTCGATCAGGATGCGGCCGACCGGCGTATAGGAAAAGCCGTTATGCGCGTCGTAATTGATGCGGACGGTGGAGCCGTCCTCGAGGCGCACCCGGGCCGAGCCCTGGATCTGGGTGAACAGCAAATCGGTCTGGTTCTTCAGCCAGACGATTTCGAGGCCGCGGCCGGCAATCGCGCCGTCCTCGATTTCGGCGCGATCGTAATACGGCACCAGCTTGCGGCGACCGATCTTTCGAAACACCTGGCCCTTGTTGGGCAAGCCCGCAGAACTCTGCCGCGCGCCGCGGACGAACAGATTGGAAGGGCGGCGATAGACCGGCACGGTGTAGACGTCGGTCTGGGTCCTGGAGCCGTCGATGATGGGCTCGTAATAGCCGGTAACAAAGCCCTCGGCTTCGCCGAGCCGCGAGATGCGCAAGGGAAGGAAATGCTGCTCGAAGAAGACCTTGGCCTTAGCCCCGTCGGCAAGATCGAGAGCTCTGGCGGCCCTGCAGGGATCTCGCAGCGAGGTACCCAGCGCCTTCGGTTCGGCGGGAGGCTTGCGCTGCGCCGCTATCGGCTTGCAGCTTGTGCGGAACGCCTGGTAGGCGAGCAGATGATCGTCCTCGCGCCAGCCCACAATATCGGCCCACGCCAGCGGCGCATATTGGCTGCCGCTGATTTCAAGCGGCCAGGCGATACGGGGATAGGGCAGGGAACGCGCAGCCTGGACCTGCGGACGAGCGTGATTCGAAGCATGGGAGCGAGGTGCGGCGACTCCGCTCGATGAAACCAGCGACAACGCCGCAGTGATCGCGACAAGCGCGACGGCATGCCGGCCGGCGCCACGCGCGTTATTGAGCGCTTCCGGTACCAACCAGCTTCCAGTTCGGATCGCGTGAGGTAATATCGCGGGCGAAGGTCCAGACATCGGTGATATCCGCAACCGTATCGGGGCTGCCGTCGACGACTGTGCCGGCCTTGTCGCGAGTGACCGTGATCATCTGCGACACGAAGCGAACGGTCAGCTGCGCCGCGCGGTCGCGGGCTTCCGCACCCACCAGTTCGGCCTTATCGATCGACACAAATCGCGTTTCCGTCTTCTGCTCGTGCTTCTCGCGGTCCCTGATCACCGTCTCGAAGCTCTCGTAGACCTCGGACGACAGCAGATCCTTCAGCGCGCGGCGGTCGCCATTGGCAAACGCCAGCACGATCATTTCGTAGGCGCTCTTCGCGCCACTGAGGAAATGCCGGGGATCGAACGAGGAATCCTGGGCCGCAATGGCGTCGAGCCCCCGCGCCAGCGGCGTGCCGGGCTCGGCCAAACCCTTCCAGCGGTCGGTCGGGGGGACCACATCGGCGGTCGGCGCCGATGGCGTCTGGTCGATCACCGCACCGGGGATCGGCACCACATTATTATCCTGCGCCCCGTGCAACACGTTGCGCGCCGCCCGATCGAAAGGCGGCCGCTCGTTTCCGGTACGTTGTCCAAGAACGTTACGCAGGCGCAGGAAGATGAAGACCGCCAACGCCAGGAAGATGATGGTGTAAATGTCCACGTCGCATTCGCTTTCTGGTCTGCGCCGGCGATGGAGCCCGGCGGTAGAGCGTTCCGATCAGGAAACGGCAGAGATCAAGTCATGGAATGGGTCTGCAGCATGTAGGCACGAAACCAAGCCTAGCCAATGGGCCCGTTCGGACATGAACAGCTATGCCCCTGGAAATAGACTAAGCCAAGGCTCTTTCCCACAAGGCTCTTTCCCATTTGGCCATAAAGGAATTGTAGCGCGTTTTGGACCGGGGTGGAAACCCGATCCTGCCCGGAAACCGCGCATATTCAATAATCTAGCGCGTCCTTGGCGGCCCGGCCCGCCCGCCGGATGCCTCCTTCCCGGGCCCAGCCGATCATCGGGACGCCCTTGACCGGCTGCCGGCGATGGTCGTCCTTGTGGACCGAGGCGCGGCTATGATAGCCACTCGCCCCTACATCGGCCCGCACCTTTCGAGCGAATTGAGACGTAAGACCCGCCCCGCTCGGTTCCAGGAGATTTTCATGACCAACGGCAACGGCGCGCCCCCCGAGGCGGCCCCTCCTCCCCAGTTGAACGTGCTGGCGCAGTATACCAAGGACCTGTCGTTCGAGAATCCGAACGCGCCGGCCTCGCTGGCCCCGCAGCAACAGCAGCCCGCGATCAATATCCAGATCAACGTCAGCGCCAATAACATCGCCGAGAACGAGTTCGAAGTGACGCTTTCGGTCGAGGGCAAGGCCGAAAACGGCGGCAAGGTGATGTTCAGCTTCGATCTTGCCTATGCCGGCGTGTTCCGGGTTTTGAACGTACCGCAGGAGAACCTGCACCCGCTGGTCATGATCGAATGCCCGCGGTTGCTGTTCCCGTTCGCGCGCGAGATCATCGCGACAGCGGTGCGTGACGGCGGGTTCCCCCCGCTGATGCTGGATCCGGTCGATTTCGTCGGCCTGTATCGCCAGAATCTGGAACGGCAGGCTGCCGCCCAGGCAGGGCAGGCCAAGCCGAGCTGATGCGACCGCGCTCGGTCGCCATCATCCGCCCAGAAAATCCGCCCAAATGGGCTTGTTGCCCAGCGTGGCGACGAAGGCCCGATGGGCCGCGCGGTCTGCTTCGGTAAGGCGCGGCGCAAGCGGCACCTCGCGGATCCGGCGCGGCATTTCGCCGTACCCGTCGACGCGGGCATCACGGGTCTCCGTTGCCAGGATCAGTTGCGACTGCCGCGCGCCGATCAGGTCGATATAGACCTCGGCCAGGAGTTCGGCGTCGAGCAAGGCGCCGTGCTTGGTGCGGCGGGAATTGTCGATCGCGTAGCGCGAGCATAGATCGTCGAGCCGGTTCGACACCCCCGGATGCTTGCGCCTGGCCAGGAGCAGCGTGTCGACCAGCCGATCGCGCAAGATTGCCGGCCGGTTGATGCGATCGAGTTCGGCATTGATGAAGCCGATATCGAACGACGCATTGTGGATCACCAGCGGCGCGTCGGCGATGAACTCCAGGAAATCGTCGACCACGTGGCCGAACAGCGGCTTGTCGGCGAGGAACTCGCTGGATAGGCCGTGCACGGCGAAGGCCTCGGCCGGCATGGCACGCTCAGGGTTGATATGCCGGTGAAAGGTTTGTCCGGTCGGCATGCGGTTGATCATCTCGACGCAGCCGATTTCAACCAGCCGGTCGCCGCGTAGCGGGTCGAGGCCGGTGGTTTCGGTATCAAGAACGATTTCGCGCATGGAGCTGGTCCGGAAAAACGGCGAATCAGCTCCGCCGCTGCGGCATTTTAACAACCTGTTGCAGAATGTCGCGGATTTGAGCCCGTACCGGATCGAGACCGTGCGAGGTATCCACCACGAAATCCGCACGCTTGCGTTTTTCGGCGTCGGGCAATTGCCTCGCCAGGATGGCATCGAGTGCTTCGCTGGTCATGGTGCCGCGCTCCATGATTCGGGCGCGCTGGTTCTCCGCCGAGGTCGTCACCACCACCACGGCATCGACGCGCCTCTCGCCGCCGGTCTCGTACAGCAGCGGTACGTCGACCACCGCCACCGGTGCGCCGGATTGCTCGGCGTCCCGGAAGAATTTTTGCCGCGAGGCTCCCAGCATCGGGTGAACGATCTGTTCGAGCTGCTTCATGGCGGCGGGATCGTGCACCACGCGCGCCGACAGTTTCTGGCGATCGACCTTGCCGCCGGGGGCGGTGCCGGGAAATGCCGCTTCGATCGCAGGCGCCGCCTCTCCTTCGTACAGTTGGTGAACGGCCGCATCGGCGTCATAGACCGGAACGCCGGCTTCGGCGAACAGTTTGGCGGTGGTGGATTTGCCCATCCCGATCGAACCGGTCAGCCCGAGAACTATCATCCAGGTTTCGCCATTTGCTGTTCACGTAGCTCCTTGTCAGACGCCAAGCAACCGCTCGCTGCGCAGAAACGCCAGCAACGGCAGCAGCGGCAGTCCAAGGATGGTGAAGTGATCGCCATCGATGCGTTCAAACAAATGCACCCCCGGCCCTTCGATCTGATAGGCGCCGACGCTCGAGGTAACCGCCTCGCCTGCTGCATCCAGATAGGTTTGGATTTCAGCCCCGCTGAGCTGCCGCATGGTCATGCGCGCGACGGTAACCGCTTCGAACAATATCTTGCCGTTGCGCGCCACCGCAACGGCGGAGTGCAGTTCATGGCTACGGCCGGCAAGGTCGCGCAATTGGGCGGCGGCATGGGCTCGTCCGGCGGGCTTGCTGAAGAGCCGATACGCCAGCGCCAGCGTCTGATCGGCACCGACGACATATTTTCCGGGCCGGGTCATCGACACGGCCAGCGCTTTCGCTCGCGCCAGAACGGCGGCGATCTCCCCGGGCGCTGCCAGGCCGGAGGCTTGCTGCACCGCGCGCTCATCGATCTCGGCCGGAACGACTTCGAAATGAAGGCCGGCATTGGCCAACAGCACCTGCCTCGCGCGGCTCTGCGACGCTAGCACCAGCGCATCGTGGCCGCGCCATAGCGTCATTCCGAAATCCGCTGCCGCTGCCGGTCGGTGAACAGTTTCAATACCGCCGCGGCAGTTTCCTCGATCGATCGCCGCGTCACGTCGAGCTGGGCCCAGTTGAACCTGGCACTCAATCGCCGCGCGAAGGCGACCTCGTCGGTGACGGCCTGCCGATCGATATAAGTCTCGTTGTCCCGGTCACCCATGCTCAACAGCCGGTTCTGCCGGACCTGAATGAGCCGCTCGGGCGTAGCGTGAAGACTGACGACCAAGGGCTTTTTCAGCGTCTCCAGCTGATGCGGAATCGGAATGCCCGGCACCAGCGGCACGTTCGCGGTGCGGATGCCGCGATTGGCGAGATAGATCGACGTCGGAGTTTTCGACGTGCGCGACACGCCGACCAGGATCACTTCGGCCTCTTCCAGCCCTTCGACATGCTGGCCGTCATCATGCATCATCGTATAATTCAGCGCGTCGATCCGCTTGAAATACTCCCCATTCAATACATGCTGCGCACCGACGCGGCCCGTCGTCGCGGCACCGAGATAGGCCTGAAACAATTGCATCACCGGGCCGATAATCGACAGGCTCGGAATGTTCATTTCCCTGCACTTGGTTTCCAGCCGGGCGACCAGGTCCTTTTCCAGCAAGGTAAAGAGAACGATTCCCGGCGCTTCCTCGATTTCATCAAGCACGCGATCGAGCTGCTTCTGGCTGCGAACCAGCGGATAGACATGTTCGACCGGCGTCACATTGGCGTATTGCGCCGCCACCGCGCGCGCCACCGTGATCAGGGTCTCACCGGTCGAATCGGAGACCAGATGAAGATGAAAGTAATTGCCGGTCGTAGGCACCGAGACCCCTGTGTATCCTGTGAATCGCTGTGGAGTTTACCCGAGAGAGTCGAAGACGAACCGAGGTGCCCGGGATAACCGGGCTTTTTCTGCACAGGCCTCCCGTTCGGGATAACTCCGTTCGTCGGCTGCAATGATAGTGGGGTTATGTGGACTTGTCTCTTGATAAACCGCCCGTCACGTCGCCCAAGCAATTGAAGCAGATGATATTATCCGGGTGGAGCGGATCGCGGCGGTACCTGTTGATGAAATGTGAACAACCGAGGACAACGCTGGGGCGGTTTTGTGCGGACGCTAATCACCGCTACTTAGACTCAAACCTAAGATTCTAAACTTAGTTATTTAGAAAGGACGGGGTTGAGGATATGTCTGCCTTCGCGAAGCCGCTTGAAGCCTATCCTGCCTTCATCGCAACGCCGGATCCGGCGAGGCGTTCCAGCGTTGCGGGCGAAATTTGAGAGCCGAGTGAGACGTCGCGATGTACGAATGGATCAAGGCGCTGCATGTGATCGCGGTCATCGCCTGGATGGCGGGCATGCTCTACCTGCCGCGGCTGTTCGTCTATCACTGCGAGGCGGAGGTGGGATCGAAGCAGTCCGAGACGTTCAAGATCATGGAACGGCGGCTGCTGAAGGCGATCATCAACCCGGCGATGATCGTTACCTGGCTAGCGGGGCTCTATCTCGCATGGTCGGGTCAGTGGTTTTCGGCGGGCTGGTTTCACGGGAAGCTTCTGCTCGTGATTGTCATGTCCGGCATCCACGGTTTTTTTGTCCGCTGGGTGAAGGCCTTTGCCGCCGACCGGAACGAGAGGAGTCGGAAATTCTATCGTATAATCAATGAAGTACCTACGGTCTTGATGATTGGCGCGGTAATTCTTGTGATCGTGAAGCCGTTTTGAGGGACGCGGCCGCAACCATCCCGGGCGCCGGGCTGCTTGCGCAAGCCCTATCAACTTTCTATATTGGCGAAATCCCACCCCACGCAGGCGGATGTGGTCGTGTTCCGGTTTCCTCATTGAACCGGCCACCGCATCAGGTTTGAAGCCTCTCCGGCGCTTTCCTTGCTCAGACCTGCGGACCTTCCTTTTGCTCGCGTCCGCGGGTTCTTCGCAATCCTTCCCCACGTTACTCCACAGGACCATCCCAATGCGGGAAATGAAACTTCAAGACCTCAAGGCCCAGACGCCGGCCGAGCTCGTCTCGTTCGCTGAAGAAAAGGGGGTCGAAAACGCCAGCACCATGCGCAAGCAGGAGCTGATGTTCGCCATTCTCAAGCAGCTTGCGATCCAGGAAACCGATATCATCGGCGAAGGCGTCGTCGAGGTTCTCTCCGACGGCTTCGGATTCTTGCGCTCGCCGGATGCTAATTATCTGCCGGGACCGGACGATATCTACGTTTCGCCCTCGCAGATCCGCCGCTTTGGACTTCGCACCGGCGACACCATCGAAGGCCATATTCGAAGCCCGAAGGAGGGCGAACGCTATTTCGCGCTGCTCAAGGTCAACACGCTGAATTTCGAGGATCCGGAGAAGTCCAAGCACAAGGTCAATTTCGACAATCTGACGCCGCTGTTTCCCGATCAGCGCTTCCGGCTCGAGCTCGAAGACCCCACCAGAAAGGACCTTTCCGCGCGGGTTATCGACATCGTGGCGCCGATCGGCAAGGGCCAGCGCGCCCTGATCGTGGCGCCGCCGCGGACCGGCAAGACCGTGCTGATGCAGAATATCGCGCACTCGATCACCGCCAATCATCCCGAGTGCTATCTGATCGTGCTGCTGATCGATGAGCGTCCCGAGGAAGTCACGGACATGCAGCGCTCGGTGAAGGGCGAAGTGGTTTCCTCGACCTTCGACGAGCCGGCGGTGCGCCACGTCCAGGTCGCCGAAATGGTTATCGAGAAGGCCAAGCGGCTGGTCGAACACGGCCGCGACGTCGTGATCCTGCTGGACTCGATTACGCGCCTGGGGCGGGCCTACAACACCGTGGTGCCCTCATCCGGCAAGGTGCTCACCGGCGGCGTCGACGCCAACGCGCTGCAGCGGCCCAAACGCTTCTTCGGCGCCGCGCGCAACATCGAGGAGGGCGGTTCGCTCACCATCATCGCGACCGCGCTGGTCGATACCGGCAGCCGCATGGACGAGGTGATTTTCGAAGAGTTCAAGGGTACCGGCAATTCCGAGCTGATTCTCGATCGCAAGGTCTCGGACAAGCGGACCTTCCCGGCGATCGATATCTCGCGCTCCGGTACCCGCAAGGAAGAGCTGATCACCGATCCGCAGCTCCTGAAGAAAATGTACGTGCTGCGCCGGATCCTCAATCCGATGGGCACCATGGATGCGATCGACTTCCTGCTCGACAAGCTGCGCAACACCAAGAACAACGCGGAATTCTTCGAGTCGATGAATACCTGATCGATCCGGCTGGTCTTGAAGAGGCGTCCTTGCGGAAAGCGAGGGCGCCTTTTTCGTATTGGACTCGACCCCTCATGCTGGCAGCAAGGTATTGAGTACCGCCAAGCCGCCCCGGAACTCATGCGTCGGCCCGTCTACCTTTCCTTGGCGGTCGGCAATTGCGTTGCCTTTTCAAAGGCTGAGGCACAAATAGGCGATGCATCCGCGGGAACAGACCATCTTTGCGCTTTCATCGGGCCGGCCGCCGAGCGCGATTGCCATGGTGCGGGTTTCCGGGCCGCAGGCCCTGGCGGCCCTGGCTTCGCTTGCGGGCAAGGTTCCGCCGCCGCGGATGGCGACGCGGGCATTGTTGCGGGACGGCGCGCGGCAGCCGATCGACGATTCGGTGGTGCTGTGGTTTCCGGGCCCGGCCAGCGCGACCGGCGAGGATGTCGCGGAATTTCACGTCCATGGCGGCCGCGCGGTGTTGGCGGCGCTGTTCGCAGCGCTGGCAGCTTTTGACGATGTCCGTGCCGCCGAGCCCGGTGAATTCACCCGTCGCGCGTTCGAGAACGGCAAACTCGATCTCACCGAGGCCGAAGGCCTCGACGATCTGATTCATGCCGACACCGACCGGCAACGGCGCCAAGCGTTGCGCCAGTTGAAGGGCTTGCTCGGCGACAAAGTACGCGACTGGCGCGCCGAGATCATCGATGCCTCGGCGCTGATCGAGGCCGGAATCGATTTCGCCGACGAAGGCGACGTGCCGGCCGAACTGACCGCGCCGGCGCTTCTGAAAATCAAGGACCTGCTCGCGGAAATCAAGGAAGTCCTTGCGGCACAGGGGCGAAGTGAACGTCTGCGCGAAGGACTGGTGGTGGCGATCGCGGGTTTGCCCAATGTCGGCAAGTCGACGCTGATGAATTATCTGGCGCGGCGCGAGGTGGCGATCGTCTCCCCGCATGCCGGCACCACGCGGGACATCATCGAGGTGCAACTCGATCTCGACGGCTATCCAGTGACGGTGATCGACACCGCCGGAATTCGCGAAACCGACGATCCCGTGGAGCAGGAGGGCGTACGTCGGGCGAGGGCGCGGGCGGCGGAGGCGGATCTGGTCTTGTGGCTGGCAGATGCGCAGCGCGAGAAAATTCTGGCTGAAGGCGCAGCGCCGGTTTGGCTGGTGCGCAACAAGATCGACCTCAACGCCGGCCCGGCGGGCGGGGCGAAATTAGCGTTGGGCCCGAACCCGGACAGAGGCCAGGGCTGCGCTGTTGAATTCCGGATTTCGGCCAGTCGCGGCGACGGGATGCCGGAATTGATCTCGGCTCTGGTGAGGTTCGCGCAAGACCATCTCGGCGCGAACGACAGTGGGCTGATCGGCAGGGAGCGGCACCGAAAATTGTTGCAGGAGACAGCGGCAGCATTGCAGCGCAGTATCGAAGTTATCGAGGTTGGGGCGGAGCTCACCGCAGAAGAATTGCGAGTCGCAGTTCATTCCTTAGGGCAGGTATTGGGCCGGGTGAACCCCGAGGATATCCTTGATGTAATCTTCCGGGAGTTCTGTATTGGGAAGTAGTATTTCTTGAGTCATATCTAGAGCTGGGGTTGTTTCACGTGAAACAACTTGGAGGGGTCGTGTTTCACGTGAAACACGCTGCTGCCTTGTGGCGAACTTACCGCTTCCGCGATTCGCCGCTCCGCGATAAAAGCTTTGCATGATTGCGGCGCCAAATTGGTTCGATGTTATCGTGGTCGGTGGCGGCCACGCCGGCTGTGAAGCCGCGAGCGCCGCAGCACGCATGGGCGCCAGGACGGCGCTGGTGACCCACCGCTTCGCCACCGTGGGCACGATGTCGTGTAATCCCGCCATCGGGGGACTCGGCAAGGGACATCTGGTGCGCGAGGTTGATGCGCTGGACGGCCTGATGGGGCGGGTCGCCGATGCCGCCGGTATTCAGTTTCGCATGCTCAACCGCCGTAAGGGTCCGGCGGTTCGCGGCCCGCGCGCCCAGGCCGACCGCAAGCTCTACGCCGCCGCAATGCAGACAGCGATTCGCGGGACCGCCAGTCTGAGCGTGATCGAGGGTGAGGCCGACGAACTGACCGTCACGAACGGTCGCGTCACCGGCGTCGGCCTGATCGATGGCCGCGCGCTGTCTGCTGGCGCCGTTGTCATCACCACCGGGACCTTTCTGCGCGGGCTGATCCATCTCGGCGAGAAGAACTGGCCGGCCGGGCGTGTCGATGAGGCCCCGGCGATGGGACTTTCGAAGGCGTTCGAGCAGGCCGGCTTTACACTCGGGCGGCTGAAGACGGGCACGCCACCGCGGCTCGACGGCGCCACCATCGACTGGTCGGCGGTGGAGATGCAACCCGGCGACGATCTCCCGGAGCCGTTTTCGGTGATGACCGATCGGATCACCACCCCGCAGATCCAGTGCGGGATTACCCGCACCACGCCGGCCACCCATGAGGTGATCCGGGCCAATGTGCACCGCTCGCCGATGTATTCCGGCCAGATCAAGAGCTCGGGCCCGCGCTATTGCCCCTCCATCGAGGACAAGATCGTCCGCTTTGGTGACCGCGACGGCCATCAGATCTTCTTGGAGCCCGAAGGGCTCGATGACTCCACAGTCTATCCCAATGGCATCTCGACGTCGCTGCCGGAAGAGGTGCAGCTGACGATGCTGACCACGATTCCAGGCCTCGAGCGGGTGCGGATGGTCCGCCCAGGCTATGCGATCGAATATGACCACGTCGATCCCCGCGAGCTCGATGCCACGCTGCAGACCAAGCGGCTGCCGGGACTGTTCCTCGCCGGACAGATCAATGGCACCACGGGCTATGAAGAGGCGGCGGCGCAGGGGCTTGTTGCGGGTCTTAATGCCGCCTTGGCCGCCAGCGGCGCTGAACCGATGGTGTTCGACCGCGCCGACGGCTATCTCGGCGTCATGATCGACGATCTGGTGACGCGCGGAATCACCGAGCCGTACCGGATGTTCACGTCACGGGCTGAATACCGGCTGACCCTGCGAGCCGACAATGCCGACCAGCGCCTGACCGACAAGGGGATCACGCTGGGCTGTGTCGGGCGGGCCAGGGCCATTCGTCACGGCGCCAAGATGACGGCGCTCAGGGTTGCGAACGCCCAAGCGAAGTCGCTAAGCATTACCCCCAATGCGGCGGCGAAGCACGGACTGGCGCTCAATCGCGACGGCCAACGCCGTTCGGCGTTCGAGTTGCTGGCCTATCCCGACGTCGGCTGGAGCGAAATATGCACCATCTGGCCGGAACTGTCGGCCATTGACCCAGCCATCGCGGTTCACGTCGAGATCGACGCCAAATACGATGTTTATCTCAAGCGCCAGACCGCCGATGTCGACGCCTTCCGCCGTGACGAAGGGCTGATCCTGACCGACACCGATTACGGCCTAGTACCGGGACTTTCCAACGAGGCCCGCTCCAAGCTCGAAGCGGAGCGGCCGCGGACGGTAGGGCAGGCCGGACGGATCGACGGCATGACCCCGGCGGCGCTGGGCATCCTGGCCGCCTATCTTCGGCGGGAGGCCCGACGGAAGCCAACGGCCGCGTCCGCATAAGCAAGCAAGCTGTTTCACGTGAAACAAGGCCCGCAGAAAAATGGCCATCCCAGCCCAACAATCGGTCGCTCTGGTCCTTGCCTCTGACAAGGCCGCGGCGCTGGCGCTAACGCCTGTTTCACGTGAAACGGAGCAGCGGCTGGATCGCTACGTGCATCTGCTGCGACAATGGCAGGCGAAAACCAATCTGATAGCGCCGTCGACGCTTCCCAACCTGTGGACCCGCCATATCGCCGACTCGCTGCAATTGCTGAGGATCGCTCCTTCAGCCGCAATATGGGCCGATCTCGGCAGCGGCGGGGGTTTTCCCGGCGTGGTGTTGGCCTGCGCGCTGGCGGAGACACCTGGCACGGTGGTTCATCTGGTGGAGCGCAATGCCAAGAAGGCAGCGTTCCTGCGCGAGGCGCTGCGCGTTACCCACTCGCACGGCACTGTTCATCTCGCTGAGATTGGGGATAGTGTGGACAGAATCACCGGCCCCGTCGATTGCGTCACAGCCCGCGCGCTGGCTCCTCTACACCAGCTCATCGGTTTCGCGGAGCCGCTGGTGAGGCAGGGTGCAAAAGCACTGTTTCTCAAGGGACAAGATGTAGAGACCGAATTGACCGAAGCCACTAAATACTGGAATATCAAACCGCATCTTCACTCCAGCCGCACTGGCGGACAAGGCTGGATCGTCGAGCTCGACCGAATCGAGCGGATCTCCTCCGCGACAGCAGATGGCACCGCGCATGACCGTCATTGATCAAATTTATCAAGAGGATAAGGCCTCCACCGGACATCCGCGGGTGCTTGCGCTGGCGAACCAGAAGGGCGGTGTCGGCAAGACCACCACCGCGATTAATCTCGGCACCGCGCTCGCGGCGATCGGCGAGCGGGTGCTGATCGTCGATCTCGATCCGCAGGGCAACGCCTCCACCGGCCTCGGCATTGATCGCCGCAGCCGCAGTTGCTCGACCTATGACGTGCTGATCGGCGAGGCACCGCTGCGCGACGCCGTCGTGCCCACCGCGGTGCCGCGCCTGCATATCGCGGCCTCGACGATGGACCTTTCCGGCCTTGAGCTCGAACTCGGTTCGACGCGCGACCGCGCGTTCCGCTTGCGCGACGCGATCGCCGGCCTCAACCCCGTCGCCGCGCCCGATTCCGATTACACCTATGTGCTGATCGACTGTCCGCCGTCGCTGAACCTTCTTACCGTCAATGCGATGGCCGCCTCCGACGCCATCCTGGTGCCGCTGCAATGCGAGTTCTTCGCGCTCGAAGGCCTGTCGCAATTGCTGCAGACGGTGGAGCAGGTGCGCTCGACCCTCAATCCCAACCTGTCGATTCACGGTATCGTGCTGACCATGTTCGACTCGCGCAACAATTTGTCCAACCAGGTCGTCGCCGACGTCCGCCAGTTCATGGGCGCCAAGGTCTACGACACCATGATCCCGCGCAACGTCCGCATCTCCGAGGCGCCGTCTTACGGCAAGCCGGTGCTGGTGTACGATCTCAAATGCGTCGGCAGCGAAGCCTATCTCAAGCTCGCGACCGAAGTGATCCAGCGCGAGCGCGAGTTGCGCACGCATTAACGAACCGTCGGGTGGGCAACGGCGCGATGGTGGGCACGGCGCGAAAGCGCCTATGCCCACTACGATCCAGCGAAACCCAAGCGTTTAATTCTGGAGTGATGCGAGTGAATCCAAGGGAGCTGGCGATGGCCGACGAAGCGCGTTCGCGACTGGGCCGCGGTCTTGCAAGTCTGATCGGTGATGTCGGCGGCGAGGCCGCGCATCTGGAGCGGCCGCGCACGCAGCGCAAGGTACCGATCGAATTCCTCAAACCCAATCCGCGCAATCCGCGCCGCGCCTTTTCCGATGCCGAACTCAGCGAACTCTCCGATTCGATCAAGCAGCACGGCGTGATCCAGCCGATCGTGGTGCGTCCGGTCAAGGGCGTGCAGGATCGCTTCGAGATCATTGCAGGCGAGCGGCGCTGGCGGGCATCGCAGATCGCCGGGCTGCACGAAGTGCCGATCGTGCCGGTCGATGTCAGCGACTCTGACGCGCTCGAGATCGCGATCATCGAAAACGTGCAGCGCGAGGATCTCAACGCGATGGAGGAGGCGCAGGGCTATCACGCGCTATCCAACGAGTTCAGACGCAGCCAGGAAGAAATCGCAAAAATCGTCGGCAAGAGCCGCAGCCATGTCGCCAACATGATGCGGCTGACCAAGCTGCCGGCCGAGGTGCAGGCCTACATCGCGCTCGGCCAGTTATCGGCCGGCCACGCGCGCGCCCTGATCGGCGTCCCCGATCCGATCGCGGCCGCCAAACGCATCGTCGAGGAAGGTCTCAATGTCCGTCAGGCCGAGGCGCTGGCGCATGTCGAGGGCGTGCCGGTCCGCAAGCCGCAGAAGGCGCGCGGCGGCAAGGTCAAGGATCCCAACATGGTGGCGCTGGAGAAACGGGTCAGCGACGCGTTGGGCTTAGCCGTCAGCATCGACCACCGCGATCCCGGCGGCACCGTGCATATCCTCTATAGCGATCTCGAACAGCTCGACGAGATCGTGCGCCGGCTGGAAGCAACGGGTTAATTAACGCTTCTCTCTTCACCTCTCCCCTTGCGGGGGGGGGGGTCGCGGGCAAAGCGCGCGGATGGGGGAATGCATCCACGAACTCGATGTCCGCGTACTGCTGAGGCGCCCCCACCCCGGACAGCCCTGCCGCAAGCGGGAGAGGGAGAAGATCATCCACGCCGCTTGGCATTTACCGCAATAGCGAGCAACGCGCGCTGCGCGATCACGGCGGCCAGCGTCGCCTGTTTGCGCATCTCCAGTGCCGCGGTCGCGAGTTGTTCGATGATTCCGACCAATCGCGCCGGGCTGAAATTCCGCAGGGCGATCTCGGCACTCGGCTTCCGGGAAAAATGCAGGCGCGGGAAACCGCTCTCCAGCAGACTCGATACCGGCGTGCCCTCGGCCACCGCGAGGCTGGTCTTGTGCAGCCAGGCGGCGTGGCGCTGCGCGGCTGATATGATCATGCCGGGATAGGTGCCGGCCACCATCGCCTTGGCGAATTCGGTTTCGACCAGGTCCGGCTTTCCCGCGAACGCGCCGTCGACGATCGGATCGACCTTGAGCTCGGAGGCATCGGCGACCACCGCCATCACGTCGTCAAGGGTGACCTCTCGCGCGCCATGGGCATAGAGCGCGAGTTTTTTCAGTTCGTTGCGCGAGGCCTGGCGGTCGCCGCCGAGCAGGGACATCAGGACCGCGCGGGCGTCAGGCGCGATGCTCAGATTCGAGACCCGCAGCTCGCTGTCGATCAATCGCGCGAGCTGATTGGCGTCGTCGGCGTAACAGCCGATCGCGACCGCGGTCCTGGCGCGCTCGCAGGCCTTGCGCAGCGGCGATTCCGCCCGCAGTTCGCCGGCCTCGATCACGATGCGGCAATCCCTCAGGGGAGATTCCGCCAGGGTCTCGACGCCGCTGGCGAAACTGCGCGAGCCGGCGCGGACGCGAATGGCACGGCGGCCCCCGAACAGCGGCACGGTCATCGCCTCATCGACCAGCCGCGAGGGGTCGGCGGAAAGCTCATCGCCATCGAGCCGCACCAGCGAAAAAGGATCACCGGGATCGTCGACCGCGGACGCCAGCAGCGCATCGGCCCGTTCGCGCACCAGGCCCGCATCGGGACCGTACAGCAGGATGATGGGACGCGCCGGATCGGGCCGGGCGAGAAAAGCGTCGATCTCTTTTCCGCGAAGCGCGACCAATTTATCGGTCAGGTGCCGGCGACGAAGAAGGACGCCAGCCGGGTCTGGATGTTTTCCGCGATCTCATTCGCGGCGCGATCCTCGGCTTCGCGAAAGGCGCGCGAACGGGCGAAGCGCTGCAGCTGGCCCGGTATGTCGTAGGACACGCGCGCGAACGTGGTTCCGGTCATCACCGACTTGTTGGTGGCGAGTTCGATCAGGTTGTACTGGGCGTCGATGCCGTAATTCTCGCTGGATGGCAGCGCGGTGGCGGGATCGAGCATCAGCGAGGAGCGGCTGGTGCCGAACCGCAGCACCAGGCGGTGTGTTGGCGGCATGCCGGTGGCGTTGCCGTAGAGCTTGAACGCCAGCGCGTTGCGGACTTCGACCTGGACCCGCGCCTCGCGCGAGGCGTTGGGCTTGTCGACCGGCGGGACTTCCACGCCCATCAGCTTTTCGCGCAGGCCGGGGGTGCCGTCCCTGCGCTCGGCGTACATCGGCTGAAAGCAGCCAGCCGTCAGCGCCGCCAGTGCGGCCACGACCAGAAGCCGTGCGGCGGTGCGGGTGCTAGCCAACGACATTCACGATCCTCATGGGAACAATAATGACCTTGCGGACGGCCTTGCCGCCGAGGATTTGTTTTACCGCATCGAGGGCCAAAACGGCAGTCTCAATTTCCGGATTCTGGGCATTGCGGGCCACGGTGACCTCACCCCGTTTCTTGCCGTTGACCTGGACCACCAGGGTCACGGTGTCTTCAACCAGCAAATCGCGTTCGATTTGGGGCCAATCGGCCTCCGAAACCAGCCCGTTCTGGCCCAAAACCGTCCAGCACTCCTCGGCCAGATGCGGCATCATGGGCGCGAACAGTTGAACGAGAATGACCGCAGCCTCCCGGACCGACCAGGCCAGATCCGGCGACGGTCGGGCCTCGCGGCCGAGCACCTCGGCCAGCGCATTGGCGAACTCGCGGATATGGGCAAGGCAGACGTTGAAATGTAGTTTTTCGATGCCGGCGGAGACTTTGTCCAAAGCGCCATGGGCCGCCTTACGGAGGACCAGCGCGTCCGCGCCGAACGCCGCCGGCCGCGCCGCCGGAGCGGATTTGGCGATTTCGGCCGATTCGTTGACCAGCCGCCACAGCCGCTGCACGAAGCGCGAGGCGCCCTGCACCCGCTCGTCGCTCCAGATCACGTCGCGATCCGGCGGCGAATCCGACAGCATGAACCAGCGCGCGACGTCGGCGCCGTAGGTCGCGATGATGTCGTCGGGGTCGACGGTGTTGCGCTTCGACTTCGACATCTTCTCGATCGGGCCGATCGAGATCTCTTCGCCCGTCGTCAGCAGCACTGCGCGACGGCCGTCGGCGCCCGCCTCGACCCTGACCTCGGCCGGCGTGACGTAACCTCCATCGGCCTTTTGATAGGTCTCGTGCACCACCATGCCCTGCGTGAACATGCCGGCGAACGGCTCGTCCAGGCCGATATGGCCGGTGGCCTTCATGGCGCGGGTGAAGAAGCGGCTGTAGAGCAGATGCAGGATCGCGTGCTCGACACCGCCGATATACTGGTCGACCGGCATCATCCGGTTCGCGACATCAGGCGTGGTCGGCGCCTTCTGGTTCCAGGGATCGGTGAAGCGCGCGAAGTACCAGGACGAATCGACGAAGGTGTCCATCGTGTCGGTTTCGCGCTGCGCCTTCCCGCCGCATTGCGGGCAGGCGACGTGCTTCCAGGTCGGATGATGGTCGAGCGCGTTGCCGGGCCTGTCGAAGCTGACATCCTCGGGCAGCACCACCGGCAGGTCCGCATCGGGCACCGGCACGACATCGCATGTCGGGCAGTGGATGACCGGGATCGGGCAGCCCCAATAGCGTTGTCGCGAGATGCCCCAGTCGCGCAGCCGGAAGTTCACCTGCCGCTCACCGACCGGCATGTTGCCGCGAACCTCGGTTTCCAGCCGTTTGGCTACTTCTGCCTTGGCCTGCTCGATGGTCATGCCGTCGAGGAAGCGCGAATTGATCATGCGGCCGTCGCCGTCAAAGGCGGTGTCGGTAATGACGAACGCCTTCGGATCCTGGCCTTCGGGGCACACCACGGGGGTGTTGCCGAGCCCGTATTTGTTGACGAAATCGAGGTCGCGCTGGTCGTGCGCCGGGCAGCCGAAGATCGCACCGGTGCCGTATTCCATCAGCACGAAATTGGCGACATAGACCGGCAGCTTCCAGTCGGGATCGAACGGGTGGATCGCTCGTATACCGGTGTCGAAACCCAGCTTCTCCTGGGTATCGACGATCTCCTGCGCGGTGCCGTGACGCTTCGCTTCCGCGATGAATTCCGCGAGTTTTGGATTCTTCGCCGCCATGGCCTGCGCCAGCGGATGGTCGGCTGCGATCGCCATGAACTTGGCGCCAAACAGCGTGTCATGCCGCGTGGTGAAAACCTTCAGTTCGGTCTCGCCTGCCGGTGTCGTCGCCGGATCGAGCGCGAAACGCACCAGCATGCCTTCGGAGCGGCCGATCCAGTTGCGCTGCATCAGCCGCACCTTGTCGGGCCAACGGTCCAGCCCATCCAGTGCGTCCAGCAATTCCTGCGAGTACTTCGTGATCTTGAAGACCCACTGGTTCATCTCGCGTTGTTCGACCACGGCGCCGGAGCGCCAGCCGCGGCCGTCGATCACCTGCTCGTTGGCGAGCACGGTCATGTCGACCGGGTCCCAGTTGATCTTGCGCTTTTCCCGTTCGGCCAGGCCTGCACGCAGAAAATCCAGAAACATCTTCTGCTGATGCTTGTAGTAGGAGGGATCGCAGGTCGCGAATTCGCGGGACCAGTCCAGCGACAGCCCGATCGATCGAAGCTGCTTCTTCATCGCCGCAATATTCTCGTAGGTCCACGCCTTCGGCGCCACCTTGCGCTCGATCGCGGCGTTCTCCGCCGGCAGGCCGAAGGCGTCCCAGCCCATCGGGTGCAGCACGTTGAATCCCCTGGCCCGCATGAAGCGCGCCAGCACGTCGCCCAGCGTATAGTTGCGGACATGACCGATATGGATGCGCCCGGAGGGATAGGGGAACATCTCGAGCACGTAGTATTTCGGCCGGACATCGTCGTTTTTGGAGGCGAAGATTGCCCTTTCGTCCCACTGGCGTTGCCAGCGCGGCTCGGATTCGCGTGCGTTGTAGCGTTCGGAGGTCATGGAATCTTAAGGGCTTTTCGTGGATTCGGGGGCCGTCTCAGGGGACGGCGGACTAGGCCACAAAAGCGGCTCGGGGGTCAACGCCCAGGCCCTTTACCGACCAAGCCCTTCAAGGGGGCTGGCGCCTCAGCTCGCCATCGCCATCCCGCCATCCGTCAGCCGCACGACCCCGTGCTCGACCACGGCGTTGCGGCCGCGGCGCTTGGCGGCGTAAAGGGCGGCGTCGGCGGCCTCGATCAGGTCGCCCGGTTGCTGCTTGTCGTTCGGCCTGGCGCAGGACACGCCGACGCTGGCGGTGACAGTCAGGAAGCTCGAGGTGCTGTGGGGCATCGCCAGGTTCTGGACGGCTGATCGCACCATCTCGCCGATCTCGAGCGCGCGTCCGGCGTCGGTGTTGGGCAGCAGCAGGCAGAATTCCTCGCCGCCGTAACGTCCGGCAAAGCCCTTGGTTTCGGCGGCGACGGCGGACAAGGTTTCGCCGAGCCGGCTGAGGCAGGCGTCGCCTTCGGGATGGCCATAGGTGTCGTTGAACAGCTTGAATTGATCGACGTCGATCATCAGCAGCGACAGCTCGCTGCCGGATTGCTGGGCCTTCATCCATTCCAGGTCGAGCCGGCTCTGGAAACCGCGCCGGTTGGCGAGGCCGGACAGCATGTCGATCGAGGCCATCACGGTGAGCCGGTCATTGGTGGCGACCAGCTCGCGCTCGCGCTTGCGTAATTGTGCCGCCATCTCGTTGAAGGCGCGGGCCAAGGGCATGAATTCGGCCGGCAGCGACTTGCGCGCGGCGCGCACCGACCATTCGCCCCGACCGAAACGCTTCGCCATCGCTGCCATCGTCTCGATCGGCTGGATGATCAGCTTCTCGGCAGCAACCAAGGCACCGAGCAGCACGAACAGGCAGACGAAGCCGAGCTGGAGATAGGCGGTGTGAATTTCGCGGTTGATCGCGGCGGAAACCCTGCCCTCGTCGATGCTGACGACGAGGCGCGATTGGGTGCCGGCAATGCGCGCGAAGTTGACCATTCGTCTCGAGCCGTCGATGGCAGTGAAGGAGAGCGATCCTTCCGGCTGATCCGAATCGATGGCCCCTTCGGCGATCGACGACAACAGGGGCACGGCATCCAGTGGACGGCCGATCAAGCCGGCTTGACCCGCCGGCGCTGCCAGCACGACCCCCGCGCTGTCGACCATCACGGCGGTAACCCCGGACCGGTTGCCGAGATTGCTCATGATCTTCGACATCCAGTCGAGATTGACGCCGGCAAGAACGATTGAGTCCGCGCCGCCTTCGATGGCCGATACCGGATAGGCCGCCATCACGATGGGTGTGTTGGTGGGCCTGGCGAGCAGAAAATCGCTTAAAACAAAGTCACGGCTCTCGCGCGCCTTGAGGAGATAGGGCCGGTCGCTGAGATCGAGACCGACGTAAGCGTTGTTGGTCGAGCACTGGATTCGTCCGTCGCCGCCGACGATCATCAGGCTGCGGATCCAGGGCAGATTGACGGGCACGCTGGCGCGCATGATGTCGCAACTCCGGCCGGCGCCGCCGTCGGTAGCTCGGATATAGGCCGCCGATTTCAGCACCGTCTCGACCGACGAAATCACTTCGCGCTGCAGATCGGCGCCGTGCCTGGCGAGGCTGGTGAACTCCGCCGAGGCAAGCGCGACCTGCTTGGCCCTTGTGTTCTCAAGAGAACGGACGCGCTCGAGCATCAGCGGCGTCACCAGGATCAGCCCCAGCAACGCCAGCCGCGCGCGAATTCCCAGAACCTTCTTGAGTTTCACTCTTTTGCGGTTGAAACTGACCCGTGACATCTTAGTCCCCTGCCCCCGGTCGCAGGGTACGGGCAAGGGTTCAAGAAGCCTTTCCGGAACTAGGTAAAATTCGAACCAACCCGTAAATCCACGACTGACGGATGACATGGCGCCGCAAGATCCCTCCCCGATGTCAGCGCATTCACCAAACGGGCTCGCCGCCGTGGAGCGGGACATTGCGCGGGCCTGCAAGGAGGCTCGCCGTGACCGTGGATCGGTGACGCTGATCGCGGTCTCCAAGACGTTCGACGCCGTTGCGATTACGCCCGTGATCGAGGCTGGACAACGCATTTTCGGGGAGAATCGCGTGCAGGAGGCCAAGGCCAAGTGGCCGGGGTTAATGTCGGCTTACCCCGGCCTCGCGCTGCATCTGATCGGGCCGCTGCAATCCAACAAGGCAAAGGAAGCCGTGGCGCTGTTCGACGCGATTCATTCCGTCGACCGTCCGAGCATTTGCGAAGCGTTAGCCAAGGCAATCGGTTCCCAAGGGCGACGGCCTGAATTGTTCGTCCAGATCAATACCGGCGAGGAGCCGCAGAAGGCCGGAGTCGCTCCTGGCGAGGCCGACGCCTTCATTGCCGGTTGCCGGGAAAAGTATGGCTTGTCGATTTCCGGCCTGATGTGCATTCCGCCTGTCAACGACGCCCCGGCGCCGCACTTCGCGCTGACCGCCAAGATCGCCGCCCGCAACGGGCTGGCGAATCTCTCGATGGGCATGAGCGCCGATTTTGCAACCGCGATCCAGTTCGGCGCCACCCATGTGCGGATCGGTTCGGCCATCTTCGGGACGCGGTAAGATACGGATACGCCTCGGCGTTCGACCAGACGACGCCATCCATGTTGCCTATTCGAACTTGACCGACACTTTCCCAAGCACGCCGAAATCAGCCTCGAGCACATCGCCCGGTTGAATCGGCAGCGGCGCGTGACAGGTGCCGGTGGTCACGATCTCGCCGGCGCCGAGCGTCACGCCAAGCCCACGCAATTCGTTGGCGAGCCATGTGAGGGCGATCCTGGGATCGCCCAGCACGTTCCTGCCGTGACCGGCGTATTGCGCGCCGCGCAGCGTGATGAGTGGCTTTTCCTCGACCAGATCGAGCGTGCGCCAGTTCGATGTCGTCGGCGCACCGAGAACGAACAGATGCGCGCAGGCATTGTCCGCGATGATCTGATCAGCTCCGACGCTGACGAAATCCGCGAAACGCGAATCCGGAATCTCGATTGCCGGATGCAGCGTGTCGACCGCATCCAGCACCTCCTGCACGGTGTAGGGCGCGTTGCGCGGCGCCAGATCGGCGCGCATCCGAAAGGCGAACTCCGGCTCGGCAACCCGCATTTCATTTCCCGCCATCGGCGCCGTGCCGCCATCCGCGATCACGGTCTCGGGCAGAATGCGGCCCGCCATCGGTCCGTCGACATTGATGTGCTTTTGCCCGGCCTCGCTGGTGGCGGCGATCTTCCAGCCGAACCGTTTTCCGCTGGCATGGGTCTCGATGGCCGCCTGGATCGCATAGGCCTCGGCGCGATCACGCGGACGCAGCGAGGGTTCGAGACTGGCAAGCTTGGTGCCGGCGCGCCAGTGGTCCCGCAGGGTTCGTGACGCCGCCGCTATCCGTTCTTTGTCGAGCATGGTTGCTTTCCAGGGAGGGGTGAAGCTCACTCAATCACGATCTTCGTCTCGGGTCCGATACGCTGCAACAACCGCAGCATCGCCGATCTCGTCATTGCGACGCATCCCGCGGTCGGTCCGAAATTGTCGCGTGCCAGATGCAGGAAGACCGCGCTTCCCCGGCCGGCGATGCGGGGCTGGATATTGTGATCGATCTCGACGATGAAGTCATAGAGGTGATCGTCGCGCTGGAGCCGGTCGCCGCCGCGATCAAGCGGCAGCCGCACCGGCTGGTTGTAATGACGGTCTCCGGGGTCTTCGCACCAGGCGTCTTCGGGCCGGATGGCGCGAACCGGCAGGAATGTGCGCGGTCGCGCGTGGCGGTCGGCCCGCCACCACAATTGCCGCGGCCGAAACGTGCCCCGGGGGGTGCCGCCGTCGCCCTCGCGCTTGTTGGCCAGAATGCCGCCGCGCCCCAGCGCGACCGGTATGGTCAGCCCGCCGGCCGTCAGCCAGCCCCTGCGGGGATTGCCGGCGGCGGCGCGGATACGGATTGCGCAAAGCGGCCGATCACGCGTACTTGTCTGATAAGTGTTTGAAATGCCGGGCTTTCCCATGCCCATCGCCAATCTCCGGTTGCCACATTAACGGCAAATAGCCTATTTCACGCCGATTCCCCGACATTCATCCAAAGACCTCCGAATCTGGAGTAGAGTGTCGAGTGGCTTGTGAATCGGTAACAGCCCCTTACCTCAATACGAACCTGGACCTGACGAACCTAGATCCGGCTGACGGCGCTTCCCGCCGCCCGCGCGCCCCAAGAGGATTGTACCAATGGCCACTGCCCGCAAGATCCTGATCGTGGATGACGATACCGATCTGCGCGATACGCTGGTGGAGCAGTTGTCGTTGCACGACGAGTTCGAGGCCTCCGCCGTCGATACCGGCGCCAAGGGCGCCAGCGCCGCGAAGGCCAATTCTCCCGATCTCGTGCTGATGGATGTCGGGCTGCCGGACACCGATGGCCGCGAAGTGGTGCGCAGCTTGCGCAAGGGCGGCTTCAAGGCCCCCATCATCATGCTCACGGGGCACGACACCGATTCGGATACCATTCTGGGACTGGAGTCCGGCGCCAACGACTATGTGGCGAAGCCGTTTCGATTTGCGGTGCTGCTGGCGCGAATCCGGGCCCAGCTCCGCCAGCATGAGGCCAGCGAAGACGCGGTGTTTTCGGTCGGCCCCTACTCTTTCCGTCCCGGTTCCAAGATGCTGACCGGGGCCAATGCGCGGAAGGTCCGCCTCACCGAAAAGGAAACCGCGATCCTCCGGTTCCTGTACCGCGCCGGCCAGCTGCCGGTGTCGCGCGAGACCCTGCTGCAGGAGGTGTGGGGTTATAATTCGGGCGTCACCACCCATACCCTGGAAACCCACATCTACCGGCTGCGTCAGAAAATCGAGAAAGATGCGGGCAATCCCGAGATATTGGTGACGGAAGCCGGTGGCTACAAGCTGGTGCCGTGATACGATTCGCCCAAGGCTTCGCATTGATCAGCGCATCCCGATCACTGGTTCTGCATGTCGATCGAAGATGATGTAGCGCTACTCGAGCGCGTCCCCACCCTTCGCCTGCTGGGGGCGGCCGCGCTGCGCATGCTGGCGATCGGCTCCGAACAGCGCAATTTCGCGCGCGGCGAAGTCCTCTTCAAGGAGGGCGACGATGCCGATGCCGGCTTCATCGTCCAGCGCGGCGCGTTCCGCGTCGAGGACAGCGGCGGCGCCGAAATCATCGCAGGCCCGGGCACCCTGCTCGGCGAACTTGCGCTGGTGGTCGCGATGCGGCGGCCGTCTACCGCCACCGCGCTGGAAAATTCCTCGGTGATCCGGGTCGCGCGCAGCCTGTTTCAGCGCGTGCTGGAAAGCGATCCCGCCGCGGCGCGCCGGCTGCGCGACGAATTCGCCATCCGCACCAGCCAGATCGCCAGCGATATCCTGATGGCGGGCGCGAAGCTGAGCATTTAGTTCCGACGCCGCAACGAGCCGGAGTCACACCTCGAGAGCCACCGTCACCGGCACATGATCGGACGGCCGCTCCCAGCCGCGCGCGTCCCTCGTGATGCGGAAATCGCTGATGCCGTCCTTCAGCGCGCGCGATACCCAGATATGATCGAGCCTGCGGCCGCGATCGGCCAGCGTCCAGTCGGCGGCGCGATAGCTCCACCAAGTATAGACTTTCTCCGACAGCGGGATCCGTTCGCGCGCGACGTCGAACCATTCGCCGTGCGCCTGCGCGGCGAGCAGCTTCTCGCATTCGATCGGCGTGTGGGACACGACCTTCAGCAGCTGCCGGTGCGACCATACGTCGTTCTCGTGCGGCGCCACGTTGAGATCGCCGACCAGGATATGCCGGTCCTCGCCGCGCGGATGCAGCGGCTCGCACGCCTTCATCTCGTCGAGAAAGCGCAGCTTGTGCTCGAATTTCGGGTTCAGCGCAGGATCGGGAATATCGCCGCCCGCCGGCACGTAGAAATTATGCAGCACCAGCGGCTTGGCGAGTTGCGCCTTCTCGCCGAACGAAACCGAGATGTGACGCGAATCGAGCTTGTCGCAGAAGGTGCGGATATCCGTGGTTTCGAACGGCAGCTTCGAGATCACGGCGACGCCGTGATAGCCCTTCTGTCCGTTCAACGCGACATGCTCGTAGCCGAGACGTTTGAATCGTTTCAGCGGAAATGCGTCATCGATGCACTTCGTCTCTTGCAGACAGAGTACATCCGGCCGCGCGGATTTGAGGAATTTGGCGACGATATCGATGCGCAGGCGCACCGAATTGATGTTCCAGGTTGTCACGGAGAAGCGCATGGAGAGGATGTATCAGGGGGCGGCCGGAAACGCACCCCCTCGTCCTTCGACACGCGCGCAGGTAGCGCGCGCCTCGGTGTTGGGAGCCTGCGGCGAGATGATGACTAGCCCGGCGGCGTCGAATAGCTGGTAAAATCGATCTTGAACAGGCCCGGATCGACCTTCTTGGAGGTATCCAGATTGTAGACCGCGACGGTGGTGTCATAGCCTTGCGGGTCGGTCACGGTCCATTGCTTGAGCTGGCCGTCCTTGGCGCCGATCATCAGCATCAGGCGGCTGGTTCCGATCAGCGCCTGCTTCTCCTCGATGGTGACGCTGATGAACAGGTCGTCCGCGGTCACGCTCACGACGTTGGTATCCTTCAGGAGATCGATGCGATCCGACAGCAGAAATCGCAACGGCGTCTGCGACAAAGGATAGATATCCTGGGTCGCGAGCTTGCTGTCGCGCACCGCCAGCGACGATCCGTCGGCGATAATCGCGATCGGGCTCGCATCATATTCGAAGCGCACCTTGCCGGGCTTCTGGATGTAGAAGTCGCCCTTGGTCTTGCTGCCGTCGGGTCCGACCTGCACGAAATTTCCGACCAGGGTCTGCAGCGACGACAGATAGGCACTCACCCTGGCGGCCTGCGCTTTCTGGTTGGCGTCGAAAGTGCCAAAGATATTGGCGGGAACGTTGCGGCGCGGATCGGGAATCACGGGATTCGGCGGAGCCGCCTGGGTTGCTCCGGTCGCTCCGGTCGTCATCGGCGCGCGCTGCGGCTCGGATGCGCTGATCCGCATGTCGCGTGCCTTCGGCGCGGGCTTTGGAATCGGAACGTTCTGCGCGGGAGACGGCGTCGCTGCGCCGGTCACGGCGGCGGTGATCAGCAGCGCCAGGGCGGCGCGCATGCCGCGGGTGGAGAATCGTTTGGCCATTCGGAATTTCGGATTTCTGTTCAACGCGTCGTCCTGCTGGCTGCCGTTTTATCGTGCTTTGGGTCCAAGAAGGTATCGTTTTTCCGTGAAATGGATGCCAAGTCGGGCTAGTTCCCAGGCTCACTAACGCTCAAAAACGGCTTTCTTCTTCCTCGACTAGGATTTCACGCTTGCCGGCGTGATTGGCCTGCCCGACGATACCCTCGAGTTCCATCCGCTCCATCAGCGATGCGGCGCGGTTGTATCCGATCTGCAACCGGCGCTGGATGTAGCTGGTGGAGGCCTTGCGGTCGCGCTTGACGATCGCCACCGCCTGCGAGAACAGGTCGCCGCCGCCCTCGCTGCCACCCATGCCGGTCGAATCGAACACTGCGCCGTCTTCGTCGGTGGGCTCTTCCGCGGTGACCGCCTCGAGGTATTCGGGCTGGCCCTGCGACTTGAGATGGCGCACCACCTTCTCGACCTCTTCGTCCGACACGAAGGGGCCATGGACGCGGCTGATGCGTCCGCCACCCGCCATGTAAAGCATGTCGCCCTGTCCGAGCAGCTGCTCGGCGCCCATTTCACCGAGGATGGTGCGGCTGTCGATTTTCGAAGTGACCTGAAACGAGATGCGGGTCGGGAAGTTCGCCTTGATGGTGCCGGTGATGACGTCGACCGACGGCCGCTGCGTCGCCAGGATCACGTGCAGGCCGGCGGCGCGCGCCATCTGCGCCAGGCGCTGCACCGCGCCTTCGATATCCTTGCCGGCAACCATCATCAGGTCGGCCATCTCGTCGACGATGATGACGATATAAGGCAGCGGATCGAGGTCGAGCTTCTCTTCCTCGTAGATCGCCTTGCCGGTTTCCTTGTCGAAGCCGGTATGCACCGTGCGGCTCAGCTCCTCGCCCTTGGTCTTGGCTTCGAGCAGGCGCTGGTTGTAGCCGTCGATGTTGCGCACGCCGAGCTTGGACATCTTCTTGTAGCGTTCTTCCATCTCGCGCACCGCCCACTTCAGCGCGACCACGGCCTTCTTCGGGTCGGTCACGACCGGCGTCAGCAGATGCGGGATGCCGTCATAGACCGAGAGTTCGAGCATCTTCGGATCGACCATGATCAGGCGGCATTGATCCGGCCGCAGCCGATAGACCAGGCTGAGGATCATGGTGTTGATGGCGACGGATTTTCCGGAGCCGGTGGTGCCCGCGATCAGCATATGCGGCGTCCGCGCCAGGTCAATGATGATCGATTCGCCGCCGATGTTCTTGCCGAGACAGAGCGGCAGCTTCGCGACCGACTCGTCCTTCGCCGTCAGCAGTTCGCGCAAATAGACCTTCTCGCGATGCGCGTTCGGCAGCTCGATGCCGATGGCGTTGCGTCCGGGAACGACGGCGACGCGCGCCGACAGCGCGCTCATCGAGCGGGCGATGTCGTCGGCGAGCCCGATGACGCGCGACGACTTGATGCCGGGCGCGGGTTCGAGCTCGTACAGCGTCACGACGGGGCCGGGATGCGCCTTGACGATTTCGCCGCGAACGCCGAAATCGCCGAGCACGCTTTCCAGCGCGCGCGAATTCGCCTCGAGTTCCGCCTTGCTCAGTGGCTGCCGGTCCGAGGCTTTCGGCGCCGTCAGCACCGACACCGCGGGCAGTTCGAACCTGTCGGAGGATTTGCGTTGAGGCGCGCGCGGCGCCGCCTTCTTGCGCGGAGCGCGGGCGGCGGGAACGTCCTCTTCGTCTTCTTCCTCGTCGGCAAAATCCTCTTCGGCCTGCGAAGCCAGGGGCGGTACGCGGCCGCCCAGATTTGGCTCGTGGCGCTCGAACGAGGCCGTGCGCGGCGGCGGCGCGCTTGCCACCAGCGAGCTATAGGCCAGCGAAACCAGCCATGCGAGCCGTGCTTTGGCGCTCATGGCGGCATGAAACGCCCATCCCAGCGAGACCGAGCCGCGATCGCCCTCCTCGACGAACGGCGCGTCGTCGTCCTCGATCGCCGTCAATTCCGCCTCTTGCGGCCGCGAGCCCATGCCGCTCGCGAACAGGAAGGTCGCGATCATGGCCGCGAACAGAACGGTTCCGAGCACGAGGCGATAAACGATGCCGGGCGGACCGAACACGACGGCGGGCGCCCGCACCAGCGCGTCGCCGACGACGCCGCCAAGCCCGGTCGGCAGCGGCCATGCCCCGCCGTGGGCCCAGCAGCTTGCAAAGCCCGCGGATATCACCGTGCAGAGAAACCACCACGCCATCCGCAGCGCTTGGCGGTCCAAGGTGCGGTGGGTCAGCATGCGCCAGCCCCACACCGCGACGGGAAGGATCAGCATGATGGCGCCGAGGCCGATGATCTGCATCAAGAGATCGGCGCCGATCGCGCCGGGATAGCCGACGATGTTGCGGATCGCGCGCGAGGTCGCATGGCTGAGGCTGGGATCCTGCACCGACCACGTCATCAGCGCGGCCGCCGCCACGCCCGACAGCGCGATCAGCGCAAGCCCGGCGAGTTCGCGCAAGCGCCGCGCCAGCGCCTCGCGGATGGTGGCCGGCAAGTGGCCGACCAGGGGGATGACGCGTTCGATCGCCGGCATGCTCATGGGGCCTTCGCGACTATTCGAGAATTTCGACCAGCCGGTGCAACGCCTCGGCTGTTGTTTCACTGTCGGCAACCAGCGCCAGCCTGATATAGCCGGCGCCTGGATTGCTGCCGTCGGCCTGCGGCCTCGCCAGGTAACTTCCGGGCACCACGCGCACGCCGCCGTCCCTGTAGAGTTTTATCGCCGCGGCTTCGTCGCCGCCGCGCTCCGACACGTCGAGCCAGACACAGAAGCCGCCGGCAGGGCGATGATATCCGTAACGATTGCCGAGGATCTGATCGGCGAGATCGAATTTGATCCGGTAGAGCCTGCGATTCTCCTCAACATGCGTCTCGTCGGCGTAAGCGGCGACTGCAACTTGCTGCAGCGGCACCGGCACCTGGGGTGCCGCCACATTGCGCAGTTCGTGGAACGCGCCGAGAAACCTGCCGTCGCCGGCGGCAAAGCCGACCCGCATGCCCGGCAGGTTGGAGCGCTTCGACAGCGACTGGAACGCCACCACGTTGGTGAAATCGGGCCCGGCGCATTCCAGCATGCTGCCGGGCGCGGTCTGGGTGTAGATTTCCGAATAGCATTCGTCGCTGAGAATCATGAAGCCGAAGCGGTCGGCGAGTTGCTTCAACCGGCCGAAATAGTCGCGCGTTGCCACGGCTCCTTGCGGATTGGCCGGCGAGGCGATGTAGATTGCGACGGTTCGCGCCAGCGTGGCGTCGTCGAGCGCGTCGAGATCCGGCAGGAAACCGTTGGCGAGCGTGGTCGGCAGGTAGATCGCTTCGCAGCCCGCAGCGCGGGCGCCGGCGGCATAGGCCGGATAAAACGGATTCGGTATCAGGATCGCCGGCCTGCCCCTGCGCTCGCCGACATAGCGCGCTGCGGTGAGCGCGGCAAAAAACAGCCCCTCGCGGCTGCCGTTCAGCACCAACAGCTCGGTTTCGGGATCGATCGGCCGCGGCAGGTCGAACCGGGCGGCAAGCCAGTTGGCGGCGGCCCGCCGAAACGGATCGATGCCCTTGGCGATGGGGTAGCGGCCGAAATCGGCGATGTGTTTTGCCAAGACCGGGCCGACGAAGGCTGGGACGGGGTGCTGCGGTTCGCCCAAGGACAATGTAATCAATGGCTTGGCCGGCTGATAGGGGGCCAGTAGTTCGGTCAGCCGCGCAAATGGCGAGCGTTCGCTTTCCTCGGTGGCGGCGCCCTGCGGCGCACGGGATGCAGCGGTGATTGCCATACGTAAGCGCCAGCACTCTCGGGGCAGCCGGTCGCATGTCGAGACCGGGCAAAAACGGATCAAACCACCATAGATACGGCGAGGTTAAGACGCGATTAACCATCGACGCCAGCGAGGAATTTGCTGATTATTGCCAGGCTGCGAAGGGGACATTATTGCGGAGGCCGCAATGGCAACGAGGGTCACGAGCAACGGCCGGGTGACGGTGCCCAAACGGGTCCGAGACTATCTGGGAATAGAACCGAGCACAGAGATTGCCTTCAGGCGTGTCGCCGATGGCAGAATCGTCATCGAACGGGCTGACGGAACGCGCCCGCCGAGCCGGTTCGCGAAGCTGATCGGCATCGCCGGTCCGGGTCCTTCCACGGACGAAATCATGTCAATGCTGCGTGGGGAGTAGCCATAGCAGTTTGCTGAGCCGAGCATCAATCCTGATCCTTGAAACTCATCAACCGCCGGATCATCCGGATATTGGCGTAGTCCACCATCTTGCCGTCGACCGTGACCGCGCCCTGCCCGTTCCGCTCGGCTTGCTCAAGGGCGGCGATCGCGCGCCCGGCGTAAGCGAGTTCTTCATCCGAGGGAATGAAGGCATTTCGCGTCGGTTCGATCTGGCTCGGATGGATGACCTGTTTGCCGTCATATCCCATCGCGGCGGCCTTGGCCGCCGTCGACGCGGTGGCAATGGGATCACGGAACGCGCCGCAAGGGCCGTCGATCGCGCGCAAACCGAAGGCACGTGCGGCCACCAGCAGGCGCATCATCGGATAGGCGAACAGATCAAGCGGCACCGAGGGATGGCCGTCCGCCGCACTGCCGACATGCCGGTATCCCGACGGCGAGGCGCCGATCTCGGCGCTGCGCGCCCCAATCGACGCGGCGAAGTCGCCAACGCCAAGATGCAGCGCGGTGACCAGCGGGTCGGCTTGCGCCAGCGCTTCCACGTTGACCAGTCCACGCGCCGTCTCGATCAGCAATTCCATTGCGGCCGGCGCCTTGCGCGTTCCGGCGGCTTCGGCAATCCAGCGGCCGATCTCGGTTACCTCGGCGATCGCCTCCGCCTTCGGCACGATGAAGGCGTCGATCCGCTCAAGGCCGCCGAGACGCGCGATCTCCGCCTGGATCGAGGGGCTGTCGATCGCGTTCAGCCGGACGGCGACGGTCTTCTGGCCCCAGTCGTGCGCGGTCAATGCATCGGCGGCCGCCTCCAGCGCCGCCGCCTTTTCGGCCGGCGGCACCGCGTCTTCGAGATCCATGAAAACGGCGTCGGCGGCCGACGCGGCGGCGTTCTGCACCAGCCGGGCGCGGTGGGCGGGCACGGCGAGGTAGGTTCGGGTCAGGCGCGGCGCGGTCATCTCCGGGTGGTTTCAAACAGGTCAAGTTCGGCGAGGATCGCGTCGGTATGCTCGCCGACCGCGGGAATGTCACCCATCACAGGATTGACGCCGGGAATGGTGATCGCGGGGAGAAAGCTCATCAGCGGTCCGTTCGGCGACCCCACCTGGCGGACCCGGTCGCGGGCGTGAAGCTGCGGATGCTCCAGGAACGCTTCGACCGTGTTCATGCTGGCATTGGCGATGGCCGCGCCGTCGAGCCGCTGGATCACCTGCTCTGCGGAAAATTTCGCGAAGTGTCGTTCGATCAAGACTTCCAGCGCATCCCGGTTTTGCATGCGCTGCGGGTTGTCGCAAAAGCGCGGATCACTCGCCAGCGCCGCATCCTCCAGCACTTGCGCGCAGAGCGCGGTCCATTCGCGGGCGTTCTGAATGCCGAAGAACACGGTTCGTCCGTCGCCGCACCGAAACGGGCCGTAGGGCGCGATGGTGGCGTGACGCGTGCCGGTGCGGCGCAGCGGCTTGCCGGCGCCATCGGTGTAATAGGCGGGATAGCTCATCCATTCGGTCATGGAATCGAACAGCGAAACCTCGAACGCCATTCCCTTGCCGGTCCGGTCGCGGTTGAACAGCGCCATCAGCACGCCGTTGACGATGTACATGCCGGTCGCGGTGTCGGCGACGGCGATGCCGCATTTCGCAGGCTGTTCCTCGGTGCCGTTGATCGACAGAAAACCGGCCTCGCACTGGACCAGCAGGTCGTAGGCTTTTTTTGCGCCGTAGGGACCGCCGCTACCATAGCCGGAGATATCGCAGGCGATCAGGCGGGGAAAGCGTGCCACCAGAGTCGCGGCATCGAGGCCGAGGCGTTTGGCCGCGCCCGGCGCCAGATTCTGCAGAAACACGTCTGCCCGCGGCAGCAGCGCGTCGAGCACGCGCCGGCCCTCACTGCTCTTGACGTCGAGCGCGAGGCTCTCTTTCGACCGGTTGGTCCAGGCGAACTGGCTCGACATCCCGTTCATCACGTAATCGTAGTCGCGGCAGAAATCGCCCTTGCCGGGCCGTTCGATCTTGATCACCCGTGCGCCCCAGTCGGCCAGATGCCGGCTGGCGAGCGGTGCCGCGATGGCCTGTTCGAGCGAGACGACGGTGATGCCGGACAACGGCAGGTGCTGCGTTTCCCGGTTCATTTCTGTCTCCCGACTTTCTTGCGCCCGAGGCAAAAGGTACATTCGCGCGACCCGGTGCAATCCGCCCGCGCGACCGTCCGCTAATGTTTCGCGGCAGCGCTTTTGGCCGCGGCGTTGTTGAGTACGATCAGGCCGTCCACGGCGACGCCGAGCTTGGTGTTGATCAGGAACGGATTGACGTCGATCGAAGCGATGCGGTTGCCGGCGTCCGCCATCAGGTTGGAGAGGCCGACGATGGCCTTGACCACCGATGCCTCGTGCAGCGCGGGCTTGCCGCGATAACCCCTCAGTTTGACGCCGGCCTTGGTGCGGTCGATCAGCTGCCTGGCCTCGGCGGCGTCCAGCGGCGCGCCGGCCAGTGCGACGTCCTTCATCAGCTCGATGTCGACGCCGCCGGTGCCGAACAGCACCACCGGTCCCATCTCGGCGTCGAGGGCGGCGCCGACCACCAGTTCGAGGTCGGCCTTCACCTGCTGCGCGATCAGGATGCCCTCGAGCTTCGGCTTGCCCTTGAGCTTTTTGACCCGGTTGGTGATGTCGGTGAAGGCCTTCTTCACCTCGGCGGCGTTGTTGATGTTCAGCACCACGCCGCCGATGTCGGATTTATGCAGGATGTCGGGGCTGACCACTTTCGCCACCACGGGAAAGCCGATCTTTTTGGCGATCCTGACCGCCTCCGCCGGGGTCTGCGCGATCTCTTCCTTGGAGACGGGAATACCGTAGGCTTTCAGCAGCTTCTTCGACGCCACCTCGTCGAGCGCGGCGGCACCATTGGCGCTCTTCAGCGTCTTTTCCAGCGTTGCCCGCGCCGAGGCGCTCGAGCTCGAGGTGATGTCCGGCACCACCTTGCGCAAGCCGGCGTAGTCGATCAGCGACTTGATGGCGCCGACCGCGCGGTCGAGACCCTGCATCACCGCGATGTTCGGCAGCGACTTGCGCAAGCCCTTGGTGAACTCGGTAAACCCGATCGACATCGTGCTGATATAGACCACCGGCTTCGAGGCGGCGCCTGCCATTTCGTTGACGATGCGCAGATTGCGTTCGCGCAGCTCGTGCGGCGCTTTCGGCAGTTCGGCGTCGATGATGACGATGTCGGTGTCGGGATCGTCGATCATGACCTTGATCGACGCCATGTAGACCGAGGGATCGACGACGGCGGCAAAACCGGCATCGAGCGGATTGCCGACGATGCTGCCGGGGCCGAGCATTTTCGCCAGCTTCTCGGTGGCATCGGGGCTGAGCGGGGCGAAGTTCAAACCCGCCGAATGGAACGCATCGATCAGAAGGCCGCGCTTGCCGCCGGACAGCGAGACGGCCGCGAGCCGGTTGCTCTTCGGCGGGTCGGCGTGAACGAAGCATTCGGTGGTTTCGATCAGCTCATCGAGGCCGCGGACGCGGATCACGCCTTCCCGGGTCGAGATGGCGTCGAAGGTTTCGATCGAGCCGGCCAGCGCGCCGGTATGGGCCATCGCGGCGGCGCGCCCGCCCTCCGACGCCCCGAGCTTGAGCGCGATCACGGGCTTGCCCGCGGCGCGCGCGGCCTTGCAGGCCTCGCGGAACACTTTTGTATTTCGCACACCCTCGAGATAGACCACGATCACGCGGATGGACGGATCGGCGGCGAAATAGCTCATGAGGTCGGGGGTTTCGAGGCCGGTCTCGTTGCCGGTCGTGACCATGTAGCCGACGCCGACGCCGCGATCCTCCAGCGCCTGCCGGATCGCCATCACGATCGCACCGGATTGGCCGGCGATCGCGACGGGACCTGCCTCCATCGTGACGATGCGGTCGTCGATGTTGGTGAACAGGTTTTCGCCGGCGCTGAGATTGCCGAGGCAGTTCGGGCCGGTGACGGCGAGGCCGGTCTCCAGGACGGCCTGCTTCAGTTCGACCGCCAGCCTCTGGCTTTCATCGTCCTGCAATTCGCTGAAGCCGGAGGTGACGATGGTGGCGGAGCGCGCGCCCGCCGCGGCGGCGTCGCGGATCACCTGCACTGCGAAACGGGCCGGCACCAGCACCAGCACGTGGTCGGGCTTGTCCGGAAGGCTGGCGAAATCCTTGAAGCAGGGAACGCCCCAGATGGTTTCGCGCTTCGAATTCACCGGATAAAGCCCGCCGCCGAACTTGTACTTGATCAGGTTGTTCCAGATCCGCTCGGCATAGTTGCCGGGCTTGTCGGTGGCGCCGACCAGCACGATGTTGCGCGGATGCAGCATCGCATGGATGCTTTTCACGATCTCGCTGGCGTCGGGCGAGGGCGACCATTTACCGGTCGAATCGGACGCGTTGCTGGCGTGGGCTTCCATAGGCGTTTCTACCCTTTGTTCATTGTGCGGCAGCGAGCGGTCGACAGCGAGTGAGGATCCCGCCGTGGCGCGGTAGTCCCACCTACTTCACCGGAAACAAACAGATCATTGCCTCCCGCGTCAACACGGTCCGTCCGGCGGGCGGGTTCCGGTTATTCCGTGCCGCGGTCATACGCCTCGGAAAAAGGAAAGGGGCCCCAGCTTGCGCTGGAGCCCCTCGACGGTCGGGGCATTGCCGGGTATGTGCCCGAACCGTAGTTCCGGGCGCGACCTCGTGAGATCGCGCCCCCGGGAGACCTCACATGTTGTAGGCGCGCTCGGTGTGCTCGGTGATGTCCAGACCCTCGCGCTCCACCTCGACGGTGGCGCGCAGCCCGACGATCACATCGACGACCTTGAAGAGGATCGCCGAACCGATGCCCGACCACAGCAGCGTGGTGCCGACGCCCCAGAGCTGCGACGTCATCTGGGCGACCAGATCGTAATCGGCGATCTTGCCGGCGACGTAGTCCATGACGCCGGTGCCGCCGAGGGCCGGATTTACCAGGATGCCGGTTCCGAGCGCGCCGACGATGCCGCCGACGCAGTGGACGCCGAACACGTCGAGCGAGTCGTCATAGCCGAGCGCGTTCTTGATCACCGTGCAGAAGAACAGGCAGACAATGCCGACCACCAGCCCGAGCACGATCGCTCCCATCGGACCGGCAAAGCCGGCCGCGGGGGTGACGGCGACAAGTCCCGCCACCGCCCCGGTCAAGGCCCCGAGCAGCGAGGGATGGCCCTTGATGATCCATTCGGCAAACATCCACGACAGCGCCGCCGCCGCGGTCGCGACGAAGGAATTGGTCATGGCGAGCGCGGCGCCGCCCGAGGCTTCGAGGTTCGATCCGGCATTGAAGCCGAACCAGCCGACCCAGAGCAGCGAGGCGCCGATCATGGTCATGGTCAGCGAATGCGGCGCCATCAGTTCCTTGCCGTATCCGGTCCGCTTGCCGATCAGGATCGCGCCGACGAGACCTGCGATGCCGGCGTTGATGTGCACCACGGTGCCGCCGGCGAAGTCGAGCGCGCCCTTCTTGAAGATCCAGCCGGCGTCGGCGTTGATCTCGTCGAGCTTGGCCTGCGCCGCGGTCTTCGCCGCAGCATCTCCCGCCGCGGCAAGCGCCTTGACCGCATCCGTGATCAGGTCCGGTCCGGGCCAGTACCAGACCATGTGCGCGATCGGAAGGTAGATCAGCGTCACCCAGAGCGGAACGAACAGCGCGACCGCCGCGAACTTCATGCGTTCGGCGAACGCGCCGACGATGAGAGCGGGGGTGATCGCCGCGAAGGTCATCTGGAAGCAGATGTACACGAGCTCCGAGATATTGGCGTCGACGCTGAACGTCGCTGCCTTGGAGTCCGTGGTCACGCCGGTCAGGAAGGCCTTGGAGAAGCCGCCGATGAAGTCGGAGCCGCCGGTGAAGGCCAGGCTGTAGCCGTACACCGTCCACAGGATGATCACGATGCAGACGGTGTAGAAAACCTGCGCCAGCACCGAGAGCATGTTCTTGGAGCGGACCAGGCCGCCGTAGAACAGCGCAAGGCCCGGGATCGTCATCAGCAGTACCAGCACCGTCGATGTCAGCATCCAGGCATTGTCGCCCTTGTTGACGGTAGGCTCCGCATAGGCGGCGGTCGCGGCGAACAGGCCGAGGGCGAGGGCCGCTGATCCCGCGCGATAGGGACGTTTGAACGTCATTTGTTTTACTCCTGAGTGGGAAAGGTTGAGCGCGAAATCAGAGGGCCGCGGCGTCGGCCTCGCCGGTGCGGATGCGGACCGCATGGTCGAGGTTGATGACGAAGATCTTGCCGTCGCCGATCTGCCCGGTTTTGGCCGCCGTCGTGATGGCGTCGATGGTCTTGTCGACCTGGTCCGAGGCGACCGCGACCTCGATCTTGATCTTGGGCAGGAAGCTCACCGCGTATTCGGCCCCGCGATAAATCTCCGTATGGCCCTTCTGCCGGCCGTATCCCTTGACTTCCGTCACCGTCAGGCCGTGAACGCCAATGGCGGTCAGGGCGTCCCGGACTTCTTCGAGCTTGAATGGCTTGATGATCGCCATAACAATTTTCATGGGTCCTATCCCCGCTTGGGCCCGGTTCAGACTCGACCGGGCGTTCTCGACTGAGATTCACCACGCGGAGAAGGTCACTACGCGGGCACAGCCAGCCTCCATAGAATCAAATGCCGTGCCAGACCGACGGCATTCCCTAACGGATTATGAACGCGGACCTTTTCGCGCTTTCCCGGAATCCTTCGCAGCTGCGATGTTCCGCCGCGCCTAAAGCATAGCCATGCCTGCCCAGACATCAGGCAGGACAGGCTCCCGACATATTCCTGCCCACCCGGCGGGCAACCGGAGGGTATTTAGGTAACGGGGATTATTGCAGCGCCTCGCCATGCTGCGAAATATCCAGGCCTTCCATCTCCTGCTGCAGCGAAACCCGCAACGGCACGAACACGCCGACCAGTTTGAGCAGCACGAACGTCATGCCGCCCGACCACAGCAAGGTGACGGCCACGCCGTAGAACTGGATCAGCAGCTGACGCGGATTGCCTTCCAGCAGGCCGGAGGTCCCTCCGATCGCGGCCGTCGCGAACACGCCGGCGAGCAGCGTGCCAGTGATTCCCCCGATACCGTGGACCCCGAACACATCGAGCGAATCATCGTAACTGAAGCGCTGCTTCAGGCTGGTGCAGGCCCAGAAGCACAGCAAGCCGGCGGCCATGCCAATGACGATGCCGTGCCAAGGCTCAACGAATCCGGACGCCGGCGTGATGGTGCCCAATCCGGCGATCGCGCCGGAGATCATGCCGAGCACCGACGGCTTGCGCCGGGTCGACCATTCGACGGCGGCCCAAGTCAGCGCGCCGGCGCAGGCGGCCAGATGCGTGGCGGTGATCGCCATCACGGCGCGCGGACTGGCCGACAGCGCCGAGCCGCCATTGAAGCCGAACCATCCGACCCAGAGCATACCGGTGCCGATCACCGCGAGCGACAGATCGAACGGGGCCAAATTCTCCGTGCCGTAGCCATGACGCTTGCCGATCACCTTGGCCGCGACCAGGCCGCCGATTCCGGCGGACAGATGCACCACGAGACCGCCGGCAAAATCCAGCACGCCCATGGTGGCGAGGAAGCCGCCGCCCCAGACCCAATGTGCCAGCGGCACATAGACGAACATGAACCAGCCGACCGAAAACAGCAGATAGGCCGAGAACCGCATGCGATCGGCCACCGCGCCTGCCACCAGCGCGACCGTGATGATCGCAAAGGTCATCTGGTAGAGCATGAACAGCGCTTCGGGAATCGTCTTCGCCGCCGGGTTGACGTCGTCCATCTTCATGCCGGCGAGAAACCAGCGATCCAGCGTCCCGAGCCAGGGGCCGTCGCCGACGAACGCCAGCGAGTAGCCGAATGCGACCCAGAGAATCGAAATGAGCGCCACGGCGGCCAGGCTTTGCGCCATCGTTGCCAGTACGTTTTTCTTGCGCACCATGCCGGAATAGAACAGCGCCAGGCCCGGGATGGTCATCATCAGCACCAGCGCGGTGGCTGCGATCATCCATGCCGTGTCGGCGGCGTTGATGCCGGATGTATCAGCAAGAGCCGGCGTCACCGGCGATGCGAACCATGTTGCGATCGAAAAGGTCGCCGCAGCGCGGGCTGCGTGACGTGGCAGAACCCCCATGATATTTCCCCAGCCTGTTGATGTGCGATGTCTTGAAGCGATGTCTTGGCGCATCGCTGTTCTTGCGCGGTAAGCGGTGGTCAGAGCGCGTCGCTGTCGGTTTCGCCGGTGCGAATGCGCAGCGCGTGATCGATCGGAGTCACGAAGATCTTGCCGTCGCCGATCTGGCCGGTGCGCGCGCTTTGCGTGATCACCTCGACCGCCTTGTCCGCGAGATCGGACGCGACGGCGATTTCGATCCGCAGCTTGGGCAGAAAGTTCACGACATATTCGGCGCCGCGATAGATCTCGGTGTGGCCCTTCTGGCGGCCGTAACCCTTGACCTCGGTCACCGTCATGCCGTGGACGCCGATGGCGGTCAGGGCCTGGCGGACCTCGTCCAGCTTGAAGGGTTTGATGATCGCGACGACGAGTTTCATGGTCAGACCTTGTTCTCTCTATTCCGGCAGGTGGAGCACAGGTGATTTGCGCGCGATCAAATCTGGCATCTTTCCGGGCAAATGGCACAAAAAAGTTGCATGCCGTGGCAAAACATTTGTGGTCGGGCGCCGGCGTCCCTGTACAGGGTCCCGGATCGTCCGCCACAATGCCGGCTTTCGGCGCCCGACTCATTTGCCGTCGCTGCATTCAACCGGGGGACAAGACAGTATGGCCAGCCGATCTTGGTTCTATGCATCCGAGGGCCAGCAGCAGGGTCCGTACCCCGAGATCCAGCTGCGCGAGTTGATCGCCAGAGGCGCCATCACGGCGGACACGCTGGTCTGGACCGAGGGCATGGCCAACTGGCAGAGGGCAGCTGAAATCCCGGGCCTCGCGCCGGATGTCTCCTCCGGGCCGCCCGTGATACCGCGTTCGAGCGGTGCCGAACCGGGCACAGCAGGGCACAGCGATGGCCCGCTTTCGATCGATTTCGGAATTTGGGACTTCGCCTGGTGCAGCCTCGTGCTTCTCGTCGGTCTCATCCTCGTCATCCCGGCTCCATGGGCGCTGGTATGGTACATCCAGTGGCTCGTACCGTGTGTGCACGTGCCGGGCCGCCCCAATCTCAGCTTCGTCGGCACGGCGATGACGCTCGTTCCCTGGTATTTCGGAGCCGTCGTGCTCTCTGTCGGCGTTGCTCTGACCGGCATCGAGTTGCTCAACAATCTGATGTTCCTGGTTCAGATCGCTCTGTATTGGCTGTTCATCGTTTGGTTGATCGCGAACCTCGCTTCCAACGAGCAACCGCTCGGGCTCCGTTTTTCGGGCTCATTCTGGGCGTTTCTCGGATGGACCATTCTGGCGGTTGTCTCGGTCATTACGATCATCGGCTGGGCGTGGGTTTACGCAGCCATGACGCGGTGGATTTGCCGGAATATCCAGGGCACGCGGCGCGAAGTCGTATTCACCGGCACCGGACTGGAGTTGCTGTGGCGTACCGTCGTGGCCGCAATCGCCAGCGTGTTCATCATCCCGATACCATGGGTGTATCGCTGGATGTGGCGCTGGCTGGCGTCGCAGACGATCTTGACCGAGCGAGGCGCGCGGGTGAACGGCTGATCGCCTATTTGCGCTGGCGCAGCGAGCCTTCCTGCGCCACGGACGCCACCAGCGTGCCGTCCTGCTTGAAGATCATGCCGCGAGTCAGGCCGCGGCCGCCGCGCGCGCTGGGCGAGTCCTGCGCGTAGAGCAGCCATTCGTCGGCGCGGAACGCGCGGTGAAACCACATCGCGTGATCGAGGCTCGCCGGCATCATCCGCTTGTCGAACAGCGTCCGTCCGTAGCGCGCCATCGCCGCGTCCAGCAGCGAGAAATCCGAGGCATAGGCCAGCGCGCACATGTGCAGCGCCGGGTCGTCCGGCAGTTTCGAGGCGGTCCGGATCCAGACATTGATGCGGCCGTCGTCGATCTTCTCGCCGAAATAGCGCCCGAGTTCGACCGGGCGCAGTTCGATCGGCCGGTCCGACTCGTAATAGCGCCGGATGAATTCCGGCATCTCCCGGAACATCGGCTGTTTCGCCACCTCCTCGGCCGTGAGCTTTTCCGGCGGCGGCACGTCGGGCATCTCGTCCTGGTGGTCGAACGCGCCTTCTTCCTCGACATGAAACGACACCATGATCGAGAAGATGGCGTTGCCATGCTGGATCGCAGTGACCCGGCGGGTCGAATAGCTCCTGCCGTCGCGCAGCCGTTCGACCTCGTAGATGATCGGAATCTGCGGATCGCCCGGCAGGATGAAATAGCAGTGCAGCGAATGCGGCAGCCGGCCCTCGACGGTGCGGCACGCCGCCACCATCGCCTGCCCGATCACCTGACCGCCGAACACGCGCTGCCAGCTCGTCTTCGGGCTGCTGCCGCGGAACAGGTTCACCTCGATCGGCTCGAGATCGAGAATGGAAATCAGGTCGATGACGCCTTTGGACATGGCTGCGCTTTCGGTTTCCGCGTCATTCCGGGCCCGCGCTGCGCGCGCCCCGGAATGACAAACGGGAGAATTTGCCCTTGTTTCTCAATCCTGTTTCGCCCAGCTATACTCCGGGAGCAAGGGTTTGCTCCGGGAGCAAGGGTTTGAGTAGGCAGGTCCAACATGTCGGCACAGCGTAGCATTGTCATCGGCGGCGGCGCGTTTGCAGGGCTGGCGCTGGCGCTGGCGCTGCGTCAGGGCCTTGGCGCCGATATCCCGGTCATCGTCGCCGATCCCGCGCTGGCGTCGCGGCCAAGCCGCGATCCCCGCGCCACCGCCATCGTCGCGGCCTGCCGCCGGCTGTTCGCAGCGCTCGAGGTATGGGATGAGGTCGCAGCCGTGGCGCAGCCGATCACCGACATGGTCGTCACCGATTCCAGGCTGGAAGACGCCACCCGGCCGGTGTTCCTGACGTTTGCCGGCGATGTCGAGCCGGGCGAGCCGTTCGCGCATATGGTCGAGAATCGCCATCTGATCGACGCGCTGGTGGCGCGCGCCGAGGCTGAGGGCATCGACCTCAGGGCCACCGCGGTGACGGGTTTTGATTCGCGCAGCGACGGCGTCGACGTGACGCTGGCCGACGGCAGCGTCATCGAGGCCAGCCTGCTGGTCGCCGCCGATGGCGCGCGCTCCAGATTGCGCGAGCGCGCCGGGATCGCCACCCATGGCTGGGACTACGATCAATCCGGCATCGTGGTCACGGTCGGCCACGAGCGCGATCATCACGGCCGCGCCGAGGAACATTTTCTCCCGGCAGGACCGTTCGCGATCCTGCCGCTGACCGGAAAGCGATCGTCGCTGGTGTGGACCGAGAAGCGCGCGGAAGCCGCGCGCATCGTCGGCCTGAGCGACGAGAAATTTCACGGTGAACTCGAGCAGCGGTTCGGGCTGCATCTCGGCGAGATCAAGGCACTTGACACGCCACGCGCGTTTCCGCTCGGTTATTTCGTCGCGCGCTCTTTCATCGGCGCGCGGCTGGCGCTGGTCGGCGACGCCGCGCATGTGATTCACCCGATCGCGGGCCAGGGCCTCAATATGGGCCTGAAGGATGTTGCGGCACTGGCCGAAGTGATCGTCGACGCCGCGCGGCTCGGCATCGACCTCGGCCAGGCCGACGTGCTCGATCGCTACCAGCGCTGGCGGCGGTTCGACACCATGGCGATGGGCCTCGCCACCAATTCGCTGAATCTGCTGTTCTCCAACGAATCGACGCTGCTGCGCACGGCGCGCGATATCGGGCTCGGCCTGGTCGATCGCGCGCCGCCGCTGAAGAACTTCTTCATCCGCCAGGCCGCGGGACTGTCGGGCGAGGTGCCGCGGTTGTTGAAGGGCGAGGCGTTGTAGGACGGGAGGGAGTCACCGGCAATACGAAGGGGCGCGACGCGCCCCCCTTCCAGGAAGAATGGGTAAATCGCTTCTAACCGCTATCGCATCGAATTAAGGAACCTGCGTCCACCAGGGTCGGCCCTCATGCCGGTACAGAACCCGCAATGACGAGGAGATCACGACGCTTTGCGCTAATCGATCTTCCTCGCCTCTTCCGGCAGCATGATCGGGATGCCGTCGCGGATCGGATAAGCGAGCTTGGCCGAACGCGAGATCAGTTCCTGCTTCGCCGCATCGAACTCCAGCGGGCCCTTGGTCAGCGGGCAGACCAGGATTTCCAGCAGCTTGGGATCGACGCTGCCTTCATGGCGTTCGGGTGCGGATGTCATGCGTGGGCCTCCTGCTTGGTCTCTCGATCCCTTAGCATATTCGGTCGACACCGCTAGCCGCGTCGTCATCGCGCCGCGATGGCGAGCAATTCATCGAGCACCGCCGACTGTTGGCTCCGTGGCAGCGGCTGCTCCGACAGCGCAAACCCGAGAAACGCCCAATAAAGGATGTGTGCCCGGGCCCGGGCCACGCCGGGCGAGAGCCCCTTGGCCCGGAACAGGCGTGCCATGTAGGTCAGCCGGCGCCGGTCGATGGCCTGCACGGCTGCCCGGGCCTTGGGATCGACGCTCGCCCAGGTGCGGACCGCGTTCTCCAGCGCCGGCCGGCTGCCGAACGCGCGGCGCAGCAACAACGGCAGCGGATCGGCGGTGTCGGCCGCGGCGAGGTCGGCGATCACCTGTTCGGCGGCGACATCGCGCCAATGTGCGAGGACCGCGGCGTGGAACGCGGCGAGATCGGCGAAATGCCAGTAGAAGCTGCCCCGCGACACCCCCATTGCCTTGGCCAGCGGCTCGGCCTTCAGGGCCGTGAATCCGTTCTGGGTCAGGGTCCTGAGGCCCTGATCGAGCCAGTCTTTGGCGGAAAGCTGGTCGGCCATGAGGGTCCCTGCGGCAACTCACCATACACTACTGTATTGACATCCTTTCGCGCAACGGTCACAAATACCATACAGTCATGTATGGAGGGCGGTCCGGATGCGCGATCTCCTGCTGCAATGTGCCGGCGTCGCCGCGATCGTGGTGGCGCTGATTCACAGCGTGCTCAGCGAAACCAAATTATTTCCGCGCGCCACCATCGAGCCGCCGTGGGTGCGCCGCCTGATCCGGCTGGTCTGGCACGCCGGCACGGTGGCATGGATCGGCGGCGGCGTGCTGCTGATCGCCGCACCCTCGATGGCGTCGCAGCCGGCGCGGCACTGGATCATCGCCACGTTCGCCATCGTGTTCGGGTTCGCCGCATTCGCCAATGCGTGGGCAACACGCGGCCGGCACTTCGGCTGGATGGCGATGAGCGGCGTGGTGGCGCTGGCGGTGGCGGGGTACTAGGGAAGCCGATGCGCTACGCCGCAATGGGCGGCCCGAACCAGGTGGTCAGCGCGTCAGCGAGCTCTGGCTGGGTCGGCTCTCCCACCCAGGCCACATACCCATCGGGCCGGATCAACACGGCGGCGGGAGCGGTGACGGTGCCGAGTGCCGGGAGCTCCCATGCGCCGCCGTATTCGGCGTCGACCATCTGCACCCGATCCGCCCACGGCGTGATGTCGAAGCCACGGGATACGCCGAGGTCGAGCAGCACCGGCCGGGCACCGTGGAGAAGGGTGTAGACCCGCAGCAGGCCGCCGGCGGTGACAAGCTCGAGATCGGGCATTCGGCGTCCGAGCAGCGGGTGGCCCTCGCCGAGGTCGTAGTGAATATCCAGACCGAACATCATCGCGGCGAACCGTCTGCGCGGCTCGTCCGCCCTGAGGAGCTCGGCAATGGTATCGCGCAAGGCCTGCGTGCGTTGGTCTGGGCGGCGCAGCGCGACATGCGCCATCGTGGTGCGCAGCACGCGCGCCGCGACCGGGTGACGCTCGGCATGATATGTATCCAGCAGGCTTTCCGGCGATGTGCCCTTGACCACCTGGGCCAGCTTCCATCCCAGATTCACCGCATCCTGCAGGCCGATCTGGAGGCCCTGTGCACCGTCAGGGGAATGCACGTGCGCGGCGTCGCCGGCCAGCAGAACCCGTCTGTCGCGGTAGGCCGCGGCTTGCCGGGTCATATCGGTGAACCTGGAGATCCAGGTGGGACTGTGGATCCCGTAATCGGTCCCATAGACAGCGATGAGCGCCTCGCTGAGATCGCGCTGGGTCGGTTCGCTCGCGGGTCCGATCTGCCGCTCGGTCACCATGACCCGTACCGGCCCGCTATCGGCGTAAACCACCTCGCCGTCGCGAATCTCGTACTCCACCCTGCCGAGGGCATGGATGCCGATGGCGTCCTGGCGGATGCCCCATTCCGGCTGTTCGGCCAGCTCGACCTCGGCGATCAGGCTGCTCATGGTCGGATCCCACCCCGGGAATTCGATGCCGGCCGTCTTGCGGACCGAGCTGCGTCCTCCGTCGCAGCCGACGAGATATTGCGCCCGTATCGACTGGCCGTCGGACAGCGCAACGTCGACGCCGGTGTCGTCCTGCGCGAAGCCGGTCACTTCTCGTCCGCGATGGATCGTCACCTCGAGCTCGCCGACCCAGCCGGCCAGGATGCGCTCGATGTGGTTCTGCCAGAGCCCGAGCGAGTAGGGATGCCGGGTGGGGAAGCCGCTGATGTCCAAAGCGACGCCGGAGAACTGCCCCACTTGGGCTATCTTTCCTTCCGCGAGGAAACGATCGGCGATCCCGCGCTGATCGAGGATCTCGAGGCTGCGCGAATGCAGGCCGCCTGCGCGCGAGCCGGCGAGATTTTGGCTCTCGCGCCGCTCGACGATGGCAACGTTGACGCCGGCCAACGCCAACTCGGCCGCCAGCATCAAACCGGTCGGGCCTGCGCCCGCGATCAAGACATCAGCATTCGGCATGGTCATGAACCGCTCCCGCCCTGTTCTGGAGGGGCGTTTCATAAGGCTGCAGATCGAAACTTTGCAATTCTTGAACTTGTTTGGTTCGGCCCCATATTGATGTCAGGCAGGTCGCATTACTGGCTTCAAGCGCTCTTTGGCTTCTTCTTGGCGCCTCGGGTCGCCATGTTCAGTGCCACCGCGGCGCGTATGAGTGCCTTCAGCGCCTTCTCATCGATCTTGTCGCCTTCATGGATATCGATGGCGCGCCTGACGTTGCCTTCGAGGCTGGAGTTGAAGAGACCTGCAGTGTCTTGCAGCGCGGCGCCCCTGGCGAAGGTCAACTTCACGGCGTTCTTGTAAGTCTCGCCGGTGCAGATGATGCCGTCGTGCTCCCAGACCGGAACCCCTCGCCACTTCCACGCCTCGATCACCTTGGGGTCGGCCTGCTTGATGACAACCCGGACCCGAGCGAGCGCCTCGCCCCGCCAGTCGTTCAGCTCCTTGATCCGCGCATCGATCAGCCGGGAGGGAGAGTCTCCGGCTTTTGATTCTTTCGCACCGCTATTTTTCATGGCTGTTGCCTTGCTCATGGTCGTGGTCGTCGTTCACATTCGTTCGCCGGGCAGTCGGCTGGCTTGCCTCACCCACCTTGCGAGCCGAGCTTCGTCGAACTGGTCGTCCTCATGGATGTCGAGGTAGCGCACTTCCTTTTGTTTGGACCGGCCTGGTGGAACGGGACGCAGCGACGTGCCGCGAAAGAAAGCCACCTTGATGTACTTCGTGAAGCAATGCAGGCTGAGGAACCAGCCTTCGCCCTCGATGCCATAGAAGGGCGAATTCCATTTGACCGCCTTGTGCACGCCGGGGACGGTCCGCACGATCAGTCCGTCGAGGCGGCGGCCGACGTCGCTTTTCCAGCCCGGCATGGCCGCGATGTAGGCCTGCACGGGAGCGTCGCCGTAGCCCTTTGCGATCTGGGGGTTACCGCCGGAGAGCAGCACCGGCTCTGCAGCCGGGGAATGGGGTTCCGCCACCGTCTTGCGCGGTCTTGTCACGTTGGCAGCGGCGACCTTTTTCGTGACCTCCGCCGACGCCTTGGACGTCCTCTTGGCCATTGCGTTCACTCCAGTATGCCGGCGCAGCGGTGGATCACGCAAACCCACTTGCTGCAAATTCAAAGGGACCTCTTATCGAGATGAGCCAAATGCGCAGCGCGGCAGGCGTCAGTCCGTCCGCACCAGCACCTCCTCCAGCCTGGCAAAGAACTGCTGCCATCCGGCGTTGGCGCCCCCGAAGGCCTGCCTCTGATCCGGCCGGAAGCCAACCTGAATCCGGCCATCTGGCTGGTCCAGTCGATCAGCGGGGCCAGGGCGCCGAGCTGCGCGCTGTAATGGGTCTGGCGACCTTCGTGGCGGTCGCGCACCAGCCCGGCCTGCCTGAGAATCACGAGATGCTTTGAAACAGCCGGTTGCGAGACCCCGGCCCGAGCCGTCAGGGCCCCGACGGTCTGCTCCCCTTCGCGGCACAGCCGTTCGAACAGCGCCCGGCGGGTCGGGTCGGCCAGCGCTCGGAACAGCATATCGTGGGCATCAGGCATTTCAGATCGATAACCTGTGGGTTATTGATCCACCCATAACCGGTGAGTTATGTCTCAGTCAAGCGCCGCACGATTGCATGGGGTTGTTTTCGCGGTTTTGTGGAGGCCCTGCGACCGGGTGCGGCGCCGCGTCCGGGCAAGAAACGAACCCGGTCCCGCCGTCGTCATGTTCGGGAGGTGGAAGTTCCGGTTGCACCGCAGCAACGAATTTCGAGAGATCAATCTTCTCCAATTGAACCACGAAGCAGTCGTGACGTTCTATGTGGTCGGCAGTTCCGCCGATAAAACGGAGGGCACGTGAAAATGGTCAAGGGATTACTCGGCTCATTCACCGTCGCGGCACTTCTCGCCATCGCACCTGCTTCGGCGCAGATGGCTTCGATGGAATGCACGGAGGCCAACATGACGAAAGTCAGCGCCGACGTGAACAAGATGCCGGCCGGCGAGAAGAAGACCATGGCCATGAAGGAAATGACCATGGCCAAGGACATGATGGCCAAGAAGGACATGGCCGGCTGCAAGGCCTCCATGGACAAGATGATGACAATGATGAAGTGAGGCTCCGGGCGCCAATCGCAACAAGCGATTGGCGCCTGCCGTTCCGTCAGAAGCTGCTGCAGCCCGGACACGCCGCTGGTTCGCTTCTTCTCCAGGTCCATCCGGTGATCGCGATCACTCCCATTCTGCCCGTCGGCCAGAACCGTCAGCAGCGCCTCGCGGTCCCCCGCTTCTCCCGGACGCAATTGCAACAGGTCCGGATGAACCAAAACAATCAGCTCGACTTGGTTCGGAACCAGAAACTCTTTCGCTGTGCCACAGGGCCGCGGCGACAAGGTGAGCCATCTCCCGTCATTCAATCGTTGAAAAGTTCGGCAATGCGCGGGCGGCGACGTTCGGCGCCGTCGAGTCGATGCTCGTGAATATCGACGAAACCATCAATGGTACGGTCGATGAAGAAAGTGGAGTGGTCGCGGTTGTCGATGGTGCGAGTGCCGATAGTTACAGCGTCGTCGCCGAAATCGCCAACCGCGTAATTGGCGCGCACGGGCGCGTGTTGGCCGTTCGCAGGGATGATATGCCGGGAGGCAAATCATTGGCAGCCATCCTTCGCTACCCGGTCTCGTCTTGACGGCTTGAACCCTTTTGGTGTCGGGAGCCCACCCTGCAGGACGCCGATCTACTGCAGCCCGGTGTCGCCGCTGGTGCGCTTCTTCGCCAGATCCATCTGGGTGATCGCGATCAGGATCTCGGCGCGGGTCTTGAGGTCGGGGGCTTCCAGCATCGCCTGCTTTTCCGGCGGGCCATAGGGCGACATCATCGCCAGCGCGTTGACCAGCGCCTCGTTGGGCGCGCTCTCGACCCCTTCCCAGTCGACCTTGAGATCGTTGGCTTTCAGAAAGTCGGTCAGCACCGTCAGCAGCGCCTCGCGGTCCACCGCCTCCTCGCCCTTGCGCGCGGTGAAATCGTCCAGATAGGGAAAAAAGTCCACCTTGCATTGCCGGTACGCGGTCAGCACCGTCAGTTCCTCGACCACCTTGAAACGCGCGATGCCGGTGAGTTCGAGGATATAGCGGCCGTCGCCGGCCTCGGCGAGCTGGGTGATGCGCCCGACGCAGCCGACGCGAAACAGCGCCGGCCTGGCCTCGTCGCGCGAGTGGGCGGCATCCGGCTGGATCATCCCGATCAGCCGGTGGCCGTCGCGCAGCGCGTCGTCCACCATCGACAGATATCGCGGCTCGAAAATGTTGAGCGGCATCTGGCCGCGCGGCAGCAGCAGCGCGCCCGGCAGCGGAAACACCGGGATCACTTCGGGAAGGTCGCCGGGCCCGCGATATTCGGCATTGATCGGCATTGGCGGCCCCGGTGCTTCTTGACTTGCGCGTTACGAAAACAGGATCGTCGACAGCCGCTTTCGCCCCTCGATCGTGGCTTCGTCGGCCGGGCCCCACGCCTCGAACAACTGAACCAGTTGCTTGCGCGCGCCGTCCTCGTTCCATTTGCGGTCACGCTTGACGATTTCGAGCAGCTGTTCCGTCGCCTCGGCACGCTTGCCCGAGGCGTTGAGCGCGGTCGCCAGGTCGTACCGGGCCTGGTGATCGAGCGGGTTGGCGGCGACTTTCTGTTCGAGCTCGGTCACCGGGCCGACCGCCTGGGCCTGCTCGGCCAGATCGATCGAGGCCTGCACCGCCTTGACCGCCGCGTCGCTGCGCTTCGATTCCGGCACCATGGCGATGGTCTGCTTGGCCTGCTCGATCGCGCCGGTGGCGACGTAGCATTTCGCCAGCCCCGCCAACGCGGCGATGTTGGTGGCGTCTGCCGCCAGCACCTCGGCATAGACCTGCGCGGCCGCAGCGGGGTCGCCTTCGGCCAGCACCGCCTCGGCCTCCTGCAGGATTTCCGTGATGTTGGGCTCGCCCGCGCCCGGCATGCCCGCGGTCAGCTTGTCGATAAAGGCGGTGACCTGGCTTTCCGGCACCGCGCCCATGAAGCCGTCGGCGGGCTGGCCGTTGACAAAGGCGATCACGGCCGGGATCGACTGGATCCCCATCTGGCCGGGGATTGCCGGGTGCTCGTCGATGTTCATCTTGACCAGCTTGACCTTGCCCTTGGCGGCGCGGACCGCCTTCTCGATGATAGGCGTCAGTTGGCGGCAGGGGCCGCACCACGGCGCCCAGAAGTCGATCAGCACCGGCTGGCGCTTCGATTCCTCGATCACGTCCTTCACGAAGGTCTGGGTGGTGGTTTCCTTGATCAAATCGGGCGCCGCCTGTGGCGCCGGTCCGCTGCCCTGCTCAATTATCGTCACGGGGGATCCTCGTCTGATGTCTTGTGCGAATTGGGCCTATTCTAGCACGGCCGAGCCCTAATTGGCGCTTGCAAGCCCATTTTGCAATCGCTGGAACCCAAATCCTCGGCCCGCGGGGCCGATTTGGCCCGGGGATCGATGGCCGCGACAGGTGATTCGGCCGATTCCAGGCCGCGCGCGGGCTGTTGCATTCATGGGCCGCATTTGGCATAGCTCTGCCCGTTGGAGGCAGCGCGTTCGCCGTCACCTTCTCGGATGCGGGTGTAGCTCAGTGGTAGAGCACGACCTTGCCAAGGTCGGGGTCGAGGGTTCGAATCCCTTCGCCCGCTCCAGGGGCGGCGGTCGGCTGTCTTTCAGCCGTGGTAGCCGTGGTGGTAGTTTGCGGGGTTCGTGGCAGGGCGAGCCATTCTAAGGGCCGTACAGCGCTCTGATTTGCGCCGGTCCCATCCGTCCATCCGAAATTGATTTGACGCGGCACGCGCCACGGCCCGGCGTTCTTCCGGCCGGGAAATCATCGACGCGCCGGCGCGCCTACTGTGCCAAGCATCCGAGCGGGGTTTCGTTCCCGCCGGGCGGCGATGGTCGGCGGGCGCATCAAGTCAACGCCGCACGACACGCGCCGGGCGGCCTTGACCGGGCGTCGCGGCATCGAAAGGCATCAAGCAAGCGGTGCGTTCACCCGTGGCAATGGACATGATCCAACCCGCATATTGTTTGGCGTCGCGCATGTCCCAAAGGATGGCCGCGCCGAAGGCTCGCGCTTCGTCATCGTCGGAAAGGTCGATGCGCCCCACGTATTCCCGGTCGCGGCCGTCGCCAGTTTGAATTGAAAAGCTGTAGCAGGGCATGCGGCTGAGAATAGCCCCTCCCACGGCTTCAAAACGGTCAATATTGCTCACCTTCCGCACGGCACGCCTATGCGCGGCGGGCGTGCTTCTCGGCGGGAGGTTCTGCGGCCTTGACCGGGTCATCGACTTCGATCAATCGCGCAATCTCGATTAGACCGTCGTCAAAGACCTCTGGCGCGGCAAGGTTCGGGGGTTCGTGCCGGTGCACGAAGCGAGACAGGGCGGAAACTATTTTCACTGGGGTTCCCCCGGCGCTACTGGCGCGGTTGCATGGTCCAAACAACCGACCGGGGATTCGTTCCCGACATTTGAATTAAATTTCTTGAAACAGCGATCTAGACAATTCGAAATTTCGGCGGGAACATGTCTCTCATAAGCCGTGGTTAGCCGCCGCCATGCCCAAGCCGCCGCTTTCAATCATTGATGCCTTAGAGCGTCCGCGCTGCCAACGGTGCGGTCTGCGAATGGCCTTTGCCGGGGTCCAGTCGGGGCCATCAAAGGACTTCGAAACGCGGAAGTTCGATTGCTCGAAGTGCGGGACGGCCCAAGGGCGCCGCGTAGCGAAAGACCCGATTCAGGACGCGGCCGGTTGGCTCAATAGCCCGTTGCAGCCGCCTAAATAGCTCCCGGAAGATTAGCGCGGGCGGCCGATTCGCGCGGTCATCTATCCACATCCGCCGCCGGTCGCGGCGTGATGCTGTTCCGCTCGCAAGGGCTGGCGTGATTCGCCAATCGAGTCGTTCGGGCGTTTCATTGCGCCCATGCCTTGGCGTCGAAAGCCCGCGTCTCATTTGCAGTATTGGTCCGGCCCGCCGTCGAAGACCAAGACGGACGGATTCAAATCGATCTTGGTCTATTGCTGCGGTCCGGCCGAACTCCCGAACGGCTACCATAGCCGCTGCCACCACAACGGCAGACTCTACCTAACCGACCTTCCCCATTGGGATTGGTACGATATCTCGGCGCACTTGAAATGTTCGAAATGCGGTTCGATCGGATGGGTCGATACGCGACTCGATTGGTCCGAAGTCATCGACTTCAACAAAGGCGTTTGCAGCTAGGCCGACAAGGGGTAGCGTGCGCTTCGAGCGCCCGTTTCGGTGGTCTATTCGAAAATTTCACGTCTGAGTCGACGATACGTCTCGGTGTTTTGCGTCACGAGTGGTGCACAAAGACCCTTTAGGAATGCTCGCGTATCGCCACCCAGCTTGTGGTTGGCAAGCAGACGTTTTGCGGCAACGAAGAATTCACCAGAACAGCGCCTAAAATCGTCAATTGGATTCCCGCGTTGAATACTTGCGGCTAGCGCGTCCGCCTTTGCTTGTATCAACGCCGGTGAAACGTCCGGCGCTCCTAGCTTCTCACACAGCGCCCGCAGTATTTCGTCGTCTAACAGGTAGGACTCCAAAGTCCTCAATGTTAGCACCTGTACATGTTGCGCTCTTAATTCCGCGATTTCCTGATCTGTGCGATCATCACGATCAATAAGACGCCGCAAACTTACACCGGGCGCTAGGGCTCCTAGTAGCCGCGCAATGCCGCGCGGATCGTTTTGGATTTCATTCGCATTGCCTGCGCCTAGAAAGACAGTGTTACCGAATTCCGCTTTGAAGATCTCGTTGTAGCATTCCGCATCGAAATTACCACCGCCGGCAAGGTGTCCCCCTTCGCATAGCACGACGCGTTCCGGTGCCACATAGCCTGCAAGATCATCAAGTGCGAGTTGCATCGCCCTTTTCCAAAAAGGACGGTCGGGTTCGATGGGGCTCAAAACAGTTGGCAAGTCAAAATTAGCACCTTCGAAATCCAGAAAGACGACCGTACCCGGATGTTGATTGCTTATGTCCCGAGCCCGTCGCATCATCCCCAGCGAGTGAGTAGCGATCCAAAGCTGAGAGTTGTCCGGCACGAGAGCGTAAAGTTCGTTAAGCAGTCCGCCTTGGAGGCTACTAGCCATGTGAGCTTCGGGCTCATCTATAAAAAACACAGTATCATCGTAGGAGCGCCGCTTCACCGCCAGGTCAAGCAAAAGGTCAAACGCAGCCTTCTCACCACCGGAGAGATTCTTATAGAGAAACTTCCGGCTCTCACCTTTGTCGAAACGAAACGTTCCGACTGTCAACGGATTGCCCAAACTATTGAGGATGAGGCCGGGAAAGAGGCGCGTGACAGTGTCCCGTATCTGACCGATCGATTGCTCGCGAAACTCGGACATAGTTTGATTTTCAGGCGAATTCTCGTAAACATCCTCTAAACCATCAGAAACAAGCCTCTGGTAGTTTAGCGAAACGGCGGTATCATTTTCGATCAAGCGGGCAAGGCGCAGTTCGTGCGTCACAGGGCCGACTCGCCTGAAGGAATCCAAGTTGAACTCGGCCTCATTGCGATACGCTGACCGAACATAGACGGCCTTCCTTTGGCTTTCCTCATTGACGGGTTGAGGGTCGTAAAACGTCAAGTTGACTGATTTATTCCATGGTAACGCTGCGCCGGGCATTTGCTTTTCATGATAGGTTGAATCCCAAACATGGGAGCGACCCCAGTGCCCTCGATACCATACATGGGCCGCATCTATCAGCGATGATTTACCCGAGCCGTTCGGTCCTACCAAAAGGACAAGCTTCGCTTCCTGTGGAATGCCGGTGATGGTTGTATCCGTGAACCGCTTGAAGCGACTCAACTTGATCTCTCTAATCTTCATGAAACATCTCGCAAAAGATCGAGGTTTAAATAGCGCTTTGGGCTGCGATTCCTGAAGTTATTTGCCGATGTCTGGAAGGGCCGCCATGATGGCGAGAAATGCTTTTACGACCCAAACGCTAAGCATGAGCGTTATGGCGAAGGTGGCAACTAAGCTCAATGCTTTTGTCCATGCCGGGGAAGCAACGCCGTCTGCCAACTTTATCTCATACCGATTCGTCTCGACCAGCGTGTAGCAAACGAGTGCGCCCATGGTGAAAGCCGAAAAAACCATTAGTACAACGCTATCGGATTTCGACGCCAACGAAGCAAGCCCGCCGGTAACCAAGACATTGCGAACTAGATCAAGCCACCATTTGCTGAAGGCTTTGAAATTGTCGTGAATCGGTTGAACGCTATCCGGTGAACGAACGATTGTGCCGCGTAGAATGCGGAAATAATCCTTCCACCACTCTCGCGAGGTCATTGAGCGGTCGCACGTTCACGAATTAGGGACAGCGCGGCGTTGATTGTTTCGGCCGCCGCTTCGAGGGCTATCATTGCCGCATGAGCGTCGCGGCCGGTCAGGTACGGCCCCGGCGGCGGGAGCTTGTCCAAGGAAGCGGCCGGTACGTTCGGAAATTTCTTGCCGGTCGATATGTCGCCGATTCGCCCGCCGTTCACTCCAAACCACGCCGCAATATCATGTTGACGGTCACCCCGCTCAATCATGCCTTTCGCGATGGTCGCTTCCGATTCGGTCAGTGATATTCCGCTTGGCTCTGCCCGCATGTCCGCCCCTCAATTATTGGTTGATGGAATCAGTGGGGTATTGTCAAGCGAGTCGGGCGTTCCTGCCAAGAGCTAAAGCGGTCATGGGGACAAGTGGTCCCCCAGGTATTCGAAACGTTTAACGGCCGTGCCGCCAAGGAAACCTCACCGAAGGGTCGAAGCCGTTCCTGTACTGAAGTGCGGCTTGCTCGGCATAGGACGGCCGCTTGTGTCGGTCGCTCGGCGGCGGCGGCGGCAACTCCGCATCCGGCCACGTCGGATGACCATAGCTTACCAGCATTTCGAATAGTCGCTTCCGCCGTGGCGCGTCGTCCAATTCCAAAATGACGGCTTCATCCTCTTCGTCGTTTTCATCGAAGCCATCGACCGGCGACGTGTCGTCCCGGTGCATGCGATCATGGTATCGCGCTCGGCAGTCGGGGCCACAGAACCGCGAAGCCTTGGTCGCCACTCGGAAGGGCTTCTGACAATCTTCGCAGCGCCGAAACTCTTCCATAGGCCGACACACTAGGCAATGACTCTGATTCCGGCGCAGCGGGTCGAACTGTTGATCGCAGCCGCGACACACGCGGGCGTCCAGCTTCACGCGTGCGACCGCTCGCGACTTGCGCGACGGCAGCCGCTCTTTCCGCACGACGGGATTAGCCAAATAGTTTTCTTTCCTGCGTCGGTCGTTCTCTGCGTATGCACAACGCGGCGAGCAATAAAGTCGCCTTCCACATTTGGGATGGATGAAGCCTTCATCGCATCCATCACGCGCGCATGTTCGAATCTTCAGCATCGCGCGACTCGCTTCCGCGCCTTCAAGCCGTCGTCAATAAGCTGGCGGATGATTTCCGACTCGGACGGCTGATGCGGCGGCGGTCCCGCGAGCCGCCGGATGACTCTTGATTGGTCCGCACGCAAGCGAACGGAATGCATTTCGGAGTCTTCGCCGAGCTTCGACAGTCGGCGCGGGTTACGCTGCGATTTGGCCATGGTCGTTTTCCTTGTGTTGGCTGCGATACCATTTGAAGAATCGAGCGGGGCGATACCCGCCGCAACGTTCGACCGGCGCGCCAGCCGCCCGACATTCGTCCACGGCTCGAATAACGAGTCCCATCAGCTTTGCGAGTTGGCGCTTGCTGACTACGGCGTCGGCGTCGAAGCTCTTCGGCATTGGGGACTCCCCGGGCACGTTGGACAACGCCCGAGTCCTAGCGGAAGGCCAATCGAAAAACAAAGGAACGTCATTCCGGGATTCGGAGGCGCGCTCGGCGTCGGCGTCGCCGACGATATCGGCGCGGAGTCATCGGCGCGCGCGGGGAGAAAAATTCTCTTAAGGGGCCGGGTCCTTTTCCTAGCGAAATGTAAAAAGGTCCATACCCGTTTTGGTTGTGCGCGTTGCACTTACCCGTATAGGTCGCGTAGCCGCAGAGGGACCCGCTGAAATTTCAGAGTGGAAAATAATTCTCTTATTGTCGAACAACTCATTCGCGAAATTATTTCTTTTAATCTCTGATATCGGACAGCCCTACTACACACTTCGACAGGCGTCGAAGTATAGATGCACGTCGATGCTGACCACACATAGGGCCGCACTGCATTCGGTAGCAATCGCTGATGCATCAAGGTATTAGCTCAATGCCCTAATGCGCCTAGCCCCATAGATGCTAGGCCATGGCACATGCGCAGGGGTAGCGCCTTGTCGGGCTGTCGATGGTGTTCTGCAAATAAAAGGAATCGCGCCGAGCGACCGAACCAATGATGACGCGCGAGCGCCTGAAGGGCTGAACCGGGTCGATGCTCGGCACCATGGGGAGGGGGTACGCCCTTTCCATGATTTGGACGGGTTGGCCGAACCATGGACGGGGTCACAATGCAGCAAACCCTATAAAACAAGCACAATTGGACGGGTTTGCCGTATTTGACTACTTTTGAAGCCAAATCGCTCTATAGAGCGTACACACATGACGACGTTATCAAGTGCCATCTGCCCTCATTTGTACACTCTATATAAGACTTAAAGAAAAGGTGTCCAAGTCGTCAAACCCGTCCAATAGCCTTTAGATCAAGGGCTTTGCGCGAAAGCCAACCCGTCCACTCGCCGTCCTACCCGTCCAAGCTATTCGAACAAGGTAGCGTGTCCTAGCGCCTCGCCGAACAGCCGACGCGCCTCGCCGAGCGACGGCGCATCCCATGCGCGTTGACCACGAACCTTATAGTCGCCGCCGCCTGTCCAACCGTAGCGCTTCAGGTCCTTCAAGACCATCCCGTCCGAAACGTTGGCGTGCGTGTTGATGAAGCGATACCACTCGCGATAGTCGTTGGCGACGATGGTCGGATGCAGATGAAAGCCCGCCTTTGCCCATGCGTCCGCCGACGCGCCGCCCTGTCGCGGCTGTATGATGGCTTCGTCACCGCCGGGAAGCGTACCTTCGAGCAAGCGCTGATGATACCACCTATCGACCTTATCTAGCCCCTGAAACTTCTGTTCGGCCATCGCCTGCGTCGATGGCACGTCGCCGCCGTAGGGCGTCCAATCGCCGAGCTTCATCGCGAGCATGTCGAACAGGAACGCCGCGCGACCGCCGCCGTTAAGCTCGGCGTGAACTGCGTTCCAGTATTTCCGGTTCGGCGAGTCGGCGGAGTCGTTGGTCGGGGCATAGTGATCCGCCGAGACGCGCGACACGCAATAGCGGCGCTCTTCCTTACCGGCCGGGATGACCCAATCTTCGTTGCTGCCCATCATCACGCCCGCGCGGTTGATGCCGCGAAAGGTATCAACCCCCTTGTACTGATATTGCTTCTCTTTATCGCTAATCAGCTTTTTCATTGGGCCGACCCGTTTCTTGTCGCCGCCCCACATGGCTTCGTCGATGTACACGAAGCAAACCGACTCTAGGTGTCCGTTGAATTTGCCGGTGACGGCGTCGATATCATCGACGCATAGGCCATGGTTGCCGAAGTAGCCCGCGATTGTCTCGCCGAGTGTCGTCTTGCCGACTCCGATGTTGCCAACGAATACGATTCCGACGCCGGGCAAGAGTCCAGGGTTTTGAAGCTTCCATGCAATCCATTTGATGACGTAGTCGTTCACCTTCGCGTCGCCCGCGCAAAGGTCGTCACGAATCATCGCCTTAAACAGTCGGCAGTCGCCTCGCTTCGGTTCGATAGCGAAGCCGGTCCAAAGGTTCAAGCGTGCGCCGTCAATCAATCCGGGCGCGGCGGTCGTGTCAAAACACGTGCTGCGGGCCGTGTTGCGCCGGGGCCATGTCTGCCAAGCTTCGCCGAGCGATATGATGGATTGCGCATTCTTCGACAGCCCGGTCATGTCGCGTTCGATTTTGATATTTTCGTATGCGCTGACGAAGTCCTGCTTGCTCGAAGCGGACCAACGTCGGCCGGTTTCGTTCTCTTGCAATGTCATGATGCGATAGCGGCCGTTTGCAAATACCCCGCAGTAGTCCCTGTTAAGTTCGTCAAGCTTCGAGATTGATTCGTCTGGCATGCCTTCGCGCGCAACGCCGTCGTCAGGCATGTCGAACTCGGCATATTCGGGCGACAGGGCGGGCGCGTCGTCGGCTTCGAACGTCATGTCATCGCTGGCGGGCGTGTCGAAGTCCATGTCGTCGCCTTGGTCATCAGGGAATTCGTCTGCATCGACTTCCGGGGCCGCTTGCGACGAAGCTGCGCCGTTCTCGCGAAGGATCATGTTCAACGTCCGATAGGTCACGCCGTCATTGCGGTCGGCGTGCAGCGAGTCCCATCGCTTGCCGATCAGGTACGCGTCGGCCGCATATGCAGAGTCCGACGTTGACCAATCCAAGAACTCCGAACGGGCGTCGCCGCCGCTCGCATGGTGGCAAGCCTGCATGAGTTGAAACCATTTATCGTTGCTGTTGAACTGCGTCACGTCCAGCTTCGACAGGGCTTCCGCGATTTGCTCTTGCGAGTATTGGCCGCCGCCCTGTACTGCCGAGCGCGGCGGGCGCTTGATTGCCTTCAAGAGCGCCTTCGGGGCGGGCGGCAAGCCGTCCGCAATGTCGGGATGTTCTTCCGACCATGCATAGGGGTTGCCGTTGGGATGAATCGACCCGGCGGCGACGACCTGTCGGCCCCGGCTCTTGAATTCGACGCCGTCATAGTCGTCGCTTTCCAGCGTGTCCCGGATCAGCACGTCGGCGGGCTTCTGCATATAGCAGTGAAAGCCGCCCGAGCCTGTAATGACTCGCGGGAAGGCGTCGCCGTCGATTCCAATATCATGGCATAGCGCCGCGAAGCCCGCTTCGCCGCCGTTGCGCGGGTCAACGTCGATGACCAATTGTTCGTCGGTCAGGCGGACACCCGCGTTCCGTTCTTCCTTGATGCACCGGGCGCGGACCTTGGCGCTATCGTATGCCTTGGTCGTCCATTTCGGGTCCAAGGGAGCCTTGCCGACTTCCTTCGTCTTCCCGCCTTTGAGCTTCATCAGGTCGCGCGGCTTATGCAGCGGGATCAGCGTGAAGCCTGCGCCGTAGCGGCCTAGTTGCTTGGCGTCGGGCGTTCCTTGGACTCGCGGCGTTTTTGTGGTAGACATATCGCTTCCTAACTTGCTTCCGGCCCGACCACGTTGATTCCGTGGCGGGGCCATTTCTTTGAGTCGCCGGGGAGCGATAGAAGATTTCCAGCCTGTTACTTTGCCGCGCGTGCGGCATCGCGCTTGCGTTTGTAGGCCGCAAGATCACTGCGCTTGCGGAAGTTGATGCGGCCAATCTTGAACGCCTTCGGGAAGCCGGGCTTGCGCGCAAGCTGGCGAAAATTGTCGAGAGACTCGCCAATCAAGGTCGCGCCTTCAACGTCGGGACACACGTCTTCGAAGCGTATCGTATTCATGGCTTGTCCTTTCATGATCTATTGAACAACAGAATTTCCCAGGAATCAAAGTAATGCGTTCGTGTGTCACACCCGGACGCGTTCGCTTCGCCGTTGTTGGTCTTTCCAGTCTTCCAAGCGTTGGACCAAGGCTGCGTTCACGCGCCTGACGGTTTCGTCGCCGCATTGCATCCATGGGAATGCGGCGATTGCCCTTTCCACGAAAAGGCGAAGGTCAGGACACGGCCCGACCCAACAGAAAAGCTGTTCACGGGTCGCCGTTGGCATCGCTATTAGAAAGTACGAGTGGGCTTCACGCGCGAGATATTCTTCGAAATTTGTCACGGGCTGCACCTTTCAAGGCGCGGGCAGCGGGGAGCGGACCGCCCGTGTGTTGACTGTTAGTCGGCTAGTAGGTCGGCGGTCGTAATGCCCTTCAACGACAGGACCGCCGCCTGTCTTGGCGTGGTCGGTTTGGCGTTATGCTGGCCGATATTAATTCGCGTCAGTTGAAGCTCATAAAAACACCGAGCTTCGATTTGCATCTGTCTGGCGAGGAAGAATCGAATGGCCTCCGCACGTTTGGCGGCGTCGGGGATGCCCTCTAGCGTGCCCCAATCCGTTGCACCGAAGCGCTTGCAAGTGCGCTCGAAGAAGACCTGTTCATGCTCTCGATAGCTGGCCAGCGCTTCGTTGACCTCGTCGATATTCTCCGCTGGGACATTTTCGGTCGTTTCGTCCGGCGACTCCCACACCAAGCACGTATAACGGACACGGGCTTCGGGGGGCGCAATCAGCCTATCGCGCGTCGCGCGCCGAACGTCGCGAGCGCTTGGCGGCGGCATTTCTGACGGCGGTCCTTCAGTGTATTCAATGATGGGCTCGCTGAAAGGTTTGAGCAAATCGTTGCGTTTGTTTTCCGGAGTCTTGCTATCCCTTATGCCCTTCTCTTTCAAAATTAGCGGGAAACGAAGTAGCTCGCGGTGATGCATCTTTGCCTCGTCGCGCAAAGTTGCAATGCGTCTCTCTGCGGCTTCGCGATTTTCCCTTGTTGCAATACCGCCTAACGTCCAGTCGGTGCTTCCGTAACACATGAACAAGAGGGCACACGAATTAGCCAACATCGCGTTCTCGTACTCTACCCGCTTTAGATAGCGTTCGCGGTCGTAAGGATTCGCGATTGACCGAGCGGACTGATCTTCGACGCTCGCGCCAAAACGCAACGCCAAAACTTCTCGGCGAAAGGTCGAAATGGAAAGCGGTGGATGGGCTACTGTTGTCATGGCGAGATTCCTTGAAATGGTTGGGGAGCAATGTTGTTGATTTAGTCGCCGGTGGCGGGAGGATTATTCCAGCGCTGGAAAATCGCTGCCGAATTAAGCTCGCGCGGCGGCGTCGATGGCACGGACTCCGGCGACCCCATGCGGGCAAACGAGGACCGCCGGACGTCGTCCATCGTCCGCCCCATCCCGCTTGCACCCGGCGCGGTGCTGCCGTCAGCGAGCTTGCGCAGCGCCTTCAGGCAATCGCCTTGCCGATCCGTGGGCACGTCGGGGAGAAGGCCGGTCGTCGCGCCGTGGGCAACTAGCACCATGCGCACGGCGTCCTTGCCAGCCTTCAGTCGGGCTTCACGGAAAGTCTTTTGCAAAAGGGTCGGTTCGTAGTTTTCAAGATTAGACATTTGTAGACTCCTGTTTCGGTTGCGTTGAAAGTAACGACTGCGCCGCCGCCTTCTATGTTCATCCCTGATGGCCGCTCGCTGCCATGCTTCACTTCGAGCAACGACGCAGTCGCCTTCTTCCGGCCGCTTAGGGGAAGGATTGCGAACCCTTCGCGGTCGGATTCGTCGGCCCCGGAATGCCGCTGAACATGGTTTGAAGAGCGCAAACCGGGGCCGCCATCCCGCGCGACGTGGCTAAAGCGCCGTGCGGGAATCCTGCTAGGTGTTCAATTCAGCGCCAAGGAAGGCGAGCGAATCAAACGGCCACGTCCGGGCGGCGTCGATGCCAGCGGCGCGGCAGTCGGCTAGCGCTTGCTCTGCGGCGTATATCAGGCGTTTGCGCTCGGCTTCGAGTGCGGCAAGCTGAGTTTCCCTAGCCGCAAGGTCGGTGTCGGCGTTGTCGTCGAAGCCTTCCAACGCCAAGGCGACAAGCTGCTCTGTGAAAATGTCGCGAACCGCCCAAAGTGCCATCAAGCCCCAATTCGGTTCATCGACAAGCGCCCCGCCCATGAACCGGGTGACCATGGGAAAGTGAACGTCGCCTTGACGCAGTCGGCCGTCGTCGTCCTTGTGCATCCGCTGTGTCCGCTTCACATTCGGCCGACAGTGCTTCAGCAAACCCATCACGTTGTCCCGGACCCGCTCGGCGACAATGTCGCGCGGCAAGACCATGCCTTCGAGTGACTTGGTCGCGGCGGCGTTGGCCTTGATGCGCTCGGCGTAGTACGGCACGCGCTCGCCGAGTGCGGCGGGCTGATTCTTGTCCGGCACGATTTCGACCGGGCGAACGGCGGGCTTCGTCTTATCCCGCCAACCGCGACCGATTTTCTTGGCGTCTTCTTTGAGTTCCGTGAAGTGAGAAGTGTTTTGCGGTCGCTTCGCATCATGCGCTCGGCGGCGCATTTGCGCTTTAGCAAGGGCGGCATCGACGCGCGCCTTGCCCTCTTCCGTTGCCTTCGGATGGTTATAGTAATCCGTTCGCGCCATGTTGGCATCAGCGACGGCGTCATCCACGTCTTTGCGCTTTCCTTCCCACCCTGTCCGTTTGTTCTCATATTCGTCGTCGGCGTCGTCGGCGGCTTGATATTTTGGGAACAGCGGGCCAAACATTGCTTCCAACGTATCGTCGGAAAACGTCCGGACTGCATTCAGGTTCTTAATCGTGGTCATCGGGAAATTCCTCGCGGGTTGTTCGATGACCGTCACCTAATCAGAATTGTGCGCGGGCGTTATTGCACAGTGTTGTGCAGTTCATTGCACAATATTGTGCAACGTCATCCGTCCAGAAGCCATGCGACGCGGGCGCGGATTTGTTCATGCGTCATCGCGTCATACCGCGATTGCGCGATTTTATTTACGCGAGAGTCGCCGCCAATAACGACGCGGGGTAGGTGCGTCGCCCAACCATGTTGCTTCCCGTAGCGCTTGCGCGCGATACAAGCGACTTGATCGGCGGGGTTCATTAGTGAATGGATTTGCTGTAAGCATTGCGCATCGACGCGACCGGCGACGTGCAGCAATCCCTTCAATTGCTTGAACCCAAATTCTGCGAGCGCGGCGCAAATGTCCGCGTCGCTTGCATTCGGGTCGGAGGCAATGGCTTGAATAGCTTTGGATAGGGGAGTCGCCATGGGTCACGACCTGACGACACGGAATGCGGCCCGTCGCTCTTCGGCTTCAAGCGTGCGACGGAATCGTTGTTTCTGTTCGGCCGTCAACGTTGCCAACTCGCGGCGCAACAGTTCATCGACGGCGGCGTCGCGTGCTTCCTGTAACGTGCGAGGCGGCGTCATGTCCGCACCGCCTTGCGCTTGGCGACGCCATGCTGCGCCGTCGAACCGCGCTCAATCATTGCGCGGTCCCATTCGTCTAGCTGATCCGTGATCCAGAAGCGGTCACGGCCGCCGAGATAGACCGGCGCGGGGAATCCGAAGTCGCGGGTCTTGCGAGTGATCCACATATCCGACGCGCCGCCATAGCGGCGGCGAACGTCAGCAACGCGGGAGTATTTGCCTTTGGGGGGGTCGGACATGGCGGCACGTTGTTTTTACCGCACGTCACGACGGACAGGCGGCGGGGAAAACAACGCGCAGGGTCAAAGGACCAAAGACGGGGGAAGCGCTATTCTGGCGCGTGACCATCTCTGCCGTGACGACGAACCTCTAAACCTCTTGCCCGGTGGCATCGCCTTGCGTCCCGGCCGTCAACGGTCTTTGAGCCTTAGTCCCCAACATACGCCGACGCCGGGGAAAGTCAAAACAATGCCTTTTTCTAAAAAACTCTAAACGGTTAACGCGTCGGCCGTTGGTCTAATTAACGGGACAACGTTTGACGCGTCCGCGCCGGTCACGATGCGATCAATCTCGCGGGCGAGCGCTTCGAACGCTTGGACCCTTTCGGCCGCGTATGCGAAGCGGTCATAGGTTTTATCGACCTTGGTTTTGCCGCCAATGTGATTAGTGCAAGCGTCGCGCACTTCCTTCGCAATTCCTAGACCCTGCATCATGGTGTTGGCCGTGCGGCGGGCGTCGTGCAGCGTCCAATGGGCGACGGCTTCGCCCGTGATCTTGTCCAGATGCTTTTTCAGCTTGCTAAAGCCGCCAAGCGGCCGGTCGTGGCGGCGGCCTTCGAACACGAAAGGCGAATTGCTCTTCGCCAGTAACGGTTCAAGAATCGCGTTCAATTGCGCCGTGCAGTGGATATCGTGCGGCTTGCCGTTTTTAGTCCGGCTACCGTCAATCGACCATAGAGTCGGCGACAACTCGGCGCGGTCCATTCGTGCGACTTCGGTCCGGCGTGCAGCGGTCAGGAACAGCGCCCGCACGAACGCGCCGAAGGTGCCAAGGGATTCGCAGGCATTCCACACGATGCGCAGTTCATCGGCGGTCAAGACGCGCTCGCGGGTTTCGGACCCCGTCGATTCGATATCGGCGACGGGATTGAATTCAATTAGTTTATTGTGCTGCTTCGTATACTTGAAGAAATGCGATAGACGGGTCCGCCCCTTCCTATGGGCGTCCTTGTACGCCTCCAGCGGTTTGAGAAGCTGCACCACGTCCGGCGTGGTGAAGCTCCCCACGTTGCGCGAATGCCATTTGGGAAGAACTCGGCGGATGAAAAACGACCGCGTAGCGGCGGCCGTATCTGCGCCGATCTTTGGTTCGACGACATTCCCGGCCTTGTCCTTCACGGCGGGAGTCACGACCGGCTTTTCGTCGTCGGCTGTTTCGTGGTCGATGTACTCGCGGCCCCATGACAGATAGTCCCGGTCATAATCCTTGAAGGCGGCCAAGATGCTGTTTTCCGGCGCACGGGCTTTGGCCTTGTCGTCGGCCGGGTCGCGACCGTGGACCACTTCGCCACGGGCGGCGTTGGCGGCCTTGCGGGCGTCGGCCAACGCGACGGCTGGATAGTGGCCTAGGGTCATGCGCCGATAGGTTCCGCCCGCCGTGTAGCGGAACAGCCAAGACCGATGCCCGGACGGCTGCATTAGCAGGCGAAGCCCCGGCACGGTCAGGTCGCGGACCTCGAAAGGGGCGGCGGCGGGCTTCTGGCGTTCGATGACTTCGCGGGTCAGCTTGACGGCGGGGCGTTTGACCTCTTCGGCGGCCAGCTTGACGGCGGCGGGCATGGGGAAAAACCCTTCGTGGTAGAATATGGTAGCTTTTCCGGGCCGGAATGACCCGTTGGCCTACGTTAGACACGAAGGACCGAAAACACGCAATAACCCTTATAAGACGGGGTTAACTTGCACTAACGGCGTTGGCAAATGTTGGCTTATGAGGGGACGGGTTACGACCTTGCCAAGGTCGGGGTCGAGGGTTCGAATCCCTTCGCCCGCTCCAGTCGTTTCAAGCATTTGGCCGCCTCTCACCCGGCGGCTTTTTGGTCGAGCAACGGCAAGCCCGCGGGATCGACCTGCTCCTGGCTTAAGTCGCAGCGCCGATCATCTCTCGAAGCGTGGCCGTGATCCTGGCGAGCGTGTAGGGCTTGGGCAGGAAGACGCCGCCTTCCGGCAGGTCGACGTCACGGCCCGTGAGATGCCCCGACGTCGCGATGATCATGATTGGCGGCCATCGGTCGCGGACGAGGCGGGCCAGCTTCAGGCCGTCCAGCGAACCCGGCATCTGGATGTCCGTAAAGACGACGCGAATGTCGGGCCGCGACTCCAGGATCGCAATCGCCTGGTCGGCGTCATCGGCTTCGACGACATCGAAACCGGCGCCTTCAATCATCTCGACGGCGTTCATGCGGATCAATAACTCGTCTTCAACAACCAAGACGACGGGACGGCTATTCACAATTTCCATGAACCCAATGCTTCCCCCTGCCAGTAACCAAGCACGGCGGCGAGCAATCGTTCCTATGTCGCCCAGGTGACCAGTGGCGGTTGGCCCGTCGCTTCACGGAAGCCCGGCAATTTCACCTTCCGGGTCGAGATGCTTCGGCGCCCAGCCGAGCGCGCGCCGCGCCTTCGCCCCGCTCAGTTGCTGATCGAGCGCGTAGCCACGCGCCCATTCACCCAGCTCGGCCACGATCGCATTGGCTGGAATCACCTGTGGTTCAAGCCGCCGGGTGCCGTAGCGCCGAGCCAATGCGCGGGCGATGCGGCCGATGGCGAGTCCGTCGACAGCAGCCCCGATATAGCTCGAACGCGCTGGCGCGCCCTCGAGCGCAAGCGCGTAGAGGACCGCGAGGTCATCGCTGTGCACCAGCGGCCAGCGCACACTCTCGCTCTCCACCACCCGGACCGCGTCGCGTTCGATGGCATCCCGGGCCAGGCGCTGGAACACGCCGCCATCGCCGGCATAGACCATCGCCGGGTGAATGACGATGCCGTCGACTTCGGGGGCCTCCAGAATACGCGTCAGGTTCGGTACCATCCACCTGAATGCAGACAACGGACGAAAAGGCGTCGACTCCGTCGCAATATTGTTGCCGGTCGCGCCGAACAGCCAGCCGCCGCCGGTATAGATGAAGCGCGGCCTTTTCGGCTGCGTGGCGAGCGCGGGCAGCAGCACGGCGAGCAGGCGGCGATCGATCTCGCCCATCGCGGTGCTGAAATCGCAGGCCGTATGGATCACCGCATCGAGGGGCGGGAGTCTCAAAGCCCATGGCTCCGGCGCGGCCATGTCGCCGAGCACTGGCGTCGCGCCGGCTTCGCCGAGCCACGCCGCCGCGACGTCGGACCGCGCCAGCGCGAGAACTTCATGGCCTCGACGGATGGACGCTTGCACCACGGCCGAGCCGATCGAGCCGGTGCCGCCAAGAATGAAAAGGCGCACTGCATGCTCCTTTAAAAAAATCTCATTCCGCTGCGTCCTTCGCTACGGCGCAAGTGCGCCGGTAACGCGGGGCCTGTCCATCGCGCGCCGGCATTGGCATGCTCCGAGATGCTACGGGACGTTGTCGCAATGCAGCGCGGCCCGAACGAAAAAGCCGGCGCGAGTGAAAACGGCTTAGCAAAATTTCTTCTCTATTTGTCCTTTGAACGGAGCCGCCCGGCGTTTCCCGCGTCGGCGACCGAATTCTTGATCTGTATCAAGGATGCTCGCGATCCATGAGCCCATCCTGAATCCGAGGCATTGCCTCGGGATGGGGCTGATGAGAACTGGCGCTCACACAGGCAAGTCTGCCGGTTTCTCGATGGCATCCTGCATGCTGCTTGCCATCGCGGCCGTTCTATTCATTTCCCTGATCGAACGCGGCCACGCGCAGTCCCCTCAGGCGCCGATAGCGGTCCAGCCGAACATCGCGACCCTGCAGTCGCAGGGACATGTCTTCAAGGTCGGACAAGCCTGCAAACAGATGAGCGGCAAGGCCGGCATCATCAAGCGCGATGCGTGCCAGCGCTGGTACTGCAGCCGTCCCGAATACCAGGACATCAGCGAGCGGCGGCCCAATTTCGCAGCCGACATGGGATGCGAGTGGCAACTGGTCGGGTTGCGTTGCCTGTGCCGGCCACCCGGCACGCCCCCGAAAGAAAAGTGAGGCGGCGCGATGAGCGCAGCGCCGATCTCGAGGATGTTCGCGGCAGCCTTCAAGCGTGCTCGCTTGGCCCGCTATGCGATGGCCGCGCTTGCAGCGCTGTGTCTGGGATTCGCTCCCGCGACGCCGGCGCGCGCGGACGCCAGCATCGACGCATGTTTCAACGCGGTCGCGGATGCGGCCAAGGCCGGCATCGAGCAGGCGAAAATGGGCCCCGAGTTCATTGCCGCCGGTTGCGCGCAGTGGGCCAATCCCGCCACGATCGAGCTGTTCGCCGCGGTCTCCGGCATCGTCACGGCGCTCGAAGCCGCCGGCGCGTTCAAGGGCGGCGACTGCAAGGATTTCATCAAGACCAAGATCGCGGCGGCGCTCGTCTCCGCGCTCGCCGGCTCCATCGGAGGCAACAGTCCGCTCTCCCTGATCGTCAATGCGCTGCCCGATTCCTCCAAAGCCAAGATCGAACAGCTCGCCAACAACATCTCGTCAGCCGGCTCGGAAGCGGCCGCAAATGCGGCGGCGGAGCAGGCCTATGACCTGCTGGCAAACATTCCGGTGGTCGGCCAGGCCATCAGCATGCTGCCCTGCGCCTGCATCGTCGCTGACGCCGCCATCAAGGCGGCGAATGATCTGGCGAAAGCCGCCTCCGAGGCCGGCGATTGCGGAAAATTTGCGTTGCAGTGCGTCGGTAACCCGCTCAAGTGCGCCCAATCGCTGTTCGAGAGCGGCTGGGACGCCCTGGAGGATCTCGCCAGCTGGGTATGGGACACCGTGGGCGGTCTTCTCAAGGACGTCTGGTGCGCTGGACCTGGCCAGGTCTGCAACTGGGTCGGCTTGAAGAGTATCTGCGGCTGCGAGGGCGACCCGCCGCCGCCGGTGCAAGTGGATTGTGTCGGCGGCGCGGCGCTGGGCGGCGACGTCAGAGACCTCGGCAATGGCGTCAAGATCTCGGTTTCCTCCAATGAATTCTGCAGTTGCCCGGCCACCATGGCGTGGCAGCAACACAGCAACGGCGCCTGGACCTGCAACTGTCCCAACCCGGGCGAGGTGCAGGTCGCCAAGGGCATTTGCCAGTGTCCCGAAGGCAAAGGCCTGCTCGAGGGCTCTTGCCAGGCCTGTCCTGATCCTCTGGTGCTGAAATATGGCGCCTGCGGATGCTCCGTCGAGGGCCAGCACATCGACAAGATGCTCGGCAAGTATAGTTGCAACTGTCCCAACGGTCAGGCCACGGCGGGCAACAAATGCGCACCGATGTGCACCGATGTGAGCAAGACCCTGCTGGCGGACGGCACCTGCTGTTCGCCTTCGCAAGTGTCGTCCTGCGGTGTCTGCTGTCCCAGCGGATGGAAGCCGGACGCCAAGAGCGGCAGCTGCATCATCGCGTTCACGCCCAAGCCCGGGGCCAAGACCTTCGCGCCGCAGAAGTCGAGGTAGCGGACATGCCATCGACACGCTACCATCCGGCTTCTTTCTGCAAACAAGGGCAGAACGCGGTAATCTGCTTTTTTGCGGCAGTCGTGGCGTTCTCGGGCATCGTCGGCGACGCCGGAAGCGCCATTGCGCAGAATGTTCCGGCGGGTCTCCTCGCGCCCGGCAACGCCGCCGTCACGGGCTTCTCGGGCGCTATTCCGCCGGCGCAGATTCCGCCGGGCGTCGATCCGCGCGAAACGACCTTCATCGATCTCGACGGGCCTTCGGCCCGGATCGTCGGCCTGCAGAACATGGCCGGGCCGCCCAATGGCCAACTGGTTCCGGCGCCGAAGCCGTTCACCGTCACGGCCGCGCAGGTCGGCCAGGTATTTGCCGTCGTGCTCGACAACAGCACGCCGCCGAATGTCTATGTCGCCGCCAGTTCCGCCTACGGTCTGCCGATCGTGGCGCCAGGCGCCGGCGGCCAGCCGCGTCACGTCAGGACTGGCGCACCGAACGCCAGCTTCATGCCCGGCCTGTGGGGTGGTGCTGCGCCGAACGGCGGCCCGGGATCGATCTGGAAGATCGATGGCGTGACCGGTAGCGTCAGCCTGTTTGCCAACGTCACGCTCGGCGGCGCCTCGAATTCCGGTCCTGCGCTCGGCGGCCTCGCATTCGATCCGGATTCCAACTCGCTGTTTGCCGCCGACCGCGACACCGGCATGATCCATCGCTTCGCCATGACCGGCGCCGAGCGTAGCCGTTACGATCACGGCGTGCCGGGCCGCACGGCGCAGGGCCTTCCGCCGGTGCCGTTCGATTCCAAGAAGCGACTGGCGATCACGAACCCCAAGTTCGACAGCGAACAGCCCGCGACCTGGTCCTACGCGCCGCCGGAGCGGCTCATTTTCGGTCTCGGCGTTTTCCGCGGACGTCTCTACTACGCGGTGGCCGCCGACTTGCAGATCTGGTCGGTCGGACTTTCTCCCGACGGATCGTTCGCCAGCGACGCGACGCGAGAGATCAACGTCCCGCCGGCCGCAGGTCCGACCGAGATCTCGAAGATCATCTTCGACGATCGGGGCCGCATGTTCCTCGCCGAGCGGCCCGCTCCGACCGGCGCCTACGACTTCCAGGCGCTGACGCCCGAGGGAATCGGCCGGGCCTTGCGATACGCGATCGTCGATTCCTATCCGGGCGCCCCCCGGATCTGGCAGCAGGTTCCCGACGAATACGCCGTCGGGGTCCCACCGCAACACCGCAACGGCAATGGCGGCGTTGCCATCGGCCTCGATTACGACGCAGCCGGCATGCTCGACCGTGCCTCGTGCGGCGGCTTGCTGTGGTCGACCGGCGAACGGTTGCGCAAGTCGGCCGATCCCGGGCTCGCCGCCCGGCTGCGGCAATCCGGGCCGGAAAATGTCGACGGCCTGCAAGGCAATCTCACCGAACTCGTGCGGCCGCAGAACGTGCCGCCGCTCAAAACCTGGTTCATCGACTACGACGATCGCGTCGATGACGGCGCGGCGCGCGGCCACATGGGCGACATCGCGATCTGGCGCGTTTGCGGACCGCTGCTGCACGGCGGCTGGAGGCTTCCGTCCTTGCCGCCCGGCGGCGGCTCCCTCTGGTTTCCGCCACCGCCGTCGAAATCCTGTCCGCCGGGCCAGATGCAGCCCGGCTTGCAGTGCTGCCCGACGGGCTCTTCGCCCGACCCGAGCGGCCAGTGCAAGCCGTGGTGCCCGAACGGCGCCATGGATCCGGGCAGCCAGGAACTCTGCGGATACGGTTTCGACAATACGAAGTTCGATCCGAACAATCTGGCCAATTCGAAATGCATCGACGGCACCGCTCCCGATCCCGCCTTGGGAACGGCGGGTTGCGCGCACGCCTCGCCGCTGTTCAAGGCATCCGTCTGTCCGGCCGGATGGTCGAAACAGAACAAGCCCAATGTCGGACTTGTCTGCGCGCCGACCGCAAAGCAGTTGTCGTGCGGACAGGGCGAGCAGGTCAGCCCGATCGACAATCAGTGCCACGCGCTTTGTCCCGGCGGCGGCATGGCCTGGCCGGCCGCGCAATGTTGTCCTCCCGGCGCGGTCGTGAGCGTCACGGGTCAATGCTGCCCGCCGGGCTCGAAGCCCGATCCCAAGTCCGGACAATGCGGGCCGCCGACCTTCTCCTGCCCGCCCGGTCAGCTCAGCAAGATCGACAATACTTGTTGTCCCAGCGGACAAGTCCCTAACAACGTCATCGGCGGCTGCTGCCCGCCCGGTCAGATACCGGATCCGGTCACCGGGATCTGCAAGCAGACCGCTTGCGCGGTGCCTCCGAACGCGCTGGTCAATGGCAAGTGCTGCTCGCCCGACGATCTCAAGCAGGGCGGCGCGTGCTGGAACTGCGGGCCGGGCAAGACGCCGGTTGGCCCGAATAATTTCTGCTGCGACGATAGCAAGGTCTACACCGACGCCAGCGGCGCCAAGGCGTGCTGCCTCAGCGGCGTGCTCAAGGACGGCAAATGCACGGGCGGCACGCCGATGCAGCCGAACTGCTCACCGAGCTCCACCGATCCGAATTGCTGCGCCGGCGGATACAAGCCGGCCGGCAACACCTGCTGTCTCGAGAGCCAGCTCACGACGACCGGGGTCTGCTGCCCGGCGGGACAGAAGCCCAGCGGCCCGAACAAGGACCAGTGCCAACCGCTGCCTACGGGTTGGATACCGGGGTGGCCGGATGGCGACGGCACGCATGATGGATGGAAGGTACCAAAGATACCAAAGATACCTGACGGGGCCTGTATTGGTCCCGGTTGCTTCACCTTGAAGATCTGTTGCGCCAGCGGCCTGATCCCGACAGCCGACAACAAGTCCTGCTGCGCGCCCCACTTGATGACCGTGTTCGGCACCTGTTGTTCGGCGGGCAATCCTCCCAATCCCAAAACCGGTCTATGTACGACGACCGTAAAGTCGCTTCAGAAATGCTCTCCGGGCTATACCCTGATTCCCGACGGCTCCTGCTGCCTGAATCGTTTCGTGAGCCCGGACGGAAAAACCTGCGGGCCGGGACAAGGTGGCCTGCCGGTCATTCCCGTTCCCAGCATTGCGGGTTGCGGCCTCAACATGCACAAGGATCCCAGAAGCGGGTTATGTGTGGCTGACAAGTCGCCGGCCCAGTGCCGTTCGCCGAACCGGATGGTCGGCGGCCGGTGCTGTTCTCCCCGCGAGATTGCCGCGGGGCAATGCGGACCGAAGCTGCAGCAACCGACATGCGGGCCCAATCAGGTCCTGCGTGGAAATATCTGCGTGGATATTATTCGGCGTCCAATTCCTCCCCCGGTGATCCGCAGGCCGATTCCTCCTCCCTTGATCCGCAGGCCCCCGCCCGAGGTTCGCAGGCCAATTCCTCCCCCCGTGATTCGCAGGTTCGAGAGGCAGTGAGGAAGATACGGTCGCAGCTCAGACCTTCGCTCGGTGAATGACGGCGCCGTCGCGCCGCTTGAAGAACTCGCAGTCGCGGATACCGCAGTGCAGCGCGACGGGCGCAAAATCCTGCGCACGAGAATGGCCTCAAGAAATTTCCTCCCAATTCGTCTTCGTCTCGCAGGGCCACGCAACGCGCGCTTTCCACCCGTGGAGGATGTGCTAGCATTGTTGCGTCTGATCCACCTCACCACAGACCAAAGTTCGTCTCTCGAACGTTCAAGACAAATAACATGCGCAGCCACACCGGCTGCAGAGGGAGTGACGCGATGAAATCGGCCTTCAATCGATCCATTCTTGCGCTCGCGGCGATTGCCTTGGTCGCGGCGGCCGGCCAGGCCGGCGCGCAGCAAAAACCACTGAAGAAATACGAGTCCGGCACCAAGGAGTTCTGGACCAATCCGCCTGATGACTGGTTCCTCGGCGACGAGACCGAAGCCCAGCGAGGACAGGCGCCGCCGTCGGGTCCGCCGACCGGCGCGTCGGAGGCCGAACTCGCCGCGATGATGAAAAAGATCAAGCTGCCCGCTGGCTTCAAGATCGAGGTCTATGCCCCCGGCGTGCTGTCCGCGCGGCAGATGGCCTGGGGCGACAAGGGCACGCTGTTCGTCGGCTCGTTCGGCGTCGGCAACGTCTACGCGATCAGGGACAATGCCGGCAAGAAGGAGGTCAAGACGGTCCTGAAGGGATTGAAGATGCCGACCGGCATCGCGTTTCTCGACGGGGCGCTATACGTCGTCGATATCGACAAGCTGATCCGGTACGATAACGCCGAAGCCAATCTCGACAATCTCGGCGCCGGGAAAGTGGTCTATGACGACATGCCGAACTATGTCCCGCATGGCTGGAAATACATCGCGGTCGACAAGGATGGCTGGTTCTATCTGCCGTTCGGGCCTCCCTTCAACATCGGGCTTCCGCCGACCAGCCTGTCGCAGATCCGCCGCGTCGATCCCAAGACCGGCAATGCCGAGCTGGTGGCGCTCGGCGTCCGCAACAGCGTCGGCGGCGACGTCGATCCGCGCAGCGGCAAATACTGGTTCACCGAAAATGCCCGCGACTGGATCAGCGACGACATGCCGAGCGACAAGCTCAACATGATCTCGAAGCTGGGCGAGCATTTCGGCTACCCCTATTGCCACCAGGGCGACATGCCGGACCCGAAATTCGCGATGGGTCACAAATGCTCGGAGTTCACGCCGCCGGTGCTCAATCTCGGCGCGCATGTGGCGCCGCTCGGCATGAAGTTCTATACCGGCGATCAGTTCCCGGCCGAGTACAAGAACAACATCTTCATCGCCGAACACGGCTCATGGAACCGGGCCAAATATCAGGGCGCGCGGATCAAGCGGGTGATCGTCGGTCCCGACGGCAAGAACCCCAAGGAAGAGATCTTCGCCTCCGGCTGGCTCGAAGGCGACAAGGGCTATCTCGGCCGGCCGGCCGATATCGTTCTGGCCAAGGACGGTTCGATGCTGATCGCCGACGACTGGGCCGGCGCGATCTATCGCATCAGCTACAGCAAGCCGTAACGGCTGAATAAACCCGAGGCTGCGGCCGCTCGGCAACGGGTGGCCGCAGCTTCGCGTTTGCGGGCGGGATGAGGGACACCGATCATGCGTCACCGGTTGACACCGCATGCACTTTGCGGCCTCGCATTGGCACTGACGGCCGTCGTGGCTCACGCCGCCGACATCGCCGCCGGCCAGGAAAAGGCCGCAACCTGCGTCGCCTGCCACGGCGAAGGCGGCATTTCGCAGATCGAGAATACCCCGTCGCTTGCCGGCCAGCCCGACCAGTTCACCCAGTGGCAGCTGGTGTTCTTTCGCGCCGGCACACGCAGGAACGAGCAGATGCAGCCGATCGTCGAGCAGCTGAGCAACGACGATATTCGCAACCTCGGCGCCTATTTCGCGTCGCTGCCGCCGGCCAAGGCCAAGACCGACGACAATCCGGATCTGTCAGCCAAGGGCGCGCAGGCCGCGGCAGGCCGGCGCTGCGCGTCGTGCCACACCGACAACTATAGCGGGACCAAGGCGATTCCCCGCGTGGCCGGCCAGCGCCGGGACTATCTCGTGAAAGCGCTGCGCGATTACAAGTCGGGCGCAAGATCGGGCGGCGGCATGGCGGCGATGGCGTCCGTCGCCTTCTCCCTCAGCGAAGAGGAAATCGAGGCGCTGGCCCATTATCTTGCGCATCTGTGAATGTCGTCCCGTTCATTCGTAGTCGTCGTCCCGCGAACGCCGGGACCCATACGCCGCGGCCTCTCGATGAGGCATCGCGTGCGAATATCCTGCTCAACAACCAAGTCCTGTGGCTATGCGCCCCCGCGTTCGCACGGACGACGACAGAAATTGAGTGCGCTTCACCCCCGCTGCTTCTCATAGGCCTTGAGATGCGTGTAGGCGATGCGCAGCTTCGGCACGGGCACCTTCGCCGCGTCGCCGCGGGCGATCAGGTCGCCGATGACGTGGTCGGCTTCGACCGGCGCGCCCGCCTTGATGTCGCGGAACATCGACGCGGTCATCTGCGAACCGTCTGATGTCAGCAGGCCGCGGGTGCGCTGGAAGAACGGCCCGCTCGGCGCATGGCCTTCGGCGGCCGCAACCGCGCTGCATTCATCGAGCACGCCGAGGATGAAATCCTTGCCGCCGGGCACCGCCAGGATATTGCCGACCGGGCTGCGCATCAGGCAGGTCGAGGCCGCCAGCGAGGCCAGGAACACCCACTTCTCCCACATCTCCTGCACAATGTTTTCGCTGGCCACCGCGCCGAGCTTGCCGCTCGCCATGATCTTCGCGATGGCGCGCACCCGATCCGAAAGCCCGCCGTCGCGCTCACCGAAATTGAGCGATTGCATCGGCGCGAGCTGAACCACCTCGCGCGCTTCGTTGAGGGTGGCGGCGATCGCGCAGAGGCCGCCGAGCACGCGCTCGCGGCCGAACCTGGCGTCAAGCACGTCCATGTGCAGCATGCCGTTGAGCAGGGGTATGATCGAGGTCTGCGGTCCGACCGCCGGCGCAAACGACGCGACGGCGTCGTCGAGATCGAACGCCTTGCAGCTCAGCAGCACGATATCGAATGGTTCGGCGAGCTGCCCGGCCTGCACCGTCGGCGGGTTCTTCAGCGTCACGTCGCCGTTCGGACTCCGGATCACGAGGCCGGCGCCGGCGAGCTCCGCGGCGCGCCGTGGCCGGACCAGGAATGTCACGTCACAGCCGGCCTCGAGCATCCTGCCGCCGAAATATCCGCCGATGGCGCCGGCGCCGACCACGAGAACGCGCATGGCTTGGCTTCCTTTTTCTTGTTGTTGGAGGGCGAAGGGCGAATCGGCCTTGCCTATTCGCTACTCGCCACTCGCTACTTCCCCGAGACCAGTTCCTCGACGTCGCGCAATTGCTCCTTGCCGAAGAACATTTCCTTGCCGACGAAGAAGGTCGGCGAGCCGAACGCGCCGCGCTCGACCGCTCCTTGCGTGTTCTCGATCAGTTTCGCCTTGACGTCCGCTTGCTGCGCGCGCGCGAACAGTCTGGCGGCGTCGAGGCCGGACGCCGCCAGGGCCTTCGTCGCCACTTCAGGGTCGTCCATCTTCTTCGGCTCGACCCACATGTGATGGAACGCGGCATCGACGTACTTCTCGAACACGCCCTCCAATTGCGCGGCAATGGCGGCGCGCATCAGATTGAGGGTGTTGACCGGAAAGAACGGATTCCAGACATAGGGCCTGACCTGAAAGCGCCTGACGAATCGTTCCGTCTCCAGCGCGTTGAACTCCGACTTGTTCCGGACGCCGGCGAGGGTTTCGGCCGGCGATCGGTTGTTGGTGGCTTTGAAGATGCCGCCGAGCAGAACCGGTACATACTCGAACTTCACGCCGATGCGCCGCTCGATCGCCGGGATCGCCTCGTGGCTGAGAAAAGCATTGGGGCTGCCGAAGTCGAACAGGAATTGCGGGGCGGTTGGCAACGGCAGTCTCCCGGATGCGACGGTTTCTTATATGATCCCTGTCATTTCAACAGCCTAGCGGTTCGCATCGGCGGGATCAACCGGCGCCCGGTCGCTGAAGGCGAGATGGACGACGTGATCACGGATGTCGCTCGGCCAACCCGCGATCAAGCCGGTGAAATGCCGTCGATCGTCGGCGAACAAGGCGCGCGAGGCTTCCTCGAAGCCGGGGAGATTGCCGGCCATCGCCGACATGAAGTGATAGGCGGCGTCTCTTGCGGCGCGGCTGCGATCAAGGTCGCCGCTGCAACGCCGCGCTGCCTCGACCAGCTTTCGCAGCGCCACCGACGCGCCGCCCGGCTGTGCCGCCAGCCACTCCCAATGCCGCGGCATCAGCGTCACTTCGCGGGCGACGACGCCGAGTCTCGGCCGTCCGCGCCCGCGCGGCTGCGGCGACGGCAGGTCGTCGGCGGGCGGTTCCGGCAAACGCGCGACGATGTCGCGTTCGCTGCCGCGCAAATCCAGATCGAGCGGGCGGCCGCTTGCATCGTCGAAAATGATGATGGGCTCCTGGGCCGCGCTTCTGGACGCCGTCATGACCGCGAGCGCGACCTCGGCGAGAGGACCGGCGGCTAACCGCTGCTGGCCGATAAAGGCGGTAACGCGTTCGGGAGCTTGGATCATGGGGAAAACCTCGGCATTTCGCATTCTAATTTACCCGGATAGAATTTTAGCGTCAATATCATCCGGATAATATATTCCATGGACGGATCGTCGGCTCCGCGGATGCCACAGGTCCAATCGCCAACCCGCCGGTGCGCTGCTAGGAGATCACCACGTCCAATGACCCACAGCGCCTTCCGGGGAACCGCCATGCTCACCGTCCATCACCTCAACAATTCCCGTTCGCAGCGCGTGCTGTGGTTGTTGGAAGAACTTGGGCTCCCCTACCAGATCGTGCGTTATCAGCGTCAGCCGGACATGCGGGCCCCGGCGGAACTGCGCGCGATCCATCCGCTCGGCAAATCGCCGGTCATTACCGACAACGGCAACACCGTCGCCGAGTCCGGCGCGATCGCCGAATACATCCTCAGTAGCTATGGCGAGGGCCGCCTGATTCCGCCGCCCGGGACGCCCGAGCGGCTGCGCTATACCTACTGGCTGCACTATGCCGAAGGCTCGGCGATGTCGCCGCTGCTCTTGAAGCTGTTGTTCACCCTGATGCCGAAGCGCGCCCCGGCGCTGCTGCGTCCGCTGGTGCGCAAGGTCTGCAACCAGGCGCTGACCACGCTGGTCCATCCGCAACTCAAGCAGCACATGGCCTACTGGGAAAGCGAACTCGGCAAGAGCGAGTGGTTCGCGGGCGTCGAATTCACCGCCGCCGACATCCAGATGAGTTTTCCGCTGGAGGCGGCCGCCGCGCGCGGCGGGCTCGAACAGGGCCACCCCAAGTCCATGGCGTTTCTCGACCGCATTCACGCCCGGCCGGCCTACAAGCGCGCGCTCGAAAAAGGCGGGCCGTACATGATTGGCCGGTGACGCGAACGGATCGGTGATCTGACACATTAGCTTTCGCGTCACTGCCGCTTCGCAGCGATCACTTCGCTGACCAGGCGCCCGAGGCCCCTGATATCGCCGGTGGGGTCGACGGAGTCGCCGAGCCGGACGATCACGAGGTTCTGCGACGGCAGGATGACGATGCGCTGGCCGAGATCGCCGGACGCAAAGAATGCGTCGCGGGGAATCCCGAGCCTGACGCGCGCCCTGGCGCTTTCGTGCTCGCTGCGATTGGTCCAGAAGCCGGCCCCATAGTCGGTATCGAGGGTCGCTGCGGCCGACAGATCGACCCAATCCGCGTGCAGGACACGGCGGCCGCCGACCACGCCGTCGTTGAGATAGAGCAATCCGAAGCGCGCCCAGTCCCGCGCGCTGGCCAGCATGTAGGCCGTTCCCTGCAGCGTGCCTGACGCGTCGAATTCCAGCGTCACGTTGCGCATCCCGAGCGGATTGAACAGCTCGCGCCAGGCAAAGGCCAGCGTCTGCTCGGGTCCGCCGACGCTGTCGCGGATGATCCGCGCCAGGAGCTGGGTGGTGGCGCTGCTATAGGCCCACCGCGTTCCCGGCGGGGCGATCAAGGTCGCCTGCGCCGCGAAGCCGGCCATGTCGCGGTGCAGATAAACCATCTGGCTGGAGGGATCGAAGCCGGAATTGGTTTCGTCCAGCGCAAGCCCCGTCGTCATCCGCATCAGGTGCTCGACCTCGATCGCGCGGCGCGGGTCGGTCGGCGCGCGCCACTCCGGAACCGGCGCCGGGAACGAGGGCGTCACCAGTCCCTGTTGCGTCAAAATGCCGATCAGTGCGTTGACCACGGACTTGGTCATGGAGAATCCGAGCAGCGGCGTATCGACGCCCACGCCGTCGGCATAACGCTCGGCAATCACGGCGCCGTCATGCACCACCACCACCGCCTTGGTGCGTCGAAACGGCGGCGCCGCAGGCTCCTCGAAGGCATGATCGAGCGCCGCCTTCAATTTGGGATCGGCCGGCTCGACGATGGCAGCGCCGGCTATCTCGGCCAGCAGCGGCGGACTCCTGGATTGTCTCAACGCGGCGACGTCGCTTCGGAGCAGATAGGGTTGTTCCCCGCCGTGCAGAAGCACGCAGCCGAAACCCTCGTGAAACGCCGCGCGGCTGCCGAACAATCCCGCCACCGATGCATCGACGATGTTGCCGGTGCGATCGAGCCGATATCTCAGCCCCGGACGCAGCAAGCGAATGCCGCTGCGCTCGATGGTTTCCGCGAACACCGATGCCGGGTCGAGCCCGGAGACGAAACTCTTCGAGCAGACGTTGTGCGCGACCATGCCGGTGGCGACGCGAACGGCGCGATCAGGGCGGAAGATGGCGGCCGACGCCGCGACCGTGGCCAGCACCACCGCGCCGGCAACACCGCTGGCCATGGCCTTTCGCGACACCACGCGTCCCTCCCCCGCGCCCGGATCAGCGCCCTTTCTGGGCCTCGCCCATGGAAGGCAGTGCCCTCACGGTCACGCCCGGCGGCGGCAGGTCGTCATCCGGCACGAAGAAATCCGACATCAGCGCGATCTGCGGGTCGACCCGGTAATGCTCAAAATCGCGCACGCCGCTGTCATGAAGCACCCTGTCGTCGATGCAGAACCGCCCGGTAAATTCGCGCGACGGTTTGGTGAAAATGACATGGGCGGCATCGCCCATGATGTCAGGGGTGCGGCTGGCGCGCATCATCGCGTCGCCGCCCAGCAGATTGCCGACCGCGGCGGTGGCGATGGTGGTGCGCGGCCACAGCGCGTTGACGGCGACGCCGGCCGACTTCAATTCACCGGCGAGACCCAGCACGCACATGCTCATGCCGAACTTCGCCATGGTGTAGGCGGTGGAATGCTCGAACCATTTTGTCCGCATGTCGAGCGGCGGGGACAGCATCAGGATGTGCGGGTTTTCCGCCTTCTTCAGATGCGGGATACAGTATTTCGACACCACGAAGGTGCCGCGGGTGTTGATGCCCATCATCAGGTCGAACCGCTTCATGTCGGTCGCCTGCGAATTGGTCAGGCTGATGGCGCTGGCGTTGTTGACGCAGATGTCGATGCCGCCGAATTCGGCGACGGTCCGGTCGATCGCCGCCATCACCTGGGCTTCGTCGCGGATGTCGCACAGGACCGGCAACGCCTTGCCGCCGGCGGCGCGGACTTGCTCGGCGGCGGTGTAGATCGTGCCCTTGAGCTTCGGATGCGGCTCGGCGGTCTTGGCGGCGATCGCGACGTTGGCGCCGTCGCGCGCGGCACGCAGCGCGATCGCCAGCCCGATACCGCGGCTGCCGCCGGATACGAACAGCGTTTTGCCTGTCAGTGACGGCATGTTTCCCTCCCTGCGGCGGTGTTGGCCAGCGGGCGTCGTCGCCTTACTGCCCCGCCGCTTCAGCGCCACGGGTACGCGGATCGGGAGCGCCGAGCAATCCGTTCGGTGTGACGGCAATTGAATTGGCCGAGGTCTGGCCGAGCGGTTCGATCACCTCATGGCCCTTGGCGCGCAGCGCAGCCAGGACGTCGTCGGCAAACCCGCGTTCGATCCGCACCACATCCGGCAGCCACTGATGGTGCAGGCGCGGCGCGGCCACCGCGGCCGCGATATCCATCCTGTAATCGAGCACGTTGACGATGACCTGCAGCACCGTCGAGATGATGCGGCTGCCGCCGGGCGAGCCCGTCACCAGCACCGGCTTGCCGTCCTTCAGCACGATGGTCGGCGTCATCGACGACAGCGGCCGCTTGCCGGGTCCCGGCAGATTGGCCTCGAACCCGACCAGGCCGAAGGCGTTGGAGGCGCCGGGCGCCGCGGTGAAGTCGTCGAGTTCGTTGTTGAGCAGCACGCCGGTGCCGTCGGCGACCAGGCCGACGCCATAGGAGAAGTTCAGCGTGTAGGTGTTGCTGACGGCGTTGCCGCTTCTGTCCACGACCGAGAAGTGCGTGGTGTTGCTGCTCTCGCGCGGCGGCGTTGCCGCCAGCGCGTCGGTCCAAGGCGTGGCGCGGTCGGGGTCGATGCCGGCACGCTGTTTGGCGGCATATTCCTTCGACATCAGAGTCGCGACCGGCGCGCTGATGAAGTCGGGATCGCCGAGATAGCGGGCGCGATCGGCATAGGCGCGCTTCATCGCCTCGATCATGACATGCAGCGACGGTGCTGCGCCCTGCTTCATGTCGGGAAGCGGAAATCCTTCCAGGATGTTCAGCGTTTCCAGCAGCACCACCCCGCCCGACGAGGGCGGCGGCATCGAGATGATCTCGAATCCGCGATAGCTGCCGTGCACCGGCGCGCGCATCACCGGCTGATAGGACAGGAGATCCTCCACCGTCATGATGCCGCCGGCCTCGCGAACTCCCGTCGCCAGTTTTTCCGCGACCGGACCCTGGTAGAATCCGCGCGGTCCCTGCGCCGCGATCGCCGAGAGCGTCGCCGCCAGATCGGTCTGCACCAGGGTATCGCCCTCCCGCAGCGAGCTGCCGTCGGCGCGCGAAAATATCTTGGCCGACGCGGGCCAGCGCGCCAGCCGCCGCGCGATGCCAGGCAGCGTGTCGGCCATGTCGTCGGCGATGACAAAGCCGTCGCGCGCGAGCGCGATGGCCGGCTGAAGCAAATCCGCCAGCGTGAATTGGCCGGAGCCGTATTTCTCCAATGCCAGCGCCAGGCCTGCGACGGTGCCGGGCACCCCGATGCTGAGCGCGGAATCGCGCGATTTCGCGATATCGGGCTTGCCATCGGCGCCGAGGAACATGTCGCGCGTGGCCGCGGCCGGCGCGGTCTCGCGGTAGTCGATGGCGACGTGCTCGCGGCGCTCCGCCGAGTGGATGATCATGAAGCCGCCGCCGCCGATGTTTCCCGCGCGCGGATAGGTGACGGCCAGCGCGAAACCGGTCGCGACGGCGGCGTCGACGGCATTGCCGCCACGCCGCAGGATATCGGCGCCGACCCGAGCGCCGATCTTCTCCTGCGCCACCACCATGCCGTGTTGGGACGAAACGCCACGAATGATGTCGGAGGGGACGTACTGGCGGCGCTCCTGCGCGCCGGCCGGCACGCCCAGAAACGCAACAACCAGGACGATTGCGGCGAGCAGCCTGCGCCGTTCGGCTGTGTAGGAGACCATCAAACCTTCCAATGCAAGCGGAGATCAGCGAAATGACGCAGGCTCTTTGCCGCCACGAATGCTATAGGAACTCCGGCGCGGGGAGCAAAACGCCTTCTCGTGATTCGGCAGAAGATTGCAGGCATGACAACCGTTACCCCGGCTGCGGACATCGTTGGCCTAAGGACCTATCCGCGCCGCGCCGCCGTCGTCAGCTGGATTTTCTTCGACTGGGCGGCGCAGCCTTACTTCACGCTGATCACGACCTTCGTGTTCGCACCCTATTTCGCCACCCATGTGGCCGCCAATCCCGCCAGCGGGCAGGCGATGTGGGGCTTTGCAACCGCGGCGGCGGGGCTGCTGATCGCGCTGCTCTCGCCGGTGCTGGGAGCGATCGCGGACGCCAGCGGCCGTCGCAAGCCGTGGATCGCCGCGTTCGGCGCGCTGCTGGTGATCGGCTCCTCCCTGATGTGGTTCGGCAAGCCCGGCGACCCCAGCGTGATTCCGGCGCTTCTGCTCGCCTATGGGATCGCGACCATCGGCATCGAATTCGCCATCGTCTTCAACAATGCGATGATGCCGTCGCTGGTGCCGCCCGACAAGATCGGGCGATTGTCCGGCACCGGCTGGGCCACCGGCTATGTCGGCGGCATTCTCACGCTGGTCCTGGTGCTCGGGTTTCTGGCGGCGAATCCGGCCACCGGTCGCACGCTGTTCGGATTCATGCCGCTGTTCGGTCTCGATCCGGTGACGCATGAGGGCGATCGCATCACCGGCCCGTTCACCGCCGTCTGGTTCATCATCTTCGTGACGCCGATGTTCCTGCTGACGCCGGATTACCCGGCGAAGCTGCGGGTGCGCGAGGCGCTGCGCGCGGGCCTGACCGAACTGAAGGGAACGCTCGCCGAACTGCCGAAACGTAGATCGATGGCGGCGTTTCTGCTCGCCAACATGATCTATACCGACGGCCTGGTGTCGCTGTTCGCATTCGGCGGCATCTACGCCGCCGGCACGTTCGGCTGGCATACCATCCAGATCGGCACTTTCGGCATCCTGCTCGCGGTCGCCGGCACTATTGGGGCGTGGCTCGGCGGCAAGCTCGACGATACGCTTGGGCCGAAGCGAGTCATCGCCGGCAGCACGGTGGTTCTGCTGTCGTCGATCATTGCCATCCTGCTCGTCGACAGGGATTCGATCTTCCTCGTCAAGGTGGCGCCGCCTGTGCCCGGCGGCGCGCTGTTCTCCGGCGCCGCCGAGCGCGCCTATCTGGTGCTCGGCTGCCTGATCGGCATGGCCGGCGGCCCATTGCAGGCGGCGTCGCGCTCGCTGCTGGTTCGCATGGCCCCGAAAGACCGCATCGCGCAATATTTCGGACTGTTCGCGCTGACCGGAAAGGTCACGTCCTTTGTCGGCCCGCTCCTGATCGGTGCGATCACCGCGGTGACAGCGAGCCAGAAGGCCGGCATGGCGGTGCTGGTGGTATTCTTCGTCGCAGGCCTGGCGCTGCTGGCGCAGGTCAGGGACGAATAGATTCGCACTGCCGTTCCGGGCTACGGATCGTTAATGCCGGAAATGCCGGACGCCCGTGAACACCATAGCGACGCCGGCATCGTCGGCGGCCTGGATGACTTCATTGTCGCGGATCGATCCGCCGGGCTGGATCACGGCGGTGGCGCCGGCTTCGATCGCCACCAGCAATCCATCGGCGAACGGAAAGAACGCGTCCGAGGCGACCACCGAGCCTTTGGTCATCGGCGCCGCCAATTTCAAGTCATCGGCGGCGTCCTGCGCCTTGCGCGCCGCGATCCGCGCCGAATCCACCCGGCTCATCTGGCCGGCGCCGATGCCGACGGTGGCGAGATCCCTGGCATAGACGATGGTGTTTGACTTGACGTGCTTGGCGACGCGGAACGCGAATTTGAGATCCCGCATCTCGGCGTCGGTCGGCGCGCGCCGGGTCGCGACCTTCAGCGTCATGCCGTCGACCACGGCGTTGTCGCGGCTCTGTACCAGCAATCCGCCGGCGACGGTCTTGGCGGTCAGGCCCGCCGTGCACGGATCGGGCAGCGCGCCCGCCAGCAGCAGCCGCAGGTTCTTCTTCGTGGCGACGATAGCGATGGCCTCTTCGGTGGCATCAGGCGCGATGATCACCTCGGTGAAGATATCGGTGATGGCGCGCGCGGCGTCGGCATCGAGGGTGCGGTTCAGCGCGACAATGCCGCCGAACGCGGAGGTCGAATCGCAGGCCAGCGCCCTGCGGTAGGCGCTGACGAGGTCCGCGCCTTCGGCGACGCCGCAGGGATTGGCATGCTTGACGATGACGCAGGCAGCGGTGCGCGTGGTGTCGAACTCGCCGAGGCACTCATAGGCGGCATCGGTGTCGTTGATGTTGTTGTAGGACAGCTCCTTGCCCTGCAATTGCCGCGCGGTGGCCACGCCGGGACGCTTCTCGGGGGTGCGATAGAACGCGGCGGTCTGGTGCGGATTCTCGCCGTAGCGCAACGCCTGGATCAATCGGCCGCCGAAGGCGCGATAATCCGGCGCGTCGGTCCTCAATTGGACTGCGAACCAGTTCGAGATCGCCGCGTCATAGGCGGCGGTGCGGGCATAGGCTTTTGCCGCGAGACGGCGGCGCAAGGCCAGCGTGGTCGTGCCCTGGTGGGCGGCGAGCTCGTCGAGCACGGCCTGATAATCCTGCGCTTCCACGACCACGGCGACGTCGCCGTGGTTCTTCGCCGCGGCCCTGATCATCGCGGGGCCGCCGATGTCGATGTTCTCGATGCATGCTTCGAAGCCGGCGCCTCTGTCGACGGTGGCCTCGAACGGATAGAGGTTGACCACCAAGAGATCGATCGGCGCGATACCATGTGCCTGCATCGCCTCGGCATGTTCCGCATTGCCGCGGATCGCCAGCAATCCGCCATGCACCTTCGGATGCAGCGTCTTGACCCGGCCGTCCATCATTTCCGGAAAACCGGTCAGTTCCGAAACGTCCCTCACCGTCAGTCCCGCGGCCGCGATCGCCTTTGCGGTGCCGCCGGTGGAGACCAGATCGATGCCGTAGCCGGCCAGCACGCGGGCGAATTCGATCAGCCCGGTCTTGTCGGAAACGGACAACAAAGCGCGGGTGACGCGGCGCGGATGGTCTGTCATGGGGGAGTATCCTGGCTGGTAAGTCCGCCGGGTAGCATGGTTTTCCGGCTGGCGAAACCGGCCAAAATCCGAGGTGGAAAATCTCTGGTGGGGTCGTTGAGGACCTGCAGCGGCTTCCTGCTCACGGAGTCCTAGGCAGCCCTTGCCTTGATAGTCGGGATGTGACGGACATCCTCGGTGCGTTCAGCGTGCCAGATATCGTAAGCCGCCTGCATCCGGGTCCAAATCCCCCCGCCATCGCCAAAAAGCTTGCCGAGCCGAACTGCAACGGCCGGGGATACCGGCTTTCTTTCCTGCAGGATGTCGTAAAGGTGCTGCCGCGAAATCCCCAGAAGTCCGGCGATGTCGGCCTTGGTCCGTCCGGTGGCCGGAATGACGTCATCGCGAAGCAGCGCCCCGGGATGAGTGGGACAGCGGCCTTTGCCGCGCTTTGCCACATAGACCATGCTTAATCCTCTCTAGTGGTACTGCTCAAAATCGACGCGGCATGCTTCGTCATTTTCGAATTCAAATGTGATGCACCATGGTCCGTTGACGTGAACCGAATAGCGCTTCGGATCAAACCCGTGCAAGGAATGAAAATCGAAGCCAGGAACGTTCATTTCCTCGGGCCGATTGGCGACGTCGAGACGATCCAGCCTTGCGAAAATGCGCTTATGCATCTTCGCGTCGATCTTCGAACTCTTGCCCTTGGCCCAAAGCTCCGAAAGGGCTTTGCTCTTGAAATTTCGGATCACGAGGTAACGTAAGCAATCGGCTTACGTCCGTCAAGAGACGCGCTACCGAAGCTCGCCCCCTACAGCGGCAGTTCCGGCTCGCGCCGCGCGTTGCGTTTTGCCGTGGTCGCCGAGGCCGACGCCGTTGATCTGACGAAACTCCAGCGGATCGAAGGGGCGTGCCGCGAATCCTGCCGGATCACGATCTGGGCGGTGCGGCGGGGACCGTCATTTCCCGCCAGGAACACGCTGTCCTCCAGTTCGACCTTGTCGTCGAGCGCCTCGAAGGTCCAGACGTCGCGGTTCGGCAGCACCAGCATGACGCCGCGGCCGTCGGAAAGACGGCTCGCCTTGACCGCGGGATGCAGATGAAACCGCAGCGCGTAGTCGGTCTCGCTGCCCTTGATCCGGACTCCCGGCGCCGGCGACAGGGTATCTTCGCCGTCGAGCCTGGACCCGTCCTGCGCGACCATCAGAACCCGGCGGTGCACCACGCCGAACCGCGCCAGATATCCGTCATGCGAGGTCGTCAGCAGCACGCCGTTGGCGACGACCTCGCGATAGTTTTCGACATTGGCCGGGCCGCTCACGACGGGCGCCCCCCGCAACAGCCGCTTCATCGCCGACAGCTCGACGAACTGGCAGGACGACGTTTCATGAAAGGTCAAGGTCGAATGCGCCGGCGTGCCGCGCGCGAAGGCGCGCCAGTTGTCGCGGCCGGTCGAGGGCATGCCGCAGTTGATGACGATCCGGCTCAGGCCCGACGACAATTCGAAGGACAGGCAGCCGGCATGGGCGTCGTGACTGACGGCCGGCGGCGGCGGCGGGCCGGTGTCCATGATGACCGTCATCGCGCCGGCATCGAGGCGCTGAAAGCCGGTATGCGGCATGTTCGCCATCGGCGCGCCGTGGGTATCGTCATAGGCGAGCAGGGTCGCCAGCAGATCGGACGGCGCGCTGCTCATGCCGTTGAACAGCGCAAAACTGCCGTCGCCGTGGCGGAAGAAACGCAGCATCGGCATCATGCGGTCGATCGCGTTCAACAGCGCCGGCGGCGGCGCGATGTTGCGGGCGGCGAAGGTCTGCCGCAGCGGCAACAGGTCGATCAGCAGTTCGATCAGCGCGCCGGGATTGCGCGAGATGTGCCCGCCGTCGGGAAGGATCTGCCGCTGCAGCTCGTCGGACAGTTTTCGCGTGGCGGTGCGGATATGCCGGGCCTGGTTGGCGAGGCAGAGCGAGGCGTAGCACAGCGCGATCAGCACCTGCAGCCGCGGCACGCCGTCGGGAATGTCGAGCATGGTGTAGCGCAGATAACGGATTTCGCGCGTCAGCCCGCGCAGGTAGCGCCGATAGAACTTGCCGTCGGTGTCGCCGAGCACCAGCGGGGCCTGCGACAGCAGCGAGATGACGCGGCGCGCCAGCACGTCGGCGCGGCGGCCGACCGCGCGCTTCTGCGCCGGATTCGAAATCCAGTCGTCGATCAGCGAACGCGCATTGGCGCGGGTCAGGGCGGTATCGGCGGCGCGCAGATGCCGCAGCCAGCCGAACCCGAGCAGCGCCACTTCCCAGTCTTCCGACGGCGGCTCGAGGTCGAAGATCGAACGGCCGTGGCAGGTCACGATCTTGCCGGCGAACACGAAGCGGCCGGCATAGATCTCGGCGGCGCGGGTGGCGTCCGCGGTGCGCAGATCGTGCGGGGCGATGATCAGCCGGTCGGTGCGGCCCGGCCACAGCCGGGACACCGCCACCGAGCCGCCGCTGACGCGCGAGATCATGCTCCGCGCGAAGCGGCCCATGATCAGCGTCGAGATACGTCTGCGTTGGGCGACCGTCACGCCTTGCCTTGATCGGGAGAATTCGATGCGAATCCTTTTAATCCGGAAACGCCGCCAAGACACCATCTTGAACAGCCGCGAATCAGCGGAAGGACGCGGAAATCCGGTGTAGAATCAGGATTTAACCAGGCGGGCGGCGTAAAACCCGTCGAGACCGCCCAGGCGGGGGTCATCGTGAGGCAGATGGCAGGGTAAGGTACGCAGATCGCCGTCCGGACTGAGGATTTCGCCGAGCCCCGCAACCTCGCCGGCGTCGACCGGGGCGCGGCGCATGGCAGGTTCCTGGGCCAGAAGCGCCGAAATGGCCTGCTCGCCTTCTTCCGGTTCCAGCGAACAGGTGCAATAGACCAGGGTGCCGCCCGGCTTCAGCAGTGCGGTCGCCCGTAGCAGCAATCGCTTCTGCAGCGCCATCAGCGCGCCGATATCGGCCTCCTGCCGCAGCCAGGCGACGTCGGGATGGCGGCGGATGGTTCCGGTCGAGGCGCAGGGCGCGTCGACCAGGATGCCGTCGAAACCAGCGCTGTCTTTTCCGCCCTGCCATTCGGCGGCATCGGTCACGACGGTCTCCGCCTGCAGCGCCAGCCGGGTGAGATTGTCGTTCAGCCGCGCCATGCGGCCGGGCGAACGGTCGACCGCGCTCACGCGCGCCCCGGCCTGGATCAGCTGCGCGGTCTTGCCGCCTGGTGCTGCGCAGAGATCGGCGATGCGCTTGCCGGCGACGTCGCCGAACAGGCGCGCCGGCAATGCGGCGGCGGCGTCCTGCACCCACCACTGGCCTTCGGCGAAGCCCGGCAGCATCTTCACGGAGCCCTGCAGCAGCGTGCGCACGGTTCCGGTCGGCAGCGTTTCGCCGTGCAGCCGCGTCGCCCATTGCGCCGCATCGGACTTCACGGTGATGTCGAGCGACGGCTCGTGGCCGAGCGCCACCGCGATCTCACGCGCGGTGGTTTCGCCGTAATGCGCGATCCAGCGCGCCAGCAGCCATGGCGGAACATCCAGCGTCTGCGACTTGACCTCGTCGATCAGCGACGGTCCCTCGCGCGCGCAGCGACGCAGCACCGCGTTGACGAGCCCGGCATATTTCGCGGCGCGCCGGTCCGACTGCACCAGCCGCACCGACAGGTCGACGGCGGCGTGATCGGGAACATCCATCCAGAGAATTTGGGCGGCCCCGATCAGGAGCGCGCTCTGCGCGCGCGGCGCATCGGTCGGAATGCCGCGATCGAGCAGCCGCGATAGCACATGGCCGAGCGTGCCGAGCCGGCGCAGGATCGTCGCCACCAGCCGCCGCATCAGCGCGCGGTCGCGATCGGGCAGCGTCTTCAGTGCGGGATGGGCGCCGGCGCCGTCGAGCTGGTCATCGAGGGTCCGCTGCTTGTGCAGCACGCCGTCGAGAATGTCCGCCGCGATCCGCCGCGCCGCCAGACCAGGCACTTCGGATGGCAGGGCGAATCGTTGAGGAGGCATGGAGCGGAAACATCTCGCGAGAAGGATTGAGGGATCAGGGTATAGCGCGGGTTCGGCGCATGCCGTCGAAAGCATCGCAGTTCTGGCATGCGAATATGCCAAATATAAGAATCGCCTTCCTGCTTTCACAGTTCGGGCGCGAGCTTTATTGTCGACGTCGAATCGAGACAGGATGAGCCGATGGCTGCAAGCTCCGACACGACCGACGGGCCCTCGCCGCCTGCGACACCGGCATCCACCGGGGACCGCAAGCCATTGCCGCCGGCAGCCCAGCGCGCGCTCGCCGAAGCCGAAGCGCGCCGGCTCGCCGCCGCGGCCGGCGCCCGGCCCGCACCGAAGGAATTGCAAGGCCCGAAAGGCCTGGAACCCACCCGCTATGGCGACTGGGAGAACAAGGGCATCGCTTCGGATTTCTAGTTCCGGGATGGCCTCTTGCCGCCTCCGGCGACCCACCTGGTTATGGGAATATGTCCCCATTGGACCGAATAGATACTTATCGGGGCAGGCGCCGCGGCCCGGGCAAGCCCCGGAACCGCCGCTTGTCGGCGGCCCTGCCCTGGTTGTTCGTTGTGGGCGTCGCGGCGGTAACGCTGCTGCCGGTTCGGCAATGGGTGCACGGGCCGGCCTCGGTTTCCTCCGAGCCACCGGCCGACAGCCAGGCAGCGCGCGATGCCGAGATGGTCTGGCGGCGGGCCGGAAATCCCGGCGTCCGGCATCCCGTCGACATCATCAGGACCATCGATGGCGACACCTTCGAGGCGCGGGTGTATCTGTCGCCCGGGCTCGAGCCGACGACGCGGATTCGCCTGCGCGGCGTCGATGCGCCGGAGCTGAAGGCATCCTGTCCGCAGGAACTGCAAATGGCCGAAGCCGCCGGCGAAGCCTTGCGCAACCTGCTCGGTGAAGGCGGGGTCACGGTCTACAATATCGGTCCCGACAAGTATAACGGCCGCGTGGTGGCCGATGCCGCGACGCGGCGGACCGACAACGTCTCGGCGGCGCTGCTCGCCGCAGGCCATGCGCGCAGCTATGACCGGGGCCACCGCAACTCCTGGTGCGCGGGCTAGATGTGGGATGTCAGGTTGGGGTGACGAGCCATCTTTCTTTGGTGCCCGGACACAGCGCAGCACGAATGCCGCGAGTCGCGGCATGCAACCTTGCATGGGGTTGTTTTCGCGATTTTTCGTAAAGGCCCAGCGGCCGGCGCCGCCCCGCGGCCCGAGATCTGGTCTCGGTCTCCGGATCATCCAGGAACGGCGAAGCCTGTTATCACCGGGTCACGACCACCGTCGTACCGACGGAGACGCGCTGATAGAGATCGATGATATCGTCGTTCAGCATGCGAATGCAGCCATAGGAGACGAACCCGCCGACCGAGCCCGGCGCATTGGTGCCGTGGATCGCATACTCACCGCCGGCCAGCGTCATCGCGGCGACGCCCATCGGGTTTTGCGGCGAACCGCCGGGAATGACTGATGGCATCGACGGTCGGTCGCGCCTCACTTCCGCCGGCGGCGACCACGCCGGATTGGTGTACTTGCCGTCGATCTTTGTGGTGCCGGCCCATTGCTTGCCGGCCCGGCCGACGCCGACGGGGTAGCGCACCGCGCGGCCCTGCTCGACGACCAGATAGAGCCTGCGCTCGTTGGTCCTTACCACGATGGTCCCCGGCGAATAGTCGCCCTGGAAGCCGACGATGTCCGGACGCGCCTCGGCCGTGGCCGGTGACAAGGCCGCTGCCCCGATGGTGGCTGCCAGTGCCACCGCAATCCTCAACGACATCAATCTCTCCATTTTGGCCCGGACGCCCCTGCGGGGCCGTCAAATCTTCCGGAACTCCGGCAAAACGCCGGTCGTCCGCGCATTCTCAACCGCGTGGCCTAACCAACCGGTTTCCACCCCGCGCCGCGGCTCGTTCAATGGGGAGCAACAAAGAAAATGCTGGGAACAAAGTAAATGACCTGGAAACAACACCCCGCTGCAAAATCGACCGCTCAGCGGCCGTCGTCGATTTCGTGCAGGATCTGATCGACGATCGAAATCCGGGCCGCCGCATGCTCGGGCTTAGTGATGTCGAGGTTGAGCGCGAAGATCGTGACGTCGCCCGCCTGCTCCACCCATCCCACGAACCAGCCGATCACGGGTTGCGTCGAATAGAGATAGCCCGTCTTGCCGCGCATGACGCGGCCCTCCTTGTCGTCCATCACCATGATGGACTTCGTCTTGTCGATCGTGGCCTTGGCGAAGGGGAGTTCGGCCCGGACCAGCCTTTGCAGGAACTCGATCTGCTGGAAAGCGGTCACCTTGTAGCCGCCTTCAAGCCAGAAGGCATCAGGCGGGGCCTGGTCGAGCACGCCGTTGCCGTAGCCGATCCGGTTGATGATTTCCCGGTATCGATCGAGGCCGATCCGGCGCGCGAGGCCCTGATAGACCGCGATACAGGACAGCCTGAACGCCGTACGCAGACTTACATCCGCATTGCACTCCGGGAACCCGAACGGTTTGCCGTCGACCATGAAGGGCGTTCCTGAATACCGGAATGTCGCTGCGTCGATGTCCGCGACCAACCCGGCCTCGATCGCGATGAGCGAATTGAGGATCTTGAACGTCGATGCGGGGGTATAGGCCGTAGCGGCGCGGGCCCGGTTGGCCACCGTGGACCCGCCGCCGTTCAGGCGATGCAAGACGATCGCCCCCTGCGTTCCCGCCGCATCAAAGAACCGGACGAGATCCGGCCGCTCCACCGTCGCACCGCCCCCCCGAGCCAGAGCATTTCCCGCGACCGTCGCAGCGAATGCAAACGCTGCAACCAAAGCCATCGACCCGCGCATGACGCGAACACGGCATCCCGACATTCCACGAACCTCCTCTTGAATCGCACCGTCGGCATAGGGCGAGGTTCGTCGGTCATCTTTCAGAATCGAAGCGTTTGTTTCAGGAGCGCCCTGTTTCAGAAGCGCCCCGGCACGGATCAATTCTCCTGTCTGCGCGCCCGGCGAAACCGGGCGGGCGGCGGAACGGCCCGGGCAGCGAAGACGGCGGTCATGTGGGACTGATTTGAAAAGCCCGTCTCATAGGCAATGTCCGTGATCGGATATCCTGTGGCGGCGAGCAGGGCGCGCGCGCGAGCCACCCGGCGATCGAGAACGTATTGATGGGGCGAGAGGCCCATTCGGCGCCGGAACTGCCGTGCGAAATGCACGGGGCTCAAGGCGCATGCTGATGCAAGCTCGCTCAGCGTGGGGTTCGCGGCCAGATGCTCCTCGACAAAGGCGATGACGCGCCCAAGTCGGCGGTCATCGAGGGCATGGCGAGCTTCCGTTTGCCGGGCCGGCTTGCTTGCCAACGCAGCCATGATCGACAGGATCAAGTTGTCCGCAGCGAGTTGCGAGTGCCTCCAGCCCTGGTCGGCATGGCTCCACAATTCCCGCATCAGGCGGTCGATCATTTGGTCGCGAAAGGTGCGCGTATACAAGACGCCGAAATCGCTGAACCCGTCGTCGGCCAATTCCCGCATCGTGACCCGCACGAACGGCGCGGGGAGCGCGAGCGCCACAAACGCATGCGGATCGCTGACATGGATCCGCGTAGAGACTCCGGGCGGAGCGATCGAGATGTCTCCCTCATGCCAGGCGCCGCACCAGCGCCCGCAGCCCCAGTCGAACGCCAGTTCGGAGGCGCCGCGCAGCGCGACATAAACAAAGAACTCCGGGATCGCCGGATCCGGAAAATCACCACTTGGCTGCGCGATGTGCAGCAGCCGCCCATCGGCGCCGCCAAGACGGCCGTGTTGGATGGTGTAGGAGGCATAGGGACCGCGGGTGTAGAAGTCATGATAGCTGACAAATCGCGGCATAGGAAATCCGGGTCGTTCAGCGTCAACCGACAACCGTTAGCGGGATATTTATGGCCGTTTCGCGTCGGGGGCCAAGGCTGTGTCCGGCATGCTGCAACCCCGCATCCGCGTCACCAACGGGCGCGACGCGCTGGCGCTGCTGCGCACTATCCCGGACGCGCCGGCTTGTGGAGTGCGCTGCCCCTACACCGACGCATCCTTCTTGTTCTGACGGTGCGCGACGAGATCGTCGACCACCGCCGGGTCGGCCAGCGTCGAGGTGTCGCCGAGACTGCTCGGTTCGTCCTCCGCGATCTTGCGCAGAATCCGGCGCATGATCTTGCCGGAGCGGGTTTTTGGCAGACCGGGAGCGAACTGGATCAGGTCGGGCGAGGCGATCGGGCCGATGTCCTTGCGCACCCACGCCACCAGTTCCTTGCGCAGCGCCTCCGACGGTTCGGTGCCGCTCATCAGCGTCACATAGGCATAGATGCCCTGGCCCTTGATGTCGTGGGGATAGCCGACGACAGCGGCTTCCGAGACCATGGCATGCGCCACCAGCGAACTCTCGACCTCGGCGGTGCCCATGCGGTGGCCGGAGACGTTGATCACGTCGTCGACGCGGCCGGTGATCCAGTAGTAGCCGTCGGCGTCGCGGCGGCAGCCGTCACCGGTGAAGTATTTGCCCTTGTAGGTGGAAAAATAGGTCTGCTCGAAGCGGGCGTGGTCGCCAAAGACCGTGCGCATCTGGCCCGGCCAGGATCTCGCAATGCAGAGATTGCCGCTGCATTCGCCCTCGAGCACCTTGCCGTCGGCGTCGACGATCTCCGGCACCACGCCGAAGAACGGCTGCGTTGCCGATCCCGGCTTGAGCCTGGTGGCGCCGGGCAGCGGCGTGATCAGGATGCCGCCGGTCTCGGTCTGCCACCAGGTGTCGACGATCGGGCATCGCTCGTCGCCGACCACGCGGTGATACCATTCCCAGGCTTCCGGATTGATCGGCTCGCCGACCGAGCCCAGCAATCGAAGCGACTTCCGCGAGGTCTTCTTGACGGGGTCGTCGCCGGCCTGCATCAGCGCGCGGATCGCGGTCGGCGCGGTATAGAAGATGTTGACCTTGTGCTTGTCGATGACGTTCCAGAACCGCGACATATCGGGGTAGTTCGGCACGCCTTCGAACATCAGCGTGGTCGCGCCATTGGCCAGCGGCCCATAGAGAATGTAGCTGTGGCCGGTGACCCAGCCGACGTCGGCGGTGCACCAGTAGATATCGCCGTCGTGGTAATCGAACACGTATTGATGCGTCATCGACGCGAACACCAGATAGCCGCCCGAGGTGTGCAGCACGCCCTTGGGCTGGCCGGTCGAGCCCGATGTGTAGAGGATGAACAGCGGATCCTCGGCATGCATCGGCTCGCACGGGCATTCCGTCGTCACCATCTCGGCGGCTTCGTGATACCAGAAATCCCGCGACGGGTTCATGTCGACGGCAGCACCGGTGCGCTTGACCACCACCACCCAGTCGACGTCGCCGCATTTGTCGAGCGCGGCATCGACATTGGCCTTCAGCGGCACTTTCTTGCCGCCGCGCAGGCCTTCGTCTGACGTGATGACGATCTTGGACTGGCAGTCGGTGATGCGCTGGGCGAGGCTGTCGGGCGAGAAGCCGGCGAACACCACCGAATGGATGGCGCCGATCCGCGCGCAGGCCAGCATGGCGTAGGCGGCTTCCGGAATCATCGGAAGATAGATGGTGACACGGTCGCCCTTCACGACGTTGCGGGTGCGCAGGATGTTGGCCATCTTGCAGACTTCGTCGTGCAGCTGCCGGTAAGTGATGTGTTTCGACTGCGAGGGATCGTCGCCCTCCCAGATGATGGCGGTCTGGTCGCCGCGCGTTTCGAGATGCCGGTCGATGCAGTTCCAGGCGACATTGAGGACGCCGTCCTCGAACCATTTGATCGAAATGTTGCCGGGCGCAAACGACGTATTCTCGACCTTGTGAAACGGCTTGATCCAGCCGATGCGCTTGGCCTGTTCGGCCCAGAATCCGTTGGGATCGCTCACCGAGCGCGCATACATCTCGCGGTATTTGGCCTGATCGATAAAGGCGCGCTTGGCCCATTCCGCGGATACGTCGTAGACTTTCTCGGACATGTTACCCTCCACCACGCGGCCCGTGAACGCGGCCACTGCTAGCCATCTCATTTATTGTATCGATTATGCGTCCGGCTGACCGGCACCGACAAGCGGGACCTTAGGCGGGTTCCCGGGCCCTTCGCGAGGGTCCAATCGCCCGGCCCGTCGGTCCCACCGAAGGCGCGGGTCGCCATCACGATCACGTTTGACGTGAGCCAAAAACCCCTGCACCAGCGCCGATAGGGACGTCGGCGGTATTCGGGAACCGTCGTTGGCAGGGAATGGGCTGGCGCTGCCGGCCATTACCCCCTAAATGGCCTCCCCGGGGCCAGCCGGCCCCCCCGGAACCAAAGACCGATAATCGGCATTACCGGAAGACCAGTCGGAGCAAGGCGTCTAAAGTCATGATGGATCAGCAGAATTTCGAGGCTGCGCGGCCCGTTTCCGCCGATCCCGCTGTTGAGTTGGCGAAAGCGCTCGGACAACTGCCGAAAGCAGCACCCGCAGCCAAGACCGCCTCCAAGACCACCTCCCCGCCCAAGACGTCGGTGGAGGACCTCGCCCAGGAGCTGGGCCTCAAGCTCGGCGACCAGAACCAACTCACGATTCGCCGCGTCAAGCGCGGCAAGAATTATTCATTCGTTCGCGCCAACGGCACGGCGGTTCGCCATGCCGGCACCATCAGGCGCCTGCATTCGATGGCGGTACCGCCGGCCTATGCCGAAGTTCGCTACTCGCCCGATCCCGCCTCGCATCTGCAGGCCGTCGGCCGCGACGCCGCGGGCCGGCTGCAGTACCGTTATCATTCCGACTGGGAGAAGGTTCGCGAACAGCGCAAGGCCCACCGGCTGGCGCGGCTGGTCGGCGCCTTGCCGAAAATCCGCCGCAACGTCTCGATGCACCTGTCGGGCGACCAGCCCACCCGCGAGTTCGCGCTCGCGGCGGTGATCGAGCTGATCGCGCGCACCGCGATCCGGCCGGGCAACGAATCTTACGCGAAGCTCAACGGCACCCGCGGCGCCACCACGCTGCTGAAATCCAACGTCGTGGTCGAGGACGACAATCTCGTGCTGACCTTTACCGCCAAGGGCGGCAAGGCGGTGCGCAAGGAATGCGACGCCGCCAAGCTGGTGCGTGCGATCGGCATCCTGCGTAGCGTGCCCGGCAAGCGCATGTTCCAGTATCGCGATAATTCCGGCACGGTTCGCGCGGTCTCGACTACCTCGGTGAACGCGTTCCTGCGCGAGATCGCCGGCATCAAGATATCGCTGAAGGATTTCCGCACCCTGATGGCCTCGGCCGTGGTGCTGGAATCGCTGTCGCGGATTTCACCCGCCGCCAGCGCACGCGGCCGCAAGAAGCAGGTGCTGGACGCCGTGCGCGCCGCCGCGGACGAATTGTCGAATACGCCGGCGATCTGCCGCAAGAGCTACGTCCACGACACCATCGTCACGGCCTTCGAGGACGGCATCCTCGAACGCTTCGCCGCGACCATGAAGGGTTACCGCTCGCAGTCGAAGCGCGAGCAGCTCTTGGCGCAAGTGGTCGCGACCGCGGCGGCTTGACGCTCCTCATGGAGCGCGTCTTCGCGCGTCTCGAACCATGAGAGCCCCTGTACCGCCATCCTGCGAGACGCCGCGCAAGCGCGGCTCCCTCGGGATGAGAACCTCAATCACAGTCCGCCCATCTTGCAGACGATCTTCCATTCCTCCGCGGTCACCGGCTGCACCGACAGCCGCGAGTACTTGACCAGCGCCATCTCGGTCAGGCGCTTGTCGGCCTTGATCGCGACCATCGTCACCGGCGTCTTCAAGGGTTTGTCGGCCTTGATGTCGACGCAGACGAATTTTCCGGTCTTGTCGCTCGGATCCGGATAGGCCTCCTTGATGATCTCGGCGATGCCGACGATCTCCTTGCCCTCGTTGGAGTGATAGAAGAAGGCGCGGTCGCCTTTCTTCATCTTCACGAGATTCTGCCGGGCGGTGAAATTGCGCACGCCGGTCCAGGCTTCGCCCCTGGCGCCCTTTGCCACTTGCTGGTCCCACGACCAGGCAGAAGGTTCGGATTTCACCAGCCAGTACGCCATCGTCATTCCTCCGCCTTGAACGGGCGCGTCAGCAGACGTTCGATCGCTTCGTCGATCGTTGCCGTGCCGCTCAGTATCGCCGCGACGGCCATTGATACCGGCATATCGACACTTTGCGAAGCCGCGAGCTCGATCAGCACGGGCGCGGTGAACTCGCCTTCGGCGAGCTTGCCCGATGGCCGCGGCTCCCCGCGTCCGAGGGCTGCGCCGAGTGCGAAATTGCGCGACTGCGCGCTGGCGCAGCTCAGGATCAGGTCGCCGAGGCCCGAGAGGCCTGCCATGGTCTCGCCGCGCGCGCCGCAGGCACGCCCGAGCCGCACCAGTTCGCTGAAGCCGCGCGTGGTCAGCGCCGCCTGCGCCGACGCGCCGAGTTTGCGGCCGACCACGATGCCGGCGGCGATCGCCAGCACGTTCTTCGCCGCACCCCCGATTTCGACGCCGCGGACGTCCGAGGTGTGATAGGGCCGGAAGGTCGAAGACCCCAGCGCCTGCACCAGCGCGCTCGCCAGCCGTTCGTCCCTCGCGGCCAGCGTCACCGCGGTGGGCAGGCCGCGCGCCACGTCGTCGGCGAAACTCGGCCCCGACAGGATCGCGGGAACCGCTGATGGCGCGGCTTCGGCGATCACCTCGGTCATGAATTTATGCGTGCCGCGTTCGATGCCCTTGGCGCAGGCGATCACCGGCGTGCCGTTGGCCAGATGCGGCGCCAGCGCGGTAACCGCGGCGCGCAGATGCTGCGCCGGCGTGGTGACCAGGATGACGTCGGCGCCGGCGGCAACGGCCATATCGGCGGTCACTGCAATGCCCGCGTCGAGACGCGCGCCGGGCAGCCGTGGATTTTCCCGCGTCGCGGTGATCCGGGCCGCGATCGCGGCGTCGCGCGCCCAGAGCACGACATCGCGTCCCGCCCGCGCGGCCACCGCGGCCAGCGCCGTTCCCCATGCGCCGGCGCCGATGACTGCGACGGATTTGTAAGACGGCATCGCGCTGGACCTCCGCTAGAATCCAGCGCGCGTATTGGAAAATCCGGCCGGCGCCGTGGCGTTGGCATCGAGCAGCCAGCGGGCGCGGGGTGCCGCGTCCATCGTGTCGACCATGCCCAGGGCCAGCCGTTCCGCGCCGGCCCAGGCGATCATCGCGCCATTGTCGGTGCAGAGCGCCGGCGGCGGAATGATCAGCGTCGTCTGCGCTTTTGCTGCAACCTGCTGCAGCGCGCCGCGGATGGCCTGATTGGCGGCGACGCCGCCGGCGGCGACCAGCGCCCGGGGCGGGCCGAACTGTTCGTTGAACAGCCGCAAGCCGACGCTCAATCGGTCCGCCGTCGATTCCAGCACCGCCGCCTGAAAGCCGGCGCACAGATCGCTGATGTCCCGGGGTTCGAGCGGAGCAATCCGTGCCGCCTCGTTACGAACGGCGGTTTTCAATCCCGACAACGAAAAATTGGCGTCGGCGCGCCCGAGCATCGGCCGCGGGAATGCAAACCGCTTGGCGTCGCCGCCGCTGGCGGCGCGCTCGACCTCCGGTCCGCCCGGATAGGGCAAAGCGAGCATCTTCGCCACCTTGTCGAAGGCTTCCCCCATGGCGTCGTCGACGGTGGTGCCGAGCCGGACATAGTTCCCGACGCCGATCACGGCGACGATCTGGGTGTGGCCGCCGGAGGCGAGAAACAGGCAATAGGGAAACCCCAGCGCGCAGGTCAGCCGCGGCGTCAGCGCGTGGGCCTCGAGATGGTTCACCGCGATCAGCGGCGTATCGTGCACCATCGCGATCGCCTTGGCGGTGGTCAGGCCGACGATCACGCCGCCGATCAGGCCAGGGCCCGCCGCGGCCGCGACCGCCGCAAGCTGCGCGTAACCGATCCCCGCCTGCTTCATGGCGCCGTCGACGATGCCGTCGAGCACTTCGACATGGGCGCGCGCCGCGATCTCTGGCACCACGCCGCCGAAGCGGGCATGTTCCTCGGTCTGCGAGCGCACGATATTGGACAGGATGCGCCCCGACCCGTCGCTCAGGCGCTCGACCACGGCGGCTGCGGTCTCGTCGCAGGTGGTCTCGATTCCCAGCACCAGCATTGGCGTTTCGTTATCCAATTTGAGCCCTTGCATTGGCGGCCGAAGCGGCGTTTCGGTATCTCCAGGAAGCGTTTTCAAGCGAAGTGGATACCGGTCCGCGCCGGAAACCGCGTCAAAACAAGATCAGGCTCTAGCACTGCGAGGTCTCGAAGTGCAATCGTCGTTGATCCCGAAATCAAGGCCAGGAATGCGACGCATGGCTGTTCTCGTAACCCGGCCGCATCCTGACGACGAGGCCACCGCGACGGCGCTTCGCGACAGAGGTTTCGAGGTGCTGCTGGCGCCGATGCTGCGGTTCGAGCCGGTCGCGTTTCATGAGGATCTGGACGCGCGCTACGGCGCGGTCGTCATCACCAGCGCCAATGCGCTGCGCGGCATCGAACTCAAGGGCCACCGGCTGCTCGAACTGCCGCTGTTCGCGGTCGGAGAGCATACCGCCAGCGCCGCCCGAGCCGCCGGGTTCACCCATGTGATGCCTGCCAGCGGCGACGCCGCGGGCTTGCGCGACCTTGTGCTGGCAAGGGTGAAGGCGAAGGAACTGAAGAAGGCCTCGACGCTGCTTTATCTGGCCGGCGCCGATCTCGCCCGGGATCTGGCCGGCGAACTCGGCGAAAGCGGCCTGCGGGTCGTCACCCACACCACCTACAGGATGGTTCCGGTGGCGAGTCTGCCGCGCGAGGTGTGCGACGCCTTTGCCGCCAACCGGATCGAGGCGGTGTTGCATTATTCCCGCCGCAGCGCGCGGGCCTTTGTGGACGCGGCGCGGGCGGGCGGCGTCGAAATATCGGCGCTGTCGATTCCGCAATGCTGCATCTCGGCCGCTGTGGCTGCCGTGGTCCGCGACGCCGGGGCCACGCAAGTCATCGTGGCGGCGACGCCGGATGAAAATGCCTTGTTCGAGGCGCTCGAGCGTGCTTTGCGGGCGTGATCGCGGTAAGAGGATGGGTCGATTCTTGTTAGGTCCGCCGCAATTGATGAGGAACCGTCATAATGGCCGAAGACAGGCCCGAAGATACCGGACCATCGCCCGATCCCGTGCGCGCCAAGCGCGAGCCGCCGACCATCGATCTCGAGGCGACGGAGGTCTCGGACGACACCCGGAATGCCGCGGTCGGCGCGGAACCCGAACCACCGCCGCCGCGGGCTTCGACCGGTGCGATTTCCGCCGCCATCATTGCCGGGGTTTCCGGCGCGAGTGCTGCTGCGCTGGTGCTCGGGGCCGCGTGGTTCGCTGGATGGCCGGCGACTCCGCCGCCGGCCTCCGCCCCGCAGGTCAATTCCGCCGCGCTCGACGATCTCGCCGCGCGCGTGGCCAGCGTCGAATCGAAGGTGGCAAGACCCCCCGCGCCTGCGCCCGATGCGGCGGCGGCTGCGCGCGCCGAAGCATTGGAAAAAGCGCTGGCAGCGCTGCGCGGCGAACTCGCCAGCCAGCGCGCGCAATCGGAGAAGCTGGCGTCGGCGATCAACGACGTGAAATCGGCGCCGCGCGAAGCGGCTCCGCCGCCGGACCTGTCCGCGATCAACGAACGCATCGCCCAGATCGAGCGGAGCGACCGTGCGCAGAGCGCCGAGATCACCCGGGAAAGCGCCAAGCCGGCCGACGATGTGCCGCTGCGCCGCGTCGTGGCGGCGGCCCTGCTCGACGTCCTGGTCCGCACCGGCGATCCCTATCCCGCGGCGCTGGCTGCGGCGAAGACGCTGGCGCCCGATCCGGATGCGTTGAAGCCGCTCGAAGGCTTCGCGGCCTCCGGCGTGCCGAACGCCGCCAGCCTGAGCCGCGAACTGCTGACGCTGGTGCCGAAATTGTCGCCGCCGGCGCCCGATCATTCGACGTCCGGCTCCGGCATCGTCGACCGGCTGCAGGCAGGCGCTGCCAAGCTCGTCCGCATCGAGCGCACCGACGCCGTCGGCAGCGATCGCAGCGCCGTGGTCGCGCGGGTGACGGCGATGGCGCTGCGCAACGATTTCGCCGAAGCGCGGCGCGAACTGAAGACGCTGGCGCCGTCCGATCGCGCCGCCGCGCAGGCCTGGCTCGACAAGGCCGATGCCCGCGACGCGGCGCTCGCGGCCTCCCGGCAATTCGCCGCCGATGCGATGGCGGCGCTCGCCAAGCCCGTACAATAAGCCGGCACGATAGGACTTTCATGTATCGGATCATTCTGTTCTTGGTGCTGATCGCGCTCGCAGCGGCGGGCGCGGCATGGGTTGCCGATCAGGGCGGCGAGGTCGCGCTGTCGTGGGGCGGCTGGCGCGTCGAAGCCTCGCTGCCGGTCTTCATACTGGCGCTCGGCGTCACCTTTGTCGCGGCGATGCTGGCCTGGACGATCCTGCGCGCGCTGTGGCGCACGCCGCAGCGTCTCAGGCACAGGCGCCGCGAACGCCGTCAGGCCCGCGGCCGCCATGCCATCACCCAGGGGCTGCTGGCGATCGGCCACGGCGATTCCGCCGCGGCCCGCCGCCATGCCGATGTCGCGCGGCGCGACGCCGCGCACGACCCGCTGGCGCTGCTGCTGCACGCGCAGTCCGCCCAGCTCAACGGCGATCGCGAAGGTGCGCAACGCGCTTTCCACGCCATGGCGGAGCGCGAGGACACGCGGCTGCTGGGCTTGCGCGGGCTGTTCATCGAGGCGCAGCGCGCCGACGATCCCGTTGCCGCGGTCATGCTCGCCGAAGAGGCGCTGAAGCTCGCGCCGGCGTCGACCTGGGCGTCGCATGCCCTGCTGGGATTCCGTTGCGCCAGGGGCGACTGGAGCGGGGCGCTGACCATCCTCGACAACAATCTCGCCTCGGGGCTGATCGACAAGGCGGTCTACCGGCGCCAGCGCGGCGTGCTGCTGACGGCGCGCGCGCTGGAATTGGAGAAGATCGACCGCGACAAGTCGCGCGAAAGCGCGATGGAAGCGATAAAACTGACGCCGACGCTGGTGCCGGCCGCGGTGCTGGCGAGCAAGTATCAGAGCGAGGCGCATCAGATCCGGCGCTCGATGCGGATCGTGGAGACGGCGTGGCTGGCGCAGCCGCATCCCGATCTCGCCGACGCCTATGCGCATGTGAAGCTCGGGGATTCGGCGCGGCAGCGGCTGGTGCGGATCGAGACGCTGGCGGCCAAGGCGCCCGGTCATATCGAGGGCGCGCTGGCGATCGCGCGCGCCGCGATCGACGCTGCGGAATTCGCCCGCGCCCGCGAGGCGCTGGAGCCGTTCATGGCGGCGCCGACGCAGCGGGTGGCGATGCTGATGGCGGAAATCGAGCGCAACGAGCATGGCGACGGCGGCCGGGCGCGGGCCTGGACCTTGCGCGCGGTGCGCGCCATGCACGATCCGGTATGGACCGCGGATGGCTATGTCAGCGATCGCTGGCGGCCGGTGTCGCCGGTGACCGGGCGGCTGGACGCGTTTCAATGGCAGACGCCGCTGGCGGCATTGCCCTCCGAAAGCAGCGCCGCGATCGAATCCTTCGCGCTGGAAGAGGAGATGCTGGCGCCGCCGCGCCGCGTCGAGCCCCCGAAAGAGATCGCGGCCGAGGCGACGACCGAGACGACGCCCGAGGTGGACGTGCCGCTTGCGGCGCAGGACAATTTGCCGGCAGCGGCTGCACCGGCTGAAACAGTCCCTCCTGCGGAGCCGGAGCCAGAGCCAGCGCGGGAACCTGCGCCGCCGCCAGCACCAGCCCCACCCGCGGCCGCCACGGCCGCGCCCCTGTTCCGCGCCCGCCAGGATATTCCCAAAACCGTCCGCCCCGGCATTCCCCAGGTGATCCCCATCGTCCGGCCGCCCGACGATCCCGGGATCGACGACGAGACCGCCAATGATGAATTCAGGGAACAATTGAGTCCGGCGCAGGGCCAGGCCGGCGGCTGGCGCGGGTTCTTGGGCCGCTGGGGCAGCTGATCCGGACGTTCGGGGAGCGTTTTTCTTGCAAAATCGGGCGCTGCCCGATATCAGGTGCCAGCGTTTTCAGGCCGTTGCCCGAGCGCACAGCTTGGTCCGCCGCAATAGCTCAGTTGGTAGAGCACGTCATTCGTAATGACGGGGTCACAGGTTCGAGTCCTGTTTGCGGCACCAATAAAATCAGGCACTTCTCGCATTTCAGGCCATCGCCGGGTAAACGTTTCGGGTAAACAGGCGGCCGGGGTAAGCAAAACCGGCAGCCGTCCCGAATCGAGACGCCGCGCCAATGCTTCGACCTGTCCGGGCTGGTTTGAGCGACCGGCGCGGCACGTCGGGGCAATCTTCGACCGGGAAAGCATCGACGCCCCGCGCACCTATCTGCCGGGCCGGGCCGTCGCAGCGTCAGAAAGAGGCGCTGCGCTGTCCGGGTCATCGACAGCGATCAACCGGGGAGTTCGACCAAGCCATCGTCGAAGGGCGCTAGCGCGGCTGGGGTCGGTGGGTCAGGCCGGTAAATGAACCGACCAATTGCGGCTATTAGTTTCACTGGGATTCCCCCGACCGGCATTGTCGTGACCAAGCGCGCCAAGCGATAGTCGGTCCAATTTGACAGACAATTAGGGCCTGTCCTCAATTAGTGGATTCCCAAGAGTATAGCGGCGTGATTCATGAGATGTCAGCTGATTCGGAGCTGACAGATGCGCCGCTACGCGCTTCGGGACGATCAATGGGACAGGATCAAGGATATTTTGCCGGGCCGTGCAGGCCATGTTGGCGTCACCGCCAAGGATAACCGGCTGTTCGTCGAGGCGGTGCTTTACCGTTATCGCGCAGGCATACCGTGGCGCGACCTGCCGGAGCGTTTTGGTGACCCGATCAAGATTCATACGCGTTTTTCGCGCTGGGCCAAGAGCGGTGTATGGAAGAGGCTCTTCGAAATGCTGGCTGCCGACGCGGACAATGAATACGCTATGATCGACAGCAACATCGTACGCGCACATCAACACAGCGCCGGCGCTCAAAAAAAGACGGCGAAGACCAGGCGATCGGGCGCAGCAAAGGCGGATTGAGCACCAAAATCCATGCTATTGTCGACGCCCTTGGAAATCCGCTGGCCTTCTTCCTGACCGCAGGGCAAGCCCACGATCTGCAAGGCGCCGATGTGTTTCTGCCCCAGATGCAGGCCGACACCTTGTTGGCCGACAAGGCTTTCGATGCCGACGAGCGCGTCATCGATCCTCTGCTTGCGGCAGGAAAAAAGCACGTCATTCCGCCCAAGAGCAATCGAAAGGTTCAGCGCCCTTATGACAAGGAACTGTACAAGGCACGTCATCTCATGGAAAACTTCTATTGCAAGCTCAAGCAATACCGCGCGATTGCGACCCGCTACGACAAGACGGCCAGAAACTTCCTCGCCGGCATCCATTTGGCCGCCGCTGTCATTTGGCTCAATTGAGGACAGGCCCTAGGTTAATTGGCGGGTGGGTCATCGGTCCGGCGGCATCCGCTTCAATCATGCCACCAAACGGTCGCCGCTCCAAAGTTCAACGTCGTGTCCATCGACGAACTGGCGGGCGTGTTCGAATGCCGCGTCATCGTTTGGGGCCACGAACTGATTTGAGCGTGCGATATGCCCGTCGTCACCGATGCTATAGGCGCGATACTCCAATGCGGCCTTCATCGCGAGCGTCACTTCGGCGGCCATAACTCACTTGCGAGCCAACTCTTAACGTCGGCCGCGTGTCGAAGGCCGGTCGCCGCTGTAATGATTTTTTGTTGGGCTGGTCCAGGCGGAAGCGCCGCAGCTTCTTCAAATTTTTCCGCCGCGATTTGCCGCAATTCTTCGGCGGTCATCGGCTCTCGAAACGATCCCATGGATGACTCCGCTTTCTTGCGGGCGCGTTCTCGCGCCTGTTCTTTCTCCGCGATGCGCATAGTTAACCACTAAGAAACGGAATCGATTTGTCCGGTCCCGGACTCAGGTTCAAGATTCTTTTCTCGATTGGGAACGGCGGCTTCTATTGCAGGTTAGCGGCTTGCCCGGTCGCCTTCGGCCCCCCTCTAATCGTGACTTGGCAGGGGGTCCCGCCCTAACGCCGCTAACAGAGAATTATTTTTCCTAAGGGTCACGCAAGCGCGGCGCGCTGCGATCGGAATCGCGCGGCGATGATGGCACCAGTTTTCCTGGATCCGAAACCGTTTTGACGCTTCGCCAACTCTGCCCGGGCGCCACCGCGCCTGCGTGATCCACCTCACATAATCGCATTTCCGCCCGGTCTAGTTTCCCCGGAACGCTTCATTCACGGGAGACTTCACATGCGCAAATTCATTCTGGTCACGGCGATGGTGCTGGCGTCCGCCGCCGCTCAGGCCGGCGCGACTAGGGGCCTGACGCTGGCGTCGAACGAGCCGCCGGCTGTGACCACGGCCGAGCCGCCGAAAGCCGCCGAAACGCCGGTCGCTACCGAAGCGCCCAAATATGTCGCGCGGCCCGCGGCCGTCGCACCCCCGACCGAAGCGCCGAAGGCTGAGACGACCAAACCCGTCGCCGAGAAAAGCACCAGGACGACCAGCGCCGAAAAGCCGAAGCGCCGGCGCGAATCGACCGAGGCGCGCGTGATCCGCGAACTGCATCGCCACGGCATCTATTGGTAATACCAACGGCCGTTGACATCGACCCATCCACATCGTCTTGGCCGGGCCCGGCGTCTGTTTGGCGGACGACGTGGACTTGTTCGCGCTCACCGCCATCCAGGAATTATAAGTCATTCAGGATGCGAAGATGAATTATAGTGACAAAGACGTTGCTTTCGCGACAATAGGAAAGACGTTTGTTTCCAGACACTTGGCTACTATGCATGGGGTTGTTTTCGATGTTTTGCATCAACCCGCTGGACATGGACCCATCCACATCGTGCTGGACCGGCATGTAGTCCGCCTTGCGCGGACGAGTGAAGGCGGGGAAGCGCGGGCATGAGGAGTCGGAGACAGCGGGTATTGGTATGAGAGGCCAGCCGTCATCCTTCGTCGCCGCGCCTGTCGTCGGGCGTGCATGTCGCGGCCCGTCGATGCGCGCAAAAACCGTATCGAGCGGGGATTTCCATTGCTGGCGACCCCTCACTCGCGCGTGAGCTGCCCACGCCGGCATTGAATTAATCGTGACATGTGAAGCAGTTCACATCCAAATCGTGCGGCCGGGCTAATACGCGTCGCGAACCCGCTCAAGGGAGGCTTCCGTGCCGCCAATTGGCAATGAGAGTAGAATGAACCGCAATACCGACCGGCTGGGGATCGTTCGAATCCTGCTCGCGCAGGTTCTTGTCTTGCTCGCGCTGGCCGGCGCGCTGGTCTGGTACGTGAACTGGTCGTCCGACGTCGCCTGGCAAGAGTTCATCGGCGCGCACGAGCCGCCGGTGTCCGGCCTGAACCTTCACCCGCAGGTGCAGGCGCCGGTGCAGATCGTCAAAGGCAAGGCGGCCTGCGACCGGAAAACCTGAGCCGGCGCTATTCCGCCAGCGTCTGCACCACGCTGCTGACCGGCCGGCTGGCGACCGCCGGCAGCTTCATGTCCTTGACCAGCGTGGCGTCGTATTCGGCCAGCGTCTCCAGCTGCACCTTGGATTTCATGTGCACCATCTTGTAGCCGCCGGCCTTGAGGCGGCGCAGCAGGGTCGGCAGGGCGGCAGCGGTGTGCTTCTGCAGATCGTGCATCAGGATGATGCCCTTGCCCTGCTTGTCGAGCTTGGTCATCACGGTGTTGACGATCTGCGCGGCATCCTTGGCCTTGAAGTCGAAGGAATCGACGTCGGTGGAGAACATCGCGATGTTGCGCGATCCGAGATACTCGATGGAGGCCTGGGTGTGCTGCAGGCCGGGGAAGCGGAAGAACGGCGCGGGTGCTGCACCCAGCGCCAGCTTGATCGCGCTGAAACCCTTCTCGATCTCTTCCTTGACCTGCGCTTCGGTCAGCTTCTTGCTGTCGAGATGCGCGTGCGACCAGGTGTGGGCGCCGACCGTATGACCGGCGGCGGCGACCTGCTTCAGGATTTCCGGATGATAGGTCGAGTGCTTGCCGACCGGGAAGAACGTCGCCTTGGTGCATTCCTCGGCCAGCGCCTTGAGCACCGAAGGCGTGGTCGGCCACGGGCCGTCGTCGAACGTCAGGACCACTTCCTTGTCGGTGAGGAAGTCGAGCTGCTTGAACTGCTGGAAGCCGAAGCCGGGTCCGCCCGTGGTGTCGATGACCACGACGCGGCTGACGCCGAGCGCATCGGCGTTGGCGCAGGAGGATTTTTGCGGCACGGGGGCGGCGGGCTTGGCGGGAGCCGGCGCCGAAAGCGCGGCGGTGAACTCGACGTCCTCGCGCGGCGCGGCCGGCTTGGCGGCGGCGACCGGAAGCGGCTCGGCTTTCCTGGCATCGACGGTTTGGGGAGCCGCGATATCCGCACGCGGCGACGATGTCCAGAACCATACGGCGGCAATCACGGCTGCCGACACAACACACGCGCACATCAGGCCAAACGCATTACGCATCGTTTACACTTTCCAGAAAATTCACCGCGACTCGTGCAGGCGCCATTAATGCAAATGAGTTCTTAACGCCTCACCAACGACGGCGCGTCGGCCGAACTATTTTTGCGCGGGACCGCGGCGAAGCGTCGCCCGGAAGCGATCCCGCCGCCGAAACCGGCGGATGGGACCCGCCGTATCCTCACCCAGACCGAACGTTCGGGAGGCACGCGCCGGCCCCGGGAATGGGGCGTCTCTGCCCGATTTGGCAGTGTGACCGACGTCACAGCGGTGGCGGGGCCGCTCAGGCACTGTCCGCGCATCAACAACGGGCCCGCCGAGCCGGGCCAAAGGGAGCCGACCATGACCGCCTACCTCACCAGGACCATCCGCCAGGCCGGTATCGTGCTGGCTTTCGCGGTTTCTTTCTCCGCGCTGTCGGCGACCTCGAGCCTCGCCTTCAGTTCCGAGGCGCAGCAGATGTGCACCGGCGACGCATTCAAGCTCTGCAGCAGCGAGATCCCGAACATCCCGAAGATCACCGCCTGCATGATGAAGAATCGCGCCAACCTGAGCACCGGCTGCCGGGCCGTGATGGACCGCGATCTGCAGAAATCGAACAAGGTCGCCGCCCAGTAATCCGGCCGCCGGGTCTGTCTTTGCAACCGCCGCAACGTGCCCAAAGACGTTGCGGCGCCGGTTTGGGCGCATTAGAACGCGCTCCAGACATGACCGGCTAGGCGTAACGCATGACCAGATTTATTCTCATCATTCCGCTCGTTCTGATGGCTTCAGCGGCTTCGGCGCAGCAGGGACAGGACGCCTGTGCACGCGACGCTTCGCGGTTCTGCCGGGCCCATCTCAATGACGGCGACCAGGCCGTGCTGGCGTGCCTGAAGCAAAACCGCGCCCGGCTCAGCAAGGGATGCCTGGAAGTGCTGACGAGGCACGGGCAGTAGATTCCTGCTAGGTGCTGCCGCCCGCGGCCGTCGCCACCGGCAACACCTCGTTCGCGGCGCGGTCCGGCGTGTCTTCCTTCCAGCGCACCGAACCGAACGGCCGCTCCAGCATGCGGCGGACGCGCACCGGATCGGGTCCGAGGTGAAAATCCATCGCGCGTTGATGCAGCGCCCGCTCGGATTGCGTCGTGCGGTTGCGCTGGCGCAGGTAGTCCAGCCAGGTCGGGCAGTGATAGCGCTCGGTCCACAGTTCGGGATCGGCGATGTCGCGCGCGATCGACCAGCCATAGGCGCCGTTGCGCTGGCGGCTGAGCTGGACTTCCTGCATCACATTGTGGAAGGCACGGGCGCTTTGCTGGTCGACGCGGTATTCGATCTCGACCACCAGCGGCCCGCTGCGGCCGGTCAGCGACAGCCGCACCTCGGGGTCGGCCAGGACCTCCGCATCCTCGTTGCGGGCGCCGACCGGCGGCATCCGCAGCCACAGGCCGAGCAGGGGCGAAACCAGCATCATGGCGGCGGAAACCAGCAGCGCGGTCTGCACGCCGGCCAGGTCGGTCAGGTAGCCCCAGCCCCAGCTCCCGATCGCGATGCCGCCGGCGATCGAAGCCTGGAACGCCGCCAGCGAGCGGCCCGCGACCCAGCGCGGGGCGGAGAGCTGGACACCGATGTTGAACAACGCGACCGCCGCCATCCAGACCGCGCCGGCCACCACCAGCGCCGCCGCGGTCAGCACCGGCTGCCGGCTCAACGCCACCGCCGTGATGGCGCCCGCCATCGATATCGTGCAGGCGCGGACCGCGGCCTCGCCGCTCATTTGTCTGCGCAGCGTGCCGATGTTCAGCGCGCCGATCACCGCGCCCATGCCGAAGGCGCCGAGCATGATGCCGTAGGTCTGCGCGCCGCCGTTGAGCAGATCGCGGGCGATCAGCGGCATCAGCGCCATCACCGAACCGCCGATCAGCCCCGTCACCAGCGTGCGCGTCAGCACGATGCGGATCGAAGGCGAGTTGGCGATGTAGCGCACGCCCGAAACGATGGCGCGGTTGAGACGTTCGCGGGGAAGCCGCGACGGCTCGCTGCGGCGGCGCCAGAGAAACAGCACGACCAGAAGCGGAATATAGAGCAGTGCGTTGGCGGCGAAGGCCGCGACCGCGCCTGATGTGGCGACGATGACGCCGCCGATCGCCGGCCCGAAACTTCGCGCGATGTTGTAGCTGATGCCGTTCAGCGCCACCGCGGCCGGCAAATTCTCCGCCGGCACCTGCTCGCTGACCGAGGATTGCCACGCCGGCCCGAACAGCGCCATGCCGCAGCCGACGATGAAACAGAACGCCAGCAGGATATTCGGCGTCACGAGTTCGAACCATGCCATCGCTGCCAGCGCCGTGGCGCCGGCCAGCGCGATGGCCAGCGAAACCAGCGCCACGACCCGTCGGTCATACATGTCGGCGATGGCGCCGGCCGGCATCGAGATCAGCATGATCGGCAGCATCAGCGCGGTTTGCACCAGCGCGACCTTGTCGGCCGTGGATCAGCAGGCCGAGGTTGGAGAGCAGGCTGGCGAGCCAGATCCGGCGGAACACTGCATGCCGCAGCGGGGCGGCCACGCCGTCCCCTGCCAACATCGAGCGTTTCGCCGTTTCCGTCATGACCGTCCCGTCGGGCCGGTCGCGGCCGGCTCCTGATTCCCTGCGTTTCGCAGTGATGCCTGCGAAACTCCTTGTCTGTCCAGTGTTTAGGCCGCTATCGGCGGTCACATTGGGCGGCTAAAAGACCAGGAAACAACGGGAGGTTATCACATGAGCCTATCGCGACGGACGCTGCTCAAGGGCGCCAGCGCCTTGCCGCTCGCAGCCGGCACCTTCGGCCTGCCGGCCTTTGCCCAGATCGCGACCAGCGCCCCGCCGGCACAAGTTCCGCCCATGCTCTTCGTGCACGGCAATGGCGACCACGCTGCGCTGTGGATCACCACGCTCTGGCGGATGGAGTCCAACCGGGTTCCGCGCGACCGGATGCTGGCGATCAATTTCACCGATCCGCTGGCGCGAACCGACGATGCGGTGGCGCAGCCCAACCGGTCCTCGACGGAAGACCAGCGCCGCGAACTCGGCGAGGCCATCCAGGAATTGAAGCGCCGCACCGGCGCCGCGCGTATCGCGCTGGTCGGCAATTCCCGCGGCGGCAATTCCATTCGCAACTATATCAAGAACGGCGGGGGCGCCGATGTCAGCCATGCCGTGCTGTGCGGCGTTCCCAATCACGGCGTCTATGCCTGGGACGAGGGTCTCGGCAACGAGTTCAACGGCCGCGGTCCGTTCCTGCGCGGGCTGAACGAAGGCGACAGCGAGGTGACGCCGGGCACCGCGTTCCTGACGTTGCGCAGTGACGGCATCGACAAGTTCGCTCAAGGCGATGGCCGTTTCGTCGGCAAGCCGGGCACGCCGACCGGCATCACTGCGGACGGCCCGGCGCTCCAGGGCGCCAGCAATCTCGTGCTCGGCGCGGTCGATCACCGCGAGACGGCGTTTCATCCGCGCGCGTTCCGCGAAATCTACAAGTTCATTGCGGGTAGCGAACCGGACCGGATCGCGATCTTGCCGGAAGCGGCCGTCAAACTGGGCGGCCTCGTGACGGGCACGCCGGGCGGCGTTCAAACCAACCGTCCGGTGGCGGGCGCGTCGGTCGAATTGCATCGCGTATCGCCGGACACCGGGGAACGGCTCGGCAGTCCGATCCATGCCTCGCAAACCGGTGCCGACGGTCGCTGGGGTCCGGCCCAGGTCGATCCATCCTGGCACCTTGAGATCGTGCTCACCTCGGCCGGCTCGACCACCACGCATTTCTACCGTTCGCCGTTTCCGCGGTCGTCCGACATCGTGCATCTGCGCGCCGCGCGCCCGCTTGGACCCGCCGACGCGGGGGCCGGCGCGGTCATCACGCTGTCGCGGCCGCGCGGATATTTCGGCCTTCCGCGCGACGTGGTGCTGCTCGACGGCAAGGAGCCGGCAGACGTCAAAGCCGGCGTGCCGACCGATTCGATCTCGACCCTGCGGCTTCCGGCCGCGGAAGCCGGCCGCGCCGTCGTCGCTCAGTTCAATCACGAGCGGATCGTCGCCCGGGCCTGGCCGGCGTCGGACAACAGGATTGCGATCGCTGAGCTGACCTACTAGCTGTTGAGAGGTGCCCCGTCCGCCCGCCTTCAGGGCGCCTGGACTTCCAGACATGATGGGGGCGCGACGCCAGACGAATATATCCGTCCCTGAGAACCGCGAGGCCGCAAGTGAGCATAGCCGAAGCCTGGGACCCGCCGATCGCCCGCCAGCCGCTGGTGCCGCCGAACCCGCCGCGCGCGTCCGAAACCATGACCGTGTTCGGGCGGATGGCGGCGATGCGCGAGAGCGTGATCGCTACCTGGGGTCAGCGCGCCTACGAAGAGGACATCATCCAGGGCCGCTTCTTCGGCCGCTCCAGCTTCATTCTCAACACGCCGGATTCGATCCGGCATGTGCTGGTCGATAATTACGAGAACTACACGCGAACTCCGGCAGGGATACGGGTGTTGCGGCCGGTGCTCGGCGAGGGCCTGCTGATATCGGAGGGCCGGGCTTGGAAGTATCAGCGAAGGACGCTGGCGCCGGCCTTCACGCCGCGCGCCGTCACGACGCTGATTCCGCACATGCTGGCCGCGACCGACCAGACGATAGCGAAACTCCGAGCCGCCAGCGGCGGGCCGGTCGATCTGCGCGAGGCCATGCAGCGGATGACGCTCGAGATCGCCGGGCGCACGATGTTTTCGTTCGGGATGGACCGCCACGGCGCGGCGCTGCGCGACTTCGTGATGGAATATGGCGAACGGCTGGCGCGGCCGCATCTTCTCGATCTGCTGCTGCCGTTGAGCTGGCCGAGCCCGCAGGATTTCTCGCGCGCCCGTTTCCGAAAGCGGTGGACGCGCTTCATCGCCATGCTGATGGCGGAGCGCCGCGCCGCCGGCAAGACCGAAGGCGCGCCGCCCAGCGACCTGTTCGACCTGATGGGGGCGGCGCGCGATCCCGAAACCGGCGCCGCCTTTACCGACGAACAGCTCGGCGATCAGGTGGCGACCATGATTCTCGCCGGCCACGAGACCACCGCCACGGCGCTGTTCTGGTCGCTGTATCTGCTCGCGCTGGATCCGGCAACGCAGGAGGAACTGGCCACCGAAGTGAAGGCAGCGTCCGTCAACGGTGAGTTCGATATCGAGCGGCTGAAGTTCACCCGCGCGGTCGTCGATGAAACCATGCGGCTGTATCCGCCGGCTTTTCTGATCGCGCGCGCGGCCGCGGCGCCGGACACCATCGCCGGCAGGCCGGTGAAGAAAAACGACATCGTCCTGATCGCGCCGTGGCTGTTGCACCGGCACGAAAAGCTGTGGCGCGATCCGAACGCCTTTATCCCGTCCCGCTTCATGCCGCCGTCGCCGCCGCCCGATCGCTTTGCCTATCTGCCGTTCGGCGTCGGCGCCCGGGTCTGCATCGGCGCGCATTTCGCGCTGGTCGAGGCCACCCTGGCGCTGGCCAAATTGATCGGCGCGTTCAAGGTCGAACTCATCGACAGGGCGCCGGTGATGCCGGTCGGCGTGGTGACGACGCAACCCGATCGCTCGCCGATGTTCAGGATCACGCGTCGGTGACAAAGGCGCTGCCATGAGCGACACCCAGGCCCAGTTCTCGGTGCTGCAACAGACCGCGGATCCGGCGGTGGCCGCTGCGATCAGGGAGCTGGTCGAAACCGGCGAAGACCACGCGCTCAATCGGATCAATGTGCTGGATTTTTCGACGCGGAGCGGGCTCGACGAAGAGCGGGTGATTTCCGGCTTCCTGCACGCCTCGCGGCTCGGACTGTTCGACCTCACCTGGAACGTGCTCTGTCCCGGCTGCGGCGGCGTGCTCGACGCCCACTCGACGCTGAAATCGTTGCGCCACGACGACTATCACTGCGGATTATGCGCCTGCGGCTACGAAGCCTCGGTCGACGAGCAGGTCGAGGTCGCCTTCACCGTCAATCCCCGGGTCAGGCGCATCGCGGCGCACGACCCGCACACGCTGCCGCTCTGGGAATACTACAAGCAGGTATTCTGGAGCTCCGGCGTCGACTTCAACGAGGAGTCGTTCGCGGCGCTCTCGAGCGAGGTCGTGCTGGACGCGCTGGAGCTGCCAGCGGGCGAGAAGGCGGTGCTGTCGTTGCAACTGCCGCCGCAGTTCATCATCGTGTTCGAGCCGGTGACGCACGCCGCGCAGTTCATCGACGTCCAGGGCGAGCCGACCAGAGAGCGCCAGCAACTCTCGCTGGTCTACAATAAGATGCCGACGCCGACCGGAGGCACCATCACGATGCGTCCCGGCCCGCTGCGGCTGGCGCTCAACAATCAGGCCGGCGTGCGGGTGCTGCCGTCGGTCTTCATCGCCGCCGACGCGCTTCATCATCTGATCGGCAGGCGCAAGCCGTTCCTCACCGCCAAGCGGATGCTGACCAACCAGACCTTCCGCGACGTCTTCAAGGCCGACAACCTCAACATCGATCAGCGGGTAAAGATCACATCGCTGACGTTCCTGTTCACCGACCTCAAGGGCTCTACCGCGCTGTACGAGAGGGTGGGAGACCTCGCCGCCTTCGATCTGGTGCGCGCGCATTTCCGCGCACTGCTGGAGATCATCTCTTCGGAGAAGGGCGCGGTGGTCAAGACGATCGGCGACGCCGTGATGGCGACCTTCATCAGGCCCGAGCACGCCATTGTCGCGGGCTTGCGGATGCGCGCCGCGATGGACGCGCTCAACGCCGCGCGTGGTACCCAGGATCTGGTGGTCAAGATCGGCATCCACGAAGGGCCGTGCCTCGCCGTCATGCTCAACGACCGCCAGGATTACTTCGGCCAGACCGTCAACATCGCCGCCAGGGTTCAGAGCCTGTCGACGTCGCAGGAAATCCATATCACCGGGCCCATCAACGACGCGCCGGCGGTGGCGGCCATTCTGCGGCGGGAGGAGATCACGCCGATTCAGAAGCAGGCGGCGTTGCGCGGTATTGCGGACAAGATCGTGGTGTACGAAATACCCTGACATTGCCTAATCGTAATGCAGGCCGGCCACCGGCCTGGATTGCGCGTGTTGGTTTCTCGGCCCATATGTATCGGCGATGGCCGCCTGCGGCGGCGAGTACGCCCCCGGGATTTCAGTAGGAAGATTGATGCTGGATGGATTGCGACAATTCATTGCCGACGTTGTTTCCTCCACCTCGCGCGAAGATCGGGCATTTGACGATACCGGCTATCGTCTGGCGGCGACGGCGCTGCTGATCCACGTGATCTCGATCGACGGCGTGCCGTCGGAGGCCGAAAAGCACAAGCTTCACAGCCTGATTGAAAGCCGCTTCGGGCTCGATCGCGGCACGGCGGACCATCTGATCAGGTCCGCGACGCTGGTCGAGGGCGAGGCGGTCGACCTTTATCACTTCACCAGCGTCATCATGCGCTCGGTCGATGAGGAAGGCCGGCTGCGCATCGTCGAAATGATGTGGGAACTGGTCTATGCCGACGGTCAGGTCAGCGAGTTCGAGGACAACGTGGTCTGGCGCGCGGCGGATCTGCTGGGCATATCGTCGCGGGACCGGATCGACCTCAAGCATCGTGTCGCCGCCACGCGGCCTGCGTCCGTCCCAGGCGGCAGGCGCGACCACCTGACGCACGGCGCCGCAGGCGACCCCGGCACATGACGAAATCTTGATGTCCCTGACATCGGCTGCCGCGGGGCGCGAGAAGTCTTCGAAATATGGCGCTTCAAGTGGCTTGCGTCTCCCCTCAAGCCTATGCTCTCGTTACGGGGGTTAGCCGCACTTCCTGCAATCGATCAAGAGCATTTCATCGTGACCGAACGTGTAACGCTGATTACCGGTGCCTCGGCGGGAATAGGCACCGAATTGGCGCGCGTTTTTGCAGCGAACGGACATCGCGTGGCTCTGCTGGCGCGACGAACGGATCGCCTGACGACACTGGCGGAGGAAATCACGGCCAGCGGTGGCGCTGCGCCGATTGTCATTGTCTGCGACCTCGAACAACCCGATGCCGGCGATACGATCGCGGCGGCTTTGGCCGCCGCCGGCGTCGAGGTCGAATACGTCGTCAACAATGCCGGCTTCGGCCTGTTCGGCAAGGCGATCGACCGCGACCGCGCCGAGCAGCTCGGCATCATTGCGGTCAACATTCGGGCGGTGACCGACCTGTCGCTCCGGTTTTCAGATAGCCTGATCCAGCACCGCGGTGGCATCCTCAACGTCGCTTCGATTGCCGGCTTCCTGCCCGGTCCCGGAATGGCCGTCTATTATGCCTCGAAGGCCTACGTGCTGTCTTTCACAGAAGCGCTGCGGGCGGAGCTCGCGCCGCGCGGCGTGCGGGTGACCGCGCTATGTCCCGGACCGGTGCCGTCGGAGTTTCAGGCGCGGGCGGGGTTTCTGCCCGGAGTCGATTCCGCGATCCTGAATGTCTCCGCGGCCGACGTCGCCGAGGCGGGTTATCGCGGGCTGATGGCCAACAAGCGCACGGTACTTCCCGGCATCGGCATCAAGATCGTGCCGTTCCTGCTCCGCCTGTTTCCGCGCGGCTTTATCCTGGCCGCGGTCGGCCGATTGCAGTTGAAGCGCTGAAAGCGCCCACACGCCGTCTGGCGCGGCGCTTCGCCTTTATTTCCCCGGAACCCAAACGACGTTAACCGCGACTTAGGTATGGTTTGGCTTGATGGTGGCCGGACAGCAAAAGCGATGGTTCGGTCGGACAGCATCATGGGTGAAAATGTCCTGCGCTTCCAAGGTGTAGCAGCGGCCGCTTTCGCGCCGCCTTCCGCGACCGAACCCCGGCTGCCGGTACTGGTCGTCCTGCATCAGGAAACCTCGACGCCGGGCCGGGTCGGCAATGCGCTGCGCGCGCTCGGTCACCGGCTGGATGTCAGGCGTCCGCGTTTTGGCGATTCGCTGCCGGAAACCCTGGATGACCATGCCGGCGCGGTGATCTTCGGCGGACCGATGAGCGCCAATGACCCCGATGAATTCATCCGCCGGGAAATCGACTGGATTTCGGTTCCGCTGCGGGAGCAGCGGCCGTTTCTGGGAATTTGCCTGGGCGCACAGATGCTCGCCATGCAACTCGGCGCGCGGGTCGCGCCGCATCCGGAAGGCCGGGCGGAAATGGGCTATTACCCGATCCGCGCCACCCCCGCGGGGCTGGCGCTGTGCCGACATTGGCCCGATCACGTCTATCACTGGCATCGCGAGGGTTTCGAGCTTCCTGAGGGCGCCGAATTGCTGGCCGAAGGCGGCGACTTCCCGATCCAGGCGTTCCAGTCGGACCACGCGTTCGGCTTCCAGTTTCATCCGGATGTGACCTACGCGATGATGCACTGCTGGACAACGCGCTGTCACGGTCACCTTGGTGAGCCGGGCGCGCGGCCGCGCCACCACCACTTCGCCGACCGCGCGGTCCACGACTTCGCCGAACGTGCTTGGCTGAAGCACTTTCTCGACAACTGGCTGACCCGTATGCCGCGGTCGGTGATGTCGGAGGCCGCGGAATAGCCAATAACGCTCCCGCGATATTCCGTGCGGCGGTTCTCGAAGCCTTTCCAAATCCGCAGATGTGATAGTGTGGTCTCCTGGACTTGCGGCCCTTCAGCAAGCATCGGAAGCGACATGACCGGCGACGAATTCGCGCGGCTATTGAACGATTTCACCCTGTCGGCGGAATCCGGCGACGGCGCGCGCTTCGCCAGGCATTTTTCCGAAGACGGCATTTACCATGACTACATCTACGGCCCTCATAGGGGCCGCGCCGACATCGCGCATATGATGCAGGATCTGTTTCACCGCGATGCCGCGGACTATCGCTGGGAGATGTTCGATCCCGTCTTCGACGGCACGCAAGGCTATGCGTGGTCGCTGTCGAGCTTTACGTCGAAGATCGAACGGTTCAAGGGTAGGCGCGTCGTGATCGACGGCATGAGCCGCTTCATCCTGCGCGATGGTCTGATCGCCGAGTACCGCGAATCCGTCAACGGCGGCGTGGCGATGGCGCAGCTCGGGGTTGAACCGGACCGCATGACAAAGGTGTTCAACCGCTGGACCGGCTGGCTCCAGGAGCGGCCGGAAACAATCGACTATCTGGCGCGGCCAAAAGGCTCGCGCGCGAAAAGGGAGGTTTAGAGCACATGACCCAGCAGCCACGCGCGGTCGCCAAAGACTCCGGCGGACCGGGGGAGAATCCGGTGGCCTATCAGCATATCCTCTACGAGGTGAGCGAGAAGATCGCCACCATCGCGCTGAACCGGCCCGACCGCCTGAATGCATGGACGCCGATCATGGAGCGCGACGTTCGTCACGCCATGGAGACTGCTGCGACGGACGACAATGTGCGCGTCATCGTGCTCACAGGGGCGGGGCGGGCCTTCTGCGCCGGCGCCGATATGGACGCGCTGAAGGGGCTCGATCCCGACGACATCAAACGCGCCCAGAGCCTGCCGGCGTTCGACATGAATCGGCGGCCCGACTGGCAGTCGCGCTACGGCTATTATCCGTCGATCTCGAAGCCTGTGATCGGCATGCTGAACGGCGCCACCGCCGGCATCGGCCTGGTGCACGCGCTGTATTGCGATGTGCGATTCGCCGCCGACAATACCGTTTTCACGACGGCGTTCTCGCGCCGAGGGCTGATCGCCGAGCATGGCATCAGCTGGATGCTGCCGCGCATCGTCGGCCATGCCAATGCGCTGGATCTGCTGATGTCCGCGCGCCGGGTGCAAAGCGACGAGGCGCTGCGCATCGGTCTGGTCAACCGGCTGTACCCGCCCGACCAGCTGCGCGAGCAGACGTACGCCTATGCGCGCGATCTGGCCGATTTCGTCTCGCCGAGCGCGATTGCCGTCATCAAGCGGCAGCTTTACGACGTGCCGTTCCAGACCCTGGCCGAAGCCACCATCGACGCCAACCGGGAGATGGTGGTGGCGCTGCGCGGCAGCGATTTCCGCGAGGGCGTCGCGAGCTTCATGGAGAAGCGGCCGCCGCGCTTTACGGGGAAGTAGGGGAAGGGGATTGCTTGAGCCGGCCGTCGCCCTGCGGGCTATGGCGTGCAGCCTTCGCTGAACGAGAACTCGCCCGGCCGAAGCAGGCGCAGCCTGCGAAGGCTGGTGGAGCCAGGCGGGATCGAACCGCCGACCTCGTCATTGCGAACGACGCGCTCTCCCAGCTGAGCGACAATTGGCGCCATTTACAATCCGCGCCAAGGTCAAGTCAAGAACGGTGAAATCGCTGTTTTTCGGGCGTTTTTGCCGGGAGCTTCCCTTGTTTGCGCGGATAGGAACCGATATCTAGCAGGCAGCAAACCCCGCGAGTTCATTCCCCCATGCGAGCCGTTCTCGACATCATCATTATTGTTCTCGATCTCTATGTCTGGCTGCTGATCGCGTCGGCCATCCTGTCCTGGCTGATTGCCTTCAATGTCGTGAACACCCGCAACCAGTTCGTGGGGGCGGTGGCCGAGTTCCTGTACCGGATCACCGAGCCGGTGCTGGCGCCGATTCGGCGATTCATGCCCAGTCTCGGCGGTCTCGATATCTCGCCGATCATCCTGATCCTGATCATCATGTTCATCCAGCGGGTGATTGCCTACTACATCTATCCGAACGTGGTCTGATCACGGCTTCGATGGATGCTCCATGGATCCCTGGCGCTACTCCACCGAGGGCATCAGCGTCGCGCTGCGCGTGACTCCGCGCGGCGGCCGCGACGACATCGACGGAATTGAGACGCTCGCCAGCGGCCGCCGCGTGGTCAAGGTGCGTGTCCGCGCCATCGCCGAGGGCGGCGCGGCCAATCGCGCGGTGACGGAGTTGTTCGCCGGGGCGCTCGGGGTGCCCAGGCGCAGCGTGCGGGTGCTGTCGGGAATGACGTCGCGCCTCAAGCAGATCGCCGTCGACGGCGATCCCACGAAGCTCGGCGAAACACTGCGGAAACTGACCGCGGCGAAGTCCGATTGATTCAGGCAAAGGGTTGCGATGACGGCGCGGATCATCGACGGAAAAGCGATTGCCGCGGAGCTTCGCACCCGCGTGGCCGATGAGGTGGCGCGGGTGCAGCGCACGCACGGGCTGACGCCCGGGCTCGCGGTGGTGCTGGTCGGCAACGACCCTGCCAGTCAGGTCTATGTCCGCAGCAAGCACAAGCAGACCCAGGCCGCGGGCATGGCGTCGTTCGAGCATGTGCTGCCGGCCGACGTCGCGCACGATGAATTGCTGGCGCTGATCGGACAGCTCAATCGCGATGCACGCGTGCACGGCATCCTGGTGCAGCTGCCGCTGCCGAAATCGCTGGATACCGAGACCATCATCAACGCCATCGACCCCGCCAAGGACGTCGACGGGCTGCATCCGAACAACGCCGGACGCCTCGCCGGTGGGTTTGCGGCGCTGTCGCCCTGCACGCCGCTCGGCTGCATAATTCTCACCCGGAGCGTGCATGCCTCGCTCGAAGGCATGAACGCCATCGTGATCGGCCGCTCCAACCTGGTCGGCCGCCCGCTGGTGCAACTGCTGCTCAACGAAAATGCCACGGTGACGATAGCGCATTCGCGCTCGCGCGATCTGGCCCAACTCTGCGCCCGCGCCGACCTGGTCTATGCCGCGGTCGGCAGACCTGAGATGGTGCGCGGCGACTGGATCAAGCCGGGCGCCACCGTGATCGACGTCGGCATCAACCGGCTGCCCGGGGCTGACGGCAAGGACCGGCTGGTTGGCGATGTCGCCTTTCACGAAGTATCTGCCGTCGCCGGCGCGATCACCCCGGTGCCCGGTGGCGTCGGCCAGATGACGGTGGCGTGTCTTCTGGTCAACACGCTACGTGCGGCGTGCGCCATTCACGGATGGCCCAAGCCGGCGGTCTGAGAACCGCCGTCTTGTGCCCGGACGCAGCGCAACACGGGTGCGCGAGTCGAGGCATTCTCCTTTGCATGGGGTTGTTTTCGCGTTTTTGTAAAGGCCCTCCGATGCCGGCGCGCTGCAGGGGTCCGTCGTTCCCCCCGGCCGGACGCGAGCTCGCTTGAGCCTACGTCGCTTTCGCCTTGGCCCGCGCGATGCCTTCCTCGATCAGCCGGTGCGCATCCTCGGCGCCGCCCCAGCGCAGCACCTTGACCCATTTGCCGGGCTCCAGATCCTTGTAATGCTCGAAGAAGTGCTGGATCTGCTGCAGCGTGATGTCGGGCAGGTCGCTGTAGGTCTTCACCTTGTCGTAGCGCTGGGTCAGCTTGGAGGACGGCACCGCGATGATCTTCTCGTCGCCGCCGGCCTCGTCTTCCATCAGCAGCACGCCGACCGGCCGCACGCTCATCACGGCTCCGGGGACGATGGCGCGGGTATTCGCCACCAGCACGTCGCAGGGGTCGCCGTCGCCCGACAGCGTATGCGGGATGAAGCCGTAATTGCCGGGATAGCGCATGGCGGTGTAGAGAAACCGGTCGACCACGAGCGTGCCGGCGTCCTTGTCCATCTCGTATTTGATCGGTTCGCCGCCGACCGGGACCTCGATGATGACGTTGACGATGCGCGGCGGATCGATCCCGATCGAAATGGCGTCAATGCGCATGAATGGCTCCGCATGGTCTTGAAGTCAGGCCATGTAAATCAGGTCTTGGATAGGACGCGGCGCGGGCCGACGCCAGTCTCGATTTGCCTTGAAATCCGGCGAAGCTCAGTTGGTCCAGGCGAAGGCGACCTTGTCGAGCGACTTGGCGCCGAACTTTTCCGACGAGCGCGCGACCATGCGGCCGCCGAGGGCGCGATAAAACTCCGTCGCCGGGTCGTTGTCGGAGAGAGCCCAGATCACCATGCTCTTCAGCCCGCTCTGCAGCAGGTCGCGCCGCGCCGCCGTGAACAGCCGGCGGCCAAAGCCGAGGCCCTGGAATTCCGGGCGCAGATAGAGTTCGTAGATCTCGCCTTCGAAGTGCAGGCTGCGGGCGCGGTTGCGGCCGTAATTGGCATAGCCCGCGACCTTGTCGCCGAACACCAGCACGCTGACGCGGCTGCCCTTGCGGATCGCGCTGTCCCACCATTGCGGGCCGCGGCGATTGATCAGCTTCTCAAGCTCGGCGCCGGGGATGATGCCCTGATAGGCCGAGCGCCAGGCTTCGTCATGGGTAGACGCCACCGCGGCTGCGTCCGCAGCTTTGGCCGGCCGAACCTCGATCAGGGTTGTGCTCATGGAGCCGATCAAAGCAAGTCAGCGCGTCCGCTTCAAGGTCTATCGTTAATTATCGGTTAACCTGTGGATTTTCTGCATCAGTTTTGTCGGCCTGTTGTACCGAAAGAGGACAGAAGTCCGTTCGAACCGCGCTGGACGGTGTTGCGAGCGATGCGAACGATTGGCGAAGGTCCGTTCGGCTGCCGACATTCACGCAAAAATGCTCCGGATCTGATGGGGCGAGGGTATTCTGTTCCGCAACAACCCCGAGCTTCGTTCTTTGGCCGCATTAGGCAAATTCATGCAATCGCTCACGGCGCGTTTCGTCCTGGTTGTGCTGGGGGCGGTCTGTACCCACCACGCGTTCGCGCAAGCCAGACTCGGCGGGCAAGGCGCGGAAGCCGAGCCTGCTCGCATGCAGCAATGGCTGGTCCCGTCGCCGGCTCAGGATGTCGCCGCCCGCGCATGGCTGTTTCGCCCGCCCGGCGACGGTCCGTTTCGGCTGGCGGTGCTCGCGCACGCCTCGACGCAGAACCTGCTGCGTCGCGCGCAAATGCCGCAACCCGAGTACCGCGCGCTGGCGGCCTGGCTGGTGGCGCGCGGCTTTGCCGTGCTGGTGCCCGAACGCCCCGGCCACGGCGCCACCGGCGGGCGCTATCTGGAGGACCAGGGCGGCTGCGACGAAGCCGATTATATCAGCGCCGGACGCGCCACCGCCGACGCGATCGCGGCGGCGGCCGGCTTTATGCGCAAGCAGCCCTTCATCCGGCAGGAAGGCATGGTCATTGTCGGGCACTCGGCCGGCGCGTGGGGCGCGCTGGCGCTGGCCGGCAAAAATCCGAAAGAAGTTTCGGCCATCATTGCCTTTGCGCCCGGTCGCGGCGGCCACGCCAATGATCTGCCAAACCAGGTTTGCGCGCCGCACAAGCTGATGTCGGCGGCGGCCGAATTCGGCAGGGCCGCGCGCGTGCCGGTGACATGGCTGGTGGCGGCCAATGACAGCTATTTTTCGCCTGACCTGTCGCGTCGGATGGCCGACGCGTTTCGCGGCGGCGGCGGCCAAGCCGGCTCGCAAGTCGGCTTCCACGTGCTGGCGGCGTCCGGCGGCGAAGGGCACTGGCTGGTGGAGTCCGAGGCCGGCGTCAAACTCGCCGGACCGGAACTGGACCGTGCGCTGGAGCCGCGCGCCCCGACCGCGGCAACGAAGCGATGACGCCGCGCGCGAAAAATCCGTGGCCGGACGATGACGTCATCCTCTACGACGGGGTCTGCGTGTTCTGCTCGCGCTGGGTCCGCTTCGTCGCGGTTCGCGATGTCGAGCGGCGCTTCCGTTTCACCGCGATACAGTCCGGCTACGGCTCGCGGCTGGCGCAGGCGTTCGGCATCAATCCTGGTGATCCCGACACCAACGCCGTCATCCATGGTGGCAGGGTGTTCTTCAAATCCGACGCCGCGCTGACGGTGCTTTCGAATTTGCCGGGATGGGGTTGGGTGCGCGTCCTGCGCGCGGTGCCGAAGCCGTTGCGCGACGCGATTTACGGTCTCGTCGCGCGCAACCGGTATCGAATTTTCGGGAAGTATAAGGAGTGCTTTACGCCGGATGCGGAGGTGAGGGCGCGGGTGATGGAGTAGGGGCTTGATATCGGACGGCCATCGCATTGAATGACGCTTGGCTGCAACGCCAACCGCTGACGAACGGGTCATTTCCTGGCGAGCGATGTCAGCACCTCCCCCGCCGCCCTCTCCCCGCTGTCCCTTGCCCCATGCGCCGTCGAGAAAAAATTCGGCGAGGTCGCCTCTCCCGCGAAGAACAGCCGCCCGTCGACCGGCGCCGCCAGCACCCCGCGCGCGCCGGCGTGGCCGGGCAGCGCGTGCGAATAGGAGCCGCGCGCGAACGGGTCGTGGGCCCAGCGCGATTCCGCCAGTGGCTTTAGTTTGCGGCGGTAGTCGTTACCGAGAAACCCGACAATTTCGTCGATGCCTTGCGCCGCCAGCGCACCTTCGCCGGCGTCTTCCAGCTCTCTGGCAAAGCGTCCGCCGAAAAAGCCTTCGATGCAGGGCTGACCGAACGGGCGGAGATGATAGGTGCCCATCGCGGTACGCATGGTGGCGCCGCGCAGATTGCCGTCCCTGGGCAGCGCGTCCGGCTCGTCCAGCGCCAGCATCACCTTGTCGGCGAGGCCGAGCGGAAGGCCGCGCGCGGCTTCGACTTTTGCCGGCAACGCCGGATGAAAGCGAATCGACTCTTCGGCGATCAGATTGGTCGGGACGGTCACGATTGCGTTGTTCGCCGTCAGCGTGCCGCGCGAGGTCTCGATCCGCATCCGCGCTGCCGAGTGATCGATCATCGTCACCTGCGTGTTCAGCGCCAGCGGGCAAGACGCGCCATAGGCTGCCATCAGCGTGCCATAGCCGCGCCGCACTCGCCAGTTGATCTCGGTGTCCTCATAGGCGTCCATGTCCGATATCGAGACCCGGTCGAGTTCGGTGCCGTTCACATAAGTCGAGATCGCATCGATCATCGGGTTCCAGCGATTGCCGGGCTCCAGGTAGGCGCTGGCGGCGCTGTCGCGACCGCTCTTGCCCAGTTCCTCCGCAGCGTCTTCGGCGCGGTCATAGAACGCGTCGAGCGCCTGGATGAAATCCATGCGCTCGACAGACGGAAACGCCCCCTCGAAGGCCTGCTCGCGCCACGGCGGGCGGGCCTTGTCGATCTTGAAATGGAGCTGTTCGGCGATCGGGACGAAGGAATTCCGGTCGGCCGAATGCAGCCAGCCGCAGCCGAGGTCGAAAGTGATGTCGGGGGACGCCATGATAGTATGGCCGCGCCCGCCGGTGCGATCGCGCGCTTCCAGCACGATGACCGAGAGGCCGGAACCTTCCAGCGCATGGGCGGCGCCGAGGCCGGCGGCGCCCGCCCCGATGATGGCGACATCGACTTCGGAGGGGAGGGAGGACATGCTCTTACTTTAGCAAGTTCGGTGTTGAGCTTGAAGCCGGTACCACGACCGGTGTCATCATCCGCCACCCGGTCGCGCCTTCGCCTCGGTTCTATCTCGGGCGGTGCGGCGATTACTGGATGCCCGCCTTCGCGGGCATGACAGCATCAGGCAAGCGTAAGTTATGCCACCGCCTGCTTGGACTTCTCCGCGCGCTTGCGCTCGTTGGCGTCGAGATGCCGCTTGCGCAGGCGAATCGACTTCGGCGTGATCTCGACCAGTTCGTCGTCCTCGATATAGGCCAGGGCCTTTTCCAGCGTCATCTGGATCGGCGGGGTCAGGCGCACCGCTTCGTCCTTCGAGGTGGTGCGGATGTTGGTGAGCTGCTTGCCCTTGAGAATGTTGATCTCGAGGTCGTTGTCGCGGGTGTGCTCGCCGACGATCATGCCCTTGTAGACCTTCCAGCCGGGCTCGATCATCATCGGGCCGCGGTCCTCCAGCTTGAACATGGCGTAGGCCACCGCCTCGCCCTGGTCGTTGGAGATCAGGACGCCATTGCGGCGGCCCTGGATGTCGCCCTTGTAGGGCAGATAGTTGTGGAACAGGCGGTTCATGATCGCCGTGCCCTTGGTGTCGGTCATCAGGTCGCCCTGATAGCCGATCAGGCCGCGGGTCGGCGCGTAGAACACCAGCCGCAGACGGTTGCCGCCGGAGGGGCGCATCTCGATCATCTCGGCCTTGCGTTCACTCATCTTCTGCACCACCACGCCGGAGAATTCCTCGTCGACGTCGATCACGACTTCCTCGACCGGCTCCAGCAACTGTCCGTTCTCGTCCTTGGTGAGCACGACGCGGGGGCGCGACACGCTGAGCTCGAAACCTTCGCGGCGCATGGTCTCGATCAGGATCGCCAGCTGCAATTCGCCGCGGCCCGAAACTTCCATGGAATCCTTGTCCTGCGCCTCGACCACGCGCAACGCGACGTTGCCCTCGGCCTCCCGCAACAGGCGGTCGCGGATCAGGCGGCTCGTCACCTTGTCGCCTTCGGTGCCGGCCAGCGGCGAGTTATTGACGATGAACGACATCGACACGGTCGGCGGATCGATCGGCTGCGCCTGGATCGGGATTTCGACGCTCGGATCGCAGAAGGTGTCGGCGACGGTGCCCTTGGGCAGGCCCGCGATGGCGACAATGTCGCCGGCTTCGGCCAGTTCGACCGGCTGCCGCTCGAGGCCGCGGAAGGCCAGAATCTTGGTGATGCGGCCGGTTTCCACCACCTTGCCGTCGCGTGACAGCACCTTCACCGCCTGGTTCGGCTTGACCGAACCGGACGCGATGCGGCCGGTGATGATGCGGCCGAGATAGGGATTGGCCTCCAGAATGGTGCCGAGCAGCCGGAACGGGCCTTCCTCGACCACCGGCGGCGCGACATGCTTGATGACGAGGTCGAACAACGGCTTCATGCCGGCGTCATGGGATCCGTCCGGGGTGGTGGCCATCCAGCCGTTCTTGCCCGACCCGTACAGAATCGGGAAATCGAGCTGCTCGTCGGTGGCGTCGAGTGCCGCGAAGAGGTCGAACACCTCGTTGACGACTTCGGTGATACGGGCGTCGGGGCGATCGACCTTGTTGATGGCGACGATCGGCTTCAGGCCAAGTTTCAACGCCTTGCCGACCACGAATTTGGTCTGGGGCATGGGACCTTCGGCGGCGTCGACGAGAACGATCACGCCGTCGACCATCGAGAGAATGCGCTCCACCTCGCCGCCGAAATCGGCGTGGCCCGGCGTATCGACGATGTTGATCTGGGTGTCTTCCCAATGCACCGAGGTGCATTTGGCGAGAATGGTGATGCCGCGCTCGCGCTCCAGATCGTTGGAATCCATCGCGCGCTCGACCTGGCGCTGGTTGTCGCGATAGGTGCCGGATTGCTGCAGCAGCTTGTCGACCAGAGTGGTCTTGCCGTGGTCGACGTGCGCGATGATGGCGATGTTGCGAAGGTTCATGGCTGTTCTTCTGGCTCGGACAATGGCTGGAGCGCGATCTCGCCGGAAAACCGGGACCCACTTTTCCGGATCACGCTCAAAACCTGGAATTCTACGCGGGCGCCTGGCGCCCAAAAAGGAAGCCCGGCCAAAAGGACCGGGCGCACTTTGCTCGTTGCATTGCAATATATTCAGAAAACACCAAAAAACAATGGCTCGTTTCGTATTTGGTTACCTCATTTTTGCCAGTGCTGCCGCCTCAATTGCCTTTTTTGGGGACCGGATAAACGCCCCGCAACACCTCCTCGAAGTGGTTTTTGACCGCCTCATTGCAGAGACAGGCCCGAATGCGCAGCGCGTCGGGGTTGCGGACCATGATCGAGCCGCGGCGGGTTTCCACGACCCCGTCCGCCTTGAAGGCCTGAATCACCCGGCTCGTATAGCTGCGGCCGACCCCCAGCAGGGTCGCCAACTGTTCATGGGTCAGCGGCACGATGTCGTCGCCCTCGGTTCGATCCATCGCCGCGACGATCCATTTGGCCGTGCGCTGCTCGATCGAATGGATCGCATTGCACGCCGTCGACTGGAACATCTGGGCCAGCATGCAGTCGGCATAGCGCGCAAAGACGTTGCGCAGCGTGGTCGACTTCAGCTTCGCCGCCTCCAGCTTTCCGACGGGCAGGTGCACGAAAGGTCCGCCGAACTTGACCATGATGCGGGTATAGGCCGGCAGATAGCCTTCGCTGACGATGCCGCCGACCGCGCCTTCGCGACCGACCAGAATGGTTTCCACATCGCGGCCGTCCTCATTGGGAACCAGATAGGACGCGAGGCTCGGTCCGCACGGAAAATGCACAATCTCGACATCGTCGCCAGGATTGTAGAGCAGGTCGTTAGGCCCAGCCATGTCCTGCGTCAGATGCGGCTCGATCAAAGCAAAGTCGCTGGCGCTGAGCCGCCGCAAAAGGTTGTTGTACGGACGGTCGCTCCCGACCGGAGCGTTGCCGCTTCGCGTTATCATCCCGGATGCCCCTTGCACCGCTGCCTTGATTATAACTGATCACGCCTGATTGTTGTGTACACAAGTGAACAGACAGGTGCCCCCCGACGTGATGGTTTCAGAATTGGAACCGGCCGGGACCGGCCTTCCTCGCTCATGGTGAATCATGGAACCCGCGTCTATCGAAGGCATGCCCGGCAATGTGCTGATTGTCGAGGATGATCCAATCATCGCGCTCGATTTCGAGGACACCATTCTCGGTTTCGGCGTGAAAGCCGTGCGGACCGCGGGGAACGTGGTCAGGGCGCTCGGAATGATTGCCGATCAGGCCCCGGATTTTGCGCTGCTCGATGTCGGGCTGGTGCGTGAAAAGAGCTTTGCCATCGCCGAGCGCCTCGATGCGCTGAAAATCCCCTTCGTCTTTGTCACGGGATATGGCGCCGATGTCAGGCTTCCCGCGGCCTTCGCGGACCGGCCGCGATTACCGAAGCCCTGTTCGAGCGAGGCGCTGCAAAGCGCGCTGAAACGGCGTCCCGGCGAAACTGCCGGGCGCTGATTCTATCCCGGCTTCGGATCGAACGTCTTCGACCACAAGGCCACATCGGCGCGGTCGCGCAGGGTCACCGTCATCTGTCCGGTCGACCCGTCTATCCTGACGTGGCCGAAGAACTGCATACCGGCGGAGGGCGGCAGGTTCTGCTGGCCCGGGGCGGGCGCCCTGATGAATTTCACTTCGGGCCCGAACGTATTGTCGAGTTCGTTGGGTCCGAATGTGCCGGCGTGAAGCGGGCCGGCGACGAATTCCCAGAACGGCTCGAAATCCTGGAACTGCGCCTTGTCGGGATTGTAGTAATGCGCCGCGGCGTAGTGAACGTCGGCCGTCAGCCAAACAATGTTGACGATCCCGGCTGATTTGATGAAGCGCAGCAGGTCGGCAATTTCAATTTCGCGGCCGCGCGGCGGGCCGTCGCTTTGGGCAATCGCTTCCGAACCTTTCTTGTTGGACCACTCATCATAGACGATGATGCCGAGCGGCATGTCGGAGGCGGTCACCTTCCAGGTGGCGCGCGAGTTCAGCAGCGCCCGCTTCAGCCACGCCAACTGGTCGGGCCCGAGGAAGTGGCTCGCGGGGCCGTAAACGGTCTGTTGATTGTCGCCGTTGGGGCCGCGATAGCTGCGCTGGTCCAGCATGAAGACATCGAGATGAGGCCCGTAGTCCCGTGTGCGATAGATCCGGCCCGGCTCGGTGAGGCTCGCGCGCATCGGGTACATCTCGTGGAACGCGCGCGCCCCGCGCGCGGCGAGCAAGTTGATGTTGCGCTCGCTGTAGGCGGCGGGGAGTTGCTTCGAGGCCGACCAGTTGTTGACGACTTCGTGGTCGTCCCACTGCACGAAGATCGGCACCTCGGCATTGAAGTCGCGCACATTGTTATCGAGCAAGTTGTACTTGTGCGCCGCACGAAACTCGTCGAGCGTCTCGGCGACCTTTGCTTTCTCCGGGATGACAAGGTTTTTCCAGACGGTGCCGTCGGCGAGTTTCACTTCGGCGGCGATCACGCCGTCGGCGTAGATGGTATCGCCGGAATGAAGCAGGAAATCCGGCCGGTGCTTGCGCATGGTGGCGAAGGTGCGCATGCCGCCATCCTCGGGATTGATGCCCCAGCCCTGCCCGGCGACATCGCCGCCCCACACGAAACTGACGTCGCGTCGATCGCCTGGCGCGGTGCGGAAGCGACCGATCGCCGGCTCGCTCGAAATGGCGGGGTGAGCGAGGTCCCGAAACCGGACACGGTAAAAAATCTCCTGCCCAGCGGGCAGATTTTCCAGCAACATTCTGGCGGCGAAATCGCTTTCGGGCAGTGCGGCGATCGGCGGCAAGACCCTCGCATCGCTGAACGATTCGGTGGTGGCGACCTCGACCATCATATGCGACGGCCGGTCCGCGCGCGCCCACACGACGCCGCCGTCGGCGCCGACGTCGCCTGACTGCGCGCCATGCGTGATCAGGGGCCGCTGGGCGGCGCGGCTGAGATAGGGCGCCGCCAGGGCGCCGATACTGGTAGCCGCGGCTGTCGTCAGCATCCGCCGGCGGCAAATCTTCAGGGTCATGCACGTCTCTCTCGACCGGCCAGCAGGATGCCCGAAAGCGCCGACAAATCTAGAAAGGTTTTGTGACGCTCGTTTGCGGAACGGCCCGCCTACAACGTCCCGGCCGCCCGGAACTGGGCGCCCGCCCGTTGCAGGGTTTGCGGCATGCTCATCAGCACCGCCTTGCGGTCGGCCACTGCGTTGTGGAACTGATCGAGCGCGATATTGAAGGCGGTCAACGAGCCCTCCTCGATGGCGCCGTGCTCGAAGCAGCGCAGCGTATCGCGCAGGATATCGTCCGCCTCCATCTGCATCTGGTCGAGTTCCTCGGTGGAATCGCTGCGGCGCGCGGCGGCAATCATGTCCAGCAGGCGTTCGCGCAAGGTGCTGTTGTTGCCGCGCTCGTCCTTCCTGAGGTAGCCCGCGAACCAGGCGCCGACCGAGCCCATCGCGGACAGCATCATCAAGCCCCACCAGATGAAATCGCTGTAGCGATCCAGGAACGTCTTCTCCTCGCCGTCGACGTAGGCGGCGGCGCCGGGGTGCGCGGGGAGCACGGCATCCTTGTCGGTGTCCGGGGTTTCGATCTGCGCAGCGAGCGGAAAATCGGTCTTCAGGGTCTGGCGTATCGCGAACAGTTGCCGGGTGAAGGTGGCGACGGTCGATTCCGGCAGGCCCTTCCTGGCAACGACGTGGTGGGAGAAGCTGATGGTCTTGACTTCTTCCTCGGGCCGGGCGGGTGAACCGCCGAAGCTGCCGGCGGGTACTTCGGAGGCCTCATACACCGGATGGTTCTGGGCGATCGCGCCGGCCGCATCGATCGCGAGGAAGGTCGGAACCCCGCCTTCGCGCGTCGAGGCCGTAATCGCATCCGCTGTGATCTTGCTGTTGACGGGTCCGGCGGCGAGATAGGCATCCGCCCTCTGATTGCGGATGGCTTCCGAGGCTTCGTTGGCCGGAAACTGGACGATCTCGACCTTGTTCGGATCGACGCCGTATTGCTGCAGGATCACCTTGAGCAGATCGACGTTGGCCTGGGTGCGGCCGACCACGCCGATGCGGTGTCCGGAGAGCTGAACGATTTTCGTGATCTTCGGGGCGGCCTTCTTGCCTTTGACATTCGCCGCTGGCGGCACCCACAGCACCGCGACGTTCTTGCGCAGCGTCGCCACCGCCTGCGCATTCTTCGGCACCTCCAGATCGCCCCGGATGATGGCAAGATCGGCCTTGCCGTCGGCTAGCGCCTTGGCGCTCGCGACCGCGCCATCGGTCTGCATTGGGCGCAAACGGATCTGGCTGCGCGCCTGGATAAAGGCCTGCGAGAGTGTTTGAACCACTCTGACGTCGTCGCTGTTGGCCGGGCCGACGGCGATCCGCAAGGTCACGGGCCGCATCGCAAAATAGTAGGCCGCGGCGACCGCGCCGACCAAGGCGAGAATCCCCGCCAGCGTGACAAACATCAGCCGTCGCTTCTTCGCCGAGCGCGGCGACGGCGGACCGGGCGGCACGACCAGGTCGGGGTCTCCGCCCGCCGATCGCGCAAACAATCGTTTGAAGTCCAGGTTCATGCTGCCAATGCGGTTAAATTGAAATTATAGCAAATTTCCTGCCAGGCGGGGTTACATCGGCGTCATGGTTACCGGCCGTGCTTGGACCGGTTTTGCCGCCATATTGTGGCAGGGATCTTCTGGGGACCCGGTATCCAACTTTCGGTGCTAGGGTAAAGATCACGTGAAACGGGAGGCGATCATGGCGGAGCGGTTGGCGGCGGAGGCGCGAAAAGCGGCGCTGCGGGAGTTGCTGTCGGGGTGGACCGATACGCCCGGCCGTGAGGCGATTGCGCGGACGTTTGTCTTCAGGGATTTCAACGAAGCATTCGGGTTCATGACCCGGGCGGCGCTGGCGGCTGAGAAGAGCGACCATCACCCCGAATGGCGCAACGTCTATAAGACAGTGGAAGTGGTTCTGACGACCCACGACGCCGGCGGTGTTACCGCCCTCGATGTCGAACTCGCCAAGGCCATGAATGCGATCGCAAGACAATTCGGCGTGGCTTGAAGGGATGTCGCGCAATCTTGCAGCGGGGGCGCGGCATCCCCAGTTGGAGAGCGTCAGCCGCGGCGAACCGCCGCGCAAGTCCTGGGGAGCCCAAGCGATGGCATCCGAACATTCCGTGGGTTTTGAGCCGGCCGACGAACTGGCCAAGGACCGCGAGGGCGTGCGCCGGCGCTTCTGGATCAAGCTGAAGCGGGTGGCGGCCAGGCTGCCGTTCGCCGAGGAACTGGTGGCGGCCTATTACTGCGCGTTCGACCGGCAGACGCCGCGCCATGTGCAGGCGACGTTGCTCGGGGCCATAGCCTATTTCATTCTGCCGTTCGATTTCGTCTCGGATGTGCTGCCGGTGCTGGGCTTCACCGACGATGCGGCGATACTTGCCACCGCGATCCGGATGGTCGCTAGCCACATCACGCCGGAGCATCGGGATGCCGCCCGCGCGGCGCTGCGGCGGGGCATCGATGAGAGCGTCGTCGAAAATTAGTTAGCAGCGACGTCGAAAGGTAGTTCGAGCTGGTTCCACGAAAGCCATCATCATCCTCATGACGGCTGGGGTCGGCGCGCGCCGTATCATGGATGCAGGATCACCTTGCCCATCGCCTTGCGGCCGGCGAGCACCTTCAGGGCGTCGGCGGTTTGCGCCAGCGGGAAGGTGCGGTCGACGTGCGACGAGATCTTGCCTTCGGCGGTCCACTTCACGAGCTTCTCCAGATTGGCACGGTTCTTCTCTGCATTGAGCCGCGCCCATGCACCCCAGAACACGCCCCGGATGTCGCAGCCCTTCAACAGCGCCAGGTTGAGCGGCATCTTCGGAATGTCGCCGGCGGCGAATCCGATCACGAGAAAGCGGCCTTCCCATGCGATCGAGCGCAGCGCGGCCTCGGCATAGGTGCCGCCGACCGGATCGAAAATGATGTCGGCGCCCTTGCCGCCGGTCAGCCGCCGCAGGCCTTCCTTCAAATCTTCCTTGGCATAGTTCAGTCCGAGTTCGGCGCCGTGTGCCTTGGCGAATTCAAGTTTTTCTTCCGATGAAGCGCAGGCGATCACCTTCAGGCCCATCAGCTTGCCGAGTTCGCAGGCCGCCAGGCCGGTGCCGCCGGCGGCTCCCAGCACCGCCATGGTCTCGCCCGGCTTCAGACTGGCGCGATCCTCCAGCGCATGCAGCGCGGTGCCGTAGATGATGAATATCCCAGCGGCGCGATCGAAATCGAGATTGTCCGGGATTTTCACGATGGAGTTGGCCGGCAGCGCGATCTTTTCGCGCGCGCCATTGTGGCCGCAGGATGCCGCTACGCGATCGCCGACCTTGAGGTCGGTGACGCCGGCGCCGACGCTCTCGATCACGCCCGCGACTTCGGCCGCCGGCGAGAACGGGAACGGCGGCTTGATCTGGTATTTGCCCTGGATCATCAGCAGGTCGAAGAAATTCAGCGCCGCCGACTTGATCGCGATCACGGCCTCGCCGGGTCCGGCGACGGGATCGGCCACATCGGCCAGCACGAGATCGTCGGGGCCGCAATATTGCGAGCAGAGGATGGCTTTCATGGACACACCTGAGTTTCGGACGCAAAAGGAAGGTTGGCTGCTTCATGCCGGATTTGCGGCCGGGCTACAATCTGATTCGGATGCTTTTGGGGTACTGCGCTATCCTTCGTCATTGCAATGGATTGGATCGTCGCAAGGGCTCCTCGCAATGGCGATGATGGACAAGGAATCAAACGATGTTCGAAAAGGGCCTGCTGGCGGCAAAGCGCATCCTGGTCACCGGCGGTGGCTCCGGGCTGGGCGCTGCGATGGGACGCCGCTTCGCCGAGCTTGGCGCCGAGCTGATCATCTGCGGCCGCCGGCTTGACGTGCTGGAGGCTGCGGCGGCGCAGATGCGCAACGATTTCGGCGGCAAGGTCAGCGTCATCAGATGCGACATCCGCGACGGCGCCGCGGTCGACGCCATGATGGACGCGGTCTGGCGCGAGGCGCCGCTCGACGTGCTGGTCAACAATGCCGCCGCGACCTTCATCGCCCAGACCGAGCATCTGTCGTTTCGCGCGGCGGATGCGATCCTTGCGCCGACCCTGCACGGCGCGATGTATTGCACGCTCGGTGCCGGCAAGCGCTGGATCGAAGCGGCACACAAGGGCGTCGTGCTCAGCATCCTCTCGACCTCGACCATTACCGGCCGCGCCTTCACGGTGCCCTCGGCGATGGCGAAGTCCGCCATTCTCGCGATGACCAAAAGCCTTGCGGTGGAATGGGGCCCCAGAGGCATTCGCACCGTGGCGATTGCGCCGGGTGCATTCCCGACGCCTGGCGCATCGGGCCAGCTTCGGCCCGAGGGCCGCGACGACGGCTGGGCGTCAAGGAATCCGCTCGGTCGGGTCGGCGAACATGGTGAGCTTGCCGATCTCGCGAGTTTCCTGATTTCAGACCGCGCCGGCTACATCAACGGCGAGATGGTGGTGCAGGACGGCGGCTCGCATCTGCGCAGTTCCGGCGCCGAGGATCTGCTGCAATGGACGGACGCACAGTGGGAGAAGCAGCGCACGGCGCGGTCGAGGGGCTGAGGGTGAACTTCGCCAGCAAGTTCTGAACGAACCGCTTCACCGATTTGCAACTGCCTTCCCAAAAAGATATTTCCCGGCTATCCATCGCTCCGTGATCGGCGATGCCGGGCCATCTTCCAGTCACAATGATGAGGGAACCAGATTTGGTCATGTCCGTGCGGCGAATCCTGATATCCCTGATGGCGAGTGTGGTTATGTGCGGGATCGCGGTCCCGGCACAGGCGCAGAGCGCGCCGCCGAAGGCCTCGAAAGACGCGGCCAAGCCGAATTCTGCAAAACCTGAGGTCGCCAAGCCCGCCGCGGCCGTCGCAGGCGGCGCGGAGCCGACGCTGATCGGCCAGTTCGGCACCTGGGGCGCCTACACCGCGACGACGAACGGCAAGAAGGTGTGCTTCGCGCTGGCCAAACCCTCGTCGTCGAAAACCAATCCGCCGAATCGGCCGCGCGATCCGGCCTACGCCTTTGTCTCGACGCGTCCAGCGGAAAAAGTCGTCAACGAAGTCTCGGTCATGATCGGCTACACGCTGAAGCCGGGCTCTGAATCCACGCTGGAAGTCGGCGGCGCCGCCTACGCGATGTACACCCAGGGCGACGGGCTCTGGATCAAGAACGCCGCCGAGGAAGAGCGGATGGTGGAAGCCATGCGCAAGGCCGCCGATGCGACGGTCAAGGGCGTGTCGGCCAAGGGTACCGAGACCACGGATACCTTCTCGCTGAAGGGGTTGGCCCAGGCGCTCGACCGGCTGGCGCAGGATTGCAGGCGCTAAACGCCCTCTAACGCCCGGTTCGATGCATTTAGTGCCTTTCCCGCGGGTCGCGGAAGGCCTATCTGATGTCAAATGAACGAGATCATGACCAGCCTTTCCATCGATCCCATGTCCGGCGCGATCGCGCCGTTGGAAAAGATCGCGCTCGAAACCTACGTGCCGCCGGCGAAGCCGTCGCTGGTCGGGCTGTCGCGCGCGGAAATTTCCGATCAACTCGGCGCCATCGGCGTGCAGCCTTCGCAGCGCAAGATGCGGGTGCAACAGCTATGGCACTGGATCTATGTCCGCGGCGTGCAAGATTTTGCCGACATGACCAGCATCTCCAAGGAGATGCGCAGCACCCTCGAGACGCATTTTACGGTGGCGCGGCCCGAGGTGGTCGCCGAACAGATCTCCAGCGACGGCACCCGCAAATGGCTGCTGCGATTGCCGAGCGGCGACAGCGTCGAAAAGGCGCATGAAGTCGAGTGCGTCTATATTCCGGAAACCGACCGCGGCACGTTGTGCGTCTCCTCGCAGGTCGGCTGTACGCTGAACTGCTCGTTCTGCCACACCGGCACGCAGCGCTTGGTGCGCAACCTCACCGCGGGCGAAATCGTCGGCCAGATCATGGTGGCGCGCGACCGGCTCAACGACTGGGCCGACCGCGAAACCCCGACCGGCAGCCGCCTCGTCACCAATGTCGTCATGATGGGAATGGGCGAGCCCCTCTACAATTTCGAGGCGGTGCGCGATGCGCTCCTCATCGTCTCCGACAACGAGGGCATCGGCATTTCCCGCCGCCGCATCACGCTGTCGACCTCCGGCGTGGTGCCGAACATCGCCCGGACCGGCGACGAGATCGGCGTCATGCTGGCGATCTCGCTGCATGCGGTGCGCGACGAATTGCGCGACGAACTGGTGCCGCTGAACAGGAAATATCCGATCGCCGAATTGCTGCAGGCCTGCCGCGACTATCCCGGCTCGTCCAATGCGCGGCGCATCACCTTCGAATATGTGATGCTGAAGGGCGTCAACGATTCGCTCGACGACGCCAAGCTCCTGGTGAAGATGCTGAAGGGCATCCATGCCAAGATCAATCTCATTCCGTTCAATCCGTGGCCGGGCACGCGCTACGAATGTTCGGACTGGGACCAGATCGAGAAGTTCTCCGAATACATCTTCAACGCCGGGTACTCCTCGCCGGTGCGCACGCCGCGCGGTCGCGACATCCTGGCGGCCTGCGGCCAGTTGAAGTCGGAAACCGAAAAACTCTCGGCGCGCGAGCGCCAGGCGCTGCGCGCGATGGCGATGACGGATTAGGGATGACGCAATCGTCTTTGAATTCGTCATTGCGAGCAAAGCGAAGCAATCCAGCTTTCTTTCCGTGTTGACGATGGATTGCTTCGCTTCGCTCGCAATGACGGTGGTTTGACTCATGGCGCTGATCGGCCGCTTGTTCGTCATCCTGTTCGCCTTCCTCGCCGCCTGCCTGGTGGCGGGGATGATCGTGGTCGGCGCGGTGCTGTTCCCGGAGTTTTCCGATTTCGCCGGTGGCTCGATTGACCCCGACGCGGTGGACATCGTGCTGGGTTTCGGTTTCATCTTCCTCAGCGGGTTTGCGCTGCTGCCGGCGATGGTCGTGGTGCTGATCACCGAGGCGTTCAATATCCGCAGCGTGCTGGCTTACGCGCTGGGCGGCGGCATCGTCGGCCTGGCCTGCTATCTCGGCTTGATCCCGTTCGATCCCGATACCCTTCACTTCGACGGCATCGTCCGGCGCCATCTCGAAATCATGACCGGCGCGGGCATTGTCGCTGGCCTCGTGTACTGGATGATCGCGGGCCGCAACGCCGGCGCCTGGCGCGAACCGCCGCGCCCGCTAAGGCCCCCGCCGACGCTGCCAGCGCATCCGCCCGCGCCACCGCCAGCGTCATGAAGAAGCGGGCCGGACGCCTTTTCATCCCTGGCGGCCTCGGCTAAACCCCGCGCCATGAACCGATCGGGACTCTATACCGCGCTGGCCCTGGCGCTCGTCGTCGGATTGCTGTTCGGGATCTACCCCGAGCTCGATCTGCAGCTGGCTGCCCTGTTCTTCGACGCATCGAACAAGACCTTTCCGCTGAAATTCAACACGCCGGCGATGATCGCGCGCGACGCCGCGATGTGGATCGCGTGGGGTCTTGCACTGCCGTCGATCGTCGCGCTGGTGGTGAAGCTGGCGCGACCGGACAAGCCGCTCCTGATCCCGGGACGGACGGTCATGTTTCTGCTGGTTACGTTGACGCTTTCCGCCGGGGTTCTCACCAATTTCACCTTCAAGAGCTATTGGGGCCGGCCGCGCCCCATCGTGGTCACGCAATTCAACGGCCCGCAGGAATTCGTGCCGTGGTGGGATCCACGCGGCAGCTGCGGCCGGAACTGCTCGTTCTTTTCAGGGGAGGGCGCCACTGCGTTCTGGACCTATGCGCCGGCGGCGCTGACGCCGCCGGCGTGGCGTCCGCTGGCATTTACGGCCGCCACCCTGTTCGGCGTGGTCACCAGCGGCTTGCGGATGGCGTTCGGGGGGCACTTCTTTACCGACGTCGCGGCCGCCGGACTGGTGACATTCCTCGTGATCTGGTTGATGCATGGCTACATCTACCGCTGGCCGTCGACCCGGCTGTCGGACGCGCGCATCGACGCCGCGCTGACGCGTTTCGCCTGGCCGCTCTACCGGCTGCGGCAGAAATGGCGCGGGCGCTCCCAGTAAGTTCGACTTCATCACGCCCGGTTCCACTAAACGCGTGCCCATCAGCGCTAAATTTGTTATTCGCGCACTCACGTCGCAAACGAGGTTGTCACGTCGACCGATTGGAAGCTCTATGAGCACGATTCTGAAAAGCCTGCCCAAAGGGGAAAAAGTCGGTATCGCCTTCTCGGGCGGCCTCGACACGTCAGCGGCGCTGCTGTGGATGAAGCAAAAGGGCGCCCGCACCTTTGCTTATACTGCCAATCTCGGCCAGCCTGACGAGGCCGACTACGATGAGATTCCGCGCAAGGCGCTGGAGTTCGGTGCCGAAAAAGCCCGGCTGGTGGATTGCCGCACGCAACTGGTCCACGAAGGCATTGCCGCCATCCAATCCGGTGCCTTCCACGTCTCGACCGGCGGCATCGCCTATTTCAACACCACGCCGCTCGGCCGCGCCGTGACCGGCACGATGCTGGTGTCAGCCATGAAGGAGGACGGCGTCAACATCTGGGGCGATGGCTCCACCTATAAGGGCAACGATATCGAGCGGTTCTACCGCTACGGCCTGCTGACCAATCCGAGCTTGCGGATCTACAAGCCATGGCTCGACCAGCAGTTCATCGATGAATTGGGCGGTCGCGCGGAAATGTCGGCGTTCATGGCCGCCAGCGGATTCGCCTACAAGATGAGCGCCGAGAAGGCGTATTCGACCGACAGCAATCTGCTCGGCGCTACCCACGAGGCCAAGGATCTCGAGAGTCTCGACCGCGGCATCGAGATCGTCAATCCGATCATGGGCGTGCCATTCTGGCGCGACGACTGTGTCGTCAAGGCCGAAAAGGTTGCCGTGCGTTTTGTGGAAGGCCAGCCGGTCGCGCTGAACGGCCGGACGTTCGCCGATCCCGTCGCGCTGTTCCTCGAAGCCAATGCCATCGGCGGCCGGCACGGCCTTGGCATGAGCGATCAGATCGAGAACCGCATCATCGAGGCCAAGAGCCGCGGCATTTACGAAGCTCCGGCCATGGCGCTGCTGCACATCGCCTACGAACGCCTGGTCACGGGCATCCACAACGAAGACACCATCGAGCAATACCGCGTCAGCGGCATGCGGCTTGGTCGCTTGCTCTACCAGGGACGGTGGTTCGATTCCCAGGCGCTCATGCTGCGTGAAACCGCCCAGCGTTGGGTGGCTCGCGCCGTCACCGGCGAGGTGGCGCTGGAGTTGCGCCGTGGCAACGATTACTCGATCCTGAACACCGACAGCCCCAATTTGACCTATCGGCCCGAGCGGCTGAGCATGGAGAAGGTGGACGATGCGGCGTTCACCCCGGCGGACCGTATCGGCCAGCTGACGATGCGCAACCTCGACATATCAGATACAAGGGCCAAGCTGAGCCTCTACGCGGAGTCGGGCTTGCTCTCGATGGGCGAAGGCTCGGATATCCTCAAACTCCAGAACGACAAGGACTGAACCGCGCGGGATTCGAGCGACCGTTACGGGGAAGTCATCCAGGGCGGATAGATTGTCCACCTGCAAATTTCTTGCGGGGCGGCGGTCGTTCCGGCCCGCGGGCGTACCTGACGCGGAGCCTTGATCATGACCAAGCTCGTTGCCGCAATATCCCTCGCGATCCTGTTTTCGTTATCGCCGGCTATTGCCCAGACCGTCTACCCGATCGACCGCGCCGAAATCCTTTCGGGCGCCCAGTTCGACTTCAAGGTCGAGTTTCCAGACAAGGTCGATCCGGCGAAGTTGAAGATAACTGTCAACGGCCAGGATTATGCCGCCGTGTTCGGCCGGACCGCAACATTCATCGAGCGTGAAGACGGCAAGGACCAGTCCGCCCTGATGCTTCGCGACGTCACATTGACGAAGCCCGGGCAAGTCACGATCGAGGTCGGCGATGGTACCCGCAGCCGCCAACTGGTGTGGACGGTCTACGACACCGGGCCGCGCAAGGCGAAGAACGTGATCCTTTTCATCGGCGACGGCATGTCGCCCGCCCATCGCACCGCGGCGCGGCTGCTCTCCAAGGGCATCGCCGAAGGCAAGAGCCTCGGCAAGCTCGCCATCGACGACATGCCCCACATGGCGCTGGTGGCGACCGCCGGCTCGGATTCGATCATCACCGATTCCGCCAACTCGGCCAGCGCCTACGCCACCGGCCACAAGACCGCTTCGGCCGCGATGGGCGTCTATGCCGATCGCACCGCCAGTCCGTTCGATGACCCCAGGGTCGAAACCATCACGAGTCTGGCGAGGCGGCAACTCGGCCTGGGCATCGGCATCGTCACCAATACAGAAGTCGAGGACGCCACGCCGGCCGCGATGATCGCGCATACCCGCCGCCGCGCCGCCTATGACGAGATCGTCGCGCAGTATTTCGCCGCCAGGCCGGACGTGTTGATGGGCGGCGGGGCTGCGAATTTCCTGCCGCAAGGTGCGCCCGGCTCGAAGCGCAAGGACGACATCGATTACGTCGCCCGATTTCGCGAAGCCGGCTACAAGGTGGCCATGACCGCGGGCGAGCTGAACGCGCTGGCGGCCCAATCCGATACGCGCCAGCTGCTCGGCCTGTTCGCCACGGGAAACATGGATGGCGTGCTGGATCGCAAGTTCCTGAAGGGCGGCGGCGTCGGCAAGTTTCCCGAGCAGCCTGACCTGACCGAACAGGTCCAGGCCGCGCTGAACGTACTGTCGCAGAAGGATGCCGGCTTCTTCCTGATGGTGGAATCAGGCATGATCGACAAATATGCGCATCTGCTCGATATGGAGCGCGCCGTCTACGACACCATCATGCTCGACAATGCGGTGCGGCTGGCGCGCGACTGGGCGCGGGCGCGCGGTGACGACACCCTCGTTCTGGTACTGGCGGATCACAATCATCCCAACAGCCTTGTCGGCACCATCCATGACGACATGAGCATGACGCCGAACGCGCCGTTGCGCGAGCGCGTTGGCGTGTACGAGAAGGCGGGATTTCCCAACTACCCGGCGCCCGATGCCGAGGGGTATCCGTCGCGCGTGGACGTCAGCCGGCGGCTCGCGATATTCTCGGCCAGCCTGCCGGATCACTATGAGACCTTCCGCCCGAAGCTCGATAGTCCGAACGAACCCACGGTGAAGGGTGACGCGCCCGGGACCTTCAAGGCCAACGAAAAATACAAGGATGTTCCGGGCGTCGTACTGCGCTACGGCAATCTGCCGGCGATGATGCGCGCTAGCGTGCATTCGGGAGAGGACGTGATCCTGACCGCGGCCGGACCCGGCAGCGAGCGGGTACGCGGATCGTTGGATAACACCGATGTGTTCCGCGTCATCGCCGACGCCCTTGGCCTGGCGCCCGCGGCGCAATAGCGCGCTCAAGAAGGCGTCGGCGGCGAGAAGATCAGCTTGACGCAGCTGCGAAAGACCAGGATTTGCCGTTCCAGCCGGCGCGGGTCGTTCAGCGTCTTCGACAGGATGATCCCGCCATCGACGATGCATGACAGCATATCGGCGAGATCATCGAGGTCGACCGCCTCCTTCGGCGGATAGGCCGCGGCAATGCCCTCGAAGATGCTGCGGAAGCGCGCGTTCCAGTTGCGCACAGATTGCGCGGTGAGGTCGCGCACCTCGCGATCGAACAGCCGTTCCTGATAGCAGATGCTGGCAATCAGGCAGCCGGGATGGCCGTTCGGCAGGTCGGCCATCACTTCGGCAAGCAGCTTCAGCGAGATCAGGAACGCCTGCAGCGGATCGTCCGACAGCTGCCGGCCGCGCTCGAAGATGTCGTCGAACAGCCGGTCATTGGTCCCGACGTAACGGCGGACCATCTCGCGGGCGAGCGCGTTCTTGTCCCTGAAGTGATAGAAGAAGCCGCTCTTGGTGAGACCGGCCTCCGCGATCACTTCCTCGATCGAGGTGGCGCCAAATCCCTTGGCCAGCACGGCCGCTTCCGCGACCTCGAGGATCCGCTCCCGCGTCGCTTCGCCTTTTCCCATTCCACACTCCGAAAAACCGTACTCATGGTACGGATGGCTATCCGCACAGCGCCGCCGCGGCTTCGTCCGCGCCGTACAACCTCATGATTTTGTATCATTTTCGGGCCGAAGGTTCAGCCGCACCATGCGCTCGCTAGGAAGCCGCGACGTTTTGCGGCACCAGTCCCTCCAAGACCGCAGCCGCCGGCGCGAGACGTAACCGACATACGGACCTTACCGATCATGGAGATTGAAGTGACCAAATACCGACACGATCTGCCGCAACGCCACGGCGGCATTTTTCTCGCCGACGGCGGCTTGGAAACGACGCTGATCTTTCATGACGGTCTCGAACTGCCCCACTTCGCGGCGTTTGTGCTGCTCGACAGCCCGGAGGGCCTGCAGAAGCTCAAGCGGTATTACGAGGCCTATCTCGCGGTCGCCCGTGCGCACGGCACGGGCTTCGTGCTCGACAGCCCGACATGGCGCGCCAACCCCGACTGGGCCGACAAGCTGGGCTATGACGCCGCCGCGCTCAAGGCGATCAACGTCCGTTCGATCGCTTTCCTGGAAGACTTGCGCGCCGGCTGGGAGAGGCCGGAGCTCCCGTGCGTCATCAGCGGCGCCATCGGCCCGCGCGGCGACGGGTATAAGGCCGGCAACATCGATGCGGCGGAGGCCGAGGCCTATCATGCGGCGCAGATCGCCGCCTTCGTCGAGGGCGGCGCCGACATGGTGACGGCCTATACGCTGACCAGCATCAATGAAGCCATCGGTATAGCGCGTGCGGCCAAGGCCCAGGCAATCCCGGCGGTGATCTCGTTCACGGTGGAAACCAACGGCTGCCTGGTCAATGGAGCGACATTGCGCGAGGCGATCGAAACCGTGGATCGCGAGACAGCAAGCGCGCCCGAATATTTCATGATCAATTGCGCGCATCCGGTGCATTTCGAGAAGGCGCTGGAAGCGGGTGAAGGCTGGGTCAAGCGCATCCACGGCGTGAGAGCCAATGCGTCGACCAAGAGCCACGCCGAACTCGATGAGTGCACAGCGCTCGATGCGGGCGACCCGCGCGATCTCGGCCGGCGCTACCGCGATCTCAGGCGCGCTTTCCCGGCGATGCGCATGCTGGGCGGCTGCTGCGGCACCGATCACCGTCATGTCCAGGCGATTTGCGACGCCGTTCTGCCGCCGCGCGCCCTCACCGCCTGATAGCCAAATGAAGATGGCCGGGATTGCTCCCGGCCATTTCTTACTGCGGTTGATTTGCCTCAGCGGGGTCGCGCGGTGCCGGGCGGCGGGGGCGGCAGCGATGCCGATCCGCCATTGAGCAACGGCGTGATGTTGCGGATCGTGACGCGGCGATTGACGATGCTGGGCCCGTCGGTCGGCTCTTTCAGGTATTGCTCGCCATACCCTTGCGAGGTCAGGTTTTCCGCCGGCACGTTGAATTGCTGAGTCAGCAGCGTGGCGGCGGATTCGGCGCGGCGATCCGACAGCGACAGATTGTCGACGTCCGATCCCACCGCGTCGGTATGACCTTCGATCAGGAATACTGCGCGCGGGTTGGCCGCGATCGCCCGATTGAGCCCGTCCGCGATCGCCTGCAGCTTCGACGCCTGGTCGGGGGGAATTTCCCACGATCCGGTTTCGAAGTTAATGCTGTTGAGATCGATGCTCGGCATGCGCTGGCGCACCGAGGGGCTGTAGCGGATTTCGTCGAGCGAATACCGCCGTTCGATCCGCTCCACCGGCGGCGCAATCATGGTGTCGTAGAGCAGCTCCGGCGACGCCTCGTCGGCTTCGACGATGTAGCGGTCCTGCGGAATGCGGAGGACCGGCGGCGCCAGATCGACGTAGAAGCCGCCGAAGCCGCGCGGGCCGCGATAGCTGTTGTCGATGATGATGATCTCGCGGCCGCGCGGATCCCTGCGAATCCGCCGCAGCAATTGGCCGCTGCGATCGTTCACGGTGATGATCTGCGTGCCATCGGGACGGATCACGATGGTGCGCGTTTCGTTACCGACCTGCCGGGTCTGGATGTCGCGCGCGCCGTAGCGGAAACGATCCACTTCGTTGTGGCGAATGAACGACCGGCCGCTGGGATCTTGAATGATGATCCGGCCCGGCTCCCTGATGATGGTGCGGCCGCCTTCCTGGGTCTCCCGGCGCTGCTCGCGAAATCCCTCCAGCTTGGTGGGGCCGCCCTGCTGGGCTGGCGAACCCTGCGGAATAGCCTTCAGGCCTTCGGCCGGCGGCGGCGCGGCGGGTATCGGGGCTGCGACTGTCGGCGGTGGCTGTCGGGTCACAGGTGCGCCCGACGGCAGCGCGGTCTGTCCACCGGGGACAGGTGCTGCGGTCGGCGCACCGGCAGCAGGAGGCGAGCCCGGAGTCGGGCTCGCAGTGGGCGAAGGCGCTCCCGGAGTTGGAGTCGCAGTCGGTCCACCCGGAGTGGGAGTAGGAGTCGGAGTCGGAGTCGCTACGCCCGGAGGCGGTGCGGTTCGTGCCGGGGGCGGCGGCGCGCCGGGCCCAGCGCCAGCGGGGGGCGACCCCGGAGGCGTTGTCTGAGTCGGCGGCGCTGTTGCCGCAGGCGGCGCGCTTGGCGGCGGCGGCGCCTGTCTTGCTCCTGGCGGCGGCGTACCCGCGCCGGACCCCGACGGCGGGGGTGGCGTCGGGGCAGCCGTTGGTGCGGTCGGAGCCGGAGTGGCGGATGGCGACGGCAATTGCTTGGTGCCCGCGGGCGGCGGCACGGGAGACGGCGCGCTTTTCTGCTGGGGCGCAACAGGCGCTACGCTGGGCGCAGCCGGCGGCTTCGGCGGCACCGGTGATGGTGCTGCCGTCGGCGGCGGTGGCGGTGCGGTGCGCGCTGCGGGAGGCGGCGGTGGAGGTGTCGCGGGCCGGGGCGGCGGCGGAGGCGCGGCAGCAGGAGGAGGCGGGGGCGGCGGCGGCGCTACGCGCGCAGGCGGGGGCGGCGGCGGGGCAGGCCGGGGCGGTGGAGCAGCCGCCGGCGGGGGCGGCGGCGGGGGTGGGGCAGCCCTGGGTGGTGGCGGGGGCGGTGCGGCGGCCGGGGGTGGCGGCGGCGCCGGACGTGGGGCAACAGCGGGCGGAGCAGCCTTCGGCGGCGCCTTGGGTTTTCCATCCGGACCAAGCTCATCCTTGGCCTGCGCAACCACCAGCGGGGCGGTTTGCGCGTGCGATGCAGGTGCCGCGAATTGCAGGGCCGTAAGGGCTGTCGTGGCGAGCAGCACGAGGCGAAGGTGTGTCATGTGGTCTGGATCCCGGAAATGATTAGCAACACGATGTGGCGATCAACGAATAAGCGTTGGGCCGGATTGTGGCGGCCTGCGACGGCAAAGCTGCTTTTATTTCAGTACACGCAATGTCGAAAGGCGCCATTATTCATCGCGCATTCAGACCCTCGTGTCGAACGCAATATGGCCTGGATCGTTCCCGGCACCCAACCGGATGTATCCGGATTCACGTGAGTCTGGTAGCCCGCAAATCGGCAACGCCGACGGCAGTCGCGGGATTGGGCGTGGTCGGGCCTTGCGGTCCTCGCACCGGAAGCTCGTCGGGAGTTTGCCCGGGCAACTCCTCCGGGCGCGGCGGGCCCCCGGGCTCCCGCATCGGCGGGGGCGCCTCAGGCTGCGGACTTCCCGGCGGGCTTTCCTGCGGCGGCTCGGTCGGTTGCCCCGGCTTGAGCGGCGGATTTTCCGGCAGATCGATGCCCATCTACATCGCCACCTTGCGGTTGTCGCCGATCTCGGGACGGGTGCCGGTGACCGCCGCCGCCGCCATCTTGACATAGCTGATGACGGTGCCGGGCGAATCCCAGAACTCCGCATCGTCGGGCGTCACTTTCAGCACGCGGATATTGGGATCCTCGGCCGAGTCCCACCACGCCTTCGCCGTGGTCGTGAACAGCTGCTTGATCTTGGCGCGGTCGTTGGAGACGATCGCCGTTCCGGTGACCGAAACGTAATTCTGGTCGCTGGCGTCAGCGAATGACAGGTTCACGCCGGGATTGCGGGCGATTTCGTCATCCTTGTGACGGCGGACGTCGGTCAGGAAATAGATCGCATTGTTCTCGCGCTCGAGGTAGGCGCTCATCGGCCGGGCGCGAAGCTTGTCGCCGTCGCGGGTCACCAGCATCGCAAAGCCGATCTTCTTCATCAAATCCCAGACGTGGTCGGTGTCGCGGGCCGTCTTCTCATTAGACATGTGGTCACTCCATTGTGCTGGAGCGATAACGGCGGCGATCCCGCGATGTTCCGTCGGGTCGGCCGGAGCGGGTCACTCCGGTGCGTGGCACACGGCTTCGATATTGTGGCCGTCGTGGTCGAGCACGAAGGCGCCGTAGTAATTGGGATGATAGTGGGCGCGGACGCCGGGCGCGCCGTTGTCGCGCCCGCCCGCCGCCATCGCCGCCCGGTAGAAAGCGTCGACCGTGGCGCGGTCCTTGGCGACGATCGCGACATGCAGCGGCTTGTTCAAGCCGCCTTCGCCGCCGATCCAGAAATCCGGTTTGCCGTCCGCGCCGAATCCGGCCGCGGGAGGATGGTCGTTCTGCTCCTGCGTCACCTCCATGACGAGGCTGTAGCCCAGCGGCGCCAGAGCCGCGAGGTAGAAATCCCTGGCGCGCGGATAGTCGGAAACGGGAAAGCCGATGTGGTCGATCACCGAAATCTCCTGCTGTTCATTCGGCTGATGCTATTTCACCAACAGCGTATTGCTGCGCGTCTTGCCGGTCTCGGCATAGCCTCGCGCGCGCATATCGGCAATGCAGTCCCGGAGCCATTCGTTGCGTGACAGATGCTCGATCACGACCGCGCGCGGCCACAGCGATGACGGCGAATCCCTGAAGAAGCCGGTCAGCACGCGGTCCTCGTAGCCCTCGACGTCGATCTTCAGGGCGTCGACCCGCGCCACCCCGGCCTCGGCCAGGATACGCTGCAACCGCAGCGCGGGCACCTTGAGGGCATGGCCGGCGGGCTGGCCTGTGACGATATGGCTGGCGCCGAGATTGTCGCCGTCGGTCTCGATCAGCAACTCGCCGTCGGAAGGTCCCGCCGCCGCGGCCACCAGCGTTACCTGGGTGTAGCCCGAAGCGGCTCGGTTGAATTCGAGCCGCGCATGCGTCACCGGATGCGGTTCGATCGCGATCACTCTGCCGCTCTCGCCGACGTGGCGCGCCAGCGCGAGGGCGTAGGTGCCGACATTGGCGCCGATATCGACGAACACGCCGCCTGTGGGAATGTGGGCGCGCAGAAAATCCAGTTCCTCGAGATTGTAATCGGGATTGAACAGCGCGCCGCGCTCGGTGGCGCTGGCCTGGTGATAGAATCGGAACGAGGCGCCCTGATACTGCACGTCGAGCGGCCCGGCGCGCAGCAGGGTGACCAGCCTCGAGAGCATCGGGCGGAATGCGCCGCGTTTCAGCCGGGAGCGCTGCGCCAGCGAAATGATCGCAGCCTGCGCGCCATTCGGCGCGAACGCCCCGAACGGCGCTGGAGTGGGATCGTTGGCCGCGGCGATGCCGGGTGGCAGTGGAGGAATCGTCAAGAAGCCCTCGCGGACATATGCGGAAGCGGCGCAGGGATAGCGAGTTTCAGGCAAATCTCCAACGGCTCTCGTCGTCCCGGCGAACACTGGGATCGACGTTCGAGCGTCGGACCACTAAAAAACGGCCGGCAATGGGCCGGCCGTCGTAACCAGATTGTCTTGGGACGCTGCTCAGACCGCGGCGGAGATCCACTGCTGCAGCTTCGCCTTCGGCGCGGCGCCGACCTGGCGAGAGGCCATCTCGCCGCCCTTGAAGATCATCAGCGTCGGGATCGACATCACGCCGTATTTCGACGCCGTCTTCGGGCTTTCGTCGACGTTCAGCTTCACGATCTTGACCTTGTCGCCCATCGCGCCGGAAATCTCGTCGAGCGCGGGCGCGATCATCCGGCAGGGGCCGCACCATTCGGCCCAGAAATCGACCACCACCGGGCCGGTCGCCTTGAGCACTTCGGCTTCGAAATCGGCGTCAGAAACCTTGCCAACGGCCATGGGAATACCTCGTTCGGGTTGGGAAAGACGCGGCGAAAGAATCGCCGCCCGGATCATGCGATCAACCTATGAACGCGGTCTTGCCGGGTCAAGCTCGGTCATCCCCCTGGATAATGGCTGCCAGTTGCGCGTCCAGCGCAGGAGTGGAAATCTCCATTAACTCAGGGATTTCGGTCCAGAGCAGCGCTGCCCGGACCGGCAGCTGGGGATAAAGCTTCTGCAGGACCGCGCGGTAGAGCGCAAGCTGCCTGACATAGCCCGACGGCGCCCCTGCCCCCGCTGCCGGCGGGGCGTGATTCGTCTTGTAGTCGACGATCAGGACCTCGGTCGGGGTCGCCACCAGCCGGTCGATCTGTCCGGCGACCAGGGCAGGCGGCTGCCCCGGACGTTCCAGTCTGCCTGCGATCGAGACCTCGGCGCGGCTGCCGGGCGCGAATACCGGTGCAAAACGTGGATCATCGATCAGGACCAGCATGTTTTCAGCGAGCGCCGCACGGTCGTCCTCGGCCCAGTCGCCGGCGTTGCGGGCAAGATATCGCAGCGCCGCATGGCGGCGGTCCTCCGCCGCCATGCCGGGCAGGGATTGCAGCAGCCGGTGTACCAGGGTGCCGCGCAACAGCGCGCGCGCGCGCTGCTTGAGCGATTCGCCGGTCCTGATGGGCTGACTCTCGTCGGCGGCGGGATCGGAAGGGCGCAGCCGGCGTTCGATGATTTGCCCCGACGTATCCGGGGTGTGCAGCCATTCCGGCAGCGGCGGATGCGCGACTGCCGCAACGTCGAGAGTAACGTCAGTCTCGGACGTTACGTCTTCCGCCCGCCGGTAACTTTTCACCACGCCATCGCCGGCCGGGATTTCCTGGAAAGCCAGGTCCGAATTCTCAAGGCCTCGCTTGACCAGATCGTACCAGGAATTCTCGCGGACGCTGTTCCTGTTGCCGGGCTTGCAGCCGGCGATGACCAGCCGATCGGCTGCGCGTGTCATCGCCACATAAAGCAGGCGGCGATATTCGTGCTCGGTCTCCTCCAGCATCTTGTTTCGCGCGTTGGCCACGCAAAGGGGATCGTCCCCCTTGCGTCCGGCCCAGACCACGACCTTGTCTCCGTTTCCCTGCGGCAAATGAACAAGGCGAAGGCGCTGGGTGTCCGATGGCGACGTCGTGGTGTCGGCCATGATCACCACGGGAGCTTCCAGACCCTTCGCACCGTGCACGGTCATGACGCGAACCTCGTCGCGCGAGATTTCCATGTCGCGCTTTACCTCGGTGTCGGCGGCGCGCAGCCAGGCCATGAAACCCTGTAGCGAGGCCGGCGCCTTCCTCTCGTAGGACAGCGCCAGTTCGAGGAATTCGTCGAGCGCATCGTTAGCTTCGCGTCCGAGCCGGCGCAGGATGCGCGCCCGGCCATTGTCCCCACCGAGCAGCCAGGCATAGAAGGCAAACGGCGTCTCGGTGCGAAAGCGCCGCTCGTACTCGGCGATTCGGTCGAGCGCATCCCTGAATCTGCCGCTCTCGGCGGCGTAAGCGGTCAGCGCGTCGCGCAGCGATCCCCTGCGATTGAAGGCGAGCGTGAACAGCTCGTCCTCGGTGAGGTTGAACAACGGGCTCTTCAACGCGACAGCGAGCGCGAGATCGTCCTGCGGCAGCAGCAGGGCGTCGGCGAGATTCATCAGATCGATGATCGCAATGTGTTCGGTCAATTTCAGCCGGTCGGCGCCAGCCACGGGAATGCCGGCGTGCTTGAGCGCCTGGATGACGGCGTCGAACAGGTTGCCACGCCGGCGCACCAGCACCAGCACGTCGCCATAGGCAAGGCGGCGGCGGTTGCCGAGGCGCCCGGTCATGGTGCCATCAGTGACGAGCCGTCTGATCTCGGTCTGGACGCGTTTCGACAGTTTGACCTCGGCGCTCGTCACTGGCACGCCGTCGAACGGCGCGCGCCAACCCTCGATATCCTGCTTGTCGTCGGCGACCGCAAGCTCCCAGAGGTCGATCTGGCTCGGACCGGCATCGGGCAGCGCCTCATGCAGGGGATAGGCTTTTTCAGCGTGGATGCTGCGGTAGATCGTCTCGTCGCGAAACACATGATCGACGGATCTCAGGATCGCCTGTCCCGACCGGAATGAATAGGTAAACGGGATGGACTCGAACCTCAGGTCGGCGTCTTCGAATCTCTTCTTCAGTTCCCACCGGCGAGCATCGAATTCCCGCGGCGCTGCGCCCTGAAAGGAGAAAATGGACTGCTTCTCGTCGCCGACCGCGAACATCGTGCGCATCACGCCGTCGCGCGCTCCTGCGCCAGTGGTGAATTCCGAGATGATATGCGCGATGATGTCCCATTGCCGGGGACTGGTATCCTGTGCCTCGTCGAGAAGCACATGATCGACGCCGCGGTCGAGCTTGTAGTGCACCCAGGCCGACGCGCCGCGGGCGAGCAGGGCCAGCGTCTTGTCGATCAGATCGTCATAGTCAAGCAGCCCACGTTCCCGCTTCTCGCGGCGATAGTTCGCGGCAACCGCGATCGCGATATGCAGCAAGGCTTCGGTGCGGTCGCGGGTCGTGACGGCGCGGCGCTTTTCGATCAGAGGCGGAAGACGGTCGATTTCGGCGTCGAACCGGCTGCCAAGATCGGCATTCTTCTTTCGAAAGCTGTTGGTCACCACCGAAGCGCGCGGCGTCTTGGCGTCGGTCAGTAACACGCCGAGATACTCGTCAACCTGAGCGGTGTCTGTCGCGCGCATCGCCTCGGCGAAACGTGCGGCCTGCGTCTGGTCGGCATTGCTGCTCGCGGCGAGCGCGGCGGCGGCGCGCTGCCAAAACGACCGGGGCAAATTCGGGCCGTCGACGATCTCGCGGTCGACGTCGTCCAGACGATCACCGATCTCGATTCCGAGCGCTGCCGATACCTGCCGCACCGCGGCGTCAGCGCCGCCTGCCGCGTCGGTCCAGGCCATGAAATGATCGCGGCTGAGGCATGCTTCGCGCACGACATCCTTGAAGGTAACGTCGGCTGCGCTCGCCATCGCGGCCAGCAGCGCGCGCCCGATCGCGCTGTCGGGAGCCCGCGAGGCATCGAGCATCACGGCGAGGCTGGCGCGCTCCATCATCTCGGTCTGGTCGCGGTCGTCGAGCACGGTGAAGCGAGCCGGTACGTCGGCTTCGAACGGGAATTGCTGCAACAGGCGGGTGCACAGTGCGTGAATGGTCTGAACCTTGAGCCCGCCCGGCGTCTCCAGCGCGGAGGCAAAGAGTTCGCGTGCCGATTTGCGCAGTTCCGCGGTCGAGTGCGCGATGCCGGCGCTGCGGATCGCGGCGTCGAGTGCATCGTCGTCGAGCGTTACCCAGTGGCCGAGCGTCGTGAACACGCGCTCGGCCATGTTGGCGGCCGCTGCCTTGGTGAAGGTGAGGCACAGGATCTTTTCCGGCGGCACGCCGGCGAGCAGCAGGCGGATCACGCGCTGCACCAGCACATGCGTCTTGCCGGAGCCGGCGTTGGCCGACACAAACGCGGATGCCGCGGGATCGGATGCGCGGGCCTGCGCGTCACGGACGGGCGGAGGAATGATGCGTGGAGCCTTCACCACTCCTCCAGTGCGACGCCGCCGGCGGCGGACCATTCCTTGACGCGGGCGAGGTTGTCATAATCACCGTAGCGGGCAGTCCACATCGACAGGACCAGCGATCGATACGGCTCGTCCGGGTTCTCGAACCTGCGGATCAGTGCTTCGAGCTGCGCCCGCGCATAGTCGGCCGCATCATCGGGCAGCTGTGGCGTGTCGTTTTGCTTGATCTTCAAATCCACCGTCTTGTGCTCGCCCGGCGGATTGTTGCCGCTCAATCTGACATAGGCGAGTTCGGAGACGGAGGCCCCCGCATCGATATCGGCGAATCCGCCCTCACGGAGGATCGCTGCCTCCAGCGTGAGCTGCGGCGACAATCCCATCCGCACCTGCTTTCCGGTCGGCGGCTGCCCGGTCTTGTAATCGAGTATGGTGTAGCCGCCGTCGCCGTGGTGTTCGATCCGGTCGGCGCGCGCGGAGAGCGTGAATATCCTGGCATTGTCGAGGGGAATCTTGATTTCTCCCCTGATCTCGGCGGCGATAGCGGTGATGTCGCCGCGGCGCGCTGCCTCCCATTCGGCGAACCAGCCTGCGATCCGCTTGAAGCGCGGCCACCACAGCGCACGGGCCTCCGGCTTCTCCATCAGCGGCGCGAAATGCTTTTCGCCGATACGGCGCAACACCCCCACGGTATCGTCGGGCAGGGCTTTTGCGTATTCCCTGGTGAATTCGCCAAGCGATTCATGAATCGCAGAGCCGCGATCGGCCGCTGACAGCGGCATGTCCACGGGATCCAGCGGGCTGAGCTTGAGAATATGGCGGGCATAGATCGTGTAGGGATCGCGCAGCCAGTCCTCGATGGCGGTGACGGAGAGCCCGGTCGGGCGCGTCTCGCGCGGCGGTCGGGGCTTCGGCTGCTCCACCGGCTTGACCTCGGCAGGCTGATCGATCGCGCCCGCGTAACGAATGTATTTGTCACCAGCCGCCTGCGCCGCCTTCCAGCGCTCCTCGCCCGCGACGGCTTCCAGCCGGTGCAGGAAGCGCGAGGCGACTGCCGGAGCACCGCCGACCTTGGCCGAATGGGTGAGGATCACGTCCTCATGGCCGAGCAGCTGAGCGAAGTCGTGCGCGGAAAGGCCAATGCGCCGCTCCGGCAGGTCGAGACCGAGTTCATGACGCATCGGCCGGCTCAGCCAGGGATCCACGCGCGGCGCCGGTGGCCACACGGTTTCCACCAGTCCGCCCAGGATGACGCGGTCGGTTTCCGTAAGCCGCGCTTCCAGTTGGCCGAAGATATGCAGTTGTGCGCCCGGCAACTCCCGTCGTCGCACCAGACGGTCGGCAAAGGCGGCCTGGAATACCTCGGCATAGTCGTCGGTCTCGACCATCAGGCCGATCTTCTCCTGCCGGCCGAGCAAATCGTCGAAGGCGGAGGCGAGCACGAGCCCGTCCGGCCCCTCGAATGCCGTGGCCACACCGCGCTCGTCGGCGGAGAGATTCTCCAGCGTCTCGCGGTGGCGCTGCGCGAGTTCGGCGAAATCATGCGGTCTGGAGCTGGGAAAGGCTTCCAGCGGCGCGAGCGCCTTGCGGAGCGCGGCAATCAGCGATTGCGCCTGGTCGAGTTCGTGGTCTTTCAGCCGAGCGCGCGGCTCGGCATGGTGCAGCGATGAGGTTTCGCCGCTGCGCAGCTTGCGCAATTCATCGCGGAACCGCGCGAAATCGGCGGCCAAACCGTTGCTGCCGGCCTGTGGCCGCGTGCCGCGCAGCAGCGAAAGCTCGAGCACTTCGATGCCGCACGTCAACGCGCCATGCATGCCGCCGAGCCGGAACATCGGATGCTTGAGCAGCGCCAGCAATGTTGGCGGCTCCAATCCCCTGGTGGCGGCTTCCGCCGCCAGCCGGGCGAAGATGCCGGCCGGCGTTTCCATCAACGCGTCGCCGCCGGAGTCGTTGAATTCGAGTTTCCAGCGGCCGAGCGCTGCCGTCACCCGCCGCGCGAGCGCGCGGTCCGGCGTCACCAGCGCCACGGACTTGTTCAGATGCCGCGCTTCTCGCATCGCAACCGCTATGGCCAGCGCCTCCATCTCCTGATTGGGCGCCTCGACCACCGCGAGCTTGTCCATGCCGGCTGCGATCTGCGCGGCGATATCCAGCCGCTTCAACCGATCGTGCCATTCTGCGGTGGCATTCGACGGCCGCATCGTCTCGGATGCGAGCACCTCGCGGCCGCCCTGTGCAGGCTTTCCGAGAATTCCGACGTCGCCGCGTTTGATGCCGAAGCGCGACAGCAGCGCGTGCATCGCATGTTGCGGATGGTTGGAAGCGGGCGGCGTCGCGAAGGCGCCTTTGGCATCCGTGACGCCGCCGATCGATCGCCAGGCGTCGTCATCGAGGTCGGTATCAAGGCCCGGTAGCACCACCGCGCCGTGCGGCAGCCTGGCCACCGCCTGCAGGAATTTCGCCGTTGACGGCATCGATCCGGTGGAGCCCGCGGCGATCACGGGGCCGTCGGAATGTCTTGTCAGGCGCTCAGCTTCAGCATCGATCAAAAGGTCGCGCCGCGCGGCGGGCTCGATCCTGTTGGTTTCGGCAAGGAAGGCCGGCCAGAACTCGCGGGCGATCTTCAGGAAATCCAGCGTGTGTTGCCAGTATTTGTCGAAGCGATCGGGCACGAGACCGTCAAGCGCGCTCCAGTCGGCGCCGCGCGTCACCATGTCGTCGATCAGCCGCGCAAGGTCGCCGGCCAGTGCAAGCGTGGAGGCCGGGCCGCCGACCACCAGCGGTGACAGCGCCGGACGCTTGGCCCAGGCGGCGACAAGGCGCGCCAGCGCCAGCCGACGCTCCAACTCACCAAGTTTCGGCGGGATGTCGAGTGGCGCGATGCCGCCGGGTTCGCCGTCCCGTGCGAACGCCAGCTCGTCCTCGTCGATGTCGCCGAGCGCCACGATGCGCGGCAGCACCACCGCGTCGGTCTTCAGCTCGTCGAGAAAGATTCCCCGCGCCATCCGTCCGGCGCGCAGGGTCGGCAGATAGAGCGTCGCCTGCGCCAGCCGTGCCGGATCGGTGCGCGCCTCGAAGCCATCGACCAGCCTGCCATCGACCAAGGCGGCGATGACGGTGCGCAGGAACGGCGCAGAGATTGGGACGCTGAAAACGCGCATGAGCTGCCTGATTCGGGATCAGGCTGCATCATGGCATGGGCATATTTGGGGAGCGATTCATTATTCAGTGCGTAGCCGCCGCGATCGTCACGACGACCGTGCCGATGCCGCGTCGTGCCTTACGCGACGCTGGCGAGGAAGGCTCGTTCCGCCGCGTGCACCGCGTCCGGGGTTCCGACATGCATCCAGACGCCGTCCAGCCGCAGGCCGAACAGCCGCTCCTGCTCGTTGGCGCGGTCGAACATCCTGGTCAGCGAAAATTCGCCCGACGGCGCGCCGGCGAACAGCGCCGGAGACATGATCGCAGCTCCGGCATAGACGAACGGAACCACCTGATGTTCCCGCCGCTTGCGCAGCGCGCCGTCCGGCAACATGGAGTAGTCGCCGCGGCCGCCATAACCGATGCTGGTCGCGGTCGGCGCCATCAGCAGCAGGATATCCATCTGCGCGGGGTCGAAGGTCTCCGCCAGCCGCGCCAGGTTCGGCCGCACGCCATCGATCCACAGGGTGTCGGCATTGACGTGGAAAAACGGGGCGTTGCCGAGCAGGGGCAGCGCCTTGACGACGCCGCCACCGGTGCCGAGCACCTGGTCACGCTCGTCCGAAATGATCACGCGGGGCCTGGTCCGCCCCCTGGTGTGGTCGATGATCTGGTCGGGCAGATAGTGCACATTGACGATGGCCTCGGCGACGCCGGCCTCGCCGAGCTTGTCCAGCACATGATCGAGCAAGGTGCTGCCTGCGACCCGCACCAGCGGCTTGGGCATCGTGTCGGTCAGGGGACGCATGCGCACGCCGAGACCGGCGGCGAGGACCATGGCTCTAGTGGGCTCGACGGACATATCAGGAGATTTCCAGAACGGTTGATTGTGCAGTGATCATATCACGGCGATTCGCGCCGCGCATGGATGATGACGCGATAGTCGTCCGACATGACGGCCATACGACGACACGCTCAGGCTTCGGCCGCTTGTGCGCGCCGGGCGGTTTTTTTTCGCTTGTCGCCCTGTTTGAGGAAATTGACGCCGATCTGGTCGCCATTGACCCAGGAGAGCTCGCAGCGGCGGTAGGCCAGACCGGTGGACGACAGCAGCAGGAAAAATTCCTTGAGGTGCAACCCCTCGACCGAGCCTTCAACCGTGAGCTTGGCGCCGGTTTCAGAAATGTCTTCCATCGTGCATTCGCGCCGCCAGGTGCCGTCGATGCCCATCATATGCGCGGGAATGCCCCGTTCGAATGTGACGCGCTCGCCCTTGCGCCGCTCCGTTGCCATTGATGTGCTCCTGCCAACAGCCGCCGCATCCGCTGTTTCGGCGGCGCGGTCCGCGCGCAGATTACGGCGGAGTTGGCTAACATCCGGTAAACTACGGCGCCGGCGGCGGAACGTTGGCGGAATACCATTCCCGAAGCGGCGCCAGCACCGGGTGCGCCAGCGAACGGGTGAGATAGGTCCAGATCCGGGGCTGATGACGCAGATATTGCGGCTTGCCGTCGCGCCGGTTGAGCCGGGCAAAGGTGCCGAGCAGCCGCGTGTTCCGCTGCGCCGACATGATGGCGTAGAGTTCGGCGAATTGAGCCGGATCGAAGCTGTCGTCGGCCGCGCGCCGCGCCTTGATGTAGCGCGTGAGCAGCGCGAGTTCGAGCGTTTCGGGGATGTCGATCCGCGCATCCTGCAGCAGCGACGCCAGATCGTAGCTGGCCGGTCCGAGCACGGCATCCTGAAAATCGATGATGCCGACCCGCGCGATGTCCTGGCGATCGCCGAGCCAGATCAGGTTAGGTGAATGAAAGTCGCGCATCACCCAGGTTCTGGGCGCCGCCGCGGGCTTCGCCAGCAGGTCGCGCCACATCGTGACGAAGGCGGCACGCAGATCGTCGCCCGGATCAGCGGCGCGATCCGGCAGGTACCATTCGAGCATCAGCCCGATCTCGACCAGCAGCGCTTCGGTGTCGAAAACCGGAATGGTGTAAGTCAGTTGCGGCGTCAGCGGCAGCGTCTCCGGCAGCGGCTCGCGATGCAGCGCCGCCAGCAGGTCGGTGGCGGCTTCATAGCGCTCCGCGATGGGAGCGGGCGGATCACCCTCGACAAATCCCGCCGTGCCGAAATCCTCGGTGATCAGAAATCCGGCGTCGATGTCGGCGTGACGAATCGCCGGCGCCGAGAAGCCGCGTTCGCGCAGGCCTCCCGCCACGGCGACGAACGGCTTGACGTCCTCGGCCAGGTGCACCGCGGCGCTGTAGGATTTTCCGTGATAGACCGCCGGCCCGTCGGGCCGCGGCGGTGAATTCATCAGGATCACGACGCCGTCGTCGCGGATCAGCCGCGCATAGGAACGGATCGATGCGTCGCCGGGCATGCGCCGGCGGCTGGCCTCGAGATAGCCGGCGCCGTCGAGAAACTGCCGCATCGTCTGAAGTCTTGCGACCTGCGCGGCCGCCTTGCCGTAGCCGGTGATTTCCGCAGCGCGCGCGGTCGACCCCAGCGCCGGGCGATGGCTGAGCGCGATGTCGATGCGGTCTTCCGCAAGCGCGCCGCCGGCACGTTCCGGCCATTCGATCAGCACCACCGTGCCCTCGGGCAACGGCGACAGTCCGATCTCCTCCAGTTCGGCGGGGTCGTTGACGCGGTAAAGATCGGCGTGAACCAGCGGAAAGGGGCCAAGGTCATAGCTTTGCGCCAGCGTGAAGGTCGGGCTTGGAACCTCCAGCGCGTCGTCGTCGGTGAGATAGCGGATCAGGGCGCGCGCCGCTGCGGTCTTGCCGGCGCCGAGATCGCCCGACAGGGTGACGACGTCACCGGGTCCGATCAGCAAAGCGAGGTCGGCCATCAGATGCGCCGTCGCGGTCTCGTTCGACAGCGCCAGTGAGAATGTCGTGGGGATGATCATTCCGCGGCGTGACGATGCGCGGCCTGATCGATCGGAAAGTCGCAGGTGACGGTCGTGCCCCTGCCGACGATCGAATCGACGCTCACCTTGCCGCCGTGCAACTCGACAAAGGAGCGCACCAGCGACAGGCCGAGGCCGGCGCCACGATGTTTCGAGCCGTTGGAATGACTCTCGAACCAGTCGAACACCTTGTCCTTGACGTCGGGCGGAATGCCCGGCCCCGAATCGGTCACGGTGAAGACCACGCTGTGTTCGGTTCGCCGGGCGCTCAGGCGGACCGTCGCGTCCTGCGGCGAGAATCCGACGGCGTTGGCCAGCAGATTATACAGGACCTGCACCACGCGGCGCTCGTCGCCGGTGAAGCTGCCGATATCGGCATCGACGTCGACCCTGAGTTCGATGCGATCGGTGGCTAGCCGGTCCTGGATGCCTTCGGCCGCGGCCTCGATGGTCTTGCGGATATCGATCGAGCCGAGATTGAGCGACATCGCGCCGGCGTCGATGGTGGCGAGATCGAGGATGTTGTTGATGATGGCGAGCAGCGCGTTGGTCGAGGCGGTGATGTAGCCGAGATATTCGGCCTGCTTCGGCATCAGGGGGCCGGTGGCGGGGTCGGCGAGGAAGTGCGCGAAGCCGATGATGGTGGTCAGCGGCGAGCGCAGTTCGTAGGACACGTGGTGGACGAAATCGACCTTCATCTGGTCGGCGGTCTCCAGCGCCTCGTTGCGTTCGCGCAGCGCGCGCTCGACGTTCTCGGTGTCGGTGATGTCCTGGAAGGTCAGCATGGTGGCGCCGTCGGGCAGCGGCATGGTCATGCAGTCCAGCACGCTGCCATCATTGCGCTCCAGCTTCAGCGGCACCTCGACCCGGTTCTCGATCGCGGTGATGGCTTCGCGAAGGGTTCGCCAGGCGGTCTCGTCGTCGAACAGCGGCTTGCACCAGGCCTCGACGGTCTCGATATGCGGCTGCTCGCGCAGCGCGTCGGGCGAGAGCTTCCACATCCTGGCGAAGGCCGGATTGAACAATTGGGCGCGGCCATTGCTGCCGAACACCGCGACGGCTTCGGCGAGATTGTCGAGCGTTTCGCGCTGAACCCGGATCAGGCCGTCGAACCGGCGCGCCAGATCGAGGCTTTCGGTGACGTCGTCGAACAGATAGGTGACGCCGCCTTCCGGATTCGGCGTGGTGACGACACGCAGCGCGCGGCCGTCGGGCAGATACCAGGTGTCCTTTTCCGGCTCCACCGCGCGATAGGCCTCGTGCAGCCTGGCCTTCCAGGCCCGGAAATCGGGCTGTTCCGGGACCTTGCGCGCGGCGCGCAGCCGGTCGAGTACGCTGGAATCGTCGGGATTGCCGTCGAGGAAGGCGCGGTCCAGGTCCCACAGCCGGCGATAGGAATCGTTGTAGAACGCCAGTCGCCGCTGGCCGTCGAACACGGCAACGCCGGACGACAGCTGATCCAGGGTCCGGCGATGCGCTTCCGCCATGCGCTCCAGCGCCGCGCGCAACGTGGTGGCCTCGGAGGCGTCGATAGCGATGCCGGCGCTGCCGGCGCCGATACTCATCGCGTGTACATCGTAGATGCGTCGCTCGCCGCCGACCACGATCGGAAGCCGCGCGGCGAAGGTCGCCTCGTTCTTCAAAGCCCGGTCCATGGAGCCGCGGTCGTCGCTGTCCAGCAGATCAAGGTTGCGATCGATCGCATCCGCGACGCTGACGCCATCGGTCGCCCGCGCATAGGCGGCGTTGGCGTAGCTGAGACGGCCCTTGGCCCCTTTGGCCCAGATCGGCCAGGGCGCCGCGGCGGCGAAACCGCGCAGAATCTCGGATTCCTCCGCGAGCGCCTTGTAGCGCAGGTTGGTCTCCGCCAGTTCGCGGCGCAAACCGCCGAGTTCGCGAATCCGCACGACGGCCTGGCCGCCGATGGCGCGGCCCATGGCCTCCAGCGCGTGTCCGTTCGAGGTGGTGAGGTTGAGCAGGAAACTCTCGCCGGCTTCGCGCAGCGCGTCGACCGCATGGTCCATCTGCAGCGCCGGCTCCGGCGGCAGCCAGCTTCCAAACGCCAGGATGCGCTGCGGCGAATCCTGCGCCAGCAGCAGCGAGGTATCGCCGCTGATCTGCGGGCGATTGTCGCCCGCGGGCCACGAGATCAGGATCTGGGGTTCCGCGAACAGCAATGCGCGGAGCCGGTCGGCCTGGACTTGCAGGTCCCCGATGTCGGCGCGCAGCCGCGCCTCATTGCTTGCCGCGCGCAGCCGCGTGCGCATCAGCAGGATCGCGGCCAACACCGAAAAGCCGAGCAGCGCGAGCGCGGTGGCCAATATGACGAATTCCTGGTGATCGAGATCGAGCCAGGCCGCGATCACCTGAATCAACGGCGTCTCGGCGGCATGAGCCGATGCGACCGGCAGCAGCGCCGCGGTTGCAAGGGCCATCAGGCCGTTGCGTGCCAGTGATGTGCACGACAGCAGGGTCCGACGTATCGCCACGATTACGCCTGACATAATTTGTCCCAAACCACACGACTTTACGCCCGGTGCCACGACCGCCGTTCGCGAATCGGACGACAATATCCCCAACGGGACTCGGTGGGTAAGAGTCCAGATCGTGAACGCAAATCCCGGTGCACAAAAATGGGCCGAAGCGACGCCTGCGGAAATCGATCCGGTAGAATTTGGCGGTACTTTTCGGCTCGATCGCACGGTCAGGTGGAACCGGCGGCGAGATGCGGTGTCACCCGCTAGCGGCCGGTCGATCCGAAACCGCCGGTGCCGCGGTCGGTGACTGAAAGGGCCGCAGCTGGAGCCAGTTCCGCCCTCGCCACGGCGGCGATCACCATCTGAGCGATGCGCTCGCCGCGCCGGATCGGGAACGGGGCATCGCCATGATTGATCAGCAGCACGCCGATCTCGCCGCGATAATCCGCGTCGATGGTGCCGGGCGAGTTCAGCACTGTGACGCCGTGCTTGGCGGCCAGGCCGGAGCGCGGCCGGACCTGCGCCTCATAGCCCGGCGGCAGCGCGATGGTGAGCGCGGTCGGGACCAGCGCGTATCTGCCGGGGGCGAGCACCATGGGTGCGTGTTCCGGCACCGCCGCCAGCAAATCGAGCCCCGCGGCATGCGCGCTCTGATAGGCCGGCAGCGCCAGGCCTTCGCCATGCGGCAATTGCCGAATCTCGACTTTGACGGCGACGCTCACGAGGTTTTCTCCGGGGTCTTGACGCTCAGCGTCTCGGCGATCCGCCCCACCAGTTCGGTCGCGACCTGCTCTTTTGTCATGACCGGCCAGGAATCTACACTGATCGCGCCGCCGTCGCGGATCAGCAGGTGAACCGTGTTGCGGTCGCCGCCCATCACGCCGGTCGCAGGAGATACGTCGTTGGCGACGATCCAGTCGCAGCCCTTGCGCGCCAATTTGGCCTTGGCGTTGGCGATCAGATGCTCGGTCTCGGCGGCAAAGCCGATCACCAGCGGCGGGCGTTTTTCCCGCAGTTTCGAGATCGTCGCGAGAATATCGGGGTTTTCGACCAGCTGCAGCGGCGGCATTCCGGCTGATGTTTTTTTCAGCTTCTGTTCGCCCGCCTGGGCAACGCGCCAGTCGGCGACGGCGGCCGCGAAGATCGCGATATCCACCGGCAAGGACGCTTCCACCTGTGCCAGCATCTCGCGCGCGGACTCCACGTGCCTGACCCTTACCCCGGCGGGATCGTCGAGATCGACCGGGCCGGAGATCAAGGTGACGTCCGCGCCGGCCGCCTGCGCCGCCGTGGCGATGGCAAAACCCTGCTTGCCGGAGGAGCGGTTGGCGATGTAGCGCACGGGATCGATCGGCTCGTGGGTGGGTCCTGCGGTAATCAGCACGTGTTTTCCCGCCAGCGGGCGCGGCGGCGGCGGCCGCAAGAGCTTTTCCACGGCGGCAGCGATCTCCAGCGGCTCCGCCATCCGCCCGACGCCGGCTTCATGGGCTTCCGCCATTTCGCCGGCATTGGGTCCGATCATGGCGACACCGTCGCGGGCGAGCTGCGCGGTATTGCGGCGGGTTGCGGCATTGTTCCACATCAGGGGGTTCATCGCCGGCGCCAGCAGGATCGGCCGGTTGGCCGCCAGCAGAATCGCGCTAGCGAGATCGTCGGCATGGCCCTGCGCCATCTTGGCCATCAGGTCCGCGGTCGCAGGCGCCACCACGATCAGATCGCAGTCGCGGCCGAGGCGGATATGGCCGGCGTCGAACTCGCTCGATGGATCGAACAGATCAGTGTAGGCCCGCTCGTTCGACAGCGCGCTGGCGGAAAGTGGCGTGACGAATTGCTGGGCTGCGCGGGTGAGCACGCAGCGGACGTGAATTGACCGCTCCTTCAGCCGGCGGATCAGGTCCAGCGCCTTGTAGGCCGCGACGCCGCCGCCGATGATCAGGGTGACCCGGGCCTCATCGTGGGCACGCCGGGGAGCGCGCGATTGGGCGTCGGGCGCCGCCACGGAGGGTGCGCGCGCGGCGGATGATTCAGGACGACCCTGGATGAGGTCTCCCAGGATCACACGGACTTCCTCTTCCAGGGAACGGCCGTTTCCGGCCGAACGCAGCCGGAGATAGGTTTTGACGGTCTCGTCGAGCTTTCGGATGGTCAGGCTGGCCATGGGTGGGATCCGGATGGTGTGATAGCAGTGATATCACACCGCGCATGCATTGCAATCAAAGCTGCCGAACGGCGAACAGTATCGCGATGAACGTCCCCGCGATGATCCAGAGCGCCAGCGTGCGCCACCGGCTCTTGCGGCCCTCGGTCCGGCCCATCGCCGCGATCGTTTCCGGCGACAGCCGGATACCCTCCCGGGTCATGGTTTCGAGTTGCTCCAGCACCGCGACCGACCGCGAGGCGATCGACGGCAGGGCGGCCAGCACCCGGCCCAGCTCGCCGGCGCCGGACACCGCCCCCTCAATGCGTCCCACGGGGCCGAGATTGCGCTCGATCCATTCGCGGACCACGGGGTCGGCCACCTTCCAGATATCGAGTTTCGGATCAAAACCGCGCGCGACGCCTTCGACCACCACCATGGTCTTCTGGAGCAGGATCAGTTCGGGTCGGGTGCGCATGTCGAACAGGCCGGTGACCTCGAGCAGCAAAGTCAGCAGCTTCGCCATCGAGATTTCTTCGGCGGTCCGGTTGTGGATCGGCTCGCCGATGGCGCGGATCGCCTGCGCGAAATTCTCCACCGAGTGATGCGCCGGCACATAGCCGGCCTCGAAATGCACTTCGGCGACGCGGCGATAATTGCGCGTGATGAATCCCAGGAGAATTTCGGCGAGGAAGCGGCGCTCCTTCATGCCGAGCCGGCCCATGATGCCGAAATCGACGGCGACCAGGCGGCCGGCGTCGTCGAGAAACAGATTGCCGGGGTGCATGTCGGCATGAAAGAAGCCGTCGCGCAGCGCATGGCGCAGGAAACTCTGGATCACCTTGCGCCCGAGCTCGGGCAGATCGACCTGCGCTTGCTCCAGCCGCGCATGGTCGCTCAGCGCGATGCCGTCGATCCATTCCATCGTCAGCACATTGTGCGTGGTGCGATCCCAGTCGACCATGGGAACGCGAAAATCCGGATCGTCGCGGGTATTTTCCGCCATCTCGGAAAGCGCTGCCGCCTCCAGCCGCAGATCCATCTCCATCGCGACCGAGCGCGACATCGTATTGATGACCTCGATCAGCCGCAGCCGCCGGGCTTCAGCCGAATGCGCTTCCGCATTGTGTGCGACGAAGAAAAAGTCGGCGAGGTCGCGGCGGAAACGCGCGGCGACGTCGGGCCGCAGCACCTTGACCGCCACCGATGTGCGGACGCCGCGCCGCTCGGTTTCAGCGCGATGCACCTGCGCGATCGAGGCCGCGGCGACCGCCGGTCCGAAGCTCGCAAACGCCTGCGCCACGGGGCGTTCCAGCGATGCCGCGATGACGGACTCGGCCTCGCTTTGCGCAAAGGGCGGCAGCCGGTCCTGCAGGCTTTCCAGATCTCGCGCCATGCCGGCGCCGACCACGTCGGGCCGGGTGGCGAGAAACTGTCCGAGCTTGAGATAGGCCGGCCCGAGCCGGGTCAGCGCGCGCGACAGCCGCGGTCCGGATTTGGCGCCGGGGCGCTCGATCAGCCGGGCGATGCGCAACGCGAGTTGCCCCGGCGGCGGCACCAGCGAGGGATCGACCACGCTGAACACGCCCTCGCGCGCGAACACGAAACCGGCGCGGATGAGCCGCGCGATGTGGGTAATCGCGGAGATCACAAACGCCAGCCCGAATGCAATGCCACGATGCCGCCCGAAAAACTCTGCCAGCTGGTGCGGGAAAAGCCGGCCGTGCGCATCATCTCGGCGAACGCATTCGGCTTCGGGAATTTCCGGATCGATTCGACGAGGTATTGATAGGACTCGGCATCGCCGGTCACGGCGCGCCCGAGCGGCGGAATCACCTTGAACGAGAACAGATCGTAGATCCGCTCGAGACCCGGCATGTCGACGGTGGAAAACTCCAGGCAGAGAAATCGCCCGCCCGGCTTCAGCACCCGATAGGCTTCGGCGAGCGCCAGGTCGATCCGCGGCACGTTGCGGATGCCGAATGCGATCGTGTAGGCGTCGAAGCTGCGATCCGGGAACGCGAGCGCCTCGGCATTGCCCTCGACGAACGCCACCCGGTCGTCGAGATGCCGCTTCGCGGCGCGGGCGCGGCCGACCTGAAGCATGTCGGAATTGATGTCGCAGACGGTAGCCCGAAAGCCCGCGCCGGCCGCCCTGGCGGCGCGAAAGGCGATGTCGCCAGTGCCGCCGGCGACATCGAGCAGCGCAAACGGCGTATCCCCGCGCGGCGGATTGAGCGCGTTGATCATCAGGCCTTTCCAGATCCGGTGCAGACCCGCCGACATCAGATCGTTCATCAGGTCGTAGCGCTGCGCCACGCTGTGGAACACATCGTTCACCAGCGTCTGCTTGTCCCTCAAGGGTACGTCCCTGAAGCCAAAATGCGTGGTCTGGTCCGGCCGATCCATCAACTTTTCTCCAACGCCGGACCATAGCGTGCCCGCCGCAATGGCGCTATCACGTCACGTCCTCAAGGTGAACGCCCCCGATGCCCGAATTGCCCGAAGTCGAGACCGTCCGCCGCGGCCTGCAACCCGTCATGGAAGGGTTTCAGATCGCGAAAGCGGAGGCCCGGCGCAAGGATCTGCGGTTTCCGTTCCAGAAGGATTTTGTCGCAAGGCTGGAGGGCCAAACCGTGACTGGGCTCGGCCGCCGCGCCAAATATCTGATGGCTGATCTCGGCTCCGGCGATGTCCTCTTGATGCATCTGGGCATGTCAGGCTCGTTCCGCGTGGTCGCCAATGAGGAAACCAAAACACCGGGCCAATTCCACCATCCGCGAGGCGAGGATCGCGCGCATGATCATGTGGTGTTCCACATGTCGTCGGGTGCATCCATTGTTTTCAACGATCCGCGCCGTTTCGGTTACATGAAGATCATCGCGCGCCACGCGCTGGAAGCGGAGCCGCTGCTGCAAGGGCTTGGCCCGGAACCACTCGGCAATGAATTCGACGCCAACCTGCTGGCTCGCGCCTGCGCCGGCAAGAAGACCAGCCTGAAGGCAGCGCTGCTCGACCAGCGCGTGGTCGCGGGGCTCGGCAACATCTACGTCTGCGAAGCGCTGTATCGCTCGCGACTGTCGCCGCGACGATCGGCCGCGACGCTGGCGGGCAGGGCCGGACAACGCAAGGGCGTTGCCGGGGCCGAGCCCACCGATCATGCCAGGCGCCTGGTCGGCGCCATTCACGCCGTGCTCAACCAGGCCATCGAGGCCGGCGGCTCGTCACTGCGCGATCATCGCCAGACCTCCGGCGAACTCGGCTATTTCCAGCATTCGTTTCAGGTCTACGACCGCGAAGGCGAGAAATGCCAGACCGCTGGCTGCGCCGGCATCGTCAAGCGGTTCACCCAGAACGGGCGCTCGACCTTCTGGTGCCCGAAGTGCCAGAAGTGAGTTCACGGCGCGTCCCTGACCCAGCCCCCGCGTGCAACGGGGCGATCCGGCTTCATGGTGCATCTGGCTATTCAGGGAGAATGCTGGCGGGGAAGCCGAAGGCGGCAGTATGCTCCGCCATGCTCGCTACTCGCCAACAGCCCTTAGTCAACAGCCCTTAGAGGATGAAAATAACCATGACCGGTAACTGGCGCGATCGCACCGACACCGTTTTCGATTGCCAGAAGCAGCCGGCCTCGGGCAGCCGCGGCATGGTGGTCAGCAATCATCCGCTGGCCTCGGCCGCGGGCGCGGAGATGCTCGCCGCCGGCGGCAACGCCATCGATGCCGCGATCGCCACGCTGTTCACGCTGACCGTGGTCGAGCCGATGATGGTCGGCATCATCGGCGGCGGCATGGCGCATATCCGGCTCAGTGACGGCAGCCACCGCTTCATCGACGGCCAGAGCACCGTGCCGCTGGCCGTCCGGCCCGACACCTATCGCTCCAAGCCCGGCTCGGCGCATGACGTGTTCGATACCGTCGGTGACGAGAACCTGAACGGCCCGAAAGCGGTTGCCGTGCCCGGCTCGCTCAAGGCCTGGTGTGAAACGCTGCGCCGGTTCGGCACCATGCCGCTCGCCGATGTGATGCAGCCCGCGATCAAACACGCCTCGCGCGGCTATGCGGCGACGCCTTACTTGCATGAATGCATCAGCGACGGCGCGGCCGAAATGCTGAAGGACAAGGCGATCTCGGCGATCTATCTGCCGAAGGGAACGCCGCTGCAGGCCGGCGAGCGCGTCGTACAGTCAGAATATGCCGAGACGCTCGCTTACATTTCGCAGCACGGCGACGCGGCGCTCTATACGGGTTCGCTCGGCGACGTTCTCGTCGATTACATGAAGGCCCATGGCGGTTTCATCACGCGTCAGGATCTGACCTCCTATAAAACCGTCGAGCGCGCGCCGATCCGGGTCGACTATCGCGGCTGGCAGATCCTCGGGCCGCCGCCGCCCGCCGCCTCCGGCGTGCACATCGCGCAGATGCTGAACATTCTGGAGGGCTACGACATGACGGCGCTCGGCTTCGGCACCGCCGCGACCATTCATTACATCGCCGAAGTGCTGAAGATCGCCTTTGCCGATCGCGCCGCCGCCAGCGGCGATCCTGATTTCGTCGGCGTGCCGGTGGAGCGGCTGATCTCGAAGGACTATGCGAGGGAGCGCCGCGGTGCGATCGATCCAAAGCGCGCGCAGAAATGGAGCGCGGGGGTGGCGCAGCTCGAGGGCGCGCACACCACGCACATGACCGCGGCGGACGCGTTTGGCAACGTGGTCGCGACCACGCAGACCATCAACAACCTGTTCGGCGCCAAAATCCTGATTCCCGGCCTCGGCACGGTGCCGAACAACTACATGAATCTCTACGATCCCCGGCCCGGCCATGCGCTGTCGCTGGCGCCGGGCAAGCGCGTCACCACCTCGATGTCGCCCATGATGGCCCTGCGCGACGGCAGGCTGGTCTATGCGCTGGGCCTGCCCGGCGGCAAGAAGATCTTCCCGAGCGCCATGCAGGCGCTGATCAACCTGATCGATCACGGCATGAGCCTGCAGGAAGCGGTCGAGGCGCCGCGGGTCTGGACCGAAGGCAACGCGCTCGAGCTCGAGGCCGGCGTCCCCGACCGCGTTCGCGTTGACCTTGCAGCGAGGGGGCATGATGTGCTGGCGGTGCCGACCGTGGCCGGCGGCATGAACGCGATTCAGTTTCACGCGGACGGCTCGATGTCGGGCGCAGCCTGCTGGCGCGCGGACGGCACGCCGGTCGGGCTTGCCGGAGGGCTGGCACGCACAGGGATACGGTTCGGGCTGGCATGAGGGTGACACTCGTGCCCCGGACGCAGCGCGACAGTGGTCTATTTCCTCACGCAGATCACCCGGACGACCGACGCCCTGGCGTCGGCCGATCTTCCCGTCGCATTGACGCCATTGGCCGCAAGAAAGGCGTGGACGGTATCGGCTGGCACCAGCGCCGCGGCCGCGGCATTGGCCGGTCCCGCCACCACGATCGGCTTGAGCAGCGCGACGCCGGCGAATTTGCCTTCGGTATCGAGCGCCGCGGCTCCGGAAAAACCGGGCGCCGGCGCCGGTAACAGCGCCAGGTCGTTGCCGCCGTCGATCGGCGTGGCCGATGCCTTGAGGCTGCTCACCGTGGCGCCACCGCCCTGGTTTTGCGGATCAACGATTCCCGTCAGTTCCACGCCGGATTTCGCGGTGCCTTTGGCGAGGTTTAGCGGCATCAATCCGCGCGCGCCGTAAATGCGCAGCAGCGCGAGATCGTGGTTCCTGTCCTCGGCGATGCGATCGGCGTTGCCATGGCCCGCGATCGCGATCGTAACACAGCTGTCGGTGACCTGACGGTCGGCGATGATGGCGCCGTCGCCGCTGACGACAATGCCGGTGCCGTATTCGACGGTCCTGCGCGGCGGGCCGGCGATCGGCCCGCCTGCCGGGAACGGGTTGAACGCGCTCGACATCGCGATCACAACCGGTTCGACGCTATTTTCGATGGCCTGGTCGTACAGGATGGTGAGGATGCGGACCTCATCGCCCTTGAAGGTCCCGCGCGCATAAAATTTCTTCAGGCCCTGCAGTCCCGACAAGACGAAGAAATCCGGCTTGACCACGGTGTAGTCGATCTTGCGTCCGGCGGGCTCCTTCTTTTCCTGCTCCGCGAGCCTGGCGGTGGTCGGGTTGGCTTCCTTGCGCCGGACCAAGTGAATCTGGACGGTGCCGGTGGGAGAAGTCCATTTGGAGCCTTGGGCGTCGGAGGATTGCTGCGGCACCAGTTTGGCGGGCACGCCAAGCCGCGCCCCGGTACCGGCATCGGTGACGATCTTCCAGCCGACATTCTCCTGCCGCCGTTTCGCGGTCTCGGCCAGGATGCCGCGCTCCTGCGGATTGAGCACGCCGGTCGGCTTGCCGCCGCGGCCCTTCTGGAATTCCTTGATGGCGGCGACCATGCGCTCGCTGACTTCGCCCGTGATCGCGCCGTTGTACTGGCCGACCCAGGCGAGATCGGACTGGATTGCCAGCCGCTCCGTCTGCGCCATCGCATTGGCGGTGTCGACCGGGGTCTGCAGCGCGGGGCGGATCGGCACGGTCGTCGCCGGCTTCGGCCTGGCGCCGGCCGTGGCTGGCGGCGTCAACTGGGCCTGGGCTGGAGCCATCACCACCAACATCAATGTTGCCGTCAGCAACGATCTCATGACTGGTCCCGGTCCGCTGAAGTCGGCATAGTTGAGCACATCTGCCTGGTCGGCAACAGCATGCGAAGGTTCAGGCAATATTGGCCGGACCGCGGGACGCGGCGTGTGGTAAGAACGTCGCCGGAAGATAAGGATCTGGCCTGACCATGCTGAGTGCCGAGGAACTCGAACGATACGCCCGCCACATCGTGCTGCGTGAGGTCGGCGGTCCAGGCCAGGCCGCCCTGAAGGAAACCGCGGTTCTGGTGATCGGCGCCGGCGGTCTCGGCGCGCCCGCGCTGATGTATCTCGCCGCGGCCGGCGTCGGCACGCTCGGCGCGGTCGACGACGACATCGTCTCGCTCTCCAATCTGCAGCGGCAGATCATTCATTCCACGCCCGATATCGGCCGGCAGAAGGTCGACAGCGCCGCCGGGCAGATCTATGCGCTCAATCCCCACGTCCGCTTCGCCGCGCACGCCTCGCGGCTGACCGCCGACAATGCGATGGAGATGATCGGCAGTTACGATCTGGTGCTCGACGGTTCCGACAATTTCGAGACCCGCTATCTGGTATCGGACGCATGCTTCCTCGCCGGCAAGCCGCTGATCACGGCGGCGCTAGGCCAGTTCGACGGATCGCTGACCACGATCCGCGCGCACGAGACCAACGCCGCAGGGGAGCTGAATCCGACCTACCGGTGCCTGTTTCCCGAACCACCCCCGCCGGGCACCGTGCCGGCCTGCGCCGAAGCCGGCGTGCTGGGCGCGCTGGCGGGCGTGCTGGGATCGATGATGGCGCTGGAGGCGATCCGCGAGACCGTCGGCTTCGGCGAGGGCCTGGTCGGCCGCTTGCTGATGGTCGACGCGCGCGCGATGCGGTTCGAAACGCTGCGGTATCAGCGCGATCCGTCAAATCCGCTCAACGGCGACAAGCCGACGATTGTGGATTTGAGCGGGTATTTGAACGAGATCTAGCGCCTGGACGCAGCGCAGCACGGGCGCTGCGAGTCGAGGCATTTTACTTGACATGGGATTGCATGGGGTTGTTTTCGCGATTTTTCTGTAGAAACCCGGCGGTAGGCACTGCGTCGCGTCTGGGGCAAGCGATCGTTGATCACAGCATGCTTGGCAGCACGCGGTCCGGCGGCTTGTGGTTGTCGAGGAAGGTGCGGATGTTGATGATCACCTTCTCGCCCATCTCGACGCGGCCTTCGATGGTGGCCGACCCCATATGCGGCAGCAGCGCGACCTTGCCGGCCCTGGCGAGCCGCACCAGTTTGGGGCTGACCGCGGGCTCGTTCTCGAACACGTCGAGGCCGGCGCCGCCGATCTCGCCGGTTTCGAGCAGCTTGATCAGCGTGTCTTCGTCGATCACCTCGCCGCGCGCGGTATTGACGATATAGGCGTCCTTGCGGATCAGCTTCAGCCGGCGCGCCGACAACAGATGAAAGGTGGCCGGCGTGTGCGGACAGTTCACCGAGATGATGTCCATCCGCGCCAGCATCTGGTCGAGGCTTTCCCAATAGGTCGCGCCCAGTTCGTCGGCGATGCGCGGCGCCACGGGGCGGCGGTTGTGGTAGTGAATCTGCAGGCCGAAGGCGCGCGCCCGGCGCGCCACCGCCTGGCCGATGCGGCCCATGCCGATGATGCCGAGGCGTTTGCCGCCGATGCGATGACCGAGCATCCAAGTCGGCGACCAGCCCGGCCAGTTCTTGCCCTCGGTGAGGATGGCGGCGCCTTCGATCAGCCGCCGCGGCACCGCCAGTATCAGCGCCATGGTCATGTCGGCGGTGTCTTCGGTCAGAACCTTCGGGGTATTGGTCACGGTGATGCCGCGCGCATGGGCCGCGGCGACGTCGATATTGTCGACGCCGTTGCCGAAATTGGCGATCAACCGCAGCTTGCAGTCGGGGTCTTTGAGAAGTTGTTCGGATATTTCGTCGGTGACGGTGGGCACCAGCACATCCGCGGTCCGCACCGCCTCGGCGATCTGTTCCGGCGTCATCGGCGCATCATCGAGATTGAGCCGGGCGTCGAACAGCTCGCGCATCCGGGTCTCGATCGAGTCCGGCAGCTTGCGTGTGACGACAACGAGAGGCTTTTTCTTGACCGGCATATCCTGCTCTCACGAGTCTCTGGCTCGCATCCCCTTCACGTCGTCAAAGGCTTCGCCGTTGAGGCCTCATTAACCCGGTTGTTCGACACTGCGGCTGGCCGCGCGATCCCGGTGTTTTTCTATGGCTTACTTGGGTTCCCGATTTTTCCCGCTGGTTTTCAACGGCAAATCTCGGGGCCCGTCCTGGTTCAGAGCGTTCCGTCCTCTCTAGCAGAAGGCCGGGCCAAGACAAGAACCCCGGCAAGCCGCCCGGGAATGAAAGATCGCGGTGTGTGATCGGACGGGGTACGGGGGTTCGAGTCGATGGCGTTGAGGCGTTTCTTCAAGTTGGTGGTGTTGGCGGGGAGCATGCTGGCCGCGTCGGTCAGCACCGGATTTTCGGCCAGGGAATCGGGCCAGACCACCAGCGGTCTGCCGCTGCCGCGCTACGTCAGCCTCAAGTCCGATCATGTGAACGTCCGGGCCGGCCCGACCAAGGACAACGATGTTGCCTGGGTCTATACCCGCTCCGGCCTGCCGGTGGAGATCACCGCTGAATTCGAGAACTGGCGCCGGGTGCGCGATTCCGAGGGAGCCGAGGGCTGGGTCTATCACTCGCTGCTGTCGGGCCGCCGCACCGCCGTCATCACCATGAAGGCAAAGGACGAACTCGCGCCGCTCTATGAGAGCGCCGACCCGACCAGCGCCGTCGCCGCCCGGCTGCAGGCCGGCGTCGTCGCCCAGGTGAAGAAATGCGCGGCCGGCTGGTGCCGCGTCATCGGCAACGGTTTTGACGGCTGGATCGAGCAGCAGCGCCTCTGGGGCGTCTATGCCGACGAGAAGGTGGAGTAGTCGGAGTTCGCGACCAGCGCCGAGATCAACCAGCCGAGATCAACCACAAGGCCCGCGCATGACGGCGTGGCCGTATGCCGATCAGCGCTTCTTGCGCAGACGCACGACCATGTCCACCCGGGCGATTTCGTAGCCTTCGGGCACGTCAGGCATCTTGTGCAGCACCAGATGCGGATCCGGAATATCAACCAGTTCGTGGCTGTTCTCGAGATAGAAGTGGTGATGCGTCGTCACGTTGGTATCGAAATAGGTCTTGGTGCCGTCGACGCTGACCTGGCGCAGCAGACCCGCATCGGTCAGCTGGTTGAGGGTGTTGTAGACGGTGGCGAGGGATACCGGGACCTTGGCGAGGGTGGCTTCCTCGTAAAGCATCTCCGCGGTGAGATGGCGGGCGCCCTTTCCAAACAGCAACCAGCCCAGCGCCATGCGCTGACGGGTGGGGCGCAGCCCTGCCGCCTGCAGCATTTCATTGACGTCATGCCACGGACAGCCGGTCAGCGCCGGCTGGTGACCCCCGGCGCGGGCCGCCGGATCGGCCGCATCGTCGCTGATCGAAGCGTTCAGGCTTATTTCCACGTCAGGCACCGCGCTCGCTGTCTCAGTCCTATTTTCATGGAATATAGAGGGAAATCCGTTAGATGCAAGTATTTCGCAACTAGAACGATCCCAGAAGACTGGAACGATCCGAAGGCAACGGAACCGTCGGGACGCGCGGCGATTTACTCAGCGGGGTGCTTTGCCACCGGCAGGGCCTATGATAGAGAGCGCGCGGACTTAGCTTTGCAATCCGGCAAAGGCGAGCGCCGGTTGTCGCAGGACCATCCTGAACTGCGGTATTTGCGCCACCTGGCGATCGTTGGCGCACTCCTACGCGAACCGGGTCCATTTTCGCTCAGAAGCGCTCCACCGGAACATTTGAGAGGCTCAAGACGATGCTGGATCGGCGCAGCGGCTACGAGTACGAGGACCTGCTGGCGTGCGGTCGCGGCGAGCTGTTCGGCCCCGGCAATGCACAATTGCCGCTGCCGCCGATGCTGATGTTCGACCGCATCACCGAAATTTCCGAGACCGGCGGGGAATACGGCAAGGGCATCGTTCGGGCCGAGCTCAACGTGAACCCGGACCTCTGGTTCTTCGGTTGCCATTTCAAGAATGATCCTGTGATGCCGGGCTGCCTCGGCCTCGACGCGCTCTGGCAGATGGTCGGCTTCTATCTCGGCTGGACCGGTGGCGAGGGCCGCGGCCGTGCGCTCGGCCTCGGCGAGTTGAAGTTCTCCGGTCAGGTGATGCCGAACGTCCGCAAGATTGTGTACAATGTCGATATCAAGCGTGTGATGCGGTTAAAGCTCTGGCTAGGTATCGCCGACGGCTGGCTTTCGGCCGATGACGAGATTATCTATCGCGCGAAGGATCTGAGGGTTGGGCTCCTGAAGCAGGGTGCCGCATTGCAGCCGGGAACGTAAATTACCTGCATCCGGCCGATGCGGCATTGTTCGGTTCGGCGGCATCATACAAAACGCAAACGACAGACGAGGCGATCATGAGGCGGGTTGTCATCACGGGGATGGGTATCGTCTCGTCCATCGGAAACAACACCCAGGAAGTACTGGCGAGCCTCCACGAGGCGAAATCCGGAATCACGCGCGCGGATAAATATGCCGAGCTCGGATTTCGCTCCCAGGTGCAGGGTGCCCCCACGCTCGATCCGGCCGGCGTCATCGACCGGCGCGCGATGCGCTTCCTTGGCGAGGGTGCGGCCTGGAATCATATCGCGATGGAGCAGGCGATCCAGGATTCCGGTCTCGAACCTTCGGATGTTTCGAACGTTCGCACCGGCATCATCATGGGCTCGGGCGGACCCTCGGCCCGCACCATCGTGGAGGCCGCCGATATCACCCGCACCAAGGGACCGAAGCGGGTCGGGCCGTTCGCGGTGCCGAAGGCGATGTCGTCGACGGCGTCGGCGACGCTCGCCACCTGGTTCAAGATCAAGGGCGTCAACTATTCGATCTCGTCGGCCTGCGCCACGTCGAATCATTGCATCGGCAATGCCTACGAAACCATCCAGATCGGCAAACAGGACGTCATCTTCGCCGGTGGCTGCGAAGAACTCGACTGGTCGCTGTCGGTGCTGTTCGACGCGATGGGCGCGATGTCGTCGAAATACAACGACACGCCCGCGACCGCGTCCCGTCCCTATGACGTCAGCCGCGACGGCTTCGTCATCGCCGGCGGCGCCGGCGTGGTGGTGCTGGAAGAACTCGAGCGCGCAAAAGCGCGCGGCGCCAAGATCTACGGCGAAATCGTCGGCTACGGCGCCACCTCCGACGGCTACGACATGGTGGCGCCCTCGGGCGAGGGCGCCGAACGCTGCATGAAAATGGCGATGGCAACGGTCGATACCAGGATCGACTACATCAATCCGCACGCGACCTCGACGCCGGCGGGCGATCCGCCGGAGATCGAGGCGATCCGCAAGGTGTTCGGAACCGGCGACAAGTGCCCGCCGATTTCGGCGACCAAGGCGCTGACCGGCCATTCGCTCGGCGCCACCGGCGTTCAGGAGGCGATCTATTCGCTGCTGATGATGCAAAACGGCTTCATCTGCGAAAGCGCAAATATCACCGAGCTCGATCCGGTGTTTGCCGACATGCCGATCGTGCGCAAGCGCATCGATAATGTGAAGCTCGGCACCGTGCTTTCCAATTCCTTCGGGTTCGGCGGTACCAACGCCACGCTGGTGTTCAAGCGGATGGATGCGTGATCTTCTATCTTTGTCTTGCGCCGCGAAGGCGGGGCATCAAGTACTCCGCAGCTCTCGTCGATCATCGCAACGCCTCGTATTACTGGATCACCCGCCATCCGCGGGTGATGACACCATCAGGGATGAGCGGAGTACGGCTGGTATGCAGGACCTGATGAAGGGTAAGCGGGGACTGATCATGGGCGTCGCCAATGATCATTCGATTGCCTGGGGCATTGCCAGGACGCTGGCGGCGCAGGGCGCCGAGCTCGCCTTTACCTACCAGGGCGATGCGCTCGGCAAGCGCGTCAGGCCGCTGGCCGAACAGCTCGGCGTCCCCCTGGTCCTGCCCTGCGATGTCGAGGACATCGCCAGCGTCGATGCGGTGTTCGAAACGCTGCGCGCGAAATGGGGACAACTGGATTTCCTGGTGCACGCCATCGCGTTTTCCGACAAAAGCGAGCTCAAGGGCCGCTACGCCGACACCAGCCGCGCCAACTTTTCGCGCACCATGGTAATCTCCTGTTTTTCGTTCACCGAGCTGGCCAAACGCGCGGCGGAGTTGATGCCCGAATCCGGCGGCGCGATGGTCACGCTCACCTTCGGCGGTTCCATGCGCGTGATGCCGAATTACAACGTGATGGGCGTTGCCAAGGCCGCGCTGGAAGCCTCGGTGCGCTATCTCGCCGCCGACTTCGGTCCGCGCGGCATCCGCGTCAACGCGATCTCGGCCGGGCCAATTCGGACACTGGCGGGATCGGGCATCGGCGATGCGCGCGCGATGTTCGCGTTCCAGCAGAAGCATTCGCCGCTCGGCCGCGGCGTGACGCTGGATGAGCTCGGCGGCTCGGCGCTGTATCTGCTGTCGGAGTTGTCGGGCGGCGTCACCGGCGAAATCCACTACGTCGATTCCGGCTACAACATCGTCTCGATGCCACGGCCGGACGAACTGAAGGGCGGAGTAGAATAGGTGGGCGACGCGCGGCATCATCCGGCCGCGATCGTCTCCGCGCGCTGAAAGGCCGGGCGCGCCATGCATCGGGCGATATAGGCGTCGAAAGACGGGCGCGACGGCACCATTCTGAACATCCGCACTGCGAAATTCAGCCCCGATCCGATCACGATATCGGCCGCCGAGAAAGATTCCCCCAGAATCCACGGTCCCTTGCTCAATGCCGCATCGAGCACATCGAACACCCGCTGCGCCTCGCCCCAACCTGCCGCCACCGGATTCATCTCGATCTTGGTCGCGACCTGCACGATCGCGGGTTCGATGCAGCCTGGCGAGAAGAACAGCCAATAGAGATATTTCGCGCGCAAGGGATCGCCGGGCGGCGGCGCCAGCTTCGCTTCGGGATAACGTTCTGCGACATAGGCGCAGATCGCGGCCGCCTCCGCCAGCGTGGCGTCGCCGTCCTTCAGCGCCGGCACCTTGCCCATCGGATTGATCGCGAGATATTCGGGCGTCTTCTGCGCGCCGGTGGCGATGTCCGTCAGCACGCGCTCGTAAGGCTGCCCGGTTTCTTCCATCAGCCAGAGCGCCGTAAACGACCGGGTGCGCGGCGACCAGTAGAGTTTCATCATCGGATAATCCCCCTGCTGCTTTCGTCGAGACATGACGATCCCGAACATCGGTTCGACCTGTGTCGTTTCTACAGGCAAATTCCGGCCAAGAAAAAGGGCGACCTTTCGGCCGCCCCCAATTCGCTCTTCGCTATTCGCCGCGTCGGTTATTCCGCCGCCTGCAATTGCTGCGGCACGAGATCGAAGCGGTCGGCATTCATCACCTTGGTCCAGGCCGCCACGAAATCCCTAGCGAACTTCTCCTTGGCATCAGCGCAGGCATAGACTTCCGCGAGGGCGCGGAGCTGGGAGTGCGAACCGAAGATCAGATCGACACGGGAAGCGGTCCACTTCACCGCCTTGGTCTTGCGATCGCGCCCCTCGTACCCGTCACCGGAGCCGGCCAGCTGCCATTCCGTGCTCATGTCGAGCAGGTTGACGAAGAAGTCGTTCGTCAGCGTTTCAGGCTTCTTGGTAAAGACGCCATGCTTCGAGTTGCGGGCATTGGCGCCGAGCACGCGCAGGCCACCCAGCAGCACGGTCATCTCGGGTGCCGTCAGCGTCAACAGCTGCGCCCGATCCACCAGGGCCTCCTCCGGCTTCATGAACTGCGTCCTGGCGCTGATGTAGTTGCGGAAGCCGTCGGCCCTGGGTTCGAGCGGGGCGAAGGAGGCGGCGTCGGTCTGCTCCTGCGACGCGTCCATGCGGCCGGGCGCGAACGGCACCGCCACGGTCAGGCCGGCATCCTTGGCCGCCTTTTCGATCGCGGCGCCGCCGCCGAGCACGATCAGGTCGGCGAGCGACACTGTCTTGCCGAACTCCTTCCGGATCGCTTCGAGGCTCGAGAGGACCTTCGCCAGCTCGGGCGGATTGTTGATCTCCCAATCCTTCTGTGGGCTCAGGCGAATGCGGGCGCCATTGGCGCCGCCGCGCTTGTCGGAGCCGCGGAACGTCGAGGCCGACGCCCATGCGGTCGAGACCAGCTGTGACACGGTGAGGCCGGAGGCCAGGATTTTGGTCTTCAATGCCGCGACGTCGTGGTCGTCGATCAGCGGATGATCGGCCGCGGGGATCGGGTCCTGCCAGATCAGCGTTTCCTCCGGCACCAGCTTGCCGAGATAGCGCACCGCCGGCCCCATGTCGCGATGCGTGAGCTTGTACCAGGCGCGCGCGAACGCGTCCGCGAACTGATCCGGATTTTCGAGGAAACGCCGCGAGATCTTCTCGTAGGCCGGGTCGAAGCGCAAAGCGAGGTCGGTGGTCAGCATGGTCGGCACATGCTTCTTCGACGGGTCATGCGCATCCGGGATGCTGGGCTCGGCGTTCTTGGCCCGCCACTGTTGGGCGCCGGCCGGACTCTTGGTCAGCTCCCATTCGAAGTTGAACAGGTTCTCGAAGAAGTGGTTGCTCCACTTCGTCGGGGTCTGCGACCAGGTCACTTCCGGACCGCCGGTAATGGTATCGGCGCCGAAGCCGGTGCCATGTTTGCTCTTCCAGCCGAGGCCCTGATCCTCGATGGCGCCGCCTTCCGGATCCGGGCCGATCAGCGACGGATCGCCGGCGCCGTGCGTCTTGCCGAAAGTGTGGCCGCCGGCGATCAATGCCACGGTCTCTTCGTCGTTCATGGCCATGCGGAAGAAGGTCTCGCGGATGTCCTTTGCTGACTTGACCGGATCCGGATTGCCGTTCGGGCCCTCCGGATTGACGTAGATCAGACCCATCTGCACCGCGCCGAGCGGCTCGGCGAGCTCGCGTTCGCCGCTGTAGCGTTCGTCGCCCAGCCACGAGCCTTCGGGACCCCAATACAGCTCCTCGGGCTCCCACACATCGGCGCGGCCGCCGGCGAATCCGAACGTCTTGAAGCCCATCGATTCCAGGGCGACGTTGCCGGAGAGAACAAACAGATCGGCCCAGGACAGCTTGCTGCCGTACTTCTGCTTGATCGGCCACAGCAGGCGGCGCGCCTTGTCGAGGTTCGCGTTGTCAGGCCAGGAATTGAGCGGTGCGAAGCGCTGCTGGCCGGCGCCGGCGCCGCCACGGCCGTCCGTGGTGCGGTAGGTGCCGGCGCTGTGCCAGGCCAAGCGGATGAACAGCCCGCCGTAGTGACCGAAATCGGCCGGCCACCAGTCCTGACTGTCGGTCATCAGGGCATGCAGGTCCTTGATCACAGCGTCGAGGTCGAGGCTCTGAAATTCCTTGGCGTAGTCGAAGCCTTTGCTCATCGGATCGGCGGAAGGGTGGCGCGCATGCAGCACGCCGATATCGAGGTGCTCGGGCCACCAGTCGCGGTTCCTGTGTCCGCGGGTGCCGCGATTCATCGGGCACTTGCCCGCGCTGTCGTCAGTCTTTGCGTCCATGTTTCTCTCCCATTGTCGCGCTCCGCATCGGCGGTACCGGTTCGACCACCATCGTGGAGACCCCGCGCGATCGTCGGGGGTGTTGCCCGGATCCGCAGGGTTGTGCCCCTCGCCAAATTTGCTGCGGGCCTACTTTGGAAGATATCCAGTATCAGGTCCAGTCGAATTGTCTTGGGCTCCCGATCAGTTTATCTGATCGGGATGATTACGCTCCGACAGCTTCGTTATCTCGCCGCACTCGCCAAGCACGGCCATTTCGGCCGCGCTGCCGAGGCCTGTTCCGTGACCCAGCCGGCGCTGTCGATGCAGATCCGCGATCTCGAGCAGACCCTCGGCGTCGCGGTGGTGGAGCGGCGGCCGGGCGACGTGATGCTGACCGATGTCGGGCGCGAGATCGCGCGGCGGGCCGAGGACGTGCTGACGGCCTCGCGCGACCTGGTCGATTTCGCCCGGCATCGCAGCGGCGTGCTGACCGGCCGGCTGACGCTCGGCGTGATTCCCTCGCTGGCGCCCTATCTGCTGCCGCGGATTCTCCCTTTGCTGCAGAGCCGGTTTCCGGAACTGCAGCTCGAACTGCGGGAAACCCAGACCCGGCAACTGATCGACGACATCAACAGCGGCGCGCTCGACGCCGCGATGCTCGCGCTGCCGGCGGCCGGGCCCGACATCGATGCGATTGCCCTGTTCGAGGATCCGTTCCTGCTGGCGGTGCCGGCGAGCGATCCGCGCCAGGCGACCGCGCGGGTGGCCGCGGAAGACATCGATCAAAGCCGGCTGATCCTGCTCGAGGACGGTCACTGCCTGCGCGACCAGGCGCTGGCGTTCTGCGCCACCGCAACACGCGGCCGCAGCAGCGTCGGCGGCGGTACCGTGTTCGGCGCCAGCAGCCTGAATACCGTGATGCAGATGGTCGCAGGCGGCTACGGCGTCACGCTGATTCCGCAGATCGCCGCCGACGTCGAGCGGCGCGACGCGCGGGTGAAATTCCTGCGGATGGAAGATCCGCAGCCCGGCCGCAGCATCGGCCTCGTGTTCCGCCGCACTTCACCGCGCAAGGCGGATTTTGCGGCGCTGAGCGAGGTGGTGAGGGAGAGTGTGGGAGAGCCGGCGGTGAAGGCCGCGAGCAAGCGGGGCTGATACCTACGGCCGTCATGCCCCCGCCAGGGCGGGGCATCCAGTACGCCGCGACTTCAGAGTCCGTCTACTGGCGCCACGGGATACTGGATCGCCCGCCTTTGCGGGCGATGACAATTGTGCGGATGAAGCGATCTCCCATTCGAGATAGCTGGCGCCTACACCCCCAGCGTGCCGGCCTTCGCGGCGGCGTAACGCTCGGCGATCTTCGTCCAGTTCACCGTGTTCCACCACGCCTTGAGGTAGTCGGCGCGGCGATTCTGGTAATTGAGATAATAGGCATGCTCCCAGACGTCGTTGCCCATCAAGGCGCGCTTGCCGTCCATCATCGGATTGTCCTGGTTCGGGCGGGTCTCGATGGCGAGCTTGCCGTCCTTGGCGACGGTCACGAACACCCAGCCGGAGCCGAACTGGCGGCCCCCGGCTGCATTGAACTCGTTCTGGAATTTTTCCATGCCGCCGAGGTCCTTGTCGATCGCGGCCAGCACCTCGCCCTCGGGCTTGCCGCCGTTCGGTCCCATGATCTCCCAGAACATGGTGTGGTTGGCGTGGCCGCCGAGATTGTTGCGGACCGCGAATTTGATGTCGTCGTTGAGGGCGTTGAGGTTGCCGAGCACGTTCGGAATGGCGCTGCTGCCGAGCTGCGGGTTGGTCTTGGCCAGATTATTGAGATTGGTGATGAACGCCTGGTGATGCCGGCCATGGTGAATTTCCATGGTCCTGGCGTCGATGTGAGGCTCGAACGCATTGTTCGGATAGGTCAGCGGCGGGAGCACGAAGGGACCTGCAGCCGCGGGCGCTGCAGCGGGAGCCGCGGCGGGCGCCTGGGCGAATACGGCGCGCGGCGCGGCGGCGACGGCGACGATGCCTGCGGCCATCGTGACGAGACGGCGACGGGATAATGTGGACATGTGAATTCTCCCTGGCTGTGACGAGCATGGGCTGCTCGATTTGAAACATGGTAACGGACGGGGCCGGCGATTGAAGCAAAATCGATCTGATGTCACCGGCCGCGGGCGGCCGGCGCAAGCGTGCGAGGTAGCTGGAATTACGCGACGGGTTCGCCGGCGGTTTCGGCCGACCCTGCGGCGGAATCGCGCATGTCGATCATCGAGATGTGATCAGCGCAGCAAACGAAAAGGGCGGCCGAAAAGCCGCCCTTTTCTCTGATGGCTGCGATGCTTACTCGCCGGCGGCTTCGCGCGCCGGAGCCTCGGTCCTCTGACCGGCTTCGAGGTCCTCGCCGGTCACCTGATCGACCGCCTTCATCGACAACCGCGTCTTGCCGCGATCGTCGAAGCCGAGCAGCTTGACCTTGACCTTGTCACCTTCCTTGACGACGTCGGAGGTCTTCTGCACACGGTTGGCCGCGAGCTGGCTGATGTGGACGAGGCCGTCCTTGGCGCCGAAGAAGTTCACGAACGCGCCGAACTCCATCACCTTGACCACGGTGCCGTCATAGATCTGGCCGAGCTCCGGATCGGAGGCGATCGACTTGATCCACTTGATCGCCGCCTTGATCGATTCGCCGTCGGCGGAGGCCACCTTCACCGTGCCGTCGTCGTCGATGTTGACCTTGGCGCCGGTCTTCTCGACGATTTCACGGATCACCTTGCCGCCGGTGCCGATCACTTCACGGATCTTGTCGGTCGGGATCTTGAAGGTCTCGATCCGCGGCGCGTACTCGCCGAGCTCGGCGCGGGCGTTGGTCAAGGCCTTCGCCATCTCGCCGAGGATATGGATACGGCCATCCTTGGCCTGGCCGAGCGCGACCTTCATGATCTCCTCGGTGATGCCGGCGATCTTGATGTCCATCTGCAGCGACGTGATGCCGACATCGGTGCCGGCGACCTTGAAGTCCATGTCGCCGAGATGATCCTCGTCGCCGAGGATGTCCGACAGCACCGCAAAGCGCGAACCCTCCAGAATGAGGCCCATGGCGATACCCGCCGTCGGCCGCTTCAGGGGGACGCCCGCGTCCATCAGCGCCAGCGAAGCGCCGCAGACCGAAGCCATCGAGGACGATCCGTTCGACTCGGTGATCTCCGAGACGACGCGCACCGTGTAGGGAAACTCGTGATGCGGCGGCAGAACCGGATGGATCGCGCGCCAGGCCAGCTTGCCGTGGCCGATTTCACGCCGCTTGGTGCCGCCCATTCGTCCGGTTTCACCGACCGAGTAGGGAGGGAAGTTGTAGTGCAGCAGGAACTGCTCCTTGTAGGTGCCCGACAGCGAGTCGATGTACTGCTCGTCCTCGCCGGTGCCGAGCGTGGTCACCACCATCGCCTGGGTTTCGCCGCGGGTGAACAGCGCCGAGCCATGGGCGCGCGGCAGCACGCCGACTTCGGCGATGATCTGGCGCACGGTCTTGGAATCGCGGCCGTCGATGCGCTTGCCGGTGTCGAGGATGTTCCAGCGAACGATCTTGGCTTCCAGTTCCTTGAACACGCCGGCGACGCGCAGCTTGTCGTATTTCGGCTCCTGGCCTTCCGGGAAATAGTGCGCCATCACCTTTTCCTTGGCCTTGCCGACCGCCGCATAGCGGTCCTGCTTGATCGGGATGGCGTAGGCGGCGCGCAGATCGGTTTCGATCAGCCCGAGGATTTCCTTCTCCAGCGCGCTTTCGTCGACGACCTTGACGTCGCGCGGCTCCTTGGCGGCTTTCTCGGCCAGCTCGATGATCGCGTTGACCACCGGCTGGAAATGCCGGTGTCCGAACATCACAGCGCCGAGCATGATGTCTTCGTTGAGTTCCTTGGCTTCCGATTCCACCATCAGCACGGCGTCGGCGGTGCCGGCTACGACGAGGTCGAGCTGGGTTTCGACCATCTCGTCGAGCGTGGGGTTGAGCACATATTCGTCATTGATGAAGCCGACGCGGGCAGCGCCGATCGGACCTTTGAACGGGGCGCCGGAGATGGTCAGCGCCGCGGAGGCGGCGACCAGTGCCAGGATGTCGGGATCGTTCTCCATGTCATGCGACAGCACGGTGACGATGACCTGGGTCTCGTTGCGCCAGCCATCGACGAATAGCGGGCGGATCGGACGGTCGATCAGGCGGGAAACCAGCGTTTCCTTTTCGGTGGGCCGGCCCTCCCGCTTGAAATAGCCGCCTGGAATGCGGCCGGCCGCGTAGGTCTTCTCGATATAGTCGACGGTCAGCGGCAGGAAGTCGACGCCTTCGCGGGCCGTCTTGGCGCAAACCACGGTGGCGAGCACCACGGTCTCGCCATAGGTGGCGAGCACGGCGCCATCGGCCTGACGGGCGATCTTGCCGGTTTCAAGCCTGAGGGGGCGGCCACCCCAATCGATTTCGACGGAATGAATATTGAACATGCAGGTCTTCTTTCATGGGTTCACGAAGCAACGTCAGCCCTGAAACACAAAGACCATGCGCAAGATTGCGGGACGCTGATCACTGCGCGATCAGCGTCCGGCGATCCTGCCATGGTCTTTATACTTCGGATGGCGTCCATCCCTTCGGTAGTACGGGCTTCTTGCCCCGCCCAGAGGCCGGATTGCTGCTGGACGTCGTGTGGTTGAGCATGACCTTCTTTCTGAATCGAAAATTCCGGAAGATCGTGCGAAAACGCGCGCGAGATGCGCGCGTGAACTGAACTCAACGACGAATGTTGTGCTTTTCGAGCAGAGCCTTGTAACGCGACTCGTCCTTGCGCTTGATGTAGTCGAGCAGGGAACGGCGCGTGGCGACCATCTTCAACAGGCCCCGCCGCGAATGATTGTCCTTCACGTGGGATTTGAAATGCCCGGTGAGGTTATTGATGCGTTCCGACAGGATCGCGACTTGAACCTCGGGCGAACCGGTGTCGCCGGCCTTGTTGGCATTCGTCTTGATGACTTCCGCTTTGCGTTCGGCGGTAATCGACATCGTCAAACTCTTTCATGGCTGCGAGCCGAACTGGCGGTCAGTCCGGTCAGGTTGAACACGCGCTTGGGGATGAGTTCGCCATTGCCAATTTCGGCGAGGGCCAGAAGCCGGCCTGCCACCGTGACATAGACCCGGTGGAGCCTTGCCGCATCAGCCCGTGTGACGGCCAGTGCCGGGATGTCGTCCAGCGCGGTCTCAACGGGCAAAAGCGCGTCGGCGAGGCTACCCTCGCCAGACGCGGCTCTATCGCACAAAGCCTCCAACTGTTCCAGCGGAATCATGTCGTTCTCGCCGAACGGCCCTACCAGGGTCCGGCGCAGTGCGCAGATATGACCGAAACACTCCAGAAGCCGGCCGATATCGCGGGCCAGCGCCCGTACATAGGTACCCTTGCCGCATTCGGCCTCGAACACCGAGTGGCTGCTATCCGGTTGTTCTACAAGGGATAAATGGTGAATCTCGACGGGGCGCGGCTGCAACTCGACGGTTTCTCCGTCGCGCGCCAGATCGTAGGCGCGCTCGCCCTGGACCTTGATGGCAGAGTATTGCGGCGGGATCTGTTCGATCACGCCGGTGAAGCGCGGCAGCAGCGCCCGGATGGCTTCGGCGGTGGGCCTGAGATCGCTGGCCCTGACAGCCCGGCCCTCGGTATCGTCGGTGTCGCGTTCCTCGCCCCATGCTACCGTGAAGCGATAGCGCTTGCGGCCGTCCATCACGAACGGGACCGTCTTGGTGGCTTCGCCCAGCGCGATCGGCAGGCCGCCGGAGGCCAGCGGATCAAGCGTACCGGCATGGCCGGCGCGCTTGGCCTGAAACAGTCGCTTCACCACCGCGACCGCCTGCGTCGAGGTCATGCCGATCGGCTTGTCGAGCACGACCCAGCCGTGGACGTCGCGCCTGTCGCGCCGGGGCTGGTTGTTCTGGCGCGGCTGCTTGCCGGCGCGCGGCCGGGCCTCGTCGCGCGGCGAATGGCCGTCGCGATGCGAATCCGAGGAGATATTTTTTTCGGGCGCGTCGGAATCGCCGATGGCCGGCTCGATCAAGCCGTTCGCGGGGTTCACGCTCATCACTTTACTCTTCCGTGTCTTGCGAATCGGATGCGAGGTCTCTTTGCACCGCGGGTGTTCGCAGTAATTTCTCTATTCGTTCCGCCTCGTCGAATCGCTCGTCGACGCGGAACCGGACATCAGGCGCAAATTTCAGGTTAACGCGATGCGCGATCTCGCCGCGCAGGAACTTCTTGTTGCGCTCCAGTGCCGCGATCACCTTGTCGGTATCGCGGCCGCCGAGCGGCATCACATACACCGTCGCGAGCTTGAGGTCCGGCGACATCCGCACCTCGGGCACGGTGATGATGTGGCCCTCGAGTTCGGGGTCGTGCACGCTGCCCTGCGAAAGGATGTCGGCGACCGCATGACGCACCACTTCGCCGACCCGCAACTGACGCTGCGAGCCGCCGGGGGCGGAGTCCTTCTTGTGGTGGGGCATTGTCGAAATCCCGATTGTCGTCATCACCCGCGAAGGCGGGTGATCCAGTACTCCGTGGCCAAAATTGTTGTCCGAGATTACTGGATGCCCCGCCCCAGTGCGCAATTGCGCACAAGGCGGGGCATGACGGCCTAACTCAAGACCCAGGCTCTTCGTAAGGCTCGAACTTACAGACTGCGCTGGATCGTCTCCACGCGATAACACTCGATGACGTCGCCGGCCCGCATGTCGCCGTAACTCTCGAACGCCATGCCGCATTCCTGGCCGGACTGCACTTCCTTCACTTCGTCCTTGAAGCGCTTCAGCGTCGACAGCTTGCCTTCATGCACGACGACGTTGTCGCGGATCAGCCGCACATTGGCGCCGCGTTCCACGGTGCCGTCGGTGACGCGGCAGCCGGCGACCTTGCCGACCTTGGAGATGTTGAACACTTCCAGGATCAGGGCGTTGCCCAGCATGGTTTCGCGCAGCGTCGGCGCCAGCAGGCCGGACATCGCCTTCTTCACGTCGTCGACGAGGTCGTAGATGATGTTGTAGTAGCGGATTTCGATGCCGTTGCGCTTGGCGGCGGCGGCGGCCTCCTTGTGGGCGCGAACGTTGAAGCCGATGATGGCGGCGTTGAAGCCTTCCGCCAGCGTCACGTCGGATTCCGAGATGCCGCCGACGCCCGCATGCAGGATGCGCGCGGTGACTTCCTCGGTGCCGAGCTTGTCGAGCGAACCCAAAATCGCCTCCAGCGAGCCCTGCACGTCGGCCTTGATGATCAGCGGGAAATCCTTGCGGCCCGAGGTCTTGAGCTGCGACATCATCTGCTCGAGCGAACCGCGCATGCCGGAAATCGAGGCAGCGGCGTTCTCGCGCTTCTGGTGCGCGCGGTAGCTGGTGACTTCGCGGGCGCGGGCCTCGCTCTCGACGACGGCGAGGCGATCGCCGGCTTCCGGCGGGCCGTTGAAGCCGAGCACTTCGACGGGAACCGAGGGTCCGGCCTCGCTGATGGTCACGCCCTGATCGTTGATCAGCGCGCGGACGCGGCCCATCTCGGCGCCGGCGACGATGATGTCGCCGACCCTGAGCGTGCCGCGCTGCACCAGCACGGTGGCGACCGGACCGCGGCCGCGATCGAGCTTGGCTTCGATCACGGTGCCTTCGGCGGGACGCGAAACGTTGGTCTTGAGGTCGAGCAGATCGGCCTGCAGCGCAATCATTTCCAGCAATTTGTCGAGGTTGGTCTTGTTCTTGGCAGAGACCTCGACGTCGACCACCTCTCCGCCCATCGATTCGACCTGCACTTCGTACTGCAGCAGTTCGGTGCGCACGCGCTCCGGCTTGGCGTCGGGCTTGTCGATCTTGTTGATGGCGATGATCATCGGAACCTTCGCCGCCTTGGCGTGATTGATCGCCTCGATGGTCTGCGGCATGACGCCGTCGTCGGCCGCGACCACCAGGATCACGATGTCGGTGACCTTGGCGCCGCGCGCCCGCATCGCGGTGAACGCGGCGTGGCCCGGGGTGTCGATGAAGGTGATCTTCTTGCCGCTTTCCGGCGAGGTCACCTGATAGGCGCCGATATGCTGGGTGATGCCGCCGGCTTCACCCGAGACCACGTTGGCGTGGCGAAGCGCGTCGAGCAGCGAGGTCTTGCCGTGGTCGACGTGGCCCATCACGGTGACGACCGGCGAGCGCGGCTCGGTATCGGAGGAATCGTCGACGATGTCGAACAGGCCTTCCTCGACGTCCGAGGCGGCGACGCGCTTGACGGTGTGGCCGAGTTCCTCGGCGATCAGCTGCGCGGTGTCGGCATCGATCACGTCGGTGATCTTGTGCATCGCGCCCTGCTTCATCAGCAGGCGGATGACGTCGACCGCGCGCTCGGACATGCGGTTGGCGAGTTCCTGGATGTTGATGGCTTCCGGGATGATCACTTCGCGAATGAGCTTTTCCTTCGGCTCGTTCGACTGATGTCCCTTCAGGCGCTGGGTGCGGCGGCGGAACGAAGCGATCGACCGCTCCCGCACGTCGTCGGCCGTGAGTGCGGTGACCAGCGTCAGGCGGCCGCGCTGCTTCTGCGGCGCCGGCTTGGCGGTGGTCTTCGGCGGTACGGCCGGGCGGACGGCGCCGCCCGGTCCGCGGCGGATCTGGCGCGGACCTTCATCCTCGTCGGTGGCGTCGGCGGCGACGCCAGGGGCACGCGCGGCGGGTGCCGCGGCGGCCTTGGCCGCGGCTGCGGTCTTGGCCTCGGCTTCGCCGAAACGCTTCTTGGCTTCGAGTTCCGCCTTGCGCTTGGCTTCCTCGTCCTGACGGTGGCGATCTTCCTCGGCCTTGCGGCGGGCTTCGGCGGCTTCGCGCTCGGCCTGCTCGATGCCTTCCTTGGAGTTGCGTCGCCTGGCTTCCTCTTCCGCCAGCCGGCGTTCCTCGATATCGCGGACCTTGGCGTCGGCGAGCGCGCTGGCACGCGCCGAACGCTCGTCCTCGGTCAGGGTACGCAGGACCACACCCGAACCGCCGCGCGGCGCGGCCGCCGGCGCGGGACGGGTCATCGGCGCCGGCCGGGGCGGCGCTGCCTTGGCAACCAGCGGTTCCGGCGCCTGCGGCGCGTCGGTTGCCGGCGCTTCGCCGCTGACGCGGCGCTTGCCGCGCTTCTCGACGACGACCTGCTTGGTCCGGCCGTGGCTGAAGCTCTGGCGCACGGTGCCCGTCTCGACGCGCGGCTTGAGCGTCAAGGTCTTGGTCGGAACACTCAGTGTCTTGTCGCCAGGCGTTTTCGTATCAACCATTCAGCAGTCCTAATCTTGTTCTGTTGTGCGTGTCCGCACAGTCTGTTTAGGCAAATTCTTGTTAGGCAAGTTCCTGTCAGGCAAGTTCCTGTCAGGCAAGTCGTTGTCAGACAAGTCGTTGTCAGACAAGTTCTTGGCCGCATCGCCGGCAGTCTTGTCGTCATCCGCCATCCGGTATCGGACCAGGAACTGGCTGCGCGACAGGAACGTCCTGCTCGCCGGGCCCGCGAGCACGGCAGCATGTATCACATTTGACCGGCCAAGTGCCAAATCCAATTGCTCCGAAGTCAGCGCCGTGACAACGGGGAATTCGCGTGATTCATCGCCAATCCCGGCACTTTGCCTGACGATGGCGTCTAATTTACGGATTCCGTCCGCCGCGCCGTCCGAGGCGTGGATCAGCGCCTCGGCCTGGCCCAGCCGGAGGGCGCCCTCGACCTTGCTGAAGCCGGATACCACCTGGCCGGCCTTGGCGGCCATGGCGAGCGCTTCGCTGACGCTGCGCACCAGCAGGGCCTCGGTATCGGCCGCGAGCGTCGCGGCGACGCGGACCTCGCGCTTGAAGCCCCTGCCGAACTGGTTACGCCGGACGGCTTCCGCAACCGCCTGCCGCGAAGCCGAAACCCAGAGGCCCCGGCCGGGAAGTTTGCGCTTCAGATCCGGGATGACCTCGCCCTGCGGCGCGACGACAAACCGGATCAGTTCGTCGATCGGCCGCACCAATCGCGTGACCGCGCACATCCGCATGGTCGCAGACCTGTTGGTCCGCGGTCCGTCGTCGAGTTCGGGGTCGGCGAGTGCAAGCATGCGTGCGACATCTCTCCTGTCATCTGCGCGTTACGGTCGCGCACAACCGGTAGCCAATTTCGCGGAAGGCGCGCATCAAACCGGCTGGTCTTCGGGGGCCTCGGCCGCGTCGGTCTTCTTGACGAGATCGGCCTCGGTGATCCAGCCGGCGATGACCCGCGCCTGCATGATCATGCTCTCCGCATCGTCGCGCGAGATTTCGTTGGCGTCGAGAATCCCGGGATGCTTGGTCGGCTCGCCGCCTTCCTTGCGCTCGGTCCAGCCGACCAGATCGTCGGTGGCGCAACCAGCCAGGTCCTCGACCGACTTGATCTCGTTCTCGCCGAACTTCACCAGCATCTTCGAGGTCACGCCGGGCACCGTCTTCAGAGCGTCTTCCACACCTAGTTCCTTACGTTTGTTTTCGAGCTCGCCTTCGAGCGTTTCCAGATATTCGCGGGCCCGGCTCTGCAGCTCGTTAGCGGTTTCGTCGTCGAAGCCTTCGATGGCGGCCAGTTCCTTGACGTCGACCAGCGCCAGTTCCTCCACCGAGGTGAAGCCTTCGGACGCCAGCAATTGGCCGACGACCTCGTCGACATTGAGCGATTCCATGAACACGCGCGTGGAGTTCTCGAAGTCGGCCTGGCGGCGCTCGGATTCTTCCTGTTCGGTCAGAATGTCGATGTCCCAGCCGGTCAGCTGCGAGGCAAGGCGAACGTTCTGTCCGCGCCGGCCGATCGCCAGCGACAGCTGGTTATTGGTGTCGGGAACCACGACCTCGATGCGCTCGCGGTCCTCGTCGATCACGACCTTGGCGACTTCGGCGGGCGCCAGCGCGTTGACGACGAACGTCGCGATGTCGGGCGACCACGGGATGATGTCGATCTTCTCGCCCTGCAATTCGTTGACCACCGCCTGCACGCGCGAGCCGCGCATGCCGACGCAGGCGCCGACCGGATCAACCGACGAATCCCGTGAAATCACGCCGATTTTCGCGCGCGAGCCGGGATCGCGGGCCACCGCCTTGATCTCGACGATGCCGTCATAGATCTCGGGAACTTCCTGCGCGAACAGCTTCGCCATGAATTGCGGATGGGTGCGGGAAAGGAAGATCTGCGGTCCGCGGGTCTCGCGGCGCACGTCGAAAATATAGGCGCGGACGCGGTCGCCGTTGCGAAACACCTCGCGCGGCAGCATTTCGTCGCGGCGGATAATGGCTTCGCCGCGGCCCAGATCGACGATGACGCTGCCATATTCGACGCGCTTGACGATGCCGTTGACGATATCGCCGATGCGGTCCTTGAATTCCTGGTATTGCCGGTCGCGCTCGGCCTCGCGCACCTTCTGCACGATCACCTGCTTGGCGGATTGCGCGGCGATGCGGCCATATTCCAGCGGCGGCAGCGTGTCGGCGATGGTGTCGCCGACCTGCGCGCCCGGATTGGCGCGTTGCGCGTCGATCAGCGAGATCTGGTTCGACGAATTCTCGACCTGGTCGACCACCAGCATATGGCGCGACAGCCGCAGCTCGCCCTTCTTGGCGTCGATCTCGGCGTGGACGTCGGTCTCGCTGCCGTAGCGGGCCCGCGCCGCCTTGGCGATGGCGTCTTCCATCGCCGCGATGACGATCGCGCGGTCGATCGATTTTTCGCGCGCCACCGCATCCGCGATCTGCAGCAGTTCAAGTTTATTGGCGCTGACAGCTGCCATGGCTCAGTCTCCTTCAGTGGGATCGATGCCCCTTCGCAGTCTCTCTGCGGCGAGGCGGTGTTCCTTGGTGTTCTTCGGGGCGGGCTTTTTCTTCAGGTTCAGTTTCGGCTTCGGCGCGTTGCTCTTGGCCGGGTCGCTCTTCTTCGCATGCGGCGGAGGGGCCGGCTTAAGCCCGAGATTCTGCTTCAGCTCGCGCTCGGCGGCCTTGCCGCGCCGCATCGATTCCGCGATCAGTTCGTCGGTCAGAACCAGCCGCGCGTCGGCGATGTCTTCCATGACAAGCACGACCTCGGTATCTTCGCCCGCGCGTATGTCATCCCGATGTAGACGGATGGCGTCCCCCTCGACGCCCTCGAGCTTGCCGCGGAACCGCTTGCGGCCCCGAACCGCGACTGCCATTTCGATCTTCACGAGATGCCCGGCATAGCGTTCGAAATCGGAGCGGCGCACCAGTGGCCGGTCGATTCCGGGAGAAGAAATCTCCAGCCGATAGGCCTTCTCGATCGGATCGGCGACGTCCAGCACCGGCGACAGCGCCCGCGAAATCGCCTCGCAATCCTCGATCAGCATGGTCCCGTCAGGCCGTTCCGCCATGATCTGGACGGTGCAGCCGAATTCGCCTGAAATCTTGATCCGCACCAGCCGGTAGCCCATTCCCTGCAACACCGGACCGGCCACCGCCGACACCCGTGCCGCGACGCCCGGCTCGACCACGAGGCGCGGCTCGGCAAGCAGATCGAAGTCCACGGAATCAGCAGTCGGATCGGTCATATCAAGGGTCAAATTTGGTCTAACTTGCAGTGGGTTAGCCGGATTCAAGCGCGGTCCGGCAGGGCTTCCCGAATGCGCCCAGGCGCCGGTATCCGCGTCAGGCTCGTTCAGGTAATAAAAAAGAGCGGGTCCCGAGGGGCCCACTCTCAATACGCGATCGTATGAGAACCATAAGTTGCGGCTGATATAGCGGTTTTAGGCTGCTACGGCAAGACCCGCGAGGCCGCGCAGCCGCGATTCAAGGGCCTCTCCTGGGCGGCGTCAAACCTAACCCTTCCTTCACGAAGCCGACCTAACGTGCCCGAAAACCCGCCTATGCGGCGATTTGAGTGTGTTTGGATGCCTGTCGCCACATCGCTGATTCCCGGGCTTGATGAGATCGTCAGGCATGGCGAGCCCAAGCGCCGCGCCGAAACCGCGCGGCGGATCGCCGAACTGTACCTGCAGGGGGCGGCGAATTACCGGCCCGATCATGTCGATCTGTTTGACGGCATTCTGACCGGCCTCGTTCCGCACACCGACCTCGCCGCGCGCGCCGATCTGGCCGAGCGGCTGTCGATGCTCGCCAACGCGCCGCGCGGGCTGGTCGGGCACCTCGCGCGCGCAGACGAGATCGCGATCGCGGGTCCCCTGCTGCGGCGATCGCCCGTCATCGACGAGAACGCGCTGGTCGAAATCGCGCGCGTCAAGGGCCAGGGTCATCTGCTGGCGATGTCGGAGCGGCCGATGCTTCCTCCCGTTCTCACCGACGTCATCGTGCAGCGCGGCGACCGCGAGGTGGTGCGGCGCACCGCCGGCAATGCCGGCGCCCTGTTCTCGCATGTCGGATATTCCACTTTGATCACGCGCGCCGGCCATGACGAGGCCCTGACGCTCACGGTCGGGCAGCGCGCCGATCTTTCCGAACCCCAGCTGAAGGACCTCGTGGCGGGGTCCAATGAAGAGGTCCGTCGCCGCCTGTTGGAGGTGGTCAGGCCCGAACAGCAGGCCGATATCCGGCAGGCGGTGGGCGAGATGTCCGGTGCAGCCGAGGCCGGGGGCCGCCGCGATTTCGGGCCGGCACAGCGCACGGTCCTCGCCCTCTACGGTGCCGGTGAAATGAATGAAGCCGCGCTGCTCGGTTTTGCCAAGGCCCACCAATACGAGGAATCGATTGCCGCGCTTTCCTCGATGTCGGGGGTGAGGGTCACGATCCTGGACCGCCTGATTGCCGGCGACCGTCACGATCCGATCCTGATCGTCGGCAAGGTCATCGGTCTCGAATGGGCCACCGTCCGAGCGCTGATCCTGCTGCGGCTCGGCCAAAACCGGGTACCGTCGCCCTCGGACATCGAAAGCGCGCGCGTGAACTTCGCGCGCCTGATGCCTTCCACGGCCGAGCGCGTGGTGAGTTTCTGGCAGGCCCGCCAAACGGCGTGACAGTACAACTCCGTCCTTCCATGACGGACCCAAACCCTCCCAATCCGAAAAAGGCCGCGCTATGCTGCCGTCAATGGTGCGGCACAGCGCCACCGGGGAGAATCGAAATGCTGACGGAAGCCGACATTCAATCGCATGCCGACAGGATCCGCGGCGACGGATACACCGTGATCGAGCGCGCCGCCGGCCCCGATCTGGTCGAGGGGCTGAAGCAGGCGCTGGAGCGGATCGAGCGGGAGCACAATCTGGGCCCCGCCAAGACCTCGTTCGAAGGCTTTAAGACGGTCCGCATCAACAATCTGCTGACCTATGACGACATTTTTTGGGAAGTGCCGCTGCATGAGAACGTGCTGCCGGTGGTCGAGCGCGTGCTGGACAAGGAGTGCCTGCTGTCATCGTTCTGTTCGCTGGTGCTCGGTCCTGGCCAGGAGGCGCAGCCGATCCATGAGGACACGCAGTTGATTCCGCTGCCGCGTCCGCATATCCCGATCACGGTCAATGCGATCTGGGCGCTGTCGGATTTCCGGGCCGATAACGGCGCCACGCGGATCCTGCCGGGAAGTCACAAATACGCTTCCTCGCCGGAATATGGCAAACACTACGACGCCGTCACCGCGACCATGCCGGCCGGCAGCGTGATGCTGTTCGACAGCGCGCTCTGGCATGGCGGCGGCGCCAATACCAGCGACACCAGGCGCTTCGCGTTCTCCTGCGCCTATTGCTGGGGCTGGATGCGGCAGCAGGAAAACCTGCAGCTCGGCATCCCCCATGACACCGCGCGGCGGTTTCCGCGCCGCCTGCAGGAACTATGCGGCTACAGCGTCTACAAGGGACAGTTCGGACATATCGACAATCATGATCCGATCGAACTTCTGGGCCGCGAGCGCGGCAAGCGCATGGTGTGGGAAGCGACCGACGCGCGGAAGGCGCGCGAGGCGGCGGGGCGGTGAAGAGATAACGAAGGTCGTCGTCGAACGCGGCTCGATGCAATTTCCTCACGGTGAGAAGGCGCGCTTGCGCCGTCTCGAACCATGAGAGCCCGTGATCTCTCATCCTTCGAGACGCGCGCAAGGGCGCGCTCCTCGCGATGAGGTCTTCCGAAACCTCAAGTAAGCCGCCCGGCGGCCTTCACGCTCGGCCTTGCGTCCGTAACGCGTCACGGTGTAGCCGCTCCAGGGCCGTCGCCAGTCGGCCGCGCGCTCCGCGGTCCAGAGAAAATCCGGCGAGCGCAAAAGGTGCGCCAGCGTCCAGGCGCAGTAATCGTCGATGTCGCTGACGAAGCGGAATTCGCCATCCGGCACCAGCACCCGCGCCATCGCGGCGATACTTGCATCCTGCACGAAGCGCCGCTTCCAGTGCCGCCGCTTCGGCCAGGGGTCGGGATGGATCAGGTCGATTCTCGCCAGCGAGTGCGCCGGCGCCCAGGCCAGCAATTCCGCAGCGTCGCCCGCGAAAAGCCTGATGTTGCGGATATTGCGAGCCTCGATCTGCGTCAGGATTTTCGCCATGCCGTTGACATAGGGCTCGCAGCCGATGAAGCCGGTAGCCGGAAAGGCAAGCGCTTCGGCGATCAGGTGTTCGCCGCCACCGAACCCGATTTCCAGCCTGACTTCGCCGGCCGGCGGGTCGAACAGTTCGGCGAGGCCGGGGGGGCTCGGACCAGTGATGTCGAGCGCAAGGCGCGGCAACAGGTGCTCGATCAGATCGGCCTGGTGCGAGCGGAGCTTGTGGCCCTTGCGCCGCCCGAAGAACGAACCATGCGGGTGCGCCGCGACGTCCTGGTCCGGTGATTGCTCGGGATCGCCGGGATCGCGCGTCGCGATACTCATCGCAACGTCTGGTACAGCCGATACAACAGCCGCGTCCTCGGCTCGATCGACGAAATATACATCTGCTCGTAATGGGTATGCGCGCCCTGGCCATCGACGCCGAGACCGTCGAGCGTCGCGGCATGCGGCGCGGTGAAATTGCCGTCGGAGCCGCCGCCGGTAAAGGTATCGACCAGATCGAAACCGATCTCTGCGGCGAGCGCTCTGGCATGTTCGTAAAGTGCGGCGCCGGCATTGCTCTTCTCGTAGGGCGGCCGGTTCAATTCCCCCGATACGGTGACGCTCACGCCTTCGGTCCGCGATTTCAGATTGAGGATTTTGGCGACGAGATCGTCGGCATCCGCCATGGTAGGCACGCGAAGGTCGACCTCGGCATAGGCCTCTTCCGCGATGACGTTCGGCCGGGTGCCGCCTCGCACGACGCCGACATTGACGGTAACGCCGCGCTTCAGGTCGTTCATGGCCTCCAGGGTCTGGATGATATCGGCGAGTTCGCGGATTGCGCTGCGGCCGTCCTGGGGCCGGGTGCCGGCATGGGCCGGAACGCCTTTGATGGTAATATCGAATCGCCCGACGCCCTTGCGCCCGGTGACGATTTTTCCGCCGTCGCGGGCAGGCTCGGTCACCAGCACATATTTGGCCTTGCGACCCTCGGCTTCGATCAGCGCGCGCGAGGTCGGGCTGCCGATCTCTTCATCGGAAACGTAGAGCTGGGTCACGCCGAGCAGCGGACGCTCCCCGTAGGCGCAGAGCTGCTTGAATGCGTGATAGGCGAGATAGGCGCCGCCCTTCATGTCGTAGATGCCGGGACCGAACGCGCTGTCGCCGTCGACTCGGAACGGCAGACGCTCGATGAATCCGATCGGGTGAACCGTATCTAGATGGCTCAGCACCAGGATCCCCGGCCCGTGCTGGCCCCATGACGAGCGCACCGCGAGATGATCGCCGCAGCCGGAATGTCCCGCGATGCGTTCGATCGTAACCGGCAAATCGCGATAGCCGTCCGCGACCGCGGTCGCGAGCTTGTTGACCTGCTCGGGCGCTTCGGTGGGCGTCTCGATCTCGACCCAGCGGCGGATGCCGTCGAGAATGGCTTTGGCATCGAAAGGATCGACCGTCGTCAGCATGTTGAAGTCCTTTGAAGAACTCAACTATCGTCATTTCGGCGCGCGCGCCAGCACCACTCCGGAATGACGTTGTGCCTTCAGCCCTGGTCGGAGGCCTCGCGGGTCGCGATCTGCTCGACCAGTTCGACGATGCTGCGCCGCAGCTTCGCATCGGTGATCCGCGTGAACGCGCGGGTCAATGCGAGCCCCTCGGCGGTAGCCAGGAAATCCGAAACATAGGCCGGCGATGCCTCTTCGGTGATGCTGGCTGTGCCGGGGCCGCCGCTGGGGCCGCCCTCGAACAGGAACGAGACCGGCACTTGCAGTATTTCGGAGATCCGCTGAAGGCGGCTCGCCCCGACCCGGTTGGTGCCCTTCTCGTATTTCTGGACTTGCTGGAATGTGAGGCCTAATGCCTCGCCGAGCTTCTCCTGGGTCATGCCAATCATCATGCGGCGCATCCGCACCCGACTGCCGACATACCTGTCAACAGGGTTGGGCGCTTTGGTCGACATTTCCAAGCACTCCTTGGGAATCCGCCCGCAGAATGAGGCAGCGAAGTCCGGCCTCAGGCGCCAGCACGGTGAAATCTTGCTCGGAAGCGTCGGCAGGAACAAGAAAAATACGAGCAAGGAACTGACCGACTTTCGATCAGCGGGGCGCAGAATGCGAATGGCGTGGTCGGTCTGTCAAGTTCCCGCCTGCCCGAATTTTTCCGTCACAAACCAAATACGATGCCGACGTCAGGAAGTGCGCTTGGCGACGCGACGGCGAAGCACGACGAGCAAACCGGCGGCGACCATGACCGCGGCGGGAAGATCGCCGAGGCGGGCATAGATGGTCGGCGCGATGGCGGTGGGCAGCGCGGAATCCAGTACGCCTTCGACGCCGAGACCGAGCCGGGCGACAATCCGCCCCGCGGGATCAATCACCGCGGAAATGCCCGTGTTCGCCGCTCGAACCAACGGCAATCCCTGTTCGATCGCGCGGACGCGTGCCTGCTGCAGGTGCTGGTAGGGGCCGGTCGAATTTCCAAACCAGCCGTCATTGGTCAGGTTGATCATCCAGCCCGGGCGATCGTCCCGAGATACAATCTCATCGGGAAAAATAGTTTCATAGCAAATCAAAGGTAGCATGCGCGGCGCGTTCGGCACCTCCATCGGGCGACGCCGCGTGCCCGGAATGAATCCGCCCTGAACCCGGGTGAGCTGCACGAAGCCGAGCTTTTCCATCCAGTCCTGGAACGGCAGATATTCGCCGAATGGCACCAGATGCACCTTGTCGTAGATCGACAGCACGCTGCCGTCATGATCGATGACGTAGATCGAGTTATAGGCGCGGGTGACACGGGTGCCCGGCGGCAAGTCGGGCGCCCGCACCGAACCGGTGATCAGGATGGTGCCCTTGGGTAACAGATCGGCGATCTGCGCCATCGCATCGGCTTCGCGGGTCAGGAAAAACGGAAACGCCGATTCTGGCCAGATCAGGATGCTGGCGTCGCGCACACCGGTGGATTGCGGCCCGGACGCGCGGTCGGAGAGCGCGAGATATCTCTGCATCACCTCCGCCTTGGCGGCGTAATTGAATTTGACGTCCTGCTGCAGGTTGGGCTGCATGATCCGCAACTTGACATTTGCGACCAGTGCTGTCGGGTGCATCGACAGGCGCAAGCCGCCGAAAATGCCCATCGCGACGAGCAGCGCCAGCGCCGTGACCGGCGCGATCCATGGTTTTCGCCCGCGCGAGCTGCCATCGATCAGGGTCGCGGGGCTTGCGAATATCGCCACACTCAGAAACGTCAGGCCCCACAGGCCGATCAGCGACGCCGTCTGCGCCAGCGCCAGCGGCTCGGTCAGCGCATAGCCGAACGCATTCCAGGGAAAGCCCGACAGCGCCTGACCGCGCAGCCATTCGCTGATGGTCAGGCTCGCTGCGAGCCCGATTACCCGCGACGCGCCCGCCGCCCAGATCAACCGCGCCAGCGCGAAACCAAGTGCCGTGAACAGCGCGAGATAGGCGGGCAGGCCGAGCACCGCGAACGGCAGCAGCCAGGCGAAGGTGGGCGCATCGACCAGGAATGCGTAGCCGATCCAGTACAGCCCCGGCACAAAATAGCCGAGGCCGAACCACCAGCCGGCCATCGCCGCCGCCGGCACGCCACGCCAGCGTCCGGCGCCCGCGCCATCGGTCAGCCAGACCATCACCGGAAAGGTCAGAAACAGCATCGGCCATGCATTGAACGGCGCCATCGCCAGCGCCGACAGCGCCCCCGCGACCAGCGCGATGGCCGCGCGCTTCCAGCCCCATGACAGAATAATCGCAAGGACGGCGGCGCGGAGTTTGTCTGCGAAGATCACTGCGACCCGGCTCCATCGCCTGATCGCGGGTTCGCATTGTCGTTGGCCTGCGGTTGACCGGCCTCCGGCTGGCCGGACTCCAGTGCGGCGTCGCGGCGGCGGCTTTCGCGCGGCGGCCGCACCACGGGACGCTCTTTTCGGGTGGCGATGCGCAGCCGCTTGACGCGCCGCGGATCGGCGTCGAGCACCTCGATTTCGAAATTGCCGGGGCCGGAAATCACTTCGCCGCGCACCGGCAGGCGGCCGACATGCGTCACGAGATAGCCGCCGAGGGTTTCCACTTCCTCTCCGGCCTCGCCGGTGACGAACTCCTCGCCAATCACCGTGCGGACGTCGTCGAGGCTGGCGCGGGCGTCGGCGATGAAGGAGTTGTCCGCCTGACGCACGATCGCCGGCGGCTCGTCGCTGTCATGCTCGTCGTCGATCTCGCCGACGATCTGTTCGACGATGTCCTCGATCGAGACCAGTCCGTCGGTGCCGCCATATTCGTCCACCACCAGCGCCAGATGAATACGCGAGGCCTGCATCTGCGCCAGCAGATCGATCGCCCGCATCGACGGCGGCACGAACAGCAGCTTGCGGATGATGTTGGCGTCGGCGAGCGGCATCGCGAGGTTGACCGCGCGCAGATCGAGCCCGGCCGGCAGGGGCTTTTTCCGCTTGGCCTTGCTGGCATCGGGCACGCGGGCGCTGGCGGTCATGAAGGCCAGCAGATCGCGGATGTGGACGATGCCTTCGGGATCGTCGAGGGTTTCGTTGTAAACCACCAGCCGCGAATGCGCCGCGCTTTCGAACAGGCCCATCAGTTCGCCGAGCGGAATGTCGCGCTTGACCGCGACGATGTCGGCGCGATGAACCATCACGTCGGCGATGCGCCGCTCGTGCAGGCCGAGGATATTGCGCAGCATGGTGCGCTCGATGGCGGAAAATCCCACCTCGTCGGGTGTGGAGGCGTCGAGCACGACTTGCAGATCGTTGCGGACCGATCCAGGCTTCCAGCCGAACAGCGTGCGGATGGCGCGCGTCAGCCAGTTGTCGATGGCAGGACGCGTCACTTCCACGTCCGGCACCACCGCCGGCAGGTTGCGCGTATTGCGCGGATTGTCGTGGATCGGGTCGGAGTCCGGCATTTCAGTCCATCCGCTCCCGGTCCGCATAGGGATCGGGAATGCCGAGTTGCGCCAGGATCCGCCGCTCAAGTGCTTCCATGGCCTCGGCATCGTCGTCTTTTTCGTGATCGTAGCCGATCAGATGCAGGAAGCCATGGATTGCCAGATGGCTCAGGTGATGATCGAACGGCTTCTGTTCGTCGTCGGCCTCCTGACGGGTCGTCTGGTAGGCGATGGCGATGTCGCCGAGCATGCGCGGCGCTTCGTCGGGGCCGGCCGGGCCGGTCGGCTGCAGTGCGGGAAACGACAGCACGTTGGTCGGCTTGTCGATCCCGCGCCAGTTGCCGTTCAGCGTGCGGATGCCGGAATCGTCGGTCAGCATGACCGCAAGTTCGGCGCCACCGACGTCCGCATCGACGGTCGCGGCCGCGGCCGCGATGGCGCGCTCGACGACCGCTTCGGCCTCGGGCTCGGCCTGCCAGCAATCGGCGACGACGAGAACCTCTGATATGGGAACGGCAAGGCGCGGCATCGGTGTGAAATTTCTGTTGCGGCCGGGGCTCTTCCGCGGCGCGCGCTCGGCGGTCAATTCTCGCATCAAGGCCTGCTGGTTGCGGGCTTCTGCGGCAATCCCTCATAGGCGGCGACGATCCTCGCCACCAGTTCATGGCGGATCACGTCCTCGGCGGTGAATTTCACCTGCGAAATGCCTTCCACGCCGTCGAGAAGTCTGGCGGCTTCCGCCAGTCCCGACGTCTGGCCGTTCGGCAGGTCGACCTGGGAGGGATCGCCGGTGATGATCATGCGGCTGTTTTCGCCAAGCCGCGTCAGGAACATTTTCATCTGCATCGATGTGGTGTTCTGCGCTTCGTCCAGGATGATGACGGCGTTGGTCAGGGTGCGGCCGCGCATGAAGGCGAGCGGCGCGATCTCGATTTCACCGGCCTGCAGCGCGCGCTCGACGATCCGCGAATCCATCAGGTCGTACAGCGCGTCATAGATCGGCCGCAGGTACGGATCGACCTTCTCCCGGAGATCGCCTGGCAGGAAGCCGAGCCGCTCGCCGGCCTCGACCGCGGGGCGCGACAGGATGATGCGATCGACTTCCTTGCGTTCGAACAGTTGCGCGGCGTGTGCCACCGCGAGCCAGGTCTTGCCGGTGCCGGCGGGGCCGATGCCGAACACCATCTCGTGGCGCTTCAGCGCGCGGATATAGGAGTCCTGGGCGGCGGTGCGCGCGCGCACCGGGCGCTTGCGCAAATTGATGGTCTCGAACGCCGTCTTCGCGGTCTTGGCGTCGAATTCGAACAGCGATCCCTGGGCGATCACCGCGCGGATCGCGCCTTCGACGTCGCCCTGCGCCAGATCGTGGCCCTGCGTCGCCTGCGCATACAGCGTCTCCAGCACCCGCCGCGCGGCGTCGCAGCCGTCGCGCGAGCCTGCGATGGTGATGTGATTGCCGCGCGAATCGACCACGACGCCGAGCCGGCGCTCGATCAGCGCCAGATTTTGCCCGTAGGGCCCGACCAGCGCGGAAGCCGCGCGATTGTCGTCGAAATCGATGACCACCTGCGTTTCGGGCGGGACTTGCATGTCGCGGTCAAATTTGCGGCTGGGAGCGAGTAAAGGCGAATCCGATGCGCTTTTTGGCAAGGGTTCAGGCTCCCGTGATCATTTGAGAAGAATCGGCCATCCGAGAAGATGCCGGTCGTGCATGCGCGGCGGCGAGTTCGCCGAGCAGGCTGTAGCGCTCGAGGCTTGCAATCGTCACCGGCAGCACCTGTCCGATGATATCGGGTGGCGCCATCACATGCGCCGGCTGCAGGTAGGCGGTGCGGCCGACGATCTGGCCGGGGTTGCGGGCGGCGCGTTCGAACAGCACATCGACGGTGCTGCCAATCGCAGCCAGATTGAAGGCCGATTGCTGGCTGTCGATCAATTCCTGAAGCCGCACCAATCGCTCGTCCATCTCAGCCGCTGACACCGTCTCCTGCATGTCCGCCGCCGGCGTGCCCGGCCGCGGCGAATACTTGAACGAATAGGCGCCAGCGTATCCGATTTGCCGGACCAGCGCGAGGGTCGCGACGAAATCTTCCTCGGTCTCGGAGGGGAAGCCCACGATAAAATCCGATGAGAATGCAATATCTTGCCGTGCGGCACGGAACCGGTCGATGACGCGGCGGTAATCGTCGGCGCCGTGCCTGCGGTTCATCGCGGCCAGGATCCGGTCGGAACCCGACTGCACCGGCAGGTGCACGAACGGCATCAGCGCCGGCAAATCGCGGTGCGCGGCGATCAGCGTGTCGTCGACATCGCGGGGATGGCTGGTGGAATAGCGCAGGCGCGCGATGCCGGGGACCTCGGCGAGACGACGCAGAAGGTCGCCAAGCGACCAAATGCGGCCGTCCGGCCCCTCGCCGTGATAGGCATTGACGTTCTGGCCGATCAGGGTGATTTCGCGCACGCCGTTGTCGGCGAGCCTGAGCACGTCATCGATGATCTTCGCGACCGGGCGCGAAACCTCCGCGCCGCGCGTATAGGGCACCACGCAGAAGGTGCAGAACTTGTCGCAGCCCTCCTGCACGGTGACGAAGGATGAGACGCCGCGCGCGCGGATCACTTCGGGATCCGGCGGGGCCAAAAATCCGAACTTGTCCTGAACCGGGAATTCGGTCTCCAGCGCGCGGCCGTGGCTCTTCGCCCGCGCCAGCAGCTGCGGTAGATGATGATAGCTCTGCGGGCCGACCACGATATCGACCACAGGCGCGCGGCGGATGATCTCGGCGCCTTCCGCCTGCGCGACGCAGCCGGCCACCGCGATACTCATGCGGCGGCCATTGCGCGCGGCCTCGTCCTTGACGCCGCGCAGCCGTCCGAGCTCGGAGTAAACCTTCTCCGACGCCTTCTCTCGGATGTGGCAGGTGTTGAGTATCACGAGGTCCGCGTCATCCACGCTGGCGGTCTCGACAAAGCCTTCGGGCGCCAGCATGTCCACCATGCGTTGCGCATCGTAGACATTCATCTGACAGCCGTATGACTTGATATGCAGCTTGCGCGGCGGGCTCATGGAACCTGAATGCTGTGCCGAGGTGGTGCCATTGCGGCGCGGGGCTCAATTATAGGCTAAAGCGCGGGAAATCCAGCGACGAGGCCGGGCTTTTGGTCGATTTGCGCGATCAAACCGGGCAATTGCCGCATATCGTCGAATATCGCGATGGCTCCGGCGTCGCGCAGCCCGTTGCCGTGACCGGGGCGGCAGTGGCTGCCGCCGTGGAAACCGAGCACGGCCATGCCGGCGGCGACCGCGGCCACGATGCCGGCGAGGCTGTCCTCGATCACCAGACAGCGTGCAGGCGGTGTTTGCATCTGCCCGGCGGCCAACAGGAACAGATCCGGCGCGGGCTTGCCATGGGACACCTGCACGGCGGAGAAAATGTGGGGCGCGAATCGGTCCCACAACCCGACGCGGTTGAGACTGGCGCGGATCTTCTCCGGCGGCCCGCTCGATGCGACGCAGACGGGCAGCGCAATCGCGGCCAAAGTCTCCTCGATATGGGGTGTGGCCTGCAGCGACGTCGCGAACGACCGGAAAATCTCGGCATATACCTGGGCGTTGAAATCGTCGGGCAGGCCGCGGCCCATCTCGGCTTCGACTTCAAGGATGGCCTGACGCATCGAACGGCCGAGAAACCGCTCCAGCACCTGGTCCGGCGTGATCGGATAGCCATGGCGCGTCAGGGTTTCCGAATGCGCACGGCAGGAGATCACTTCGCTGTCGACCAGCACCCCGTCGCAGTCGAAGATGACGAGATCGACCTGCCGGCTCAAATTTTCCACGCGTTCACGACTTGTCGTCGTCCAGCGGGACGCAATACAGTTCCAGCCGGTGATCGACCAGCTTGTAGCCGAGCCTGCGGGCGATTTCGGCCTGCAGTTTCTCGATTTCCTCGTTGGTGAATTCGATCACCTTGCCGTCGCGCAGATTGATCAGATGGTCATGATGGCTGTCGCGCATCTGCTCGTAACGGGCGCGGCCCTCGCGGAAATCATGCCGCTCGATGATGCCGGCGTCCTCGAACAGCTTGACGGTGCGATACACCGTCGAGATCGAGATCTTGTCGTCGACCGCGACGCAGCGGCGATACAGTTCCTCGACGTCGGGGTGATCCAGGGCCTCCGCCAGCACGCGCGCGATCACGCGGCGCTGTTCGGTCATCCGCATGCCGGTGGCGGCGCAACGGGCTTCGATACCGGTGGCCTTGGGCACGGGCGCGGATTTCAATGCGGTCATGACTGGTCTGCCTTCGCCAAGCGCATGATCGGCCAAATGGCACGCGGTAAGGCGATAAGGTCATGCGCCCTCTACAACGGCCTTTCTGCCACTCCGGGCCCGTTACGACAAGTCGCGTCGCATCAGAACCGCGTTCAATTGTTCCCCGTCGGCCTCCCGGTAGTACCGCTCGCGGCGCCCCACCACGGCAAATCCGGCCCGTTCGTAGAGCCGCCGCGCCGGCTGATTGTTTTCCTCGACCTCGAGGAATACGGCGCGCACGCCACGCCCCGCGAGATGGCCGAGATGCGTCAGCAGCAGGTTGCGGGACAGTCCGCGGCCGCGTTGATCGGCGGCTACGGCGATCGACAGGATCTCGGCCTCGTCAGCGGCCATGCGCGACACCGCAAAGCCGATGATCTTCCGCCCGAGCCTGAGCCGATGCACCAGCGTGTTGCGCTCGGCCAGCATGATCTCGAATTCGGTTTCGCCCCAGCCGCGGTGAAACGAGGCGCCGTGCAGTTGCGCCAGGCGGGCGGCGTCGCGCTGGGTAGCAGCCTCGACCACCGCGGTGCCGCCGCGCCACCATTCGGTGAACCAGGAACTCATGTGATCCATCATGACGCCGGCGGCTGCGAGACTCTCTGCACCGCGTCCTGCGAGGGCTTGGCGTCGGGCGCGCGCAGATAGTATGGCCGCGCCGGCGCGTCCTCCGGACTGACCGCGGCGCCCAGCCACGCCACCCAACTTATGTCAGGGGCCGGCTGCGCATCGACCCTGAAAGGCGGCGGCGCATCGGCCGGCCAGCGGTCGGCGAGAATTCTTGCGGCATTGCCGACCAGATGCGGCGCGCCGAACCGGCCTGCGCCAAGCGCTTCCTCGACCGGCGCCACGCGCGGCCGGAGCAGTGAACTGCCGTCGCCGCTCGTGACCTGAAAATACACATGGTCATGCCGCGCATCGATCGCCGAGACGATCGGGTGCTCGCCGTTCTGCGCCACCACGGGCGCGGCATAGGCCGTCAGCGTGGTCAGCCCGACCACCGGCTTGTTGGCGGCGAGCGCGATGCCGCGCGCCGCGGAAAGACCGACACGCAGTCCGGTAAAACTGCCGGGGCCGTTGGTGACGGCGATTCGGTCGAGCGAAGCGAAGGCAATGCCGGACGCCTTCATGACGCGCGCGATCAGCGGCATCAGCGCCTCGGCATGGCCGCGCTTCATCGCCTGCGACTCCCGCGCAAGGAGTTCGCCGGCGTCGGTGTCGAGCACGGCTGCAGCACAGGCGTCGAGTGACGTATCGATGGCGAGGATCAGCATGCGGGGTTGGCGAATAGGGAGTGGCGAACAGCGAACGAAAAATCGGTGGAGTCAGTCATTCTCGCCATTCACCACCACTATTCGCCGCTCCCCAAATCACATCGGACGGACTTCGACCACGTCCGGCACGAAATGCTTCAGCAGGTTCTGGATGCCGTGCTGCAGCGTCGCGGTGGAGGACGGGCAGCCGGCGCAGGCGCCCTTCATGTTGAGATAGACGATGCCGTCCTTGAAGCCGCGGAAGGTGATGTCGCCGCCGTCATTGGCGACCGCGGGGCGCACCCGGGTTTCGATCAGATCCTTGATGGTCGCCACCGTCTCGGCGTCGGCCTCGTTGAAAAACTCTTCTTCCTCGTCGGCGGCCTCGTCGCTGCCCGCGCTGCCGTCGGCCAGCAGCGGCGCGCCGGACATGTAATGTTCCATGATGGCGCCGAGGATCGACGGCTTGAGATGCTGCCAGTCGCTCGAGTCCTTGGTCACGGTGACGAAGTCGGAGCCGTAGAACACGCTGGTGACGCCGGGCACGTCGAACAGCCGCTCCGCCAGCGGCGAACGCGCCGCGGCTTGCCGATTGGCGAATTCCATGGTGCCGCCGTCGAGCACAACGCGGCCGGGAATGAATTTCAGGGTGGCGGGATTGGGCGTGGCTTCGGTCTGGATGAACATGGGTTTCTCCTGCGACGCCGGTTCAAGGCCGGCGCCTGGCTGATCTTCTAGCAGATGGCGACGGCGGATGCACGGTCAAGGGGCGGGAACCTCCCATGCAGCCCATCCTTCGAGCCTCACTATGAGGTTTAACCTTTGAAACACCACAACCTCATGTTGAGGAGCGGGCAGCGCGAGCGTCTCGAATCACATAGCCAGCCTACGACAACCCGTCGATATCCGCGTCGCTGAGATCGCCGGGCACGATAATGACGGGAATCGGGAAGGAGCCTACCGTCTTGGCCATGGTTGCGATGATCGGGCCGGGGCCCTCCGGGCCGGGATTGGCGGCGAGCACCAGCATCGCGATGTCGACGTCCTGGTCGATCACGTCGAGGATCTGTTCGGTGGCGTCGCCCTCCCGGATCACGCGTTCGGGTGTGATCGCGGCGATGCCGTTGGCGCGGCCGGCGGCGCGATCGAGCGCGGCGTTGGCGTTCTCCTCCGCCTCGGCACGCATGATGTCGGCGACCCCGAGCCATTGCTGGTTCTGGTCTTCGGTCTCGATCACGCGCAGCATCACCACGCCGCCGCCGACGCGCATCGCCCAGCGGCTGGCGTAGTAGACCGCGCGGTCCCATTCCGCGGTGTCGTCGACGATCACAAGGCATTTCGGCTTGTGACCGGTCTCGTAGCTTCGTCGCTGGGTGGTCATGCATGTCCCGATGCTGCGCCAGACCGACGCATGCTGCCACGGCGCAGCCATGCTCCACAAGCGGCAGCGTCAACACTCAACGCGCAAAACAGAAGTGCGCCGCGTCAATCATGGCAAAGGCGTGGAAACCGAGCGCCGGCTGACGAAACCGACGATGTCGCGGGTCGCCTGCATGGTTTCGGCTGAAATCGCGCGGGCGCGCTCGGCGCCGTCGACCAGGATCGAATCGACGTGGCCGGGGTCCGCCACCAGCCGCTTCATCTCGGAGGCGATCGGCGACAGTTTTGTCACGCACAGCTCGACCAGCGAGTTCTTGAAGGCCGAGAATTGCCCGCCGCCGAACTCGCCGAGCACCTCGGACTTGGGCTTGCCCGCAAGGGCGGCGTAGATCCCGACCAGATTGTCGGCCTCGGGGCGGGCGGCGAGACCCTTTTCCTCCGACGGCAACGGCTCCGGATCGGTCTTTGCCTTGCGGATTTTCTGCGCGATGGTGTCGGCGTCGTCGGTGAGGTTGATCCGCGAATTATCCGACGAGTCCGATTTCGACATCTTCTTGGTGCCGTCGCGCAACGACATCACGCGGGTCGCGGGTCCCGAGATCAGCGGCTCCGGCTGCGGGAAAAACAGGCCGTCCTCGAAGCCGTGGCGGCGGATCGACTCGGAGAAGTCATTGTTGAACTTTTGCGCGATGTCGCGCGACAGCTCGAGGTGCTGCTTCTGGTCCTCGCCGACAGGCACATGGGTGGCGCGATACACCAGAATGTCGGCCGCCATCAGCACCGGGTAGTCGTAAAGCCCGACCGACGCATTTTCGCGGTCCTTGCCGGCCTTGTCCTTGAACTGCGTCATGCGGTTGAGCCAGCCGACCCGCGCCACGCAATTGAAGATCCAGGCCAGTTCCGTGTGTTCGTGCACCTGGCTCTGGTTGAACACGATGTGCTTCTTCGGATCGATGCCGGAGGCGATGAAGGCCGCGGTCACTTCGCGGGTATTGCGCGCGAGCTCGGCCGGGCCGCCCCACACTTCCATTGGCTGGGTGATGGCGTGCAGGTCGACCACGCAATACAGGCAGTTATGGGTTTCCTGCAGTTTTACAAAATTGACGATCGCGCCGAGGTAATTGCCGAGATGCAGATTGCCCGTCGGCTGGACGCCCGAAAATACCCGTTCAACCATCGCCATTGCCAGCTTCCCTGTTACGCGCCGTCCCCATGCCACGGGGGGCCTAGCCGCGCAAGTCGCGCGGCGCCGTCTGCCGGAGCGCGCGCATCGCTTCGGCCCGGTTGAGGACGCCGAACAGGGCCAGCAGCAGGCCGTAGACCGCCATTCCGCCTGCGATCAGCACGCCCAGCAGCGCGGCCTGCGCCAGGCCATGCGCGTCGGCGGCCAGCGGTAACGCGAACGTCGCCTTCAGCCACAACAGTCCGCCCATCGCCACTGCCGCCGCCACGATGCGCGGCAGCCGCCGCCGCGCCGCGGCGTCGATCGAGAAGCCGAAGGTCGAAGCCCCGCGCCGCAGCAGCCACAGCGCGCTGCTCCAGGCCCCGAGCGCGATCGCGGCGGCGATCCCGCCGGCGCCGTACCCATGGCCGAGCACAATGGCCAGCGCGATCGCGACCGCCAATCCCTGCAACGCCGCCCACAGCGGCGTGCGCGTATCCCCGCGCGCGAAAAAGGCCGGCGACAGCACCTTGACCAGCACATGCGCGGGCAGGCCGAGCGCCAGCCACCTCAGCGCCTGCGCGGTGGCGGCGGTATCGGTTGACGTGAAGGCGCCGTGCTCGAACAGCAGGCGCACGATCGGTTCGCTGAGCGCGATCAGTCCCAGCGTCGCCGGCAGAGCGAGGCCAACGGCGAGTTCGAGCCCACGCGACTCCGCATGCGCGATGGCGACGCGGTCGTTCGCGCGCACGCCGCGCGTCAGCTCCGGCACCAGCACCGCGCCGATGGCGACGCCGACAATGCCGAGCGGCAGTTCGATCAGGCGATTGGCGAAATACAGCCACGACACCGCCGAGGGCGTTGACGACGCGATGACAGCGCCGGCGAGCACCAGCAGTTGCGGCGAAGCGCTGGCGATCATGCCGGGGATCGCCTGGCCGAGAAAGCCGCGCATCGGCGGGTCGAAGGCGATGCGCAGCGGCGCCGCGATGCCGCGGCCCTGCGAGACCAGGATCAGCAATTGCAGCAGCCCGGCCAGCCCGACGGTGGCGGCGATGACCAGTGCGGCGAAGCTCGCATCCTGCCGCCGGAAGAGCAGTGCCGCCATGACCGCGATCAGCGCGATGTTGAACAGCAGCGGCGAGAACGCGGCCAGCGCAAAACGCCCCTGGGCATTCAGCAGCGCCATCATGACAGTGACCGGGCCGGCGAAGGCGAGATACGGCAGCATCAAGCGGGCATCGTCGACGGCGAGCTGCAGCGTCGGCGTCGCGGCAAAGCCCGGCGCCAGCGCGGATATCACCAGCGGCATCAGCAGGCCGATCAGGGCCGCCGCCGCCACCAGCGCGGCGCTGACGGTGCCGAGCACGCTTCCCGCGAAGGCCGCCGCGGCCGCGGTACCTTCGGCCTCGCGCACGCGCAGCCAGGCCGGCACCAGCGCGGCGTTCAAGGCCCCCTCGGTCAACAGCCGTCGCACGACATTGACCCCCTGGAACGCGACCAGGAAGGCGTCGGCGACCGGACCGGCGCCGAGCAGCGCCGCCAGCATCGCATCGCGCGCGAATCCGAGCAGACGCGAGGCCAGCGTTCCCGAGGATACGGTGAGGAAGGAGCGGATCATCCGGGTTTCTATAGCAGCAGCATTGCTTGCTGGCGCTAGGCTGATCGTGATAGGCCGCAGCTCCGCAATTGCCGCAACAGGACCTGGTGAATGACTGCAGCGAAATACGACGTTCTCGGGATCGGCAATGCGATATTCGACATACTGGTGCAGACCGACGAGGGTTTTCTCGTCCGTCACGGCATGACCAAGGGCGGCATGGCGCTGATCGACGAGGAACGCGCCATAGCGGTCTACCAGAGCATGGGCCCGGCGACCGAAATGTCCGGCGGCTCGGCCGCCAACACCATCGTTGGGCTAGCCAATCTCGGCGCCCGCGCCGCCTACATCGGCAAGGTCAGGGACGACCAGATCGGCCGTCTCTATACCCACGACATCCGCGCCGCAGGCGTCACGTTCGAGACCAAGGCCGCGGCCGACGGCCCCGCCACCGGCTGCTCGTACATTCTGGTGACGCCGGACGGCCAGCGCACCATGAACACCTATCTCGGCGCCGCGCAGGAACTGACATCGGCCGATATCGACGCCGCCCAGGTCGCGGCCTCCGCGTTCACCTATCTCGAAGGCTATCTCTGGGATCCCAAAAACGCCAAGGAAGCGTTCGTCAAGGCCGCGGCCATCGCGCACGGCGCCGGCCGGCAAGTGGCGCTGACGCTGTCGGATTCGTTCTGCGTCGACCGCTACCGCGACGAGTTTCTCGATTTGATGCGCAAAGGCACCATCGATCTGATTTTCGCCAACGAAGCCGAACTGCATTCGCTGTACCAGACCTCGGATTTCGACACCGCGCTGACGCAATTGCGCGAGGATACCAAACTCGGAATCGTCACCCGCAGCGAGAAGGGCTGCGTGGTGACCTCAACGGATGGCGTCGTCGCGGTGCCGGCATTCCCGATCGACCGCATGGTCGACACCACGGGCGCCGGCGATCTGTTCGCGGCCGGCTTCCTGTTTGGTCTCGTGCGCGGCGCCGGACATGAAAATGCCGGCCGTCTCGGCGCGCTCGCCGCGGCCGAAGTGATCCAGCACATCGGCGCGCGGCCGCAGGCCTCGCTGAAGGAACTGGCGCAGCAGAACGGGCTGCCGGTGTGAGGGGGGCCGCTTCGCGGCCGCACCTCAACTCGTCATGCCCGGGCTTTGGCTTGACCCGGGCATCCACGCGTGGGTCAACAGTGCGCTGTTGCATTTACGTTTTTTGTAACTACAATAAGCTGTGAGAATAGAATTTGATCCCGCCAAGAGCGAGCGCAACGCGAAGCTGCGCGGGCTCCCGTTTGACCGGGCGCACGATTTCGATTGGGGCGGCGCAGTTTATGATCTGGACTCGCGCCGGGACTATCCCGAGCCACGGTTCGTTGCACTGGGCCATCTGGCGGATCGGCTTCATTCGATCTGCTTCACGCCGGTCGAAGGTGGCGTTCGGATCATCAGTTTTCGCAAGGCCAGCCGACGCGAGGTTCGATATCATGCCGAAAAAACCTGAAAGAAGAAGGCCGCCGCTCACCCGCGCCGATGGCGAAGTCCGTCAGCTGACCAAAACCGATATCGTCAGAATGCGCCCGGCGCGCGATGTGCTGCCGGCTGAATTGCTGGCTGTGCTGCCGAAACGCCGGCCGGGACACCGGGGCGCGCAGAAGACGCCGACGAAGAAACAGATCACTCTGCGGCTCGACGAACGCGTCATCAATCACTACCGCGCCCAGGGCGAAGGCTGGCAGTCGCGGATCAACGATGATCTGAAGAAGCTGACCGGTGCGAGGTGACGGGCGGGCATGTCGCCGCCGCCGAAATCATTCGGTACATCGGCGCCGCCCGCTGGCCTTGCTGAAGGCCGGGTGGACGCGCCGGCTCCGATCAGGCTAGCTTCGCCTAGAAGTTGATTATGAATGAATCCGCCTTCCATCCCGAGGATAAGGCCAGGTCTTTGATCGATCGGCTTGGTTGCCGCGTGCGGATGGCTGATCCAGTCCAAAGCTGACATGAACCTTGGCGCCGGGCTGGGCGCCTGCGACAAGGTCAATCTCGACATCTTCTGGGTTAGGGATCTCGCCCTTGACGATCCCGATCTGCTGCCCCCCCCCCCGATGAGGTTGCCGCCGAGATCGTCGAGAGTCTGGAACTGGCGCTTGACCGCTTTCGCAACGTCGCCAAGGCGCTTGGCGAGGGGCCGGTTTGAGCGAGAAGTGGAGCTTGCACCGTCATCGTCCCAACCGCGCTGATGGTATCAGGGTAGGTGATGTTACCCTACAAACTTACGATGCATGGGGTTGTTTTCGACTTTTTTAGTGAGGCCAACCGGCACGCGCTGCGCCGCATCCGGGTCACCCATCGTGCCCACGCGCCGCGTAGCCCCTCACGCCGTCTTCGCCGCCTTCAGCCCCAGCTTCGCCTCGACCGCATCGCGCATCAAGAACTTCTGGATCTTGCCCGTCACGGTCATCGGAAACTCGTCGACGAATTCGACATAGCGCGGGATCTTGTTGTGCGCGATCTGGCCGTGGCAGAAGGCGCGGACCTCGTCTGATGTCAGGGTCTCGCCTGATCGTACCCTGATCCAGGCGCACAGCTCCTCGCCGTAGCGGGCGTCGGCGACGCCGAAGATCTGCACGTCCTGAATTTTTGGATGGCGGTAGAGATATTCCTCGATCTCGCGCGGATAGAGATTCTCGCCGCCGCGGATCACCATGTCCTTGATGCGGCCGACGATGTTGCAATAGCCCTCGGCATCGATGATGGCGATATCGCCGGTGTGCATCCAGCGGGAGGCGTCGAGCACGTCGGCGGTCTTTTCGGGCTCGTCCCAATAGCCCAGCATGACGCTGTAGCCGCGGGTGCAGAGTTCGCCGCGCTCGCCGCGCGGCACGATGCGGCCCTCGCGGTCGACCACCTTGACCTCGACATGCGGATGGATCCGCCCGACGGTGGAAACCCGCCGATCCAGCGGATCGTCGGTGGCGCTCTGGAAACTAACCGGGCTGGTCTCGGTCATGCCATAGGCGATCGTGACCTCGCGCATGTTCATCGCTTCATTGACGCGCCGCATCACCTCGATCGGGCACGGCGCGCCGGCCATGATGCCGGTGCGCAGCGACGAGAGATCGAACTTGGCGAAGTCGGGATGGTCGAGCTCGGCGATGAACATGGTGGGCACGCCGTAAAGTGCCGTGCATTGCTCGCGCTCGACGGTCTGCAGCGTCGCCAGCGGATCAAAACCCTCGCCGGGATAGACCATGGCGGCCCCTGATGTGACCGCGGCGAGATTGCCCATCACCATGCCGAAACAGTGATAGAGCGGCACCGGAATGCAGATGCGGTCGGCCTCGGTGAGGCGCATCGCGCGGCCGACGAAATAGCCGTTGTTGAGGATGTTGTGGTGCGTCAGCGTGACGCCCTTGGGCGATCCCGTGGTGCCGCTGGTGAACTGGATGTTGACGGCATCGTCGAACTGCAGGGTCCTGGCGAGGCCTGCGAGTTCGTCGCGGTGCCGCGCGGCGCCCATGCCGGCGACCGCCTCGAACGCAACGGTGCCGGGAGCGGCCGGGCCGCCGATCTGAATCACCGCGCGCAGCCGCGGCAGCCGCGCCGCGTGCAGCTCGCCCGGTGACGCCGTCGCCAGTTCCGGCAGCAGCGTGTTCAACATCGCCATGTAGTCGGAGGTCTTGAACGCGGTCGCCGTGACGATCGCGGCGCAGCCGACCTTTGCCAATGCGAATTCCAGTTCGCTGAGGCGATAGGCAGGATTGATGGTGACGAGAACGAGGCCGGCCTTGGCGGCGGCGAACTGCGTCAGCGTCCATTCCGGCCGGTTCAGCGACCACACCCCGATCCGCGCGCCGCGCTGCAGCCCGAGCGCGAGCAAGCCCGCGGCCAGCGCATCGACCCGCTCCGCCAGTTCAGCCCACGTCCATCGGACGTCATGGCTCGGCGACACCAGCGCCTCGCGACCCGCCCAGCGCCGCGCCGCCTGATCCAGGGCGCGTCCGATGGTCTCGCCCAGCAGCGGCGCATCGGCGACGCCACACACATAGCTATCCGCGAGTTCAGACAAGTCGGTCTCTCCAGGTTCCGGCGATCTCTCAAGCCGTCATGCCCGGGCGTGTCCCGGGCATCCACGTCTTGTTCACTTTGCCGCAAAGGCGTGGATGGCCGGGTCAAGCCCGGCCATGACGAGTTGTCGGAAAATCACGCCGCCCGCTGCGCCGCATCGAGCCCGGCATAGACGCCGCGCTCGAGGCCGGCGAACGCTTCCAGGCACCTGGCGTCCGCGAACGGCAGCACCTGCATCAGGATCACGCCGGCGACGTTGCGCGCGGGGTCGATCCAGAAATAGGTGTTGGCAAGGCCGGCCCAGGCGAGGCTGCCGGGGCTGCGGCCTTCCGGGGTCCTGGCGGTGTTGATCAGGAAGCTGAGCCCCCATTTCTTCACCATGTCGGGATAGAGGTCGACGTCGTTGGTGTACATCGGCGCCACCGACGTCATCTTGCCCATGCTGAGGTCGCCGATCTGGTTCTGGCCCATCAGCGCTACGGTCTCGGGCTTCAGCACCTGGTTGCCGTTGCCTTTGCCCTTGTTGAGGATCATCTGGGCGAACTTGATGTAGTCGCCGGCCGTTCCGTACAGGCCGCCGCCGCCCATGTGGAATTCCGGATCCTGCTCCAGTTCGAACGGGATCGATGCCAGCGCGCCGTCCTCGCCGCGCGCGTGCATCCCGACCAGGCGCTGGCGCTGGGCGTCGCCGATCCGAAAGGCGGTATCGGTCATGCCCAGCGGGGCGAGCAGGTGATCGCGCAGATAGGCGTCGAGCTTCTGGCCGCTCACGGCTTCGACCGCCTTGCCGACGAAGTCGATGTTGGTGCCGTATTCCCAGCGCGTGCCGGGGTCGCTCGCGAGCGGAGTCTTCAAGGCGGCGTTCTGGCAGGTGGTGATGGCGGGAATGCCGGTCTTGTCCAGATAGGCCGCCATGTCGCCGTTCCACATGTTGTAGGCGAAGCCGGCGGTGTGGGTCATGAGCTGACGCAGCGTGATCGGCTTGCTCGCCGGGCGCAGCTTCGGCTCGCCGCTGGCGTCAAACCCTTCCAGCACCTGCGGCGAAGCGAGATCGGGCAGCACCTTGCCGATGGGGTCGTCGAGCGAAAGTTTGCCTTGCTCCACCAGCTGCATGCCCGCCGCCGTGGTGATCGCCTTGGTCATGGACGCGATCCAGAACACGCTGTCGGTCGTCATGGCGTCGTCCTTGGACAGGTCGCGCTTGCCGAACGCGCCCTGGTAGATCACCTCGTTGCCGTCGGCCGCCATCGCGACCACGCCGGGAATCTCACGGGCATCGCACTTCTGGCGCAGCACCTGGTCGATCTCAGCTTTGCTTTGCATGGGTCACCTCCCGATATATTTTTGAAGTCGCCGATCTTCCCCCCGGCGACCGTTTCCCGCAAGCGGGCCTGGCGGGGTCGCGGCGAGAATCGCGCGCGCTTGATGACGCAGGGCGGCGATACCTGGGACCTGACCCATGAGTGGGACACCGAACGGCAACACCCGGTCGGATTTTGCGGTGGAAAGGTTCCAATTCCCATGACCGCTCCCGGCATCCACGATATGTTGAAACACAGTCCTGCGCCGGAACAATTTTGGCAGCAACGTGTTTGAAATGCAGCGCAATTCGATGCTGCGGACGGCGCGATTTGATCTAATTGATACCGATTTTTGGGTTGTTAGGGGGCAAACATGATCTCGACCTGGAGTGAATGGAAGCGGTATCCCCGGGCCGGGCGCGGCGAAAATCTCGAGGCGCCGATCACCCCGGGCATCTATGAGGTCCGGATTGCCGGCTCCGGGGCGCTGCACTCGTTTGGCGCGGTCGACAATGTCGCGCAGGCATTGGCCCTGCTTCCGCTCAGTTCCAAGTCATGGTTCGGGCGCCGCGCCCCCGAAATCATGCCCGATCTCGAATACCGCACCTGCGCCACGTCCTCCAAGGCCGCCGCCAAGGCCGCCGCCGAGCGCATGATCGGCCGCCGCGAGACCTATATGAGCGGCGCGGCCTGAACGGGTTTGTCCGGTCAGCCGAACCTTCAGCGCGTCCCGATGACCCCGGCGGCGCGTCAATCTGTTTCAAAACGCCGCGACCCGATCGCCCGGGGCCGATGCATCGCGGCCTGTTTGCGCCTATAGTTAGTCTTAGCGCCCAAGAAATTTCCGAAGAAGCATTCCAGGAGTAACGCCATGACCCCGACCGCCGCCAAGGCCCGCGTCACCTCATCCTCCGCGGCATCGTTGCGCGACCGCCTGAAGGACTCCTCGCTGCTGCGCGAGCAGTGCTACATCGACGGCGTCTGGACCGGCACCCCGGCCAATCCCGTGACCAATCCGGTCAACGGCGTCGAACTGGCGAAGGTGCCGAAGCTCGGCACCGCCGAGGCCACGCAGGCCGTCGAGGCTGCCGAGCGCGCGTTTCCGGCCTGGGCCAAATTCACCGCCAAGCAGCGCTCCAACATCCTGCGCAAATGGTTCGACCTGATCATCGCCAACCGCGAGGACCTCGCGCTGATCCTCACCTCCGAGCAGGGCAAGCCGCTGGCGGAGGCGCTGGGCGAAGTCGACATCGGCGGCGCCTATGTCGAGTTCTTTGCCGAGGAGGCGCGCCGGGTCTATGGCGAAACCATTCCGACGCAGCGGGCCGACGCGCGCCTGCTCGCGATCAAGCAGCCGATCGGGGTCTGCGGCGCGATCACGCCGTGGAATTTTCCATGCTCGATGATCACCCGAAAAGTGTCGCCCGCGCTGGCCGCCGGCTGCACCGTGGTGTTGAAGCCCGCCAACGAGACGCCGCTCACCGCTTTGGCGCTGGTGGCTTTGGCCGAGAAGGCCGGCGTACCCAAGGGCGTGTTCAACATTCTCACCGGCAATTCCTCTGATATCGGCAAGGTGCTGTGCGAGCATCCGGCGGTGCGCTTCGTCGGCTTTACCGGTTCGACCGAGGTCGGCAAGATCCTGTATCGGCAGGCCGCGGTCGGCGTGAAAAAACTCGGTCTCGAGCTCGGCGGCAACGCGCCGTTCGTGGTGTTCGACGATGCCGATATCGACGCCGCGGTGGACGGCGCCATGGTCTCGAAATACCGCAATATGGGCCAGACCTGCGTTTGCGCCAACCGCCTCTATGCGCAAGACGGAATCTACGACCAGTTCGTCGAAAAACTGTCGAAAAAGGTCGCGGCGATGAAGATCGGCGACGGCACCGAAGCTGGTGTGACCCAGGGGCCGCTGATCAACATGGATGCGGTCGACAAGGTCGAGAAGCACATCGCCGATGCCGTCAAAGGGGGCGCCAAAATCGTTACCGGCGGCAAGCGCCACTCGCTCGGCGGCAGCTTCTTCGAGCCGACGGTGCTGTCCAATGTGGCGCCTGACGCGCTGGTCGCGCATGAAGAGACCTTCGGGCCGCTGGCGCCGGTGTTCCGCTTCAAGGACGAAGCCGACGTGATCGCGATGTGCAACAATTCGCCGTTCGGCCTGGCGTCGTATTTCTACTCACGCGATCTCGGCCGGGTCTGGCGGGTCGCCGAAGCGCTGGAGTCCGGCATGGTCGGCGTCAATACCGGTCTGATCACGACAGAGGTCGCCCCCTTCGGCGGCGTCAAGGAATCAGGCTTGGGCCGCGAAGGCTCGCATCACGGCATGGAAGAATATGTCGAGATCAAATACGTGATGATGGCGGGGATATGATGCCTCCGTCGCGTTTTCGCGGGACGACGAGAACTGGCTAGTCCTGCTTGCTCCCGTCGAACGCGCCGTGCCGTCCGGCGCCTGAGGCAAAGCGCGCCGCGCCGGACAGCGTTTCGCCCGAGGCGATCACCGCAAGCCCGCCGTGCATTTCGCTGGCGATCGCGGCTTCCTCCTCGAGGTCCCACTGGCGCAGCGCCGACAGCCGGTCGGCGCGCAGGCAGGTCTGCGGGAAGGCCGCGATTTCCCTGGCCAGCGCGATCGCGTACGCGCAGGTTTCGCCTTTCGGCACCAGGCGGTTGGCAAGGCCCATGCGCAGCGCCTCGGGCCCACCGACGGGGCGACCGGTCAGAATGAGGTCGATCGCCTGAGAATGCCCGATCAGCCGCGGCAGCCGGATGGTGCCGAGATCGATCAGCGGCACCCCGAAGCGGCGGCAGAAGATGCCGAAGGTGGCGTCCTCGGCGACCACGCGCAGGTCGGCCCACAATGCCAGCTCCATGCCGCCGGCCACCGCGAAACCCTCCACCGCCGCGATCACCGGTTTTGAAAGCCGCAGGCGGCTCGGGCCCATCGGCGCCATCGAATCGTGGCCGCCGATCTCGCGCCTTTTTTCGAGATCGCCCGAGGCGACCGCCTTGAGGTCCGCGCCAGCGCAGAAATGGCCGCCGGTGCCGGTGAACACCGCTACCGATGCCTCGGCGTCGAACGCCCGGAAGGCATCGAACAGCTTTCGCGCGGTGGCGCCATCGACGGCGTTGCGGCAATGCGGGCGATTGATGGAGACGACGGTCACCGGTCCATCGCGTTCGACCAGAACCGTGTCGGTGTCGGTCACATCGGTGCTCCCTGTCGTTTTCTCTACCAGGGAGGATGGCATTAGAAGTCCGCCTCAGGCAATCCTGAGATCGGCGCCGGTCACGCGGCGATAGGCTTCGAGATAGCGTTGGCTGGTGGCATTCACCACGCTGGCCGGCAGCGGCGGCGGCGGCGCGTCGCCGTTCCAGCGGCCGGCGCGGCGCTCGGCGTCGAGATAATCGCGCAACGGCTGCTTGTCGAAGCTCGGCTGTGGCTGGCCGGGCTGGTAGGCATCCGCCGCCCAGAACCGCGAACTGTCGGGGGTCATGACCTCGTCGATCAGGATGATGCGCCCGTCACGGTCCCGGCCGAACTCGAACTTGGTGTCGGCAATGATGATGCCCTGTTCGCGGGCGACCTTTTCGCCGAGCGTATAGACCGCGCGGCTCATGCTCTCCAACTCGTACGCCACCTCGTCGCCCAGAACCTCGCGCATGCGGCCAATCGTGATGTTCTCGTCGTGGCCGGTTTCGGCCTTGGTGGCCGGACTGAAGATCGCGGGCTCCAGTTTCGCGCTCTCGACAAGACCGCTTGGCAGCTTCTCGCCCGCCAGCGTGCCCTGTTGCGCGTATTCCTTCCAGGCCGAGCCGGAGAGATAACCGCGCACCACGCATTCGATCGGAAATACCGTGGTGCGCTTGCATAGCATCGCTCGCCCGGCGAGCGAGGCGCGGTGGGTCCGCAGCGCCGGCACCTCGCCGACAATCGTATCGGCATCGGCGCTGATCATGTGGTGATGCACCACGCCTTCGAGCAACTCGAACCACCAGGCGCTGATTTGCGTCAGCACCGCGCCTTTCATCGGGATGGTTTCGGCCATCACGACGTCGAACGCGCTGATGCGGTCGGTGGTCAGGAGCAGTACGCGGTCGTCGCCGACCGCGTAGATATCGCGGACCTTGCCGCGCCCGATCCGGGGAAGGGGCAGGTCGCTGGCGAGCATGGTGGTCATCGGGATGCTTTCAATGGCGATGGTCTCGCGCCGGCGCGCGATGCGAGCCAAGCAAGAGATAGCTCACTCCGGCAGCGGAATGAACTCATGCTCGTCGGGAACGGGGGCAAACCGGCCGGTTTTCCAGTCCTGCTTGGCCTGCTCGATCCGCTCCTTGCTGGAAGAGACGAAATTCCACCAGAGATGGCGCGGCCCTTCCAGCGCGTCGCCGCCGAGAAACATCATTCGCACCGGCGTCATCGTGTTGACCGTGATCCGGTCGCCCGGCCGGAAGATCAACAGGCGTGGGCCTTCGTAACGCTCACCCGCGATTTCGATTTCGCCGTCGATCACGTAGATCGCACGTTCCTCATGGTCGGGATCGAGCGGCACGCTGATGCCCGCCTGTGCCGATACCTCGGTGTAGAACCAGGGCGACACCATCGTCACCGGCGAGGTCACGCCGAATGCCCTGCCGGCGATCACGCGCGCGCTGAAGCCATTGTCGCTTACCGTCGGCAGGTCGGCGGCGGCGTAATGCTGAAACGACGGGGCGATCTCCTCCGAGCCGGCCGGCAATGCTATCCAGCTCTGCAGGCCCAGCATCTTCTGGCCATTCTTGCGCTGCACGTCCGGGGTCCGCTCGGAATGCGCGATACCGCGGCCGGCCGTCATCAGGTTCATCGCGCCGGGCTGGATTTCCCGGATATTGCCCTCACTGTCGCGGTGCATGATGCTGCCGTCGAACAGATAGGTGACGGTGGCGAGTCCGATATGCGGGTGCGGCCGAACGTCCATGCCCTTGCCGGACATGAACTGCACCGGGCCGAAATGGTCGAAGAAGATGAAAGGGCCGACCATCTGCCGCTTGCCGTGCGGCAGCGCGCGGCGCACCTCGAAGCCGTCGCCGAGGTCGCGGGTGCGCGGCACGATGACAAGCTCGAGCGCGTCGCAGGAGAGGGGATCGCCGAGCACGGGATCGTTGGAGGGAAGCCAGCTCATGAAGCCTCCGTGAAGGTTTTGACCATTATCTTGCACCGTCGCGGCAGTGACAAGCCGTCATCCCGCCGCGTCACGGCTTTGCCCTTACCGCCGGTGGGGCGAGCCTCGACGGCCCAGCCCACCGCGCGCTATGAGGTCAAAATTCCACATTTAGTAGTTGCAGCGCAGATTGCGTGTGCTGCGATACTACTTGTGATCGAATCACGTAACGATACGGATATAAGTCGGGTTCCCTCCGCCTCATGGTGGTTCCAGCATCCTCGAACGCAGTCGAACCCATGACCGATGCCCCCGCCCAAGTTCAGAAACTGCTTCGCCAGCAGGCTGCGATCGCCAGGTTCGGCAGCTTTGCCTTGCGCGAGCCGGATCTGGATAAAATCCTCGCTGAAGCCGTCCGGGTCTGCGCCGAAGGTCTCAGTGTTCCTTTCAGCAAGGTCTGCCGCTACCGCGCCGAACTGGACGATCTGCTGATCGTCGCCGGCCATGGCTGGCAGGAGGGCGTCATTGGTCACGTGGTGTCGCGCGCCGACATGAGCTCGCCGCAGGGGCGCGCCTTCACCACCGGCCTGCCGTCGATCATCGACGACCTGCAAGGGGCCGCCGGGTTCAACCCGCCGCCTTTCTACGCCGCGCATGGCATCGTCTCGATCATCGACGTCATCATCAAGGGCAGCGACAATCAGCCGTACGGGATCCTCGAGATCGACAGCGACAGTCAGCACGATTACGACCAGTACGACATCAATTTTCTGACGGGGTTCGCCAACGTGCTGGCCGAAGCGGTTTCGACCGCTGCCCGTGGGGCGGCCCTGCAGGTTGCCGTCGACCGGATGAAGGCCCTCGTCGAGGAAAAGGACCGGCTGCTTCACGACAAGGACGTCGCCGACCTGCAGCTTCACCAGGCTCAGAAGATGGAAGCGGTCGGTCAGCTGACCGGCGGCGTCGCTCACGACCTCAACAATATTCTCACCGTCATCACCGGGACCATCGAGATCCTCGCCGAAGCCGTCGCGGACCGGCCCGAGCTTCTGGCGATCGCGAAAATGATCGACGACGCCGCGGCGCGCGGCGCCGATCTGACGCAGCGTCTGCTCGCCTTCGCCCGCAAGCAGCCGTTGCAGCCGCGTGAGGTCGACGTCAATTCACTGATGATCCAGGCGGCCAATCTGCTGCGGCCGACGCTCGGCGAGCAGGTCGAGGTCCATACGCTGCTCGACGGCGAGGCGTCGCGCGCACTGATCGACCCCAGCCAGCTCACGAATGCGATCCTCAATCTTGCGCTCAACGCCCGCGACGCGATGCCGGACGGTGGCAAACTCACCATCGAGACCTGCAACATCGTCCTCGACGATGAATACGCGGGCGCGAACAGCGATGTCACTGCCGGGAACTACGTGCTGGTTGCAGTAACCGATTCCGGGCACGGCATTCCCGCCGGGATACTGAACAATGTGTTTGAGCCGTTCTTCACCACCAAGGAGGTCGGTAAAGGGTCCGGTCTCGGCCTCAGCATGGTCTACGGATTCGTCAAGCAGTCCAATGGACACATCAAGATCTACAGCGAAGAAGGTCACGGCACGACGGTGAGAATCTACCTGCCGCAGGCGACGGGTGTCGCTCTGCCTGCCAAGGTGGCCAGCAAGCAGCGCATCGAAGGCGGGCATGAGACCATACTGGTCGTCGAGGACGATAATCTGGTGCGAACCTTCGTGATCGGCCAAATTGAAAGCCTGGGCTACGCCACGCTGGCGGCGGTCAATGCCAGGGAAGCCCTGGTCGTTATCGATGGTCCCCAGAAGATCGATCTCTTATTCACCGATATGATCATGCCGGGCCCGATGAACGGCCGCCAGCTGGCGGACGCAGCACTGCAGCGAAGGACCTCGCTGAAGGTACTGTTCACCTCAGGCTATTCGAACGAAGCCATCATCCATCACGGCCATCTCGACGCCGGCGTGCTGCTGCTCGCCAAGCCCTATCGCAAGTCGGATCTTGCGCACATGATCCGCGCCGCACTTGCTGCCTGACGCCGGCTGGCGGATAATGTTCCATGAAAAATGGAAGCGGCGATGATTGCTCCCCTCAAGGCGGGCGTTACACTCGCACAACCCGGCGGTCCCGTCGTTGAAACAGCGCGACTGAAACTGCGGCAATGGCGCAACGGCGATATCGCTCCATATGCCGCGATGCTGGCCGATCCCGCTACCGCGCGGTTCATCACCGTCGACGGCAAGCCGGTGATCGACGAGATGACCGGCTGGCGGCACGCCGTCGTCATGGCCGGGCACTGGTCGCTGCACGGCGCGGGCATGTTCGCGGTGGAGGAAAAGAGCAGCGGAACATTCATCGGACGGGTCGGGCCATGGTTTCCGCCGGCCTGGCCGGGCTTTGAAATCGGCTGGGGCATTGCGAAGGAGGCCCAGGGCAGGGGCTATGCCGTCGAGGCAGCGCGCGCGTCGATCGACTGGGCCTTCGCGACGTTCGAGATCGAGCGCGTGATCCACTGCATCGATCGCGAGAATACCGCGTCGCAAGGCGTGGCGCGGCGGTCGGAGCCGAAAAGGACCGCGAGATCGAACTGTTCGGTCATGTCGCGGATGTCTGGGTGACGTCGCGCGACCAGTGGATGGCTTGACGCAGCCCTACTGCCGGCCGAGTTGCGTCGCTTTCGCGACGCGATCGAATCGCTCCAGCGACAGGATCGCATCGGCGAACTGGTCGGCGCGGCCGTTCAGCACCGGGCGGGCGAGCGTGAGAAATTTCTGCTGCATCGCCTGCGCGTCCGGAAACGAATTCGGCTCGCCCGAGGGGTCGGCATAGAGCCGCTCATGCACGCCGTCGTCGGTGGTGATGGAGACCCGCGCGCCGAACGGATGGCTGCGGCCGGCCTCCAGGCGATCGTCCTGCACCACGTCGAACTTGTCGGCCAGCGCATCTACCGCGGCGTCGCCCAGCCGCTCGTAATCGTCCCACCCGAAACGGCCCTGGTCGAGCGCCACCGCGCCGGTGAAGAACATCGAGAACTGGCCGCCGACGATCGAGGTCGGGTGCCGCTTGGTGGCGGCGTCGCCGGTCAGCGTGATGCCGTTGCGATGCAGACCGATCTCGACCCGCCTGACCTGGTCCGGCGTCAGATTGTGCTCGCGACGCATCGCGATCAGCGCATCGAGGGCGGCGTGGGTATAGCGGCAACTCGGATAGGGTTTGACGCCGATCTTCATGGTCTCGTAGATCTCCCCGAGGCCGGCGACCGCCTTGTCGGGATGGGCGTTGTCGCTGTAGCCGACCAGAAGGCCGTGCTTGCCCTCGACCGATTCGGACGAGCCGACGAAATCGTTGCGCGCCAGCGTGGCCGCGATCACGCCATTCATGGCGGCGGCGCCGACCTGGTAACGCTTGTTCCAGGCACCGTTGACGAGGAACTGCAGCGAGCCCGCGGCCTGGCTGCCGGAAACGCCGAACGCCGCGATGATCTGCTCCTTCGACAATCCGAACAGCTTGGCGGCGGCCGCCGCCGCACCATACGTGCCGGCCGTCGCCGTGGGATGAAAACCGCGCGCGTAATGCGAGGTCGGATCGAGCGCGTTGCCGAGTCGGCAGCACACCTCATATCCGGCGACGATGGCGGTGAGCACGTCGCGGCCGGAGGCGCCGACCATCTCGCCGATCGCGAACGCGGCCGGCACCACCGGCGCGCTCGGATGCAGCGAGGAATCCGCATGGGTATCGTCGAAATCGAGGGAATGGCCGAGCGCGCCGTTGAGCAGCGCCGCCACCGCGGGCGTCCAGGTCTTGGCATCGCCGAACACGGTGGATTCGCCCTTGCCGTCGAGCGCCAGTGCCTCCAGCATCTTCAGCAGCGACGGCGTGGATTCGGCGTCACGCCGCGCCCGGATGGCGCTGCCCAGAAAGTCCAGCGTCAGCACCTTGGCGCGCGCCAGCACCTCCTGCGGTATATCGTCGAATTTCAGGTTGGCGACGTAGGCGGCGAGGGTGGCGGTTTCGTGTGCCATGTTGTCCTGTTCCATGAGGCCGGGCTGGCAAGCTATTCGCATGATGGCGGCCGTTCAAGCCGGAACGATCCGTAAACTGCTGCTATTGCCGGGCCTTCAGCGCATTGAGCGCGTGCAGTCGTAGGCGGTCGGAATCGCGTTCGCCGCGCGAGGCGCTTTCGAGAATGCTGGTGGACAGCAGCTTCAAGGCATCCGAGGGGATCCGGAACGGCAGTTCGTCGAGGCAGAGGTCGAGCGCCGTCGACATCGCCGCAATGGTTTCCGGCGCAAACGCATGGCCGCCTTGCTCTTTCGGGTGGACGGCCGCCGCGAACGGGGTGTCAGGGCTGTTGCGCATGCCGAGGCGAGCGGCTTCCGCGAGCACGCGGAGGTGGATCAAGGCGGCCTCGACCAGTTCGTGCCGTTCGATTTCGCCGGAACGCGCCAATGCGACGATCCGTGCGGCGAGCCGGCGGCGATTTTCAACAGTGTCGGCTTCGTCCCCCTCGATGCCGAGAAACCGTTCCCAGACCGTATCGAAAGCGCGCGCCAGGGCGGCTTTGGTGTCGTCGCTTTCAGGAGGGGTGCCGCTGGATGCCACGCGCGGTAACCGCCGGGGACGCCCTTGGTTCCGGCCGTCTTGATGATCCTCGACTCAGCCGCGGCGGGTCAGGCCTTTGCTTTCCATCCGCCAGATCAGCATGCCGATGCGGTCCTGTCCGAAGAACGGCTCGTTCTCGAACACGAAGGTCGGCACCCCCCAGTGGCCGGAAGCCGCGTGCGCCTGTTCGTTGTTGGAGATCACCCGCTCGTAACGATCAGGGTCGGCTGTGACAGCCGCGTCCATCGCCGCCAGATCGAAGCCGACGGCCGCCGCGGCGCTGGCGAGATGATCACCCTCGTTCCATCCGTTGACGGTGCCGTCCCACAGCACCCGGCTGATCGCTTCGGTGAATTGGAGCGAACGGCCCTCGAGCTGCGCCGCGGCGCCGAGGCGTGTCAGGCGATGGATGTAGGGCTGGTTCTCGGCGACATCCAGCGTCGCCATGTCCTGCACGATGGGATCCGGGCGGGGAAAGCGGAACGGGATGTTTTCGTGTTTGGCAACGCGGCTGGAATCCAGCACGACGTAGCGCGCGAATTGTGGATTGGCGCGCTTGAAGAAGCCGGGGACGCGCACCGCCAGCGGATAGACCGGACGCAGGTTGAGTGTCACGTCATAGTCGGCGACCATCCTGCGCGTCTTCGGCAGCGCAAGATAGCTGTAGGGACTGCGGAACGAAAAGAACAGATCGACTGATAACGTCATGGCAAGGTCCGGTCACTCACTGATCCGGCAAAGCAAAGCACGCGCGCGACCGTACGTCCATGCAGGCCAAGGGATACACGGGATGCGCCGCCTTCAGGCCGCAACCTGCGCCAGCATGGTGCGGACGACGAGCCGGTGAAACGGCAGGATGATCGCGAGGTAGGTCCGCCCGAGCCAATTGTGCGTCTTGACCAGCGTGGTCGTGGTGATCTGCTGGCCGGCGCCGCGGCTTGCGACGTCGACCACGACGCGAAAATCCAGGTGGCTGTCGTCGAAGCCGGCGACGAGGCGGTCAGGCGTCTGGCTGATCACCGGAAAGATCCCGATCATGTCCCGGGCCGTGGAGGCGCTGGCGCCTGAAGTCTTGAGGCCGAACGGCGCGACCAGGGTATTGCGCAGGGCCAACAGCGCGTCGATCCATCGCGGCGCGCGCCCCATCATGCGCTCCGCGGCTTGCCGGGCGTCGAGCGTCCGGCCCTCGACGTCGAGACCGAAGGCGTCTGCGAATTGCGCGCCGGCCAGCAGCGCATCGGCGTCGATGGCGGGTTGGACCTCACGGACGCTCATCGTTGCCTCTCATCGCATCAATGCCAGCCGGTTGGCCAGCAGCCGGAAGCGGAGGACCAGCAGAACGGCATAGACCGCGGTGCCGCAGGACAGCCCGATCCAGACCCCGATCGCGCCCCATCCGGCCCAGAAGGCGAGCCCCCAGGCGGCGGGAAATCCGATCAGCCAGTAGCTGATCGCGGCGAACACCAGCGGTATCCGCGTGTCGTTCATGCCGCGCAGCGCGCCCGCGGCGACGGTCTGGATGCCGTCGGCGACAAAGAAGGTCGCGCCGACCATCAGCAGCGTAGCGGTAAGTTCGATGACGAGGCCTCCGCTCTCGACAGCCTCGCCAAAGAAGAACCGCGCGATGGCAAACCGCGAGAGGATCACGGCCAGCGTTAGCGCAGAGACCAGCGCCATGCCGAGCAGGGTCGCGACGAAGCCCGCCCTCCTGACCCCCGCCGCGTCGTTGCGGCCGACGGCATGCCCGACCCGCACGGTGGCCGCTATGCCGATGCCGAACGGCACCATGAACAGGATGGCGGTCACCTGCAGCGCGATCTGGTGCGCCGCCAGCGCGGTGGTGCTGATCAGGCCCATCAGCAGCGCGGCCGCCGCGAACAGGCCGTATTCCAGCAGGAACGAGATCGAGATCGGCGCACCGATCACGATCAGCTGCCGCATCAGCATCCAGTCGATGCGCCAGATCCGGCCCAGCACCTGGTATTTCCGGAACGGCCGGCGGCTATGCGCAAACCACAGCGCCGCCAGAAACATGCCGAAATTGATGATCGTGGTAGCGAGGCCGGCGCCGAACAATTCCAGCCGCGGCAGCCCCCATTCGCCGTGGATCAAGAGATAGACCAGCGCGGCATTGGCGGGGATCGCGACCAGCGTGATCCACAATCCCGGCTCCGGCCGGTTGACCGCGCCCATGAAACCGCGGATGGCGAGGAACCAGAGCGCCGGCGCAATGCCCCATGCCAGCCCCAGCAGATACTCCTGCGCGAGGCGCGCGGTGGCCGGAGCCTGGCCGAGCGTCAACAGGATCTGCTCGCCGAACAGCGGAGGCAGGATCATCGGCAGCGAAATCATCAGCGCGGCCCACAGCCCGACGCGCAGCGCGCGCCGCACCATCCGCGGATTGCGCGCGCCGAATGCCTGCGCCGCCAGCGGCGCCACCGCAGACACCAGCCCCATGCCGAAGGTGAAGGAGATGAAGAACACCGAACTCGCCAGCGCCGCGGCGGCCACGGCTCCGTCGCCGAGCCGCCCGATCAGCGCGAGATCGGTGGTCATCATCGCGATCTGCCCGAGCTGCGTCAGCGCGATGGGCACCGCAAGCCTGAGCGTCTCCGTCAGCTCGACGGCTAGGTGATGGCCGCGCTTGGTTGCGGCGGTCGGAGCCGCGATCGGGCCACGTTCGGCTTTATCGAGGGATGTCATGGGGACAGACTAGCACCGGTGCGGGCCAAAATAGTGGCTGCAGTTCCCAATCCCTTGATCGCGCCCTATCGCGACCGCTCCGGTACGCGGGTGATCCGGGCGCCCAGCGCATTGAGACGTTCGTCGATTCGTTCGTAGCCGCGCTCGATCTGGTCGGCGTTGTTGATGGTGCTGACGCCCTTGGCGCATACCGCCGCCAGCAGCATCGCCATGCCGGCGCGGATGTCGGGCGACGTCATCTCCGCGCCGCGAAGCCGGCTCGGCCCCGCCACGATGGCGCGGTGCGGATCGCACAGTACGATGCGTCCGCCCATCGCGATCAGCTTGTCGACGAAGAACATCCGCGACTCGAACATCTTCTCGAACATCAGGATCACGCCGTCGCACTGGGTCGCGGTGACGATCGCGATCGACATCAGATCGGCGGGGAAAGCCGGCCACGGTTGATCCTCGAGTTTTGGAACGTGACCGCCGAAATCATCCTGGATCTTGAGCGTCTGGTGGGCCGGCACGATGAGGTCATCGTTCTCGACCTCGCAGACGATGCCGAGCCGCTCGAAGCCCATCCGGATCGAGCGCAGATGCCCGACGCCGGCCCGCGCTATGCGCAGCGGCGAACGCGTCACCGCGGCAAGGCCGATCAGCGAGCCCACCTCGATATGATCGGGCTGGATCGTGTAGCTGGCAGCGCCGAGCGTCGCCGGGCCGTGAACGATGATGGTGTTGGTGCCGATGCCCTCGATGCGGGCGCCGAGCGCGACCAGGAAATGCGCGAGGTCCTGGACATGCGGCTCGGAAGCGACGTTGCGCAGATAAGTGGTGCCATGCGCCGCCACCGCGGCCATCAGCGCGTTTTCGGTGGCCGTCACGCTGGGCTCGTCGAGGAAAACGTCGGCGCCTTTCAGCCTCTTGGCCCTGAACTCCAACCGGTCGGTGGCGGTGACCGTGGCGCCGAGCTGTTCGAAGGCCAGAAAATGGGTGTCGAGCCGGCGCCGGCCGATGACGTCGCCGCCCGGCGGCGGCAGCATCACCTCGCCGCAGCGGGCCAGCAGCGGTCCTGCCAGCAAAATCGAGGCGCGGATCCGCGCGCACAGCACCGGGTCGAGATCGGCGGCGCGAACATCCTCGGCGTGGATGGCAAGGGTGTTGCGCGCCCGCCATTCGGCTGACGCGCCGACCGAACGGATCAGCTCGACCAGCGTCTCGGTGTCGCGAATGCGAGGCACGTTTTGGAGGGTTACCGGATGCTCGGTCAGCAACGCCGCCGCGATGATCGGCAGAGCGGCGTTCTTGTTGCCTGATGGCTCGATGGTGCCCGAAAGCCGGTGACCGCCCTCAACGATGTATTGAAGGGGCGGCATCAGAGCTTGATCCGATCGGATCCGATCATGATTCCATCTGCTTGTCCGAGCGGGATTACGTCGAAAAACCGGTTTCCACCATTCCGGATCATGCTGTTGCCGCTCACACGTCGACGTTGGCGCTGAGAGAATTATCCTGAATGAACTCGCGGCGCGGTTCCACCAGGTCGCCCATCAACTTCGTAAAGATGTCGTCGGCCTCGTCGACCTCCTTGATCTTGACCTGCAGCAGCGAGCGCTCGTTGGTGTCGAGGGTCGTCTCCCAAAGCTGGCCCGGGTTCATTTCGCCGAGGCCTTTGTAGCGCTGCAGCACCACGCCCTTGCGGCCGGCGTCGGTCACCGCCTCGAACAGGCTGACCGGCCCGTGGATCGCGGTCTCGGTGTCCTTGCGGCGCAGCAGGCCCGGCTTCGGATAGGCTTCCTGCAGCCTGGCGGCGTAGTCGTCGAGCTTGCGCGCATCGGCCGAGCCGAGCAACGCGTCGTCGATCATGGCGACATCCTTGACACCGCGCACGGTGCGCTCGAACAGGAAACCCTGGCCTTCGGTGAAGCGCCCGGTCCAGCCGCGCTCGACTTCATCGGCCAGCGCGTCGAGCCGTCGCGCGATGTAATCCGCGGCGGCGTTGGCGGTGGCAAGGTCGCCGGTGATTTTCGGGCTCATCACGCCGGCGATCGCCGCCTGCTCGATCACCTTGCGGTTATAGCGGCTGTGCAGATTATGCAGCGTGCCGCGGATGGCGCGGGCATCCTCCACCAGAGCCAGCAGGTCGCGTCCGGCGCGGCTCTCGCCCGACGCCAGCTTGAACACGCAGTCGTCGAGGCCGGTCGCGATCAGATAGTCCTCCAGCGCGCGTTCGTCCTTCAGATACTGCTCGGACTTGCCACGCGTCACCTTGTAGAGCGGCGGCTGCGCGATATAGAGGTAACCCGCATCGATCAGCGACGGCATCTGGCGGAAGAAAAACGTCAGCAGCAGGGTGCGAATATGCGCGCCGTCGACGTCGGCGTCGGTCATCAGGATGATCTTGTGATAGCGCAGCTTCGACAGGTCGAAATCATCGCGGCCGATGCCGGTCCCGAGCGCGGTGATCAGGGTGCCGATCTGCTCGGAGCCCAGCATCTTGTCAAAGCGCGCGCGCTCGACGTTGAGGATCTTGCCGCGCAACGGCAGCACCGCCTGGAATTCGCGGTTGCGGCCCATCTTGGCGCTGCCGCCCGCCGAGTCGCCCTCGACGATGAACAGTTCTGACTTGCCAGGGTCTTTTTCCTGACAGTCGGCCAATTTTCCTGGCAGCGAGGCGATATCGAGCGCGCCCTTGCGCCGCGTCAGCTCGCGCGCCTTGCGCGCGGCCTCGCGCGCGGCCGCGGCTTCCACCACCTTGCCGACGATTACCTTGGCCTCAGCGGGATGTTCCTCGAACCACGCCGCCAGCGCCTCGTTGAGCACGTTTTCGACCACCGGCCGCACTTCCGAGGACACCAGCTTGTCCTTGGTCTGCGAGGAGAATTTTGGATCGGGCACCTTGACCGAGAGCACCGCGGTCAGGCCTTCGCGGCAGTCGTCGCCGGTCAGCGCGATCTTTTCGCGCTTGGCGATGGCGTCGGCGTAGCCGTTGACCTGGCGCGTCAGCGCGCCGCGAAAGCCGGCCAGATGGGTGCCGCCGTCGCGCTGCGGGATGTTGTTGGTGAAGCACAGCACGTTCTCATGATAGCTGTCATTCCACCACAGCGCCGCCTCGACGCCGATGCCGTTGAGTTCGGCATTGATCATGATCGGGGACGGCACCATCGGCTTCTTGTTGCGGTCGAGATACTTCACGAACTCGTTGACGCCGCCGTCGTAGCGCATCTCTTCGCGCTTCTCGACCGCGTGACGCATGTCGGACAGCACGATATTGACGCCGGAGTTCAGGAAGGCGAGCTCGCGCAGCCGGTGTTCCAGCGTCGCGAAGTCGTATTCGACATTGGTGAAGGTCTCCTTGGAGGCGAGGAAGGTCACCTCGGTGCCGCGCTTGCCATTGGCATCGCCGACCACCTTGAGCGGCGCCACCACGTCGCCATGGGCGAATTCGACGAAGTGCTCCTTGCCGTCGCGCCAGACCCGAAGCTGCAGCTTCTCCGACAGCGCGTTGACGACGGAGACGCCGACGCCGTGCAAGCCGCCGGAGACCTTGTAGGAATTCTGGTCGAATTTTCCACCGGCATGCAGCTGGGTCATGATGACCTCGGCGGCGGAAATGCCCTCGCCCTTGTGGATGTCAACGGGGATGCCGCGGCCGTCATCGCGCACGGTCACCGAACCGTCGGCGTTGAGCACCACCTCCACTGCGGTGGCGTGACCGGCGAGCGCTTCGTCGATGGCGTTGTCGACGACTTCGTAGACCATGTGGTGCAGGCCGGAGCCGTCGTCGGTGTCGCCGATATACATGCCCGGCCGCTTGCGCACGGCGTCGAGGCCCTTCAATACCCGGATCGATTCCGCGCCGTATTCGATAGGAATGGAATGCTCGGTGTCGGCGATGGTTTGCCGGGCAGGTTCTGTCATGTGAGGCCTTCGAGGGATGTCCCGGCTCAGCGGCGCAAACAGGCGCTGATTCAGTTTATTTGTGCCATGAAAGCGGCGATGCGCCTAGCGCAAAGTCTCCATTGGCAAGCTATTGAATAGATAGGATTTTTTGAAGGTTTTTCAAGCCGGCCGGAAGCCGATTTGGGGGGTCTCGAAAAGCGCGATTCGGCGGGCGATTTTCGATCCAGCGTTTCCGGATTCCTGCACCTCGTCGGCCGCCGGTCCGATGCCGCCGGCGGGTCGCGGCGACGTTCCGCGCCGTCAGGCGCGCCGTGCGATCTGGCCGGACTCGACCTCGAAAACTTCGCCCGACGCGCCGACCTCGGCGAATGCCGCGGGGTCGGCGCCGGTCATCCAGACCTGTGCGCCGAGCTTCGCCAGTTCGCCGAACAACGACTTGCGCCGGCCGGGATCGAGATGCGCGACCACCTCGTCGAGCAGCAGCAGCGGCGTGATACCGGTCATCTCAGCGACCAGGTTCGCATGCGCCAGCACCAGCCCGATCAGCAGCGCCTTCTGCTCGCCGGTCGAAGCGTCGCGGGCCGGCATGTTCTTCGGCGCATAGATCACCTGCAGATCAGTCAGGTGCGGCCCGTCGAGGGTGCGACCGGCGGCGGCATCGCGGGCGCGGCCGGCGCGCAGGATCTCGCGGTAGCGATCCTCCACCGCGGTGGCGGGCTCATTGACCAGCGCGTTTTCCATCCAGCCGTCGAGCATGATCCGGGCCGACGGAAAGGCGGACGCATCGCCGCGGGCGCGCAGCATTGCGGCCAGTCGCATCACGGTCTGGCTCCGCATCGCGGCGACCGCGACAGCGAGTTCGGCGGTTTCGCGCTCGATCGCATCGCACCAGTGGTCGTCGTAATTGCGCACCTCGAGGAGCCGGTTGCGCGAGCGCAGCGAGCGGTCGAGCGCCGAGACCCGGCTGGAATGCTCGGAGTCGATCGCCAGCACCAGCCGGTCGAAAAACCGTCGCCGCTCCGACGCGGCGCCGAGAAACAGTCCGTCCATCGACGGCGTCAGCCACACCATGCGCAGGTGATCGCCGAAGGCGGTGGCCGAACCGACCGGCTCGCGGTCGATTCTGCAGCGCCGGCTGGTGGACGCGCCTTCGCTGCCGGGCGGGTCGATTCCGGTGCCAAGCGTGGCGAGTCCAAGCGCGCCTTCGATCTCGGCGGACACCGCCCAGGAGCCATCGCCCTGAATATCGGCGAGGTCGTCGAGCGTGGCGCGGCGCAGGCCCCGCCCGGGCGACAGCAGCGAGATCGCCTCGATGCAGTTGGTCTTGCCGGCGCCGTTGGGCCCCACCAGCACCACCACATCGCCGCGCGTCTGCAGGCTCGCCGCCCGATAATTCCGGAAGTGCGTCAGCGTCAGGCGGTGGATGCGGGAGGCGGTCATGGGAGGAGAGCGTCGATCTTTCCCTTGTGGGAGAGGGTGGCGTCGAACGAAGTTCGGCGACGGGTGAGGGGTTCTTACGGCCCGGTCAGCTTTGCGAGAATGTCCTCCAGTACGGCGGAAGGTTGTTGCAGCACGTCATTATTCCAGTAGCGCGCGACGCGAAAACCTTCCGTCATCAGGACGGCGTCTCTCGCGGTGTCGCGCTTGGAATCAGCATGCTGACTACCATCGATTTCGATGATGAAGTGCTTTTCGAAGCACACGAAGTCGAGAATGAAGTTCCGAAAGGGGACTTGGCGGCGAAACTTGAAGAGCGCCAATCTTCGGCCGCGGAGTAGTCGCCACATGGCCATTTCAGCGTCAGTCGGCTCGCGGCGCAGCTTTTTTGCGAACCCGCGGATACGCTTGGCCGTCGGGCGATGGTGTGGCGTCTGCGGCGCGAACCCCTCACCCGTCGCCTCACTTCGTGAGGCGCCACCCTCTCCCACAGGGGGAGAGGGAAGATTCGAGCGTTTTTCGCCGTTCGTCACACCCGCATCGGCATCAGCACGTAGAGCGCGCCCTTGGAATCCTTGTCTTGCACCAGGGTCGGCGAACCGGGATCAGCCAACCTCAGGACCGCCACTTCGCCCTCGATCTGGGCGGCGATATCCAAGAGATAACGCGAGTTGAATCCGATATCCAGCGCGTCGGAGGCGTATTCGACCTCGAGTTCTTCGGTGGCGCTTCCGGAATCCGGGTTGGTCACCGACAGCACCAGCTTGCCCGCGGACAGCGCCAGCTTCACCGCGCGGCCGCGCTCGCTCGAGATCGTCGACACGCGGTCCACCGCGGCCTCGAAATCCTGCTTGTCGACGATCAGTTCCTTGTCGTTGTTCTGCGGGATGACGCGGCCGTAATCCGGAAACGTGCCGTCGATCAGTTTCGAGGTCAGCACCACATGGCCGATGGTGAAGCGGATCTTGCCTTGCGACAGTTCGATGCCGACTTCGCCCTCATTGTTCTCGATCAGCCGCTGCACTTCGCCGACGGTCTTGCGCGGCACGATCACGCCGGGCATCCCGTCCGCCCCCTTGGGCAGCGGCAGATCGACCTGAGCCAGGCGATGGCCGTCGGTCGCGACCGCGCGCAAGGTCGTCGCCTTGGCGCTGCCGGCCGAGTGCAGATAGATGCCGTTGAGGTAGTAGCGGGTCTCCTCGGTCGAGATCGCAAATTGCGTGCGATCGATCAGCCGCTTCAGGTCGGAAGCGGCCAGCGTGAACGAATGCGTCATATCGCCGGCGGCAAGATCCGGAAAATCGTTTTCGGGCAGCGTCTGCAGCGTGAAGCGCGAGCGGCCGGCGCGGATCGCCAGCACCGCGCGGTCGCCGTCGCCTTCCAGCACGATCTGCGCGCCGTCGGGGAGCTTGCGAACGATGTCGTAGAACATGTGGGCCGGCACGGTGGTCGAGCCGCCGGTGGCGGTTTCCGCCGCCAGAGTCTCCGTCACCTCGAGGTCGAGGTCGGTGGCCTTCAGCGACAGCCGGGCGCCTTCGGCGCGGATCAGCACGTTGCCCAGGATCGGAATGGTGTTGCGGCGCTCGACCACGCGATGGACGTGGCCCAGCGATTTCAGGAGTTGCGCGCGCTCGACGGTGACCTTCATTGCAATATCCGCCCGATCCCTGAGATGGAAAAGCCGGGCGGCCCAGAAGGCACGCCGCGGCATCTGAAACCCGAAAAGCCTGATCGAAGCTGGATTTGACCAAACCCGCGGGGGGACCGCAAGGTGGCTCGGATGGCCTGTCGGCGCAAGTCAAACGCGCGCTCGTTCCCCACGATTCGCCGGAAAATCCGCGCGTTGCGGCGAGCGCCGGGACCCTGATCCCCGGCATGGTGGGACGACGGCATGAAGCGTTTCCGTCACCGGACAGAGAAAATTTCACTCCTGCAATTGGCGCTTGAGCGATTCGACCTCTTCGGAGAGCGCCACGTCCTTGGCGACCAGCGCCTCGATCTTGCGCACGGCGTGCAGCACCGTGGTGTGGTCGCGTCCGCCGAACCGGCGGCCGATCTCCGGCAAGCTCCGCAGCGTCAGGGTTTTCGCCAGGTACATCGCGACCTGGCGCGGCCGCACCACATTCGCGGTACGCCGCGACGACAGCAGGTCGGAGCGGCTGACATTGTATTGCCGGGCCACCACGCGCTGAATGTCCTCTATCTTGATGCGCTTGGGTTCCTGCGGGCGGATCAAGTCGCGCACCTCGCGCTCGGCCATTTCCAAGGTCACCGGCTGGGCGTTGAGCTTGCTGTGCGCCAGGAGGCGATTGATCGCGCCCTCGAGGTCGCGGCCGTTGTGGGTGATGGTGCGCGCCAGATAATCCAGCACCGGCGCCGGCACGTCGAAGGTTGCGTGATGCGCGCGGGCTGCCGCCACGCGCGACTTGAGGATTCCGAGCCGCAGTTCCTCGCCGAGCGATCCCATCTCGACCACCAGGCCGCCAGCGAGGCGCGAGCGCACGCGGTCGTCGAGACTCTCGAGGTCGGACGGCGGACGGTCCGCCGCGATCACCACCTGGCGGCCGGCATCGATCAGCGCGTTCAGGGTGTGACAGAATTCGGCCTGGGTGGATTTGCCCTGCAGGAACTGCAGGTCGTCGATCACGAGCACATCGATGCCGCGCAGCGCCTCCTTGAAGGCGAGGGCCGTCTGCGTCTTGAGCGCCGCCACGAACCCGTACATGAACTTTTCGGCGGTGAGGTACAGCACCTTGCGCTCGCTGCCGGAATTGCCCGCCCAGGTCACCGCCTGCAGCAGGTGGGTCTTGCCGAGGCCGACGCCGGCATGGATGTAGAGCGGGTTGAACATCACGCTGTCGCCGCGCCGCCCCTCCGCCACCTGACGCGCCGCGGCATGCGCCAGCGTGTTGGAGCGGCCGACGACGAAGCTTCCGAACGTCAGGCGCGGATCGAGCGGCGAGCCGCCGAGCGCGTCATGGCTGGCGGACACCGGCGCGATCGCGGTCGCGCGCACCTCGGGGGCCGGCCTGCCGTCGGGCCGCTCGGGGCGGCGGGAATCGAGCAGAGCGGGAGCTTCCTTGGCGGGCGCCGCGCAGCGCATCGCGGTGCGCACGGTGAGGTCGACGCGGTGCACTTCCGGCATCTCGGCCTGCCAACAGGTGAGAACGCGTTCGGCGTAATGCGCCTGGATCCAGCTCTTGAGAAATCGCGTCGGCACCGAAAGGCGGACGCTTTCGTCCTGCACGCTTTCCAGGTCCATGCGCGCGAACCAGCTGGTATAGACGTCTTCTCCCACGCTCGAGCGCAGCCGACCCTTCACGCGTGACCAGCGATCCTGTTCGATATTTGTCATTGCCTGACGACTTTTCTGATGGAGTAAGGTTCCCGGTGAAGCCGCCATGCGCGTGTTTGCGCATGGCGCGACCTCAAGCGAGGCTTGGTTTCCAGCCATAGCCCGGCCGTTCGGCGAGGCGCCGTTGGGCCATCGTTGGCTGGAAGAGAAGCGTTCGCGAGGTCAGCGCATACTCGACGGTCTGTCCGGAGTTCGCGCGGGGGGCCGCGTGCAGGGGGCAGCTAAGGCGCCCAATACGTCATCGGTTAAAACTGGCTTCTGGTCGATTACCGCGATGATCCCGTAAAGCATGCAGCCTCCCCCTCTCGCCGCGATTGCCCACGGCGAGGTGTCATTCTAATCGTGTTTCAAATTCAGCCGACAGCGCCTGAAGCTCAAATCGTCCAGACGCCGCCGCAATTCGCGTAGCTCGTTTACCCAACCTGTTGTTCGGGTGCTTCGCCTTGCGCTTCCCGGTTGGCCCGTCTCGTATCTCTCTTGTTCAACGCGTGGGACACGAATGCTCCACTTGAGAAATTTCGACACAGAACCACATTCCCCACATTGCTATGAGGCTTTACCCGACAATCGCTTGGAAAGCGTCGCCAACGCGCACACCGCCGCCGATTTGCACGTCCGCCCCGGTTTCTTAAACCGCGCTGGTCTGAAGAGCCGTGGGCGCCGCGAACGACCTAAGAGATACATCATGGTCTGTTTCCCGCAACGAAAATGATTCACCGGGCACGGCGGCAAAAATCACTTCGCACTCGCAAAATCAGCCGACATAGTTCGCTGCGAGCGGCAAGGTTTTGAATCTGCGCAGAGATTCGAAAGCGGGAAGCGCTGTGACATTTCTGACAGTTGTGCAAAATAAGTTCATAATTTGTTTACGATTGAGCGGGGCGAGAATGAATTTTCCAACAAGCGGTCGCCACTATGCCGATAAGTGACTACGCAAGCGCGTTTTTTTTTGATCGTCGGAAGAGGGTAACCCTGATCCGTCTTGCAGTGCACTCGCAGGGCCGCGGTTGCTATTTTGAAAGCGTGGCCGGGCATCAAGCCGCATCAGTGCAGATTGCGCCTTCGCGAACTTCATAAGCCCGCCTTCCTACATAGCAACAGTAGGATTACGGTGGCGCCAGGATCCGGCCGACCGTCCACCGGCGTGCGGTGCAAAAAGAAAAAGCCCGGGGGGACCGGGCTTTTATTGACGAGCATCTTTTTCGATCAGTCTTACTTCGCGAGCTTTGCGATCTGATGCGCGAGCCGCGAGACTTTTCGGCTCGCATTGTTCTTGTGAATGATGTTGCGCTGCGCTGCCTGCATCAGTTCCGGTTCCGCGCGCGTCATTGCCTTCAGCGCCGCGTCGCGGTCGCCGCTCTTGATCGCTTCTTCAACGGTGCGAACCGCGCCGCGCATCTGGGTGCGGCGCGACTTGTTGATGATGGTGCGGCGGGCAATCTTGCGCGTCGCCTTTTTGGCGGAAGTCGTGTTGGCCATGTTCTCAAATATCCTTCGGCGGTGACCGGTCGCTGGGTGGTCGGGCTCTAGCGCGCCGGCCGTTCAACCGCTTGATCGACGCTGGTGTTTTCCGGATGTTCCCGAGATGCCATTGTCGGCAAGCGAAGATGCTCACATGACGGCGTCGTTCAAAGAACAGCAGCGGCGGGATTGCGCCCGCCGCCTTTGCCGGTCTTATAGAGGGCGTGCACAGCAGCGTCAACGCCTTCGGAGCTCGCTCGCGCCGGCCCGGCCGGCTGGTAGCGCACGGATAAGCTGCTGAAGTGGTTGAATTTCCCGAGAGGCCCCGTTAATCCCAGACGGCGTTCGGGGCGCGACAGACATAGGGTGATGCATGATCCGCGGTTTCTTCCGACTTGTCGGCCTCTTGCTGCTGGCCGGCGGATTTATCTTCATGGTCTATGACGGTGCCCGCTGGGTCGCCGATCAGACCCTGCAATTTACCCGGTTTGGCCAGTTCTGGAACGACATCCATCAATCCAGCCAGCAGGCCTTCCGCGCTTCGCTCGACGGCATCGCGCCGTGGCTCTGGACCGGAGTCGTCAGGTTGATCCTGGACCAGCCGGTTTTTGCCGTGCTGGGCGTGCTGGGCATTCTATTGATGCTGCTGTTTCGCCCGCGCAAGCCGTTGATCGGCTATTCCAGGAACTGAATGTCGGTTCCAGGGGCATGTCCATCGGCCTCGGCGTAACGGGGCTGCCGCTGCCGGCGTAAAGACCTATATTGGAGTCACAGATGAAGCGTTCGAAGGGTGCCGGGTCCAGGGTGTCCCGGAACGCGTCTTCGACATCGAAAAGGTGATTCCCCATGTTCTTCATGCGCAAAACCACCGCATTGCCGAGCGCCGCCGAGGCGCTGCCGGGACGTTCGACACCGATCCCGACCGCCAAGACGCATTTCGTGAACGGCCGCCAATTGCAGCCGCCTTATCCCGCAGGCCTGGAACAGGCGGTGTTCGGCCTCGGCTGCTTCTGGGGTGCTGAGCGGAAATTCTGGGAGCTCGGCGACGGCATCTATACCACCGCCGTGGGTTACGCCGGCGGCCATACCCGAAACCCGACCTACGAAGAGACTTGCTCGGGCGGCACTGGTCATACCGAAGCTGTGCTGGTGGTGTTCGATCCCAAGAAGATTTCTTATGAGCAACTGCTCAAGACGTTTTGGGAAAGCCACAATCCCACCCAGGGCATGCGTCAGGGCAATGACGTCGGCACCCAGTATCGTTCCGCGATCTACACGTTTGGCGACGCGCAGCGCAAAGCTGCCGACGCGTCGAAGTCGGCGTACCAGAAGGCGCTGGCGGCGAAAGGCCTCGGCACCATCACCACCGAGATCGCGCCGTCAGGCGAATTCTATTTCGCCGAGGACTATCATCAGCAGTATCTCGCCAAGAATCCGGCCGGCTATTGCGGGCTTGGCGGCACCGGAGTGTCGTGTCCGGTCGGGGCCGGGGTCAGCGCCTGATCTTTCTTGCCGCTCCCCGCTTGCGGGTTGGGGTGGGGGGCGCCTCCGCAATCGCAGTGCCCGATGACGCATTCCCCACCCGCCGCGCTCTGGCGCGCAATTGCCATGCCGAGCGCGTCGACCTCTCCCACAATCGGGAGAGGTAAGGTCGCGCGCGCAACAACGCCCGCGCGCCAACGATTTGTTAACCATAACCGGTGCAACAGTTGGGCTGTCTCGCTATGAGGAATGGCTCCGGTGCGGGTTGCGCGCGCGTTTCGAATGCCGATCATTGCCGCCTTTGCCGCGCTCGCCGTGTCGGGCTGCATGCGCGCGACCGCGCCGGTGCCGGTCGTCCAGCCGCATCCTGATCTCGACTCGATAGCCTACGGCCGACCTCGCGATTCTGCTCCGCCGGTGGCGGTTGCCGATTCCAGCGGCGCCATCGGCGCGTTTCGCACCAGCCTTGCCGCCGCGCCCCATCGTTCCCACGCGCCGGTTCCGGTGGTCTATGCGGCCGCACCGATCCCGGTGGCCTACGACGCGGCCTATCATCTCGACGCCGGCGACAGGTTGCGGGTCGTGGTCTACGGCCAGGAGGGTCTCACCAACAGCTACGCCATCGATGCCGCCGGCTCCATCACCATGCCGCTGATCGGCGCGGTACCGGCACGCGGACGGACTCCCGCGCGCCTCGCCGCCGACATCACCGCCAAGCTGCGTAACGGCTTTATCCGCGAGCCATCGGTGGCGGTGGAGATCGAGGCCTATCGGCCATTCTTCATTCTCGGCGAAGTCGCAACCCCCGGCCAATATCCCTATGTGCCAAACATGTCCGTCGAGAGCGCGGTGGCGATTGCCGGCGGCTTCTCGCCGCGCGCGCGCCGTGACCGCGTCACGCTCACCCATACCGATGCTTCGGGTTCATCGCGCATCGTGGTGCCGCTCGGCACGGCAATCAGCCCCGGCGATACCGTGCTGGTCGGCGAACGCTGGTTCTGAATTTCTCAGCCGCATTCCGGGATGGTCCGAAGGACGAGACCTCAGATGTGCAATTGCACATCTGGGAATCTCGAGATGCCCGGTTCGTGCTGACGCACGCCCAGGAATGACGGCAGCTTATTTCTCCAAAGGCCTGGCGAAAAACGCGAGGCTGCGCGGCTGTGGTGTATCGGCGCAGTCGCCGGCCAAGTTCGAACGGTGCTTCAAACCGCGGCTGGGCCATGCTAACGAAGCTAGGTGAATCGCGCCCTGCGCCTTTCATTCAAACAATCAGCATCCATCGAATCAAGAGAAAGAAACCGATGAAGCTCTGTTCGCTCAACGAGGCGGTGCGCGCCGCCAAGGCGTCGGTCGTGCTGGCGCTGGTCGCCGTGATGGCCCTGTGGGCCTTCTCGCAGCAGGCGGCCGCGCAGTCCTATCCGAACCGGCGCATCACGTTCGTCGTCCCCTATCCCGCGGGAGGCGCGACCGATGTTTCGGCCCGGCTGCTCGCCACCAAATTGTCCGACGCATGGAAGCAGACGGTCACGGTGGAAAACAAGTCCGGCGCGGGCGGCGTGATCGGCAATGATTTCGTCGCCAAGGCGCAGCCCGACGGCTATACCGTGCTGGTCGCCATTACCCAGATCATCCAGGCGCCGAGCCTCGTTTCGAACCTGCCATATGATGTCTTCAAGGATCTGGCGCCGGTGACGCAGGTCGCGCTGTCGACGATCGTTCTGACGGTTCCCGATGCGCAGCCGATAAAATCGCTCAAGGATCTGATTGAACTTGCCAAGGCGAATCCCGGCAAGCTGCCTTACGGCAGCTTCGGCAACGCAACGACGTCGCATTTGTACGGCGAATTGCTCAAGAAGACCGCCGGCATCGACATGACCCACGTTCCCTATCGTGGCGCGGCTCCCCTTATGAACGATTTGCTCGGCAATCAGGTGACCGCGGCTTTCGTCGATCTGACCACGGCCGGGTCTCAATTGAGCGCGGGCAAGGTGAGAGCGCTTGCTATTGGCGGCGAGAAACGTAGGTCCCAACTGCCCGATGTTCCGACGCTCGCCGAACTCGGTTATCCCGGCTTTGAGGCCGAAGGCTGGGTCGGCATCTTCGTGCCGGCCGCAACGCCAAGGGATATCGTGGCCAAACTGTCGTCGGAACTGGCCCGCATCATCGCCTCTCCCGAGGGCGTGGCGGGGTTGCAGGCCCTCAGCCTGCTGCCCGTGGGCGGTTCGGCGGAAACGTTTGAAGCCGTGCTGCGCCGTGATCATGCGCGGTGGGCCGATGTCGCCAAAGCTGCCGGCGTCAGAGGCGAGTAAACAGCGCCTCAGGCGACGAGGTGCTTGCGCAGGAACGCCATGCTGCGCGGCCAGGCGATATCGGCGCTGGCCTTGTCGTAGCTGGCCCGCTCGTCGCAATGAAAACCGTGCTGCGCGCCCGGATAGACATGGATCTCGACGTCCGGCCGCTTTGTCCTGATCGCCGCGACATCGCTGAGCGGGATACCCGCGTCCTTTTCGCCGAAATGCAATTGGGTCGGCACCTGCGGCTTGTCGTCGGCGAAGCGGACGATGGCGCCGCCGTAATAGCCGATCGCCGCCGACAGGCCCGACAGTTTGGTCGCAGCGGCATAGGCGATGCTGCCGCCAAGACAGAAGCCGATGATGCCGATCGGGCCGACGTCCCTGACGGCGTCGATGGCAGCCTGGGTGTCGCGCAGCATCGCCGCCCAGTCGGGATTGGCGATGAATTGGCGCGCGGTCGCCACCTCGTCCGGCGAATAGCCGCACTGAAAATTGGGCTGGATGCGATCGAAGATCGCGGGCGCGATTGCAACATACCCTTCGCCGGCCAGGCGATCGCAAACCGCGCGGATGTGATGATTGACGCCAAAGATTTCCTGGATCACCACCACCGCCGCCGGGGCCGCGCCTGCGGGGTCGGCGCGATAGCCGCCCAGCTGGAAATGGTCCGAAGCCGTCAATTTTATCTGCTGTCCCACGGGTCATCCCTTGGTTGAGAGTTGATCTTTTTCGAGAACGGGCACGACGGGGTCCGCCGGCTATTGCCACATCCAGTTGTCGCCCCAATCGCCCTTCCAGCCGGCCAGGCGGCCATCCCGGAATTGCAGGTAGAGCCGGTGGCGGTGAGGAAACAATCCGCTGCCGCCGATGTTGCGGAACGCCAGGAAGATTTCGTTGCCCGGGCGGCCCTTGATGTGATGGAGCGGGACGCCGAGCGCACGTGAGGTATCCGCGGCATTCATGCCGAAGGCCAGCGGCACGTTGTTCGACGACGTCGCGATGAAGGGCGGCGGGTGGCGACCGCCGAGCGGCGCGAGGCCTTGCGCATCGGCGGGAGCGGGCGTTCCGCTCCAGGCAGCAATGATCGAGACGGCCGCGGCGACAAGAATCCTCATGACGCCGCCTGTCGGGGAACCCCGGCATCGAGGCTGCCGAGGAATGGCAATACTGCGTCGATGAAGGCCTGCGGCTGGTCGATGTTGACGGCGTGGCCGGCGGCCGGGATCACCACCTTCGCCGCCCCGGGAATCTTCGCCGCCATGTAGTCGGAGGCGGCGAGGAACGGCGCGTCATCGGCGCCGACCACGACCAGTGCCGGCACCTTGATATCGGGCAGCGATTCGATCACGCGGGCGTCGCGCTGGGTCAGCATGCCGCGCGCGGCGCGCGCCAGTCCCGACGCGTCGCGATGGCTCACCTCCGAACGCTCGCGGCTGGCGGACTTCAGCACCGCGAGGCCTTCGCGCTCGAAGCGGTCGCCGGTCTCGTGCGCGCGCCTGTTCCAGGCCTCGCGGGCGTCGTCCTTCCTGAAGCCCGGCCCGGTGTCGATGATCAGCAGCGCGCGCACCCGTTCCGGATACGCGCGATGAAATGCCAGCGACATGTAGCCGCCGAGCGATAGCCCGCCGACGATGGCGCTGGAAGCGCCGAGCTCGTCGAGCAGTGCGGCCATGTCGGCCACTGTCGCAGTCTCGCTGTAGGCGGAGGGATCATCGGGATAGTCCGACCGGCCGTGGCCGCGCATGTCCCACAACACCAGCTGGTGATGCCGCGACAGCGCCTCGATCTGGCCCTGCCACATCTCGCCGGTCGATGAATAGCCATGGGTCAGCAGCAGCGGCGGGCCGGAGCCATGAACTTCGTAATAGATGTCGACCCCGGCGCGGTTGAGCTTTGGCATGGCATTTCCTGGCGATTTCCCGAATGTATCTCTTGACCTTAGTCTAATCATAAATGGGTATAGATGCCCATCCTTCGAGACGGCCACTTCGTGGCCTTCTCAGGATGAAGTTCTGTCTTCGAACCACCCCGCTCCCTCATGGTGAGCGCGTCGGGCAGCGCCCTTGCGCTGTCCGGCGCGCGTCTCGAACCATCGGGCACATGGCCTGCTGCCATCCTTCGAGACGCCGCACGAAGCGCGCGCGGCATTTCTCCTACTCCGCCGCGGCTGCGACAAATCAACCCGTCGGGTAAAATTTCGCTTTCGCTGTCGGGCAAATCACTTTTACGACTCGCGTCATCCTGTCCCCGAGGAAGGGGCGTTGGCCATCGTCACCGAACGTTGGGATGGGATGCGGTGGACGCGGCGGCATCGTGCGCGCGATGGGATGGCAGGGCGGGCTTCACGGTCCGTGAGCGGTCCCAGGACGTGCTGACGAGCGGTGCTGAAGCGTACGGCGAAGTCGTGTGGTCCTGACAGCCTCTGGGTTGGCGTCAAGACCCGCGGAGGCGAAGCCGGCCCAACCGGGCGTCAGGCCAGCCTTCAATCCGCGGGGCGACGGTGACAAACAAATCCTGATCGCCGGGGAGAGCACGGTATAAGCCGTAAAGCCATTGCGCAGGGAATGTCGGATTGCCTCCGCTGCCCTGTATGCTCGTGTGCGCTTTCTTTCGCACATATTTGCACACGAGACCGCGGGTGCAGCGCGCATCCGGCATTCCCTGCTCCCTCTTTTCTCTCGAGGGACAACGACACGCAAACCTCGGGCAAATCATGCCGCGAGAATGCGGACGTGTATCTGCTGGTTGAGATTGAATCCAGATGTATCCACGTCATTGCGAGGAGCACTTGCGACGAAGCAATCCATCCCGCCACCGGCACCGTTGCCAAATGGATTGCTTCACTGCGCTCGCAATGACCGTGTTCGCCTCCTGTGCCAAACCTCCTCCGCCATCGCGATCATTAAACTTGTAACGTTCGCACGAGCCCTGCATTCACGATGCCCATTAAGCCTCGGAGAACCCCTCGTCGTGTAGCCTTGGTTGCAAGTTCGCCGCGGCCATACCGAGGATCCATGACAGCCCCAGCCCCCCAGTCTTCGCCCAAACGCCGGCTGCTGCTGGCGTCGGACCGGAGCGATCAGAGCAGCGAACTGGCCGGCATCCTGCAAACGGTGAGCAAGGTCGATACCGTCTCGATGTCGGATCTTCCCGACGCGCCCAGTCAATTCGCGGGCGTCGTGGTCGACATCAATCTGCGGTCGCCCGAATGCGTTCAGCTGGTGCGCAACAAGCTGCGCTCGGAGCCCTACCGCGCGATGCCGCGGCTGTTCGTTCTCGCCGACGCCCTGCATCACGGCTCGATGCAGGCCTGGGCGCTGGGCGCCACGGATACCATATCGCGGCCGTTCGATGCGCAGGCCATCCTGCAGCGCGTCCGCGCGGCGTTTCCCGACAGCCATGGCTACGACGCCACCGATCGCGGCAAGGCCCTGAACCGGGGCGTTGAGGCCGCGCATGCGGTGATGGTCAAGATCTTCGAGAAGCTTCCGGCGGGGGTTCCGCTGCAATTCAGTGACATCGTGGCGGCCGAAGGCAGGATTCTCAGGGCCATCAAGCACTCCTCGCTGCGCGAATGGCTGACCACGGTCGGCTGCCATCACAATGAAACCTATCGTCATTGCCTGTTTGTCACCGGCTTTGCCGTGGCGTTCGCGCAGCACCTCGGCATGCGCGAGGACGACCAGCGCCGGCTGGCGCGCGCCGCCTTGCTGCACGATGTCGGCAAGGCGTTCATCCCCGTTGAGATCCTCGACAAGCCGGGACCGCTGACATCAAGGGAAATGGCCGAAATGCGCGAGCACCCGCGCCGCGGTTTTGAAGCGCTCGCGGCCCAGGACGGCTTTCCTCCTGAAATGCTGGACGTGGTCCTGCATCATCACGAATTCCTCGACGGAACTGGCTATCCCAATGGGCTGCGCGGCAACCAGATCAGCGACATCGTGCGCCTCACCACCATCGTGGATATCTACGCGGCGATGGTGGAGAAGCGAGCCTACCGGCTACAGCACACCCACGCCCAGGCGTTTGCGACGATGGAGGATATGGGAGACAGGCTCGATCAGCATCTGCTCCAGGCGTTCCGCCCGATCGCGTTCGGGCATTATTGAGTGCCTTTCGTACCCCTCCCTCCACGCGCTCTTGCGCTTGGTGAGGAGGGAAGAGAAGCGCATTTGCTCGGATAAGGCGGCAAGCACTCTACCCCAGCATCTTGCGCAGTTCCGCCTTCGCCACCTTCTCCAGCGTCGAGCGCGGCATTTCGTCGACAAAGCGGATTTCGCGCGGCACCTTGAAATCGGCCAGCGCGCTGCGGCAGGCGGCCATCACGGTGTCGTGCAGACCCTTCGGCGCGCCTTCGACGCCGGCCGTCGGAATGATGAACACGACAGGCACCTCGTCGAGCATCGGGTGCTTCTTCGCCACCACCGCGGCCTCGCGCACGCCCGGCACCACCGCGATCACCTGCTCGATCTCGGACGCCGCGACATTCTCGCCGCCGACCTTCAGCATGTCCTTGGCGCGGTCGCCAAATTTGATGAATCCGTGGTCCAGCAGGTTAACCCGGTCGCCGGTGATGAAATAGCCGTGCTCGTCGTAGCTTTCTCGCGTGGCTTTTTCATTGTGCAGGTATTCCGAGAACAGCGACAGTCCGGGAACGCCCTTGATCAGCAGATTGCCGGTGCCGCCAACCGGCGTCGGCGCGCCGTCGTCATCGGTGATGCGGATGGCGTATTCCGCCGCGGCGCGGCCGATCGACATCGGCACATTGGGCTGGTCGACTTCGCCGACGATGCCGTGGGTGATGGTCTCGGTCATGCCCCACCAGCCGATCATCTTGATGCCGAAGGCGGCGAACGGCGGCGGGTCGTTGATCGCCGTGCCCCACAGCCGGAACCTGTGGTTGTCAGGCACTTCGTGCTCGAGCAGCGCCTTCATGCAGAACGGGATCGTCGAGGTCCAGGTGCAGCCGTGCTGCAGCGCCACGCTCCAGAACCGGCTCGCGGAGAATCTCGGCTGGATCACGCAGGAACCGCCGACCCACAGGCTCGCCAGCATCGAATAGGCCAGCGCGTTGGTGTGAAACAGCGGCAGATAGGTCTGGTGCACGTCGCCCTGGTGCAGATCCTGGTGCGCGGCGTTGACCTTGGCGCCCCACAGCGCATTGGCGTGGGTCCACAGCACCGCCTTCGGGCGCGACGTGGTGCCCGAGGTGTATTGTACGCTGCAGGCGGCTTGTGGATCGGCGGCGCGGCGCGGCCGGTCGGCGCTGTCGGCGAACAGCGCCTCGAAACTGTCGCTGCGCTGCGGATTGAAGCCCTGCGCAGGAGCTGCCCCGGCATCGTGCGAAATCACTGCGAGCCAGCGCAGGCCCCGGCACTGCGCCGCCACCATCTCGGCATAGGCCGGCTGGGTGATCGCGGCCACCGCGCCGCAATGACCCGCGAAATATTCCATTTCCGCCGGTGCCGAGCGGGTGTTGGTGGTCACCGCGATGGCGCCGAGTTCGACGCAGGCAAACCAGGCCAGCATCGCCTCGATGCAATTGTCGAGGTGGATCAGCACGAAGTCGCCGGGGTTGATGCCGCGCCCGGCCAGGCCCGCGGCAAGTGAGCCGACGCGGTCGTGAAATTCGCCGTAAGCCCAGATCCGCGCCGGCGCATCGAACGGCGCCCAGATCAGAAACGGATGGTCGCGCCGCGTCTCGGCGCGCATCCGCAGCAGCCACGGCACGTCGAGCCCCGCGAATGGCCCCACGATGCCGGGCGCCGCCTGTGAATTCGACATGGATCCTCCCGCGCAGCTTCGCCGGCCGGCTTCAAATGTTGTTGCTTGGGAGTAGTTCTGCCATTGGATGCGGCTGCGGGCAAATCCCGTCCCGTCAGCGCGCATCGTCCTCATACGATGAAATCTCGATCAAACTGCCGTCGGGGTCCCGGCAATAGACCGATCGCAGCGTGCCGCGGGCGCCCTGTTTCGCGACCGGACCTTCCTCGATCGCCACGCCATGCGCCTTGAGATGGGCCACCACCTCATCCGGCGCGCTCGCGGTGAGAAAGCACAGGTCGTCGCTTCCCGCGGTTTGGTGGTCCGCGGTGAGCCAGTCGATCTTGTCGGCGTTGCGCGGCCGCACATTGATCTTCTGGTTCCCGAACACCAGCGATGTCCGCGGCGTCTTGCCCGGCCCCGGATCGAACACCCTGACCTCCATGCCGAGGATCGTTCGATACCATTCGGCGGAACGCGCCACGTCGGAGACATTGATCACGAGATGATCGAGCGCATCGACCTTGACAGCCATGCATTTTCCCTTCGCTGTTTCAGGGCGGTCCGCCGCACTGGCCGTCTGCCGCTTTGTTTGTTACAACGCCGGCCGTTGTCAACTCAACAGATGCGGACCGCGCGATACGACGGGGCCGCCGGGAGAGAACTGCATGACCTCACGTCGCACCGCGATTTGCCTGTTCGCCATCGGCATTTCGGCAATCGCTTCGATCGGCAGCGCCGCGGCGCAGGATTATCCGACCCGGCCGGTGAAATGGGTGGTCGGATATCCGCCCGGCGGCGCCACCGATATCATCGCCCGGCTGCTCGGCCAGCGGATGTCCGAGCGGCTCGGCCAGCAATTCGTGATCGAAAACAAGCCCGGCGCCGGCAACAATATCGCCACCGAGTCCGTCATCAATGCGGAACCCGACGGCTACACGATCCTGCTGGTCAATCCCGCCAATTACATCAACGCATCGCTCTACACCAACCTGAAGTTCAACGTCGTTCGCGACATCGCGCCGATCGCGGCGTTCAATCGCGTGCCCAATGTCATGACCGTCGCCAAGGACGTGCCCGCGCAGACGGTGGCCGAATTCATCGCCTATGTGAAGGCCAGCCCGGGCAAGGTGAATTTGGCGTCGTCGGGCAACGGCACTTCGGTGCATCTGTCGGGCGAAATGTTCATGATGATGTCGGGCGTCAAGATGCAGCATATTCCCTACCGGGGTGCCGCACCCGCGATCACCGACATGCTCGGCGGCCAGGTCCAGCTGATCTTCGACAACATGCCCTCGATCTTGCAGCATGTCCGCGCCGGTTCCTTGCGCGCTTTGGCGGTGACCTCGACCGCGCGATCCTCGCTGTTGCCCGACGTGCCGGTTCTCGCCGACACTATTCCCGGCTTTGAGGCGAGCGCGCTGTTCGGCGCGGGTGCGCCGAAGAACACACCGAAGGAAATCATCGAGAAGTTGAACAAGGAGTTCAACGCGGTGCTCGCGGAGCCCGCGATCAGGGCCAAGCTGACCGACCTCGGTGGCGAGCCCTTGATCGGCCCACCGGAAGCCTTCGGCAAGATGATCGTGGCCGAAACCGAGAAATGGGAGAAAGTGGTCAAGGCCGCCGGCATCAAAGTCGAGTGATGTGCATCACGGAACATTGCGCCCGTGATATGGTTTTCTCAGGCGGCGACGAAACCTGGACCAGGAGAACCCAATTCATGCGCAATGCAACGATGGCAGTTATGGCAGTGCTGGCTGTTGGTGCCGCCACTTTTGCTGGCTCGGCTCCCGCCGCGGCCTACGATTATCCTTATTGCCTGCAGGGCCGGGGCATCGGCATTCCCGGCGAATGTGCCTATCAGAGCTATGCCCAGTGTATGGCTTCCGCATCCGGGCGGGGACTGTATTGCAACATCAATCCTCGTGTGGCTTTTGGCGAGCAGCGCCGCGCGCGGCCGCGAGGCCATTACTACTAAGACGGACGCCGCGGCGCTCGCCGCTGAAGCCCAAGCCCGCTGCTACCGGCAGCGGGCTTTTTACTCCGCCGCAGCGGCCTTGACGAAGCCTCGCTGCCGCTATACTAAACCATATGGTTAATTATCAGGAAGACCTGCTCAACCGCACCTTCGGGGCGCTGGCGGACCCGACGCGGCGCGCGTTGCTGGCGCGGCTCGGCGACCGGGTCAGCATCTCGGTAAGCGAACTGGCGCGGCCGTTCGCGATGTCGCTGCCGGCGGTCATGAAACATCTCGACGTATTGTCGGACGCAGGCCTGGTCGCGCGCGAGAAGACCGGCCGGACCGTGGCCTGCCGGCTGACCGCCAGCCCGATGAAGCAGGCGATGGACTGGCTGAATCGCTACCAGCGCTTCTGGTCCCAGAATCTCGACCGCCTTGCCGCATTCGTGGAGGAAGACACATGGCCACCCCATCAACCGCCGCCGGCAACGCCCGGCTCGCCGACCGGCCGAGCCTCACGCTCAAGCGCCGTATCAATGCGATCCCGGAAAAAGTCTATGCCGCGTGGACCGACCCGGAAAAAATAGCGCAGTGGTTCGGACCCGCCCAGGTCAAGGCCGGCTCGGTGCGCGCGGAAATCGATCTGCGGGTCGGCGGCCGCTACCGCATCAGCTTCGAGGGCGGCGATGGCGAGTATTTTCAGGTCGACGGCGTCTATCGCGAGGTGACGCCGAACGCCCGGATCGCATTCAGCTGGGCGTGGCACACGACGCCGGAACGGGAATCGCAGGTCACCGTGTCGCTGCAGCCGGACGGCGGCGGCACGCTTTTTACTCTGCAGCATGAACAATTCTTCGACGAAGCCGCGCGCGACAGCCATGCGCGCGGTTGGAGCGAGCTGTTCGACCGACTGGAAAAACATCTCGCTTGAGTCCATTCTACCCGTCCAGCGAGATCGACTGCTTCGCGGAGACTGGCATCGGGCCCGCATCCGCGGTACCCGGTGGTCGCCATGACGGGAAATAACGAGAGGAATGACCAATGCCCTATGTCGATGGATTCGTCGTCGCGGTTCCGAAGAAAAACCTCGACGCCTACAGCCGCCTGGCGAAGAAGGCGGGCAAGATCTGGCGCGAATACGGCGCATTGGACTACCACGAATGGGTCGCCGACGACGTCAAGGTCGGCAAGCTCACCTCCTTCCCGCGCGCGGTCAAACTGAAGCCCGGCGAAACCGTGGTGTTCTCCTGGATCACGTACAAGTCGCGCGCTCAGCGCGACAAGATCAACGCCAAGGTGATGGCCGATCCGCGGCTTGCGAACATGATGGACCCGAAGGCGGCTCCGTTCGACGGCAAGCGGATGATCTATGGCGGCTTCGAAAGCCTGGTCAAAGTCTGAAGCCGCGTACCGCCGCGCGGAATTCTTGAGCCTGCGGATAACTCGCCGCCTGCGCTGGACGACCGCGCCGATGAGGAGCTAACTTGGCCTCAACGATCGCGCAGAAGAGCAAGAACGGTCGCGGTCCAGGGCGTTCGGGTGAGTTTACAGGTCGCAATTCTGAAGGTTCTGGCCAGTCACGATAGCGGTCGAGCCACGCTCGACTCGCTCAACAGAGACATCGCGATTCTCTCGGCCAGCGGTGCAGAGTGGAATGCGCGGATCAAGCGTCTGGCCGCGCGGGTTGCCGCCGTCGATATTTTCGGTTGCGGCTATGTGATGCGCGACGACGCGGGATGGCAGATCACCGCAGCCGGCCGGAAATTCCTCGACGCGCTCGAAGCCGTCACCCAGGACAACCTGCCGCCGCTGGCCGAACCGTATTCGGCTCAAGTTTCCGAGGCGTCCGGATGTCTGCAAGGCACGCCCCGATACAAGAGCCGGACAGGGCGGTGGCGCGATGTGGCCCCGCGGAATCCCAGAGCGCTTTAGGGCAAAAAGCCGCTTCGCCGAAAGAGGTGCCGGCTCCCGCGGAGCAACACGTCGGAACTGGGTGTCGCCGCGCGTTTACGCCGCGGCAGCCGGCCCGGCCTGCTCGCCGTCGATGGCGCGATCGATGGCGTCGATCAGTACCTGGGTCTCGATGAATTTGAGCCGCGCCCGCTCGGCCTTGTCGCGATCGAACGGGGCGGCCAGCGTCTTGGCAAAGGCGTCCCGGTCGTCGGCCATCCGCTCGCGCGCCTTTTTCAGCGTCTCAATTCGCTCGCTCATGTCGGGCTCGCCTTCTCTGGGTGGCACGTCCTGCTGCATCAGCGGAGCCAGGCCGCTTCAGCCGCCACCTTCGTGCCGCAGCCCGATATAGCAGACTCGCCGCCGGCGACGAGGGCCAATGTGGCCCCTCTCCGGATTGCTTGACGAGTAATTCAGACCGCCAGAAACCAAATAATTCATATTTTCTTCTTCATTTATTGCTTCCAAAGCAATTTAGTTTGACATCCAAGAATATCCGGGACAAGCTCCCAATCATGAAAATGCAAGACGATACCTTGGCCGGGCTGGGCGCGCGCATCCGCTCGCTGCGCGAGGAGCGCGGGATGAAGCTGAAGGATCTGGCCGACGGCGCAGGGCTCTCCGACGCGTTCCTCTCCCGGCTGGAGCGCGGCCTCGTTTCCAGTTCAGTCGCCAACCTGATCCAGATTGCACAGGCCCTCGATGTCGGCGTCAGCGAACTGTTCGCCAATGCGCCGGATCAATCGCGCAGCGATGTCACGGTGCATCGCCTCGGCGATGCCAGCGACGACCAGAGCATTCCGAGCACCGGCTATCGCTGGCGGCTGTTTGCCGGCGGCCTGCCCAATGACGATCTCGAAGTTTTCCACCTGCTGTTTCCGCGCAAGAACCGCATGGACCTGATGGTCTCGCATCCCGGCCAGGAATATTGCTACGTGATCGCTGGCCGCATCCGGTTTCACGTCGGCGTCGAAAGTTTCGAGCTGGCGGCCGGTGAAGGTATTCTTCTGAATTCCGAACTGCCGCATCGGGCCGAAAACATCGGAACCGATGAAGCGCGCATGCTGATGGTGGTCGCGAAATCTCCGCTCAAGAGCGAACATTTCGACTGGTGGAGAGTCCCGACCGCGGCGGCTCCGGCGCGGCCCGCCAGAACCAAAACCAGCTAGGGAGACAGCCATGATTCCTTCGACCACGGCGATCGCGGCAAGCGGCGAGCATCTGCCGTATGAAGCCAAACACATCGACGATGTGGAATGGGAAACCATCCGCTGGCCGGGCGAAACCGGCAAGATGCTGTTTCATCCGCGGCCCGAGCGGCCGACCGAGCCGAACGCCGGAATTCTGCGGCTGGCGCCGGGCGCCCACCACCCCCTGCACCATCACGATTTCGCACAGGTCTGGTACATTCTGTCAGGCGAATTCAAGATCGATGACAAGACCTATTTGGCGGGAACCATGCTGTTCCACCCTGATCCGCATTTCGAAGGCAGATTCGAAACCGCGACCGGCGGCGATATCCTGATCGTGCAATATCCGGGTCCGACCACCGGCGGCCGGCCGATCTATGCCGGGCGCTTCAACATGGAGAAACGCCGCGACATTTCCGAGGAGCGTACCGACCTCTGACGATCCGCGGGCTGCTCGCTCAGGGTTGGACGATGGCGCGAACGTTCATCCGACCGGGCGGCAGACTTCGGAAACTCACTCATTGGGCGGGAGGGTGACGTGACCAACACGATGCGTGGATCGATGGCGGGCGGAATGATCCTCTATTCCGGACCGCTTAGCATGTTTGGCGCGAAGGCGCAGATCGCCCTGATCGAGAAGGGAATCGATTTCGAGCTGGTTATGGTGCCATATGATCGTGATCACGGCTACGAGCCGCGGCATCCCGAGGTGCTGCGGGTCAATCCGAAGCGCCAGGTGCCGGTGCTGATTGACGGCGATGTCGAGATTTTCGACTCGACGCTCATCTTCGAGTACCTGGAGGACGCGCAACCAGCACCGCCGCTGTGGCCCCGTGATCTCGCCGCTCGGGCTACTGCACGTCTCCTTGAGATGAAGTCCGATGAGGTTTACTTCCCGCACGTCATTCGGTTGATGGGATTGCAGGACAGGCCCGACGACCCGGCGGCAGTCGCAGCACGTCACGGCGCTTCACGCTATTGTGCGGAGATGGAGGCGCGGCTGGTTGATCGCGAATGGCTCGCTGGAGATTACACCTTCGCCGACATTGCGTTCTACATGGCTGCCTTATTCGGCGAACGCATGGGCGCAGTGCTGGGGCCGGAGACACCGAAGCTGCTTGCGTGGCGAGACCGCATGACCTCACGGCCTGCAATCATGACGGTTGTCTCCGCGATGGTGGGCTACCTGTCGAGCCAGGGACGACCGGTCCCGGGGTGGCTCGCGGAATGGCGTCAGGCGATCCGGGACGATCGCGTAGCGCACGAGGCGCATTGGCGCCCCTCCGACTAAACACGCGTCCTGCGAGTGCGCGGGCGCTGGAGCCTACAGATTGGCGTGCATGGGGAGCCGTTGCGCCACTTAGCTAGACTAGTGCGACAGCAAGATCGGAAGCCGCATCTGAGTCAAAACTCCCTTGGTTGCGCCGCCAAGGATGAAGTCGCGGATGCGGGAATGGCCGAACGCCCCCATGGCCAGAAGCTGCGCGCCATTCGACAGGGCGGTGTCCTGCAATGCCTCGGCGATCGTTCTTTTGCCCAGAGTGATCTCAAGAGGCGTGGCGCTGAACCCCCGCTTTTCTAGCGAGGAAACGAGCGCACCAGCAAGATCTGACCCGCCTAAGGGTTTTTCGTCCTGGACCGTCAGCACCGAGATGCGCCCCCCTTCGGCCAGGAGCGGCAGAGCATCGCCAAGCGCGCGTGCGGCGACCCGGCTTGCGTCCCAAGCGATCGCAATATGTTCGAGGGAAGCAGGTTGGGTCGATTTCGGCACCAGTACGGCGGGGCGACCGGACCCGAAGACGACAGCCTGTGTCATGTCCTGCGCCGCTACAGTCTCGCCGTACCAGGGAAGCAGCGTAAGGTCGAAGTACCGGGCTTCCGCGGCAGCGGCGTCCAGCACGGCGCCCAAGGCAATCTCCCGCGTCGTGCAGTGCACCTGGAGGTGTGGTGCCGCGACTCCGTGTGCAAGGTCATGCAAGCGACGGCATTCGGCCCTGCTCTTCTCCTCGGCAGCGTGGACGAGGCCAGGGATGTCGATAAGCAAGTCGCCAAGCCCCGAGGATACTCGCGGAATATCGACCGCGAAGGTCGTGACATTAACCGTGCACTCAAGCGAGGCCGCGAAAGCGGCGGCGGCCTGAATGGATTCGTCCGCGACCGCTTCGGGATAGGTGGCTAGGGGCATGTAGGCAATACGGGTGTGTGCCATGTCGTATTCTCCGTCGCTGTGGCTCCCGGGTCGCGAAGAATAAGACGTCGCCCAGAGGCCATCAGCTCTTAGCGGCGGAATACCGAACCAGAATTGACCCGAATCAATCCGGGATGATCAAACGCGACTATTCTAGATCATAGGTGATAGTGGGATGCAGAATGCCGCAGGACCGGTATCAGACCGTGCAGGAACTCGCCGACCGGCTGGAGGTCGCCGAGGCGACCGTGCGGCAATGGATCAAGAGCGGAGAGCTTCGGGCCATCGACATCGGCAAGGGTTGGCGGATCGCTGATGCCGATCTGGAGCGTTTCTTGAAAGCCCGCGAGACGGCGCCACGTACGGATAACGATACGACAGCCATCGCCCGAACGAAGCCAAAATCGTGATTATCGACGGCTATCTGGCCCAATGACATTGGCACTCACAGATCCCCACGCCCGTGCCGCCGAAGCCTGCCTTGTCGCACTCGAAACAGCGGCCGAAGGCCTGAGCGCTAGGGAGGCTGCGAGGCGGCTGGCCAAGCATGGGCCGAACCGCCTGCCCCAGGGGCAGGCGAGCGGACCGCTGGTACGGTTCCTGGCGCAGTTCAACAACGTGCTGATCTATGTGCTGCTTGGGGCCGCGATGGTGACCGGCGCCTTGCAGCACTGGGTCGATACCGGAGTGATCCTGGCCGTGGTGTTGGCCAATGCGGTGATCGGCTTCATCCAGGAGGGCAAGGCCGAGGCGGCGATGACCGCGATCCGCGGCATGCTGGCACCGCGTGCCGCGGTGCTGCGCGATGGGCAGCGGGTGACGGTGGACGGAGCTGACCTGGTCCCCGGCGACCTCGTGCTGCTGGAGGCGGGCGACAAGGTGCCCGCAGACCTGCGAGTCCTCGAAGCGCGGGGGCTGGCCGCACAGGAAGCGATCCTGACCGGCGAGTCCGTGCCGGTGGAGAAAACCGTGGAACCGGTCGCAGCCGATGCGCCTCTCGGCGACCGGCAGTCGATGCTGTGGTCGGGCACGCTGATCACGCAAGGCACGGCCCGCGGACTGGTGGTGGCAACCGGTCAGGCCACCGAAATCGGCCGCATCGGCGGCCTTCTGGCCGGCGTCGAACAACTGACCACGCCGCTGGTCGAACAAATGGACCATTTCGCGCGCTGGCTTTCGTTCCTGATCCTGCTCGCGTCAGGACTTCTGCTCGCCTACGGCTACTTCGTCGGGCACCATGATTTTTCGGAAATGTTCATGGCCGTGGTCGGCGTCGCTGTGGCCGCGATCCCCGAGGGCCTGCCCGCGGTGATGACGATCACGCTCGCTATCGGCGTGCAGGCCATGGCACAGCGGCACGCGATCGTCCGCCGACTGCCGGCGATCGAGGCGATCGGCTCGGTCTCGGTCATCTGCACCGACAAGACCGGCACGTTGACCCGCAACGAAATGGTCGTCGCCGTTGCCGAGATCCCCGAAGGGACGTTCGAGATCGCGGGCGAGGGCTATGGCCCAGATGGCGCGATCACCCCCGCAGGCAATCTTGCGCGGCTCGCCCGGGCGGCGTCCCTATGCAACGACGCCGCGCTACATTGCCGCGACGGACACTGGACGGTCGAGGGCGACCCGATGGAGGGGGCGCTTCTGGCCTTCGCGGGCAAGGCGGGCGGCGGTCGTGCGGCACGGCGCCTTGACACCATCCCCTTCGACAGCCGACACCGCTTCATGGCTGTTCTGACGGAGGGGCCGGGTGGCCGCGTCATCCACGTGAAGGGCGCCCCGGAACGGGTTCTGGGGATGTGCGAAAACATCGAACTGCACCTCTGGCATGAGCGGGCCGAGGCGCTGGCACGGCGGGGTCTTCGGGTGCTGGCCCTGGCCGAGCGCGCCGAGACGGACACGCGGATCAATTCGGGCGCCCTGGAGGGCAGCCTGATCTTCCTTGGTCTTGTCGGCCTGATCGATCCGCCCCGGCCCGAAGCCATCGCTGCCGTGGCCGAATGCCGCGCGGCGGGCATCCGCATCAAGATGATCACGGGCGATCATGCCGGGACGGCTGCCGCGATAGCCACCCAGATCGGACTGCAGAACCCCCGCCGCGTGCTGACCGGGGCCGATCTGGATCGGCTCGACGACGCCCAGCTTGCCCTTGAGGTGGCGTCGGTCGATGTTTTCGCCCGCACCACCCCCGAACACAAACTGCGGCTCGTCACCGCCTTGCAAGCGAACGGCATGTCGGTCGCCATGACCGGCGACGGGGTGAACGACGCCCCGGCGCTGAAACGTGCCGATGCGGGCATTGCCATGGGGCGGAAGGGGTCCGAGGCCGCCAAGGAGGCCGCCGATCTTGTGCTGACGGACGACAACTTCGCCTCGATCGCCGCCGCGGTGCGCGAGGGGCGGACGGTCTATGACAATCTCAAGAAGGTCATCAGTTGGACACTGCCCACCAACGCAGGCGAATCGATAACCATCGTTCTTGCCCTGCTGATAGGCTTCGCCTTGCCGGTGACGGCGGTGCAGATTCTCTGGATCAACCTCATCACCGGCATCACGCTGGGCATTGCGCTCGCTTTCGAACCGACAGAAGCAGGCACCATGGCTCGTCCGCCCCGCCGCCGCGATGCCGCGATCCTGTCGGGCGAGCTGGTCTGGCATGTCGTACTGGTGGCGCTTCTGTTCCTCGCCGCCGTCTTCGGCGTCTTCACCTATGCCATCGACAAAGGTCATTCGCTCACGTTGGCGCAGACCATGGCGATGAACACTTTGGTGGTGCTGGAGATCTTCCACCTGTTCTTTATCCGCAACATCCACGGCACCTCGCTGACATGGGACGCAGTGCGGGGGACGAAGGTGGTGTGGGCCGTGGTCATCGCAATCACCGCGGCACAGTTCGCTGTCACCTATCTCCTGCCCCTCCAGGCGTTCCTCGGGACGGAGCCAGTGCCCCTGTCGGACGGTCTCCTGATCGTCGCCATAGGCGCGGCCTTCTTCGCGATCATCGAAGTGGAAAAGCAGATACGGCTGGGCTTGAGGCGACAGGCCGAAGGCATATCGGCAATTTCTCGGGGCAGCCGCGCCTAACCGGTTCTCACTAGGAGACCGCGGCTTCGGATCGCATTTCACGCACATCAAGCCCACTCAGGGCTTGATAGCACGCACTCGTTCTCGGTCGAATCGCGGGCTGGAGAAAAGATGCACCGCAGTGCTGATGAGGGGGACCATGGCGCCAACCGGCGGTGGGAGTTCTATTCGCGGGCCGGGCCAGGCCGCAGTCTCTCGTTGTTCAACCGCAAATTCTCCGGTTCTGGTTTTCCCGACTGCCTCGGATGCATGCAACATGGATCGGTGCCGGCGGGTCCGTTATCGTAGCGGCTCGGCAGGCAACGGGACGATGACCGTCACCGCCTTGGGCCGGATCGAAAAGCGGGCGGGTGTGAAGGTAACCAGTTCACCATCGGTATTGACCGGAAGCGGTCGCCGGGTCCTGACCTCGAACGAGGCGCCCCGGGCAGCTCGGACTTCGCGCCAGGCGCCGTGCCGACCAAGCCGGAAATCCTTTGCCATGGCGATCAACTTCCAGATCCCGGACAGCTCCAGAGAGTAGAGATCGAGGTGAGCATCGTCGATCTCTGCGGTGTGCTCGACGGCAAGACCACCGCCGTAATACCGTCCGTTGCCTACCGCGATCTGCAGCGTCCTGACGCGCACAACCTCCTTGGGAGAAACGATCACGGCCCGAAACGGATTCGACCTGAACAGGATCTTGACCGCGGCAATGAGATAGCCGAACCGACCGAAACGCCGTTTGGTTTCCCGGCTGAGCTGGCGAGCCAACTCGGCGCTCAGTCCGACGCTTGCCACGTTGAAGAAGAGGTGGCCATTGACGTCGCCGAGATCGATCTGGCGGCGATGGCCTGCGGCGATGACATCGGCAGCGGCTTCTATCGCCGGGGGCAAACCGAGGGTTCGGGCAAGATCATTGGCGGTGCCGGTGGGCAGAATCCCGAGCGCCAGCCCGGTGCGGGCGAGCGCCGGCGCCGCCGCATTGAGGCTGCCATCGCCGCCGGCCACGATCACGGCCGCCGCCGCCCGGGCATGCGCCTCTATCCAGGGGGAGACCTCGGTCGGACAGTCGGGTGAGAAAATTTCCATCCTGAAGCCGGCCGCGCTCAGCCGCGCGATGGCGTCGCCTGCCCCGGTTCCGCCGGAACGGCTGTGCCGGTTGATGACCACCAGCAGTCGGCATTCGCGCGGCGACCATGAACGCGGCACCACGTCGAGGCGTGAAACCGAGGTGGCGGTTACCATCGCGGTGACCCGGCGGAGGAGCGCCGTTGCCATAACCAGGACAACAGCGGCGCGACGATCGCGATCGCGATGAGACCGACGACCCATATCAGCACGACGCCGGTCAAACCCAGGCCTGTGGCGAGATTGGCAAGCCACGACAGCCACACAACGGTTTCGGGATGACCGGTCGCCCAGTCTGCATTGCGGGCAAGCAAGCCGCCTACCGCACCGACCAGAGCGTAAGTGCCCCAAGCCAGAAGAGACCACAGAGTGGCGAGCACGGCCGCCACGATCCAGAGCCAGCGCTTCATCGCACGGCCTCCCCCGCGACGTCCCGCCGTAGGGCAAAGAGTCGCAGATTTATCGCAGTCGGGCAGGATCGCGCCGCGGCGAACGGGTGGCGTGCAACCGCGGTAACCGGCAGATTTTCCGCTGTTCGATATGGACCGGCGCGTGTCATGTGCTCCTCCCAAGATCGGAACGCCTGCTTCGGCATTCGTCAGGTGAGAGAGTCCGACATCATAGCCACGTAATGACTATCAGCGGGGCCCGGACCCCCAGTGTGATCTCGATGTCGGGTATCCGGACCGAGGATGCAAGGGGCTGCAGAGGATAATGGAGTCGAGCGGCGCGGCCTGACGAAATCGCCGGGCGCGACCACATCGGGCAGAACCTTGGTCCGGGACCCTCTGGTGAAAGCCGTCGGCGTTTTCACGATGTCGGACCGCTTTCGACATCATCAGCCGACTGAGGTGCTGCCGTGGATTTCGATTTCCTGTTCACGGATTTTTTGGGCAAGCCGGCCTGGATGTGGCTCGCCTTCATGGCGGTCGTGATCGGGCTTTTGATCTTCGATCTCGGTATCCTGCACCAGGAAAGTCGCGAGATCGGCGTGACCGAGAGCCTGGTGATGAGTGCCGTATACATTACGCTTGGCTTCGCCTTCGGCGGCTGGGGTTTGGTGGTACCTCGGCGCGGAACCCGGCATGGACTACCTGACGGGATTTGCAGTGGAGAAAGCGCTGGCGATGGACAACGTCTTCGTCATCGCGATGATCTTCGCCTATTTTTCGATTCCGCGCCTCTACCAGCATCGTGTCCTGTTCTGGGGAATTCTCGGAGTCATCGTTCTGCGCGCGATCATGATCGGGCTCGGCGCCACGATCATCGCGCAGGCAAGCTGGGTGTTGTATCTCTTCGCCGTCTTCCTGATCGTCACCGGCGCCAAGATGATCATCTTTGCCGACCGGTACTACGATGTCGGCTCGAATCCCGTGCTCGGCTGGGTCCGCCGGCACGGCAACGTGACCGACGAACTTCACGGCGAGCGCTTCTTCGTGCGGCAGCCCGACCGCGCCGGCCGGTTGCGATGGTTCATGACGCCGCTCTTCCTGGCGCTGATCATGGTCGAGATCGCCGATGTGATCTTCGCCGTCGACTCGGTGCCCGCGATCTTCGCCATCACGACCGATCCGTTCGTGGTCTATACCTCAAACATCTTCGCGATCCTCGGGCTGCGATCGCTCTATTTTGCGCTCGCGGCGATGGTCGATCGCTTACACTATCTGAAGTTTGCGCTTGCCGCCGTGCTGATCTTCGTCGGCTCGAAAATCTTCTTGGCCGACATGTTCGGGGTAGAGAAGGTGCCGCCGGCGCTGTCGCTTGGCATCACCTTCGGGCTGCTGGCGCTCGGGATCCTCTATTCATTCTGGAAAACGCGGTGCCGCCTCGACTCCAACCATATCGCGGAGGATCGATCGGCCGGAATCTGAAAGGTCAAGGCCGAGGTTCGCACGAGAGCAACCGACGCATTCATCCTCATGGCCGGCTTGTTCCGGCCAGAAAGGGGTCCAACCATGAGCAATCTATTTGTAGATTGTTGGGGGTCAGGCGTGCCCGTGGTGCTGGTACATGGTTCCCTGGCGACGGGCGCCGACGAGTGGCAAGCACAGCGACCGCTCGCCGACGAAGGCTTTCGTCTGTTGGTGCCTGACCGGCGCGGCTATGGGCGCAGTCCTGCGGCGCAAGGCGAAGATTTTCTGGCCGATGCCGACGACGTCGCCAAGCTCATGGGCGAGGGCGCTCACCTCGTGGGACATTCCTACGGTGGTCTCGCCGTGCTGTTCGCCGCCGCCCGCCGTCCCGATGCGACCCTGTCTCTGACGTTGTTGGAGCCAGCTACATTTACGCTGGGCCAGCACCATCAAGCCGCGAGGACGCTCGTGACGGAAGTCCGCCGCCTCTGGGATGAGGATCTTCCGGACGAGGACTGGGTCATCCGTTTCCTGCAGGCAATCGGGAGTGATCCGGACGTGCTTTCCCCGGAACTGATCGCGGCTGCGGTGCAGCTCGCGCCGGTGTTCCGCATGGGGCGGCCGATGTGGGAGACTGAACTGCCGCTCCCCGCGCTCAAATCCGCCGCCTTTGCCAAGCTCGTGGTGTCCGGCGGGCATAGTGCAGGATTCGATCTCATGTGCGATGAGCTTGCCGAACGGATCGGCGCATCTCGAATGGCGATCGAAGGTGCCGGCCACGAGATCCAGTTCACCGGAGGGCCGCTCAACGAGGCGCTACTAACGCTGTGGCGCAGCCTCCTGTAGGGTTCGGCAAGCTCGTTGTCTTGCTCGGCGCAACGTGAGCGCGGCCGGCCCGGTCGCAGATGTCCGGATTCCACCGTTCTCGGTCGCAGGGGATATTCCGCATTTCGACGAGCCCACAGGGCCCGGGAGGGATCCCCTCGGGTTTGCTGGTCCAAGGTTACTTCACCTCGCGCACGGGTGCTTTGGAAGCGGCGGCATTCAACTCTTTCATCTTCTGCCGGATCGGTCCGAAGGGGCCGTACTTGTGCTGCTCGGCACTGAAGCCGTCGATCCACGGCGGGAACGGTGCATCGACGGGCTTCTTCAGGCGATCCGGAAAATCCTTGTCGAGATCCGCCTTCTGCGGGCGCGGCTGGCTGTTGATGAAGGCGGCGACGTCGTAGGCGTCCTCGTCCGAGATCACCGGCTCCGCGAAGGTCGTGCCCGCCGGCATGTTGTTCTTGACGAAGGCCGCCGCCGTCAGCACGCGATACATGCCGGCGCCATTGTTATAGCTGTCCGGGCCCCAGAGCGGCGGGAACTGATAGCCCTTTGCGTCGCCAGCCTCCCCGTGGCGGACGCCCTGGCCTTTGTCGCCATGGCAAGCCGCGCATTTCTCCGCATAAACCTCGGCGCCGCGCGACGGATCGGCGGCCCGGTTAGGCTCCTTGATCGGGAGCGTGCCGGCGCCGACAAGGCTGGCCCCGACGGGCACGCCGGTCGAGAGCCATTTCATATAGGCGAGCATCGCCTTCATCTCGCGTGAATCGAGGGGCAGCGGCTTGCCGTTCATGGATCGTTGCATACAGCCGTTGATGCGTTCCTCCAGGGTCGACACTTCGTTCTCGCGCCCGCGATATTGCGGGAAAGCGCCCCAAACGCCGAGATAGGGCATCGAGTAGGTCTGAGCGCCCGCCTGGAGATGGCAGCTCTGGCAGGAGAGATTGTTGCCGGAGAGCCGCTTGCCGGCGTCGGCGACCTCTGGGCCGATATGCGCGAAAGTTTCGGTCAGGAGCTCGTGGCCGTACTTGATCATCTTGCCGTCGGGCGTGTCGGGCAGGGTCGAGATGTCGGGTGCGCCGAGCGTGTTGAGGTCGAACTTGGCGGGAGCATGACCTTGCGGCTTGGCGGGCCGGTCCTGCGCCAGAGCCCATCCCATCAACCCAGCCGTGGCGACGATGAACGCTGCCGTGCGAGCGAAAACCATCATCGAGTGCCTCACCGAGAAAGAGAGAAATCTTGCGAGTTCAAGTATAGACGAACTCGGCCTGATTTATTGACCTGCATCAATAGTCCCGCAAGTTCATGTCCGGAATCGGCACATATGAGACCGGGGGAGGGTCTCGTAGGCTGAGGCTGGATAGGTACTCGGCTGAGTCTTTCCGCCAGGGCTCCGCGAGATCCGTGGTTGTTGTAGATGTGATCGAAGGCGTCGATGGGCTCGTTGAGGCGATCGAGGCGGCGGCGATCGGCGTTTGCAGTTTTGAACCGAAGTGGCGCACCCGACACGATTCGAACGTGTGACCTTTGCCTTCGGAGGGCAACGCTCTATCCAGCTGAGCTACGGGTGCGTGAGGGACCATTTACCCGATCGGCCGGGCAGGGGCAACGGCTCTGCAGGGGGCTGAAGACGGCGCTTTGGCCGCCTTTTTTCCCGAGGAATCCGGCGCCGACGCGGCTCGGTGGCGGTCCGGGGCATCCAAGCCCGATACTCCCGCGCTGCGGTCCGCGGCGCGGCCAATCCTAAATCGCTCGCCGTAGCCGCGGGCCGGCGATACATTGGCCGTCAGACAGAACCGGGTGTGGCCGATGGATGGGCTGGGCTCGACGATTGCATGGGGAAACGTGTCCGAGGACTTCGCGCTGTTCCGAACGCTCACCCCCGAACAGCGGCGCAAGGCCGTGCGCGCGATGGTTCGCCGGGATCTGGTGCGCGGGCAAATGCTGGTGGCGCAGGGCGAGGCTTCCGACGCGCTGTTCGTGGTGCTGCATGGGGCGCTTGCGGTCCGCAAGTCCGGCGATTCCGCGCCGATCGCCGAGCTTCGCGCCGGCGAACTGGTGGGCGAAATCGGTTTCTTCGCCAATGTCCCGCGCACCGCCGATGTGATTGCGATTCGCGACACCAGCGTCCTGGCGCTGACGCGCGCCGCCTATCACGAGCTGGCCGAGCATGCCCCGGCCATCGTCGAAGCGGTGCTGGCGGCGCTGGCGCTGCGCTTCGCCAGGGAGACCGCGCGCCTCATCCCGATCCGCGCTTCGCCGACGCCGCGTACGGTGGCGCTGATCCCGGGCGGATACGAGCCGGTTCCGGAGGCCTTCGATCGCCGCCTGCGTGCGGGACTGGCGGCGACCGGCGCCGAGATCATCGATCCCGCCCGTCTCGAAACCATGTTTCCCGGCCGGGCGCTGGATTCGGCCGAGGTCACCGACTGGCTCAACCGGATCGAGCAGATCGCGCCGCTGGTGGTCTATCTCGGTGGCCGGGAAGATTCGGTGTGGACGCGCAAGGCCATTCGGCAGGCCGACATGGTGGTGTTCGTCACGCACGGCAAGGCGCCCGCCGCCGGCGTGCCGACGGAGGTCGAGACCTTCGCCTGCAAGATCCATCCCGCAGCGGCCCGCCGTCTCGTTCGCATTCATGAGCGGCGCAGCGGCGAGGTCAGCGGCACCGCGGCCTGGCTCGCCCGCCTGCCCTGTTTCATGCATCACCATGTCGCGCTCGAGGATCAGGCCGATATCGACAGCCTGATCCGGTTCATGGGCGGACGCGCGCTCGGCTTCGTCGCGGCCGGTGGCGGCGCCTTCGGATCGGCGCATGTCGGCATCTACCGGGCATTCCGCGAGCGCGGCGTTGTGTTCGATATCTTCGTCGGTACTAGCGTCGGCTCGGCAATGGCCGCGGGTTTCGCCAAGAATCACGAGGCCGATCATCTCGAGCGCGGCACCCATGAGATCTTCGTCAACAGCCGCAGTTTCCGGCGGCCGACCTGGCCGCGCTATGCCTTGCTGGATCACAAGGCGTTCGATCGCGCGCTCGCCGATCAATACGGCCGGGACTGCCGGATCGAGGATTGCTGGCGGCCGTTCGCGGCGGTCGCGACCAATCTCTCCACCCACAATCTCGAATTGATCCGGTCGGGGCTGCTCTGGCAGGCGGTCCGCGCCTCCAGCGCGATCCCGGGACTGTTGCCGCCGTTCTACACGCCGGAGGGGGCGATGCTGGTCGATGGCTGCCTGATCGACAATGTTCCGCTCGCACAGATGCATCAACTGAAGAGCGGCCCCAATCTGGTGGTGCATTTCGGCGATCCCGCGGAAGAAATGTTCGACGTCGACTACGCCGAACTGCCCGGGCGGTTCGAACTCGCCATGGCGATGCTGACGCCGTTTCGCAGGAAGCTGCTGCCCGCGGCGCCGAGCGCGGTCAACGTGCTGTGGCGAAGCCTGGTGGCGCATCAGCGCTACGATACGCTGCCCACCGCGCCGCACGACCATGTGATGCGGCCGCCGTTCTCGCCCGACATCGGCGTCACCGAGTTCGAACGCCATACCGAAATATACGAGGCGTCCTACCTTTGGGCCCGGGAGACGATCGCCGCGCTGGAGGCGGAAGGTGACCCGGCGATCGCCGCCATCCTCGCCACCACCGGCACGGCCACCCGTCGATGACATCCGAGGGCCATGCTGTCGGCCATGTCCCGACGCAATCCGGCCTCACGACCGCAACCACCTGTGATGATGATCCCAAGGCGTTATCCCGCATGATCGCTTCCAACATCGAGCCCTTGGCCCGCGAGATGGCCGAGCGAATCTGCCGCCGCAGCGGCATGGCGGAGGCCGAGGTCCCGCGCTGGGTCGATCTGCACTGGCCCTGCGCCGCCGCCATGCTGGAAACCGGCGTGATGGATGAGCGCGGCGAATGGGTCGAGGACAAGGACGTCCGTTTGGGCATGGAGGCCTATCGCGAGCGGCTCAAGGGACCGACATGAGATAGCGAGCGCCATCGCGGCCAGCGCCTGCACGGGCCGCCAAGCCGATTGTTCCGCCGGACCCAGCCTGTAAGCTGCTGCCCGAGAAAATCGCGCGGCGAAGCCGCCTGCAGGGAGAAATGGCATGCGTCCGCTGGAATTCGGCTGGTACCTGCCCACCCATGGCGACACCACGGCCTATGGCGTGCCGGACGCCCAGGTACCGGGATCGCCCGAATTGTGCGACCGGGTGGTGCAGGCCGCGGAGGCGGCGGGTTTCGAGTATCTGCTGATCCCGGTCGGCTCGGTGTGCTGGGAGGCCTGGATCACCGGCGCGTTCATGGCGGCGCGGTCCTCGAAGATCAAGCCGCTGATCGCGGCGCGGCCGGGCTACATCAATCCGGTGCTGCTGGCCAAGATGATCTCGACCTTTGACCAGATGTCGGGCGGGCGCATCTGCATCAACCTGATCGCCGGCCAGAACGAAAGCGAGGTCGAGGCTGAAGGCGTGCGCTACGCCAAGGAAGAGCGTTACGCGCTGATGGAGGAGGAGGTTTCGATCCTGAAAGCGTTGTGGACCACCCGCGGTCCGCTGCATTTCGAGGGCAAGTTCCACACCCTGTCGGGCGCCCATATCAGGCCGCGCCCGCTGCAGCAGCCGTTCCCGAAATTCTATCTCGGCGGCGGCTCGCGGCCGGCCTGGGAAATGTCGGCGAAGCATTCGGACGTGCACCTGTTCTGGGGCGACCTGCCGCAGCGTATCGCCGAGAACATCGCCGAGATCAGGGGGATGGCGCAGGCCTACGGCCGCGAAAACACCATCGGCTTCGGCATGCGCCTGCAGGTGATCTGCCGCGAAAACGAAGCGGACGCGTGGCAGGCCGCCGACGTGCTGGTGCGCGACGCCACCGAGCGGCAGAAGCAGGAGATGAAGACGCTCTACAACACGTCGGAGGCGAACCGGCGTGTGCAGGAGCTTGCCCGTGAGCACGGCGATCTCTTGACGCCGCATCTGTGGACCGGCATCACCAAGGTGCGGCCCGGCGCGGGCATCGCGGTGGTCGGCGATCCCAGGCAATGCGCCGACACCTTCCAGCAGTTCATCGACGCCGGCTGCCATTCGTTCTGCCTGTCGGGCTATCTGCACGACGAGGAAGCCGAGCGGTTTGGCCGGCTGATCCGCCCGATTCTGGCCGAGAACAATCGCGGCCGGCTGGCGGCGTGAGACCGTGGCCGATCAGACGTGGCAAAGTCCCCGCGATGCGGGGCAGCTGGCTTGATCGAAGTCAAGGCGGCAAATGCGAAGGTCAGGCACTTATATTACATGGCATTCTACAGATTTCAGGTCTGCGATCCGATCAAGCCGATCGATGGCCACGGCCATGACGCGGCGGCGTTGGCTGATGATATTGACGCGATGTTGTTCGCAGCCGGTATCGTTCAACGGCTGGTCCTGGAACATCCATCGGTTCCCCGAAACTGGACGATCAGAATTTTCGAGGGTGCGCGCCGGGTCGGCGTGCTTCCCTTCGAGGCTGGCCTCAAGGTCCTGGTGAGACCGCGCTGGATCGGGGACCAGCCGGTTGAGCTGCAAGAAGCCTGGCGCCAGGGCCTCGGCTAGGCCGGCACGATCACCTTGCCGATCGGCCAGAGCGCGATGCCGGCGAGTTTGACATGCGCCCAGGCGAAGGGAATGCCGATGATGGTCACCGCCAGAATGGCTGCGGTGACGATGTGTCCGAGCGCCAGCCACCAGCCCGCCAGCACCAGCCAGATCAGGTTGCCGATCAGGCCGAGCGGGCCGGTGCCGATGTCGGACTGGCCGGTGACCTCGTCGCGCCGCACCGCTCTCGAGCCGAACGGCAGCAGGGTATAGACGGCGATGTTGAACGCCGCCCTTGCCCAGGGCAGGCCGATGATGGTGATGGCCATGACCACGGCGGCGATCATCCAGCCCGCGGCCATCCAGGCGCCGCCGAGAAGAATCCAGAAAATGTTCAGCAGGATGGAAACAGGTTGCATGCGGGTACTTCGAAGTTCGAGGAATGCGCGCTGACGAGGCCTATGGCGTTATGTCGGACCATCATATGAATTTGCGGCTAATCCGCGATCCGGACCTCGCCCTCGATTTCCACCGGCATCCCGAACGGCAACTCGGCCATGCCGACCGCGCTGCGGGCGTGGGCGCCAGCCTCGGGCCCCCAGAGTTCGAGGATGAGGTCAGAGAAGCCGTTGATGACGGCGGGTTGCTGGACGAAACCGGGCGCCGAGTTGACCATGCCGAAGATGCGCACCCAGTGCGAAATGCGGTCGAGGTCGCCGAGCGCGCGCGCGAGATTGCCCAGCATCGACAGCGCCGTGAGGCGTGCTGCGAAATAGCCCTGCTCGAGAGTCAGCTCGCCGCCGACCTTGCCGAGCGGTTTTGCGAGCGGCCCTTCGGGGCTCTGCGGTCCGTGTCCGGCAATCACGGCGCGGTTTCCGATCAGGCGGACATTGACGAAGGGCAGGACCACGCCGGGCGGCGGCGTGAACGTCGGCGGCAGGATCAAGCCGAGAGCGGCGAGGCGGGATTCGATGTTGGACATGACGGACTCATGGCAGGAAAGATGCTCGTGACGCACGGGGCGCGTCGCGCAAGATGCTGAGCCTGGTTTAGACCATGCTGCCGCGGTGCGACATCATGCGTGCGAAAAAATATCCACGGCCGGGTTCAGGTGTGGGCCTGTTCTGCTGCACTGACAGGCATTTCGAGCAGGGCTCCCAGCATCGCCGGCGAATTGAGAACGGCGAATGTCTCGCGCTGTTTCAGAAACTGGATGGCCTCCTCCAGGTTTTCGGCGTCCTCGATCTTGGCCCGCGCCACCGCGAGGTGCAGGTTGACCTGGCCCCGGGCGCGCCTGCCGTCAACGGGCAGGTTGTCCAAATGGGCTTGCAGCAGCCCAGCGTCGTTGTGCAGTTCCAGAAGAGGGGAGTTGATCGCGGCCTGCGAGGCCGCCGCCAGTTGATTGGCACGAACCAGCACATCCGGCGGCGATGTCTGCTCGGGGGTCGCAAACAGCCGGGGAGGGCGGCCGGGTCTGCCTGTTGTCGATGACAGCAGCGCGATCGGAATCGCCAGCAGCAGGCCGCCAATGACCGGCGCCATCCACAGCAACAGGGGCCATGACACCACATAGGCAGTGATGGCCATCACGATGCCGAACAGCGTTGGCAGCGTGTATCTGCGCACCGTCTCGCCGCGCGGTACGCCGCCATCGTCGCGGCGCTGGACCTGCCAGCCGGCATCGCGTCCCAGCAGAATTTCTCCGACGGCGGTGGACTGGAAGACCATCATCACGGGCGCGATCAGGCCGGACAGCAGGGTTTCGATGAAGATGCCTGCCAGGGCGATGAAACCTCCGCCAAAAAGCTTGCGGTTCTCGCGCTGCGTCAGCAGCAGCAGGAAGGCCAGCAGCTTCGGAACGATCAGCAATCCCATCGTGGCGAGGAAAACCCACGCGGCGAGAACGGGGTCCTGCGCGGGCCATTGCGGAAACAGCGAAAATCCTTTCGGAAAATACTCCGGCCTGACGAACTGCGCCTGCAGCGATATCAGGATTCCGAACGCCAGAAAGATCAGCCAGAGCGGCGCGGTCAGATACGATCCGATGCCGGTCAGCAGGTGCAGCCGCGACACCCAATGCAGGCGCCGTGCCGGCAGAACCGCCAGATGCTGCAGGTTGCCCTGACACCATCGGCGGTCGCGCGCGGCGAAATCCAGCAGCGAAGGCGGGCATTCCTCGAAGCTGCCGCCGAGTGCCGGCGCCATATGGACGGCCCATCCTGCGCGCCGCATCAAGGCAGCTTCGACGAAATCGTGGCTGAGAATATGTCCGCCAAACGGCTTGCGGCCGCGCAACTCGGGCAGGCCTGCGTCCTGTGCGAACGCGCGCACCCGAATGATGGCGTTGTGCCCCCAGTAGTTGCCCTCGGAGCCGTGCCACCAGGCGATCCCGGCGGCGATCAGCGGACCGTAGAGCCGTCCGGCAAACTGCTGCAAGCGCGCGAACAGTGTTCGGGCATTGACCGTGATCGGCAGCGTCTGAATCAGAGCGACGCCGGGATGCCGCTCCATGGCGGCGGCCAGTCGCACGATGGTGTCCCCCGTCATCAGGCTGTCGGCATCGAGGATGATCATGTGATCATAGCTTCCGCCGAACCGCTTCACCCAGTCCTCGATATTGCCGGACTTTCGTGCCGTGTTGGCGGGGCGATGACGGTAGAAAAGCCGGTCGGCGCCGGCTTCGCGGCGAAGCTGCAGGAAGCATTTCTCTTCCGCAATCCAGAGCGAAGGGTCGGTGGTGTCGCTCAGCACGTACCAGTCGAACTGCCGCGCGCTTGCCGTTTTGCCGACCGACTCATAGATCGCGCGCAGCCGCGCCATGACCCGGTAGGGGTCCTCGTTGTAGGTCGGCAGCAGCATCGCATTGCGGCTGCGGACCTGCGGAAGCGGCGCGCTGGCGTCGATTTCCAACTCGTCGCGCTTGCGGAAGAGCAACACGAAGAATCCCGCCAGCGAGGACGTGAACGAGAATGCGATCCAGGCGAACAGCAGAACGAACAGAACCAGCACGGTCGCTTCCAGGGTGGTGATGCCGCCTACCTGCAGGACCTGGTACATCTGGTAACAGCCACCGAGCGTCAGCGCCGCGGTGCCGATGAAAATGTAAGCGCGGCGAAGTATGACGGACTTCGGGCCGATTTCGTGCCCGCTTGTCGGCCTGCGAAAGTCACGCAAAGACTGCGTCGGCATATCGAGCCTGGATTCGGGCGGCAGGAATCGGTCGCGTCGGCGGCCGCCGGGGAGTAGCTCCGGAGGATGAGATGTCAGGGTGTCCATCGATAAATCCAGACCTCGGAAACCGCGTCGTTGTCCTGCATCAGCGATGCCCGGATCTCGACCGGAACCTGCTCCTTGACCGACAGTTCGAAGCTCAGCCTCCAGCCACCAGTCGCAGGGTTTGGCTGGGTGACGATGTTCTGAACCTTGGCTTTTTCAGCCGTGACGACGCCACGGATCTTGCTGGGATCGACGAGCTTCAGTTTTTCGCCGACCAGATCGAGCACGAACAGCTTGGTGTTTTCTCCCCGCGCGCCGACGCCGGTGCGCACGAATCGTGCGAGCGATGTGGACTTCGGATTGTCCGGTCCCCAATGCAGCCGATAGGTGTAGGTATGTTCGCCCTTGGCCAGCAGCGGCGTCTTGGGAAGCCAGAAGGCGGCGATATTGTCGTTGACTTCTTCCTTGGTGGGAATTTCGATCAACTGCACCGAGCCCGCGCCCCAGTCGCCGATCGGTTCGGCCCACAGGCTCGGCCGCCGCTCGAAGCCGGATTCGATGTCCTGATACGCGGCAAAGTCCTTCTGCCGCTGCATCAATCCGAATCCGTGAGGGTTCAAATCGGAGAACGTGCTGATCTGGAGGTCGCGCGGATTTTGAAGGGGGCGCCACAGTTCCTCGCCCCTGCCGTTGAGGATGGCGAGGCCGTCGGAATCATGCACCGAGGGACGAAAGTCATCGACGTCGATCCGGTCGTTGGGCCCGAAGAAGAACATGCTGGTCATCGGCGCCAGCCCGACATGTTCGAGGTTCAACCTCGGATAGATGGCCATTTCCACGTCGAACACGGTGGTCTCGCCCGGCCTTATCGTGAAGCGGTAGGCCGCCGCCGCGCTCTCGCTGTCCAGCAGAGCGTGCACAACGATGGAACGGGCATTTGCCGCCGGCTTCTCGATCCAGAACGCCTTGAACTGCGGAAATTCCTCGCCCTTGGCCTGGCCGGTGTTGATCGAAAGCCCGCGCGCCGAGAGACCATACTGCTCTCCTTTTCCGACAGCCCGGAAGTAGCTCGCCCCGAGGAAGACGCAAACTTCATCGTAGTAATCCGGCCGGTTGATCGGGGCGTGAAGACGAAAGCCTCCGAAACCGAGATCGCCCCCCGGCCTGGGCGGCGGCGTATCGCCGAACGAGAAGCTGTCCGGCTGATAGATGATCCGGGACGCCTGGCCGTTGGCGACTTCATAGATGTCGACCCGGTTGGTGTAGAGGAAGCCGCGATGGAAGAACTGCACCTCAAAGGGCAGTTTTTCGCCGCGCCACAGCGCGCGGTCCGGCAAGAACCGGATGGCGCGGTAACGGTCATAGTTGAGGTCCTTCAGGTTGTCCGGCAGCTTGCTGTCCGGCGCCTTGAACGGTTTGCTGGCGGCATCCCGCGCCAGCTGCCGAACGCTGGCCCGCTCGAAGGGCGTGGCTTGAGCGTTCGCAGGTGTGAAAAACCCGCGCGCGGACGCCGCTGCCAGCGGCAACGCAGCTGAAACCTGAAGAAAATCCCGACGGTTCACGAAGCCTCCACGGAACGACGCGTGCAACGGAAGGAAACTCCGCTCGGCCCGTCAGGTTCCGTGGCGGGAACCGGTATCTGGCCTCGGTTTTCGAGTCGATAGTTCAGCAGGCACCGGCGCCGATATAAGTTGCCGCCGGCAGATCAAATTACCTTACAGGACACGGGAAGCCCGACAGGACCACAACGGGTTCAGCGGCGATAGCGATCGCTGCGCGCATAGGCTTGACGGTTTTCCTGCGGCGGACGGCTCGCCAGGCTGGCGCGCGCCTCGCTGGCGACGGGTATGGCCGGCCTCAGTTCATCCAGAAAGATCGGCCTGGAGAAGTAGAAACCCTGCGCATAGCGTATTTTGGTGGCGGCCTGCAGGTAGGCGAGTTCCTCAAAGGTTTCGATGCCCTCGGCGATCACGGTCATGCCGAGCGCCTCGCTCAGCGATTCGATCGCCCGCAAGATGCCCTGGCTGCGCGGGCGTTTGTGAATGTCGGTGATGAAAGAGCGGTCGATCTTGATCTCGTCGGCGGTGATATCGGCCAGCGCCGACAACGACGAATAGCCGGTGCCGAAATCGTCGATCGATATTCGCACTCCCAGTATCCGGAACAACGGCAGGATATCCTGCTGGAACTGGGTCTTTGTGACGAAGGCGTCCTCCGTCACCTCGATCATGAAGCGCTCGGGATAGCCGGTTGCCGCCAGGGCCTGCGCAAACGACCGCATGAATTCCGGATTGCATGCCTGCTTGGCCGCAACGTTGATGCTGATGGAGGTGTCGGGACCAAAAGTCTGGTTGATCGGATCGATCGACTTGACGATTTCAGCCAGCACCAGATGCGTGAGTTCGTCGATCAGCCCTAGCTCGACGGCGAGATTGACGAACGTGCCGGGGGCGTGAATGACGCCCCCCTCGTCGCGCAGCCGCACCAGGGCCTCGATGCCCTTGATGTCCTGTGTCCGGATGTCGACTTTGGTCTGAAAGGCGCAGCAGAAGCGTTTCTCCAGGATGGCGAGCCGAAGCGACTGCTCGACCTTCATGCGCGCCAGCGCTTCGCGCTCCATGCCGGCGTCGAAGAAGGCGGCGGAACCCTTGCCGTCGTTCTTGACGCTGTACATCGCGATATCGGCGTTCTGACGCAACACCTCGTAGCTGCGGCCGTGCTCGGGATAAAGGCTGACCCCGATCGAGGTTGAAGCAAAGATTTCCGATCCGTCGATGAAGTACGGCGCTCTCAGCCGCTGCAGCGTAAACTGGATGTACTCCGCCACCTCCTGCTCGCTCCGGATCGGATTGAGCAGCAGCAGGAATTCATCCCCGCTGATCCGGGACAGCATGTCGGATTCGCGCAAGTCCATCCCGAGCCGCTTGGCGACTTCGACCAGCAGCGCATCCCCGTTCGGATGACCGTAATAGTCGTTGATGTGCTTGAAATTGTCGATGTCGAGAAACGCCAGCGCGAACCCGCCATGCGGCTGGTCGCGCTGCAGAAGAGCGTTGGCCCGGTGCTCGATCACGCCCCGGTTCGGCAGGCCGGTCAGTTCGTCGTAATAGGCCGACCGGAACAGGTGGTCCTCGAGGGTTTTTTGCTCGCTGATGTCGGCGGAACTGGACAGCAACAGATTGCGGCCCGCGATGCGAACCGGCCGGTGGGTGGTGAGAAGGACCTGTCTGGCCTGGCCGCTGGAGACGCATTCCTCCTCAATCGCCTGGCTGCCGCTGCGCAGCAATTCAATGCCGGTCGTGCGGCGCTGCTCCAGCTCCTTCGATGCCGGCGCCTCCGGCTCGGTCCCGGCCATCCCAAGTTGCGCCGCGGCGGCGTCGTTCACCAGCAGGAAGCGGCCCTGTTCGTCCTGAACCGTCACGCCGGTCGGGAGCAGTCTGAAGACATCCCGCAGGATTTTCAGCTCGGTAGCGAGGGCAAATTCACTATCGCCTTCGGGCGCGGCGATCTGCAGGTCGTGTCCAGTCGGGCTTTGCATGCCGCCGACCTTGGCGGAAGCCCTTGTAGTTTTGGTTAAGTGGACCTCAAAAAGTCGACGTCAGTCGCGCGCGCGCCCGGTTGAAATATCTCTGCCTCAATCGTCATTAACAGAACGCTAACGCCAGTTCGGAAGCCGCGGCCCATCCGGAAACCCGCTTGCCAGATGCAGGCCCTTCATCTCGCGGGTATCCGGCACTGCATGGTGCAGTGAACCCCGGTCTTCAGGAAGGCAATGTCGGTTCTGCCGTCGAACGAAGTGAGCGCCGATTTCAACAGCTTGGTGCCAAAGCCGGCCGCCCCGACGTTTCCGATCGGGGGACCTTCGGTCTCGTCCCAGGCGATGTGGAGCCGGTCGTCGGTCACCGACCACGACACCTGCAGGAGGCCGCGCGGAGACGAGAACGCGCCGTACTTGCCGGCATTGGTGGCGAGCTCGTGGAACATCAAGGCCAGGCTCACCGCCAGCTTATCAGGAAGGAACAGCGGATTGCCGTTGAGGCTGAACCGCACATGGCCGTAAGGCCCGAGTTCGGAGACCAGCAGATCTCTGATATCGCAACCCAGCCCGTCGACCTTGGCGATCAGGTCGTCGGTCCTGGACAGCGCCCGCAGCCGCTGATCAATGCTGGCCCAGACTTCCGGCCGATCGTGCAGCACCTGGTGCAGTACGGCGTGGATGGTCGACACCTTGTTCTTCAGCCGGTGCTGCAGTTCACCGACAATGAGCTTGCGATACTCCTCTTCGCGGATCAGCCGCTTCGAAATCTCCCGCTGCTGCGAGGCAATCGATCGATGGTGCTCGACACCCCATATCGTGAGGCCGCAGACGATCAGATATGCGGCCAGCAGCGCCAGCCTGGCGAAATCGGCGGTGGCGTCGCCGAAATTGACGGTCATTCCGAGCGCGCCGCCGGCCAGTGCCGTCGCGACGCCGAGCCGGAAACCGCCGAACACGGTGGCAAACACCACGGCCGGAAAATACGGGGTAAAGAATACATCCGGCCGGATCAGGGAAAGGCCCCATCGCGCCGCGGTCGACAAAGCGAGGCAAAAGGCCGCGAATCCCATACCGAGAAGCGGCGATGGCTGGGATATTCCCCGCCAAGACAGCCGAAACTCGTCGATCAATTTCCCCATGGCTGACTTCAACCGATCAGCGAATCCAAAATAAGGCCGAGCATGGAGCAAAATCCACGATCTGCCGCGTATCCGGACCGAAGCTGCCGCGCAGCAAGGCACGGCTTGCCTGATTCAGGCAGACCGGGGATACATCTACCATCAAGATCAATCATGACGGGAGCGCGCAATGGGACGGCTGGACGGCAAGGTCGCGGTGATCACCGGGGCGACGAGCGGCATCGGACTGCGTACCGCGGAAATTTTCGTCGCCGAAGGCGCGAAAGTCGTCATCGCCGGCCGCCGCGTGCCCGAGGGCGAGGCGCTGGCCAACAAGCTCGGCGCCAGCTGCATCTTCCGCCAGACCGATGTCACCGTCGAGGAGCAGATGCGGGCGCTGATTGCGCTTTCGATTGACGCATTCGGCCGCATCGACTGTCTGTTCAACAACGCCGGCGGCCCGGCGCAGACCGGGGGAATTGAAGGCCTTGAAGTGGACCGCTTCGACGCCGCCATGGCGACGCTGGTGCGCAGCGTGATGCTCGGCATGAAGCATGCGGCCCCTCATATGCGCCGCCAGGGGTCCGGCAGCATCATCAACAATGGCAGCATCGCGGGCCGGCTCGCCGGTTTCTCGTCGTCGGTGGTCTATGGCGCGGCCAAGGCCGCCGTCATCCATCTCACCAAATGCGTGGCGATGGAGCTCGGTGAATCCGGCATCCGCGTCAACTCGATCTCGCCGGGCGCGATTGCCACGGGCATCATCGGCAAGGCGCTGGGCCTGTCGGTCGAAGCGGCGGAGAAAACCCCGGAGGTGATGCGCGAAGTCTACAAATCGGCGCAGCCGATACCGCGCGCCGGGTTGCCGGAAGATATCGCCCACGCCGCGGTATTTCTCGCCAGCGACGAATCCAGTTTCATCAACGGCCACGATCTGGTGATCGACGGCGCCATCACCGGCGGCCGCAACTGGACCCAGCAGCAGCAGGGCTACGTCGCGCTGCGCAAGGCATTCGGCCAGGACGGAGGTTTATAGCGGCCGGCCACCCGCTCTCACACCGGCTTCAGCGTCACCCGCAGTCCGTCACGCGGCTTCGGGATCGGCCACATCTGCCAGTCCGGGGCGTAGCCCGGCTCCAGCGAGACCTCGAGATTCTGCAGGAAGTGCCGCGCGAAGCATTTCGCCTGCATATAGGCGAAGTGCAGCCCGAGGCACATATGCGCGCCGCCGCCGAACGGCACCCAGGCGAAGCGATGGCGGCCGCGTTGCGCTTCGTCGGTGAAGCGCAAGGGATCGAAGGTCTCGGGATCGGGCCAGATGTCGGGCATGTGGTGGGTGAACAGCGGATTGACGCCGAGCATGGTGCCGGCCGGGATCGCGTAGCCCTTGAATGTGAAATCGCGGACCGCGCGCCGCGGCATCGAGGGTACCGGCGGCTTCATCCGCAGGGCTTCCTTGAAGGCCATTTCGGTCAGCTTCATGGCCTCGAGATTGTCGAAGGTGGTGGGCTCGCCGGCGGCGACGCCCAGCGCCGATATCTCGCCGCGCAGCTTTTCCTGCCATTGCGGGTTGGCCGCCAGCACGCCGATGAACGATGTCAGCGACGACGTCAGCGTGTCGTGGGCGGCCATCATCAGAAAACTCATGTGGTCGACGATATCCTGCGTCGAGAGCAGCGCGCCGTCCTCGTGGGTGGCGTGGCACAGCTGCGAGAACAGGTCATCGCCGCCGCCTTTGGCGCGGCGGATCGGGATCTGTTCCGAGAAATAGGCGACGATGCGCTTGCGGCCGTTGACGCCGCGCGCCATCGCCGTTCCGGGCAGCGGTTTGCGGATCACGGCGACCGAGGCGGCCACCATGTCGACGAAGGCACGGGTGATGTCGTCGACTTCAGGCCCGATCTCGGCGCCGAGGAACGAGGTCGCGGCAAGGTCGAGTGTGAGTTGCTTCATGGCGGGATAGAACAGCATCGGCCCCGGCTGCGCCTTCCATTGCGCGACCCGCGCCGCGATGCCGGTGTCCAGTTCCCCGAGATAGGATTTCATTGGCCCGGACTTGAAGGCGACCGACAGCGCGCGCCGGTGCAGGCGATGCTCCTCGAAGTCGAGCAGCATCAACCCGCGCGGAAACAGCAGTCCCAGAATCCGGCCCCAGCCATGTGTCGACGAGAACAGCTTGGCCTGGTCGAACAGCACCAGTTCGTTGGCCTCGGGTCCAAGCAGCGTGAGGCTGGTCTCGCCGAACAGGTGGCTGCGATAGACCAACCCGTATTGCGCCGCCGCCCGCTCGACCTGGCCCTTGGGATCGGCGAGCACGTGAAGCGTCTTGCCAATCACCGGCCAGCCTTCGTCGCCGGGGATATGCGTCAGCGAATTGCGCTTGGGCGGGGTGAAGGGTAACGCGGGAGAAGCAACGCTTTGCATCGACATGGCAACTGCTCCGGTTGTCCCTGCAGATCCGGCGGGACGGTCGTCGGCATAACCTTGGTCAAAATTAGCCTTTTATCCCTGCCGTGCAAAGGTTGAACCGTGACTGGGGAGGGCGTCGGCCGATCCGGGGTGTGCGACAACGCCGCGCACTGCGACGCGCGGCGGCATACAACGCGAAGACAAGAAAAAGGCGATGCGCCGTCCGGCTCGCATCATGCCTTCCGCTTGGCGGCTTCCTTCTGCAGGTCCGGTGCGTTGATGGTCGGGATCGCGACGCGGCCCGGGCCGGTGAGCGGAAGGGCGGCGGCGGCCTTGTCGTTTTCCATGATCTTGGCCATGACGGCCTGGCCGGCGCGCTCGAACACCGCGCGGTTCTCGATCAGGAATTGCTGCGACTCGCGCAGTTTCGTGATGTGGCCGTTTATCTCGGGCACCACGTAGCGCGCCACCATGTCCCAGCTGCGGCGGGTATTTTCCGGATTGGCCCAGTCGTGCACGAAGCCGACGATGGTGCCGACGCCGCCGGATACCTCCATCAGGCTCTTGATGGTTTTGACCAGGTCGTCGGGGGTGCCGATGGTGGAGGCGGCCGCCTCGCCGCCGGCGGTCTTCTCCACCGCGTCCTCGGGTGAGGTGAACGGCTGCAAGCCCGGGCGCTGCAGGGTGCGGACATTGTACTCGTTGTGCCAGCGCATCAGTCCCGTGCCGGCCTCGCGTTGCGCCTGCTCGCGGGTTTCGGCGATGTGCCAGGAGAGCAGCACGCGCCAGTTGGCGCGGCTCACGGTGGTTCCGGCCTTTTTCGCGGCGTCCTCGGCAAAGCTCCATTGTGTCGGCAGCGCCATCAGGCCCTGGGTCGACATCGATCCCAGCGAAATGATTCCGATGCCGTATTTGCCGGCCAGCGTCATGCCCGACGGCGAGATCTGCGAGGCCACCACGAACGGCATCTCTTCCTGCAACGGGAGAATCTGCAGCGCCGCGTCATTCATGGTGAACCAGTCGCTCTTGGCGGTGACGCGCTCGCCGTTGAACAGCCGGCGAATGACAGCGATCGCCTCGTCCTGACGGTCGCGCTGCGTCATCGGATCGATGCCCAGCGTGTGCGCGTCGGAGGCCAGCGCCCCCGGCCCCGAACCGAAGATGGCGCGGCCGCCGGTCATGTGGTCGAGCTGCACCATGCGCTGCGCGACGTTGTAGGGATGATGGTAGGGCAGCGAGACCACGCCGGTGCCGAGCATGATGCGCTTGGTGCGCTCGCCGGCGGCGGCCAAAAACATCTCCGGCGAGGCGATGGTTTCCCAGCCCGAGGAATGGTGCTCGCCGCACCAGAATTCGTCATAGCCGAGCGCGTCGAGCTGTTCGACCAGATCGAGATCCCTGCGGAATTGCAGCATCGGATGCTCGCCGATCGGATGATGCGGGGCGAGGAAAGCTCCGAATTTGAGGCGCGCCATTGGGTTTCTCTCCGGGTCTATTGCTCTTGTATGCCGGGTCCAAACTACGGGGCGGCAAGCGCCAAGGCAATCGCGGAAAGCCGCCTCGGCCGCATGGTTGTCGTGCAGGGCCGGGCGACCTAGCGTCAGGAAGGTGGCCCGGACTGCCATGCCGCGTCCCGGAATTCTCTCCCTGCAACCTTCCACAACCGGATCGCCATCGACTGTCCGGTCGGGTCGGGTTCTGCGGAGACGTTCGGATGAAGCTTCGATGAGGTTGGTAGACCTGCTGAGCGCGCCCCGATACAACGTCTGGCCCACTGACAACGGACGGCATAACCCGTGACGATTGAACCCATCCACTTTAATTGGCCTTATGAGACGGGCAAGGAACTCGGCTACATGGCCGAGGCGCAGCGCAATCATCATCTGTCCGGCGACGGATCGTTTACAAAGCGCTGCCATCGGTGGATTGAAGAACAGACCGGCTGCAGCAAGGCGCTGCTGACCCATTCATGCACATCGGCGTTGGATTTGAGCGCGTTGTTGCTCGACATCGAGGTCGGCGACGAGGTCATTTTGCCGTCCTATACTTTTGTGTCGACGGCGAATGCCTTCGTGTTGCGTGGCGCGGTTCCTGTGTTCGTCGATATCAGGGAGGACACGCTCAACCTGGATGAGCGGCTGATCGAGGCCGCCATCACGCCGCGCACGCGCGCGATCGTTCCGGTGCACTATGCCGGAGTCTCCTGCGAGATGGATAGCATGATGACGATCGCGCACCGCCATGGCCTGAAGGTCATCGAGGACGCAGCCCAGGGAGTTATGGCGAACTATAAGGGGCGCGCGCTCGGCGCTATTGGCGACCTCGGAAGTTTCAGCTTTCATGAGACAAAGAATATCATCTCGGGTGAGGGTGGCTGCCTCCTTGTGAACGATCCGGCGTTGACGTCGCGCGCCGAGGTCATCCGGGAGAAGGGCACGGATCGCGGCCGATTTCATCGCGGCGAGGTCGATAAATACACATGGCAGGATCTTGGCTCGTCGCTGCTGCCGAGCGATCTCACCGCCGCGTTTTTATGGGCGCAGCTGGAAGAAGCGCAGCAGATTACCCGCGGACGGCTGGCGATCTGGCGTCGCTATCATGGCATGCTCGAAATTCTGGAGCAGCAAGGACTGGTTCGACGCCCGATCGTGCCGCCGGATTGTCAGCACAACGGGCATATGTACTATTTGCTGCTGGCACCCGAAATCGATCGCCACGAGGTCTTGCAGGAACTCAAGCGAAACGGGATTGGTGCGGTGTTTCACTACGTGCCGCTGCATTCGTCGCCTGCCGGAATGCGTTTCGGGCGCCCGCACGGAGACCTGTCGTTGACAACGACATTATCGCAGCGGCTGATCCGGCTGCCGATGTGGCTCGGCTTGAGCGAGGCGCAGCAACAGCGGGTGGTTGAGGTTTTGGAAGTCATTTTGCGGCGATAGCCGCGCTGGGCTGGAAACCGCCGGCGTGCAAGTCAGTGGAGCTTGGACGGATCTGCTCGCTTCGCGTGCTCACAGGCCTGCCGTGCAATCTCCGGATTCCTCGTTGGCTTGAGAAGATGATGTTCGAAGTTCGTCGGCGCAAAGCTTCGCATCGACTTGATCGAGCCGACCTCCTGATAATCCCGCGATAGTTCGATGCCAAACGGCTCAAGCAGGCGGGGAGGCAGAGCATCGCGGGAGCCCGGTTCCGTCAGAATCCAGGAGACTCCCATCGATCCGCAGGTTTCCTGACGAAGCGCGGCGGTCAGAAAATCGTTGCTTCCCGCGTATCCTCCAAGGATCCATGCCGCTCCCAGCGGGCGCGCACCAAGGACGTAAAGTGACCCCGGGCTTGCGCCGGTAAGATCAAGCAAGGGGTCACCTGGTTTCAATCCATTTTCCTTCGCAAGCTTGCCAAGGTCGCGCACGTATGAAGCCGTCTCCTCGGTCACGAAGAGCCTGGCTCCCCGAGGATTGATTTCGACGGCATCGATCTGCAACCGCAATGGCTGGGTCTGCCGATAAGGGCCTTCCAACGCGGCGGCGACGATTATGCTGGTCATCAGAAGGGTGATGGCGGTTGTGGGGAGCAACCTGCGCCAGGCGCCGTCGGCCGCCGCGAGCTCTGCGCACACCACGAGGCCGGCCAGCACCCAGAACAGCACCGCGCGCGAAGCCGCCATCCAAAGATTGTTGCCGGTGCCGAGGGCATATGAGTAAGGGAGCATTGTCAGGAGAAGGACAAGGGCCAGGCTGCCGCGTGGCAAATGTTGGTAGGCGCCAGCGGCCAATGCCGCAGCTGCCAGCAAGGCTCCAAGCAGAATTGCCCAGAACTGCATCGGGATGAAAAGGTCGGCGGAAATCCTCAGGGGCACGAGACCCGCAAAAGTGGCGATGCTCAGTGCCGCGAGCACGGCAGCCACCACTGCCGCGCAAAGACGCGCCCTGCCATCTTTGACGAGAGCCAGCGCCGCCGCCACGCAACTGAAAACCAGGACAATGAAAAAAACCGTCCTCTGCCCGCGGTTCAGGCTGAAGCCGTCCCATCGGAAGAAGCTGCCGGACCGGATGCCGGGCACCAGCTGATCGGCCATGTCCAGCCCCTTGGTGAAGCGACGGACAAAGCCGTACAACGATCCGTCAATGGCCAGCCCCGAGACGACCAGGACGAGGATAGCGGTAGCAACCGATACCAGCATGCCCCGCACTGAAAGTTTCCCGGCGGCGATGACGTAGAGGGCGATCAGGAAGCCGAGCATGGCTGCGGTCGGCGGCTTGGCCAGGAAGGCAAGCCCGCCGCCGACGCCAATCAGGAGCCAGCCGGCAATGCTGCTCCGCGACAAGTTGCGAACGGCCAGCAATGCGCCGATCGTGGCGATAATCAGGGACTGAAGCGCCAGCGAATTGTAACTCGGCGTCGGCAGCCACAGCTCGAAGAATGCGAGCGAAGGCGATGCGAGCGCGACCGCAATTCCGGCAAACCCCGTGCGCTGCAATGAACGAAGCGTGGTCCAGTTCGAACAGAGTGACCGGATCCAAACCACGCACAAGCTGCACGACAGTGCGTAAGTGACCATGACATTGGCCTGCCTGAGCAGGGCTATATCGCCGCCGAGCAGCTCGTAGAGCGGGTGATAGACGAATCCGAACTGACTGGCCGAAGCGCCAAAGCGCCAGGGACTGGAAATCCAGTTCAGGTAGTAGCCTTCATCGGTGAAATCAAATCCTGATCCGCACCGATACATCACCCATCCCAGCAGCAACACGCTGCCAGAGACACAAACCGCCAGCGCCATCCATTCCACCGTCGCGGTGAAGGACCGCGGCGCGATGCCCGGATCGTCTATGGGAGCGCTCATCATTTTTCGATTTGCTATATCGCTCGTCCGACCACGATACGGCTTCCGCCGGCGGGCCATTTCAGGCCGGCAAGGGTCATTCGGACCTCAGCGCGCAGGATCGCAATCAGCAGCGCATTGGCACGAGGATTGATGGTGAGTTCGCGGTCAATGTCGGCGTTGTCGCTGCTCCATCCCTTGAGGCGGCTCAAGGCCATGACCGGCAGTAGCAGCGCGGTAAATGACGATGAAAACAGCACCTCAAAACCGCTGCGCCGAAGCTTCGCCTCGAGCTCGCCTCGCTTGTAACGCCGCTGGTGATGGGCGTATTCATCCAAACGGCTCCATAGCCAGGGATGCTGCGGTACCGCAATAATCGTTCCGCCGCCGGTTTGCGTGGCCATCCGCAAGCCGCGCAGCACCGCCTCGTCGTCCGCGATGTGCTCTATTACGTCAAATGCGCCGGTGAGATCGAAGGCGTCGACGGCGGGAATGCTGCGCGCGTCCATCTGGACGAATTCGACCGTGTCCGGCAGGCGTTCTCGCGCGCGGACAAGTCCGGAGGGGTGTAATTCCGCACCGACGAGGCGTTCCCACGATCGCGACGCGGCGACAGCGCGTAGGACGGCGCCGTTGCCGCAGCCGACCTCGATAAACCGGCGGGCATTCGGAAAGAACTTGTCGATCAGTCCGACGATCAAGTCATTGCGGGTGACGAACCAGAAGTGTTGGGCCTCGGCCTCTGAAAGCGCGTCGAAGGCCTTCGGATCGAAGCCGCTGATGGTGTCGGCGAGTTCGGGCGCAAAAACGGAAATACCGTCACTTTGCGCAACCATGTGTCCGCAGGAAGCGCATCGCCAGCCCGGTGGCCAAACCGGCTCGGTCGCGACGATTGGTTCGATGGCGTTACAGGCTAGGCACCGGCGTCCAGGTTTGCTCAAGGGTTTCATCTTGTCGTTGGGGAAGAATGACGACCATAGGCTTCAAGCCGGATTATTGAAAGTGTGGCCTCCGGAAACGTGGCGACCTGCCTGTGCGTTGCCCCCGCGGGAAATTCTCGGTATACGGGAGACGGATCAGCCGCCGCGAAGAAATAGTCGCGGCTGGAAGTCTCTTCCATCGATCAGCAGTGTGAAACAGATGTTTGACCCCCGGCGACTATTGTCCATTTCCTCCGTATATTCGTCCTTTCAGGCGTATGTTCGGAACGACAACACAATGGTGCGTATGAGGGATGAGTTTCTCAAGATCGCGCCGGGGCAAAGGGTTCTCGATATCGGCTGCGGACCCGCGGAAATTCTGGCCTATCTCCCTGATGAAGTCGAATACCATGGTTACGACGCCGAAGCGAATTACATCAACGCGGCGCGTGTGCGCTACGGCAATCGCGGATCGTTCGTCGTCAAGGCGGTTTCGCCCGACGCCGTGGATGATATCGGCACGTTCGACGTGGTCATGTCGCTCGCCTGCTTGCACCACCTGACCGACGGCGAAGCCGATACCCTATTCGCGTCGGCAGCGAAATTGCTTCGCCCGGGCGGACGAGTCGTCACGCTCGATTGTGCGTATATTGAGGGTCAGAATCCGATCGCGCGCCTGCTGGCGGCGCTAGATCGCGGCAATCATGTGCGCGCACCGGAAGGCTACGCTTCGCTCGCCCGCGGACATTTTCAGCAGGTGAATGTGAGCGTCTTGCATGATTTGCTCGCGGTGCCCTACACGCATTGCATTCTTGAGGCGCGAAGCCCCCGTTAATGTAGCATTGCACCTTCTGCGTCAGGCCTGGTTCCCGATCTGGCACTCATGTTCAACAGTGATCCATCACGTGCGTATCTGTATCATTCAGTCCTGCTACATACCCTGGAGGGGCTTTTTCGATCTTGTCAGCCGATGCGACGAGTATGTCGTCTACGACAGCGCGCAATACGTGAAGGGGCACTGGCACAACCGCAACCGGATCAAAACGGCAAACGGCATCAAATGGCTGACCATTCCGGTCGTTACCAGCGGCCGTCTCGGTCAACGCATCGACGAGGTCGAAATCGGAAAGCCGTGGGCGGAGCAGCACTGGGAATCCCTCAGGCTCGCATACCGGAATGCACCCTTCTTCGAGCAGTATTCACCGACGCTGAAAGGCTGGTACGAGCGCGCCGGCAAGCAGACGCGACTGACGGATGTGAATGCGATTTTCCTGAAAGGGATTATCGAACTTATGGGTTTTAAGATCCGAATGGTCTCGGACGCGGCCTATCCCAAGCAAGGCGACAGAATGGAGCGGCTCTTGAGCATCGCGCAGGCCGCGGGCGCCGACCGCTACCTCAGCGGCCCTTCGGCTCAGGCCTATTTCGATGAGGCCGTGTTCAAGGCTGCGGGGATCACGCCGGAATGGATGAGTTATGCCGGCTACCCGGAGTATCCGCAGCTCCACGGCGATTTTCAGCATGCCGTGACGGTGCTGGATCTCCTGTTCAACGTCGGTGCGGATGCATCACGCTATCTCGGTTCTGCGGCCTGATGCAACACCGCGCGGTTGCCATGCGTCGCAGGATGCACGACTGCGCCCCAAGCTCAAACTGTCAGGCAGTAGCCGGCGGCGAAGCGCGTCAGATCGGCGTCGCATTCGTGAAATTGCGTTTTCTTCTGGTTTTCCATCACGCGGACCGTTTGAAGCAACAAAGGTAACGCCGCCTCGAACTGCCGCCGGCCAAGCGTTGCTTCGTCGTCGGACGCGCGGATCGGAACTTTTCGCTGGGCGATGATCGGGCCAGTATCGATGCCTGCATCCACAAGATGAACAGTCACCCCGGCATAAGGCAGGCCGGACTGCAACGCCTTTCTTGTCGCGCCGAAGCCCGGAAACATCGGGAGCAAAGACAAGTGCAAATTGAAAATGCGGCCATTGAAGGACTCGATGACACTCTGGGGAATAAGTCGGTTGAAGGTGAGACCCATGGAGTCGAGGCGGCGTGCTCTCTGCCCCTCGAGCAATTCAGCCTCAAGGTTAGTCGGAACGACCACCTGGAAATCGATACCTCTTCTTTCGCAGTACTCGATCATCGAATCGGTCGCGCCGGTCCTGTCGAAGATGACTAGGTCGAGCTTCGATTGGAGCAGGCCTGCTAGATGCGCTTCCATGACTGCGCGCGCGGCCATGCCTCTACCGCTGACCGCCCACGACAGTCTCACGGCTTCTTCGCCCTGAATACGTCCCTGACCACCACCCGCGGCCTGCGCTTGGTCTCCGTATACATATAGGCCAGATAGATGCCGATGACGCCCAGACAGGCGATAATGATTCCGCTCAAGAACCATATCGATATGATCAGCGCGGTGAAGCCAACCTGAATTGTCGGGTCAACAATTTTGAGGACGACGAAATAGACCGCCAGCAAGGCCGAAAACGTGGAGATGATCGTTCCCAGCAGGAACATTCCCTTGAGCGGTGCGGTCGAAAATGAAATCACGGATCTGACGGCCAGCGCGACGCGTGCCAGGATCGAGTAAGTTGAATCTGTGCTCCGCGGACGTCGCTCGATTGGTATCCCAATCTGTCTGAATCCAACCCAGTGAAACATTCCACCGAGGAATACGTTGCTTTCGGGCAGCGATACGAGGGCGTCGACATAGCGCCGGCTCATCAGACGCACGTTGCAGATGTTTAGCGGCGTCGCGTTATCGGACGCCCAGTTGAAGAAGCGCCAGAAAGCTCTGCTGGTCGCCTTCCGTAGCAGCGATCCATGGGAATGGTCGTGAATGCCGAAAACAACGTCGACACCGTTTGCGTCCATAACGGTCGCAAACTCCGTCAGTAACTCCGGCGCTTCCTCCAGGTCCGAATCGACAAAGAACACCCGCTCGCCTCGCGCTTGGCTCAACCCGGCCAGGATCGCAACATGGTGACCAAAATTTCGTGCGAGTTCGACGACCGTGATCCGTGGGTCGATCGCTGCGTGGGCCCGCGCGAGGGCCAGCGAATTGTCAGGCGATCCGTCATCCACCAGGATCAATTCGTCCTCAGGCCCCATTAGTGCAAGGCAGCGAGCCACGAACCCGTCGACAAAAGGAGCGCTCTTGTAAAGAGTTGATACTAGTGAAACTGTCATAGCGCTTTTCTATCGATTTGGACTTGCTCGGTAAAGACAACTTGGGGGCGCAAACGGCATGGTATCATCGGGTCCGGTTGCTCCGGGTTCAAACGACAATTGGGCCGGCTAAACGATCCGAGTGACGCGGCGAGAGGTGAATTTACACGTGGGAGCACTTCATCTAAGAAGCATCTCCGTTCCGTTCGAGGCTGCAATGCTTCTGAAGCAATCCGACGCCTCGGCTTCCCGACGGCTCCCAGCCAGTGCCAGCGCTATCTGCTCGTTCATAGTGAGACTCCGACCGGCAGGGCGCGACCAAGGTTGACGTGAACCCATGAAATTCGGCGAAGGCAAATTGTTGCTTTGGCCGCTGATTTTCGCAGCGGTCTTTTTCTTCATCCCCGTCACTCTGTTTTTTGCATATCCGATCGGTTTCTGGAATTCCACCGACAATGAGCCGCACGGGCTCGCAAACGCGCTGAACCTGGCTTACCGACTGGCCGACCTTCGGATGTATCCGGCTCCCGGCATGATGGGGCACCCGGGGGTCCAGTTCTATCTCGCGGGTTGGCTGGCACTGGCGCTTGCGGGATATCCGGTCGCCGCGGCAGGACAGGATTTTTTTCGCACCGCGATCGGTCACGTGGAGGACTATCACAAGGCGATCGTCTTCATCGCCGCCTTGGCTGGTGCGGCAGGGGTCTATATCTTCGCGCGAACGGCGCTCAAGCTGGTTCCGCTCGGCGCGGTTGCGGTCGGGCTCTTGCTGTGGCTGTTGTCGACGCCGGCGACGATCTTGTTTTTCATGTCCGCGGGACATGAGTCATTCCCGATTCTTATCAACAGCCTGTTCCTGCTCGTTCTGGTTCGGCTTGCTTTCGATCGCAAGATCGATCCAGCTCTGGTCGTCCTCGCGGGGTGCGTCGGCGCTTTCGCCTATCTCAACAAGCTGTCCTATGTTTACGTGCCGCTGGCGCTGGGTTCCGCCATTTTTTGGCGGGCAGCGTTCTGCAGAATAGGCTGGTCCCGAGGCGCCGTTCTCATGGCGATATTCGTTGCGGCCTTCGCCGTGACGATCGTGGCGACCGCTTATTTCGTCATTGGATGGGGCGGCTTTAGAGATCTCCTGAAATTTCATCGCAGCGTCATTCTCGGTTCTGGGATGTATGGAGCCGGCGATCAGGTCGTCGTCAACCAGGAAGGAATCCGGCGCGCGATCACGTCTATCGCTGGCGAGCGGACCTACGCGCTGCCGCTGGCCTTGATCGCCGGGGCGGCGCTGTTCGTCGCAGGGGTGGTCACGGGATTGAGAGATACGCAGAAATCAGGCGTCGCCGTCATGAGCATCGGCGCAGGTCTGGCGGCGTCGTTCTCGGCGCTCATCGTCGTCAAGCATTATGAATCCCACTACACCGCAGGCGTGTCGGCGACGTTGCCGGCATGCGTGGTGGCCTGCTGGCTGTTCGCGCCGGCCCGGAGCGCGAGGCTCCGCATGGCCGCCGTCGCTTCTGCCTGCGGCGCGGTTCTGTTGATGGCAGGTCCGGTCCTGCTCAAGGTAACAGACGTGCTGGCCTCAAAGTCCGACGCCACCCGTTCGGCCCTGCAGGACATCAAGGAAATCGACGCCGAAACCGCAGGCATGAAACGGGTGGTCAATTTCGCCTATCGGGTGCCGTTTCCGCAGTATGGCGAGGGGTTCGTGGTCTACTATGCCGGCGTGCCGCGGATGACGCAGGAGCACCTCCAGAACAGGCGGGGCGTGACGAACAGCCTGACCGCGCACCTGGTCACCGAGGATATCGGCGCCCACGTCATCGACAAAAGGTATTTCCGTGACGTAGAAGATGTGAAGAGTGCGTCGAATCTGAATCTGCTGGGACCAAGACCCGTCACGTTCAACGAGGGGGACCGGCTGATAGAGTTGCGCACGGTTTTCCTGCTGATCCGTAAATAGCGTCTCGCAGGACGCGCCACCTCTCGGAGAGAAGACAACCAGTTCTGAGGCAATCGAGGCCGCAATGGATCCAGTGCCACTCGCGGGCCCATCGCAATCCCGCAACGCGCGGAAACGGGAATTCCAGGACTTCGCCGAAGCCAGGCTCAGCGAACGAGATCGCCGTGGCAAGTTCAATGCGGCCTATCGGGAAGACGACCGAAGATTCATGCGATTCCTGGTTCCGCCCGGCAAGCGGGTATTGGAATTGGGCTGCGGCCTCGGCGAACTGCTCGCCGCATTGAAACCGTGTTACGGCGTCGGCGTCGATTTCGCCGTCAGGACGGTTGCCAAGGCCAGGGAGCGGTATCCCGATCTGCATTTTGTGCTGGGTGACGTGCGAAGATCCGGCGACGCTGGCTCCGATCGAGGGGCCGTTCGATTACATCGTGATTGCCGATACCATCGGCATGTTCGAGGATATCGACGGGACGATGAGCCGATCCTGAAGCTCGCGGAACTGGTGCACCTGCGCAGCAGGCAACCCCGAGTCAATTACATAGCCACGGTCGATTTCCTGAACCTGGTGGATCTCGCGGATTTCGAGGTGATCAGCCGGGAGCAGCGGCAGTTGATTCCGCTGCGCCTGTTCGGCTTCGGACCGCTGGTCAATCGATACGTCGCGCCGCCGCCGGGAATCAGGCGATTGTGCCTGCGGACCTATCTGGTCGGGCGTCCGGTCCGCCAGTTTCCGGACCGCAGGTTTTCCGCGAGCATTCTCATTCCGTGCCGCAACGAGAAGGGTAACATCGAAAACGCGATCCGGCGGATGCCGCGATGACGACCTGGCGCGCCAGTTTTGCCACCATGTCCACGTCGAGCCCGTGGATATAACGCCGTGCCTTTGCCGATGTCGCGATCAATTCCGATCGGGATCCGTTCGATGCCGATCAGGCGATTCCCACCCTTCTGTTCGCGGCCCCAGTCCTTGGCATGGGGTTGTTTTCACGATTTTTGTGACGGCCCTGCGACAGGCGGTGCGCCGCGTCCGGGCACGAGGTCGCCGGTGTTTCGCACTTTCGGCGAATCGGCTCAATTCCAACCCACCATGCTCTGAACATCCGCGAACACAGCGCTTCATCCGGTCGCCTGCGCCACATTTCTGCCGTGGATGCCGTGGGGCCGTTACGCAAGATGATGTTACGAGCGGGGATGGACAGCGCACGCCCTTTTTCTTTCGCAGTGCAGCAACTATCTGCGCCTGATGAGGTTAAGTAAGCCTCTCAAGAAGGAGCTGCCGGTGTCCCTCGCCAACAATATCGAATTCCTGCGACGTCTGAACGGGTTCAACGGATTGGTAGTTGGACGGAACCAGCGATCGCCGGTGAACAGTCCGCTGGTGGAAACCGGGGAGTTTGGCACCAATCCCGGCGCCCTCCGGATGTTCTCGTTCCTGCCCGAACACCGTCCACCGGCGCCCGCCCTGGTCGTCGTCCTGCACGGCTGCGGACAGACCGCGGCCGGCTACGATCTCGGCGCCGGCTGGTCGACGCTGGCGAAGCATTACGGCTTCGCCCTGCTGATGCCGCAGCAGCAGTCGTCGAACAACGGCAACGGCTGTTTCAACTGGTTCAGCCCGGAGGATACCGCGCGCGACAGCGGCGAGGCCTGCTCGATCCGGCAGATGATCGCGCAGATAACGCTCGATGCCGGCATCGACGCGCGACGTATCTTCGTCACCGGGCTTTCCGCCGGCGGCGCCATGACATCGGTCATGCTGGCGACCTATCCTGAAGTGTTTGCCGGCGGCGCCATCATCGCCGGACTGCCGTTCGGCGTCGCGACCAACATGCGGGAGGCGCTGAGCGGCATGTACCAGTCGCCATCCCGCCCGGCCGACGAACTGGGCGATCTGGTGCGCAACGCGTCAAACCACAACGGCCCCTGGCCTAAACTTTCGGTTTGGCATGGCAGCGCCGACCGCACCGTCAACCCTGCCAATGCCGACGAGATCGTCAAACAGTGGCTTGACGTGCATCAGCTACCGTCCGCGCCGATGTCGGAGGCGACCGTGGATGGCTACCCCCGTCAGGTCTGGTGGAATGCCGAGGGTGAAACCATCGTCGAATCCTATACTATCACCAACATGGCGCACGGCACGCCGCTCGGGATCGGAGACAACGACGAGCGCTATGGCGCGCAGGGCGCGTTTCTGATCGAAGCCGGAATTTCCTCGTCCTATCACATCGCGAATTTCTTCGGCCTCACCGAATGGATGCATCTGGCGGCCACGCAGACGCCCGAGGAAACCGCCGAGGAAACCGCCGAGGGAGCTGTGAAGAAAAATCCGGCGGCCCAACATACGCCGGATCTGGCAAAACTGTTCCGGCCGCTGACCACGCTCAATCGCCGTCCCGAGTCCGCGAAGGCCGAGCCGGCTAAGCGACCGGGCATCGATGTCGGCGCCGTAATCACCCGCGCTCTCACGGCCGCCGGCCTGATGAAATAGTTTGGGCGGCAACCATACCGCACGGATTGTCTGCTGTCCGGTGGCAGTTGCCGCGCGCCCTCGGGGCATTTTGTTCCATTCGGGACGAGTATATTTAGGAAGTACCGGGCGTTTTGGGTGTTTTCGGGGTTGTGACGGTCGGCTAAGTTCCGGGCTGCTAGGTTGGGCCGAGCCCGTCACCGATCGTGGGAATGTTGAAAGTCAGTAAACCGTCTTATGCGGATTTTCTCGCCGGCGGCGGGGAGATGGGCGCGTTGGTGCGCGCTCGCGACTGGTCGGCGAGCCCGCTGGGACCGCCTGAAAACTGGCCGCAAAGCCTGCGCACCGCCTTGCGGATTGTGCTCAATACCAACCACCCGATGTTCATCTGGTGGGGTCCCGACCTCATTCAATTTTATAACGACGCCTACGGCCAGACCATGGGTCCCGAGCGCCACCCGTCCGCGCTCGGCCAGCGCGGACGGGAATGCTGGGCTGAAATCTGGAACATTATCGGGCCGCAGATCGCCCAGGTGATGAGCGGCGGCGGCGCCACCTGGCACGAGAACCAGCTGGTTCCCGTAACGCGCCATGGCAAACTGGAGCCGGTCTACTGGACCTACAGTTTCAGCCCGATCGATGAAAGCGACGGCATCGGCGGCGTGCTGGTGGTGTGCCGCGACGTAACCAGGGAGGTTGTCGCCGCCGCGGCGTTGCGGGAGCGCGAGGCCGAGCTGGCGCGGGTGCAGCAGATCGGCCGGATCGGCGGGCTCGAGGTCGACCTCCGCACCGGCTTCCGCAACCGCCGGTCGCCCGAATATCTGTTGATTCACGGACTGCCGCCGGATGCCGTCAACGAGACCCACGAGGATTGGGTGCAGCGCATCCACCCCGAGGACCGCGAAGCCGCGGAAAAGAAATTCCGCGATGCCGTCGCGAGCGACGTGCGCGAATACAGCGTGCAATACCGGATTATCCGGCCCAGCGACGGCGAAACGCGGTGGATCTCCGTCAAATCGACCATCGAGCGCGACGCGGATGGAACGGCCACCCGCCTGGTCGGCGCGCACAGCGATGTCACCGAGCAGATGATGGCGGAGCAGGCGCTGCGACAGAGCGAGGCGGAGTTTCGCACCCTCGCCGAAGCGTTGCCGCATCATGCCTGGACCGCAACGCCTGACGGAGCGCTGAACTGGTTCAATCCCCGCGTCTATGAATATGCCGGTTCCGGCGAACTCGACGGCGAGAAGTGGGGCAAGATCGTCCATCCCGACGATGTCCCAGGCGTGCTCGCTGCATGGACGTCGGCCATTGCCCGCGGCGAACCCTACGAAGTTGAATTCCGGCTGCGCCGCGCCGACGGCGTGTTCCGCTGGTTTCTCGCGCGGGCCGTGCCGGTGCGCGACGAGCAAGGCCAGATCACGCGATGGATCGGCACCAATACCGATGTGCATGACCAGAAACTGATCGCCGACCAACTGGCCGAACTGAATGCGACGCTGGCCCGGCGCGTCGAGGAAAAGACCAGGGAGCGCGACCGGATCTGGAACGTGTCGCAGGATCTCCTGGTGGTGTCCGATCGCGACGGTTTCTGGCGAACCGTCAATCCGGCCTGGACCCGAACGCTCGGCTGGAGCGAGGCCGAGTTGCTCAACCGCACCTCGGAATGGCTGGAGCATCCCGACGACGGCGGCACGACGCGAAAGCAGTTCAAAAAGCTCGGCGAGCGCGAAACCACGGTCCGATTCGAGAGCCGGTTTCGTCATAAGGATGGATCCTACCGCTGGCTGTGGTGGACCGGCGTTTCCGACGGAGACCACAATTATGCCGTGGCGCGCGACGTCACCGCGGACAAGGCCGCGGCCGAACGGCTTACGGCCATCGAGGAAGCGTTGCTGCAGTCGCAGAAGATGGAAGCGGTGGGACAGCTCACCGGCGGCATCGCGCACGACTTCAACAATCTTCTGACCGGCATCGTCGGATCGCTGGATCTGATGCAGACACGGCTCAGTCAGGGGCGGACCGAGAACGTCGCGCGCTACATCAATGCGGCGATGACGTCGGCAAATCGCGCCGCGGCGCTCACCCACCGCCTGCTGGCCTTCGCGCGGCGGCAGCCGCTGATCCCGAAAAGCGTCGATGCCAATGCGCTCGTGGTATCGCTGGAGGATCTGCTGCGACGGACGATCGGCGAAACCATCGACCTCGAAATCGTCGCGTCGGACGATCTGTGGGGCACGCTGTGCGACCCCAACCAGCTGGAAAGCGCGCTGCTCAATCTCGCCATCAACGCGCGCGACGCCATGCCCGACGGCGGCAGGCTCGTCATCGCCACCGCCAATGCGCAGCTCGACAGCGTCACCGCCGATACGCCCGCGCTGTCATCCGGCGATTACATCTGCGTCAGTGTCACCGATACCGGCGTCGGCATGAGCGCGGAGGTGGCGGCGCGCGCCTTCGATCCGTTCTTCACCACCAAACCGATCGGGCAAGGCACCGGCCTCGGGCTGTCGATGATCTATGGATTCGCGCGGCAGTCGAACGGCCACGTGACGATCGAGAGCAGGATAGGGCAGGGGACGTCGGTCAGGCTCTATTTGCCGCGTCACCATGGCGACATCGATACCGGGCATGCGTCGGTCGCCGGGGCGGCCGACCACGCCGCCACCGGCGAGACCGTGCTGGTGGTGGAGGACGAGCCGGTGGTACGCAGCGTGATCCTGGAAATGCTGGGCGAGCAGGGTTACCGCACGCTGGAGGCGGTCGATGGACCGTCCGGCCTCAAAGTCCTGCGCAGCGGCGAACGGATTGACTTGCTGGTCACCGATGTCGGCTTGCCCGGCATCAACGGTCGCCAGCTCGCCGACCAGGCGCGCGAAATCCGCCCCGGCCTGAAAGTCCTGTTCATCACCGGCTATGCCGAGAGCGCCGCGATATCCGACGGTTTTCTGCAGCCCGGCATGGAAATGATCACCAAGCCGTTCGACCTCGACAATCTGTCGCGGCGGATTCGCAGCATGGTGTCGGGGTAGCGCGTTTTTTCTTCTCCCCTCCTCCCGCGAAGCGGTGGGGAGGGGTCGGGGGTGGGGGGTCTATCGGCGTATTCCTCTGACAGCGAATTCGCGGAAACACCCCCCACCCCCGACCCCTCCTCCACGCGCAAGGGCGCGTGGAGGAGGGGAGTGAAAAAGGAACGCTCACATCGCCCCGGTGAGAAACGGATTGGTCATCCGCTCCTGGCCGATGCTGGAGCCGGGGCCGTGACCGCAGATGAAGCCGACATCGTCGCCGAGCGGCAGCAGCTTGTCGGTGATCGACTTGATCAGCGTGGCGTGGTCGCCGCCGGGAAGGTCGGTGCGTCCGACCGAGCCGTTGAACAGCACGTCGCCGACATGGGCAAAGCGCATCTGCTTGTTGAAGAACACCACGCTGCCCGGCGAATGGCCGGGGCAATGCAGGATGTCGAAGGTCAGCTCGCCGACCGAGACCCGGTCGCCCTCATCGAGCCAGCGGTCCGGCGCGAAATCGCGCACCCCGGTCATGCCGAAACGCGCGCCGCTTGTCACCACGTTGTCGAGCAGGAACTTGTCGGCAAGGTGCGGGCCCTCGATCCCGACCTTCAGCGCGTCGCGCAGTTCGGCGGCACCGCCGACATGGTCGATATGGCCATGGGTCAGCCAGATCTTTTCGACCGACACATTCGACTGCTTGATCGCGGCCTGAATCTTGTCGACGTCGCCGCCGGGGTCGATCACCGCCGCCTTCCTGGTGGCTTCGCACCAGATCAGCGTGCAGTTCTGCTCGAACAGGGTGACGGGGATGATGACGGCGCCGGCCTTCGCCTTGGCTTCTGTTTGCTGGGTCATGGCCGCACAATGCCGATTTTTCGCGTCTCGCCAAGGAAAAGATTCGGGGCGGATTCGGGCTTTTTTCATCCCGTCCTGCGGCATCGCCATGAAACGGTCGGTGCGATTCCTGGCGCGGACGGTTCATGGCCGACGCAGAATCGGTTAGGCTGTTCGAATGGAATCGAACGCCCGCCAAGTCAGCCTTCAGGTCAGCCTTCAAGGCAGCCTCGTGCTCCCGCCCGACCGTCGCCAGTCGGAGACGGCGCTGGCGATCGCGCGTGGCACGGCGCGGTTGCTACGCTCGCTGGGATTTTCCTGCATCGGGGAGTTGCCGTTGCCCTCGGGCCGGCGCGCCGACCTGGTGGCGCTGAACCCGCGCGGCGAGATCTGGATCGTCGAGATCAAATCCTCGGTGGAGGATTTGCGCGCCGACCAGAAATGGCAGGAATACCGGGCGCATTGCGACCGGCTGTTCTTCGCCTTCACCCGCGATCTGCCGTGTGAGATTTTCCCCGGGCAAACCGGCCTGATCGTGGCCGACGCCTATGGCGCGCATCTGCATTGCGAGGCGCCGGAACACCGGCTGCCGGCGCCGACCCGCAAGCTGATGACGGTACGGTTCGCGCTGGCCGCGGCGCAGCGCATCAACCGGCTGGTCGACCCGCAGGGCCACGGCGAGTTTTAGACGGGCTTTCTTCTCTTCTCCCCTCCCCCCGCGCAGCGGTGGGGAGGGGTCGGGGGTGGGGGGTCTATCGGCGTATTCCTCTGCCAGCGAATTTGCGGAAGCACCCCCACCCCCGACCCCTCCCCGCCACGCGCAAGGGCGTGTGGGGGAGGGAAGTGACGTGTGCGCGCGGCGGCATTTTACACCAACGCAAAAAAGCTTTACGTCGCCTGACGCCGATGCCGGGGCATAACGCATGCCCTCAAGAACAAGATGGGAGAGACGTATGGAAAAAGTCGGGTTCATTGGATTGGGGAGGATGGGGCGGCCGATGGCGTCCAATCTCTGCCGCAAAGGCTTCCGGCTGACGGTCAACGACATCAACCCGGAGGCCGTCGCCGAACTCGAACTGCTTCAGGCCGGCAGCGCCGCCACCGTCGCGGAAGTGGCGCAGAAATCCGACATCATCGTCACCATGCTGCCGAACTCCGCCGTGGTCGACGACGTCGTCACGCGCGCCGACGGCGTTATTGCCAACGCGCGGCCGGGCTCGCTGATCCTCGACATGAGCACGATCGATCCTGATACCACCGACCGGCTTGGCAAGGCCGCCGCGGCAAAGGGCGTCGGCTTCGTGGATGCACCGGTCGGCCGGCTCGCCAGCCACGCCGACCGCGGCGAATCGCTGTTCATGGTCGGCGGCTCGGTGAAGGATTTCGAGCGTGTCAAACCGCTGCTCGAGGCGATGGGCAGCACGATCTACCACTGTGGCGAGGTCGGCAGCGGCACGAAGACAAAACTGGTCAACAACTTCCTAGCGGTGTCCTCCTGCCAGATGAATGCCGAGGCGCTCGCGCTGTCGCAGCGCTTCGGGCTTAACCTCGAACGCACGCTGGACGTGCTCTACGGCACCACCGCGGTCAACGGCCAGCTCAAGATCGCATGGCCGGCCAAGGTGCTATCAGGCGATATCGAGCCGGGCTTCACCATCGATCTCGCCCACAAGGACCTGACGCTGATCATCGATGCCGCCAATGCCGTAAAGGTCCCGATGCCGATGGCGGCTGCTGCCCGCGAAGCCTTCAGCACCGCCCGCGCCCGCGGTTTCGGGGATAAGGATTTTTCAGCGATGGTGGATGCGCTGTGCGATCTTGCGGGGATTGAGAAGCCGCGGCTGCCGAAGAAGTAAGGCGACACAACTACAGTCGTCTTGGCCGGGCTCGTCCCGGCCATCCACGCCTTTCTTGCTTGGTGAAGATTAGATGTGGATGCCCGGGACAAGCCTGGGCATGACGAACTTTGCCATGGGCGTTGCGCAGGACGGTAGGGCTGATTAGCGAAGCGTAATCCGCCATCCAACCTTCGTGCTGCCCGGCTGGTCGACGGCTCGGTGATTACTCCGATGGCTTGACGCCGAGATCGCGCAGGATACCGAGCATCACCTCGCTGTCGCGCTTGAAAATCCGCGCCGTCGTTTCCAGATCGGCCGGGGAGCTCAGAATGAAGTTGTTCAGCATCTGCTGGACCCTGGTGTCGGATCCGGCCTTGATCAACAGCGGCGCGATCTGGTCGACGATCTCCTTCGGGGTGCCGGTGGGCACCGCGAAGACGGTGAAGGCGCGCAAATCGTAGAAGTCGCCCACCGCGCCCTGTTCCGTCATGGTCGGCGTGTCCGGATAGGGTGGCAGGCGACTGCCGACCACGCCGATCAGGTTGCCGGTTCCGGCCTGGATGACGGGCGCTGCCGCGGCATAGCTGCCCGCGGCGCCATCCAGCGTCTGCCCCGCGATGTCATTCCACATCGGCGCCTCGCCGCGATACTGGATGACCTGAAACTGAATGCCGTATTGCTTCGCCATCGTCGCGATCAGGACGTGCGGCGTCGAACCCACGCCATACGATCCCCAGTTCAGGCTGCCGACCTTCTTGCCATATTCGATGAACTCGCGAAGATTGGTGGCGCCCGTCTTCTTCGCCGCCACCACCGGGCCCCCGGCGCCGCTGACCATCGTCAGATAGATGAAGTCCTTTTCGGGATCGTAGGGCAGGTCCTTCACCGTCAGACGGTTCTGGATCAGGGACGAGGAAATCGTGCACAGGATGGTGGTGCCGTCAGGTTCCGCGCGTTTCGCGTCCGTCACGCCGATCACGCCACCCGCGCCGGCCTTGTTCTCGACGATGACCGTCTTGCCCAGCGCCCGCGCCAGATAGTCGCCGAACGCCCGCGCGATGCCGTCGGTCTGGCCGCCCGGCGGATACGGCACGATGATACGAATCGGGCGCGCGGGCCATGCGGATTGCGCCCCGGTCTTCACGGACGGGGCGCACAACAGCGCCGCCGAACCCGTCACGAATGTTCGCCGTGTCAGTTTTTTCATTTTCCTGCCTGTTGGTTTCTTGTCGATCGCCCGGCCGAGAGGACCGGGTTGGGGTTAGAATAGCCCAGAACGTAGCCCCTCGTTCAATGGTTGCCGCGCGCTAATCCCCGAAACCGACGAACACCGTGGCTTCCTCGACAGACTTTCGTTCGGACACCACCGCATTGGCCGGGAAACTTTCATCCGGCCAGCCCAGCGCAATGCTTTTCATGATGACCTGGTCGTCGGCGATTCCGGCGTGCTGGCGCACCACGGGTGATTGCATGATGCCCTGGCTGTTGATCACGGCGCCGAGCCCGCGCGACCAGGCGGCGTTTACCAAAGCGGTCGCCACCGCGCCGCAATCGAACGGCGTATCGTCGCTGCCGTCCAGCACGCGGTCATAGGTCACGATCACGCATACCGGCGCGTCGAATTGACGGAAGCCGCGCAATACCCAGTCCTGGCGCTTGTCCCTGTCGTCGCGCGCGATCCCCATGGCGGAGAACAATTGCTTGGCGACGCCGACTTGTCTATCGCGGTGCGGACCGGCAAAGGCCTGCCCGGTGCGGAACTCGCGCGACTGCGGTATGCCCGCCACCATCCGCTCGGTGTTGCCGGCGCGGATCCGGTCCAGCGGTTCGCCGGTGATGACGTAGAAATTCCACGGCTGGGTGTTCATCGACGACGGCGCGCGCATCGCCAGCCCGATGATTTCCGCGATCAGCGCCTTCGGTACCGGGTCGGGTTTGTAACCGCGGATACTCCGGCGGCCGAGGATGACGTCATCGAACTGCATTTGTGTGGGGTTCCTGGATGATTGATGAACTGGAGGTTGTTTTCGCGGTTTCGTGGTCTTCGCGCAAGCGCTGTGCGACCTTGTTGGAATCGAGACGCCGCGTCTGCCGCCGAAATAGAGTCTCGGAGCCCCCGAATGGAATACCGACCTCATCCTGAGGAGCCGCGCGTACTTCGCGCGGCGTCTCGAAGGAATGGTATCAGGTCATGTGCCAGATGGTTCGAGACGCGCATCGTGCAGCGCAAGCGCACTGCCCGAAACGCTCCTCACCATGAGGGAGCGGGGGGCAAGCGCCGCGCGTTACCGCGGCGCGCGCTTCGCCAAAATCCGCTGCAGCGTCCGCCGATGCATGTTGAGCCTTCGCGCCGTCTCCGAGACGTTGCGGTTGCACATCTCGTAGATGCGCTGGATGTGCTCCCAGCGCACGCGATCGGCCGACATCGGATTGTGCGGCAGCTCGGATTTTTCGGTGCCGCTCGCCAGCAATGCCGCGACGACGTCGTCGGCATCGGCGGGTTTCGACAGATAATCCACCGCGCCCATTTTTACCGCGGTGACGGCGGTGGCGATGTTGCCGTAGCCGGTCAGCACGATCGCGCGGGCGTCCGGGCGCTTGCGCTTGAGCGCCGACACCACGTCGAGGCCGTTGCCGTCGCCGAGCCGCAGATCGACCACCGCGAAGGCGGGCGCCGCCTTGCTGATCTGCGCCAGACCTTCGGACACGCTGTCGCAGGAGGTCACGGTGAAGCCGCGGGTTTCCATGGCCCGCGAGAGCCGCTCCAGGAACGGCTTGTCGTCCTCCACGATCAGGAGCGAGCGGTCGGCCTGGTCAGTCAGTTCGGCATTGGCGTTCAAGGTACGGGTATCCTTATATGGGCGTACACTGCATCATATGGCGCGACACGCGCCGCTGCCAAGGCCGCGCGCGGTCGATATAGCAGCCATTTCATCGGCCGGTGCGACGCTAAGCCGCTGGTTCATCTGATGTTTCGTTTGCTTCGGTCGCCTCGAAGCGGCTGCGCGGCCAGGCGATCTGGACCACCGCGCCATGGTCCGGAAAAGTCCGGTTGCGGAAGGCGACGGTTGCGCCGGTGCGTTCCAGCAGCGTGCGGGCGATGAAGACCCCGAGACCAAGGCCCCGGCGTCCGCCTTGGGGGTCGTCGGTACCGCGCCGGCGCGACAGATAGGGTTCGCCGATCCGCTTCAATATCTCTGGCGCGAATCCCGGTCCGTCGTCGGAAACCACGATCTCGACCGTCTCGCTGTTCCACCACGCATTCACCTCCACGGTGGCGCGCGCGAAATCGACGGCGTTCTCCAGGATGTTGCCGACGCCGTAAAGGATCGCCGGGTTGCGGGTGCCGACCGGCTCGCGGGCGCCCGCCACCGCTATTCGGATCTTGATCGCGACGCCGAAATCGCGATGCGGCGCCACCACCTCTTCGATCAGTGTCGACAGCGGCATGCGGTCGAACGGCGCGCCGGTCGCGGACAGCTGCGTGATCTTGGCCAGGATGTCGCGGCAGCGCTGGGTTTGTTCGCGCAGGGTCTTGAGGTCGGCGGCCAGCGGGCTGTCGGCGGCAACGGATTTCTCCAGTTCGCGCGAGATCAGGAAGATCGTCGCAAGCGGCGTACCGAGCTCGTGCGCGGCGGCTGCGGCAAGGCCGTCGAGCTGGGTCAGGTGCTGCTCCCGGGTCAGCACCAGTTCGGTGGCAGCCAGGGCGTCGGAAAGCTTTCGGGTGTCGTCGGTGACCTGGATCGCGTAAAGGCTGGTGACGCCGATCGCGAGCAGGATCGAGAGCCAGACCCCGAACAGATAGATCGGCGGCAGCACGACGGGTTCCTCGCCCTCCCACGGCAGCGGCAGATGGAAGAAAAGCAGCGCCGAGGCGCAGGCCATCGCGAGGACGCCAAGCGCGATGGTGAGCCGGATCGGCAGCGCCGTCGCCGAGATCAGCACCGGGGCCAGAAACAGAAACGAAAACGGGTTCTGCAGGCCGCCGGTGAGAAACAGCAGCGCCGCCAGTTCCACGATGTTCAAGGCCAGCAAGGCCGCCGCATAGACCGGTTCCAGCCGCTGCATCGGGTTGAAGGCGATCTGCAGCACGAGGTTGAGAGCCGAGGACAGGCCGACGATGGTGAGGCAGGGAATCACCTCGAAGTCGAATTCGAGCCCGTGCGCCACGACGAAAATGGCGGCGAGCTGGCCGAGCGCGGCGAGCCAGCGCAGCCGGAGAATAGTATCCAGACGGACATGGCGGCGCGGATGGCGAAAATCGGAGGCTGCTAGGTCGGTCATGTCGGCAGTTTAGCTGCGCGGGACCCCGATCACAAATTGGCATGCAGGCCAACGACTTGCTTACTATGCATGGGGTTGTTTTCGATATTCTGGTTTGAGGGGGCCTCGAGTCAGCCTTGCGGCTGTCTTGCGCTAGCCGCTGCAATGGCCCAATGAACGCCCCGCATGATGAATAACGGCCCAGTCACGCACCACTTGCCAGCCGCCGGTCCGAGCATGCCGGCGGCGATCGATGTCGCGCACCTGGTGAAACTCTACAAGACCACCCGCGCCGTCGACGATGTCTCGTTCGCCATCGCGCGCGGCAGCATCACCGGGCTGCTCGGCGGCAACGGCGCCGGCAAGACCACCACTATCGCCATGATCATGGGGCTGGTGCTGCCGACGTCGGGCCGGATCCAGGTGCTGGGCTACCCGATGCCCGAGCAAAGCGCCGAGGTGCTGGGGCGGATGAATTTCGAAAGCCCCTATGTCGACATGCCGATGCGGCTGACGGTGCGGCAGAACCTCACCATCTTCGGTCGCCTTTATGCGGTCGAGAATTTGCGCGAGCGCATCGAGGCGCTGGCCGCCGACCTCGATCTCGGCGACTTTCTCGACCGCGCCAACGGCAAACTCTCGGCCGGCCAGAAGACGCGCGTGGCGCTGGCGAAGGCGCTGATCAACCAGCCGGAACTGTTGCTGCTGGACGAACCGACGGCGTCGCTCGACCCCGATACCGCCGACTGGATCCGGCAACATCTCCTGACCTACCGCAAGGCTCGCGGCGCGACCATCCTGCTGGCGTCGCACAACATGCTGGAAGTCGAGCGGTTGTGCGACCGCGTCATCATCATGAAGCGCGGCCGCATCGAGGACGACGACAGTCCCGACAACATCATGGCCCGCTACAACCGGGCGACGCTGGAGGAAGTGTTTCTCGACGTCGCGCGCGGGCGACTGCAGCAGGGGACGTCATGAGCGCGCTGTTGCTGACGGGGGGTATCGCGCCGCATCGCATCAGCGCGATGATCCTGCGCTACTGGTATCTGTTGCTGTCGTCGTGGCCGCGGCTGCTGGAACTGATCTATTGGCCCGCCCTCCAGATCATCACCTGGGGGTTCCTGCAGAACTACATCTCGCAAAATGCCGGGTTTTTCGCCCAGGCCGGCGGCACCCTGATCGGCGCGGTGATCCTGTGGGATATCCTGTTTCGCGGCCAGCTCGGCTTTTCGATCTCGTTTCTCGAGGAGATGTGGGCGCGCAACCTCGGCAACCTGATGATGAGTCCGCTGAAGCCGATCGAGTTCCTGCTCGCGCTGATGGTCATGAGCCTGATCCGGCTTGCGATCGGCGTCATTCCGATGACGCTGCTGGCGATGTTCTTCTTCGACTTCAATCTGCTCGGCTTCGGGCTGCCGCTGATCGCCTTCTTCTGCAACCTGATCTTCACCAGCTGGTCGCTCGGGATCTTCGTTTCCGGCCTGGTGCTGCGCAACGGCCTCGGCGCCGAGAGCATCGTCTGGACGCTGATGTTCGGGGTGATGCCGCTCGCCTGCGTTTACTACCCGGTCACGGTACTGCCGCACTGGCTGCAATATGTTGCCTGGGCGCTGCCGCCGACCTATGTGTTCGAGGGAATGCGGGCGTTGCTGATCGACAAGGTGTTTCGGGCCGACCTGATGCTGATTGCGCTGGCGATCAACGCGGTGCTCTTCGTCGCGTCATTTGCGGGGTTTCTCGCCCTCCTGCGCAGCGCCCGGCGCCACGGCTCGCTGATCCAGAGCGGCGAATAAATCGACTTATCCCAAGAAATCGCAAGGATTCGGGGGACCTTTAGCGGTTCTGGCACGTAGATGTACCGATCCCTCCATTGACGCTTAATTACGCATTCGGCAGTATGCTGCGATGCAAAATGGGATTTGAGGATTAAATGCCGATTGGTGAATTTGGCGCGCCGCCGCCCCTGGTGGCCGAAGGCAGTCCGGCGCTGACGACGCCGATGTACTGGATGTACGAAATGGCGCAGGCGTCGCTCAACCCGGCGCGAGCGGTGACCGACGCCACCAAAATCCTGTTTCAGAATCCGCTCAATCCGTGGTCGCACACCGAGTTCGGCAAATCCGTCGCCGCCGGCTGCGAGCTGTTCGAGCGTACGACGCGCCGTTACGGCAAGCCGGAATGGGACCTCAACGACACCGAGGTCAATGGCGTCCGTACCCCGGTCGAGATCCGCACCGTGTGGGAAAAACCGTTTTGCCGGCTGCTGTATTTCGATCGCAAGCTGACCCGCCCGCTGCGCAGCCCGCAGCCGCGGGTACTGATCGTGGCGCCGATGTCCGGCCATTACGCGACGCTGCTGCGCGGCACCGTCGAAGCCTTCCTGCCGACCCATGAGGTCTACATCACCGACTGGTCCGATGCGCGGATGGTCCCGCTGACCGAGGGGCGCTTCGATCTCGACGACTATGTCGACTACGTCATCGAGATGCTGCACGTGCTCGGCACCAACATGCATGTGATCGCGGTGTGCCAGCCCTCGGTGCCGGTGGTGGCGGCGGTTTCCGTGATGGAAGCCGAGCGCGATCCGTTCGTTCCGCTGTCGATGACGCTGATGGGCGGCCCGATCGACACCCGCCGCAACCCGACCGCCGTCAACAATCTCGCCGCCGAGCGCGGCATCGACTGGTTCCGCGCCCACGTCATCACCAAGGTGCCGTTTCCGCATCCCGGCGTGATGCGCGACGTCTATCCGGGCTTTCTGCAGCTTTCGGGCTTCATCAGCATGAATTTCGATCGCCACAGGGACGCCCACAAGGCGCTGTTCAGCAATTTGGTGAAGGGCGACGGCGACCTGGTCGACAAGCACCGCGATTTCTATGACGAGTATCTCGCCGTCATGGACCTGACCGCGGAGTATTACCTACAGACCGTCGACACGGTGTTCGTCAAGCATGCGCTGCCCAAGGGCGAAATGACCCATCGTGACAAGCTGGTCGATCCATCGAAGATCACGCGCGTCGCGCTGATGACGGTGGAAGGCGAGAACGACGACATTTCGGGTCTTGGACAGACCGAAGCCACACATGCACTCTGCAGTTCCATTCCCGACCATCGACGGGTGCATTACGTGCAAAAGGGCGTCGGTCATTACGGCGTCTTCAACGGCTCGCGCTTCAAATCGGAAATCGTGCCACGCATTTCCGATTTCATGCTGTCGGCAGCGAACAGGAAACCATCACTGGTGGCCGCAGCGGAGTGAGCGTCGATCGAACGCGATAAAGCGGCGCGCGTAGCGACCGCAGCGCTCATTTGAGACGGTCGTAACCCCCTGATTCGGCCCAAGGAAAGCATGATTCTGGGAAAATCGAAGGAATGAGTTTTATTTCATTCCTTCGATGGTCCCCCGCACCCCCTTTTCCTGCAAAATTTCCTGTCCGATACCCTCCTTATAGGGGTGGGCGTGCGGTCAGCCCCTGTATATTGGGCAAATGATTTGTTTTTGCGCCGAGCGATTTCACTGGCGGCGGATATGGCAGAATCCGGGCGAACTCCTGATCCCCGGACTTGCAGATATGGCTACACGCGCGCTCCTTTATCGGCGGCCTGCCGAACCTTCTCGACTCCTGGTCAAGCACGGCTCGCAAATCTATTCGATTAGGTTGCGCCGGCACCGCCGCGCGCGGCGTTATACCTTGCGCATCCACCCCAGCGACCGCGAAGCGATCCTGACCATGCCGCCGCGCGGCACCATTGCCGACGCCAAGGACTTCGCGCAGCGTCACGGCGGTTGGATCGCCGCGCGTCTCGGCCGGTTGCCGAAGGCGGCGCCGTTTCTGCCGGGCACCGTGCTGCCGCTGCGCGGCGTCGCACACAGGATCGTGCATCGCGCAGCCCAGCGCGGCACCGTCTGGACCGAAGTGCGCGACAGCGGCGAGCGGATCATCTGCGTTGCCGGCGGCGTTGAACACATCGAGCGGCGCGTCCACGACTACCTCAAGCGTGAAGTGCGCAACGATCTGCACAAGGTCACGCGGGCTTACGCCGAGGTGTATGGCGTCAAGGTGAAGCGGCTGTCGATCCGCGATCAGTCGAGTCGCTGGGGTTCCTGCACCTCCGCCGGCTCCTTGTCGTTCTCCTGGCGGCTGATCCTGGCGCCGCCTTACGTGCTCGACTATCTCGCCGCCCACGAGGTGGCGCATCTGGTCGAGATGAACCATTCGGCGCGGTTCTGGCGGGTGGTCGCCAGAGAATGCGCGCATGTCGAGCGCGCCAAGACCTGGCTCGACACCCACGGCAACGATCTGCACCGTTACGGGATACAGGATTAGCCGGCTGCCGCTGTTGTCGTGGCCCGAGGGCGGGCTGCACGGCCGTCTGCTACCGTCCGAACAATCGATCTACCAGCCAGCCATCGAGGCCGGCGGCCGCTTCGGGCCGTGCGGACGACGACGGCGGAGCCGATGGACGCGCCGGCGGCGGCGGGCGATACGCGCCGCCAGGCGGAGCCGGCGCCGGCGCGACAGGGGTTTGCGCGGACGACCCTGAGGGCGCGCCGACTCGCGATGCAGACTGAATCAGATTCGTCAGGAAGCCGCCCTGACGCGCGTTCGGCAGGCCAGCCACCGGCACGCCCTGATGGGCCGATCGCATGAAACGGGTCCAGACCTCGACCGGCAAGCCGCCGCCGGTTGCCTTCTTGGTCGGCGAGTTGTCGTCGTTGCCGAGCCAGACCCCGGTCACCAGATTGGCGGTGTAGCCGACGAACCAGGCGTCGCGGAAATCCTGGCTGGTGCCGGTCTTGCCGGCGGCCATCCAGCCGGGAAGCTCCGCCTTGCGCGCGGTGCCGCTGAGCAGGGTCTCCTGCATCATGCTGTTCATCATCGCGACATGGCGCGGATCGATCACCTGCCCGAGTTGGTCCGCGGGCCTGCTATAGAGCACCTTACCTTCCGAGGTGCGGATTCTGGTCACTACATGCGGCGTCGATCCCCGGCCGCCATTGGCGAACGGCGCATAGGCGCCGACCAGTTCGGTGAGCGAGACTTCCGAGGTGCCGAGCGCGATCGAGGCATTGGCATCGAGTTTCGAGGACATGCCGAGCCGGTGCGCGGTCCGCACCACGTTCTTCGGCCCGACTTCGAGGCCGAGCCGCACCGCGACCGTGTTGAGCGACATCGCCAGCGCCTGCGTCAACGTCACCGAGCCGAAATATTCGTGCGTGTAGTTCTCGGGCTTCCAGCCCTTGACGTCGAGCGGCGCATCCTGCCGGATCGTCTCGGGAGTGAGACCAGCTTCGATCGCGGTGAGGTAGACGAACGGTTTGAACGCCGAGCCCGGCTGACGTTTCGCGGTGACGGCGCGGTTATATTGGCTGTCGGCGTAATTGCGGCCGCCGACCATGGCGCGCACCGCGCCATCGGGCGTCATCGCCACCAGCGCGCCCTGGCTGACGTTGAACTTGACGCTTTTCGCCGCCAGCTCATCGATGATGGATGCTTCCGCCACGCTTTGCAGTTTCGGATCGATCGAGGTTTCGACGACGATGTTCTGGTCGATCTGGCCTATCAGGTCGTCGAGCACTTCGCCGATCCAGTCCGCCACATAATTGATGGTGCCGGCCCCCGCCGCCTTCACATTGGTGGAGGGCTGTCCGATCGAGGCCTTGGCCTGCGCCTCGGTGATGAATTTGGCGTCCGCCATCGCGGTCAGCACGGTCTGGGCGCGCTTCTCGGCGCCCTCCGGGTTGCGGTTCGGCGCCAGCCGGGAGGGTGACTTGACCAGGCCCGCCAGCATCGCGGCCTCGGCAATCGTCACGTGCTTGGCGGGCTTGCCGAAGTAGCGCTGGGCCGCCGCCTCGACGCCATAGGCGCCGGAGCCGAAATAGACCCGGTTCAGATAGAGCTCGAGAATTTCGGTCTTGGAGTGCTTGCGCTCCAGCCACAGCGCCAGCTCCACTTCCTGCAATTTGCGCATGAACGTGCGCTCCTGCGTCAGGAACAGGTTCTTGGCGAGTTGCTGGGTCAGTGTCGAGCCGCCCTGCGAGACGCCGCGATGCAGGATGTTGGCGACGGCCGCGCGCGCGATGCCGATCGGGTCGATGCCGTAATGCGAATAGAACCGGCGGTCCTCGATGGCGATGAAGGCCCTGGGCAGATGCGGCGGCAGATCCTTCAATCTGACATTGGCGCCGGCCATTTCGCCGCGGGTCGCCAGCACGCTGCCGTCTAAGCCGACGATCTGGATGGTTGGCGGCCGTTTCGGGATCTCGAGCAACTGGATCGCCGGCAGCTGCGCGCCGACCCAGATCACCACGCCGACCGCCGCGATGAGGGCCCACAGGCCGAGCACCGCGCTCCAGTAAACCAGGCGGCCGAGGCCGCTGCGGGCGCGGGCTTTGGATTTGCAGTGGCCGTTCGCCCGGCGGGCCGGCGGCTTGCGCTCGCGCGGCGCATCGTCGCCGGAATCGCTGGCCTTGCGCTTTGGAGAGGGCTTCTTCTTCGGCTCGTCGTCGCCGACGGGTACGCGATCCCCAGGGCCGAGGCGCAGTTCGCTCAGCGATGCGGCGAGCCCGAATTGCGGCTCCTTGCGTCCACCGCTCTTTTTTCGTCCCCACGCCATCGACAACGCCGCTCACACCAGTCCTGCCGAACGCTAGCGGGCCGGATTTAAGGGTCGGTTAGCAAAAGGTTAACGCAGGATTAGGAGATGCAACGGCCGGGCAACGCTACAGCCCGTCCATGACGACCTATCTGTGCAGACTGGCTCGGCAGATATGGACGCAATCCACAACCTGCCCCGAGGCCGCGCAGCGCGTTCAGGCGCAGGACGGGGCTACAGGCGTCGGCTTACTGCAATGCTTCGAGGATGGAACTCACGCGCCAAATCGCGACATTCGGCTGCATTTCAGCAGTATGATCGGGCATTCGGATCGATTATCTGTCCATTATGCGACCGCTACTGCTCAATTTGATGCTGGCCGCCCAGTTCGTCGGGGCGCTTGTCGTCGTGCTTGCCGCGCGCCGTTCGCGGTCGGCCGCGGCCTGGACTGCGGCTGCGGTCATGGCGTCCGGACTCGTCGCTCTGGTGCCGCTGATGCCTGCGGCGTTGTCCGGCGAGGTCCTGACGACCCGAATACCCTGGTTGCCCGAATGGGGGCTCGATTTCGCCCTGCGCCTCGATGGCCTCGGGCTGCTGTTCACCCTTCTCATCCTCGGTATTGGGCTGCTGATCGTCCTCTACGCGGCTTACTACATGCCGGCATACGATCGACTCGGACGCTTCTATGCGCTTTTGCTCGCGTTCGCGGGCGGCATGCTCGGCGTGGTTCTCGCCGAGAATATTATCTTGATGCTGGTCTTCTGGGAGATCACGAGCCTCACGTCATTTCTGCTCATCGCGTACAAGTACGAGGCGCATGATGCCCGGATCGCGGCGCGCATGGCACTCGCCGTCACCGGCGGCGGGGGCCTCGCTCTGCTCGCCGGACTACTGCTGCTCGGAAACATCGCTGGCAGCTTCGAGCTGACCGTAATCCTCGCCAAAGGCGACGTGATTCGGGCGCATCCGTACTATCCGGTCATTCTGGTTCTGGTGCTGCTCGGCGCATTCACGAAATCAGGACAGTTCCCGTTCCACTTCTGGCTGCCGAACGCCATGGCGGCGCCGACACCCGTGTCGGCCTATCTGCACTCGGCGACGATGGTCAAGGCGGGCGTCTTCCTGCTCGCGCGGCTCTATCCCGTGCTGTCGGGTACCGACCTCTGGCTGGTTCTGGTCGGCACGACCGGCGCAGTTACGTTCGCCTATGGCGCCTATGTCGCGATTCTGAAGCACGATTTCAAAGGCCTGCTGGCCTATTCGACCATCAGCCACCTCGGACTGATCACGCTCCTGTTTGGCCTCGACACGCCGATGAGCGCCATCGCCGCCGTGTTTCACATCATCAACCACGCCATCTTCAAGGCCTCGCTGTTCATGGCGGCGGGGATCGTCGACCACGAGTGCGGCACGCGCGACATGCGGCGCATCAATGGCATGTTCAAATACATGCCCTGGACGGCGACACTCGGCATCCTGGCTGCGGGTTCCATGGCTGGCGTACCGCTTCTCAACGGGTTCTTGTCGAAGGAGATGTTCTTCACCGAGACCGTCGGGCATTTCGCGTTCCAGGGCTATGCGAAATGGCTGCTGCCGGCGTTCGCAACCGTCGCCGGCATTTTTTCGGTGGCCTATTCGGCGCGTTTCGTCCACGACGTATTCTTCAATGGCGAGCCGGTCGATCTGCCCAAAACGCCGCATGAGCCGCCGCGCTGGATGCGCTTTCCGGTCGAGATCCTGGTCGGGCTGGTGCTGCTCGTGGGCGTCCTGCCGCAGTTTGCCGTCGGCGCGATCCTTCTGGCGGCGGCCGACGCAGTGCTTCCTTTCCCCGTTCCGGACTTCAAGCTGGCGGTCTGGCACGGCTGGAACCTGCCGCTCGCCATGAGCTTGGCGGCCTTCGGGCTCGGGCTAATGCACTATTGGCGCCGTCATCGTCTCTTCGCGCTGCACGAGAAGTACGCGCCGAAGATTGCAAGCCGGGTCGCCTTCGAGCGCGTGTATCGCGATGCCGGGCGGCTGGCATCGTGGCTCCTGCGGCTCATCGACACGCGCTCGCTGCAGCGCTATCTGGCACTGCTCATCGCCTTTGTCTGCATGCTTGGTTCGTGGGCCTGGGTGAGTCTGCCGGGCCGACCGCTGACCGGTCCGCTGCCGTCCACGCCGATGGACGGCGCGGCCATCGTCGCTTTTGCCGGCTTGCTCGTCGGCGCGCTTGGAACGGTCGTTTGGCACCGGCAGAGGTTGGTGGCGGTTATTTTCCTGAGCACCGTGGGCCTGATGGTCTCCCTCGCCTTTATTCGTTTCAAGGCCCCCGATCTCGCACTCACCCAGCTCTCCGTCGAGGTGGTCACCATCGTCTTGCTGCTGCTGTCGCTGCGATTCCTGCCCGGCCAGGTTACGATCCGAAGTTCGGTCCTGCGAAAGCTGCGAGACGGTGCGCTCGCCTTGCTCGGCGGGGCGGGCGTCGCTGCTCTGACCTACGCCATGCTGACACGGCCTTTCGAGACGATATCAGGCTACCATCTCGCCAACGCCTACGCCGGCGGTGGGGGCACCAACGTCGTCAACGTCATTCTGGTCGACTTCCGGGGCTTCGATACCCTGGGAGAGATCGCGGTGCTCGCGATGGCGGCGCTCGGACTTCATGCATTGGTCGACGGCCTGCGGCTGAAGCCTTACGCCGAGAGCGCCAAGCAGGATGCGGATCGGTACCCTATCATGTTGGCTGAGATGATGCGGCCGCTCCTGCCACTGGCGCTCGCCGTCTCCGTATACATCCTGCTGCGCGGCCATAACCTTCCAGGCGGCGGCTTCATCGCCGGCCTGATCGCCGCCGTTGCCTTCATGCTGCAGTACCTCGCGAGCGGCATCGACTTCGCCACCACGCGGATGCGGCTCGACTACATGCGTATCCTCGGGGCGGGCCTCCTGATCGCCACAGCCACCGGGCTTGCGAGCTGGCTGTTCGATCGCCCGTTCCTCACCAGCACCTTCGGCTACGTCCATCCCCCCATGATCGAGAAGTTCGAACTGGCCTCCGCCATGGTGTTCGATCTCGGCGTGTTCCTCGTCGTCCTCGCCAGCATTCTGCTGGCGCTTTCTGAACTCGGGACGCTGAGCCGGCGCGAGTTGATTGCCGAGCCCTCAAGCCGGGAGGAGTCCTGACCCCATGGAATTTCTCGTCTCGGCCGCCATCGGCCTTCTCACCGCTTCCGGCCTCTATCTGATCCTGCGACCCACGACGTTCTCGGTCGTTCTGGGGTTGACGCTTCTTTCCTATGCCGTGAATGCCCTGATTTTCGTCGGAGGGCGGCTCGGCGCCTCGGCTCCGCCGCTCATCCTACCCGGAACCAGCGGACATGCCGACCCACTGCCTCAGGCGCTGGTGTTGACTGCGATCGTCATCGGCTTCGGCATGACGGCCTACCTCGTCGCACTGGCGCTCAAGGCCAAGGGCGAGAGCGGCAGCGACCATGTCGACGCGGGAGAGGAGCGATGAGCCATCTACCCATTCTCCCGGTACTGATTCCCTTCCTCACGGCGGGGCTGCTCCTCGCCACGCACGGGATGCGGACGGCAGCCAGGCGCGCGGTGTCCTCGGCCTCGCTCGTCGCCCTCGTCGTGGTCTCCCTTCTGCTCTTGAGCGAAGCCAGCGACGGGATCATTCGGGTCTATCGACTCGGCAACTGGCCGGGGCCGTTCGGTATCGTGCTCGTTGCGGATCGGCTGGCCGCGCTCATGGTAACCTTGACCGCGATGCTCGCGGCGGCCGGGCTGCTCCCGGCACTGTCCGGCACGGACAACCAGGGCCGGCATTTCCACGTCTTCTTTCACTTGCAGATCGCGGGCCTGAACGGCGCCTTCCTGACCGGCGATCTGTTCAATCTGTTCGTGTTCTTCGAGATCCTGCTGCTCGCCTCCTATGCGCTCCTGGCGCACGGCGGGGGACTCCCGCGCACCAGCGCGGGCCTAGCCTACGTCGTATTGAACCTTGTTGGCTCCGCGCTCTTTCTCATCGCGCTAGGCCTGACTTACGGCACGCTCGGCACGCTCAACATGGCAGATCTTGCCCTCGTCCTGCCGAAGGTCGCATCCGGCGACCAGGCTCTCGTCCGCACGACGGTGGCGCTCCTCGCCGCGGTGTTCGTCCTGAAGGCGGCATTGCTGCCGCTCGGCTTCTGGCTGCCGCACGTCTATACAGCCGCCACGATTCCGGTCGCAGTCTTGTTCGTCATCATGACCAAGGTAGGCATCTACGCCCTGCTCCGCGTATCGACGATCGGCTTCGTCACGGCGCCCTTCACCGCGGATCTGCTGCAGCCGTGGCTCGCCTGGCTCGCCATCGGCACCATCGCGTTCGGATCACTTGGCGCTCTTGCCGCGACGCGCTTGAGCGTCGTCGTCGCGAACATCGTGATGATCTCGAGCGGGACGTTGCTGCTCGGCATCGCGGCTGGCAGCATGACTGGCCACGCGGCCATGCTTTACTATCTCGTCAACACGACGGTTGTGACCGCCGGTTTTTTCCTGCTCGCCGATCGGGTGTCCCGGCAGCGCGGGGCCGCGACAGATGTCTTCGAGAAAGGGCCACGGATGGCTGCCGTTTTCGCGACCGGCGGAGCTTACCTGATCTTGGCCATGGCGGCCAGCGGCGTGCCGCCGTTGTCGGGCTTTCTCGGCAAGATCATGGTCATGCAGTCGCTCCAGGAAACCAGCACCGCAGTCGGCGCCTGGACCGCGCTGCTGCTCTCCGGCTTTGTCGTTGCACTGGTGCTGGCCCGCGCCGCCAGTACGTTCTTTTGGGAGCCAGGCCGCGCGGATCAGGAGGCGCCCACACGCGAGCCGATCCTGAAAGCTTCGTCGAACGCCGCAAGCACCGAGACCGCGCTGATCGGCATGATTGGCTGCGCTCTCGTCATCACCCTCGGTGCAGCGCCCATCTCCGCCTACACGCGCGCCACGGCGGGCCAGCTCGCCCAGCCCGCAGCCTATGTGGACGCAGTTCTCGGTGATTCGTCGGAGATCGGGAGGGAGCGCCGGCCATGACCCTGCTCGCGCGCGTCCTGCCCCAACCGACCATTACCCTGGTCATCATCGGTCTGTGGATGGTTCTCGCTTCGAGTCCGTCGCTCGGAAACCTGCTCCTTGCCGTAATTCTTGGGGTGTCGATTCCATGGATCACCCAGAGCTTCTGGCCCGGTCGCCCGCAACTTGCCCGGCCACTGGCCGGCATCGCTCTGTTCGCCCGGGTAGTCGGCGATATCATCCTGGCCAATTGGGAGGTCGCACGCCTCGTGGTCGGCCCGCTCGACCGATTGAGACCTGCATTCATCGACGTTCCCATCGACATCGATGATCCTTTCGTCGCGACGCTTCTGGCAAGCATCGTGTCGCTGACGCCGGGAACCGTGTCGGTCGACATCGATCGCGCTGCCGGTATTCTCCACGTGCACGCGCTCAATGTCGCCGTCGAGTCCGAGCTGATCGCTACGATCAAGCATCGCTACGAGGCGCCACTCAAGGAGATTTTCGGATGCTGAGCTTTGCCATTCCCGCCGCACTCGCCCTGATGGCCGTCGCCATGGGCCTGAATCTGCTGCGGCTGGTCAAAGGGCCCAGTACGCCGGACCGCATTCTGGCGCTCGACACGCTGACCATCAACACGATCGCCCTCGTCATGCTGATAGGCATCACCGCCTCGACCGCCGCCTACTTCGAGGCAGCGCTTCTTATCGCCATGATGGGGTTCGTCGGGACAGTCGCGCTGTGCAAATTCCTGCTTGGCGGCGATATCATCGAGTAAGGGCTTCAGAATGATCCTCGACATCATCATCTCGCTCCTGATCCTCGTCGGCGCCGCCTTTGCGCTGGTCGGTTCCATCGGGCTCGCCCGCCTGCCGGATTTCTTCACGCGCCTGCACGGTCCCACGAAGGCGACCACGCTCGGCGTCGGCTCGGTCGTCATCGCCTCACTGATCCACTCCAGTGCGGGGACCGGCGGGGTCAGCTTGCGCGAGCTCGCCATCTCGCTGTTCCTGTTCATTACCGCGCCGGTCAGTGCGCATCTGTTGGCGAAGGCGGCCCTCAAGACCCAAGGGAAGCCGAAAGCCGGCCGGACGCACTGATACGATCCTTGCGCAGTCGCTCTTGAATGAAGTCGAGCCGCACATGCTTCACACCAAAGGAGAAATGCATGGGCTACGTCGATCCGACCAAGGAAGTATTTGCGCAGTTTCGGGCCAATGACAGGCCCGGCCCGATCCACATGCTGAATCTCGTCAGGCTTCGGGAACGAGCCGTCTATCCCGACCGGCGTCAGGCCACCGGCGCGGAAGCCTATGCGGCCTATGGTCGTGAAAGCGGCCCGGTGTTCGAGCGGCTGGGAGGCCGGATCGTATGGCAGGGCCGCTTTGAGCTGATGCTGATCGGGCCCCAGGAGGAGCGATGGGATCACTGCTTCATCGCCGAATACCCCGGCGTTGCAGCGTTCGCGGAGATGATTCGCGACCCGGTCTACCGCGAGGCGGTGAAGCATCGGCAGGCGGCGGTCGAGGACTCGCGCCTGATCCGGCACGCGGTGCTGCAGGCCGGCAAGACCTTCGGCGAGATTCCGCGGTAGTATCCCCAACGAAATCGGCGGCCCGATGGGCCGCCGATCGCGGTTTCGGGACAAGACGATGAGCCCGCGGGGCCGGCGTCTTCGAGGATCGGACCGAACAGTTACCAGCGCTCGCCATTGAACTTCATTATCTGCGCCTGCTTGTTGACCCGGTAGTCGTCCGGCGTGGTGTTGGCGACGATGCCCGGCAGCGACAGGTCGAGTTGCGCGTTATTCACGCTGGCCTGTCGCTCCACCTGAAGCGAGCTGAATCAGGGGGCGTGTTCAAGCCGCGGGCTGCGCCGCGCTCTCTTCATGGGCGAGCAGATGGATCAGCGCGCTCTTGATCGCGGCCTGCCGCGTCGGCGCGTTGATCTGGGCGCCGAGCAAATCGGTGACGTAGAACACGTCGCGGGCGCGTTCGCCGAAGGTCGCGACATGGGCCGAGGCGATGTTGAGGTTGAGTTTCGATATCGCCGTGGTCAGCTGATACAACAGGCCCGGCCGGTCGAGGCCGGAGACCTCGATCACGGTGTAGCGGTCCGACCACTGGTTGTTGATGGTGACTTCCGGCTCGACCACGAAAGGGCGTGCCTTGCGCCCGGCGGCGCGGCGCGCCACCACTTCGGGCAGCCGCAACTTGCCTTCCAGCACGTCCTCGATCATCTCGCCGATCCGCGTCGCGCGGCGGCCCTCGTCCTCGTCGCGGTCGTATTCCCTCGATATCGCGATGGTGTCGAGCGCGCGGCCGTCGGTGGTGGTGTAGATCTGGGCGTCGACGATATTGGCGCCCGCCGAGGCGCAGGCGCCGGCGATGATCGACAACAGCCAGGGATGGTCGCTGGCGAGAATGGTGAGTTCGGTGACGCCGCGCGCCTCGTCGAAGCCGACATTGATCGCGAGCTTGTGGCCGGCCTGTTCGCTGGCCTTCAGGAAGCGGGCATGGCGGATCTTGCGCGCCAGCTCGACCTTGAGCCAGTAGGCCGGATAGTGCCGCGATATGTAAGCATTGAGTTCGGCGTCCGGCCATTCGGTGAAGGCGGCGCGGAACTCCGCCTGCGCCACCGCGATGCGCTGCGCGCGGTTCACTTCCGAGAAGCCGCCGGTCAGCACCGGTTCGGTCTCGTAATACAGTGTGCGCAGGAGCTGCGCCTTCCAGCCGTTCCAGACGCCGGGGCCAACGCCCCTGATATCGGCGGTGGTCAGGATGGTCAAAAGCTTCATCTGCTCCACCGACTGCACCACGGCGGCAAAATTCTCGATGGTCTTGCGGTCGGAAAGGTCGCGCGACTGCGCCACCGTGGACATGGTCAGATGCTGTTCGATCAGCCAGGCGATCAGTTCGGTATCGGCGGCACTGAAGCCGAGCCGCGGGCACAGCCGCCGCGCCACCTTGGCGCCGGCGATCGAGTGATCCTCAGGCCGGCCCTTGGCGATGTCGTGCAGCAGCGTGGTGATGTAGATCACCGCGCGGTGGGCGGGTTGAATCTTGCGCATCAGGTCGCTGGCGACGGTGAATTCGTCGTTGCCGCCGCGCTCGATGTCCTGCAGGTAGCCGACGCAGCGCAGCAGATGTTCGTCGACCGTGTAGTGGTGATACATGTTGAACTGCATCATCGACACGATCTTGCCGAAGGCGCGAATGAAATTGCCGAGCACGCCGGTCTCGTTCATGCGCCGCAGCACGATTTCCGCGTCGTTCGACGTCAGGATCTCCATGAACAGCCGATTGGCCTCGGGATTTTCGCGCAGCTGCGTATTGATCAGCTTCAGCGATCGCGTCACCGTTCGCATCGCGTCCGGATGAAAGGCGAGATTGTTCTTCTGCGCCAGCCGGAAGATCCGGATCAGATTGACCGGGTCGTGCTTGAAGACGTCGGGAGCGGCGAGATTGATGCGGTTGTGGTCGATGATGAAGTCGTCGCTATCGGGCACCCGGCGTCGGTTGTTGCCCGGCAGCAAACGCGCCATCATCCGGCTCAGCACCGGCGCCGGCTTGGCCTGCTGGTCCTCCAGCTTGGCGCACAGGATCGCGGTGAGGTCGCCGACGTCCTTGGCGACCAGGAAATAGTGCTTCATGAAGCGTTCGACATCCTGCATGCCGGGATGCGAGGTATAGCCGAGCCGGATTGCGATCTCGCGCTGCATGTCGAACGACAGCCGTTCTTCGGCGCGGCCGGAAAAGAAATGGATGTTGCAGCGGACCGACCACAGGAAATCGGCGCAGCGGCGGAAGGTGCGGTATTCCTGCGCGTCGAATACACCGTGTTCCAGCAACTCGTCGGTCTCGCGCACGCGGTAGACATATTTCGCGATCCAGAACAGCGTGTGCAGGTCGCGCAGGCCGCCCTTGCCGTCCTTGACGTTGGGCTCGACCAGATAGCGCGACTGCCCCGCACGGCGGTGCCGCTCCTCGCGCTCGGCGAGCTTGGCGGTGACGAATTCGGCCGCGGTGCCCTGCACGACTTCCTTGTCGAACCGCCCGACCAGTTCGTCATAGAGCGGCTGGTCGCCGGTCAGGAAGCGGGTTTCGAGGATCGCGGTGCGGATCGTCATGTCGCCGCGCGCCTGCCGGATCGATTCATCGACCGAACGGGTGGCGTGGCCGACCTTCAGCCCCATGTCCCACAGGCAATACAGGATGGCCTCGGCGACCTGCTCGCCCCAGGCGGTCTGCTTGTAGGGCAGGATGAACAACAGATCGATGTCGGATTCCGGGGCCATCAAGCCGCGGCCATAGCCCCCGGTAGCGACCACCGCCATGCGTTCGGCGCCGGAGGGCACCGGTGAGCGATAGAGATGGCGGGTGGCGGCGGAATACAGGATGCGGATGATCTCGTCCTGCACGAAGCACAGCCGTTCGGCGCAGCGACGCCCGTGCCGGTCCTTCAGCAGCACCGCCTGCGCCACCGCGCGGGCCTCGAGCATTTCCGCTTTCAGGAGTTGCGCTATGGCGGAGCGAAAGACATCCTCGCGGCCGGCATGGGTGACGGCGAGCGCGTCCACCGCCGCTGATATCCGCGGGGTATCGAAGCGGTCGTCAATGTCGGGGCGGGCCTGGGTCACAACGCTGTCCATATCCCAACCCGATATCGGACAGCGCCGATGCTGTCACGGGCGATTACCGGGAGACAACGGCAGGGCACCACTGCGTCCCCCGACTGCAGCGGCTCGCGCACGGCGCGTCAGAGGTATGTTCTACTCCCCGGCCGTTTCAATTAACTTATTGAAATATAATGCATTTCCAAGGGCGGGAGAAACGGCTGCGCCGGCGGGAAGGGTGACATCGGTCGGCTGACCCGCTACATCCAACCGGCAATACCATCCGGGAGAGAAAAAATGGACGCCGCCGAACTCCGCGCCACCCAGGCCCCGATCAAGGAACGCTACACGTCCGATCCCGCGGCCGCGATGATCAAGCTGACCGCGAGGGGCTCGATCGACAGCGAAGGCATCGCCTGCAAGGTCGAGACCGGCCGCGCTCTGGCGATTGCCGGTCTGCACCCGGCAACCGGCGGCTCGGGACTTGAACTGTGCTCCGGCGACATGCTGCTGGAAGCTTTGGCCGCCTGCGCCGGCGTGACGCTGAAATCGGTGGCAACCGCCATCGAAGTGCCGCTCAGGAAAGGCGACGTCACCGCCGAGGGTGATCTTGATTGCCGCGGCACGCTCGGCATCGATAAGGAAGCGCCGGTCGGTTTTGCCGAAATCCGCCTGAAGTTCGAAGTCGACACCGATGCGCCACAGGACAAGCTCGATCTGCTCCTGAAACTCACCGAGCGCTATTGCGTGGTCTACCAGACCATCAAGAACGGCCCGAAGGTTTCGGTGTCGATGCAGCGGGTGTGAGGCCCACCCTTACCCTCCGTAAGAGGCAGGGTGAGAAAGCGCCGCCATGTCCTCCGAAATCGCATTCCTCCTGACGCTGGCGCTGCGCATGGCGATCACCGCCGCGTTCGTGGTCACGGCGTCCGTGATTACCGAGCGCTCCGGCCCGGTGATCGGCGCGCTGGTGGCGACGCTGCCGATTTCGGCGGGGCCTTCTTACGTGTTTCTGGCGCTGGACCACGATGCCGCATTCATCGCCGAGGGCGCGCTGGCGAGCCTGCCGGTCAACGCCGCGACGATCTTGCTGGGCCTGACCTATGTCGTGCTGGCGCAGCGCCAGGGCGCCATTGTCAGTTGCGGCGTCGCGGCCGTCGTCTGGATCGCGCTCGCCTCGATCATCCGCTCGGTGCCATGGACGCTGGCCGGCGGCCTGCTCGTGAATGCGGTTGCGTTTGCGATCTGTGTGCCGCTGCTGCGGCGCTTCCGTCACGTCAGGATGCCGCTGATCACGCGCCGCTGGTACGATATCCCGCTGCGCGCCTCGCTGGTCGCCACCCTGGTGGCGACGGTGGTCACGGCGTCGGGTTGGGTCGGGCCCAAGGTCAGCGGCATCATCGCGCTTTTCCCGGTCGTGTTCACCAGCATGATGCTGATCCTGCATCCGCGCATCGGCGGCCCGCCGACCGCCGCCGTGATCGCCAACAGCGCCGGTGGATTGATGGGGCTGGGCATCGCGATCGCAGCGCTGCATGTCACAGCCTTGCGGTTCGGCTCGGCGATCGGCCTCGGCGTTGCGCTGGCGATCTGCGTGAGCTGGAATCTCGGCCTGTGGTGGTGGAGCCGGAGGAAGCCTGCGCGCTGACAGCCCCTCATGGCGACGAGCACATCTTCCCGGCAGCGCTTGCGCCGTCCGGCGCGCGTCGCCGGACGATGCTCCGCATCGCCGGGAGAACCGTGAGAGCCCGGATCGCGGCAAGTCTTATGCCCGCCCCGTCCCCTCATTGAGGAAACACGCCACCTGGTGTTTCGTGCCGGCGTCGGCCAGCACTGGCGTCTCGATTCTGCACCGCTCCATCACATAACGGCATCGCGTATGAAACGCGCATCCGGACGGCGGGTTAATCGGGCTCGGCACGTCGCCGTCGATCAGCGGCTTGAGAGTCTTCTTCTTCGGATCCGCCACCGGCACCGAGGCCAGCAGGGCCTGGGTATAGGGATGCCTTGGGTTGGCGAACAGTTCGGTCTTATCGGCGATCTCGACGATGCGGCCGAGATACATCACGGCGACGCGGTGGCTGATATGGGCAACCACGGCGAGATCGTGCGCGATGAACAGATAGGAAAAACCGTGCCTGCGCTGCAGGTCGATCAACAGATTGATCACCTGGGCCTGTATCGAGACGTCGAGCGCCGATACCGGCTCGTCGCACACGATCAGGTCGGGCCCGAGCGACAGCGCGCGCGCGATGCAGATGCGCTGACGCTGGCCGCCGGAGAACTGGTGCGGATAGTTTTGCATTTGATCGGCCCGCAGCCCGACCTGATCGAACAGTTCGGCGACGCGTTCGTCCCTGGCGCGGCCGGTCGCGAGACCGTGGACGCTGAGCGGTTCGCCAACGATATCGCCCGCGGTCATGCGCGGATTGAGCGAAGCGAACGGGTCCTGGAAGATGATCTGCATCGAGCGCCGATGCTCGCGCAAATCGGCCTTGCCGAGGTGAGTAATATCGAGGCCATTGAGGTGGATGCTCCCGCTGGTCGGTTCGACCAGCCGCAGGATGCTGCGCGCCACAGTCGATTTGCCGCAGCCGGATTCCCCGACCATCCCGAGCGTTTCGCCGACGCCGACCGTGAAGCTGACGCCGTCCACGGCGTGCACCGTGCCGACCCGGCGGCGCAGGACGCCGCCCCGCACCGCATAGTGCTTGATCAGATCGGTTACCTCGAGCAGCGGCGTTGCGTCGGTCATGGCATCGCCGCCGTTTCCGCCGCGCGCCAGCACGCCGCCAGGTGATCGTCGCCCCAGTCCCGCAACGGCGGATATTCGGCCCGGCAGCGTTCGATCACCAGGGCGCAGCGCGGCGCGAAAGCGCAGCCCGTCGGCAGGTTGGTCAGGGATGGCACCATTCCGGGAATTTCCACCAGCCGCGCATCGGATTTCGAACCGAACGTCAGCACCGCCGGCATCGACGCCATCAGGCCGCGGGTGTAGGGATGCCGGGGACTTTCGAACAGCGCCTCGACGCTGGCTTCCTCGACCTTCTTGCCTGCATACATCACGATCACGCGCTGCGCGGTCTGCGCGACCACGCCGAGATCGTGCGTGATCAGAATCAGCCCGGTGCCGAGTTCCCTCTGCAGTTCGACGATCAGCGCCAGGATCTGGGCCTGAATGGTGACATCCAGTGCGGTGGTCGGCTCGTCCGCGATCAACAGTACCGGCCGGCATGCCAGCGCCATCGCGATCATGGCGCGCTGGCGCATGCCGCCGGAGAGCTGATGCGGATATTCCCGCGCCCGCTGCTCTGGTTCCGGAATCCGGACCAGGCGCAGCATGTCGACGGCCGTGTTCCAGGCCTCCCTGGCAGTCAGCTTGCGATGCAGGCGAACAGCTTCGGTGATCTGGTCGCCGATCCGCATCACCGGGTTGAGCGAGGTCATCGGCTCCTGGAAGATCATCGAGATGCGGTTGCCGCGGATCGCGCGCATCTCGGTCTCGTCGAGACCGAGCAGGTCGGTGCCTTCGAGCGTAACGGAGCCGCCGACGATCCTGCCGGGTGGATCCGGCACCAGCCGCATGATCGACAGCGCGGTCACGCTCTTGCCGCAACCGGACTCGCCGACGATCGCCAGCGTTTCGCCGCGGCGAACCGTGAACGAAACGTCGTCGACCGCCTTGAACAGCCCCGAACTGGTGAAGAACACCGTCTGCAGGTTCCTGACGTCGAGAACCATTTCTTCCGCTGATACCTCGTTCATCAGCCGCGCTGCCTCGGGTCGAGGATGTCGCGCAGCGCGTCGCCGAACAGGTTGGTGCCGAACACCGCGAGGCTGATCGCAATCCCCGGGAAAATCACCAGCCACGGCGCGGTGCGGACGTACTCCGCGGCCGATTCCGACAGCATGCGGCCCCACGAGGGATAGGGCTCGGGAATGCCGAGGCCGAGGAACGACAGCGAGGCCTCGGTGAGAATGGTCGAGCCGAGCTGCGCCGTCGCCAGCACGATCAGCGGCGCCAGCGTGTTGGGCAGAACGTGGCGCAGCGCGATGCGGGTCTCGCTCATGCCGATCGATTTCGCGGCTTCGATGAACGGCAGCTCGCGCAGCGCCAGGGTGTTGGCGCGGATGACGCGGGCGACGGTGGGGATCAGCGGGATTGCGATCGCGATGATCACGTTCGGCAGCGATGGCCCCAGCGCCGCCGTCATGACGAGCGCGAGCACCAGCAGCGGCAACGCCTGCAGGATGTCGGTGACGCGCTGGAACACCAGATCGACCCAACCCGACAGATAGCCCGAGGCGAGGCCCACGATCACGCCGATCGACGAGCCGAGCAGGGTCGAACCGACGCCGACGGCGAGCGATATGCGGGCGCCATGGACGATCCGGCTCCAGACGTCCCGGCCGAACGAGTCGGTTCCCAGCCAATGCTGCGCGCTGGGGGCCGCCAGACGATGCAGGGAATCGACCGAAAGGGGATCGTAGCGGCCGATGAAATCGGCAAGCAGCGCGGCCAGCACGAATAGCACCATGATGACGAGGCCGACAGCGCCGAGCAAATGACGTTGCGCGAGGAACGCAAACTTGCGCCAGCCGCGCGTCGAATGGGCGCCGGCGCGTCTCAGTTCGCTGTCGTAGTTGATGACGGCCAAGCGCTGCCTCCTAGTCCGTGTACCGGATGCGTGGATCGATCGCGGCATAGAGCATGTCGACCGTGAAGTTCGTGACCACGACGACCAGGGCAATCAGCATCACCAGGTTCTGGACGATCGGATAGTCGCGCCACCGGATGGCCTCGACCAGGAAACGGGCGACGCCGGGAATATTGAAGACGGTCTCGGTGACGATCAGGCCGCCGATCAGGAACGCCGCCTCGATTCCAATCACGGTGATCACGGGCAGAACCGCATTCTTCAATGCGTGGTGATAGTTGACGGAGGCCTCGGACGCGCCCTTGGCGCGGGCGGTGCGGATATAATCCTGCCGCAATATTTCGAGCATCGAGGAGCGGGTGATCCGCATGGTCAGCGCGGCGCTGCGAAAGCCGACCGCCATCGCCGGAACGGCGTAGATCGCGAATGCCTCGGTCCAGGTCGCCGGGTTCGGGTTGAAGATCGGCATGGTTCCAAACATGGCAACCGACGCCATCAGGATCAGCAGACCTAGCCAGAACGACGGCAGCGACAGCCCGCTCAGGCTGACGACCCGCAAGGCATAATCGAGCCGGGTGCCCTGCTTCACCGCGCTGATGACGCCGAGCGGAATCCCGATCGCGGCGGAGAACAGCAGCGCCAGGGCGGCCAGCTTTGCGGTGATCGGAATCCGCGGCAGGATCTCCTGCAGCGCGGGCTTCTCGGAGACATAGGAATAGCCGAGGTCGCCCTGCAGCAGCCCGCCGATCCATTTCACATATTGTACGAAGATCGGCTGGTCGAGACCCAGCTCCCGCTCCAGATTGGCCTTGTCGGCCTGGTCGACGAATCCCGCGGCGTCGAACAGGATGTCGACGATATTACCGGGTACGATGCGCAGCAGCACAAAGATGATGACCGAGATCCCGAACAGGGTCACGAGCATCAAGGCGAGGCGCCGCACGATATAGGCAAACAACGGGCTGCTCCTGGCAGCGTGCATTCCGCAAAACGGTATTGCGATTGGAATGCGCGCGAATGTTAGAGGTTGGCGGGCGCGTCCTGCCGCGGCGCTACCTATCCATCCACACGTCCTCGTAGCGGTAACCGTTGTAGGAGCTGTTCACCATGATGGTGATGCCCTTGACATGAGGCTGCCAGCACGAGCCCATGCGGCTGTGGTAGATGATGGGGCGGGCAACGTCTTCCTGAAGCTTCTTGTCGATTTCCCAAACCAGCTTCTTGCGCTTGGCGATGTCCGTCTCGGCCGACTGCTCGTCGAAAAGCTTCTCGATCTCCTTGTTGCAGTAGTTGGTATAGTTCCGCTCCGAGCCGCAGGAATAGTTCTCGAAGAACGACTGGTCGGGATCATCAACGGCGTTGCCGGTCAAGTTGAGTCCGAGCGCATAGTCCTTGCGCGCGACCTTGGAGAACCAGTTGGCGGTCTCGACCACTTCGAGCTCGCCATCGATATAGATGTCCTTTAGCTGGTCGATCAGGATGATCGCAGGATCGCGGTAAATGGCAATGTTGCGCGTGGCGACCTTGACCGCGAGGCGCTTCTCGGGTCCGTAGCCCGCCTTCTGCATCAGCTTGCGGGCCTCCTCCCGGTTGGCTTTCACGTCTGGACCGTAGCCCGGAATCGTCTCCAGCATCTCCTTCGGCATGGCCCACAACCCGCCCGGCGCGGGCAGCATGGTGCCGCCGATATCCGCCTGACCTTCGAACAGGATCGAGACGAAGGCCTTGCGGTCCAGCGCCAGCGCCATCGCCCGGCGAATATCGAGATTGTCGAACGGCGGCGAGGATGAGTTGACGATGATGTTGGTGCTGACGTTGACCGGTTCGACCACACACACCGCTTTGGGGGCCTGTGTCTTGACGTCCTTGAGCAGCGGAATCGATACTTCGGTCGGGAACGTCATGTCGAACTGGCCGGAAATGAAGCCGAGAATGGCCGTCGACCGGTTGGTGATGATGGTGTACTCGATGCCGTCGAGATGCGGCAGGCCCTTTTTCCAGTAGTCCGGGTTCCGGGCGATCTTGATCGATTCGTTGGCCTTGAACTCGACGAACTTGAACGGGCCGGTGCCGGTCGGTTTGGTGCGCATGTCGCCGGGCGAGACGTGGCAGGGATAGACGGGCGTATAGCCGGAAGCGAGCAGCGCCAGCAGCGCCGGCTGCGGTCGGTTCAGGTTGAACGCAACTTCCAAGTCGCCCTTCGGCGTGACGTCGACCACCTCATTGTACCAGGACTTGCGCGGGTTCTTGCGGAACTTCTGCTGCGACTTGCCCATCAGCATGTCGAATGTGCATTTGACGTCGGCTGCCGTGAAGGGTTTGCCGTCGTGCCACTTGACGCCCTGCCTCAACTTGAAGCTGAGCGTTTTCCTGTCGTCGCTCCAGGCCCAGCTCTCCGCGAGATCCGGAACGATCGAGTCCATTGAGTTTTGCGCCACGTCCTGCTTGTAGATGACGAGGTTGTTGAAGATCGGCATGAAGGGAATGTTGACCGAATAGGTCGCCTCCTCGTGGATCGAGGCGCTGGCCGGACTATCCCGATGATAGACCTTCAGGATGCCGCCCTTCTTGGGCTCGGCAGCAAGCGCAGCCACGTTGGAAGTCGCCAACAAAGACACCGCCACCGCGGCAAGCGCGCGCACACTTCGCATGTTCCCTCCCGTCGATCATTCAGCCTCATTGGGCCGATTGTCGCGGAGGTTAGCCATGACGGAGCGCCGACGCAACCGGCAAGGCCGGACCCGGCATTGATCCAGCGAACCAATGCAATTCCACGCACCGGCTGACGCAATGACGGCGCTGTTGGTGCGGCGCGCAATGGTTTCGACCGCCGGAACCGGTCAAACCTCCGGCCTGTCGCCGCCCTTCCGGCCGAGAATTTCGCCGGGGTCGCCACCAACGTCGAGGCCATCAGCGATTCAGCGCTACCTCCCTGAATGCGGCCACGAGCGGTCTTTCCAGCTTTCCTTCCATGCTCCGGATGATTTCATAGGCCTGTTCCCGGGGCATGGTCGGCTTGTAGTGGCGATGTTCGATCAATGCCGCAAAGATATCGGAAATGGTCAGGATCCGGACGATATCGGAGATGCTGGCGGCGCAAAGCGCGTCGGGATATCCGCTTCCGTCGAGGTATTCGTGGTGGTGGCGCACGGCGTCGAGGATCTCCGGAGAAGCACCGGCATTCTCCTTGAGCACGTCGTATCCCGCCGCGGGATGGGTTTCGATCAGCGCACGCTCCCGGTCATCAAGGCGCCCAGGTTTGTCCAGGACCGCGAGCGGAATTTTGGCCTTGCCGATGTCATGAAAAATCGCGGCCGAATACAGCCGCTCGATGTCCGCATTCGGTACGCCCAGACATAGTCCAAAATCGACGGCTATTCCGGTCACCAAAAGGCAGTGTTGATAGGTGCTCTCGTGGTGGCGGCGAACCGTTTCGAGCCAGCTGGACAGCCCATTCTCAGCGATGCTGTCCGCGATTTTGCGGCCTGCGCGCTTCGCGTCGCTGACATCGATGAGCTTGCCGCTTGACACCGCCGAGAACATCGAGGCGAGGGCGGTCGCGCCGGACGTCGCCGCTTCGCGGGCACCCGGCAAGGCCTCGATCGCGATCGTCCGGGAAGGACTGTCGACCAGTGCGGCCAACAAGCTGGCCTGGTTGACGGGATTGACAAGTACGCGGGTCGCCCCGAGCGCATGGGCTTGAACCGTAAACAGGCGCGCCTTGTGATCGGTGATGAAGATACGCGTGCGTACGTGACTTAATCTTCCGAACATCTCCTTGAGGGTCGCAATACTGTCAACCGCTCTCAGATCTGCCGTGACGACGACAGCGTCGGGTTTGCTGTGTCGCGTATCTGCATCGCTCAGCAATTCGGATGTTACCGCGCAATGCTGGTCCAGCATGGCGCGAAGGCCCATAAGCCCGGCAACAGAGTCTGCGACAACATGAACGGTCATGGACCTCAAACGGCCTCGCCGGTCGACGGTTGCTTCAGATAGGTTTTCCTGGCCTTGTCTCGTTCCAGAAACTGGACGCCGATCTCATCGCCGGCTACACGGACCATCCGACAGCGCCGAAACGCAAGGCCTGTCGAAGATAGCAGCAGGAAGAATTCCTTGAGGTCCAATCCTTCGAAGGAGCCCTCGATGCACAGTCGCGCGCCGGTTTGCGAGACGTCGATCATGATGCAGTCGCGGCGCCAGGTGCCATCAATCCCCATGATGTGAACGTGGATGCCGCGTTCGAAATCGACACGCTCGCTCTTTCTCTTTCCATATGCCATGTGCCGAATCCGATCGATGAGATGTCCTCGTTAACGTTCCTCGCACTTGCCGCGCAGAACTGCCTTGACCGAAGCCGTCGCCGGGCGTTCGATTTCGACGGGTCCGCTAGATCAATCTCGCGCTTCTCGTATCCTGCCAGGCGCGTCGTCCCTGCGAAGCCTGGCTACCGTCTTTCCGAAGAACCGCTTTGAACGGAGTCGTCGAGGCAGTCGAACAAAGAGGAGCTAAGGGCACCTTGCACGACCGCAATCCTGAAATTGGCGCGGGGCGTCATTGCCCCCTCAACATTCACTTCCTGCACGGGCCAAGGGGCCAGCATCAACACGCAGAACCTTCAATAACTCCAGAGTACACTCCAAATGGAAATGTTCCGTAAATGATCGTGTGTCCGGTGGCGGACAGAAAGGTTCGGTGAAAAGTAGGGTCTGATCATACCTAAGTCCGTGCGGTTAGCGTCTGCTCACACGGCCTTTCGGGATGGATTAGCGGAGCTGTTCTTTGATGCGCTGCAGTAATGTTACGTACCAATGCGTGGTTCGCCGGACTTCTCAATAAACGAAACATTCAAAATATTCTGGGAGATTGGCTGCCGGGCTTTAGGTCATGGAGGAGCAGTCATGCATCCGCGACGGTTCGTGCGCGTACGGCCTACAGGCAGGGATTCCGACGCGGCCAAATTGATCGTTGGCCCGAAAGGTCCGATCATTGATTGCAGGGTGATCGACTATTCTCCGGGCGGCGCCTGTCTCCACGTGATGGGGCAGCCGCAGCTGCCCAACCGATTTGAGTTGCTGTTCGGCGGCACCAAGAAACGTTGCCGGGTTGTTTGGACCGACGGGCGACGGCTGGGAGTCGCGTTCTAACGAAGATCTCGTGCCGCGCGGAAAAGCCGGTCAAACCTCCAGCTTGTCGCCGCCCTTCAGGTCGAGAATTTCGCGGGCCTCGTCCGACGTCGCCACCTGCAGGCCGAGGCCCTCGATGATCTTGCGGGCGAGCGTGACCTGCTCGGCGTTCGACGCGGCCATCCGGCCGGGCGCCGCCCACAGCGAGTCCTCGAGGCCGACGCGGATATTGCCGCCCATGGCGGCGGCCATTGCCGCGATCGGCAATTGGTTGCGCCCGGCGCCCAGCACCGACCACACCATCTTGTCGCCGAACAGCCGGTCGGCGGTGCGCTTCATATGAAGCACGTCCTCCGGATGCGCGCCGGTGCCGCCCTGCAGGCCGAACACCGTCTGCACGAACAAGGGGGGCTTCACCATGCCCTGTTCGAGGAAGTAGTTGAGGTTGTAGAGATGCGCGGTATCGTAGCATTCGAACTCGAAACGGGTGCCCGTCTCCGACAGCGTCTTCAGCACGTATTCGATGTCCTGGAAGGTGTTGCGGAACACGATGTCCTTGTTCTGCAGGTGCTTGAGCTCCCAGTCATGCTCGAATTTCTTGAAGCGGTTCAGCATGCCGAAGAAGGCGAAGTTCATCGAGCCCATGTTGAGGGACGCCACCTCCGGCTTGTAGACCGCGGCGGGGCGAACGCGCTCGTCTACCGTCATGGTCGGTGCGCCGCCGGTGGTGAGGTTGATCACGCAGTTGGAGCGCTGCTTGATGATTTTCAGGAACGGCGCGAACGCCTTCGGGCTTTGATCGGGCTGGCCGGTCCTGGGATTGCGCGCGTGCAGATGCACGATGGCGGCGCCTGCTTCCGCGGCATCGACCGCGGCGTCGGCGATTTCCTGCGGCGTCACCGGCAGCGCCTTCGACATCGAGGGGGTGTGGATCGCGCCGGTCACGGCACAGGTGATGATGACTTTGCGGCTCATGGAATGCTCACTTTCTTGAGGTCGGTCGATATCAGGATTGGTCGCCTTGTTTGGCCTTGTGAGCGGCCAAGGCCGCCAGGCGCGCGTTGCGCCGCTGTGTCAACGCGGCGATCCGCTCCGGCGTCGGCTGGTGCGGCCATGCCGCGATCACCCGGTCCACATTGGGGCTCTGGTAGACTTCCGGTCCGGCGGCAGCGGCAGCCAATTCCCGATAGAAGCCGGTGTAGCGCGCGCAATAATCGGGGATGCCGCCCGGCGCATTGAGCTCGATGGTCTCGAACGGTCCCAGAAACGACCAGCGCAGGCCGAGGCCATCCTTGACGGTGTGGTCGAGGTCTTCGGCCGAGATATAGCCTTCGCCGACCAGGCGAAAGGCCTCCGCCAGCAGCGCGCCCTGCAGCCGGTTCAGCACGAAACCGTTGATCTCGCGGTTGATCGTGACAGGCACCTGTCCGATCTCGCGATAGATCGTTCGCGCCCGTTCGATCGCGTCGGGCGACGTCCATGCCGCGCCGCACAGTTCGACCAGCGGTACCAGATGCGGCGGATTGACGGGATGGCCGACCAGGCAGCGCGCCCGCCCCGGCAGCGCTTCGGTGAAGCGCGACGCCGTGATCGCGGAGGTCGAGGACACCAGCAGCGCGTGCGGCGGCGCGAGCTTGTCGAGCTGGGCGAAGATGGTTTTCTTGTCCTCGACGATCTCCGGCCCGTTTTCCTGGACGAACTCGACGTCGAGCAGGGCTTCCTGCAGGCTCGCAGCGATTGAGACCCGCGCCACCGCGCCGTCGGGATCGTTGCAAAGACCATGGCGGGCCAGCGCGTGCAACTCGTCGCGGATCAGGCGGGGCGCCGCCTTCAGCGTCGGAATATGCGGATCGTTGAGCCGCACATTCCACCCCGCACGCGCGAAGATCGTGGCCCAGGCGCGCCCGATCAGGCCGGAGCCTACGATGGCGACATTGCGTTCAGTATGGGCCATTTTCCGTTCTCACAACCTTCGTCTCACAGCCAGAGCACCTTGCGGCGCAGATCGAGATCGTCGCGCAGCGCCTTCGACGGCCCCTGATGGATCACCCGGCCGCGCTCCAGCGCCACCGTCGTATCGGACAATGCCAGCGCCAGATCGAGATGGTGATCGACGATGATGATGGCGATTTCCTTGCGCAGCCGGTCGAAGGTTTCGAACAATTGCTCTACCACGGTCGGCGCCAGCCCCTCGAAAGGTTCGTCGAGCAGCAGGACCCGCACGTCGCCCGACAGCGCGCGAGCCACCGCGACCATCTGCTGCTCGCCGCCGGAAAGGTAGTCCGCCGGGCTGTCGAGCCGCTCCTTGATGCGCGGGAAGTATTCGTAGATCCGCTCCCGGGTCCAGTGCACGCCGTTGCCGGTCTGTCGCTTCAAGCCGCCAAGCTCGAGATTCTGCTCGACGCTCATGCCGGCGAACAGGCCGCGGCCCTGCGGCACGTAACCGATGCCGAGCCGCGCATTCAGTGCCGACGAATTGCCGATCAGCTCGTTGTCCGCAAGCTTGATCGACCCGTTTGCCGCCGGTGCGATCCCGATCAGCGTCTTCAGCAGCGTCGACTTGCCGGCGCCGTTACGGCCCAGCAGCGCGATGATCTCGTTTTCGTGCAGCGTGAAATTGACGTCGTTGAGAATGTGGCTCTTGCCGTAGAAGGTATCGACGTTGGTCGCCGTCAGCAGCGCGCTGACGCGGGCGGCGGTTTCGCGCGGGCGCGCCGCGACTTCCGTGGCGCCGGAGCCGATATAGACTTCCTGCACCTTAGGGCTGGCGCGCGCCTCTTCGACCGTGCCGTCGAGCAGCACCCGGCCCTCGTTCATGACGGTGACATGGTCGGCGAGCTGAAACACCCGGTCGATATCGTGTTCGACCAGCAGCACCGGCAAGTCCGACGAGATTCGCTTGATGATGGCGCCGATGCGCTCGCGCTCGGCGGCGGCAAGCCCGGCGAGCGGCTCGTCGAGCAGCAGCACGCGGGGCGCGGTGGCGAGCGCCACCCCCATATCGAGCAGGCGCTGGCCGCCATAGGACAGCATGCCGGCTTCGGCCTTCTCGATGCCAGCCAGGCCCAGATAGCGGATGGTGGCGTCGGTCTCGGCATTGATCGCCTCGATCGACAGCGCATTGGTGATGGGATCGAAGCGGCGAGGGTGCCGCGCCTGCACGGCCAGGCGGATGTTTTCGCCGACGCTGAGCGCCGGAAACAGATTGGTGATCTGGAACGAGCGGCCGATGCCGGCATGCGCGATCTCCTCCGGCGTCTCGCCGGCGATCGGCTGGCCCAGCAGCGATACCGTGCCCTGGTCCGGCGGAAACATGCCGGACAGCAGATTGAACGCCGTGGTCTTGCCGGCGCCGTTGGGACCGATCAGCGCGTGCAGGGTGCGGTCGGCAATCGAGATGTCGATGCCCTGCACCGCCTTGATGCCGCCAAAGCTCTTGACGATGTGGCGGGCCGACAGCACGGCCCCGTCGACATGGGATTTCGGCCGCAGGAACTCGGGCAGCGGCAGCGCTTCGATGCGGCGCGCCGACATCGCGGCGTCCTCGGTGGTCTTCCTGCGGAACGGCGCGATCAGCCGCTCGGCGACGCCGACCAGACCCGTTGGCGAAAACACGATGAAGCCGACGAACACCAGTCCGAACCAGAACAGCCAGTTCTCGGTGTAGATGCCCAAAAACTCGCGGAACAGGATGAAGAACAGCGCGCCGAGCGCGGGGCCGAGGAAGCTGCGCATGCCGCCGATCACGACCATCGCCAGCAATTCGCCTGAAAATGCGACCGAGATCGGATCGGCCGAAGTCATGCGGTTCTGAAACAGCAAGAGTATGCCGGCAAGTCCGGTGATGCCCGCGGACAGCACGAAGGCCGCCAGCTTGTAGCGATTGGTCGGATAGCCGAGGAAACGCGCGCGCTGCTCGTTCTCGCGGATCGCCACCAGCACGGTGCCGACGGTCGAGTTATGGAAGCGCCACAGCAGGACCAGCACGAGGAAGGCGATGGCGGCGACAAACCAGTAGTAGTTGGTGGAGGATTCAAGATTGACGCCGAACAGCGTCGGCCGGGTGATGCCGCCGAGGCCGTTCTCGCCGCCGGTGACGTCGGTCCAGCGGAACGCTACCGCATACAGCATCGCCGCCAAAGCCAGCGTCAGCAGCGAAAAATACACGCCGCGCCGGCGCAGGATCAGGAATCCGAACGTAACGGCGACGGCCATCACGATCAGAACGCCGGCAATCGCCGGGCCGAAGAACGAGTCCGGCAACACATTGCGCTGGATCAGCGCCGCCGCATAGGCGGCGAGTCCGAACCAGGCGCCATGGCCGAACGAAACGAGGCCGGTGTGGCCGACCAGGATGTTCAGCGCCATGCAGGCCAGCGCGAAGGTGACGACCTCGGAGGCCGAAGTCATGGTGAGTCCGAGCGCGAGCAACACCGGCGGCAGCACCAACAGTCCGAGGGCGGCGACGGCAAGCGGAATGGGCAGGCGTTTCATCATGTCAGCGGCTCACTCGAACCGCGTGATGCGTTCGCCGAACAGGCCGCGCGGCCGGAACAGCAGCACCAGGAGCATCAGGAGGTAAATCGCTGCGGTGGAAGCCGCGGAATATCCGATGCCGACCATGACACCCTTGACGAGCCCAACCAGCAAGGCCGCGGCCACCACGCCCCAGAACGATCCGAGGCCGCCGATCACCACCACGACGAAGGCCGGCGTGATGATTTCCTGGCCCATCGCCGGATGGATCGGGCCGATGCCGAGCGCCGCCACCGCGGACATGTAGGGCTGCAGGGAAATTCCGAGCGCGCCCACCATGTCGGGATTCTGCACGCCGGCGCGCACGACGCGGCCGAACGATGTCTTCTGCAGCAGCAGCCACAATGCGGCGATGCAGGTGATGGCAATGCCCAGCAGCACCACGCGGTAGAATGAATAGATGAAGCTGCCGATCGCGACCTGTCCGCGCAGCCATGGTGGAATCGAGTAGGACAAAGGCGGCGCGCCAAAAATCATCCGCAGCGCCTGTTCGGCCACCATGGCGAGGCCGAACGTCATCAACAGCGAGAGGATCGGATCGGAGCGGTAGAAGCGGCGGAACAAGGTCCGCTCGATCACCACGCCCATCAACGCCACCACCACCGGCGCCACCACGAACGAGCCGCCGAAGCCGAGATAGGGCGACAGCACCAGCGTGAGATAGGCGCCGATCGCATAGAACGCGCCATGCGCAAGGTTGACGATACCGCCGAGCGAGAAGATCAGCGACAGGCCGAGCGCGATCAGGAGGTAATAGACGCCGTCGAGCAGGCCGTTGAGGATTTGCTGGGCGAGCAACATGGCGGACATGGTTTTGGCCTCGGCCAGTGGGGTCTCAATGAGATAGATGGTTTCGAAGCCGTCATAGCGAGCGAAGCGAAGCAATCCAACTTTGCTGCGGCAAGCTGGATTGCTTCGTCGCTGCCGCCTCCTCTGCGAGCTACGGCGGACGAGTCGTTGCTCGCAATGACGAAAATGAGGCCCATCAGGTGGGCCGCATTCAGGTCAGTCCCTCAGCTCGGGAACGTGCAGCTATTCTCTTCCTTGGTGGCGGCGATGATTTCCAGGTCTTCGCTGGGGCCGGGCACCGCCGGACTGGACGCGAAGATGTCCCACTGGTTCTTGATCTTGTCGGCGGGCAGCGCGGTGACTGCGTACATTTCATGCATCAATTGATGATCCGAGCTGCGGAAATAGCCTTCCCGCGTCTTCAGAATGTCGAACTTCGCACCCTTCTCGAAGTGCTCGATGATCTTCGGCGACTCCGCCGATTTCAGGTCATTGATGGTCTTGGCCACGATCTTGGTGGCGACGTAATCGCCCCAGGCCTGGTTCTCCGGCGGCTTGTTGTACTTCTTGGTGAAGGCCGCCACGAATGCCTTGCTGCCGGGGGTATCGAGCAAATGATGCCAGACCACCGGCCAGGTGCCGACGAAGTTGCCCTTGCCGGCTGCCCAGGCCAGCGCGGTGTCGAAGCCGAAGCCGCCGACCGGGAAGGTCAGGCCGAATTCCGCGTATTGCTTGAGGAAGTTGGTGATCTGGTTGCCGGCGAGATTGATCACGACCAGATCGGGCTTGGCCTCGCGGATCTTGAGCAGATAGGCGGAGAAGTCGGTGGCATCGGTCGGCACCAGATCGTCGCCGGCGAAATTGCCGCCATTGGCTTCCATGAAGCGTTTTGAAACCTTCAGCAGGTCATGGCCGAACGCATAGTCCGCGGTCAGCGAATACCACTTCTTGCCCTTGACCAGGCCGTCGCGCAGGAACGAACGACCGACGGTTTTGACGTACATCGAGTTCTGCGACTCGACATGAAACATGTAGCGCTGGCAATCCTTGCCGCGCAGCGCGTCGGAGTTGCCGCCGGTATTGATGAACAGCGTCTTGGTGCGCGAGGCGACCTGCGCGATGGTCAGGCACGAGGCGGAGGAGATTTCGCCGATGATGCAGGCAACCTTGTCGCGCTCGATCATGCGCTCGGCCTTGGTCGAAGCGGTCTGCGGATTGACCGAATCCTCCTTCAGAAGCTCGACCTTGCGGCCCATTATGCCCCCGGCGGCATTGATCTCTTCCACTGCGAGATCGGCGGCCATCACGGCGTATTCGCCGAGCGGTCCGAGGAAGCCGGTGCGCGGCGTCAGATGGCCGATCTTGATGATGTCGGCGGTCTGGGCGCGCAAGATCGCCGGCGCGGAGATTCCCGACGCCAGGGCAATGCCGCCGGCGGTCTTCAACAGGCTACGGCGGGTGAATTGATTATTGTTGGACATCAGCCTTCATCTCCCGGTGCGGCCGCGTGGGCTGCGGCTGTTTCTTCTTCCGGCTAGCGCCGCACGGCCCGCTCTTGAAAAGCGGTTCGTGTCGCTTGCCGTGATCTATGATCACAGTTAGAGTTGCAAAAGTCCGGGCCGTTGTCGAGTCCTCCGTCGAAAATCCCGGGCGCAAGGGGAATCTCGCGTTGAACCTGCCCGCCGCGCTCAATCTGGTGGAGCCGCTCGACCGTCAGACGCTGGGCGAGCGCGCCTATGCGAAACTGGCCGATCTCCTGATGTCCGGCCGGCTGGCGCCGGGCGAGAAATTGTCGCTGCGCGCCGCGGCGGACATGCTCGGCGTCTCGATCATGCCAGTGCGCGAGGCGGTGTCGCGGCTGGTCGCCGACAAGGCGCTGGAGGTGACGCCGAACCGCGCGGTCCGCGTGCCCCTGATGTCGGCGGCGCAATTTCGCGACCTAACCAAAGTGCGCATCGCCATCGAGGGTCATGCGGCAGCGCAGGCAGCAGGGCATCGCGACAGCAGCGATCTCATATCGATCGGGCGCGCCGAAGAAGCGATGAGGATGGAAAGCCGGTTGCCCGCGCCCGACCTGCCGCGGGCGGTTGAGCTCAACAAGACCTTTCATTTCGCGGTGTATGAAGCGGCGCATTCGCCGACCCTGGTCGAAATCATCCGCGCGCTCTGGCTGAAAGCGGGGCCCGTGATCAATCTCGATCTGCGCGCCAATCCCGAAAGGCTGGCGAAGGGCGATGCGATCCGGTTTCATGCCGACGTGCGTGACGCCATCACCGCTGGCCATGGCGAAGCCGCGCAGGCCGGAATTGCCGCCGATATCCGCAGCGCCGCGGATTTCATTCTTTCGCGCGGCGGGCTTGCCGACTGACCATCCAGCAAACACATCTCGGAGCGATCATGGATCTCGAACTCAAGGGTTTGCGCGTGCTGGTAACCGCCGGCGCAAACGGCATCGGGCTTGCGATCGCGCGGCGCTTTGCAGCCGAAGGCGCCAAGGTTCACACCTGCGATGTCGATGAAATGGCGTTGTCGGCGCTGGCTGCCAGCGATCCCGGGATCACCGCGACGCCATGCGACGTCTCCGACCGCGCGGCCGTCCAAGGGTTGTTCGCGGAAGCGGTGAAGAAGCTCGGCGGCCTCGACGTGCTCGTCAACAACGCCGGCATCGCCGGGCCGACCGCAAAAGTCGATGAGATGAATCCGGAAGACTGGGACCGCTGCCTGGAAATCTGCCTGACCGGGCAATTCAACTGCACCCGCCTCGCGGTGCCGCATCTACGCAAGAGCAGCAACGCGTCGATCGTCAATATCTCGTCGGCGGCGGGCCGGCTCGGCTTTGCCATGCGCACGCCCTACGCCGCGGCGAAATGGGGGGTGATCGGCTTCACGAAATCACTGTCGATTGAGCTCGGGCCGGACAACATCCGCGTCAATGCGGTCCTGCCGGGGCTGGTTGCCGGCGACCGCCAGCGCCGGGTGCTGGAAGCCAAGGCGCAGCAGCGCGGCATTTCCTACGCCGAGATGGAGCGGACCGCGTTTTCTTATACCTCGATCAAGGACTACGTGACGCCAGAGCAGATCGCCGACCAGATCCTGTTCATGTGCAGCCCGCGCGGCAGGACGATTTCGGGGCAGGCGATTTCGGTTTGCGGCGACACCCAGATGCTGGGATAATTGATGAGGAATGTTCGGACGCCCGGCGGAGGGTTTCATGAATGTTGGACCATGGCGCCGGACGGTCGTCGCGCTTGGCTGCGCGGCATGGATGGCAGGCCCGGCATGGGCTGAGCCTGCAAAACTGTCTAGCTACAACGCCGACATCCGCGAGAGTTCGATATCCGGCATCTCGTCCGGCGCGTACATGGCGGTTCAGTTCGGCATGGCTTGGTCGTCGGTGATCAGGGGCGAGGGCGCGGTTGCCGGCGGGCCGTATTGGTGCGCGAAAGCGGATGCCAGCGACTTTTTCAACGGCTATTGGCTCCCGGTGATGACCGCGACCGGCGCATGCATGTCCGGGCCGCCGCCCGACCTGAGCGGCTCTTTCGCGAAGGCCGACGCCAAAGCGGCGTCCGGCGAGATCGATTCGCTGCAGTTCCTGCGCCGGCAGAAGATATACCTCTTCCACGGCTTTAATGACGCCGTGGTGGCGAGGCCGGTCACCGATGCGACCGCGGCGTTTTACCGCCACTATCTGGGCGAGACCAACCGAGGCAATCTTTACTACCAGACGTCAGTCGGGGCGGGTCATTCGCTGGTCGTAGCGCGGGATCCGCGCGCCGACGGCATCAAGACCTGCGCGGCCAACTCCGGTCCGTTCATCAATGCGTGCGGTTACGACCAGGCCGGGATCGTTTTGCAGTATATTTACGGCGCGCTGAATCCGCCCAACCGCGGGCAACTGAGCGGGACCGTCAAGCGCTTCGACCAGTCTGTTTATACCGGGCCCGACAGCACCAGCCGGCTGAGCCTGGGCGACACCGGCTATTGGTTCGTCCCCAGAGAATGCGAAGCCGGCGAGGCGTGCCGCGTACATGTCGCCCTGCACGGATGCAGGCAGCACGCAGGCGAAATCAATCGGCGTTTCATCGATGAAACCGGCTACAATGCCTGGGCCGACACCAATCGCCTGATCGTGCTTTATCCGCAAACGACATCGAGTTCGTATAGGCCGTACAATCCACGAGCGTGCTGGGACTGGTGGAGTTATGTCAACCACGAGGACAGCTATGTCACCAGGTCGGGGGCGCAGATCCGGACCATCAAGGCGATGCTCGACGCGCTGACGGCAAGTGCCGTGGCGGTGACCGTCGCCGCGCCGGCGCAAGCCGTGGCGCCGAACCGTCTCACGGTCATCGACACATCGGACACAGGAGCGGCTCTGGCGTGGGCCCCGCAAGCCGGCGCGGCGGTCTACCGCGTCTCGCGCGCCGGCGCCGATGGTTCGTTCGCGGCGGTGGGAGATGTGACAGGTCCGAGTTTCGCAGATTGGGGGCTGACGCCGCGATCTTCCTATCGTTGGCGGGTTTCGGCGCTCGTGAACGGTATCGAGGGTCCGGCATCGGAGGAAGTCGCTGCCACCACCCGGTCTGCTCCCGCTCCCTGCCACAGGCCCGGCACGTGTCCGGTCGGGCAATGACAGCGGCCGAGAGCCGGGGGGCTTTCGAGGTCCCGGTCTTTTGCACCATGCGGCCAAAGCGGCGTAAAAGCTCCGGATGATTCCGTGGAAGCAGATCGATATCGCACGCGTGCCGGGCTCGGACGTCGAACTTCGCCTGATGCAGCGAGGCGACGAGTTCTCCATGAAACTCGGCCAGAACGAGTTGATGAACAGCCGTCTCTCGGGATCGGAAGAAGCGCTTGCCACGCTGGCCTGTCGAAGACTTGAAGCAGTCAAGGCACCGCATCTGTTGATCGGAGGGTTGGGCATGGGGTTCACGCTGCGCGCCGCGCTCGCCGTATTGGGACCGAAGGCGCGGATCACGGTGGCCGAACTGGTGCCCGCCGTGATCGGCTGGGCGCGGGGCCCGATGGCGGAGATATTCGGCGACAGCCTCGACGATCCGCGCGCCAATATCCTGAGCGTTGATGTCATCGAGATGATCGGATCTCATTCCTCGGCGTTCGATGCGATCCTGCTCGATGTCGACAACGGTCCGGAAGGGCTGATCCGCAAGGCCAATGATGCGCTTTACGATTTCGCGGGATTGACGGCGATCCGCCGGGCGCTGCGGCCGGGCGGCGTTCTCGCGGTCTGGTCGTCGGGACCGAACCCGGCATTTTCCAGGCGGCTTCGCGACGCCGGCTTCGACGTCAATGAGGTCGCCGTGCGCGCCACCACCAGGCGCAGCGGCGCACGCCATCTGATCTGGTTCGCGACCAGAAAAGCCTAGCCGCCTTCGTCGACTTCGTCGGTCCAGACCTTGAAACTCACCAGCGTGTTCGGCCCAAAGGTCTGGGTAATCGGCACGTCGGACGCGTCGCGGCCCTGGGCGATCAGCACCCGGCCGATCCGCGGAATGTTGTTGCGGGCGTCGAAGGTGTGCCAGTGGCCGCCGAGATAGACCTCGAACCAGCCGGCGAAATCTCCGGCGGCCCACGGCTTCGGCATGCCGATATCGCCGAGATAGCCGGTGCAATATCGCGCCGGTATATTCATGCAGCGGCAGAATGCGATGGCGAGGTGGGCATAGTCGCGGCAGACCCCCTTGCCCTCGTTGAATACTTCCCACGCCGTCATGGTGGCGCGGGCGTGCTCGTAGCCGAACGCGATGTGGTTGTGAACGAAATCGCAGATCGCCTGCACCCGCGCCCAGCCCGGCGCGGTTTTCTCGAACATCCTCCAGGCCACGTCGGAAAGCCGGTCGGTCTCGCAATAGCGGCTGCCGAGCAGATAGACCAGGGTCTCCGCCGGCAGATCCTCCACCGCATGCTGAACGGCCGAAGGCACGATCGGGTCGGGCAGGCCGCTGTCGCGGACCATCCCGTCAGCGGCCAGCCGCACGCGGCCGGCCGGCGCGACAATGCGGCTACACCAGTTGCCGAAACCGTCGCGATAGGGCGTGATGGCAACCGAGGGGCTGACGGTCAGAAAATCGGGTATCAGGACGTCGGACGCCCGCGTGAAGTGGGTACCCAGCACCATGATCATCGGTGTCGGTTGCGGAAAGTCGAATATCATCTCGTACCCGACACGTATCTTCAACGGAATACTCCCGATGCTCTCGTGATCTGAAAAATGGCCGACGCCGGACGCATGCTCGATTGGTCGCTTGAATACGGCGGGCACGGCAGGCGCGCAATCAGTCTGGCCCGCTGACCCATTCAATCACACAGGCGCCCTCACGAAATGGCGACGGGTTCCGTCGAATACAAGCCGCAGCGGCCAGAGGATCCTATCGAGTTCGTGAATCGCACGGCGATGAGGCAACATTATCGCCAAGCCGTAGTTCCCCGGACGGCGATTGGTTCCTCCGCGCCACCGTCCTTCTTGATTTAGCTCGCTATTTGCTCGCGATAGGTGCAGCAATGGTCTACGCTGGCTCAAGGCCCATTGGCAGTGCTTGGCGGCAAAAGTTTCTGAGCGCGACTGCCAACTGATTGTCGTAGCGACGCGCGCATACGTCGTTCGGCAACCGTCCTCCGGTCGATCCTGCATCGGCTCTCGAGCAAGAGCAAGGCTGCCCATGTCAGCGAATTCAACGGAAGTGCCGAACGTCCTCATTGTGGAGGACGAGATGATGCTGCGCATGCGCGCGGTCGATATTGTCGAGGATGCCGGATTCCACTCGGTGCAGGCGGTCAATGCCGACGAGGCGATGTCCATCCTGGAGTCCCGCTCGGATATATCGCTGCTGTTCACCGACATTCAAATGCCCGGCAGCATGGACGGCCTCAAGCTGGCGCACACCGTGCACAACCGCTGGCCCGGCATCAAGATCATCCTGGTTTCCGGCCAGGTGAAGCCGTCGGTAGCGGAGAGGCCGGTCGACAGCCGCTTCTTTGGCAAGCCGCTGGGTGACCGGCAGATGATCACCGAGTTGCAGTCGATGGTGGGCGCGGGCGCGTTGAAGATCGTTCCAGGTGCAGCCATTCCTGCAGTGGCTGCGAACTCTCACGCAACAGCGCCGCCCGAGCCCCTTTCCGCACATGAGGCTGTGTTGTCCGCGGAGAACGACAGCCTGCGGCTGTTGCTCGAACAGGCCGGCATCGACGCCAAGGTGCTGCTGGCGCAGGCCGGCATCGACGCCAAGGAGCGCGAGGCCGCCGACAAGCTGCAGAAGCTGATTCTGGGTGAACTGCATCATCGCATCAAGAACACGCTGGCCACCGTCAGCGCCATCGCGTCGCAGAGCTTTCGGGCCGCGCCCACGATCGAGCACGGGCAGGAGGCGATGGAGGGCCGGCTGCTGGCGCTCGGACGCGCGCATGATCTCCTGATGCAGATCAGCTGGTCCAATGCCAGCCTCACCCACACCTTCAGCGGCGCGACCGAGCCGTTCGAAAGTCAGGGCGCCAGGCGATTTCACTTCAGCGGACCGGATCTCCGGATTACCTCCGGCGCCGTCATTGCGCTTGCGATGACTTTCAACGAGCTCTGCACCAACACCACGAAATTCGGCGCGCTCTCGACCCCGACCGGCCGCGTCGAAATCGCTTGGTCGATCGACGACGACAAGCAGCGGCTTCGCCTGACCTGGAGCGAAAAAGGCGGCCCGCCGGTCAAGCCTCCGCAACGCCGCAGCTTCGGCACCCGCATGATGGAGTCGCTGGGCCAGCAATTGAACGGCCAGGTGCAGCTCAGCTACGCTCCGTCCGGCTTTGTTTACGCGCTGGATGTGCCGCTCGGCTCGCTGATCGCGGCGGCGTAACGAGTGCCATTGCCGGTGCGGGGCGCAGGCCTTGAGCCGCGCTCCCGCTCACACCATGGCCGTCAACTTCTCTTTGGTCGGACTGCATGCGAGGTCTCATCCCTGGTTAGCCCGGCCGCCTGTTGCAACTCGCGCCGGAACTCGTCGCGCCTTTCGTGGATGGAGGCGATGACCAGCCCGGTAGCCTGCCCGAGGCCGATAAGCGCCGCTTCCGACAATTGCAGGCTGGCCTCGATCGTTTCGGGCACGGCGTCGGTAACGCCGATCGCATAGAGGTGGCGCGCATGGGCGGCGTCGCGGGCGCGCGAAACGATGACGATATCGCTTCTCAGCGCGCGCACCTGTCTGACGACTTCGTCGATGCCGGCCTCCGCGGCAACCGTCACGATCACGGCCTTGGCGTCCATGATTCCGCAGCTCTTGAGGAATTCCGGGACCGTGGCGTCGCCGTAATAGACCTCGCGCCCGCGTCGCCGTTGTTCGGGCACGGCGGCAGCGTCATTGTCGACTGCGAGGTAACGACAGCCGTGCCGGTCCAGCAGTGAGCAGACGACCTGCCCGACCCGGCCGTGTCCGACGACGATGGCGTGTCCGGCGCCGCCGCTCGGCACGACGGTGAGTTCGGGATCGAGCGGTCGGCGCTCCCGGAACCTCGGCGCCAGTCGCCGCGCGGCCAGAGACAGCGCTGGAATCAGCGCCATGGTGATCGATGTCACCGTCAAGGCGAAGCCGGACACGTCGACGACGATGAGCCCGAGCGAAGTCGCCAGGCCGATGCCGACGAATGCGAATTCGCCGCCGGGGCCGAGCAGAAGCCCCGCTTCGATCGCTGCGGACCAAGGCAAGCCGAAGAGCCGGGCGAGCCCGACGAGCAGGATCGACTTGATGATGATCAGGCCGGCTACGGAGGCAAAGAGCAACAACGGCTCGCGGACGAGTTCGCGGACGTCGATATTCATGCCGACGGTAAAGAAGAACACGCCAAGCAGCAGTCCCTTGAAGGGGCCGATGGTGGTTTCGATCGCCTTGCGGAATTCGGTCTCGGCGAGCAGCAGCCCCGCCATGAATCCCCCCAGCGCCATCGAAAGCCCGGCCAAGCCTGCGGCGACCGCGCTGCCGATGATCACGAATAGCGCCGCCGCCACGAACAATTCGGGGGAGCCGCTGGAAGCGACCAGCCGGAACAGCGGCCTCAGAAGCAGGCGGCCGACGATCACGATCGCTGACACCGCCAGGGTTGCATTCACGAAGGCGACCCCGAGATTGGTCATCACGGAGCTGTCGGTCCGGCTGCCCATGATGGAAACCAGGAGCAGGATCGGAACCACGGCCAGATCTTGCGCCAGCAGAACGGCGAAGCTGGTTCGGCCTGCCGTCGTGGCGAGCCGGCCGTGGTGGGAAAGGACCTCGATCACGATCGCGGTCGATGACAAAGCAAGGCACGCGCCGAGGATGATCGATACAGTGGCAGGGTTTCCGAACAGGCTGGCGATGCCGCCGATCACTGCGGCGCTGAGGACGATCTGGAGGGTTCCCAGTCCAAACACCAGCCGGCGCATGATCTTCAGGCGTTCGAAGGACAACTCCATGCCGATGATGAACAGCAGGAACACCACGCCGAGTTCGGCAATGCCGGCAACGTTCTTGGCGTCGACCACCGTTATCCAATACAGGAACGGAAACGCCTTGATCAGCGAGCCCAGCCCAAGCGGGCCCAGCAGCGCGCCTGCCGCAAGGTAGCCGAGCACGGGGCTGAGCCCGAAGCGGCGCACCATCGGCACGACGATGCCGGCCGTCCCCAGCACGACCAGCGCATCGCTGTAGACCTCGAGATTGATCGGCGCGGCCACTCATTGCCCTTCCGTCGGTCCGGACCAATCCGTACAGGATTACATGGCGCGGGCATATTCAAAGGTCATGCCCCGGCGTGTCTGCTGGCCGGCCATGGCGGGCATCGAGCGGGTTGGCGATGCCCTCACACGATCCGCGTCGCCTTGTCGCCCCAGTAGCGGTCCCGCAGCAGCCGCTTGTAGAGTTTCCCGGTCGGCAGCCGCGGCAGCTCCGCCTCGAAATCGATCGAGCGCGGCACCTTCTGGCGCGACAGCGACTGGCTGCAGAACTGGATCAGTTCCTCCGCGAGATCGGGCCCGGGCTTGATCCCCGGCATCGGCTGCACCACGGCCTTCACCTCCTCGCCGAGATCGGCGTTGGGCACGCCGAACACGGCGGCGTCCACGATCTTGGGATGGGTGATCAGGAGGTTCTCGCATTCCTGCGGATAGATGTTGACGCCGCCGGAGATGATCATGAAGGTCGCGCGGTCGGTCAGGTAGAGAAAATTGTCCTTGTCGACATAGCCGACGTCGCCGACCGTGCTCATGCTGCCGTCCGGAGAGCGCGCCTCCCTGGTCTTGTTCGGGTCGTTGAAGTATTCGAACGGCGTCGCGGTCTTGAACCAGACCGTGCCGGGCGTGCCCACCGGGCACGGCTTCATGTCCTCATCGAGAATGTGGAGGTCGCCGAGCAGCACGCGGCCGACGCTGCCGCGATGCGCCAGCCATTCCTCGCTGTTGCAGGCGGTAAAGCCGAGGCCCTCGGTGGCGCCATAATATTCGTGGATGATCGGGCCCCACCATTTGATCATGTCTTCCTTCACCGCCGCAGGGCACGGCGCCGCCGCGTGGATCGCGATCTCGAGCGACGACAGGTCGTGGCCTCTCCGCCTGGCCTCCGGCAGTTTCAGCATGCGCGAGAACATGGTCGGCACCAGCTGGGTGTGGGTGACGCCCCATTGCTCGACCAGGTCGAGGTAACGCTCGGGATCGAACTGCTCCATGATGATGACGGTGCCGCCGCTCTTGATCGCGAGATTGACGGCGGCCTGCGGCGCCGAATGATACAGCGGCGCCGGCGACAGATAGATCATGCCTTCGCGGTACTGCCACAGCTTGTGCAGGAAATCGAACAGCGGCAGTTGCTGGTCCGCCGCCAGTTCCGGCAGCGGCCGCAAAATGCCCTTGGGACGGCCGGTGGTGCCCGACGAATAGAGCATCGCGGTGCCGACGCATTCATCCGCGATCGGCGTGTCCGGTAACCCGGTCGTGGCCTCGCGCAGGCCGACGATGCGGTCGCTCTCGCCCGCACCGTCCACCACGATGCAGAGTTCGACCCTGGGGCATTCCTTGAGCGCCTCGCGGGCGACGTCGAGTTTCGCCGCGGACGTAAAGAGGACGCGGGATTCGCTGTTGCCGACGATGTAGGCAAGCTCGCCCGGCGTCAGATAGGAATTGACGCAGGTGTAATACAGCCCCGACCGCTCGCCCGCGCCGCAGGTTTCCAGGTAGCGGCTGTTGTTCTCCATGAAGATCGCATAGTGATCGAGCCGCTTCAGGCCGAGATTGCGCAACAGATGCGCCAGCCGGTTGCTGCGCGCCTCCAGCTCGCGATAGGTCACGGTCTCGCCGGACCCTGCCATGATGAAGGCGGGCTGCAGGGGGCGCAGATGAGCATGCTTGCCGGTGTACATTTTTTCTCCCGTTTTTTCTCAGGCGGCCATAACGAGGATCTCGCGCACCTGCGCGGGGGAATCGATCTTGCGCGGGTTGCGCGGCACCCACGGCGTCCCCATCGCCTGTTCGGCGATGCGATCGAAATGCTCGGGGCCGATCCGCACGTCCTGCAGGCTGCGCGGCATGCCGAGGCCGCGAATGAAGGCATCCAGCACGTCGCCGGCATCCTGGCCGGGTTGTCCCATCGCCGCCGACACCAGCGCCTGCCGCTCCGCATTGACGGACTTGTTCCAGCGCATCACCGAGGGCAGCATCACGCAGGAAGTGTGTCCATGCGGCACGTCGAAGACGGCGCCGAGCACATAGCCGATGCCGTGGCTGGCGCCCATCGGCACGCCCGACGACAACGGACCCATCGAGAGCCATGTGCCGATCTGGCAATCCATCCGCGCGTCGAGATCCCCGGGGTCGGCCTTCACCCGTGGCAGGCCCTGCGCCAGCATCGACAATCCCTTGATCGCCTGGGCGTCGCCGTAAGGATGGGCCTCACCCGAGCACAGGCCCTCCACGCAGTGATCGACGGCGCGGATGCCGGTCGAAAGAAACAGCCATTGCGGCGTGTGCACGGTCAAAGCCGGATCGAGGATCGTCGCGCGCGGCATCACCAGAGGATGGGCCAGCCGCTCCTTGACTTTGGTGTGTTCGTTGGTGACGCCGGCAATGGCGCTGAACTCGCCGCCGGCGATCGTGGTGGGCACGCTGATCTGGCGCACGACAGGCGGATTCATGTCAGGCGCCGCGCCCTTGCCGGCGCGGACCCTGTCGATATCCTCGACGCTGCGCACATCATTGGCGAGACAGATCTGAACCGCCTTGGCGCCGTCGGTGATCGAGCCGCCGCCGACCGTGACGATCAGGTCGGCGCCGGCAGCGCGGGCCTGCTCCGACGCCGCGATCACGGCGGCACGCGGCGTGTGCGCCGGCATGGCATCGAACGTGCCCACGCAACGCGAGCCCAGCGCTTTCCTGATTTTTTCGATCTCGTCGGTTTGGCGGTTCAGCGTGCCGCTGACCATCAGAAAGGCCCGATTGGCGCGCAGGCGGTCGACCTGCGCCATGACCGCCTCGGCCGCGGCGGTTCCGAAGACCACCTCGTCCATGGCGCCGAACACGACACGCCCCTTATGCACGCTTGTCCCTCCCGAAGGTTTTGGTCTTGTTGCCGACTTCGGCGCAATCTAGCGAAGTCAGCGGGGAGGGGAACCACAAAATGATGCGAGCACGCATTCGCCCGGTGTACACTCAATGCGCTCGCCCGACCGGACGATGACGGCCGGGCTGATGCGACTACTGCATACGCAACAGCCGCAAGGCGAATTCGGCTAGGCCAGCACCCCCGCAACCTCCGCCAGCGTCACCGGCTGCTCGGAAAGCACTAGTTCCGCGACCTTGCGTTCGAAATCGCCGTCGCCGGGCGCCAGCGGATCGCGCGCGCCGAGGCGGTGGTCGAGGACCAGCCGCGCATAGAGCGCGCGACGCGCATCCGCCCCCGGCTGGGCGGCTTCCCACGTCATCAGGATCGCGCTGCTGACATGATAGAGCGCGCCTGCCGCCCGCCGCGCGTCCGCTTCCAGCGCGGGTTCGGCGGCGACGCGCTCGACGAAGTCGAGCGCGCGGTCGAGTGCCGCGCGCAGCCGGTCCCGAAACGCCGCCGGGACCAGTCTCGCGTGATCGAGCAGGTTCGTCAGCGCAACCGCCAGCGTGCGGTGATTGCGGTTCTTGCCGACCGCGCGGGTGACGATATCGAGCGCGTTGATATTGCTGGTGCCCTCCCAGAGCACGCCGACATGGGCGTCGCGGATCAGCCTGGCATGCACCCATTCCTCGATGTAGCCGTTGCCGCCGCGCACTTCCATCGCGCCGGTCGCCACCGGAATATTGTCGCGGCAGGCGCGGAATTTGAGCAGCGGCGTCAGAAGGCGCAGGCAGCCTTCGGCTTCCCGCGAGCCTGCATTGGCGCGGTCCATGGCGCTGGCGGCAAACAGGAACATCGAAAGCGACTGTTCGGTCGGCACGATGATCTTGAGCAACTGGCGGCGCAGCAGCGGATATTCGATGATCGTCTTGCCGAACGCCTCGCGGCTGCGCGCGCAAACCATCGCCTCGTTGACGCAGCGCCGCATCATCGCCGCCGCGCGAACGCCATGCGACAGCCGCGACAGATTGACCTGCTCCATCATCTGCTTAAGGCCGCGACCGGCTTCGCCGACCAGCCAGGCCTCCGCGCCCTCCAGCAGGATCTCGCCCGAGGCCATCGAGCGGGTGCCGAGCTTGTCCTTGAGCCGGACGATCCGATAAGCGTTGCGGCTTCCATCCTTGAGCCGGCGCGGCAGCGCAAACAATGCGAGTCCTTTGGTGCCGGCTGGCGCGCCCTCGGGCCGCGCCAGCAGCAGCGCTACATCGGCGTCGGCATGCGAGCAGAACCATTTATCACCATAAAGCCGCCATGTACCGTCAATGTTGCGGGCGGTCGTTTCGATGCCGCCGACGTCGGAGCCGCCGGAGCGTTCGGTCATGAACTGCGTACCCTTCCACATCGAAGCCACGTCGCCGGACAGCATTTTCGGCAGCAGGTACTCCTGCAGCTCGGCGCTGGCGAATTTGCGGATCAGATGGATCGAGGTGTCGGTGACGCTGATCGGGCACATCAGCCCGAACTCGGCCTGCACGAACAGATACTGCAGCGCGTATTTGGCGACCGCCGGAAGCGGGCGGTCGATGCCGAGCGCGCCGGCGCGATGGCTCATGGCGTGAAACTGGAAGTCGCCAAACGCGATGGCCTCCATGTCGCGGTAGGAGGAATGGTAGTCGATCCAGTCCTCGTCGCGGCCGAAACGGTCGCGCGCCTGCAGCACCGGAGGATGCTTGTCGGCGGCCTTTGCGAGTTCGTCGAGCCGGCCGCCGGCCAGCGCGCCGAGCCGATCGAAATGAGGCTCGAGCCGGCGGAAATCGTCCGGCGTCAGATACAGCCGGAGCAGGTCGCGCAGGCCTCGATCGACAGAATAGAAATTCTGTCCGGCGCAGTCCGGCGCGATGTGATCGGCGCCGCGTCTTGGATCCTGCGCCGCGGGCGCTTTGTGGGATGGCGCGTGCATGGTGGACCTCGTTTTCCGGATCGTCCGAGATCATGGCTGGGCGCCAATGACGTGCCAAGAGAAAGCTCAACCACGGGACTATGGCAAGGCATCATCGCCGGATATCGCAACGTTGAGCGTCCTCGATTTCGAGCCGCATCTCGATGCCCGTTCGATAGGAGGTCGCAGGCCGCGGTTACCTCGACGCTGGCGGGGACCTTGCAGCGTGCCGGCTGCGATCGGGAATTTCCTTTCCGCGAAATCCGTCACGCCGCCTGATCGGAAGGGTACCGTCACGTTTTTGTGAATTGCTGGCCGATGCGGCTTGGGGGCTCGCGGAAGATGCAATCCTCCCCTGCACCAAACGGGCATTGCACAAGGATTGTGCTTGATCCTGGCCATGACTTGAACAGACTGCAGGCCATTCTCATCTTGACCCTGCCGCGGACAATGGCGTCCCGGCAGCCGTGCGATTGCACGCGGCGACAGCAGAGGAGATGGAATTGGGCGCGACGGTGAAGTCGAAACGTTGTGCGCGAGGCGTGGTCGTTGGTTTCGATTCCATCCGTAACCCCTGGCCATGGACAATTCTGCTCGCGCTCGCGTTGTCCGGCTGCGGGGACAAGCCGCCGGAGCCGGTGGCGAGCGCGCCGCCGCCGGTGACGGTTGCGCAGCCGCTCAAGCGGACAGTCACCGACTGGGATGAGTTCACCGGCCGGTTCGAGGCGATGGCGGAGGTTCAGGTCCGCGCCCGGGTCGGCGGCTTCGTCACCGCCGTCGAGTTTCGCGACGGCGCGATCGTCCGCACCGGCGATCTGCTCTACGTCATCGATGCCCGCCCGTTCGAGGCGGTCGCGTTGCAGGCCGAGGGCCAGCTCGCCGACGCGCGCGCCAGGGCGGAACTGGCAAGGCGCGAGCTCGATCGCGCGCTGACCCTGAACCAGACCCAGGCGGTTTCGGATTCCGTCGTCGACCAGCGCCGCCAGGCCTTGCAGGCGGCAAGGGCCGCCGAGACGCAGGCCGACGGCCTGCTGAAGGCGGCCAAGCTCAACATCGAATTTACCCACGTGGTGGCGCCGATTACCGGCAGGGTCTCAAGGCACCTCGTCAGCGTCGGCAATCTCGTGCAGGGCTCCGAGGGCGGCGCGACGCTGCTCACGTCGATCGTCTCGCTCGACCCGATCTACATCTATTTCGACATGGATGAGGCGACCTATCAGAAGAACAACCGGCTTTGGCACGAAGGCAAGCGTCCGAGTTCGCGCGACACGCCAAATCCCGTCCAAGTGTCGCTGGTCGGCGAAACCAAACCCTCGCATGAAGGCACGATGAACTTCCTCGACAACCGGCTCGATGCCTCCACCGGCACGCTGCGCGGGCGGGCAGTGGTCCCGAACAAGGACCTTTCCATCCTGCCGGGACAGTTCGGCCGGGTGCGGCTGATCGGCAGCTCCCCCTATGAAGCGCTGCTCTTGCCAGACTCCGCCATCGCCACCGATCAGTCGCGCAAGATCGTTTTCGTGGTCAGGGACGACGATACGGTGGAGGCCAGGCCGGTCACGCTCGGGCCGCTCGACGAGGGCCTGCGCGTGGTCCGCGAAGGTCTGAAGCCGGAGGACCGCGTGATCGTCGACGGCCTGCAGCGCGCCCGGGTCGGCGCCAAGGTGAGCCCGCAGGCGCCCAAGGATGCCGCCAAGGACACGCCCGCTACCGCCGATGGCAAAACATGAATCTTGGCCGGCTCTCCATCAACCAGCCGGTCCTTGCGATGGTGCTGTCGATCGTCGTGCTGATCGTCGGCGCCATCGCCTACACCACGCTGCCGGTCGCGGAATATCCGCAAGTGGTTCCGCCGACCGTCGTGGTCACCACGCAATATCCGGGCGCGTCCGCGCAGACCGTTTCCGACACCGTCGCCGCCCCGATCGAGCAGGAGATCAACGGTGTCGAGGACATGCTGTACCTCTACAGCCAGGCGACCTCGAACGGGCGGCTGACCATCACCGTCACGTTCAAGCTGGGAACCGACCTCGATAAGGCGCAGGTGCTGGTGCAGAATCGAGTCGCGATCGCGCAACCGCGGCTGCCCGAGGAGGTGCAGCGCAACGGTGTCGTCACCCGCAAGAACAGCCCCGACATCCTGATGGTCGTATTCATGCTGTCGCCTGACGACAGCTTCGACCAGCTCTACATCAGCAATTATGCGCTGCTGCAGGTGCGCGATCAGTTGTTGCGGCTCGACGGCATCGGCGACATCCAGATGTTCGGCGCGCGCGACTACTCGATGCGGCTATGGCTCGACCCCGACAAGATCGCGACCCTGGGCATGACCGCGGCCGAGGTGGTGGCGGCGATCCGGGCGCAGAACCTGCAGATCACCGGCGGCCAGATCGCCGAGCCGCCGATCGCCGACCGTGCCTTTCAGCCGAACCTCACCTTTACCGGCCGCCTGAAGGATATACCGCAGTTCGAGGATGTCGTCGTCAAGGCCGGCGCCGACGGCCGCACCGTGCGCCTGCGGGACGTGGCGCGGGTCGAACTGGGCGCCTTGTCCTACACCACCAACAGTTTTCTGCTCAGGAAGTCGGCGGTCGCGCTGCTGGTAACGCAACGCCCCGGGTCCAATGCGCTCGCCACCGCCGAGAGTATCTCCAATGAGATGGCGAAGCTGAAGGCCGATTTTCCCAGGGGGCTGGATTACAACATTGGTTACAATCCGACCGAATTCATCGCGCAATCGGTCGATGAGCTGATCAAGACCATCTATGAGGCGATGCTGCTCGTCGTCATCGTCGTGCTGGTGTTCCTGCAGGGCTGGCGGCCCGCGATCATTCCCATCATCGCCATCCCGGTGTCGCTGGTCGGCACCTTCGCGGTGATGGCGGCGCTGGGATTTTCCATCAACAACCTGACCCTGTTCGGGCTCGTGCTCGCGGTCGGCATCGTCGTCGACGACGCCATTGTGGTGGTCGAGAACGTCGAGCGGCATCTCGGACAGGGCATGAGTCGGCGCGAAGCGGCGCTCAAGACGATGGAGGAGGTCGGCGGCGCGCTGGTCTCGATCGCGCTGGTGCTGTGCGCGGTGTTCGTGCCGACCGCGTTTCTGGGCGGCATCTCCGGGCAGTTCTTCCAGCAATTCGCCGTCACCATTGCAGTGGCCACGGCCATTTCCTGCTTCTGTTCACTGACGTTGTCGCCGGCGCTGGCCTCGATGATTCTGCTGCCGCATCAGGACAAGCGCCCGCCGGCCAGCTGGAATTTCGTCGCGCGGGGCTGGGAGAAGTTCACCGGTGTCTTCAACCGCGGCTTTGACCGGCTGTCGCACGGTTACGGCAATGCCGCGGACTTCGTCATCAGGCATTCGGCGGTCATGCTGTTGATCTACGCGGCGCTGATCGGCGGCGCCGGATGGCTGCTCTACGTCACGCCGCAGGGCTTCATTCCGGCGCAGGATCGCGGCTACGTCATCGTTTCGGTACAGTTGCCGGGCGCGGCGTCGCTGGCGCGCACCACCGAAGTCGTCCGCGAGATTGAAAAGATCGCGCTGGATACCCCGGGCATCGTCCGTGTCGCGGCCTTCGCGGGCTTCTCGGGCGCGACCCGAACCCAGGCTGGCAATGCCGCGGCCCTGTTCCCGGTGTTCGAAGAGCAGGAAATTCGCCACAAGAAGGGACTGTCCGCGAGCGCGATCGCAGCGGAGTTGCGCAAGCGGCTGTCCGCGCTTCAGGGGGCGTTCATCATCGTCATCGCGCCGCCCGCGGTGCCGGGCATCGGCACCGGCGGCGGTTTCGCCATGCGCGTCCAGGATCGCCAGGGCCGCGGGCCCGAAATGCTCGCGGCGGCCACCGACGATTTGGTTGCGGCGGCGCGCAAGGCGCCCGGTCTCACCTCAGTGTTTTCTCCGTTCACCGCCGACACGCCGCAGGTGTTCGTCGAGATCGATCGCGTCAGGGCGCAAAAGCTCGGCGTTCCGATCCAGAACATCACCGACACGATCCAGACCTATTTCGGCTCGGCCTACGTCAACGACTTCAACCTGTTCGGCCGCACCTATCGCGTCACCGCGCAGGCCGATCTGCCGTTCCGCAAGGAAACCGCCGATCTGGCCCGGCTGCGCACCCGCAACGCCGCCGGCGACATGGTGCCGCTCGGCAGCGTAGTGGATTTCCGCGATGTTTCCGGGCCGGATCGCGTCGCGCGCTACAATCTCTATCCGGCGTCCGAACTGCAGGGCGACACCACGGCGGGAACCAGTTCGGCGGCCGCGATCGACACCATGAAACGGCTGGCGGAGGAGACGCTGCCGAGCGGGTTCGCTTTCGAGTGGACCGACCTGTCCTATCAGCAGGTCACCGGCGGCAATGCCGGACTTTACGTGTTCCCGATCTGCGTGCTGTTCGTGTTCCTGGTGCTGGCCGCGCAGTATGGCAGCTGGAGCCTGCCGTTCGCCGTCATCCTGATCGTGCCGATGTGTCTGCTGGCCGCAACGCTGGGCGTGCGGATCATGGGGCAGGACGTCAATATTCTCACCCAGATCGGGTTCGTGGTGCTGGTCGGGCTTGCCGCCAAGAATGCCATTCTGATCGTGGAATTTGCCCGCGACATCGAACGTGAGGGCCGTGATCGCCTCGAAGCCGTCATCGAGGCCTGCCGGCTGCGGCTGCGTCCCATCCTGATGACATCGTTTGCGTTCATTCTCGGTGTGCTGCCGCTGGTGATTTCATCGGGCTCGGGTTCCGAGATGCGTCAGGCGGTCGGCGTTGCGGTGTTCTTCGGCATGATCGGGGTGACGCTGTTCGGACTGATCTTCACGCCGCTGTTCTACATGATCGTCCGCAATCTGGCCGATCCGAAGCCGCGCAAGAGTTCTGCTCTCGCCGGACAACGCGCAACGATCGTCGGCCCGGGCTAGCGCGCGGCCCGCGCATGCTTTTGCCCTGCTCGAGATCTACGGGCGCCCGCAGGATGATGGAACATCGGGCCCCTGAACGGAAGAAGGACGGGAGACAAGATGAAACTGCGATTGTCGGCGGCTGCGGTTGCAGCATGCGGCCTCCTGCTTGCGGCTCCGGCGTCGGCGCAGGGCGTCAAGATAGGCATTCTGAACGATCAGTCGGGAGTCTATGCGGATTACGGCGGCAAGTGGTCGTTCGAGGCCGCCAAGATGGCGATCGAGGATTTTGGCGGCAGCGTGCTCGGCCACAAGATCGAGATCATTTCCGCCGATCATCAGAACAAGCCCGATCTCGGCGTCAGCATCGCGCGGCGCTGGTATGAGGTCGAAGGCGTCGACATGATTACCGAACTGACGACGTCCTCGGTCGCGCTTGCGGTCCATGATCTGTCGAGGCAGATGAAGAAGATCGACATCGTGGTGGGCGCAGCAACCTCGCGCCTGACCGGCGACGCCTGTCATCCCTACGGCTTTCACTGGGCCTACGACACCCGCGCGCTCGCGGTCGGCACCGGCGGTTCGCTGGTGGAGAAGGGCGGAGACACCTGGTTCTTCATGACTGCCGACTACGCCTTCGGCTATGCGCTGGAAAAGGACACCGGCGACTTCGTCAAGGCCAAGGGCGGCAAGGTTCTGGGCGCGGTCCGAATTCCCCTGAACTCCTCGGACTTCTCCTCGTTCCTGCTGCAGGCGCAAAGCTCGAAGGCAAAAATCATCGGACTCGCCAATGCCGGCCTCGACACCACCAACGCGATCAAGCAGGCGGCCGAGTTCGGCATCGTCAGGAGCGGCCAGAAGCTGGCGGGACTGTTGCTGACGCTGGCCGAAGTGCATGGCCTCGGACTGGAAGCGGCCCAGGGCCTGGTGCTGACAGAGGGCTATTACTGGGACCGCAACGACAACAGCCGTGACCTCGCCAACCGCTTCTTCGCGCGGACCGGCAGGATGCCGAACATGATCCAGGCCGGTACCTATTCAGCGACGCTGGCCTACCTCAAGGCGGTCAAGGCTGCTGGCACCAAGGACACCGAAGCCGTCGCGAGGAAGCTGAAGGAACTCCCCGTCGACGATCAATTCGCGCAAGGCGGCAAGGTGCTGGAAAACGGCCGTATGGTCCACAACCTCTATCTGTTCGAGGTCAAGAAGCCGTCCGAGTCGAAGAAGCCCTGGGACTACTACAAGCAACTTGCGGTGGTGCCGGGCGACAAGGCGTTTCCGCCGGCCCGAGATTCCGGCTGTCCGCTGACGAAATGATCGCGGCGAGTCAATAAAGCACCGCGCTGTTCCTTGACGAGTGCTGGCGTTCGCTGATTCCCGTAATTCTACGGGGAAATCCGGAATTTAACCGGTGGCCGATTTGCATTATTTCCTTGCGGCCAACGTGAAATCGAAACAAGTGGAACGCGTAGTCGTTCACTGACTCGGAGCCAGGTATGATGACGGATAGCGGAGCGGACCCGTTACACCGATTTCCGTTGTTCCAGACCTCCAGTCCCGACGAATTGAGGCATCTCGCATCGACTTTGCTCGGCACTACCGGGATCGATTTCGGGAAAACTGACAAGTTCGATGCGCGCATCAATCTCCTTCGACTGCCGGAGACAAGTCTGGCCTTCGGCGCCACCAGCGGTAGCCTGACGGGAAGGTTTCTCGGCAGTGATTTCGTCAGGCTTCACATGGCCCTCAAGGGCGGTGCGACCACATCGGTCGGGGGGAGGATGACGGACATCACTCAGCGTCAGCTGGTGGTCTCGCCGTCCGACGCCCCGACCCTGCTCGCCTGCGAAGCAGGACATGAACGGCTGACGTTGCGCATGACCCAAACGGCATTGCTGCAAAAGCTGACGTTGCTGCTCGGCGTCAAGCCCAAGGGTGAATTGGTATTCGATCCGGCCATCGCTGCGGACCAGGCCTATGCGCAGGGTCTTTCACAACTGGTCCGGTTTCTGGCGCAGCAACTGGACGCGACGCCGTCCAGATTGCCGGCGGCCGCATGCCGTGAACTCGAGCAGGCCGTGCAGATTGCCTTTTTATGGGCAAGCCGCCACAGCTTCAGCCATTTGCTCGAACGTCGGGAAAAGGAGATTGCGCCCTCTATCGTGCTGCGGCTGGAGCAATTCATCGAAGCCAACTGGCAGGACGCGATCACGATCGATCGGCTGGTGGCCGAAGCCGGCGTCAGCGCGCGATCGATCTTCCGGGCCTTCGATCGCAGCCGCGGCTATTCACCGATGGCCTTCGCCAAGTCGGTCAGACTCCGGCGCGCAAGGGAGGTTCTGATGTCCGGCGACCCCGGCGTCAGCGTGACCGCCGCCGCGTTCAGATGCAATTTCGTCAGTCCAGGTCACTTCGCCAGAGACTATCGCGATGCCTTTGGCGAACTCCCTTCCGAAACCATCTCGCGAACCCGCCGCTAGTCGGCCGGCGTCCATCATGACGCCTGAATGAGCCGCCAAACGATCGCGCCCAGCGCGCCGGCCCAGAGGATGGTCGCGGCAAGCGCCTGAATGGCAAAGCCCCTGCCGCGTTTGGCGGCGGCTTGCGAATAGCCGGTCATGTAGAGAACGCGGCCGGCGATCCAGACCAGACCAAGCACGGCTGCGAAGGCATCGCCGATGTAGATCGCAAACAGCCAGAGCGAGGGCAGCAGAATCGGCATCCATTCCAGCGTGTTCATCTGCACCCGAAACACCCGCTCGAAATCGGGATGACCCGAGGTCGCCGGCGCCTTGATGCCGAACGCCACGCGCGCCCGCGATACCTGGATGGCGGTGAAGAAGTAGAACAGGATGGCGAGACAGGTGACGAGCGCGGTGAAGTGATACATCGAAATTCCCTTTCGAGAAAAAATTATCGCCGTCATTCCGGGCTCGCGCTGCGCGCGCCTGGAAATGACGTTGGTTTGCAATTCAATAGCCGGTCATCTCGAGATAACCTAATCCGGCGTGGCTGCCGGCAAAGCTGATCGGGCCTTCCCAATAGGGAAAGCTGGTGCCCATCCAGCTCTTGGCGTTCAGCGGGGTGGTTTCGATCGCAAGACCGTGGGCGGGAATGAGGACGCGCCATCCGGTCGGCACCTTGCGGCCTGCGACGTCGGTCACGACCGTCGAGGTGATGCTGTTGTCGGCCGAGGCGATTTCGACGGAGCGGCCGTCGGGTGTGATCCAGTTGCCGAACAGATCGTTGCGGCCGTCTTTCTGGCGCAGCCGGTACAGCATCAGCTTCTCGCCCGAGTTCAGATGCAGCGAGAACCAGTCCCACCCGGTCTGGTCCGGGGCGAGCGGCTGGCTGCTCCATTCCCGGTCCATCCAGGCAAGGCCCGTCACCTCGGCGGGTTGGTCGCCGAGGCTGATGCGGCCGGTGACCTTGAAGTAGGGCTGGCTGTAGTAATACGAGGCCTGCCCACGTTCCGATTTCCGGCTGTAGCCGGCATCCCCCTGCAGCACCACCGGCCGGTCGGCGTCGAGACGAAGCGCGTAGGAAAAATCGGCGCCCGACGCCTTGAGGTCGAGCGGCGCCAGCATGGCCTCGCGCATTGGATCGAGCCCTCGCATTTCCCAGGAATCGATCCAGGCGAGAAACGGTTTTGTGTCGACGCCGGCCTGCCCGACCCCGCCGCGGGCAAAAGCCTCGGCGTAGCGATGTGTATCGGCGGACGTTACGGCGGTATGGCCCATCCAGATCTGCGGGTTGGCCCAGCCCTGCTGCTGCGCGCCGGGCCGCGTGGCCTGGCGAAACAGCGTCCACTGCGCACCATAGGCAGCACCAGCGGAATCCTTCAGGTTCGCCGTCACGTACCACCACTCGATGCGAAACTGCGGATGCGGGCCATGATCGGCGGGAAACGCAAACGTCTTGCCGGGCACGACCGCGGCGAACCCCTCCGCGTTCTCGCCAAGCCCGGCAAAGCCCTGGGCGCGTGCGGCGGCGCGTTCGAGCCCGAGCAGTGCAAGGCCGCCGGCGAAGGCGCGGCGCGATATCGTGACGCTATCGTTCATCGGCGAAAATCTTGATCAGGCTGGCCGGCTGCATGCGCGCCAGTTTCATCACCGGAAGCAGGGCGGCCAGCAGCGATGCCGCCATCGCCACGCCCAGCAGCTCGAGCAGTTGCAGCGGGAAGACGTGAAACGGCAGCCGCCAGCCGAACGCCTTCACATTCACCACCGCGATCAGGCACCACGCCACCAGCAGGCCGAGCGGCAGCGCCAGCAGCGCCGTGATCAGCGCCACCGACAGGGTTTTGACCAGCTCGATTGCAGCCAGCCGCCGTCGCGTGATTCCGATCGCCCACAGCGGCGCCAGCTGCGGCAGCCGGGAATTGCTCAGGGTCAGCAGGCTGGTCAATAGCGCGACGCCGGCGACCCCGAGGGTGAACGTGTTCAGCGCCGCGGTCACCGCGAACGTCCGGTTGAAAATCCGTTTCGACTCGGCCTTCATCGTGGCCTGATCCGCGAGGCTGCGGTCGTCCAGGCCAAATTGTTCGCGCAGCGCCGATAGCAGCGCCGGAATTTCGGGCGTTGCGACCCGCAGGCCAAACCGGGTGGTGGGGATGGCGGGGAAGCGGCGGGTCAGCGCCGCGTAATTGACGGTGATCTGGCCCTTCGGATTGCCGTAATCGGCATAGATGCCGACGATCTCCAGCGGCCAGTTGCCGCCAGGCGCCGGCACCGTGATGCGGTCGCCGACCCCAAGTTTCAGCCGCCGCGACAATTGCTCGCTGATCAGGGCGGCATCGCCCGGACGCAGGCGAATCCAGGCGTTGGCGGTCGACTCAAGCAACGGCCAGTGCTCGCTGTAGGTCGCGTGATCGGGCAGGCCCAGAATCTCGATCGGAGCGCCGCGGAATTGCGCGTCGGCGCGGCCGCCGGGAAGGATCGCCGCGACTTCGGGGCGGCCGCGCAGCCAGGCCTTGATCGCCATCGCCTGCGCGTCGTCCCTGGCGCTGACATAGACATCCGCCGCCAGCCGTCCGTCGAGCCAGCCGACAAAGGTTCGGCTGAAGCTTTCCACCATGGTTCCGACCCCGACATTGACCGCGAGCGCCAGCAGCAGCGCCATCAGCGCCAGCGAAAGTCCCGAGAGCTGCTGGCGGCTGTCGGCCCAGAACCAGACCGCCAGCGGCCGGCGGGCGCCGCGCTGGCCCAGCGAGAGCACGCGTTCCAGGATCGCCGGCAGCACGAGGGCGGCGGCCAGCAGCAAGGCGGCGAGCACGGCGAACCCCGACAGCAGCGAGTCGCCGTACCACAGCAACACGCCAGCGGCGGCGAACACGGCGAGCGCAACTGCGCTCTGGACGATCAGCCAGCGGTGCTGCGCCTGTTGCCAGGCCTGGGGTTGCGCCGCGACCAGCACGGGAAGGCGGGCGGCCTTCAACAGGCTTGCCGCCGCCGCCGCTAGCGCGCCGAGCACTGAGATGGCGAGGCCGGCGATCCACCATTCGCTCCGCAGCGTCAATTGCCCAGGGATCTGCGCGCCATAGAGTCCACGCAGCGACGCCGCAACATCGGGCAGCAGGGATGCCGCGATGGCGTAACCGCAGACCAGACCGGCGACGCCAGCTATCAGCGCCAGCGCGACCAGTTCGATCACCAGCACCGTGTTCAGCAGGCGCGCCGACACCCCGCAGGCGCGGAGCGTCCGCAGCATCGGCCGCCGCTGCTCGAACGCCAGTCCGATCGCCGAATTGACTATGAACAGTCCGACCACGAAGGACAGCAGGCCGAATGCCGTCAGATTGAGATGAAAACTGTCGGTGAGGCGTTCGAGATCGCTCTGCGCGTCCGGCTCGACCAGACGCAGTTTGTCGCCGGCGACGGTTTCGAGCGCCGCGCGCGGGCCCTTTGTCTTGCCGATCAGAAGGCGCGAGACTTGATCCGGCACGTCGAGCAGCCGCTGGGCGACGCCGATATCGACCACCAGCACGCCGGGCGCCAGGTCGGGCTGCACCCGCAGCGGCGGCAGCAGAGTGCCGCCGCTCGCCGTCGGCGTTGCACCTTCCGGCAGATCGAGGTCGGCAAGCACCTCACGCGCCACCAGCATTTCGCCCGGCGGCGTCACGAAGGATTGCAGGCCGGATCGGGCGATCGTCGGGGCGTTGCCGACCTCGGCCGGCAGCGTGACCGGCTCGATGCCGAGCAGCCGGAACGAACGTCCGCCGATCTGGATACGGCCCTCGAGCACCGGCGACACCGGCCAGCCGGCGCGCCGCAGTTCGACGAACAATACTTGCGGGAAGTTCGCGTCGTCGCGGCCCACCAGCATGGCGGTCCGCGCGCCGCCGAAGGTCGCGGCCGCGCGGTCGTAGCTCGATCGCGCCTGCGCGTTCAGCGCCTGCACGCCGCTCCACAGCGCGGTCGCGGCGATCAGTCCGATCAGCAAGGTCGCCAGCTGCATCGGATGCCGCCGCCAGTGGCTGAGCAGCACCGCGAGAATCCAGAAGACGCGGCTCATGCGATCAGCCCTGCATGGAGATGGACTTGGCGGTCGAGCGTGGCGGCGAGCCGCGTGCTGTGCGTCACCATCAGGAAGCCGCAGCCGGTGCGCGTCACCAGGTCGCGCGTCAACGCCAGCACGTCGTCCGCGGTCGCCTCGTCGAGATTGCCGGTCGGCTCGTCGGCGAGCAGCAGCAGCGGCTTCACCGCGAGCGCGCGGCCGATCGCCACCCGTTGCTGCTGGCCGCCGGACAATTGCTCGGGGTAGCGCTTCAGGAGCGCGCCGAGCCCGAGCCGGTCCACCAGTTCGGCATGCCAGGCCGCGTCGTGACGGCCGGCGATGCGGGACTGAAACACCAGGTTGTCTTCCACGTTCAGGCTCGGGATCAGGTTGAACTGCTGGAACACCAGGCCGAGCCGCTCGCGCCGCAATTCCGCCCGGCCGGCATCGCTGAGGTCGGCCACGGATAGGTAGGCCAGCCTGATCTCGCCGCCATCGGCCGCATCCAGCCCGGCGATCAGATGCAGCCGCGCTCGCCCGCCGCGATATCGAGGTTCACCCCGCGCAGCACCGCGACCTGTTCGCCCGCGGAGCGATAGGTTTTGGTCAGGTTCCTGACGCTCAGCACGATGGGGTTGCCTGTTGCGATGCAAAGCGGATGCGATGCCTCTTTAGGAACTCTCTTGAGTTGCTCAGTATACCAAGGCCGCACGGGGAGATCACCGTCTCAATCATGGCGGCGACATGATCGTGATGGACAACCGGCGCTTTCGGGATAGTGTCCGGCAGAGCTGCGGCCGATCAACCGTCCAAAAATGCCCAGTTGCATTGTCGCTTTCCCCACGGGTAGCATTCGGCCACGCCGACCAACAGGCCAGCTAATGACAATCGGGGGGAGGCCATGACCACGCAACCGGCGCCCGAAGGCGCCTGGAAGATCACGTTTCTCCTCTTCCTGTTCATGCTGGTCAATTTTGCCGACAAGATCGTGGTCGGGCTTGCCGGTGCGCCGATCATGGACGAATTGAAACTCAGTCCGGAACAATTCGGATTCCTCGGTTCTTCGTTCTTCTTCCTGTTCTCGGCCTCGGCCATCATCGTCGGCTTCATCGTCAATCGCATCGATACCCGCTGGGTTCTGCTGGCGATGGCGCTGGTATGGGCGCTGGCCCAGTTTCCGATGGTCGGCACCGTCAGTTTCACCACACTGGTGATCTGCCGCGTCATTCTCGGCGCCGGCGAGGGACCGGCGTTCGCGGTGGCGGTACACGCGCTCTACAAATGGTTTCCCGACGAGAAGCGCACGCTGCCTACCGCCATCATCTCCCAGGGCTCGGCGTTCGGCGTGATCCTCGCGGTGCCGGCGCTGAACTGGATCATCGTCAATCACAGCTGGCACTACGCGTTCGGCGCGCTCGGCGTGGTCGGTCTGATGTGGGTGGCGGCGTGGCTGGTGATGGGCAAGGAGGGTCCGCTGGTGCAGACCGTCGCGATGGCGGCGGCGGATCCCCGCGTGCGCTATTTCCAGCTCCTGACCTCGCGCACCTTCATCGGCTGCTGTGCCGCGACCTTCGGCGCCTATTGGGCGCTGTCGCTCGGCCTCACCTGGTTCACGCCCTTCATCGTCAAGGGGCTGGGTTTCTCGCAACAGGATGCCGGGTGGGTTTCGGTGCTGCCCTGGGTGTTCGGCGCGGTCATCGTGCTGCTGACGGGGTGGATATCGCAGGTGATGCTGGCGCGCGGCTTCACCACCCGCGGCGCCCGCGGCGTGCTAGGCTCGGTACCGTTGATCGTCGGCGGCGTGATCCTGGCGGCGCTGCCGTATGTCGACGGCGCCGGCCTGCAGATCGCCCTGCTGGTGGTCGGCTCGGGGCTGTGCGGCTCGATCTATGTGGTCTGCCCGCCGATGCTCGGCGAGTTCACGCCGGTGCAGCAGCGCGGCGCTGTCATCGCGATCTACACCGCGATCTACACGCTTGCCGGAATCCTGGCGCCGTTCGTGATGGGCAGCGTGATCCAGCGCGCGGCGGTGCCGCTCGACGGCTACATGACCGGCTTCACCATCAACGCCGTGGTGATGGTGGCGTCCGGATTGCTCGGCCTGCTGCTGCTGTGGCCCAACACCGAGCGCGCGCGGCTGCTGGCCCAGGCGGCGCAGCCGAAATTCGCGTGAGAGGTTTCCCCCACCCGCCGCGCTCTTGCGAGCGCGTCGACCTCCTCCGCAAGCGGGAGAGGTAAGAAAAAGACCGAGAAAGCACGAAGGAAACGACACATGAGCCGCCATCCCGATTTCGTCCCTCACGGAGTGATTCCGGCGGTGCTGCTGCCGTTTCACATGGATCTGTCGATCGACGAGCCGAGCTTCCGAATTCACTTGCGCGACGTTGGCTTAGTGCAGGGACTGTCGGCGATCACGATCAACGCCCATTCCACCGAGGTCGCCTCCTGCACCGACGATGAGCAGTGCCGCGTCATGGAAATCACCGGCGAGGAAGTCGGTGCCAAGCTGCCGATCATTCACGGTGTCTGGGCGGACGGCAGCCTGCAGGCGGCGCGGATCGCACGGCAGGCGCAGGCCGGCGGGGCTTCGGCGCTGCTGGTGTTTCCGCCCGCTCCCTTCACGCTCGGCCAGTCCCCGGAGATGGCGCTGGCCCATTTCAAGACCATTGCGGACGCGACCGATCTGCCGCTGATTGTTTTTCAGTATCCGCTGACCACCGGGCAAGGCTATCCGGCGGCGACGCTGGAGCGGCTGTTCGAGGAAGTGCCGACCATCCGCGCCATCAAGGACTGGACGCCACTGGTGCCGCAGCACGAAAACCAGATTCGCTGCCTGCAGGGGCGCAAGCGCCCCATCAACGTGCTGTCCACCAACAGCGCATGGCTCCTGAGTTCGCTGGTGCTCGGCTGCAACGGCCTGCTGTCCGGCAGCGGCAGCGTCATCGCCGATCTGCAGGCCAGGCTCTATCGCGCCGTCAAGGCCGACGATCTGGCGGAAGCCCGCCGGCTCAACGACCGGATCTATCCGACGGCGCGGGTGTTCTATGCCGATCCCTTCATCGACATGCACAACCGCATGAAGGAAGCGCTGGTGCTGCTCGGCAAACTGCCGCGCGCGGTGGTGCGTCCGCCACTGGTCAAGATATCAGACGCGGAAATTGCGCGGATCCGGGAAGCGCTGGTGGAGGCAGGGCTGCTGGGCACCCAAGCGGCGCAGGGCCGCAACGCCGCATAGCGAATCTTCTCCCCTCCTCCCACGCGCCCTTGCGCGTGGTGGGGAGGGGTCGGGGGTGGGGGGCCTATCAGCGCATTCCTCTGTCAGCGAATTTGCGGAAGCGCCCCCCACCCCCGACCCCTCCCCACCGCTTCGCGGGGGGAGGGGAGAAGGAAGCGGAATGAGCCCGGCATTCTATCTGTGCATGGGGTTGTTTTCGCGATTTTTGTTTTGCCCCTGCGGAAGGCGCTACCCCGCCGCGGCGCCGAATTTCCTGATGTCGCCCTGCGCGCCGCGCACCAGCCGGCCCGGCCGCGCGCCGGTCGCCATACCACCACGCTGAGTCACCACGCCTGACACGATGGTGGCGTCATAGCCGTCGACCTGCTGCATCAGACGGCGGCCGCCGACCGGCAGGTCGTAATGCACCTTCGGCGGATGCAGGTGCAGCCTGTCGTAGTCGATCACGTTGATGTCGGCCTTGTAGCCCGGCGCGATCACGCCGCGGTCGGTGAGGCCGACCGAGCGCGCGGTCTTGCGCGACTGCGCCGCCACCACGAAGGGGATCGAGAGTTTTTCGCCACGGCTGCGGTCGCGGGTCCAGTGTGTCAGCAGATAGGTCGGGAAGCTGGCGTCGCAGATGATGCCGCAATGCGCGCCGCCGTCGGAGAGGCCCGGCACCGAATTCGGATCTGTCAACATTTCGCGCGTGGCATCGAGATTGCCGTCGGCGTAATTCAGAAACGGTACATAGAGCATGCCGCGGCCTTCATCCGACAGCATCGCGTCATAGGCGAGTTCTTCCGGCTGCCGGCCCTGGCGGCGGGCCTGCGCGCCCAGCGTATTCTCCGGCGGCTGTTCGTAGTCAGGGGGATCGCCGAGCAGAAACATCTTGTCGTAGTTCGGCCGGAAGAACAGCGGATCGTCGGTCGCGGTCGGGGTCTCGCTCAGGATCGCCGCGCGGACCTCGGGCTGATGCAGCCGCTTCAATCGCTCGGCCAGCGGCAAATAGGCGATCGCGCGATAGCTCGGCAGGGTCTGGAACGGGTTGCGCGACAATTCCAGCCCGAGCAGCAGCCCGACGGGACGCGCGGCGATTTGGGCTGTGATCGACAGCCCGCGCGCGGAAGCCTCGTTGATGGTGTCGAGCGTCTGGCGCCAGCGCCGTGGCGCCTTGTCGTTCTGGGTGATCGAGAACGACACCGGGATTCCGGTATTCTCGGCCACCCGCAGCATCATCGGCAGGTCTTCGTTGAGGGTCGACAGATCGAGCACGAACTGGAACACGCTGCGGCCGGTCTTGTGCATGGCGCCGGCGATCGCGGTCAATTCGTCCTCGCCGGCCTTCAGCGTCGGCGTGTAGTCCCCGGTCGAGGTGCGGTGGTTGAGGGTGCGCGAGGTCGAAAAACCCAACGCGCCGGCGCGCACGGCGTCGCCGGCGAGTGCGGCCATGGCGCTGTTGTCGTCCGCCGTGGCGGGATCGCGGCGCGCGCCGCGTTCGCCCATCACATAGACGCGCAAGGCGGCATGCGGCAGTTGCGCGCCGATATCCATGTCGAAGCGGCGCTGCGCCAGCCAGTCCATGTATTCCGGGAAGCTTTCCCAGGCCCAGGGGATGCCGGCGCTCAGCACCGGTTCGGGAATGTCCTCGACGCCTTCCATCAACTCGATCAACCGGCGGTGGTCGGCCGGTCTGCACGGCGCGAACCCGACGCCGCAATTGCCCATGACCGCCGTCGTCACACCGTTCTGCGACGACGGCGTGATGTCCTGGCTCCAGGTGACCTGGCCGTCATAATGGGTATGGACGTCGACGAAGCCCGGCGTGACCAGTTTTCCCCTGGCATCGATCTCTTCCTTGCCGGTGCCTGCGATTTTGCCGATCTCGGTAATGCGGCCGCCGGTGACCGCCACATCCGCTTCAAACAGCTCGCCGCCGAGCCCGTCGGCAATGCTGCCGCCACGGATTACGAGGTCTGGGTTGGAGGCCATGGCGTTACATCCCTGTTTCGAATTCTTGCCTGCATCATGGGTGGTGTCGCGCGGCTGTCAACCGCCCGGGATGCGGCTCAGGAATGCATCAGGCGGCGCGGACCGGTCGCTTGCGGTCGGTGACCAGCGCCAGCACCACGGTCAGCAGCATGAACCCGACGGAGGCGCCGAACACCCAGCGCGGCATGCTCTGGTCCATGATCCAGCCGAACAGCAGCGGACCGAAGATGCCGGAGAGGTTGAAGCCGGTGGAGACGATGCCGAAGGCGCGGCCGGCCGCGCCCGGGGGCGCGGCGTTGCGCACCAGCATATCGCGCGACGGCGCGATCACGCCGCCGAGGAATCCCGCCATCGCCATCATCGCCGTCAGCAGCGGCGACGGCAGCGTCACCGTGGCAATCGCCAGCACGATCGCCGCGTTGACGGCAAAACAGCCGGCGGCGACCCGTCCGTGACGCCGGGTGCGGTCGGCGAGATAGCCGCCGGCCAGTACGCCGATGGCGCTGGCGGCGAGATAGACGGTCAGCGCCAGATTGGCTGAGGAGAACGACGCGCCATAGCCGCTCATCAGCGCGACGACGCCGAAACTGCTGATGCCGGTGCTGGACAGGCCGAGCAGCATGAAAAAGATCGTCAGCACGACGATGGCGGGCGTGATGATGCTCTGCTTGGGTGGGTGCGCGCCGTCGACCTTGCGGTCGGCGGCGCTGGCGTCGGGAAGGCCGACCGCGATCAGCACCATCGCCACCAGCGGCCCCACCGCGCCCGCCGCGATCAGGGCCCCGAGGCCGCCGACCGTCGCCACCAGCGCCGCCATGATGGCGGGCGCCACCGCGCCGCCCAGGAAGCCGGCAAAGGTGTGAATCGAAAACGCGCGGCCCATCCGCGCCTCATCCATATGCGCCGACAGAATCGCGTAATTGGCCGGATGATAGACGCTGTTGGCCAGCCCCAGTAATGCGGCGCAGAAGATCAGCCAGGGATAGCTGAGCTGCAGGCCGAGCATGATCAGCGCGACGCCGCCGAGCGTCAGCCCCATCAGCAGCACCTTGCGCGCGCCGATGTGGTCGGCGAGATAGCCGGTCGGCGCCTGCGTGAGGCCGGACACCACGCCGAACACGGTCAGCGCAAAGCCGAGCTCGACATAGCCGACGCCGAGCTGTTCCTTCAAAAAGGGGAACAGCATCGGCAGCACGAACAGATGGAAATGGCTGACCCAATGGGCGAGCGAAACCGCGGCCAGCGTGCGCAGCGAGGAGTCGGTTTTTGCCTGCGGCTCGGCTTGCGGCGGTGCGGCGAGAACGTCGGCCATATCGGATCTGAAAATCCCGTTGAAGTGCGTCCCGGCAAGGCGCGCCAAAATACCGGCTGGCAGTTATTTGTCCATGAATACCGCTGCATGGCAGCCCCCGAGAACGCTGAAAGGCGTATCAAATTCGCAAGACAAAGCGGCCGCGTCCGGGGATGATGCCGGGATGGCCGCATCGACCCATGTTCCACGACCGCTCCGGGTGTTGGTTTCCGAGGGGAACAGCACTTCCGCGCGGGAAGCCGTCACGATTCTCGGTCTGTCCGGTCACCATATCGAGGTTTGCGATCCCGCGGCGTTCTGCCTGGTCCGCTTCTCGCGCTTTGTCCGGAAATTCCATCGCTGCCCCGGGCTGCAGGACGACCCCGCCGGGTTCCTGGCCTTCGTCGAGACGTTGCTGGCGGAGCGGCGATACGACGTGCTGCTGCCGACCCACGAACAGGGGTTTTTGTTCGCGCGGGTGCAGGCGCGGCTCTCGGGCCGCGTCGGGCTGGCGCTGCCGAGTTTCGAGAGTTATCGCTCGGTGCACAGCAAGGCCGGATTCAGCCGGCTGCTCCACGAACTGGGCTTGCCGCAGCCGCCGACGCGAATCGTAGCATCCGAAAGCGAACTGCGGGGCGCGATCAGGTTTCCGTCCGTCGTCAAAACCTCGGTCGGCACCGCCAGCCGCGGCATCTGGTTCGTGCGCGAAGAGCGTGATCTCGAATTCGCGCTGCGGGAGTTGAGCGCAGGCGGCGCGTTCGCCGACGAGGTGCTGGTGCAGGATCTGGTCGCTGGCGCCATCGAGAAAGCGCAAGCCGTGTTCTGCCGCGGCGAATTGCTCGGCTTTCATGCCTATCGGCAGATCGCCGCCGGCGTCGGGGGCGGCGAGGCGATCAAGCAAAGCGTCGTCAGGCCGCAGCTGCGCGCCCATGTCGCCCAAATCGGGCGAGCGCTTGCCTGGCACGGCGCCTTGTCGGTCGACGCCATCATGCCTGACGATGGCGCGCCGCGGCTGATCGATTGCAATCCGCGGCTGGTCGAACCGATGAGCGCGTATCTTGCCGGTCTCGATCTGGTCGGGCTGCTGCTGAGGGTTTCGCTGGGCGAGGTACCGGCAGTGGCGGGCGAAAGCCGCGCGGGGGTCCGGACCCGCCTTGCCATGCAGGCGCTGTTGGGATGCGCGTCGCGCGGCGGTTCGCGGCGCGATATCATCACCGAATGCCGGCAGCTTCTGACCGGCGGCGGGCCCTACGCCGGCAGCACCGAGGAACTGACGCCGCTGCGGCAGGACTGGGTCAGCGCGGTGCCGCTGGCGATGATCGCGATGGTGCTGCTGGCCGCGCCCGGCCGTGGCGCCGCCCTCGCGCGAGGCGGCTGGGGCGCGCACCTGCTCGATATCGAGAGTATCCGGGTGATCGAGAGCGACGAGTTTTCCCAGGACGCTTGAGAGACTTCGAAGGCTTTAACACCGGATGCGGTGCCCACCTCTCCCAAGGGGAGAGGTGGACGGAATCGTTGCGATCTTCAAACGTCAGATCCAGGAAAGCCTTGCTACAGCGGCTCGTCGTCGTCGCCGTGGCGATCGCGCTTGGGCGTGGCAATGTCGCCATCCTCATAATCGTCGTCCTCGGCCGGCGGCGGCGGCTTGTTCGGTTTACCATCGTCCTTTCGGGGTAGCTTGCTCTTCCCGCCGTTTCCGCCCATACGATCCTCTTCATCGGGTGAAACCGGCCGTTAGCCGGGTCATCCGGTTGTTCAGCGGGCTGATCTCAATCTGACCGCGTTTGAATGGCTATATTAGCCCCAGTTGAACAATCTTTCCTGCCTTTTCCCGGCGTTCGGTGTAAAGGAAGGCAACCCGCGCATGATCCAGACCCGATGCGTCGCATTGGCGCGATGTGGGAACCGGTTTTCCCCTCGGGATAAACGCCAGGCGCGTTTTCCTGGAGATCATGCCGAAAACAACGAATGAAGTCATGATCCGGTCGGATCATGATCTGGAGTCCAGATGAAAAAGCCGAAGATCGAAGCCGAAGAACAGCAGCCGCGCAAAATCATTCGCGCCGACAAGGCCCCGACCGAGGGTTACTCGCTGGTGGTGGACGGTCACTTCAAGTCGCACCACGCCACCGTCGAAGCCGCCGAAGAGGCGGGCATGGCGTTGAAGAACCAGTACCCGATGCTTCAGGTGCAGGTTTACGATGCCGCCACCAAGACCCGCTCGATGATCGAGTGGCCTGCACCGGTCTGATTCCACCTAGGTCCGGCGTCCGCCGCTCTGCTGCCCAGCCAGCCAATCCGCCAGCGCCGGGCCCTTTTCCGTCGGTTTCTTCGCGGATGACTTGCCGCGCGGCTTCTTGAGCGCCGCGGGCGGCGCGGTGGCTTCGCGCGCCAGCCGCAAGGCTTTCAGCCTGGCCATGTTGTCGAGCACGGCCTTGGTCGTCACGTCGCTATCGGATTTCACGACTTTGGCATCGTTCGCCGCCCGCGCGGCCTTGTTGAAACGCGCATCGGCGCGGTCGCGATCTTCTTTTGACATCTCAGGTCGTCTTCTTTTTCTTGGGTTTGGCCTTGGCCTTCGGCGCCGGCGGCTTGTCGCGGTCGGCGGCTTCCCGCGCCAGTCGCTCCGCGCGCAGGGTCGCCGTCCGTTTACGTATCGCGATGTCGGCTGCCGCGATATCGGCCATGGCCTTGATGCCTTCGGCATCCTGGGCGGCCCGTCGGTTCAGCCGGATCTCCTTCAGTTCGGCGGGGCTTTTCGGTTCATCGTCCATCTGGAGCCTCAAAAATTACGGCGCGCATCCTGGTGCGGCGTCCTGCAGCCGCATCTTACCATGCATCATGTCGCCAGCGGGCAATTTTAGGCCGTATCTCGAGGCAAAAGGGCGGTTTTTCAAGCCAGAATCATCCATCGTGGTGAAGGTCGGCCTCTTCAGCATCCGTTTCGAGACCTGCCGGATCGAAGTCCCCGATCCATGACTGCAATATTGGCGAGTCGTGTCCGGCTGCCTTCAGTTGCCGTAGCGCGATCCGGATACTGGCGCGGCCGTGGCGATCCCCGGCCATCGCCGATGGTGGCCGTTCGGCAAGGATCGCATCCCTGACGCGCCGCTTGATGGCGAGGCTTTCGGGGCTTCCGAACCGCATCATCATCGATTGAAAGGAATCATGGCGCGGCAGGTCGAACGGCCGGGGCTCGCCCGATCCGTTACGCGCCGGATGCGGCGGATAAAGGTGCGCGCAAGGGACCCAGCCATCGGGAATAGGTTCAGTCGCGGGATGGGTCCGGCCGCTTCTCAACAACCTGGGCAGAACATGCGTGTGCGGCCCCTCGGGGCTCCTTCCCGAGGCCGGCGGGATCGGCTGATAGACCTCGATGCGGCCGAGCCGGCTGATGAAGACGCGATGCGGATTGGCCGCCAGAATCAATCCCATGGCGGGATTGCCGGGCTCGAACACCGCCCGCCCGGCGTGCTGGCGCAGTCCTGCGGCGACGTCGCGACCGTCCATGCGCACACAGAAATCGGCATGCGGCGCGCCGAGGCCGAGATCGAACAGGATCGAATCGCGATCGCTCGCGCGCAGGGCCTCAGCGTCGGCGCCGAGTTCGGTCAGCACGGTTCGACGGCCCATCGCGCCATCGGTGTCGGACAGACACAGCGCGATACGCTGATTCCAGCCTGATTTGGTGATGCTTTCGGACGCCAGCGCACGGTTGCGCGGATGGTGCTGGAGGGCGATGCCGCCGCGCGCGGTAACCGCCGAGACGGCATTGTCGGAGTGCCGCAGGGCGACCGGCTCACCGCGATCGCGCGAGAACTCGGCGATGGCGCCGAAGGTGCCGAGGCTCCATTGCGTATCGGGATCGGTGATCGCCCGGTGCAGCAGATCAATGGTCGCAGCATTCATCGTTCGATAGTCTCCCAGCCCTTGGGCCGGGAGAATATCGTCTGGCTTGGTCAGGGCAAGCCGGGTACTTACTTCTCCCCGCAAACGGGGCGAGGGAGAAGAGCTCAGAACGTCGCGCCGGCTTTGACCATGTAGGTCCGGCCCGGCAGCGGATAGGCGCTGAACCGGCCGGGCGTGAACGAGCTCGCGATCGCGTAGTCGTAATACAGCGCGTTGAGCAGGTTGTTCGCGGAGAGCGACCAATAGAAGCGGTCATACTCACCGCTCAGCTTGAAATCGACCGTGGCGCTGGCGGGAATCCGGCGCTGGGTGTTGGCCTGGTCGTTGTCCATGAAACGCTCGCTCCAGGCCCGCACCGTCGCATCGGCGACGAGATATTTCTGCCAGATGTTCCAGCTCACGCCGCCGCTGGCCGTGTAGCGCGACACCAGCGGGACATCCATGCCGGCGAAGGCACCCTCGCGAAACACCGCCCGGGTATAGGCCATGCCGCCGCGCAGCAGCACGCTGTCGCTGACGCGCAGCGAGGCGCTGGTCTCCGAGCCGGAGCGGCGGGTCGGGTCGAGATTGACGTTGAAGAACAGCGCCGGAATGAAATGGATCTCGTTGTCGAGGTCCATGTTGTAGATGCTGGATTGCAGCTGAAAGCCGCCCGACTTGATGCGGACGCCGCCCTCGATGTCGTGAGAGGTCTGGGTCTTCAACTGGAAGGTTCGTGGAATGGCATTGAAGAAGGGATCGAAGGCCGGGCCGGAGGATAATCTCTCATCGACGTTCGGGGTGCGAAACGCGCGTGCGGCACGTCCGAACACCGAGAACACATTGCCGAAGCGGTGTTCGAGGCCGATATGCAGGGCGTATTGGCCTTCCCGGCTATCCAGCGGGAGGTTTTGCGCGCTGCAGGTGAAGAAGACGGCGCAATTCGGATCGTTGTTGAGAAGGTCCCTGGCCTTCAACGTGGATTGTTGCAGGCGGCCGCCATAGGAGAAATCGGTCGTGGGTAGCAACCCGATGGTTTGTTGAAAGTAGCCGGCCAGTGTCTGCTGCTCCAGGTCATAGGTATGGATCGGCGGCCTGCCCTTGTCCGTCGGGCGTTCCTGGTGGAAGGTCGCGTCGTAAAAATCGATGCCGGTCAGAATGGCCGAGGGCATCCCGAAGATCACGTGCTTGATGCTCAGCCGCGGTGTGATCGACCAGGTCTGCAGGTGGGCGTCGACGTAGCTGTTGCCGAAGGCACTGAAGAACCCGGCCTGCTGCTTCTTGTCCCGCACGCCGCCGTCGACGATGAGATCGACGCCGTTCATCAGGGTCTTGGTGAAGCCGGCGGTGGCGGTGGCGCCCTGCTGGTTGCCGTAGTCGAGCGGTGTGCCGGTGCCCCTGCGGTTGGTGGCGAGTTCGTTGAGCCCGATCGACGGATCGACCAGCCGGCCGCCGGGAAAACCCAGCCTCTGATCGTCGCCGGACACGGTCAGAAACGCGGTGAGGCCGGGCGTGGTGTAGTTGAGATTGCCGACGCCGTTGCGCTGGGCGAGGGCGTTGTTGACGCGGTAGCCGTCGGATTTGATCCCGTTGCCGTAGAACGACGTCGACCACGGGCCGAAATTGGTCGCCGCCGAGACCGCAGCCATGCGCGCGTTGAAAGAACCGACGCCGGCTTCGGCGCGCATTGCGACCGGCGGGCCGCCGACGCCGTTCTTCAGCACCATGTTGATGACGCCGCCGACGGCATTGTCGCCGTACAGCACCGCGCCGCTGTTGCCGCGGATGATCTCGATGCGCTCGATCGAATGGCGCGGGATGGTCGAGAAATCGACCCCGGCCATATCGATGTCGTTGAGCCTGCGGCCGTTGATCAGCACCAGGGTGTTGGAGGTCGCAAAAGCGCCGAACCCCCTGAGGTCCACGCTGGTCTTCACGCCGTTGACGCCGCCAAACAGGCTGGTCAGTTGCACGCCGGGCGTCTGCGCGATGATTTCCTGGACGGTTTGCGCCGGGGAGCGGGCGATATCCTCCGCGGTGATCACCGACGTCGATGCGCCGACGATACCACTGAACTGACGAACGGCCGTAGCGCCAGTAGCGGCTGCGCCGCCGGCGTGTGCCGCACTCCGCCGGCTGGTTGGCGCCGGCACCACGCGGTGCGAACCGTGTTCCTGGTCGGTTTTCGGCTTCGCGCGGGTGCGGTTTTGGTCAGGCGAGTTGATTTCGATCGGCGGCAGCGCATTGGCGACTTGCTGCGCCCTTGCAGTTGAAACGCCGAAATACAGAACGGGTACAACGAAAGTGGAGGCAAGCAGATAGCTGCGACGCCGCGGTGCGGCTGTGCGGATGGAAGACATGGTTGGACCTCGGTATGACGTCAGTGGCACGTCACAGCGAACCAAGTCTCACCATCGTGCTCGCGCACCCCTGGTGAAGCCAATGTCTGTACTCCCCGACCGACATCTTCGCGTGTGACCACGGCTGACGGCAGGTCTCCTGGCTCGCGGGTCGATACCTTGCGTCGCCTTCCCAGGACCGAGATTCCCAGTGGCCTATGACGAAAGATTCACCGCTTACAGTTGCGGGGGCAGCCGCGGCATTGGGGAAGTTTCCCCGCACCGCATTCCCTTTTGATCCCCAAGCAGGGAACCGTCGGCTATTAGGGTAGAAGTTTGTCAAACTCGGAGTCAATCCCTTGACGGGGATGCCGGCGCCCTGGACGGGACGAGTGCGCCATTTTTGCCGCATGAGCTCCGCTGTCTCGCTGAATCATGTATCAGGACAGCCAGGTGCCTGAGGGATTGTCGATGAGCGTCGGGAACGTCGTGATGACAGCGGATATCGGGGCCGGGCGACGTGTCGGTGTGACGACAGCGCTGGTCGCACTCGTGCTGCTGCTGGTGTTGATCTCGCTCGGCATCGGTCCGGTGCGGTTGTTGCCGCTGACCGTGATCGAGGCGCTGGTCGGCGGCGGCAGCGACGTGTCCCAAGTGATCGTACGCGAAATCCGGCTGCCGCGCACCATTCTGGGATTTGCCATCGGCGCGATCCTCGGGCTGTCGGGTGCGGCGCTGCAGGGGCTGCTGCGCAATCCGCTGGCGTCGCCGTCGCTGTTCGGCGCGCCGCAATCGGCCGCGTTTGGCGCGGTGCTGGTGATCGCGCTCGGGCTTGCCGATGTGCGGTCCTTCGCGCTGCCGGTCGCGGCTATCGCGATGGCCTTTGCTTCGGTGTTCGTACTGCTCGCGATCGCCGGCCGCAATGCGGGGCTGTTGATTCTTATTCTGGCCGGCCTCGCGATCTCGAGCCTTGCGGGGGCGGCCACCGCGCTGGTGATGAATCTATCCAGCAATCCGTTCGTGGTGCTGGAAATCGCTTTCTGGCTGCTCGGCTCGCTGGAGGATCGCAGCTTCCGCCACGTCATGCTGGCACTGCCGTTCATCGTCGCGGGCGCGGTCATACTGTGGAGCCAGCGCCACGCCTTCCGCGCGCTCAGCCTCGGCGAGGAGACCGCGCAAAGCCTCGGCGTCGATGTCGGCCGCCTGCGGCTGGTGGTGATCGTGGGCACAGCGCTCGGCGTCGGCGGCGCGGTCGCGGTGACCGGCACCATCGGCTTCATCGGCCTGGTGGCGCCGCATCTGATGCGGCCCCTGATCGGCCACGATCCGGCGCGGCTGCTGGTGCCGAGCGCGCTGACCGGAGCTGCGTTGCTGTTGGCCGCCGATATCGCGGTGCGCATCATTCCGTCGACCAGCGACATCAAGGTCGGCGTGCTGACCTCGATCATCGGGGTGCCGTTCTTCCTCTATCTGATCATGCGCGAGCGTCGCGCGCTTGGCGGAGGCGTGGCATGAGCGAAGCCGCCTTCCTCGTGGCGCAGAATTTGAACGTCAGACTGGCCGGCCGTGCCGTGCTGAACGACATCTCGCTGTCGCTGGCTTCGGGGCATCTGGTCGCGCTGGTGGGGCCAAACGGCGCCGGCAAGACCACGTTGCTGCGCGCGCTGGCGGGGCTGTTGCCGTCGGACGGCGTCATCCATGCCGGCGGCCAAGCGCTGTCGGCGCTCTCGCTGCGCGAGCGTGCGCGGCGCTTTGCGTATCTGCCGCAGGGCCACGTGGTGCACTGGCCGCTGCCGGCGCGCGATATCGTGGCGCTCGGCCGCTATCCGCATGGCGCGACCGACCCGGCGCGCCTGTCGCCGGAGGACTCTGAGGCCGTGCTGCGGGCGATGCAGGCGACCGACGTGGTGGAATTTTCCGATCGCCGCGTCACCGAGCTCTCCGGCGGCGAGCGCAGCCGGGTGGCGCTGGCGCGCGTGCTCGCGGTGGAAGCGCCGGTGATCCTGGCCGACGAGCCGACCGCCTCGCTCGATCCGCGCTACCAGCTCGACGTCATGAAAAGCCTGCGCGCCACCGCCGATCAGGGCGTGCTGGTGATCGTGGTGACGCACGACCTCGGCCTCGCCGCGCGCTTCGCCGATACCGTTCTGGTGCTGTCCGAAGGCCGTCTCGTCGCGCAGGGCGCGCCTGCCGCGGCGCTGTCGGAGCGGGTGATGGCGGATGTGTTCCGGATCAGCGCCTATCGCGCGGAATTCGAGCGCGCGGCGGTGATCGTGCCCTGGGCGGAAATCTGATGCGCCGCCGTTTCGCAACGATTGCGGTGGCGGCGCTCGTGATCGGCAGCGCATCTTCGGCATCCGTATCGGCAGCGCCATTGCCGCGTATCGTCTCGATGAATGTCTGCACCGACCAGGTGCTGCTGACGCTGGCCGATCCCGAGCAGATCCTCGGCCTCAGCCGGTTTTCCCGCGACGCCTGGGTGGCCGGCGACGTCAGGCGCTATCCGACGCTGTCGGGCGGCGCCGAGGATGTGTTGGTGCTCAAGCCCGACGTGGTCGTCGCCAGCCTGTACGACAAGCGCTCGACCCGGGAGCTGTTGAAAGCCAACGGACTGCGTCTTGCCGAACTCGCGGTGCCGCGGACGCTCGACGAAGTGAAAGGCCAGATTCGCGAACTGGGCGACATCGCCGGTCATCCCGACCGCGCGGCGCGGGAGATCGCCAAGCTCGACGCGGCACTGGCGCGGGCGCGCCAGGCGGTGGCCGCAAAACGCTACCGGGTGCTGCCGCTGTCGCGGCGCGGCTGGGTCGCGGGCAGTGACAGTTTTGTCGGTTCGCTGCTGGCGGAAACCGGGTTGTTCAGCGCCGCCGGCGATCTCGGCCTTGCCTTCGGGGGATTTGCCTCCCTCGAGTCGATCGTGAATGCAAAACCCGATCTGCTGCTGGTGTCGCAGGCCGGAGACCTTGCGCGCGACGATGGCCAGGCGTTTCTGCTGCACCCGGCGCTGGAGCGATTCTATCCGACCGCGAAACGCATCGTGATTCCGGAACGGCTGACCGAATGCGGCGGCGTGATGCTGGCGGAGGCGCTCGACGTGCTGGTGAAAGAGCTGGAGCGGGTGGGGCGGTGATCCAATCCTCAACATGAGGGATTGATGTGTGCGGCCCGAGAAGCGACGAGGAGAAATTACCCCGTCGCCACCGGCCCGCCGGCCTTCTTCCACGCATCCATGCCGCCGGCGATATGCGCGGTGTTGGCGAGGCCGGCCTCCTTGGCCGCCGTCACCGCCATCGCCGAGCGCTCGCCGTAGGCGCAGAAGAACACGATGCGGCGTCCGGTCGCCGCCGCCACCTCGCGCAGCATGCCGCCGGGCCTCAGGGCATCGGCGATGGCGGGATAGGGCGCGTGCAGCGCCCCCGGCAGCGTGCCGTGCTTCGAGCGCTCGCTGCTCTCGCGAAGATCGACCAGCAGGATGTCGGGCCGGCCGAGGCTGTCGATGCCTTCGCGCGCGGTGAGCGACTGCCCCTGCCGGGCCAGATCGTCCTGATGCAGGCCGACATGCATGTTGGCCGGCACCGCCACGTCCATCATTTTCGGATTCGGCAATTTCAGATTCGCCATCAACTCGACATATTCGTCGACCGAGCGCACCTGCAGCCGCGGATTGAACCGCTTCTCCTCGCCGATGGTGGAAACGGTGTCGCCTTTGTAGTCGTGCGCCGGGAAAACCAGGGTCTCGTCCGGCAGTTTCAGCAGCCGGTTGAAGATCGAATCATACTGCGCCCGCGCGCTGCCGTTCTGGAAATCGGTGCGGCCGGTGCCGCGGATCAGCAGGGTATCACCGGTGAATACCCGGTCGCCCATCAAATAGCTGTAGGAATCGTCGGTGTGCCCGGGCGTGTACATCACGTCGAGGCTGAGGCCCTCGATCGTTACCTTGTCGCCGTCTCCGACCCGCATCGCCACGACGTCGGCCTTGCTCTGCTCGCCCATGATGGTGACGCAGTGGGTGCGGTCGCGCAGCTCGCCGAGCCCGGTGATATGGTCGGCGTGCAGATGGGTGTCGACCGCCTTGACCAGTCGCAGATCGAGCTCGCGCAGCAGCTGGCAGTAGCGGTCGACCTTCTCCAATACGGGATCGAGGATCAGCGCCTCGCCGCCGGCGCGGCTGGCCAGGAGATAGCTGTAGGTTCCGGAAACACTGTCGAACAACTGGCGAAAGATCATGGCCGCTCGCTGCCGTCTTGATTTGGATTTGCGATCATATCAGAAATCCAGCCTGTCCCTGATGGCGTCGATTCCTGCCTTGGCGCATTCGTCGTCCTTGTCGCCGCCGGGCGCGCCGGAGACGCCGATGCCGCCGACCAGCGCGCCGGCGGCCTCGATCATCAGACCGCCGCCGAGCATCGAGACCCGCGGCAGCCGGGCCAGGCCGGGATCCAGCTGGCCTGATCTGATCGACTTCGAAAGATCCGTGGTGGCGGCGCGAAAACTCAGCGCGGTATAGGCCTTGGCTACCGCGGTGTCGGGCGCGGGCAGGCCGGCGAAGCGGTCGCGCAGCATCACCTGCGGTTGGCCGAAGCGATCCACCACCGCGACCGCGACCTGAAATCCGTTGTCCCGGCATTTTTTCAGGGCAGCCTGCGCCGCCTCGAGCGCCACTTCCGGCGACAGCGATTTGTAGATCACGAGCGCGTCGTCCCCCGCCGCGGCAGGCGCCGCGCCCAGCGCCAGTGCGCAAGCGATGATCAGGGGGATTCGCATCCGCGGTCCTTCAGGTCTGTAAATCGTCATGGCCAGCGCAGCGACGTAATCCATGGCGCAACAAGAAAAAAGGCTGGCTTCGCTGCGCTCGCAATGATGGTGTGAATTCATGGCTTCACCAACGTAAACCCGGTTTCGGTCAGCGACAGGATATGCGCGACGCCGACCTGCACCGGGGTCGCGACCGAGATGAATTCCGGCCGCTTGCCGCTGTCGCGCCCGATGCTGTCGACGGTATTCAGGCAGATATCGAAGCGCACGCCCTGCGCGACCAGGCTTTCGATTCGCTGGCGATGGCTGTTGCCGGGGAACAGCAACTCGATGCCGGGACCGAACGTTACCACTTCGATCGCGACCTTGTCGGGATCGTAGAATTTCAGCAGGTTATTGGCGACGCTGATGACGAGGCCCTGTTTCTTAGGGTCGTTGTCCGACAGCTGCAGCACGATGCGGTGTTCGGCGAACGGCTTGCCCGGCAGCGGCGCCGGCTCCGCGGCAGCGGCGGCCGTCGTCATCCACGCCGCGGCAGCGGCGCTGCCGAGGGTGCGAAGCATCGATCGTCGATTGGCCCGGAGGTTTGTCATCCCTGTCCCGCGATGCCCGGGTTGTCGTCGACGCCCTTCAGGGTTACGCCACTGCCGCGCTGCGCCGGCATCTTGCCGGAGCGCAGATGTTTGGCGAACACATCCCACACCGGCACGCCCTGCTGCTCGTTGACCGAAGCCCATCCCGCCACCTTGTAGCTCTTGCCGGCCTCGAGCGAACGGCCGTCACCGAGCTTCAGGTCGGAAATCCGGCGTCCGGCGGCTTCGGTGGGGGAACAGGCATAGGCGAGGCCGCCGACGCGCACCATGTCGCCGCCCTGCTGGTAATAGGGATCGGCATTGAACAGGTTGTCGCAGACGTCTTCGAGGATATCCTTGATCTGGCTGCCGGTCATGCTCAACACGTAGGTTTCGGGATAGGCGATGGCGGTTTCGGACAGCACGTCTTCCATAGTGACCGGCTGGCCCGGCAGCACGCTGTTGCCCCAGCGAAAACCCGGCGACAGCGCGACCTCGGCGTCGAACTCGCCGCGCAGCGCGTCGCAGATCAACTGATCCACGGTGCCGCCGAAATTGCCGCGACGGTAGAGCAGCCGGTCCGACGTCGCGAGTCTTGCGGCATAGGCGGCGGCATGCGGCTCGCGCATCTTGCCGATCAGCGCGGCCATCGCCGGATCCGGCTTCAGCAGCTCGGAGAACACCGGCAGCAGCCGGTACCGAATGTCGGCGACCTTGCCCTTGGCGATTTCGAGATCGAGCACGCCGAGGAATTTTCCGCTGGAGCCGGCATTGGTGACGAGCGTGGTGCCGCCGGCATTGGTGACGGGGATCGGCTGCGGCACGGCGTCGTGGGTGTGGCCGCCGAGGATGACGTCGATGCCGGTCACGCGGCTCGCCAGCTTGAGATCGACGTCCATGCCGTTATGCGACAGCAGCACCACGGCATCGACCTTGTCGTTGCTTCTGAGCGTATCGACCAGCTTCTGCAACTCGTCGTCGCGTATGCCAAAAGTCCAGTCCGGCGTGAACCGCTTCGGATGCGCGATCGGCACATAGGGGAAAGCCTGTCCGATCACGCCGACGCGGTGGTCGCCGATTTCCTTGATGGTGGCGGGCTTGAATACCCGCCCCGAGGCCGGATCGAACGCCTTGGCGTCGTTGAAGGCGGCTTCCTCGGTGAGGAACACGTTCTGCGCCAGGAATTCGCCCTTGAAGCGAGCGAGATTGCTGCGCAGCGCCTTCTCGCCATAGGTGAACTCCCAGTGGCCGGTCATCGCCTCGATGCCGAGCAGATTCGCGGCCTCCACCATGTCGGCGCCCTGCATGGTGTTGGAGAGTCCCGAGCCCTGCCACAGATCGCCGCCGTCCAACAGCAGCGAGCGTCCGCCACCGGCCTCGCCGCGCAGCCGGTCGATCAGCGTCTTCAGATGCGCGAAGCCGCCGAGTCTGCCGAATCGGGCCGCGGACTTTTCGAAGTCGAGAAACGTGAAGGCATGGGCTTCGGCGCTGTCGGGCTTGATGCCGAAGCGGTCGAGAAAGGCGCGGCCGACCAGGTGCGGCGGCTTTCCGGCCATCGCGCCGATCCCGAGATTGACGCTCGGCTCGCGGAAATACACCGGCAGCAATTGCGCGTGCGTATCCGTCATATGGAGGATGCGCGCGTTGCCGAAGCGGTCGAGATCGTACATCGAATCGGCGCCGCGCGCCGGCCACGGCAGGGCGCCGGTGAACGCCGCTGCGCCTGCGAGGGAGAGAAAATCACGGCGACGGATGGTCATATGATGTCTCCCCGCGAAGTGACGGCTTTGTAGCTCAGCGGATTTCCATGTCTTTCCAAAGCGCCTTTTCGCTGGTGGCCTGGAAGATCGAAGCCTTTGCCAGCGCTTCGGCCTCGTTCGCGGATTCAACGGCCTTGTCGAAATCGCCGGCCTCGGCGGCCTTCTTCGCGGCGTTGATCGTCGATGCCGTCGTGGTCCATTGGTTGCGCAGGCCGGCGGCCTGCTTGTTGGCGGCTTCCGCCGCTGCCAGCGCCGCCTTGTAATCGGCCTCGCTGGCGGCAAAGGCGGATGGCGCGATCAGCAGCACGGAAGCCAGCGATAGCAAGGATGTCCTGATCCTGCTCATGGCCGCGCTCCCGGCCCGGAAATCGGCAATCCGTTGCTGACATAGGACAGGTAATATTCGACGTTGCGGTATTCGTCGTCCTGCGGGTTGAACGGCACGCCGCGGATCTGGCTGTTGCAGGTGGTGAAACGCCGGCTGGTGGTGCCCATGCCGCTCCACTCGGAACGATAGATCGGCATCGCATTCAGGATGCCGAGCGCGGGCGCCAGCACTTCGGCGCGAATTCGCTCGCCCGGGCTCTGCACATGGCAGGTCGCGCAGGAGAAATTGAGCTGACCCCGCCGCGTATAGAAATACTCCTTGCCGTTCTCGTAGGCGGCCAGCGCACGCGGATCGTTGGGGATCTTGATGTCGAACGGCTTGCCGCGCGAGGTGAACGCCATATAGGCGGTCAGGGCGGCCATCTCATCCCTGACATAGGAAAACGGCGGCTCGCCATTGGCCTCGCGGCAGCGGTTCAACGCCAGCTCGAGCGTAACGACCTTGCCTTCCTTCTCGTCGAAATAAGGATAGTTCTGGCGGATGCCGATGCCCTTGTTGGGAAAGCAGTCTTCATAGCTCTTGCCGTTCTTGAACGGCTTAGCGAACATCTCCTTGCCCAGTTCGAGCGAGAACTCGTAAGGCGGAAACTGTTCTTTCTCCTGCCATTGCCGGTACAGATCCTCATCCATTGAATAGGGGCCGTTGACGAAATCCTCCAGCTTCACCTTCGGGAACTTGTCGGTGAAGAATTTCTTGAAGGCTTTCGCATCGGCCACTGGATCGACGGTGTCGGCGGCGGCGGCTGGCGCGCCGGCAAAGGCCAGCGCGGCCAGCGCGAGACCAATCGAGGCGAAACGGATGGCAGATCGCATGTTGGTTCTCCGCTTTCGCGTCGGCCGCTACAGGATTTTCGCCGTGGTGGTGTCGGTCGCGCCCTTGTTGTCGACCCAGCCGACCTTCAGTTCGTCGCCCTTCTTGCCGCCCTTGAAGGCGAACTTGACATAGGGATCCTTGGAGACGCCGCCGCCCCAGTCGGCGGCAAACACGATCTTGCCGTCATGCTCGAACGTCAGTTGCTGGATGAAGTGCGGCGGGATGGTTTCGCCCTTGGCGTTCTTGACGAAGCCGGAATCCATCGGGTGCTGGATCAGCGCCTGGACTTCGGTGGTGTCGCCTGACGAGGTGGCGCGTATGCGAATGGTCGATGCCATGAGAATGATCCCTGTCTATACTCTTGCGCATGATCTGATCGGAGAACCGGCTCTCATTTGCGCGAACGCGGTTGTTCGGGTCGGGAGCATGCGCGCTAACCGCCGCAGCCGCCGACGGTGACTTTGACTTCCTTGCTGGCGCTGAAGAGCTTGCCGCCGGCTTCGACGACGACGATCACGTTGCTGGTCTTCGCCATCTTGATGCGGTTGGCCACGCTCGGCATCGTGCCCGCGGGAATCCTGTAAGACGCCACCAGCGCGTTCGGATTTTCGGCGACCAGAAACGCCAGCGAGGTCACGCCGTCGAGCGTCGAACTCGCGGATATCGGCACCACCGCGCCATTCTCGGCGATCTCGGGCGCGTCGAGCCTGACCTTGTCGGATTTCTCGGCGGTCTTGCCGTACAGCAGCTTGATCGCGTCATCGACGGTCTTCTGCTTGAACGCCTCTTCCGGATATTTGTCATTGGCGGCGGCGAAGGCCGGCGCGGCGCCTGACGCGATCTTGCCGAGTCCGACCAGCGCGACCGAGGCCACGCCCTGCAGGATAACGCGCCGGGGAAGCGCAAGTCTGTCGTTCGTCTTTGTCATTCGAAGTCTCCTTGGGCGGCGCGCGAGCCACGATCACAGGGTCTGCAGGAAGTCCACGATTGCGTTGATTTCCTTGTCGGTCAAAAGCCGGTTGCGTCCGAACGGGGGCATGACGGTCAGCGGATTGCGCTTGGTGGCGTCGACGAGGATGGCGACCAGCTCGTTGCGGTCCGGATACTTGGTCTTGATGTCGATCAGGGCCGGGCCGATCGTGCCGGGAAGAGTGCCGCCCTTGATGTCGTGGCAGGTCAGGCAATTGCCCTTGCCGCGGTCGAAGGCCAGTCTTTGTCCTTCCGCCACCGTCGACTGGGCTGCCGCCGGCAGCGAAGACACGAGCAAGCCGAGCGACAGCGCCAGTGCGCAGGCCGGCGTCAGGACGGACTTCCTCGGACGGGGGCTCTTCAAGGGCGCGTTTCCCGGTTGCATCATTTCGGTTGCATCGTATCGAGCGGTCCGGTCGTGCGTGGCGTGAGATCCCTGCCTTCCGCCGTGGACACGATCTTGACGTCCGCAGGGTTGGCACATGCGCTCATGCACGGCTTGGCCATCGTATCAGGTCTCGGGTCGGTCCAGACGAAACTGTCGCGATTGGGCATCTTGACTTTCGCCAGACTGTCCTGGTCGGCGACGAATTCGTTGGGAACGATGTCGTTCAAATTGAGAATATAGGCGGTCAAAGCATAAACGTCATCGGCTGACAATGTGTGCGGGGCCTGCATCGGCATGGCGCGGTTGATGTAGTCAAAGAGGGTGGGCGCAAACGGCCAGTAGCTGCCCACCGTCAGTTCCGGCCGGTCGTGCTTCAGCGTTCCCATGCCGCCGGCCAGCTTGGGGAAACGGCCTTCGCCCTCGCCAAACGTGCCATGGCACGACGCGCACTGCTCGGAAAAAACCTCGGTGCCCCGGGCGACGGTGCCGCTCCCGGGCGGCAGGCCGGCGCCATCGTCGCCCCGCACGTCGATATTCCAGCCCGCAATCTCCTCCGGCGAGGCGATCTTGCCGTATCCGTAATAGCCGGGTTCGGCAGCGCCGGCCGCCGTCGCGACGGCGGCCACGGCAGCCGCGAGCAGCATGGCACGGTTACGCGAGTTGAACATCGAACACGCTCCCGTCAGGCTTGACCTGCCAGGTCTGGATCGAGTTGTTGTGATAGACGGAATTCGACCCCCGTTGCTTTCGCAGCTGCGCAATGGTCGGCTGGACATAGCCGGTTTCGTCGATCACGCGCGATTCCAGCAGCGCAGGCCGTCCGTCCCAGCGCCAGGGCAGGGTGAATTTGGTCAGCGCCTTCGACAGCACCGGTTCGTGCAGCCGCGCGGTCTGCCAGTTGACGCCGCCATCGGTGGAAACGTCGACCCGTTTGACCTTGCCATTGCCGGTCCATGCCAAGCCCCTGATTTCGTAGAGGCCGGGGCCGCTCAACGGCTTTTCGGGACAGGGGAAGGTGATGACCGACTTGGCGTCGATCAGCCATGTGAATCCGCGGCTGGTGCCGTCCGGCATCAGGTCGGTGTATTTCGAGGTTTCCTCGCGGGAGTACCAGGGCCTGTCGCCGAGTTTGATCCGGCGCAGCCATTTGATGCTGACATTGCCTTCCCAGCCCGGCACCACCAGCCGCAGCGGGTAACCCTGCTCCGGCCGCAGCGCCTCGCCGTTCTGAGCGTAAACCACCAGGCAATCGTCGAGACATTTGTGGAGCGGCAGGCTGCGGTTCATGTGGGCGCCGTCCGCGCCCTCGACCATGGCCCAGGCCGCCTCCTTCTTGACTCCGACTTCTTCCAGCAGGGTCGACAACCGCACCCCGGTCCATTCCGCGCAGGAAATCATGCCATGGTTGAACTGCAGCGAATTCAACTGCGCGGCGCGCCATTCCATGCCGCCATTGGCCGGACATTCGATGAAATGGATGCGCGACACCGACGGGAACCGCACGATGTCCTTCATCGTGAGAATCAGCGGGCGTTCGACCAGGCCGTGGATCATCAGACGGTGCTGATCCGGATCGACGTCCGGTCGGCCCGAATGATAGCGCTCGAAAAACAGACCGTTCGGCGTGATGATGCCGTGCAGGCTCTGCAGCGGCGAAAAGCTGATGGACGATTCGGTTCCGGCGGTAAGCCAGGGTACGTTGCGCCTGATAACGTCGGCCTCGGCGTCGGCGGGCCGGCCATAGGGCCGGTCGACCACGCCGGGCCCGATCGATTGCGACCATGGCGGCTCGGCGGGCGGAGAAGCCGGTTGCGCATGGCCGGGCCTGACGCCGAGCGCCAGGCTGCCGGTCAGCGCCGCGCCGATACCCAGAAACGAACGCCTGGCGAGCCGCGGATCGGATGTTTCCGCCGGCTTCGATCGCACAGGCATGTCACGTCCTGGGGCTGGCCGCACGCTTCCTCACCTCGCGGCATTGCCGCCGCTTCTTGTTGATTGTGGGCGCCGTCGTATCGGCATCGGCTAATTTAGTCAATGCTAAATTACGGAAGATGCGGTAACATGATATCAGCGCTCGCTGGGCGCACGCTAGATTTGAATCGGGACGTCGGGCCATGAGAGCAGTTGCAGCAAGCGCAAGAAGCAGATCCGCCGGCGTCAGCGCGGTGGATGCCGCGGCACTTAAGACGCTGGCGAAGCAGGCCGGCGAAGCGGCCCAGCTCCTGAAATTGCTGGGCAACGAAAAGCGGCTCCTGATCCTCTGCTTTCTGGTCGCGCGCGGCGAAATGACGGTGGGTGAACTGGTCGAGGTGGTAAAGCTCAGTCAGTCGGCGCTGTCGCAGCATCTGGCGCTATTGCGCGGCGACGGTCTGGTGACGTTCCGCCGGACGTCGCAGACGCTGCATTACAGCGTCGCCGACAAGCGCGCGCTGCGCGTGCTGCAGGTGCTGAAGGAAATCTACTGCGGGAACCTGAAATGAAGCGGCTCCTGGCCGCGGCATGGCTCGCGGCATGTCCGGTATCGTCGACCGGTGCGCAGACCGCGCCGCCCTACCCGGCCATCACGATTCCCCTGAAGCTCGATCAGGTGCCGGGCAAGCCGATCTGGTATTCCACCGGAAGTCCCGGAATTCCCGGCAAGGACAATGAAGGCAACACGTCGAACGCCGGATTTGTCGTCACATCCGACGGCGTCGTGGTGTTCGACGCGCTGGGAACGCCGAGCCATGGCTGGGCGCTGCTGCAGGAAATCCGCAGGCGCACGGACCAGAAAATCCGCTACGTGGTCGCGAGCCATTATCATGCCGATCACATCTACGGCTTGCAGGCGTTCAGGGATCACACCGACGCGCTGATCGTCGCGCAGGAACGCTCCGGCGAGTACAAGGATAATGACGGGATCGCCGACGAGAAGGCGAGCCAGCGGCTCGATCAGCGGCGCAACGCGCTGTATCCCTGGATCGACGGCAACACCCGCGTGGTGCCGCCGGATATCACGTTCCGGGAACGCATGACGGTTGCGCTCGGCGACCGGCGGTTGACGCTGTTCTTTGCCGGGCCGGCGCATTCCTCCAGCGACATGATGATGATGGTTGAGCCGGACGGCGTGCTGTTCGCCGGCGATATCGTGCAGAACGGCCGGATTCCCTTCATGAACAGCGACGACGTCTCCACCACGCAATGGCTCGAGGCGCTCGGCGAGGTCGAGAAACTCGACCCCAAGGTCGTCATTCCCGGCCATGGCCGAGCCCTGACCGAGGCCAGCCAGGCGATCGCCTTTACCCGGGACTATATTCGGTACCTGCGCGGCACCATGGCGGCGGCGGTACAAGACTGGACCGATTTCGATGTCGCCTATGGTCAGGCCGACTGGTCGAAATACCGGGACTTTCCGGCCTTCGCGAGCAATAACCGCGGCAATGCCTACCGGATTTTCCTGGAACTGGAGCAATCGCAGTTCAAAGCTGTTAAGCCTTGATCGCAACGGGGCTGGCGCGCAATCGATATGGCGGAGTTTGTCGTGGAATTTGGCAGGGACGGGCGGCCGGTCGAAGCCGACGGTCGTCTCGACGCGCCGGCGTTCCGCCGCAACCACCAGGCGATCCGGGCGGTATTGCAGCGGTATCTCGCAGGCCGATCCGGCGACGTCATCGAGGCCGGCAGCGGCACCGGCCAGCATGTGGTCGATTTCGCCCGTCATTTCCCCGACATCGTGTGGTGGCCGAGCGATCTCAACGAACAGCATCTGAGAAGCATCGCGGCATGGCGGGCGCACGCTGGGTTGGCGAATATCCGCCCGCCGCTGCGGATCGATCTGTCGGATCCGGCATGGCGTTCCGAACCGCAGGACGGCAGCCGCCCGGGGACATTGCTGGCGGTGTTCTGCGCCAACGTCATCCACATCGCGCCGTGGCGCGTGGCCGAGGGTCTGTTCGCGGGCGCGTCGCGTTATCTCCGCGCGGATGGGCGGCTGTTCCTCTACGGTCCGTTCAAGCGCGATGGCAAGCACACCGCGCTCAGCAACGCCGTGTTCGACACCAGCTTGCGCGATCGCGACCCCGAATGGGGCGTGCGGGATGTAGCGGATCTGGAAAAGCTCGCGGCGAGTGTCGGTCTGGTGCTTGTCGAGATCGCACAGATGCCGGCCAATAATCTGGTGCTGGTGTTCGAGCGGACCAAAGCGGTCTGAACAACGATGCATGGCGCACGCCCGTTTGCATCGGTTGATTGAGCCACGGCTCCCCTCCATAGTAACGGCAATCAATGAGGCGGGAATCGCTCCGGCCGCATCTGGACGGAAAATACTGGATGATCGATGTGACGGCAGCCGACGAGATCGCCGACGACGTCCGCGCGCGATCCAATGTGGCGCGGCTGGCGGCGGCGCAGGCGCTGACCGGCGCGAATTCGGCGGTCATTTTCGCCACCGGCTCGATCGTGGGTGCCACGCTGGCGCCGGATATCTCGCTCGCAACTGTGCCGCTGTCGATGTATGTGGTCGGCTTGGCCGCCGGCACCTTGCCGACCGGCGCGATCTCGCGCGCCTATGGCCGCCGCACCGCCTTCATTATCGGCGCCGGTTGCGGCATGTTGACCGGCCTGCTCGCGGCCTACGCCATCCTGCGCGGTTCGTTCGTGCTGTTCTGCGTCGCGACGTTTCTCGGCGGACTCTACGGCGCGGTCTCGCAATCCTATCGCTTCGCCGCCGCCGACGGCGCCAGCGCGGCGTTCCGTCCCAAGGCGGTGTCGTGGGTGATGGCCGGCGGCGTGTTCGCCGGCGTGCTCGGTCCGCAGCTCGTGCAGTGGACGATGGATATCTGGCCGCCTTATCTGTTCTCCTTCAGCTTCCTAGTGCAGGCGCTGGTTGCGCTGGTCGCGATGGCGATCCTCGTCGGCGTCGATGCGCCGAAGCCGGCGCCGGCGGACCTTCATGGTGGCCGGCCGCTGCTGGAGATCGCGCGGCAGCCGAGATTCATCGCCGCGGCATTCTGCGGAATCGTCTCCTATCCCATGATGAATCTGGTCATGACCTCGGCGCCGCTGGCGATGCAGATGTGCGGCCTCAGCGTCAGCGATTCCAATTTCGGCATTCAATGGCATATCGTGGCGATGTACGGACCGAGCTTCTTTACAGGCTCGCTGATCGCGCGCTTCGGCGCGCCGAAAATCGTCGCGGTCGGTCTGGCGCTCGAAGCCGCCGGGGCTGCGATCGGCTTGTCCGGGATCACCGCGATGCATTTCTGGGCCACGCTGATCATGATCGGGGTCGGCTGGAACCTGAGCTTCATCGGCGCCTCCGCGCTGGTGCTAGAGACGCACCGCGCCCAGGAGCGCAACAAGGTGCAGGCCTTCAACGATTTCCTGGTGTTCGGGATGATGGCGGTGGGGTCGTTCTCGTCGGGCCAGTTGCTGGCGAATTACGGCTGGTCCGCGGTTAACATGGTGGTGTTTCCGCCGGTGCTGCTGGGACTCGCGGTGCTGGCTTTCGCGTCGCTGGCGAGGCGGCGGGCGAGGTCGCGGACCGTGCCGGAATTTCCGGATCCCAGTATCTGACCGGCAATCCGCCTGACGGGATTGCCGCCTGAGCGTTGGAGGTTTTTCATGCCGTCACGAGCCCGTCTCGATGAATTCATCGCCGTCGTCGAAACCGGCGATCATGCCGGCGCCATCGAGCGCTATTACACCGAGGATGCCACCATGCAGGAGAACGCCGCGGCCCCGCGCGTCGGCCGCGACCTGTTAGTGGCGCACGAACGCGGCGTGCTTGAACGGGTGGAGAATGTCGTTTCGACGTGCGTGACGTCGATCCTCGAGGGCGACCGCGTTGCGATCAACTGGATTTTCGATTTCACCTACCATTCAGGAAAGACAGTCCGGATCGACGAGGTCGCGTTGCAGGAATGGCGCGGCGACCGGATTTTTCGCGAACGGTTCTTTTACGATCCGCCGAAACCGAAGCCCTGACGACAAATGCTGACAGTTCGTCGGCGATCGAAGCTTTGCACTTGCCGGTCTGTTATCAGGTCGCCAAGCCCGGGCCTGACGGTGTGAAAGCGAGAAGTGCTTGTCGGATCAATGCAGGAATTCGCCCTCCGACGAAACCTCGGCCCGCTACGAGGGCTGGCGCATCGTCGTGGTCTGTTTTCTGGTGGCGACGTTCGGCTGGGGGCTCGGCTTCTATGGCCAGAGCGTCTATGTCGCCGAGCTGCATCGCCTGCACGGCTGGCCGGCGTCGTTGATCGCCGGCGGCACCACGTTCTTCTACCTGTTCGGCGCCCTGCTGGTCGCCTTCGTCAGCGAAGCAATCAAGGCGATCGGGCCGCGCAACTGCCTGCTCGTCGGCGTCTTCACGATGGCGGCGGCCGCCGTGCTGATCGGCCGGGTCACCGAGCCGTGGCAACTCTACGCCGCCAATGCACTGCTGGCATTCGGCTGGGCCGGCACCAGCCTCGGCATCATCACCAACACCCTCGGGCTCTGGTTCGACACCAAACGCGGCATGGCGATCAGCCTGGCGCTGAACGGCGCGAGTTTCGGCGGCATCATCGGCGTGCCGCTTCTGGTCGCGGCGATCGGGCATTTCGGATTTCCCGGCGCGATGGCCGCCGCCGCGATCGCGATGGTGGTGGTGATGGTCCCGGTCATCCTGATACTTGTCGGACGGCCGCCACTGCATCCGGGCGCCGCGGCCGCAGCAGGCTCGGCGGGTGCGCCGTCGGCGACGCGGGTTCGGGCGCTGGCGCTTCGCGACATCGGCTTCCTCTCGGTCTCGGCGTCGTTCGCGCTGGTGCTGTTTGCGCAGGTCGGCTTCATCGTCCACCTGATCGCGTTCCTGGATTCGGTGGTGGGGCGCGAACGCGCGGCGTTCGCGGTCGCGCTGATGACCGCGATGGCGGTGGTCGGCCGCGTGCTGTTCTCTTGTGTGATCGACCGGCTCAACCAGCGGCTGGCCTCGGCGATCTCGTTCGTCAGCCAGGCCATAGCGCTCGCGGTCATCATCAACCTGCACAACGATGTGGCGCTGATCGCGGCCTGCGCGCTGTTCGGCTTCTCGGTCGGCAATCTGATCACCCTGCCGGCGCTGATCGTACAGCGCGAATTCGATCCGCGCTCGTTCGGCGTCCTGATCAGCCTGATCACGGCGATCAACCAGGTCACCTACGCGTTCGGCCCCGGCGTCATCGGCCTGCTGCGCGATGCATCGGGCAGTTATGCGCTGCCGTTCTACGGCTGCATCGGGCTGCAGCTCGGGGCGGCGGTGCTCATCATGATTCGCGGGCGCTCCAGAACGATCTCATCTTTGTAGGCTCGTCATTGCGAGCTTCGTCGCAAGCGCTCCTCGCAATGACGGTGAAGGATTAGAATTCCCTTTGCCGCAACAAATCCTCCAGATCGAGCCGCTTGGTGAACATCGCCAGCGCCCCGTCCGGCTTGCGCGGCCATTCGGCCTCGGGCCGGTCGCGGTACAGCTCGACGCCGTTCTGGTCGGGGTCGCGCAAATACAGCGCCTCGCTGACGCCGTGATCGCTGGCGCCGTCCAGCGGGATTCCCGCCTCCATCAGGCGATGCAAGGCGTCGGCCAGTGCGGGCCGGGTCGGATACAGGATCGCGGTGTGAAACAGACCGGTGGTGCCGGGCGGCGGCGGATGCCCGCCCTTGCTTTCCCAGGTGTTGAGGCCGATGTGGTGGTGATAGCCGCCGGCCGCAATGAACGCCGCGCCCGAACTCAGCCGCTGCGTCACCTGAAAGCCGAGCACGCCGCAGTAAAATGCCAGCGCGCGATCGAGATCGGCGACTTTCAGATGAACATGCCCGATACGGGTGCCGGCGATGATGGGTGGATTGTCGGGCATGCCTTCTCCGTTTCGCAGCGATTGCTTCGCTCACGATCTATGCCGTGAGCATCCGCTACACAAGCTCCGAAACCTCTCCCTCCGGCAATTCGAACTCGAACGTGTTCAGCGTCATCGCCACCAGCGTGTAGTAGCCGCACAGCCCGATGATCTCGACGATGCCGCGCTCGCCGAGCAGTTTGACGGCCTCGTCGTAGAGTGGTCGGGAAACGCCGTGGCCTTCGTGCAGCGACCTCGCGACGTCATAGATCATTTGCCCCCTGGGATCGTCGAAGACAGGCGTGCGGCGGTCGCGGATGTCTTCGATGATCCGCAGGTCCATGCCGCCTTTCAGCGCCAGCCGCTTGTGCGCCCACCATTCGTAGTGCGAGGTCCAGTGGCGGGCGGTGACGAGGATCGCGATCTCGGACAGTTCGGCCGGAAAGATCGTATCGAAGCGCAGCATGCCGCCGAGGCGGGTGGCATGCCGGGCCATTTCGGGACTGTTGAGCCAGGCCATCATCGGCGGCGGCGGGGCGCCGCGCTTGCCGGCGATCGACTCGTCGTAGGTTTGTTTCTGGTCCGCGTTCATTTCGCCTGGCGAAAGCAACTTCAGCCGCATCTCGGTTTCCTCTGACTTTTCAATCATTGCGGCGCCCGCGACGCCCGGTACGCACAGCCCTATCATACTCCGCGACCCGGGCGCACGCGCCAGAGACATATTGAATTCCGCGATGCGACGGCTAAGGTCGATCCAAATCGCAGAATGGAAACACCACCATGTCCGATCTGGAAAAATTTCGCAGTGAGACCCGCGCCTGGCTGCAAGCCAATTGTCCGCCGGAGATGCGCAGGCCGATGACTTCCGACGGCGACACCTTCTGGGGCGGTCGCAATACCAGTTTTTCTTCCGAGCCGCAGCGGGTCTGGTTCGAACGGATGCGCGACAAGGGCTGGACCGTGCCGGACTGGCCGCGGGAATATGGTGGCGGGGGGCTGGATGCCGGCGAGGCCAAGGTCTTGCGCGAGGAGATGGCCGCGATCGGTGCGCGCTCTCCGCTGTCGAGCTTCGGGATCTGGATGCTCGGGCCGGCGCTGTTGAAGTACGGCACCGATGCGCAGAAGAAGGAGCATCTGCCGAAGATCGCGGCCGGCCTGATCCGCTGGTGTCAGGGCTATTCCGAGCCCAACGCCGGTTCGGACCTCGCGTCCCTGCAGACCCGCGCCGAGAGCGATGGCGACGACTACATCATCAACGGCCAGAAGATCTGGACCTCGTACGCCAATTACGCCGACTGGATTTTCTGCCTGGTGCGCACCGATGCGGCCGCGAAGAAGCACGACGGCATCAGTTTTATTCTGTTTGATATGGCCTCGAAGGGCGTTTCGACCAGGCCCATCCTCTTGATATCAGGCTATTCGCCGTTCTGCGAAACCTTCTTCGATAATGTCCGGGTGCCGAAATCCCATGTGGTCGGCACCGTCAACCGCGGCTGGGACGTGGCAAAGTATCTGCTGCAGCATGAGCGCGCGATGATCTCGGGCATGGGCGAGCGCGGCGTCGGCCGGCCGCTCGGTCAGGTCGCTGCCGATTCGGTCGGCAGCGACGGGCAGGGCCGGCTGGAAGATCCGATGCTGCGCGGGCAGATCGCCACCTTCGAGATCGACGAGGCGGCGCTGTCGGCAGCCGCCGAACGCGCGGTCGATCTCGCCAAGGCCGGCCAGGCGCATCCGGCGTTTTCCTCGGCGATGAAGTATTACGGCACCGAACTGAACAAGCGCCGCCACGAGATTGTGATGTCGGCGGGCGGCATCGACGCACTGGAATGGGAGAGCGAGCGCTCCAAAGGCGGCGCCCGGCCGCGCGCCTGGCTGCGCACCAAGGCCAACTCGATCGAGGGCGGCACGTCGGAGGTGATGCTCGGCATCGTCGCCAAACGCATTCTGGATCTGCCGGGGGCGTAAAGAGATTCCTCATCCTTAAGGGGGCGGCCCGCTTGCCTGCGTCTCGAAGGATGAGCCCGTCCTCATGGTTCGAACGGCGCAAGAGCGCCTCCTCACCATGAGGGTCCACCACGAATTGATCAAAGACCAACTCACCGGAATCCCCTCATGGCACTCGTCCTCAACCAGGAACAATCGATGCTGCGCGACAGCGCACGCGGGCTGATCAGCGACAAGGCGCCGGTGTCGCATCTGCGGCAGCTGCGCGATGCCAGGGACGCGTCGGGGTTTTCCCGCGATCTGTGGAAGACCTTCGCCGAGATGGGATTTTCCGGCCTGCTGGTGCCGGAGGCGTTCGGCGGCAGCGGGCTCGGCTGCGTCGAAGCCGGCATTGTGATGGAGGAAATCGGCCGCACCCTGATGCCGTCGCCCTATCTGGCGACCGCCGTGCTGGCGGCGTCGGCGCTGTCGCGCGGCGGCAGCGACGCGCAGAAGTCGCAGTACCTGCCGAAGATAGCGGACGGTTCCCTGCTGGCGGCGCTGGCCGTCGATGAAGGCGCCAAGCATCGACCGCTCATGACCAAGCTGCAGGCGGTACGCTCCGGCAACGGATTCAGGCTCAGCGGTGACAAGGCCTTCGTGGTCGATGGCCACGCCGCCGATCTGCTGATCGTGGCGGCGCGCAGCGCCGGCGCCGCCGGCGAGCGCGACGGGCTGACCCTGTTCCTGGTCGATCCCAGCGCAAAAGGCATCGCGATCGAGCGCACCGCGATGGTGGATGCGCATAATGCGGCCCGCATCGTGTTCGACGATGCCGAGGTCAACGCCGACGGCGTGCTCGGCGAGGTCGATCAGGGTTTTGGCCTGCTGGAAGGCGTGCTCAATATCGGCCGCGCCGCGGTGGCCGCCGAAATGGTCGGCTTGAGCGAGGAAGTGTTCGGCCGCACCGTCGGCTATCTCAAGGAACGCAGGCAATTCGGCAGGCTGATCGGCGAATTCCAGGCGCTGCAGCACCGCGCCGCCCAGCTCTATATCGAGATCGAGATCACCCGCGCCGCCGTGCTGAAGGCGCTGCAGACGCTCGACGGCGATTTCAACAGAGCGGGTGCGGCGGTCGCGGTGGCCAAGGCGCGCGCCGGTTCGACCGCGACGCTGGCGGCGCAGGAAGGCGTGCAGATGCACGGCGGCATGGGCATGACCGATCAGTTCGACATCGGCTTCTTCATGAAGCGCGCCCGGGTCTGCCAGGAATTGTTCGGCGACAGCAACTTCCACGCCGATCAACTGGCGCGGATGAAGGGCTATTGAGATTGTTAGTCCGTCACCTGATCGGCGGGGCGTATTGGATGCCGCCGGCGCTCCAGAGCTGGTTCAGCCCGCGCGGAATCTTGAGTTTCGATTCCTCGCCGACATTGCGCTCGTAGATCTCGCCGTAATTGCCGACGTGGCGGATGATGCGCGCGGCCCAGTCCCTGGGCAGGCCGAGTTCCTCGCCGTAAGCGCCTTCGGTGCCGACCAGCCGCATCACGTCGGGTTTTTTCGACTTCAGCGCTTCGTCGATGTTCTGCGACGTGATGCCGAGCTCCTCGGCGTTGATCATCGCATACAGGGTCCACTTCACGATCATCATCCAGTCGTCGTCGCGCTGCCGCACCACGGGCGCCAGCGGCTCCTTTGAAATGACGTCGGGTAGGATGACGTGGTCGCCCGGCTTTCCGAGGTTCAGCCGCAGCGCGTAAAGCTGCGAAATGTCGGCGGTGAAGGTGTCGCACTGGCCGGAATCATAGGCCTTGATGACGTCCTCCAGCTTGGAGAATTTCATCTCCGTGTATTTCATGTTGTTGGTGCGGAAAAAGTCGGCGAGGTTGAGCTGCGTGGTCGTTTCCGCCTGGACGCAGACCTTGCTGTCGTTGAGTTCCAGGCCCGAATCGATCTTGCGGGATGCCGGCAGCATGAACCCTCCGCCGTCATAATAGGCGACGGCCGGGAAATACAGCGCGTTGGAAGTCTCGCGCGACATGCTCCAGGTCGAGTTGCGCGAGAGAATATCCACCTTCCGGCTCTGCAGCTCCTTGAAGCGCTCGCTGGCGTCGAGCGGAACGAACTTTGCCTTTTTCGGATCGTCGAAGATCGCGGCCGCCACCGCGCGGCAGAAATCGACGTCGAAGCCGATCCAGTTGCCCTTGTCGTCCGGAATCGAGAAGCCCGGCAAGCCTTTGTTGACGCCGCACAGCACGTCGCCGCGCCGGATCGTCCGCTTCAGGGTCTTGGTGTCATATCGCTCATAGGTGATGGCAATAGCCGCGACCGCGATCGCGACCGCCATTCCAATCAGGAGGCCGCCTCGAAATGTACGAAACATCTTTTTCTCGCCAATATCAGGGAAACGGGACGGGGGGAAATGAGCCGTCTGAGTTACAGTTCCGGCTTCTGTCGGATGATGACCTTGGTGCCAACCGGGACGCGCTCATAGAGGTCGGCGACGTCGGCGTTGACCAGCCGGAAGCAGCCGGAAGAGACGGCGGTGCCGATGGTATCAGGCCGGTTGGTCCCATGGATGCGATAGACCGTGGTGCCGAGGTACATGGCGCGGGCGCCGAGCGGATTGCCGGGTCCGCCGGCCATGAAACGCGGCAGATAGGGCTGGCGCACAATCATTTCCGGCGGCGGAGTCCAGTCCGGCCACTCGGCCTTGCGGGTGATGTTGACCAGGCCCTGCCACTGAAATCCGTCGCGGCCGACGCCGATGCCATAGCGCAGCGCGCGGCCGCCACCCTGGACCAGATAGAGATGACGGTCTTTCGTTGAAATGATGATGGTGCCCGGCGGCTCGGAGGTGCGGTACAGCACGGCCGTGCGTTTGAATTGCGGGTCCAGTTCCACGTTTTCATCGGCAATAAGGCCGGGCTGGTCGCCGACATCGGGCTTCTGGGCGAAACTCGGCGAGACCGCCATCAGCAGCCCCACGGCGGCGAACAGGGTCCAGATCAGGTGGCGAAATTTGGTCATCAGAGCTCTCCCGGTGGCGCCTTCGCCAAATCATGGAACCATCAAATCTCAGTGGCAACTTGATGGCAAGTTTTAGGCAAACGTACTCCATATGCTTGGTGCTTTTGGCGTTTTGTCGCCGGTAAATCATGCTTTCCGGCGACCATCGTTACTGTGCATGGGGTTGTTTTCGATATTTTGGTCCGGAGCGCGAAGTGGACCTTGCGGCTCGCCTCATTTCGGTGCGATCCACAGCCGCAGGCCGTACGAGACCAGGGTCACGGTGCCGACGCCGCCGAGCCACAAGGCGGCGAACCAAAGCAGGCGCCGCGCCAGCGGCCGCGGCTTTTGTTCCCCTGACATCAATGATAGCCGCTCCCGGCCTTCACCTTGCCGCGGAATACGTAATACGCCCAGCCGGTGTAGCCGAGAATAAGCGGGATCATCACGGCGACCCCGAACAGCATGAAGACCTGGCTGTTCTCGGGCGAGGCGGCCTGCCAGATCGTGATGCTCTGCGGTACGATATAGGGCCACATGCTGATGCCCAATCCGGCATAGGACAGCGCGAACAGCGTCAGCGTCAGGAAAAACGGCTGGTAATCCCGTTTGCGGGCGAGGCTGCGCAGCAGCAGAACGGTCACGGCGGCGACCGCGACCGGCACCGGCGCCGTCAGGACAATGCCCGGCCAGGAAAACCAGCGCTGCGTGTACTCGATATGAAGGAACGGCGTGGCGGCGCTGACCGCGCCGATGGCGCCCAGCATCGCGAACAACAGCCACCAGCTCAAGACATAGGCCCGGTCGCGAAGCTCGCCTTCGGTCTTCATGACCAGCCATGTGGCGCCGAGCAGCGAATAGCCGACGACCAAAGCAAGGCCGGTGAGGACGCTGAACGGCGTCAGCCAGTCCCACCAGCCGCCGGCGTAATTCCGTCCCTCGACATGCACGCCCTGCAGGATAGCGCCGAGCGCGACCCCCTGCGCCAGCGTCGCCAGCAGAGATCCGCCATAGAACGCGATATCCCAGAGATTTCGCTCGCTCTGCGTCCGCCAGCGGAATTCGAAGGCGACCCCGCGAAATACCAGTCCCAGCAGCATCGCAATCATCGGCGTGTAGAGCGCCGGCATCAGCACCGCATAGGCCAGCGGGAAAGCGGCCATCAGGCCGCCGCCGCCGAGCACCAGCCAGGTTTCGTTGCCGTCCCAGACCGGGGCGACGCTGTTCATGATCACGTCACGATCGGCCTTTTGCGGAAACAGCGGAAACAGCATGCCGAGGCCGAGATCGAAGCCGTCCATGACCACGTAGACAAATACCGCGAAGGCGATGATGAAGGCCCAGACGATGGTGAAGTCGATGCTCATCGCGCGGTCCCCTGCGCGACCACGCCGGAAGCAGGTGTGATGCCGGCCGCATGGGCCGGGGCGTCGCCGCGCGGACCCTGTTCGCCGTGATGCGGCGGCGCCGCCATCAAGCGGAGGATGTAGATCGTGCCGGCGCCGAACACCGCGAAGTAGACGATGATGAAGGCGATCAGCGACGAGGCCACCGCGGGCGCCGCCAGCGGCGAGGCGGAGTCAACCGTCCGCAGCAATCCGTATACCGTGAACGGCTGGCGTCCGGTCTCGGTGGTGATCCAGCCCGCCAGCACGGCGATGAAGCCCGAAGGCGCCATCAGCAACGCGAACATGAGCAGCGGCCGGGAGTGGTAGAGGGTGCCGCGCCAGCGCGCCCACAGGCTGAAGAGGCCGAGTCCGACCATCAACAGTCCCATGCCGACCATGATCCGGAACGACCAGAAGGTGATCGCCACCGGCGGCCAGTTTTCGCGCGGCACGGTGTCGAGGCCGGCCATCGGCGCGTCCAGCGAATGTTTCAGGATCAGCGAACCCAGCTTAGGCACTTCGATCGCGTACTTCACTTTGCCCGCGGCCTGGTCCGGCCATCCGAACAGGATCAGCGGCGCGCCGTCCTTGTGGCTCTGGAAATGGCCTTCCATCGCCATGATCTTCACCGGCTGGTGCTCCAGCGTGTTGAGGCCGTGCTGGTCGCCGGCAAAAATCTGGATCGGCGCCACCACGGTGGCCATCCACATCGCCATCGAAAACATCACCCGCGGTCCGGCGAGATGCGGGTCGCGCAACAGATGAAACGCGCCGACCGCGCCGACCACCAGCGCCGTGGTCAGATACGCCGCCAGCACCATGTGCACGAGGCGGTAGGGAAACGACGGATTGAAGATCACCTTGAACCAGTCGACGGCGATGAACTGCCCGTCGGCATTGAGGGCATGGCCGGCCGGCGTCTGCATCCAGGAATTCGCCGACAGGATCCAGAACGCGGAGATCAGCGTGCCGATGGCGACCATCAGGGTCGCGAGGAAATGCAGCCGGGGGCCGACCCGCTCCAGGCCGAACAGCATGACGCCGAGAAAGCCCGCCTCGAGGAAGAAGGCGGTGAGCACCTCATAGGCCATCAAGGGGCCGATCACCGGGCCGGCCTTGTCGGAAAACACCGACCAGTTGGTGCCGAACTGGTAGGACATCACGATACCCGACACCACGCCCATGCCGAACGCGACCGCGAAGATCTTCAGCCAGTAATTGAACAGGTTGATGAAGACCTCGCGCCCGGTCCACAGCCAGAGCGCTTCGAGCACCGCGAGGTAGCTGGCAAGCCCGATCGAGAAGGCAGGAAAAATGATGTGAAACGACATGGTGAAGGCGAATTGCGCCCGCGCCAGCACCACGGCATCCCAGCCCTCGAACATCGGCACCATCCGTCAAGGTTGGATCGTGCCTTCTGATTATCATGCTATCCGGGACGGCGATATCGCGAACGCGAATGGCAGCTTCCCTCGCGGCGCGGTTCGCAGGCGATAACTGAACTTGCTTGATCGCCGACATTGAAAATTTGTCGTTGTTCCCCTTGCCCAAATGCAGAGCGACCCGGCGGGGGGCATCCCGGCCGGGTCGTTGGAGGTCACCTGGAAGATTGGAGGGTAGGCCAGCGAGCCGGGTTCAGCGGATGGTTTCGCTGTCGTAGGAGATCACGCAGATCTCCGAGGGATTCTTGTTGCCGCAATCGACTACCTGCTCGCGGACCAATATCGGAGCGGTGTCGCGCTGGGTGCGGGGGGCGGCGTTCTGGGCGGACAGTGAGGCCAGGGTGCAGACCGCGCCGAGCGGGATAATGAAGAAGCGGAAGGAAGGCTTCAGCATGTTCGTTCTCCTGTTCGGCGCGGGGGTTGCGTTGGTGATGGTGGTTGTAGGGGCTGGGCTTTTCCAGGTGATGTCGTGAATTGTTTCAATTGTTTCGTCGAAAGTAATGCTTTCCGCCGCCACGAAACCCGTCTTGCGCTCCTGAAAATCCATCAACCAACTGAGATTACTCCATTTTATGCCGCGAGGCTGTCCACGCCGGCGCCCTTAAGCAAGTCTGCAAGCTGCTTGCGGGCATAGAACATCCGGGTCTTCACCGTGCTCTGGGGAATGCCGATGATGGCGCCGGCCTCTTCCACCGACTTCTCGTGGTAGTAGACGAGGTTGATGATCTCGCGGTGCGCGGGCGACAGTTTGGCCACACAGGCGCGCAGGATCGCCGAGGTGGTGCTGCGATCCAACGAGGCTTCCGGCGTGTCGGCCTCGTCGGCGATTTCCAGCACGTCTTCCTGGTCGATATCCTCGTGCCTGCGCTGGCGCAGCGCGGTCAGCGCCTTGAAGCGGGCGATCGACAGAAGCCAGGTGGAGACCTGGGACCGGCCCTCGAACTGGCTGGCGGTCCGCCACACGTCGAGGAAGACCTGGCTGACGAGGTCTTCGGCCATGGTGGTGTCGCGCACGATGCGCAGGACGAAGCGGTAAACCCGGACATTATGGCGGGCGTAAAGGATATGCATCGCCGTCCGGCCGCCTGCGGCGATGCCCTGCAGCAGCATTTCATCCGAGGTCGCCTGGGCAGCGATGATGCCTTGGCGGGCTGCGGCGTTGATAGCGACGACGTTCTGCATGACAAGCTCCCATTCGCCATTGGCGGCGTTTCGTTGGAGCCGAGTGATAGTCAATCCCGGTTTCGGGATATCTGCACGGCAACGGGAAAATGGTTTCATGCGCGGGAGAATTGTTTCGTCGCGGCGCCGGCGACGAAACATTCGGGGCGGAAATGTGAGCTATTTCACAAAGTTGGTAGGCGCCGGGGAAGGAATCGAGGGCTCGGGAACGATTCGCGGTCGAGCGCGTATTCATCCTCTTGCGGAAGAATGGCGAGACGCCCCGCGCAACCTCTCGTCGTCCCAGCCAAGCGAAGCGCGCGAGGGGATCCATCACCACAGCGAGTGGTGTCGCGTTACGCCTTGTCCCCGGCAGGCGAAAACAGATAGCCGCCGCCGCGGATGGTGCGGATCACCGCCGGCTTGGTCGGGTCGATCTCGATCTTGCGCCGGATTCGCATGATGCGCAGGTCGACGGCGCGGTCGAACGCCTCGGCGTCGCGGGCGTTGGCCAGTTCGAGCAGCCGCTCGCGCGACAGCACCCGCTTGGGATTGGCCGCGAATACTTTCAACAGGCCGAATTCAGACGCGGTCAGCGGGTGCTCGTTGCCCTCGTCGTCGCGCAGCGCCTGCGCTTCGAGATCGAGCCATTTGGTGCCGAACCGCACCAGCTGGTCCTTTGCCGGCTTGGCGCCGGCGGCCTCCTTCGCGGTCGCCTTGACCGGCGAAGAGCGTCGCAGCACCGAGCGGATCCGCGCCATCAATTCGCGTAATTCGCAGGGTTTTGCGATGTAATCGTCGGCGCCGAGCTCCAGTCCGACCACGCGGTCGATCGGGCTGGCGGTTGCGGTCAGCATGATCACCGGCACATTGGTGCGGCCCTTGAGGTCGCGGATGATCGAGAGCCCGTCCTCTTCGGGCATGTTGAGATCGAGCACCACGAGGTCCGGCACCGAAGTCTCGATCGCCTCGCGCAGGGCCTTGCCGCCGTCGCACAGCGTCACCCCAAAGCCGTGCATCTTGAGGTATTCACCGACCATCTCGCGGGCCGGCGCCTCGTCGTCGACGATGATGATATGTTGCTGACTCTGGCTCATGACATTTCAGTCGCAGGCAGCACGACGGTGAAGGTCGATCCCTGTCCGGGCCCGGCGCTGTCGGCGGTCACCTCGCCGCCATGCATGTCGATGATGCGCTTGACGATGGACAGGCCGAGGCCGGTCGAGCTCTCCCCGGCGGTGGGCTTGGCGGAAAGCCGCTGGAAGCGGCCGAACAGCCGGCCGAGATCCTCCGGCGAGAGACCTGCGCCTTCGTCGGCAATGCGGATGATGATGTTGTCCTGCTCATGGGTGACCACGACCGCGATCTTGCCGCCGATCGGTGAATATTTGATGGCGTTGCTGACGAGATTGTCGATCGCCTCGCGCATCCGGTCGGTATCGCACATCGTCACCACATTCGGCGGCGCCGACACCGTGATGGTTTGCTGCTTGTGAACCGCCAGCGGCTGATTGGCGTCGGCGACCTCGCTGACCAAGGCGGCGATGTCGACCGGCTCGCGCCGAATCGAGATATCGAAGGCATCGGCCATCGCGTCCGAAATCAGGTGGTCGACCATCGAGGTCAGGCGCCTGGTGGCGTCGCGGATGTGCTCGACCTGGGCCGTGATGCTCTCCTTGGAGGAACCGGCGCTGATCAGCTCGGTCAGCATCTCGGTACGGCCGAGGATGACACCGAGCGGGTTTTTCAGGTCGTGGGCGACAGTGCCGAGAATTTCATTCTTGAAGCCGTTGGCGCGTTGCAGTCGCATCCATTGCGACGACAGCCGGCGGTTGGCCTGCATCAGCGCGCGGGTACGCTGGGCGACGCGCTCCTCGAGCTGGGTATTGGCCTCGTGCAGCTGCTGGTACAGAATCACGTTGTCGAAGGCGATCGACAGCCGGCTGGAGAAAATCTCGACCAGCGCGCGGTCGGTTTCCGACAGCGGGCGCTCCGCCTGCAGCAGCACCACGACTTCGCGCCCGCTGCCGGTGCGCAGATAGAGCACGGTGCGGTGATCGGCGAACTCGTTCTTGCGGCGCTGGAACGCGGCTTCCACCATCTGGCGCAGGTCCGCATCGAGCGATTTCGAGCCGGCCGAGCCGATGAAGCGGCTGTAGCAGCCTGAGCCCGCCAGCACCGAGAAATCGGTGCCGACGCCGCCGTCGTCGCGCAGCACCAGGATGCCGGCGCAGTCGACATTGAGCAGCGAGGCGAGCTGGGTCAGCACGCCCTCGGCGAGCCGCTGCATCGACTTGAAGTCGTACAGGGTGGAGGCGGCATCGATGATGATCTCCAGCCCGCGCCTCGTCTGCACCATGCGCTCGAGCTGCTGATAGCTGCGCAATGCCGCGGTCAGCGAGGTAAACAGCTTGTCGGCGGTGAGTTCGGTCTTGGCCTTGTAGTCGTTGATGTCGTACTGGACGATGACGCGCCGCTCCGGCGCCTGGCCGGGCTGCCCGGTGCGCAGGATGATGCGCACGGTCTCGTTCTTGATTTCGTTGCGGATGTATTCGACCAGGTCGAGGCCCGCGGCGTCGGTTTCCATGATGACGTCGAGCAGCACCGCGGCGATGTCGGGATGTGCCCGCATCAGCTTGCGGCCCTCGGCCGCCGAATAGGCCGACAGGATTTCCAGCGTCTGGCCGTTGAGATTGTAGTCGCTCAGCGCAAACCGCGTGCCTTCATGCACGGCCTGATCGTCGTCGATGACGGCGACTTTCCATTTCCGCGCAGTCGAAGCTACCGGAGCGGCTCCGGAATCGTCGATCAGGTGGAGGACATCGTCCTGTTCGGCCATTGCGGGATCCCGTCGCTTGCTTGTTCCGTGGCGGCTCCGCCCTTGGCGGCCCGCGGCATGATAATGCGAAATGTAGTGCCTTGTCCCGGTCTTGAATCCAGCATCATGCGGCCGCCGAGCTGCTGGGTAACCAGGTTGTAAACAATGTGCAGCCCCAGTCCGGTGCCGCCCTCGTTGCGCCGGGTGGTAAAGAACGGGTCGAACGCCTGCCGCTGCACGTCCGGCGTCATTCCGGCCCCGTTGTCGGCGAAAATTATCTCGACGTCATCGCTGCCGCGCGGCCGCGCCGAAATCGAGATGGCTCCGCTTCGCCCGTCGGCAAAGGCGTGATTGGCCGCGTTGAGGAACAGATTCGTCAGAATTTGGCCATACGAGCCCGGATAGCCGTCGATCACCAGGCCTTCCGGCACGTCGACCGAAAGCGTGATCGCGGATCGCTTCAGCACCGGCCGCAGGCTGGCGATGATCTGATCGGTCGCCTCGGACAGGCTGAACTGGCGGCGCTCGGCATGCGAGCGGTCCACCGCGACCTGCTTGAAGGACTGGATCAGTTCGCCGGCGCGATGCAGGTTCGCCACCAATTGCCCTGCGGCGTCGCGGGACGAGCGGACGAATTCCTCGAGCTGCGACTTGCGCAACTGCCCGTCGGACTTCAACTCGGCCTCGAACATTTCCGCGCGGCGCGCGAAACTGGACGCCACCGTCAGGCTGATGCCGATCGGGTTGTTGACTTCATGGGCGACGCCGGCCACCAGCCCGCCGAGCGCGGCCAGCCGCTCGGCGTCGATCAGGTTCTGCTGGGCGGCGTTCAGTTCGAGCAGGGCGCCCTCGGCCTTTTCCTTCGAGGTGCGCAGTTCGTCCTCGGTCTTGCGCTTGGCGATGGCGTTTTCGCGGAACACCTCGACCGCGCGCGCCATCGCACCGACCTCGTCCCTGGCGCCGGTGCCCTGCACGCGGCGGTCGTAGTCGCCTGACGTGATGGCATGCATGGCGGCCATGATCTGCTGCAGCGGCAGCCGGATCGAGAGCGCGATGATGACGCCGGCGCTGAGGATGATGCCGAGAAAGATCACGGCGATCGACAGCACCTTGCGGGAAATGCTGGTCAGTGTACGATCAAAGGTGGCCTGCGCCTTCTGCTCGCGCTGGCGCATCTTGACCGACAGGTTGTCGATCGCGCCGATCGCTTCGGCCTGGCTGGCGTCGATGGTATTTCGCAACAGCTCGGTCCGGTTCGCCAATTGCTCCGACAGTTTGGCAAAGCCCTCGCGCAGCGCGACCGTCCTGGCGTTCAGCCGCTGCAGCGCCATGCGCTGCAGATCGTTGTCGGCAAGTTCGGTCATCTCCGGAATGGTTTTCTCGATGGTCTCGGTATTCCTGCGGGCGTCGTCGGCGGACGCCGTCGCCAGCGAAAGGTAGTAGGCATTGGCGGCGACCAGCATGGCGGTGAACGCCTCGCGGGATTTGCCCAGCGCCGGCCAGATCAGGGCCTCGCGGCGCCCGGTGGCGCCTTCGATGATCGAATACAGCCCGGCCATGTCCTTGGCCGGAGCCAGCACCTGGTCCTGATAGGTTTTCGTGATCGTGGCCTGGACCGCGCGCAGCTCGCCGAAGCCGTTGAGGAACTTATCGGTGACGCGCTCGAGTTCCGCGACCGACCCTGACAGCATCGGGTCGGTCGACGCGCGCGTGGTCAGCGTGCCCAACACCGCCTCGCGCAGCAGCAGGATCTCCGCGAACAATTCCGGACTCGGCTGATTGATGTAGCGATGGATCAGGTTCTGCAGCCGGCTGGTTTCGCTTTCCAGCAGCGCCAGGATCTTGTCGGATTCCCGCACCTGCCGCACGTCGTCCCAGGCCGAACCGAGTACCTGGGCGCCGTTCCAGATCATGCCGGCAAGCACCGCGACGACAGCCGAGTTCAGCGCGGCGATCGACAGGATGCGCCACCGGATCGGCACCGCGCGGACCAGCCCGACGATGCGGATACGGCCCCGCGCGGCGAGACCGGCCGGCCGTTCCACCGCTTCTTCGTCCTGCCGCGGCATGGCCAAGGCCAATTCACTCCACCTTGCGAATTCGTTCGATCGGCCGCGCCGGCGCGGGATCGGGCTGCGCTTGTGCGTGGATTCCGGCCATCGCGGCTTCGAACCTGACGCTGCCGCAGACCGGGCTGATCGCGGAATCGTAAAACGCCCGGCCGGCCAATCCGCACGGTTCGAAACTGGGGAGGATGTCGCTGCCGATCGTCGCACCGTTGCTGCGATCGAGGTCGATGGCGCTTCTGGTATCGGCGGCGCCAAATGCCCGCGCGACAACACCCGTCGAGACCGCCGTCAGCGACAGCGCGACAACGAGTGTTACGGTCCGCGAAAGGCTGGCGCGGCTGCACACGGGCAAAACTCATCCCCTTCTGATGATGTCGGCGGTGGGTAAGAAAGGTTCAACCCGTTTAGCAGATGCCGGCTTGCGATGGCTATCCTGCCAGCGCCACGGAGGGCGTCAATGGTGCGCTGCGCTGGACAGCACGATCTCCAACAGTTTGCGCGCGGCGGCTCTCAAACTCGGTTGCGGTCCAGACCGGCGTCTCCGGCGGGTGCTTCAGGGATCGGAGCGCGACCAGCGAAACACGGTCGCAACGGTTGCACTTCGCTTCCAACAGATCGTACCCGCCGTTGATGGCCTTGCCGATGGTCGGCTCGGCCTGCGGCTCGCCGCAGCGCTCCGTCGCGCCGCGCGGCTTTGCAACGGCAAATCATCTCATCGTCTGCAGCAATTTCCGTGCTTCACCCAACAAATCCCGAATCTGCTGGCGCTCGGCAATAGCGTCGGTGGTGAACAGGCCGTGCCGGCGCGCATTGTGGTTTCCTTTTTGTGCGCCCGAGCCCTGCGCCCCGCCGTGCATGCGGCAGCGCGACTTGCCGCGCACCGCCGCCGAGCGGCACGATCCGCAGAAGCGGGTTTTGGCGCCGCAACGTGGACTCGTCAACATCGGACGAATTTTTGGCGCGGGATTGCTCAAGCTTGTGCTCTCCGCTCGGGGCTTGTCGCGACCCGGCAACCGCGCACGATCATTCGGCGCGGCAGGGCGGATTCAACTTCGATGTCAGTTTTTTCGCGTTTGATCGCGGCCGAACAGCACCGTTGGCAGGCTATGAGCGGTTCGAAATTGCCGGATGTTGTCATTGTGCCGGTGATTTGCCCGACGTGTCAAAATGTTTCTCGGCGGTCAGGTCCACAACCCGTCCCTCGTATCTTTGCATGGGCTCGTTTTCCAGTTTTTTGGTTGGGCCCCGTCAATGGTGCGCTGCGCTGGACCTTTTGCGGATTGAAACCGCAGGCTCAGGGCTTTATTGAAAGCCCATCGCGCGCGAGACCGGTGTTTCGGCCGCCACGGATCAGATGGTTACATGGTGAATTCGGCTCTGAGATTTTTGCAGCTCGTGACCGCCGCCGCGATGGCCGCGCTGGCGTCACCTGCATCGGCAGCCACCGAGATCACGTGGTGGCACGCGATGTCGGGCGAACTCGGCCGGCAGCTGGAAAAGCTGGCGTCGGATTTCAACGCATCTCAATCCGAATACAAGATCGTGCCGAGCTACAAGGGAAACTACACCGAAACCGTAACGGCCGCGATCTTCGCGTTTCGCTCGCGCAGCCAGCCTGCCATCGTTCAGGTCAACGAAATCGCGACCGCGACCATGATGGCGGCGAAAGGGGCGATCTATCCGGTGTTCGAACTGATGCGCAACGAAGCCGAGGCGTTCTCGCCGGACGCGTATCTCCCGGCGGTCACCGGCTATTACGCCGACGTCGCCGGCAACCTGCTGTCATTTCCGTTCAACGCCTCGACGCCGATCCTTTACTATAACAAGGACCTGTTCCGCGCCGCCGGCCTCGACCCCGAAACGGCGCCGAAGACCTGGCCCGAGGTCGGTGCGGCCGCGAAGAAACTGCGGGCGTCCGGCGCGGCTTGCGGTTTGACCACTTCCTGGCCGTCCTGGATCAACGTCGAGAATTTTTCCGCGTTCCACAATCTGCCGGTCTCGACCATGGCCAATGGCTTCGGCGGTCTCGGTGCAGAACTGAATTTCAACAATCCGGTGATGGTGCGCCATGTCGCTCACCTGGCGGAATGGCAGACCACCAAGACGTTCGATTACAGCGGCCGGGCGCAAACCGCGGAGCCGCGGTTTCAGAAGGGCGAATGCGGAATCTTCCTGGGCTCCTCGGCGACGCGCGCCGACATCAGGGCCAATTCGAAATTCGAGGTGGGTTACGGCATGCTGCCATACTGGCCCGACGTCGAAGGCGCGCCGCAAAACACCATCATCGGCGGCGCGACCCTGTGGGTGCTGCGGGACCGGCCGCGCGCCGAATACAAGGGTGTTGCGAAATTCTTTGCCTATTTGTCGAAGCCGGAGGTGCAGGCCGCCTGGCACCAGAACACCGGCTATCTACCGGTGACCCGGGCGGCGTTCGATCTGAGCCGCGCGCAGGGTTTCTACGACCGCAATCCGGGCGCTGCGATCTCGATCGAGCAGATCATCCGGAAAGCGCCGACAGCAAATTCGCGCGGCGTGCGGCTCGGTTCGTTCGTCCTGATCCGCAGCGCGATCGAGGACGAACTGGAGCAGGCCTTCGCCGGCAGGAAATCCGCGCAGGCAGCACTTGATTCAGCCGTCGAACGTGGCAACCGGCTGCTGCGTCAGTTCGAGCGGGCGAATCCGGACCGGTGATGGCGAGCCAGATGTGAGATCGGTCATACTTCGACCATGTCGAAGTCGCTCTTGGCCTTGCCGCACTCCGGACATACCCAGTCGTCCGGAATGTCGGACCATCGGGTGCCCGGTGCCAGGCCTTCTTCAGGTGCGCCGGTTTCCTCGTCGTAGATGAATCCGCAGGTCCGGCATTGCCACGATCTATAGGGCTCGGCGTTCATCTGGATCGTCCTTTCCGTGCCATCTCAGAAATTGACGCGGTTCGAAATGCCGCCGTCGACGACCAGATTCGAACCGGTCGTGAATGAGGAGGCGGGGCTTGCGAGAAATACCGCGGCGTTGGCGATCTCCTGCGGTGTGGCCATCCGGCCGGTCGGGTTGCGCGCCAGCGCGTCCTGATATCGCTTGGGCGCATTTTGCTCGACCATGTTCCAGATCCCGCCCTTGAAATAGACGGTGCCTGGCGACACCACATTGACCCGGATTTTCTTGCCGGCGTGCTGACGCGCCAACCCTTTTGCCATGTGGACCAGCGCCGCCTTGATCGGCCCGTAGGAACTGGCGTTATCGGCTTGAGCGGCCGAAATCGACGAGATGATCACAAACGCGGCGTCGCCGTGCTTCGCGCCGCTTGCCTCGAGGAACGGGCGAGCGGCCTCAAAGGCATTGACCGCGCCCAGCACATCGAGGCGAAAGTTCTGCTCCCAGGATGTGGGATCATCACCTTGCGCCATTGCGCCGGCATTGGAAAACAGCAGGTCGATGCCGCCGAACTCGGTGGCGATGCGCGTGATCCAGGATTTCAGCGCCGCGCCGTCGGCAATATCGACCGACGCACCGGCGGCCCGCGCGCCCTGCGACTGCAGCTCTGTCACCGTGCTTGCGACCTGATCCATATTGCGGGCGCAGATCGCGACAGCGGCCCCTTCGCCGGCCAGCGTTCCTGCAATTGCACGCCCAATGCCGCGCGTGCCGCCGAGCACGACCGCGGTTTTTCCACTCAAGCCCAGGTCCATCGGTGTTTCCTTGTGTTGGTTGATGCAGAGTAGCGCGTATCAGCGTGTATGCCGAGGCGGGTTCGCTGCTTCATGTTCCAGAATGCAATCGCGCGATCGCGCACCAAACGGGATTCTGCACGTTTTATGGGCAAGCGCATCTGTTTGTATGCAACGAGCCGCTGACGGCGCGGCAAGTCCGACGCCGATAGCCGTAATTTTACAGCAGAATCATAAATCTGGCGTGCTGCTTAGCTCTTCCTAAGGCTTGGCACGAACCTTGCGATGCCGATCCAGAGCCGTTTCCGTAGCTTTGGAGCATCCCATGAAGCGTCGCGATTTTCTGAGATCTGTCACCGGGGTTGCGGCCGGCGCCATGGTGCCGGCGCCCGCCATCTGGTCCGCCGCCAAGGCCCAGGCGCGCTCCGAGACGTTGCTGATCGTCTCCGAAGGTGGTCCCAACAATCTCGACATTCACGGCATCGGCACCAACGTTCCCGGCTACGAGGTGTCATGGAATTGCTACGACCGGCTGATCAGCCACGAGATGAAGAGCGGTCCCGGCGGCGTCGCGTATTACGACCGCGACAAGTTCAAGCCCGAACTGGCCGAGGACATGAAGGTCGGCGACATGTCGGTCACCTTCAAACTGAAGAAGAATGCAAAATTTCACGACGGCGCGCCGGTTACGGCCAGGGACGTCAAGTGGTCGCTCGACCGGGCGGTCAGCGTCGGCGGTTTTCCGACCTTCCAGATGAGTGCGGGCTCGCTGACCAAGCCGGAGCAGTTCGTCGTGGTCGACGACAGCACCGTGCGCGTCGATTTCGCCAGGAAGGACCGCCTGACAATTCCCGATCTCGCCGTGATCGTGCCCTGCGTCATCAATTCCGAACTGGTCAAGAAGAACGCCAGTGAAAAGGACCCGTGGGGCCTCGACTATACCAAACAGCAGACCGCGGGCTCCGGCGCCTACCGGGTGACGAAATGGACCGCCGGCACCGAAGTAATCATGGAGCGCAATGACGACTGGGTCGGCGGCCCGATGCCCAAGGTCAAGCGCGTGATCTGGCGCATGGTGCCGCAGGCCGGCAACCGTCGCGCGCTGCTGGAGCGCGGCGACGCCGACATATCCTACGAGCTGCCGTTCAAGGATTTCCAGGAGCTGAAGGCCGCGGGCAAGCTCAACATCGTGTCGCTGCCGTTCTCCAATGGCATTCAGTATATCGGCATGAACGTGACCAGGCCGCCGTTCGACAATCCCAAGGTGCGCGAGGCGATTGCTTACGCCATTCCTTACCAGAAGATCATCGATGTGGTGCTGTTCGGCCTTGCCAATCCGATGTTCGGCGCGCCGGCCGGCAAGGCCACCGACGTGGCGTGGCCGCAGCCGACCAAATTCAACACCGATATGGCCAAGGCAAAAGCCTTGCTGACCGAAGCCGGATACCCGGACGGCTTCGAAACCACGATATCGTTCGACCTCAATTTCGCGGGGGTCAACGAGCCGCTCTGCGTGCTGGTGCAGGAAAGCCTCGGGCAGATCGGCATCAGGACCACGATCAACAAGATCCCGGGCGCCAACTGGCGCACCGAACTGAACAAGAAGGAAATGCCGCTCTATACCAACGTGTTCTCGGGCTGGCTCGATTACCCCGAATACTTCTTCTACTGGTGCTATCACGGCAACAATTCCGTGTTCAACACCATGAGCTACAAGTCGCCCGACATGGACAAGATAATCGACAGCGCGCGCAACGCGGCTTCGGTCGGCGACACTTCGACCTATGACAAGGACGTGAAGGGCTTCGTCGATCTGGCGTTCAAGGATATTCCCCGCATTCCATTGTACCAGCCCTACGTCAACGTCGCGATGCAGAAGAATGTCTCGGGCTATCAGTACTGGTTTCACCGCCGGCTCGACTACCGCGCGCTGGTGAAGGCGTAACGCCACATGCTGACCATGATCGGCAAGCGGCTGATGTTCGCGATCCCGAGCCTGATCGGGGTCGTGATCGTCACGTTCTTGCTGACCCGCGCGCTGCCCGGCGATCCGGCCGCTTATTTCGCCGGTCCGGCCGCGACCAAGGACGCGGTCGAGCAAATCCGCAAGAAACTCGGCCTCGACAAGCCGCTGATCGAGCAGTTCTTCCGCTACACCGCCGATCTCGCCCATGGCGATTTCGGCAATTCCCTGACCACCGGCCAGCCGGTCGCGACCGAGATCCGCAACCGGCTGCCGGCGTCGGCCGAACTGACGCTGCTCGGCCTCGCGGTCTCGATCGCGATCGCGATTCCACTGGGCGTACTCGCGGCGACAAGGCCGGGCTCATGGATCGATCATATCTGCCGGGTCGCCACCACGGCAGGCGTGTCACTGCCGGTATTCTTCACCGGGCTGGTGCTGGTCTATGTCTTCTATTTCAGGCTGGGATGGTCACCGGCGCCGATGGGTCGACTCGACGTGTTCTACAGCGCACCGCCGGCGGTGACCGGCTTCTATCTGATCGACGCGCTGGTCGCGCGCGACTTCGAAACTTTCCGGTCGGCATTCAGCCAGCTGATGCTGCCCGCAGCGACGCTCGCGGTGTTTTCGCTGGCGCCGATCGCGCGCATGACGCGCGCCTCGATGCTGGCGGTGCTGTCGTCGGACTTCGTGCGCACCGCCCGCGCCAGCGGGCTGTCGCCGCGCACCGTCATCGTCACCTACGCCTTTCGCAACGCCATGCTGCCGGTCATCACCACGCTCAGCATGGTGTTCTCGTTCCTGCTCGGTGCCAACGTGCTGGTGGAAAAGGTATTCTCCTGGCCCGGCATCGGCTCTTACGCGGTGGAAGCCCTGATCTCGTCGGACTTCGCCCCGGTGCAGGGTTTTGTACTCACCATGGCGGTGATGTACGTGCTGCTCAATCTCCTGATCGACATTCTCTATGGGGTGATCGATCCACGCGTCAGGCTGGAAGGCTGAGGTCAAGAGCATGAGCAGCGTTGCGCCTGCCGTCGAACCCGCCCCGGCCCGCACCTCGGGCCTGACTGCGGTCTACGAAAACGCCCGCTACGTGCTCGGCGAGAACCGCGTGACCGCCTTCGCGTTCGGCCTGCTGGTCGTCATCCTGTTCGCGGCGCTGTTCGGCCCCTACATCGTTCCTTACGATCCCCTGGCGTCGAACACCGCGGTGGCGCTGAAACCGCCGTCGTCGGCGCACTGGTTCGGCACCGACCAGTTGGGACGCGACATCTTCAGCCGTGTCATCGTGGCGACGAGGCTCGACGTCTTCATCGCGGTGGCGTCGGTGGCGCTGGTGTTCCTGATGGGCGGCCTCGCCGGCATCGCTGGCGGCTATTTCGGCGGCTGGACCGACCGCGTCGTCGGCCGCATCGCCGATACCATCATGGCTTTCCCGCTGTTCGTGCTGGCGATGGGGATCGTCGCCGCGCTCGGCAATACCGTGCAGAACATCATCATCGCCACCGCGATCGTGAATTTCCCGCTGTATGCCCGCGTCGCCCGCGCCGAGGCCAATGTGCGGCGCGACGCCGGTTTCGTCCAGGCGGCGCGGCTGTCGGGCAACGGCGAATTCCGGATTCTGCTGGTGCACATTCTGCCGAACATCATGCCGATCATGATCGTGCAGATGTCGCTGACGATGGGCTACGCCATCCTCAATGCCGCCGGCCTGTCGTTCATCGGGCTCGGGGTGCGGCCACCGACCGCCGAATGGGGCATCATGGTCGCGGAAGGCGCCGGCTTCATGGTTTCGGGCGAATGGTGGATCGCGCTCTTTCCGGGCCTCGCGCTGATGATCGCGGTGTTCTGTTTCAATCTGCTCGGCGACGGATTGCGTGACATCGTCGATCCGCAGCGCAGGACGTGAGGGATGGGTACCTCATCCGACGACGGCGCTTCCCTTACCTCTCCCCGTAAGAACGGGGCGAGGGGGCGCACCGTTCGTGTGGAGACGCTGAGATGACCGCGCAGCCGCTGCTTGACGTCAATGATCTCACGGTGGAATTCGCCACCCGCCGCGGCGTCGTGAAAGCGGTTCGGAACGTCAATATCACCGTGGCCAAGGGCGAGACGCTTGGCATCGTCGGCGAATCCGGCTCCGGCAAGTCCGTCACCTCCTACGCCGTGATGCGGATTCTCGACCGCGCCGGCAGGATCGCCGCGGGTTCGGTGATGTTCTCCGGGATCGATGTCAAGAACGCGACCGAAGACCAGATGCGCGATTTGCGCGGCCGCGAGATCTCGATGATCTTCCAGAATCCGCGTGCGGCGCTGAATCCGATCCGCAAGGTCGGCGACCAGATCGAGGACGTGCTGCGACAGCACGTCCAGGCCGCCGCGAGCGATCGCGGCGAGAAGGCGATCGAGGCGCTCCAGGCGGTCAAGATCGCCCGTCCGCGCGAGCGGTACCACGCCTATCCGTTCGAACTGTCCGGCGGCATGTGCCAACGCGTGGTGATCGCGCTGGCGCTGGCCTGCAATCCGCAACTCCTGATCGCGGACGAACCGACCACCGGCCTCGACGTCACCACGCAGAAGGCAGTGATGGAACTGATCGTCGAACTGACCCGGAGCCGGGGCATGTCGACCATCCTAATCACCCACGATCTCGGATTGGCCGCAGCCTATTGCGACCGCGTGGTGGTGATGGAGAAGGGCCATGTGGTCGAGACCGCATTGTCGGCCGATATTTTTACGAAGCCGGAGCACGCCTACACCAGGAAGCTGATGCGCGCGACGCCGCGGGTCGGCGTCTCCCTGCGCGACTTGTTGCCGGAAGAGGAAGCGGCGAAGCTGGCTCCTCTTACCTCTCCCCGAGTGCGGGGAGAGGTCGGATTGCGCAGCAGTCCGGGTGAGGTGAACTCTCCAAGCACCGTGCTCGTTGAGACTCCCCCTCACCCCGACCCTCTCCCCACAGGCGGGGCGAGGGAGCAGAAGCAGCCCCTTCTCCTCGTCGAAAAGCTCGTGAAGGAATACCCGCGCCGCGGCGCCACAGCGACGCTGGCCAAGCTGTTTTCCCGCAAGCCGCCGGTCCAGCTCGAACAGTTCCGGGCGGTTGACGGCATCAGCTTTTCCGTCGGCCACGGCGAGAGCGTCGGTCTGGTCGGTGAGTCCGGTTGCGGCAAGTCCACCACCTCGATGATGGTGATGCGGCTGCTGGACCAGACCTCGGGCCGCATCCTGTTCGACGGAGACGAGATCGGCAGCATCCGGCCCAACGCGTTTGCGCGGCTGCCGCTGCGCAAGAGCATCCAGATGGTCTTCCAGGATCCGACCGACAGCCTCAATCCCCGCTTCACCGCGGCGCGCGCCATCGTCGATCCGATCATGCGGCTCGGCGACATCAGGGGACGCGACGCGCTGCGCGCCCGCTGCGAGGAACTGGCCGGCATGGTCGGCCTGCCGGTCAGCCTGCTCGATCGCTTCCCGCATCAACTCTCAGGCGGCCAGAAGGCGCGCGTCGGTATCGCGCGTGCCATCGCACTGCAACCGAAACTAGTGGTTCTCGACGAACCGACCGCGGCGCTCGACGTCTCGGTGCAGGCCGTCGTGCTGAATCTGCTGCAGGACCTCAAGCAGTCGATGGGCATGAGCTATCTGTTCGTGTCGCATGATCTGAACGTGGTGCGGCTGTTGTGCGACCGCGTCATGGTGATGCGGACAGGGCGGATCGTCGAACAGGGGCGGACGGAAAGCGTCTTGGGCAATCCGCTGGATGCCTATACAAGGGAGTTGCTGACGGCGATTCCACACCCGCCGCTGCCGGTTCACTGACGTCGATTGGGAGAAACATGACTACCGATCTGCTTGACGGTTATATCGATGCTGTCGGCCAGGCGCTGGCGCTGCCGATCGAGGACGCCTGGAGGCCGGCGGTGAAGGCCAATCTCGCTGTGTCGCTGCGGCTGGCGCGGCTGGTCGATGAATTCCCGCTGCCTGATGAAACCGAGCCGGCCAGTGTCTTCGCAGCCTGATATCGCCATGACCGCAAACCCCGATGAACTGTCGGCCTCGGAAATCGCGCGGGCGGTCGTTGGCCACAGGACGACCGCGCTCAGCGTGACGGAAGCCGCGCTGGCGCGAATCGCAAGACACGATTCGACCCTGAATTCCTTTACCGACGTCACCGCCGATCGCGCCCGCCTCAGGGCGAAGGCGATCGATGCCTCGATCGCGGCCGGCACGGATGTCGGCCCGCTGGCCGGCGTGCCCTTCGCCGTCAAAAACCTGTTCGACGTGCAGGGGATTTCCACCCGCGCCGGATCGAAGATCAATCGCGACCTGAAACCCTCGCCACGCGATGCCACCCTGATCGAGCGGATGGAAGCGGCCGGCGCGGTGCTGGTGGGCGCGCTCAACATGGGCGAATACGCCTACGACTTTACCGGCGAGAACGTGCATGACGGACCGTCGCGCAATCCGCACGATGTGACGCGGATGACCGGCGGCTCGTCCGGCGGCTCCGGCGCGGCGGTCGGCGGCCGCCTGGTGCCGCTGGCGCTCGGTTCAGACACCAACGGTTCGATCCGGGTGCCGTCGTCGTTTTGCGGTGTTTTTGGACTGAAGCCGACCTACGGCCGGCTGTCGCGCGCGCGCACGTTTCCATTCGTGGCGAGTTTCGATCATCTCGGCCCGTTCGCGCGCAGTGCCGGCGATCTCGCGCTGGCCTATGACGCGATGCAGGGTCCCGACGCCGCCGATGCGGCGTGCAGCACCCGTGCCGTCGAGCCGGTCAGCGCGCTGCTGACGCAGGACATCGGCGGCCTGCGGATTGCAGTTGCCGGCGGCTACTTCCAGAAGAACGTTTTCCCCGAAGCCGTCGAAGCCGTCGCCCGCGTGACAACGGCGCTCGGCGTCACCCGAACAGTCGAAATCCCCGAAGCCGCGCGCGCCCGCGCCGCGGCCTATGTCATCTCCACCACCGAGGGCGCCTCGCTGCATCTCGATCGCCTGCGCCAGCGACCCAACGATTTCGATCCGGCGGTGCGCGACCGCCTGCTGGCCGGCGCCATGGTGCCGGCGCCGCTGGTCGACCGCGCGCAGAAATTCCGGCGCTGGTATCGTTCGCAAGTGCTGGAACTCTTCAGATCGGTCGACGTGATCATTGCGCCGGCGACGCCCTGCGTCGCGCCGAAACTGGGGCAGGCGACCTTCATGCTCGACGGCGTGGAACTGCCGGTGCGCGCCAATATCGGCATCCACACCCAGCCGATTTCCTTCATCGGCCTGCCGGTGGTCGCCTTACCCGTCCCGCTGCAGCCGATGCCGATCGGTGTGCAGATCATCGCTGCCCCGTGGCGGGAAGACATCGTGCTGCGGGTCGCCCATGCGCTGGAGCGCATGGGTGTCGCCACTGCACCTCGGCCTGGAGAGTTTTGAGATGGAAGTCGATCTTCCCGACGTGCTCGCCGCGGTGACCGCGCAGTTCGCGCGCTACGAAAAGGCGCTGGTCGAAAACGACGTCGCCGTGCTCGACGAACTGTTCCGCGCCGATCCGCGCACGCTGCGCTACGGCATCGGTGAAAATCTCTACGGCCATGACGCCATCATGGCGTTTCGCGCGGCGCGCTCGCCGGTCGGGCTGATGCGCAGCACGGCGCAGACGGTAATCACCAGCTATGGCCGTGACGCCGCAGTGGCCTCGACCCTGTTCTATCGCGATGCCTGGGGCGGCGGCCGGGTCGGGCGGCAGATGCAGACCTGGGTTCGATTTCCCGAGGGCTGGAAAATCGTGGCCGCGCATGTCAGCATCATCGACGAGCCGCAAGGTCAGAAGACATGAGTCTCCAAGACCTTCCGGTGGTCCGGCGCGTCGACCGCGCCTCGCCCTCTCCGGACAAGATCACGCGCGCCGAGGAACTGCGCCTGCAGCTCGCTGATGAAATCGTGCGCGGCGCGCTGGCGCCCGGTGCTGCGCTCGACGAGACCGACATCGCGCGGCGCTTCAACGTCTCGCGCACACCGGTGCGCGAGGCGCTGCGCCAGCTTGCGGCCAGCGGCCTGATTGATGCGCGGGCGCATCGCGGCGCGGCGGTGGCGCGACCCTCGATCGAACGGCTGACCGGCATGTTCGAGGCGATGGCCGAGCTGGAAGCCTTGTGCGCCGGCCTGGCCGCCGAGCGTATGTCGGCGATCGAGCGTCACGCCCTGGAGGCGATCCACGAGGAGTTGCGGGTGTTGAGCCATGCCGGCAATCCCGACCGCTTTCACGAGGTCAATGAACGCTTTCACAACGCGATCTATACCGGTTCGCAGAACGGCTACATCGCCGAAATCACGCTGGCGACGCGGGCGCGGGTGCAGCCGTTCCGCCGCGCCCAGTTCCGCAATCTCGGGCGGCTGGCGAAATCGCACGCCGAGCACGACCGCGTCTTGGTCGCGATCATGCGCGGCGACCGCACCGGCGCTGGCGCTGCGATGCGCGCACATATCGAACTGGTGCGCGGGGAGTACGAGATTTACGCGGTGTCGGTGTAGATTCGTCTTTACCTCTCCCCGCAAGAGCGGGGCGAGGGGGCGCTAGATCGCCATCTTCTCCGCCATGAACGCGCGCCAGCCGCCGAACGAGGAAATGTCGCGGGCGCCGCCGACGTCCACAGCCTCGACAAGGAATCCCTTGATGCCCCGGCCGTCAGCGAGGCGGACGGTGCCGATCGACAGCGGCGGCGGGATCGCGGCGACGAATTGTCCGAAACTCGCCGCGGGCAGGGCCCACAACTCGACCGCGATCGGCGTTCCCGTTCCCGCCGCAACCCGCAGCATGCCGGGCTTCGGCGGCGTGGTGGACAACGCATAGAGCCTGTAGTCCGGTGCGGTGGTGGCGGCCTCCAGCAAGCGACCGCCTCGCGCCTTCAATTCGCCGTTCAGCGCCATGCCCGACAGATGCGCGCCGACCACGGCGATGGCGATTTCGTCGCCGCTCAGCCGTGGGGACGCCGCCGCGAGCGGCGGCTGCGGCAGGCCCAGTGCGCCCATCGTCAGCTTCGTGTCGGCATGAAAGACGCGGCCGATCGAGGCCAGTTGTGCGTCCTGTCCGGCGGGCGCCAGCAGCGTAATGCCGAACGGAATGTCATCGGGCCGGATCGCCGCCGGCAGCGCCAGCCCGCAAAGGTCGAGCAAGTTCACAAAATTGGTGTAGGTGCCGAGCCGGGAATTGAGCTCGACCGGATCGGCCAGCACTTGCGCGGTGGAATAGGCGGTCGGCGCGGTCGGCAGCACCAGCGCGTCGATATCTGTAAACTCGCGCTCGGCCGTCTTGCGCAGCGCCCGCAACCGATACAGCGCGGCAAAAGTGTCGGCGGCGGAAATCCGCGCGCCGGCGATGGTGATGTCGCGCGTCACCGGATGGATCGCTTCCGGCGATGATGCCAGCAAATCCCGGATAACCAGATAACGCTCCGCGACCCAGGGTCCGTCATAGAGCAGCCGCGCGGTTTCGTAGAAGGGTTCGAGGTCGAACTCGACCAGGGTGGCGCCGAGCGCGGTCCAGCGTTGCAGCGCGTCGCCATAGGCGTGCTCCGAAGCGTTGTCGCCGAAGAAGATCAACTGGCCGTCGCGCGGCACGCCGAGCCGGAGCCTTGCCGGAAACTCGCTCATGGCCGCGAGCGGCCGGTCGCGCGAATAGGGATCGGTCGCGTCGGGCGCGGACATCGCCGCCAGCGCCGTCATGGCGTCGTCGACGCTCAGCGCGAAGATCGAGACACAGTCCAGGGTCCGGCAGGCCGGCACCACGCCTGACGTCGAGATCAGCCCGAGGCTGGGCTTCAGCCCGACGACATTGTTGAGCATTGCCGGCACCCGGCCGCTTCCTGCGGTGTCGGTGCCGAGCGCCAGCGGCACCAGGCCTGCCGACACCGCCACCGCCGAGCCCGAACTCGATCCGCCGGGAATGAGATCGCCGCGCATCGGATTGTTGGGGATGCCGTAGGGCGAGCGCACGCCGACGAGACCCGTGGCGAACTGGTCGAGGTTGGTCTTGCCGATGACGATGGCGCCGGCCGCGCGCAGTTTCGCGACGGACGTCGAATCGCAGGCCGGCCAATAGGAAAACGCCGGGCAGGCGGCGGTGGTCGGCAAGCCGGCGGCGTCGATATTGTCCTTCACCGCCACCGGGATGCCATACAGCGGCAGCAGCGAGGCGTCCGTTGTCGACAGCGCCTCGGCCTCCGCTTGCGCCTCCCTTTGGTCGCGCAGGCTGATGAAAACCGCGGGATCATTATGCTCGCGGATCCGCTGATAGGTGCGGGCGACGGTCTGCGCGGGCGACATCGCGCCGGCGCGATGGGCGGCGACGATCTCGGCGACGGTTTCAGTCACGTGATGCCCTTCCAGCGAGTCACTTAATCCGGACTGAAGCAAGCGACGTGCCATTGCATGCACTATTGGCGTGCGCTGAGGAATCATAATAGTTCAGTTACTTCATATATTTGTGCAATTTCTGAAAACGGCGGAGGAGCCGTTGGCCGGCTCCCTGATTCGCATGTGCCTATTTTGCAGGCATCGTCGTCGCGAAGAACGCAACCGCCCTCGACACACGATGACATTGCCGGAGCGCACCGTCCTCGCGTAGAGCAAACGGGCTGCTCCGCAACGAGCGCAGCGGAGGAAACCGATGACATCAGCCGCCGGTCGTCGCGATAATTCCGACGCCCTGTTCGCACCACCGGAGATCGTTGCCGACCGGCGCGACGACGGATCCATCTGGCTGAAATCCACCGCGCCGCTGCAACCATACGCGCGCTGCGTCGGCGACTGGCTGGAGCACTGGGCGCGGCAGACGCCGGAGAAGTTTTTTCTCGGCGAGCGCGCGAACGCCGACGGGCCGTGGGCCACGGTCACCTACCGGGACGCGCTGTGGCAGGTACGCGCCGCGGCGAGTTGGATTCTGGCGCAAGGTTTGAGCGCGCAGCATCCGCTGGTGATCCTGTCCGACAACAGCGTCGATCATGCGCTGCTTGCGCTCGCCGCCATGCATGCCGGCGTGCCCGCGGCTGCGATCTCGCCGGCCTACTCGCTCGTTTCGAAGGATTTCGACAAGCTCAGGAGCATGATCGGGCTGCTTGATCCCGGCGCGATCTATGTGTCCGGCACAAAACCGTTCGCGGCGGCGCTGGCGGCGATCAAGCCGCTGCACGCGGCTGTTATCGTGAGCGGCGATGCCGACGGTGGCGACGCAATTTCGTTCCGGTCGATTGCAGCAACGCCCGAAAGCGCCGCGGTGGCAAAGGCGTTCGCGGCGGTCGGGCCGAATACGATCGCAAAATTCCTGTTCACCTCGGGCTCGACCGGCACGCCGAAGGCCGTGATCAACACCCAGCGCATGCTGACCTCGAGCCAGCAGGCCAAGGCGCAAACCTGGTCCTTCCTCGAAAACGCGGATGACGATCTGGTCATTCTCGACTGGCTGCCGTGGAGCCACACCTTTGGGGCCAACCACAATTTCAACCTGGTGCTGCGCAACGGCGGCACGCTGTACATCGACGGTGGCAAGCCGGCGCCGGGCCTGTTCGCGACATCGCTGGCCAACCTGCGCAGCGTGATGCCGACGGTGTACTTTAATGTGCCGCGCGGATTTGACATGCTGGTCGCTGCCTTGCGCGAGAACGTCGAGTTGCGCCGCCGCTTCTTCGGCGAGGTGAAGTTCGCGTTCTATGCCGGCGCGGCGCTGCCGCAGAATCTGTGGGACGCGATGGAGGAGCTGTCGATCGGGACGGTCGGCCGCGCGCTGCCGATGGTGTCGGCCTGGGGCTCCACCGAGACCTCGCCACTTGCCACCGATTGTCACTTCCAGGCCAAGCGCTCCGGCAATATCGGCGTGCCGATTCCCGGCACGGAATTGAAATTGGTCCGGTCGGGCGACAAGCTCGAAGTGCGGGTGCGCGGTCCCAATGTCACGCCGGGTTACTGGAAGGCGCCTGAATTGACCGCGCAGGCGTTCGACGCCGACGGATTCTATCTGATCGGCGACGCCGTCACCTTCGCCGATCCCGATCGGCCGGAACTCGGGCTGTTCTTCGACGGCCGTGTCGCGGAAGACTTCAAGCTCGATTCCGGCACCTGGGTCAGCGTCGGCGCCGTGCGCCTTGCCGGAATCACCGCGCTGGCGCCGCTGGCGCAGGACATCGTCGTATCAGGCCACGCCGGGGATCAGGTCCGCTTTCTGGTATTTCCCAACATCGCCGCCTGCCGCGCACAGGCCGGCTTGCCCGACAGCGCCGATGCGAACGAGGTGATCGGCCACGAGAAAGTGCGCGCGGCCATCGCGGCGGGGCTGGCAAAACTGAAGGCGCAAAGCGGCGGCGGCTCGTCCGCGCATGCCACGCGCGCGCTGCTGCTGGCCGAGCCCGCCTCGGTCGATGGCGGCGAAATCACCGACAAGGGCTATATCAATCAGCGCGCGGTGCTGACCCGGCGCGCAGCCGCGGTGGCGACTCTTGCAGATGACGCGTCGAGCGAATGGATCGGGTGTCCGGGCTGAATACGCAGTTCCACGTCATTGCGAGCGAGGCGAAGCAATCCCGTGTCTGTGTAGCCGAGAAGTTGGAGTGGTCCGTCGCTTCGCTCCCCGCAGTGGCGACGAACATCACCGCACTACCTTGCTGCTGCCCTGCGTGATCAGGCGTGCAGCGCGCTGGTCGCGGGCGTGGATCCAGAGCCAGGAGATCGCGACGCTGATTCGGTTGCGCAGGCCGATCAGGAAGTAGATGTGGGCGATGCCCCAGATCCACCACGCGACGGTGCCGCGCAGCTTGAAGCGCCCGAAATCGATCACCGCCTTGCGCTTGCCGATCTGCGCCAGGCTGCCGGCGTGCTGGTAGCGGAACGGACCCGGCGTTTCGCCGCGCAGCCGCGCCTTGATGGCTTTCGCGACGTAACGTCCCTGCTGCTTGGCCGCCGGCGCGATGCCGGGGACCGGCTTGCCGTCGGGGCCATTGATGGCAATGGTATCGCCGATCGCAAAAATATCGGGATGGCCTGACACGGTGAGGTCGGGATTGACCTGCAGGCGGCCGGCGCGGTCGGCGGCGGCACCGAGCCATTCGGCCGCGGGCGAGGCGCGCACGCCGGCGGCCCAGATCAGCGTTCTCGCTTGCAGCGGCTTGCCGCCATAGACGGCGCCGTCGGCCGAGCATTCGGTGACGGCCTGTCCCAGCGCGACTTCGACGCCGAGACTTTCCAGCGAGCGCTGCGCGTAAGCCGAGAGATCCTCGGAAAAGCCCGCCAGTACGCGCGGGCCTGCCTCGATCAGCACGACGCGCGCGTCCTGGGTGTTGATGTTGCGGAAGTCCGGCGGCAGCGTGTCGCGCGCCAGTTCGGCGATGGTGCCGGCGAGTTCGACGCCGGTCGGGCCGGCGCCGACGATGACGAAGGTCAGGAGCGCGGCGCGGCGCTGCGGGTCGGTCTCGCGCTCCGCACGCTCGAAGGCAACGAGAATCCGCCGCCGCAGCGTGGTGGCGTCCTCCAGCGTCTTCAGGCCGGGCGCGAACGGCTCCCATTCGTCATGGCCGAAATAGGCGTGGCGTGCGCCGGTGGCGAGGACGAGCGTATCGTAGGGCAGGGCGTCGCCGTCATCGAGCAGCACGCGTTGGCCGGCGGCGTCCACGCCGGACACGGTGGCAAATAGTGTCGTGACTTCCGGCCGGCCGCGCAGCAGATAGCGGATCGGCCAGGCGATCTCGGAGGTCGCCAGTGAGGCGGTCGCGACCTGATACAACAGCGGCTGGAACAGATGGTGGTTGCGGCGGTCTACCAGGGTGATGCGGACCGGCGCGCCGGCCAGCCGACGGGTCGCCTCCAGTCCGCCGAAGCCGGCGCCGACGATCACCACGCGATGGAGTGGTGCGGGTCGCGGCTGCTCTGACGTCATGGGTACGGCCTTCGGTTCAGGTCTCTTCCTTATGTATGTGTTTGCATAGGTTGGTCACGACTTTCCCGTCCGGCTGCGACAATCGTCCGTCCTGAACTATAATTCTTGCCATCGTCGGCGGATACGAATTATGGTTCATCGGCAATGAGCCGAAGGTTCTAGGAGGGGGTCGGCGGTTCAGGCTTGCTGCAGACCTATAAATTCGCGCACAAAACACGTCACTTTAAAGAGTGAGACCCGGGAACGGAGCGTTGAAGGCTGTTCGAACGGGGATGAGGCATTGGACTGACGGCAACGTCATTAGGGAGGGAACGGATATGAGAACGTCATTCTGGCTGGCCGGCGCTACGGTTCTGGCGCTGGCAAGCCCCGCTGTCGCGGGGGACACCATCAAGATCGGGTTTGTCTCGACCTTCAGCGGTCCGACCGCCGCGATCGGCAACGACATGCGCAATTCGTTCGAGCTCGCGCTCGATCATCTGGGCCGCAAGATGGGCGGCAAGCCGGTCGAGGTGATCTACGAGGATGACGGGCAGAAGCCGGACGTCGGCAAGCAGAAGACCGAGAAGCTGATCCAGTCCGACAAGGTGGACTTCATCGCCGGCTATATCTGGTCCAACGTGTTGCTGGCTTCGCTGAAGACCGTCGTGGATTCTAAGACGATGATGGTCATCGCCAATGCCGGTCCGTCGCAGGTCGCCGGAGAGCTTTGTTCGCCCTACGTGTTTTCGACCTCCTGGCAGAACGACCAGACCCCTCAGGCGATGGGCGAATACATGAACCAGAAGGGCGTTAAGTCGGTGTTCCTGATCGGCCCGAATTACGCCGCCGGCAAGGACATGCTGGCCGGGGTCAAGAGCACGTTCAAAGGCGAGATCAAGGGTGAGGAATACACGGTGTGGCCGAGCCAGCTCGACTTCTCCGCCGAACTGTCGAAGGCGCGAGCGTCCGGCGCGGCATCGATCTTCGTGTTCTATCCGGGTGCCGCGGGCGTTCAGTTCCTGAACCAGTATGCACAGGCCGGCCTGAAGGCGCAGATGCCGCTCTACACGGCATTTACCATCGATGAACTGTCGCTGCCGCTGCAGAAGGAGAACGCGCTCGGGGTTCCCGGCGCGCAGCAGTGGGTGAACGATCTACCGAACGAGCAGAACAAGAAGTTCGTTGCCGACTATCGCCAGAAGTATCCTGGCCTGCGCCCGACCTTCTACGGCGCGCAGTCCTATGACGCCGCGCAGCTGATCGCCAGCGCCGTCGAGGCGGTGAAGGGCGACACCTCCAAGAAGGACGAGATGAAGGCGGCGATGGAAAAAGCCAACTTCAAATCGGTGCGCGGCGATTTCAAGTTCGGCAAGAATCACATGCCGATCCAGAACTTCTATCTGCAGGATGTGGTGAAGGACGCCGACGGCTCGCTCGCGCTGAAGACGGTCGCCACCATCATCAAGGACAGCCAGGACAAGTACCACGACAAATGCCCGATGAAGTGATCTAGTGGGCTTTGCAATACGGCGGCGGCGCTCAGGTGCCGCCGCTGTTTTCCTGCCGGCACATGTCTTGCTTTGCAATCAGAATGACTTCCAGACACACCTAGAGCGTCCATGCTGCTTGTCATCGAACAGTTCCTGAACGGGCTGCAGTTCGGTCTGCTGCTGTTTCTGCTGGCGGCCGGATTGACGCTGGTGTTCGGCATCATGGACTTCGTCAATCTGGCGCACGGCTCGCTCTACATGATGGGCGCCTATTTCGCTGCGACCTTCGTGGCGTGGACCGGGAATTTCATCCTCGGCGCGCTGCTGGCGCTGGGCGCGACGCTGCTGCTCGGCATTGTGCTGGAATTCGTAGCGCTTCGGCATCTCTACAATCGCGATCATCTCGACCATGTGCTGGCGACCTTCGGGCTGATCCTGTTCTTCAACGACGCGGTACGGCTGATCTGGGGCCCGGCGGGTCTGGCGCTGCCGCTGCCACCCTGGCTGACGGTGCCGTTTCAGATCATGCCCGGCGTTTATTACCCCGCCTATCGCCTCGCCATCATCGGGGTGGCGCTGGTGGTTGCGCTGCTGCTCTATTTCGTGGTGATGCGGACCCGGATCGGCATGCTGATCCGCGCCGGCGCCTCGAACCGCGAAATGATCGGCGCGCTCGGCATCAATATCAAGCTGCTTTACACCCTGGTGTTCGGCCTCGGCGCCGCGCTGGCCGGCCTCGCCGGATTGATGCAGGCGCCGATCCTCACCGTGCAGATCGGGATGGGCGAGAACATCCTGATTCTCGCTTTCGTCATTATCGTGATCGGCGGCATCGGCTCGATCCGCGGGGCGTTCCTGGCCGCGATCTTCGTCGGCATGATCGACACGCTGGGCCGCGCCTTCCTGCCCGACCTGCTGCGCCAGGTCCTGAGTTCGACGGCCGCTTCCACCGCCGCCCCCGCGCTTTCCTCGATGCTCATCTATCTCCTGATGGCCATCGTGCTGGTGGTGCGGCCGGAGGGGCTGTTTCCGGCCGGCCGCCGATGAGCGCTTCGCTCAATACCCGTACCATCATCGTGGCGCTGGTGGTCGCCGGCCTGTTGCTGCTGCCGGTCTACACCACGCTCAGCGGCAACGTGTTCGGGCTGACGGTGTTCACCCGCATCATCATCTACGCGCTGGCGGCGGCCAGTCTCAATCTCATCATGGGCTATGGGGGTATGATGAGTTTCGGCCACGCCGCCTATCTCGGGATCGGCGGCTACGCGGTCGGCATCCTCGCCCATGAAGGCATTGGCTCCGGCTTCATTCAGTGGCCGGTGGCGCTGGTCGCCTCGGCGCTGTTCGCGCTGGTGATCGGCGCGCTGTCGCTGCGCACCCGTGGCGTCTATTTCATCATGATCACGCTGGCCTTCGCGCAGATGGCCTATTACGTCGCCTCGGGGCTGGCACGTTATGGTGGCGACGACGGTTTGACGATCTACAAGCGCAGCGACTTCGGCGGTCTGATCGACCTGTCTAACCGCGTGCAGTTCTATTATCTCTGCCTGTTCTGCCTGCTCGGGGGTATCTACCTGATCTGGCGCATCGTCAATTCGCGCTTCGGCATGGTGGTGCAGGGCCTTCGTTCCAACGAGCGGCGCATGCAGGCGATCGGCTTTCCGGTCAACCGCTACCGGCTGGTGTGCTTCGTGATCTCCGGCACCATCTGCGGCCTCGCCGGCGCGCTGCTCGCCAACAATACCGATTTCGTCAGCCCGGCGGCGATGTACTGGACTCGTTCCGGCGATCTCATGGTGATGGTGATCCTCGGCGGCATGGGCTCGCTGTTCGGCCCGGTGCTCGGCACCATCGCATTTCTGCTGCTGGAAGAGGCGTTGTCGCAGTTCACGGAATACTGGGCGCTGGTCATGGGTCCGATGCTGCTGCTGATCGTGCTTTTCGCGCGCGGCGGCATCGACGGCATGTTGGGGAGGCCGCGCCGTGGCTGAGCCCCTGCTGCGCGTTGAGAATCTGGTGTGCCGGTTCGGCGGCGTGGTCGCGACCGACCATGTCTCGCTCGACGTCCACAGCGGCGAACTGCACGCGATCATCGGGCCCAACGGCGCCGGCAAGACCACGTTGATCAGCCAGCTCACCGGGCAGCTGCTGCCGCATTCCGGCACCGTTCACTTCGCCGGCCAGGACATCACGCGGCTGGCGGCCCATCGGCGCAGCCGGCTCGGGCTGGCGCGCTCGTTCCAGATCACCTCGCTGCTGCCCGACTTCACCGCCGCTGACAATGTCGCGCTGGCGGCGCAGGCGCATGACGGGCACTCCTTCCGTTTCTGGGGCAATGCCCGCAAGGAAAGGGGGCTGCGCGAGACGGCGCAGTCGGCGCTGTCAAGGGTCGGACTCGGGCACCGCGGCGACACCGTGGTGTCGGAGCTGAGCCATGGCGAACAGCGCGAGCTCGAGCTCGCGGTCGCGCTCGCCACCCGGCCGCAACTGCTGCTGCTCGACGAGCCGATGGCCGGCCTCGGCGCCACCGAATCGGCGCGGATGGTGACGCTGCTGCAGGAACTGCGCCGCGAGGTCACCATCGTGCTGGTCGAGCATGACATGAACGCGGTGTTCGCGCTCGCCGACCGCATCACCGTGCTGGTCTACGGCCGCGTCATCGCCTGCGACGTGCCGGCGGCAATCCGCGGGCACGACGAGGTCAAGCGCGCCTATCTCGGCGATCAGCATGTGGTGACCCGACATGACTGACGCCGCGCCGCTGCTCGAAGTGAATGAGATCGAGACCTGCTACGGCCTCAGCCAGGCGCTGTTCGGCATGTCGCTGTCGGTACGGTCGGGCGAGATGGTGGCGCTGCTCGGCCGCAACGGCATGGGCAAGACCACGACCATCCGCTCCATCATGGGGCTGACCCCGGCGCGCGCGGGCGCGATCCGTTTTGCCGGGCACGATGCGCGCCGATTGCCCTCTTTCCGGATCGCGCAGCTCGGCATCGGCCTCGTCCCCGAGGGGCGCCAGATCTTTCCCAATCTGACCGTGCACGAGAATCTCATCGCCGCCTCCGGCAACCGCCTCGGCAATCCCGATCCGTGGACCATGGAAAAGATCCACGCGCTGTTCCCGCGGCTGTCCGAGCGCGGCGGCAATATGGGCGGCACGCTGTCCGGCGGCGAGCAGCAGATGCTGGCGATCGGCCGCGCGCTGATGACCAATCCGCGGCTGCTGATCCTCGACGAGGCCACCGAGGGCCTCGCGCCCCTGATCCGCGAGGAAATCTGGAATTGCCTGTCGCTCCTGAAGGCGAAGGGCCAGTCGGTGCTGGTGATCGACAAGAACGTCGAGAACCTCACCCGCATCGCCGACCGCCACTACATCATCGAGCGCGGTCGCGCGGTATGGAGCGGGACGTCCGAGCAGCTGATCGCGGCGCCGGAGCTGCAGCACAGGTATCTGGGGATTTGAGAAGCCTGCCCCGGCCTTCGATTTCCGTCAGCGTCCCTGTCTTGTATCTGCCGCTGACGGGATCATGATGATCAGGTCGATCGCTTCAGGCTGATCGACCATGGCGACGCCATCAAGCGCGCCGGGGTTGAGTCGCCTTCACGTGGTGCGCCTCCGCGGAGCACACTCACGACGCGGCCGCCCTCAAGTCAGCGAGCCGTCAGGGTTAACCCTGGCGGCTCACTTGCTTTTGGCGATCGTTTGATTTTTCCGACGTTTTGTATCAATCGTCATGGCCGGGCTTGACCCGGTCATCCACGACTTTCTTGCTTCGTGTCTTGTAGACGTGGATGCCCGGGTCAAGCCCGGGCATGACGAGGGAGAGTTTCGCGCCCCGCCTTCAAAACATCTCGAAATATTCGCGCTGCTCCCAGTCCGATACCTCTGCCTGAAAACGCTCGATCTCGGCGTTCTTGATGTGAACGTAGTAGTCGATGAACTCCGCGCCCAGCGCCTCGCGGAAGAACGGATCGTCCTTCAGCGCGAATACCGCCTCGCGCAGCGTCTTCGGCAGTAGTTCCGCCGTGGTCTCGTATGGCGTATCGGCGGATGGGCCGGGATCGAGCCCGCGGTCGACGCCGTCGAGGCCGGAGAGAATCTGCGAGGCCATATAGAGATAGGGATTGGCGGCGGGCTCGCCGATACGGTTCTCCAACCGCGTCGCAGCGTCGCCCGGGCCGCCCAGCACGCGAATCATGACGCCGCGGTTGTCTTTTCCCCAGATCGCACGATCCGGCGCCAGCGAATAGGAGCGGTAGCGCTTGTAGCCGTTGATCGTCGGTGTCGTGAACACGGTTGAGGCGCGGGCGTGCCGCAGCAGCCCCGCGAGATAATGGCGGCCGAACGGGCTCAGCACGTCGCCGCCGTCCTTCGTCATGAAGGCGTTCTCGCCGCCAGCGCGCGCGACGATCGATTGATGCAGATGCCAGCCCGACGCGAACAGGTTCGGCAGCTTTGGCCGGCACATGAAGGTGGCGTGATAGCCGTGGCGGCGGGCGATCTGCTTCACGGCGCTGCGAAACAGCACCATGTTGTCGGCCGGTTCGAGGCCGGCTCGCGGCGCAAAGGTGAATTCGCACTGGCTTGGCCCGAACTCGACCTCGATCGAGCGCAAGGGCAGGCCGAGCGCCAGCACGTCGCGGCGGATGATTTCCAGCACCGGCTCCATCTGGTCGTAGCGCTGCTCGGTCAGATACTGGTAGCCGTGCGACAGCAGGCTGACATCGGGCGGCGTGCCGGGCTGGCCGGCATGCTCCGGCGACATTTTTGCGTCTTCAAGTTTGAAGATGTGGAATTCGACTTCCAGGCCCGCGACGAAATCGTAGCCGCGCTGTGCGAGCTTATCCAGAATCGTTCGATAGAGATGACGCGTCGCGAACGGCACCGGCCGTCCGTCGGCGAAATGGATGTCGCACATCAGCCAGCCGGTGGCAGGCACCCACGGCAGCACGCGAAACGTGGTGGGGTCGGCCACCATCAGCACATCGGCGGCGCCCTCCATTTCCTTCATGCCGAAACCGCCGCCCGACGTGAACACCGGAAACACCGTGCGATGCGAGGTATCCTTGGCGAGCATGGTGGTGGTGATGCCGCAGCCGCTCTCCAGCGAGGCCAGCGCCTCGCTCGCCACCAGCGTCTTGCCGCGCAGGATGCCGTGCTGGTCGGGAAACGACAGCCGGATCACCTCCAGTTTCTGCTGCTCGACGATTTGGCGCAGACGGCTCGCTGCCTCCTGCTGTTCCTGCGACCAGAGCCCGTGACGCTGGACAAGACTCAAAGCGTCACTCCTTCAGCATGACCTGGTGTCACTCATCAAACCGCCTTGAGATGCCGCACCTTGTCGGCAATCTCCTGTGGTACCGGTGCCGCCCACGGCGCGCTGCGCCGCCGCTTGACGTCGACTTCCATCCAGAAGGTTTCCCAGCCGCGGGTCGGGCCGATGCCGTCCATGGTCGCGGGGCCCTGGATGCTGCGGGCATGGGCGTCGTCGAGGAACAGCATCGGCTTCTGGCCGCCGGCGACCTTCTCGATCTCCTGCCGCAACAGCCGGCGATACTGTACGATCGCCTTGTCGGAGGTGCCGAGATGCTCTTTGGTGCGGTCCTGGATCGGTCCCATCGACTCCACCGCCCATTGGTCGTGCACATTGATGTCGGCGCCCATGCCGGTGTAGGTCGCGGTGGCCTGCTCGTGCGGGTCGAAACCGTAATCGTTGGTCTTGTTCTTGCGCGATTTATAATCGGGCAGTTCGTAAAGCTCCAGGCGCTGGTCGCGCATCTTCTGCTTGTCGACCGGCGCCGAATAAGAGGTGAAGATCGCGTACCAGTAGCAGTTCTCGTCATCGATAGGCACATGCCACTGCGTAATCGTCATCTCCGTGCTCATGGGAATGACGAAGCCGTGCGGGAACAGCTGGTTGGTAACGCGAACATGGGTTCGCTCGTCGTCGAGCTCGCGCAGCGCGATCAGCCGCAGGCCATATTCGGTGTGCTCGACATTGATGATCGGGCGGTCATATTCGCGCAGGATCTTCGTCATCGGCATGTCGCTGCCGGCGGAGGCGCCGCGGAACTGCTTGCCGTAGGCGGCCGACGTATCCTCGTCCTCGAAGAAGCGATGCAGGAACGAGGCATGCGCCGGATCGATGCCGACTTCGAGCGCCTGCAGCCAGTTGCAGTTGATGTGGCCCTTGAACGCGAAGGTGTGGCTGTCGGGTGCCACGAAACAGTCGATTTCCGGCAGCACCGGCGGCGCGCCGTCGCCGAGATACGCCCAGAGAATGCCGCGCTTCTCGATCACGGGATAGGCGCGCTGCGTCACGTTCTTGCACAAGGCTGAATCCTTCGGCTCAGCCGGCGTCTCCAGGCACTTGCCCGCGACGTCGAACAGCCAGCCATGGAAGGCGCAACGCAAGCCGCCGTTTTCCAGGCGGCCGAACGCGAGATCGGCGCCGCGATGCGCGCAATGCCGCTCGATCAGGCCGTAGCGGCCCTCTTCGTCGCGAAACAGCACCAGATCCTCGCCGAGCAGTTTGACCGGCCTGATCGGACGTGGCCCCTGCAACTCATCGACCAGCGCCGCCGGCTGCCAGTACATCCGCATCAGTTTTCCGCAAGGATCCTTCGGCCCGGTGCGGGTAATCAGGTCGTTCGCTTCCTGGCTCATCATGGTTGATGTCTCCGGCCTCGCAGGCGGGCTGAATGTGCGTTTGGAATCAAATTACTAGGCTAGAGGTTCGAGGCAAGGGGATTCCTTCGACACCGCGCCACCACACTTCACCCCCGCGCGAACATCCGCGCTTCGCTCTGCAGCACCGGCGCCACCGCATCGACCAGGCGCGCGGCGGCGGCGTCGACCGAAAGGCCAGAGGTGTCGACCACCGCGGAGGCCCGCGCATAGAGCGGCTCGCGGCTCAGCAAGATGGTGCGCAGTTCGTCCATCGCCGAGCGGTCGTCCGCCATCGGCCGCAGGTCGCCCTGGCTGCGCACCCGCGCCATGTGTTCTTCGGGCCGGGCTTTCAGCCAGATGGTGTAGAACGACTGCAGGATCAGGTCGAAGGTCAGCGGCTCCGAGACGATGCCGCCGCCGGTCGCCAGCACCATCAGCTCCTTGCGCGCCAGCAACTGGCCGAGCGCCGCCTGCTCCATGCGCCGAAAACCTTCCTGGCCGTAGAGCGCGATGATCTCGGCGACCGACAGGCCATTCTGCCGCTCGATCTCCTTGTTCAATTCGACAAAGCTCCAGCCGATCTGCTTCGCCAGCATCCTGCCGAGGGTGGATTTTCCGGCGCCGCGCAGGCCGATCAGCGCAATGCCGGAAAATGATATCCGATGCGCGCTCGCGCCCTGGCCGGACAGCGCCTCTTTGGCCTGCGCGATCTGGTTCGGCGTCGCCTTGCGCAGGAGGTCGCGGATCATGGGCCAGTCGGGTGCGGGTTCGGTCGCGGGAATGAGGTCTTCGAGATGCGCGCCCATCGCGTTCGACACCCGGCGCAGCAGCACGATCGAGACATTGCCCTTGCCGCTTTCGAGCTGGGCGATATAGCGTTCGGAAATGCCGGAGACTTTCGCCAGCACCTTGCGCGACATGCCGCGCAACGCGCGCACGGTGCGGACGCGCTGGCCGAGCTGCTCGAGAAAGCCGGTTTCGGGATCGAGGTTTTCGGTCATATCCCTTGTCGTTGCTCTGCGCTGCGGCTACGCCCGCTTCGGAAACATAATGCCGCCAAGGATTGACAGCAAGCGCTTCTGGTGCACTTCTATGAACTATAATTCTTAAATCCGGGGAAGGAGACGTCGTGACACGCTTTTGCTTGGAGAGCGCGGCATGAGCGGCAGTTCCTACAACGCAGCGACCTGGCTGCTCGACCGCAACGTCGATGAAGGCCGCAGCGAAAAACTCGCCTTCACCGACACCGTCTCCGAACTGACCTATGGCGGCCTGCAGCGGCAAAGCCGCGGCGTCGCCAACATGCTGCGCCGTCTCGGCGTCCGCCGCGAGGAACGCGTGGCGATGATCATGCTCGACACCGTGGATTTCCCCGCGGTGTTTCTCGGCGCGATCCGCGCCGGCATCGTGCCGGTGCCGCTCAACACGCTGCTGACCTCGGATCAGTATGCCTATGTGCTGGCCGACTGCCGCGCCCGGGTGCTGTTCATCTCCGAAGCGCTGCTGCCTGTCGTCAAGGACATGGTCGGGCGAATGCCGGATCTCGAGCATGTCGTCGTCGCCGGCCAGGAGGCGCATGGCCACAAGAAACTATCGGACGAACTCGCCGGCGAAAGCGATGTCTTTGCCACCGTCGAGACCCATCCCGACGAGCCGGCATTCTGGCTGTATTCGTCGGGTTCGACCGGCATGCCCAAGGGGGTGCGTCATCTGCATTCCAATCTGGCGGCGACCGCGGAAACCTATGCCAGGCAGGTGCTCGGGATTCGCGAGGACGACGTGTGCCTGTCGGCGGCAAAACTTTTTTTCGCCTATGGCCTCGGCAACGCGATGACTTTTCCGATGTCGGTCGGCGCCACCACCGTGCTCAATTCCGAGCGGCCGACGCCGGCTTCGATGTTCGCGCTGATGAACCGGTACAACCCGTCGATCTTTTTCGGGGTGCCGACGCTGTTCTCGGCGATGCTGAACGACGAGGCGCTGAAGAGCGAGCGCGGCGGCGCGCGGCTGCGCATCTGCACCTCGGCGGGCGAGGCGCTGCCGGAGTCGGTCGGTCATGCCTGGAAGGCGCGCTTTGGCGTCGATATTCTCGACGGCGTCGGCTCGACCGAACTGCTGCACATCTTCCTGTCCAACGCGCCCGGCGACATAAAATACGGCACGGCGGGACGCCCGGTGCCGGGCTACAGGGTGCGGCTGGTGAACGACGCCGGCGACGACGTGCCGGATGGCGAGGTCGGCGAGTTGCTGGTCGATGCACCCTCCGCCGGCGAGGGCTACTGGAACCAGCGCAGCAAGAGCCGCCAGACCTTTGCCGGCCACTGGACCCGCACCGGCGACAAGTACATTCGCGATGCCGACGGCCGCTACACCTTCTGCGGCCGCAGCGACGACATGTTCAAGGTGTCCGGCATCTGGGTGTCGCCGTTCGAGGTCGAGAGCGCGCTGATCACCCATCCTGCGGTGCTGGAAGCCGCCGTGGTGCCGGAGGCCGATCCGGAAGGACTGTTGAAGCCGAAAGCGTTCGTGGTGCTGCGCCCGGGCGCTGGCGCCGACGGCCTGCACGAGTCGCTAAGGGAGCATGTCAAGCAGAAGATCGGCCCGTGGAAGTATCCGCGCTGGATCGATGTGGTGGAGTCGTTGCCGAAAACGGCGACCGGCAAGATTCAGCGGTTCAGGCTGCGGGATGGTACCAGCAATTAGTCGCCGGCGAGTGCAAACACCCGCTTCGCGCATTTGCCGGCCATGACGCACGAGCGTGGGTACAACAACATGGCCACCCTCTCCCCGGCCGGCTTCCTCACCATCGGCACGTCCGATCTCGAATACCGCATGATCGGCCCCGCGCCGGATCAGGCGCCGACCATCGTCCTTCTGCACGAAGGCCTCGGCTGTGTCGGACTGTGGGGCGATTTTCCGGACAGGCTGCAGGCTGCGACCTCGGCCGGCATATTCGCCTATTCGCGCGCGGGCTATGGCGCCTCGACGCCAGCCGCGCTGCCACGCCCGCTCGATTACATGCACGTCGAGGCGCTCGACGTCCTGCCGAAGCTGCTCGACCGGATCGGCTTTCGTCGCGGGGTTCTGGTCGGGCATTCCGATGGGGCTTCGATTGCGGCAATCTACGCCGGTTCGCACCAGGACCACCGCGTGCAGGGCGTCGCGATGATCGCGCCGCATTTTGTCGTGGAAGACATCTCCGTGAACTCGATCGCAGCGATCAAGCAGGCGTATGAAAATACCGAACTGAAATCGAAGCTTTCGCGCTGGCACAAGGACGTCGACAACGCCTTCTACGGGTGGAACGAGGCCTGGCTCGACCCCAGGTTTCGTAGCTGGGATATTTCGGAGTACCTCGCCTACATCCGCGTGCCGGTGGCGATCCTGCAGGGCTCCGACGATCAGTATGGGACATTACGACAGGTCGAGATTGCGCAGGAAGAATGCTATTGTCCGCTCGATGTGACGGAGATCCCCCGGGCGGGACATTCGCCGCATCGCGAGGCACCGCAGACGACGCTGGATACCATCTCGGATTTTGCGAGACGCATTTTATTTGTACAGGCATGACGGCTCGCGGCGGCGCGCCGCCCAAAATATTGGTCTTAAACGATTGGTCATGGCGATGCCGCGATGAGCATCCCTTCGTCAACAGGCGTCGACCTGCCGCTGCCGCGCTGGGCCTATGTCCCAGGCGCGACCGCGGAGGCCGAGGCCGACTACGACACGCTGGCGCAGGTCGTCACGCTGGTGCCGTCCCGATTTCGCGATTTTGTCCCGGCGCGCCACCCGGCGTTGCGCTACGGACTGGCGCTCAACGACCGCGGCTTTTTTTGGGAGTCTCAGCAGGTGCTGGAAGCGGTGTGGGCGGCAGCGCCGCAGGGCGGCCGCGAGCGGATCCTGCTGCGCGCCTGCATCCGGATCGCCGGCGCCAATCTGAAGCTGCGGATGCTGAAGTCTCCCGCGGCGATTCGGTTGCTCGGCGAAGCGCTGGGCGAGCTCGAGACGCTGGGCCTGCGCAAGGCGGCGGCCGGGGGCGATGGTTTTGCCGATGGCTTCCCGACCGCCGCACTGGCGGCCCAGTTGAAGGCCAAATTGGCGCATTCACCGCTCTCCAAGGCCGATTGGGTCAAGATCGGCGCCGTCAGCCGAATATGAAGCAAAATGCATCTTTCTGCGATTAACGGGTGGACCTTCACGAAAACATGCATTATTGTGCATGCTGTCTTAGTGAACCACACAGCAGGAAAACCGATCCAGGAAACCAATCCAGGAAGACCAATCCAGGAAAACTAACCAAGGTGGCCCAATGGCTGGCGAGAAGCCCGGTGAAGATCGCGTCCTCGCGGGAGGCGCGACGTACATCGATTTCCAGACCGATCCGTCCCGCTATCGGCACTGGAAGCTGGAGGTCGATGGCGACGTCGCCACCCTGACGATGGACGTCGACGAGAACGGCGGCCTGTTCGAGGGCTATCAGCTCAAGCTGAATTCCTACGATCTCGGCGTCGATATCGAGCTCGCGGACGCGGTGCAGCGGCTGCGCTTCGAGCATCCCGGCGTCAAAGTCGTGCTGCTGCGCTCGGCCAAGAACCGGGTGTTCTGCGCCGGCGCCAACATCCGCATGCTGGCCGGCGCCACCCACGCTCACAAGGTCAATTTCTGCAAGTTCACCAACGAAACCCGCAACGGCCTGGAGGATTCCAGCGCAAATTCCGGCCAACGGTTTGTCACGGTCATCAACGGCACCGCGGCCGGCGGCGGCTATGAACTGGCGCTGGCCACCGATCACATCATTCTGGCCGACGATGGTGCTGCGGCGGTGGCGCTGCCGGAAGTGCCGCTGCTGGCGGTTCTGCCGGGCACCGGCGGCCTGACGCGCGTCGTCGACAAGCGCAAGGTGCGCCGCGATCACGCCGACTATTTCTGCACCATCGAGGAAGGCATCAAGGGCAAGCGCGCGGTGCAGTGGCGGCTGGTCGACGAGATCGTGCCCAACAGCAAGCTCGACGCCAAAGTCGCCGAGCGCGCACGCGAATTCGCCGCGGCCTCGAAACGCAACGGCAACGGCAAGGCCATTTCGCTCGTGCCTCTCGCCCGCAGCTTCGACGACAGCGGCATCCGCTACGGTTTTGTCAGCGTCGATATCGACCCCGCGCAGCGCATCGCCACCATCTCGATCAAGGCGCCCGATGCGATCGCGCCTGCCGATATCGACGGCATGATCGGGCAGGGCGCCTCGTTCTGGCCGCTGCAGGTGGCGCGCGAACTCGACGACGCGATCCTGCATCTGCGCATCAACGAACCGGAGACCGCGATGCTGGTGTTCAAGTCGCATGGCGACGCCGCCCACGTTCTTGGCCACGACGCGTTCCTGGAAGCGAACAAGGCGCACTGGCTGGTCAACGAGATCAGGCAGTACTGGAAGCGGGTGCTGAAGCGGATCGATGTCACCTCGCGCACGCTGGTGACGCTGGTCGAGCCCGGCTCCTGCTTCGTCGGCACGCTGGCCGAACTGGTGTTCGCGGCCGACCGCTCCTACATGCTGGTCGGCTCGCGGCAGGGCGACAACCGCGCTCCGCCGACAATAGAATTATCGGCGATGAATTTTGGTCCCTATCCGATGAGCCACGGCCTGACCCGGCTGCAGGCGCGCTTTCAGGCCGATCCCGAGGACGTCGCGCGCGCGCAGGCAACCATTGGCGAGGGCCTCGATGCGGGGCAGGCCGAGGCGCTCGGCCTCGTCACATTCGCGCTCGACGATATCGATTGGGACGACGAGGTCAGGGTGTTTTTCGAAGAGCGCGCCAGCTTCTCGCCGGACAGCCTCACCGGCATGGAAGCCAACTTGCGCTTCGCGGGGCCGGAGACGATGGAATCGAAAATCTTCTCGCGCCTGACGGCGTGGCAGAACTGGATCTTCCAGCGCCCCAATGCGGTCGGCGAGGACGGCGCGCTGCGCCGTTACGGCACCGGCCAGAAGGCGCGGTTCGATATGACGAGAGTTTAGGGAACAAATGCCGCCCTGATCCTGAGGTGCGAGCGTTGCGTGCACTTGCACCGCAGGGCGAGCCTCGAAGGATGATTGAAGCGAAGTATGCCAGCCAGCATCCTTCGAGACGCGGCGAAGGGGCCGCTCCTCCAGCGATAACGGCCAATCCGTTACGCAGGAATGGGGGAAGTAAGCCGCAATGCACGCCGGAACGACCCAAAGGAGCCCGCCATGAACGTCAACATCATGAACGTCGACTACTCCACCAAGATCCCCAACAACGTCAATCTCAGCGAGGATCGGCAGGTGCTCAAGGCGCTGGAGGGCTGGCATCCCGGCTACATGAACTGGTGGGGCGACATGGGTCCGGAGGGATTCCAGCAGTCGCTGGTCTACCTGCGCACCGCCTATTCGGTCGATCCGCGCGGCTGGGCCAAATTCGATTACGTCAAGATGCCCGATTACCGCTGGGGCATCCTGCTGGCGCCGCAGGAAGAGAACCGCGTCATTCCGTTCGGCGAGAATTACGGCAAGCCGGCGTGGCAGGAAGTGCCGGGCGAGCATCGGGCCATGCTGCGCCGCCTGATCGTGATCCAGGGCGACACCGAGCCGGCCTCGGTCGAGCAGCAGCGCCATCTCGGCAAGACGGCGCCCTCGCTCTACGACCTGCGCAACCTGTTCCAGGTCAATGTCGAGGAAGGCCGCCATCTCTGGGCGATGGTCTATCTGCTGCAGAAATATTTCGGCCGCGACGGCCGCGAGGAGGCCGACGATCTCTTGCGCCGCCGGTCCGGCGACGCCGACTCGCCGCGCATGCTGGGCGCCTTCAACGAGGCGACGCCGGACTGGCTGTCGTTCTTCATGTTCACCTACTTCACCGACCGCGACGGCAAGATGCAGCTGCACTCGCTGGCCCAGTCGGGCTTCGATCCGCTGTCGCGCACCTGCCGTTTCATGCTGACCGAAGAGGCGCATCACATGTTCGTCGGCGAGACCGGCATCAGCCGTATCGTCCAGCGAACCTGCGAAGCGATGAAGGCCGCCGGGATCAGCGATCCCCACGACGTCGCCAATGTCCGCGCGCTCGGGGTGATTGATCTGCCGACCATCCAGAAGAAGCTCAACCTGCACTACACGCTGTCGCTCGATCTGTTCGGCTCCGAGGTATCGACCAACGCGGCCAACGCCTTCAATGCCGGCATCAAGGGCCGCTACCACGAAACCCAGATCAAGGACGACCACCGGCTGCAAAACGACACCTATCCGGTGCTCAAGCTGGTAGACGGCGTGATCAAGCGGGTCGACGAGCCGGCTCTCACCGCGCTCAACATGCGGCTGCGCGACGACTATACCCAGGACTGCGCCAAGGGCATGCTGCGCTGGAACAAGATCATCTCGACCGCCGGCTTCGACTTTAAGCTGATCTTGCCGAACGTCGCGTTCCATCGCCAGATCGGCGAGTTCAGGGACATCCACGCCACGCCGGAGGGCCTGCTGATCGACGACGCCACCTGGAATAAGCGCAAGGGCGACTGGCTGCCGTCGGTGGACGACGGCGATTTCATCGCCTCGTTGATGAAGCCTGTGACCGAGATCGGCAGCTATGCCCCCTGGATCTCGCCGCCGAAGGTCGGCATCGACAACAAGCCCGGCGATTTCGAGTATGTGAAGATCGAGACGTAGTCACCGGTCCACTCCCTCTCCCACTTGCAAGCGGGAGAGGTAAGCAAGCGTGGATCAATCCACCACGATCTTGACGCGATCCCGCGCCCTCACCTGGGCGTTGGCATCGAGCCCGTTCAGAATGCGAAAGCGCTCAGCTGGGCGGTCGACGCCGGCCATGCGGTGCGACAGCGACTCCACGGTGTCGCCGGGCTGCACCGTGATGATCTTGATGCGCAGCGGGCGCGCCGCCTGGATTTCCTCCAGCGTCAGGCGGCGGAAGGAGCCAACGGTTTCGCGCGCGTTGCGGTCGCTCTCCGTGGTTTTCTGTCTGGAGGCGAAGATGAAGCGGTAGACGTCGCTGCCGAAGCGCAGGGCATAGACCTTGAAATGCCATTGATCGCCGCGCGCGGTGGCGGACGCCGCCGGAAAGCCGTTGAGGGTGAGCTCTTCCGCCGAGCCTTTCTCGACATTTTCCATCCAGCCGGAGTTGAGATAGTCGGCCAGCGTCTGCTCCGAGGGCACTCGCACGACGTCGAAACGCATAGCCTGGGTGCCGCCCTCGCGAACGCCGATCACCGCCTGCGCGGTATTGTCCAGTGTGAAGGTATCGGGAGCGGCGAAGGTGAAGCCGAGCTTCGGGTGCAAGAAGCGCCGGCCGCGCACGAAACCCTCGCTGGGGTCTTCGCCATAGACGATGTTGTCGATCGCGGCGAGATAGGTTTCGCGGTCGCGCTCGCCGCCCTCCGGCGAGGAAAACTGGCGCGCCGAATTCTGCGCGTTCTGCACCCGCTCCGGCGTCGCCGGATGCGACGACAGAAAGTCCTGCGCGCGCGGATCGAGCGAACTCTTGCCTGCCTTCAGTGCGGCGTTGCGCTCCATCGAGGTCAGGAAGCGCGCCGCGCCATAGGGGTCGAACTTGGCGCGGGCGGAAATGCCGACGCCGATGCCGTCGGCCTCGAACTCCTGGGCGCGCGAAAAACTCGCCATCGTCAGTTTGGTTTTCGCCAGCGCCAGCGCGGTCAAATCGGGATCGTTGCCCATGTCGGTGACGACGCGGGTAACGATGGCGGCCTGCCGCGCCTGATCCTCGCGGATCGAGGCGTGCTTGGCCAGCACATGCGCCATCTCGTGTGACAGCACGGACGACAATTCCGAGGTATCGCTGGCGAGCGCGACCAGGCCGCGCGTGACGTAGAGCTGGCCGGTTGGCAGCGCGAACGCATTGACCGCGCCGGAATTGAGGATGGTCACCTTGTAGGCCTGATCGGGACGATCCGATGCCGCCACCAGCCGGTCGACGGTCTTGCCGATCAGGGCTTCCAGCCTCGGATCGTCGTAGGCGCCGCCATAGGAGGAGAGAATGCGTTCATGCTCGCGCTCGGCGGCGGGGGTCTGCGCGACCGTGCGCGCCGGCTTGGCCGGACCGGCCGTCGCAGGGGCTGCGGTAGTGAAGCGGTCGACACCGCCGCAACCGGAAAGGACCAGAACCGCGCACAGCAGCGGGCCCGCAGCCCAAAGGCGGCCTGTCCCTCTGTCGCGCCGTACCGCACAGCTCGTCACGTCAGCTACCCCGTATCCCCGCCCGCGGGCTAATTCCCGCCCGGCAACTCAATCTGCGCCGCCCTCAGCACCTCGATTCGCGGGCCGCCCCGCGCCTCGACCCAGCCGCGCACGCGAATCCGTCGACGTTCGAGTGACTTAAGGCCGATTCCGGCAGCCTCGAGGGTCGCCGCCACCCGCCTTGAAATAGTCACAGCGAAGTCCTGTGTCCAGTTCCGCCCGAAATTCAGGTAAGTGGTTCCCCCGGCCTGCCTGACCGACAAAACCCTGCCCTCGACCACGGCGAAGCGCCCGATCCCGGCTTTATGTCCATGGCTGTCTTCGGCTATATAGGGCTGATTACCGCTATCCGGGACACGGACAGGACACGGTTTAGGAGCGCCAAGCCCATGAATATCGAGACGAAGACGGCCCGCCAGAAACTCCCCCCGGCCGGGAAGCCCTATTTCCGCCCCATCGCGCCCGGCCTTGCCCTTGGATATCGCCGAACTGTGACGGGCGCAGGGCGATGGGTCGTTCGCCGGGCCGATGGCAGCGGCGGCAACACGCTCGAAACCCTGAAGACGCGCGAACGTCGGCCCGTCGTCGCCGACGATATCGACGCGGCGGACGGCGTCGGCGTGATGAACTTTGCGCAAGCGCAGACGGCGGCGGGCGGCCCGGCGCGGGTTGTGACCGGGTTCACGGTCGCCGACGCCATCGACCATTATCTGAAGGTGCGAAAGGACCAAGGACGGGAAACCGGAATCGCGGGATCATTGAGCAAGGCCAAAACGTGGATATTGCCGCAACTCGGCGGCATCCAATGCAACGACTTGACGCGCGAGCGTATCCGCGAATGGCTCGCCGGAATGGCCGCTAAGAAAATGAACAGCACGCGAGAGTCGGACCCGGAAAAGCTGGCGCGCAGTCGTCGGGCGACCGCAAACCGTGTCTTGACCACGCTGAAGGCCGCCTTGAACGTCTGCTATCTGGAAAAGGTCAACGGCCGACAGGTCATCACGTCGGATGAAGCATGGCGTCGGCTATCGCCGTTGCCGGACGCCGATTCCGACCGGGAACGATGGCTAACGGTCGCTGAAGCGCAGCGGCTAGTCCGCGTCTGCGATAACGACTTTAAGATTCTGGTACAAGCGGCGCTGACGACCGGTGCACGCTACGGCCAACTCGCATCTATGAAGGTGAAACAGTTCGACGCCGACAGCGCGACGCTTACGCTGGAGACGCACAAGGGAACGGCGGGCCGGACGCATAAGTATCGCGTGTATCTCAATGCCGAAGCGGTCGAATTTTTTAAGGGACTTTGTGCCGGGCGAAAGCCGGACGACTGGATTTTGACAACGAAGGGCGAGCGCTGGGAAGACAGCGAACAAACCCTGCTGATGAATGCCGCCGTCGATGCAGCCAAGATAGAGCCGCGAATCGTATTCCATGGTTTGCGTCACACCTATGCGAGTCTCTCGCTTCAGGCGACGCCGCCCATGTCGTTGCTGATCCTGTCGCGCAATCTGGGTCACACGACGACGAAGAGGGTTGAAAAGACCTATGGGCACTTGGCGGCGCAGCATATCCGCGACGCCGTGAACGCAAGCGCGCCGTCGTTCGGCTTCGTAGCGGATGCGAAGGTCGTCGCGCTGCGCTGAAGCGTTAGAATTTTCTGATGCTTAGATGGTTAAGCGCGGTCAGCGCCGCGTTACTTGGACTCTGCAAGGCTTTGGCTGTATACCCTTGCCCTAGGCTCACTACGTAGGCTCAAAAATCGATGACGGCCCGGACGCAAGGCGATGCCACCGGGCAAGAGGTTTAGAGGTTCGTCGCTACGGCAGAGTCGGTCACGCGCCAGAATAGCGCCCGCCGTCTTCGGTCTTTTGACCCTGCGCGTCCGATCTCCCACCGCATGTCATTGCGACACGCGGCAACGGACGGACGCTACGCCATGTCATCCGATTCTAATTACGACGACCGTATCTTCACAATCGAAGAATTCCACACGACCGAAGTGAAATGTTCGCGCGCCTTTGCGAACAAGCTGATGCGAACGGGCCAGCTTGAATACAGCAAGGTCGGTTCTCGCGTCCTGATTCGCGGGCGCGCCATCCGCAAACTGTTGGATGCGACGACGGCAAAGGTGCAATCATGACCGCGCCGCCCCGCACGCTACAGGAAGCACGGGACGCCGCTGTCGATGAACTGATGCGCCGTGACTACGCGCGAGCGCTGGTCGCGATGACGCCAGTAATGCGCGACCGCTTCGCCCGTGCGCTCGAAGCGGACGAACGTCGCGCTGCATTCCATGTCGTCCGGGCGTGACACATGGCCCGCTCCCCAATCTTCGACGCCATCGTCCAAGCCGTGATGACCGAAACCGATGACGCGTTAGCTGCACTCGCGCCCGATGACATGGCTTCGCTGTTGACGCTTAAATGCACGCCCAAAGAGCGCAAGCAATTGCGTTGGGGCGCGCTGTATCGCCTGATGACTGAAGGCATGACGCGCGGTCAAATCCAGAAAGAGCGAATGAAGCCCCGCGTCATCGTCGCGATTCTCAAATCCGAATTCGGCGACGGCTATCACGACAACAAAGACATTCCCGCCCTGTCGGAAGTCATCGGAGGCAACGCCGGGCCGAAGGTCACGAACAACGTCGACGCTCTGCATCAGCACATGCCGCCGAAGTACAAGGCGATGATGCTCAAACACTTAGGGGCACTGTTACCCCCCAAAAACTAGGGGGATACCCCGGTAAAATTTGGGGGGTATTCGCACCGTGATGCCGCGCCTAGCTTCCAACCATAGGAATTCAAATCAACCCAACGGAGTCACGTCCATGTCCAAGTCAGCTTCAGTTACAGGCGTCGAATTTTATCCCACCGGCGGCGGCGCTGGCGCTGCAACGCTATCGCGCGAAGAGCGACTCTATCCGCCAAAGGCGCGAGCGATTGCCGAAGAAGAGGAACGCCGCAACGACGAAAGGCATGATGCATACGAGTCGCTGCGAAAGCGGTTGGACCGCATCCGCGTTGATATGGCGGACGCAGACATCGCGCTGGCGGCGGCTCGGCGTGCCCGGAAGCCGGACGCGGCCGTTGAAGCCCGGTACGAAGCACAGATCGAAGCTTTCAAGGCGCAACTTCGCGACGAACAAAAGAAATATGACGACAGGCGGGCCAAGACGGCGGGTTCGGCAGCTTCATACGTCCGCGAGTTCATGAGCCGAAACGGCAAGCCGACGCGCGACTGTGACACGACGTTCGAACTCGCGCCGGGAAAAACCGCTCGCGAAACAATGGACATTTTGCGCAACGCCAAGACGGCCAAACTTGCGGAAAAGAAGAGTGTCGTCCGTGCGCCCCGCACCGCCGACGAAATCACCGCTGAAATTTCCATCGCCGTTGACCGGCTGGCTCATTCGGCTTCCACCGGGATTCGCAAGCTGCGCAGCGTGATTTATCACGAAGATATCGACAAGCTCGAAGTCGTGCGATACGAGCCGCCGCAACTGACCCTTGCGAACGGCGTCGGCGGCCTGTCCCATGTGCCCGACGCCGTACCGTTACTGTTCGCGCTCATTCCTGAAGAGGCGAAGCGGGGACTCTACGCGCTCGCCCTTGCCGGACACGACGACGCGACGGCGCTATCCATGGAAGATCGTCGTGCAGCCATCGACGCCATCAACGCCGAGATTCTGTTGATCGAACGCAAGTCGGAAGCCATCGTCCGCCATTGCTTCGAGAATGGAATCGAGCCGGGGCCGCGTCTGACTTCGAACCCGCTCGCGATTCTGGATATCGAATACTTCTGACAAGTTTCCCGCGCGGCGCTTTAGCCACGTCGTGCGGGGATGCGGCCCCGGTTTGCGCGTTTCGACCATGCAGCATCCGGGGCCGCGACGAAATACGAGTCACGAAGGTTTTTGTCCTTTTGTTTTTCTTCGTGGTTCGGACAGCGGCGGCCCGTCGTCGCTCTCTCTCTCTAAGTGAAATGCCGAGCAATCGGCGAGGGGATAGAACACGAAGAGGAAAGCACGACGGGCCGCTGCGATTGTTCAACAACTGAAACCTGAATTGGAGACTCCAATGAACGAACTACAGAAAATCCATGACGCAGCGATGCGCAGGGGATTGAACGAAGCTGTAACCGCGCTGGTTAACGGCTTCGGTTCTCGCACGGGCGAGATTGACGACGTTCCGGCGGCACGTCGCGCCGCGTTGACGATGGCGCTGGAAAAGATGCTGGCGAATTCGTCGCCCAAAACCGACGCATTGATGCGAGCCGCATTTTCCGGCAAGCCGCCGACGCCGCGCGCGCCGACGCTTGAAGACGTGCGACGCGATGCGATGGAAGCATTCGGTTCGCCAATCGCCGAGCCTGCGGCACCGCCAAAGAGCATCGACGAAAAGGCCGTATGGGCGAAGTGGAATCGCCCGAACGGCAAGACGCTCGGCGACGAAGCCTAACCTGCGACGGGCGGCGCGATTCCCCGCGCCGCCGCCCGCGCTTTTCCTGAAGGTGCGGTCATGTCCGACGACAATTTGCATTGGCTTGCGAGGGCGGCGCTTCGCCGCTTGGACGCGGCGCTGGTAACGGCGACGCCGACTCAAACTCTCGTTTGGGAAACAGACGTTCGGCTGCATATCGAAGCCGCGTCGTTCGGGGAGACATGGCGCGAAATCAACCTAGTCAACAATGCGCTGTTCTTCGTCCGCCACAAAAACCAGACCCTAGAGCAAGCTTTTGAATCGGCGCGCGAATCCGTGCGAAAGCCGCTCGCTTAGGCATTCCTTTGAATCGATCGTGCAGCACAGCTATCATTCTAGCAGCCAGGAGTAATGACCATGACAACCGCACCTAAACTAGCAGACGTTGCGATGACCCCGGAAGCCGCGACCATCGTCGGCGAAACACTCGACAACTTTCGGCATCTCGCGCGTAAGCCGGGCTTCCCGTCGTCGGTCAAGATTGGCGGCGTCCGGTTCTACAAGCGCGAAGACCTGAAGGCATGGAATCAGAACCGCGCGGCCGTGAACAAGTTGCGCAGGGCCGTTCGGAAGACGGTGGCCGAAGTGTTCAAGCCCGACGCCCCGCGCAAAGCGAAGTAGTTTCTGAAGGTAGCGCTCCCCATCGGCTGCCAAGCGAAACCCCGGTAGCGCGGTGCAAAAGCGCGGCCGGGGCAGTGACGAAGTGAGCAACTGCGGGAGTCCGGGTTATGCCAGAAAAGTCAGCGCCGACCAAAGCATCGCCGAAGCTCGCCTTCGACGAATACGACTCCTTCCGCCTTGTCGAACTTGTCGGCGATAACGCTGACGCCGTGATGGACTTCCGCGTCTTTCCCGAGTCCAAGGCCGCTAAGGCGCGGCTCTCAGCGATCTTCAGGGCGGGCGGACAACTGCCCCGGCTGAAGTATCGCGGCAAGCTTACGGACCTTCTGCCGAAGCTCCGGGCGCTCAATTCGAAGGGCTTCGGCGTCTATTACAGCTTGAACAAGAGCGATGGGCGGGGCGTGAAAAGCGCAAACATCAGGGCCGTCCGCGTCATCCCGGTTGACTTGGACACGACCGAACCGCCGGACATTTGGGACATTGAACCCCATATGGTCATGCGGTCATCGCCGGGCCGTCATCAGGCGTTGTTCATGATAGAGGCGACGACGAACTTTGAATTGGCGGCCGACGTGGCAAAGCGAATGGCGATCAAGTTCGGCGGCGACCCGAACGTTCATGACCGCGCGCGGGTCTTCCGCCTGCCGGGCTCATACCATCTCAAAGCGGTACCGTATCGTTCGCGCATTATCAGCATTGACCATTTCGCCCGACGCTACACTCTCGAAGAGCTTGACGCGCTCTTGCCGCCGTTGCCGCGCCGGGTCGTGGGCGGGAACGACAAGGGAGTCGGTTCGATTGGAATCAACGAAGCGAGGCTGCTGTTCGAAAATCTCGGCGTTGAATGTCTGTCCGGCAATGAGAAATGGCAGCGGTTTGCGATGGCCCTGCATAGCGCCTGCAATGGTGACGAAGAGGTCGCGGAACTGTTCTTCGAGTACTGTTCGTCGGACGCCAATTATGACGACGACGACACGGACGCACGGAACCGCCTGAGATGGGACTCATTCGACGCGAGCAAAGACGGCGGCGTCGGCGTCGGCACGCTGCGCCGCATGTGTCTTGAATTCCGAGTCCCCGGCCTAGTGGCCTTCCAACTGTTCAACACTGCAAGCAGGGACTTCGAAGATGAGTAAGCACAGTCAATTCCCGCAGTTCGAACCGTGGCCGGTCGAAGTCCATTCGTATTTGCGCGACAATACCCCGTCGCAAAATGCTCTGGCGTTCCTGCAAGCTCGCCCTGCCAAGTTGATCTATGCAGGCGGCGAGTTCTACACGCTGGAATTAAACGGCGTTTACAGATTGCTCGAAGCCGACGAATTGCGCGCCGAGATTCGACTGACTGACCCCGGCATCCAATATCTTAGCACGGCGGGCCAGGTATCGATGATGCTTGATGAACTGCGCATCACTGACCGCGTTCGAACGGACGCGTTGCCCTATGGATGGATTGACCAACCGGAAGATGCGCCGCCCGCAAAAGATTTGATCCTAGCCGCGAACGGACTCGTCAACGCTATGACAGGCGAACTGTTGCCGCTTGACGGCCGCTACTTCGCGACCGCCGTTCCTGAATGGTCGTATGAGCCTGAAGCCAAATGCGCGCTATGGAAAGAGAAGCTGACGGATTGGCTTGACCCGTCCTACCATGACACCCTGCAAGAGTTCATGGGCTACCTGCTGGTGCCCGACGTTCGGATGCACGCCATGCTCGCCTTAATTGGAGCGTCGCGCGGCGGCAAGGGCACCGTGTCGCGCATCATCAAGGCGCTTATCGGCAAAGAGCATTGCGCATCGCCCGACTTCGAAGACTTCGCCGGGCCGTTCGGGCTCGAAAATTTGGTAGACAAACGAATCGCATTGATGCCGGACACGGAAGACACGTCCGGGAACAAGCGGGGACTCGCGGTAGCACGGCTGAAGACAATTGCCGCAGGCGACGAAGTGAACATCAACCGGAAAAACAAAAAGGCGCTCGCCGATGTTCTGTTGATGCTGAAGATTGTCTTGGTCGCGAATATTTATCCCCACTTGCTTGACGAGTCCCTCGCGCTCGCGAAGCGTCAAGTCCTAATCCGATTCGAGCATACGACGCCGAAGGAAAAAATCGACATCGACCTGACCGAAAAGCTGAAGGCCGAACTGGCGGGCATCGCTGTATGGGCAATTGCGGGACTGCGCCGTCTTCGCACGAACAAGGAATTCACGATAGGCGAAGCTGGCAAGGTCGCGCTGGCGAAGCTCGCGGAAGCACAGTCGATTGCGCTGCGCTATGCGAACAGCCGGATTTTTATGACGGGCTCGCCGGGCGACCTTGTCCCGGTCAATGTCGTGTTCGACGACTTTCAGGTTTGGGCCGACCGCGAAAACGTGAACCGGAAGCTGGTCAGGGACAAGACCACGTTCGAGTCCGATATGCTGTCGGCGCTGCAAACCGAAGGCGTCGGTTCGTGCTACATACCGCAACAGAAGCGCTGGCGTCCGCCCGGCGAAGGTAGCCACGGGGCGGGCGAACGCTATCGCAATTTCTTTACAGGCATGATGTTGCGCAAAGTCTCAAATGACTGAGACACTGTCACAGCGCATGGGACACGGAAAGCCTTGCGGCACAGGCTTAACTTGCATAATGGCTCAATGTCTCACCTTCTTATGAAACTCTGCGCCGGGCCGGGCACGCCATGAATATGCGCCCTAGGGTCTATAGGGTAGTATTCTATATCTTCTGAGACAACTGAGACAAATAGAAGTAACAGGCTATTACCAGCGGTTTCTGTGTCACACTACGCTGAGACACGGGTGAGACACTGAGACACCCCGCCCCCTGCCCATGGTGCCGAGCATCAAGCCTTCTGCCCTTCGAGCGTTGGCATAGCGCATCGCATATCCTTTACCCGGTCACAGCGCAGGCGGCCCCATGGAACGTGATCAACAGCGCTTCAGCGTGTAGCCTATAGCCTGCATGCACTGCCTAGGCGCAGGCAATGCATGGTCGGCGTGACCCGCTAATGCATTGAGAGTCCTATATCATTCGTACACTAACGATATGCCCATGCATCGCACTATGTTGGAATGGCGATGGCACATGGCAGGGCCGACCATGGCGTGATGGGCAGGGCGCACGCGTAAGCAATGTTTAGAACTAATTTCCAAAACTCAATCGCTGGCAAAAAGCGAATGCAACGACCCAAAAAATTTCCTTAGGTTCTCCGCCGGTCACGCGTGCCGTAGGGGCAATACGGAGGCGCAAAACGTTTTCGGAATATCGCATGTGCGGATTCCCCAACATCGTCGATGAACGTTTTTGATGAAACGCATTCCTTTGTTTTAAGGCCGGACCCGCGCTAGAAACTTCTGACCAACAATTGCCCGGAGCAATCGCCATGAACGCGACCGCGTATCCCGAATTCGAATCTGAGTCCGATTTGGACTTCGACACGCCCGCCGACGACGACGGCACGCGCGGAATCATCATGGGCAAGCGCGACCTTTGCGCCTATCTCGGCATTTCGATTTGGACTCTCGACAATCAATATCTGCCCGAAGGGTTGCCAGTCGTGCGGCGAGGCGCGAAGGGCGTCACTTGGCAGATCAATTCCGCCGACGCCTTCCAATGGATCATGGCCCGGCATCTGCGGACGGCGCGAGCGCGCGACCCTGAAGACGCAAACCTGACCGTCGCGAAGACGCGGAAGCTACTCGCACTTGCCGAGCGAACGGAAGCCATCAACCGACATTACGAAGAAACCGTCATTCTGAAGACCGACGCCGACCGCGCGTCGGCAGAATGTCGCGCCGAGCTTCGGAATCACTTCATGGAATTCCTGCCCACGCATGTCGTGAAGCAGTTCGAAGGATTGAGCGGCGCGGACCGAACGCCGCAAGCCTGCGGAATCTTGCTCGAAGATTGTATCAGCGATGCCATCGTGGAGTTGCAGCGATGCGCGTGAACAAGGCTCGACTCGCAGAGCTAATCGGCCTTGCGCCCCTGACCATCGACCGTTCATTCGAACGCGGCGCGCCCTACATCGCGAAGGGCGCGAAGAAAGCCGGTTGGGAGATAGACCCGGCGGCGTGGTGCGGCTGGTATTTCAAATGGAAAATCCATGAGGCAGCCGACGACGTTGGCGGCGTCAATCTGACGACAGCGCAAACCCGCCGCGCGCGTGCCGATGCGAAGAGGCTCGAAGATCAGAACACCCGAAAGCAGGGACTCACAACGACCCTAGACGAAGTGTTGCAGCGGCATCGCGATTGGACCCGGCCGCAAAACTCGCTTTTGTACGCTATTCCGTCGCGGCTCGCCGTAGCCGTTTCGGGGGAGACGGACCCGGCTGCAATCGCGCAATGGGTCCGCGCCGAACTCGCAACCATTTTTGACGAAACAATCGAAGGAGTCGAAGGCCATGACCACGACAGCGAAGAGTGACATGCCGCGCCCGCGTCCGACATTCAAGGGCAAGCCCGCGTACATCACGACGAAGGTCCGCGAAGATCAACTGCGGTTTATCCAGAGGCTCGCGGGTCCAAGACCCGGCGGCAAAGCGGCGACGACTCGCGAGTTGCTAGACCTGGGTATCAAGGCCGCTCGTTTACGCATCGCTCGCGCCCGATGAAAGCTCGCATCTGCATCGTCTGCGACGCGCCGTTCCAAACGACCCGAGCCGCGCTGTCCTGTTCGCCCGTCTGTCGCGCGGTGCGGACTCGCGACGTGCAGAAGGTCTATGAAGCCACGGCCGAAAGGCGCGACAGGCGCAATCGGCGGGAAACGGCCGCGCGGGCAGCGGCGCGCCCGGCGGTTAGGATGGAATCGAAGCTGAAGACCCGAACGTGTCCGACGTGCAGCGTGCCATTCGAAACCGCCGAACCCCGGAGACGATACTGTTCCAAGCGTTGCGTTAAAAAATTCTATGCGGCGCGTCAGGCGGAATCGGAACGGGCCGAACGGGCGGCACGGCCAAGGTTTCAGCGGAATTGCCTACGCTGCGACTCGCCGTTCGAAACGTCGTACATCAGGAAAGTGTACTGCACGCGCGAGTGTCTGAAGACGCGGTCCGCCGAGCCGCCAGCGCTGAAGTTGGTCTGCGAAGTCTGTTCGACGCCGCTCAAAGCTTCGGGACACAGAAGGAAGTATTGCAGTAACTCATGCCTGCGCCGCGCCTTCCGGCAACGGCACGCGGACGACGGCGAGTGCGAAATAGATGGAAGCATCAAGGTCCGCGACCTAGATGAGTGTCCGCGCCGTCTGCGCGTCGCACGGCTCGCCGCTTGGTATTCACCCGACGCATTGCCTGAAGAGTTCGTAACCGTCGTTCCGGCGCGATGGTCCAACCCGGCCGACAAGCGGGCCGGTCGTTAGAAGCTTTCATCCAAGGGTCGCGACTTATCCCCATGGAACTTTTGCACTTGGCAGGAACGCCCGACTCGCCCGACAATATCCCTGATTCCATCAACCATTAATTGAGGGCGGGAATATGCGGGCAGAGCCAAGCGGAATTTCATTGACCGAATCGGAAGCGACCATCGCGAAAGGCATGATTGAGCGGGGCGACCGTCAACATGATATCGCGGCATGGTTTGGCGTGAACGGCGGGCGCATCGGGGATATATCGACCGGCAAGAAATTTCCGAACGTACCGGCCGCACCGTTGGACAAACTCCCGCCGCCGGGGCCGTACCTGACCGGCCGCGACGCCCATGCGGCAATGATCGCCCTCGAAGCGGCGGCCGAAACCATCAACGCCGCGTTGTCGTTGATTCGCGAGCGGGCGACCGTGGCGTGAACGAAGCCGAATTGGTCAAGGCGCTGGAAAAGTTGAAGGCAACAATGATTGCCGTTGCGACCGGCGGCCCGCAAATTGGGAACGTGGAGTCGGAATTCGTCGCTCTATGTGCGGACGTGGATCAAGAATTGCGCGCAAAGGGAATCGAAGACGGGCTTCCCTATCGGTCACTTTGGGATTGGTTTGGTCGATGGAAACAAGGCGACCTTCCGACCTATCAGTCACGGCGCATCTTTGTGAGCGATGCGTTCGCAACGCTGTTGAAGCGAGTTCGGGATAAGCCGGGCCAACAATATGAGCCGACAGGTTGGGCGCGCGTTGACCGCACCGTTTTGGAAATGCGAACCCGCTTAGCCGCCGCAAAGACCGAAGAGCAATTCCAGAGCGTCGGGCTACTTGGCCGAGAACTCTTGATATCGACGGCGCAGCAAGTGTTCGACGCGGCAAAGCATCCAACTTTGGACGGCGTTGCAGCGAGTGCTACCGACGCGAAGCGAATGCTCGAAGCATATATCGCCGTCGAGCTAGGCGGCGGCGTCAACGAATTTGTGCGCAAGCATGCCAAGGCCGCGCTTGATCTTGCCGTGCAACTTCAGCATAGGCGAACCGCGTCCTTTAGAGACGCCGCGATCTGCGTCGAAGCAAGCACGTCAGTTGTCAGCGTGATAGCCATCATCGCGGGGCTTCGCGACCCAGCTTAGACATTCGAGTCGGATAGATGCTCGCTTATTGCGTGGATTGCGTCCGCCAGATTGTTCGGGTCGCCCGACTCACGATGCGCAATGGCGATTGTCTGAAGCTTGGTTGCAAATTCCGCTTGGTCCATTATACCGCGCGCCGATAGCTCATGAATTAGAGTCCGTAAAACCGATATGGTCGCCAACACTAAACGGTCGCCGGGAATCTTTTTCGCGGGCATTGTCCTGTCTCATTCGTCGGGGAAGAATTCGTCGTCTATCTTTTTATAGTGCATGGTCTCGACAATGCGGACGCCGACCGAATGATAGATCATCAACCGCGCCAGCAAGTCCCCGTCTATCAGAACGACCCTGTAGGGATGGCGGTCGGCAAAATCGTGAGCGGGCTTCGTGAAGTAGGACGTTGTTACGAAGACGCCCTTCGCGGCCTTGTTCGCGCCGAGACTTCCGCAGAAGTTTCGAATGTCCGGTTCGCTAACGGCGTTGTCAGGGTCGTATTTTTTCGCCTGTATATAAATGCGGTCAAGCCCTAGTTGGTCTTGGTCGATGACACCATCGATTCCGCCGTCGCCGGTTTTGCCGAGCGCCCGGCCCGCTTCAGCGCGTGAACCGCCGTAACCCATCTTCAAAAGCAAATCGACGACAAGGCGTTCGAAGAACGCAGGCGACGTTGCGCAGATGCGCGGAATCAGTTCGGCCGCTAAAGCATTTTCGACTTCCTTAATGGTTGCCCGCAACAGTTCGTCGGGGGTGCTTTGGCTTATTACCTTTTCTTCGATCATCGGCGCAACATCGGGAGACGGCGCGACGCCCGCCTTATCAGTTCCGACGAACACTTTGAATTCGTCGAAGCGCCTCAAAAACTTGGCGTCGATGCGTTCCACGTTTTCTGCCAAGACCGAACGGCCGCGTTCTGTGATTCTAAAAAAGGCGCGGCGCGTACTAATCAACAATTTTGCTTGCGCCAGATATGTCTTTGCCCAATGGACTCGATTGTTGAAGACCGGCTGCTTTCCGCTCGGCAGTAGCTCTTCGCGTTCGGCTTCTGTGAGGTTCAATTCCATCGCGAGCGTGTTGACAACGTCTGACATGCGATGTTCTTCGCCGTCGCTTGCCAGCTTCAGCACTGGCAACATCAACGATTGATAATCTGGAATTGCCACGATACCGCCCCGCCATAAGAATCGTTGGCTGATCTTGGCACGGTTTGACGACCGGCGGCCAAAGAAAAGCCCCGATGGTTTCCATGTCGGCCGCGCGGGGCGTGCCGCCGCGCGAACGTGCGTCAATGGCCCGCCTGCATATATCGCGATGGTCGCTTCGTCCCGTAGGGACCGACCAAGCGGAAGCGATCAAGCGAAGTGCCGGCTCAACGGCAAGCGCCGTTCTACACGGTAAGCGCGATATTTGTTTCGACGTACCGGACGCCTATCGGTGATATTTCCACTGTGTCCGCCTTACTGTCGAAGTGTATCATGTCAGCCTTGTGCAGTGGTTTCAGAACTGTTTTTCGGTATTGACTAAGATTTTTGTATTCGAGAGAATCGGCAATCTCCCTGACGATAGCTGCTCCAGTTGTGCCGAAGACGTAGGCCAAGGTTTTGTCCTTGGCGCTCAAATGCGTTCCCAAAACTCTGGTGCGAGAGCCTACTTTCCAAAGCAACGGGATTGTTCGATCCGCGAGTGCGTCAACAATTTCGGTTGCTTCCTCAATGGACGTGCCGTGAAAAATTCGGACCAACTCTCCCATGATCCATTTTGCGAGCGACAGAACAACAGCGGCGTCCATATGGTTGGGGTCAACATCGGCGCCAACGTGACCGACATTTCGATTATTGCGAATTTCATAGAGCGCGATTAGCAATCTTGGAATTTGAATTTTCACTGATCGCGGAAAGTCCCCGGCCTCTGCCAAAAGGTTGCAAGCGGCAACCATGTTCTTCGGCTTCGATGGCGTTGAAGGAAACGATCCAGACGTGTGCCCCTTCAAGATTGTGTAGACAATCTCGCAAAGTTTTCCGCCATCCAACTCGGCGGGACCCCACCGCCTTTCACGGAAGTTTCGGACAATTTCGTTGTACGAATCGATTAGCGGCTTGCGAAGACCGTCAGGTATGCCCTGCAGAAACTTATTCGGATCGAACAGGGGTTGTTGGGTCAACCTTTCTTCTCCGACGGCAAATCGTGTTCGACGAAGTTGCGTCCTTGCGGGGTCGTCTTAATGTCGTTCATGTCAGAGACATCTATGGTTGCCTTGCGAGTTACTGCGACCCGAACGGCAACGTCGAGATTTGCCGGTTCTCGCCATCCCCTGGTTACTCTGAAAACGAAACCAATGTGCGCTAGGGTGATAGCCGGAATTTCGGCTATCTGTTCAAGATAGAAGACGACCACCGCAAACTTATCTTGGTTTGACGCGGGTCGCTTTTCGCTGATGAAGTCAACGAACGACGTTTTGCCTTGCGGTCGCAGATTGACTTCGGAATCAACCTTGGCTTTCCCTTTAGAAATGCTGGCGTTGTTCGTCTTCACCCGTGCAGCCGGTTTTGATGCAGGCTTTTTGCCACCGCTGTCAGCTGCGGGCGCGGAACTCACCGAGCCGTTTTCGCTCGAACCGCCGAAGGCATCTACCAACGCGGCGAAGGCCGATTGCTGGACAGATTCGGAAGTGAAAGCGTTGACCGCTTTAGCTATCTCGCCCATCCGCTTTAGTAGTTCATTGAGTTCTTTTTCGGCCAATGTTCTCTCCCCCAGCAATCTGCGATTGTGAAGGGAGATTCGCCTCGGATCAAGCGAGGGTCGGGCACGCGGCCGACCGCCCGGCGCGCCAGCGACGCTGGTCCTGTAAAGCCGCCCCGGCTGCACGATGGCACCGGGAACGTAGCCCCTCTGGAAACGGCTTAGAATGGCTCGGCGACGCGGCCGACCGCCCGGCGCGTCAGCGACGCTGGTCCTGTAAAGCCGCCCCGGCTGCACGATGGCACCGGGAGAACGTAACCCCTCTGGAAACGGCTTAGAATGGCTCGGCGACGCGTGTCACTTTGGGGCAGGTAGTCGCGCCGGGCAAGCGCAAGCGGACAGGGCGCAGGCAGGACATACCCTGTGTAACTAATTGATATTGCTGGCTAAATATCGCCCGATCCCGGCCAAAATATCGCCCGGACTTTCCGCGTTTTTTATGGCTGCGGGATCGGCCCAGGTTTCCCGCCTGCCGCGGCGTGCCTCGGCGGCCGATACCAGCGCTTTGCCCTGGGCCACCAGCACGGCTTGAACCGGCGTATCGGAACCGGGAAGAAACACGAAGGCCGGCTGGCGGCCGTAGCGATCCGGCGTGTCGTCGTCGCCCGACAAGGTCACCTCGCGCCCCGCGACAATGGCTGCCAGCGCCGCTGTGCCGCCGGCCTTGTGGCCGGCGACCGGCTCGACGCCGGCGAGCCGGACCTCGCGGCCGTCGCTCAGGCGAAACGTGCGCTCATCGATCACGACGGTGACACGCCCTTCGCCCTGTGACTCGAATACGCAGCCCGCCGCGCCGGCCGGCGAGGCGGCGGCGACCGGCAGGCACGCCAATGCCACGACAAATCCGGCGCACCGCGCCAGCGCAGGGGTCACCGGTTGCATGACGCTGCCTGGGATCGGACCTAACTCCTGTATGCTGGCTGCGATCGACGGATCGACCTTAGCCGAAACGGCGTTGTTGACGAAGGGGGACACGATGGAAGTCAACGGCATCGCGCATATTTTTCTGACCGCCTCGAATTTCGAACGCTCCCGCGCGTTCTATCGCCAACTGCTGCCGTTTCTCGGGTTGAAGCCGGTGATGGACAATGAGGGGGTCTATTATTGCGTCGGCGGCCGCACCGCGGTCGGGATCCGCGCGCCATCGCCGGAGCACGCGGGCGCTTCGTTCGAGCAAGATCGCGCCGGCCTGCACCATCTCTGCTTCCGCGCCCGCTCGCGCGCCGACGTTGATGAGCTGCATGCCTTCCTCGGCACGCTCGGCGCAAACATCATCCGCGCGCCGCGCGAGGACCAGTGGGCGCCGGGCTACTACTCGCTGCTGTTCGAGGATCCGGATGGGATCAGGCTGGAGCTCAACCATGTGCCGGGGAAGGGGTTGCTGGAACGGGACAAATAATTGTTGAGAGGTGGTCATCGCGAGTAACGGGTCGCGCGAATGCCCGCCCGATGACAAGGCTCCAATCCACCCTGCAGCAGCAAGCCAAATCGCCTCGTCGCCTCGCTTCCCGCAAAAACGATAGGCACTGAAGCGCGAACCATTCCGCTTTGCGGAAAATGCCTGCAGCACAATGCGGCGGCATGACTGCCACGCCAGGCGTGCTGCTTGCCGCTGCCGGTGCCATCCGGCATGATCGCGGCAACGCAAATTCAGTCCGCAGACAAATGCGGCGCCCGGGGAGGCTTGGATGAAACGGGTATTTTCCGGTGTTTCGCATCGCTGTTGGCCCTCACCGCGCCACTCGGCTGGTTCGCGGAGCCTGCCATCGGGCGCGCATTCGCGCAGCCCATTGGCGCGCAATGACCTTTTTCAAACACAACGAACGACAACGACGGACAACAAGGGCATCATCTCATGAACAACGAAATCGTCCTGCAGCACCTCGACCGGGGCCTGCTCACCATCACCATGAACCGCCCTGACCGGCGCAATGCGCTCAACCCCGACATGACGCTCGGTTTGGTGTCGGCGGCGCGGCGCGCGGCGGAGGATCACGAGGTTCGCGCCGTGCTGCTGAAGGGCGCCGGGGGCACCTTCTGCGTCGGTGGCGACGTCAAATCGATGGCGGAGGGGCGGGCGCCGCTGCCGTTCGAGGCCAAGAAGACCAATCTACGCCGCGGCATGGAGGTCTCGCGCATCCTGCATGAGATGCAGAAGCCCGTGGTGGCGCAGGTCGATGGCGCCGCCGCCGGCGCCGGGCTCTCGATCGCGCTGGCCTGTGATCTCCGCGTCGCCTCGGCGTCGGTCAAGATCACCACGGCCTTCGCCAAGGTCGGACTGTCAGGCGATTACGGCGGCACCTATTTCCTCACGCAAATGCTGGGCAGCGCCCGCGCGCGTGAACTCTACTTGATGTCGCCGGTGCTGACGGCGCAGGAAGCCCTCGCTCTCGGTGTCGTGACCAAGGTGGTTCCCGACGCCGAGGTCGAAGCGGCGGCGCATGATCTGGCGATGTCGCTGGCGCAGGGCCCTTCAATCACGCTCGGCTACATCAAGAAGAACATCAACAACGCCGAACACATGTCGCTGGAAGCCTGCTTCGATGCGGAGGCCATGCATCATTCGCGCTCGGGCGAGACCGACGACCACAAGGAAGCGGCCAAGGCGTTCGTCGAAAAGCGCAAGCCCGTGTTTCAGGGGCATTGATCGAAGGGGTATCGAGATGGAAGGCTTCAAGAGGCTGCGGCAGATCTGCCTGGTAGCGCCCACCATCGAGCCCGTGGTCGGCGATATCGCCGCCATCATGGGGCTGAATATCTGCTACCGCGACGGCAACGTCGCCAAATACGGGCTGGAGAACGCGCTGCTGCCGGTCGATACCATCCTGCTCGAGGTGGTGGCGCCGTTCCAGCCCGGCACCGCGGCGGGGCGCTTCATCGAGAAGACCGGCGGTCGCGGCGGCTACATGGCGATCTTCTGTTGCGACGATCCCGACGAGCGCGGCGTACACGCCAACCAGATGGGCGTGCGCACCGCCAACGTTATCGACCACGCGCCCTATCACGGCGTCCAACTGCATCCGCGCGATTGCCGCGCCGCTTTCATCGAATTCAATCACACCGCCGGCAGCGACAATGTCTTGGGACCTTATCCGCCGGCCGGGCCGGACTGGCAGAAATCAATCCGCAAGGACGTGACACAAGCGTTGACCGAGGTGGAGATGGAAAGCCCTGAGCCCGAGGTGCTGGCCACGCACTGGGGCAAGATCATCGGAATCGTCGTCAGCGAGAGCAAGGACGGCGACCCCGAGCTGAAGCTGCCCAATGCCAGCTTCCGCTTCGTCAAGGGCGCTGCCGACATCATGAGCGGGCTGACGTTTCAGGTAGCCGACATTGCGAGGGTGCGCGATGCCGCCAAGGCGAAGGGTTACGCCGTGTCTGACGATTCGTTTGGGCTCGGCGGCGTCACGTTCCGTCTGGTGGCGTGAGGCCGGAGGCTCCATCGGGCTACGGCCTGGCCGCTCAACGTCATTGCCTCGCGCAAACGCGAAACGTTTGCGCGAGACAGCCCTTGCGACGAAGCATCCACGCTTGCTTTATCTGGCGACCATGGATTGCGTCGCTTCGCTCGCAATGATGTTTCGAGAGCGCCGCTCAATTCAAAGAACGTCACGCGCTGAACAAAATAAAGGGACCATTCTCAATGCCGCATCCGCTCGACTCGTTCTTCGCGCCCGACAGCATCGCACTGATCGGGGCGTCGCGCGACCTGGAGAAGATCCCGGGGCGGCTCTTGTCCATGCTGCGCAAGAATGCGTATCCGGGCAAGATCTATCCGGTCAATCCCAATTACGGCGATATCGACGGGTTGAAATGCTTTCCCTCGATCTCGGCCGTCGGCCAACCCATCGATCTCGCGATCGTCATCATCCCGGCCCGCGCCGTGCTCGGCGCGCTCGAGCAATGCGCCGCTGTCGGCGTGAAGAACGCCGTCATCATCTCCTCGGGATTCGCGGAGGAGGGCGGCGATAGCGCCGCCATGCAGGACGCCATTGTCGCACTGGCAAAGCGCACCGGGATGCGGATTTCCGGTCCCAACGCGGAGGGATTCCTGAGTGAGGTGCAGAAGGTCGCGGCGACCTTCAGCCCAACCGTCGACGTCAAGCCCGGCCATGTGCCACTGGTCGCGACTAAGCGCCGAGCAGCCATCGTTGCGCAATCGGGCGGCATCGGCTTTGCCATCAAGCATCGCGCGAAAGCGCTTGGGGTGGCGATCAGCTATTGCGTCAGCGCCGGCAACGAGTCTGATCTGGGCGCCGGCGAGTTCCTGGATTACATGGTGCAGGATGCCTCCACCGACGTGATCCTGCTGTTCATCGAGGGCATCCGCGACGTCGACAAGTTCCTGGTTGCTGCCCAACGCGCAGCGGATATCGGGAAACCCGTCATCGTGACAAAAGTCGGCCGCTCCGGCGCCGGCGAGCGCGCCGCCGCCTCCCATACCGCCAGCATGGCCGGCTGGTCCGCGGCCTACGACGCGGCCTTTGCAAAATACGGCTTTATCGTTTCCAACGATCTCGACGAGGCCGTCGCCATCGCCGCCTTGCTGACCACCAACCCGCTGCCGAAAGGCGACCGCGTCGCCGTGGTCACGGTGTCGGGCGGCGCCGGAATCTGGGCCGCGGACATCGTCGCGCTGCAGGGGATGCAGGTGCCGGAATTGTCGCCCGCGATTCAGGCGGAAATCAAGCAACTGTTGCCGTCCTATGGCGCCGCCGGCAATCCGATCGACGTCACCGCGCAGGGCGTGCATTCCGGCGGTCTGCAGAAGAGCATCGACCTGCTCAGCGTGTCCGACGAGGTCGACGCCATCCTGGTGGTGCTGTCGCTGTCGAGCGACACGCGAATGCCGTTCAAGCAGGCCGAACTGAAGCCGGTGCTGTCGGCGCAGCACAAGCCGATCGTGTTCTATTCCTACACGCTCCCGTCGGCCTTCGCGCGCAGCGAACTCGCGGCGTCCGGCGCTGTGGTGCTGTCGGGACTGACGCATGCCGGCGTCGCGATGCGGCGGATGGTCGAGCGCGCCCGATTCAAACTCGCGCCCAAGGCCGACGCGGCGGCGGCGTCACCGCAGTGCGATCTCTCGATGCACCTGGCCTCCGCAACGTTGTCGGAATTCGACAGCAAGGCACTGCTGCGGGAGGCCGGCATCGCCGTACCGGACGAGGTGCTGGTCACGGAGAAGGTCGGGCTCGATGCCGCGATCGCCCGGTCGGGCTTTCCGCTCGTGATGAAGATCCAATCGCGCGACATCCCGCACAAGAGCGAAATCGGTGGTGTGCGCGTCGGAATCGCCACCAAGGGCGAGGCGTTCCTGGCCTATGAGGCGTTGCTGGCCAATGCGCGGCGGCACCGTCCGGATGCCGATATCCAGGGCGTGCTGGTCGGCCCGATGGCGAGCAAGGGCGTCGAAATCATCGTCGGCACCCTGCTGGACGCAACCTTCGGTCCGATGATCATGGTCGGACTCGGCGGTATCATCACGGAGTTGTTCCGCGACGTGGTCTACCGTCCCGCGCCGGTAAGCGCGGCGGAAGCTACCGCGATGCTGGCGGAGCTCCAGGCCGCACCGTTGCTCAACGGGTTTCGTGGAGCTGCGAAGGCCGACGTTGCGGCGCTGTCGCGGTTGATCGCGCAGGTCTCGGTGCTGGCGGCGCAGCACGCCGAAGAGATTTCGGAGATCGAACTCAATCCGGTGCTGGTGCATCCGGAGGGGCAGGGCGTGACGATCGTGGATGCGCTGGTGGTGAGAAAGAAGTAGTTGATGTTCCCGCTTTAGCAGGGCGACGCGAAGTTAACCGAGGCATGGTGCGCGCGCTCTCCCGCTTGCGGGGCCCGCAAGCGGGAGAGCGAAGAACCTCACCGCCCCCTGAAATTCGCGACGCGGCGTTCGGCGGTGGCCTTGACGCCTTCCTTGAAATCCTCGGTGGCGCGCAGGCGAGACTGTTCGGCGAGTTCGTGGTTGGTGGCGGCGAGCACGCGGTCGGCGAGGCCGGCGCGCATGGTGGCGCGGGTCGAGAGCAGGCCGAGCGGCGAGCATTCGGCGATCTCGGCGGCGAGCTTCATGGCTTCCGCGCGAACTTGGTCCTGCGGCACGCACACATTGGCGAGGCCCATCCTTGTGGCTTCCTCGCCCGTGACGCGGCGGCTGGTGTAGAAGATTAGTTCCGCGTTGTTCCTGCCGACCAGTTCGGGAAGCGTCGCGGTCAGCCCGAAGCCCGGATGGAATCCGAGTTTGGTAAAGTTGGCGGAGAAGCGCGCTTCGGGGCAGGTGACGCGGAAATCCGCGGAGACTGCGAGGCCGAGGCCGCCGCCGATCGCCGCACCCTGCACGGCGGCAACGATCGGTTTTTTGGCGCGGAAGATGCGCACCGCGTGCAGATAAAGACTGTTGATCGAACCGAGGCTGTCGGCGGGATCGCCTTTGGCCTCGGCCCTGGCCTCGGCCGCCTCCTGCGCCTGCCGCGCCGGATCGTTGAAATTGGCGCCGGCGCAGAACGCCTTGCCTTGCGCGGCGAGCACCGAAGCGCGGATCTCGATATCGTTGTCGAAATCCTCCAGCGCGTCGGCGATCTGGTTGATCAGGGAGATGTCGAAGAAGTTCAGCGGCGGCCGCTGGATTTCGATGAGGCCGACGTGGCCGTGCTTCTCGACGCCGATATCCGTGAATTTTGTCATTTCATGATCTCCGGGATGAATGAAAGTCTTGCAACGAAGAAAGTGCGCCCCCCTCTCCCATGCGGAGAGGGCTGGGGTGAGGGCGCACGGTCTATCAATAGTCCGTAATCCCTCACCCGGCGCTTCGCGCCGACCTCTCCCGAAGGGAGAGGTGAAGAAAAGCTTCGCCTAGCGCAGTCCGAGCCCGCGCGCGATGATGCCGCGCAGCACTTCGGTGGTGCCGCCCTGGATGGTCAGCTTCGGCGCGGTCTTGATCGCGAACGACAATTGGTTCTCCAGCGTCTCGCGGTTGGTGGCGTTCTCCTCGACGAAGGCGGCGAGATCGCGCACCCGGTGCGGCAATTGCTGTTCCCATACGGTGCCGATGTCCTTGACGATGGAAGCTTCCACCACCGGCTCCTTGCCGGCCTGCAGCATGCCCGCCACCGACACCGACATTCGCCGCATGGTGTGCAATTGCGCCACCAGCCTTCCGATGCCCTCGGCGCTGCGGGTATCCGGGTTGTTGCCGACCGCGCGAACCAGTTCGGTCAGCACATAATAGGTTTCCAGAAAGCGTTCCGGCCCCGAGCGCTCATAGGCGAGTTCGCTGGTCGCCTGCTTCCAGGCGCCGTCGATTTCGCCGAGCATATGATCGTCCGGTACGAAATAGTCGGTGAAAACCACCTCGTTGAATTCGTACTGGCCGGTGATCTGGCCGATCGGATTCACCTGGATGCCCGGCTGCTTCATCTTGACCAGGAACTGGGTCAGGCCGTGGCGGCGGTTTTCCTTGGTCGGCGGCGACGTGCGGAAGATCGCGATCATGTAGTCGGCGATATGCGCCGACGAGGTCCAGATCTTGGTCCCGTTGATCAGAAAGCCGCCGTCGGTTTTGGTGGCCTTTGTCTTGGCGGCGAAAAGGTCGGAGCCGGAATTCGGCTCGCTCATGCCGATGGCAAAGCAGACCTCGCCGCGGCAGATCCGCGGCAGGATGTCCATCTTGACGTGCTCGGGCGCGTATTTCAGCAGCACAGGGCCGCTCTGGCGGTCGGCGACGAAGAAGCGGCGCGTGGGCGCATTGGCGACGCGCATTTCCTCGGTCACCACATAGCGCTCCAGGAAGGTGCGCTCGTGCCCGCCATATTTCTTCGGCCAGGTCATGCCGAGCCAGCCGCGCTCGCCGACCCGGCGGGAAAATTCCGGCGCGTCGGTGTCTTCGCGGTTGGGCTGGTGCGGATCGAAGGTGCCGGCGGCGATTTCGTCGGCGAGGAAGGCGCGCACTTCCTTGCGTAAGCGCTCGCATTCGGGCGGCAGGCGGATCGGATCGAAACGGAGGGCTGCGGTCATGGCTTAAATTCTTTCGTGCAGGCGAGTTCGTCAGATGTCAGCGCGAGGCCACCAGCGGCCACAGCTCGTCGGCGCCGCGGGCCGCGACCAGTTTGCCGAGTTCGACCGCCCAGTAGCTCTCCGAGCCAAAGTCGTCGCGCCAGGCCAGCGCGCGCAGAGTGTAGCGGTGCAGGATGTGCTCGACCGTAAAACCGATCGCGCCGTGCACCTGATGGGCGATCGCAGCACCTTTTTCGGCAGCTTCCGAGCAGCGGATTTTGGCCGATGCCGCTTCGAGAAAGAACGCATCGTCAAACGACGTGCCGTTGGCGATGGCATCCGCCGCCGAGGTCGCAGCCGCCAAGGCCGCTGCCGACTCGCCGGCGAGCTTTGCCAGATTGTGCTGCACCGCCTGGAACTTTGAAATCTTCTTCTCGAACGCTACGCGCTCGTTGGAATAGCGCACGCTGATGTCGAGCATCGATTCCAGCGCGCCGGCGATCTGCAAGGACCGCGCCACGCCACCCATCAGCATCAGCGCGGTCTGGTCGAAACCTTTCGGCGCCGGCTTGATTTTGATGGGCGCAACGTTGGCGAACGTCAGGGTGTCGCTGGCGTCGCCGCCGAGGTTGAGGCCGGCCTCGATACGGACGGCGGCGGCATCGACCAGCGCGATCGACGGGCCATTGGCGCCGCCGGCAAGCACGGCGATATGCTTTGCAACTTTGGCGAAGGGGACGCCGCGGGCGCGGCCCGACAGGGTGCCGTCGGCGTTGAGCGTGATGCGATCCCGGGGGCTTGCAGGCGCCACCGTCATCTCGCCCTCGGGCGAGGCGATCTTCGCCTGCGCCAGCAGCCATCCCGCCAGCATGGTCTCGGCCAGCGGCACGGCCACGGCAAAACGCCCGGCGGCACTCAGCACCGAGAATCCTTCGGCAAGGCTGGCGCCGGAGCCACCCAGATCGTCGGGCACCCAGGCCAGCGGCAGGCCGGCTTCGGTCAGCGCCTGCCACAGCGGCGCTTTCCAGCCGCCGTCGCTGTCGCTGTTGATGGTCTGGGCGTCGGCGAGGTCCGCGAAAATCTTCTCGGCGGTCTCGGCAACGATGTTCTCACTCTCCGCCACGGCGTTCCTCGTTTTCAAGTTTTGATTTGACGCGTCGCGCCCGGCGGTCCGGCCCAAGCCTCGGGAGCATCTTTTCTTGCACGGCATGATGAGGAAAAGCCACCGTTAAGACAAGCGGCTGTCTCCGCAGGGCCGCCTGCAGGCCCGGCATGCGGCAAGCCTGAATTCCGCCCAATGGAGTTTGGCGGATTTGCGGGCCTTTGGCCGCGCGATATGTTAGATCGCGCCCAGCTTTTGAAAACCAGAAAGAGGATTTCGGGATGTCGAAGGATGGTTTGTGCGCTGTCGTCACCGGTTCGGCGTCCGGTCTGGGAGCTGCGACCGCGGCAATTCTGGCCAAAGGCGGCGGGCGCATCGTGGTCAACTATTCCTCAAGCGCGAAGGAGGCCGAGGCCACCGCCGATCTCTGCCGCAGCGCTGGCGCCGACGTCGTGGTGGTGCAGGGCGACGTCGCGCGCGACGAGGATTGCAAGAAGATCGTCGCCGCCGCAGCACCATGGGGACGGATCGATGCGCTGATCAACAATGCCGGCATCACCAAGCACGTCCCGCATGCCGATCTCGACGGACTGTCGGCGGAGGACTTTCAGCGGCTGTTCGGCGTCAACACCATCGGCCCGTTCCAGATGATCCGCGCGGCGCGCAGCCTGCTGGAGGCCGGCGCCAAGACGTCGGGCCGGGCGTCGGCGGTCGTCAACATCTCGTCGGTCGCCGGCATCAGTGGCGTCGGCTCGTCGATTGCCTATGCCGCGAGCAAGGGCGCGCTCAACACCATCACCTATTCGCTGGCGCGCGCGCTGGCGCCGCTGATCCGCGTCAATACCGTGTGCCCCGGCTATATCGACACGCCCTGGTTCACCAAGGGCCGCGGCGAGGCCGGCGCCAAGGCGGTGCGGGACAGCGTGATCGCACGCGTGCCGCTCAAGGTCGCGTCATCGGCGGAAGATATCGCGTCGCTGGTGTGCTTCCTCGCGACGCCGGCGTCGAGCAACATGACGGGCGAATTGGTGCGGATGGATGCGGGCCTGCACCTGATTACCTGAGATGGACAAATCAGGCGCATCTATCGGTTGCCCGGATCGGAAATCACCCGGTGCGCCACCAGGCGGAATCGCAGACCAAATCTGCATGAACCAGAGCTGGACGAGGGCGGCGCGATGACCGCAGAGCGAACGATCGGCATCGCCGGGGCCGGCAGCATCGGTTGCTTCGTCGGGGGCATGCTGGCGGTCGGAGGCCGCTGCGTCGCCTTGCTGGCGCGGCCACGCGTGATCGCTGGGATCGAAAGCAACGGGCTGCGGCTGACGAGTTTCGAGGGCGTCGACCGCAGGGTTGCGGCTGACCAGCTGACGTTGTCGGAGAATCCATCGATCTTTGGTGATGCCGGCGTGGTGCTGGTGACGGTCAAGAGCGCCGATACGGTTGAGATCGCCGACGTCATCGGCAGGTTTGCGCCGCATGACGCCGTCATCGTGTCCCTGCAGAACGGCGTCGGCAATGTCGACGTGCTGCGCGCGCGATTGCCGGGGCGGATCGTGCTGGGCGGCATGGTGCCGTTCAACGTAATTTCGGCAGGCCAAGGCCGGTTTCACCGCTCCACCTCGGGCGACATCGTCATCGAGGCGGACGGCGCCGCGACTGCGGAACGGCTTTCGGTGCCGGGGCTGAAGATTCGCGCCACGTCTGATATCGCCGGTGTGCAATGGGGCAAGCTGCTGCTCAATCTCAACAATGCGCTGAACGCGCTGGCCGGCCTGCCGCTGCGCCAGCAGCTGTCGCAGCGCGGCTGGCGCAGGCTGCTCGCCGACCAGATGGCGGAGGGGCTGGCGGCACTCGATGCGGAGGGCATCAGCCCGGTGTCGTCGACGCCGGTGCCGACCCGCTGGATGCCGCATCTGCTGCGGCTGCCGGACCCGATTTTCAACCTGGTGCTGGGACGGACGATGAAGATCGATCCCGAGGCGCGCTCGTCGATGTGGGAAGATCTGCAGCGTGGCCGGGTCACCGAAATCGATTATCTGCAGGGCGTTATCATCGAAATCGGCGACCGGCACGGGCTGCAGGCGCCGCTGTCGCGCCGCATCGCCGCGCTGATCCGCAAGGCCGAGACCGCCGGCAAAGGGTCCCCGGGACTGACGCCGGAACGGGTCCGCGGCGAGGCCTCGCGTCGAGATGGCGATGATCGGCGCGAAACGTCGCGATGATGGCTTCGTCCGTCGAGACGTGCGCACGTGCGCGTTCGTCAGGATCGAGGATTTTCGCTGCGCTTGGCCTTGCCCGGCGACGGGTTGAACAGCTTCTTGATGTCCTTGATGCTGTCGGACAGCCGCGGCCATTCGCAGGAGAAGGAATCTTTCGCGCAAGTGGTGGCCCTGGTCCGCGACCTCAGGTCGCCAGACCTCGGGTCGCTGGTGGCGGCTGCCTGCTGCCTGGCCGGATTGGCCCGCGGCATCGGGATCTTTTCAATTCCAGTGTTGAGCGACGCCTGCTGCAACTGATGATGTTTGGCCGTGAACGCGGCAGCGATGGTCGAGCGCCGCTCCTCTTCCAGATAGGCGATGTAGTGCTCGTCGATGTTCTTCTGTTCTTCCGGTGTCGGGTTCGGCCCCGCGATGTCGAAGTGGCGGTTCTGCATGAAATCGAAATAGGTGTAGCCGCCGCCGGGCTTGCGCCGGCCGGCGAACTTCGAATGGCATTCGCCGAGCCGGGAGGCTTTCTCCTCCTTGGTCGCCGCCTTCTCGGCGATGTCGGCGCATGTCTCGAAATCGACCGGCTTGCTGCTCCACCACTGCGCCGATGTGCGCTGCGGAGTCAGCGCGACACAGACCGCGAACGCAGCCGTCAGCCATGTACGTGATGCGATCACGGACGAATTTTCCAAAGCACAATCTTCAAGATCAGATCCCCGCGACACAATCTCTGCTGATTGTCGCCATTATTGACGCCCTTGTCACCCCGAAACCGGGCATTTTTCCGACGTTTAACACGGGCTTTCTCCTGTGGATAAATGCCGTGGCCTGCCGAACGGATTGAAATATCCCAAGGTCGACAAGGTGTTCGGTCCCTCCGACAAGGCCCGTCGACCGGGTCGGCATGGCGCCGGAAGGGAATACCCGTCGAGTTGGCTTGCTTCATGGAGAAAGCGCTGGTGCGACGTCACCGATCCCGCGCATGACGACGGCGAGCGGCAGATGAACCTGCTGCTCGCCGACGGCAAGGACTTCGGCCCCTTCTCCGCCAAACAGGTCAGCATCTGGGGCAAGGTCGTGCGCGAGAACGGTATCAAGGCGTAGAGCCTTGCCGGTTGACTGAACCGGAACCGGCTCTGTTGCTCGTGACACCGTTGGGCAGCTAGCGAGCGTGGTCTGCTGGCTCGCCGAGCGGTGCACCGGTCCATGTCGCCACGTGATCGCTCCGATCAGGATGAGAGGATCAATCAGGCCGGCTTCGCCCCGTTCATCATCGGCCGTCAGTAGCCGTCCCGAAATTCGCCAAACAGCCGATCGAGCAAGGATGGCTCGAGTTGCACCCAGCGACCCGGCGCGCCCGTCCTCAGATCCTGAACATATTGTGGGGGCGAGGGCAGATAGTAGACGGGCGGTACATAAGGTACATAAGCGGGCCGGACATAGGTTTCGGCTGGTGCGCCATAGCCACGCGGTTCCCGGTACCCCGCGCGATAATCGGCAGCCAAGGCGCAAGGTGAAGCAAGCATCGCTGCGGCGATGACCAGAGCCTTGAATATACGCATGACGACCTCGAATTGCTGACGCGGTACGGAACGCTTGCCGCGCAACGCTAGGCGAGAAAGGTTAAGGAGCGATTCACCATGCTCTGGCATTCCGCAATGTGTCCGGTGGCAGGCGATGAATCCGCGCGCGATCGTCGAAGCCAAACGGCAATCAGCGGAACCCGATGGATGCAAATGAAATGAAGGCCCTTTTCGTCGTTCCTCTCGCTCTGGCGTTGCACCTCAGCAGCCCGGCATCCGCGGAACCGTCACCCGCCTCGATGATTTCCGAGTTCCGCCTAAAGCAGGGCGAAGGACGCGTCATCATCGATGCGGCCCTGAACCGGATTGCACTCGACCAGGCCAAGGCGATGGCTGCCAAGGACAGGCTCGACCACGAAGTCCTCGGATCCTTTACGTCGAGGATCGAACCGGCGAAACCGGGGCGGGCGGCCGAGAACATTGCATATGGCCACGATAATTTCGCGAAAACGCTCGACCAGTGGATCAACTCGGCAGGCCATCGAAAAAATCTGCTGCTCCCCAAGGCTTCTCGCGTCGGTGTCGCCAGCGCCAGGAGCCCCACCTCGCTTCGCACCTATTGGGCCATGGTCATCGTCGGCGACCCCGAACGACCGCCATCGGCCAGGGATGGGAAAGCTGCTTTCAGATCCGAAAGAAAAGCGCCTAGGCCATCGTGCCGAATGACGGTGCTCGGCATCTGCTTTTGAGTCCGCCGTCGAAGACGCTGTCCGATGCCGGAGAGCCGCCCGGCCCGCGCCTCGCTCTAACGCGTTCCCGGTTAATCCGCCGTCCTCTACGCGGCGCCGATCGAGTCATTGACCGCTCGACCCCTGCTCCCGGGGTAGCGATCAGGCGACGCCTCTGGTATGAAGCTGCCAAGCCTCCACCCGATCGCGGCGGGGCTTCGGTCCCGTAGCTCAGCCGGATAGAGCGACGGTTTCCTAAACCGTAGGTCGCATGTTCGAGTCATGCCGGGATCGCCAACCTTTCCAGCGATTAGGATGCAATCCCAATTATGAACAACCATTCATAACCTGTCGCCGATTTAATGTCGCGGTCTGGAACGGAGGACCTTCGCTGGGATTGTTACTCCACATTAATTGGAGTGTACCCATGAAGAAGCTTGCTCTCGTATTGGCCGTCGGTGCAGCCGCGCTGTTCGGTGGTTCCGCCGCGAACGCCGCTGACAATACGGTAAAGGCGAAAACGGCAACTGAGGCGACGCAGCAGTCCACCGACATCAGCTCGCGCCATCGCGGATATCGTCATCATCGCCATGTTTATCGCCACCATGGCTATCGCCATTATCGCCCGTATTACGGCAGAAGCTATGGCTACGCGCCTCGCCCGTATTACGGCGGCTATAACCGCGGTTATGGCTACGGCGGTCCGAGCATCTCCTTCGGCTTCGGCGGCGGTGGATACCGCGGCTGGTAAGCTAAGGGCGAACGTGGCTTCCGAATCCTGAACGACCAATCACAGGTCAGATCCGGGATTGGCCAACCTGAGCCTAGCCCGCTGCCACCTCGTGGCGGCGGGCTTTGCCGTGACGGCGGTTATGGCTCGGCGGTGCGGATGCCGGCCGGGCTGGCCTTCATGGCGATCGGCGTGCCCCTGGTCAGGGTCTTGCCGTCGAAGGTGAACGGAACGATCTCGTTCTCCACCATGCACTGCGCCAGCAAGATTTTTGAATCCTTCGACCACGCGACGCCTTGGCACCAGTGGCCGATCCTGGCTTTCGTCACCGGCGTGAGCGAAGTGCCGCTGATGCGAAAAATCTGCAGCAGTCCATAATCGTTGTAGAAGGGCGAGGCCTTCGGCTTGTTGGATCCGTTCATCGCGGTGACCGCCACATAGGCGCCGTCAGGCGACATCTTCAGTCCTTCGGGGGTTTGCGCAACGGACACCGTGGTGACCACGCGAACCGGCTTGGCGCGCATATCGATCAGGCTGATGGAGTCGGCGTCGCCGCTTCCCGTGCCGATATTGGCGACGATCGCCACGTCGCCATTGCCGGTGGAGTCGATCTGGTAGGGACGCACGCCCGCCGTCAGGTCGCGCTTGGTGTATTCCACCTTGGCGCCGTCGACCGAGAGCACTGCAATGCGGCTGTCGCCGTCCCGCGTCACCAGCGCGGCGGTGCCGTCGCGGGAAAACATCGGATGGCTGGGGCCGGACTTGGCGTCGCCGAGCGCGACCTTGCCGGCCGCGGTCAGTGTGTTGCCGCTGATGGTGAACACCGAGACGCTGCCCTCGCTGCGATTGGCCACCAGAGCCAGCGTGCCCGAGCGATTGATCGAAACGCCGGCTGCGCCGGCGCCGGCCTGCAACGTCGCCAGCACTTTTGGCGGCGACGATTTCAGGTCGATCACCGTCAGCCTGTCGTCCGGGATCGCCTTGGTTGGATCGGCGGGATCAATCTTCATCGCGCCGGTGACCAGCGCAAAGCTTTCATCGGAGGCGATGGCGACGCTCGAAGGCGGGCCGACCACGCTGGCCGGCACCGGCAATTCCGCGACCATGCGCGGCGCGCCGCCGGAGAGCTCGATGATGGCAACGCTGTCCGGCAAGGGGTTCTTGCGCACCTTCGCCACCCCGTCTTCCAGCACCATCTTGCCGTCATTGGCCGAAACCGCGAACTCGGCGTGAGCGGCGGAGCCTGCCAGAGCGACGAATGCAGTAGTAATCAATGCCGACGCAGCCGTGCTGGATCGCATGCCGTCCTCCCGGAATATGCCGGACCTCTCTCGGGCCCATGCTGGCAGTATTCAACGCTGATACGCGGTTGTCGACTGGCAAAATCAGCGGGCGTAGTGGTATTCCGGCATGCCGCGAATTGGGTGGGGGTCAAATGGAAATCGTCGGTCCGCAGCCGCTTGAGATCACGGTCGGGAATGCGGGCCCGGTCGCCGCGCTGCTTATCCGCCCCGCCACGGCGCGTGGCTGTTTTGTGTTTGCCCATGGGGCAGGGGCCGGAATGGCGCATTCCTTCATGGAGGCGGTGGCCCAGGGTCTGGCCGAGCGTGGCGTGGCGACGTTGCGTTATCAGTTTCCCTACATGGAGAAGGGCAGCAAGCGGCCCGACCCGCCGGCGGTCGCTCATGCCGCGGTACGCGCCGCGGCGGCGGAAGCCGGGCGACGTTGTGCCGGACTGCGCCTGATCGCGGGCGGCAAATCCTTCGGCGGGCGCATGACCTCGCAGGCGCAGGCGGCCGCACCGCTCGCCGGCGTCGACGGGCTGGCGTTTTTCAGCTTTCCGCTGCATCCGGCGGGCGAGCCGTCCGACGATCGCGCCAAACACTTCGCCGAGATCCAGATCCCGATGCTGTTTCTGCAGGGCAGCCGCGACAAGCTGGCGGAGCTGACGCTGCTTGAGCCGGTGGTCAAGCGGCTCGGGCCCAGGGCCGCGCTGCATCTGGTCAAGGACGCCGATCATTCCTTCCACGTCCCGGCGCGTTCGGGCCGCAACGACCGCGAGGTGCTGGACGAAATCCTCGATGCGTTCGCGCGCTGGATCGACGCGATCGAACCGCAGTGATGCGCGGCATCCTTGCCGTCACCGCCGAAATGTCCGACACAGCGTTGGCAAAAAAACAACGAAGGGGAACGCGTCCATGCCTGCCAACCCGGTGCTGTGGGAACTCGACGAACGCGGCGTCGCGACGGTCACGTTGAACCGACCTGAGGTCAACAACGCCTATGATGCCGGCCTGATCAACGGCGTGCTCGCGGCGATGGAAGAGCTTGCCAAGCGACCGCATCTTCGCGTCGTGGTGCTGAAGGGCAACGGCAAGCACTTTCAGGCCGGCGCCGACCTGAAATGGATCAACGGCGTGCGGCCCAAATCGCCTGCAGAGAACGAAGCGGTGTCGCAGGCGACGTTCGAGGCGGTGCAGCGCTTGAACCTGTTGCAGATCCCGACCGTGGCGCTGGTTCAGGGCGGCTGCTTCGGCGGCGGCACCGGGGTGATTTCGGCCTGCGACGTGGTGATCGCGGCCGACAATGCGCTGTTCTCGATCACGGAGGTGCGCTGGGGGCTGACCGCCGCGATCATCATCCCGCAATTGTGCGACGCCATCGGCGTCCGGCAGGTCCGCCGCTACGCGCTGACCGGCGAGCGTTTTGGCGCCGACGATGCGCGCCGCATCGGCCTCGTGCACGAGGTGGTGCCGCTGGCCGATCTGGCAAGCGCCGGCGCAAAGGTCGTGGAGCAGTTGCTGGCCAATGGCCCCGAGGCCATGGCGGAGACCAAGGCGCTGGCGCTAGAGAGCTCGTTCGGCGGCATGAGCGTCGACGACGCGAGCTATGCGCGGCTGGTGCGGATGCATTCGGCGCGGCGCCGGACCGCGGAGGCGTCGGAGGGGCTGGCCTCGTTTGCCGAGAAGCGCGCGGGCAACTGGGCGGAGATCAAGAAGTAAGGGGTGCTGGCTGCTCAGCATCCCCGGCAGATGCCGCGCAGGCTCTTGTAGACCACCTCGTCTTCCCGTCGCATTTGCTGCAGCGATTCCATCGCACCGGTGCCGGCGGCGGGCTCGGGCTTGCGTTTCGCGGCGAGTTCTTTTTCCTGGCGCTGGTAACAGGCCTCGCGTTCGGGCTTGGCCTGGATGAACCGGCATTGCTCCACTGCCGCCCGGGCGGGAGCACCGCCGAGGATCAGGCCGAGTATGACGAATAAAATGACGTTCAAGGCCGCCGGTCCTTTACCGCTGTTTCGATTCGAGTGTATCCCGGATTGCGCTTCGCTTCATCATGGCTACCATGGCCCATGGCAAAAATCCTGATCGTCAATCCGAATACCACCGCCTCGATGACCGAGACGATCGGCGCCGCGGCGCGCACCGTCGCCGCCCCCGGCACCGAAATCGTTGCGGTGACGTCGGCGATGGGGCCGGTCTCGATCGAGGGCTTCTATGACGAGGCCTTTGCCGTGCCCGGCCTGATTCAGGCGCTCATGAACGCGAGCGACGCCAATGCCGCCATCATCGCCTGCTTCGACGATACCGGGCTCGACGCCGCGCGATCGGTGGCGCGCTTTCCAGTGGTCGGGATTTGCGAGGCGGCGCTGGTGACCGCGGGGCAACTGGCAAAGCGCATCGCGGTGGTCACCACGCTGCCGCGCTCGATCGTACCGCTCGAGGAACTGGTGCGCCGCTACGGTTTTGCCGAGCGGGCCCAGGTGAGCGCGTGCAACGTCGCGGTGCTTGATATCGAAAGGCCCGGCTCGGGGGCTGCAGAAAAACTCGATGCTGAAATTGCGCTGGCGCTGGATCGGGGCGCGGAGGCCATCGTACTGGGCTGCGCGGGCATGGCCGATCTCGCGAACGAACTCTCGCAAAAGTTCGGCGTTCCCGTGATCGACGGCGTGGCTGCTGCGGTGAAGCAGGCAGAAGCCCTGGTCGCTCTGAAACTCACCACCTCGCGGCGCGGTTCATACGCTCTTCCGGCTGCGAAGTCCTATGCGGGGATACTTGCGCCATTCGCGCCAAAGTTTGAAACGTGAGCCTTGGGCTCGCAATAACGAAGAACAACGTCAGCCCTCAGCCCTGCCCGCCATAGATCCGGTCACGCAGCCGCCGCATCCCGGTCAGCCATCGCTCGGCATTGGACGCCTTGCGCTGCATGTAGTCATGCACTTGCGGGTGCGACAGGATCAAAAAGCGCTCGGCTTCCATCGCATCGATCACCATGCGCGCCACCTCTGATGCCTGCAGCACGCCGTCGATCCGCGCCGCACTGGGGCCGGGCGTCGTCATGCCCGTCTGCACCGACTGCGGACACAGCACGGAAACCCGGATGCCGCGGTCGCCATATTGAATGGCGAGGTGCTCGGCCAGCGCCACCGCGGCGTGTTTGGTCACCCCATAGGGCATCGAGTTCAGCGAAGCCAAGAGCCCCGCGGCGGAGGCGGTGTTGAGCAGATAGCCGGAGCCCCGCGCCAGCATGCCCGGCACCAGCGCCCGCGCCGCGAACACGTGGCTCATCACATGCACGCGCCAGCTGACCTCCCAGTCGGCGTCGGAGGCCTGTTCCTGTCCCTTGCGCGACAGGCCGGCATTGGAAAAGAACACGTCGACCGGCCCGTACTTGTCCTCGGTCGCCGCGATCAGCGCGTTGATGTCCTCCTCCTGTCCGACGTCGCACGTCACGGCGAGGCCGTCGATCTCGCCGGCGACGTGCGCGAGCCGGTCGCGCGAGGTCCTGAGATCGGCGACCACGACCCCGCGCGCGCCGGCCGCGGCAAAGGCGCGGGCGGTTGCCTCGCCGATGCCGCTGGCGGCGCCGGTGACGACGCAGACTTTGTCCTTGACGAGCATGTTGCAGTTCCAACTGTTCGATGATGAAGCGGACGGTATCTATTCTTCGTTTCGGCCAGCTAGCAACCGTGGTGAACCGTCATTGCGAGATTGTGCCGCTCACCCCTGATAGAGCCCCTTGTCGCGCGCCTGGCGAATCGCCAGCGCCGCCAGCATGTCGAGCATCGGCGTCGACAGTCCCGCGGCGCGGGCGAACGCCGCCGGCGCCCGCACCAGCGCATCGATCTCCATGGCGCGGCCGAGTTCGTAGTCCTGCAGGATCGATGGCTTGTGGTCGGGCGCCGGACCCGAGCGCGTGAGGCGCTTGACGCCGGGAAAGCAGCTTCGCGCGACGGCGTTGGCTTCGTCGAGCAGCCGGGGGATGATCCCCTGCAGATCCGGCTCGTCCCGCACCGCCCGCGCGGTCTGTCCGGTCAGCAGGCACAGCACCGACATCGACATGTTGGTGAGGAGCTTGGTCCAGATCGTCTCCCGGATGTTCTCCACCGGTGGCGACTGGATCGAGGCCGCGTTGAGCGCGGCGCGCAGTGTCTCGATCCGCGCGCTGCCGCGATCGTCGCATCCGCCGACCAGCAGCATGTTGCGCTCGGGCGAAAGATTGGCGACGACACCGGGCGCCATGACCTCGTTGGAGGAGAAGACCACGCCGCCGATGATCCGCTCCGGGGAAACCATGGCGCGCAATTGGCCGCCGGGATCGAGAAAGCCGAGGTCGGGCGGCGACGCATCCGAAGCAAGTCCGATATCGTACCACCAGGGAATGCCGTTCTGCGCGAACACGACGGCGGTGTCGTCGCGCAGCAGCGGGGCCAAGCCCGGGACCAGGCTGCCGAGCGAGTTCGCCTTCAGCGTCGAGATCACGACATCCTGCGGCCCCAGCTTCGCTGGGTCGTCCGACGCGGTCACTTCCGCCTTGAACTCGGCGTCGCCAGCCCGAAGCGTCAGGCCTCTGGCCTTGACGGCTTCGAGGTGCGGTCCGCGCATCACGCAGGATACGTCGTGGCCGGCCAGTGCCAGTCGCACCGCAAAATGGCTGCCGACGGCGCCCGCTCCGAAAATGCAGATACGCATGGGGAAGGGTGTCCTTGTCAGGTGGGCGGCGACGTTGCGGCCAGTTTCCACAACGGGCTCCGTGGTGCAACCGGCGATGCAGGCCTTCGCGATGGCTAAATTTCAGCGGCCGGGGCATGCTACTGACGGACCGTTCGGGAAACCCTGCCTTGCCCCACAAGTCAATCGAAGAACCCGCCCGTCGAATTCCGCTCTATGGCGAATATGAAGTCGTCGTGCTTGGCGGCGGACCGGCGGGGATCGCCGCGGCGGTGGCCGCCTCGCGCGCGGGGCGGCGCACGCTGCTGATCGAGCGCTACGGCTTTCTCGGCGGCATGGGCACCGCGGCGGGGGTAACGAATTTCTGCGGCCTGCATGCCAATGTGTATGGCGAGATGCATCGGGTGGTGCAGGGCATTGCCTCGGAGCTGCTGACAAGGATCGACCGGCTTGGCGGGCTCAACGCGCCGCATCTGATCCTCGGAAAAATCCTGGCGCAGGCCTACGACACCGCGGCCTACAAGATCGCGGCCGACGACCTCTTGGCCGCGCACAAGGTCGATATTCTGTTTCATGCGCTGGGCGCGGGCGTCGTGATGCACGACGAGGCGCGCATCAACGCGCTGATGGTGGAGACAAAGGCCGGGCGGCAGGCGGTGCGATCGGACATCTTCATCGACTGCTCCGGTGACGGCGATCTCGCGGCCTGGGCCGGGGCGCGCTTCGAGGTCGGCGATGGCGCCGGCAGCATGCTCTACCCCTCGATGATGTTCCGGCTCAACGGCATCGACCCCGAAAAGGCCGGCGACGCCTGGCGAACGATTCCGGCGCTGATGGAGCAGGCCGAAGCCGCCGGCACCCATCATTTTCCGCGCAAGGCTGCCATCGTGCGGCCGCAGCGCTCCGGAATCGAATGGCGGGTCAATTTCACGCAACTGTCACGCGAGGACGGCACCGCGATCAACGGGCTCGAACCCGACGACCTCACCCGCGGCGAAATCGATGGCCGCCGCCAGGCCGTGGCCGCCTTCGATTTCCTGCGCACGGTGCCGGGGTTCGAAAAATCCTATATCGTCGACCTGCCGCCGCAACTCGGCATCCGCGAAACCCGCCGCGTGGTCGGCAGCTATATGCTGTCGGGCGACGACGTGCTCGGCTGCGCTTCGTTCGATGACAGTATCGGCGTCAACGGCTGGCCGATGGAAACCCATGTCGCTGGCGACGTCATCTTCAAGTTCCCGCCGATCCCGGAATCCCGCGGCTTCAACGAACTGCCGTACCGGATGCTGACGCCCGACGGCGTCGACAATCTGCTGGTGGCCGGACGCTGCGCCTCGATGACCCATGACGGCCAGTCGGCGGCACGGGTCTCCGGCGCCTGTTTTGCGATGGGGGAGGCGGCCGGGTCAGCGGCGGCGCTGGCGCTCGGCGGCAACACGATTCCGCGCGACATCGCGGTGGAAAAGCTGCAACAAGCATTGAAGCAGCAGGGCGGGTTTATCGGGCAGGACCAGGTCGTGCCGGACGGCTTGTAGGGCTCCGGTCACCTCTCCTGCTTGCGGCGGGTGGGGGAATGCATCCGCGTGGTCGTCCGCGTCGGGCACCCCCGCCCCGGCCCTGCCCGCAAGCTGGAGAGGGGGCGGACTGTCGATGATGAGGTATCGAGCCGATGCTTCCATCGATGTTGATCAGGCTTTAGAAGAACCGAATATGGAGCAAACGGGATGATGGTATTCGCGCGGCTCGCCCTGGCGGGCCTGCTGACCTTGGCAGCGACCGGAATGGCGCGGGCGGATGACCCGCTGAAAGCCAAGGTCGGCGTGCTCCGGCTGTCATCCTCGGCGCCGGTGTTCATCGCGCAGGACAAGGGCTATTTCAAAGAGGCCGGGCTTGAGATCGAGCTGAAATTCTTCGACGCGGCGCAGCCGATCGCGGTGGCAACCACCTCGGGCGACGTCGATTTCGGCATTACGGCCTTCACCGCCGGGCTCTACAATCTCGCCGGCAAGGGGGCGCTGAAGGTGATCGGCGGCATGAGCCGCGAACGCGCCGGCTATCCGCTGATCGGCTATTTCGCCAGCAACAACGCCTATGCCGCCGGGCTAAAGACGCCGAAAGATCTCGCGGGCAAACGCATCGCGGTGACGCAGACCGGCTCGAGCTTTCACTATTCTCTCGGGCTGCTCGCCGACAAATACGGCTTCAAGCTCGCCGAGGTAAAAGTGCTGCCGCTGCAGTCGCTGTCGAATGCCGCCGCCGCGCTGAAAGGCGAGACCGTCGATGCCGCGTTGCTGCCGGTCTCGACCGCGCGCAAGCTGATCGATGACGGCGGCGCTAAACTGCTGGGCTGGGTCGGCGACGAGACGCCGTGGCAGCTCGGAGCTGTCTTCGCCTCGCCGAAGACGCTGACCAACAGGCCGATGGTGACCAAATTGTTGGGCGCGCTGGCCCGCGCCGACCGGGAATATCACGATGTGATCCTGGCCTCGATCAAGGACGGCAAGGCGCAGGTCGACGACAGGACAAGACCGCTGCTGGAGATCATCGCGAAATACACCAACCTGCCGGTCGAGCAGGTGGTCGGCAATTGCGCCTATATCGATCCCGACGGCAAGCTCGACGTCAAGAACGTCGCCAACCAGATCGAGTGGCTGCAGGAGCAGGGTTTTGTCGACAAGGGATTTGGTGTCGAGGCGATCCTTGCGAAGGAATTCGTGAAGGCGGATTGATGCCTTCCGTTCTTGCGAGCGCAGCGAACTAATTTCGTCAAGCCCGGGCATGACGGGTTAGAGTGGATTTCGAATGGACCTGATCGCCGACCATATCAGCCACCGCTTCGGCGCGCTTGAGGTGCTCTACGACGTCTCCTTCACGGTGCGCTCGGGCGAGGTGGTGGCGATCGTCGGTCCCTCCGGCTGCGGCAAGAGCACGTTGCTGTCGATTCTGGGCGGGCTGCTGCAGCCGAGCTCTGGACGGGCGGAATGGCGCGGCGCGCCGCCGCCGGACAGCCGCAATCCGCTCACCTTCGTGTTCCAGGATTTTGCGCTGCTGCCGTGGTGTACGGTGGAGCAGAATGTCGGATTTCCGCTGCTGCATACCGGTCTTTCCGGGAATCAGCGCCGCGCGGTGGTCGACGATGCCTTGCGCCGCACCAGCCTGTCGGACTTTCGCGGCGCCTATCCCAAGCAACTCTCGGGCGGCATGCGGCAGCGCGTCGGCATTGCGCGGGCGCTGGCGGTGCGGCCGGCGATCCTGTTGATGGACGAACCGCTGTCGGCGCTGGATTCGCAAACCCGCGAATTGCTGATGGAGGATTTTATCGGGCTGCTGGCCGACGGCTCGATGGGCGCGGTCTATGTCACGCACAATCTCGAGGAGGCGGTGCGGATCGCCGACCGCATCGTGGTGCTGTCGCGGCGGCCCGGCCGCATCCGCGAAGTCGTCGCCATTCCGCTGAGTCGCAGCGAGCGCGGCGACATCCATGCCCGCGAGAAGCTGCTGACGCTGCAGAGCGAACTGTGGTCGCTGATCCGCGAGCAGGCGGTCGAAGCCGAGCGCGAGGTGCAGCATGCTTAACCGCGCCAAGGCAGGTCGCGATTCGCCGCCGGCCGATATCACCACTGAGGCGCGGCCCGTCGCATTTCGAGGTGCAGGTTTTGCGCCGCGCGCAGGCCGCTATTCCGGCTGGGTCGCATTGGTGCTGGTGATCGGGCTTTGGCAGCTGGTCGGCAGCGCCGGCTGGGTCAATCCATTGTTCCTGCCGCCGCCGTCGGCGATCGGGCTGGCGATCTGGAAGCTCGCGATGTCGGGCGCGCTTTGGCACCACGTATCGGCTTCGGTGGTGCGAATAGGAGCGGGATGGATTCTCGGCACCATGGCCGGCGTCGCGGTCGGCTTCGCCATCGGGCTCTCCAGCCTCGCGCGCGGCGTCGGCATCACCTTCATTTCGGCGCTGTTTCCGATTCCGAAGATCGCGCTGCTGCCGCTGTTGATCCTGTGGCTCGGGATCGGCGAGGAGCCCAAGATCGCCACCATCGCGCTCGGCGTGTTCTTCTCCACCGCGATCTCGGTCTATAGCGGCGTCGACGCGGTGCCGCGCAATCTGATCCGGATGGCCCAGAGCTTCGGGGTGCCGTTTGCCTCGATCGTGCGCCGGGTGATCTGGCCGGGCGCGCTGCCGTCGATCCTCGCCGGGTTCCGCATCACTGCTTCAGTTGCGCTGCTGCTGGTGGTGAGCGCCGAAATGATCGGCGCCGAATTCGGCATCGGCGCCTTTGTTCTCCAGGCCGGCAATCTGATGCAGACCGATCAACTGCTGGCGGGGGTCGTGATGCTGTCGCTGTTCGGGCTGGCGGTGGGCAGGCTGATCAATCTGCTGGAGACGCGGTTGTTGCACTGGCGCTAATTTCTCCCGCGCCCGCTTGCGACCTCTCCCCGCAAGCGGGGAGAGGTGAATGAAGTCCTCACGCATTGCCGCGATCTTCCCGGAACAGATCCAGCTTCTGCTGCACCGGGCGGTCCGAGAAGCTGAACAGCACCGAATCCTGGTCGGCCTCGTGGGTGACCCACTGCCAGCTCGGGACCACGAACAGATCGCGTGGGCCCCATTCGAAGGTCTGGTCGCCGATCCGGGAGCGGCCTTTGCCTTCGATCGCCGCGAACACGGTGGCGTCGGTGGCGCGATAGCGTGCGGTCTTGAAACCCTTTGGCAGCAATTGAATGAAGGTGCCGATGGTCGGCATCGCGAAATCGCCGGTCTCGGGATTGGAGAACTTCAGCTTCAACCCGTGGCAGGCGTCCCACTCGTTGCGCGCCCTGGCCTGTTCCAGCGCCTCCCGGGTGTGGTTGTAGGGGTAGTTGAAGATCGGCGAGGTTCTTGAGCTGCGCTTGCCGTCGACCGGCAGCAGGTTGTGGCCGTAGCGGCCAAAGCTGTCGCCGGGGGGCCGGGTGATCTGCTGCTGGTCCTCGTTCGATCCCTCCGCGAACGAGGCATCGAAGAACTGCACCATCGGGATGTCGAGGCCGTCGAGCCAGAACATCGGCTCGGAAGTTTCGTTGGAATGGTCGTGCCAGGTCATCGACGGCGTAATGACGAAGTCGCCGGGCTCCATCAGCGTGCGCTCGCCGTCGACGGCGGTCGCGGCGCCGTGGCCTTCGAGCACGAAGCGCAATGCCGACTGGCTGTGGCGGTGCGCCGGAGCGACATCGCCGGGGATCACCATCTGCACGCCGGCAAACAGCGACGTCGTGATCTTCGATTGCCCGCGCAGGCCGGGATTCTCCAGCACCAGCACCCGCCGTTCAGCTTCCTTGGCGGTGATCAGTCTGCCGGCTTCGGTCATGTAGTCGCGGATGGCGTCGAACTTCCACAGATGCGGCCGGCAGGCGCTCTTCGGCTCTGGCGTGATCAGGTCGCCCATCACGTTCCACAGCGCCGAAAGATTTTCGCCGTCGATCTTCCGGTAGAACGCCTCGCGTTCCGGCGTCTTCTCTACGGCTTCCATGACGAGCCTTCCCGTTTCTGTTGCGCGGTTGTCTTGCGTGGTTCTCGGTCTCGATTGACAGCATACTTACAATATGGATAGCGTCAACAGCGCACGGCAAACGAACAAGACGATTGTGGGGAGGCTACGATGAAGCTGCACGGCTATTTCCGCAGCAGCGCGTCCTACCGGGTGAGAATCGCGTTGAATCTGAAGGGGCTGGACGCCGATCACCTGTCGCACCACCTTCGCAAGGGCGAACAGCGCGATCCCGCCTTCCTCGCCATCAACCCGCAGGGGCTGGTGCCGGCGCTGCAGGACGACGGGGGCGCGGTGCTGACCCAGTCGCTGGCCATCATCGAATGGCTGGAGGAAATCCGGCCCCAGCCGGCCCTGCTGCCGTGGGATCCGCTGCGCCGCGCCAGGGTGCGCGCCTTCGCGCTGGTGCTGGCCTGCGATACTCACCCGGTGCAGAATCTGAAAGTGCTGGCGCGGCTGCGTGAACTCGGGCTGCCCGAGGAGCAGGTGACGGGCTGGGCGGCGTGGGCCAACCGGGAGGGACTTGCCGCCTGCGAAGCCCTGATCGCCGGGGAGCCCGGGCCGTTCTGCTTCGGCGAAGCGCCGACCATCGCCGATCTATGCCTGGTGCCGCAGCTCTTCAATGCACGGCGCTTCGGCGTCGACGTCGCGGCCTATCCGCGCCTGCTGAGGGCCGAAGCAGCGGCGCTGGCCATGAAGGCGTTCGCGGACGCCGCACCGGACAAGCAAGCCGATGCCGAATAAATCCGCCGACATCACCATGGATGCGGTCTATACCGCGCCGGGCTACCTGTTCCGGCGGATGCAGCAGATCGCGGTGTCGATCTTCGTCGAGGAGTGCAAGGCGTACGACCTGACGCCGGTGCAGTATGCCTCGCTGGTTTCGATCCGCACCCATCCCGGCATCGATGCGACGCGGTTGTCCGCCGTGATCGCGTTCGACCGCTCCACGCTCGGCAGCGTGATCGAGCGGCTGGAGGCCAAGGCCTATATCGAGCGCAAGTCCTCGCCCGAGGACAAGCGCACCAAACTGCTTTACCTGACCAGGGCCGGCGCCGCGCTGCTGCGCGACATCATGCCATCGGTCCAGCGCGCCCAGGCACGGATGCTGCAGCCCCTCAAACCGGCCGACCGCCGGACGCTGCTGGCGCTGCTGACGCAACTGGTCGATCTCAACAACGAGGCCTCACGGGTGCCGCTGCGCGCCGAGGATGCGCTCGAACATCTCGGAAAATCGAACTGATGACGGCGGCGGGGGACAGAAAGCCCGTCTTGATCGCGGGCGGCGGCATCGGCGGTCTCGCCGCAGCGCTGGGTCTTGCGCAGAAAGGCATTGCCTCGATCCTGCTGGAGAAGGCGTCGGCGCTCGGCGAAATCGGCGCCGGCATCCAGCTCGGGCCCAACGCCTTCCATGCCTTCGACTATCTCGGCGTCGGCGAAGCCGCGCGCGGCATGGCTGTGTATATCGACCAGCTGCGGCTGATGGATGCGCTGACCGCACAGGAGATCACCCATATTGACCTGGGTGACGCCTTCCGCACGCGGTTCGGTAACCCTTACGGCGTCGTGCATCGCGGCGACCTGCATGGCGTGTTCCTGAAAGCCTGCCGGGATCACGAACTGATCGAGCTGCGCGTCAGCTCGGAGGTCACCGGCTACGATCAGGACGGCTCGTCGGTGACGGCGCGGCTGGCATCCGGCGAGCGCGTGACGGGATCACTGCTGATCGGCGCCGACGGGCTGTGGTCGAACATCCGCAAATCGGTCGCAGCCGACGGTCCGCCGCGGGTGTCCGGCCACTCCACCTATCGCTCGGTCATTCCGACCGACGAGATGCCGGAAGATTTGCGCTGGAACGCGGCAACGCTGTGGGCGGGGCCGAAGTGCCACATCGTGCATTACCCGCTGTCTGGCTGGAAGGTGTTCAATCTCGTCGTCACCTATCACAACCACGCGCCGGATCCGGTCGCGGGCCAGGCCGTCTCCGACGACGAGGTGATGCGAGGTTTTGCACATGTCCATGAGCGGGCGAAGGGGATCATCCGCCACGGCAGGAACTGGAAGCTCTGGGTGCTGTGCGACCGTGACCCGATGGAGAGGTGGATCGACGGCCGCGTGGTGCTGCTCGGCGACGCTGCGCATCCGACCCTGCAGTATTTCGCGCAGGGCGCCTGCATGGCGCTGGAGGACGCGGTGTGCCTGTCGCATATGCTGTCGCAGCATCCCGATGATCACGCCGGCGCGCTGGAGCGCTACCGTTCGCAGCGTTTCGAGCGCACCGCGCGCATCCAGCTGCAGTCCCGCGCCATCGGCGAGCACATCTACCATCCCGACGGCGACCACGCCCGCCTCCGCAACGCCATCATGAGCGCGAAAAGTTCGGAGGAATATTACCGCGATCTGGAGTGGCTGTATGGCGGGACGGGGCTGACGGGGTAGCGCACCCCTTACCTCTCCCGCTTCCGGGGGCGCAGCAGTGCAAGCGGCTACACCTTCATCAGCGCCTGCCGGTCGATCTTTCCCGTACCGGTCTTCGGCAACTCGTCGAGGAAACGCACTTCGCGCGGATATTTGTACGGCAGCAGCTTTGCCTTGACGAAATCCTGCAGCAGCTTCGTCGTCGCATCCGCATCGAACCCACGGTCGTTCATGACTACCACCGCCTTCAAGGTCATGCGCCGGTCCGGCAATTCGGCCGCGAATACCGCGCATTCGCGCACGCCGGGATGCCCGGCGAGGCAGAGCTCGACCTCGAGCGGGTAGACCCATTGCCCGGAAATTTTTATGAGGTCGTCGGCGCGGCCGCGGAAGAAGTGGAAGCCGTCGGCATCCCTGACAAAGCGGTCGCCGGTGTAGATCCAGCCGCCCTCGCGAATGGTCTCCGCCGATTTGTCCGGCCGGTTCCAGTACAGCGGCGTGTTGGAATCACCGCGCACCCACAGAATGCCTTCCTCGTTGTCGCCGACGTGGCGGCCGTCACTGTCCTTCAGCTCAATTTCATAGCCGGGGACGCGAAGGCCGGCGGCGCCGAGCTTTTTCTGCTCCGGGCGATTGGAGAGATAGATGTGCAGCACTTCGGTCGATCCCAGCCCTTCGATGATATCGAGGCCGGTGAGCGCCTTCCAGCCGTTGAAGACATCGGCCGAAAGCACCTCGGCGGCGGACAGCGCCAGCCTCAGCGAGGAGAAATCCGTCGCCTCGGCACCTTCGGCCTTGGTCAGGGAAGTATAGAGCGTCGGCAGACCGAAGAACACCGAGGGCCGAAAACGTTCGATCGCCGCAAAGATCGCTGCCGGCCTGGGCTGGCCCGGCAGCAGCAGCGTCGTGGCGCCCGCCGCGAAGGGGAAGGTGATCGAATTGCCGAAGCCGTAGGCGAAGAAGATTTTCGGCACCGAGAAGCAGATGTCGTCGGGCGCAAGCTTCAGCACGTTGCGGGCGAACGCGGCCTCGCAATAGGCCATGTCGTGCTGCAGATGGACGATACCCTTGGGCCGGCCGGTCGAGCCCGACGAATACATCCAGAACGCCATCTCGTTGCGGTCGGTATCGGCTTCCGCGAGATCGGCGGGAAATGCCGGCAACCAGCGTTCGGCGGCGATGGTGTTCGCCACGGCGTGCTCGCCGGCGTCGCCATTGACCACGATCAGCGTTTGCAGCGATACGCCCTTGCAGGCCGGGGCATCGAAGCGCGTACTGAATTCGGCATCGGTCACGGCAATCAAGGCGCCGGAATCCGCGAGATAGAACTGCAGCAGCTCCGGCGGCGTCAGCGTGTTGATCAGCAGCGGCACGAAGCCGGCCCGCACGGCGCCGAAAAACGCCGCCGGATAGGCCGGCGTATCGTCGAGGAACATCAGGATGCGGTCGCCGCGTTTGAGTCCGAGCGAGGCAAACCCGTGGCCCCAGCGGCAGGCTTCCGCGCAGAGTTCGATATAGCTGCGCGTCCCAAGGGGACCGATCAGCGCGGGCCGGTCTCCATGGCCCTTGGCAAGGTTGTCGAACAGGAGGCGGCTGGCGTTGTAGGCTTGCGGAATCGCAAAGCCGATTTCGCGCGCGCCGGGGCTGTCTGACGGTACCTGGTCGGCGATCTCGGGTGTCATCGGCTGGTCTCGTGTTGCTTCGATGCCTCGTAGCGCGCCATGAAGCCCGGCGACATCGCGCGCAGCCTGATATCGTCGATCCGCCCGGAGCGGGTGATGTAGCTGTGGGCAAAATCCATCAGCCCGAGCTGCATATGTTCGGGGAACTTCTCGTACCAGTCGGCGCTGGTCCGCGCCGCAGTCACCAGCTTCTGCACGATCGGTTTCCTCTCAGCCTGGTAGCGATCGAGCGCCGCGGAAACATCCGCCTCCGCCTCCAGCGCCCTGACCAGCGCGATCGCGTCCTCGATTGCAAGCCGGGTACCGGAGCCGATCGAAAAATGCGCGGAGTGCAGGGCGTCGCCGATCAGCACCATATTCCCGGACCACCAGCGCTCGTTCCAGATCCAGGGAAAATTGCGCCACACCGATTTGTTCGACACCAGCGCATGGCCATCCAGCGTGGAAGCGAACACCTGCTCGCAGATGGCTTTCGACTGCTCGACGGTCTTGTCGGCAAAACCGTAACGCCGCCAGGTCGCCGAATCGCATTCGACCAGGAACGTGCTCATGTCGGGCGAATAGCGGTAGTGATGCGCGTTGAAGGCGCCGAGGTCGGTCTGGACAAACGTCTGCGACAGCGTTCCGAAGCGCTTCGACGTCCCGTACCAGGCGAACTTGTTGGCAGAGTAGGATAGCGAGGTGCCGAAATCACCCTCAAGGCTGCGGCGCACCAGCGAGTTCAGGCCATCGGCCGCGACGATCAGGTCGTAACCTTTCAGTTCGTCCACGGACTGGACGGTCGTGTCGTAGCGTGGCTCGACGCCGACGGCGCAGACGCGCGCCTGCAGGATCGTCAGGAGTTCGAGCCGGCCGATCGACGAGAAGCCGACGCCGTCGATCTCGACGCTTTCTCCGCGCAGATTGAGCGTGATGTTCTTCCAGCTCTGCATCCGTGGCGCGATCGCGTCCACCGTGTCGACATCGTCGGCGCGCAGGAATTCGAGCGCCTGCTCGGAGAACACCACGCCGAAACCCCAGGTGGCGCCGGCCGGATTCTGCTCGAACAGATCGATCTGCGCCTCGGGATGACGCTTCTTCCAGAGATAGGCGAAGTAGAGACCCCCGGGGCCTCCGCCGACCACGGCGATACGCACGGACATCCTCCCAATTGGCAGTATACTGTTAATTGGAAGTGTAGAGCATTTCTCGCCGTATCGCAAAGACCCGCTACTTCCTCCCCTCGACTGCGGCCAGACCCCCTCTGCAGGCCGGCGTGATTTCGTCGCTCTCCTTGGCCACGCGGGCGATGATCCGGCCGCCGCCCGCGGGACGCTGGCACAATGGGCCTGATAGCTGGCGCGGCATTGGGACGGGATGGCGTTGCATTGTGCATCGGTGGGAGCTTGCGAATAGGCCGGTGTCGCCACCATGAACATGGCGGTTACGAGCCGCGCCCTGTGTTTTAACGTGTTGATCATTTTGGGAAATCCTTTTCGTTGTCGCGCGAGCCGTCGTTGCGATCCAAGGTGAATCTTGAATGGGTCGAACGACGAAATGCTGCAGGCCGCATGATTTTCGGTTTCGGGTTCCACTGCAGGAGGATTGTTGCTATTCATGAACGGTGAAGTTTTTCTCGTGAATGAAGTTTTTTCAGAACAGAACGCAATCGGGGCGTGGGATTGATGCTGACGCATTCGCCAGCATGCACCGGTCCGGCAGCCAACGCGCGGCAACGGCTCGCCAACGCCTCCCGGATGGCTTTCGTCATATCGGCGTTCGTCACTTCAAGTGCCTGCGAGCAAAATGCGTTTGTGCCGCCGCCGCCGCCGAAGGTGGAAGTCGCGCCGCCGATGCAGCGCGCCGTCACACGTTACCTCGAAGCCACCGGCAATACCGCGCCGATCAAGAACGTCGATCTCGTCGCGCGGGTGCAGGGTGTGCTGCAGTCGATCAACTACAAGGACGGCGCCGCCGTGAAGGCAGGCACGACGCTGTTCACGATCGAGCCCGAGACGTACAGGCTGAAACTGGAGCAGGCGCAGGCGGCCGAGGCGGGCGCGCAGGCTTCGGCGAAACAGGCGGACGCCGACTTCAAGCGGCAGTCGGATCTGGTGCAGAGGCAGGTGGTTTCGCAGGCGACGCTCGACACCTCCACCGCCACCCGCGACAATGCCCAGGCGAACCTGCAGCAGGCCCAGGTCAACACCAGGATCGCGGCGGTCAATTACGGCTACACCAATGTCGTCGCGCCGTTCGACGGCATCGTCAGCGCGCATCTGGTCTCGGTCGGCGAACTGGTCGGCGCGTCGTCGCCGACCCAGCTTGCGACCATCGTGGCGCTCGACCCGCTCTATGTGAATTTCAACGTCAACGAGCAGGACGTGCTGCGGATCCGGGCCGAGGCCAGGCGCCGCGGCATGACGCCGAGCGATATCGAGCAGCTCCCGGTCGAGGTCGGGCTGCAGACCGACAGCGGCTATCCGCACAAGGGCAGGCTCGACTATGCGGCGCCGACAGTCAACCAGTCGACCGGAACGCTGGCGGTGCGCGGCGTGCTGCCCAATGCCGACCGGGTCCTGCTGCCGGGATATTTCGTTCGTGTCCGCGTTCCCGTCGATCAGCAGCCAAACGCCCTGCTGGTGCCCGATGTGGCGCTGGGCAGCGATCAAGCCGGACGCTTCGTGCTGGTGGTGAACGCCGAAAACATCGTCGAGCAGCGCAAGGTGCAGACCGGGCCGCTGGAAGGCGAGTTGCGCGTGATCGAAAGCGGCCTGAAGCCCGACGACCGCGTCGTGACAGCCGGATTGCTGCGCGCGATCCCTGGCCAGAAGGTCGATCCGCAGCTGCAGAAGATCGAAACCCCGCCAGGATCGGCCAAATAGGACCGATCCATGATTTCGAAATTCTTCATCGAACGGCCGGTGCTTTCCAACGTCATCGCGTTCCTGATGATCCTGATCGGCGGCGTGGCGTTGTTCACTCTCCCGGTCGCGCAGTATCCCGACGTGGTGCCGCCGACGGTGCAGGTCACCACCCGCTATCCCGGCGCCAGCGCCAGGACCGTGATCGATACCGTGGCGCTGCCGATCGAGCAGCAGGTCAACGGCGTCGAGGACATGCTGTACATGCAGTCCTATAGCGGCGCCGACGGCACCTACTCGCTGACCGTGACCTTCAGGATCGGCACCGATCTCAACTTCGCGCAGGTGCTGGTGCAGAACCGGGTGTCGAGCGCGCTGGCGCAGCTGCCGCAGTCGGTGCAGAATCAGGGCGTCACCGTGCAGAAGCGGTCGACGGCGATCCTGCTGTTCGTGACCTTGACCTCGCCGAACGCGACCTACGACAGTCTGTTCCTCTCCAACTACGCCACCATCAACATCCGGGACGAACTGTCGCGGCTGCCAGGGGTCGGCAACGTCACGGTGTTCGGCGCCGGCCAGTATTCAATGCGGGTCTGGCTCGATCCGAACAAGCTGCAGGTGCGCGGGCTGATGCCGCAGGACGTCATCCAGGCGATCCAGCAGCAGAGCCAGCAGGTCACCGCGGGCCAGGTCGGCGCACCGCCGACGCCGGCGGGACAAGCGTTCCAGTACACACTCAACGTCCACGGCCGACTCGACGACGTCAGCGAGTTCGGGAACGTGATCGTCAAGACCGGCAATAGCGGCGATGTCACCCGGGTTCGTGACGTCGGCAGGGTCGAACTGGGGGCCCAGACCTACGGCCAGGTTTTCTCGCTCAACAACAAGCCTTCGGTCGGCATCGGCGTATTCCAGTCGCCCGGCGCCAACGCGCTCGAGGTCGAGAAAGCGGTCGAGAGGAAGATGGCGGCGCTGGCCCTGCAATTCCCGCAGGACATCAAGTACGATACGCCGTTCGATACCACCAAGTTCGTCTCGGAATCGATCAAGGAAGTCTACAAGACGCTGATCGAGGCCGGCCTGCTCGTGCTCGTCGTGATCCTGATCTTCCTGCAGGACTGGCGCGCGATGCTGGTGCCGGCGACTACCGTCCCGGTGACGATCATCGGCGCCTTTGCGGCGATGGCCGCGCTCGGCTTCACCGTCAACATCTCGACCCTGTTTGCGATCGTGCTCGCGATCGGGATCGTGGTGGACGACGCCATCGTCGTGGTCGAAGGCGCCGCCCACAATATCGAAAAGGGCATGTCCAGCCATGACGCCGCGATCGCCGCGATGGATGCGCTGTTCGCGCCGATCGTCGGCATCACGCTGGTGCTGATCGCGGTATTTCTGCCGGCGGCATTCCTGCCGGGGCTGACGGGCCGGATGTACGCGCAGTTCGCGCTGGTGATCGCCGCGACGGCGCTGCTCAGCGCCATCAATGCCGCCACGCTGAAACCGACGCAATGCGCGCTGTGGCTGCGCCGGCCGGTGCCGCCGGAACAGCGCAACTGGTTCTATCGCGGCTTCAATGCGGTCTATGATCGTCTCGAAAGAGGCTATGCGCGGCTGATCGGCCGCCTCGTCGCGCACAGCGGCATGTCGGTGATCTCGGCGCTGATCCTGATCGGCACCGCAGGCTACGGTCTGTCGCGGGTGCCGACGGGTTTCATTCCGATCGAGGATCAGGGCTACCTGCTGGTCGCGGTCCAGTTACCTGATGGCGCCGCGCTCGACCGCACCCAGCGCGTGCTGCAGCAGGTCAGCGACCTCGCCGGCAAGACGCCCGGCGTCGATCAGGTGATCGGCATCGCCGGAATCTCGGCGCTCGACAACTCGTCGAGTCTCGCCAATGCCGGCGTCGCCTATCTGATCCTGAAGGAGTGGAGCGCGCGTGGCCCGGGTCAGGATCTGCGATCGCTGTTCGTCGGGCTGAACGAGAAGCTGTCGGCAATCCCGGAAGCGCGAATTCTGGTGATCCCGCCGCCGCCGATCCAGGGCATCGGCAACGCCGCCGGTTTCGCTATGCAGGTCCAGCTGCGCGACGGCAATGCCGATTTCGGCAAGCTGCAGGCCATCGCCGGCGCCATCGTCGCCAATGCGCAGACGCAAAGCGCGCTGCAGCGCGTCAGTTCGCCGTTCCGTTCGATGGTGCCGCAATTCGATGTCGAGGTGGACCGGGTCAAGACCCAGATCCTGCATGTCACCACCGACCAGATATTCTCGACGCTGTCGTCCTACATGGGCTCGACCTTCGTCAACCAGTTCAACAAATTCGGCCGTACTTTCCAGGTCTACGCCCAGGCGGATTCGCAGTTTCGCCTGACCCCGCGCGATATCGAAAAGCTGATGGTGCGCAACAGTCGGGGCGACATGATCCCGCTCGGCACCGTGGCGAAGATCACGCCCGCGGTCGGCCCATCGCTGATCAGCCTGTACAATCTCTACCCGTCGGCGACGGTGATCGGCCTGCCGGCCATCGGTTACAGCTCCGGCCAGTCGATGGCGCTGATGGAGGAGATCGCCGCCAAGACCCTGCCGCCAGGCACCGGCTATGAGTGGACCGCGATGTCGTACCAGGAGAAAGTGGTCGGCGGCCAGATCTACCTCGCCTTCGGCCTTGCCTTGCTGCTGGTGTACCTGGTGCTGGCCGGACAGTACGAGAGCTGGTACGCGCCGATCTCGGTGATCCTCGCCGTGCCGCTGTCGCTGCTGGGCCCGATGGCCGTGCTCACGGCGTTGCGGATCGAGAACAACCTCTACACCCAGATCGGCATAATCCTGTTGATCGCGCTGTCGGCCAAGAACGCCATCCTGATCGTCGAGGTGGCGCTGGAACTGCATGTGCGCGACCGCAGGCCGTTGATGGAATCCGCGATCGAGGCGGCGCGGGCGCGATTCCGGCCGATCCTGATGACCTCGTTCGCCTTTATCCTCGGCGTGGTGCCGCTGGTGCTGGCGACCGGCGCCGGCGCCAGCGCCCGCAAATCGATCGGCATCACGGTATTTTCAGGGATGATCGCCTCGACCTGCCTCGCCGTGCTGTTCGTGCCGACGTTCTTCGTCGTGGTGCAGCGGTTCGAGAACTGGCTGGCCGGCCGCAAGAGCGATGCACCCGCGCCGCAGGCGGCGCCGCGTGTGACGCATTAGCCCACTGAACAAACCGTAGGGTGCGCAAAGCGCAGCGTGCCCACCAACTTCGATCACGACGCGGATAGATGGTGGCCACGTTGCAAAGCGCGCTTTTTGCCCACCCTGCGATCCAACGCTAAATCTTCACCATTCGCTTGCCGCGGTTCTCGCCGGCCAACAGTCCGATTAGCGCCTTCGGGGTATTCTCCAGGCCGTCGATGACGTCTTCCTGGACTTTCAGCTTGCCCGCGGCGACCCAGGACTGCAGGTCCTTCAGCGCCTGATCGCGCTGGTCCATGTAGTCCATCACGATAAAACCCTGCATGATGAGTCGCTTCACCACGATCAGGCCGGGCACGCCGCGCGGCCCGTGTGCCGACGGCACGCCGTCATACTGCGAGATCGCGCCGCAGCAGGCGATGCGGCCGCGATTGTTCATCTGCGCCAGACAGGCTTCGAGAATGTCGCCGCCGACATTGTCGAAATAGACGTCGATGCCCTTCGGTGCGGCGGCCCGCAGCGCCTTGAACACCGCGCCGTCCTTGTAGTCGACCGCGGCATCGAAGCCGAGCTCAGACGTCAGCCAGTCGCACTTGTCCTTGCCGCCGGCGATGCCGACGACGTGACAGCCCTTTATTTTGGCGATCTGGCCGACGATCGAGCCGACCGAGCCGGCGGCGGCCGAAACCACCACGGTTTCGCCGGCTTTCGGCTTGCCGATGTCGAGCAGGCCGAAATAGGCGGTCAGCCCGGCGATGCCGTAGACGCTGAGCAGATGCGTCATCGGCTCCATGTCAGGCATCTTGCTCAGGTGTCTTGCCGGCACCGCGGCGTAGTCCTGCCAGCCGGTATCGCCGAACACGATATCGCCGGGCGCAAATCCCGGCGCTTTCGACGACACCACTTCGGCGACGCCGCCGCCGGCCATCACGGTGTTGGCCTCCACCGCCGCGCGATAGGTCGCGCCGTGCATCCACGCCCGGTTGGCGGCATCGAGCGAGATATAGCGCACCTTGAGCAGCACCTCGCCGTCCTTCGGCTCGGGGATCGTCGCCTTCGACAGTTTGAAATGTTCAGGCCCGAGCTTTCCGGCGGGCTTCTCCACCAGCAGAATCTGGCGATTGACAGTGTCGCTCATGGCGTTGTCTCCCTGACGTGCGGTTGCCCACATTATGCGTTTCGTTGGACGCTAGCGCAAACCAACCATCATTGCGAGCCGCCGGGTCGCGCGAATGCGCGCCCGATGACAGCCTCCGCGAGGCAATCCATCTTGCCTTTGCGCAAGAAGGCCGGATTGCTTCGTCGCTGCGCTCCTCGCACTGACGAGGGCTGAAGCCCTCGTCAGAAGAATTTCAAATCCTGCGCGCGGCCCCCTCGCGCAACGGTGGCGTATTCGATCGCCAAGAACAGTCCGCCCGCCACGTAGACCTTTCGCTTCTGCTCGACAGCGAGTTGCTGGCTCATTTCCACGGCCTCCGCAACCGTCTTGGCGATGCGAAGATCGGCTTGCGGATTGGCCGCGTGCACCACGCTCGCGATGACCGCCGCATCCGCGCCCTTATGGTGCGCGCGGGTGCAGATGATGGTGTCGAACGACGGCGCCAGCGCGCCCGCGATCTCGTCGGCGTTCTTGTCGCTGGAAACCCCGATCACGAGGATCCAGCCCTCCGCGCCATGAATTGCCTTGAGGCTGGCGAGCGACTGCCTGACGCTGTCGGGGGTATGGCCGACGTCGATAATGGCGAGCGGGTCATGGCCGATGGTCTCGAGGCGGCCGGGCCAGCGCGTCTCCCGCAGGCCGGCTTGCACGGCGGCTTCGATCCGCTCGAACGCCTCGCGTGGGTGTTCGCGCTGCAGCCAGAGCAGAAACAGGGTGATGGCAATGGCGGCGTTATTGGCCTGAAACGCGCCAACCAGGCCGATATCGAGCGAGCGGAAATCATGATTGCCGAACTGGTAGTCGAACCGCTGCCCTGATGTCGATGCGACTTCGTTTTCAATGCCGATCTGCTCGCGGACAAACAGAGGCGTGACCTCGCGATGTCGATTGTATTCCATCAGATGCGGCCTCAGGCTTCGGCAATTCTCGCCATAGACGATGGTGCCGCCGGCGGCACAGGCGTCGCTCTTGTCGGAGGCGATCAGCTCCAGCGAATGGCCGAGCAGTTCGACATGCTCGTAATCGACCGAGGTAACGCAGGTGGTAAGCGCGCCGATCAGGCGCACCGGATCGTAGCGTCCGCCGATGCCGGCCTCGAACACCGCGAGATCGCATGTCGTCTCCTGAAAATACAGGCAGGCCAGCGCGAACAGGGCTTCGAAAGCGCCGAACTGTTCGCCGCGCCGCGCCGAGAGTCCGGCGATCGCCGCTCCAATCCGCGATGTCAGCCGCGCCAGGTCGGCATTTCCTATCTCGGCGCCATCGACCTGAACCCGTTCGTTGAAGCGATACAGATGCGGCGAGGTGAATAGCCCCGTGCGCAGGCCGTAGGCGCGGCCGATGCCGGCGCAGAACGCCGCGGTAGAGCCCTTTCCGTTCGACCCGGTGACGACGACCGAGATGCGCGTGAGCCTGGCGCGATCGACAGCGAGGGCGTCGAGCAACTCGGCCATTCGCGCGAGGCAAACGCCTTCGCCATGTTTGGGAAGGTCAAACACCGGACCATTCTATCGTCGAACGCACGCTGACAAAGTCCCGGTCCGCCGTCGACATCGGCAAACACCTGGGCAAATGCACGGCAGGCCCCCACTGCATTGACCCACGGGCCGGGATAGCGGCTGAGTTTTCCGATCGACGTTGCCTCAAACCTTGCATGCGAATCCGGCGATCTGGCATTCCATTTCGTGCTGTCTTTATCATTACCGCAGTTCCGACGTTGCGCGGCAACTTACTGCTGGAACGCGACCGGTTTCAGCAAGTTAATTTCGCCAGTGCCGTTTGCGCGAGGTAGATTTTCTGCACCTGCTTTCGAGATGGATCGACTGGCATCATGAGTGCGCCTATGCGTGCCAGGGGCGGTTGACTATCCCCCGTTATGCCGTAGATGAAACGCTAAATCATCAATCGTTGCAGGCGTTTTCGGCTTCAGATGAGCTTGTCCTGAAGCCCGGCAGCGCGTTCGTTCTACTTTGAGCCATCAGGAAAAACCAAATCGCATGAGCGCATTCCACAGAGAGAAAGTTCTTTCCGTCCGACACTGGACCGATACGCTTTTCAGCTTCACCGCCACCCGCAATTCCGGCTTTCGGTTCCAGAACGGGCAGTTCGCGATGATCGGACTGGAGGTCGACGGCCGTCCGCTGCTGCGCGCCTACTCGATGGCGAGCGCCAATCACGAGGAAGCTCTGGAATTCTTCTCGATCAAGGTCGCCGACGGGCCGCTCACCTCGAAGCTGCAGAAGATCAGGGAAGGCGATACCATCCTGGTCGGGCGCAAGGCGACCGGCACGCTGATTTCAGACAATCTGATCCCGGGCAAGCGCCTGCTGCTGCTGTCGACCGGCACGGGCCTGGCGCCCTTCGCGAGCCTGATCAAGGATCCCGACGTCTACGAGCGATTCGATGCCATCGTGCTGGTGCACGGCTGCCGGCAGGTCTCCGAGCTCGCCTATGGCGAGGAACTGGTGGCGAAACTGCGTGACGACGAATTGTTCGGACCGCTGCTGACGGAGAAGCTCGCATATTATCCGACCGTGACGCGCGAGCCGTTCCGCAACCGCGGCCGCATCACCGACCTGATCACGTCGGAGCAGCTGTTCGGCGACATCCATCAGCCGCCGCTCGACATCGAGAACGACCGCATCATGATGTGCGGCAGTCCTGGCATGCTGGAAGAGCTGCGCCTGATGTTCGAGGCGCGCGGCTTTCGCGAAGGCAACCACAGCGAGCCCGGCCATTTCGTCATCGAGAAGGCCTTCGTGGAGCGGTGAGTCCTTCATCCGCCGTCCCGGCGTCGAGCCGGGAGCCATAATCACAACTGCAATGTGGCCTTGCGGCGGCCTTCGGGCCGGGCCTTGCGCGGATCTGTCGGCCGCGTCTCGAAGGACCGTGCCTGGCTCGTGCCATCATGGAGACGGCGCCGGCGCGCCTCCTCGCCAGGAGCAATCACAGGCTACGTTGCAGTGCAAAAAAAGGGAGCGCTTGACCGGCGACTTCGCCGCTAGCAGGCGCATCGATTTCTCGCACGCTATCTCCGTGGCCTTCCTTGAAACGATGCGTCGTCATATCCGTAACCTGTAACGCCTGCTATCGTGTACAGCATTGTTTTGAAGTTCGGTTAGGCTCAAGGCCGACAAGAATAATGACGGCACAATCTGCCCGAGGGGTCCCATGGAAACGCTGATGCTTCCGTTCTCGCCGCGCTACATCGTTCTGACGATTTGCGCCGTCGTCACGGCGCTGCTGGTCGGCATCGGGATCGTGGATGCCAAACTCAAGGTGTGGGAACTGCTCGCGGTTCCGATTCTGATCTTCGGCGGTCTCACCCTGCTCGGCATTCGCGATCTCCTCCAGAAGAACCACGCGGTCCTGCGCAACTATCCGATCTCGGCGCATATCCGCTTCCTGCTCGAAGAGATCAGGCCGGAGATGCGGCAGTACTTCTTCGAGAGCGAGAAGGACGGCATGCCGTTCAGCCGCGATACCCGAGCGCTGGTCTATCAGCGCGCCAAGATGGTGCTCGACAAGCGGCCGTTCGGCACCCAGGAGGACGTCTACAAGGAGGGTTACGAATGGATGCACCATTCTATGGCGCCCAAGACGCATGCCAGCGAGAAATTCCGCGTCACCATAGGCGGCCCCGATTGCGCCAAACCGTATTCGGCTTCGGTGTTCAATATCTCGGCGATGAGCTTTGGCGCGCTCAGCCCCAATGCGGTGCGTGCGCTGAACGCCGGCGCCAGGAGGGGCGGGTTCGCGCATGACACCGGTGAGGGTGGCGTCAGTCCCTACCACCGCGAGAACGGCGGCGACCTGATCTGGGAGATCGGCTCCGGATATTTCGGCTGCCGCAACCGCGACGGCTCGTTCAATCCGGAGTTGTTCGCGCAGGTCGCCGGCCACGACCAGATCAAGATGGTCGAGCTCAAAATCAGCCAGGGCGCCAAGCCCGGCCATGGCGGTGTGCTGCCGGCGGCCAAGGTCTCCGAAGAGATATCGAAGATCAGGGGCGTCGCGATGGACGAGGACTGTATCTCGCCGGCGTATCACAAGGCATTCTCGACGCCGCTGGAAATGATGGCGTTCATCGGCGAGATGCGCCGGCTGTCCGGCGGCAAGCCCGCCGGATTCAAGCTGTGTATCGGCCACCCCTGGGAGTTCCTCGCGATCTGCAAGGCCATGCTGCAGACCGGAATCTACCCCGATTTCATCGTGGTCGACGGCAACGAGGGCGGCACCGGCGCCGCGCCGCTGGAGTTCATGGACCATCTCGGCATGCCGATGCGAGAGGGCGTCAACTTCGTCCACAACGCGCTGATCGGCATCAACGCGCGCGACCGCATCCGGATCGGCGCCGCCGGCAAGATTGCGACCGCGTTCGATATGGCGCGCGCGATGGCGATCGGCGCCGACTGGTGCAATTCGGCGCGCGGCTTCATGTTTGCGCTGGGCTGCATCCAGTCGCTGAGCTGCCACACCGATCGTTGTCCGACCGGCGTAACGACGCAGGATCCCTCGCGCAACCGCGCGCTGGTTGTGCCGCACAAGATCGATCGCGTATATAATTATCATCACGCGACCCTGCATGCGTTGGCGGAGTTGCTCGCCGCTGCGGGCCTCGATCACCCGCAACAGATCCGGCCGATCCACTTCTCGAAGCGAAACTCGACTACCGAGGTATTGTCATTCGCGAAACTGTATCCGTCGCTTCGCCCGGGAGAGCTGATCGACGGCACCAGCGATCCGCGCTTTCGCGAGGCCTGGGCCATGGCGCGGGCGGAGAGCTTTTCGGCAGCTTGACGATCGTCATTCCCGGATGACGCGAAGCGTCGAACCGGGAGTTCTGATGTTATCAGCTCGTTGTTCCGGGCTCGCGCTGACGCGCGCTCCGGAATGACGAGCCGGTAAAGCTAGAACTCGCCGTGAAAGCGCGCTGAGAAGACATGGACCGGGCCTCGGTCGGCATTGTAGGCGGGGTTGGTGATCAGCTGGTAGTCGGCAGTCACCGTGATCCGCCTGGATAGAGCGTAGGCGTAGTAGGTTTCGAGGATCCGCTCGCGCCGGTAGTTGAGCGCGCCGTCGCCGATCAGGACGCCGAGCCCGCCGGCGGCGATGAAGTCGCGGTGGTCACGGGAGAGCGCGTTAATCGCGCCGCCGATTCCGATCACGTCGTCGGGCCGGCCCCATTTCGCGCCCTTGATCGAAAGACCGAGCGAGAGCGAGGCATCGATGTCGGTGAATGCCATGATCTCGGTCTTGCCGTCGTTCCAGCTCCAGCGACCGAACAATCCGACCTCGTCGGTCAGGGCCTGCTCGAGACTGACAACGTAGCCGTATTTGATGCGGCCCCTGCGGGTCTGCGCGATGTCGAGATCGAGCGCCGGATTGTTCAGGGTCTCGCGATAGCTGCCGGAATTGGCGCTGTTAAACCAGCCGATGGTCCGCAGTTTTCCGGGCCGCGAGAACAGCGACCAGCGCGTTTCCAGCTCAACCGCATAGGTGCCGCGCTCGAATACTTTGGTGTCGAAGCTGTTGGCGTTGGACACCGACTGCATCAGAAAATAGCCCGAACGCAACGCCCATTGCTTCTGGTTGAACTCCGCGGTGGCGCCGTAGGTCAGGCCGACCTTGTCGGCGGAATAATCGAACGCGCCGGGCGCCCACATCGACCAGTTCATGAAGTCCTTGCGGGTATCCTTGGCGTGGGAATTGCCGTCGAAGACATCCATCACCGCGAACTTGCCGGCCTGCAGCGTCAGCCGCGAAACATCGACCTTGCCGGCGAGCTGGCCGGGTGCGCTTGCCAGTTGCTCCTGCTCGCCGCCGAATCCGAAGGTCTGGCGCAGGAACAGCCGCGAGGTGTTGTAGTGCGGGTAGGGAAAGTTGGATTTCTGCGCTTCGCCGTTGGGAAAGCCGGCGGCGCCGACGGTGTTGTTCAAGCCGAAGCCCTGCAGCAGTTCGGGATTGTAGTAAACCTCGCCTCCCTCCCAGAGCCTGGCGTTCAGATACAGACCATTGCTCCAGGTCGCCTGCGCCTGCGGCGCTGGGGTAAAACTGTTGGTTCCGGTATAGGGCGCGCGGAAGCGCCCGTAGCCTTGCGGCAAATAAGTCGTCTGACCGTGGATTTCCCAGGAAGCGGATTCCGGATCGCTCAACGACGTCGTCGGCGAGAAACCCGGTGGTCCCGGCCAGCCGATCTTGCGGTTGAGACCAACGCGGATCGACTGGAAATCCAGGCTCGACGAATATTGCGTGCCTGACGCCAGCCTGATGTTGGCATGCTCGAACCGGTCGTAGAGATATTCAAGCTTCACGCTCCAGTGCGGCGCGAAGGCATATTCCACGCCGGCGCCGGCAGCCCAGCCGAGCCGGACGTTGAGGTGCTTTTCCTCGTCGCCGATCGGCGGCGTGTTGGTGAAGCGCTCGCCGGCATAGGCGAAGCCGCCGGTGGCATAGAACAGCCAATGACCGGAGGCGTAACCAAGGCGGCCGCGCACCGTTCCGACATAGTCCAGATGTTCGACGACGCTTGACCGCGGCGTCGCCAACACGGCGACGATCGAATCAGAGATGAGATAATTGGGAAAGGTGAGATCGGCCTCGACGCCGAACAAGAGTCCGGACCGCAGCCGCACGTTGTAGCCGGACTGAACGCCGCCGATCATGCCGCCGAGCGCGCTGCTGGTGGCGGTGGCGTTCAGGAAGGGATCGGTGAGCGCCGCACGGGCCGGGGCACGGCCGTAGCCGGCATGCGCGCCGAGATAGAGTCCGGTCCAGTCGAATACCGGCTGAACAGGAGGGGCCTTCAGCGGCATGGGGGCGTCAGCGGCTTTGGCGGCGCCATCGAGCGCCAACAGGCTCAGGAAGACCCCGGCCAACAGGCGTTTCCTGGATCGGCTGCAGCGGCTCATCGCGCGGGTCCCGGCGCAAGCGTTCCAGCTGAACATGTCGTGACAAGTCCAGTCATGCTGTCTCCAGCATACGAAACTCTCACGTACGCCATCCGGATTTGGCGCTTTCCGCGGCAAGAAACCAGATCAAACCGGGTCGGAGGTGCCGAATAGCATCGCTGCGTGACGAGGGGGCAACACGGTGGAGCGAACGGGTCTGCCAAAAGGGTTGACCCGCCCGGGGGGACAACCGGGCGGGTCGGGTACGACACGGGGTGGATGAGGCGCCCGTGCCGGACGCAGTTATCCACGGTGAAGAGGCTTCGGGTGAAGCGGCTCTCCGCTTCGCTCGATCAGAAGTGGCAGGCGCGAACGCGGCCGATGAATCTGCCGTAGACGTCAAACTCGCGGACCCAACGGCAGCGGTGATAGCCGTCGTAGTAGTAGCCGTTGCTCGAAGCGGCGATCGCGGTGCCGACGACGGCGGCGCCGAAAATAGCCGGCCCGACCCATTTCGGGCTCGCTTGGGCCTGGGTGGGGGAAGAAGCGATGCCGCCAGTCACGGCAAGGGTGGTGAGGGCAAGGGCAGCAAGTCTGGTCTTGATCGACATCGGAAACTCCATCCGGTTGAGCGCGGCGCCGGCATTGGCCCGCATGCCAGGTTGGACGGACGGTCTTCGAAACCGGTTCGAAGCGCCCTGCATTAATTCCGAACAATGGCTATTTCTAAGCAAATACAATTAGTTAGAAGAAAGGTTGTGCTGCGGGGCGCTGGACAGCGTCGCGGGGTCGAATTCGTCGACGTCGGCGAGCAACTCGCAGAAGGCGTGCGCGCCGTGATCGAGCAGGCGTTCGCCCTTCTCCGCGGTGGCCAATGTCGCATCGCCGGCCGCGCCGCTGGGGTGCAGGTCCTGGGCTTGCCACGCGAACGGCACCGGCCGGTGCGCTGACAGCCAGCGGTATCGCTTTTCTATCGCAATGCTGTGGGGCCGAAAATCGGCAATCTCGTTCTTGCGCACATGCTGCGGATAGCGCGCCAGCATGATCGAGGTCTCGACCGCGCCGCCATGGATGCCGTGGCGCAGCTCCTCCGCCGGGAACAAGCCTTCGGGCGTGCCGAAGCGCGACCAGCTCGTGGTCACCGCGAGAAGTCCGTGGTGCGCGCGCAGATCCTGCGCGACAAGGCTCATCGCTGCGCTGTTGCCGCCGTGGCTCGTGACGATCACCAGTTTCCTGATGCCTGCGCGCGCGACGCTCTCGCCGAGCCCGATCCAGGCCTTGAGCGCCACCTCGGTCGGCAGCGTCAGCGTGCCCGGATAGTGGATGTGCTCGGTGGATATCCCCACCGGCTGAATGGGCAGGAATGTCGCGGGAATACCGGGCGGCAGCAGTTCGCGCACCCGGGCCAGATAGGCCTCACCGATCATGACGTCGGTCTCGATCGGCAAATGCGGGCCATGCTGTTCGGTCGCCGCCAGCGGCAGTACCGCGATCCAGCGCGCCGCGTCGGTTGTCGAAATCGCGGGCCAGTGGATCCCGGCCCAGTCGCGTGGCGGAAGCGAAGAAGTCATCGAGCGGGGCGTTTCTTTGCGTCGATTTGCAAGATAGTTTGCAAGCGAGTTTACAAAAAAGTCTGATAGTCATTCGGGGGCGTCATCAGTCCATTGCCTCCCATCATGGGCCAGAACGATCGACGGAGTCCAACCATGAACCCCGCCTTTTTGCCGCGAGCGTTAACCGCGGTCCTGCTGGCCCTCCATGTGGCGATCGCGCCGGCAACGGCCCAGACGCTGGACAAGGTCTCGTTCGGGACCAACTGGGTGGCCGAGGCCGAGCACGGCGGATTCTTCCAGGCCGCGGCCGACGGTACCTACCGGAAATACGGGCTCGACGTCACCATCGTGCCGGGCGGCCCCAACGACAACAACCGGATGCTGCTGATCTCCGGCAAGCTCGACTTCTTCATGGCCGCGAACACCCTGATGTCGTTCGACGCGGTCGCCAACAACGTGCCTGTGGTCACGGTTGCCGCCGTCTTCCAGAAGGACCCGCAGGTCTTCCTCACCCATCCGGATTCGAAAGTGGCGAAACTCGAGGACCTCAAGCCGCTGACGCTGTTTGTCTCCAAGGAGGGCATCTCGAGCTATTTTCAATGGCTGAAGTCCGAATATGGTTTCAGCGAGAGCAAGGTCAGGCCCTACACCTTCAACTCGCAGCCGTTCATCGCCAACAGAATGAGCGCAATGCAGGGCTACGTCACCTCGGAGCCCTATGCGGTGGAAAAGGCCGCCAAATTCAAGCCGGGCGTCATCCTGCTGGCGGATTACGGCTACAGCGCCTACTCGACCCTGATCGAGACGCGCCGCGACGTCATCGACAAGAAGCCGGATTTGGTGCAGCGCTTCGTCGATGCCTCCATCGTCGGCTGGTACACGTATCTGTATGGCGACAACGCGCCCGGCAACGCCATGATCAAGAAGCTCAATCCGGAAATGACTGACGAGTTGATCGCCTACTCCGTTGCCAAGATGAAGGAATACGGCATCGTCGATTCCGGCGATGCGCTGAAGGACGGCATCGGCGCCATGAGCGATGCGCGGATCGGCAGCTTCTTCGACAAGATGGCGCGCGCCGGCGTGGTGCGCCGCGACATCGACTTCCGCAAGGCCTATACGCTTCGTTTTATCAACAAGGGCGTCGGCCTTGATCTGCGGCCCAAGAACTAAGGGAACCAGCGCCCGATGGTTGAGCCCGCAGCCCTGTCCGACTTCGAAGCGCCTCGCGCCGGCCTCGCGGTAAGTCTGCGCGGCGTCACCAAGGTCTACGACAACGGCGTGATGGCGCTGGGGCCGCTCGACCTCGACGTGCGCAAGGGCGAGTTCGTGTCGCTGCTCGGGCCCTCCGGCTGCGGCAAGTCGACGGCTTTGCGGTTGATTGCCGGCCTCAGCGCGCCGACATTGGGCAGCGTCGTCGTGTCGCGACCTGTCAGCGTGGCGCGGCCTGCAGGCGCGGCCGGCGCGGGGCATTCCATCGGTTTCGTGTTCCAGGAGCCGACGCTGATGCCGTGGACCAGCGTGCGGGAGAATGTGCGGCTGCCGCTGAAGTTGTCCCATGCGCCGGCCAGGGAAGCGGCCGAGCGCGTCAGCGCGGCGCTGACCCTGGTGGGGCTTGCCGAGTTCGCCGACGCCTATCCGCGCGAACTGTCGGGTGGCATGAAGATGCGGGTCTCGCTGGCGCGCGCGCTGGTTACCGATCCCGACATCCTCCTGATGGATGAGCCGTTCGCGGCGCTCGACGAGATCACCCGTTTCAGGCTCAACAACGATCTGCTCGCGCTGTGGCGCAACTTGCGCAAGACCATCATCTTCGTCACCCATTCCGTGTTCGAGTCGGTGTATCTGTCGCAGCGGGTGATCGTGATGACGGCGCGTCCCGGCCGGATCGGCGCCGAGTTTCGCATCGAGGCGCCGGAGCCGCGGGCCGAGGCGTTTCGCACCTCCGCCGATTATGCCGGTTATTGCCGCACGGTTTCGGGAGCGCTGGCGCCCTCGTATCAGGGGCAGTCCGTCTGATGAACACCCTGCAACCACCGTCGTTGGCCGCCGGGCAGGCCAAGGTGGGCAGTCGCCCTCTTTTCCTGGCGCGCATACTGCTTCCGGTCATCGTGCTGGCGGCGGGCATCGCAACCTGGGAATTCGTGGTGCGGCTCCACGATATCCCGTCCTACGTGCTGCCGGCGCCCTCGGTCGTGTTCCAGACCCTCCTCGCCGACTGGCCGGTGCTGTCGCAGTCCCTGCTGACGACGCTGTTGACCACGCTCGAAGGGTTTCTGGCCGCCGCCGTCGGCGGCGTCGCGCTGGCGCTGTTGTTCAACCAGTCGAAGTGGCTGGAATATTCGCTGTTTCCCTATGCCGTGATCCTGCAGGTCACGCCGGTCATCGCGATCGCGCCGCTGCTCCTGATCTATCTGCCGCAGCAGACGGCGGTGGTCGCCTGCGCCTGGATCGTCGCATTCTTTCCGGTGCTGTCCAACACCACGCTCGGGCTGAACTCGGTGGACCGCAATCTGGCCGGCCTGTTTCAGCTTTACGGCGCGTCGAGGCTGCAGATGCTGCGGTATCTCAAACTGCCGGCGGCCCTGCCGTTCATCCTCGGCGGACTGCGGATCGCGGGCGGCCTGTCGCTGATCGGCGCCGTGGTGGCCGAGATCGCGGCCGGCTCCGCCGGCGCGGGTTCGGGGCTCGCCTACCGGATCGCAGAATCCGGCTATCGTCTCAATATTCCCCGGATGTTCGCGGCCTTGTTGTTGCTCTCCGCTGCGGGCATTGTCATTTATGCGCTGCTGGCGCTAACCTCGTATCTGGTGCTGCGGCGCTGGCACGAGAGCGCGATTGGAAAGGACAACTGATGGCTGCCGGTAGTATTTCTTCGGAGAAAGTCGATCTGCTGATTTACGGGCCGGGCAGACCCATCCTCCAGAACGGCTTTTCCGACCAGTTCGTCCTGCATACGGCCGAAACCAAGCACGACCTCGAGCGATTGGCGGCGGTGGCGGAGAAAGTCCGCGGCATCGCCGTGACCTACCACACGGTGAACGCCGATAAGTCGGCGCTGGCGATTTTTCCGAAACTCGAGATTGTCGCCTCCTTCGGAGTCGGCTACGACCACGTCGATTCGGCTTACGCCCGTGAACATGGTGTGGTCGTCACCAATACGCCTGACGTACTGACCGAAGAGGTCGCCGACGTCGCGATGGGTCTTCTGATCGCAACCCTGCGCGAGTTCGTCAAGGCCGACCGCTATCTGCGCTCCGGGCTTTGGAACACGCAGAACTATCCCTTGAGCGTCGGCTCGCTGCGCGACCGCAAGGTCGGCATCATCGGCATGGGCCGGATCGGTCAGGCGATCGGACGAAGGCTCGACGCCTCGCGCGTTCCCGTGGTGTATCATTCGCGCAGGCCCGCGGCCGACGTGTCGTACAAGCACTATCCCGACCTGATCGAAATGGCGAAGGCGGTGGATACGCTGATCGTGATCGTTCCCGGTGGAGCCGCGACGGCCAACCTCGTGAATGCCGAGGTGCTGAAGGCGCTGGGGCCGCGCGGGGTCGTCATCAACGTGGCGCGCGGTTCGGTGGTCGACGAACAGGCTCTGATCGCCGCGCTGAAATCGGGCACCATTCTGGCCGCGGGACTGGACGTCTTCGCCAAGGAGCCGGCGGTTCCGGAGGAACTGCGCGCCATGCAAAACGTCGTGCTGTTGCCACATATCGGCTCGGCTTCGGTGGTAACGCGCAATGCCATGGATCAACTGGTGGTCGACAATCTGAAAGCCTGGTTCGCCGGCAAGCCGCCGCTGACGCCGGTCGCGGAAACGCCGGTGAAGGGCCGCTGATGTCGGGACGTGGCTCTGGCATCGTGCTGCCGGCGCTGCTGGCACTGGTCGTCGGTGCGACGCCGGCGCGATCGCAGGACGCCGCGACCCTGAAGAAGGAAATGATCGGCCAGTGGGAGCTCTCGACCACCGAGCGCGGCAAGACCTGCGTCGTGACGCTGAAAGCCGATTCCTCACCGCAAGGCCTCAAGCTCGAACTGGAGCCTGGCTGCGCCGCGGCGCTGCCGTTCACCAAAGACATTGCCGCCTGGAACATCAAGGGACTGGATATTGTGCGGCTGCAGGATGCCGCCGGGCAGCCTGTCATCGACTTCACCGAAGTAGAGAGCGGGATTTTCGAAGGCCTGCGACAGGGCGAGGGCATCTACATCCTGCAGAACCTCGCCGCCGCCCGCGCGCTCGCCAAATCGATGGATCAGATGATCGGCGACTGGTCGATGGTGCGCGGCAAGGGTGTGGTGATCTGCGGCCTGACGCTGACCAATACCGAGGCTGACCAGGATAACTTCCAGGTGTTTCTGAAACCGAAATGCGATCCTGCAGTCGCAGCCTTCGCGCCGACCCAGTGGCGGCTCGAGCGGGGCCAGATGATTCTGATGTCGGCCAAAGGCGACGTCTGGCATTTCGAGGCCGACGACAATGCGCAATGGCGGCGGGTGCCCGACAGCGCCGATCCCCTGATCATGCTGCGGCAGTAGCTGATCAGGCGGACGAGCCGGCCCAGAATGGCCGAAATTCGCGGCAAATTCGCTTCCTGCGACGCAACGACCACGCTCGATCCATTGTCGCGGGTTTTGGCGGCCGGCAGCGCCCGTCTTTTTTTGCACGTTCGATGTCGATCCGCCGCCGGCTGGTTCGTCTTATCCCATTAGCGAGACAGTTCCGCAGGGGCCTTCTGCCCGCGGCTCGCACCAGAAGGAGCTCTCAACATGCGTTTCATGTCTTTGGTCACCTCCGCCCACACCGGGATGCCAACGCCTGAACTGATGGAGGCGATGGGCAAGCTTGCCGACCGCGAGATCAAGGCCGGCCGGATGATCGACATGGGCGGACTGATGCCGCTCGAGGCGGGCGCGCAGGTGCGCATCAAGGACGGCGAGCTCAGCGTGATCGACGGGCCTTTCGTCGAGGCCAAGGAAGTGATCGGCGGCTACGCGATCTTCGAGTTCCGCAACAAGGAGGAGGCGCTGGCCTCGGCGGTCGAGTTCATGCAGCTGCACAAGAAGCACATGCCGGGCTGGGAAGGGACCTGCGAGGTCCGCGCGATGGCCGGGCCGGAAGACACGGGGTGTCAGGCCGGACAGGTCGACGCGCTCGCTCACGCCTGATGCTTGCACCCGGAAAATCCAGCCGGCGGCCATGACGGCCGCCGGCATCGATCGCGCCCATCGCACAATCCTCGCGGTCTGGCGGATCGAACAACCGCGGCTGATCACCAGCCTGTCGCGGATGCTGCGCGACGTGCCGCTGGCGGAGGACCTGACCCAGGAAGCCTTGCTGGCGGCGCTGGAGCATTGGCCCGCGACTGGCGTGCCGGAAAGCCCAGGCGCATGGTTGATGGCGACGGCCAAACGCCGGGCGCTTGATCATTTGCGCCGTAGCCGGATGCTCGCGCGCAAGCACGGGTTGCTGGCGCTCGATATCGAGCAGGAGCAGCAGGCCATGCCCGACCTCGAGGCCGTGCTCGACGACGACATCGGCGACGAACTGCTCCGGCTGATCTTCACCGCCTGCCACCCGCGCCTGTCGCGCGAGGCCCGCGCCGCGCTGGCGCTGCGGATGATCTGTGGCCTGACCACCGGGGAGATCGCGCGCGCCTTCCTGCTGCCGGAGGCGACCATCGCCCAGCGCATCGTGCGCGCCAAGCGGACGCTGTCGGAATCCGGGCTGACCTACCAGACCCCGCGCGGCAGCGAACTCTCCGAGCGGCTGGCGTCGGTGCTGGAGGTCGTTTACCTCATCTTCAACGAGGGCTACACCGCTGCGCGCGGCGACCACTGGCTGCGCCCGCAGCTGTGCAACGAAGCGCTGCGCATGGCCCGCGTGCTCACCTCGATCGCGCCGCAGGAGCCCGAGGCGCATGGCATGCTGGCGCTGATGGAGCTGAACGCCTCGCGGACGGCGGCCCGCACCGATGCCGCGGGCGAGCCGATCCTGCTGCTGGAGCAGAACCGGACGCTGTGGGACCGACTACAGATTCGACGCGGGCTGCAGGCGCTTTCGCGCGCGCGCGAACTCGGCGGCGCCGGCGGCCCTTACGCCCTGCAGGCGGCGATTGTCGCCTGTCATGCGCAGGCGGACACGGCGGCTGCGACCGACTGGCCGCGCATCGCGGCATTGTATGCGAATCTGGCTTCGGTCGCGCGCTCGCCGATCGTCGAACTCAACCGTGCCGTGGCTGTCGGCATGGCCGAGGGGGCTGCAGCCGGGCTGGCGCTGGTGGATCGTCTGGCGCACGAGCCCGCGCTGAAAAATTATCACCTGCTGGGTAGCGTTCGCGGCGACCTCCTGCACAAGCTCGGCCGCCACGAGGAAGCGCGCGCCGCGTTCGAGGCGGCGGCGGAGCTTGCGGGCAACCGGCGCGAGCAGGAATTTCTCAGGCGGCGGGCCATCGAGGCGGGTCTCAACGATGCGGCCATCGACGGCAAGAGGCTCACCTGCTAATCTACCCACCGATCAGGCGGGAGCGCATTCTTATGCCGAAGCCAGAGATCATCGGTTCCGCACGGTCGACATACACGCGTGTGGTGCGCATGGTCTGCGAAGAAAAGGCAATCGAATATGTGCTGACGGAGACGCCGCTGGGCGCGCCGGAATTGCTTGCGATTCATCCCTTCGGCAAGATGCCGGTGCTGCGCCATGGCGACGTCGAACTGTTCGAATCCAAGGCCATCGCCACCTATCTCGATCGCAGCTTCGCCGGCCCGCCGGTCTTCCCGTCCGATCCCCGCCCCGCCGCGCTCGCCGAGCAATGGGTCTCGCTCGTCAACACGGTGATGGATCGCACCCTGATCCGGACGTATCTCCTGGCCTATATCGCCCCGAAGACATCAGATGGAAAGCCGGACCGTGGGGCGATCGAAGCCGTCATGCCGGCGGTGCGCGAGCAATTGGGAATTCTTGACAAGGCGGTTTCCAGCACCGGCTATCTCGTCGGCGACCGGTTCACCTTCGCCGACATCAATCTGCTGCCGATCCTCCATCGGGTCGGGCAATTTCCCGAAGGAGCCGAAGCTCTTGCTGCCGCCACGCATCTCGCCCGCTATTACGATCGACACGCGGCGCGGTCGAGTTTCAGGAGAACCGACCCGCCCTCCGGGCCGCCCGGGCGGGCCAAGCGAGACGCTGGATCCGCCGCAGTCCCTTGATGCTGGCATCGCCTCCACGCACCGACGACCGAGACCGAAAATACAGCGGTCACGGCAGCCTTGATCATGGTAGGGACGGGCAGCACCTGCAGGAGAACGAGCATGACCAGTTTCGAGCAAAAACCGCCTCCCGCGGTCGGCGCCTATTGGGTTAGGGAAGAGGATTATCCGGCGCTGCTGAAAATCTTCGATGATGGCGAGAACATGCCGCCGAGCTGGAAAGAGTGGCTGAAGATGGCCGAGGAAATGGAGCAGGGACTCAAGGCCTACGGACACGTCGTGCTGCGTGTTCCTGTCGACCCCGCCACATTTCCGGACTGGTGCGCCGCTCATGGCGTGCGCCCGGGCAGTGCCGGGCGCCGAAAATTCGTCGCGGCGGCGGTAACCGAGAGATACGGCAATCAAAACTGACCGATCCGTCTCTCGCGTCCCGTTGCCGGCCGTTGTCGCGGCGCGCCCCGGCCGGTCGGACCGGCCGGGGCATCGGGCGGAACGCTAGGCTGCCTGCGCCTGCCCTGCGCCGCCGATGGCATCCAGATGCGCTTTGAGTCCCGGCTCCAGTTTGAGGGCGGACGCAAGCTGCTCCAGCCAGTCGCGCTCCACCGGGGCGTCCGGATGGATCGCAAGCCGCGCCGCCGCATAGACCTCGGCCCTGAGCTCCGGCGAGTCCGCCGCCGCGGCCAGCTCTTCGATCGTGCTGGGGCGCATGATGGTCTGGCTGAGGAACAATTGCTCCTCCTGATTCAGGTCGCCGGCGCGCAGTTGCTGGCCGATCCGATCGTATTCGGCTGCATCGAGGTGACCGTCGGCCGTGGCCGCGGCAACCATGGCGCGCAGCAGCAAACGGGCCACGTCTGCCGATCGATGCTGTGGCGGAATCCACGCTTCCATGGATGAGGGTTGGGCCGCGTTCGGGTCGTGCGGTTGCGGCAACCCGCCGGCGAGCATGTCGGTGATGCTCTGCGGAACAATCGGCTTGCCTTGCCGGTGGTTCTGGTAGGCCTTGTAGGCCAGGCCACCGATCGCAGCGACGGCGCCGACCTGCACGACGGTTCCGGCGACTTCCCGCATGCGCTTGCTGCCGAACAGCATACTGGCCAGTCCGCCTGCGAGCGCTCCCGTTCCAAGCGCGCCGACATAGCCGCCGAGCCCGTTGGCCTGGTCGGACATCTGCTGCGCCGTGGGCCATTGCGAGCGGCCATAGGTTGTCGGCGCGCTACGTCCCGCAACCGTCGGCTCGCGATGGTTGGTTCCGCGTTGATTGGTGTCGTCCGGACCGGATTGGCCCAGGGCGCCGCCCATCACTTGGGTCAGCAGCTGGTTGATGTCGATCATCATGGTCTCCCTTCGTAAGCCGGGCCCTGCGCGCGGCGTGGTTGATATGGAAACGCTCTTGCGGATTGCCATCGCCGGGCACGGCGCAAATGGCAGCGATCGGAAATCTCAATAACCAGTGCCATGGACGTGCCGCGCGCTACTTTTCGATGTATTCCGGCAGTGGCGCTCCGCCCGCCGGGTCGCCGCGGGCGGATCGGTCGGTGAGGACGGATCGCGTTTTCCAGAGCGAGAACAGGACGCCGCCCGCCAGCAGGCCGAAGGTGACGCCGAGCGAGATCGCCGGATCGATCTTGCCGTAGATCAGGTTCACGAAGATCTTGGAGCCGATGAACACCAGCACCAGCGCCAGCGCGTACTTCAAGTAGTGGAACCGGTGCACACTGGCGGCGAGCGCGAAGTAGAGCGCGCGCAGGCCGAGGATCGCAAAGATGTTCGAAGTATAGACGATGTACGGATCGGTGGTGATGGCGAGCACCGCGGGGACGCTATCGACGGCAAAGATGAGGTCGGCTACCTCGACCAGGATCAGCGCGACGAACAGCGGCGTCGCAAACAGGACCGGCCTGCCGGTGGCCGGATGCGGCTCGCGTGAAAAGAACGATTCGCCGCGCAGTCCGTCCGTGAGACGCAGATGCCGGCGCAAGAAACGAAGCATCGGCCCCTCGGCGAGGGCAGCGGGCTTGTCGGCGATCAGCAACATCTTGATCCCCGTCAGGATCAGGAAGCCGCCGAAAAGGAACAGCACCCAGCTGAACTGCGCGACCAGTGCCGTGCCGAAGCCGATGACGATCGCGCGCAGCACGATGACGCCGAGAATCCCATAGAACAGAACGCGGTGCTGCAAATGCCGCGGTACTGCGAGGGTGGCGAAAATCAGCGAGATGACGAAGACGTTGTCGAGCGAGAGGCTTTTCTCGACCAGGAAGGCCGTCAAATAGTCCATTCCCGACTCGGCGCCCATGGTCCACCAGGTCCACGCCCCGAAAAGCAGTGCGACGGTTATATAGCCCGCCGACAGCAACAGGCTCTCGCCGACTGGAATCTCCCGAGCCTTTCGGTGCAGAACGCCGAGATCGAAGGCGAGCAGCGCGGTGACGAGGCCGCCGAACAGCAGCCATGCCCACAACGGTGTGCCGAAATAGTCAATATACAGGAAAGATACGGGTTCCAAGTGATGCTCCAGATGCCGACCGTCATTCGCGGGGCATGTCTGGGATCCGACATCGCAGCATGTTTTCGCTGCCAGAGGGGCCCGAATCCGATGCACTTCATTGACGCGTGTCATCACGGACCGCAATCGAAAAGCGAAGCTATTGGCTTCTTCAATGAAGCTCATTTGCATTCACGCAGGCGCTGCCTCGCGCTGGCGCTGCGCCAGGATCGACATAGGTGAATTACGTAGAGGCGGTCGTTCGGCGCGCCTCAGGTGATGAGCGCTCGCGGTGTCCGGTTCCCGGAACCGGCAGTCGAGGGGTTGATCCGGAATCATGCGTTCGTCCTGCTTGCACATCGCTTCGACGTTGATCGCCGGCGTCGAGTTCAGGCAGCTCGCAGACCACGCAGTCCCAGCCGTCGTTGAACGGTTTCACGATCAGTCCTCGGCAAGGTGACAAGATGGCCTATGAAGTTCAGGCGCCATACGCGATCCGGCAATTCGAGGTCGAGACATGGTTCACCGTGAGAATCTTTGGATTCGACGTTGAATTCACCAACGTCTCTTCCGCGATGTTGGTGACGGTATTCGTCATCAGCGCGTATTTGTGGCTGGCGCTGAGAAGGTCGACCATTGTACCGAATCGTCTCCAGGCAGGGGTTGAAATCGTCTACGACTTCGTCGCGAAGACGGTGATCGATACTGCGGGTTCGCAGGCGAAGGCTCACATACCCTTCGTGTTCTCGATCTTCATATTCATCCTTGTCGGCACGCTGATCGGGCTAACGCCGATGAAGGAGACGTTCACGACGCATCTCATCATAACGGCCGCGCTGGCTCTCGCCGTCTTCGTCTACATCATCATTGTCGGACTGCGCCTGAACGGCATGTCGTTCTTCCGGCAATTCCTGCCTGGAGGAACTCCGTTGTGGCTGGCGCCGCTGATCGTTCTCATCGAACTGATCTCGTACCTCGCCAAACCGATTACGCTGGGGGTGCGGTTGTTTGCGAACATGTTCGCCGGGCACATGCTGATCAAGCTGTTCGCGGACTTCGCGGCAATGATGGTTGATCGCCTCGGAACAGTCGGGATCGTGACCGCCCTGGCGCCGGTTGCGATGATGGTGGTCTTCCTGATGTTCGAGATCCTGGTCGTCCTGATTCAATCCTACATCTTCATCCTGCTCACCAGCGTCTACCTGCGTTCATCGATCCACGCTCACTAACCCTACAGGCAAAGGAAGTATTCATGTCCGACTTAGCAGTAAAGTATCTGGCGATCGCCTTTGCGATGTTGCCGCTCGCGGCAGTCGCGCTTGCGCTTGGCCGGATATTCGGTGAATGGATCAGCTCGGTTGCGCGGAATCCGGGCGCCCGCGATGCGGTTCAGCAGACCGGCCTGCTGGGTTTCGCGCTCACCGAGGCCATCGCGCTTTTCGTTCTCATTCTCGTTCTGATCATGATGTTCGTCATCTGAGGTGCAGGATGCACGGATTGAGGGATTTCGACCCCTTCCGCCATCACTGCCAGCGCCCGGGGGTCTAATGATCCGGGTGTTGGGACAGTATGTGCCGCGCCGGCGGACCTTGGCCCGACCCGGGCCGAGGCCGGCGGCCCGCACAAGCCAGGTTCCCTTTGATACCTTTAGCCGCAACGTCCCTGTGCTTCCCCAGTTCCCCGGCCGCATGATAGTCTCCGCGCCGACCGGTCATCGGAAACTGTATGAAGATGACAAGCCGTTGAACTGGAGCCCGCTTGCTGTTTCCGACCGATCTCACGTCATTCCTCGAACTCATTCGCCAGCACGGCGATGCCGTCTACACCCTGGTGTTCGCGTGGACGGCTTCGCACGCCCTGTTGTTCACGCTGTTTGCCGGTTACGCGGCGCATTCGGGGGCGCTGAGCTTCGGCACGCTCGTCATGGTCGGCTGGTTCGGCAGCTTCACCGGCGATGTCATACGTTTCTGGATCGGGCGGCGTTATGGCACCCGATGGCTCGGGTCCTACCCCCGGCTCGAACGCGCCGTGCAGACCGCGGCCCGGCTGGCTGACCGTCACTATATCTGGATGATCCTGCTGCATCGCTATCCGCACGGCATTCGCGGCGTCGCCGGAATCGCCTATGGGATATCGCAGCTGCCCTGGTCGACCTTCCTGGCGCTCAACTTCGTCGCGGCGGGCGTATGGTCGTGCGCGATCGTCTCGATCGGCTATGGCTTCGGCCAGGTCTCGGAGAAGGTCATGAGCGACGCCTCTTCGGGCCTCGGCTTCGTGATGCTGGCCGCGTTCCTCGGCGCCTCCTGGATCCTGAGCAAGAGGCTCGAGCGCGCGGTCGAGCAGACCTGACGCGGGAGATGCAGCTTCCCGCCGCGGATCGGAACCATCAAATCAACTTCATGCCCTTCAAACTGGCATGCCCGTTCTTGCCGACGATGATGTGATCGTGCACCGATATCCCGAGCGGATTCGCGATATCGACGATCGCCTTGGTCATCCGGATGTCGGCCTGCGACGGCGTCGGGTCGCCGGAAGGATGGTTGTGCACCAGGATGAGCGCGGTGGCGGACAGTTCCAGCGCGCGCTTGATCACTTCCCGCGGATAGACCGGGGTGTGGTCGACGGTGCCGGTCTGCTGCACCTCGTCCGATATCAGCTGGTTGCGCTTGTCGAGAAACAGGATGCGAAACTGCTCCTTGTCGGCGAATGCCATGCTGGTGCGGCAATAATCGATGACGTCGTTCCAGGACGACAGTGCGATGCTGCGCCTGATTTCGCCCCTGGCGATACGGTGTGCGGCGGCAGCCATCAGCTTGAGTTGGGTGACCGACGCATCCTTGATTCCATCCACCTCGCGCAGCCGTGCTTCCGGGGCATGAATGACCTCCGCAAAGGAACCGAATTTCTTCAACAGCGCCTTTGCCAGCGGCTTGGTATCGCGCCGGGGCAGCGCCGGGAACAGCGCCATTTCAAGCAATTCATAGTCGCTCAGCGCCTCCGGCCCGGCGCCGTAAAAACGTTCGCGCAGCCGCTCGCGGTGGCCGTGATAATGCGGCGTCTCCGCGGGCTGGTCCTGGGTCTTGCTGATCTTGCCGGGCATCGGCGAAGAGCATGCCGCGCCGGCCGGGTTTTGCAACTCCGAAAATCGGCGGTTCGTCCGGCACTTGGATAGAGGAAGGCGCCGCGAGGGCGGCGCCTTCCTTGTTCAGATCAGTCCGGCAGGGTTACGCCTTCACGGCGGCGAACGCATAGCCGTTGCCGTCCTTCGACAGCGTGCCGACGTTGGGGAAGCCGAAGTGATAGCCGGCGATCATGCCTTTCTCGGCAATCACGCGATCGAAGAAGGCGCGGCGGGTGGCCTCCGCCTTCGGGCCGTCGGAATCGAACATCGAGTACCAGCCGGGATTCTTGACGAACAGCTGATGGATGCCAGTGACGTCGCCCTGGATGAACAATTGCTGTCCGCCCGAAGCCACCAGGAACGACGTGTGTCCAACGGTATGGCCGGGCGTCGCAATGGCGCGCACGCCGGGGGCAACCTCGGCGCCGTCGACAAACTGCTTGATGTTCTTCCAGGTCGGGAAGGTCGACTGGATGCGCCGCGCATTGGGGCGGGCCGCTTCGGGAAGCTTGTCCACCAGCGCCGGATCGGTCCAGAACTTGTATTCGACCTCCGGCATCAGGATTTCCGCATTCGGAAATACCTGCGCGTTGGTTTCCTTCACCCACAGGCCGGAGATATGGTCGGGATGGAAATGCGAGATGACCACCGTGGATACGGTCGCGGGATCGAGCCCGGCCGCCTTCATGTTGTCGGCGAGCTTGCCCACGGTGGGCGGACCGTTGCCGCCGAATCCGGTGTCGAACAGCACGACCTTGCCGCCGGTTCTGATCGCGGTGACCGTGAACGGGTTGTCGAACTTGTCCGGGCCGATTCCGCTCGCGGTGAGAGCCTTCTTGATGTCGTCCATCGAAGCGTTCTTGATGAAGCCTTCCGCGAGGACGCGCTCGATACTGCCATCATGCAGGCTGAAGACCTCGATGTCGCCGACCTTGTATTTGAGGCTGTCGGCGGCGCGCTGTGCCTGCGCCGCGCCGATAAACGATACCGGTCCCTTGAGTCCGAACACGAGTGCTGCTCCGGCGCTTCCGAGAACCAGATCGCGGCGTGAAATCTCGAACATGCCCAATCTCCCTTGTTTTTGCCCATCGGAGCCCCTCTCACGGGGGACGATGTCTCAGTGACTTACACCGCTTCGTCTGGGCTATTCCCCGTTGCGAATCATTCTCAATGGGAGACGCCTCGCCGGGGCGCAGCGAAGGGACCGGTCCGGCCGGCCCGGCTGCTTCCGGATCGCCTCCGGCGCGACTTCATCGCGGCCCCGACGCCATCTTCAGCTGGATGGATTCCGACCATACGACATTGCCCGGCTCGCGCCCGCCGAGAATCGAAAGCAACAGCGCCGTCTTGTCGCTGATGTTCTCGAACGACCGCATCACGCCGGGCGGGCAGCAAATGCCGTCGAGGTAGTTCAGCTCGACACTGTCCTCACCGTCAGTCCCCCATGTCACGCGCCATTTTCCAGTCAGGCAGATGAAGGTTTCCTCGGTATCGTGCGAATGCAGCGTTCTGATCGGCTATACCAACTACGAAAAGAAACGTGAGGAACGGCTGATCGCCGAGTTGCTGCAGCGCCGTCCCGAAGCGATCGTGGTCGTTGCCGACGGTCATTCGGCGCGATCTCGGGAAATCCTGCTTGGGGCCGGAATTCCGATCGTGCATCTCTGGGGTTGGCCAAACCGTCCGATCGGACACGTCGTCGGGTTCTCGAATGAGAATGTCGCCGGCGAAATCGCGCGCTTTCTGACCGAGCGCGGCTATCGCCGGCCCGCTTATCTCGGCGAAACAGATGACGAGGGAACGCGTGGTGCCCGCCTCAGGCGGGGGTTTACCGAAACGATCAAGCAACTGAAACTTGGACCCATCAGGGTCTTTGATTACAAGCCGCCCCCCTTCAGCATGCTGCAGGGGCGCGCGGCCCTTCCGCTCATGCTGAAGCGCTGGCCGGACATCGACGCCATCGTGTGTGTTTCCGATCCATGCGCCTTCGGCGTCCTCACCGAGGCGCAGGCCATGGGTCTCGGCGTCCCTGCGCAACTGGCTGTCGTCGGCTTTGGTGACTTCGAGGTGTCGCGATGCTGCACACCGGCCTTGACGACGGTGGCGGTCGATAGTGCGCGTATCGGACGCGAAGCCGGACAGCTCCTGATAGAGGTGTTGGCTGAGGTTTCGACGGGAACGACCAGGCAGGATCATCGTCGCGTGAAGGTCGATGCAATCTTAACGCCTCGAGGCACGACGCGTTAGAGAAGATCTCGAAAGCTTTGGGCCCGGCCCCAAATCAGGCCGCGACCGGCGGCTTCTCGGCGTGGCGCTGCGACAGCGTGAAGATCTCGACTCCGGTCGCGGTGACGCCGACCGAATGCTCGAACTGCGCCGACAGCGAACGATCGCGCGTGACCGCGGTCCAGCCGTCGGACAGGATTTTCACGTGCGGCTTGCCGAGATTGATCATCGGCTCGATGGTGAAGAACATGCCGGCCTTCAGCGTCACGCCTTCGCCGGGCCGTCCCACATGGATGATGTTGGGCTCGTCGTGAAACATCCGGCCGAGACCATGGCCGCAGAAGTCTCGCACCACGCTCATGCCCTGCGGCTCGACGAAACTCTGGATGGCGTGGCCGATGTCGCCGGTGGTGGCGCCCGGCTTCACCGCCGCGATGCCGCGCATCATCGCTTCATAGGTCACCTCGATCAGCCGCTCGGCCTTGCGGGCGATCGGGCCGATCGCATACATCCGGCTGGAATCCCCGTACCAGCCGTCGACGATGAAGGTGACGTCGACATTGACGATGTCGGCTTCCTTCAGCACCCGGTCGCCGGGCATGCCGTGGCAAACCACATGGTTGATCGAGGTGCAGGTCGAATAGCGGTAGCCGCGATACATCAGCGTGGCGGGATAGGCGCCGTGGCTGAAGGCGAAGGCGCGGACGAACCCGTCGATGACGGACGTCGGCACGCCTGGTTTGACGACATCGGTGAGCTCATCGAGGCATTTCGCCACCAATGCGCCGGCCTTGCGCATGCCGGCGAATCCGCTCTGCCCATGCAGCTTGATCTGTCCGGTCTTGCGCAAGGATGTATCTGTGGCTTCGATATAGCTCATGGGCGGATCGTGTCTGGGCGGGAGGCGGTTTGAACGCCTAATTTAGTGATCGGAGCGGTCAGTGCAAGCCAGGGTTGGTACGATACCCGGGGGAGGCTCGGGCGCGGGGGTCGGGCGGAAGCCGCGTCATACACGACAAATGCTGGTCCTGCGGCGAAATCATCCATTCGGCACCTCTACCGTGGTTTCGACCGGCAGGGCTCCGCCGCGGATGCGGATTTCGCGCACCGGATAGGGCACGCGAATGCCCTCGCGCTTGAAGGCTTCCCACAGCGCCAGCATCACCTCGCTTCTGACATTGTCCATGCCGTCGGGCTCGGCGATCCAGAAGGTCAGGGAAAATTTCATCCCGGCTTCGGTGAATTCGATCAGGATGCAGTTCGGCGGCTTGGTCTTGATGGCGCGCGAGGCGGCCGCGGCGATATCGATCGCCAGCTTACAGACCAGCCGCGGGTCGGCGTCGTAATTGGTGCCGAAACCGATCTTCACCAGGGTATTCTTGTCGGTGTAGGTCCAGTTGGTGACCATTTTCGTCACCAGATCCTCATTCGGGATCAGGAATTCGCGGCCGTCGCCGGCGGCCACCGAAATGTAGCGCGTCTTCATGGCGCTGATGCGGCCCGAGCTGTCGCCGATGGTGACCAGATCGCCCGGCTTCACCGACTTGTCCGCCAGCAGGATGATGCCGCTGACGAAGTTGGCGACGATCTTCTGCAGGCCGATACCGATGCCGACGCCGACCGCGCCGGTGAACACCGCCAGCGCCGAAAGGTCGATGCCCACCGTGCTGATGGCGACCGTTATGGCGAACACCATCAATCCGATCCGGATCATCTTGACCAGCAACACCTGGACCGACGGCGTCAGGTCGCTGGAGCGGGTGATGCGGCCTTCGATGAAATTGCTGGCGAGGTTGGTCAGCCACAATGCGAGCAGCAGAAGCGCGCCGAACTTGATCAGCAGCAGCGGCGTCAGCCGCAGGCCGCCGAATACGATCGAAACCGAATCGAGCGCCTCGACGACCGGATCGAGCTGGCCGATGATGCTGAGCGCCGCCAACGTCCATGCCGACAGCGACACCAGGCGGACGATGAAGGCGTTGCGGATCAGCGCCGTCACGAGCCGAATCAGCAGCCAGGCGAGCGCAAGCTTGGCGGCGACCGCGAGCAGATAGCTGCGGCTCGGCCAGGTCGACGTCATCATGGTTACGCGCGCCAGCATCATCAGCAGCGCAAACACCGCCGTTGGCGCGCTGCCTGCCAGTACGCGTATGAACAGGCGGAACGGAGCCGGCCAGCCCATGGCCACCGAGGTGACATCGACCTTGGCGCGGACCGCGGCGCCGGCGGCGAATGCAAGCCCTGCCGCGGCCAGGATCAGCCCCAGTTGCAGATAGAACCAGGGCGAGGTCACCTCCGCGCCGATCGAACGCGCCGCGGCGAGCAGGAATTCGGTGATGCCGTTCAAGTCCATCGTCAAGATCTCATCGCAGGCGGGTCATCAGGCAAGTTTGATTCGAATAACCGGCAGATTCACACAATGGCGACGCTCGCGCCATCGATACGACGTCTCGGTTGACGTGGGTTAAGGCCGGTAAATCGGGCGCTTCGCTGCTGGCATGAGAAATGGGTTGGCGTCGAACTGTGGCGACGATAAGGATGCAAGTGCAGTTATTCTGCAATGGTTTCCGGAGGTTCATGGCTTCTCTCGACTCGGTCAGCATAGCCATTCTGCTCGGCGCTGTTCTGGTGATGGCCGGCATTCTGTCGAGCCTGCTCGCGCTGCGATTCGGTGCCCCGCTGCTCCTGGTGTTCCTGTTCATCGGCATGCTGGCCGGCGATTCCGGCCCCGGGCAACTGGGATTCGACGACGTCCGCACCACCTATCTGGTCGGGTCGGTGGCGCTGGCCCTGATCCTGTTCGACGGCGGCCTGAGAACCCGCTTTCAGAGCATTCGCACGGTGCTGGCGCCGTCGATGATGCTGGCGACGGTCGGGGTGCTGGTGACCGCGCTGATCACAGCGCCGGTCGCCAAATACGCGCTCGACCTGAACTGGTCCGAGGCGCTGCTGGTCGGCGCCGTGGTGGCGTCGACCGATGCCGCCGCGGTGTTTCTGCTGGTCCACGCGCAGGGCTTGCGCCTGCGTCCCCGCGTCGGCGCGACGCTCGAGGTCGAATCCGGCACCAACGATCCGTTCGCGGTGTTTCTGACGCTGGTGCTGGTCGAACTGATAACGATCGGCGAAAGCTCGCCCTGGCAGATCGCGCTGCAATTTGCCCGCGAGGCCGTGCTCGGCGCCATCATCGGCGTGGTCGGTGGCCGCCTCGTGGTGCTGGGGCTGAACCGGGTGGCGCTGCCGCAGGGGCTGCACGCGCCCTTTGTCGCCACGGCCGCGCTGGTGATTTTCGGCACCGCGCAGATATCGCATGCCTCGGGATTTCTCGCGGTCTATCTCGCCGGCATCATCATCGGCAACCGGCCGACCCGCGCGCACAACTCGGTCGTCACGTTTCTCGACGCCGCGACCTGGCTGGCGCAGATCGTGATGTTCGTCCTGCTCGGCCTGCTGGTGTCGCCGCAGCGGCTGGTGAGCAGCATCGGTCCGGCCGTGGTCGTGGCGGTGGTGCTGATGCTGGTGGCGCGGCCCGTCGCGGTGTTTATCTGTCTGGCGCCGTACCGCTTCAACTGGCGGGAAAAGATATTCATCGCCTGGACCGGCCTGCGCGGCGCGGTCGCGATCTTTCTGGCTTCGATTCCGATGCTGGTCGGCCTGTCGAAGGCCTACCTCTATTTCGACGTGGCTTTCGTCGTCGTCCTGATCTCGCTGCTGCTGCAGGGCTGGACGCTGGGCGTCGCCGCCCGGCGGCTGCATGTCGCGCTGCCGCGCGCCGACCGCGGCCCGCGCCGCGTCGAGCTCGATCTGCCCGGCCAGCTCGAGCAGCAACTGGTCGGCTATTCCGTCCGCCCGAAAAGCCTGTATTTCCGGCGCGGCCTCATTCCATCGTGGTCGAAGCCGACGCTGGTGATCCGCGACCAGCGGATCCTGTCGCCCGCCGAGGCCGATCCGGTCGCCCCCGGCGATTACATCTATCTGCTGGCGCCGCCGGAAAAGGCCGAGGCGCTGGACCGGTTCTTCGTCGACATGCCCCAGAGTTCGGCGCCCGATCCGCATCTGCTCGGCGACTTCATGGTGTCGGGGGAACACACGCTCGGCGAGGTTGCCGGAACCTACGGCGTGGCGGTGGATGAAGAGCAGGCGAAGCTGACGCTGGCCGATTATTTCGACATTCATCTCGACCACGCGCCGAAGGAGGGCGCGGAACTGGTGCTCGACTCCATCGTTCTGGTGGCGCGCAGCATCGGCGGCGGGCGGGTCAATGTCGTCGGCCTGCGCCTGCCGGAGGATGTGGAAGACACCGCGCCGTTGACGCGGCTGGCGCGGTTCAGGCGCCAGCTGTCGGAGGTGTGGTCGCGGGTGGCCGGGGTTTGATCTTTTTCCCTTGTCCTGCAGATCCAGCACCCGCGGCGGGACGATCTCGCCCTCTTTGCCGAGGATGGCCACGCAACAACGGATCGGGGCTCGCTGCAGCGTGCATCCAAGCCGGCAAATTTCGCAAGACCGAGGCTTCCGTCCCCTTGAAACCAGATTGGCATTTTCTAGTTTATGGCGTGCCGCGACCAGCGGTCCGGGCGCCCTTCGGGGCCCGGCGGAGACGGGCGCCGGAGATGTCCGGAGCCTGCTCGTACCCATCTTGCTCAAAGGAGGATTTGGCTATGAGGACTACCTACGATTTTGCTCCCCTTTGGCGGTCGACCATCGGCTTTGACCGTCTTTTCGACCTCGTGGATGCCGCGCAACAGGCCGGCACGGAGGATAATTACCCACCGTGCAACGTCGAGCGCCTGGGCGAAGACCGCTACCAGATCTCGCTGGCTGTCGCCGGTTTCTCGCCGGACGAAATCGCGATCACCGCGGAACAAAGCGTGCTGACGGTAGAAGGCCGGAAAACCGAGAAGCAACAGCGCGAATTCCTGCACCAGGGAATTTCGTCGCGGCCTTTCAGGCGGCAGTTCAATCTGGCGGACTATGTCCAGGTCAAGGGAGCGGCGTTTGACAACGGCTTGCTCCAGATCGAACTGGTCCGCGAGGTCCCGGAGGCCATGAAGCCGCGTCGGATTTCCATCGCAGCTTCGTCCGCTTCGAACGTCCGGCAGATCGACGGCAAAGCCGCCTGACCGCGTCGCTGCACTTTCATATCATCGAACTGGCTTCCGCGGCGGCGGGTCCGCGGCGGAAGTCGCTTGATTGAAGGAGAATACACCATGGCTATCAAGGATCTCATTCCCTGGAATAACAGGGGACGCGAGGTCGGCATTCACCGCGGAACCGACGTGAATCCGTTCGTTGCACTTCATCGCGAAATGAATCGCATGTTCGACGATGTATTTCGCGGGTTCGATCTTGCACCGTTCGGACCCACCCCAGCATCGAACGGGTTTGGGTGGCCTCAGATCGACATCGACGAGACGGACAAGGAGGTGCGCATCACCGCTGAGCTGCCCGGTCTCGACGAGAAGGACGTCAGTCTTGAAATGTCAAATGGGGTTCTTTCGATCTGCGGCGAGAAAAAATCGGAATCGGAAGACAAGGCCCGCCGTTTGAGCGAGCGGTATTACGGCCGATTCGAACGGCGAATACCGCTGGAGGACGTCGATGAGGACAAGACCTCGGCCACGTTCAAGAATGGCGTATTGACCATCACGGCGCCGAAATCCGCCGAGGCGAAGGCCAACGTCCGCCGCATCGCGATCAACCGCAGTGGCTGACACCAACAGACGCTCGGGCGCTCAACTGTGAGCGCCCGAGCGAAAAGATGCGGCAAAAGCCGCGCCCCGCAAACGCGCCGCCGATCAGTAGGCATCGCAAGGAGACGCCAGGTGGTCAAGGAACGCAGGAGCGCAGAGGAGTTGCGGCGAATGATGCTGGCGGCTGCCCGCCAGAGCGGAGATTGCAGCGAATTGGAAGATCTTTTCATATTTGGTCCTGCGCCACGGCCCGATGCCAATTGGGGCTTCGGCATCGCTGGCAAGGACAACAAGGTATCCGTGGCCTGCTACACGCGCCTCAACCGGATCGCCAGCGAGCTTCAGCAGGAGTTTGAACTGCACCCGGTCAAGGCGGCCCGACGCGAGATCGAGGCGAGAGTCTGGTCCTTGATCCATGACCATCCGACGCTCAAGGCCTCGCTGTCGCAGGCCGGTGGCGCCTACGAAATCACCACGTTCAGGAAAGTGGAGGGTCGGCCCAATTGGACGATGGAACGGAATACCGACGATCGGCTGGCCAAAGCGGCCTTTGAACGGGTTGTCCGGTCGGTTCAAACCCAGATTGAGTTGGAATGAGCGGTTTGCAGCGGCCTGGGCAGCGGCGATATCAGGCCGGCGATGCCGTCCCCGGCAGCATCTCCGGCCCGCCGAACGCGATCACCCGTCCGCGCCGGAGCATCACCACCTGCGTCGCCAGCTGGCGCATTTCGCCGGAGTCATGACTGACATAGACCATCGGCACATTGGCCTCGTCGCGCAGCCGCACCAGATAGGGCAGGATCTCCACCTTGCGTTCCTCATCCAGCGACCCCATGGGCTCGTCGAGCAGCAGCAGCCGCGGTTGCGCCAACAGCGCCCGCCCCAGCGCCACGCGCTGACGCTCGCCGCCGGACAGCCGGCCGGGACGGCGGTCGAGCAAATGGCCGATGTCGAGCAGGTCGGTGACGCGCGCATGCTGGGCGGGATCTTCGGCAAGCCGGTTCATGCGCCGCCCGTAGTCGAGATTCTGCCTGATATCGAGATGCGGAAACAGCCGCGCGTCCTGGAATACGTAGCCGATCCGGCGGCGATGCGCCGGGATGTGCACACCGTCAGCGGTGTCGTCGAGCGTCTCGCCGTCGATGGCGATGATGCCGCGGTCGGGCCGCAGCAAGCCGGCGATCATGTTGATCAGCGAGGTCTTGCCGGCGCCGGAGGCGCCGAACAGGCCGGTTACGCGTCCCTCGCTGGCGAACGCGGCTTCGATGGCGAATTCACCGAGCTGCTTTGAAACGTCAACGCGCAGCATGATCAGTTCCCATGCAGGCGCTTGGTGGCGCGCCGGGCGAACCATTCGGAGCCGACCAGCGCGGCAAGCGCGATCACGATCGATACCACCACCAGCCGCAGCGCCGCGGCATCGCCATCCGGCGTCTGGATCAGCGAATAGATAGCGGAGGAAATGGTCTGGGTTTCGCCCGGGATGTTCGACACGAAGGTGATGGTGGCGCCGAACTCGCCGATCGCCTTGGCAAAGCCGAGCACCATGCCGGCCAGCACGCCCGGCAGCGCCAGCGGCAGCGTGATGGTGAGAAACACCCGCCACGGCGATGCGCCCAGGGTCGCCGCGGCCTGCTCCAGCCGCCGGTCCACCGCTTCGATCGACAGCCGGATCGGCCGCACCAGCAGCGGGAACGACATGATGCCGCAGGCCAGCGCTGCCCCGGTCCAGCGAAACGCGAACACGATGCCGAAATGGTCGGCGAGCCAGGCGCCGATCACGCCGCGCCGGCCGAACGTCAGCAGCAGGAGATAGCCGGTCACGACCGGCGGCAGCACCAGCGGCAGATGTACCAGCGCATCCACCAGCGACTTGCCCCAGAAGTCCCGCCGCGCCAGCAGCCACGCCAGCGCGATGCCGAGCGGCGTCGCCACCAGTGTCGCAACCGCGGCGACCCGCAGCGAAAGCTGGATGGCGGTCCATTCCGTGGGGGAGAGTTCGAACACGCGGCTCAGGTCGTCGGGGTGACGAGAAACGTGAAGCCATGTTTCTCGAAGATGGTTTTGGCTGCGGCCGAGCGCAGGAAGGCGAGATAGGAGTCGGCTTCCGGCTTCGCGGCCGCCGTCGCCGCCACGGGGTAGATGATGGCGGGGTGGGATTCGGCGGGAAAGGTGCCGACGATTCTGACGCCGGGTTCGACCCTGGCGTCGGTCGAATAGACGATGCCGAGCGGCGCCTCGCCGCGCGCCACCAGCGTCAGCGCCGCGCGCACGCTCTCGGCCATCGCGAATTTCGGCTCCGCCGCCTGCCAGGCGCCGAGTCTCTGCAGCGCTGCCTTGGCGTATTTGCCTGCCGGAACCGCCTTGACATCGCCGGTCGCGATCCTGCCGTCGCCGGCGAGTCTTGAAAGATCAAAGCCCGGGCCGATCGCGATGTTGCCGGTCTTCGATTCCTTCGGTGCAATGAGGACGATACGGTTGCCGAGCAGGTTGATCCGCGTCGGCTCGTTGATGGTCTTCTTCGCGACCGCATACTCCATCCAGTCGGTATCGGCGGAGACGAAGATATCCGCCGGCGCGCCCTGTTCGATCTGTTTGGCCAGTGTCGAACTGGCGGCATAGCTGGCGACGATCCTGACGCCGGTTTTGGCAGCATAGGCGGCGTCGACTTCATCGAGCGCGTTCTTCATCGAAGCCGCGGCGAACACGGTGAGGCTCTTGTTCTGCGCCAGGGCCGGAGCATGGACCGCTCCGCACAGCACGGCGCAGGCGACGAAGATTGCGGCAGGCCGATGCATCGTGGCGCTCCATGCGTCTTTCGCAGCGCGCTTTCTCGCGCAAGTCGGGCGGTGATGATGGAATGCGACAGCGGGAAGCGCCGTTCCGGCCATCCGGCGGACTTACGATCCGTCCGGATATCGCGGGCTTGACCCTACAGCATCGTCGGACCGAGGCAAAGCCTCTGCGCCACGGGCTATTGCTTCGCGTCCGGCGCGGCCAGCACCGCTTGGCAGGCCTCGGGCAGCTGTGCCAGCGTCATTGGCGGGCGCGGCTTCGGCGGCACCGTCGGCGGCTTCGGGAAGAGGGTGGATTCCCTGAACCAGTAGGCGAGATCGTCGGCGCTGCAGCCCTCGCCCTCGGTCGGCTCCTGCTGGCTCTCGCATTGGCCGCTGCCCGGCGGGCATTTGATGCGGATGTGGAAGTGATAGTCGTGGCCGTACATCGGCCGCACCTTGGGCAGCCAGCTGCGGTCGCCCGTGGCTTCGCGGCACAGCGCCTTCTTGATCGCGGCGTTGACGAAGATGCGCTGCACGCTCGGTTCGCGGGCCGCGGCGCGGATCACGCTGAGATGGCTCGGCGTCCACACCGCGGGATCGATGTCGAGCCGGTCGGGACGCACCATCATCACCGCCGACATTTCCTCGCGCTCGTTGCGCGACAACTGCCGGTTCGGCATCGGCGTCAGCCAGATGTCGGCGTCCAGCCCGGCTTGATGGCTGGCGTGCCCGGTCAGCATCGGGCCGCCGCGCGGTTGCGACATGTCGCCGACCAGGATTCCCGGCCAGCCGGCCTCCTTGCGCGCCCGCGCCGCCAGCCGCGCCACCAGCGCGACCATGTCCGGATGCCCCCAATTGCGATTGCGCGACAGCCGCATCACCTGCCAGCTCTCGCCATTGATCGGCAGCGCTGCCGCGCCGGCGATGCAGCCCTTGGCGTAGAAGCCGACCACCCGCGTCGGCATTGCCGCCGGCAGCACCTTGCGGCCGAACAGCTCCTTGGCGCCCAGCTTGGGATCGTTGGGATTGGCCAGCGGCGGCAACGGCTTTGGATTGACGCTGCCCTTGTCCTGCGCCGACGCCGGGGTGGCGGCGACGAAGGTTGCGGCTATCAGCAGGAGGGTGAGAATCAGGCGGGCATTCATCGGGTCACTCTATAGCCTGAGCTTAGCACGAAACAGGCAGCCGGCGAAAAGCCGCCTCGTACGGCGGGCCACGGTTCCCGCTCGGGACCTTTGGCGAAGCTGGCGCGGCCCGGCAATCCCCCGATCGGGATCTCGGACTGACGTGTTCTTAACCGTCCGATAACCGTGTCCTGCATTGGCGAAATTTCACGTGCGCGCGCGGGCGGCGCCCATACATTGTGCAGCCTTGTTCCCGATCGCCTATCCGCCGGCGATTTTGCCTTGCGCATGCAACGATGCCTGGCGTGGCGCCTTTGGATGTCGTTTGCCGCGCGCGGATCCCCGCGCATTCGCCACTTGCTCCCGCCGCCAAGTGTTACCAATTTTTCAGACACTTGTCGGAGAACACGGCGACGCAGAATGCGAGTGGGTGCAAGCGAATGCAGAGTCACCGGCCGAAGCCAGCCAGGAAACCGAAACATGCGGCGATGGCCCGCATTTCCGGCCGACCGGCGAAGCCCATTCCGAAGCTCCAAGGTAAGCTTAAAGGCAAACGCCGGCGCGTTGCAGCCGAGGTCGGCGAAATCGTGCGCCAGCGCGCCGAGGCCGAAGCGGCGATCACGAATGCGCGGAAATCCCATGAGCGGCTGCGCGAGGCGATCGACATCCTGCCGCAGGGCATCGTGTTTCTCGACGCCGACGGGCGCTACATTCTCTGGAACAAGAAGTATGCCGAGATCTACAACCGCAGCTCCGATCTCTTCAAGCCGGGCGCCCGGCTGCAGGATACGATCCGCGTCGGCGTCGAGCGCGGCGACTATCCGGAGGCGGTCGGCCGCGAGGAAGAATGGATCGCCGAGCGGCTGGCCAAACTTCATCTCCCCCACGGGCGCCACGAGCAGATCCTTGCCGACGGCCGCTGCATCCTGATTGAGGAGCGGCTGACCGAGGGCGGCGGCATCATCGGCCTGCGCGTCGACATCACCGAACTGAAGCAGCGCGAGGCCTCGTTCCGCCTGCTGTTCGACAGCAATCCCGTGCCCATGATCGTCTGCGCGCTGAACGACGAGCGCATCCTAGGCGTCAACGACGCCGCCATCGAGCATTACGGCTATAGCCGCGCCGAATTCGAGAAGCTGACCATCCGCAGCGTGCAGGCCTTCGAAACCGAACTGCCGTGGGGAGGGGACCGTTCCAGCGACGAACAGACCGCACGGACCTGGAAGCATGTCAGGGCCGATGGCGCCCTGATCGACCTCGCGATCTACTCGCGCCAGCTTGTCTATCACGAGCAGCCCGCGGTGCTGCTGTCGCTGATGGATATCACCGAGCGCAAGCGCGCCGAGACGCGGCTCGCCTTCATGGCCCAGCATGACGGTTTGACGGGGCTCCCGAACCGCAACCTGTTGCGCCAGCAGATGGACGATATTCTCCTGCACACGAGGCGCAGCGCGGAGAAGATCGCGGTGCTGGTGCTTGGCCTCGACAGTTTCAAGGCGGTCAACGATACGCTCGGCCACGGCATCGGCGACAAGCTGCTGCGCGGCGTCGCCAAGCGGCTGCGGTCCATGCTGCGCGAGGAGGATATGCTGGCCCGCCTCAACTCCGACGAATTCGCGATCATCCAGAGCGGGCTGACGCGCCCGGAGGATGCGGTGCTGCTGTCGAAGCGGCTGCTGGAGGCGATCGGCGAGCCCTATCTGCTCGACGGCCATTCCGTCATGATCGGCGCCAGCATCGGCATCGCCATGGCGCCTGGCGACGGCGACGAGTCCGAGAAGCTGCTCAAGAACGCCGACATGGCGCTGTCCCGCGCCAAGAAAGATTCGCGCGGCACGTTCGCTTTCTTCGAAGCCGGCATGGATGCCCGCGCCCAGAGCCGCCGCAGGATCGAGATCGATCTGCGCGACGCGATCCAGAACGACGTGCTGCGGCCGTACTACCAGCCGCTGGTCGACCTCGCGACCGGGCGGATCACCGGCTTCGAGGCGCTGGTGCGCTGGCCGCACGCGGAGCGCGGCATGGTATCGCCGGCCGAGTTCATTCCTGTCGCCGAGGAGACCGGGCTGATCAATGCGCTCGGCGGCCTGATGCTGCGCCGCGCCTGCGCGGACGCCGCACTCTGGCCCGATGACGTCCGCGTTGCGGTCAACCTGTCGCCGCTCCAGTTCCGGGTCGGCAATCTGCTGTGGCTGGTGATGGATACGCTGAAGCAAACCGGGCTGCCGGCGAGGCGTCTGGAGCTGGAAATCACCGAAACGCTGCTGCTGGAAAAGAGCAGCCAGGTGCTGGCGACGCTGCACGCGCTGCGCGCGCTCGGCGTCCGCATCTCGATGGACGATTTCGGCACCGGCTATTCCAGCCTGAGCTATCTCCGGAGCTTTCCATTCGACAAGATCAAGATCGACCAGTCGTTCGTGCGCGACCTCGGCGCCAACCGAGATGCGCAGGCGATCGTGCGCTCGATCATCAGCCTCGGCATCGGCCTCGGGGTAACCATCACCGCCGAAGGCGTCGAGACCGAATCCGAATTGAGCTGCCTGCGCGCCGAGGGCTGTCACGAGGGGCAGGGCTTCCTGTTCAGCCGCGCGCGGCCCAACGCCGAGATCGTGGCGCTGCTGCAGGCGCAGCGCGGCCCGGACTACGTCGCGGCGGTGGAGCCGCACGAGAAAGCTGCGCTGGTGGCGTGAGGGCCTAACAGGCCGTCGTTGCGAGCGAAGCGAAGCAATCCATTCTTTCTTTTCGCTGTGACGATGGATTGCTTCGCTTCGCTCGCAATGACGGCTTTGACACCTCGCTCCTAAGGCGGCGTTATGAGCGCTTATTCGGCGTCCTGCGCTTCCGCAGATGATAGGTCAGCGCCAGCGCCACGCAGTGGCGCAGCGCGGCTTCGGGAAGCTTGTCCTTGGTGCTCAAGAGGATGCTGCGGTTGCCGCGGGATCCGGCTTTCCGCTCGCCGGCTTCGCCGCGCGCGTCGGCTTCGCCAGCTTCTTCATCGCGCTGTCGGCGCGACCTCGAGCTTGCCCGACAGGATCACCTTGCCGACGTCTTCATAATGGCTGTCGCGGGCCTGGAGCTGCTGGTTGATGGCGTGCATGTCGCGGAAGCGGCGCTCGAACGGGTTGGCGCTGAACACCGCGGTGGCCCCCGCCATGTGATAGGCGGTGTCGACCACGGCTGTCGACTCATGGATGGTCCAGGTCGAGGCCAGCCGCAGCGCGGAGCGATGGGCCTCGGTGAAGGCATCGCCACGCACCAGATCGCGCCATACCTCCGCGGCGGTCGCATAGAGATAGGCGCGCGTGGACCGCAGCCTGGCTTCGGTGCGCCCGATCAGGCCCTGCACCGCGCTGTTCTCGCGCATCGCGCCGAGCCCCTGCGGCTGCTTGGCCCGCGACAGCGCGATGGCGGCATCCAGTGTGGCGCGGGCGACGCCGAGCGAGGTCGCGCCAAAGCCCATGCTGTAGACCATTTGAGTGGGGATCCGGTAGAGCGGGCCGTCTTCGCGCAACGCCGTCGGTTCGTCGCGCAGCGCGGTGAACTGCTCGGGGATGAAGAGGTCCTCGACCGAATAGGAATCGGTGCCGGTGCCGTTGAGCCCGATCACGTCCCAGACGTCGTACATCGTGGCGCTGGTCACCGGGAACAGGATGGTGCGGATCTCCGGCGAGCCGTCGGGCTTGCGGCGGGGTGAGCCGTCGGCCTCGACGATGCGGACGTGGGCGCCGAGCCAGCTCGCCTGCCGCGAGCCGCTGGCGAAATCCCAGCGCGCGCTGGCCTTGTAGCCGCCGGGAACCGCCTGCACGGTGTGATTGATCGCGCCCCAGGCCAGAATGCCGGGCGCGACGTTGAAGATCTCGCTGGCCGGTTCGGGGTCGAGATAGGCCGAGACCATGGCGCAGACGCCGCACTGGCCGAGGCACCACGCGGTCGAGGCATCGGCCTTGGCGATCTCCTCCTGCATCTGCATGAAGATCTCGAGCGGCGCCTCGGCGCCGCCGAGGCTTTTGGGCAGCAGCGCACGATAAAGCCCGTTCTCGAGCAGCGCCGACACCACAGGCTGGGTGAGGCGTCGCGTCCGCTCGATCTCGTTGGCCTCGCGCGCGATCAGCGGCTGCAGCGCCTGCGCCCGCGCGACGAGGTCGAAACCGGGAAGCTTGTTCATGCGTTTCCTCGCCCCTTGTTCCGCCGTGTGCCGGCTTCTTGTTGATGGCGGCGCAATGGTGGTCCATCCGCCGCCGCCGATCAAGAGAGGCCAAGGGCACCGATCGACAGGACCTTCGTGTCAGGCCGTCGCGGGTCCGAGGTGAAGCGCGGGCTGTGACGGCCGCCGCTTCGAGGGGAAACCCAGCGCCACCGCGACCGCCGCCAGACCGATGCCGAACGAACCGACATAGAGCCAGAAATAGCCGTGGAAGGTGTCGAACACCCAGCCGCCGGCCCAAGGCCCGAGCGCCATGCCGAGGCTCGCGAAAGCGGAAACCGCGCCGAACACCGTGCCCATGATGCGCGCGCCGAAAAACTCCCGCACCAGCACGGCGTAGAGTGGCATCACCCCGCCATAGGCGAGGCCGAACACGACGGAGAGCGCGTAGAATTCGCCGAGCTGGCCGACCGCGAGATAGGTCGCCACGCACAGCGCCTGCACCGATAGCCCAGCGACCAGCACCGGCTTGGCCCCGATGCGGTCCGCCATCACGCCGAGCGCGAGGCGGCCGCCCAGGCCGGAGAATCCGGCGAGGCTGTAGACGGTGACCGCGGTCAGCGGCGCGATGCCGCAGACCATGGCGTAGCTCACCATGTGGAAGATCGGCCCCGAATGCGCCGCGCAGCAGGCGAAATGCGCCAGCGCCAGCGTGATGAATTGCGGTGTGCGGAACGCCTGCGCCGCGCTCCACTCCACTTGAGGCGCCTTCGTGCCATCAGCGCCGGAAGGCGCTGCCGGCTGGGGCGCCTGGCGCACCAGGAACGAGGCCGGGATCAACAACGCCGAGGCGGCGATGCCGATCACCAGCATCGCGGTGCGCCAGTCATAGGTCGTGATCAGCCAGCTCGCGAACGGCGCCACCGTCAGCGGCGCCACGCCCATGCCGGCCGACACCAGCGACACCGCGAGGCTGCGCTGGTGTTCGATCCAGGCGCTGGCGATCGCCATCATCGGCGCATAGAAAGCGCCGGCGGCGACCCCGATCAGGACGCCGAACAGCAGTTGAAACTGCCACAGGCTGCTGGCCATGCTCGCGGTCACCAGGCCGAGCCCGAGCAGCACGCTGCCGGCCAGCACCACGATGCGGGTGCCGTAGCGGTCCGACAGCGCCCCCCAGAAAAACGCCGCGACGCCCATGCAGAGGAAGTTCAGCGTCGACGCCGCCGAGACGCCGGCGCGCGACCAGCCCATCGCTTCGGAGATCGGCTGCAGGAACACCGCCAGCGACAGCATCGATCCGAAGCCCACGCAGGTCATCAGCGCGCCGGCGCCGACGACGACCCAGCCATAATTGAAACCGGCTGATTGGCTCATGCGTTTCCTCGCATTTTCTTGGGTGTTTATGGTGTGAGCGGCGTGATGGTGGCTCATCCGGTGGCGCGTGGCAAGACGGAGGCGAGCATGTCTCGCATTCCAGCCATGAGCTGCTTCGGCGCGCCAGCCCAAGCACCATCATCAGTGCACTGTTGAGCCGCTCGGATGTCTCGCCATCGAGCGATCCCAGCACCCGCCGGACGCGGTCTCGCCGCAACGCGTTGATCTTGTCCGTCATGATCTGCGAGCGAAGCCGCAAGCCGTTGTGCGCCGAGGGCGCAACCACCGGCCGCAGATGATGGAACTTGCTGACGTCTGACGACATCGGGCAAATCAGCACAGAGTTCGTCGTGTTACCGAGTTCATCCGCCTGGACGATGACTCCCGGACGCGGTTTGCCCAAATCGCCCTGCGCGACGAGCAGCACCACGTCGCCGCGCTTCACGACCAGTCTGCCGGATCCCGGACGGTGTCCAGCCAGTCATCGATCGCAGCATCCTCGGGATGCTTGGATAGCATCGCGACCTCACGGCGAATCTCCGCCAGCACCTTGGGATCGCGCAAATCCGGCACCCAATGCTGCGCCGGCCGCAGGCCCTGCGCGCGCAGCCGCTCGCGGCGCGACGCCATGCGCTGCTTCGGGGCCTGAGGCTTTGCCTTTTTTGGGGTCGTGGCCATTACCAATAACGTAACATGTTACGGGCACGAATTTACGAGAATCGGGATCGGGCCATGATCTGGCACCGCTCACGCGCGCCGCCATGATGGACTCGTGCCCCTGATTTGCCCGACGTGCCAAATCGTTTCGCACAATGCGTCAGGTATCACGCCACCGCCGTCTTACTGTGCATGGGGTTGTTTTCGATATTTTTGTTGTCGGGCCCCGGGAGCCCCAGCCCGGACCTATCTCGTCATGCTCCAGCGGTCGAGCATCCGCCTCAGCTATCCACCTTCAGCGCCGCAATGAACGCTTCCTGCGGGATGTCGACCTTGCCGAACTGCCGCATCTTCTTCTTGCCTTCCCGTAGCACTTGGCGGTGACGTCCTTGCGCAGCGCGCGCACGGTTTCGCGGGCGATCACCTTGCCGCCGATCGCGGCCTGGATCGGGATCACGAACATGTGCGGCGGGATCAGCTCCTTCATCTTCTCGACCATGGCGCGGCCGCGGCCTTCGGCGCGGGTGCGATGCACCAGCATCGAGAGCGCGTCGACCGGCTCGAGGTTGACGAGGATCTGCATCTTGACCAGATCGGCCGGCTTGTAGTCGGTGAGGTGGTAGTCGAACGAGGCATAGCCCTTGGAAACCGACTTCAGGCGGTCGTAGAAATCGAACACCACTTCGTTGAGCGGCAGCTCGTACTTCACCATGGCGCGATTGCCGACATAGGTGAGCTCTTTCTGGTTGCCGCGGCGGTCCTGGCAGAGTTTCAGGACGCTGCCGAGATATTCGTCGGGGGTGAGGATCGTGGCCTCGATCCATGGCTCGTGGATCTCGGCAATCTTCACCACGTCGGGCATGTCGATCGGATTGTGGATCTCGATCTCCCGCCCGTCGGTGAGGTGCATCTTGTAGATCACGCTCGGCGCGGTCGCGATCAGATTGAGATCGAATTCGCGGTGCAGCCGCTCCTGGATGATTTCCAGATGCAGCAGTCCGAGGAAGCCGCAGCGGAAGCCGAAGCCGAGCGCCGCGGAAGTTTCCATCTCGAACGAGAAGCTGGCGTCGTTGAGCCTGAGCTTGCCCATCGCCGCGCGAAGCGTTTCAAAATCGTCGGCGTCGACCGGGAACAGGCCGCAGAACACCACGGGGATGGCCGGCTTGAAGCCCGGCAGCATGTCGGTCACCGGCTTCCTGTCGTCGGTGATGGTGTCGCCGACGCGGGTGTCGGCCACTTCCTTGATCGCGGCAGTGATAAACCCGATCTCGCCGGGGCCAAGTTCGTCGATCTGCGTCATCTTCGGCGTGAAGAAGCCGACGCGCTCGACGTCATAGGCGGCGTTGGTGCCCATCATGCGGATGCGCTGGCCTTTCTTCATCACGCCGTCGACGATGCGAACCAGCACCACGACGCCGAGATAGACGTCGTACCAGCTGTCGACCAGCAGCGCCTTCAGCGAGGCGCCGCGGTCGCCCTTCGGCGGCGGCAGCCGATGCACGATGGCTTCCAGCACGTCGTCGATGCCGAGACCGGTTTTCGCCGAGATCATCACCGCGTCGGAGGCGTCGATGCCGATCACGTCCTCAATCTGGCGCTTGACCTGATCCGGTTCCGCCGCCGGCAGGTCGATCTTGTTCAGCACCGGCACGATCTCGTGGCCGGCGTCGAGCGCGTGGTAGACATTTGCCAATGTCTGCGCCTCGACGCCCTGGCTGGCATCGACCACCAGCAAGGAGCCCTCACAGGCCGCCAAAGAGCGCGAAACCTCGTAAGCAAAATCGACATGGCCGGGGGTGTCGATCAGGTTGAGGATGTAGCTGTTGCCGTCCTTGGCCAGATAGGTCAGCCGCACGGTCTGCGCCTTGATGGTGATGCCGCGCTCGCGCTCGATCTCCATGGAATCGAGCACCTGCTCCTTCATCTCGCGCGCCTGCAGGCCCCCGGTGGTCTGGATCAGACGGTCGGCCAGCGTCGATTTGCCATGGTCGATATGCGCAACGATGGCGAAGTTGCGGATGTTGGAAACAGGGATGGATGTCATGGGCGCGGGATAGCATTGGCACCCCGCTGCGGCAACCATAATGCGGCTTTTTGGCGGGCTTCTTCACGCCAAGCTGATTCCAACTCGAGCCAAAAAGCGGTACGCAGGCGCCATGTCGACTGCATCATTCCTGCCCGCCGCTTCACGCGCGCGGCGCTGGCCGAAGCCCCGGCGATGGGCGGCCTGGCTGGCTGTGAAGGCCTGCGATCCGAAGACCAGCCTCTGGCTGGTGATCGGCTTTGCCGCCGCCCATGCGGTGCTCTGGACCCTGATCCTGGTCAACCTGAAGCTGGCCCAGGATGTCCACTTTGACGTCGCGGAAGCCTTCGCCTGGGGCCAGAAGTTCCAGCTCGGCTATGGCAAGCATCCGCCGCTCGCGGGTTGGATCGCCGGACTCTGGTTCATGGTTTTTCCCGTCGCCAACTGGGCGACCTACGCGCTGGCGATGGCGACGCTGGGCTGCGGCCTCGTGATCTCATGGCTGATCGCGCTGCGGGTGGTGGATCGGCGCCGCGCCTTCTTTGTCGTGTTGATGCTGGCGCTCTATCCGATCTTCAACTTCAAGGGTTTCAAGTACAATCCGGACCTGCTTCAGCTGGTGACCTTGCCGCTATTGGTGCTGGCCTATCTCAATGCGTTCGAGAAGCGCAGTGTGCGTGCCGGCCTGTGGCTCGGGCTCGCCGGCGCGCTGGCGCTGATGACGAAATACTGGGTGCTGACCATGATCGGCGCCATCGGGCTGGCGGCATTGCTGCATCCCGACCGTATGCTGTTACTGCGCTCGCCGGCGCCGTGGGTGGCGATCGCTACGCTGGCGGTGGCGATGCTGCCGCATCTGTGGTGGCTGCGGAAAGTGGATTTCGTGCCGCTGACCTATGCCGGCGATGTCTACGGGCTGGTGGACCGCGCGCATAACGCTCAACTGGTGTTCGGCTATGTCGGCCACAATCTCGCGCTGCTCGCGCTTCCGATCGCACTGGCGGCGCTGGCGCTGTCCTGGAGACCGCCTTCATGGGCGACGCTGACGCGGCGACCCTCGAAATGGTTCGCGCACAGCTGGTCGCCCGGCGGCAACCCCAGTGTGAACCTGCCGCAGGCGCGCAATATCTGGATCATCCAGGCGATCGTCGCGATCGGCCCGCCGCTCGGCGGCTTGTTCTTCACCGTTTACATGAAGACCGACTGGGGTATCTCGCTGTTCTTCCTGACGCCGCTGGCGTTGGCGGCGATTCCGGCGCTGCGGGTCCAGAAGATGGCGCTGGTGCATTTGACCGCGATCTGGCTCGCGATCACGCTCGCGGCACTGGTCGCATCGCCTTACATCGCTTCACATGCGATGATGGCGAATCCGAACGGGGCCGTGACCTATGGTGCGCGTTCCGAACTAGCCCGCGAACTGACGCTGGCCTGGCGCATCCGGTTTCATTCACGCTGGCCCGTGGTGGTAGCCACCACGGAAGTGAATCAGCCGCTGACATTCTACAGTTCGGACCATCCGGCCCCTTTCACGCCGGGCGAACTCTGGTCGTCGGGATTGACCTCGCTGCAGGAGGCCAGACGCCTCGGTTTCATCGGGGTGTGCGATACCACCGATGGCCGGCTGCCGGTCTGCGAGGCGTGGATGGCGGCGAATGCCGCCGATGCCGAGCGCCTCACCATCACCACGCAGCGATTCTTCAAGGGGCATCCCGGACCGGCGATCACCTGGAAGGTCTTTATCGCGCCGCCGGCGAAGCAGTGATCCTGGCTCGCCTCTCCGCGCAGGAACGGGGCGAGCGCGCGCGTTGTCTCGGTGGCGAGAGCGGTGCGACGAATTCAAGAGGCCTCACACGCCCTCTTCGTTGAACTTGCCGGCGACAAGTTCGGTGATCGCGTCGAGCGCGGCCTGCGCCTCGGGGCCTGTCGCCGAGACGACGATAGAGGTGCCCGGTCCGGCCGACAGCATCATCAGTCCCATGATCGAGGTGCCGCCGACCGTCTCGTTGCCTTTGGTAACCCAGACCTCGGCGTTGAAACGCTCCACCATCTGAACGAATTTCGCCGAGGCGCGTGCGTGCAGGCCGCGCTTGTTGATGATGGGAAGTTCCCGGGACATCGCACCCGAGGGGACGCTCGGCCCGGCATCGACCCTTGGTGCCGCGCCGTCGTCGCTCATTTGCCGGCGAGAACCCGGCTGGCGATCGTCACGTATTTGCGTCCGGCTTCCTGCGCCATGGCGATGGCGTCGGGAAGCGACCGCTCCTCGCGAACTTTGGCAAGCTTGACCAGCATGGGAAGATTGATTCCCGCGAGCACTTCCACCTTGGGGCGGCTCATGCAGGAAATCGCGAGATTGGAAGGCGTGCCGCCGAACATGTCGGTGAGGATGGCGACGCCATCGCCACTGTCGACGCGGTTGACGGCTTCGATGATGTCACTTCGACACAAATCGGAATCATCCTCGGCACCGATGGTGACGGCTTCGATTTGTTTTTGCGGGCCCATGACATGTTCGAGCGCCGCCTTGAACTCGTCGGCAAGGCGCCCATGGGTCACAAGTACTAGACCAATCATCGGAAACTCCTCGCGGGTGCTTTTTGGTGCACCGCACGAACGCGCCACTTTGACCATCCGGAGCCCCTGCGCAAGAGGGGATCTTCGCGATTCTCCCGGAAAGTAGGGGTAGGAATGGGAGCCGCGCCGATCTATTCGGTCGCGAGTGTGGAACTGATATGGTTACCAATTCCCTTCGGGCAATCGCCCGAAAGGTGTGGGGAAGATGAAATCGCCGTCATGGTCAGTGCAGCGATAACGAGAGGAAGCGCAGCATAACCAACGCCGGCGGGAATTCTAGGTAGCTCAATACCGTGTATCTCGACCCGAAGCGCTTCCGGCGGCGGCAGGCGCAGCGCATCGGGGGCAGCCAGATCGACCACCAGGCCTACAATGGCTTCCGGCGCGAAGTCGCAGTTGAAGATCCCGAGCCCGCGAATTTCGATCAGGCCGGCCAGTTGGCGCGCCGGTCGAACCAGCAATTGCCTGGAGGCTGCGTCAAGATGCACACGATCGTCCCCGACCAGCACGGCTCTCTGTATCTGCCCGGCGCGTCCGGCCAGGATCAGATCGAACGCCAGTCGAGACTTGCCGGCGCCTGAGGGCCCACGGATCAGCACCGCCCGATCGCCCACCAGCACGGCTGAAGCGTGCACGCTGGCGGCTTCCGCGTCCTTCATGGCGCGGGTAGCCGGACGACGAAGCGTGCGCCCGCGATGCTGGGCTCGCCCTCGGCGTTGACGGGACCCGCGCGGTTCTCCGCCCAGATGCGCCCGCCATGGGCCTCGATGATCTGCTTGGAGATCGACAGTCCCAGTCCGGAATTCTGGCCAAATCCCTGGTGCGGCCGGTCGGTATAAAAGCGCTCGAAGATCCGCTCCAATGCGTCCTCGCGAATTCCGGGCCCGTTGTCATCGACCACGATTTCGATTTCGTTCTTCACGCGTCGGCAAACGATCCGCAGCTTGCCGCCGGTCTCGGAAAACGACTGGGCATTGGAGAGCAAATTGGAGATCACCTGTCCGAGCCGCGAATCATGCCCCGGCACCGAGAATGCGTCGGCGGGACCGCGGCCCTCGAAGCGTACTTCCACCGCGACGTTGTTGCCCCGCCTTGTTTCGTTCGCCACCGTCGTCAGCGCGGTCAGCAGGCGGCGAAGATCGACCGACGTCATATCCTGGCGCTGCAGTTCGGCATCGAGCCGGCTGGCATCCGAGATGTCCGAGATCAGCCGGTCGAGCCGCTTGACGTCGTGCTCGATGACCGCAAGCAGCCGCGAACGGCTGCTTTCGTTGCGCGCCAGCGGAAGCGTTTCGACCGCTGAGCGCAGCGACGTCAGCGGGTTCTTCAATTCATGGGCGACGTCGGCGGCGAACGTTTCGATCGCCTCGATCCGGTTGTACAGCGCATCCGTCATGTCGCGCAGCGCGCCGGAGAGATGCCCGATCTCGTCGCGGCGGCGGGTGAAATCGGGAATCTCGACGCGGGTGCGGATGCGGCGGCGGACCCGCTCGGCGCTGTCGGCAAGCCGGCGCACCGGACCTGCGATGGTGCTGGCCAGTAGAAGTGAAAGCGCGATCATCACGACGGCCGCGACGGCGAAGATCTTCAGGATCGCGAGCCGCTCCGCGGTCACCATCTGGTCGATGTCGCCGCCCTGGGTCGACAGCAGCAAGGCGCCGTTGACCGCACGAAAGCGCTGCACCGGCACCGCCACCGAGACGATGACTTCACCACGGTCGTTGATCCGCACCATCGAGCCCTTGATGCCGCCCAGCGCGCGCGCGACTTCATTGTAACCCTTGCCGTTCTCCGGCCCGAGTTCACGATAGAGCGGCAGGTCGCCGCGGTTGAGCCAGGTGCGGAACGCGATCATGGTTCGCTCGGCGATGCCGGGCTTCTCGCTCGAAGGCGGAGCCAGTTCGAAGCGCATGACGTCGCCGCGGCTGTACAGGCTACGGCTGTCGAGGATCAGCACGCCGTCGCGATCGTAGATCCGGGCGCGCGTCTTGGTGGGGGAGACCAGGCCGCGCAGTACCGGCGCGATGCGTTCCGGATTGATCGAAAAATCGAGTCCGGACAATACGTCGTCGGAGGGCCCGTAGCTTTCGCCGGGTTTCAGGTCGAGCAGACGGTCCGGGTCGATGGTGAGCGCGTGGCTTTCCGTGGTGCCGGTCGCAGCGATCGCCCGCGCGATCACCTCACCCGTCGACAGCAGGTTTTCGGCGCGCGCATCGATCAGGCCGGCGCGGAACTGCGAGAGATACAGAATGCTCGCGACCAGCGCGATCAGGCCCGCGAGGTTCAGCGAGACGATGCGGCGGGTGAGGCTGGAGAAGGAGAGCGCGAAGAAAAACTGGCCGGTGCGGCGCAGCCATCCGAGCGGGCGTTGCCAGCCCTGAACCGGCGCGCTTTCGACGGCGTCGCTGTCCCGCGTCGACGACGGCGATTCGTCCTCGACATTCAGGCTTGGGTCGGGCTGCGTTCGATCAAGCAATGGCCAAAACTGCCGGTTGTTTCGATTCGTCGTCAGAATGCGCGGCGCCTTCGCATCCTACCCGAGATGTGCGCCGGCGTCAGTCAGGAATACGCCCCGAACCCTCGCAACTCAGGTTTCCTTGAAGCGGTAGCCGACGCCATAGAGGGTTTCGATCATTTCGAAATCGTCGTCCACCACCTTGAACTTCTTGCGCAGCCGTTTGATGTGGCTGTCAATGGTGCGATCGTCGACATAGACCTGATCGTCATAGGCTGCGTCCATCAGCGCGTTGCGGCTCTTGACCACGCCGGGACGCGTCGCCAGCGCCTGCAGGATCAGGAATTCGGTCACCGTCAGCGTCACCGGCTCATTCTTCCAGGTGCAGGTGTGGCGCTCCGGGTCCATCCGCAGCAGGCCGCGGTCCAGCGCCTTGGCGTCGGTCTCCTTCGGCACGGCGGTGGGATCCTTCGGCGCGGCGCGGCGCAGCACGGCCTTGACGCGTTCGACCAGCAGGCGCTGCGAGAACGGCTTGCGGATGAAATCGTCGGCGCCCATCTTGAGGCCGAACAATTCGTCGATTTCCTCATCCTTGGAGGTGAGGAAGATGACCGGCAGGTCCGATTTCTGCCGCAGCCGCCGCAATGTCTCCATGCCGTCCATGCGGGGCATCTTGATGTCGAGGATCGCCAGGTCCGGCGGACTGGTGCGGAAACCGTCGAGCGCGGAAGCACCATCCGTGTAGGTCATGATGCGATAGCCTTCGGCTTCGAGCGCGATCGAGACGGATGTGAGAATGTTGCGGTCGTCGTCGACCAAGGCGATTGTGGGCATGAGCCTGCTTTCAGAAACAGTGTGGCTGGAACGGCGAGTAATCCAGCGATGCGCCGCTTGAATGGGCTTCCTACGCGGTCAACGAGCAATGCAAGCTGGGCTGAAGTGTGACCGAGTTCCGCAAAACGCCTAAGCCAATGTAGGGTTCCAGCTGTATAGAACCCATTTAGCCGAGAAAAGGTCCATATTGCAATGAGATGTCTGGATATGACCGATGCAGCCCACTGATGATTTCGACGCCGGCCGGCTGGCCCGTTCGCTGCTCCGGCGCCGCCGGCAGGGGGCTTTGGCGACTTTGATGGCCGGAAGCGGCGATCCCTATTGCTCGCTGGTGAACCTGGCCAGCCATCCCGATGGCTCGCCGATCCTGCTGATTTCGCGATTGGCATTGCACACCCGGAACCTGCTCGGCGATGCCCGGGTTTCGCTGATGCTGGACGAGCGGGCCGAGGGAGATCCGCTCGAGGGCTCCCGGATCATGCTGGCGGGCCGCGCTGAGGAGGCCGAGGCCGATCAGCTGTCGCTCCTGCGCCGGCGCTACCTCAATGCCCACCCGTCGGCGGAAGCGTTTGTAAAATTTAAGGATTTTTCATTTTTTCGGATTCGGCCAACGACGGCGCATCTGGTGGCGGGTTTTGGGCGGATTGTGGACCTCGAGCCGAATCAATTCTTGACCGACATTTCCGATGCCGGCGCGCTGCTGCAAGCCGAGCAGGGGGCCGTCGCGCACATGAACGCCGATCACGGGGATGCCGTGAACCTCTATGCGACGAAGCTATTGGGGGCGCCGGCGGCGGACTGGATCTGCACCGGCTGCGATCCTGATGGCATCGACATGCAGGCCGGCACAGCGACACTGCGGCTGGATTTTCCGGAGCGGGTCACCGGTCCGGCGGAACTGCGCAAGATGCTGGCCAGGCTTGCAGGCGAGGCGCGCGCGAAGGGATAGCCGATCGTTGCGTCGATCAATGCAAGCTCTGCAATCGATCGGACTCAGGCTCGCCGGCGCGAGCCTGCATCGCGGTGCCATTCTGTTTCGGAATCGTGGCTTGTGCGTCGCAATATCATCATGGGTGATCGCGGAGTGCATGGTGGCGCTGCCATCGCGGAATCCCTCGATAGACGCCGATCCGGCCTCGCTCTGCAGCAAGCATCGAGCCGCATCAATGACCTGCCTTAATGACCTGCCTTGGAATAAGCCAAATACAACGGGATCGGCTTGGCAAGCTCGGCGTTCATGAGTATTAGGTCGCCGGACCGAGGCCGAAGGGCTATATTGAAGGTCACCGCGATAGAGGCGCGTCTGGCGGCATACGTGCGATCGAGATACGCGGGTTCGAGGAGGATGCTTTCTTGCAAGAGACGGGTATACGCAACGGTGCCTTCGGCGCCGACAAATTCGGCTTAAAGAATCTCAGCCAGGTGCACTGGAATCTCGGGGCGCCGCAGCTCTATCAATACTCGCTGGCCGCAGGCGAGGCAGTGCTGTCGGCTGACGGCGCGTTGTGCGCTGATACCGGTGAGTTCACCGGCCGCAGCCCCAAGGACAAGTTCACGGTTCGCGACGCCTCGACCGAGAAGATGTGGTGGGCCGGCAACCAGTCCATCACCCCGGAGCAGTTTCAGGCGCTTTATCAGGACTTCCTCGACCACGCCCAAGGCATGACGCTGTTCGCGCAGGATCTCTATGGCGGCGCCGATCCGAGCTTCCAGATCAAGACCCGGGTGTTCACCGAACTCGCGTGGCATTCGCTGTTCATCCGCACGCTCCTGATCCGGCCCGAGATCGCGGCGCTCGCCGATTTCGTACCCGAACTGACCATCATCGACATCCCGAGCTTCCGCGCCGATCCCAAACGTCATGGCGTGCGCTCCGAGAACGTCGTCGCGATCGATTTCGCCCGCAAGATCGTCCTGATCGGCGGGTCTTATTATGCCGGCGAGATGAAGAAGAGCGTGTTCACCACGCTGAACTATTATCTGCCGGCCAAGGGCGTGATGCCGATGCACTGCTCGGCCAATGTCGGGCCCAAGGGCGATGCCGCCATCTTCTTCGGCCTCTCCGGAACGGGAAAGACCACGCTGTCGGCGGATCCCAATCGCACGCTGATCGGCGACGACGAGCACGGCTGGGGCAATGACGGCGTCTTCAATTTCGAAGGCGGCTGTTACGCCAAGTGCATCAAGCTGTCGAAGGAAGCCGAACCCGAGATCCATGCCGCCAGCAATCGCTTCGGCGCGGTGCTCGAGAACGTGGTACTCGACGAGGACACGCGGGTGCCGGACTTCGACGACGGTTCGAAGACCGAAAACACCCGTTCGGCCTATCCGCTCGACTTCATTCCGAATGCTTCGAGAACCGGCCGCGCTGGTCACCCGAGGAACGTGGTGATGCTGGCGGCCGACGCCTTCGGCGTGTTGCCGCCGATCGCCAAGCTGACGCCGGCGCAGGCGATGTATCACTTCCTGTCGGGCTATACCGCCAAGGTGGCCGGCACCGAGCGCGGCCTCGGCAATGAGCCGCAGCCGGAATTCTCCACCTGCTTCGGCTCGCCGTTCCTGCCCTTGGATCCTTCCGTCTACGGCAACATGCTGCGCGAACTGATCGCGAAGCATCACGTCGATTGCTGGCTGGTCAACACCGGCTGGACCGGCGGCAAATACGGCACCGGCTCCAGGATGCCGATCAAGGTGACGCGGGCGCTCCTGACCGCGGCCCTCGACGGCTCGCTGCGCAATGTCGAATTCCGCACCGACAAATATTTCGGCTTCGCGGTGCCAACAGCGCTGCCGGGAGTGCCGAGCGAGATCCTCGATCCCGTCAACACCTGGAAGGACAAGGCCGAGTTCGACAAGACCGCGCGCGCGCTGGTCGGCATGTTCCAGAAAAACTTCGCGAAGTTCGAAGCGCAGGTCGACGCCGATGTCCGCGCCGCCGCACCGGATCTCAAGCTCGCGGCGGAATGATTTTCGGACGATCGATCGAGTCATCGAAAGGGCGGCTCAGCGGGCCGCCCTTGTTTGGCTCTCGTAGCCAGCGAACCATCGTCAGGTGTTGTCCGGGAACACCGCGTTGCTTGGTGTCGGACGGTCGGTGATCTGCAGGCCGAACAGGCTGCCGATCAGCTCGACCGCGACCCGCGCGGTGCGGCCGCGTTCATCGAGAAACGGATTGAGTTCGACGATGTCGACCGAGCGCACCAGGCCGGAATCGTGCAGCAGTTCCATGACGAGGTGCGCCTCGCGATAGGTGGCGCCGCCCGGCACCGTGGTGCCGACGCCGGGCGCCACCGCCGGGTCGAGAAAGTCGACGTCGAAGGAGACGTGCAGCACGCCGTCTTGCGCCTTGACCCTTTCGATCACCCGCCGGATCAGGACGCCGACGCCGAACTCGTCGATCGCCCGCATGTCGGCGATCGCGATGCGGCGGTTGCGGACCAGTTCTTTCTCCAGCGGGTCGATCGAGCGGATGCCGAACAGATCGAGCTGATCGGTAGCGATCGAGACCCGGGGCTGGTCGCCGAGCAGGCCGTCGAGGCCGGGCTCGCCGCACAGGAACGCCGCGGACATGCCGTGCATGTTGCCGGTCTCGGTCGTGTCGGGCGTGTTGTAGTCGGCATGGGCGTCGAGCCACAACACGAACAGCGGCCTGCCCTGCTCTTGCCAGTAGCGCGCGACGCCGTTCACCGATCCCATCGACAGGCTGTGGTCGCCGCCCATGAACACCGGAATCGCGCCCGAGCGGGCGAGCACAAAGGCGCGTTCGCCGAGCGCGCGAATCCAGGCTTTGATCTCGTGGTAGTATTTGGCATTGGCGAGCGGCGGCCGTTCGGCGGAGGAAACCGCTGCCACCGCCAGATTGCCGTGGTCCTCGACGACGAATCCGAGCTGCTCGAGTACGCGGCCGATGCCGGCGGTGCGTAACGCATCCGGCCCCATCAGCGTGCCGCGCTGCGACGCACCGATCTCGATGGGAATGCCGAGCAGTGCAATGCGCGGGGTTTTTGGCGGGTCAGACATCAGGCGCCTTCAGACCGTAGATGGGCAAAGTTTCCGCCGTAGCACGAGGAGCGAAGGCGGAAGCGTGCCCACCCTGTGAATCCTTACGCCTTGAAATACGCGATCTGGGTCGTGGTCGCGAGCAGGCGGCCATTCGGCGACCACAGTTCGCCATGCTGGTCGCCGTAACTCTTGTGAAAGATCTTGGCGTCGGCGACGGCGAGCACACGGCGGGCGTCTTCAGCGGCGAGATCCTCCGCGTCGGCGTGAAAATAGGTCGTCAGTGACACCGTGCCGAACGGCACCAGCGCGCGCCTCGCATGAAAAACCCGGCCGAAGAACGCATCGGACATCGACATCAGCGAGAGCATGTCTACTTTCCTCGGAACGCGGTCGCCGATCCATAGTCTGGAATACGCGCTCGCGGGCTCGGTCTGCGGCGCCGCCCCGCTGAAATCCGGACCGCCCTCAATGAAGCGAAAATCGTACTGATTGGCCCAGGCGGCCTTGATCCTGGGGAAGGGCCGGATCTGTTCGAACGGCTTGGCTTGCGGAAAGGGCGCGGCCTGGTGCGACCATGACGGGCGGCGTTCGGCGAACACGGCGGTCGCCAGCGTCGCAACCTCGCCGCCTCCTTGCGTCAGCTCTACGCACCAGTGCTGCGAGGACCGGTTGGCCTTGACCAGGCGTAGGTCGAGATCGAAGGCGCCGGCCGCGATCGGCGCGCAGTAATTGACGGTGAGGGCGAGCGGCGTGCCGGCGCGCTCCGGATGATCGATCAGCGCCCGCAGGATGGTGGCGGCCGTGGCGCCGCCGAACGGGCCGACGAAGGCCCAGTAATCGTCGCTGGTGCGGCCCTGCCAGCGGCTGTCGCCGGCGGTCACCCTTGTGGCGTCGTCGAAAAGGTGCGGTGCCGTGGTCAGCATGAAGTTCTCCGGCCTCGCGCAGTATCGAGACTATCCCACGTCAATTCAATGACGCCCGAGGTAATGGATTTCAGCTCGCCGAAATTAGCGGGTTCCGCCGCCGCGCTGCGCCCCCGGCTCCTGCAACGCGGGCCGCGGCGCCGGCCGCACCGGGACGTCCCATATCTCCTCGGCATACTCCCGGATGGTGCGGTCGGACGAGAACCACGGCATCCGCGCCACGTTGAGGATCGACGCCCTGGTCCAGGCCGGCACCACCTGCCAGCGCGCGTCGATGCCGCGCTGGGCCTCGTAGTAGGAACCTAAATCGGCGCTGACCATGTAGTGGTCGAGGTGGCGCAGCGCGTGCGCGATCGATTCGAACCGGTCGGGATCGTCAGGGGAGAATTCGCCGCACCCAATCGCCGCGATGGCGCGCGAAAGCTCCGGCGACCGCCGGATCACGTCGGTCGCATCCAGTCCCTGCCTGCGCCGCACCACGACGTCCATCGCCTCCATGCCGAAGATCGCGATGTTCTCTGCGCCGACCCGATCGCGGATCTCGATGTTGGCGCCGTCGAGCGTGCCGATGGTCAGTGCGCCGTTCAGCGCCAGTTTCATGTTGCCGGTGCCGGAGGCTTCCATGCCCGCGGTCGAAATCTGCTCCGACAGATCGGCGGCGGGAATGATCACCTCGGCGAGGCTGACATTGTAATCGGCGAGAAATACGATCTTCAGCCGTCCGCCGATCGCGGGATCGTTGTTGACGACCTCGGCGACGTCGTTGATCAGCTTGATGATCAGTTTGGCGTAGCGATAGCTCGCCGCCGCCTTGCCGGCGAAGATCTTTACCCGCGGCACCCAGTCGCGCCGCGGGTCGTCCTTGATCGCATGATACAGCGCCACCGCCTCGATGATGTTGAGCAACTGCCGCTTGTATTCGTGGATGCGCTTGATCTGGACGTCAAACAGCGCGCCGGGGTCGATCTTGACGTTGAGGCGCTCGCCGATCAGCCGCGCCAGCGCTATCTTGTTGTGGATTTTGACGGCGCGGAATTTCTGCTGGAACGCGCCGTCGCTGGCGCGGGCCTCGAGCAGCGAGAGCTGTGAGGGGTCGTCGAGCACGGCCTCGCCGCAGGCCTCGCGCAACAGCTCGGTCAGCTTCGGGTTGGCCAGCATCAGCCAGCGGCGGAAGGTGATGCCGTTGGTCTTGTTGGTGATGCGCGCCGGATAGAGATGGTTGAGATCGTGGAACACGGTCCCCTTCATCAGGTCCGAATGCATCGCCGAGACGCCGTTGATGCGATGCGATCCGACGAACGCCAGTTGTCCCATCCGCACCCGGCGGCCGGACCTCTCATCGATCAGCGAGACCGAAGCCTTGTAGTCGTCGTCGCCCGGGCAGCGCGCTTCCGCCAGCGCCAGATGCGCGACGTTGATGCGGTAGATGATGTCGAGATGGCGCGGCAGCAGCCGCTCGAACAGTTCGACCGGCCAGGTCTCCAGTGCTTCCGGCAGCAGCGTATGGTTGGTGTAGGACAACGTCGCCACCGTGATCTTCCACGCCTCGTCCCAGCGGAAATTGTGCAGGTCGACCAGTATCCGCATCAACTCGGCGACGGCGAGGCTGGGATGGGTGTCGTTGAGCTGCACCGCGGCCTTCGACGCCAGCCCGCGCAACTGCCCGTCGGAGGCGAGATGGCGTTTGACCAGGTCCTGCAGCGAGGCCGACACGAAGAAGTATTCTTGACGCAGCCGCAGTTCGCGGCCCGCCGGGCTCTCGTCATTCGGATACAGGAACTTGCAGATCGATTCGGCGCGCGCCTCCTCGGCGCTGGCGCCGAGGTAGTCGCCGGTGTTGAAAACGTCGAGATTGAGGGGATCGGCCGAGCGCGCCGACCATAGCCGTAGCGCGTTGACGTGCTGGCCGCGCCACCCCACGATCGGGGTGTCGTAGGCCACGGCCTTTACGGTTTCCCCCGGATGCCAGATCGCGCGATCATGGCCCTTGGTCTCGACATGCTCCACCCCGCCGCCGAAATGCACGTGATAGACGACCTCCGGCCGCTGGAATTCCCAGGGGTTGCCGAAGCCGAGCCATTCGTCCGGATACTCCTGCTGCCAGCCATTGGCGATGATCTGGCGGAACAGGCCGAAATCGTAGCGGATGCCGTAGCCGATTGCGGGGATCGCGAGCGTCGCCATGCTCTCCATGAAGCACGCCGCCAGCCGCCCGAGGCCGCCATTGCCGAGCGCGGCATCCGGCTCGCATTTGCGCAGATCCGACAGGCCGACGCCGAGATCGCCGAGTGCCGTCTCGAATACCGGAAGCAGCCCCATATTGTTCAGGGCGTCGGTGAACAGCCGGCCGATCAGGAATTCCAGGCTGAGGTAATAGACCCGCTTGCGGCCCTCGTCGTAGCTCTGCTTTTCCGTGATCAGCCAGCGGTGCACGATGCGGTCGCGCAGCGCCAGCGCCGCCGCTTTATACCAGTCGCGCTTGGTCGCCATGCCGGCGTCCTTGCCGACCGCCAGCCTGAGCTTGGTGAGGATCGCGCCCTTGATCTCGGCCAGCGCCAGCTCGTCGATGGGCTGGCCCGGCGCCGGAAAATTCCCCGGGAAAGTTTGATTTGGCAAATCGCAAATCCCTGAAGCTTGGAGTCCCCGACGAAATGATACGCGCCTTGCTCCGGGATCGAAACCGCCGGGAGTCTTGTTGTGCACTGCGCTAGCATGTCTCTAGGCATATTCATGCAAGGACTGGGCCGATTTGGGGCATCCGCGCGGCTGGCTTTGGTGCTATCATTGGGTTGGAAAGGCGAGATACCGCGACAGCTTAGGGGAGAACCGCCATGAGATTAATGATCGAAATCGCTGCGGCGGCGCTTTTGGTAGTCTGCATCAGCGCCACCAGCGCGGCTTACGCCGCCGGCAAGAGCGCCGACGGCCTGGGCTGCTCCTTCAGCGTCGCGAAGAATGTCTCGCCGGCCGCGCGCTGCGCCGCGATCAAGCGGCAATGCGGCGGAAAGTTTTATGCCAATTATTGCGGCGACAAGCTGCTGTCGGGGATGTGAGCTGGTACTGGCGGCGGCTGCGGGACTACCCTGCCGCCGGCATCGGCCCAACGGCGCCGGATTTGCGCGATCGCAGAAGCTACCAAGCCTCGCATGACGCCCACCTCGTTCAGTTGAGGCCGGTCCCCGCCGACGCGAGGAATCTCCGGCATCTGTAAACTATTTAGCGGCTTTGCGGCGTCCGAATGCCTACCTTGCCTTGGAACAAATTAAGAACACTTTAGTAAGTGTTTGATATATCGTAGTGATTCGGAACATCGCCGATACAATATCTGGGGCCTATCCAGGATTCGAGGACTACATGTCCACCATTGCCTTCGATCAATTCGCGCTCACCCGCATCGCCGACTTCGCCCGTACGCTGTCGCGGCTGCACCAGGCCTCAAGGCGTCGAATCGTCGATGATGACCAGATCGACCGTGAGTTCAACGCGGTCTGCATGTCAGTGTGGGGCTACACCACGGACGATTTCAGCGACGCGCTGTTTTCCGGCGAAGACCACGCCTTCCTCGACAGGCTCGACGAAGCCCACGCCCGCATCTTCGCCGCCGAGCAGGGCTACGACCTCGTCGACGACCAGGGCATGCTGACGGACTGGTGGGGCTATTGCTGGATGATCCTGGCCGAGAAACGCGGCCTGCTGACGCCGGAACATCGCGCCGCCGCCCGCGCCGAGATCGAGGACAAGTATCTGTCGGCGCCGAATGTGATCGGCGTTATCGTCGGGCGATGATCCGCCCGTCATGGTTTTCGCGTGCGGCCTAATTCACTTCCGCGCGCTCGTCTTTCGTTGAAGCAGCTTTCGGCACCGAAGTCGCGGGCAGCCCCACTTCGCGGTTTGCCTCCGGCAATGCATTGGCGGCGACCATGTCGGCGCTCACCGGCGCCACCCTCATCTCGCCGAGCCGCGCGCGGACATCGGCGGTGAGGCCCGGAAAGGAAGCGACCGGGGTGAATTCGGCGGTCTGCGCAGTGCCGAGCTTGACACCGGTATAGGCCACCAGCCCGGAGGTGGTGGCGACCACGTCGCCCGAGCGCAGCGACGTGTCGAGCGTCAGGTCGACCGGGGCAAGTCCGGCGGGGTCGCGGCCGTTGCAGGTGCAGTCGGCGCGCAGCGCCTTGCGATAGGCAAAGGCGTTCTCGCTGTCGGCATAACGCTCGCCCGTGGTCGAGGACGCGCCCTCGATGGTGCTGCCGAAGAAAACCTTGGTGACGCTGGCCGGGCAGAATGCCTGGCACATCTGCACCGGCGAGGCGTTGCCGCGCATTAGCGGAAAGTACTTGCCATCGCAGCTGCGGACGCAAAATGCCGGTCCGGAGCCCGAGGCCATCTGGCGCGGCGGCGGCGCGGGCTGCTGCTGGAGGCCGAACGGGTCAGCAAAGAAATTGGCCTGCGGCGAGGCCTGGCGCTGCTGCTGTTTTGCGAGGCCGCCGAACAGGAAATCGAACAGGCCCTCGGCGGACGCCACGCGCGGCGTCATGGCAGTCGAGCCGGCGAGCACGGCGGCGGCAACAAGCGCCATGCGGCGCCGCATGCGCTGATCGGTCAACTCTCTACGCAACGCACACTCCACGCAACGCAACAAACCGGCCGCGGCGATGCGCCTCAGCACGGATTCACATTAGGGCGCGATGGTAAACGAGTGGTGACCGGGGAAACGGATCGGGGAAAAGAAATGCTGTGTGCTGCTCCCTCTCCCGCTTGCGCCGCTTGCGGGGAGGGCGGGATGGGGATGCCTAACGAGAATACGGTGCGAATGGCGGGAGCCCCCACCCGACGCGAAGAGCGCGTCGACCTCCGCGCAAGCGGAAGAGGTAAGAAAGCAAATAACTCACCGCTTCAGAAATTCACCGGCCTTGTAAAGCGAGCGAAACGTCAGGCCGGCCCGCGCGAAGGTTTCGGCAGCACCTTCCTCGCGGTCCACCATGGTGAGCACCAGCGCGATCTCGGCGCCCGCATCGCGCGCCGCCTCGACCGCCTTCAACGCCGAGCCGCCCGTCGTGGTGACGTCCTCGACGATCACCACGCGCTTGCCCTGCAGGCTTTCGCCCTTGGCCAATCCCTCGACCGCGAGCCGGGCGCCGTGTTCCTTCGGCTTCTTGCGCACGAAGAACGCCGCGATCGGGTGGCCCTTGATCCAGGATAGCTGCGCGATCGCCCCGGCCAGCGGCACGGCGCCCATTTCCAGCCCGCCGACGTAATCGAGTTGATCGTCTTTCAGCGCCTCGAAGGTCAGTTCCGCCAGCAGCGTGGCGCCTTCGGGGTCCAGCATGGTCGGCTTGAGATTGAAGTAGAAATCGCTCTTGCGGCCCGACGCCAGAGTGATTTCGCCGCGGCCGAACGAACGCTTGCGGATGATTTCGGCGAGGCGGGCGCGGGAGGCTGATTTGGACAAAGCGAGGTTCTCGGACAGGGCTGGGCCGGCGCAATCTATCGGCGGACGCCGGCACATTCCAGAGCCGAGGTTGCCCCGTCAACAGCGCATAGTGTCACCGTCGGGGCCGACCCTCTGCTCTCTGCCACCCGTGAAGGCATCGAGTGCCATTTGACCGCGTCCGCGACGATGCTACAGACGCTTCGCCCGCCAACGCAAAGAGGCCCGAATGACCATCGAACTGCACACCTGGAACACGCCCAACGGCCGCAAGATTTCGGTCGCGCTGGAGGAGATGGGGCTGCCGTACCAGGTTTTCCCCATCAACATCAGCAAGGGCGAGCAGATGACGCCGGGCTTTCTCAGCCTCAGTCCCAACAACAAGATTCCCGCGATTGTCGATCCCGAGGGCCCCGGCGGCCAACGCGTCAGCGTGTTCGAATCCGGCGCCATCCTGCTCTATCTCGGCGAGAAGACCGGAAAATTCCTGCCCGTCCCCCTGATCGACCGCATTCCGGTCTATGAATGGCTGATGTGGCAGATGGGTGGCTTCGGGCCGATGCCGGGGCAGGTGCATCACTTCATCGCGCTGGAGAACGAGGCGGACCGCGCTTACGGCCTGAAGCGCTATATGGATGAGACCCGCAGGCTATATGGCGTGCTGGACCGCCGGCTCGCGACCCGCGAGTTCGTCGCGGGTCCTTTGTCGGTCGCCGACTTCGCCATTCTCGGCTGGGCCTGGCGGCACCCGCGCCACAAGGTGGAGCTGAAGGATTTCCCGCATGTCGAGCGCTGGTACAACACGCTGATGGCGCGCCCGGCGACCAGGCGCGGCATGGAGGCGAAGCTGGATTGAGTGCTGGGACGGCGGCGTGGGCTCTCACCTCACGCACTGTTATCAGCGCCAGCCGGGCGATGACAGTCAATGGCTAATGCGCCTCGTCCCAATTATCTGCCGCTCTTGCATCCACATGCAGCGGCACCGAGAGCAGCACCGCCGGGAACGGCGCGTCCTGCATGACATGCTGCACCACCGGCAGGGTCGCGGCGACCTCGTCGTCGGGCACTTCGAAAATCAGTTCGTCATGAACTTGCAAAAGCATCTGCGCCGAGAGCTTCTTCCCGGCAAGTGCTTCTTCCATCCGCATCATGGCGCGGCGGATGATGTCGGCGGCGGTGCCCTGCAGGCGCGCATTGATCGCGGCGCGCTCGTTGAAGGAGCGGATCGAGGCGTTGGAAGCCTTGATATCGGGGTAATGGCATTTTCGTCCGAACAGGGTCTCGACATAGCCATGCGACCAGCAGAAATCCCGCGTCGAGTCCATATAGGCGCGGATGCCAGGAAAACGCTCGAAGTATCTCTTGATATAGGCGGAGGCTTCCTCGCGGGCGATGCCGAGCTGGTTGGCGAGGCCAAACGCCGAGATGCCGTAGATAATGCCGAAATTGATCGCCTTGGCGCGGCGGCGCACCTCGCTCGGCATGTCCTTGATCGGAACGCCGAACATTTCCGACGCGGTCATGGCGTGAATGTCGAGCCCGTCTCGGAACGCCTGTTTCAGCACGGGAATGTCGGCGATTTCGGCCAGCAGCCGCAACTCGATCTGCGAATAGTCCGCCGACACCAGCTTGTGGCCCGGTGCGGCGATGAAGGCGCGGCGGATCTTGCGGCCGTCTTCGGTGCGAACGGGAATATTCTGCAGGTTCGGCTCGTTCGACGACAGCCGGCCGGTGGTGGTCGCCGCCAGCGCGTAGGTGGTATGAACGCGGTGGGTCTGCGGATGCACGTAAGTCGGCAGCGCGTCGGTGTAGGTCGATTTCAGTTTTGAAACCTGCCGCCATTCCAGGATCTTTTTCGGAAAATCATGCCCCTGTTCGGCGAGCTCGTCGAGAATCTGCGCCGAGGTCGACCACGCCCCGGTTTTGGTCTTGGAGCCGCCCGGCAATCCCATCTTGCCGAAGATGATGTCGCCGAGCTGCTTCGGGCTGCCGACATTGATGGGCTCGCCGGCGATCTCCTGGATCTCGGCCTCGACCCGCGCCGCGGTTTGGGCGAAATCGGCCGACAGTCTCGAAAGCACGTGGCGGTCGATCGAGATGCCGCGCCGCTCCATCCGCGCCAGCACCGAGATCAGCGGCCGCTCCAGCGTCTCATAGACCGCGGTCATGCGCTCGGCGACCAGGCGCGGCTTCAGCACGTTCCACAGCCGCAGGATCACGTCGGCATCCTCGGCCGAATAGGCGGTTGCCCGGTCGATTTCGACCTGGTCGAATCTCAGCTTGGCCTTGCCGCTGCCGGTCAGTTCGCCATGGCTGATCATGGCGTGGCCGAGCCGGCTTTCGGCCAGCGCATCGAGCGCATGCGAGTTGCGGCCGGCGTCGAGCGCGTAGGACATCAACTGTGCGTCGTCGTGATTGCGAATGGTGACGCCATGCTGCGCCAGCATCACGGCATTGAACTTGATGTTGAAGCCGATCTTGAGGATCCCTACCGATTCCAGCAGTGGCTTTAGCGCCTCGATCGCGTCGGCGGCCTTGATCTGGTCCGGTGCGAGCCCCGCGGCGAACAGGCCGGAGCCATCGCCGGACTGCTTGTGGGCGAGCGGGATATAGCAGGCGTCGTTCGGCGCCAGCGCCAGCGCGATGCCGCACATCTCGGCCTGCATCGGATCGATCGAGGTGGCCTTGGCTTCGATCGCAAAGTGGCCCGTGTCGTGTATCCGCGCGATCCAGCCGCTGAGCTCTTCGAGGCTGCGGACGGTCACGTATCTGCTGCGATCGACCGGCGTTTTTCGCGCCGCCTCGGCGCGCGCGGCGGCGAGCGCGACGGGGGTACCCTTGAGGCTGCCCGCCTTGTCCTGACGGTCACCGGGCTTCCGCGGCGGCGCGCTCCCTCTCCCGCTTGCGGGGGAGGACCCGAGCGAGCGAAGCTCGTCCCCTGGGGTGGGGGCGCCTCCATTTGCGAAGTCGAAGAGGCCCCCACCCGCCGCCCCCTGGCGCGCAATTGCGCTGCCGCGGGCGTCGACCTCCCCCGCAAGCGGGGGAAGCGAAGAAGAGCCCTTGCCACCACTCGTGTTGCTTGTATCCGCTTCTACATCCGACGGATCGATCTGCGAGTATTCGGCGACGCGGCGGGTCAGGGTGGAAAATTCCATCGCCTTCAAGAACGCGATCAGCTTGCGCGCGTCCGGCTCGTGCACCGCGAGTTCGTCGAGCGGCACGTCGAGTTTGACCTTGTCGTCGAGCAGCACCAGCTGTCGAGAGATCCGCGCCTTCTCGGCATTCTCGAGCAGCGCCTCGCGCCGTTTCGGCTGCTTGATCTCGCCGGCGCGGGCCAGGAGCGTTTCCAGATCGCCATATTCGACGATGAGTTGCGCGGCGGTCTTGATGCCGATGCCGGGCACGCCCGGCACGTTGTCGGTGGAATCGCCGGCCAGCGCCTGTACCTCGACCACCTTCTCCGGCGGCACGCCGAATTTCTCGATCACTTCGGCAATGCCGATCCGGCGGTCCTTCATGGTGTCGTACATTGTCACCTTGTCGGTGACGAGCTGCATCAGGTCCTTGTCGGAAGAGACGATGGTGGCGGTGGCGCCGCGCTCGCCGGCTTCGCGCGCATAGGTGGCAATCAGATCGTCGGCTTCGAAACCGCTCTGCTCGAGGCAAGGCAGGTCGAACGCCCGCACCGCCTCACGGATCAGCGCGAATTGCGGGATCAGGTCGTCCGGCGCCGGCGGCCGGTGCGCCTTGTAGTCCGGATAGAGCTTGTTGCGGAAGGTGACTTCGGACTTGTCGAAGATGATGGCGAGATGGGTCGGCCGGTTATCCGGCGGCATCTCGCGCAACAGCTTCCACAGCATGTTGCAGAAGCCGAGCACGGCATTGACCTGCAGGCCGTCGGACTTGCGGTTCAGCGGCGGCAGCGCGTGGTAGGCGCGGAAGATGTAGGAGGAACCATCGACCAGAAAGACATGGTCGCCCTTGCCCGGAGTTTTGGCCTGGGCCTTGACGGCAACGGGCTCGGCGGCGGCTTTTTCGGATGTTTTCGGCATGGCCGCAACTTAGGGATTTTTGCAGCGATTGACAGCCTTCGATCCCGCGTTGCGCCGGGATTTTTCGCGGCAACCGTTCCCTCGAATCGGTTGCGTCGGCGCCCGTTCCATGCGCCCCTGCGGGCTAGGGACGACCGGAAGGATACGTCATGACAACGCCACTCGACGACTTGATGGAGAAGCTGCGGGGGGTTCAGTCCGAAATCGAGGTCGAGCTGGCGAAACGGCGGGAAGAATTGCGCTTCCACCTCGAAAACCGCCGGATCGTGTTCGAGCGGGAGGTGCTGCGGATCCACCGCGAGCTCAAGACGCGGGCGACGCGCTATCTCATCGACGCCAATCCGCTGATGATCCTGAGTGCGCCGGTGATCTATTCGCTGATCGTCCCGATCGCACTGGCCGATCTCTGGGTCATGGCCTATCAGGCGATCTGTTTTCCGGCCTACGGGGTTCCCAAGGTGCGGCGCCGCGATTACCTGGTGTTCGACCGTCATCACCTCGCCTATCTCAACATCATCGAGAAGATCAATTGCGCCTATTGCTCCTATGCCAACGGCGCGTTCGCATTCATGCGCGAGGTGGGCGCGCGCACCGAAGTCTACTGGTGCCCGATCAAGCACGCCCGCCGCATGCTTGGTCCGCACCCGCATTATCAGGGATTCGCGGATTTCGGCGACGCCGAGGCGTTCCGCGGCAAGCTGGCGCAGATGAAGGATGGCGTTAAGATCGAGGGGGCGTGAATGCCCAATGCCGTCGTCCCGGCCAAGCGAGCGAAAGCGAGCGCAGAGCCGGGACCCATACCGCGTGATCTGTCGTTAGGACACTGCGTCTGACGCCTTAGGCAACGATTGCTGCCGCGGCGTATGGGTCGCTGCTTTCACAGGGACGACGAGGGAGAGAAACCTACTCCGCCGCCTGCAGCGCCGGCTGCGTCTTTTTCGGAACGATCCAGAACGCGGCCGGACGCTCGAACAGGAAGTTGGCGCCGGCCATCAGTGCGATCCGCCAGATCGCGATGGCGCCCGCGATGCCGGCGACCGTCACGATCAGCGAGACGGTCCCGATATCGTGGATGAAACCGGCCTTCAGCAGCAGCGTCCGCGTCGCCGCCATCGGCAGGAAGAACGCCAGATAGATCACGATCGAATGTTCGCCGCAGAAGCGCAGGAAATTCAGCCACTGTATCCGCGCCAGCAATGTGCCCATGGTGACGATGGCCAGCGCGCCTGCGAGCCCAAGCGCCAGCGAGACCAGTGGCCACTCGCTGTAACCCAGTTCGACCAGGCTGCCGTTGATGAGCGCCCACAACGCCAGACCGGCGATCGCCCACGCCGGCTGCGCCCGGCTGCGGTCCGACCATGCGAACACGTAGCCCGCGAGCCAGTAGCCGGAATAGAAGTATACGAAGCGCGAACAGAACTCGTCGATCACGGTCCAGCCGGTCGAGATGTGCGCCGCCTCCAGCAGTGCCGCCAAGGCCCAGATCAGGAGCGGTGGCATCTGGCGCATCGCCTTGGTGACGACAAAGAATACCGGCAGCAGATAGATGAACCACAGCGTGCCGAACGGTTCGATGAAGGATTGCAGATACATCAGGCCGACATGGGCCCAGCCGGTCTCGGCGGCAAAGGAGGGCGCCTTGAAGCCGAACTGGATCGTCACCCACAGCGCGTAGAAATAGGCGAAGTGCACCACCTTGCGATCGAGATAGGTACGCCAGTCGCGGTCGATCACGACCGCCAGGAACAGTCCGGAAAGCAGGAAGAAGTCCGGCATCCGGAACGGTTTGGCGAAGGCGACCAGGACGTGCATGAAGCCGGTCTGGCCCGCGGCCGCCTCGACCCCCAGCACCGAATGCATCATCACCACCATGACGATGCAGAGGCCCTTGGCGTAGTCGACCCAGTCGATGCGCTCAGGCGCTGACTGCGCCGATGGCGCTGAAAGCGCGGGCATGGCAGATGTGCCGTTTGGTATCATCGGTGTCCCTTTTCGGCGCGGATCGGCGGCATCTTCGGGCCAGTAGGTTTCAATTGCCTTATTCCGTTCAAGGAATGTGCCGTTCTCCCGCGGATGTGATGTGCCGGGGCGGGTTTTCCTCGTCACCGGAAAATGCTCTAAGACGCGGGCGAAAGCCTTGGCGTTCAGACGCGCTTCGCGCTCTTGCGCGTGAAGACGCTTTGCCGCCTTTGCGCTTCGTTAACCATGATGACTTGGAAATTTCATGCGCATTGCCATGATAGGCACCGGCTATGTGGGGCTGGTGTCCGGCGCCTGTTTCGCGGATTTCGGCCACCTGGTCACCTGCGTCGACAAGGACGCTGACAAGATCGCCAGCCTGCGCCGCGGCGAGATCCCGATCTTCGAGCCCGGCCTGGATGCGCTGGTCGCCGCCAACGTGAAAGCCGGCCGGCTGGATTTCACCACCGATCTTGCCGCGCCCGTTGCCGCGGCCGATGCGGTATTCATCGCGGTCGGCACGCCGTCACGCCGCGGCGACGGCCACGCCGACCTGAGCTATGTTCATGCCGCCGCGCGCGAGATCGCCGGGGCCCTGTCCGGCTTTACGGTGGTGGTGACCAAATCGACCGTGCCGGTCGGCACCGGCGACGAGGTCGAGCGGCTGATTCTTGAGACCAATCCGACGGCCGAGGTCGCGGTCGCCTCCAATCCGGAATTCCTGCGCGAGGGCGCCGCGATTCGCGACTTCAAATTTCCCGATCGCATCGTTGTCGGCACTTCCGATGAGCGCGCGCAAAAAGTGCTCGGCGATATCTACCGGCCGCTGTCGCTCAACCAGGCGCCCTTGATGTTCACGGCGCGGCGTACCGCGGAGTTGATCAAGTACGCCGCCAACGCCTTCCTCGCCACCAAGATCACTTTCATCAACGAGATCGCCGATCTCGCCGAGAAGGTCGGCGCCGACGTGCAGGAAGTCGCGCGCGGCATCGGGCTGGACAACCGGATCGGCTCGAAATTCCTGCATGCCGGTCCCGGTTTCGGCGGCTCCTGCTTCCCGAAGGACACCCGCGCGCTGGTCAAAATCGCGCTCGACCACGACGTCCATTTGCGGATCGTCGAGGCGGTGCTGGCGGTCAACGACAACCGCAAGCGCGCGATGGCGCGCAAGGTGTCGAACGCCGCCGGCGGCAGCCTGCGCGGCAAGACCATCGCCGTGCTCGGCCTCACCTTCAAGCCCGACACCGACGACATGCGCGAGGCTCCCTCGATCCCGCTGGTGACCGGGCTGCTCGACATGGGAGCGAAAGTGCGCGCGCATGATCCGGTCGGCATGGAGCAGGCCCGCCGCGAACTGCCCGATATCGAATATTGCGACGATCCCTACGCCTGCGTCCGAGGTGCCGACGCCATGGTGGTGGTGACCGAATGGGTGCAGTACCGCACGCTCGACCTGGAACGGCTGAAGCGCGAAATGAAGCAGCCGGTGGTGGTTGATCTCCGCAACATCTATCGCCCCGAGGATATGGCGGCGCTGGGCTTCATTTATGAGAGTGTCGGGCGCCCGTCCGAGCCGCGGGGCTGATGCCGGAGTTGCTGTCATACCCCCGCGCAGGCGGGGTATCCAGTACTCCCAGTCCTCGCGATCAGTAACGCCGGCGTTTACTGGATCACCCGCCTTCGCGGGTGATGACGGATCAGAGACCTTGCCACGCAGCTTCGACACCCCGCTCCCGATCGACGCCGTGCTGGATCAGTTGTCCCGCACGCTCGCGGACCACAATGCGGCGGTGCTGGTGGCCCCGCCCGGCGCCGGCAAGACCACGCGGGTGCCGCTGGCGCTGCTCGATGCGCCGTGGCTGCAGGGCAGGAAGATCATCATGCTGGAGCCGCGCCGGATCGCGGCCCGCGCCAGCGCCGACCGCATGGCGAAGACGCTGGGGGAGCGCGCCGGCGAGACCGTCGGCTATCGCGTCCGCTTCGGCTCAAAGGTTTCGCGCGCGACCAAGATCGAGGTCGTCACCGAAGGTATTTTCTCGCGGCAGATTCTCGAGGACCCTGAACTGACCGGCGTCGCCGCGGTGCTGTTCGACGAATTCCACGAACGCTCGCTCGATGCTGATCTCGGTCTGGCGCTGGCGCGCGACGCGCAAACGGGCCTGCGCGAGGATCTGCGCATGCTCGTGATGTCGGCGACACTCGACGGCGCACGCGTCGCAAAACTGCTCGGCGATGCGCCGGTGATATCGAGCGAAGGCCGCGCCTTTGCGGTCGAGACCCGCTATCTCGGCCGCAAGGCCGATGCGCCGCTGGAGCGGCAGATGGCGGATGCGATCGCGATGGCGCTGCGCGCCGATCCAGGCTCGGTGCTGGCATTTCTGCCGGGAGCCGCGGAAATCCGCCGTACGCAAAACTTTCTCGGCGAGCGGATCCACGATGCGTCGATCGAAATCGTGCCGCTGTTCGGCGCGCTGGACGCCGCGGTGCAGGACCGCGCCATCGCGCCGGCGCCGACGGGCCAGCGCAAGGTGGTGCTGGCGACCTCGATCGCGGAGACTTCGCTGACCATCGAGGGCGTGCGCATCGTGGTCGATTCCGGCATGGCCCGGGTGCCTCGCTACGAACCTGACATTGGCCTGACGCGCCTCGAAACCGTGCGGGCCTCGCGCGCCGCGGTCGATCAGCGCCGCGGCCGTGCCGGCCGCACCGAGCCCGGCGTCTGCTACCGGCTGTGGGACGAACCGCAGACCGCCTCGCTCCCCGCTTACACCCAGCCCGAAATCCTTTCCGCCGACCTGTCCTCGCTGGTGCTCGACCTCGCGCAATGGGGCGTCAGCGATCCCCGCTCGCTGGCGTTTCTCGATCCCCCACCGGCGCCGGCGCTGAAGGAGGCGCGCGGCCTGCTCGGCGAACTCGGCGCGCTCGATGGCGACGGCCGCATCACCGCGGAAGGCAAGAGCCTGCGCGCGCTGGCGCTGCCGCCGCGGCTGGCGCGGATGATCGTGGATTCGCATCGCCTCGGCGCGGGCGAGGAGGCCGCCGACATCGCCGCCGTGCTGACCGAGCGCGGCCTCGGCGGCGACGGCGTTGATCTCGATTTCAGGCTGGATCAGTTCCGTCGCGACCGCTCGCAGCGCGCCTCCAGCGCGCGCGCTCTGGCGCAGCGCTGGGCGTCACAGGTGTCGGCCACCGAGGGAGCGCCCGCGGAGGACACCTTGCCCTCGACCGGCGTGATGCTCGCTCTTGCCTTCCCCGACCGCGTCGCGCGCAACCGCGGCAATGGCAGTTTTGTGCTCGCCAACGGGCGCGGCGCCGCCGTCGACCAGGCCTCGGCGCTGGCGCGTGCGCCCTATATCGCGGTCGCCGAACTCACCGGCACGGCCGCCAACGGGCGCATCCTGCTGGCGTCGCCCATATTGCAATCCGACATCGAGCTGCGCTTCGCCGACCAGATCGAGACCACCGATCAGATTTCATTCGATCGCAGCGCGATGGCGTTGCGGGCGCGGCGCAGGAAGACCCTGCATGCGATCACGCTGTCGGAAGCGCCGATGGCGTTGGCGCCATCGGCGGACACCGCGCGGGTGCTGGCTGACGGACTGGTCGATGCCGGCCTCGATCGGCTGCCATGGTCGAAAACAACGAAGCAATGGCGGGATCGCGTGATGTTCTTGCGCAAGGCCGAAGGCGATGCGGCACCGCATTCCTGGCCTGATCTGTCCGATGACGCTCTGGCGGCGCAGCGCGAAACCTGGCTGGTGCCGGCGCTTTACGACAAGACCGCGCTGAAGGAACTTTCGGCGGGTGATCTGTCGGAAGCGCTGATGGTGCTGTTGCCCTGGGAATTGCGCGCGCGGCTGGAGCGCGAAGCACCAACCCATTTCGAGGCGCCGACCGGTACCCAGCTGGCGATCGATTATGAGGCCGAGCAGGGACCGACGATTGCCGTCAGGCTGCAGGAGCTGTTCGGGCTCAACACCCACCCCTCGATCGCGAATGGCGCGGTGCCGCTTGTGCTGGAACTGCTGTCGCCGGCGCACCGGCCAGTGCAGGTGACGCGCGACCTGCCGGGTTTTTGGCGCGGCAGCTATGCGGCCGTTCGTTCCGACCTGCGAGGGCGTTATCCGCGGCATCCGTGGCCGGAGGATCCCGCCAGTGCCGCGCCGACACGGCGGGTGAAGCCGCGGGGGACCTGAGGAGACAGCTCAAGCTGTCATCACCCGCGAAGGCGGTGACGACCGAAGCACAATGACGGTTGCCCAGATCGCGAGTACTCATGCATGTCACATTGGTATGCTGCCAGCCCTAAATGGAGCTGCCGGCTCATAGCTAACTCCCAGCCCACGGCGAGATATCACGATTGAAACCATATGGTCATGGCAATGGCCGCCAGTGCGAGGACAAAGAATGCTAAGATGGCCAACGGCCCTTCGGCCTCACCTTCGATAATTCGGGATAGGCCCATGGCAGCAGATCGTCGATTTGGCTGTTCGGGTGACCATTGACGATCTTTGTGATGACGTCGGCGAGGTAGGCTTGCGGTTCGATGCCGATGAGCTTGCAGGTCTCGATCAACGAGGCGATGACGGCCCAATGCTCGCCGCCGCCGTCGGAGCCCGCGAAGAGTGCGTTTTTGCGGTTCAGCGCGATCGGCCGGATCGCACGTTCGACGACATTGGAGTCGATATCAACACGGCCGTCGTCGAGGAAGCGGGTCAGGCCTTCCCATCGCGAGAGTGCATAGCGGATCGCTTCAGCGAGTTTTGTCTTCTGACTGATCAGAGCGAGCTTGGCGCGCAGCCAGGGCTCGAGTTCATTGATGATCGGCCGGCTCCGCTGCAGCCTGGCGTCGCGTCTGTCCTCGGCGCTGCGGCCGCGGATATCGCCCTCGACGGCATAGAGTCCGGCGATGCGTTCGAGCGCCTCGCTGGCGATCGGCGCCGGGCCGGCCGCGGCCAGTTCGTAGAAGCGTCGGCGCACATGGGCCCAACAGAAGGCAAGTTGCACGTCACCGCGCTCGGCGAGCACGCGATAGCCGGCGTAGCCGTCGACCTGAAGGGTGCCCGTGAAGCCTGCGAGATGCGCGATCGGTCGCTCCGCCTTGCGATCGGGGGCGTAGACGTACGCCACGCCGGGCGGGTCGGCGCCACCCCAGGGACGATCGTCACGCGCATAGGCCCACAGTTGGCCGGTCTTGGTCTTCCCGCGTCCCGGATCGAGCACCGGCGCCGTCGTCTCGTCGGCAAACAGCTTGGCCGAGCCCTTGAGCCTGCCGAGCAGACGCTCGTGCACCGGCCGCAGCAGGAAGGCGGCACGGCCGACCCAGTCAGCCAAGGTCGAGCGATCGAGCGTGATGCCCTGCCGCGCATAGATCTGAGCCTGCCGATACAGCGGTAGATGGTCGGCGTATTTGGAGACGAGAACCTGCGCCACCGTCGCCTCAGTCGGCAACCCGCCCTCAATCAGCCGCGCCGGCGCGGCCGCCTGCACCACCCCGTTTTCGCAGGCTCGGCAGGCATATTTGGGCCGACGCACGACAAGCACGCGGAACTGGGCAGGGACGATGTCGAGGCGTTCGCTGACATCCTCGCCAATCCGATGCAGCGCGCCCTGGCAGCACGGGCAGGCATGATCGTCGATGTCGACCACCATCTCGAGGCGCGGCAGATGCGCTGGCAGCGATCCACGGTTGATGCGGCGCTTGGCGGCGTGGCTTGCCCGCTCGGCTGGCGCCACCGCTTCATTCTCGGCTTCGGTGCTCGCCGCCGTCTGCTCGACTTCTTCGAGGCCGAGCAGCAATTGATCTTCCGGCAGCGTCTCGGCCCGTCGGCCGAAGCGGTGACGCTGCAACTCCTTGATGATTTGCTCCAGTCGCTCGGCGCGCGCACGTTCCGCCAGCAGCATCGCCTTGAGCGTGCCGGGATCGTCGGGAAGCGTGTCCGTCGTCGCCGTCATGGCTCGATTACATCATGTGCCGCAGCGCCCTGCGAGCATTTCGATCGGACTGATTCACTCTGTCGCAGATCAGCCTGGCTGCACCGGCGCCGGGGTCTCGCGCGCGGCGTGAACCCGTCGCCAATCGAGCCCTTCCAACAATGCCGAGAACTCCGCAACCGACAGCCGCATCACACCATCCTGCACGTTCGGCCAGCGGAACTTGCCATCCTCCAGCCGCTTGGCGAACAGGCACACTCCCGTGCCGTCCCAATAGATCAGCTTCACGCGGTCGGCCCGTTTCGCCCGGAACACATAGACGGCACCCGAGAACGGATCGGACTTCATCGTCTCGCGCACCAGTGCCGCCAGACCCTCGGCGCCCTTGCGGAAGTCCACCGGCTTGGTCGCCATCATCACCCGCACCGTACCGGTCGGACCGATCACGTGCCGGCCTTCAGCGCCCGGATGACCACCGCGACCGTCTTGGCGTCAGCGCCACGGCCGACCCGGACGCTGACGCCTTCGATCTCCACCTCGATGATTCCCGAGGCCCGATCCTCCGGGCGTGCCCGTTGGCGATGCCGCCGGCGAACCGCGCCTTCCGGCAATGCCGATTCCACGACCGCAGGCACGAACTGCGGCATCTCGGGGGCGGCGTCCGCCCCGGCAGGCTGCCGCGCCTGGCGGCGCCATGTGAACAATTGCTGCGGCGCAAGCCCATGCCGGCGCGCAACTTCCGAAACCACCGCACCCGGAACGAGCGTCTCTTCAATCATCCGCGCCTTGTCGTCTGCCGAGAACCACCGGCGACGGCCCGTTCCCGTGATAACCTCAAGCCGGCGCGCCGTCGTTGCCTCCGGCTTAAGCGTATGGTCAAGCGTAGACACAACACGATCTCCGATTCAAAGATCGTCACACTCGCCGATCGCAAACGTCAGGAAAAGGTGCGGTCAAAACACCGCTTACGATAATTCGAAATATACGCACTGTTAGACGGTGACGGTTATCGTGCATTGCATGACCCTCGGATCAGATTGCGGTCAGCGTTCCCAGGAAGGCGATCGGCCGCCGTCAACCGTTCTAGGGCGCGCGCAGGGGGCGTACCTAGAAACGGGGACTAACTGTGTATCTTCGTACTAATACGGTTGGGTGTGCGTGAATGGGTGCAGTTTAAGGGTGTATACTTTGGGTGACCTGGGAGCCGCCCGCTCCCCGCCTGTAGGTTCATCCGCTGGGCGTCTTGTAATTCGCCCTGGGCGTACCCAAGTTCGCCCTATGTAACCCGCGATAACGTTGTTAGGCGTTCAGTTTGCGCCAATATGATTGCAGCACGCAAGCGATTTGGAGAGATTAGATGTCTGAAACGAGCGCGGTCAAGGCCGAAGTCGAAACTGTAAAAACCAACGAAGATAAATGGTCGAAAGAACTTATGGCCGCAGGCTGGACGGTTTTGCCCAGCATGATTCTGGAAAAGCAGCATGCGATCGGCCTTGACGCGATCGATATCAATATCATTGCACATCTGTCGATCTACTGGTGGAAAAAGGCTAACCTGCCGCACCCATCGGTAGCCACGATTGCGAAAGCCATTGGCGTTAAACCCCGCACTATCCAGAAGCACATCAAGGCCATGGAGGCGAGCGGCTTCATTACTCGCCATGAACGCCGGCAGAAGGGACAAGGCAGCAAGACCAACCTGTATTCCTTCGAGGGGTTAATTAAGGCGGCCACGCCGTATGCACAGGAAAAAACGGCTGCGATCGCAGAACGTTCCAAGAAGGACGCCGACCGGGTTGCCCGGAAAAAGCCCAAGCTTGCGCTCGTTAAGGGCGTCGGCAAGTAATCCATGAAATTTAGACAGCGGAGCCTCATGCAGATTGCGGAATTAATCTGCGGCAACCGCAACCACGACGAGATGTGCTACTTTCGCTATCGGAGTAGCAAGTACCTAACCGAATTCTTCCAGGACTGCGATACCGACTACATTCACGATGGCTCCAGCCGCGCTTATTGGGTCGCCGACGTCTTGAAAAGTATATTAGAAGAGCCACAGCCGAACGCCAACACGCCGCCGGAGACATTTTCGCGCGTGATCCGCGTGCTGATGGACCAAGGCGACGCGGAGAGCGAACAACCGTCGCGGCCCGGCGCCCTAGCGGCCCTTAATGCAGCCCTAACGCGCGAGGGGTTTGAAGCGTTCTACGGCGACGACAAGCAGTGCTACTTACGACATCTCGCAACGTCGACCGTGGCTATAGCGTCACCGAATCCGCACCGGCCATTCTCGGCACAGGAAATCAAGAGGCGCGAGCAGCTGATTTCTTATCTCGATGAAGCCTCCGAGGATGACTTAATAGCGGAAGTGCTGCTGCCGTTATTTCGCCAGCTTGGCTTCCATCGGATCACCTCCGCCGGGCACGTCGACAAGGCGCTGGAGTACGGCAAGGACATCTGGATGAAGTTCAACTTGCCGACTCAGCACGTTCTCTATTTCGGCATTCAGGTGAAAAAGGGAAAGCTTGACGCCGCCGGTATCAGCAAGGCTGCAAACGGCAACGTGGCTGAGATCCATAATCAAGTTACCATGATGCTCGGCCATGAGATCTTTGACCCTGAGTTGAGCAGGCGCGTTTTGGTCGATCACGCCTTCATTGTGGCAGGCGGAGAAATTACAAAGGCCGCGCGCAATTGGCTTGGAAACAAGCTAGACGCTACGAAGCGTAGCCAAGTGATGTTCATGGATCGCAACGATATCTTGAATTTATTCGTAGTCACCAATCTGCCGTTGCCGAGCGGTGCCATCCCTCCAAGGGCGCCAGACGACGGCGACCTTCCTTTTTAGCGAGCGGTCTGTACCGCGAAGTTTTGACTAAGGTCAGTCCGGTGCGCCCATTGATCCCAATGGTCAATGCCGGGCTTGACCGGCAATCCATCACCCAAAAAACTTCATGCGAAGAGGATGGATGCCCGGATCAAGTCCGGGCATGACGACGTTGCTCCTCCCGTTAACCCTTCACTCATCCTTTTCGCGAAAATGGCAGTTGCCACCGCCGCCGTTGGTCGCGGCCTGGCGGTGGATGTGGTGATATCGCGGGTCTCCTGAGCGAGTGTGGCGTGATGCGTAACATTATGATTATGGCGGCCTTCCTTGTCGGCCTCGGCACCCTCATGGCGCAGTTGGCGGACAGAATGTCGGCGTCTCCGGCGCTTGCCAGCGGCGTGTCGCGGCAAGCCCACGTCGAAACACCTGCGCCAACCGGCGGCCGTAGCCTCAGTATTCCGCGCGACGTCCGCGGTCATTTTCAGACCGAAGGCCGGATCGATGGCCAGCGCATCGGTTTCATGGTCGATACCGGCGCCTCCGTGGTGGCCCTGAACGAGAAGTCCGCGGCGCGGTTCGGTTTCCGCCCCGGCCGCAGCGACTACAACGCCACCGTTTCGACCGCCAACGGCACCATCAAGGCGGCGCGCACGCGGCTCGCCATGGTCGAAGTCGGCGGCATCGTGGTGCGCGACGTCGACGCCATGGTGCTGCCGGATGAGGCTTTGTCCGAAAATCTGCTCGGCCTGTCGTTCCTGTCGAAGCTCAAGCGCTTCGAGTACGCCAATGGCAGGCTGGTGCTGGAGCAATAAGGCAGCACCACTGCCAATCCGTCGCATTTGATACCCATCCATCGCTGTCCCGCCTTCCGCTCCGCCCCTGCATTCGCTAAGGCTGCGGTGCTCCATTTTTGCGTTCTCATGACGAGGCCTGAATGTTTCCGAAGCCGAAACCCGCGCTGGTTCCGAACACCTATGCCTATGAGTCCGAGCCGATGGTGAAGGCGACCGGCTTTCGCGAATACGACGCCCGCTGGCTGTTCGGCCAGGAAATCAACCTGATGGGCATTCAGGCACTGGGCATGGGGCTCGGGGCGTTGATCGCCGAACTCGGCGTCAAGCAGGAAGTCGTGACCGGACACGATTTCCGCGGCTATTCGGCCTCGATCAAATACGCGCTGATTTCGGGGCTGCTGGCCTCCGGCTGCAAGGTTCACGACATCGGCCTGTGCATGACGCCAATGGCCTATTTCGCGCAGTTCGACCTCAATGTGCCCTGCGTCGCGATGGTGACGGCGTCGCATAACGACAATGGCTGGACCGGCGTCAAGATGGGCGCCAACCGGCCGCTCACCTTCGGCCCGGACGAGATGACCCGGCTGAAAGAGATCGTGCTCAACGCCGAGTTCGGGAACAGGGTCGGCGGCTCCTATCAGTTTCACGAGAATTTCCCGGCGCGCTACATCGCCGACCTCACCTGCCGCCCGAAACTGAAGCGCAAGCTGAAAGTCGTGGTCGCCTGCGGCAACGGCACCGCGGGCGCATTTGCGCCGCAGGTGATGCAGGCGATCGGCTGCGAGGTGGTGCCGCTCGACACCGAGCTCGACCACACCTTTCCGAAATATAATCCCAATCCCGAAGACATGGAGATGCTGCACGCCATCCGCGACGCGGTGTTGCAGCACAACGCCGATGTCGGCCTTGGGTTCGACGGCGACGGCGATCGCTGCGGCGTGGTTGACAATACCGGCGAGGAGATTTTCGCCGACAAGGTCGGCGTCATGCTGGCGCGGGACATGTCGGCGGTGACGGCGAACGCGCAGTTTGTGGTCGACGTCAAATCGACCGGTTTGTTTGCAACCGATCCGGTGTTGCAGAAGCAGGGCGCGAAAGTCGCCTATTGGAAGACCGGCCACTCCTACATGAAGCGCCGCACTCACGAATTGGGGGCGCTGGCCGGCTTCGAGAAGTCCGGCCACTTCTTCTTCAACGCGCCGCTCGGCCGCGGCTATGATGACGGCCTGATCTCGGCGATCGCGATCTGCGAAATGCTCGATCGCGCGCCCGGCAAGTCGATGGCGGACCTGAAGGATGCGCTGCCGAAGACCTGGTCGTCGCCGACCATGTCGCCGCATTGTTCGGATGAAACCAAATACGGCGTGGTAGATGCCGTGGTGAAGCATTTCGAGGCGATGCAGAACAAGGGCGAAAAGGTCGCGGGGCAGAAGATCCGAGATCTCGTCACCGTCAACGGCGTACGCGTCACCGTCGAGGACGGCAGCTGGGGGCTGGTGCGGGCGTCATCCAACAAGCCGGAACTGGTAGTCGTGGTCGAGAGCCCGGTGAGCGAGCAGCGCATGCACGATCTGTTCGAGGCGATGAACGTGGTGCTGCGCACCCATCCCGAGGTCGGCGACTACAATCAGACGATCTGAGATTCATCTCTCGCATCCCACCTTCGGCATACCCCGATCGCCCGCTTTCGCGAACGATGACGCCGGTAGGCGGGTCGACGAAGCACTACGTCGCCGGCACCGGCAGCGCGGTGACAGACTTGATCTTCTCCATCGCAAAGCGCGAGGTGACGTTCTTGAGCGGCACCGCGCCGATCAGTTTCTTGTAGAACACGTCATAGCTCTGCATGTCCGCGACCACGACGCGCAGCATGTAGTCGACGTCGCCGGCCATCCGATAGAACTCCATCACCTCGGGCATGGCGCTGACCGCGCTGGCAAAGGTCTTGAGCCAGGCCTCGGAATGATCGGCGCTTTCGACCGAGACGAACACCGTGATGCCGAGCCCGATCTTGTTCTGGTCGACCAGCGCGACCCGGCGCAGGATGACCCCGTCGGCCTCCAGCCGCTGGATGCGCTTCCAGCACGGCGTCGAGGACAGGCCGACCCGGTCGCCGATTTCGGCGACCGAGAGCGAAGCGTCTTCCTGCAGTACCGTCAGAATCTTGCGGTCGATGCCGTCGAGGCGGCGGTTGGGCTCGTTGATCTGAGGCGACGGGTCGGCCATGAGAAGAACTTTATTCCATCGAAGGACACGATTTACCCTAATACATAGAATATTCTTCTAAGGCAAGCCCGTTACCGCTTGCCCCGGACCGGGTCCGCCGACTGGCTCTGGCTTAAAAGCGCATCCACTTCAACACGTTGCGGAGCGGCAAAGGCGCCGCCATGCCGCGTACATTTCAGTGCTGCGGCCGCGGAGGCAAACCGCAGCGCGTCCCGCAATTCCTGCTGTTCGGTGATCGCCAGCGCGAACGCGCCGTGAAACACGTCGCCGGCGCCCAGCGTGTCCACCGTGTGCACCGGGAAGGCCGGCGTCTCCTGCAGATTGCCCTGCTCGTCTAGCCAGATCGTCCCTTTCGGCCCGCGCGTCCCCGCCAGAAACGACGGCGTCAGTTTGGCGATTTTCTTCAGCGCCTCGCCGTCGTCGGCGAGGCCGGCGGTCTCCTGCAGCGGCTCGCTGGAGAATACCAGATGGGACGATGCGGTGAGCAGCCCCTCGCGCAGCGACATCGCGCGGTCGACGTCCACGATCACCGGGATGCCGCGTCGGCGCGCCTCGGCGCACAAATCTGTGCAGAATGCGGCGCAGCGGCTCTCGGTCAGGATGGCGGCGCAATCCTCCAGCAACTTCTCGGTGTCGGGCAGGCGGACCTTCCACAGTTCGGGATCGCGGAACGTCACGATGGTGCGCTCGCCGCTTGGATCGACCATGACGGTCGAGATCGGCGTCACCAGTCCCGGCATGTGCAGGATGTGCCTGGTCTCGATGCCCTCATGCGCGAGTTTCTCGAAAATGAAGCGGCTGGATGCTTCGCGGGCGTCACCCATCGGGCCGCAGATCGAGGCGCGGCCGCCGAGGCGGACAATTCCGATCGCGGCGTTGAGCGCGTTGCCGCCGCAGATTTCGTCGAAATGAGTGGCGTTCTCCTTCGAGCCACGCGCAGGAATGCCGCTGACGCGGAACGTCAAGTCGCGCACCGGCATGCCGATGCAGAGGATGCGGGGCGGGATTTTTGGCGCGGCAGCGTGAAAATTCATGCGGGAATCCGTCATAGCGGTTCCGCGTGTTGCCGGAACCCGGGCCCGGAGTTAATGAATGGAACCATGGGGTGTTCCCCGCTATGCATGCGCATTCGGGCCCTCATGCAGCCAGCGCCCCAGCAAATGATGGGCAATCGCAAACGGATGCGGGCCGGCGAGGCCATCAGGATGCTGCCTCTTGATCATCAAGGTCGCCTCGGCGCGGTCGAACCAACGGGCATCCTCGAGCTCCGTACGGTCGACGATGATGTCGTCGGTGGTGGCGCGTGCGGTGCAGCCGATCATCAGGGATGACGGATAGGGCCAGGGCTGCGTCATGTAATAATGGACGTCGGTGCAGCGGATCCCGGATTCCTCGAAAATCTCGCGGCGCACCGCGTCCTCGATGGTCTCGGCGGCCTCGACGAAGCCGGCCAGGCACGACCACATGCCCGGGGGGAACTGCTTCTGCCGCCCCAGCAGGCATTTGTCGCCCGAGGTCACCAGCATGATCACGACCGGGTCGGTGCGCGGAAAATGCTCCGCCTTGCAGCTCGGGCAATCGCGCTTCCAGCCGCCTTCCTTCATCGCCGTGCGGGTTCCGCAATTGGCGCAGTAGCCGTGGCGCTGATGCCAGCTCACCATCGATTTCGCCATCGCGATCGCCGAAAGTTGTTCGGGCGGCACCACGCCCTGCATCGCCATGCCGCGCAGTTCGGTAACGGCGACGTCGTCGCGGGTCAGCAGTTTTTCCACTGACGCGGCCGAGATGCCCATGCCGAACACCGCCGCGCCGCCCTCGCGCAACCCCAGAAAGATCGTGCCGGGATTGGCGCCGAATTTCAGCGCCTCGTCGATGGTAAGGAGCGCGCGGGGGCCGCCGGCGTCCTGCTTCACGACCAGCGAGTCGCGGTGGACCACATAGGCACGGGCGTCGCGATGCCCCTCCAGCGCCAACAGCTTCTCGTCATTGCCGCGCAGATGCGCGGCGCGATCGAGAATATTGGTGATGAAGGCGGGCCGGCCCAACGGAAAGGAATCGAATGCTGTCATGGACTCAACCAAGCCAAATCTTGCGGCGAAGCGCGCCGATGAAATTCTGGACTTCCTCGGCGTCATGCGCGAGCGGCGGCATCATTCCCCAGACCGGACGCGGCCAGGCGGCGTCGCCGGAGCGGCGCGCGATCACATGGACGTGGAGCTGTGGCACCAGATTGCCGAGGGCTGCAATATTCAGCTTGTCGCATTTTGTGACCTCTTTCAGCGCACGGGCGACGCGGGAAGTTTCCGTCATTAATTGCGCCTGCTCGACCTCGTCGAGGTCGATGATCTCGACAGCGTCAGGGCGGCGGGGCACCAGCAGAAGCCAGGGATAATTCGCATCCTTGATGACAAGCACCTTGCACAGCGGCAGGTCGCCGATGTCGATGGTGTCTTCCTTGAGCCGTGAGTTCAGCGACCAGGTGGGAGCGTCAGAAGGCATTTGGGTTCCAGGTGCGTCCATCGTTTTCCCGATGGCTTCGAAAGTGGCCTGAAATGGACACCGCGGGCAGTGTCATATCAAGGCGTTACCATCCGCGAAAGCGGCTGATCCTGCAGGCCGCGGCGTCTCCTGGACCCGCGACGCTTCGGAGTATCGGAGGCCGGGAGCGACCCGGTGACGGGCGTGACGAGCGGTCCCCGCTTGCTTTCCGGGGCTTTTGGCCCCAAATAAGGAACGGGAGATTGGCGGTGGACGAGCCACTCGCCAACCGGGTCAGGTCCGGAAGGAAGCAGCCCTAACGAGGTCCGGATCGGGTCGCTCGTCAGTCTCCTACCTGTTTTTTCCGTTCCCGATCCGCAAGCCGGCTTCGAGAGACAATCAATTGCGGATCGATCGATGACCGACGCTGGCAGTCCCGTAACGCCCCCCAAGAATCCTGAAAGCGTCCATCAGGGAGGTTTCGACCTCGGCGGCCCGCCCCAGGCCGGCAAGCATTACCGGGTGCTGGCGCGGAAATACCGTCCCGCCAGTTTCGACGATCTGATCGGCCAGGACGCCGTGGTCCGCACGGTGTCGAACGCGTTCGAGACCGGCCGAATTCCGCAGGCCTGGATCCTGACCGGGGTGCGCGGCGTCGGCAAGACCACCACGGCGCGGATCCTCGCCCGCGCGCTGAATTACGAACTGCCGGACGGCTCAGTGAAGGGGCCGACCATCCACATGCCGGGTCTGGGCGTGCACTGCCAGGCCATCATGGAAAGCCGGCACATGGACGTGCTGGAAATGGACGCCGCCTCCCATACCGGCGTCGACGACGTGCGCCAGATCAACGACAGCGTGCGCTATGCGCCGGCCAGCGCGCGTTACAAGGTCTACATCATCGACGAAGTCCACATGCTCTCGACCGCGGCCTTCAACGCGTTCCTCAAGACGCTGGAAGAGCCGCCGGAGCATGCCAAATTCGTGTTCGCCACCACTGAAATCCGTAAAGTGCCGGTCACGGTGCTGTCGCGCTGCCAGCGGTTCGACCTGCGCCGGGTCGATGCCGACGTGCTGATGGCGCATCTTGCCAACATCGCTGGCAAGGAGAATGTCGAGGTCGAGCCGGAAGCGCTCGGCGTCATCGCGCGCGCGGCCGAAGGCTCGGTACGCGATTCGCTGTCGCTGTTCGACCAGGCGATTGCGCATGCGGCGGGACCGGTGCGCGCCGATGCGGTGCGGCAGATGCTGGGCCTGGCCGACCGAACCCGCGTGATCGATCTGTTCGACTCGCTCGTTCGCGGCGACATCGCCAGCGCATTCAAGGAGTTTCGCGAGCAGTACGACACCGGCGCCGACTCGATCGTGGTGCTGTCCGACCTTGCCGAATTCGTCAACTTCGTCACGCGGGTCAAGATCGTGCCGGCTATCGCCGACAATGTCGCGTTCGGCGAGACCGAGCGCGTCCGCGCCCGAGACTTCGCATCGAAGCTCTCGATGCGGGTGCTGTCGCGGATGTGGCAGATGCTGCTCAAGGGCATCACCGAGGTGCAGGCCGCGACCCGGCCGGCGGCGGCGGCCGAGATGGTGCTGGTGCGCATTGCCTATGTCGCGGACATGCCGACGCCCGACGAGGCGATCCGGATGCTGGAACAGAATGGCGGCGCATCGCCGGCGGCCGCATCGGGTTCGGCGTCGGCACGAGCGACGTCCGCGTCGACGGTGTCCTCGCTACAGACTTCGTCAGCCCGCGCACCCTCCGCGCCGCGTGCCGGCGTGGAGGCGTCGGCCCGCCCGCAGATGACCGCGCCGATGGCGGAGGCGCAGGCAGCGCCCACAGCGTTGAAGATCGCCAGCTTTCCCGAACTGGTGGCGCTGGCCGGCGAGAAGCGCGATCTGCTGACCAAAGCAGCGCTGGAAGCCGATGTCCGGCTGGTTCGCATCGAAGACGGACGACTCGAACTGGCGCTGGAGCGCAGCGCGCCGCGGGCCCTGGTCAACGATCTCTCGCGCAAGCTGGAACAATGGACTGGGCGGCGCTGGACCGTGATCGTCTCCAACGAAGCCGGACAGGCGACGCTGCGTTCGCAGAACGAAGTCCAGAAGAACCAGCGCGAGCGCGACGCCGAGGCTGACCCGCGGGTGCAGGAGGTGCTCGCGCGGTTTCCCGGCACCAAGGTGGTCGAGGTGCGCAGGCTTGCCGCTGAGCCGCCGGAATCCGATGGTAGCGGTGAAGACCCCGCCGAGAGTTCCGACAGCGACGATTTCTAGACAATTTTGAAGGAGGCATTCATGGCTGACTTTCTCGGCATGATGAAGCAGGCAGCCCAGTTGCAGTCGAAGGTGCAGGCGATGCAGGAAGAACTCGGCAATGTCGAGGTCGAGGGCATTTCCGGCGGCGGGCTGGTCAGCGTGCGCATGACCGCGAAGATGCAGGTGAAGGCGGTGAAGATCGACCCGTCGCTGATGAAGGCGGACGAGCGCGAAATCCTCGAAGACCTGCTGGTGACCGCGCTCAACGACGCGCAGCGCAAGGCGGAAACCGCGATGCAGGAGAAGATGCAGACGCTGACCGGCGGGCTCGGCCTGCCGCCCGGACTGGGTCTCGGCTAGCCCATATGGCTTCTGCGGTTGCCGGCCCCGAAATCGAACGCTTGATCCAGCTGCTGGCGCGGCTGCCGGGGCTTGGCCCGCGTTCGGCGCGGCGCGCGGCGCTGCATCTGATCAAGAAGCGCGAGGCGTTGATGACGCCGCTGGCCGGCGCGCTGCAAGTGGCGATCGACAAGATCCAGGTCTGCAAGACCTGCGGCAATATCGACACGCAAAATCCCTGTACGGTGTGCACCGACCCGCGGCGCGATCCCTCGATCATCGTCGTAGTCGCCGACGTCGCCGATCTCTGGGCGCTGGAGCGCGCGCATGCCACCAACGGCCTATATCACGTGCTCGGCGCCACGCTGTCGCCGCTCGACGGTATCGGCCCGCAGGATTTGACCATCGAGGCGCTGGTGGCGCGCGCGCACGATACGCGGGTGACCGAAATCATTCTCGCCCTGAATGCGACAGTGGATGGCCAGACCACCGCGCATTACATCACCGATCTCCTGCAGGAGGCCGGCGTCAAGGTGACGAGGTTGGCCCACGGCGTCCCGGTGGGCGGCGAACTCGATTATCTCGACGAAGGCACGCTTTCCGCAGCGATGCGGCAGCGGACTCTGTTCTGACACAATACCAACGGAAACGACCGACATGATGATGCGACGATTCGGCAAGCGTCTTGCTTTGGTGACCGCGATCGCGGCGGCGTGGGCCGCGCCTGCCTCCTCGCAACAGGCCGAGCCTGCGCCGAAGCCGGGCAGGCTGATCAACGCCGGCGATGTGCTGTCGGGCGAACTCAATGCGATGAAGGCCCGCGGCGGCAAGCGGGACAAGCGCGTCGCTTTCTACCAGATCAAGAGCGAACCGCGCCGGCTGCCGCCGCCGAACGGGCTGTGCAACCTGGAGACGGGACCTGAAACCTTTCAGCTCATCACGACAAGCGAGGCGCAGGCCGCGCAGCTGAAAGGCTTCATCGGCAAGCCCATCTCGATCAAGGTCGACGAGGTCGCCTGCGCGCAGGATGCCGGGCAAACGAGTGAAGCCGTGGTGACGAAATGGAGCGTGGTGACGAAGCATTGAGGTGTTGTTGTTGCGGGCGCGCTGCATGCCATGCGGCTACAGAAAACACCGCTGTCATCGCCCGGCTTGACCGGGCGACCCAGTACGCCGTGACCTCTCGTTTGAACTCAGGCGACTCAGGAATACTGGGTCCCCCGCTTTCGCGGAGGATGACAATTGAGGTCGCTGGCGCGGCGTTCCGCTAATTTGCGCTACGCCCTAAATCCTCACCGGCCCCAATTCATCAAAATGTCCGCGGCGCTGCAGCCACGCCAGCAGGATCAGGCTCGGCACCGCGACCACCACTGAGATCACGAAGAACAGAGGCCAGCCCGTGGCGGTCGCCACATAGCCCGCGCCCGAGGACAGATAGGTGCGCCCGACCGCGGCGAGCGCCGTGAGCAGCGCGTACTGCGTCGCGGTGTGCAGCGGGTTCCTGCACAGCGCCGAGAGGTACGCCACGAAGATCACGGTGCCGATCGCTCCGGTGAAGTTTTCCGCCGAGATGGCGACGGCCAGCGCCCATTGATTGACGCCGACATAGGCGAGCCACGCGAACGCCAGGTTGGAGAGCGCCTGCAGCACGCCGCCTATCCACAGGCTGGCGACCAGCGAATAGCGTCGGGCCAGATAGCCGCCGGCAAAACCGCCGATCAGGGTCGCAGCGAGGCCGACGCCCTTCACGATCGCGGCGTAGTCGTTGCGGGTGAAGCCGAGATCGATCACGAACGGCGCCGTCATGGTGCCGGAAAACGCGTCGGTGAGTTTGAACAGCACCACGAAGGCCAGCGCCGCCCAGGCGTGCTTGAGAAGGAGAAATTCGGAGAACGCCCCGCCCGCCGCGTGCATGACCCGTGACAAGGCGGCCTCGCCGCGGGTCGCTTCCTCCGCGCGCGCGGATTGCCCGGGCTCGGTGGCGGCCAGCGCGGTGACGGTGCCGATCAGCACCATCGCCGCCATCACCACATAGCCCCACATCCACGCCGAACTGCGGCCGATGCCGGTGTCTTCAAAGGCGCTCACCAGGAACAGCACGCCGGCGGTCGAAACCAGCATGCCGATCCGGTAGGCCGCGACGTACGACGCCATGCCGGCGGCCTGTTCGCTCTCGGGCAGGGTTTCGACGCGAAACGCATCGACCACGATGTCCTGAGTCGCCGACATCGCCGCGACCAGGAGCGCGCCGAGCGCCACGAACAGGGGCGAGCGCGCCGGGTCGGTGTGCGCCAGCAGCAGAATCGCGCCGATCAGCAACAGTTGCGAGAACACCAGCCAGCCGCGGCGGCGGCCGAAGGCACGCGTGAAGAACGGCACATGCAGCGCATCGACCAGCGGCGCCCAGATGAACTTCAGTGTGTAGGGCGTTCCGACCAACGCGAACAGCCCGATGGTGCCGAGATCGACCCCGGATTCGCGCATCCACACCAGGAGCGTCGATCCCGACAGCGCCAGCGGCAGGCCGGAGGAAAAGCCGAGCAACAGCACGATCAGCACGCGAGGCTGCAGGTAGACGGCGAGCCCTTCGCGCCAGGAGGCACGCGGCTTAAGCGGACTTGAGGCGTCGGGCAGGCTGTCGGGTGCGCTGGTCATGCCGCAGTGCTAGCAGATTCGGGGGAACAATCGGGCGATGACAGGCGTTAAATCTCGCGGAGAACTGCGCCCCTACTCCCCCGCCTGCAGCTTGCGGGCCAGCGGGAACAGTTCGGCGGCGGCCGGCCTTGTGACAGGCGCGGTGTCGGCGGGGGCCTCGGTCTTGCTGAAATCCAGCTCCTCGATGCGGCCGGCGCGCTTTTCGATCTTGTCGGCGGAGATCAGGATCTGGCGGACGTCCTCGTTGACGTCGCCGAAATGCTTCTGCAGCTTCAGCACGCGGTCGCGCAGCCGGTTGAGATCGTCGCCGAGGTTGAGCACCTCGGTGCGGATCTGGTCGGCGGCGTCGCGCATCCGCGCGTCCTTCAGGATCTGCTGCATCACTTGGATCGCCAGCATCAGGAGTGACGGCGACACCAGCACCACCCGGGCGCGGTAGGCCTTCTGGATCACGTCGTCGAAGCCGTCATGGATTTCCGCATAGACCGATTCCGACGGCACGAACATCAGCGCGGTATCCTGGGTTTCGCCCGCGATCAGGTATTTCTCGGCGATATCGCTGACATGCTTCATGACGTCGGCGCGCAGTCGCTGCGTGGCGTATTTCTTTTGCTCGTCCGTCCGCGCATCGTGCAGCGCGGTCATCGCCTCCAGTGGAAACTTGGCGTCGATACAGAGCGGCCGCTGGTCGGGCAGGAACACCACGCAGTCCGGCCGCTTCCCGCTGGAGAGCGTGTGCTGGAATTCGTAAGAACCCCTCGGCATGCCGTCCTGGACGATGGCTTCCATCCGGGCCTGGCCGAACGCGCCGCGCGACTGCTTGTTGGCGAGCACGTCGCGCAGCGTGGTGACCTGCGAGGTCAGGTCGGTGAGGTTCTTGTGCGCATTGTCGATGATACCGAGCCGCTCATGTAGCACGCGCAAGCTGTCCATGGTGTTGCGGGTGGTCTGCTCCATCGACTGGCCGACCCGGTGGGTGACCGAGTCCAGCCGCTCGTTGACGGCGCGCGCCATGTCGGCCTGGCGGCCGGCCAGCGCCTGGCCCATTTCGTGGACGCGGCCGGTCGCCTCGCTCTGGGCGCGCAGCATTTCGCTGACGCGTTCTTCCAGTTCATCGGCGCGGATGGCCTGCGCCATCGCCAGCGCGGCCCCACGGCTGCCCGCGCGCGCGATGATGACGGCGATGATGAGCAATAGAACCAGCGCCAGCGCGCCGAAGCCGAGCAGCGCCTCGGCGGTTTGGACCGGCGTCTCGCCGATCATGAAAAGAATCTCGTTCATGCCGCCCTTGTAACCGATTCGGTCTTGAACGCGAACGAAGAGGGAACATTTATGGTTAATGAAGCCTTACCGGTCATGGTTAGCGTTGGCTGAAGAATCATGGTTAGCGCGGGGTTAACCGGGTTTCCGGGGCGCATTGACCCCGGCAGATCAGGAGCTTAAATCGCCCGCCAAGCACTCGAGAAACCATGGCACTCAGAGAAATCATCATCCTGCCGGACAAGCAGTTGCGGCTGGTCTCCAAACCTGTCGAAAGGGTCACGGCGGAGATCCGCCGGCTCGCCGACGACATGTTCGAGACCATGTACGATGCGCCCGGCATCGGCCTTGCGGCGATCCAGGTCGCGCAGCCGCTACGGCTGATCACGATGGATCTCGCCAAGAAAAGCGAGGACGGCGAGACCAAGCCGCTGCCGCGGGTGTTCATCAATCCGGAGATACTGTCATCTTCGGAGGAAACCTCGGTCTACGAGGAAGGCTGCCTCTCGATCCCCGAATATTACGAGGAGGTGGAGCGGCCGGCGCAGGTCCGTATCCGCTTCACCGATCTCGACGGCAAGGTGCATGAGGAAGACGCCGACGGCCTGTTCGCCACCTGTATCCAGCATGAGATCGATCACCTCAACGGCGTGCTGTTCGTGGACTATCTGTCCAAGCTGAAGCGCGACCGCGTGCTGAAGAAGTTTGCCAAGGCCGCGAAGAGGGCGGCGGAGTAGCTGCCCGGCCAGCAATAGATCGGCTTTACCTGATGCCGCTTCGTCTGATCTTCATGGGCACGCCTGACTTCGCGGTGCCGACGCTGCTTGAACTCGTCGCCCATGGCCACGAGATCGCGGCAGTCTACACCCGTGCGGCAAAGCCGGCCGGGCGCGGCATGAAGCTGCAACCGAGTCCGGTGGAGCGGGAGGCGCGGCGGCTCGGCATTCCCGTATTGACGCCGGCCACGCTGAAGACGCCGGAGGCGCTGGAGGAGTTCGGTCGCCACCACGCCGACGCCGGCGTTGTCGTCGCCTATGGCATGATCCTGCCCAAAGCCATTCTCGACACCCCAAAGCTCGGCTGCTTCAATTTGCACGCCTCGCTGCTGCCGCGCTGGCGCGGTGCGGCGCCGATCAACCGCGCCATCATGGCAGGCGATGCCGAATCCGGCGTGATGGTGATGAAGATGGATATCGGCCTCGATACCGGCGAGGTGGCGATGGCCGAGCGCTTGACCATCAGCGATGCCATGACAGCGGCCGATCTGCACGACGCGCTGGCGCCGCTCGGAGCCGACCTGATGGTGCGGGCGATGGGCGCGCTGGAGCGTGGCAGGCTGCAGCTTACAAGGCAAAGCGATGATGGCGTCACCTACGCCGCCAAGATCGAAAAGGCCGAAACGCGGATCGACTGGAACAGGCCGGCCCGCATGGTGCTGCGCCACATTCACGGGCTCTCGCCGTTTCCCGGCGCGTGGTGCGAGCTGGCGATCGATGGCGCGCCGTTGCGGGTAAAAATTCTGCGCTGCGAGTTGGCGGACGGATTCGGCGGGGCGGGCGATCTGCTCGACGATCGCCTGGCCATTGCCTGCCAGCAAGGCGCGATCCGCATTCTCGAACTGCAGCGCGCCGGCAAGGCGCCGATGAAGGCGGGGGATTTTCTGCGTGGCACGCCGCTGCAACCGCCGCTGCGGCTCGTCTGATGCCCCGCTACAAACTCGTCATCGAGTATGACGGCGCCCCGTTTTGCGGCTGGCAGCTGCAGGACAACGGCGTCTCGGTGCAGGGCGCGCTGGAAGACGCGGTCAAGGCGATCTGCGGCGAGCGGGTGCGCGTGCACGGCGCCGGACGTACCGATGCCGGGGTGCATGCGCTGGGACAGGTCGCGCATTGCGACATCGCCAAACATTTCGTGCCGGGCCGCTTTCGCGACGGGCTGAACGCGCATCTGCGGCCGCATCCGATCGGCGTACTCAGTGCGGAGATAGTCCCCGACAGCTTCGAGGCGCGGTTCTCGGCGAAGAAGCGCCATTACCTCTACCGCATCTCCAATCGCCGGGCCAACCTCGCGCTCGACATCGGCAAGGTCTGGCGGCTGCCGCGGCCGCTCGACAGCGATGCGATGCATGCGGCGGCGCAGCGGCTGGTCGGCAAGTTCGACTTCACCACCTTCCGCGATACCGAATGCCAGGCCAAATCGCCGGAGAAGACGCTCGACCAGCTCGACGTGGTGAGAGACGGCGACGCCGTCCACATCGTGACCTCGGCGCGCTCGTTCCTGCACAGCCAGGTGCGCTCGATGGTCGGCTCGCTGGTCTGGGTCGGCGAGGGCCGCTGGAACGCCGACGACCTGCAGAAGGCGCTCGATGCCCGCAGCCGCTCCGCCTGCGGTCCCGTCGCGCCGCCGGACGGACTGTATCTGGTGCGGGTGGAGTATTAGGCTGACTGTCAAAACATCGTCATGGCCGGGCTTGTCCCGGCCATCCACGTCCTTCATCATCGGTCGATGTCAGGCGGCTACGTTTATATTTTGGCCAGCGCTCCCAACGGCATTTTGTACGTCGGGGTGACGAGCGATCTCGTCCGTAGAATCTACCAACACCGGAACGGGTTGATCGAAGGGCTTACGAAGAAGTATTCCGTGAAACGCCTGGTCTACTTCGAGCGTTACGAGAACATTCAGACGGCTATCCAACGAACACAACATCAAACACTGGTCGCGGAAATGGAAAGTGCGATTGATTCTGGCGAACAATCCGGATTGGAATGATCTGTACGATTCAATTACCTAATCGCACCGAAAAGCGGCCGCTATTTTCCATCTGCTTCGAACTACCTGGAGATCATCCACCCTTCGTCATGGCCGGGCATCGACCCGGCCATCCACGTCTTTCTTGCTTGTTGCGGTCAAGAACGTGGATGGCCGGGACGGGCCCGGCCATGACGGCGGAGGGTGTGTGGGCGCCGGCAATCCCCCTTCACCCAAAATACCGGTCCAGCACGCCGCGATAGATCCTCGTCAGCTTCTCGAGATCGGCCACCGGCGTGCGCTCGTCGACCTGGTGCATGGTCTGGCCGACCAGGCCGAACTCGATCACCGGGCAATAGCTGGAGATAAAGCGTGCATCCGAGGTGCCGCCGGAAGTGGAGAGTTCCGGCTTGCGGCCGGTGACCTCTTCGATCGCGGCGACCGCGAGATCGGTGAAAGGGCCGGGCTTGGTCACGAACACATTGGAATTCGACGGCTCCCACACGATCCGCGCGCGGATCCGGTTGCCGCAGGCTCTTTCCAGGCGCTGCTCCACCAGTTGCCGCAGCGTCGCTTGGGTGTGGAGATCGTTGAAGCGGATGTTGAATTTCGCCCGCGCCTGGCCGGGGATCACGTTGCCGGCCTTGTTGCCGACATCGACCGAGGTGAATTCGAGGTTGGAGGCCTGGAACTGGGCGCTGCCGTGGTCGAGCGGCTCGTCGCCGAGCGCCACGATCAATCGCGAGATATCAGGCACCGGATTCGCCGCGCGATGCGGATAGGCGACGTGGCCCTGGATGCCATCGACGTACAGCATGCCGTGCAGGGAGCCGCGGCGGCCGATCTTGATGCAGTCGCCGAGCACCTCGACATTAGAGGGTTCGCCGAGCACGCAGTGGTCGAATTTCTCGCCGCGAACTGCTGCCCATTGCAGCAGCTTGATGGTGCCGTTGACGGAGATGTCTTCCTCGTCGCCGGTGATCAGGAACGAAATCGATCCCTTTGGTCTTCCGTCGTGGGCGGCGAGATAGTCCAGCACGGCGGCGACGCTGCAGGCGATGCCGCCCTTCATGTCGACGGCGCCGCGCCCGTACAGAAAGCCGTCCTTGACGTCGCCCGAGAAGGCGCCATGGCTCCAGGCGCTCTCGTCGCCCGGCGGCACCACGTCGGTATGGCCGGCAAAGGTGATGTGCGGAGGACGGTTACCGATGCGGGCGTAGAGATTGTCGATGTCGGCGGTGCCGGGCTCGCCGAAGGTGACGCGATGCACCTCGAAGCCGGCGGCGTTCAGAATGGTTTCGAGCACGCCGAGCGCGCCGGCGTCATCAGGGGTTACCGAGGGGCAGCGCAAGAGATCGCGGGCGATGGAGAGGGCATCGGTCATGCCCTAGTCCCGCAACAGCTCGTTGATGCTGGTCTTGGCGCGGGTGCGCTCGTCGACCCGCTTGACGATCACGGCGCAGGCGGTGGACGGGCCGGGCTGGCCGTTCTTGAGCGGCCGGGCCGGCAGGTTGCCGGGCACCACGACCGCGTATTCCGGCACTTCGCCGATGAACGTCTCGCCGGTGTCGCGGTCGACGATCTTGGTGGAGGCGCCGAGGAACACGCCCATCGACAGGACCGCGCCCTTGCGCACGATCACGCCTTCGGCGACTTCGGAGCGCGCGCCGATGAAGCAATCATCCTCGATGATGACAGGTTCGGCCTGCAGCGGCTCCAGCACACCCCCGATGCCGACGCCGCCGGAAATGTGCACCCGCTTGCCGATCTGCGCGCAGGAGCCGACCGTCGACCAGGTGTCGATCATGGTGCTCTCATCGACATAGGCGCCGAGATTGACGAAGGACGGCATCAGCACGACGTTCCTGGCGATGAAGGCCGAACGGCGGACGATGGCGCCGGGCACCGCGCGAAAGCCGGCGTCGCGAAACCGGTTCTCGCCCCAGCCGTCGAATTTCGACGGCACCTTGTCCCACCACGAGGCCTGGCCCGGGCCGCCGGCAATCGCGCGCATGTCGTTGAGGCGGAACGACAGCAGCACCGCCTTCTTCAGCCACTGATTGACCTTCCACTTGCCGCTGGCCTCGCGCTCGGCGACGCGGGCCTCGCCCTTGTCGAGCAGTTCGAGCGCGGAATCGACGGCATCGCGGACCTCGCCCCTGGTCGCGGTCGAGACGGTGTCGCGGGCATCGAACGCTGAATTGACGGTGGATTCAAGGGAGGCGAGAGACATCGAGATTTCCTTGCGGCGCCTGGGATTGGCTGATGGCGATTTGAGAAGCTTTTGTCGGGATTCGGGAACGGAGAGTCAAGAACGCACCCTCGTCAAGCCCGGGCTAGGCGGCCGTCAGCGTTCGGGGCTGCCGACCTTCTCCAGAAATCCCGTCAGATCATCCGTGACATGATCGACATGGGTGGCTTCGCGGCCTTCCAGTTCCCAGTCCTCGCGCACCACTTCCTGTGAGCCGTCGGGCACCACCAGCACGGTGGTCATGCCGAGCTGGTGCGGCACCACGAGGTTGCGCGCGAGATCCTCGAACATCGCCGAGCTGGCGGGATTCACGCCGTGATCCCGGAGGAATTTCTGGTAGGTCTGCGGCGCCGGCTTCGGCTCCAGTTCGGCGGCGATGATGTCGAACACTGCCTCGAAGTGGTCACCGATACCGAGCCGCCCCAGAACCGCGGCGGCGTGGTCGGTGGAGCCGTTGGTCAGGATCAGCTTGCGTCCGGGAAGCCTGGCGATCGCCGCACCCATTGTGGGGTTGGGTTCGAGCGGCGAATGATCGATCTGGTGCACATAGGCGAGATAGTCGTCGGCGCGCACCCCGTGCTCGGTCATCATGCCGCGCATGGTGGTGCCGTAGCGGCGGTAATAGTCCTTCTGGATCGCGCGCGCTTGCTCAGGCGTAACTTTCAGCCAGGCGCTGACGAATTGGCCGATCCGCGCATCGACCTGCTGCCACAGGTTGACGTGATGGGGGTACAGCGTGTTGTCGAGATCGAACACCCAGGTGTCGATGCCGGTGAACAGGCGCGGTGGTGTCTGCATCATATTCTCTCGCTGTCATGCCCGCGAAGGCGGGCATCCCGTACGCCGTGGCGTTCGGAAAAGCCACTGGCGTCACGGAATACTGGATCAACGGCCTTCGCGGGTGATGACGGATGAGGGAGTGGGGCGAGGTATTTCATGGCATCGCGAAGCGCAGCGTCTTGCCGCCGCTGCTCATGTCGACGGCGGTAAAACCTGTTGCGGTGAGGCCGCGGTTGCCGCAGTCGTTCTGGTCGTTGATCTCGAACTTGCTTTCGCGGGTGCAGAGCTGCGTGGTGCCGCCCCAGTTCAGCGCCTTGTCCCTGTATTTCAACGCGCGGTTTTCCGCGTCGACCGCCTCGGCGAAACTGAATATCTGTTTGAGCTGGCCGGTAACGTCGGGATGCAGGCATTTGCCGGGATCGATCCGGTACCAGCCGCGGCTGATCACGGTCTTGCCGTCGTCCGTGCCGACCGCGGCCATGATCTTGTGCGGCGTGTCGTTGCACCAGGTCAGCCCGGTGGAAGACGGAGATTGCACCGCGTCGATCATGGTGGCGAAGAATTTCGGCGACTGCACCACCTCGGCGGCGAGCCCCCGGCTTTTCAGGAATGCCGCCAGTGCTGCCTGCGTCTTCGGGCCGTCGACGCCGTCGATCGGCGCCGCATCATAGCCCGCGATCACCAGCAGGCGCTGAATGGCGGCGAGCCGCGCCTGTTCGTCGTCATATTCGCTGCCTTCGGCCAGATACGCCACCAGATGGCCGTCGTCTGTCTTCGTCGGATTGATCTGGGTGAACGGCGCTGGGGTCTGGCCGGCGCGGCATTGGCGGGCTGCGGCGATGACAAAATTATCCGGCGCGATGCAGAGCGTATCGTTGCCGCTCTGCGGCACCGGCGATGAGCCGTAGACGCCAAGCGCGCGGGCATTGAGCAGGATGCGATCGGCGGTCAGCGTGCCCTGCACGACGACGCGGCACGCCGCCGGATCGATCCGGAACCAGCCGCGTGTCGCGGTGGCGGCCTTGTCGTCGATGCCGATCGCGACCTCGACCACATAGCTCATGCGGTTGCAGAGTTTCAGGTCGGCATAGGCGGGCGCCGACGAAGCGAGGAACGAGATCGTCGCGGCCGGCAGCGCATAGGCCGTGCGCACCCAATATCGCCGCACCGCTGCGCGGCAACGGCGCGTCCATCGAGGGAGCGGGGCGAGCGTCGGGGTCACTTGTGGATCAGTGTGCCGGTGCCCTGGTTGGTGAACAGTTCGAGCAGCACGGCGTGCTGGGTCTTGCCGTCGATGATGACGACGCCCTCGACGCCCTGCTCGAGCGCGTAGATGCAGGTTTCGACCTTCGGGATCATGCCGCCGGAAATGGTGCCGTCGGCGATCAGCTTGCGCGCGTCCTTGACCGACAGTTGCGGAATCAGCTTCTTTGACTTGTCGAGCACGCCGGGTACGTCGGTCAGCAGCAGCAGCCGCTTGGCCTTGAGCGCGCCCGCGACCGCGCCGGCGAACGTGTCGGCGTTGACGTTGAAGGTCTGTCCGGTGGCCGAGGTCGCCAGCGGCGCCAGCACCGGGATCAGCTCGTGGCCGATCAGCTGGTTCAACAGCGTCAGGTCGACCTTCTCGGGCTCGCCGACGAAGCCGAGATCGACCACCTTTTCGATGTTCGAATCCGGATCGACCATGGTGCGCGTCGCCTTCGACGCCGTCACCATGTTGCCGTCCTTGCCGCACAGGCCGACCGCCTTGCCGCCGGCCTCGTTGATGTAACCGACCAGTTGCTTGTTGATCGAACCGGCCAGCACCATTTCGACGATCTCGATGGTGGCGGCATCGGTGATGCGCAGTCCCGCGGCGAATTCGGACTGAATGCCGAGCCGCTTCAGCATGGTGGCGATCTGCGGTCCGCCGCCATGCACCACCACCGGATTGATGGCGGTCTGTTCCAGGAGAACGATGTCGCGGGCGAACGCCTTGGCGGTTTCCTCGGCGCCCATGGCGTGACCGCCATACTTGATGACGATGGTTTCCTCGTCATACCGCTGCATGTGCGGCAGCGCCTCGGACAGGATACGGGCCTGATCGAGCGGACTGATATACGGCGCGTCGGTCATGAAACAGGTCTCGTCGGACAAGGTTGGGCGGGTTCTTATCTGATTGGCGGGCAGGGTGCAAAGCAGCTGTCGCCTGCTTTCTTGCCCTCTCCCGCAAGGGGAGCAGGGAAGGAAGTCATCCCCGCTTCGGCCATGCCGCCGCCACCGCCAGCAGAAGCCAGCTCGCGATCAGCAGCGCGCCACCCGCCGGCGCCGCCATCGGGAACAGCCCGTGACCGGCATACTGCCGCAGCGTCAGGTCGCCGGCGAACAGGGCGGTGGCGACGACGAAGCCGCCGGCGGCCGCTGTGCCGATTCGCAGATGGACCACGCCGCGCTCCGCCAGCCCTACCGTGCCGAGCACCGCGATGGCGTGAAACAGCAGCATCGATGACGCCGACGCCAGCCGTGCCGCATCCGGCTGGTGCGCGGCCGCCGCCGCCAGGATCACGCCGTCGGCGCCCATCACTCCTGCCAGTACGATCAGGATGCGGAACAGGCGCGCACGCATCAGCTTCGCTCGCCGAGCAGCCGCACCATGGCTGCGCGCAATTCGGCCATTCCGGCGCCGGTGCGCGAGGATGTCACCACAATTTCCGGGAAGGCGGCGGGATGCTTGGCCAGCGCGGCCTTGAGGTCGGCGACGCGCTGCTCGAGTTCGGGGGCCTTTACCTGGTCGGCCTTGGTGAGCACGACCTGATAACTGACCGCGGACTTGTCGAGCGTCTTCAGCACGTCGAGATCGACCTCCTTGAGCCCGTGCCGGGCGTCGATCAACACGTAGACCCGCGCCAGACTGGCGCGGCCCTGCAGGAATTGGTGGATCAGCGCCGTCCATGACGCGACTTTCGCCTTCGGCGCGGAGGCGTAGCCGTAGCCGGGCATGTCGACCAGCCGGAAGCCGGCATCGTCGGGGCCCTCGAAGAAGATCAATTCCTGGGTGCGGCCGGGCGTATGCGATGTGCGCGCCAGCGCGTTGCGCCCGGTCAGCGCGTTGATCAGGCTGGACTTGCCGACATTGGAGCGGCCGGCGAAGGCAACTTCGACGCCCGCCATCGGCGGCAGCGTTTCGATCGAGGGCGAGGCCCAGATGAACTGCCAGTCGCCGGCGAACAGCTTTCTGCCCTGTTCGACCAAGTCAGCATCGGCATCCGTGGTCATGCGAAGGGCTTCCGTTGGAGGCGCGCGATGCGCCGCAGCCGACATCGCGAGCCAACAGGTCGGCGCGAGGCGCCGCCCGATGGCTCGCCAAGACGAGTAAAATCAGGTCTTCGATTCGGCCTTCTTCGAAACGAACACGGCCTTGAGATTGTCCATCAGTTCCACCTTCACGCCGTTCTTGCGCATGATGTAGCTCTGCTGCAGCACCGAAAGCAGGTTGTTCCAGGCCCAGTAGATCACCAGACCCGCCGGGAACGAGGCCAGCATGAAGGTGAAGATCAGCGGCATCCAGTCGAAGATCATCTTCTGGGTTGGATCCGGCGGCGTCGGATTGAGCTTCATCTGGAACCACATCGTGATGCCCATGATGATGGGCCAGACGCCCAGCATCAGATACGGGCCGATATTCGGTCCGAGCGCCATCGGATCCCACGGCAGCAGTCCGAACAGGTTGAATATCGTGGTCGGATCGGGCGCCGAGAGGTCCTTGATCCAGCCGTAAAACGGCGCGTGACGCATCTCGATGGTGACGAACAGCACCTTGTAGAGCGCGAAGAACACGGGGATCTGCAACAGGACGGGAAGACAACCGGCGACCGGGTTGATCTTCTCCTTCTTGTAGATCGCCATCATCTCCTGCTGCTGCTTCACCTTGTCGTCGGGAAATCGCTCCTTCAGCGCGGCCAGCTGCGGCTGTACCGATTTCATCTTCGCCATCGACGCGTAGGACTTGTTGGCAAGCGGGAAGAAGATGAGCTTGATGAGCACCGTCACCAGCAGGATCGAAACGCCGAAATTGCCGACCAGGCGGAAGAAGAAGTCGAGCGCCACGAACATCGGCTTGGTGAGGAAATGGAACCAGCCCCAGTCGATCAGCAGGTCGAAGTGGTTGAGGCCGAGCTGCTTGTTGTAGCCGTCGAGACCGGCGAACGGAAAATTGATGCCGACCACACCGGCTTCCTTGGCGCCGGCGAACAGCCGCGCATTGGAGGAGCCGGTGCCGCCGATCGCGATGGTCTGCGGATCCTGCAGATAGTCGGTCTGGTAGGTGCGGGTGCCTGCCACCAGGTTGGACGAGAACCGCGCCTGCAGCTGCGCCGTGGTGTCCGGCAGCAGCGCGGAGGCCCAGTACTTGTCGGTGATGCCGAGCCAGCCGTTGGTGACCTTGAAGGTCTTCACCTTGTCTTCGTCGATCTTCGAGTAGCTGTATTCCTGCAGGCCCTGGTCGCCGAGATAACCGATCAGGCCTTCATGCAGGATGTAGAAGCCCTCGACCTTCGGGGTGCCGTGACGCGAAATCAGCGCGAATGGATAGAGCGTGACCGGCGCATTTCCGATATTGGTGACGTCGTCCTTGACGGTGAAGAGATAACGCTCGTCGACCGCGATGGTGCGGCGGAAGACGAGGCCGTCGCCATTGTCGTATTTCAGGGTCACGGGGCTGCTCGGTGTAAGGCTGCCCGAGCCCTCCTGCTGCCAAACCGTGTTCTGGTCGGGAAGCCGCACGGTTGAGCCTGCGGCGGCGACCCAGCCGAATTCAGCATAATAGGGCGTCGGCGAGCCCGACGGCGAGAACAGCACGATGGCAGGCGATTTGGGATCGACGGTGGTGCGGAACTGCACCAGCGCCAGATCGTCGATCCGCGCGCCCTTCAGTGAAATGCTGCCGCTGACCCGCGGGGTTTCGATCTTGATGCGCGGCGTCGCTGCTATCGCGACCTCGCGGTTGACCACTACTGGCGTCGAGGCGGGTTGAGCAGCCCCTGGCGCGGTGGGCGCGGGCGGCGCGCCGGCGGTCTGCGGGGTAGCGGGACTGCCGGGCTGCGGCGCTGGCTTCGCCAGTTCGCTCTGAGCCTGCTGCGCGCGCTGCTTTTCCATCTGCGGAATGTTGAAGAAATATTGCCAGCCGATCAGCACGAGGCCGGACAGAATGACGGCGAGGATGGTGTTGCGGTTATCGGTCATCGTTCAAGGTCTCGTCATTCAATTCGGTTTGCGGCTGGCGCGAGAGTCTTTTGACGCGGTTTCCTGAGGCGAACCGGTGTCCACTTCGCTTGGAGACGCCTTGGACGGCTTCATCACGTGGTCCTTGGGCTGCCGCTCGAGGCGATCGAGCGCCGAACGGAGATCGTCGAGCATGGTGGCAAAGTCGCGGTACAGTGCGGTACGACGGCCGACTAGCACATAATCGCTGTGCGGTCGCATGGATATGACGTCCAGCCGCTTCACCAATTCGCGGAGCCTGCGCCGGATGCGATTGCGCTCGGTGGCCGTGCCGTTCTTCTTGGTAACGGTGAAGCCGATCCGGATCGGGCCGTCATCGTCGCGGCGACGGCCTTGCAGCACGAAGCCAGCGCTGTTGGCCCGCTGGCCGTTGGCAACGGCGAGGAAGTCCGCCCGCTGCCTTAGCCGATCCATGATGAAATCCCCGGGGAGCCCGGCTCAGGCGCTCAGGCGCTTACGGCCGCGCGCGCGGCGCGCAGCGAGAACTTTGCGGCCGCCGACCGTGGCAAGGCGGGCGCGGAAGCCGTGGCGGCGCTTGCGCACCAGTTTGCTGGGTTGATAAGTCCGCTTCACGGGTCGTTCTCCGCTGACCGGGCAATTTGCCTGATGAATGAGGTAAGTCCGGTGATGCTGACCGGCCCGAAACGGGCCGCTTCCGGCCCGATTGAGCCGCCCCGGTCGGACCGGGCCATCGCGGACAGTTGCCGCGGCTTATACGGGAGCGACCCGTTTTCGTCAATGTTGCGGGACGCCGCATTCGCGGTTCGTCGAATCGACGCAACTGGCGCGAATATATCTGTTTTCGCGGGGTTTTTGCCTGTAGTGGCACGGCCGCATCAGATCCGGAACGGTCCGACATTAGCGATCCGTAATTTGACCTGTTGCAGTGCGGAATGCATCCTCGCAACAAAGGCATCGAGGCCTATATCGTGTCCGTGAGCGACCAGCAGTCAGCCATCGAATCGCCGCGGCCAAAGCCGCCGCGACGGCTGGGCCTTTCCGGAAAGCTGTTGCTGCTGACGATTCCGCTGATCATGATCGCGGGAATTCTGATCTACGTGCCCTCGATCGCCAATTTCCACATGAATCGGCTCAACGACCGGCTGGCGGCGGCCAACACCGCCGCGCTGGTGCTGGATGCGGCGCCGCGGGGCATGGTTCCCGATTCGCTGTCGCGGCAAATCCTGAAGAGCATCGGCGCGCGTGCGGTGGCCATCAAGATGGGACAGCAGCGGCGGCTGTTGGCGAGCGACGATCTGCCGCCGGCGATCGATCGCGATATCGACATGCGCACCATGACGTTGTGGTCGGGAATCCTGGATTCCTTCGGGATCATGCTGGAACGCGGCAACCAGGCGATCCGGGTGATCGGACCCGCGTCGGGCGGCGCGCAGTTCATCGAGGTCGTGATCGACGAAGCGCCGCTGCGCCAGGCGATGTACCGGTTTTCCCGCAACCTGCTGCTGGTCTCGCTGGGCATCGCGGTGCTCACGGCGGGGCTGGTCTATCTCGCTCTGCATTATCTGTTCGTGCGGCCGATGCGGCGGCTCACCGCGAGCCTGGTCGGATTTCACGAGAATCCCGAGAGTTCGGCCTACGTTATCGTGCCCAGCCGGCGCGGTGACGAGATCGGGGTCGCCGAACGCGAATTGTCCGACATGCAGCGCGATCTGGTTTCGATGCTGCACCAGAAGAGCCGGCTCGCCGCGCTCGGCCTTGCGGTATCGAAGATCAACCACGACCTGCGCAATCTCCTCGCGTCCTCGCAACTGCTGTCGGACCAGCTCGCCAGCGTGCCCGACCCGCGGGTGCAGCGATTCGCGCCGAAACTGATGCGCTCGCTGGAGCGCGCCATCGCGTTCTGCCAGTCGACGCTGTCCTATGGCCGCGCCCAGGAGGCCGCCCCCGACCGCCGCATGGTGCTGGTCGAGCCCGTGGTCGCCGAGGTGCGCGAATCCGCCGGGCTCGCCTCCGACGCATCGATCGGCTGGATCAGCGCGATCGAGCGTGGGCTGTCGATCGATGCCGATCCCGATCAGCTGTTTCGCGTGCTGCTCAACCTCGTGCGCAATGCGGCGCAGGCACTGGAAAGCCGCCCGAAGGGCGACGCCGCCGCCTTCCAGATTCGCATCACCGGCCGCCGCGAGGGTACGGTCGCCATCATCGAGGTCTCCGACACCGGCCCCGGCGTTCCCGCCAGGGCCCGCGAACACCTGTTCGCGGCGTTTCAGACCTCGGGGCGTCCCGGCGGCAGCGGGCTCGGCCTCGCGATCGCCGCCGAACTGGTCCGTGCCCATGGCGGCGACATTCACCTCGTGGAAGGCACCATCGGCGCCACCTTCCGGGTCGCCATCCCCGATCGCCCGGTGGAACTGCACAGCGTGCGAAATGAGCGGGCACGGGCGTGAGCCCCTGTTCTTGCCGAGCCGGCGGCGGGGCTTCCGCCGACTATCCAATATCCGCATGCGCCCCGGCCGGTGTGGGTTAGACCGGTGGGCGGGTTCGTCAGGCCGACTTGCGCCACGGAATGAGCATCGACACCCGTTCCCGATAGCGGCGGTAGTCGTCGCCAAAGAGGTCGAGCAGATCGCGCTCCTCGAGCAGAATGCCGACGATGATGTAGGCGGTGGTGACGGCCGCAAACAACACGTGGCCGACTGTCATCGTTGGCGCCGCCCAGAACGCAATGATGAAACCCAGATAGATCGGATGCCGCACGAACTTGTAGAACAGCGGCGTGCGGAACCGCGGCGCGGGCACCGGCCTGCCGGCCAAATTGTTCGCCACCTGATGCAGGCCGAACAGTTCGAAGTGATTGATCAGAAACGTGCTCGTCAGCACGATCAGCCAGCCGATGAGAGACAGGCCGGTCACGGCGGCGGCCAGTTCAGGGCTTTCGATCTGCCATACCACGGAAGGCATCGGGCGCCATTGCCAGAAGAGAAGAGCAAGGCACAGGCTCGCGCACAGCACATATGTGCTGCGCTCGACGGACTTCGGGACAAACCTCGTCCACCATTGCTTGAAAGACTTGCGGGCCATGACGCTGTGCTGGATGGCGAAACCCGACATCAGCAGGAGGTTGACGAGCAGGGCGCCGGCCGCTGCGGATGCCGGCCCGTCGTCTATTGTCTTGGGTACGCCAAGGCCGCTGACGAAGCCGACAGCGTAGAGGAACGTGACGAAGAATATGGCGTAACTCGCAACTCCGTAGAGAAATGCAAGATAGCGGCCCAGTGCACTTCCCCGGGAGTCGGTTAGCGCGATAGCGGGAGTGGTCTCGGCGGTCATTTCAGGTTCTCCTCCTCGATCTGGCACTGAAAGTTGAAAACACGCGTGCCGGGGGAGATTAATTCGGTCGATCGACTGAATCAAGAAAAGTTCGGTCGATCGACCTAAATTCTGAGCAACTTTTTGTGAGCCGTGGCTGGCAGATCAGCGGCTGGCGCAGACAGGGCCGGGAATCAGAGAATTTCAGAGATCATGCGCGCCGCGCGCGCGGCGCCGCCTGCTTCGACCGGGCGGCTTGCCAACGGCGCCGCCAGTGCCTCGACCATCGCGTCGGCCAAACTATCCGGCGTCACCGCCGCGTAGTCCATGCGCCGGCCCGCGCCATAGCGATCGAGCCGGTGAGCGACATGGAAGTTCTGCTCGAAGTGGTTGCGAAGCGGGAAATACAGGAAAGGCGTTCCGGCCGCCGCCAGCTCCATACAAGTGGTCAGACCGCCCTGCACAAGAGCAAGGTCGCATGCCGCAAGGTGTCGATCCAGATCAGGCACGAAGCGGCGCACCTCGACGCCGCCGGGCGCCTCGAGCGAAGACGGATCGATTCGCGGGCCTGCGATCACGAGCATGCGAAGTTCCGGCAATCTCGCCCGAACCATGGGATAGCTCTGCAGAATACGTTTGATTAGGTGGAAGCCGACACCCGAGCCACCGACGGCCACGAGGCAAACTCGCTCGTCGGGGCGATAGCCGAGGCGGTTCCGAAGCTCGGGGCGCGGCCCGAAGCTGGAAGGATGTTGTCCGATTACGTACCCGGCAAACTCGAAGTGCTTCGGCACCCAGTCGCGCATGGCCGGCAGATCCTTGCCGAAGCCGAGCGGAATGATGTCATCGGGATTGCCAACGAAGATCGAGCGATCGCGTACCGATGGGTGCCGCTCGACATGCCCGATCATCTCGGCGTTGTAGTCTGCGGTCAGGAACGCCTCGCTGGAGCCGCCCGACGGCATCGGAACGTAGCCGACGAAGTCCGTAAGCCACGCCAGTCGCGCCCTCTTCAGCTCTGGATGCTCGTGCCAGTAGTGGTCGACGTCCCACGCCTCGTCAGCAACGACGAGATCATAGCCGCCCTCCACAACCGCGTCCTGAAACCGCATGAAATTGGCGATCAGAACTTCGTCCATGCGGCGAATGGCCTGGAAGCAATGCAAGTCGTGCTCACCGGATTCCAGCTCGATATGACGCGACTCGCTGGCGAGCCGGGAGCTCAGCGGATGAACGCGTTCGCTGTTGGCCTCGAGCAGGCGCGTGACCGGATCTTGCGCCAGCCAGTCGATCTGCATATCCGGGTGCAACTTGCGAAGTTCACGCGCAATCGCGATGTCGCGCCGCCCGTGCCCGAGGCCGATCGGCGACGATAGATAGAGCACCTTCCGGCCGCCCGTCGAACGGACCGCGGGAGGCGTTGGCGCAGGGAGCCCGAGCCTGCGGTCAAGGAAGGCGACGATCAGATCGTTGCACTTGGCCGGGAAACGGCCCAGCGGATTGTGACCGCCACCTGCAATCGTCACGAATTCGGCGCCGGTCCGTTCAGCCACGGCCTGTCCGCGCGCATGTGGTTGAATGCGATCGTCATCCCCATGGATGGCCAGCACGGGGCAATCGATCTTGCGGTACATGGCGTCGCCGACGTCGAAATCGGGCGGGATGCGACCGGCTTCCACCGTCCGTGCCAGCACCGTGCCCGTGGTGCCGCTGGCCCAGCTGACGCCGTCCTCGATTTGCTTGGTCGAATGCGGTTCCGGATAGATGTGACGGATGAAATGATCCGCGAAATCAGGATAATTGGTCAGCCAGTATTCGCGGTTGAACTTGTCCCAGCCCTCGAAGTGCTCCCGTTTGGCCAAAAAATTCCTCGGCGACCGGTAAGGGTAGTCCGGACCAATCGTCGCCAGCGTCCCGCACAGAATGGCGGCCCTGACGCGATCGGGGTGCCGCGCGGCGAGAATGCAGGCGATCAAGCCGCCAAACGATAACCCGACGAGGATGGCCTTGCCGGCGTCTGTGGCATCCATGACGACGCAGGCATCATCGACAGAGTTTGCCAACGAGTAGGCGTTGGCATCATCCGGGCGGTCCGATTTTCCATTTCCACGCCCGTCATAGGTGATGCAGCGGAAGCGTTCGCTGAAATATGGCACCTGCGCCTTGTAGACCCGGGAATGGACGATGCACCATGGCGGCAGGAACACCATCGTCTGCGGTCCGTCGCCGTAGATCTCATAGTGAAGGTTGACACCTCCACGTTGAGCGAAGCCTTCCCTGTCAGGAACCTTGGCGCGCATCACGTCACCTCATGGTCGAGTCTGCTCCAATGCGGCGATCAGTTCGCCGACGGCACGCAGCGCCTTGCGCACGGGCACGGCCTTCTTTTCGAGGCCAAGCAGGATGTACGCCTCTCCTCCGATGAACACGGCCCCGATCAGGGCTGCGATCTGCTGCGGCGGAAGGTCTCCAAGCCGCCCAAAATTGGCGCGCGACTTGAGTGCAAGCCTGGTCAGGAGTTCCTGCCAGCCGAGGATGCCTCGACGAACCACCGCCGCAATCTCCGGATTGGCGTACCCCGCGACCCAAAGCTCCTGCAGGACGGTCACGTAACCCGAGGCGAGATCTTCGTCGAGATAGTCACAGGCGAGCTTCCACTGCTCGGACAGCCGCAGATCAGGGTTGCCGAACATCTCCGCCTGGCGGTTCAGAAGTTGTCCATTCAGGTAGTCGAACAACGCGAGCACCAGCCCTTCCTTGGAGCCGAAATGGTAGTGGATCTGGCTGAGGGGCATTTCGGCGGCAACAGCGACGTCGCGCGTTGAGAGGCCGGAATAGCCCTTGCTGCGCAGAACGGTCTTGGCCGCTTCAAGGAGCGCGGTGCGGGCCTGCTCGGATTTTTTCGTCTTGACCAGCATCTCTCCTCCGGAACAAGAACACCCTATTTCGGTCGATCGACCGATGTCAACCTTCTCGGTCGATCGACCGACACGTTTCACCGTCGGCGTCGCCGTCCGGGTGTGATACCGGACCGGCGGGGTGAACGGCGTATCCGCGCGCGATGACGAGCGGGGAAAATCGCTCACCCTTGTCATTCGAGGCGCTGCGAAGCATTGAACCCGAAATCCGGAGCAGTTTGCACGAGATTTGCGCGGGTGCCCTTTGCTGCCCGCGATTGGCGGCCAGAAGCGGGCTTGTGGACCTTGCCAATCAGGGCTGGAGCGGCTAGCTAAAGCGCTCTTTCGCGACCTTCCGGACCTGTTTCGGAACGCATGCAGGGCAGTTCAGCCCAGGATGCCCAGCGGAAAACGCGCCCGTAGCTCAGCTGGATAGAGCACCAGACTACGAATCTGGGGGTCAGGAGTTCGAATCTCTTCGGGCGCGCCAAAACGGTATCAAACGGCGATCGCCAGCCGCCGCCGTTTCTGCCCTCGCTGTGGCAGCAAGCGTCCGGCGGACGGCAACGCCGCGGTCATTCCGCAGCCTCCCATTTCAGATTGCCGGCATAGCGTCGCATCGCCCCGCCTTCGCCGGCCAGAGCGAACAGGCTAACCCAACCATTTTCGAACAGTTGGCGGACAGAGGTGTGGGCCTCGATCACCCGGTTCAGGGCGTCCTCGGGCGCCTCGATGAAGACATTGAGCCGCAGCGGTTCATGGACGAAGCGTGTCCCGTCATGCACCGACTGCCAGGGCAGCCCGACCTTCAGATCGCCGGCATTGCCTTCGAGCACGCCGAGCTGGCCGACGACGTTGTGCAATACCTTGTTGCCGCTGCCGAAGGCGCGGTTGTTCACCGTCGAGCCGTAATATTGCAGGTTGATCCAGCTGGCGACGACCATCGGCGCGGTCATGATCAGTTCGAGCACGACGAAGCCGGTGTCCTTCCGCCACTCGTAATCGTGCAGGAAGGCGCGGCCGCCTAGGTCGAGCCCGCGGGTCCGCCGACGCGGTGCGGCGATGAAGGCGGCATTGCCCGCCAGCCCCCATTCGGGACGGACCTGCGCCCAGTCGCGGCTGCGCGCCTTCACCGCGCGATCGACATTGGCATTGGCGCCGATGCCGAGCAGCAGCGCCCGCTCGGCGCGCGCGAGCGCGGACGCTCTGGCCAGCGCTTCCCGCAGCCGGGCGAGATCGCCGGCATGCGACGCCGGCAGCCGATCGGCATCGAAGATGCGGACCTCGTCGGTCGTGGTGTCGTGCAGGCAGCCGAGGAACCAGGTGTCCTGCGGGATCACGATGCCCCTGGCGGCGAGCCCCACCCGCACGTCGGCCGCGTTGAGGACGGCGGCGGCGACGCGCGCGTTCGCCTCGCCGGTATGGCCGCCGCAGGCGCCGCAATCGAGCCCCGAGGCGTGCGGGTTGTTGACCGTGGTGCTGCCATGGCCGGTCAGCAACACCAGCCGCGCGAAATCTTGCGTCATCGACATCGCTCGCAGTACCGCCTCGGCCATGGCCACCCGCTGCCCGCCGTCGAAGCCGGTGAGCCGGCCGCCGACGGCGCGCGGCTCGAGGCGAGGTCCGATGCGGCCGACGACGCGCTCGTCGAGGCCATCGGTGTTGGGATCGCTGACCGTGCGGGTCAGGCGCAAGCTGTCACCGACGAGCTTACCCGCGAACAGCAGCCCTGCGGTCTCGACATAGGTGAACGAAGACACCGCCGACAGCTTGAACGCCTTCCATGCCTTGGCCGCCCGGCGGCGGAGCAGACGAAGCTCGAGGATCTCCGCCTCCTCGGCTTCCGACGCGCCGGCGACGGCTTCGCAAACCACGAACGCGGGCTTCAACAGCACCGGGCATTGCGCGCCGCCAATCTTGCGGCCGATCGGCACATATTCGATCGGAAAACCGAAGAAGCCCGCGAACCCGATCGTCTCTGCCTCGGGACAGGCGGTTTCCAGCGAGCGCCGGTAGACCTCGGAGCGGACGTCGATGCAGAACGCCGCCTGGAATGCCTTGCGCGCGGCGGTGGGAGCTCTTCCAGGTGCCGCAAGATGCTGCGACAGCCGCGCGAGCAGGCGACGCCGATACGCCGCCTCATAGGCCTCTTGCAGGATCAGGTCGAGCGTGAGCTCGGGATCGTCGCCGAGCCGCTCATCCTCCGGCAGCGTCGCGGCTTCGGCCATCGCCTGGGCCCAGGCTGCGGTGAACTCCGGGTCCGCGCGTTCGAGGAACAGCGCATAGCCCCATACCAGCCGGATCGCGAGCAGTTGCACCAGCGTGTCGTCGTCGCGTCCGTAGAGCGCGTTATCCCAGACCCGGTAGCGCGCATAGGCCGCCCAACCGCCGATATCGATCAGCGCCCGGTGCAGATAGTCCTCGATCGCGCGTTCGGGGATGCCGAGCGCGCCGACGACCGAGTCGATCGCTGCGCGCGGGTCATCCGGCATGGCGGCAACGGCCTTGCGGAAGCCCCGGATGCCCATCGCCTCGGGATTGCGGTCGAATCTCATCGCGGCGCGCCAGGCGGCGTAGGGCGGCAGCGCCCGCGACGGCAGTCTCCAGGCGGCCTGGCCCTCGTCGAAATAGGCCGCGCACCATTTCGAGATCTCATCGATCATGAAGGCGGTGCGCGAGGCTTGGCGGTCGCCCGCGGCCAGCCCGTCGAGAACTTCCGCCACGGTGGCGACCACGGCCTTGGGCCGGCCGCCGGCTACCGGCTCGCGGATGGCGGCCCGGCGCAGCGAAGCGGCGTCGCTCGCCAAGGCCGAATGGCTGGACATCGCTGCGATGGCCGTCTCCAGATCGCGGTCCTCGATACTTCCCGTCGCCAGTGCCTCACGGTAGAAGGCGCGCGGCATCAGCATGTCGAGCCCCGCGACCCGACGTAGCGTGGCGCAGGTCGCGGCAAAGCTCCGGTCGCTGAAGCCGAGAAATGGATTGACGGCGACGAAATGCTTGAGCGGCCACAGCGGCGCGATCTTGCTGCATGCGCGGTCGATGGCGGCGTCGATGGCCAGCCCGGCCGCGGTGGTCGGTTGCGGCGCCGGCTGCGCCGGGGTGGGCGCGTCGATCTTGAGGGCGATGGCGTCTCTCATGGCTGGACTCCGCTGGCGGGCGTGGACGGGACGATTGCGGTCCGTCGCGGCGGCGGGCTCGGCCAGAACCGCAGCACCAGCCGGTTGGCGAGCGTGTTGACATAGAGGCCGTTGGCGAGATGGACGTAGAGCGCCTGCCAGCGCGGCGTGACGACCCTGCCGGGCAGCAAACTCTGGAACACCGTCACCGCGGCGAAAGCGAGCACCACCAGGGCGACAATGGCGAGGTCGAGCGGGCCGCGCAGCGCCTGTACCGGCGGCAGCGAACCGGCAAGCAGGCGTTCGGCCGCGAACTGCAGTCCGAAATAGCCGAGCCCCACCACGACCGCGAGCGCCACCGTGCGGCCGATGACGTAGAGGCTGGGACGCTCATCGAGTGATTGCGTGACGAGGTGGGCGAGCCCCAGCATCACCACCGCGCCGAGCGCAAAGACGCCGGGCTGTGCGGTGATCGTGGCGCCGAACAGCGTGCCGGTCACGAGGGTCACCGCAAGCACCAGTCCGACGACCATCGCCATCCGCGCCGGATGCGGCTGCCCGCCGGGGCTCGGCGACCACGATGCCCGCGCCAGATCGATGACGCTTCCCGAGGACAGGAAGGCGTGCGCCTTGTAGAGCGAGTGGGCGACGATGTGGAGCAGTGCAGCGGGAAAGGCCCCAAGGCCGCATTGCAGCATCATGAAGCCCATCTGCGCGATCGTCGAATAGGCCAGCGAGACCTTGACGCTGGTCTGCGTCAGCATCACCACCGAGCCGAACAGCGCGGTGAACCCGCCGACGATCACAAGTATTTCCAGCGACGGCGTCGACAGCGAGATCACCCCGGCGAAGCGCAGCACGAGGAAGCCGCCGGCATTGATGACGCCGGCATGAAGCAGCGCGGATACCGGCGTCGGGGTTTCCATCACCTCGGTCAGCCAGCCATGCAGCGGGAACTGCGCCGACTTCAGCAGCGCGGCGACGACCAGCAGGATCGCCGCGGCGTGGATCGCGGCCGGGACGTTTGCGGTGGTGCGTAGCGCATCGGCGCCGGCGAAGAGCACCGCATAGTCGAGGCTGCCGAAGGTCCGGTGCAGCAGCACCATCGCGCCGACCAGGCAGAGGTCACCGAGGCGGCTGGCGAGGAACTTCTTGCGCGCCGCGAGCATGGTGGTTCGACGCTCGGGGTAGAACAGCAGGAGCCTGTTGAGGCCGACGCTGGTTGCGATCCAGGCGAGGGCGAACTGGAAGAGGTTGCCCGAGATGATCAGCAGCAGCACGGCCGCGAGGGTGAGGCATAGCCAGCGCGTGAAACGGCCCTGTCCGGGATCGCCGTCGAGATAGTTGCGGCTGTAAACGACCACGATCAGGCCGACGAAGGCGACGAGCGTGACCATGGTCGCACTCAGCGCGTCGACATGAATCCCCAGGCCCACCCCGGCGATGCCAAGGGTGCCCGTCGCGAGCGGACCGTGGATGGCGACAGCGGCGCCAGCAGACGTCGCCAAGGCCAGCGCGAAAGCCGCGGCCATGGCCGCACCCCGTCCCGCCGATCGTCGGCGCGGGTCGATGGTGCCAGCGGCCAGGCCGGATACGACGAGTGCGAGAGGTCCAAGGGCAAGGCACCAGGTCGAGGCTGAGGTCATGGTCGTCTCCGGCGGGAAGCGACCCTTTCATTAGCCTGTCGAATTGGTTCGATAAAATACAAAGATTGTAACATATCGTTCTGTTTCGTAAACTAAGCCGCCATGGCGACCCTCAACTACCATCACCTGCGCTATTTCTGGGCGATCGCCCATGAAGGCAGCCTCACGCGCGCTGCCGAGCGCCTCAACCTGTCCCAGTCGGCGCTCTCGGTGCAGTTGGCAAAGCTCGAACTGCAGTTGGGTCATCCCCTGTTCGAGCGGGCAGGCAAGCGGCTCGTCCTCACCGAGGCCGGCAGGATCGCGCTCGATTACGCCGACACCGTCTTCCAGGCTGGCGACGAACTCGTCAGCACCATGCAGGGCCGGCCGGTCGATCGGCGGCAGGCTTTCAGGGTCGGCGCGTTGACGACGCTGTCGCGCAATTTCCAGTTGGAGTTCCTCCGCCCGTTGGTCGGCCGTGCGGACGTGGAGCTGATCGTCAGGTCGGGCACGATGCGCGACCTGCTTGCGCGGCTCGAGGCCCACGAGATCGACGTGGTGCTTGCCAACAGCGCCCCCCAGCACGACGCACGATCTGACTTTCGCAACCGCCTGCTCGATCAGCAGCCGGTGGCGCTGGTCCGGCGACCGGGCGTCCGATCCAATTCCTTCCGCTTCCCGGAAGACTTGCGCACCGAGCCGATCCTGCTGCCCAGTCTCGACAGCGAAATCCGCGTCGCGTTCGACCGGATCCTCGAACTCGCCGGCGTGCGCCCGGTGATTTCCGCCGAGGTTGATGACATGGCGATGCTACGGCTTCTGGCGCGCGACAGCGACGGTCTCACCCTGGTGCCCCCGATCGTGGTGCGCGACGAACTCGCCGCCGGCGTGCTCGTTGAAGTTTGCCCCATCCCAAATCTCAGCGAAAGCTTTTACGCCATCACGCAGAAGCGGCGCTTTCCCAATCCATTGCTCGGCGAACTGCTCACGGTACAGCGCAGGTAGTTCTGCGAACTTCGAGTCAGGCCTGCGGTATCATGCGACGTCATCCAGGCGTCCGACCCTGGACATCCGCTACAAACCGCTCGATCAGGCGCTTGTCGCCACCGGACTTTCGGTCGGCATCGCAAATCGTCGTCGTTGCGCGAGGCGCGCGACCGAGCATGGCGGCCATGTCGTCGAACGCTTGAGACCCTACAACGCCTCCCGCCGTGGCGAACGCCGCATAAGGCACGTTCGCCGGAAGGGGATTGGCGCGCAGCCAGCCGCGGACGACCGGATTGAGCTTCCACGCCCATATCGGCGTGCCGATGATGACGAGATCGTAGTCGCCAGGCTTGCGCGACGCGGGCCTGGCGGCCCAGGCGAATTTCATGCTGGCCGCGAACCCGCCGAGGAAGAGCAGGGCTTGCCGGCTGCCGGGCAGCGGCTTGACAGCCTCGATTCGCTCGAGATCGGCGCCGAGCGGCTCGGCAATGGCTGCCGCCGCCGCCTTCGTATGACCCGACACTGAAAAGTAGGCAACGAGGGTTCTCAAGGCCGTCATCCCCATGCTGGCCGGCAACGGATCGTTGTTGCTGGCATGGTGAATCATTCTCGGTCTTGCCCTGCGCTGACGGGCGGAAGCACCGTAGAATGCCGTCGCACGATCGCGTTGACGCAGATCAACGCTCCGCGCGGAGGGCTGGTCTGCCGCATTCACAACGACCACCGAGACGGCATGCGTCGAATCGGTTAGGCGCGCCGCGCGGATTGTCACCGCATTGGTCCTGAACCCGCCGACCGTGCCCGACGGGTTTGCGTCCCGGTTCTCTCTCGCATATCTGGCTCGAATCAATCGAAACATCGAGCGCCTGCTCGACATGTATGAATAGGGGAGGGGACCTGGAGCGTGCCCGTCATAGCGCTTCGCCGGCGCGATCACCACGACCGGCATCGTTGCATGATCGCTTCGTGAAGATGGACGCCTCCATGAACGAAGGCGCGGTGGCTCCCGCTAGCCGTATCTGGTTTCGAGCCAGCACTTGCCGAATGCCACGATGTCCGGCGCGTCAAACAAATAGCTTGAAGCCGAGCCCACCCGCCCCGATCTGTGTCGGCGGGCCGCGACATAGGCCCTTGCGATGGTCTCTACCGCATCCGGCTCTCCCTCACGCGCGAAGCAATCGAGGATGCCATTGGAATCGAAGTCCTCGCACCTATGCCAGCGCTTGCGTCCCTGCTCGTCGAGCAGCGGCATCTCGTAGGAAACCCGCCGCTTGTTTGAAATCTCTGCAATCGCCTCGGCGTAGTGCAGTACGGTAACCGCATCGAGGGACGCGCCGAGCAACAGCACTTTTCCGTCGACGGCGAGAAAGCGTTCGAGAGGCGATCCTGGTCCGTACGCCTGACCCAATCGATGATCCGCTACCAGAAACTCCGCGTGGAGACCGATGGCGACCATCGAGGCGTCCGGATGACGACTGCGGTGCGCTTGCGGGTGTGCGACGATGAACTGGTTCAATACACCAAACCCGCGATAGGAGCCGGCGTCGCCTGGATCGTACGCCGGCCAGAGGTCTCGCTCCTCGGCGCTCAATCGATTTTCGCCCAGCGTCTCGGAATACGGGGACCGATCCCACGAGACGAAAGCCATCACGGTCCCCGCTGGGCCGACTGAGTCTCGCACGGCTTCCACGATCGCAGCCGGGCCGCCTTCGACCTCGCCAATCGCCTTCAGGGAGGCATGGACCATGACGGTGTCACCGGCGCATAGTCCCAGCGATCGAAGATCGCCGCTCAGCGATGTCCGGGTATGAGACGCGCTGCGAATTTTTGGTCTCCGTATGCAGGCAGGGCCTGATTACCGATACGATAGTCAGCAGCAGATTGTAATGGGGCAGCTACTGGCCGTTACGCTGCAACAGCCCGGCGACCGTATCGATCTGGTCGGTCGAGATTCCGCCGACAAACCCTTCAGGCAGACGACGGAGGGCTTCTTCTCCGTCGATCCCCTGTGAGAAGCCGCCGCCATGGTATGGGGCGACGACGAAAAACACGCTGTTGACCTTCGAGAGACGACGCTGAAACCTGTTGGGCCAACCCCACATCCAGGGGCCGACATTCATCGGCACGAGCAGGACCGAGTTCTGGCACGGCGACGGCATGTAACCGGTCCAGCCCACCGCGACGTACTGCAAACAGCAGGAACGCAGCGTGGCCCGCGACATGGTGCGCAGGTCCGGAAGCGCCTGCCGCAGCGCGGCGATGGGCTGGTCGCCGCCGTAAGCCATCAGATTTCCGCGCCGCGCCTTCGGCAACTTGCCCAGATCCTCAGCCAATCTGCGCCCCTCGGCTGGATCGTTGCTCTTGATGTTGATCAGCAGGAGCTGGTCCGGGAACGCTTTCGACGAATTCGCACCCGAGCGATATTCCCGGAAAGCCGCCCGGCATGAGCCGGCCTTATCACGCAAGCCAGTTCTCCACGTTCAGGCCGTGGATACGTTTGAACTCGTTGGCATTGGCGGTCACGATCGTGGCGCCGATCGCATAGGGGTGGGCGGCGATCAGCAAATCGTTGCCCCCGACCGGTTTTCCAGCCGCTTCCAGTTCCGAGCGGATTCCACCGTATTCGGTGCCGGCCGGCACATCGAAAGGCAGCACGCTGATTTCGCCGAGCAGATCTTCGACGGCCTTGCGCAGTCGTTTCGAGCCGCTCTTCGCGCATCCGTAGCGCAATTCGGCCGCCACGATGATGCTGGTGCAGATGTTGTCCTCGCCCACCTTGGCGATCCGCTTTGCAGCCTTGCCCTTCGGGTTCCTGATCAGGTCGGAAATGATGTTGGTATCCAGCAGGTGGGACGTCAAAACATGTCCTCACGCGCCGGTACGGGATCGTCGATTTCAGGAAGCCTCTCTTGGAGCGGCTTCATCGTCTTGAGCAGGGCGACCAGTCCGCGCTTGCGCACCGGCTCGATCACCAGACGATCGCCGTCACGGTGCATGATCGCCTCATCGCCAGGTAGTTCGAACTCCGCGGGAATACGCACCGCCTGATTGCGGCCGTTGCGAAACAATCTGACGTGCCTCTGCCCGGACATGAATTGCCTCCTTGGCATATGCCAAAGACATAGGCCGAATTGCGCATCGTCACAACGGGCTCGGGACCGGTCGTTTTCTCGCGACTTTGCCGAACCTTTCCCGGATGCCGTCGGGCTGCTAAGCCCTCGACGCCCTCTGTTCATCCAGATTCAGACCTGCCATCCATGACCCCTCCCGCCGTCACCCCCTCGCAAGTCCGCAGCATGCTGCTGCAGCGCGATGAAATCGCGCTGCTCGATCTGCGCCACGAAGCTGCCTTCGCCACCGGCCATCCGCTGTTCGCCGCCAACATGGCGGCCGGCAGGATCGCACTCGAAGCGGAGGCGAGGCTGCCCCGAAAGGACGTGGCTATTGTTGTCTACGACGCCGGCGAGGGTCTGGTTGCGCAGGCCGCCGGTCGGCTTGCGGCATTGGGCTACACCAACATTCGTCAGCTTGACGGCGGGCTGCAGGCATGGCGGGCGGCGGGCCATGAAGTCTTCCAGGACGTCAATTCCTATGCAAAGGCGTTCGGCGAACTGGTCGAGTCGCGCCGCCACACGCCGTCATTGCCCGCAGCCGAAGTCGCGGCCCTGGTGGCGAGCCAGGCCAATGTCGTCATCCTCGACGTCCGGCGGTTCGACGAATATGCCACCATGAACATTCCCGGCTCCGTCAGCGTGCCGGGCGCCGAACTGGTGCTGCGCGCCGGCCGCGCCGCACCGGATCCCGCCACCACCATCATCGTCAATTGCGCCGGTCGCACCCGCTCGATCATCGGCGCCCAGTCGCTGATCAACGCCGGCATCGGCAACAAAGTCGTGGCGTTGCGAAACGGCACGATCGGCTGGACGCTGGCCAGGCAGCCGCTCGAGCACGGCGCCGACCGGCGCGGCGAGGTTGGTCCGTTCGAGGGTGCGCGACCCAATGCCCGCGATGTCGCCTATCGCGCCGGGGTTCGGCATCTAGGCCCTGCAGAAGCGGCGGCGCTGCAGGCGGCGGCCGGCCGAACGCTCTATCGCTTCGACGTTCGCTCCACCGAAGAATACGCGGCCGGTCATATCGCAGGCTTTCGCCACTACGCGGGCGGCCAGCTGGTCCAGGAGGTCGACATGGCTGCTCCGGTGCGTGGCGCGCGGATCCTGCTGTCAGACGATATGGGTGTGCGCGCCGACATGACCGCGTCCTGGCTCGCGCAAATGGGCTGGGAGGTTTACGTGCTCGAAGGCGGCTACGATGGCGCGTTGGAAATCGGCGCGCCGCCCACCCTGCCAAAATCCGATCCGGCGCACCGCTACCGGCGGCCCTACGAGGGCACCGATGTCGATGCGGGCGCGATGCAGGCCTATCTCGACTGGGAATACGGCCTGGTCGAACAGCTCCGCCGCGACGCCAGCCACGGGTTCTTTGTGATTTGATGCCGAGGCGGCGGTCTTGATTCGCCTGGGGTTTCAATTTTGCGATAGAAGCCATAACGATATTGAGCTGCGTGCGTGCCGCCAAACCATCCCGTCTGAGCACCCAATCCGCACAACAAAGTAAGGAGCGCCGCCCGATGGCAGACCTGGCCGCCAAGCCGAAACCGACATCGCCGCCGTCGTGGCCGGACGATGTCTACCGCGTTCTCAAGGAAGCGGATGTCAAGCAGGTTGCGATGGTTCCGGATGCCGGCCATAGCCGCCTCATTCGCGCCTTCGATGCCGACCCGGAGACGCGCCTCGTCACCCTTACCACGGAAGAGGAAGGCGTGGCCATGCTGGCTGGCGCCTGGCTCGGCGGCCAACGCGGCGTCCTGCTGCTGCAGTCGAGCGGCGTCGGCAACTGCATCAACATGCTGTCGCTGCCCGCGATATGCCACATGCCGCTGTTGATGCTGGTGACGATGCGGGGCGACTGGGGCGAGTTCAACCCGTGGCAGATTCCGATGGGCCAGGGCACGCAGGCCGCGCTCGAGGCCATGGGCGTCATCGTCACGCGCGCGGATACCCCTGATGATGTTGCGCCGGCGGTCTGGGGCGCGGCGAATCTCGCCTTCAACACCTGGCGGCCGGCCGCGGTCCTGATCGGGCAGCGGGTGTTGGGAGCCAAGAACTTCAAGGAGCTGGCACGCAAATGACAAGTCCGAATGCACTCCTTCATCGCCGCGACGTCGTCAACGAACTGCTGCGCGATCGCGGCGATCTCCTCGTCATTGCCGGTCTCGGCGCCCCGAACTGGGACGTCTCGGCCGCCGGCGACCACCCCAACAATTTTCCGCTGTGGGGGGCGATGGGTGCCGCCGCAATGATGGGCCTGGGCCTTGCGATGGCGCAGCCGAAGCGAAAGGTGCTGGTGATCACCGGCGACGGCGAGATGCTGATGAGCCTCGGCGCGCTCGCCACCGTCGCGGTCGAGAAGCCGCCGAACCTGACCATTGCGGTGCTCGACAACGAGCGGTTCGGCGAGACCGGCATGCAGAAGACCCACACGGCCTCCGGCGTCGACCTCGCCGCCATGGCGCTTGGCGCGGGCATCCGCACGTCGTGCACCGTCAGGACCATGGAGCAGGTGACGGAGATCCGCGATCTCGCCCATCGGGGCAAGGGACCGGTGTTCGCGCTGGTGAAGATCAATCCCGAGGCGCTCGTCTTCACCCTGCCGCCGGCCGATGGCGTTATCCTGACCACGCGCTTCCGGCAATCCGTGCTCGGCGATGAGGCGCTCTACAACTGAGCGGCGATAGCAGCCGTGGCATTTTGCTTGAGATCGATCCGCTTCCTTGCGGGCGCTCTCAGGCTTTTGTTTTCGCCGTGCCCTTCTTGAGGGGCTTCGCGACCGGCTGCTTGGCCGGTGCGGCCACGGTCGCATTTCGCATCGATCGCGCGTAACTGTCGGCAGCGTTGTCGGCGGAAATCTGCAGTCGCCGCGCGGCGGCCGTGGCCTGCTCCATGGTTTGTTTCGCGATCAGCTTGAATCGGGCCTTGGCCTCGCCGTTTTTCTCCTTGGCGGCGAGACCGGCGTATCGATCGCGCCTGCCTTTGGCGGCGGCCATCAGAGTCTTGTATTGTTGCTTCGCAAGTTGCCGGATTACAACATCCAGATCGGCGTCCGCCATTCGCTATTCTCCAACCGCCATCTCGGCATTTCGCGCGGTCCACTAGCCATAGCTCTCGTGGGCGTCGCGGGGATTTGTGACGCCCGTCAGAGATCACGCCTCGATATCAAGGAAGCTGGTCGGCGGGGGCCATGAGCGGTCTCAGGTTACCATGTTGGAATAGTGCCGGTGATTTGCCCGACACGTCAAATGTTCTCGCGTGTAATTCATCCAGCCAGCGACTCTTTTTACGTTGCATGGGGTTGTTTTCGATATTTTTGCCAGCGAGCAGAAAACCGCATCGGCCTTGCGGCCGGGGAGCGTCAACCGCCGAGGCATGGCGCGCGGCAGGCTCAATTCCCCGGCCCGTAGCGCCGCAGTGCCTCCAGGGCGAGGCCCTTGCCAACCGCACCGAACGTGTCGCCTTCGACGATCCGGGACGACGGCAACGCTTTGGTAATCGCCTTGCGGACATGGGCGAGCCGCACCGAACCGCCGGTCAGGAACACCGCATCGATGTCGCCGGCCGACAATTGCGCCTGCGTCAGGCAGATCTTGATGCGGGCCGCGATGCGCTCGGCCAGTTGCCCGGTGTGCCTGACCAGGTCGGGGCGGCCGATGGCGGCGGCGAGGCCGGGCGCGATCCATTGCAACGGTATGTCGGCGCGCCGCACGTCGGACAGGGCGATCTTGGCGTCCTCGACCTCCATGGCCAGGGTATGGCCGCGCTGTTCGTCGACCACCCGCACCAGCCGGTCGAGCAGTTCAGGCTGGCTTGCCTCCTGCCGGACCAGGCGGATATCGGCGATCACGCGCGGCTCGTACATCCGGTTGATGTTCGACCAGGTCGCGAGATCGTGGAAATAGCTCGAGGGCACATCGAGGCCGGGGCGCTTCATGGCGCTGCCGAAGCCGAACAGCGGCATGACGACTCCGAGACTGAGCTGGCGATCGAAATCGGTGCCGCCGATCCGCACGCCGTCGTTGGCCAGAATATCCGCTGATCGGTCGACTTTGCCGTGGCGCTGCGGCCCCAGCCGCACGATCGAGAAATCCGAGGTGCCGCCGCCGATATCGGCGATCAAGGCGATTTCCTCGGCCGAGATCTGGCGCTCATGGTCCAGCGCTGCCGCGATCGGCTCGAACTGGAAGGTGACCTGATCGAAGCCGACTTCGCGCGCGATCTCCCGCAGGGTCTGCTCCGCCCTGGCGTCGGCATCGTCGGCATTGTCGACGAAATGCACCGGCCGGCCGTGCACCACGTCGCGCAGTTCGCGCCCCGTGGCCTGTTCGGCGCGCCGTTTCACCGCACCCAGATAATAGGCGATCACGTCGCGAAAGCTGGTGCGCTCCCGCCCCAGCCACGTGGTTTCCTCGATCAGGGACGTCCCGAGCACCGATTTGAGGCTGCGCATCAGCCGGCCAGGCGCGCCCTCGACATAGCTCTCGACCGCCTTGCGGCCGATCAGCACCGCGCCGTCGGTTTCATAGAAAATCGCGCTGGGGATCGTGGTCTGGCCGGCCTCCAGCGCCGTCAGCACCGGCGCATCGCCTTCGATCGTTCCGAGCGTGGTATTCGACGTTCCGAAATCAAGTCCGCAAATCGACATGGCGCTCCCCGAGGGAGCGTCCGTCTACACAGTTAGGCGCCATCGATCCACCTTTATCTTGGAGCGCGATGCAGTTGAGCGGAATGCGCATGAATGCTTGCTGGCGTGTGGAAAAAATACCGAGGATGAGGTTCGGAGGTGGCGTCGGCTGAATGACGGCCGTCCACAGAACAATTTGTGCGATGCCGGGTTGATGAATCACGCGAGGATGGTTCATAAGCGGTTCCCGCGGCTGATCAGGCAAACGCTGCGACGGCCTTGAGAAAGATCTCGCGTGGCAAACATCTATCGGCAGATTGCGGAAGAGCTCGGCGTTCGCGAACAACAGGTCGAGGCGACGGTGACGCTGCTCGACGGCGGCGCCACGGTTCCCTTCGTGGCGCGCTACCGCAAGGAAATCACCGGCGCGCTCGACGACGCTCAATTGCGCACGCTGGAAGAGCGCCTGAACTATTTGCGGGAACTCGAGGAGCGCCGCACCGCGATTCTCAATTCGGTGCGCGAACAGGGCAAGCTCGATGCCGCGTTGGAAGCCGCCATCCTCGCCGCCGACAGCAAGGGACGCCTGGAAGACATCTATCTGCCGTTCAAGCCGAAACGCCGCACCAAGGCCGAGATCGCCAGGGAGGCGGGGCTGGAGCCGCTGGCCCAATTGCTGCTGACCCAACCACAGAACGATCCGAATGTTGTGGCCGCACCGTTCGTCGATGCCGACAAGCAGGTGGCCGATGCCGCCGCAGCACTCGACGGTGCGCGCGCCGTTCTGGTCGAACGCTTCGCCGAAGACGCCGACCTGATCGGCGCGCTGCGTGAGCAGATGTGGACCAGCGGCCTGCTGACCGCCACGGTGCGCAAGGGCAAGAAGACCGAGGGCGAGAAGTTCAAGGATTATTTCGACTTCAGCGAGCCGCTCACCAAATTGCCGTCGCATCGCATCCTCGCCATGTTTCGCGGCGAGAAGGAAGAGATCCTCGACCTGCAGATGCTGCCCGAGCCGGTCTCCGCCACGCCCGCGGCGATGAGCCCGTATGAACGAAAGATCATGCAGCGTTTTGCGATCTCCGATCAGGGCCGACCCGGCGACAAATGGCTGGTGGAAACCGCGCGCTGGGCCTGGCGCACCAAGATCCAGGTCCATCTGAACATCGATCTGCGGATGCGGCTGTGGAACGCGGCCGAAACCGAGGCGGTGCGGGTATTCGCATCCAATCTGCGCGATCTGTTGCTGGCGGCGCCCGCCGGCGCGCGCGTCACCATGGGCCTCGATCCCGGCTTCCGCTCCGGCGTCAAGGTCGCCGTCATCGACGCCACCGGCAAGGTGGTGGCCACCACGGCGATCTATCCGCATGAACCGCAGAAGCGCTGGGACGAGGCGCTGGCGACGCTGGGGAAGCTCGCGGTGGCGCACCGCGTCGACCTGATCGCGATCGGCAACGGCACCGCCTCGCGCGAAACCGACAAGCTCGCGATGGAACTGGTAAAGCTGCTGCCGGACCTGAAGATGTCGAAGATCGTGGTGTCGGAAGCGGGCGCCTCGGTCTATTCGGCATCGGCCTTTGCCTCTGAGGAACTGCCGGAACTGGACGTCACCCTGCGCGGCGCGGTCTCGATCGCGCGTCGGCTGCAGGACCCCCTGGCCGAACTGGTCAAGATCGATCCCAAGGCGATCGGGGTCGGGCAGTATCAGCATGATCTCGGCGAGAGCAAGCTGGCGCGTTCGCTCGATGCCGTGGTCGAGGATTGCGTCAACGCCGTCGGAGTCGACGCCAACACCGCCTCGGCGCCGCTGCTGGCGCGGGTGTCGGGTATCGGCTCCGGCCTCGCACAGAGCATCGTGCAGCACCGCGATGCCAACGGCCCGTTCAAGTCGCGCAAGGCGCTGAAGGAGGTGCCGCGACTGGGCCCGAAGGCGTTCGAGCAATGCGCCGGCTTCCTGCGCATCCAGGGTGGCGACGATCCGCTCGACGCCTCCGGCGTGCATCCGGAATCCTATCCGGTGGTGCGCAGGATCCTGACCGCGGCCAAGAGCGACATCAAGGCGCTGATCGGCAATGCCGAAATCGTGCGACAGTTGAAGCCGCAGGCCTTCGTCGACGACACCTTCGGCTTGCCGACGGTAACCGACATCCTGCGCGAACTGGAAAAGCCCGGCCGCGATCCGCGCCCGGCCTTCAAGGCCGCGGTGTTCAAGGAGGGGGTCGAAACGCTGAAGGATCTTAAGAAAGGCATGATCCTCGAGGGCACCGTCACCAACGTCGCGGCGTTCGGCGCCTTCGTCGACATCGGCGTGCACCAGGATGGCCTGGTGCACATCTCCGCGATGTCCAAGACCTTCATCAAGGATCCGCGCGAAGTGGTGAAGTCGGGTGACATCGTCAAGGTCAAGGTGCTGGAGGTCGAGGTCGCCCGCAAGCGCATCGCGTTGACGCTGCGGCTCGACGACGAGACCGGCGGCAAGGGCGAGCGCCCCAGGCAGGGCATGCCGCGCGACAATTCGGCGAAGTCGATGACGTCATCGGCACCGGCCAGGCCGAAACAGGAATCCGGCGGCGGCGCGATGGCCGAGGCCTTGCGCCGCGCCGCGGCGAAAAACGGCGGACCGAAGGTTTAGGATGCAAAGGCCGGCCCGCCAGGCTTGACGGACAGATCGCCGGCGCCGCGTTATACCGCACTGTAACGCCCTCATCCGCTCCGCGATTGGATCAAGGAAATCTATGCCAACTTTCCCGACCTCCACCACCGTGCTCGATTCCATCCTGTTCCGCGACGCCTTCGGCACCCCTGAAATGCGCGAGGTGTTTTCGGACTTCAGCCTGATTACCCGCTACGCCGAGGTCGAGATCGCGCTGGCGAAGGCCGAGGCGCGCTGCGGCGTGATTCCGGCCGAGGCCGCGGAGGAAATTGCAAGGTGTACCGATGTCTCGGCGTTCGATTTCGACCTGTTGCGCCGCGAGACCGATATTGTGGGCTATCCGATCCTGCCGCTTGTCCATCAAATGGCAAAACAGTGCGGCGAGGCCGGCCGCTACGTGCACTGGGGCGCCACCACGCAGGACATCATGGATACCGCCGTCGTGCTCCAGCTGCGCGATGGCCTTGATATCATCGAGGCGGATATCGCGGCGCTGCGCGGCATCCTCGCCGATCTCTCCAGGCGCCATCGCGACACGCCGATGGCCGGCCGCACCCATCTGCAGCAGGCGCTGCCGGTGACGTTCGGCTACAAGACCGCGATTTACCTGGCGATGTTCGACCGTCATGCCGAACGCCTCGAGCAATTGAAGCCGCGCGTGCTGGTCGGCCAGTTCGCCGGCGCCGCCGGCACGCTCGCTTCGCTCGGCGACAAGGGGTTCGAGGTGCAGCAGGCGTTCTGCGAGGAGCTCGACCTCGGCGTTCCCGTATCGACCTGGCATGTCGCGCGTGACGGATTTGCGGAAACCGTGAACTTCCTCGCGCTGGTGACCGGCTCGCTGGGCAAGATCGCGCTCGACATCATGATCATGGCTTCAACGGAGTTCGCCGAGCTCCATGAGCCCTTCGTCAAGGGCCGCGGCGCGTCCTCGACCATGCCGCAGAAGCGCAACCCGATCTCTTCCGAGTTGATGCTGGCGGCCTCCAAGGCGGTGCGGCAGCACGCCGGCCTGATGCTGGATGCGATGGTTCAGGATCTCGAACGCGCCACCGGGCCATGGCATGCCGAATGGATGGCTATTCCGGAAAGCTTTGCGCTGACCGCGGGCGCACTGCAGCAGGCGAAGTTCGCGCTGGCCGGCCTGGTGGTGGACGAGAAGCGGATGGCCGCCAATCTCGACATCAGCCGTGGCCTGATCGTCGCCGAGGCGGTGATGATGGGGCTGGCGCCGCAGATCGGCCGGCAGGAGGCGCATGACGTTGTTTACGACGCCTGCCGACTCGCCCACGAGAACAGCGTCACGCTGGCGGACGCGCTGTCGGCGGATCCGCGGGTTTCGGGACTCATCGATCGCGCGACCATCGATCGGCTGACATCGCCCCGGAACTATCTCGGCCTCGCGCCGGACATGGTCGACCGCGTGCTGGCGGCCCCGAGGCGTTGAGGCGCTCGGACCCCGCACCCGCGCTATCCAACTGGACATCAACAATCGCGATATGGGAAGCGAACTCCCCGATTTGCATGCAGAACGACCGATGCTAAGTTACCTGGTGGCTAGCGGCCGGAGCTTTTCCCCATGGCGATCCTCGCCGCCTTTCTCCTCGCGCTTTTGGCGGTCGTGCCCGCGTCCGCTCAGATCGCCCCGACCGAGGCCGAATTGCGCGCCTATGTCGGCCTGCATGCCGCCGCCGCCCGCGGCGACGTCATGGATATCGAAAGGCGCGTTGCCGCGGCTGAAGACAGGGAAGCGATCGACAGCCGCCATCGCACGCCGTTGCATGTCGCGGTCTATCAGAAGAAGCACGACGCCGCCCGCGCCCTGATCCGGCTCGGCGCGGATCCGAACAGGCTTGAGATCGACCGTTACGACATGATCACCATCGCGGCGGTCGCCAACGACGTGCCGATGCTCGAGATCGCGCTTGAAGGCGGTGGCAATCCGCGGGCTGTCACCAGCCGGTATGACGGTACGGCCCTGATCGCGGCCGCCCATCTCGGTCATGTTGAAGTCGTCCGAATGCTGATTGCCGCCAGGGCGCCGCTCGATCACGTCAACAATCTGCAATGGACCGCGTTGATCGAATCCATCGTGCTCGGCGATGGCGGCAAGAACCACACCGAAACCTTGCGCGCTTTGGTCGACGCCGGCGCCGACGTCAATATACCCGATGGAAGGGGGTCAACGCCGCTCGAGCTCGCGAGAAGTCGCGGTTACCAGGAAATGGTTGCGATCCTGCAAAAGTCCGCGGCGAAGTGACCGATTCGATGGATGGGATAGCAAAGCCTGCAACCGGACACTCCCAGGTAACACCGACCGCAAACAACGCCGGTTTCAGGCCCTGCTCAGATACCAACCTACGGGACGAGCGGATCGTCCGGGAGCTGGACATGCGAAATCCGGCGCGGGTCAAACCAATGGCGCGCGCCGGTTCGGCTACTCCTCGGTTGGGCCGTGGAGCGTACGACGAAGTCGCTGAGTTTCACGCCATGTCTCGCGAACCTCTTTCCCGAAACGGGCAATCTTGGTTACTATTTGCATGATGACGAGTGTGAACATGGCTACCGCCCCGCTCTGGAAAGCAGACGCTCAATTCGACGCTCTGCATCATCGGTGAACTTGAGCCCGTGAGTGGCGATGTACTTCGCGACCACACGGTCAGCATGTCGCTGACGGGCATCGACGTTTACGCGCAACAATCTTGCAAAAAACGAGGGTTTTCTGGTCGGGGCAAAAAACCGGGCCCCAGTGGTTAGTGCATTCGCCATAGATGGCTCCTTTTCGGAGTGTTGTCCTTGGGGCGAATTTCCTACCTGATGTCGAGATACGCATTCATGCGCGTTAATGCGAGGTCAAATAGCGCGCAACATGCATTATTTTTGTCGCCACTCTTTAATGCCCGTACATCACATTCCAGTGACATTCGACTCGACGGATAACGGTTGCATGCGTGACCGTCGGGAGCTGGGCACGAGCCGTTGGCTATTGCACCTTGCGACGGCAGGTTTAGATAGACCGTCTACCCGCACGAGGCCCCGCCATGACTGTCCACGAGCGCAACATCTCGGCCGCGATCGATCCCGTCAAGCTCGACCGCCTCGCCGAGGTCGCCGTCAGGATCGGGCTGAACCTGCAGCCGGGGCAGGATGTGCTGCTGACGGCGCCGAGCGTGGCGCTGCCGCTGGTGCGCAGGATCGCCGAGCATGCCTACAAGGCCGGCGCGGGCCTCGTGACCCCGATCCTGTCGGACGAAGAGATCACGCTGGCGCGCTACCGGTTCGCGCCCGACGTCAGTTTCGATCGCGCCGCCGGCTGGCTCTATGAGGGGATGTCCAAGGCATTCGCCGCCAACACCGCCCGGCTCGCCATCGTCGGCGACAATCCGATGCTGTTGGCCGGCGAGGACCCCGCTAGGGTTTCGCGCGCCAGCAAGGCCAATTCGATCGCCTATCAGCCGGCGCTGGAAAAAATCGTCGGCTTCGACATCAACTGGAACATCGTTGCCTATCCGAGCCCGGCGTGGGCGAAGCAGATGTTTCCCGGCGACGAGCAAGACGTGGCAGTGGCCAAACTGGCCGACGCCATCTTCTCGGCCTCGCGCGTCGATAATGATGACGCCGTCGCCTCATGGAAGAAGCACAACGCCGTGCTGCGCGAGCGCACCGAATGGCTGAACGGGCAGCGCTTCAGCGCGCTGCATTACTCCGGACCGGGCACCGATCTCACGATCGGTCTCGCCGACGGCCATGAATGGCAGGGCGGCGCCTCCACGGCGAAAAACGGCATCATTTGCAATCCCAATATTCCGACCGAGGAAGTGTTCACCACGCCGCACTGCCGGCGGGTCAGCGGCCATGTCGTCAGTTCCAAGCCGCTGTCGTACCAGGGCTCCCTGATCGACAACATCGCGGTGCGGTTCGAGGAAGGCCGCATCGTCGACGCAAAGGCCTGTCGCGGTGCGGAGGTGCTGAACAAGGTGCTCGACACCGACGAGGGCGCACGCCGGCTCGGTGAAGTGGCGCTGGTGCCGCATTCCTCGCCGATCTCGAAGAGCGGGCTGTTGTTCTTCAACACGCTGTTCGACGAGAACGCCGCCTGCCACATCGCGCTCGGCCAGTGCTATTCGAAATGCTTCATCGACGGCGGCAACCTGACGCCGGAGCAGATCGCGGCGCAGGGCGGCAACAAGAGCCTGATCCACATCGACTGGATGATCGGCTCGGACCTGACCGACATCGACGGGGTCCATGCGGACGGACGCCGCGTCCCCGTCTTTCGCCAGGGCGAATGGGTTTAGTTTTTTCCGAGGACGGGATGAAGCCGGCCCCGGTTGCAACCGTTGCTTGATATCGTTAATACCCCCCGGGATTTGGGCGGGGGTTGTTATGTTGCTGCGTGTTGTGGCGCTGTCGATTGCGGCGCTGGTGCTGTCGGGTTGCGTGACCGAGCGAAGCGGCCTTGATTACGCTTCCATGGTGCAGAAGCTTGGCCCACCGGCGCAGGGGCAGGCACGTATCGTCATCCTTCGGGAAAAGGGGTACGCCGGCATCGCCGATCAGGGTTGGGACATCAGGCTCAACGGTGGGCCGATGACCGACCTGAAGACGGGAACGTACGCTTATGCCGATCGCCCGGCTGGCCGCCACCAATTGTCCGCTACCGCATCCATGTTCCCCGGCGTGAGCCAATACGATGTGACGGCGGTGCCGGGCCGTACCTATTTCTTCCTCACCCGTCCGAGCGCACGGGCGAAGGCGCTTCACGGAATGTCGATCGCCGGCGGTGTGGCGGGGCTGCTGGTCGCCTCGGCAATCACCTCGAACGATCCCAATCCGGGGCCGCTCGATTTTCTTCCGCTGGACGAGCAGGCGGCGCGGACGATGATCACCGAGCTTCGGCTGGCGCCGTAGGCCCGGCATCGGCGGCAGGTCAGCCACGGTGGCCGAGGTTAGGGTCGGCCCGCAATTAAACCATAGTGTTTTGGCCCCGATTGGCCTAAGCACGGCCAACTCAATCAAAATTCACCGCCGCGCGGCCGTGCGTTGGCCGGCCACATGCAAGCTTCGACCCCGGGCGGGTTCGCGGCCGTTCAGCGTTACCGCTGAATGCCAACCAAGGTTTTCATTTCGTGACATTCTCAACCACCAGTCCGCCGCTGGCCCGGGCACTGACCGAGCGCAACTACGATTCCGCCACCGCGGTGCAGACCGCCGTGCTCGCCGACGCAGCGGCCGGCCGCGACCTGCTGGTCTCGGCGCAGACCGGCTCGGGCAAGACCGTCGCCTACGGGCTCGCAATTGCAAGAGACCTGCTCGGCGACGCCGAGCGGTTCGAGCGGGCCGCAGCACCGCTTGCCCTGATCGTAGCACCGACCCGCGAACTGGCCCTGCAGGTGCATCGCGAACTCCAGTGGTTGTACCAGTATGCCGATGCACGCGTGGTCTCCTGCGTCGGCGGCATGGATCCGCGCGCCGAACAGCGCCAGCTGGCCGCCGGCGCCCACATCGTGGTCGGCACGCCCGGCCGTCTCTGCGATCATCTGCGGCGCGGCCGTCTCGACGTCTCGCAATTGAAGGCGGTCGTGCTCGACGAGGCCGACGAGATGCTCGATCTCGGTTTTCGCGAGGATATGGAGTTCATCCTCAAGACCACGCCGGCCTCCCGCCGCACGCTGCTGTTCTCGGCGACGCTGCCGCGCGGCATCGTGGCACTGGCCAAGGCGTATCAGCAGCAGGCGTTTCGCGTCGAGGTCGCGGGCGACGAAGGCGGCCATGCCGATATTGAATACCGTGCGATTCGGATCGCCGCCGCCGATGTCGAGCACGCCGTGGTCAACGTGCTGCGCTTCTTCGAGTCGCCGGGCGCGCTGGTGTTCTGCAATACGCGCAATGCGGTCCGGCATCTGCAGGCGACGCTGTCGGAGCGCGGTTTCTCCGTGGTCGCGCTGTCGGGCGAGTTGACCCAGAACGAGCGGACCCAGGCGCTGCAGTCGCTGCGCGATGGCCGCGCCCGCGTCTGCGTCGCCACCGATGTGGCGGCGCGCGGCATCGATTTGCCGAACCTCGACCTCGTCATTCACTCCGATTTGCCGAATGACGCTGAAGTGATGCAGCATCGCTCCGGCCGCACCGGCCGTGCCGGCCGCAAGGGGGTCAGCGTGCTCCTGGTGCCGCCGGCGCGCAAGCGGCGTGCGGAATTGCTGCTGAATCTGGCGGGCATCGACGCGGTCTGGGGCACCGCACCGACGGCGGAGGAAATCCGCAAGCTCGATCAGGAGCGCATGCTGAAGGATGCGCTGTTCTCTGAGGAGACGACGCCGGAGGATCTGGTGCTGGCGCAGGCCATGCTGGCCGAGCGGTCGCCCGAGGATATCGCAGCGGCGCTGGCACGGCTCTACCGCGCGCGGCTGCCGTCGCCGGAGGATATACTCGATCCCGGCCAGGGCGCCGGCCACTCGCGTGACGTCGGCGGCCGGGAGAAAGGCGCGCGGCCGCGCGGCGAGGATCGCGAGTCCGCTCCTCGGTCGAAGCCTGGAAAAGCTTCCACCCGTCACGGCATGGCGGAGGGCAGCGTGTGGTTCCGCGCCGCCATCGGCCGCAAGAAGAACGCCGAAGCGCGCTGGCTGTTGCCGATGATCTGCCGCCGGGGCGGCATCGACAAGCATGACATCGGCGCCATCCGCATCATGGATACCACCACCGAGTTCGAAATTTCCAAGGGTGCCGCGGAATCCTTCGCGGCCATGGTCCGGCGCCCCGACAAGGAAGACAATATCCGTATCGAGGCGATGGCCGAGGCACCGCAGGGTGAGGCGCCTCAGCAGAAGCGATCCCATCCGCCGCGGCGCGAAGCCGGCGCCGATCGCGGCGATCGCCCCAACGATCGTTTCCGTGAAGAACGTGGGCCGAAGCCGCACGGCAAGCCATCGGGCGGAAGCGGGCCGGGCTTTGCCCGAGAGCCGGGTTACGACAAGAAAAAGAAATACGCACACAAGCCCGCCTACACCGGACCAGCACCGCATGCGGGCGCCCCTGACGCGAAACCTGCGTTCGCAAAGAAGAAAAAGAAGAATCGCGGCGGCTGATCAAGCGTCGCCGTACCGGCTCAGGCCAGCAGCAGCGCGGCGGTGAACAGGATCGCCGACAGGATCGGCGCCAGCGTGCGGACATGATTCCAGGCGGTCCACAAGTCGAGATAGCGTGACCACAGGGCGGCTTCCTGCGCCGGGGCAACCGCGGCGAGCTGATGGTTCAGCGGTACGTTGCACAGCAGGGTGACGCCAAAGCAGCCGAGGAGGTAGAGCAGGCTGGCGGCCAGGATCAGTATCCCGCCGGGCCGGCCCCACCAGATCAGTGAGACGCCGGCCAGCACGAGACAAAGAACCCCGGTTCCCATGAAGGCGATCATGAAGACCGGATTGATCACCGTCACGTTGATGGCCTTCATCGCGCCCGCGCCCTGCGCGGATGGCAGACGGCCGAGCGCGGCCATCACGACGGTCGAGAACGCGTAGAAGATGCCGCCGATCACGCCGCTGCCGATCGCGGCCGCGAACGTCAGGGTGAAGATCGCGCGATCAAGCATGATCGCCTTCCCAGACACCGGTCAAACCGTCGATTGCCATGACCCGCTACCTTGTATAACATGAGCATTACTCACATTATTAAACGTGATAAGTCCTCATATTATTGGTGTCAAGCCAGAATGTCCGACCCCGCCGGCCCTTTGGATCGAGATCGTGGTCATGCGGCGCCGGGAGCCGGGCTGTCGCATCAGCGCTCGCTGGCGCAGCAGCGCAGCCGCGACCGGCTCGAGCGGATCCTTGCCGCGGCCTCAAGACTGATCGCGGAAAAGGGCAGCGACCTCGTGAAGATGAGCGAGGTCGCTGAACTCGCGGAAATCTCGATCGGCTCGCTCTACCAGTACTTTCCCGACAAGCGCGCCATCATCCGCACACTGGCGGAACGTTACGCGGCCGCGAGCCGCCAATGCATCGAACAGGCGCTCGCCGGCGTGCGCGACGTCGAGGGCTTGCGCCAGGCCTTTGCCTCGCTGGTGGACCAATACTACGCGATCTTCCTCGCCGAGCCCGTGATGCGCGACATCTGGTCGGGGATGCAGGCGGACAAGGAATTGATGGCGATCGAGCTTGCCGAAAGCCGGGCGAGCGGCGCGCTGCTCGCTGCCGTCATGCGGCACGTCCATCCTGGCGCCGATCCCGAGAAAACCGCTGCCTCCGCGTTTTTGGTCTGGCAACTCGGCGAAGCCACCATGCGGCTGGCGATCTCGTTTCCCCGCACGGAGGGCGACGCGATCGTGGAGGCTTACAAGCGGATGACCTTGCGCGAGCTTTCGGAAGTCTGACGCAACGACGCAATAATCCCCCGGGAACGCAGCTCCATCAACCGAACTTCAGCCGGTAGAAATCCGTCGCCGTGTTCGAGAACAGCGCGGTCTGTTCCGGCTCGCTGTACTGCGCGGCGATGCGCTTGAAGGCGTTGAAGATCACCTGATAGCTGCACTGGCCCTTGTCGGGCGGAAAGTTGCTTTCGAACATCGCGCGGTTGGGGCCGAAGGCCTCGATGCAGGTCTCGATATAGGGACGCCATGCCGCGGCGGCCTGTTCCGAGGACGGCGGCACCGGGCGCTCGTGAAAATCATGGCCGAGCAGCCGCATGGCGAGCCCGCCGAGCTTTACGGAGACATTGGGGCACCTCGCGATCTGCTCGATCGAGGCTTTCCACGCGGCAAGAGTCTCCTCGCGTTTGCCGGCGAAACGGCCGATACCGACCGGGCCGCCGCAATGATCGAGCACGATCCTGGTGTCCGGAAAGGCGCGGGCGAGATCGATGAGTTCGCCGATCTGCGGATGAAACAGCCAGGCATCGAAGCTCAGGCCGAGCGGGGCGAGACATGCAAAGCCCTTGCGAAAGGTCGGGTCGAGCAGCAGGCCTTTCGGCCGCTTGGCATACATGCCGGCGACCTCGAATTCCGCGTCCCATGCCGAGGAGTGCCGGATGCCGCGGAAGCGGCCATTGCCGGCGGCGATCTCCGCTTCCAGCACAGGTTTGGCGCCGTCGCCCAGCAGCAAATTGACGTGGCTGACAATGCCGGCGCAGATCGCGGCAGGACCATAGCCGCCGCTGGCGCTCATCGCCGCGACGCCGTTGGCGAACTCGACTTCGCCGACCGGGCGGAACGCTTCGGGTCCGGACGCGCGGTACATCGAGCGGCAGTCGACATAGACGGTCGCCACGATGTTGTGGCCGGAAGCGACATCAGCGGCCATCTCCTCGATCATGTAGCGCTGGCCGCCGCGATCCCAGAGGTGATGGTGCGGATCGACGACCGGACGCGCGGGATCGATCACCTCCTCGGTGTACTGCGCCAGCCAATCCTCGCGCGGATCGGCAAACAGCCCGCTCATTGCCGCCGCAGCGGTACTGCCGGCCATTTTCACTCCCCCTTTTATTGTTGTTGAGGCCGTCCGACCCGCTCCGTCAAACCCCGTCCAGAATAATCACCGTCGGCGTCGCCGGCAGCGTCTCCCGCGATATTGTCAGGCTCCGCTCGCCGCGCCGGTCGATCTCGAATTGCTGGCCGATCCGCTGCATGAAGTCGTCGAGCGGGGTCATGAAGCGATGCATCGGCAGCACCACCGAGGCGCGCAGCCGCCGCGTGATCTCGGCAATGCCGTCGAGCGACATCGTATAGGTGCCGTCGATAGGCACCATCAGGATGTCGATGCGGCCGATCTGGGCGAAATGGCTGTCGTCGAGCTTGTGGTGCAGGTGGCCGAGATGGCCGATGCAGAGGCCGGCGACCTCGAAGATGAAGATCGAGTTGCCGTCCTTGACCAGCGCGCCGCTCGAATCGCCGCTGACATAGGGGCGGATGTCGGTGGTGACGTTGCGGATGTAGACGTCGCCGATGCGCTGCGAAACCAGCGCCGGCTTTCCGTCATCGCCCCAGCCGTGCAGCACGTGCGGGATGCCGCGGTCCGGAAACAGCGTGTAATGCGTGGAGTGGGCGCGGTTCATGGTGACGACGTCGGGCAGGCGGCCGGTCCGGTAGGCGCCGCTGTAGTCGGTGGCGATGCGCACGCCCGCCCGCGACTCGATGTAGTAGGTGGAATGGCCGGCGTAGGTGATCGCGACCTCCTCGGCCTTTGCGGCCATCCGGCGCAGGCTGACCGGCGTGACGCGCGGCGGTGCGTTCGCCATCGCCAGGCAGTCGCTGCGCAGCGGTGGTTGCTGGGCGGCGGCCGGTGCCATCAGCGTACCCATCACGGCAATGACGACAGGCAAGGATCGCAGCATGGCAAGCCCCGTGTTCCAATGACCGGACCGGCACTGTATCGCTGAATCCGGCAAAAATCATCGGTGCAGGCGGATCGCCATGCGGATTCCCCGAAGTTAGGCGGCGGGCGGGATCAATTCTGCGCGCGCTGCAGCCGCGGCAAGGTTTTCAGGGGGCCGCAGCTGTCCGTCCTGAAGGGGACCGCGACCTCGCCGCCTGCAGACCGCAGGCAATCCTCGAGCTGTGCGTTCTGAGGCGCACCGGGCCACAATTTCATCTCGCGCAGGGCCGACCATCGCCTGCGCAGGCAGGCCGCCCTTTGACTGTCGAAGGTTTCGGCCAGTTGCGGGCAACCGACCGGCGAGGACACCGCCGCATCGGTCGTGGTCTTGAGCTGTGCCCGAAAGGCGTCGAGCATGCGGCTCACCGCGAAAATCACGGCGAGCGCGGTAGCCAGCAGGATCGCGATCTGGATTGCCGACAGGACAGGGGCTTTGGGCCGGATACCGTCGCCTCTTTGCGAACGGGATTGTGATCGCGGCATGGATGCTCTCCCACGGATCGCCCCCCATGCCTGTTAACTCGAACGGCAAATCGGCGCTGTGAAATGCTTCACATCGCGCGATGTTTATTTCGCCAGGCGAATGTCTTCCGCACGAGTGCCGGGAAATCCAACCTCCCTTCGAGAGGACAGCGCCACATTCGAACTGCCATCCGTCTTTTTTCGTTCGCCGTCCCGCGGGTTGACCCGCTAAGCTGTTCGCGGCAGTCATAAGAAAAAATTCAGCAGGGGAGTCCATCTTGACGCGTGCATCCCCTTCCCATCGGCTGGAGCCGCTGCGTCGCGTCGATGCCGGCGTTCTCGACATCGCCTATTACGAAGCGGGGCCCGCGGACGGACCGGCCGTGATATTGCTGCACGGTTTCCCCTACGACATTCATTCCTATGTCGACGTCGCCGCTCAACTGGCCGCGCAGGGCTGCCGCGCCGTCGTGCCCTATTTGCGCGGTTACGGTGCGACCCGTTTCCGCGACCCGGCGACGCCGCGCTCGGGCGAGCAGGCCGCTGTCGGCGCCGACCTGATCGCGCTGATCGATGCACTTCGCATCCAGCGCGCGGTTTTCGCCGGCTATGATTGGGGCGGCCGCGCCGCCTGCGTCGGGGCCGCGCTGTGGCCGGAGCGCTGCACCGGGCTGGTTTCGGCGAACAGCTATCAGATCCAGGACATCGCCAGGGCAATGGTCCCGATGCCGCCGCAACGCGAGGTCGCCCTCTGGTACCAGTATTACTTTCAACTGGAGCGCGGCCGCGCCGGCCTCGCCGCCAACCGGCGCGAGATCGCGAAAATACTTTGGCAGCAATGGTCGCCGAACTGGGTTTTCGACGATGCGACCTTCGAGCGCTCGGCGGCGGCCTTCGACAATCCTGATTATGTCGATGTCGTGATCCACAGCTATCGCCACCGCTTCGGTCTTGCCGACGGCGATCCGCAATATGCCGATGTGGAACGCAGGCTGGCCGCGCAGCCTGCGATTTCGGTCCCTGCCATCACGCTGGACGGAGCCGGCGACGGCGTGTTCCCCGCCAATGACGGCAGCGCGACCGCGGCGAAATTTACCGGCCCCCGCAGCCATCGGGTGATTCCGCGCGCGGGGCACAACCTGCCGCAGGAAGAACCCGAAGCGTTCGCGTCGGCGGTGATGGAGTTGATCAAGGCGTAGCCTGAAATCTCCGGTTCGGGAAGGAGATCAAGCGCTGGGCAGATGTGATCGCCAAGGGGCTGAACAAGTAGCGCTAATTCGACAGCAGAAGGGCAGATACGCCTCGTGCCTGCATCAGTTTCACGGCCTTCCTGTCGAACGAGACGAAGGTATCCGCGCCAAGCCAGGTTCCTTCGTAGGCGATAGTGCCATCGGCGAAATCACCACCTGCTTGCAGCATCGCTAATCCGGCTTCTGCCGCCGGCCGATTCACAACAACGTTGGTCCCGCCAAGCAGACCTTGAAGCGTCGCCGCGATGTCGTCCGACCGGATCCCATAGCGTCGCAACACCCAGACCAGTTCACAAAGCGTAGGTATCGTCAGTGCGACCATGTCGGCCTTGCTCAATGCAATCTGCGCCGCTTTGCTTTGCTCGACGTGATCTTCGGTCAACGCCCGTACCAGCACATTGGTATCGGCGGTGATCTTCATCGCTTACCAGCCCAGCCCCGGGAAATGACCTCATTCATCCCCTCGATCGACAGGGATCGGCCCTTGCGCTTGGTTTTCAAGCTGCCGAAAAGGTCGGAGATTTTGCCCGTCGGCCGGGCCGCCTTCACCTCAATCCGGCCGTCGGGTAGTTTGTCCACGGTAATCTTCTCTCCGGGATGCACGCCAAGATGCTCCAACAGATCCTTGCGCAAAGTGACCTGTCCCTTGGCAGTAACGGTAAGTGTGCTCATGGCGGGCCTCCTGGGTGCGATCACAATGTAAGGCAAAAAGGCCTTACCATCAAGGGATGAACGGAGATCAGTCTAGTCGCGCCGCGGGCTGATCATCCAGGTGACCGCGACGATGGCGGCCGTGATCATCCCGCTGATCAGACCGGCGATCGGAAGCGCCAGCGCCAGCACCGCGGTGGCGGCCCAGCCGATCGAGGAAAAGGCTTCGGCGAAGGTCGCAAATCGCGATGAGGTCTGGCGGCGGCGGAACTGGCTGCGCCGGGCCTGCACGCGGAACCAGAGCTGGATCGCGGTGGCCGATGCCGCCGCGACGACGATGCCTGATGCAGTGACCGCCGCCTGCAGCGGCGCGGCACAGGCCAGCGCCAACAGCAGCGGCGCAAAGATGACGGCGATTGCGATCAGCACGACCTCGATCTTGGCGCGGGTCACGCGCGAGGCCGCTATCGGCGCGGTCGCCACCAAATCGGGGGCGTCCTCGCCGGAAATCGTCAGCCAGGCGAGGCCCCCGGCGAGTTGGCCTGCGGCCATCACGATGACGGGCGTGATCAGCACCATGGCGGCGTCGCTGTCGGCGAAACTTTTCCACAGCAACAGGGCCGGCGGCACCAGATAGAGCAATTGCATCAGGCTCTGCGACACCAGCCAGGGATCGCGTCGCAACAGCACGAATTCCTTCCAGCGCAGCGCCTGCTGCCGCGAGCCGGCGTGAAACGCTTTGGGGCGAGGGGTTTGATGGGCCGTCGCGGAATTGGCCGAAGCGCTGACGACGGTGTCGGCAAAACGCGGCGAGAAGATCGCCATGACGGCGCCAAGCAGCACGAGGCCGCCGGCCAGGAGCCACAGCAGCGCCTCGCCGTCGCCCAATGCGGCGCGCGCCGGCCACCAGACCAGGCTGTCGAGAGCCGGCGCAAACACCGCCGCGGCATCCGACGTCAGCACCGCGAACCGCGACAGCGTCCCGTAGGACAGGATCGCTGCGACCTGCAGCGCAATGACGAAGCCGGCGCCGATCACGGCTGCGAGGATTTGCGCCACCAGCCGGGTGCGGCTCGGGCCGATCAGGCGAAACAGCAGAACCGCGACCGCGATGGCGGCCGCCGCGGCGGTAAGTCCGATGGCGACGACCACGCCGAACGCGGATAACCAGCGCCAGCCGCCGCCGATCACCAGAACATCGACGAACGGTGTCGACAGCAGCAGCGCCATCGCGATCACCGACAGCGCGATCGCCGCGATCCGAACCGAAAACACGCTGGCGAGCGGGACCGGCGACGACATGATCAGATCGAGATCGGCGCGGGCATAAAGCACCCGCGTCACCGATTCGATCGCTTGCGACAGCATCAGGGCCCAAGCCAGCAGGATGGTCGCGGTGATGACGATCAGGGTCGATTTATCCAAGGGCTCCTGCAGGTCGGCGAACCGGCCGATCACGGCGTAGGCCGGCAGGTGCATGATCGCGGCGAAAACGAGCAATCCGATGATAGCGGTGCGCTTTCGTCCCTTGCGGCCGGCGGTGAGCATCGCCAGCGCCTCGCGCCATGCCAGCCGGATTTCGTGCCGGGCAAACCAGGTCAAGGCCGCAGACGAACTCATGCCGCGGCGGCCTCGGTGTCGACCAGCGCGATGAACATGTCCTCGAGGCTGGTGTCGTTGCGGCCGTCCTGCTGGCGCAGTTCGGTCAGCGTGCCCTCGGCGACCAGCCGTCCCGATGCGATGACGCCGATCCGGTCGGCCATTCGTTCGGCCACTTCCAGAATATGCGTGGTCATGATCACGGTGCAGCCCGAGCGTACCCGGTCGCAGAGCAGACCCTTGACATGGCGCGCCGACACGGCGTCGAGGCCGGTGAGCGGCTCGTCGAGGATGATCAGGCGCGGATCGTGGACCAGCGCCCCGGCCAGCGCCACTTTCTGGCGCATGCCTTTGGAAAATCCCTCGCAGCGCTCATGCAGATGCGGCTCGAGGCTGAGCGAGACCAGCAGATCGTGCGCGGACCGTTCGGAAACCGCGGGGTCGATGCCCCAGAGCCCGGCGACGAAGGCGAGATACTCCAGCGGGGTCAGCTTGTCGTAAACCATGGGCTCATCCGACACCCATGCCGTGACCTGCTTGGCGGTGACGGGATCGGCCAGCGCGTCGATGCCGAGCACCGACACCGAGCCGGCATCGGGCCGCAGCAGGCCGGCCACCATGCGCAGCGTCGTGGTCTTGCCGGCGCCGTTGGGCCCGAGCAGCGCATAGAATTCGCCGGTTCGGACGGTGAGGTCGAGCGCGTCGACCGCGAGGCGGTCAAAACGCTTCGTTAACCCTCGTAACTCCAGCGCGGATACGTCGGACTTCATGTCGGGGCAATCCAGCCGTTGCTTGCAAGGCGCACCATGGACCGAAGAACTTTCGGCGTGGTGAATCGGGTGCGGCGAATCGGTCAATGCGCGGCTCTGCCGGCACACCATTGCGGTGTATCTGTCCGGAACCCGGCCTTGGGGTGTCAACCAGCGCCAAGTTGACACGGCTCGGCGCTTTGGGCTGTATAACCCGCACGCCGCCCGCGGCCTTTTCTAACAAGGGCGCTGGTCAGCGGGTAGACACAAGATGCGACGAAGGCGGTCAATAGAATCGCCGTGCATCAGGGGGAGGGGAATCGGCAATGCTGGACTTCGTTCAGCAGTTGGTGAGCGGTATTGCGCTCGGCTGCGTTTACGGCCTAATCGCGCTCGGTTTCGTCTTGGTATACAAGGCGACCGAGGTGGTGAACTTTGCTCAGGGCGACCTGATGATGCTGGGCGGGTTCTTCGCCTTCACCTTCATCGGCATTCTCGGCCTCAATTACTGGATCGGATTCGCCGGCGCGATCGCGGCGATGGCGCTGTTCGGCATGCTGGCGGAACGCGTCGTGGTGCGCCCGATCCTCGGTTATCCGCAATTCTCCATCATCATGGCGACGATCGGGCTCGGATACTTCCTGCGCTCCATCGCCGGCATCATCTGGGGCACCGACGACCTCAAGATCGAGACGCCGTTCAGCCAGGGCGTGCTGCGGATCGGCAGCCTGGTGCTGGCCTATGACAAACTCTCCGTAATTGCGGCGACCATCATCCTCTGCGCGATGCTCTATTTGTTCTTCAACCGGACCACGCTCGGCACCGCGATGCGGGCCAGTTCGGAGAACATGCTGGCGGCCTACTATATGGGCATTCCGGTCAAGCGCGTGGTGTCGATCGTGTGGGCGATATCGGCGGCGGTCGCGACGGCGGCGGGCGTGCTGCTGGCGCCGATCACCTTCATCCATTCCAATGTCGGCCTGGTGCTGGGGCTGAAGGCGTTTCCGGCGGCGGTGCTCGGCGGCTTCGGCTCGATCCCAGGCGCGGTGGTCGGCGGCGTGCTGATCGGGGTGATCGAGAGCATGGCCGGCTTCTATCTGCCGCAGGGATGGAAGGATGTCGCGCCCTACATCGTTCTGCTGATGGTGCTGCTGCTCAAGCCCGAAGGCCTGTTCGGCCATCACACGCGCAAGAAGGTTTGAGAGCCAGCCATGCGTTTCATGTTCAAGACCGATTATGAAGACGACATCAAGCTGTTTCCGCACGGGGGCTACATCGTCACCTACGGCATTCTGCTGGCGTTTCTGGCGGTCGCGCCGTTCGTTCTCTCCAGCTATCTGGTCAGCCAGATGGTCTTCGTCTTCATCTACGCCACCGTCGGCGTCGGGCTGATGATCCTGACCGGCTTCACCGGGCAGGCGTCGCTCGGCCATGCCGCCTTTCTCGCCATCGGCGCCTATACCGCGGCGTATCTGCAGCAATACAACGTGCCGTTCCCGGTGTACTTCCTCGTCGCCGGGGTGTTGACCGGCGTGGTGGGCGCGATGGTCGGGTTCCCGGCGCTGCGGCTGCAGGGCATCTATCTCGTGATCGCGACGATTTCCTTCGCCTTCATTATCGAGGAGATCCTGGCGCGCTGGGAAAGCGTGACCCACGGCAACGAAGGTATGCGGGTCAAGGCCTTGCAATTTCTCGGCACCACGGTGTCGCGAGATAGTCCCTCGTTCTACTTCCTCTGTCTTGCCGTGCTGGCATTGACCATCGTCGGCACGCTCAACCTGCTGCGCTCGCCGACCGGCCGTGCCTTCGTTGCGATCCGCGACAGCGAGACCGCGGCCCGCAGCATGGGCGTCAACGTATCGCTCTACAAGGTCAAGTCGTTTGCGATCAGCGCGGCCATCACCGGATTCGCCGGCGTCCTGTTTGCCCACAAGCTGTCCTTCATCAGCCCGGAAATGTTCACGCTCCAGCTCTCGATCGAGTTCATCATCGTGATCCTGATCGGCGGCGCGTTCAGCCCGCACGGGGCCGTGCTGGGCGCGATCTTCATCGTGATGATCGACCCGTTCCTGACCTACCTCAAGGACGATGTGCCCGGCATGATCGCCGCGGTCGCCGCTGCGTTCGGCGCCGGCGCCGAGATGGCCGCGAAGATCCAGAGCAATGTCGCCGCGTTCGCGTCCGCCAACGGGCTGAAAGGCGCGATCTACGGGGTGATCATCGTGCTCTTCGTGCTGTTCGAGCCGCTCGGTCTTTACGGTCGCTGGCTGAAGATCAAGCTCTTCTTCCAGCTGTTCCCGCTCTACAAGCGCGCCACCTTCAAGCGGCAGAAGATTTACGTCAAATCGGAGCGTAACCGATGAGTTATTTCCGCGCCGAAAACCTGTCGCTGCATTTCGGCGGCCTGAAGGCGGTCGACGCGGTCTCCTTCGCCGTGGAGAAGGGCGAAATCCTTTCGATCATCGGTCCCAACGGGGCCGGCAAGAGTTCGATCTTCAACCTGGTGTCGCGGATCTACAACCCGACCTCCGGCCGTATTTTCTTCGAGGATCAGGACGTCACCGAGGAGCCCGCGTTCGGCATCGCCAAGCTCGGCATCGCCCGCACCTTCCAGAACATCGAGCTGTTCGAGAATGCCACCGTGCTGAGCAACCTCCTGGTCGGCCGGCACCGGCACTCCACCACGCAGCTCTGGCAGGAAATCCTGTTTCTGCCGAGCGTGCGAGCCAACGAGAAAATCCACCGCCGCCGCGTCGAGCAGGTGATCGAGTTTCTCGATCTCGAACCCTACCGCGACAAGCTGATCTCGGGGCTGCCCTATGGCGTCCGCAAGGTGATCGAACTGGCGCGCGCGCTCTGTACTGAACCGAAGCTGATCCTGCTCGACGAGCCGTCGTCCGGGCTGAATGTCGAGGAGACCGACGACATGTCGTTCTGGATTCGGGACATGAAGACCGAACTCGGCATCACCGTGCTGATGGTCGAGCATGACATGACGCTGGTGAACCGGGTATCCGACCGCGTGATCGCGCTGAACTACGGCAAGGTGCTGGCGATGGGATCGCCGGCCGAGGTGCAGCGTCACCCCGACGTCGTTGCCGCCTATCTCGGCGCCTAGAGGATGATGCCATGAGCGCTCCCGACATCATCCTGAAGCTCAGCAACATCGAGAGCTATTATGGGCCGATCATGGCCATCCGGGGCATCAGCATCGAGGTGCCGCGCGGCCGGATCGTGACCCTGCTCGGCGCCAACGGCGCCGGCAAGACCACGGTGCTGAAGACCATTTCCGGCATTCTCGATCCGCAGAAGGGCTCGATCGAGTTCCTCGGCAAGCCGATCCAGCGCATGGAAGCCGATAAGATCGTGCGGCTCGGCGTCAGCCACGTGCCCGAGGGGCGCGAGGTGTTTCCGTTCCTCAGCGTGCGCGAGAACCTGATGATGGGCGCCTACCCGCGCAAGGATCGCGACGCCGTCGCCGGCGACCTGGAACGGGTATACGGCTATTTTCCGCGGCTTCGGGAACGGATCGAGCAGCCGGCCGGGCAACTGTCGGGCGGGGAGCAGCAGATGCTGGCGATCGGGCGGGCGCTAATGAACCGGCCGACGCTGCTGCTGCTCGACGAGCCGTCGCTCGGCCTGTCGCCGATCCTGGTCAAGGAGATCTTCACGATCATCAAGCGGGTGAATGAAGAGCAGGGCATGTCGATCCTGCTGGTCGAGCAGAACGCCAAGATCGCGCTGGAAACGGCACATTATGGTTATGTGCTGGAAATCGGCCGGGTCGTCATGAATGACACCTGCGACCGTTTGATGCATTCCAAAGACATTCAGGAATTCTATCTCGGCGCCAAGGAAGAGGGCGCGCGGGGCGAACGGCGCTGGAAAAAGAAGAAAACGTGGCGCTGACGCGGACTTGGCGCTAAATACCGGGTCCCGTCGTGCGGAAAAGACCGGCTTTCAAGGCCGGCATCCGAAGGCGGGACCGAGAGGCGGAGGGAACGAAGTATGACTGGTCCCGCGGTGTTGACTGTGGCGGACACGATCGCGAAGAGCTTTCTGTTGGCGGCGGAAACGCGCGGCGACAAGCCTGCGATCAGGGAGAAGAAATTCGGCATCTGGCAGCCGACCAGCTGGCGGCAGTGGCAGCAGATATCGAAGGAAATTGCCTACGGACTGCACGCCGTCGGGTTCCGGCCGGGCGACGTCGCCTCGATCATCGCCAATGCCGTGCCGGAATGGGTGTACGCCGACATGGGCATCCTGTGCGCCGGCGGTGTTTCCTCGGGCATCTATCCGACCGATTCCGCGGTCCAGGTCGAATATCTGGTCAACGATTCCGCGACCAAGGTGATCTTCGCAGAGGACGAGGAGCAGCTCGACAAGATCTTGTCGTGCCGGGCGCGCTGTCCGACGCTGCAGAAGATCGTCGTGTTCGACATGGAAGGCCTCTCCGGCTTCATCGATCCGATGGTGATGTCGCTCGCCGAGTTCATGGCGCTCGGCAGCAATCACATCAACGACCACGCCGCGCTGTGGGAGCAGATGGTTTCGAGCCGCGACGCCAACGATCTCGCCATCCTGGTCTATACTTCCGGCACCACGGGTCCGCCCAAGGGCGCGATGCATTCCAACCGCAGCGTGACCCATCAGATGCGCCACGCCAACGACCTGTTTCCGTCCACCGACGCCGAAGAGCGCCTGGTGTTCCTTCCGCTCTGCCATGTCGCCGAACGGGTCGGCGGCTATTACGTCTCGCTGGCGCTGGGATCGGTGATGAATTTCGCCGAAAGCCCCGAGACAGTGCCCGACAATCTGCGCGAAGTGCAGCCCACCGCGTTTCTGGCGGTGCCGCGGGTCTGGGAGAAGTTCTATTCCGGCGTGACCATCGCGCTGAAGGATGCCACCCCGTTCCAGAACTGGATGTACCGCCAGGCGCTGGCGGTAGGCAATCGCATGACCGACTACCGGCTGGACGGCGATGCCCCCCCGCTGTCGCTGCGGCTCGCCAATCAGGCGGCCTACTGGCTGGTGTTCCGCAACATCCGCCGCATGCTCGGCCTTGACCGCTGTCGGCTGGCCTTTACCGGGGCTGCGCCGATCGCGCCCGACCTGATCCGCTGGTATCTCGCCCTCGGCATCGACATGCGCGAAGTCTACGGCCAGACCGAGAACTGCGGCGTCGCCACGGTGATGCCGCCCGATCGCGTCAAGCTCGGCTCGGTCGGCAAAGCCGCACCATGGGGCGAGGTGAAAGTCTCACCGGAAGGCGAGATCCTGATCAAGGGCGACTTCCTGTTCATGGGTTATCTCAATCAGCCGGAAAAGACCGCCGAAACCATCGATGCCAGGGGATGGCTGCATACCGGCGACGTCGGATCGATCGACAATGAGGGCTTCGTCAAGATCACCGACCGGATGAAGGACATCATCATCACCTCGGGCGGCAAGAACATCACGCCGTCGGAAATCGAGAACCAGCTCAAATTCTCGCCCTATATCTCCGACACCGTTGTGATCGGCGACAAGCGGCCGTTCCTGACCTGTCTGGTCATGATCGACCAGGAGAACGTTGAGAAATACGCCCAGGACCACGACATTCCCTTCACCAACTATGCCAGCCTGTGCCGGGCGCCGGAAATCCAGGATCTGATCCAGCGCGAGATCGAGGCGGTGAACGTCAATTTCGCCCGGGTCGAAACCATCAAGAAGTTCTTCCTGATCGAACGTCAGTTGACCCCCGAGGACGAGGAACTGACGCCGACCATGAAGCTGAAGCGCAGTTTCGTGAACAAGCGCTACGCGGCGGAGATCAACGCCATGTATGGCGAGCGCGCGGTGGCGTGAGCGACGACGACGATTGGAAACGGCGAAGGATCTAAAGGCCCCGGCCTTCGCTCAACACGGGCCAAACGAAGAGGAGACTGCAATGTCGAAATCGTTCAAGGCGCTGGGCCTTGCGGTGGGCGCCCTCGCGCTGACCCACCTGCCGGCCGCAGCCCAGACCAAGGTCACCAATGAAGGCATCTCGGCCACCGAGATCGTCATCGGCACCCACCAGGACCTGTCCGGCCCGATCAAGGTCTGGGGCGTTCCGGTGTCCAACGGCATGAAAATGGCGGTCGAGGAAATCAACGCCGCCGGCGGCATTCACGGCCGCAAGATCAAGTTGATCCTCGAGGATTCGGGCTACGACCCCAAGCGGGCGGTGCTGGCGTCGCAGAAGATGATCGAGCGCGACAAGATCTTCGCGATGGTCGGCCCGATGGGCTCGCCGACCGTGCTCGCCTCACAGGACGTGCTGTTCGATGCCGGGGTGTTGCAGCTGTTCCCGCTGACCGCGGCCGAATTCACCTTCAAGTTCGATCCGGCCAAGCCGCAGGAGAGGCTGAAGTTCAACAACCTGCTTCCTTACGTCGAAAGCACCCGCGCCGCGGTCAAATACATGATCGAGACGAAGAATTTCAAGAAGCCCTGCATCCTGCATCAGGACGACGAGTACGGCAAGAACGTGCTCGATGGCTTTACCCAGCAGGTCGCCGCGATGAAGCTGACGCCGGCCTCGGTTACCAGCTACAAGCGCGGCGTATCCGACTTCAGCGCGCAGGTCGCCAAGATGAAGGCCGACGGCTGCGACATGGTTCTGCTCGGCACGGTGATCCGCGAGACCATCGGCGCGATGGGCGAAGCCAAGAAGCTCGGATGGGACGTGACCTTCCTCGGCGCCACGCCCACCAACGTGCTCGAAGTGCCGGCACTCGGCAAGGAGACGGTGGAAGGCCTTTATGCCGCCTCAGGCTTCGAAATTCCCTACGAAGACACCGCGAAGGGAAAAGTGAAGGACTGGCTCGCCAACTACAAGAAGATGTTCGGCACCGACGCCAACACCCAGGCGATCATCGGCTACAATACGGTCACCACCTTCGCGCATTATGCCAACAAGGCCGGCAAGGATCTCACCGGCCAGAAGATGCTCGATGCGCTGGAGTCCGGCGACAAGTTCCAGGATATCTTCAATTCGCCGCCGACCGTGTTCTCCAAAACCAACCATCTCGCCACCACCGTCACGCAGGTCCAGCAGGTCAAGAACGGCCGCTGGGTACTGGTGAAGGAAGGCCTGATGTTCTGAGGCTACCCTCGCTCTGACGATCAAGGGCTGCGCGGGAAAATCGCGCAGCCCTTTTCTCGTTCTAAGCAGCGGGCTGGATAACCTCCAATGCTCGTTGGCATCGACACGTCCACCACGTCCTGGCCGGGCATGGTCGCCTGCTTGGCGGACCAGCGGACTTGTGCGCGCTCAAGGCCTTCCATGAATTATAAGTCATCGGATCATCCGATGATGAATTATACTGACAAAAAGCCTTGCCGCCTTTGCCCTCGACAATGGAAGGACGGGCATGCCCGCGCGCGCCCTCGCTCCTTTGCATGGGGTTGTTTTCGATATTTTATGCCGACGCCGTTGGAGACCGCGACCGCCGGCATGACATGTCTTCCATGCGACGAAGCAACCCATTCTGCCGTGTGGCTGATGGATCGCTTCGCTCGCATGGACGGTGGCTACTGCTTCGGCCGGATCGCGTCCGCGGTGCCCTGAATGAAAGCCTGAATCTTCACGACGTCGGCTTCGGTCAGCTTGCCGGTAAAGTCGGGCATGCCCTGATCCTTGAATGGGCCCTTGAGCACGATATCTTTCAGGTTCTCGATCGTCTCCTTGGGGAGGTAGCCGAGGTTCCGGACGTTGCCGCCGTTGTGGACGCCCGGCACGCCATGGCACTGGGCGCAGGCGGCGACATAGAGCGCGGTGCCTTCAGGCACGTCCTTCGGATCGTACTTCACGCCGGCGAGCAGGCCCTCGGTCTGGTACTTCACGAACGCAGGCGGCGGTGCGTTGCCGTCAATCGCGAATGTATAGACCGTGCCCGGGCTGCGATACTCGGTCGCGCGCACGGCAATTCCGAACACGCCGCCCCAGCCGACCGCCACGGAGACGTACTGCTTGCCGTCGATCATGTAGGTCGACGCGGCCGCCACCACGCCGCTACCGGTCGGACTCTCCCAGAGCTTCTCGCCTGTCGTGGCGTTGTAGGCGATGAAGCGCCCGTCGGCGGTCCCTTGGAATACAAGGTTGCCGGCCGTCGTGAGCGTGCCGCCGTTCCACGGCGCCACATATTCAGCGCGCCAGGCTTCTTTCTGCTTCACCGGATCCCAGGCCAGCAGCCGCCCGAAGGGCTTGTTCTTGGGCGGGGTCGCGTCCAGCATGAAGCCGACATTCCAGCCCGCCGCGGAGGCGAATTTGCCGGGCTCCTGGGCATTATGCTTGAGCTTCTTTTCCGGCGTCAGGTTCACCGGCACACCCTGCGCCGGCAGATACACCAGGCCGGTCTGCGGATTGAACGACATCGGGTGCCAGTTGTGGGCGCCGTAGGGACCCGGAATGCTGTCATAGGCTTCGGCGCCGCGCGCGGCCGGCACCTCGATCGGCCGTCCATCGGCGCCGTAGCCGGTCGCCCAGTTCACATCGACGAAGTTCTTCGCCGAGATGAACTTGCCATTGGTGCGGTCGACGACGAAGAAGAAGCCGTTCTTCGGCGCATGCAGGATGACCTTGCGTGGCGCGCCGTCGATGGTGAGGTCGGCGAGGATCATCGGCTGGGTCGCGGTATAGTCCCAGTGGTCGCCGGGTGTTTCCTGGTAGTGCCAGATGTATTTCCCGGTGTCGGCGTTCAGCGCGACCAGGGACGAAAGATAGAGATTGTCGCCGCCGGCAGGGCTGCGGATGTCGCGATTCCAGGGCGAGCCGTTGCCGGTGCCGATATAGACCATGTTGAGGTCGGGATCGAAGGTGATGGTGTCCCACGCGGTGCCGCCGCCGCCGTTGATCCAGTACTTGCCCGAGGGATCCCAGGTCTTGGCCGCAGCCGCCATCGACTCGTCTTCGAACGGTTTGGAGGGATCGCCCGGCACCGTGAACCAGCGCCAGGCCTGGTCGCCGGTTTCCGCGTCATAGGCGGTGACGTAGCCGCGGGCGCCGTATTCCGCGCCGCCATTGCCGATCACGACCTTGCCTTTGAACACGCGGGGCGCGCCGGTGATGGTGTAGGAATGCTCCTTGCTGACGATGGTATCCTTCTCCCAGACCTTGCGGCCGGTCACCGCGTCGAGCGCGATCAGCCGTCCGTCATAGGCGCCGACGAAAACCTTGCCCTTCCAGAGCGCGACGCCGCGATTGACGACGTCGCAGCAGCCTTTGTAGCCCTTCTCCTTGTCGATGCCGGGATCGAAGGTCCATATTCTCTTGCCGGTGCGGGCGTCGACGGCGTGCACCACGCTCCATGAGGCCGTCACATACATGACGCCGTCGACCACCAGCGGCGTTGCCTCGACGCCGCGGGAGGACTCCAGCGGATAGGTCCAGACCAGGCCGAGTTTCTTGACATTGTCGGTGGTGATCTGGTTGAGCTTGCTGAAGCGCGTCTCGGCGTAGTCGAGGCCTGTGGTCGGCCAGTCGTTCGAGGTCGCGGTGTTGGCCTTGATCGAGGCGCCGTCGACCGCCGAGGTCACGGCCTTGATGTGGTCGGGCGAACCCTTGGCGGCGTTCTGGGCGACGGCGCCACTTGCGGAAATCGCCAGGCCCAGCCCGATGGACATGGCGGCGGTCATGAGGCGGGCCGACCGGCGCAGGCCGATGGCGGCGTCACGAAAACGACGGCGAGCAAAATCAACGCGCGGCAAACGTGTCATCTTTTCCCTCCCAAACGATCTCTGGCGGATCTGCCGGGATCGTATGCCGGTGCAAAGGATGGCGTCAATCAAGGGTAGAACCGAAGTGGAAAAGATAAAATCGATCCCGCCACAATTTCTGCCATACGACATGCCACGCGCCTTTCTGGATGCGCCGCAATGTGGGATAATGGCTCAGGTGGCCTTGATCTGCCGGTTTCCTCGATGTGATGGAGCGGCCGGCGGGCAGGGTTACATCGGCGACCTTTCGATTCCGGGATGGCCGGTCGCTTGCGAGACGAGGTTGCGATCCCCGGGCGCAGGCATCGGCGCCGCCTCGTAGCGCCTGACGCCGTTGCGATCGATGACGAAGCTCGGCCGGTAATTTCTGATCTGCGCGTCCTCGACCATCGCCATGCGGCGGTTGTCCAGTGTCAGCCAGTGCCCATCCAGCCGCGCCGCGGCGACGGCATGATCCTCGCCGCGGACGGTGTCGCGCATGATCACGATGCGCAGATCGTCGGCTGGAATGCCGGCCCGCTGCAGCGCGATGAATTTCGCGATCGCGTAGTCTTCGCAATCTCCCGCGCCGCGGGTCAGCGTCGCGAGCGGCGGACTCCACACATCGATCGCGCCATATTGTTCGAGATCGCCCATCGGCCGGATCGCGAGGTTGATCGCACGATTGATCTCGCCGAGGCGGGCGCGACCCTCGCGGGCCCTGGCGGTGTCGACGATGGCCAGAAACTGCTGCGCCGCCGGCGAGGCGCAGCGGTCCGGGTCGCCCTCACAAAGCGCGAGCTGCACCATCTCATCCGCGAGACGCAGCTGCACGCGCTGCCACTTCGCCAGCAGTCCGCCGCCGGTGAGATGCGATGCGAACAGCCCGAACGGTTCGGCTGATCTTTCGATCGGATCCGATGCTTCCCAGGAATTCGGCGCTCCCGACGAAAGCGCTGTCACTGGTTCGAACCAGGCGAAGCCCAGGCCAAGCAAGGCAGACATGACGGCGCGCAACGCACGCGAATGGCCTGATATCCCCATCTGACACCCCATGTCCGGGCGTCGGCAAGGCTCACTGGCCAGCTCGCGACCGGATCGTTTCGAAGGCGAGGATGGTCAGGGGAGCCTTCATTCGGCTTAAAGATCGGGCTTGCGGAAGCGGGAAAGCGCAGAACAGGCTGAAATCGGTCTTGCCGGTTTGCTTAAAACTTTAGGGGTACCCCGGTCCGGCCATCATCTGGTGCCGCAATCCCGTGATGTGATACCCCAGCAGAATGAAGCGGCTGAGGGCATTGCGGCGCTGGTTCAAGCGCAGGTTCGGGGTTGCGAGGCTGGTGTGCCTGGCGATCCTGATCGGACTCGCGGCGCTGCGCGTCGCCGATCCCTTCGCGGTCGAGGAGCTGCGGCTCAGGACCTTCGACAGCTTCCAGGTCATCGAACCTCGTGTGAAGACCGCAAGGCCGGTGACCATTATCGACATCGATGAAAAGAGCCTGGCGAAACTCGGCCAGTGGCCCTGGCCGCGCACCCGGATCGCGGATCTGGTCGACAAGCTCACCGCGCTCGGCGCCGTCGTGATCGCCTTCGATATCGTGTTCCCGGAGCCCGACCGGCTCAATCCCGCCGTCGCGGCCGATACCATCCGCAATCTCGATGAGGAAACCCGGGCCAAGCTGCGCGCGTTGCCGAGCAACGATCAGGTTCTGGCCGACGCCATCAGCCGCTCGCGTGTGGTGCTGGGCCAGTCGGGTTTCCCCTACGTCCTCGGCGAATTCGACAAGTCGCTGCCGGTCACGGGGCTGGCGATGCGCGGCGAGGAGCCGCAGCCGTTCCTGATCGATTTTCAGGGCCTGCTGCGCAATGTGCAGGTGCTGGAAGAGGCGGCGGCCGGTCGTGGCCTGTTCACGATCAAGAACGAGCGCGACGGCATCGTGCGGCGGGTGCCGATGATCATGCTGGCGCAGGGCGCGACCATGCCGTCCCTGAGCTTCGAAATGCTGCGGGTCGCTTCCGGCTCCGGCACGATCCTGACCAAGGCCGAAAAGGCCGGCCTGCAGAGCGTCGGCGTCAGCGGCTTCGAGGTGCCGACCGACCGCAACGGCCAGGTCTGGGTGCATTTCGCGCGGCGCGATCCTTCGATCTATGTCTCGGCGGTCGATGTGCTCGAGGGCCGCGTCCCGCCCGAGAAGATTGCTCAGAAGCTGGTGCTGGTGGGGACCTCGGCGGTTGGACTTCTCGACGTCAAGACCACGCCTGTCGATCCGGTGATGCCCGGCGTCGAAATTCATGCCCAGGTGCTCGAAAGCGTGCTGACGCGAACGGTGTTGTCGCAGCCCAATTGGGCCATCGCCGCCGAATTCTTCTCCGCGCTCGTGCTCGGACTGCTGGTGATCGCGTTTGCGCCGATGTTCGGGCCGATCACCCTCGTCGCGGTCGGCGCCTTGTTCGCGACGGTGCTGATCGGGATCTCCTGGTACTTCTACACCCAGCACCGGCTGCTGATCGATCTCACTTACCCGCTGGTGTCGACCACGGCGATTTACCTCACGCTCATCTTCTCGAGCTTCGTCAGGGAGCAGAGGCAGCGCCGGCAGATACGCTCCGCATTCGGCCAGTATCTGTCGCCGGCGCTGATCGAGCAACTCGCGCAGTCGCCCGAGAAACTGCAGCTCGGAGGCGAGGAGCGCGAGATGACGATCATGTTCTCAGACGTGCGCGGCTTCACGGCCATCTCGGAGTCCTTCAAGCGCGACCCGCAGGGATTGACGGCGCTGATGAACCGGTTTCTGACGCCGCTGACCAATGCCATCCTGGATCGCAAGGGCACCATCGACAAGTATATGGGCGACGCCATCATGGCGTTCTGGAACGCGCCGCTCGACGACATGGAACACGAGATCAATGCCTGCGAAGCCGCCCTCGACATGCTGGAGCGGATCGACGTCCTCAATCAGGAGCGAGAGATCGAGGCGAAGGACGCGGGTCAAGTCCATATTCCGATCAAGGTCGGCGTCGGCCTGAATACCGGCCTCTGCGTCGTCGGCAATATGGGGTCCACCCTGCGCTTCGATTATTCCGTGCTGGGCGACAGCGTCAACCTGGCGTCGCGGCTGGAGGGGCAGTCCAAGGAGTACGGATTTCCCATCATCATCGGCTCGAAGACCGCGATGGCGGTCAAGGACCGGTTTGCGATCCTCGAGCTCGATTTCATCATGGTCAAGGGAAAGAAGGAACCCGAGGTGATTTATGCCATCGCCGGCCGCGAGGACACCGCGCAGTCCGAAAGCTTTCAGCGATTGCGCAACCTGACCATCGAGATGCTGGCGTGCTATCGCAACCGCGACTGGGAGGGCGCGCTGGCGGCGATCGGGCGCGGCCGCAAGACCGACGACGGGCATGCGCTCGAACATCTATATGGTTTGTACGAGACGCGGATCTTTCGCTATCGGGAAAACCCGCCGCCGGAGGACTGGAACGGTGCGTTTGCGCTGTTGACGAAGTAGCAAGAGCATCGGCCATCAGCGGCGAAACTCAGCCCGCAGCCGTCATCACCCGCGAAGGCGGGTGATCCAGTGTTCCAGAGACGCCAGAAATAGAATCGACAGACCCCGGCGTACTGGATACCGCGCTTTCGCGGAATATGACGAGCTGTGAGCGATGAGCGCCGCGCCGGAAACTCGGATTCTCACTCCAACCCGATCGTGGTCAGATCCTGAAACCAGTGCTGCGCCTGCACGAATTTCTTCACCTTGGGTGACAGCGCATGCGGATTGGTGTCGTGCACCACCCACACCAGCGTGGCATCGTCCACGATCAGCGCGTGCGCCTGCGCCAGCAGTTCATCCTGCTTGGTGACATCGAAGGTCTGCTTGGCCTCGTCGATCAGCGCATCGACCTTCGGATTCTTGTAGCCGCCCCAGTTGACGCCGACCGGCGCGATCTGACCGGAGTGGAAGAAACGCACGATGGCGTAGAGCGGGTCCGAGGTGACATAGGCGATGTTGTTGGAGGTGATGCCGGCGTTCAGTTCGTCCGCCGCGCCCTTGCGCCAGGCAGTGTACAATGTCTCGAGCTCGACCACCTTGAAGTCGATCTCGATGCCGATCTCCTTGAAACTCTGCTGCAGGAATTCGTTCATCGGCAGCGATAGCATTTGCCCGGTGCCGCCTTGCGCGATGACGAAGGTGGTCTTCAGCGGCTTTTCCTTGGAGTAGCCGGCTTCCTGCACCAGCTTCTTCGCCGCCGCCGGGTCGTGTTTGAGCTCGAAGGCCGGCTTACCGAACCAGGGGCTCGACGGGTCGACCTGTCCCTTGGCAGGTTTGGCGAGGCCGTTCATCAAGCCGACGATCGCGTCGCGGTCGATCGCGAGGTTGAGCGCCTTGCGCAAGCGGATGTCGGTCCAGGGCGAGCCCGGCAGCACGCTGAGATGATAATTCCAGACATGCGGGGTGACGTTGTCGATGATCCGCATCCCCGCTGACTTCAGTTGCGGCACCGCGTCCGGCGCCGGCGTTTCGATCAGGTCGACCTGTCCGGCGAGCAGCGCGTTGGTGCGCGTCAACGCTTCCGGCATCGGGATCAGGACCATCTTGTCGACCTTCGGAAGACGCTTCTTGTTCCAGTAGTCGGGGTTCTTCGACAGCTCAGCAAGTTCGCGGGGCACAAGTTTAGTCAGCTTGAACGGACCGGTGCCCGAAGGCGAGGCAGCGAACTTGTCCCAGTCCTTGCCGAGCTTGTCGTATTGAGCCGGGCTGGAGATCAGGAACCAGAGCATCTGGTAGGGGAAGAACGAATCGACCGCCTTGGTGGTGATTTCGATGGTGGCATTATCGACCTTGGCGTAGCTCGCCACCGAAGGCAGCCGCGTCTTGACCTGCGCGCTCTGGCGCTTGTCGAATTGCGGCGCCTTGTCGTTGAGCACCTTGTCCAGATTCCAGATCACCGCATCGGCGCTGAAGTCGCTGCCGTCATGGAATTTCACGCCTTGCCGCAGCGTGAAGCGCCACTTCTTCTTGTCGTATTCGTCGACCTTCCATTCGGTGGCCAGGCCGGGGACCAGTTTGCCAGGCCGCTCCGACACGTCCATTTCCCAGGCGACCAGGGGGTCGTAAATCGTGTAAGCGCTGAATTGATAGGCACCTGCACCGCGATCAGGCTGCCCGGTGGTCAGCGGAATATCCGCCATCGAGATCCCGTATCGCACTACGGTCTCGGCTTGCGCCGGCAGGGCGAACAGGCCGGCGCTGACGGCGAGTGCCGCGGCAGCAAGAAGCATCGAGTTTCGGGTGCGCATGAACTAGGCTCCATTGAGGGGGGACACCGATGGTGCGATGCAAACTGGATGCCAGATTAGGCATCCATGTCCTCTCTTCGGGGTCGCGCTCACAACGAATTGTGCGCCAAATGGCAGTTGCGAGAAAAATCACTTCCCTTGGCATGCGCGTTGCATAACGTTGCATAAGAAATAGTCATCAAAAACGAGAAGGAGTTGCTGGGATGCGTGCCGAAAAATCTTGGAAATGTCGGGCTGCCACATTTGCGGTGCTTGGGGTCGGCTTGGCGGCCGGTCTGTCGCAGCCAGCCTCTGCCCAAACCACGCTGCGCATCGGCATGACCGCCGCCGATATTCCACGCACGCTGGGCCAGCCGGATCAGGGGTTTGAGGGCAACCGCTTCACCGGCCTCACCATGTATGACGGCCTGACGTTGTGGGACCTCTCTTCCGCCGACAAGCCGAGTGTCGTGATCCCGGGGCTCGCGACCGAATGGAAGGTCGACGAGTCCGACAAGAAGAAGTGGACATTCAAGCTTCGTCCCGGCGTCACTTTCCATGACGGTTCGCCTTTCAATGCCGACGCCGTGGTCTGGAACGTCGAAAAGGTGCTCAAGCAGGATGCACCGCAGTTCGATCCGAGCCAGGTCGGCGTCACCGCGTCGCGGATGCCGACGCTGGCTTCGGCCCGCAAGATCGACGACATGACGGTCGAATTGACCACCAAGGAGCCGGACAGCTTCCTGCCGATCAACCTCACCAATCTGTTCATGGCGAGCCCTTCGAAGTGGCAGAAGCTGTTCGAAACGGCAGAAGGCGCCGACGCCAAGGCGAAGTCGCAGGCCGCATGGGCCGCATTCGCGCGCGACGCCTCCGGGACGGGGCCATGGAAAATGTCGAAGTTCACGCCGCGCGAGCGGCTCGAACTGGTGAAGAACGAGAATTACTGGGACAAGGCGCGTGTCCCGAAGGTCGACAAGATGCTGCTCTTGCCAATGCCCGAGGCCAATGCCCGCACCGCGGCTTTGCTCTCCGGCCAGGTCGACTGGATCGAGGCGCCGGCGCCCGACGCGGTCAAGGAAATCAAGCAGCGCGGCTTCCAGCTCCAGTCGAACGAGTCGCCGCACGTCTGGCCGTGGCAGTTCTCGCGCGTCGAGGGCTCGCCATGGAACGACATTCGGGTGCGCAAGGCCGCCAATCTCTGCATCGATCGCGAAGGCTTGAAGGACGGCCTGCTGGCCGGCCTGATGGTGCCGGCGACCGGCACCTTCGAACCCGGTCATCCCTGGCGCGGCAAGCCGACCTTCCAGATCAAGTATGACAAGGCTGCGGCCCAGAAGCTGATGCAGGAGGCCGGCTTCGGTCCGGCCAAGAAGCTGTCGGTCAAGGTGCAGACTTCGGCGTCCGGTTCCGGCCAGATGCAGCCGCTGCCGATGAACGAGTACCTGCAGCAGGCGCTGGCCGAATGCTATTTCGACGTCCAGCTCGACGTCATCGAATGGAATACGCTGTTCACCAACTGGCGGCGCGGGGCCAAGGATCCGTCCGCCAACGGCGCCAACGCCACCAATGTGACCTATGCGGCGATGGATCCGTTCTTCGCTCTGGTGCGCTTCCTGCAGTCGTCGATGGCGCCGCCGGTCTCGAACAATTGGGGTTTTATCAATAACCCCAAATTCGACGAACTGGTCACCAAGGCGCGGCAGACCTTCGAGCCGGCCGCGCGCGACGCGGCCCTGGCCGAACTGCATGCGGCCTCGGTCGACGATGCGACGTTCCTCTATGTCGCCCACGACGTCTCCCCCCGCGCCATGAGCCCCAAGGTCAAGGGCTTCGTGCAGCCGAAGAGCTGGTTCGTGGACTTCTCGCCGATCTCCATGACGCCGTAGGCGTCAGGCTAACGCGCGCCTTCCCCTCTCCCCTTGTGGGAGAGGGTGGCTTCGCGAAGCGAAGACGGGTGAGGGGTCTGCCTCCGCGGATAGAGCCCCCTCATCTGACGCGGACTTCGTCCGCGCCACCTTCTCCCACAAGGGGAGAAGGAAAGAAGAAGGTAACTTAGTGCTCGTCTATATCGCCCGCCGCATCGTCTACGTGATCCCGATCGTCATCAGCGTGGCGCTGGTGTGCTTCCTGCTGGTCCACATCACGCCCGGCGATCCCCTGGTGGCGGTTCTTCCCGCCGACGCGTCGCAGGAACTGGCGGCGCAATTGCGCATCGCCTATGGCTTCGACCGACCGCTGCCGGTGCAGTTCGGAATTTGGCTGTGGAAGGCGGTCCACGGCGATCTCGGTAATTCCATCGCCACCGGACGCCCGGTGCTTTCGGAAGTCATGCGCGCGGTCGGCAACACCGTGACCCTGGCGGTTGCGGCCGCGCTGATCGGCTTCACGTTCGGATTGTTCTTCGGCCTCGTCGCCGGCTATTTTCGCGATACCTGGATCGACAAGGTCGCGACCTCGATCGCGATCGCCGGCGTCTCCGTGCCGCATTACTGGCTCGGCATGGTGCTGGTGATCATCTTTTCGGTGCAGCTCAACTGGCTGCCCGCGGTCGGCGCCGGCCCCGGCGGTTCCGGCGCCTGGGGCTGGGACTGGGAGCACATCCGCTATCTGATCCTGCCCGCGATCACCACCTCGGTCATTCCGATGGGCATCGTCACCCGCACCGTACGGGCGCTGACCGGCGATATCCTCTCGCAGGACTTCGTCGAGGCGCTGCGCGCCAAGGGCCTGCGCGAGACCCATGTGTTTCGCCACGTTATCAAGAACGCCGCCCCGACCGCCATGGCGGTGATGGGCCTGCAACTGGGATACATGCTCGGCGGCTCGATCCTGATCGAAACCGTGTTCTCGTGGCCGGGTTCGGGGCTGCTGCTGAATTCGGCGATTTTCCAACGCGATCTGCCGCTGCTGCAGGGCACGATCCTGGTGCTGGCGCTGTTCTTCGTTTTTCTCAATCTGTTGGTCGACATCACGCAGGCCGCGATCGACCCGCGCATCAAGCGGAGCTGACGCCCATGAGGGTTCGTCCATGAGCGCGATATCCGACGCAGCCCTGCAGGCCGCGCCCGCCACCAAGGCACGGGGCTACTGGGCTACGGTCGGCCGCCGCATTGCGCACGACAAGGTCAGCATGGTCTGCGCCTTTGTTCTCCTGCTGATCTTTCTGTCGGCCCTGTTCGCCCCGTGGCTCGGGCTCGCCGACCCCTATCAGGGTTCGATGATTCGCCGGCTCCGCCATATCGGCACGCCGAACTATCCGCTCGGCACCGATGAGCTCGGCCGCGACATGCTGGCGCGCCTGATCTATGGCGGGCGGCTGTCGCTGCTGGTCGGCATTCTACCCGTGATCCTCGCTTTCATCATCGGGACCTCGCTCGGCCTTGTCGCCGGCTATGTCGGCGGCAGGATCAACACCGCGATCATGCGCACCATCGACGTGTTCTACGCCTTTCCCTCGGTATTGCTGGCGATCGCGATCTCGGGCGCGCTCGGCGCCGGCATCGTCAACTCGATCGTCTCGCTGACCATCGTGTTCGTGCCGCAGATCACACGCGTGGCCGAGAGCGTCACCACGGGGGTGCGCAACATGGATTTCGTCGAGGCGGCGCGGGCCTCCGGCGCCGGCGCCTTTACCATCATGCGGGTGCATATGCTGGGCAATGTGCTGGGACCGATTTTCGTCTATGCCACCGGCCTGATCTCGGTATCGATGATCCTGGCGGCCGGCCTGTCGTTTCTCGGCCTCGGGACAAAGCCGCCGGAGCCGGAATGGGGCCTGATGCTGAACACGCTGCGTACGGCCATCTATGTCAATCCATGGGTGGCAGCCCTGCCGGGCGCCATGATCTTCGCGGTGTCGATCTGCTTCAATCTGCTCAGCGACGGCATGCGCAGCGCCATGGACATCCGGAATTAGCATGATGAGGTCAGGTCGAATCATTGCGGCTTGGACGATCCACCTCTCTCAATGGGAGAGGTAAGATGAGTTCGACCGAGACACACGCCGAACTGATGCAACCGATCGAGGATGTCGGCGGCACAGCGCAGCCGCTGCTGCAGGTCAACGGCCTGACCAAGCATTTTCCAGTGCGCGGCGATCTGTTTGCGAAGCGCAAGACTGTGCGCGCGGTCGACGATGTGTCGTTCTCGATCGCCAAGGGGGAGACTGTCGGCATCGTCGGCGAGTCCGGCTGCGGCAAATCGACCACCGCGCGGCTCTTGATGCACCTGATGAAGCGCGATGCCGGCGATATCATCTATGACGGCATGCAGGTCGGGCGCGCGCTGTCGCTGCGCGAGTTGCGCCGCGGCATGCAAATGGTGTTTCAGGACAGCTACGCCTCGCTCAATCCGCGCCTCACCATCGAGGAGTCGATCGCGTTCGGCCCCAAGGTGCACGGCATGGCCGACGACGCGTCGCGCGCGCTGGCGCGCGAACTGCTCGGCAAGGTCGGCCTGCGGCCGGAGAATTTCGCCAACCGCTATCCGCACGAGATTTCCGGCGGCCAGCGCCAGCGCGTCAACATCGCGCGCGCGCTGGCGTTGTCGCCGCGGCTGGTGATCCTCGATGAAGCCGTCTCGGCGCTGGACAAGTCGGTCGAGGCGCAGGTGCTCAACCTGCTGGTCGACCTCAAGCGTGAATTCGGGCTGACCTATCTGTTCATCAGCCACGATCTCAACGTGGTGCGCTACATCTCCGACCGCGTACTCGTGATGTACCTCGGCGAGGTGGTCGAGCTTGGCCCGGTCGACCGGGTATGGGATGCGCCGGCGCATCCCTATACGCGGGCGCTGCTGGCGGCGATGCCGTCCTCCGACCCCGAGAACCGCACCGAGACGCCGCCGATCTCGGGCGATCCGCCCAATCCGATCGATCCGCCCTCCGGCTGCCGGTTTCACACCCGTTGCCCGTTCGCGGAGCCGCTCTGCGCAAACGCCACGCCAAAACTCACTGCACTCGATACAATGGGTCACGAAGCGGCATGCTACATGGCCATTTCCGGGTCAGGGCACAGCCGCGCACCGGCACACGCATGATCCGAAAAAGTGGGCACCGGTTTTTCGAAATGATCATGCGTAACAGAGAGGGAGCGGACGCGACATGACAAGACCCACGGCGAAGGAGATCGGGGCAATGGCCGATGCGACGGGCGTCCCCATCGCTGCCGATGTCGCTGCGCGCATCGCCCATTCGATCGGCCCGGCGTACGAAGGCTTCGCACCGGTCGGCGGCACGCTGCCGTTCGATCTGGAGCCGGCGAGCTTCCTGCTCGTGCAAGCGGCAAAGGCTTCGGCATGAGCACCGACCCCGCCTTGATGTCGCTGACATCCGTCGCAAGGGCGATTGCCGACAAGCGCTTCTCGGCGCGCGAGGTGGCGACATCCTGCCTCGACCGGATCGCGCAGTGGCAGCCACATCTCAATGCCTTCATGGCGATCGAAGCCGAGGCGGCGCTGGCCGCGGCCGACGTGGCCGACGCGGCGCTGGCGAAAGGCGAGTCGTCCGGCGCGCTGCACGGCGTGCCGCTGGCGCACAAGGACATGTACTACGACGCCGGACGGGTGGTGACCTGCGGCTCGAAGATCCGCCGCGATTTCGTCGCCACCACGACCTCGACGGCGCTGCAGCGGCTGAAGGACGCAGGCACGATTCGCCTCGGCTCGCTGCAGATGGTTGAATTCGCCTACGGGCCGACCGGCCACAACGTGCATTACGGCGCGGTGCGCAACCCCTGGTCGGTCGATCGCATCACTGGCGGCTCGTCGTCGGGGTCGGGCTCGGCGGTGGCAGCACGGCTGACCTTCGCCGCGCTGGGCTCCGACACCGGCGGCTCGATCCGGCTGCCGGCGCATTTCTGCGGCGTCACTGGATTGAAGACCACCGTGGGACGGATCAGTCGCGCCGGGGCGATGCCGCTGTCGCAGTCGCTCGACACCGTGGGCCCGCTGGCGCGTACGGCAGAGGATTGCGCCCTGCTGCTCGGCCTGATGGCGGGCGCCGACCCGGCGGACCCGACGGCGATCACCGGCCCTGTGCCGGATTACATGGCCGCGACGCGCGATCCGATCAAAGGGCTGACCATCGGCGTGCCCACCGCCTTCTATGTCGACGACCTCGATCCCGAAGTCGCGCGCATCCTCGATGAGACGCTGTCGGTGCTCACGCGGGAGGGTGCCACGATCGTCCAGGTCGAACTGCCGGAGCAGCGCCAGCTTACGGCGGCATGCCAGTTCGTGCTCGCGACCGAGGCCGCCGCGTTCCACAAGCGCTGGATGATCGAACGCCCGGGGGATTACGGCCCCCAGGTGCTGATGCGGCTGCAGAACGGGCTGGCGATCTCAGGCGTATCCTATCTGGAAGCGATGCGCTGGCGCGGTCCGGCGCTGGCGGCGCACAATGCCGCGGTGGTCGGCGTCGACGCGGTGATCGCGCCGGTCTCGCCGGTCGCAGCGCCCACCATCGCCGAGAGCGACGTCGGCAACAGCCCCGACGCCGAGGCGATGATCCAGCGGCTGACGCGGTTCACCCGCCCGATCAATTATCTGGGGCTGCCGTCGCTTTCAATTCCCGCGGGCTTTACGAAGTTGGGCCTGCCGGTCGGCATGCAGTTGGTCGGCCGTTCGTTCGATGAGGCGATGATCCTGCGGATCGGCGCGGCGTTCCAGCGCGCCACCGATTTCCACGACAGGGTGCCCGAGCCAGCATGAGCAATCTCGTCGAGATCAAAAATCTCAACATTCGCTTCAGCGGCGAGCGCACCGTCCATGCCGTCAACGATCTCAGCCTGTCGCTCGGCGAGGGCGAGGTGCTCGGCCTGCTCGGCGAGTCCGGCTCGGGCAAGAGCGTCACGCTGCGCGCGCTGATGCGGCTGTTGCCGAAGAAGCGCACGCAGATTTCGGGCAGCGTGCAGGTGCTGGGGCGCGACGTGCTGGCGCTGGACGACGAGGAGCTGTCGGCGTTTCGCGGCCAGACCGTCTCGATGATCTTCCAGGAGCCGGCGCTGGCGCTCGATCCGGTCTATACCATCGGCCAGCAGATCTCCGAAAGCGTCATGCGCCATGAGGGCAAGAGCCAGACCGACGCGACCGCGCGCGCGCTGGAGATGCTGGAAGTGGTGCGGATTCCCTCCGCCAGGCGCCGGCTCGACGCCTACCCGCACGAGATGTCGGGCGGCATGCGGCAGCGCGCGATGATCGCGCTGGCGCTGGCCTGCAAGCCGAAAATCCTGCTCGCCGACGAGCCGACCACGGCGCTGGACGCCACCGTGCAGATCCAGATCCTGCTGCTGTTGCGCGAACTGCAGCGCGAGTTCGGCATGTCCGTCATCTTCGTCACGCACGATATCGGCGTCGCCATCGAGATCTGCGACCGGGTCGCGGTGATGTATGCGGGCCAGATCGTCGAGCAGGGCACGCTCAGCCAGATCGTGCGGTCGCCGATCCATCCCTATGCGCGCGGCCTGCTGGCCTCCACCGTGCACGGCGCCAAACGCGGCCAGCGGCTGGAGACCATTCCGGGAACACCGCCGTCGCTCGACAAGGCGCCGGCCAACTGCTCGTTCGCGCCGCGCTGTCGTTTCGCGGAAGCCCGCTGCGTCGAGCAGCTGCCGCCCAATGTGCAGGTCGGCGCCGACCGGATCGCGAGATGCATTCTGGCGGAGCGTATGGGGGCCGCGGCCGCGACGTAGCGGCTACGCCGGCCACTTCACGTCACGCGTTGACGCGCGGGTCGGCCCATTTTTCGATCTGGGAGGCGCTGATAACCTGCTTGGGCTGATGCGGGTTGAGTGTGCCGGCGCTGGCCGACCACCCCTTGGCCAGAATCTGCATCGCGAACAGCTTGGCGTCGACTTCCGACTTGAAGGTGCGGGTCGATCGTACCGTGCCGGTTGCATTGTCGTTGGTCTTCACCGGCTTGTCCGGTCCGAAGGCCACGTACCAGGTGTCAGGTTGTGTCATGGTTGCATAACGCCGACAGCACCCTAAAGTTTCACGCATGCAAACGCTGCCGCGCGGGCATCTGACGCTTCAGGGGCCGCCCCGAAGGACAGCCCCGTTTTGTCTCATGGATGAAGCGGTAGGTTACTCGACGATCTCGACGATCCGGCGGGTGCGCGGTTCGACCAGAACCGTGCGGCCGTTCACCACGGTGTAGCGATAGTCGCGAACGCCATATTCCTGCGGCACCTCGTAGTAGGTGACGCCCTGTTCCGGCAGGACGACGCCGACCCGGACGTCTTCGCGATACTGGTAGGACGGGCGGCGCTGCTCGACCACGTAGCTGCGAAAGCGGGGACGCTCATCGACACCCAAGACGCCGGCAACGCCGCCAACGACGCCGCCGACGACACCGCCGACCACGGCGCCGACCGGACCGGCGGCCCGTTCACCGTCGCGCGCGCCGCGTTCGATGCCACCGGGGACCCCTTGGGCCTGGGCGAGGGAGGGAATGGCCAGGACGGCCACAATGGCGGCGGTTCCGATAAAGCGGCTGATCATGATAGCTCCAATGCTATTGGTGAAGGTGCATTACAAGCCAGTGCGAGCCATTAGGTTCCGCCGCGCTTCCCGGGCTGGACCCGGTGTTGCGCGGCAGCTGGGGCTGTTCCGAAGCCGATCGCGCCCGGTCGCGCGGTCCTAGGCCGTTCGGAGGCGGAACCGCGCGCCTCCCCACCCCCCGCGCCGGCTTATGGGCGGCGTTTTAGGGGAACCCGGGTACGTGGACGCTAGGCGCAAACATCGGTAGAACGGGGGCCCTTGCACCCCTCGCGAAGAGATCAGATTCGATGGCAGCCGCTCCCGGTGTCCGGAGTTCCGAACTCGGTGATGCGCTGCGCGCCTGCCGCGGTGCGTTCATCGGCGTCGGCGTCATGAGCTGCATGATCAACCTGTTGTATCTGACCGGTTCGATCTTCATGCTGGAGGTCTACGACCGGGTGCTGCCGAGCCGCAGCATCCCGACGCTGGTCGGTCTGGTGATCCTGGCCGGGGGGTTGTACATCGCCCAGGGCATCCTCGACCTGATCCGCAGCCGGGTCCTGGTCCGCATCGGCACGTCGCTCGACGAAGCCCTCAATGCCCGCGTGTTCGATACCGTGGTCCGTCTGCCGCTGATGGTGGGTGGACGCAACGAGGGCCTGCAGCCGCTGCGCGATCTCGACAATGTTCGCTCGTTCCTCTCCAGCATGGGGCCCGGCGCGTTCTTCGATCTGCCGTGGCTGCCATTCTATCTGGCGATCTGTTTCGCGTTCCATACGCTGATCGGCCTGACCGCACTGGTCGGCGCGATCATTCTGATCATCCTCACCATCATCACCGAATACATGTCACGCGCGCCGGCACGCGAGGCCATGGGCCTCGCGGCGCGCCGCAACGATCTGGCGGCCACCAGCCGGCGCAACGCCGAAGTGCTGGTCGCGATGGGAATGTCCGGCCGACTGACGAAGCGCTGGACCGAGACCAACGAAAAATATCTCGATGGCAATCAGCGCGCCAGCGACGTCGCCGGCGGCCTCGGCGCCATCGCCAAGGTCATGCGCATGGTGCTGCAGTCCGCGGTGCTCGCGGTCGGCGCCTATCTCGTGATCAACCAGGAAGCGACCGCCGGCGTCATCATCGCGGGCTCGATCCTGAGCGCGCGGGCGCTGGCGCCGGTCGACCTCGCCATCGCGCATTGGAAGGGTTTCGTCGCGGCGCGGCAGAGCTGGCACCGCCTCAACCGGCTGCTCGAAACCCTGCCGGCGCAGGCGACGCAGACATTGCTGCAGAGCCCATCGAAGCGGCTGTCGGTCGAGGCCGTCAGCATCGTGCCGCCGGGCGACCAGAAAATCATCGTGCAGGACGTGACCTTCGCGCTGGAAGCCGGCAACGGCCTCGGGGTGATCGGGCCGAGCGGATCGGGCAAGTCTTCGCTGATACGCGCGCTGGTCGGGGTATGGCAGCCGGTGCGCGGCAAGGTCCGGCTCGACGGGGCGGCGCTCGACCAGTGGTCGAGCGACGTGCTCGGCCGCCATATCGGCTACCTGCCGCAGGATGTCGAGCTGTTCGCGGGCTCCGTCGCCCAGAATATCTGCCGGTTCGATCCTGAAGCCACGTCCGAGACCATCATCAAGGCCGCCAGGGAAGCCGGCGTGCACGACATGATCATCAAGATGCGCGAGGGCTACGACACCCAGATCGGCGAGCACGGCGCTGCGCTTTCCGCCGGCCAGGCGCAGCGCGTGGCGCTGGCGCGGGCGCTGTATGGCGATCCGTTCCTGATCGTGCTGGACGAGCCGAACTCCAATCTCGATACCGAGGGCGACCAGGCATTGTCGCGGGCGGTTCGCGCTTCGCGCGAGCGCGGCGCCATCGTCGTGGTGGTTGCGCACCGGCCGATCGGAATCGAGGCAGTGGACATGCTGCTGGTGCTCAAGGATGGCCGCATGCAGGCCTTCGGGCCCAAGGAAACCGTGCTGGCGCAGGTGCTGCAGCAGCGGGTGGCGCCGCCGCCTTCTCCGATCAAGATCGTCTCCGAGGGAGGAGTAGCCAAGCCATGACGGGCAGCGCGAAGCGTGGCGCAAAAGCGTCGATACGGCTCCATTTGATCATCGGGCTTTCCGTCATCCTGGTGCTGGCGGGCGGGCTCGGCACCTGGGCATCGACGGCGCAGATCTCCGGCGCGCTGATCGCGCCGGGGAGTATCGTCGTCGATTCCAACGTGAAGAAAGTGCAGCACCCCACCGGCGGCGTGGTCGGCGAGGTGCGCGCGCGCGACGGCATGGTGGTGAAGGCCGGCGACATCGTGGTTCGGCTCGACGACACCGTCACCAAGGCCGGCCTCGCCATCGTCAACAAGACCCTCAACGGCTTGTGGGCGCGGGCGGCGCGGCTGGAGGCCGAACAGCGCGGCCTCGACTCAATCACGTTTCCTGCGATGCTGTTCGACCGGGTCAACGATCCCGACGTCCAGAACGTCATGGCCAGCGAAAGCAAGCTGTTCGAGGTTCGCACCACGGGACGTGCCGGACAAAAGTCGCAATTGCGCGAGCGCATCGCGCAGCTCAAGGAGGAGATCGCCGGCCTCACCGCCCAGGAGGAGGCCAAGGACAAGGAAATTGTGCTGGTCGAGAAGGAACTGGTGGGGGTTCGTTCGCTCTTCGAACAGCGCCTGATTCAGCTCTCACGCCTCACCGTGCTCGAGCGCGACGCCGCCCGGCTGTCCGGCGAACGGGCGCAATACATTGCGGCGCGGGCCCAGGCCAGGGGCAAGATCACCGAAACCGAGCTTCAGATCATCCAGGTCGACAAGGATCTGGTCAGCGAAGTTTCCAAGGACCTGCGCGAGACCAATGACAAGATCGGCGAATTCGTCGAGCGCAAGGTGACGGCCGAGGATCAGCTGCGCCGGGTCGATATCCGCGCCCCGCAGGACGGCATGGTGCTGCAATCGACGGTTCACACCGTCGGCGGCGTGATCACCGCCGGCGATGCCATCATGATGATCGTGCCGCAGGCCGACGATCTCTCGGTCGAGGCCAAGGTCAATCCGCAGGATATCGACAAGCTGCAGATCGGCCAGAAGACGGTGCTGCGGCTGTCGGCGTTCAACCAGCACACCACGCCGGAACTGAACGGCGTCGTCAGCCGGGTTTCGGCCGACGTCACCACCGACCAGCGCACCGGACAGAGCCACTACACCATCCGGGTCTCGATGCCCCCGGAAGAGATCACGCGGCTCGGCGCGGTCAAGCTGATCCCGGGCATGCCGGTGGAAGCCTTCGTGCAGACCGGCGACCGCACCATGCTGTCCTATCTGATGAAGCCCTTGAGCGACCAGCTGATGCGTTCGTTCCGGGAGAAATGAGGGCGATCGTACCGCGAGTGCGGGGTCAACTCCAACATTCAGGCCATTAAAGAAACCGGAGAAAGATGACTCCCGCCTTTATCCAGATCATCCTTACACTGGTTGGCTTGGCGATCCTTGCGGGCCTCTATTTCGGATATCCAGGCAAAGGACTGAGGGGCGCGATCATTGCCGTATCGCTCGTCATCGTCGCTGCTTTGGTTCTAGCCGCGATGGCGCCGTAACCTGGATCAGCAATCCAGCTTCTTTCTTTGCGTGGCAATTTGGATTGCTTCGCTTCGCTCGCAATGACGGTCTCGTTTGCCTTGGCTGTTTGAAAATTTTGTCGGGTAGCTGCAAACAATCACCCCGACAGATTCCGCAGCAGCAGGTTCAGCGCAGCCGCCGCGAAGCTGTGCATGTTGGCGAGTCGGTCGGCGCTGCCGGTCTCCAGGGTGATGACCGCATTCGCCGGCCCCGCGATCCCCATGGAGCAATGGCCGGCGGCGTCGCCGTAGCGGTTGCCGGTGGGACCGGTGGCGCCGGTTTCCGACAGGCCCCAGTCGGTGGCGAAGCGCGCGCGGATCTGGCTCGCCAGCAGTTTGGCGTAGGGCTCGGACGCCGAGCGGATGCCCTTCATCGCCTCGTCCGGGATGTCCATCAGGAGCCGCCGCGCGTCTCGCGTATAGACCACGGCGGAGCCGAGAAAATAGGCGGAAGCGCCGGGCACCGCGAGCAGGCTGGCAGAGATCAGCCCGCCGGTCGAGGATTCCGCGACCGCGATGGTCTGACGCCGCTCGATCAGTCGGGCGGCGATCTTTTCGGCGATGGGGACCAGGTCTTTCATCGAACTCTCAATTCCTGCGGAAGATTCGTTTCAACAATCCCGGCTTGCTGTCGGGCTTGTCGGTGAGCGAGCGGTAGACGACGCGGATGAAATTCCCGGCGACCAGTTCGTTCGGCGCCCATTTGGCGTCGAGATCGGCGAACGGTTTTGCCGCCACCGCCTCATCCTCGGTCTTGCCGTCCTTGACGAGTTTGGCCATCCGGTCGCGCGCCGTCACCAGCATGGCACGGAACGCCAGCAGTGCTGCCTTGTCGGCAACCGGCCCGTGACCCGGCACGATTTTGGTCCTGGCGTTGGTCAGCTTGAGATAGACATCCGCCGCCGCGATCATGCCCCTGATGTTGCCGCCATTGGCGAAATCGATGTTGGGATAGCGGCCATTGGTGAAGGTGTCGCCGGTGGCCAGCACGCGAGCGGTCTTGAACCAGACATAGGTGTCGCCGTCGGTATGCGCATTCGGGATGTGCCTGAGGTTGGCGACGCGCCCCTGCAATCTGATCTTGGCAAAGTTCGTATAGGTGTCGGACGGCAGCGCCGCCGGCGGCGCCGGCGGAGTCTTGGCGCCGGTCAGTGCGTTGGTGGTGCCCGCCGCGAGCCGCTTCCTGACATTGTCCTGGGCCACGATGATGACGCCGTCCTTGGCAAATGTCTCATTGCCCCCGGCATGGCCGCCATCATAATGCGTGTTGATCAGATACTTGACCGGCAGCGTCGAGATCGCGGCCACGGCGGCCTTGATCTTGTCGTGCGGCCCCAACTGGCCGTCCACCAGGATGATGCCGTCCTTCGCCACCCCCACGGTGATGTTTCCGCTCCGGCTTTCGAGCATATATACGTTGTTGCCGAGCGGGATGGTCTTGATCTCGATCTTCGAGTGATCTGGCAGTGGCGCGGCCGGTTGCTGCTGCGCGAAGGCCGGAACGGTAAACGCCAGCAGGGTTGTGAGTGCGGCAATCCGCGGCCCGTGCATGCGATCCCCCTGCGGCGTTTGTTATCTCCTAGCACAGGATTGCATGGCTGCCGACTCATCGGCGGCTGACCCGCCGATGGACGGGCGAGCGCGCGCGTCCTATGCTGCTCGGCGAGCCAACGCCGAGTTCGATTGTCTACCACATGCGAAGAGGAAACCTGAGGTCATGACGTCACCGGTCGCGGGCGGCGTGGATTGCGATCTGCATCCTGCGGTTCCTCATTTGACGAGCCTGCTGCCCTACCTCAGCGATTACTGGCGCGACCAGGTGACGACGCGGGGCATGACCGACCTGGTGTCGCAATCCTATCCGACCCATTCGCCGATCTCGTCGCGGCCGGACTGGCGGCCGGCGCAGGGCAAACCGGGCTCCAACCTCGACGACATGAAGGCGCAGGCGCTCGACCGCTTCGGCGTCAGCTATGGCATCTGCAACCCGCTGTACGGCGTGCAGATGGTGTTTTCGGAGGACATGGCGGACGCGTTCTGCCGGGCGCTGAACGACTGGCTGGTCAAGGAATGGCTCGACAGGGAGCCGCGGCTGCGCGGCTCGATCGTGATCCCGGTACAGAGCGTCGAGAAGTCGGTGGCGGAGATCGAGCGCTGCGCCGGGGACCAGCGCTTCGTCCAGGTGCTGATGCTGGTCATGGGCGACATGCCGCTCGGCAAGCGCGCTTACTGGCCGATCTATGCCGCCGCCGAGCGGTTGGGATTGCCGATCGGCGTTCATGCCGGAAGCAATTATCACAACCCGCCCACCTCGGTCGGCTGGGGTTCCTATCACATCGAGGATTACGTCGCCCAGGCGACGGCGTTCCAGACCCAATTGACCAGCCTGATCGTCGAGGGCGTGTTCGCGCGGCATCCGAACCTGAAAATGGTGATGCTGGAATCCGGCTGGAGCTGGCTGCCATCGTATCTCTGGCGGTTGCACAAGTTCTGGCGCGGCGTGCGCATGGAAACGCCGTGGGTGGACCGCGCGCCCTTGGAAATTGTGCGCAGCAACATCCGGTTCTCGCTGCAGCCGATTGACGCGCCGCCGGATCCGGCGACACTCAATCGCCTGTTTGACCATATGCAGTCGGATGAATTACTTCTATTCTCGACCGACTATCCGCACTGGCAATTCGACGGCGACCAGGTGCTGCCGGAGGGGATGTCTGCCGATCTCGTGCGCAAGATCATGGTCGACAATCCGCACGCGACTTATCCCCGCCTGAAGCAGCCTGTGGTGGCATGATCCTGAAAAGTGGAATCCGGTTTTCGGATAGGATCATGCGCAAGGCAAGGAGACGACGCCATGAATGTGCAGTTCCGCAGCAGTGCTGAGCCGGCGTCGTCGGTCGGCGTCAAGACCGCGATCGCCGATTGCGATATCCATCCGGCGCGCGCGACCAAACAGGAACTGTACCCGTTCCTGGCCAAACGCTGGCACGCGCATCTCGAAACCTACGGCGTCCACGCCTATCAGGGCATGATGGAAGGCCCGCCCTATCCCAAGGCGCAGCCGAACGCGTCGCGCCGCGACGCCTATCCGCCGGAAGGCGGCCAGCAGGGTTCGTCGCTGTCCTTCATGCAGAAGCAGTTGCTCGATCCCTACAATGTCGCGCTCGGCGTGCTCAATCCGCTCGGCGCCACCGGGCAGGGCATGCGCAATCACGATCTTGCCACCGCGCTCGCGACCGCCATCAACGACTGGCAGATCGACAAATGGACCAGCCAGGACAGCCGGCTGAAAGGCTCCGTCGTCGTCGCCAACGAGGATGGCGTGTCCGCGGCCGCCGAAATCCGCCGCCGCGCCGGCGACAGGAATTTCGTGCAGGTGCTGCTGCTCAGCCGCAACGTCGAGCCGCTCGGCCAGCGCCGCTACTGGCCGATCTACGAAGCCGCGGAGGAGGCGGGCCTCCCGGTCGGCGTGCATGCCTTCGGCTTCGGCGGCAATCCGATCACCGCGTCGGGCTGGCCGAGTTTTTATATCGAGGAGATGGTCGGCCATTCGCAGTGCCAGCAGACCGCACTGGCCAGCATCGTGCTGGAAGGCGTGTTCCAGCGCTATCCGAAACTGAAGATGGTGATGATCGAGGCCGGGTTCGGCTGGGCGCCGTCGCTGTCGTGGCGGCTCGACCGGATTTTCGAGAAGCTGCACGGCGAAGTCCCGCACCTGAAACGCCGGCCGTCGGAATATATCCGCGACCACATCTTCTGGACCACGCAGCCGATGGAAGACCCGGAACGCCGCGACCATTTGTTCGACGTCATCGACTGGATCGGCTGGGACAAGCTGCTGTTCGCCACCGACTATCCGCATTGGGACTTCGACGAGCCGTCGCGGGTGCTGCCCCCCGGCGTCAGCGACGCCAATCGCGAGGCGTTTTATCTGACCAATGCTCTGAAGCTGTACGGACTGATTTGATGGGTCGTCACATTGTCGCCCCGGTGGACGAGCTGCCGCCCGGCACGCGAAAATTCCTCACCATTGATGAGCGTCCGATCGCGATCTTCAACATCAAGGGCGAGTTCTTTGGTCTGCTGAACCGCTGCCCGCACCAGGGCGCGGCGCTGTGCGAGGGCCCGCTGATCGGCCTGGCACAATCCTCGGATCCCGGCGAGATCGAATACACCCGGCAGGGCGAAATCCTGCGCTGTCCCTGGCACGGCTGGGAATTCGACGTCCGCACCGGGCAATCCTACTGCGATCCCAGGAAATTCCGCACCCGCGCCTATCCGGTGAGCGTTGAGCCGGGCACCAATGTGGTGAAGGGACCGTACGTCGCCGAGATCCTGGCGGTATCGGTGGAGAGCGATTACGTCGTGGTGGATTTGTAGGAGCGGCGTTGCTCGTGAAGAGCCCTCATCCCTGAGGGTGGCCGACACGCGACCAAGTCGCCGTTCCCTAGGGGTGAGCGGCCATCACTTTGCCCGGTCGACCCCACCGGCTCTCGTTGCCCGCCAGCGGCCCGACAGTGCTCAGGAGCCCCAACCCGCCCCGTAGACGATCACGTCATCCGGCCCGCCAGAGACTGCCGCACGATCTGATTGTGTGTCATCCGTCGTCGTCGCTGGGAGGTCGCCGAGGAGGTTCGATAGCTGAACCACGAGTTTCCGGAGTTGGGCATTTTCCTCAAGCAGCGACTGAGGTCCGTCGGCAAGTTCGTCCCCTCGAACGGCATTTTCAAGTAGTGAAGTGTCCTTGGCGGGTTCGTAGGTCCAAAAGGAGGGTTCACCGCGCCGCCCATGCTTGTTGTGGGGGGAATGATCTGCTGGCATGAATGATACTCCAGATAAAAAACCGAACCTACCCCAGTCGTTTCGTTCGCTCGGCAAAAATGAAATGAGTCGGCGGGCAAATTTGCGACCAAAATTGGCAAAGCCTTGTGTCCAACCCGGCGCTAAAACGGCATCATTGCGGCGCGTCTCACGGAAATGCGGGCAGGTTGGCCTCGAAATAATCTGCCGGGATGGCAAAATGGTTCGTCAATTCGATGCGTTGAAAGGACGAATATGCGGCAAATTCCTCGGCAACTGAAACAGAAGGCCTCCGCCGCCGCGGAAGTGATGCCTTCGTCGCGAACCTCTTCTTGGCCGGAGGTCTCTTGTTCGACGCAAGCTGCCTGCCTGTTCACGCGCTGTAGAAAATCTTGATTCCCCACAGCACGATAACGATGGCCAACACCAGCGTGGCTGCCGTCAATACACTTTCTAAGGAAGCGACTCTCATACTACTCTCCGCTTCTCAACCCCGCTATCGGTCTAGTTGATTCGTTAATCACACTGCAATTGCCGATCTACCCCGGATTGAACGCTGCCGATGGTTGTGGTTTGCGGGCCACACATCTCCGTAGCACCCCGCGTTTAGACCAGCACGGGGTGGTGGCTTCCGGATCAGAATCAGGTTTGATCGAGAGTGCCTTTTGGGCGGCTGTTTTCTTGACCGTCAGCGATCATGCGGCTGCACGCGGCGTATCACGTCCTACCACCAGCTCTGTTGCCTCGGACGATAATACGGGTCGCCGCGTCGGCGCGGGTCGGCAGGTTGGAAATCACGATTAGGCTGGAAATAGAAACCGAAGCCGTCGTCGCTCGCGACATGCATATCAACCGGGGGCGTGGGCTTGCGCGTGATGAAACCGCCTTGCGGTTGATGGCTCAGCACCGCGACGAACTCGGTGCGATAGTTGGTCTCGGCGCTCAGCGGCTCGTCCGAGATGACGATCGAGGATCGCGGCAATGCGGTGGGCGCGATGCGCTCGAGAACTTCCTGCGGGATGGTGATGCGGTCGAGCGCGGCCCTGGCGTTATCGGCGTTGTCGATCGTGACCGCGGACCAGCGCAGGCCCGCGTCGTTGCGCGCCATTGCCGTGAACACATGTGTGCCGATCCGCTTGCCGGGATCGCGGATCGTAACCGGGACTTCGATGGTCGCATCGAACACCTGGCCGCCGCCGTCCGGCGCCGGCTTATCCGTCTTGCGCCGCACGTACAGCTTCTGCGTCGCGCGGCTGATGTAGACCGAGACCGGCTCGAGCGCGAGCTTCGCGTCGGTGGCCGCCTTGGCGGTGTCGGCCTTCCTTGTCGCGGTCGCCTTGGCGGCGTCCTTTGCGGCGGCGGCGGCGTCAAGTTTCGGTTGCGCGTCGGCCCTGGCGGTGTCGAGCTGCGCGCCCAAGTCCGCGGCCCTGGCGGCGGCCTTCTGCTTGAGGTCCTCGGCCCGAGCCCTGGCCTCGTCGGTCTTTGCGGCGGCGAGCGCGTTGTCGGCGGTGGCGAGTTCGGTGTCGGCGCGGGTCTTGAGCCCTGCCAGCTTGCGCAGCGCCGCTGTCAGCGCCGCCGTCTCGCGCGGCGCTTTCGCGGCGGCTTTTTTCGCCTCGTCGGCCGTCCTCGCAGCTTCGGCCGCCTCGCGGGCGAGCGCCTCGGCCCTGGCCGGCGCGGCCGCGTTCGCCTCCGCCTTCGGCACCAACAGCGCCGGATGGGAAAACTCGACCGGCTCGGCGTTATCAGGCGAGATGATCACCCGCATCCCGATTCGCGTTCTGTCGAACAGCTTTTCGGCGAAGCCGAAGGGCATCCGCACGCAACCGTGCGAGGCCGCATAGCCGGGCAGCGGCCCGCCGTGCAGGGCGATGCCGTTCCAGGTGATACGCTGCATGTTCGGCATCTCGGCATCGTCATACATGTTCGAGCGGTGGTCCTTGTTCTTCTCGACGATGGCGAAGATGCCGGCCGGCGTTTCGCGTCCCGTGGTGCCGGTCGATACCGGCGCGCGCAGGATCCAGCCGTCGGCGTCGTAGAGAGTGACCTGCTGGCTTTTGATCGACACGATCGCCATGATCGGCTCGCCTGCATCGCGTGGTGCTGTCGCCACGGTGGTTGGCGCGGGGCGCGGCTGTCGCGCCGCGGCGTCGGCGGTCAGCGCCGCCAGCGCGGCGATCGCCGCGAGCGTCACCATGCCCGGACGCCGCCAACGCCGCATCGTCACGGTGGATTGCGCCGTCGCAAATCGATTTACCATGCCATGCCCCGGTTGAAATGCCTGTCCGCGCTCGAGTCGATCGAGTGATTCTCTCATATACGACAGCCCACCTAGGCGGAAGCATGGCTCGCGGCTGATGGTAGACACGGCTGCGGCAAAATAACCCGTCGGGCAAGATTCCACTTAACCTGTCGGGCAAATCACTCCTACAAATTCGTCCGTCCCACTCGGCAAGAGGGGCGTATCGCGATCGTCACGAAACGCGGGATGGGATGCGGTGGACGCGGCAGCGTCAGGCGTGTGACGGGTTGCAGGGCGGGCGCTTAGGGGCCCGTGAGCGATCGGACGGCACGCTGACGACGGCGCTGAAGCGTACGGTGAAGTCGTGTGGTCCTGACAGCCTCTGGGTTGGCGTCAAGTCCCTAAG